>Ga0233365_1000002_pt1 | contig 890956 bp, 714 predicted proteins | sample ElkDunMinimDraft_27_FD_191535 | JGI IMG/M metagenome (GOLD analysis project Ga0233365, IMG submission 191535) | Fecal eukaryotic communites from dung pellets of Tule Elk in California, USA - Elk Dung C36 | ecosystem: Host-associated > Mammals > Digestive system > Large intestine > Fecal... | reverse complement strand
CGTTACGCACCCGTTCGACGGTGACACCGAAATGCCCCCTCGCCTTGCATGTATTAGGCCTTCCGCTAGCGTTCATCCTGAGCCAGGATCAAACTCTCCATTGTAAATTATATAAAAAAGTGTCTGCATTTTATTTAACACCTAACCCTTCCCGTAATAACTAAAAGCTAATACCCAGGTTAGATCGCAAACTTCGCTTTCACGAGGTTTCTTTTCCTTTTGGTTTATCTCATCAAATCAAAGAACAAATTCCAAATGACTCTCTCTTTTTCTCTTTCGTTTCGCTCTCTCTGTTGTCGTTTGGGATTGCAAAGGTAGAAATAAGTTTATTAACTGCAATACCTTGCTTAAAAAAAAATGAAAGTTCTTTAAAAGTTATAAAGAAATTATGCCATTAATACCATATTAGCCCTCTTTTTGGAATAAATAGGTGTAATTTTCTGGTGAAACAAATGTTTCCTTGATTGTCCGGGGAGATACCCAACGGAGTAAATTTAGCATCGATCCGGCCTTATCGTTGGTCCCAGATTGCCTTGCACCACCAAAAGGTTGCTGCCCTACCACTGCCCCGGTTGGCTTATCATTGATATAAAAATTACCTGCGGCATCGGAGAGTCGTTCGGTTAGATAAGCTATCTCCTGACGATCGGAAGCAAAAATTGCCCCAGTCAATGCATATATAGAAGTAGTGTTTACTTTATCCAGCACGGCCTCTACATTTTTTTCATCATATATATAGATTGTCAACACAGGTCCGAATATCTCCTCCTTCATCGTGATATAATCAGGGTCTGAGGTAACAATCACACAAGGATCAATAAAATAGCCCTGTTCCTTATTATAATCCCCTCCAGCTAAAATTTCGACCGTTGTACTGTCTTTTTTTGCTCCTTCAATATATTCTGTTATTCTGTCAAATGCTTTCTCATCAATGACGGCATTCATAAAACAACTGAAGTCTTCCACATCTCCAGTTGTTATATTGCTGATATCTTCCAGTAAATATTCCTTAACCTCTTCCCATATAGAGGCAGGTATGTACGCGCGCGAGGCAGCGGAACATTTTTGTCCCTGATATTCATATGCCCCACGAACCAAAGCCGTTGCCAGTGCTTTTGTATTGGCGGAATAATGTGCAAAAACAAAGTCTTTTCCCCCCGTCTCCCCTACGATCCGAGGGAAAGATTTATACCTATCTAAATTTTCAGCAATAGTTTTCCACATGGAATGAAAAACCTTGGTACTTCCGGTAAAATGAATACCCGCAAAATCGGTGTGTGCAAAAGCAATTTCTCCCACCACTGCTCCTTCAACAAATATCATGTTGATAACTCCGGGAGGTAATCCTGCTGCTTCAAATACTTCCATGATTACCTGGGCAGCATAAATCTGTGTATAGGCTGGTTTCCATACGACTACATTGCCCATTAAAGCTGGAGCCAATGGAAGGTTACCCGCTATAGCAGTAAAGTTGAAAGGTGTTACCGCCAAAACAAATCCTTCCAGGGATCTATATTCCACACGGTTCCATACGCCTGGAGAGGAAGCGGGTTGTTGCTGATATATTTCAGCCATAAAATCTACATTAAACCTCAGAAAATCAATTAATTCACAGGCTGAATCTATTTCAGCCTGATATGCATTTTTTGATTGACCGAGCATAGTGGCTGCATTGATTTTAGCACGATATGGCCCAGCGATAAGGTCGGCCGCTTTGAGAAAAATGGCAGCACGATCCTCCCATTTTAATCGGCTCCATCCTGTTTTAGCTTGTAAGGCAGCTTCGATTGCATTTTCTACATGTTCGGCCGTCCCTTCATGAAAATAACCTAATACATGCTGATGATTATGCGGTGGAGTTATTTTTACCTTATTATTTGTAAACACTTTTTGCCCTCCTATATATTGCGGAATCTCAACCGTAGCGGATTTAAATTCCTGGAGCGTTTTTTTTAAAACGTCCCTTTCAGCTGAGCCCGGGGAATATTCTTTGACTGGCTCATTAATTGCCTTTGGCAAATTGAAAAATCCATTTGACATAGTTCTTTCTGTTTAGTTTGTTGAAAAGTACTGAGTCAGCGTTAAGCAATATATAAAATACAGAGGAAACGTACCAGGTACTCAGGTTGTTTTGTTAATATTGCATCGCAAAATACCTTTTTCAAAATCTTATTTTTTTCATTAATGTTATTCTATAGTACCCGTACCAAAGAGCACATGGCCCGACTTGAAGAAGCGGTCTTTAAGAGTTTGCCTGCTGATAATGGATTATATATGCCTTTATCTATTCCTTCAGTTTCTCAAACTTTCCTGGATACGATTGACACATTGACATTTAATGAAATTGCTGAAGAAGTTACATACACACTCTTAAAAGATGACCTTTCGAGAGAAGAAGTAAAAAATATTATAGCGCTTGCTTATAATTTCGATGCGCCAGCCATTTCTCTGGATAACGATAATTATGTTCTGGAGCTGTTTCATGGTCCCTCCATGGCATTTAAAGATTTCGGAGCGAGATTTATGGCAGCCCTGATGTCACATTACCTTAATAAATCACAACAGGATATTAAAATTCTGGTTGCTACTTCTGGGGATACAGGTGGTGCTGTGGCCCAGGGTTTTTATCAGGTACCCGGCATTGAGGTAGTTATACTATACCCCAGTGGAAAAGTCAGTGATATTCAGGAAAAACAACTCACTACGCTGGGACATAATGTAAGAGCATTAGAAATAGAGGGTACTTTTGATGATTGCCAACGTTTAGTAAAAACTGCATTTCTCGATGAGGATATCAACAAACAGTTTAATTTGGCATCCGCCAATTCTATTAACATTGCCAGATTAATTCCACAATCTTTCTATTATTTTTATGCTTATGCACAATTAAAGAAATATGGAAAACCACTGGTATTCTCTGTACCCAGTGGAAACTTCGGAAATCTGAGTGCAGGTCTGCTCGCCTTTCACATGGGATTGCCTGTTAAACATTTCATTGCAGCCACCAATAGCAACCATGTTGTCCCTGATTATTTATCCACAGGTGAATACAATCCTGTGGCTTCAGTAGAGACTATTGCCAATGCCATGGATGTGGGTAACCCAAGTAACTTTGTTCGTATGATCCGATTTTTCAATGATGACTGGAAAGAAACTGCACAACATATCAGTGGCTTCTGGTTTGATGATGCGCAGACAGAGGAAACGATGCGTACCACTTTTTCAGATACTGGCTATGTATTATGCCCGCATACAGCAATTGCCTATCGTGCACTGCTTGAATATCGAAAAAACAATAGTGATGACTTTACCGGCGTTTTTCTTTCAACTGCACACCCTGCAAAATTCATCGATATTGTAGAGGAAAATATAGGACAAAAAATAGATATACCCGAAAGACTAAAAGAATTATTATCAATTGAAAAAGAATCTGTTAAACTGGATAATAGCTATGATTCATTCAGGTCATTTTTATTAAATAACTTATAACAGACCTTTAACTAGATGCCCGCGAGAATTGAATATTTACATAGTCTCTTAACTAAGGGATGATACAGCCAATTCTCGCGGGCATTAAATTAGACTGTTTTTCACTGAATAGCATCACCTCTCAACAATCGGTATCTCTTCCTTGCTTCTGCGGCGAAAATACTGCCCGGGTATTTTTCAAGAAGCTCCTGATAGACACGCATTGCTTCGGCATTATTCTTCAATTTTTTTTCGTAAAGCTGTGCAAGTTCAAAGTAGGCATCATCACCTAAAATGTCATAGTGAAACTTCTCTATAATGAGGTTCAGGTTATCCATAGCTTTATCCACACTATCAAGTCGGATATAAGTCTTGGCTTTCAGCCAGGCTATTTCATCAGCCAGACTATGATCCTGTAAACTTACCGATAGCTGATTCAGCGTATCCAAGGCTTGTGCGGTTTTATTCTGAAATAAAAGCAGTTCGGCCCGTGAATATGCCTGAAGTGCATTCTCAGAGGAATCCAGACCTGTATTATCGATTATCAACAATCCAAGTGCATTGGCATCATTCGCAATTTCACGAGAGGTAGCTCTTTTCAAAATATCAAGTACTTCTTTGGCCAATACAAAGTCACCACGATAGTAATGGAGTTTGGCATTGCGAAGTTTAGCTTCATAACCCAGATGATTGTCCTTCTGTGATTTTTCTACCTGCGAATAAAGCAAAGTGGCTTCCCATGGTTCGTCAATCAGCAAATAAATGTCTCCCAGGTCTAATTTACATTTATCGATAAACCCTTTGTCTCCCCTACCCGTCTCAATGGCTGTTTCCAATAATTTGATTGCTTTCGATTTATCATCAACATAAAACGCATAGAGGCTGGCCATGTTCCTCATTGCTTCCAGCGTTCTTTCACTTATCCCCAATTCATCCAGGAATTGTTGATATTGGCTGATGAGTTTTTGAACCTCGCTAATGTTCACTGGAAATGTATTGCGAACGCGTTCTTCCTGTGTATAAATTACCATTCTGCGGGCCCATGGATACAGTTGGTCCTTCGGATATTCTTTCACTATGTATTCATACATCAGGCCAGCATTTTCGTAATCTTTGTTTTTCAAAGCCAGACCTGCCAGTTCAAAAATGCGTTTTCCACCATACTTCAACCTTTTATCCAATGCCCTTTCCTGCACAAAAGCTTTATAGAAGTTAAGGCTCTGAACCTGCTGCCAAATCAAAAGATGATTGTAAAATTGCTCGTTAGGATTCTTTTGTATTTTACTATATAATACCTTTTCCAAGATGCTCCTTTCATTATCATCTTTGAGAAAATCCTGAAGCATATTCTGAACGATTTCCACATTTCTATACAGCAATCCGTGCGCCAGTAATTCCTCTATCATGGCTTCTACATTCCCGGTTTCACGATATATACCGGCTTTTTCAAGGCGATACAAACCAGGGTTATTGGCAAACTCCTGGGCTCTTTCAATGCTCTTTAAGGCCAAATCCTGTTTTTGGTTCTCCCTGAAACCATCAATTAAAATCTTATAAAGATTCAATTGTTTTCCGGCCATATCAATGGCAGCAATGAAGTTGCGTCGTGCCTGCTCAGGTTTACCTTCGGCTTCATTGATTAGCCCCAGATGATAATGATACCAGGTAGCATTGGCCGGATCTTGTTTAATCTGCTGTTTTAAAAACTTGTCAGCTGCGTTGCCCTGTTTGAGATTTACCGCACAAGTGGCATAATTCTTCAGCGAAACAGGCGTAAACCTCGCTTTAAGCAACTTTGAATAATAGGTAAAGGCTTTCTCGCAATCACCCGAAGAAAAGTACTCCTGTGCCAATTCTGCATCACTCTGGGCATGGACCGTCTGCAGCCCGGCGACCCCAAAGAGAAAAAGAATTACACAACACCTTAAATGATAAAACATAAAAAATAAAATATTTATATATATGTATTATTATCTTTCATTAGGACTGTGGATTTGTGGATGTAAAAGTTGTCCACTTTTTATTCACTTACCTTTGTATACAAATTACGTATTTATTCACTATTAATTGCTTCAATCCTGTATTTATAATTAACGGATTTTTAATTAGTTATAATCGGCCTCAACAATTTAATGTTGATTGTTAATAATCATTGTGGATATTATTTGTTCACATTACCATTGGTTAATTAACATAGTGTTAATTGTATAATAGGTGTTGAGATATAAACCCGGGTATGTGGGCGAATATTTAATCAACATTTTGGTTGGGTTGTGAACATGTATATAAACAGAAAAGCGGTGCTTAATACACCGCTTTTTGCTGTTATCAACAGATGTCTGTTTATAAGTTTTGTCCTATTTACGATCTATGGCAATATTGATGTTTTCGTATTCGAAATTACTTTTCACAACAAGCTTGTCGGGTAGAAAATAGATAGGCTCTGGTTGCTTGTTTTGTATGTATACACCGGTATCCCATCTTTTATTACCATTGTTATCCACAATTGCACGAATAGTATACTCTCCTGGCTGCACTCTAATAAAACTGTATTTCTTGGTGTAGGAAGTTTGTATTACGTCACCTCTGCTGTCTAATAGCTGTACTATGATGTGGGAAATTGTATCTGCACCTGTAATTTCTCCTCTTATGATTCCGTAAGCTTCTTCTTTCAATAGTGGATAAGCTAATTTTATAGCTTTAAGTGTGTCGCCTTCCACACCGATAATGGCTCCAGGATTGATTTCAATTTTTAATGTATCTCTCAATTGAATGGTATCTCCTATAGTCAGAATTGTCTTATCATAGTTCCATTCAATCCGGTGTGCAGCGAGAGTCTCTTGTGTGGTGCTATCCTGAATAATCGTTACCAGTTCTGGATTGATCTCTCTCACTGGTTTATTAAAAATGAACTGGTAATTTTGTGTCAATTTGGGTAATGGTTTTCCTTCAACAGGTAGTGTCTTTATACTAAAGGGATCCACTACTTGATCTTTACCACGCTGAGTCATGAATGTTATTTTCTGTTCAGCTTCCATTGTATTTCCAATTGAATCAACAGCTGTGATATTGACGAGCATGGAATCGGCACTGTAATTCTCAGGCTTATAAAACTTGAGTTGATTGGCTGTTTCTAAATAGTATGGGATTGAATCGTTTTGGTTAAAATTAACCCCTACCCTTTCCATGTTCTTATTGAACACGACAGTATAAGAATTTACTTTTGGGATCGTCCGTTGAATTCGGGGTTCGGTCATATCTGAATGAAACAGATAGGCTGAATATAATGTTGAATCTGTCCCTACTTTGATGGGTGAATCTATATAAGCTATTCTTTCATCTTTGGAATTATACAACAGGTTGCGGTTTTTATCATCGATTGCAATGAGTTTATAACTGTTTAATTGTATATTTTCGATCGCGAAATTACCACTGCTGTCTGTTCTTGAAAAATAATAGGGCTTCTGTTTTTCCGGGTTAAGACTATCATTTAATTCATATAGTCCTACCAGTGCATCCAACACAGGTTTGTCTGTTTGGATGTCTTTTATATTTCCATATACACTTCCGGAGTCGAGTACTGCACCAGTACTGAAAACAAATTTCAGATTTTTTGCTGGGATCCGCTCTGCAAATGCTTTGATGCCATCTCCAAAATTAAGCGTATAGGTTGTGCTGTCGGCAAACGGTTTTTTGAATTTGAGTAATATTTCTGTTCCTTTCAGCTTGAATGTATAAGGATTTTCAATGTTTGGTGTGATGGTTAACTTTTGCATGAGATTATCCACAATCACATATTCATCAAAAGCCAGTTGAAATGTAGTACCCTTGTAATTAACCGTTTTGTTTTCGGGTAAAGAGCTTATAAGATTGGGTGGTACCATGTCCTGTTTACCTCCAGTGGGTGGTACCTGCTGTGCACAATTAAATAGTAGTACAGATAGGAATACAAGCAGGCCGATCTTATTAATCATAGGATAATATTTATTCTGTTGCTTACTTTTTTAATGATAATGCTAATTAATTTTCTTTACAACGTAGATCAGACTGGAAGTATTGAATTCAGCATTGGCCGTCTTTTTACCTTTCCAATTTGAAATCAACCCTGTTATAGCACTATTCAATATATTTTTTGATCCATTTTTATACTGGTTACTCAACATACTGACATAAAATGCATCAAACCACATGGGATAAATCTCTTTTATTTCAAACTGATGAAGCCCAAGTAGTTGTTGCATAGATTCTTTGGTAAAATGGTACAAATGTCTTGGTACATCATAGGCCGCCCATTGCTTTCCAAATTGTTTTGCGTCGTAGGAATGGTTGTTTGGAACTGCAATAATTAGTGTACCATTCGAATTGAGATGGTTATATAGCCATTCTATTGTTTCATTTAATTTGTGAACATGTTCCAGCACGTGCCACATGGTTATCAAATCAAATTTCTCTTTTTGCAGTGTATTGTTTTCTATTGATTCGAATATGACAGATCCTGTCCTGTTGATAGCTACTTGACGGGCATCGTTGTCAGGCTCTGTACCCATCGTGCTCCAGTTTTGCTCTTTACATCTCTTTAAGAAATATCCTGTTCCACATCCTATGTCCAGAATACTTGGATTGGTCTTTTCTGTATGAGATTTAAGTAGTTTTATTTTTTCTCCTGTAGTGTAATTTCTTACCATGTTATATACACGACTGAGTAAGTTCTGTGCTTCATCATGATGAGAAATATATTCAGTAGACTGATAGTATCTCCCTATATTATTGATATCAGGCCTGGGATTAGTAAATTTAAATCCACAACTTTTGCAAGTATCTATTGTGAATATTTCTTCTGTAACCGAATAATCCTTTACATTTAAAAACCCGGTAAGTAGCGTACTACTACATACCGGGCATTGGTTTAGTCTTTCTAATGTGCTCATTTATCGTCCCAGATGAATCATTAATACTGAAATATCTGACGGGCTTACTCCACTGATTCTTGATGCTTGCCCTATCGTTTGTGGTCTTATTTTTTTCATTTTTTCTCTCCCTTCTATAGACATTGCTTTTACGTTGTCGTAATTAAAACCTTCTATTATCGGGAAGTCCTCCATGCGGTTCATTTTTTCAACCATCTGGGTTTCTTTCTCTATATAACGATCATATTTTATATGAATCTCAGCCTGTTCAATTGCATCCATTTTGAAATTATTGCACCATTGATCAAACTCCTCATTCATTTGTCTGATACGATGCATGTTCAATTGCGGTCGTTTGATTAGTTGATGGAGCGTGATTCGGTCCTTTACAGGTGTCGATTCCCAATTGGCCAGTAGATGATTGATTTCATCAGGGTTTACTTTTACTTTACTAAGTTCCCCTTCGATCTTCTTGCTGTCTTGCAGTTTTTGCTGGACATTGATCATCCTTTCTTCACTGGCGAGACTGATTTTATAGGATTTTTCAGTCAATCTGATATCTGCATTATCTTGTCTCAAAAGTGTTCTATATTCAGCTCTTGAAGTAAACATCCGATAAGGCTCATCTGTACCCTTATTGATAAGATCATCTATCAATACGCCTATATAAGCTTCAGATCTGTTTAATGTAAATGGCGCTTTTTCATGTGCCGATAAAGATGCGTTGATACCTGCCATTAGCCCCTGGCTTGCGGCTTCTTCGTAGCCTGTTGTACCATTGATCTGGCCTGCAAAGTACAGGTTGTTTATCAATTGGGTTTCTAGTGTATTTTTAAGCTGGGTTGGTGGAAAGAAATCGTATTCTATTGCGTATCCCGGACGGAACATGCGTGCATTTTCAAATCCTGGGATTTTGGTGAGTGCCTTGTATTGGATGTCTTCAGGAAGAGAGGTTGAGAAGCCGTTTACATATACTTCTACCGTATCCCATCCTTCCGGTTCTACGAATATCTGATGTCTGTCTTTATCGGCAAACCGGTTAATTTTATCTTCAACTGAAGGACAATATCTTGGTCCCAATCCTTTGATACGGCCCGTGAACATAGGTGATTTGTCGAAACCTGTTCTTAATACTTCGTGTACATTTTCATTGGTATAGGTGATCCAGCAACTCCTTTGTTTTTTTAAAACGGGTGTGTCTGTGTAGGAAAATTTTCCAGGTTTTTCATCGCCTGGTTGTTCTTCCATTCTATCATAGTTTAATGATCGGCCATCTATGCGTGGTGGTGTTCCTGTTTTCATCCTACCGGTTTCAAAACCCAAGGATTTTAGTTGTTCAGTAATACCAGTTGCGGCCTTCTCTCCTACCCTTCCACCGCCAAAGTTTTTCTCTCCGATGTGAATGATTCCATTAAGGAATGTACCATTGGTTAGGACTACAGACTTTGATTTTATTTCAATTCCCAGGCTGGTTTTAACACCATTTATCCTTCCGTCTTTTACCAATACTTCCTTTACGGTATCCTGCCAGAAATCTACGTTTGGGGTTTTCTCCAATATCGATCTCCATTCTGCTGCAAACATCATTCTGTCACTTTGGCAACGAGGGCTCCACATGGCTGGACCTTTTGACAAGTTCAGCATCCGGAATTGAATCATTGTTTTGTCACTTACAATACCGGATTGGCCTCCTAGTGCATCTATTTCTCTTACTATTTGCCCTTTGGCTACACCACCCATTGCAGGGTTGCACGACATCTGAGCAATTGTCTGCATATTCATGGTAATAAGCAGCACTTTGGAACCCATATTAGCAGCTGCTGCGGCGGCTTCACAACCTGCATGTCCGGCACCTACTACAATCACATCATATATTGGAAACATCGTGTTTGTTTAATAATAGTTCCTGTGAAATAATCGAATGTTCCACGTGGAATATTAGTTTAATTATTTAAAAAGTTTCAGACATTCGTCTTCTTTCAAACGGATCTCTTTTTTCAATTCCTCAGAAGTATCGTCGTATCCGGTCAGGTGTAAAACACCATGGATCATGACTCGTTTAAGTTCTGTTTCGAAAGGAATATTCATTTGCTCCGCATTGTTTTTAATTCTGTCGACACTGATGAACAGGTCTCCTTCTATTGTCTCTTCTTCTTCACTGTTATCGAACGTAATGATGTCAGTATAATAATCATGTTCGAGATACTCTTTGTTTACATCCAGAAGATATTCATCTGAACAAAAAATATAATTCAGTTGGTTCAGTGCGAAGCCTTCTTCCTCAATTACCCGCTTGATCCAACGGCGCGTTTTGATAGGATGTGGTAATTTAAAATCAGTATCTTCAGAAAAAAATTGAATCATAGTATTGTTGATTGAGTAGAAATTTTGCCGGAACAAAAATATATAAAATGCGCCGGTTTTAACCGTAAACTAAAAGGAGTAGATATTGGTGAATCTAATTTTACTGCAAATAATAGTTATACCAGAGATTATTGGGAAATAGAAGTTCCAGTTACACCAGTCACTTGACACTGCCATTACTTCTTACTTAAAAAATTCATCTCCACATATACTCAAAAGTTAATGCAATACAAAAGGCCTTTCTGAGGCTTTGCAGGAAAATTTCTGCAAAAATAACAATTAATAGGTTGTCATTCAAAATCTTGGTAGAGTCTGCCCGGCTTAGTTGGAAGGCGAAATAATATCAAATGTACGAGCTGATTCGTTTAAAGCTCACTTTATAACTTCAATCCATGTTAGACAACATCTGAAAATAGATTACTATTTTTGATAAATTATAATATAAACAAACTAATATGAAGAAACCGCTTTATTTGATTTTATCATTACTCCTCTGTATTGGTTATAATGATGTGTTTGCCCAAAAAAAATCTAAAAAAAAGAAAGGCAAAGAAAATCAGTCAGTCACTGCTCCCTCAACCAAGGATAAATCTGCTGATGATAAAAAGAAAGGCCCCAAAGAATTTAAAGAAGTAATTGATTCTACAGCCATCAGCCACAATGGACTTATGTCAGTCCATAAAGTAGGTCAAAAATGGTACTTCGAAATTCCTGATTCTCTATTCAACAGGGATATCATGGCAGTGACTCGATATTCCAGGACGGCAGCTGGTGCTGGTACTTTCGGTGGGGAAGAAATAAACCGCCAAATGGTTCGATGGGAAAAAGGTCTTGATAACAATATATTGTTGCGGTCTATAACGATCGTAGCCAGTAGTCCGGATAGCCTTAAGCCCATATATCAGGCCGTAAAAAATTCAAATTCTGATCCGATCATTGGCGTGTTTGAAATTAAGGCTATTCGTAAGGATACATTAGCCAAATCAAATACCAGTGTGATTGAAATTACGGATTTTTTTAATTCCGATAATCAAATCTTCTCTCTAAGTCCCGTGGATAAGCAGATGCTGAAATTATCCAGCTTTAAGAAAGACGCATCGTTTTTGGAGAGTATTCGCCCCTACCCTATCAATGTAGAGATACGTACGATCAAAACTTTTTCAGTAGTACCTCCATCAATTTCCATGTCATCTGCCCCGCAAATTGGAAGATACTTCCCGGCTGGTCGTGATGCAGGAGTGGTCACACTGGAAATGAATACATCCTTCATCCTGTTACCACAGGTGCCGATGCGGAAGCGGTTTTTTGATTATCGCGTAGGATACTTTGCCAATCAGTATACCATTTTCGGTGAGGAATCACAAAAATCAGAAAAAGAGGTTTTCGCTGTAAGGTGGAGGTTAGAACCTAAAAATGCCGCGGATGCACAGCGCCAGAAGAATGGAGAATTGATAGAACCTGCAAAACCTATCGTTTATTATATAGATCCTGCAACGCCTGAGAAATGGCGGAAGTATTTAAAAGCAGGTGTTGATGACTGGTCTGTTGCATTTGAAAAAGCAGGTTGGAAAAATGCAATAAGAGGAGAGTACTGGCCAGAGTCAGACACTACCATGAGTCTGGAAGATGCACGTTTTTCTGTGATCCGATATTTTGCAGCGGATATTCAGAATGCTTACGGACCCAATGTGCATGACCCAAGGAGTGGAGAAATTATTGAAAGTCATATCGGGTGGTATCATAATGTAATGAGGCTGCTAAGAAACTGGTACATGATTCAAGCAGCAGCGGTAGATCCGCAGGCACGTTCAAAGAATTTCGATGATCATCTGATGGGAGAACTCGTGCGATTTGTTGCGGCTCATGAAGTGGGACATACCTTGGGACTTCGCCATAATATGGGTGCAAGCTCAGCGACTCCGGTTGAGAAACTGAGAGATAACGAATGGCTTAAAATCAATGGACATACTGCCTCTATTATGGATTATGCGCGCTTCAATTATGTCGCTCAACCAGAGGATGGTGTTACTGAAATATTCCCTGGAGTGGGTGATTATGACAAATGGGCTATTCATTGGGGGTACAGTTATTATGCTGATGCAAAAGATGCAGAGGAGGAAAAAGCAATACTAAAAAAGAAAACATTGGAAGCATACAAGAATCCACGACTTCATTTTGGTACAGAAATTAATCCACATGACCCACGTTATCAGACAGAGGACTTAGGAGACAATGCAATGAAAGCGTCTGAGTATGGTATTAAAAACCTGAAAAGGATTCTTCCCAATCTGATCAAATGGAGCTATGAAGAGGGGGAAAGTTATCAGGAACTTGACGAACTATACAGTAATGTAGTAAGCCAGTACCGTCGTTATCTGGGGCATGTGATCAAAAATGTAGGCGGGATATACGACCATCCTGTAACGTATGAAATGGAAAAACCTGCTTTTGAAGCTGTGCCAGGCAGCATTCAAAAAGAGGCGGTAGCCTTTCTGAATGCGCAATTATTTAATACACCTGAATGGTTGCTGGAACCTGAAGTAATGAATAAAATCAAACCGGAAACCGGTGTGGAGGCCATCAAAACCTTACAGGAGTATGCGCTTTCCTCTTTACTTTCCGGAGACCGTGCCGTCCGATTGATGGAAACTTCGAAATCTGCCGACAATTATTCATTTGACGGTTTACTGACTGAACTGGAATCAGGTATATGGAGTGAAGTGAAGACTGGTCAGAAAATTGATATATACAGAAGAAACCTTCAGAAATTGTACACTGATAAATTAATTAGCTTACTAAAAGGTGGTAAAGCAACGGTTTTGTCTGTACCTGTAGGTGTTACTTATGGCTTCAGCTCAAGGTCAGTTGAATTGGCACAGACAGATGCTCCCTCTATTGCCCGTGGTCATCTGGAAGTGATTAAATCGTCGATTCAGGCAGCGATACCCAGGACAAATGACAGATTGAGTAAATATCATCTTCAGGATCTCCTGCAGCGTATTAAATTGGCGCTTGACCCCAAATAGTCTGGTGCAATAACAAACATGCCTGTCAATTGAAGACAGGCATGTTTGTTAAATGACGATTCAGCTCCAGTTATTTGCCCTGATATTTTTTAAAATAGGCATCCACCTGCTTTTTATAGTAAGGTGAAAATGTGGGAGGTATAGATCTGAGTAGTTCAGTCTGCTTTTCTTTATCCCTGATGTACTGTTCAAAAGCAGCAGGTGGTTTTCTTTCTGTAGGTTTTGCACTTTGTCCTTTTCGCTGGTCATCTTCATCCTGTTCCCGCATTGCTTTTTCAGATTCCAGAAGCCTGGTTAAAATCTGATTGTTACGATTAATAAGTTGAGGATTCACCCGCTTATTGACCATATCAGTTTCAGATTTATCCATTAAATCCATAATTTCCTTTAACTCATTACCCATTTTATTGCCGATATCAGTCCCTTTTTTCTCATTCATCAGTTCCTGTATCATTTTCCTTAATTGGGCCTGTTCAGCAGCCATTCTGGCCAGCTGTTCGGACATTCCTTTGCCGTCTTTGCCTTTGCTGCTTCCCTCCCCCATTTGTTTGATTTGGTCATTCAGTTTTTGCTGCATTTCACCAGCGCCCTGTGAATCTCCCGGCTTTTTATTTTTACCGCTTCCCGGCATTGACATGGCCATAGCCATCTGATCCTGCATTTGTTTGAATACATCACTGAGCATCAATGCCAGATTATTCATGGAAGTCATGGAAAACTGTTGCTTGGCGGCAACGACCCCTAAATGACGATCTCTGATTGCCTGTACACTCTCATTCATGTACATTTTCATATCGTTGAGTTCCCTGGTAATAAACGACTGTATCTGCACTACCCGATTGGCCAGTGAATAAAGACTATCTTCAATTATTTTGGCATCATCCATCAGTTTAAGCTGTTGTTGCCCGAGCGTGACAAATCGTGGATCCTGCAAACTGACTCCTTTAAAATCATTCATGATTTGTTCCTGGTCAAAAGAGGCTTTGATAAGATTTTCCAGAATGTCCCGCAGTACGTCCATGTCCATCTGCATCTGGGCCATTTGGGCACCTTCCATTTGGTCCTCCATTGACTGGGCCATTTTTTTCATATTCTCCGCTGCTTTTTTCTGGGACTCCGCTGCCTGCTTGTTTTTTTTATCACTCAGCTGCTGCTTACTCTTTTCCATTTCCTGCTCGGCAGCATTTTGTTCTTCTTCAGGATTAGCCATTTCCTGCCCGATATCTTCGGCCAGCTTTTCAGCATCCTTCATGTTTTCCTGAATATTCTTAAATTCCTCCTGAATCTTTTCCTGCTGGCTGGTTAATTCTTCATTTGTTTTTTGTTTACTCTCCTGATTTTTATTTTTGTCGTTTTCAAGGGTTTTTTGCGACAGTTCTTCTTCCTTCTGAGCGATATCTTCCAGGTCATTGACCAGATTTTCCATTTTTTGTTCCAGCTGAAGTTGCTTGAACAGTTTCAAAGTGCGTTCCAGTTCTTTTTCTGAATTCTGTTGCTTGTTTTTCAGTTTTTCAAGCAGGTTGGTCATTCTTTCACTCTTCTTCTGATCCAATAGTTTTTCCAGCTGATCATAGAGTTTATTAGTCTCATCGTCAGACATATCTTTTAGTAACTGTTCGAGCTGGTTCAGCTTTTCCCGCATCTCAGGACTCTGCTTGTTAAACTGTTCCGACTTCTCATTGAGCTTCTGATTTTCCTCCTGTATGTTTTTGATTTCCTCCATCAGGCTTTCACGCTTGCGGATAATTTCCTCTGCCTGCCTTTTTTCCTGAAATTCCAGCTCGCGATTGGATTTTAACCTGTTTTCAAGGCTGTTGAGGTCATTTTTCAAGCTTTGGGCCTTTTCAAGGGCTTTTGCAATTTGAGATTCTGTATTTTTAACCGCCTCATCGATTTCTTTTGTTATCTGGCTCCTGTCAGGCATTGTAAACCGGATCGTCTGCGAGCGCGAGCTTTTAGCCCCATTAACGCCATCATTATCCCATACCTGAGCATAATATTCAATTTTATCTCCTGGGTTCATGTTGAGGCTGTCGAGATACCACTGAAAATAAAAACTCTGACTGGTAACATCTTTGCTGAAAGGTATATCAATGGAAAGAGGAGCAGGTTTTTTGCTTTCTGTGTTCTCATTTTCAATGGTATACATGAGTTTGAGATTGGAAAAACCATAATCATCCGCTATGGTGCCGCCAATTACCAAATAATTATACAGCGTAGTATCCTGGAAATTTTCAGCAGCTATCTGCGGATACTGATCAGGAATAACATCCAGGTGGTAGGTTACCTTTTCTGGAGTGGAGACATGTTCATTTTCCATTAACACAGAGTAGCCGCCCGCTTTCCTGATGGTTTTTCTGGCATCGAACTGGTTGCCCTGCATGTCTTTGACCTTTAGAAATGAGGAGTCTTCTTCAAAACGTATCGCCAAAGCATTGGTATTGGAAGTATTGAAATGCCATTCAACCGTGGTTCCTTCCGGTATTGTTAGGTTGCCGACATTATTAAGTGATTCAGTGGGTTTGTTAAGGTAGGAAGGGTAACTCAGTTTCACGTCAAATGATAGTAATCCCGGGCGGTCAATCACGGTCAATTGATAGGGTTCTGACCTATATCCCGCTGCTTCAAATCGGAATTGCTGGCTCCGTTGAATATTCTTAAATGTGTATGTAAATTCTTCAGCGCTCTGTGTGGTAAGTTTAAAGCGTGTATTATTCTGAACCAGATAGACAGCTTCAGGGATAGCTTCTCCTGATAATTTTAGATTGATTGTAAAATCTTCATTTCTGAATGCCTTTAGCTCACTGTTTTGGATTTTGAAACTAAATGGGGCATCATTATATACCTGATTGAAATTAATAATACGCTCGGAGCTTGCAGCGAAAAATCGGGGATTAAAAAGGAGAATGACACTGATAGCAGCAAGTGGGAAAATGGCATATTTGAGATACTTCTTGTTTTCTTCCAGATGAACGGCATCTGAAAATCGAACAATCATCAGTTGATTTGACTTTTGTTTGATACTGGCCTCTATCAAGTCTGATTTTTGGTTGGATATTTTTCCAAGCTGGAGCGTATTTAACAGCTTATCCCCCACTTCTGGGAAATGACGTCCAATCTGTACGGCGGCTTCTTCATCTGAAAGTATGTTTTTCAGTCCCGATAAATAAATGATCGGTGTAATGACCCATCTCACTACCGAGAATGCAAGCAAAAGAAGAAAACCAAGCAGAAGTATGCCACGGACCGGGGAGCTGAATCGTCCAAAATATTCAAGCGTATTTACAAACAAATAGGCAGAGAAAAGAAGAGCAACCGAAAAAATAACTCCTTTCAGCAACTGATTTTGATAGAACTTCGTGCGGTATTCACGGATTCGATCCAGAAGTTCGGCTATGCCGGTTTTTGCAGCAGCCATGAGGTTTCATTAAGGGTGAATTTGGCCGGTTGGGTTTCCGGGAAACAGAATTACCTTTCCGGCCTTAATAACTTAAACGATAGCTTCTTGCGATTTATTAGCTTTCACTGTTTGAATAAACCGTTGTATATCATTTTCCAAATCAGTGCTTTCCTGAAGTACCCGAATAAACGCACTACCTATAATAGCACCGTTTGAGTATCTGCAGGCTTTTTGAAATGTGTCATTATCTTTAATCCCGAATCCGATTAACGTTGGATTCTTCAGATTCATAGAATTTATTCTTTCGAAATATTCCTCCATATTATGGCTAACGCCAGACTTTGAACCTGTAACACTGGCTGATGAAACTACGTAAATAAAGCCTTCACCTATTGCATCTATCTGACGAATTCTGGCTTCACTTGTCTGTGGTGTTACCAGGAAGATATTTACGATTCCGTATTCATCGAATATGTCTTTATATTCTTTTTGGTATACATCAAGTGGCAGGTCGGGTAAGATCAGACCATCAACCCCAACCTCGGCACATTTCTGACAGAAATTCCTGACTCCGTATTGTAATACCGGATTGATGTAGCCCATCAGCAATATGGGCAGATTGACACTTTCACGTATACCTTCCAGCTGGGCAAACAAATTACGTACGTTCATGCCATTAAGTAGTGCACGATCATTACTTTGCTGGATGGTTTCACCGTCAGCTACCGGGTCTGAATAAGGCATTCCGATCTCCACAAGATCTGCACCTGCCTTTTCCAGAGCCTTCAATACCCTTGGTGTATCATTTAATTCCGGATAACCTGCTGTAAAATATACATTCAGGTTATCGTTTGGTTTACTGTTAAACAGTTGGGTAATCCGGTTCATTATTTTGTCCAGTAATCAAAAACCAATACTTTGTCTAAGTGTGGTCCCAATATGGCGCCAAAGGCCTGGTGGTCAGGGTGCGGTAAATATACTGCACGGTCTTCCTCACTATTAAATGTTACAAAGAAGCAATGCGTATATCCCTGGTCATGGCCTTCCGGGCTATTGTTAAGACCCCATTCAAGACTTTTTATTTCTTTAATTTTAGCAGGTAAAGCAAGGAATGCCTCTTCTACTTTTTTTACATCTTCCGGTGATGAGGTGTCTTTGAATTTGAATAACACCACATGGCGTAATACATCTTTTTCCACAGTTGTAGTATTTGTTTCAGTTAAGGTTGTTTCTGTTTGAGATTGTTCAGTTTGCGTGCAGGCGCTGATACTAAACAATGCTACAAATAAGGCTAAAAGTTGTTTTGTTTTCATTTGAGCTAATTAATTTGGAGATATAATTAATGAATGTATTTCATGTAAGTACTCATATCCTTATCGCCTCTTCCTGATAGGTTAATCACGACAGTCTGTTTTTCTGTGGCTTTAAGACGGCTTATAACAGCCAGTGCATGTGATGATTCCAGGGCAGGAATAATGCCTTCCGTTCTTGTCAGTTCAAAAGCTGCTTCAACGGCTTCGTCATCTGTTGCAGACAAGAACTGCGCTCTGCCTGTTTCAAACAAATGTGCGTGTATTGGCCCGATACCCGGATAATCAAGTCCGGCAGAAATAGAAAAGGGCTCTACTACCTGTCCGTCTTCAGTTTGCATGAGTATCGTCTGGCTACCATGTAAAACACCTGGCTTACCCAGTGCTGTGGTGGCTGCAGAATGCCCTGAGTCAACTCCCTGACCAGCTGCTTCTACCGCTACTAATTTCACTTCTGGCGAATCCAGAAAATGATAGAATGCGCCGGCGGCATTACTGCCCCCGCCTACACAGGCAACCACATAATCGGGGGTTTCACTGCCGGTTTGCTCTGCTAATTGTTTTCTGATTTCATTTGAAATCACCGACTGGAAACGTGCGACCATGTCCGGATATGGATGTGGCCCCACTACTGAACCGATGATATAGTGGGTGTCAGAAGGATTGTTGATCCAGTGACGCATGGCCTCATTTGTTGCGTCTTTCAACGTTTTTGATCCACAAGTAGCAGGACGAACCTCCGCTCCCAGCATTTTCATACGGGCCACGTTTGGTGCCTGACGTTCAATATCAAGTTCGCCCATATACACAATGCACTCAAGTCCCATTAAAGCGCATACTGTAGCTGTGGCTACACCATGTTGGCCGGCTCCTGTTTCGGCTACAATTTTCTTCTTCCCCAGACGATTGGCCAGTAAAATCTGGCCGATGGTATTATTTACTTTATGTGCACCTGTGTGACACAGATCTTCCCTCTTGAGGTAAATATTTGTGTTGTATTTCTCCGAAAGCCTCTTAGCAAAATATAATGGTGTCGGCCTGCCTACGTAATGGGTAAGAAGGTGATTGAATTCTTTCTGAAAACCTGGATCAGCCATAATCTTCAGATAAGAATCTCTGAGTTCTTCTACATTAGGATATAACATTTCCGGAATAAAGGCCCCTCCGTATGAGCCATAATATCCTGATTCGTCTACCTGATACAAAGATGCTTTTTCTATTGATTTCTGCATTTTATACTTCAATTTCTCTGTCTTCCTTGATTTTTTTCATAAGTTGTATGAACTCGCCGATTTTTTTAGCATCCTTTTGCCCGGGAGCTACCTCAAACCTACTGTTGATATCCACAGCATACACCGGTAAAGTTTTTGTAAGTTCAGCGATTTCTTCCAGATTATCCAGGTGAATTCCCCCACTAATGATAAATGGTTTTTCACGGTCATATTTCTGCAGTAATTTCCAGTCAAACGCTACGCCGTTTCCACCTGGCAGGGCACCTTTTGTGTCAAAAAGAAAAAGATCACAATGGGGCTTATAATTGGTGAGCATCCCAAAATTGAAATTTTCATCAATGGCAAATGCTTTGATTACACTAACCCCTTTCTGACGAATTATCCTGCAAAAATCAGGTAGTTCGTTGCCGTGTAACTGTACATACTGCAGGTCATATTTTTTAACCATGCTAAGGATATAATTGGGTAGCGAATTGACAAAAACACCAACTTTTCCGATATGTTGTGGGATGCTTTTAATAAACTCTTCATCCAGACCTTCCCCTACATAGCGGGATGATTTTTCATAAAATATAAATCCGATAAAATCTGGCTCCAACGCAATTATCTGTTCAATATTTGCCTGATCTCGCATTCCACATACTTTTACTCTCATATTCGGATGGGTTTTAGGTTAATGATGCGTTTAATGTCGTTTTGTAACGATTCAAAAGCAGTGGCTGGTTCTGCGGTTTTCATAAATGTCTCTCCCATAAGAAAACCCTTATATCCGCTTTCATACAAGGTATAAATTGTTTCTGCATCCTTCAGCCCACTTTCGGATATCTTTACAAAGCTATCAGGAATTAAACCAGAAAGGCTGACAGATGTTTCAATTGAGGTTTCAAATGTCTTCAGATTCCGATTATTTACACCTATCATATCTACATGCTCGCCCATTGTATCAAGGAGCTCATTTTTGTCATGTACTTCCAGAAGGACTTCAAGACCCAGTTCGCGTGCTTTCAAGCTTAATTGCCGGACTTCGAGCGGTGACAGGCATGCTGCTATGATTAATACAATATCCGCTCCCATTGCTTTGGTCTGGTATAATTGATATTCGTCCACAATAAAATCTTTCCTTAGCATGGGAATCGCTTTATTGCGTGCACGAGCCTGAAGAAAGTCTTCAGTACTCCCACCAAAATAATCAGCATCTGTCAGAACAGATAATGCCGCTGCACCAGCCTGTGTATACCCGTAAGTGACGTTTTCAACCGTTACATGGCCATTAATCAATCCTTTCGAAGGAGATTTTCTTTTAAATTCAGTAATGATTCCAGGTTTTTCAGCGTTCTTGAGCCTCGTTTTCAGAGAGGCGGTCTGCCGCAAAAAAAGAGGCTCTTTCGTCAGCTGCTCTATACGCACAGATTTCTTTGCCAGCTCTACCTCTTTTCTCTTGGTTTGAACTATTTTATCAAGGATATTCATTGTATCAGGTGTTTAGTCAGCGTTGGCTGGAATTTCTTTTATGTTTAAACATCCAGCTATAAATATCATACCGCTCGGGGTTTTCATAGATCCAATGTATACTATGTCCCTCCTCTGATAATCGATTGTAGCGAATGTTAGCTTTACATTTCTTTAATACAGTGACTTTGGCCTCAGTCTCGCTGATGGGCACTGTGGTGTCATTTTCCCCATGGAGCGTCCAGATGGGGAGTTTACTGAGTTTACATAAATCGGTGGTACTACTTTGCCAGGCACATAACGGCACAAGTGCAGCGAAGAGATCCGGGTGCTTTTTGGCAATTTCAAAGGTGCCTCCCCCTCCCATACTTACCCCAGTCAGGTAAACCCTTTCCAGGTCAATCCTATACTTTTCTTTCAGTTGATTGAAAGTGGTTAGAAACCATTCCTCTGTGTCCCAAAGTCTGCCTGGCGGGCATTGAGGTGCGATTACGATACTATTCAGCTTTCCTCCGCTTTCCAGATATTTTGGCATTCCGTAGGACTTCAGTCTATTCAGGTCATTACCTCTTTGTGAACTACCATGAAGATAGATAATCACAGGATAACGCTCAGTAGTCTGATCATAACCCTGAGGCAGGTAAACCAGATAAGGATAAACTTTACCCGACACTACAGGTAAAACAGCGCATAACATCAGGATGAGACTAAATAGACTTATCCTCAAAGCTGTATTATGGCTCCCTTTCCCTTTCATTACTTTTCGATCAAATTTTTAAAAGCCTGTAATGCCTGCTTGCTTTCCAGAGACTCCCGTGCTGCAGCTACCGCATCAGTCAGAGAAATACCCGGTCTGGAGCAATAAAGTGCAAGACCGGCATTGGCCAGTACTGCCTGTTTTTGGGCTTCAGTAGCCTCGTTGTTCAAGAGATTCATAAATATTTTGGCTGAAGACTCTACTGTATCTCCCCCGGACAATTCTTCCGGACGTAAACGGCCAAGCCCTAAATCTGATGGGTTGAGTACCTTTTCAGTTGCGGAAGTAATAATTTTGAACGGGCCGGTCAGTGAAACTTCGTCATAACCGTCTAACGCATGTACCACTAAAAATTGTTTACTGGTTTGTTGGTAAAGATAAGCAAAAAGTCTTGCTAATTCAAGGCTGTAAACCCCTACCAATTGTTTTGCAGGAGAAACCGGATTGATCATAGGTCCAAGCATATTGAAAAAGGTTTTTACACCTAATTCACGTCTGACGGGAGCCACATTTTTCATTGCAGGATGAAAAAGCGGTGCATGTAGAAAACATACGCCTGCCTCTTCAATTTTCTTTTCGAGATAGGAAGGATCATTTGAAAACTTCACTCCCAGATATTCCAGCACAGTAGAAGAACCGCAATGTGATGAAACCCCATGGTTTCCGTGTTTAGCGACTTTTTGACCCGCTCCTGCTATTACAAAACAGGATAAGGTAGAGATGTTGAATGTATCTTTTCCATCGCCTCCGGTCCCACAGACATCTATTGGATCGTAAGCGCTCAAATCGACTTTGTGACACAATTCGAGCATGGCCTCACAGAAACCTTCCAGTTCTTCAATTGTAATGCTCCTCATAGCGAATACCGTGAGAAATGCGGCTATTTCTGTTGGTAAATAATCACCTTTTCCAATGCCCAGCAGCACCTCCCGTGCATGCTCCTTGGTAAGTGATTTATATTCAAATAAATAGTTTAATATTTTTTTCATAGCGATAACCAGTTTTGTAACATTTCTTTTCCATGCTGAGTCAATACCGACTCCGGATGAAACTGAACGCCTCTTACATCATATTGCTTGTGCGCCAGACCCATAATACGACCTTTATTATCTGTGGCGGTTACTGTCATTGTAGACGGAACACTTTCAGGGACCACAGTCCAGGAATGATATCTTCCCACCTCAAACTCAGCTGGCAGCCCTTTAAAAAGCCTTTCTGAAGTATCAGTAATGAATGCTTTGTCACTGATGCCATGCAAGACGTTTGACATGTTTTCCAGTGTGCCGCCAAATACTTCAGCGATGCCCTGATGACCCAGACAGACGCCCAGAATGCTTTTAACGGGTGCATATTGCTGGATGATATCCAGCATAATACCTGCTTCCGACGGGATTCCAGGACCGGGAGAAAGTAATATTTTGTCGTAAAGATTTACATCTTCCAGACTGATTTTGTCATTCCGGCAAACGGTTACATCGTTGCTAAGTTCCCGCAGTAGATAAACCAGGTTGTAAACGAAGGAATCGTAATTATCCAGCACTAGAATTTTCATATATATCGGAATAAATATTGTATTAACTTTTAAAATGAGTGTTTTATATATTTTCTGCTGCTTCCAGTGCAGTCCTGAGTGCGGCCAGTTTATTGTTTACTTCCTGGAGTTCGCTTTCCACATCGGACTTTGCCACTACGCCCATTCCAGCCTGGTAAAACAAACTGTTGTTCTTGGACAAAAATGTGCGGATAGCAATAGCATGATTGAAATCGCCGTTGAACCCCATAAAACCTATTGCTCCGCCGTATATACTCCGGTTGGTATTTTCCAGATCATTGATCAATGTCATAGCCATATGTTTGGGGGCACCCGAGAGTGTTCCGGCTGGGAAGGTATCTGCAACCAGTTGTAATGGGTTCGTATCCGGTCTGGTTTTGCCTACTACTTTTGAGACCAGATGGATAACATGCGAATAGTATTGGACTTCCTTATAATTTACCACACTGACTTCATCACAATTCCTGCTTAGGTCATTGCGGGCTAAGTCTACCAGCATCACGTGTTCTGCTGTCTCTTTGGGGTCATCGAGCAATTTTTGAGCAGCTATTGCATCAGACTGATCATCGCCTGTCCTTCTGAAAGTACCTGCAATCGGGTGGATTTCTGCTTTATTTCCTTTGATGAAAATCTGTTTCTCTGGCGAAGAACCAAAAATTTTGTAGCTGCCATAATCAAAATAGAATAAATAGGGCGATGGGTTGATTGATCTGAGGGCTCTGTAGACATTAAATTCGTCACCAGTAAATTCGCGGCTGAACCTGCGTGAAGGTACAATCTGGAATACATCACCACGTAGGCAATGGTCAATGCATTTGGTAATTACCCCCCTCATTTCATCATCAGTGACATTGGAAGTTTCTTCAGAAGCGATCGTAAAACTGTAAGAGGGAAAATTGCGATTCTGAATCAGCGTTTCAAGCTGTTGTAATGAAGTTTTGTCATTTGTCTCCTCACCATTGTAGTTGTGCTCAAAGATGTAGAGTTCATTTTTAAAGTGGTTGATGACAATTACATATCTGAAAATCTGATAATATATCTGATCAATCGCTGTCTCTTCATTTACATCCTGTATCTGAATATCTTCAAAATAGGAAACGGAATCGTAAGTAATATGGCCAAACAATCCGTTGGTAATGAAAGGGAAACTATTTTCTTCGTGGATAAACTTGGCAGCAAACTGCTGAAGATGATCAATTGCATCTTTCCGGGACTCCAATTTTATATTTTCCGTGGTATCATCAGGATATTTTATTTCAATAGCCGCTTGATTGAGTTGAAAACTGGCTACCGGATCGCAGCAGATGTAAGAGAAGGAATTGTCACTTCCCCGATAATCTGAACTTTCGAGTAGGATGGAATTGACAAACCTGTCACGTAGTTTCAGGTAAATAGATACGGGAGTAAGGGTATCAGCCAGTAGCCTTTTGTAGGCTGTTTTAATTTTAAATGTTGTCATATTGGTTATGGTAATAATCAGGATAAAAAAAGGCCCGCTGTTACAGATGAACAGCAGGCCTTTGTATAATAAAGTTTCGTTTATATCTACATAGAGGTTTCCTTGCTCATCTGAGTCAGAAAGCTTTGCCACCACCATGCGTTATTTATTGCGATTTGAGTCATCAATTGATGAAATAGGATTGTTTTTTGGCAAATGTATACAGAACAATGCAATTTGTAAAGTGAATTTTCAAAAAATAATATTCCATTAACCGATTCTACTCCAGTTTATTTCTTCCGCATCAAAGCTGTTCACATGATTTAATATGGACCGGTTTGCCTCAGAAGTTAACTCTGGGTCCTTTTCCAAAATCTCCATGGCACAATTTCTGGCCACTTCCAGTATCTTCTGATCAGTAGCAAGATTGGCTATCAGGAATTCAATTTTTCCACTTTGCTGTGTGCCACTCAAGTCACCATACCCTCTCAATTCCAGATCAACTTCAGCAATCTCAAAGCCATTATTGGTTTGGCACATCGTTTCGATCCTTCTTCGTGTGTCTGCACTCAGTTTATAATCGGTCATCAGAATGCAATAAGACTGTTCTGCCCCGCGCCCTACCCTGCCTCTTAGCTGGTGTAACTGAGCCAGACCAAACCGTTCGGCATTTTCAATTACCATCACCGAAGCATTGGGCACATTCACACCCACTTCAATCACCGTTGTTGCTACCATAATTTTGGTTTCATTTTTAACAAAGCGGCTCATTTCAAAATCTTTATCTTTGGCCTTCATCTTACCGTGTACAATACTAATGGGCACGTCCGGGAAAGACCTGGAGACGCTTTCATACCCATCCATCAGATCTTTCAGGTCCATTTTTTCAGATTCTTCAATGAGCGGATACACGAAGTAGATTTGCCTCCCCAAATTGATTTGTTCTTTCACGAAACCAAATACCCTCAGCCGGTGTGAATCGTATTTATGCATGGTCTGGATTGGTTTTCTGCCTGCCGGTAATTCGTCAATGACTGATACATCCAACTCTCCATAGAAAGTCATAGCCAATGTCCGCGGAATAGGTGTGGCTGTCATCACCAGAATATGGGGTCGGAACTCGGTGTTCTTTTCCCATAGCCGGGCCCGCTGTGCCACGCCAAACCGATGTTGTTCATCAATTATACATAAGCCCAGGTTATGGAATTTTACTTCTTCCTCAATTAGTGCTTGCGTACCTATCAAAATCTTCATTTCACCATTACGCAGCGCTTCGTGTAATTCGACGCGGTCTTTTTTCTTGGTGGACCCCGTCAGCTTTGCAATTTTTATTCCGAGCAGATCCGCAAATTGTCTTAATCCCTGATAATGCTGATCAGCCAGAATTTCTGTGGGTGCCATCATACAAGCCTGCGCACCATTTCCAATGGCCATCAGCATAGCTATAAAAGCGACAATCGTTTTACCGGAACCCACATCACCTTGCAATAACCGGTTCATTTGTCGCCCACTTTTAAGGTCTTTATGGATCTCCTTGAGCACATTCTTTTGCGCATTTGTGAGTTCAAAAGATAAGAACTGTTCCAGAAAAGACTTTACCATTTCCGTATCCCGAAAAATCTGGCCCGGATACTCCGTTTTATAAATAAGCTTGGTTTTTATCAGCCGCAATTGATTAAAAAACAATTCTTCGAATTTAAGTCTTCTTTGCGCTTGCTGCAGATGTGCCGGACTATTGGGAAGGTGAATGTGCCATAAGGCTGCATATCGGGGTATCAAACGATATTTTTGTAGCAGATCATCAGGAAGGTTTTCATGAATGTGGTTCCGGGCATTCTCAAGAATCGCCTGTATTGCTTTGGCAATTATGCGGCTATCAATATTTCTTTTCCGGAGTTTTTCGGTCAGGTGGTATATCGGTTGAAAACTGCCTCCGTTTGCATTTTCTGCCGTTAAAGGCTCAATGTCCGGGTGACTCAGATTAAACCTGCTTCCAAAAAGTGAAGGCTTTCCGTACACAATATATTCGCCTTCCACCCGGAGCATTTTCTGAAACCAGGTAATACTTTTAAACCACACCAGCTCAATTGTTCCTGTGCCATCACCAAAAATAGCCACTAACCGTTTTTTTGCTCCTTCTCCCAAGAGTTCCAGGCTGCGGAGGCGTCCTTTGATTTGAACAGGCGTATCGTCATTTCTAATATCACGTATTTGCTGAAATGTGGTTCGGTCTTCGTGCCGGAAAGGGAAATATCGTAGAAGGTCCCCGAAAGTAAACAGGGAAAGTTCGGTATTAAGTAAAGCAGCTTTCTGCGGTCCTATCCCTTTGAGGAATTCAATTCGGGTGTTAAAGTATTGATTAGCGTGTTGCATCCGGCTCAAAAAACCAGTTTGTTTAGGTTACAAAATTGGTGCTTTTTTCCTTGAGATAACAGAGTTTATACGACTCTATAACTTTTTCCTCCGGAAATCGTTTTATTTGTAAACTAACAAAACCCCAATTCTTTTATGAAAACAACAATTATGTCACTGTTCTTTGCGGTGTTTGCCTTTGTATTTGCTACCGCACAGAATCCACCTGCCAGCCCGCGCGTATCTGCAGAAAGCGGCAATGTCAAAATTGACTACGGGCAACCTTCAAAGAAAGGACGTGTGCTTTTCGGGGCAGAAGGGTCGCAAAGTCTCGAAAAATATGATAAAGTATGGCGGATTGGTGCCAATCAGGCAACAGAAATTACATTCAAGAAAGATGGTAAATTTGCCGGTCAGAATGTAAAGGCGGGTACCTATTCGTTTTTTGCTATTCCCAATGATAAAGAATGGACACTGATCCTAAACAGTGAACTCAACCAGTGGGGAACAGGTAAATACGAGGAAATCAAAGGCAAGGATGTGGTGAAAGTTAAAGTGCCTGCGAAGAAATATCCTCAGTCGGCAGAAAAGCTAACTTTCAAAGTGTCAGCCAAAGCCATTGATTTTCAGTGGGACCAGGAAGGATTCTCTGTCCCTATCAAGTTTTAATTACTGAAAGGGAACACAAAAACTGCCGTTGTATAAACGGCAGTTTTTTATTGTAGAATATTATAATCCGGCGATTAGTTGTTCTTAAAGAACTCCTGTACAGATTCAGCCGAAACAATTTCTTCTTTAAAAGTATAAGCACCTGTTTTAGGTGACTTAACGGCTTTAATCACTTTGGCAAATGATTTACCGCCTTCTTTTTTCAGGGTAGCAACTACTTTCTTTGCCATCTCTTAAATCGTTTAAAGATACAACACAACACCCTTACAGGTGAAATGCCTTATTTGTTGATTTATTTAATTTCTTTATGGACCGTCATACGTCTCAAAATCGGATTGAATTTTTTCAATTCGATTCTGCCAGGAGTATTTTTGCGGTTCTTAGTAGTGATATAGCGGGAAATACCTGCTACTCCACTTGCTTTATGTTCTGTACATTCCAGAATTACCTGTATTCTATTGCCTTTCTTTGCCATTACTTCTACTTTCGCTATTTTTTTGAAATGGGACTGCAAAAATAGAAAATTAATTTTATTATAAAAAAGTTTTAATATAAAAAAGATAATATTTTTCTGATATTCACGGCTTTGCCAGACTGCAACCCAGATTTGATAAATAAAATCTGATTGAAATTTCAATCCTTACAATATAATTTGCAGATTTGTAATATTACGATAAATGAAAGTCGTTTACCTTTTCATTATTAACCATTTAATAGAAAAAATGCTTTTAAAAAAGTTGACTTGCGCCATACTGATAGCTTCTGCTGGTTTTGTTTTTAGCTGCTCATCAAAAGAAACCAGAGATGCGTACGACAAGTATTACGGAAGTGGAAGCACGGAAAGAGTAGAAGCTGCTTTAGCAAAGGATTCAGCTGATGCTGCCAACAGACCCAAGGAGATAAGCATTGCCGCATCTTCGGGACCTGCAAGAAAATCAGTCCCTGCTGATGTCGAAAAACTACTCAATGAGAATATTTGTTTCAGTTGTCATCGTCCATATGAAAAACTCATCGGGCCTTCTTATTATGATGTAGCTCAGAAGAATTATTCTATTGACCGTATCGTGGCTTTGGTTCATAGTCCTGAGCCAGAAAACTGGCCTGGATATCCGCCGATGGCACCAATGCCTCAGGTTGCTAAGGATGATGTAGTGAAAATTGCAACCTGGATTAATTCTTTGAAGGATTAATCTGTGACCTGCTTAAAGTACAATAGCGCTATTAAAAAATCCCTGATTCCATAGTTGGCAAATCAGGGATTTTTTAATAAAAAGAGACTTTATTTTCCGGCCGAATGCCAGGATCAATACTCGTCTTCGTTGAAAAAGAAATCATCTTTCGTTGGATAATCAGGCCAGATTTCCTCAATACTTTCATAAGGCTGTCCATCATCTTCCAGTTCCTGAAGGTTTTCTACCACCTCCAATGGTGCTCCGGTGCGGATAGCAAAATCGATTAATTCGTCTTTGGTAGCCGGCCATGGCGCATCTTCAAGGTATGATGCAAGTTCTAAAGTCCAGTACATATTGAATTCCTAACTAAAATTAGTAATGGTAAATTTTTGGTGTGCAAAACTAGAAATAAAAAGATAAAAAAAAAGTTTTGGACTGTTTATTTTAGAAAAATCTTTCTTTATTCTCTATGAGGCAAGATAAGTCTTAAAAAACTAAAAATCAAATGATTAATTAAGCCCCGTTTTCCATTCTAATATCTTGGATAAACAGTAGTCTGTAGTGCTTATAGCCGGGAAGCTATGCCGTCTAATTCATGCTTGCAGAGGTATTAATAGTTACTAGCCACGAATAAGTCCGAATGCGACTCAGGTCGTGTTTAAGTGCCTGATCGAACACTTCTTTCCTAAAATAGTTTAAACGGCCTGTAAAGCAAAAAAACCGCTCTTAAGAGCGGTTTTTTTGCCATGTTGAATATAATTAAACCGGTTTCTTAAAAATGGCCGGGTCAATTGTAGAATTTACCTCAAGACTTTTTGTTTCTGATATCATAGATCCTCCGGGCATTGCCGAAGTTTTGATTTCAGAAGTAAAGGGAAACACAATTCCATTTACTTTTTTGTAGTTGGAAGGTAAAACTGTGGTCTCAGTTTCCTGTCCGTCTATTGCTATCTTCATGATGGATTTCAACACATACCAGGTATCTTTTGATATATAGTTAACCGTTGAAATGCCATTGCCTGTAGTAAAACTGATGACATAGACCGCAGCTCCATTGAGGTTTTCTTCGCCATCAAGTTTGACCTTATAGCCTTTTTTTTCGTAGTCCATGAAGCCGGTGAGATCCAGCTGACCGGAAATCGCCTTGATTTCTTCATCAGTAAGATCAGCGGCAGCATTTGTTCCCAGCATGGGATTGATTTGCCATCCTTTGCCATTATCAATGGCTTGGATGATCTTCATCCCCTGCACTTCTGTTTCGCTTCTGAGGGCTTTTTGATGAATCACTACTGTATTCATGTTCATCTCCATTCCCATCACAGATATAACCGAAGAAATTTTAACACTTTTCAGAGCAGATAATTTTTCTTTACCGCCCATTGCCTCTATATGTTTATCCAGTATTTCTTCCACCTTTTGTGCATATAATACACTTTGGGTAAAGAAAACAGCCAGAACAATAAAGACGATATGTTTTAATTTCCCTGCCATATCCCAAGCAATAAAAGTTGAAATTACTGATTACTTATACTTAGCGGGCTAATGCCTCTGCACCTCCCACAATTTCAAGAATCTCATTGGTGATAGAAGCCTGTCTGCTACGGTTGTATACCAGTTTAAGATCTTTCAATAATTCTTGTGCATTTTCTGTTGCCTTATCCATTGCAGTCATACGGGCACCATTCTCTGAAGCGTTGGATTCCAGTACTGCTCTGTACAACTGAATTTTTAATGACTTTGGTATAAGCTCTTCCAGGATTTCACTTTCAGAGGGCTCAAAAATATAATTAGTATTGGCCGTACCCTTACCGTCTGAGTCACCTTCTGCAGCTATTGGCAGATAATTTTCAGTATTAACAACTTGTGTAGCGACATTCTTAAACTGATTGTAAACCAGTTCAACCACATCGTATTTCTTATCTGTAAAGGCATCCATGATCTCCTCGCCAGCCTTTTTTACATTCTCAAAACTGAGGTTTGTAAATAGACCCATGTACTGAGTATTCACTTTGAATCCACGGCGTAGCATTCCTTCAGCACCTTTTTTACCAATAGCGAGTACTTCCACATTTCCGGCTGCAGCCTGTTGAGCATAAGCAGATTCGATGCGGCTCATTGCGCCTTTAATAACGTTGGTGTTAAAAGCACCACATAAGCCACGGTCAGAGGTAACTAGAACCATCAGCACTTTTTCTACAGGACGTTGCTGTTTCAGCGGGCTTTCCGATGCAAATTCTGCACCGGAAGACGCCACTGTTGAAAGCATTTCCCCTAGTTTTTGGGCATAGGGTCTCATCTGTATGATGTTGTCCTGCGCCCGGCGTAGCTTGGCCGCCGCCACCATTTTCATGGCTTTGGTGATTTGCTGCGTGGAATTAACAGATACTATTCGGTTTCTTACTTCCTTTAAACTTGCCATATTATGGGTGTTTTGTCAGAATCAGGCGAACTTAACAGCTACTTCAGCAGCTACTTTTTCCAACACTGATGTAACATCGTTATCCAATTTACCAGCTTTTAATGCTGACAAAACATTACTATGTTGTGCTCCCAAAACGGTCAGGAATTCCTTTTCGAAATCCTTCACTTTGTTTACCTGAACTTTATCAAGCAAACCTTTGGTTGAAGCATAAATCATAGCCACCTGATTCTCTACAGAAACGGGTGAATATTGACCTTGTTTCAAAACTTCAAGGTTACGGCGTCCACGATCAATGGCCAGCTGTGTAGCTGCATCAAGATCAGAACCAAATTTTGCAAACGCTTCCAATTCACGGAACTGAGCCTGATCAAGTTTCAGGGTACCAGCTACTTTTTTCATGGATTTAATCTGCGCATTACCTCCTACACGAGATACCGAAATACCTACGTTAATAGCAGGACGGATACCAGCGTTGAACAAGTTCGACTCAAGGAAGATCTGTCCGTCGGTAATGGAAATTACGTTTGTTGGAATATAGGCAGAAACGTCACCCGCCTGAGTTTCGATAATTGGAAGTGCAGTCAAAGAACCGCCTCCTTTTATGCGTCCTTTCAGGGATGGAGGAACGTCATTCATATTTTGTGCAATAGAATCATCCGCTACAATTTTAGCAGCTCTTTCCAAAAGACGGCTATGCAGATAGAATACATCACCTGGATATGCTTCACGTCCTGGAGGACGACGAAGTAGTAGAGAAACTTCGCGGTACGATACAGCCTGTTTAGACAAATCGTCATAGATAACAAGGGCTGGACGACCAGTATCACGGAAATATTCTCCGATGGCTGCACCAGTAAACGGAGCATAGAATTGCATTGGAGATGGCTCAGAAGCTGCAGCAGCTACGATCACTGTATAGTCCATTGCACCGTAGCGGCGAAGTGTGGCTTCAATTTGCTTAATTGTTGAAGCTTTTTGTCCACAGGCAACATAAATACAGAAAACTGGCTCTCCTTTATCGTAGAATTCTCTCTGATTGATGATCGTATCTATAGCGACAGCAGTTTTACCAGTCTGACGGTCACCGATGATCAGCTCACGCTGGCCACGGCCTACAGGGATCATCGAGTCAATTGCTTTGATTCCGGATTGAAGAGGTTCGGTTACAGGCTGACGGAAAATTACCCCTGGCGCTTTACGTTCCAGTGGCATTTCAAAAAGCTCACCCTGAATAGGTCCATGACCATCAATAGGCTCAGCAAGGGTGTTAACCACGCGGCCAACTATTTGCTCACCTACCTTTACCGAAGCAATTTCATTGGTTCTTTTAACAGTATCCCCTTCCTTAATTTCGCTGGAGTCACCAAGCAATACAGCACCTACGTTATCTTCTTCAAGATTTAACGCAAGGGCTTTGAGGCCGTTTTCGAAAACAAGTAGCTCACCGGCTTGCACTTTTGAAAGTCCGTAAATACGAGCAACACCGTCGCCTACTTGTAATACTGTACCCACTTCTTCCAATTCTGCGTCGGTTTTGGCTCCGGCTAATTGCTCCCGTAGTATGGCCGAAACTTCGTCAGGTCTTACAGATACCATGATATAATTGACTTATTTTTAGTGTAAAAGAAAATTTGTGAAATCAGGCGCAAATTTAGTGGATTATTTTCGTTATATCATACCAAACCTCTAAAATACTGACAAATAAAAAATTATACTTTTCCAAGTTTAGGACAATAGTCACACTCTTTTGAAATATTTTAGAATAAATTGAATATGAGATTGTCAGTTTTTTTTTGTCAATTTGTATGTTTGGTAAATAATCTTAAAATAACATTTTCTCAATTTTTAACTTATACAAGTCATCAATGCAATATAAAGTAATAGCTCCTGCAATGCTGGTATTAGGTTCATTGTTTTCTTCACATGAAGCAGCGGCTCAGGCAAAACCTCAACCTCCTAAAACAACTGTTAATCAAACATCTGCTAAACCTTCTACCGCACCAACTGCACAGGTTGTAACGCTTAAGAGTGAAAAAGACTCGCTTGCCTACAGTTTGGGGGTCAACATAGGTTCGGCCTTTAAGGAACAGGGAATAGACGATATTAATCAGGAAGCATTTTTTAAAGCGATAAAAGAAACACTTGCCGGTACAAATTCGTTATCCAATGAAGAGGCAGGAGCTGTAATCGGTTCATACTTCCAAAAGGAGTTCGAAAAGAAGAACGTGGTATACAAGGAAGAAGGTGAAAAATTCCTGGCCGCTAACAAAACTAAAGAAGGAGTAGTCACTACCCCAAGTGGCTTGCAATACAAGATTGAAAAGGCTGGAACCGGGGAGAAACCAGCTGCCTCAGATCAGGTAAAAGTTCATTACCACGGCAGTTTGGTAAATGGAACAGTTTTTGACAGCTCGGTTGACAGAGGAGAACCTATTGAACTGAGAGTAAACGGCGTAATCCAGGGCTGGCAGGAAGTGTTGCAGCTGATGCCTGCAGGATCAAAATGGAAAGTGTTTATTCCTTACGATCTGGCCTATGGAGAAAGAGGGTCCGGCCCGGTTATTCCACCCATGTCGGCTCTGATTTTTGATATTGAATTACTGGAAATTATTAAATAATAATCTGGACAAAAATGAAGCAATACCTGATCACCCTTATACCGGTTATGTTTTTGGGCTTGCAGCAACGAGTACCGGAAGAGCATGTAACAGGTATGGGTTCGGAATGGGAATCTGTGGATGCTATTAAACCACAGGAATCCCAATTAAAAGCACAAAGCCTGGCCAGCAATATTCTTTCGAATTACCATTATCGGAAAATGGAACTGAATGACTCAGTCTCTTCAATCATTTTTGATAAATATATTTCCAGCCTGGATAATGGGAAGCTATATTTTACACAGGATGACCTGAAAGAACTGGAGAAGTTCCGATACTCTTTTGATGACTTTATTCGTCAGAATCAGGTAGCTGTACCTTTTGATATTTACAACCTTTTCAGAGAGCGTTATAAAGAGAGAAGCGCCTATATCCAGGAGTTATTGGGTAGCAATAAAAGCTTCGACTTTATGGTTGACGAAAGTCTGGATACGGACCGTGAAAGTGCTAAATGGGCTTCCAATACCGATGAGTTGAACGATGTATGGAGGAAATATATTAAGAGTGAAGCACTGGATCTCAAACTGACCGGTAAAGCTGATACAGCTATTGTAAGCACTTTACAAAACCGATACAAAACCCGTGACAGAGCGTTGGCACGGATTCGTTCTGAGCAGGTATTCCAAACGTATTATAATTCCTTTTCGGAAATATACGATCCGCATACCAGCTATATGTCCCCTACTACCGCTGATCGCTTTAATCAGGACATGAGTCAGTCGCTGGAGGGAATTGGTGCGGTATTACGGGAAGATAATAATTATATCAAGATCGTCGATGTGGTGCCTGGAGGTCCGGCCTATAAAGGCAAACAGCTCAAAAAAGACGACCGTGTTATTGGTGTGGCGCAAGGAGACGACGGTAAGATTGTGGATATTGTGGGTTGGTTTGTGGATGATGCCGTCAAATTAATAAAAGGCCCGAAAGGCACGGTAGTAAGATTACAGGTATTACCTGCCGATGCATTAGCAGGCACTGCCCCGGTAGAAATGCGTATTGTACGTGAAAAAGTGAAACTGGAAGAGCAGCGGTCTAAAAAAGAGATCGTTTCCATCAAAAACGGTAAAAATGACCGAAAAGTAGGTGTGATTTCGATTCCTTTGTTTTATCGTGATTTTGGTGGCGCACAGAGTCGTGAGAAAGAATTCAATAGTACGACACGTGACGTGAAACGCCAGATAGAGGAGCTGAAAGCGGAAAATGTAGAAGGAATCATTATAGATCTGAGAAACAACGGCGGAGGTTCATTGACTGAAGCAATTTCACTGACTGGTCTTTTTATTACGAAAGGACCTGTGGTTCAGGTGCGCAGTTCAACAGGTGAAACCGATGTGGAGTCAGACAATGATGGCAGTATTACTTACGACGGCCCTTTGGTAGTGATGGTCAACCGCTTTAGTGCCTCTGCATCTGAGATTTTCGCTGCTGCTATTCAGGATTACAAAAGAGGAGTAATTGTAGGGGAAAAAACATTTGGGAAAGGAACAGTACAACAAATGCTGGACCTGAATCAGATGGTTCCCAAAGAATCTTCACAATTGGGAAGCCTTAAATTAACAACTGCCAAATTCTATCGTATTAATGGAAGCAGTACGCAAATTAAAGGAGTAATGCCTGATATAGAACTGCCCACTGCTTTTAAACCTGATGAATATGGTGAAGCTTCTGAAAAACTTGCCTTGCCTTGGGATCAGATCGCATCCGCAGCATTTACGCCTGTTAATAAGGTAAATGACAAGGTAGTGGATTTGCTTATAAATCAATACAGAGGTCGTCTGAATACGGATGATGAACTCAAAAAACTGGTAAGCAACCTGGAAGCCTTCAAAAAAGCACGTGATAATAAAACGGTTTCGTTGAAGGAATCGGTCCGGAAAAAAGAAAGAGAAGAGGCAGAAAAGAAAAGAGAAGCACTCAATCAGATTGGTACAGAAGCGGAACTAGAGGAAGAGGAAGATGAATCAGAGGAAATAGTAGCCGCCAAAGTAAAAAAAGATGTGTATCTGATGGAATCCGGCAGGATATTGGCCGACCTGATTACGGTAGCTAAGGAGCCTGAAATGGCCAAAACCAAAAAGAAATAGACAAGATGATTTGAGTAAAAAAGGCTTTTGGCAGGCAACTGACCAAAAGCCTTTTTTATATATTCCCTTTGTATACGATGTTGATTTTAAAAATCATAGTAACTTTATGCCTTGATTTCCATTAAAATCATAAGGAACCAATTTAGCCTTACTCAGAAAATATATTTATGCTAAAGAACACTTTTACAAACTGGCTTGGTTATTGCCTTTTCAATTTATTATGGATTACTCCCGCATTGTCGCAGACGATTTCGGGGGTGACGTTCTCTCCTGCGGAAGTGTGTGCGGGGGGTACCTTGGAAGTAACCTTTACAAAGGCCGGTACTTTTAATGCATCGAATAAATTCAGCGTTGAGCTATCTGCTGCAGGTGGTTCATTTGCTTCTAAGACCATCCTGGAAGCAGATGCTACCAGTCCGGCAACGGTAACAATACCGGCAACCACGGTTGCTGGAACAACTTATAAAATAAGAGTGGTTTCCACAGCACCGGTAAAAGGAGATACAGCCTCTACCGTTTTAACAGTGACTGCGATACCTACAGTTCCGGTCTTAGCCGAAACAACAATCGAATATTGTGTAGGAGCCACTGCCGCTGTTTTACCGCAAGCCACAAATCGGGTTTGGTATGCTGCGAATACTGGCGGAACGGCTCTTGCCCCCACCTTTAAGCCTGCTACTAATGCAGCTGGTCCTGTTTCTTATTGGGCTGCAAATAAGGTTGGAGATTGTGAAAGTGAAAGAACTGAATTTAAAGTAATTGTTGGGTCTTTGGCAGCTCCGACTTTATCATCTAGTGTTGTTGAATATTGTGTAGGAGACGTTGCTGTCGTTTTACCTCATGCAACAGGTCGTGTCTGGTATGCTGCGGAAACAGGCGGAACGGCTCTTGCAACCACCTTCAAGCCTGCCACAAGTGCAGCTGGCAGTACTTCTTATTGGGCAGAAAACCAGTCTGGGGGTTGTGTTAGTGAAAGAGCTAAGCTAACAGTAACGGTAGGTGCCAGACCTGCTAATGCGGTTCTATCTTCTACATCAATACCATATTGTAAAAATGGGAATGCTGTAATTTTACCGGATGCAAACAAGGCGTCCAGAAAATGGTATACAACCTTAACAGGCGGTACAGCACTGGCTGCAGCTTTCATTCCTTCTACCTCAGTGGTAGGTACAGTTTCTTATTATGCTAGTGAAGTTAGTGGTAACTGTGAGAGTACAACCCGCCAGAAGTTTGATGTAATTGTGAACGATATTTCTGTTACACCTGATCCAGTTGCGTTATCATACTGTATTGGTGCAACCGTTCCAGCGAACATAGATACAGAAATAGCCGGGACTAACCTTAAATGGTATTCATCATTAACCGGAGGTTCTCCAATAACTAAACCTGTCATAAGTTCATCTGCTGCAGCTCCAATTAAAACTTATTATGTTTCACAAACAGAAACTGGTAAGTGTGAAAGTACAAGAGCGAAAGTAACGGTTATTATTAATTCGATTCCCGCCAAACCGGTAACAATAGACCTGAATACTGTATGTCAGGAAACCACTGTAGCCAATACGTTGTTGGTCAATGCCGTGACGAAAGCAAACGGTGCAACTTTAAAATGGTATACCGCATTAACCGGAGGGACGGGAGTTACAGCTACTCCTGCCATCAATACCACGCAAGATGGTTTGAAAGAATATTTTGTTTCACAAACTGTGAATGGCTGTGAAAGTGCGAGAGATGTGGTGAAATTGGAGGTAAAAGCATTACCTGCCGCACCAGTAGTTGTTTCTCCTTTGGATTATTGTGTGGGTGAAAAAGCGGTTGCCTTAACCGCAGAAAAGTCCCCTACCAACAATACATTGAACTGGTATACAGCAGCGACTGGCGGAGTTGCAGTAACCACTGCCCCGGTACCTGCTACCACCACTCCCGGCAATAAAAATAATTATGTAAGTCAGGTGCAAACCTATACAATTACCGGAGGTACACTCAAATGCGAAAGTAAAAGATCAACGATTGTGGTCACCACCAATGCGCTTCCTGCTGCACCTACTGCTACCGACCTTGTGCAGTGCCAGACACGTACTGCGGAGACAGTTGCACTGACTGCCACTGCTTCTCCGGCCACCAATACCCTGAAATGGTATGAGGCAGCCACTGGTGGAACAGGTGACAGCAAAGCACCGGTGATTGACAAATCAAAAGTGGTAGAAAAAACATATTATGTAACACAGGTTTCGGCTAAAAACTGCGAGAGTACAGCCCGTAAGGCGCTGAAAGTCCGTATCAAACTTTTACCTGGTGCACCGGGTGTAGCTACTGTGGAAAAATGTCAGTTTGACACGCCGGAGGTTTTAACGGCTTCTACAGCGACTGGCGCCAGTTTAAGATGGTGGGGAGGCAATGAAACAGGAGGAAATGTTTCAACTACTGCTCCAACTCCTGTATACGAAAAAGGTGAATCAAGCAGATACTTTGTCAGTCAGATATTAGAAGGTTGTGAAAGTGACAGGGCTAAAATTGATGTGGTGGTGAAAACAACGCCGGTACCGAATGTCGCTACACCAAATTATACCTATTGCCAGAATGACAATGCCGCTACGCTTACTGCTCAGGGGCAACGGTTGACCTGGTACTTTGGCAGTCAGTCGGGGCCGGATGCATTTGCGCCTCCGACAGGCAATATTGGTACAGTAGCCTATTATGTAGCACAAACCGGCGATAACGGCTGTATCAGCCCCAAAGCTGAAATTAAGGTAACTGTTAATCCGAAACCATCGTCTGTTATGTCAGGAACCCAGTCTGTTGAATTGGGTCAGCCAGCCGATATCAAAATAGACTTTACCGGTGGAGGCCCTTGGGAATATGTGCTTTCTGACGATACCGAGGGAGTAGCTGAAACTTCTCCTTTGATTTTAAAGAAAACCCCGCAGCAGACGACTACCTACTCGGTGAAAGAAGTTAAAAACGTATGCGGACTGGGTACGCCCAATGGTAGTGCGCTGGTAACAGTTTTGATACCGGCAATCAATACTGGTAACCCAGCTATTGCCAATATCTGTGCTGATAAGTCATTTACCATTCCGTTCCAGGCTTCAGCCATCAGCGTGGATACTTATGAGTATAAGCTCCAGATTTCAAAAGATACCAATGATGAAAACTTTGTATCCATACCTACTACTGTGGTAAGAAACTCATCCAATGCGACCGGGATCATCCCGGATACGACCTCCGGAGGAGATTATTATATTCGTTTGATCGTTGAAAGTCCCTATTATGAAACTCCGGTCAAAGGAAGTATCAGTCAGGTGTCATTGACAGTCATGCCGCTCCCGGTAGCCACAGTGACAGGAAGCAAAACCATACTGGTAGGAGAATCGGCGGTAGTGCAGATCGATTTTTCAGGAAGCGGTCCTTGGCATTTTGCCATGAGCGACAATGAAGAGCTGACCACCACAAGTCTGACTCCTTATTACAAAACAGTCACTCCTGCCACTACAACGACCTATCAGGTTCTGAGTGTGCAAAATGAGTGTGGTGCAGGAAGGATAGAAGGCGAAGCACGTATACAGGTAGATCCAATTCTGAGCAATGAACCCCAGCCCTCGGCAGGAGATTGGTTGAAAGTTTTCCCTGTTCCGGTAGAGCTGAATCTGACAGTTCAGATTGAGAAAAACTATCTCCAAGGCACTGTGATCATTTCTGTGCTTGATATGATGGGCCGTCCGGTAAGAAGTCAGAAAACGGATCATACCGTAACGGAAGTAGACTTTGCTCAATTGCCTGGAGGAGTCTATTTCGTCAAGGTTGAAAACGGAGATTTGTCGTCTGTAACGAAAGTGCTGAAATATTAATAAACTCATTTTATAAAATTATAACCGCCCTGGAGTACACTTCGGGGCGGTTGCAGTTTGTAGTGTTTGTATGCTGGATTATTATCAGGATCTGTATTACATGGAAGAAGCCATGAGAATGGCGCAACGTGCCTATGATGCCGGGGAAATTCCTGTAGGGGCCGTTGTTGTGGCCGGAGATCGCATCATTGCCCGTGCGTGGAATCAGACAGAGCAAATGAAAGATGTGACTGCACACGCCGAGATTCTTGCCATTACTGCGGCATCAGATTACTTTGCAGGAAAGTATTTAAGCGATTGTACACTGTATGTGACACTTGAGCCTTGCATCATGTGTGCTGGTGCACTTTATTGGTCACAAATGAAACGGGTAGTATACGGTGCTTCTGATGAAAAAAGAGGCTTCAGTCAGTTAGAAAAATCTGTACTGCATCCCAAAACCCGGTTAACCACAGGCGTGATGGCAGAAGAAAGCAAAGCCTTATTGCAGAAATTTTTCAGAGGATTAAGAACATAATCCACTTTTCCTATGTTAGTAAGTTATAGTACATATAATAAAATTCAATCTAAACAACTAGAATAATGGCATTTACACTAGATCCGCTACCTTATGCGAATGATGCGTTAGAACCACATATTGACGCACTAACAATGGAAATTCATCATGACAGACACCACCAGGCATATGTTACCAATCTGAATAATGCAATCAACGGTACTGAATTGGATGGAAAAAGTTTAGAAGAAATTCTTTCAGGTATCAGCAGTGCGCCTGCTGCAGTAAGGAACAACGGTGGTGGCCACTGGAACCATGCTTTCTTCTGGAAAACGCTGTCTGCAAATGGCGGAGGGGCTCCTGTTGGTGAACTCGCAAAAGCGATTGATGCAAAATTCGGTTCATTTGATGCGTTCAAAGAAGAATATAAAAAAGCTGCTACTACACGTTTTGGTTCTGGATGGGCCTGGCTGGTAGTGACTGAAGGAGGTGAGCTTGCCGTTACTTCTACTCCTAATCAGGATAATCCACTGATGGATGTGGCAGAGGTAAAAGGTACACCGGTAATCGGCCTGGATGTCTGGGAGCATGCCTACTATCTGAAATACCAAAATAAGCGTCCTGATTATATTGATGCTTACTGGAATGTAGTAGATTGGAATGCTGCAGAAGCGATTTACAAAGCTGGTAAATAAGCAGTTATGATTTTTATGGTTGAAGGAGGAAAATTTTTTATATAAAATGTTCTTCCTTCAACCTTTTTTTTATAGTTTTGTGGCTCGAAATGGAGATTGTAGCTCAGCTGGTTAGAGCGTCGGATTGTGGTTCCGAAGGTCGCGGGTTCGAACCCCGTCTTTCTCCCTCTCATATTTTCTAAAGGAAGGTCGTTTTTTATATGCGACCTTTTTTTTGTGTCTGATTGTGCTCCTTTAGCTTTTTTCAGATTCATATCACTGCGTTTTCAAATTCCTTTCCGCCGCAGTTGATACATTTTTTTTGTGAAGTATGGTCCAAAGAGGTACCACAGTTTGTACAAACAACGGCATCAGCGCTTTTGCACACTTTTTCACGGAACTCCGAATCCCATTCAGGCAAAATACATAAGCCCACTTCTTTTTCCTTATTATAGAGTAATGAAAAGCTGCCATTGGCTTCGAGATACATTCTCTTAACTTGTCCCAAATGACGGATTCCTTCCGCCCGTAATTGTGCACGAAGTCGTTCAGGGGTGATCCTGCTTTTTTTCATTACTTCAAGACAACACACGCCATCCTTTACCAATGTACTGATATCATTTTGGGTAATCCGTTCAAATCTCTCAGAGGCTTTTATACCGGCTGTTAAACCTTTTTGGAATAATATGACAATGATAGCGACGATGAAGGCAGGCAAAAGTCCGCGATCGGGTGACATAAGCGGTACACCTGCTACAGCAGCAAGCGCCACAGTAGCTATCATTTCGGACTGGCCTAGCTGGGACACCATTTTTTTTCCTATCAGTTTCATAGTTAAAATGACCAGCAGAAAAATAATCAGTGCCCTGAAAAAACTCTCTATATAAAATACCAGTGGTACTTCACCTATTAAAATCCGTTCCCAATCTGAAATATTAATTTCATTTGCCTCCATATAATTCAGTAGGTTGTAGCATTTCCCCAGTCAGTGGACTGGCAATTAGGACATATAGACGAACCTTTGTCCATATTTTTTGTATAACCACAACTTTGACAGATCTGAAGTAAGTGATCCGTATCCATATCCATGCTGGATTGCGATTCGGCAGGAATAATTGAAAATCCTGCCTGAGCTTTATTGTTGATATATATACTGAAAATACCCGAAGTCTCCAGATACATTCTGTCTACCCGTGCCAGATTGTATATGCCCTTACCTCTTAAAACCCCAAATACCTGTTGCCGGGATAAACCAGTGTCATCTATCATGTGTAAAAGCAAAACACCATCTTTTATTAACAGCGTACTTTTTCCATGATTGAAAGTATGCAACCGGGGAAACTGAAATTCCAGAAAATTCAATCCTCGTTGGAAAAACAGCATACACAACAAAATGAAAATACCAAACAGGATGCCTGTGGTGGGTTCCTGCATGGCAGAAGAGGCGATTGATCCAAGGGCTAACATCACGGCCATTTCAGCAATGGAAAGCTGTCCAGCCATCCGTTTACCCATTAGTCTGAGAGTGACCAGTAAAGCAGTGTAGATGATGACTGTCCGAATAATGGTTTCTAAAATAAATACTTCCGGTGCATTGCCAAACAGGATTCTATTGATATCATCAATCCTGATCTGATATTTCTCCATAAACTGTATATCTAAACTTAAAAGGGTTGTATGACTGTCAAATCTGCTCGGATAATGGTTTTATTTGAGTTTGTACCATCTGTAATCATAAGGAGAAAGTCTGATGTCAGTCAATGATTGTGAGGTAGCGTTACTGCCATCTTTTGCAAATAGAAGCTGGGTATTGAGATCAGCATAGTCAGCCAGTGTAATCTTATTTTCACAGTTGCAAAAGTTATGTATAACCAAAAGCGTATCATACTGAAGAATCAGCACGTTATCTTGTTTTGATTTCAGAATCTGATAATTGGGTTTTCCAATCTCAGGAGCCATTTTCCGGAGTGCTGCGAGTTGTTTTATATGATATAAAAGTGAGGTGGAATCTGCTAGTTGCTGTGCCACATTTACTTTTTTATATCCATATTCCGGATCATTTATAACCGGTCGGCGCAGGGAATCAGCCGTACTGAAACCCGCATTGTAGCTGCTATCCCACTGCATGGGAGTACGTACTGCCAGACGTTCTTTGAGGGAAAGATCATCGCCCATACCGATCTCTTCACCATACCTTAGCACAGGGGTGCCGGGTAGTGAAAACAGGAGACTGTATGCCATTCGGATCAGGTGAGGATTCTGAAGCATAGGTGCCAGCCTGCGTCTGATACCTCTGTCATAAACCTGCATACTTGTATCTGGTCCGAATTTGTCATATACCTTTTGCCTTTGTTTGTCAGTTAACCTGCCCAGATCAATCTCATCATGATTCCTAAGAAAGTTTGCCCACTGGGCTGTTTCTGGAATTTCTCTGGAATCTTCCAGTGATTTGGAAAGGAGTTGCGTATCACCAGTCGCCAAAGCGTAAAACAGGTGCTGGTTAAGGAAGAAGTTAAACATCATCTGAAGTCCGTTGCCGGTTGGTCCGAAATAGGTTTTGTTTTCTTCAGGCGGAACATTAGCCTCTCCCAGAATAATGGCCTCAGCATTGTAGAGGCTAGTAAACTGACGGAGTTTATACAGAAATTCATAATCAAGTTTTGGTTTTTCTGAGGCTGAGTGTGGCAATTCCAGAACGAAAGGAACTGCGTCAATTCTGAATCCGTCAATCCCTGTTTGCAACCAGAATGCAATCATCCGGTGTATTTCTTCAGTAACTGCTGGATGGGTATAATTCAAGTCAGGCTGGAATTTATAAAAACGGTGATAATAGTATTCACCCGAAAGTGAGTCCAGTGTCCATACCGCTTTCTGAACGCCCGGAAAAACCATGCCTTTATTCCAGTCTCGCGGACGCTTTTCAGACCATATATACCAGTTTCTGAAATTTGAATTTTTGTCATCTCTGGCTTTTTTGAACCAGGGATGTTCATCGGAGGTATGATTAATGACCAGATCCAGTATAACCCTCATTCCTCGCATTTTAGCCTGTCTGACTAACTCGTTAAAATAGCCATGATCCCCCAGTTCTGGGTCTATAGCATAGAAATCTGCCACATCATAGCCGTCGTCCCTGCCTGGTGAAGGAAAAAACGGTGCAAGCCAGATTACATCTACACCCAGTGCTTTCAGATAGTCAAGTTTATTAATTACCCCTGCCAGATCACCCCGGCCGTTACCATCTGAATCTTTAAAAACACCGACTTCAAGATTGTAAATCAGGGCATTTTTATACCAGACGCGCTCCATCAGGTTGGGGTGTACCAATTTATCGGGTATTTGTGCTCTTGTTACTGTTATAAGCAAAAAGGTCATCAGAATAGTCAAATGTAATTTCATAACGCTGTTTGCTAATATTAGATTAGTTAGAATTTAAGTCTTGCTAAAATGATCACAAAAAAGTGGGGTGGATTCAACGGGACACTGCCTGTAAATAGAGTGAGCGCCAACAATGATTTCGGCAATGTTTGTCACTGCAGTTGGCTGCTAAAGGATAAATTTCTATTCAATCCTTGTTATGTTAAACTGACAAAATCTCAGAAGGTTTAAAATGGAATACCTTCGATGTAATCTCTGTTAGGGCAGAATTGCTCCATTACACTGTAAATGAGAAAGTAGATTTAGGGATCAATGCCATGTTAAAATAGGATGAATGGAGTATACATGAGTAATTATATTACTAACAAAGCAATAAGTTATGTCATGTAAAATAAGGATAAGCAGCTTAATTTGTTCAACCGTCTGGCTGTACCTTCTCCTGTGTACCATCACTAACGCCATAGGCCAGCCAGCAGCGAATAAGCCAAATATCGTTTTTATTATGGCCGATGACCTGGGATTTGGTGATTTAGGTTGTTATGGGCAGGATAAAATTTCAACTCCGAATATAGATGAACTTGCCAGAACAGGCATGCGTTTTACCCAGGCCTATGCAGGTTCTTCCGTCTGCGCTCCATCCAGGTGCAGCTTGATGACCGGAAAACACAACGGCAATAACAGGGTGAGGGACAATGTTCCGCACGGTGTATATCTCCAGCCAGACGATTTTACAGTCGCTGAGTTACTGAAACAGTGTGGGTATGCAACTGGCGGAGTTGGCAAATGGGGCTTGGGAAATCCCGGCTCGTGGGGTTTACCCTATATGCAGGGATTTGATTACTGGTACGGCCATTATGACCAGGATCAGGCCCATTATTATTATCCCGACCATCTTTGGGAAAATGACCAGGTGAAATTGCTCAATAAAAACAAGGCAGGGAAGAAAGGGATGTATACGCACGATTTGTTTACAGAAAAAGCGGTTGATTTTATCAGTAAAAACAGCACTACCCCATTCTTCCTTTATTTGGCATACACGATCCCACATTTTTCTGATTATGCTAAAAAAAGCCCCGACGTATACATAGTTCCTTCAGACGAGCCTTATGCTGATCGTCCCTGGACAGCAACAGCAAAGAACTATGCTGCGATGATCACCAGGATGGATAGTGACGTGGGCCGGATCAGGCTGCATTTAAAGGAACTGGGGCTCTCAGAAAATACAATCATTGTCTTTACCAGTGATAATGGCCCGTATACCGATGTACCCGAACCAATACAGTTTTTTAACAGTAATGGCGGGTTGAAGGGCGGAAAAAGGTCATTTTATGAAGGCGGAATAAGGGTTCCATTCATTGTCAACTGGGCAGGTAAAGTACCCCCGGGAAGTGTGTCACCTGTGCCTATCGCATTCTGGGATGTCATGCCCACCTTTGCAAACCTTACGGGCTACCCCGCCGAAATAAGTACTGATGGACAGTCGTTTTTGCCCCTGTTGTTGGGTAAGAATACCGATACAACCGATCGGGTTTTCTATTGGGATTACGGACATACGAGGGATGAATATTTTCAGGCAGTGAGGAAACGTCAATATAAAGGGATACGGATGAGGAGTAAAAATGGAGAAACGAATTTTGAGCTTTACGATTTGCTAGAGGACCCGACAGAGAAATACAATAAAGCATCGGTTTTCCCGCATATAGTAGCTGAGTTGGAAAAGGAAATGGATAAGGCCTGGACCTACTCTGCTGATTATGATCCTCAACGGAACAACCGGTAGGTTTTAGCATAAGTGGAAACCATTGAAAAAAATGGTTATAAGCAAGGCCAAAATCATCGGATTTTAGCCTTGCTTATATTTTTATACAGTCTGTTTATTTAAGTCAGATCCTGGTGGAAATAGCTCTTATTTTTGAATTCTTAACATAGAGTCTATTAAATAAATACACATAAATGCGGTAAATTTGGATAGAATCAAAATGAAATGATTATGTCCAGACCTGTATTAAAAGTAGGGAATTATAAGCCTGATGAAATTAAGGCTCTCTTTCGAGATGATGAAAGGTATACGATTGGCATTAGATTGTATGCTGTGTATCAAGTTTCGCTGGGTCAACCAAGTAGAAAGCTTGAAGATTTATATAATACCAGCTTCAAACAAATAACCAACTGGGTCCATCGGTTTGAAAAAGAGGGCATAGAGGGCTTGCGAGATAAAAAAGGTCGTGGTCGCACTGCTCGCCTTAGCGAAGCTCAAAGAAATCGTATCGGCACTTTATTAGCAGAAGAATCACCTACGGATCATGGTTATAACAGGGCCAGCTGGACGGGCCCGATGCTCATAGAGTGGATTTATAAAAATTATCAAATTACTTATAAGAAAGCCCAGATCTATAACATCATTAAAGCCCTGGGATTTACGTATCAGAAAGGCAGTGGCATATTTCCCGAATCAGATGCAGCAAAGGATCAATTTAAAGATGCTTAAAAAAAACTGCTTGAAAACCCTGAAAGCACATTGCTTTAGGAGGACGAATGCTCATTGTCGAACATGGCTACGGTGAGTTATTGCTGGTCAAAGAAAGGTATTCAACCACAAGTAGATTGTAAGCAACGTAATCGGGAAAGTCAAACGGTTTTTGGTAGCTACAACTATGGCACAAGTCAAATTACAGTAAATTTTGCTGATAGGGGCAATAGCCATATCTTCAAGCAGCATTTGAAAAAGGTGTTACGAACTTACAAGACGGCGCCTAAGATTATTATGGTCTAGGATAATGTTGCATACCACCACGCATAAAGTATAAATACCTGACTGGATAAGAACCCAAAACTTGAACTGTTTTTCTTACCGTCTTATATTCCAGACTTAGATGCGGTAGAAAGAGCCTGGTGGTATATGAGAAAAAAGATAATGCGTAATAGGTTTAAAAAAACACTCAAAGACAGAAAAATAGCTTTTTGGAAAATGTTCTCTCAATTTCTGAAACCGAACTCCGAACTCAAAATAGTTTGTGAAATAAATTATTAGACTTAATGTAATTGATCTATGGAATTTAAACAGCCTGAACCCCTGATGAAGAATATCGCTTCTGCTACCGTTTCGCTTTTAAGGATGTGTACTGTCCTGAAAATTTGCTTGTTGCTTCTGCTTTCCGCTTGTTTTACCTCCTTATGGGCGCAGCAGACCCCGAGTAAGAAGCCTAATATAATCTACATTTATGCCGATGATCTGGGATATGGAGAATTGGGGGTATACGGACAGAAAAAAATCAGAACTCCACATCTCGACCAGCTGGCTGCGGAGGGAATCCGGTTCACGAAACATTATACCAGTACCCCCGTATGCGCTCCGGCACGCTGCATGTTGCTCACAGGAAGGCATGGCGGGCATTCTTTTATCCGTGGAAACTATGAATTAGGTGGTTTTGCAGATGAAGAAGAAGGCGGACAGATGCCGCTTCCGGAAGGAACGGTCACCATCCCGCGGCTTTTGAAAGAGTCTGGGTACAGAACCGGCGCTATCGGAAAATGGGGCCTGGGAATGGCTGGTTCCTCCGGCAGTCCTGACAGGCAGGGATTTGACTATTTTTATGGCTATCTTGATCAGAAACAGGCGCATAATTATTATCCTACGCATTTGTGGGAAAATGGCCAGTGGGATCCGCTGGATAACCCGCCTATTCAGGTACATAAAAAACTGGATAAAAATGCGACTGATGAGGATTTCGCATATTTTAAAGGAAAAGAGTATGCTGTTGATAAAATGGCAGAAAAAACGGAGAAATTCATCCGTGAAAACAAAGATCAGCCCTTTTTCCTTTATCTGCCGCTGACCATTCCGCATGTGTCGTTGCAGGCGCCTGACCAGGCGGTGCAGGAGTACATAGGACAGTTTGAAGAAAAGCCCTATTACGGCGAAAACGGCTACTCTTCTACACGCTATCCGTTGTCAACTTATGCGGCCATGATCACCTATCTGGACACTCAGGTGGGAAAAGTGCTGGCTCAGGTCAAAGCACTAGGGCTGGAAGAGAATACCCTGATCATGTTTTCAAGTGATAACGGTGCTACCTATAACGGCGGTACGGATGCACAGTTTTTTAATAGCCTGGCCGGTCTCAGAGGAGGGAAAGGTCTGGTGTACGAAGGGGGAATCAGGGTGCCGTTTATGGCTCGCTGGCCGGGGGTGATCAGCGCAGGACAGACCTCAGATTTTGTTTCTGTACAGTATGATATGTTGGCTACCCTGACTGACATCGCCGGTGCGGCAAAAGTTCCGAATGACGGTATTTCACTGCTTCCGATACTGACAGGCAAGGGGAAGCCCGCAGAGAGGGAATACCTGTATTTTGAATTTCCGGAAAGAGGCGGTCAGCTGGCTGTCCGTTTTCAGAAATACAAGGCGGTAAAAACAGACATGATCAAAAACCGCAACGCTGAATGGGAGCTGTATGATATGGATATTGATGAAACAGAGAATAACAATATTGCCGGCCGCCACCCGGATATTATCCGCACACTGGATCAGATTGTAAAAAAAGAACATTGGCCTGCCACGATCCGGGAGTGGGAATTCATTGATCCCCGGTTCAAAAAATAACCGGTAAACGCCATCCTGACCGAAAGCCCGCTCATCCAATGTGCGGGCTTTTCAGTTGTTATTCCCTGTTCAGGTGCCGAACCCCAATGTTAAATAATTATTAACTCTGAATGAAGGGAACGTTAATTGTTTGAATCAAAGCTAGATTTGCGGAAAATACGGGTTGAGTTTTGAAAAGGTTACTATCACTTTTACTTTTTATTGGCGCAATTACTGGCTTGAAAGCGCAGGATTCTACGTACTACTATGATCTCCAGCAGCGGATCTATTCTCTTCCCTATTATAGTTATGGTAAGGGTTTAGGCTTTACCTCACCTGACAGTATCTATCAGATGAACATCCGTTTCCGGATTCAGTCTCGTGCCACATTTAATAACGAGGATGGTTCACCGGGCGTAATTGATGGAGGGATTCGCCGAACCCGCCTCCGTTTTGATGGATATGTCGGGGATCCGCGATTTACTTATGCCTTGCAGCTGAGTTTCGCGCCAGGCGATTTGGGAGGAGCCGCAGAATCTGGTGAAAATATTCAAATCATAAGGGATGCCATCGTTTTTTATAGTATCAATAAATATTGGTCCATCGGTTTTGGCCAAACCAAGTTGCCCGGCAACCGCCAGCGGGTTAATTCTTCGGGAGGTTTGCAATTAAGCGACAGATCAATTAATAATGCGCTGTTTAATATCGACCGGGATTTTGGCTTACAAGCAAATTATATTAATCAAAAGAGAGATAAGTTTTCTTATAGTTTTAAAGGAGCCATTTCTCAGGGCGAGGGGCGTAATTTTACAGAGAATGATGATAGAAATCTGGCTTATACCGGCAAGGTGGAATTATACCCTTTAGGAGCATTTAAGAAAAACGGCGAATTTTTTGAAGGGGATATTTTATTTGAGGAGAAACCAAAGCTCATGCTTTCGGCTGCCTATCAATATAATGATGGTGCAAAGAAAACCCAGGGACAATTAGGGGAATATTTATTCGGGAAGAGGGACATCGGCACATTATTGACAGATGTAATGTTTAAATACAGAGGGTTTTCCACGTTTGCGGCTTATATGAATCGGTCTACAACCGATAACCCGGTTACCTATAGCCTAACCAATCCGGATGAGATGAATTATGTAGTGGCAGGACAGGGATTCGATATTCAAAGCTCCTACTACTTCCGAAAAGGTTATGAAATAATAGGAAGGTATTCCTGGCAGGAAATGCATCAGGATATTGCATCCTACAGGCCCGATGCACAACAGTATACTGTTGGTTTGACCAAATATATCTGGGAACATGCCTTTAAACTCCAGGGAGAAGCCACCTGGAACAGGCAGGATTATTTCGATAATACACAAAAAAACTCCTGGTATTTAAGATTTCAGGTAGAGATTGGTATCTAATGCCAATCTGCTGCCAGCGCACTCAATCTGTCAGGTGATTGTTAATAATTTTTGCCAGAATAACTTGTCCTTCTGTGCTCAGATGGACACCATCATGGGAAATATAGTTATAAACCGGTTGCAGGATTTTATGTGAATTGATAAATTTCACCTTTGTTTTCTGTGCCGTTTTCTGAAATTCTTCGGTCAGCCTGGTTACGCGTGCAGCACCTCCATGATATTTGGGATCCAGTTTTTTATCAGTTGCAAATGGCGGAGGTGAAACGATATAGATCGTGGGTTTGCCCAATTCAGGTGACGCTGCTAATTTTTCTTTGATCTGAAGAATCAGTTTTTCCATGTTGGCAGACACTTCTTTTGATTTTGAATCGAATACAGATTTGCTATCATTGGTGCCCAGCATTACTATCACCGCATCAAGCCTCCCTTTTACGGTTGAAAAATACGTTTCAAGGTTTTTAAGCGTGTTTAACTCCGCCCTTTCCAGGTTATCAAAGCCGATTGTATTTCCTGAAACACAGGTATTGATCAGTATATCCTGGGAGCGTAGTTTTTGCAACTGATCGACCCAGCCTCCCTGAGTTGCTCCGTTAGAGTCGCCGATGGCCAGAATCTGCCGTGACGGTATGTGATGCAGTGCATCGCCAGGAGGCATCTCATGGGTCCCTTCGAAAATGATCAGGTTAATTAGATTCCGGTAGTTGTTTTGATAAATGATTCGCCTGTTCATATAGGTCCCTGTATTTTCAAAACCGGGCAATGACCTTTCTTTTACCATGGTATGAATATATTCCGCCGGCACTAAAGCCGATTTGGCGTCGGGCTGGAAATCGCTCACCACCTTATTGTACATTTCCAGCGTATGTGAAACGGGTACTGACCCCGTATAGCCATCATGAATGCCTGCATACAGATTCAGTTTGCTTGTTTTTCTCTTTTCAACCGGAGTTGTCATATAGAAAGGTGATCGTTTTTTTGTCTCTTCATTGTTAAGACTTTTACTGCCGGGAGACGTGGCCAGTAGTATATCGTGGCCATATTTGTTTTTTCTTCCCATGGATTCGTGGTACCAGTCGATCAGATTGTAGATACCCACATAAGCACTAAAACTTCTGATATCATGTCTGGATTTCATATAGGTCAGTACAGTGGCATGGCCGCCTCCGCTTACCCCGATCACATGAATATTTCCCGGATCAACAGATGCATTTGCCAGCCCATAACTGATTGCGTCATCAATATCATTGACGACAAGTTCACTACCTAATGCTTCTGGAGTTTGATTGGGCCCTCTGAAATCCGGATGTATGTAATGATAGCCTCTTTGGATGCAGAATTGAATGAGTGTATCCTTTTGCTGGTAGTTCCCGCTCCAGGTATGCAGGCTGACGATCAAAGGCCTGGGCGATGCATCAGGACTCCTGTAGAAATATGCTTTTTGGATTTTCCCGTCAGCAGTCGATGGTATTTCAATTTGTTTCGCTTCCGAAGGCCAGTTTTTAGACTGGGTGTCGTCCCATGCAGGAGAATTTTGCGCAATAGCTGAGGTAATGGTAAACAGGATACCCAGTAGATAGAACAACTGCTGAAGTTTCATTTCAATTAATTTTTTTCCTTAGACGGTAATATCGCCGATTTTTCGGGACAAATGCATTCCACTTACCTCTAAGGAAGTAATCAGACAGGGTGTTATACCTATTTAAATGAAATCTTCTTTGTTTCTATCGCAAATATTCATGGGAATCAGCGGGTAGTATTGTGTGGATTACTACTGCTCAATAGTAATCCACACCTAGTAATTCAAGATATACATTATTCAGATGCTCGCCGGGGGTGATCTGACAAGATAGGCGGCTTCTGGTTGTTGAATCGGGTAAAAAATCGAGTGTTTCCATTTCCTGGAAAGTAGGTTCAGGTAACTGATCCATTCCTTCTACAATACGGCAGTGACAGTCTGCACACAGTCCCATGCCCCCGCAGGTTGCACGCATTTTATAGTCAAATGTTTTGAGTATCTCCATCAGGTTATACTCAGCATCGGGTGAAATGGGGAGGCTTTTGATTTCTCCTTTTCTGTCTTTAATCTTTAATATGATATTTTCAGAATTCATTGACGCCATATACAGTGGTGTATTTAAATGTTCTTTTTTTATCAGGATAAACTCTGTTAAATGCACTTTGGGCCATAAGCGCAGCTTCATGGAAGCCACAGAGTATCAATTTCAGTTTACCCGGATAAGTGTTGATATCCCCAATGGCAAAAATTCCGGGTACATTGGTGGAATAATCAAATGTGTTGACCTCTATAGCAGAATTATGGAGGTTGAGATTCCAGTCGGCAATGGGGCCGAGCTTTGGTGTCAGGCCGAAAAGCGGGATAAAATAATCAGCAGGTATGGCTCTTGTTCCTGTATTTTTTTGTTCGAGAAGAACAGTTTGTAAATGATCCTCCCCTGTTAGTCCCGCTACATTTGATTGTAAGACCAGATCAATTTTACCGGCCTCTGCCAGCCTAAATACTTTTTCGGCCGAATCGGGCGCACCTCTGAAGGACTCAGAGCGGTGAACAAGTGTTACTTTCCGTGCAATATCACTCAGGAAAATGGTCCAGTCCAAAGCGGAGTCTCCACCACCTGCAATCACCACCTGTTTATCCCGGTAAATCTCAGTGTTTTTTACAAAATAGGTAATCCCTTTTCCTTCGAATTTTGCCAGATTTTCCAGTTCAGGCCGGCGCGGTTCAAAACAGCCCAGTCCTCCTGCTATTACGATGGCTTTAGCTTCTACTGTCGTATTTTCATTGGTACGTACCAGAAAGGTTTCAGAGTCAAGTTTAACCAGTTCTTCCACCTTTTCGCCTAAAGTAAAGGTAGGTTTAAAAGGTGCAATCTGTTGTCTGAGATTATCCACCAATTCCTGTGCATTGACTGTGGGGAACCCCGGAATATCATATATTGGCTTTTGGGGATATATCTCGGAAAGCTGACCCCCAATCTGCGGTAAAACATCGATCAGATGGCAACGCATTTTTAATAATCCGGCTTCAAATACTGCAAATAATCCTACAGGGCCCGCCCCTATAATACAAATATCTGTGATGATTTTATTTTCCATGTCGCATTCATTTTTATACAAAATTGAAATGAAAAAATGTCGCAATCAAATGAAAAATTGTTATACAGTATTACCTGTGGTTATAATTGCTCAGGCAAAATCGTTTAAATAGTTCAACGAGTTTCATATTGTTACCATGAAGTTGGATAAACTGAAAATCCCTGAATATTTCTAATCCTTCAATATCAATGATAGAAAGTTGGTGATAGGTCAATTCATTAACAATGGATTGAATAGAAAGAAAGGCAGCAGATTCGGAATACATCAGATATTGCTTAATAGCAATGGTACTTTCAAGGTTGATATCCAGCAATAAACGGCTCATGTCGACTCCTGCTTTAACCATTGCGAGTTTAATGACATCCAGTGTTCCAGACCCAGCCTCACGCATAATCAGTGGTACATTGTATAATTGCTCGATCGTGAGGTTGTCTTTTCTGGCTAGTTTGTTGGTAGCATGGGTTACCAGCACAAGTTCATCCTTGACAAACTCAGAATAGGTAACCTGAGGATGGTGCGCGACTCCCTCCACAATAGCAATATCCAGTGCCTCAGCGATAATCTGTTGGGTGATAAAGTCTGTATTGCCCTGTATAAACGTTAATTTGAGATGTGGATAAGCTTTTCTGAAAAGTGCCAGTAAACGAGGTAAAATTGTCTGGGCAACGGTAGTGCTGGCACCAATGCGTAACATACCGGATTCAATGTCCATAATCTGAGACAGTTCCACCTGCATGCCGTGATAGGAATTGAGGATTTTCTGGGCATATCTCAACACCACTTCGCCGGCCGGTGTGAGGGTAATATGATTACCGTGTCGGTTGAAGAGGCGCATATTCAACTGATTTTCCATTTCCCTGATATGCTTGGTAACAGCGGGCTGCGTGATATTCAGCTGAGTAGCCGCCTTTGTAAAGCTCAGGCGATTTGCTACTTCATAAAATACCTGTATTCTGAAATCATAAATCATTGAGCAGATTGGATTACTAACAACTGTTGATTATCGCTAAAGATAATTGATTTTTGTTTTGCTTAGAGGTTAGCAGGGAAAGCTGTTGGGGAACAATAGCGATAATTCAATCAGTACCCCCTGTTCGTAACCGGGTTAAAAAAAGGGGGATTCGCTGATTGTTATTATTTAACGGACATCGATGGCACGATAGGCTTTTAACGCATTGAGTTCACCTTCTTTTCCAGGTTTACTGATCCCATGTTCCATTCCGATAAATCCACGGTAGCCTTTGTCATAAATATGCTGTAGAATATTTTTAAAGTTCATTTCGCCAGTTGTAGGCTCTTTACGACCGGGCGTATCACCAATCTGGAAATAGGCGATTTCGTCCCAGGCATAATCAATCGTTGGGATAATATTGCCCTCCTGGATTTGCACGTGATAAAAGTCGAACAGGACTTTAATACTCGGGCTGCCGGCTCCCTTAGCCAAGGCATAGGCTTGCGGAATCGAGTGCAGAAACATCCCCGGGTGATTGATTTTATGGTTCATCGACTCCATAACCATCGTTATTCCATGCGGCTCATAGATGTCGGCAGCACGTTTTAGAAGTTCGATGGTATTTGCCTTCTGAAAATCCCAGGGAAGCCGCGGATCAGCCTTACCGAGAACATTGTGTATGATTTTGGTATTCATGCGTTTGGCCACCTCCACTGAGGCACGCAGATCTTTGAGCACCTGTTCTCTTGTGTCTTTATCCCTTCCGGCAAAGGATGGTTTTTGATAAGAGAATATGCCTACAAACTGACCAAATTCCATGCCAAGTTTTTGTACTGCAGCACTGATACGTTCCTGTTCTACAGCGGGTCGGCGGATGAGATATGTACTTTCCCAGGCTCTAAATCCGTTGTCATAGCCCCATTTTATTTGGTCTATGGGGTCTTTGCCAGCTACGTTCTCAAATATGCCAAATTCAGGAGAGAACTTTGTTTTAAATGGCTGATTCAACGTGTTTTGTGATACGGCATACTTCCGATTTCCCAAAATAGCGCCACCAGCCAAGAGTCCGGTTTTCAGAAAAGTACTTCTATTCATAACCTACCAAAGTGAATTGAGCATTTCAACAGTTTTTGCAACAAGTTCTTTTCCCCCTTCAGGCCCAAAAATAGTGCTGGCCGGTACTGCGCCATAAGCGCCACCATTGATCGAGCGTTGCGTAGGCAAGTAACTGCCTCCGCCTGCTAACTGCACCACAAATGTTTGCGTAGCCGGGCTTTTTACTTTCATCTGAATGCCATAATCAAGATATAATTCAAAAGGGTTGGTGGCAAAGGCCATTTCTCCGATGCGTATAACTTTAATTTCGACTGCCAGTTTTGGGCTGGTTTGTTCGAGTTTATAGCGCTCGTGGACAGAAGCTCCTCTTTTAAATCTGGTATGAGCAATGGTTATATCGGTATACCAGCGCGGTTTTTTCGTAATTTCAGGATTAGCTTTAGCATCAGCAAGCATTTTTTCATATTTTGGTTGCCATTCAGCTGTCTCTTTATCTGCACTTTCCAGATCTGCTTTTCCTAATAATCTTCTGGATAGCGGAACCAGTTCGGTCTTTTGTTCGACAACAGGATTCCATTCGATATTATCCTTCATATAAGGCAATATTGATTTTACCCCATCCGTGATATAGCGGGCAATTTGCCGGCGCAGCGTTATACTGTTCCCTCCGGTTCCCTCGTTCGATACTTCCATGATTTTTTGCATCCGTAGTTCTGCTTTTCCATCCCAAATCGGACGAGGCGATTGGTCTCCTGCAGCACTTACCTGTGGCAATACATACACTTGATTACCTAATTCTTTACGTATAAGTGCACGAGTTTCTGTCCAAAAATCAGCTGATATCTGAAATAATTGTTCGCTTACTTGTGAGGGGACAGCAGCATTGATTACTACACCCGTCAATTTCCCTGCTTTATCCCAGGTGTATAAAAGGTTGAGGTTATGATCTTCATAACCTTCAATATGGCTGAATTCAGGTCTGCTGGTATTGCCGTACATCAGAGATTTTCCATCAAGATCCACCTGAAGCCTGTTGCGGCCTAATACGGCTTTAGTAAGGCCATAGCTTATACCACCTGGTTTTCGGCTTTGCCATGCGGTAACGACTGCGTCCGCTATTTTCTGAGCGGCAAAATCAAAGTATTCCATTGGCTCCATGGCATCTTTGCCTCCTGCGATCATTTGTAGAGAAACTCCGTAGATTTCTTCCGCTTTCTGCTCTGAGGTCACCGGGGCTGTATGGGTATGGGTGGCGTTAATGGTGATATCTGTCGGCTTGAGTTCAGGCAGTTTGGCTATCGCCAGTGATCTTACCTTGTCTCTAAGATTTGTACCTCTGCGTAATCCGTCCGCAATGCTTGCCAGGTCCGCTGCCACCATAATTGTACGGGTTGATTTGCCATTTTTTATTGATTCCAATGCCATGGCTGTGGCAAAAATAGGGTCCAGAACCCCTTCGGAAAGCCTTGCATGGAACTGTCCCTGTATCAGTACCGGTCTGTCAGGGGTAATATCGGCTGACGCCCAGCCAATCTGCAGCTGGTCCTGCGCTAAAACTGTCTGCGGGGCTACTGATGCAATCATGATCAGCAGCATCAGTACCATACTGGTAATTCTGAATGCGTTGTTTTGTGGTTTTTTCATATGACTGAATTTATTTTGAATGATTGAACGGAAAACAACCCGCTGTCAGTCAGCGACGGGCGGGTTGTGTCTTTTTACTGTTATTGCCAGCCCGGGTTCTGAGTCAGGTTGGGATTAAGGGTCAGTTCGTCAGTAGGGATAGGGTCAAGATAATCCTGATTTTCCCTGAATCCGTAGCCATTGGGAAGTCTGGGTTTAAAATAGTCGATAAGGCCGTTCTCGTCAAGCGGCGGATTATATGCCGGAAATTCCGACTTCTTAAAAGGATATCCTTTGGGTCTGGTTCCTTTGATCAGGGCATGAGCTGCCCATCGTTTTATATCGTCCATCCTGAAACCTTCCAGTGCCAGCTCTACTCTTCTTTCACGCCTGATCTCATACAATTCATCTGATATTTCATAGCCGTAATCCATTCTGTCAGTCAGCTGTTTTACTACCTTGAACGGTGGCATTCCTACCCTGCTTCGTAATTCATTCAGTGCATCATAGGCAATAGTATTGTTCAATTCGTATAATGCTTCTGCGTAATTGAGCAGTACTTCGCCATATCTGAACAGAATATAGCCTGTTTCGCTACTTCCACCTCCCAGATTGCCAGCAGCATAAGGATTCGATACTTTTTTCAACTGAAAACCTGTCGGGTTAAGGGAAAGATCCAAGCCATCGATATTGGGTTTCTCGAATCGACTTTCAGGATTGGCCCATCTTAAATCATTGGGTACCCATACGGAAGCGTGAAATCTCGGATCGACATCTGTAGCAATTTTGGTCAGGAAATCATTCCCTTTAACAGTCTTAGCTACGTTTAAATAGTCATACGGTACGCCATCTTTGCCTAAATAAGAGGAAGTGAGCTCCCAGGTGACGCCCATTTGATTGGTAGCTCCGGTAGTGGTATACTGTGCGTCATTTCTTACCCCATCGCCAATATTATATGCCCGATATAACAAAACCTCGTTTATATCTGACATATCATCAAATCCGAACAATTTATAGTAGTCTTCCCAACCTTTCCCAGTGTTGTAAAGTCCTTTACTGTAGGGGCCTTTAATAAGTTTTTCAGCGGCATCTACACTAATTTGAAAATATTTAGCAGGGTCAGCACCAGTGGTCGCAAAGGCTGTACCTTTATGATATTTCTGCCAGCTTCCTTCAAATAGTGCTACTCTTGATTTGAAGGCCAGTGCCGACTCTTGATTCAACCTGTTGTTTCCCACTGCACTGCGACCATTTAAATACTCTGCGGCTTTGTCCAAATCACTCAAAATTGCATCAGCAATAATTGTGCGTTGGTCACGTGGGCGCATTAATTCTTCTGAATCCATATTCAATTCAGATTGGTAAAGCGGTAAATCCCCAAACCTTCTCATTAAGTTGAAGTAGAAATAGGCTCTGAAGAAATGCGCTTCACCCAAGGTATGCTGATAAAGTTCAAAATTGTCCTTGCATTTTTGGTAGTTATCAAAGAATATATTGATACTCCTGATGTTACCCCAGTCGGATACCCATCTTCCGGTGGCTATTCCTCTTTCTCCTACGAGTACGTTGTTAGGCGTTCCGACAATCATATTGTCAGCATTGATAGCTGGATATCCATAGGCACCACCCCAGGTTCCGTGGCCCGGAAAATTGGCATAATATTTAATCACATAGTTTTCAAGATCCTGGGCAGTTTGCCAATAACTTGCTGATGTGATCTGGTTGAGTGGTGGACGATCCAAAAAGCTCTCGCATGAAAATAAACTAAAGGAAATTATAAAAATATATATTAACTTTTTCATGATAGTTGACTGATTACTAAAAGTTTATCAATTACAAAGAAGCATTTATCCCGAATGAGAATATCCGGTCTGCTCCGTAGGTCATACCCATTCTGCTTCTACTACCGATAGCAACCGGATCGATTCCGTCAATCAGGTCAGTCAGTGTCAAAAGGTTTTCTCCCGAAATATATAAGCGTACATTTTGCAGTTTAGCTTTCTTTAACAAGGAAGAAGGCAAGCTGTAGCCTAATTGCATATTCTGGATTCTTACATAGGATGCATTGAGCAGGTATCGCGTAGATGCGTGTCTGTTTTTGGAATTCTGGTTCGTATCCATATACGTTCTTGGCCAATAGGCATCCAGATTGATATTCGCATCTCCTTCATGTAATCCTGTATATTTATCCCCAGGTTTGTCGCGGAAATAGTCCAAATGTGTCGGTTGAAGAGAGGTGAATAACCAGTTCTGAACTCCCCAGAATACATATTGCTCGCCTGAATTTGGTACAGCGTAATCTCTCTTTGCGGTTCCTTTTATTAGCATTGAAAAATCAAAACCTTTGTAGCTGGCGCCTAAGTTTATACCGTACTGGTATCTTGGTGTATTATTTCCAATAATGGATTGGTCGCCTGGATTACTGAGTGTGTTGGTTCCCCGATCTACTCTGCCATCACCGTTTATATCTTCATATTTTACGTCACCCGGATTCCAGGCATTGTAAATATTCGACAAGTTGACTTGAGAACGATAAGTATCCAGCTCCTCCTGTGATTGGTATAACTTATTGGCAGTGAAGCCCCATATCTCACCCACTTCTTTACCTGCATACCAATCAGAGATCAATCCTGTAGTATTCAGATATTCAGTCACGTGTGAGCGCGCGTCATACATGTTCACACCCACTGAATAACTGAATCCGCTTTCCACAATTCGATGATTCCAGGTTAATGCTGACTCCCACCCTCTGGTTCGTAACGTCGAATTATTGCTCCGCGGAACAGCGACTCCCAACACGCCTGGTAAAGGTTGCGACGGGCCAATCATATTTGTCGTGACGCGCTCAAAAAAGTCCAGGTCAAAAGTAAGTCTGTTGCTGAGAAAGGTCGTGTTAATCCCCAAATTCTTGGTAGTGGCTGTTTCCCAGGTAAGGTTGGGGCTGACCAATCCGGGCGTATTGGTGTATCCTATCGGACGAGTCTGACCGTATTTGAAAAGCCAGTTCAATTGTGAACTTACCAGTGGAATCAGCGCAAGGTCAGCATATGAACTAACCTGTTGGTTACCCAATTGTCCCCATGATCCACGAACTTTGAAAGTATTAACATAATCACTTATTCCACTCCAGAAGGCTTCTTTGTCCACATTCCAACCTACAGAAAAGGATGGGAAGAATCCCCATCTGCGGCCTTCTCTGAAGCGCGAAGTTCCGTCATAGCGACCATTGACTTCCAGTAAATACTTTTCATCATAATTGTAGTTTAGTCTTCCGAAATATCCTTGTGTTGCCCAATGGCCCATCGATTCACCGATGGTGGCAGTCCCATTCGCAGTACTTAAAGAAGGAACGTCGGGAACGATCAGGTTAATTCGGGTTGCACTTAAATAGTTAGAATTGTCATATTCCAATTGCATGCCTACTAACGTAGTCAAATGATGCTTGTTTTTGAAATTGAAATCGTACGATGTGAATAGGTTGGTGGACCAATAATAATTATTTTGTGAAATTTGCTGTGCCTGGCTAGGCAACGTTTCTCCATGGGGAACCAGACTTCCATCCACATACGTCTCAATGACAGCTTTTTTGATATTCATTTGTTTCACACCAACAGACCGGTAAGCAAAATCAGCGTTAATTTTCCAGCCTTTTAGCGGACGAATTTCCGTGTTGAACAATTGCCAGTTCTCAGTAGTTTCTGTTCTGTCGGTACCTGCATCTTCTGCCCAGCGAATTTTAGATTCCATCGATATATTGCCAAAACCGTCATACATGGACTGAGTAGGCACAGTTCTTGGAATTTCTCTGAAGACACCTTCGTAGCCTCCTCCGGTTTTGCCATTGAAGTGTTCTCTCGGGCTTTTCATAAACCTGCTTTCATACCCTATATCCCACCATTTCTTTACTGATGTTTTTATCTTTCCCGTCAGGTTAAAGCGAGCAAAGGAATCAGTTCCATAATTCAAAATTCCGTTTTGACCTGTATAGCCAGCGGACAAATAGTAGGAGGTATTGGCAGATCCGCCGCTGACAGACAAATTGTGTACCTGGTTGATACTGGTTCCAAACCATTCCTTATACCAATCCCGATTTGAATAGCCTCTGTTATTGGCTCCCCACCGAGTTCCTACGACTGTAGGCAAAGTTTCAAAATGCGTTGACCCTTCAGGCATGGCATCTCTTAAGGTTTGTGTATCACCAGCTTTATATGCCAGAATCAGATCAATCACTTCATTTGTATACGGCCTTCCTCCGGCATTATCACCCATTTCGTTGGTGACTTTTGCAAACGTATAAGAGTCAAGCATTTGAGGCATGCGGTCTTTCTTATTGATCATGACATTTCCAGAATACGAAACCGTAAGTTTACTATCTTTCCCACCGCTTTTGGTAGTAATCAGAATTACTCCATAGGGCGCTCTGGCTCCATAGATGGCCGAGGCTGCCGCATCCTTTAAAACAGAGATACTTTCTATGTCATTCGGATTAAGCCTGTCCATAGAGCCAGGGAAACCATCAATTATCACTAATGGTGATCCACCGTTGATTGAGCCGGTTCCACGTATTGTTATTCCCATGGAAGCCCCGGGCTGAAACCCCTGATCACCTACCGAAAAATTAAGCCCGGGCGACAATCCCTGAAGCATCTGAGAAACAGTGGGAGACTGTCGGTTTTTTATTTTATCGCCGTTAATCACGTCTACGGCGCCGGTCATATTGACTTTTTTCTGTGTGCCGTACCCCACAACGACCACTTCTTCTAGAGTTTTATCATCCACTAGTAAGGAAACCTCAATTTTCGTTTTGTTGCCCACCAGAATTTCCTGAGTCAGATATCCTACAAATGATATTACCAGAGTAGCATTTTCATCCTCGATATCAATCGAAAACTCTCCATTTGCATTCGTTATATCACCTTGTTGCGTACCCTTTACCATTACATTCACTCCCGGAAGATTAGCTCCAGTCTCATCCTTTATAACGCCGGTAATTTTCCTTTCTGAAGCTGAATTTTTATTATCAGGTTGTAATTCGCTCCTATCGGATGAAGGTCCCTGTAGGGTTTCGGTTTGTTTTGGCCCGTTGCGCTGTTCAAGAATAATAAAATCCCCGGAAAGGCTATAATCAATATGCAAAGGGTTAAAAATATTTTTCAGCAATTGATCCAATGGCTGATTTGCTACCTGAACTGTAACTTCCTTGTTTTTTACAACAGAAGCAGTATACGTAAATTTGACATCTGTGGCTTTTTCCAATCGGGTTAAGACACTTTTTAAAGCCTCATTGCGCGCGCTAAAAGTGATGCTCTTGGTCAATAAGTCCTGGGTCGTACCGGGATGTGCCGAAGCAATACAGGCAAAAAGGAGTAAGAACAACAGGGGTAAACTAACTTTCATTATCAGATGAAATCGATAGTAAACGTCAATTCTTTTTTTCATAATTTGTTTTGGATTTAGGAATAGGAACTTTTTTTGGTCTCATTTCCATCTGTCAAAGTGAATGAGAATTGAAACCAGGTGTGAACTAGTACGTCCTGGTCTATTTTAATAGGTTAAGAAGATTATAAAATCATAGGCATACAGGGGATTGTTTGGTAATTGTTTATTCACATCCTTCACTTTCAATCCTGATTCCTTCATCGGTGACGATATAGGAAGCCTGAATAGTTCTACACAGGATGTCTAATTTTTGATCAAAAGGCTCATTTTTGAAAGGAAGGGTTACCCGGCAATTTTTGAGTTTTGAGTCATCATAGAAGATGGATATCTGATAGGCTCTTTCCAGATCTTTGATGATATTGACTACCGGCTCTTCATCAAATGAACCTGTCTGTTTAACTTCTTGGCCCTCTGCCAATTGATGCGTCTGCTCGATTGCTTTTGTGAGTTGTTGTATTTCAGGATTGTATACCGCTTTTTGATTGGGTAACAATATCATTTTCTCAGATTCATGATTGGACTTGGATACGGCGACTATACCGGTACTTACAATGACGGATATATCCTTAATTCCCGACTTGACCGTAAAACTGGTACCCAAAACCCTGGTCGTTAAATTGCCAGAGTGAACTGAAAAAGGTTGATCGGGATTTCGGACCACATCAAAAAATGCATCACCGGATAAGTATACTTTCCGGATCGAATCGTGCTTAAAATTAGCATCGTATGCTATATCGCTACCGGGGAAGAGCGTTACTTTACTGCCATCGGGTAATTGAATAAACTTATCTTTTTTGCCACTATTAGAGACTTTTATTTGATTCTCTGATGGATTATTTTGGGCTATTATGCTTTTTTCGGCGTCATTTTTATAGAAAAAATAACTTCCACATCCTAGTATAAATGTTAGCATAGCAGCATACCCTATGTATCTATGCCATGTTTTATTGGGAACTGGGTTTTTATCATTAATATCTTCCAGTATCAACTGAATATCCTGAAGCGCCTGCTCATGGCTCAGAAGGGATGGTCTGTTCATCCATTCTTTCACAAACTTGATTGCTTCAGAAAATTCTTCTTTGTTTTCAGGATAAATAATTGGATAATTTCTCCAAAAGTCCTCTTCTATGGGGCACCCATTTTGTACCCATTTCCTGAAAGAATCGTCCAGTAAAAAATCTTCAATAAGGTAGTTTTTATAATTTTTCATAACGGGTACAATCAATCTCTTTAAATAGATAGTGAGATTGTGTGTCCGGAATAATTAAAAAAAATCAGTTTTTTTTAACAGAAATCAGAATTTCTGCTGAAACAGACTGAAAAGCAAGAATAATGAACTAAATTCTGCTTTCCAATAAGCTTTGAAAGCAAGTAATGAAGTATAGAGAAGGTTAGCAGTAGCAGGTTTTGAAATCTTCATCAATTCTGCAATCTGATCATTTGACAGGTCCTCAAAGAATTTCAAATATAGTATTTCTTGCTGCCGTTTTGTAAGTTTATGAAGCGTGCGGTTAATTTGATTATTTTGAGTTTTGTTTATTTCTTCTTTTTCAAAACCCAAAAGGAAGTCCTCATGATTATTTGTATTTTCTTCGTTTAAATTATCTATGGTAACAAAAATCTCTTTCTTCCTTTTTCCATTGAAAATCTGATGCCGAAGCGCCTTGAAAAGATAGAGTTTTACAAAGTCTGTTTGTTTTAGGAATTCTCTTCGCTCCCACAAATTGACCAGTAGATCGTGGATGTCATCACGCAATTGATCCGGGTTGCTCTGAAACCGCATCCCATAGTCAAATAGTGAGCGATAGTAGCGCAACAGTAATTGTTCAAATGCTGCTTTATCTCCACCAAGAAATGCGTTCCAAATTTTTATATCCTGATCAGCCACTAGAATCGAAACATTGTTTACGTTGTAATGGAAAGCCGCATTGAATACTATCGCGGACCGGCAATCGGGTTTGGATCATTCATTGATATCAGCACTGATCTTCAGTCGTGAAATCGGTGAACAAATTCCGGGTGTTATATTCACTATAAGACAGCGGAAGGTTTATTATAATCCTGTTATCTGACAAATATTTAAGAGGAGGCTGCTGTAGCCTGCATTTTGACGACTGGTCATTGGAGAAACAGCAATTACAGGCTTCCGGGAATATTTTCGAATTTCAGGAGGAGCGATACTATAAGTTTCCGCTAACACCCCCTTTCAAATACGAGCTAAAGGTTCGTCACCATCAAAATAACTTATGCTTTGACAAAGAACCGTCGAGAATTCTGTACGAAAACAGCATCTTCGGCCTTTTGGCAAACTTCACATTACGGGTGCTATAAGCCGTCTGAAGTATCATTCAGCCACAATGAAAAGGAAAAACAACATTCCGCCCAAGCTAGAACATGAATTAAGAACCTTTTTCTACGGTCGGGCCGACAAATGATAATTTGAACATGGACTATAAAATCGAAATCTATCAAAGTAGTGATGACCAAACTTAGTTAGAGGTAGTGTTTGAGGAAGACACGGTTTGCTTAGCCAGCAGCAACTTACCGACCTTTTGGGGCAAACCAAGCAAAATATCAGTCTCCACATCGCCAACATTTACAAAGAGGGAGAATTGGAGAAGGAGGCAACTGTCAAGGAATACTTGACAGTTCAAACCGAAGGGGGAAGAAAAGTGAACAGAAGAATCAGTTTTTACAGTCTCGACGTAATAATTTCTGTCGGATATTGGGTAAGATCGTCACAGGGAACCAAATTCAGGATCTGGGCTACTCAGCGATTGAAAGACCATCTAATCCAGGGCTATGCCGTCAATGAGCAGCGGCTTGCAGAGATACAGCAAGAGGTTCAAACCCTCAAAGACGGCATTCGGATATTAAGCAGAGCAATTGAGGACAAAGTGAATGAAACAGAGTTTGCTTGGCTAGGCCACTTTGCAAAAGGCTTGGCGTTGCTGGACGACTACGACCATGAAGAATTGGATCGCAAAGGAATAAGTACCAAAGCTGCCTTTTATCCCGATTTAACTGACTATTACCAAGTGGTTGGGATCATGAAGGCGGATTTCGATTCAGACGTTTTCGGAAAGAAAAATGATGAAAGCTTTGACAGCGCATTATTACCAATTGGTAAAGGATTTGGCAACATCGATTTTTATCCTTCCATAGAAGAAAAGGCTGCCACTTTATTATATCTGATTATAAAGAATCATGGTTTCGTAGATGGCAACAAGCGTATTGCTGCCGCATGTTTCTTACTATTTCTTGAAAGCAATGGACTATTGATGTCAGGATCCGGAAATCCTATCATCAGTAACGAAGCACTTGCAAGCCTTACTTTGTTTGCGGTTGCCAGTAAACCTGAGGAAATGTAAAAGGTTAAAAGATTGGCGATCAGTGTTTTAAATAGGAGTCGGTAAGGTTTATTTTCTCTTGGATAAATTTGACCAAAGGATAGCAACAAGTTAATTTGCCCTGAGCATGGAGTAAACGTGATCAACATGAGTAGAAAAATGAATTTTTGACTCACGTTTAGATGTACGTGGGTCAGAAATTGAAAAAATGACTCACGTTAGTTCAGAAATAACCCTAAATTTGGAAAAATGACCTACGAAGAGTATGAGCAACTCTATATTACCGCTGCCAACGTTGCCACTTACTGGTGAAATAGAAACCAAAGCAGTCCTTAAAAAATTAAGCACCGCACGAGCAGCTTTGGCGGGGTTGAATGGTATTGCAGAAAGTATCCCGAACGAACGCATTATCATCAACACACTTGCATTGCAAGAGGCCAAAGACAGTTCGGCCATAGAAAACATTGTTACCACACACGATGAATTGTATAGTAGTGATAGTCAGACACAACAGTTCGTCAGCCATGCCGCCAAGGAAGTGCATAACTACGCCCATGCACTGTTGGAGGGGTATCAACAAGTAAAACAAAGCGGCCTGCTGACCAGTAATAATATCGTTGCCTTACAAGCATTACTAGAGGAGAATGATGCAGGTTTTAGAAAAGTACCAGGTACAGTATTAAAGAATGAGCAGACAGGCGAAACGGTTTACATGCCACCACAAGACTACGCAAGTATTGTGTCTTTGATGAACAATTTGGAGTACTTTATAAATGATCCCTCCCTCTCAGATATAGACCCAGTGATTAAAATGGCCATCATACACCATCAATTCGAAAGTATCCACCCATTTTATGATGGCAATGGAAGGACGGGAAGAATTGTAAATATATTGTATTTGGTAAAGGAGGGTCTGCTCAAACTACCAATCCTGTATCTAAGTCGTTTTATCAATCAAAATAAAGCTGTCTATTACAACTTGCTCCAACAAACGCGCCAGACGGGCCAATGGGAACCTTGGATTTTGTATATTCTTGATGCAGTAGAACAAACAGCGCTGCAAACATCCGACATGATCAGGGGGATCAAGGTGTTGATGACCAAGCACAAACAAAAAATTAGAACCGAGCTACCTAAGGTTTATAGCCAGGATCTGATTAATAGTTTATTCAGGCACCCCTACACCAAAATAGAATTTGTAAAGACCGACCTCAACGTTGCCCGCAAAACCGCTGCCCGATATCTGGACTTACTATGTGAAATTAACCTTCTTCATAAAAAAAGACTGGGGAAAGAAAATTATTATTTCAACGACGATTTAATTTCACTGCTGGTAAGTGTAGGAAGTTTAAAAAAACAAGAGCGGGATACAATGACTATCCGGACAACCCATGGTTAATCTAAATTAGGTGATTGATTATTCGTCTTTTGTCTGGTAGAACTCCGTATGTTGTTAAATATCCAAACATTGCTGGCTTATAATTGAAGTGTGAAGATTAGATCCCAAAACAGAAAAATACAGGTTCTGATAAGTGGCAAACTTACAAGTCCACAGAATAAAGTAAGAATTACTTACATAATAGAAAATAGTGCAAGGTCAAGCGTCGGCAATGGTCTGGGGCGACCCGACAAAATGTTTACGAATAGTTTACGAATAAAAAAAGCCAGTCACAATTTTCATCGTAACTGGCTTTTTTCCAGTGGTGATGGACGGAATCGAACCGCCGACACAAGGATTTTCAGTCCTTTGCTCTACCGACTGAGCTACATCACCCTTTGGGACTGCAAAAATAGACACCAATTTTTCTTTTCCAAAATGTTTTACGATTTTTTTTGTGTGAAATATTAACAATCGCTCATAATCAGTTGATTCAGATTGAAAATTTTTTTTCAGGACTGGGTAAAATCATTTAATAATGTGATATTGAATATAAATTATTCGTTAAAATTTTGTTCAATATGGCAAATGCAATTCATCAACAACTAATTCAGGAACTGAAATCAAAGAGCGAAAAAGCAAAAAAAGGTGGAGGGGAAAAGGCTATTAATAAACAACACGCTAAAGGTAAGCTGACTGCCAGAGAACGAATTCAACTGTTGATTGATACGAATAGTCGCTTTCTTGAAGTTGGGTTGTTTGCCGGAGAAGGCATGTATGAAGAAGAGGGCGGTTGTCCTGCAGGTGGGGTGGTTACAGGGGTGGGTACGGTGGAAGGACGTCTTTGCGTGATAGTGGCTAATGATGCGACTGTAAAAGCAGGTGCCTGGTTTCCTATTACTGCTAAGAAAAACCTGCGTGCGCAAGAAATTGCGATGGAAAACCGGCTGCCTATCATTTATCTGGTTGATAGTGCGGGTATTTATCTGCCTCTTCAGGCTGAAGTTTTTGCAGACAAAGAACATTTCGGACGTGTGTTCAGAAATAATGCGCGGATGTCTGCCATGGGTCTTATACAGATTGCCGCCATAATGGGGAGTTGTGTGGCAGGGGGAGCGTATCTGCCTGTCATGTCTGATGAGGCTTTAATAGTGGAAAATACGGGCTCCCTTTTTCTGGCTGGACCGTTTTTGGTTAAATCGGCAATTGGTGAAGTAGTGGATGCCGAGACTTTGGGCGGTGCTGCCATGCATTGTGCGATTTCTGGAGTCACTGATCATAAATTCCCTGATGACGCATCCTGCATTCTTGCTATCAGGCAACGAATCGGGCAGATTGGGGAACCTGAGCGTGCAGGTTTTAACCGCATAGCATCTCAAAAACCTGAGAAAGATTCCGAAAATATTCTGGCTATCCTGCCTGAATACAATCAGAAACCCTATGAGATCCGGGAAGTAATGGAGTGTATTATTGACCAGGGGTCTATGCAGGAATATAAGCCTGAGTATGGTAAAAGCCTGGTTTGTGCCTATGTCAGGATCGATGGTTGGGCAGTTGGGATTGTAGCCAATCAGCGTAAAAACGTAAAATCAGGGGGTGGGGAAATGCAGATGGGAGGTGTTATTTACGGCGATGCGGCTGATAAAGCAGCACGCTTTATAATGAATTGCAATCAGAAGAAAATACCGTTGGTCTTTTTTCAGGATGTGACGGGTTTTATGGTAGGCAGCCGGGCGGAGCAGGGTGGAATTATCAAAGATGGTGCAAAAATGGTAAATGCAGTAGCCAATTCAGTCGTTCCCAAGTTTACTTTTATAATTGGCAATTCCTATGGTGCAGGAAACTATGCTATGTGCGGCAAATCATATGACCCAAGGCTGATCTATTCCTGGCCGAATGCCCAAATGGCTGTTATGAGTGGCAATACAGCAGCAAACACCTTGCTGCAAATACAGAAAAGTGTTCTTAAGGCACGTGGAGAGGTGATCGACCCTACGGATGAACAAGATTTGCTGGATAAGATTTCGGCTCGTTACAACGAAGAATTATCACCTTACTATGCGGCTGCGCGTTTATGGGTAGACGGAATAATAGATCCTTCAGAAACCAGGGATATTATTTCAATGGGAATAAGCATGGCCAATCAAGCTCCGATACAAACTCCTTTCAATGTGGGGGTATTTCAGGTTTAGATCAGGCTGTCAGAAATATCAATCCGATAAAAATAAATACCCAGCAGAGACCAAGAAAGTGCCAGAAGTATTCTATAAGTCTGATTTTGAGTTGATTGGGAGGGTTGACACTATAAACGTAGGCGTCAATATAAGATCTGTTGCGAAGGCTTTCAATAAATATCATACAGAGGAAGACAATTCCTCCTAAAATATGCAGCATATGTAACCCGGAAATCAGATAAATAAACTTCAGCAGGCCATAGTTATTTACCAGCTGGTTATCCTGAACAAACAATTGTATCCATCCGTCGATTTGCATGGCAACAAACATCAGGCCCATGGCAAGCGTAGATCCGAGAAACAGGCGATAATCTTTGTATCTTTCTTTTTTGAAAGCAATACAAGCCATGAACAAGGTAATACTGCTCACAATTATGACAAATGTACTGATCCAGAAAACGGCAGGTAACGAAAGCGTGGCCTCATTCAGAGACCGTTGACGAAGGATATATAATGCAAATAGCAGAGCAAAAATAAAACCGCTACTCCCCACTCCCAACCAAAGTAAAAACTGCAGTGGTTCACGGCGATGGGTAAAAGGATTGTCCCTTTTTGTAGTCTGTGACGGTCGGTATGCCATAAGCTTTTGTCTGACATGATTAAAATTACGACAATTTCCCTTTCCAAACACTAAACGGCAGAAAATTGTTTTTTATTTCCGGTTCCATCTCAAAAATACCGTATAAGGTTGAACCTGAGCCACTCATGCTTGCATAAGCAGCGCCAGCCTGGTATAAATCTGATTTGATTCTTTCTAAAGCAGGATATTGAGGAAAAAGGGATTTTTCAAAATCATTGAAAATGGTTTCTTTCCACTTACTGATTGGTTCTAATAATAGTTTTTGAAGACTATCAGAAGGAATGTGTGGTTTCACGCCGCTGTATGCCTGAATGGTTGAAATAGCAATTCCTGGATTGACCATCACCAGCCATTTATCTTGTAGTGATAGTTCCAATTCTTCAAACTGATTGCCTGTCCCAGAACATATTACGGGCCTGTTCTCAATGAAAAATGGGCAGTCACTCCCTAGTTTTCCTGCCAGATCACAGAGTGTCTCCGTATTTAAACCCAGCTCAAATAATTCATTGAGCGCTGTCAAAGTGAAAGCGGCATCGGCCGAGCCGCCACCCAGGCCTGCTCCTATCGGAATTGATTTGAGAAGATGAATGGAAACCGGGGGAATCTGGTATCTTTCATGCAGTAAATTATAAGCTTTCTCACATAAATTGCTTCCGTTATCCATTTGAATCGCAGGGGCAATTCCACGAAAATTACATTGAAATGAAAATTTATTGGCAGGGACAATCTCTAAAACATCTGTCCAGCCCGTAGGGTAAAAGAAAGATTCGATGTTATGGTAGCCATCGGGTCTTTTTTCTATAATATTCAGTCCAATATTGATTTTGGCATTTGGGAATACAATCATAACGTTGATAGGCTGGTTATTTGTCCCATTTCCAGCTGTTCCCCAATATCAGCTCATTTTTCAGTCCTTGCGAAATCAGATATTCTCGGGTTTGTTCGGGAGTCAAATGGGTGGAATTAAGGTTGGGATGATTGGCGAGTGCATAGAGATACATAGCGCCTATCCTAACTGTGTTTTCCAGTTGTGGCTTATTGATAAACTTCATATTGTCGCAGTCGGCATGGTAACAATTCAGTGCCGCCTTGTCGAGTTGTCCCATCATAACGGTAACGGGTACGCCTTCTATCATGAAAGGCTGATGGTCACTGTGTAGACCGGCCTGACTTGCAAACTCATTTGGATAAGAAGGAACAACTTCTTTAATGCTTTTTCCTATTTCCTTAAAAAAGGGTTCCATTTCCTTTCTGCCGAACGCATTTATGCCTTTTGGATTATTGGTCATATCAATATTCAGCATATATCCGATATTTTTAATATCCCCTGAAGCAACGGCATTCGTGACATAATGCTTTGAACCTAATAATCCTTGTTCTTCGCCCATGAACATAACGAATTCAATGGTTTTATGAGGTTTAATTTTCAGCGCATTAAAAGTACGGGCAATGTCAATGATGGCATAGGAACCGATACCATTATCAATAGCACCAGTAGCCAGATCCCAGGAATCGAGGTGTCCACCAATGACTATTTTTTCATCTGTTTTCCCTTTCAGGGTGGCTATTACATTTCTGGATTTAATCGGTTTGGAGAAATTGGTCATTTCGATCTGGGCCTCCAACGGGCCTTCATCATCTATCCAAAGTCGTAAGTGATATCCGCTGTCCTGTGAAATACATACTGCCGGGATCGATATCAGACCGCCTGTAACAGAGGCCGTTCCTGTCATGAGGGTTTTGCCGGGTGCCTGATTTACCATGATGATAGCCTTGGCCCCGTAACGAATAGCCAGTGCTGTTTTTTCGGACCGATGGAGGTTGCGCTTGCCGGGGGCGTTTACCAGACCAATATTGGCAAGAACTACTTTCCCTTCTATCTGTTCCTTATACTTTTCAAAATCTTCCTCCAGGCCATTTCCTACATCTACAATTAAACCTGCAATTTCAGCTTCAACCGGTGAATGCGCCAAGGCAACAACAGGCACTTCTTTGAAGTTGTCGCTGTTGCGGGGTGCAATCGATAGAGAAACGGTATCCCGTGCCCATGATTCTACTTCAAATGCCTGATATTTTACATCTTTGAATCCATATTTTTTGAATAAGTCAAAAGCATGTTCCTCGGCTTTCTTTCCATTTTCGCTGCCGGTCAGCCTGTGGCCGATGAGGCTGGTAGACTCTTCGAGTGTTTCGTAAACCCTACTGTTCTGGTTAACTTCTTCATTGATTTTTCCAAACACTTTTTTGTATGTGTCATCAGAATAGTCAAACCCAGAAGTTATCGTCAGAATTCCGGAGAGCAATAAGGTTTTCGGAAAGCTAGGTGGTAAAGACAGCAAAAACATGCGGATGTTGATGTAAAGTTTATTCTATTGCTTAATATAGTATTTTTTAGACAGACTTCAGTGCCTCAAAGTCACTTAGTCTGAATAAAAGTTCTCTTAATTATGACTTTAACGGGTTGTGGTATTGGGCAACCCGTTGAATATAAGGATGGAATTAGTTCTCAACCGCTTCCATTTGTAACATCGCTTCTTCCCAGGCTTGTCCGGCTTCATCCAGTTCTTTGCTTACAATATCATACTGTCTTTGGGTTTCAACCAGTTTTTTATTGTCAGAAAAAATTTCTGGTTTGGCAAGGTCTGTTTCCAGAAGTGTTTTTTTATCTTCCAATACAGTTACCTTCTCCTCAAGTTCTGCAATTTGTTTCTGTATTTTTACAAGATTGGATTTGTTCTGTACCGGGGTTGTTTTGACCGGCACTGGCTTTGGTTTTTCCTGGTTCGTTTCTTTCAATGTTGCCAGTTTGGCTGGAGCATTGTCCGGAAGCATACCACGGTCTTCCATCCATTGGTTATATTCTGCGTATGTTCCTGGGTATTCTTTGATCTGATAATCCTCAATATACCAAATTTTATTGGCAATGGTCTCAACAAAGTGTCTGTCGTGTGAAACGACTATATAACTCCCTTCATATTGCTGTAAAGCCTGCATAAGAATATTCACAGATTGCATATCTAGGTGGTTGGTAGGCTCATCAAGTAACAGAAAGTTTGCCTGGGAAAGCAATACTTTTGCAAGGGCTACCCTGGATTTCTCTCCACCTGACAACACCTTGATTTTTTTAAATACATCGTCACCGGTAAACAGGAAACAACCAAGCACTGTTCTCAGTTCTGTTTCTGTTTTGGTAGGATTGGCATATTTAAGCTCTTCGATCAGGTTATGTTCAACATTGAGCGATTCCAGCTGATGCTGTGCATAAAAGGTAAATGAAACATTATGACCGAGACGCCGGACACCTTCTATGGGTTCATTACCGGAAACGATTCTGAGTACTGTTGATTTTCCGCGTCCGTTGGCACCGATCAGGGCAATTTTATCCCCTCTCTCCATCGTGATATTGCTATTTTCCAGAATTACCTTTTCACCATAGGCTTTGGACACATCTTCCAGTTGCAACACATGGCGGCCAGGTTGTGTCGTAAACTGAAACCGGAAATGCACACGAACGTTTTCGTCAATCACCTCATCCACTTTATCCAGTCTTTCCAGTGATTTAACCCGGCTTTGTACCTGTCTTGATTTAGTGGCTTTGGCCTTGAAACGTTCAATAAACCGTTCAGTCTGTCTGATCTTTGCCTGCTGGTTTTCATAAGCACCCCGTTGAATCTCATTACGAAGCTCCTTTTCTTCCAGATAGTAGGAATAATTTCCAGAATACAAGTTAAGGCTCGCATTGGCCACTTCGACTATTGTATCCACTACATTGTCAAGGAACTGACGGTCGTGCGATACTACAATCACGGCACCTTCATAACTTTGTACATATTTTTCTACCCATTGGATAGAAGGTAAGTCAAGGTGGTTGGTAGGCTCATCCAGCATGAGCAGCGCGGGTTTTTGTAGCAAAAGTTTAGCTAGCATAACACGCATCCGCCAGCCTCCTGAAAAAAGCTGTAAAGGACGTTGAAGATCACTTGTGCTAAAACCCAAACCTTCCAATATAGCTTCTGCCTTGGATTGTATAGAATAACCGTCCAGTGCTTCAAACTCCTCCTGCACACGTGAAAGCTTATCTACAAGTTCATCTCTGTAGTTTACCTCCATTTCATGAAGGATTTTATCAATCTGAGCCTGTAATTGATTTTGCCTTTCGAAGGCCTCCATCGCCACTGACAAAATTGAATTTTGGGACTGGTAAGAAAGCAGATCCTGATTCAGGAAGCCGATAGAGCAATCGCCTGATTTCGAGATTGTTCCTCCGTCTGCCTGAAATTCTCCATTAATCAGTCTTAGTAAAGTTGATTTACCCGTCCCATTCAATCCGATCAGCCCAATCTTCTGTTTTGGCTTAATGTGCAATGAGGCTCCGTCATACAGGGGACGGTCACCCAGGAAATAGCTTAAGTTTGTTATCGCAATCATGGTGCAAATGTAAAGCTAAAACAGCTAATAATTATGCAGATACTCTTTGAAAAGTACTGTAGACTTACAGAAGGGCTTCTGGAATGATTAGTGCGTAATTATTTATTTATATACCTTTGCCAGTTAAGCCCCTAATTATTCATTTCTACTGAAAAATTATTTGTAGGGGTTACTGTTGTTTTCAGAGGTAATTCAGATTTCTGAAGTGTTGTTCAATATTGAATTGTCTGGAAAATATCATCAGAAAATAGCGGCTTGAAACGTTCCAAGGTTGAAATATTTCAATAGATCATTGATTTGTTGATAAGGTAATATATTCGTAAGTTTGATATAGTATGTCCATTAAGTAATCTGTCCATGATTTCGAAAAAAGCCAAATATGCAATAAAAGCCCTCAAGGTATTGACAGAAGAGTATGGTAAAGGACCTGTACTGATTTCGCGTATTTCAGAAAAGGAAAAAATTCCAAAGAAGTTTCTGGAGGCAATTTTACTTGATCTGCGTAACAACGGTATTCTTCAGAGTCAGAAAGGCAAAGGAGGAGGGTATATGCTGCGGGTGCCACCGGAAGATGTGAATTTTTCAAAGATTCTCAGGATTATTGATGGCCCTATTTCTCCTACTTTGTGTGTTTCCCTGTATTTCTACGGAAAATGTGATGACTGTGTGGATGAGGAAAACTGCAGTCTTCGAGTAATTATGCAAAGATGGCGTGATGCCAATCTGGGTGTGCTTGATACCACGACCCTGAAAGATTTAAGTTAATATTATTATAAGGAATTGTTTATCCGGTCATTCCGGATAAACAGCCTGTCTCCATCAATTTCACCCTGAAAACCGTAATTTTCATCAATAAAACGTGCCAGTTCAGGAAAACTTTCATATCCCTGACTCTCACGGTCCTGCACCCATAAACTGTTTTTTCCTACTGCATCAATAAACACCGCCGGCCTATTTCTTTGCAGATCCTGCATATACCGGTCCCGATATTGCTGACGAAGCGGATGGTTAAATATGCAGCGTTCAGAATGGTTCTCTGCTGTACCCTGGGAAAGGCCTGCCTCGACATAATACCTGCATTGCCAGCCCCAAACCACCATTTTGTCTTCTTTCTGCGTATAAGTAAGCAGTTTTTCCACCACCGGGCTTTGATGTAATCCTCTTGCAGAAATACGTGATTTAAATTCCTGATATCTGGTAGGTTTCAGCACATCATTAATGCCAAACCAGCATATCAGCACTACGGCTCCATATCTGAAAAAGTGCATTGATCTGTCTGAAATAAAGTGGACAATACAGAATATCAAAGGGTAAATGCCCAGATTTAAATAGTGAACAAAAGCGTTTTCAGATTTGGTGATGGCATACAGCGTGGCAAGAAAATATAACAGGGACACTGGCAGCAGAAAACGGCTTTTCCTTGTATAATCAGGAAACACCAAACCGCTGATGATTAATAAAACCAGGGAAATAATAAAAAATACCTGATAGTCAGCACTGAGTACTAGTAAATTCAGAAAAGTAGAAGGGATTTCCATGATGTTGTTCCCTCCTGCATAAATTGCATTCCCGCTTATATAAAAGTCTATAAAGTCACTCCAGAGACCATTAATAAGGATAAATACCAGTACCAGAAACGGGAAGGATAATCCGCCTGCGATCAATGCTACAAACGCCCGGTAACTTTTTTGTATCCGGGCTGTTTTGAAACATAGATACAAACCAGCCAAAGCCAACACTAATGCGGGAGGGACGGCTTGTAGTTTGGCGAACGGGATTGTTCCGGCTACAAATCCTAGCCAATACGCATGCGAAGGGACGGTTGCCTGCATTCGGTAAATCATTACAAGAAGAACTAAGGTAACCGATAGCAGCAAGATTGGGAGTTGTTCACTGGAATAATGCACAAAGTCAGGATGATATGTGAAGGCCAGAAAAAACAACGGGAACAATATTCCCAGGTTTGCAGTACGGCTATTGTACATCATCTGAATTGTTTTCCAGAAAAAATACAGTGATCCGATGATGCAAAGCAAGCCCATGAACCGGCTGCTCGTGTAATCAATTTGAAAGCCGAAAAGACCGGGAATTACCAACAGATAGTTGTTAAGGGGACCGATCGTGGTGCCATCAACAGACCGCCAATAGACAGGGTCATGCATCAGCGTAATGGCATGACTGATAACCTGGCTTTCATCAGCATTTAATTCCCGGTTGAACAAGATATAAGGAAGACGCGCAATGGTGATAAGTGCAGCCGCTCCAGTCAAAAACAGACCGTTACCTGTTTGCCTTCTCAGTGATATAATCACCAGAAACAAGGCAATTCCGTAAATGGCTAGGCCATATCCTGTCGCGTATATACCTTGTTGAAGCATTCCGGTTAAATGGTTTCAATTTTGGCAATAAAGTCTTTGTATTGTAAAGCGGGAATGAAATGTTGCTGTGTGCGTGAGTGTAATACCATAAATACCAGGAAAAGAGATATAGTAAACGCTTGAAAAATAAGCATCAGCAATGTGACTCCCAATGTGGAGGCCCAACCAGGCGTAGCATTCCCGATTAACTTGAGGAAAACGATGGTACAAATGAATATTCCGGCAATGACAGAAAGGAAGATTGAAAAAATAAGGATTCTGACAGCTGTCATATCAATCATGACCGATATAGCACTAAAACCATGGAGGATGAGTGAAACGAGGTTCATTTTGCTTTCTCCGGCTAATCTTTTTGCCCTTTCAGTAGGGATATCATCATAGGGGATTCTTGATCTGATAACGCCTACAGGATAATTGTTCCAGATTTCTGAAACTCTGACCAGATTGAATAATCGCTTTCGGGGGATTATACTGAAGTTGCCAAAAGTGATTATTTTGCCAGTCAGCAGTTTGAATAGCGATTTATAGACAATATACAATACGCGAAAAAGTAGATTTTCCTGACGTTTTGCCCTTCGGGCAAAAATCACTTTTTCAGGTTGTTCCAGCGAGCGGGCCACCAATTTGTTAATGTCCGCAGGTGCATCTTCGCCATCTGCATCCAATACTACTATTTTATCACAATCCAACTCTGCATCAACATAAGAAAGCCCAATAGCAATTGCCCGTTGGTGCCCCAGGTTACGGGCCAGGGTAATCTGCTTTATCTCCTTGCCTTTGAATGCTGTATAAGGGACTGATCGGGAGCGGGAAGAGCAATCATCTATTATCAACAGAGATGTATTGGCCAGAATTTCATCCTTCACATCTCTGTTGATTTTGTCAATCAGCAGGTTTAATGCTTCCCAATCATTGAATTGTGGAATTACAAATACATAAGTTTCCTGCATCATATGGAAAACGGTATTAGATTTAACAGTTAAGAACTTTTTCCGTTTAAACGTGCAGAAATACCGTCGTGGATTTGTGTCAGCGTTTCTGTTAAGCCAAATTCCCAGTTCCAGTTGGGATAATGCGTTTTGAATTTTGAAAGGTCACTTACATACCAGATATGGTCTCCGATGCGGTTGGTATCAGAATAGACATAATTCATTTTATTACCCGTAATCTCCTCGCATAAAGCCATCGCCTCCAGCATTGAGCAATTTGCAAATCGCCCGCCTCCTGCATTATATACTTCACCTGGTTTTGGGTTCTGATAAAAATGCCAGAACATATTTACCAGGTCATGGCTGTGAATGTTATCACGTACCTGTTTTCCTTTATATCCGAAAATTGTATACTGTGTTCCTGTGATGGCGCATTTCATCAGATATGCAAGAAATCCATGAAGTTGGGCTCCTGAATGATTAGGTCCTGTTAGGCATCCTCCTCTGAACACCCCAGTCTTAAGGCCAAAATAGCGGCCATATTCCTGTACCATGATATCCGCTGCTACCTTTGAAGCACCGAATACGGAGTGCTTTGTATGGTCAATGCTCAGATTTTCATCGATACCGTTTTTAAAATAGGTATGATTTTCATCAATTTCCCATCTGTTTTCAAGTTCGACCAATGGTAAGTAATTGGGATTGTCGCCATATACTTTATTGGTTGAAGTAAAGATAAAGACCGCATCCGAAGCATGCAGGCGACACATTTCAAGCATATTCAGTGTACCGGTTGCATTGACTGAAAAATCCGTGAATGGTTCTCTAGCTGCCCAGTCGTGGCTGGGTTGTGCTGCAGCATGAATAATCATTTTGATATCAGAGCCATATTCTTTAAATATGGGCTCCAGTTGTGATACTTCACGGATATCTGCCTGATAGTGTCTGTAGTTACTGTATTTTTCCTGGATTCTGTTACGGTTCCACTCTGTGTTACCATCTTCACCGAAGAAGTACTGTCTCAGGTTATTGTCAACCCCTACGATAACATCAAATTTGTCGGCAAGAAATGCAACGGATTCACTGCCTATTAGTCCGGCTGAGCCGGTTACAAGAGCAACATTCATATGGACTGTGAAAGAATTTAATCTTTTATTAAATTTTGGGTGTGAACTATTATTCCGATTGTAAAATAAGAGAAAAATAAGGACTTTCCCCAAAGATTAATGAAGTTGCCCTGACCCGTATTTGTTAGTAACCCACACTGGTATCATCTCCACGCGGGTCTGAACCGCCTTCAAGTTTTCCATCTGGCAGCACCAAAATACAATCCATCCGGCCAATTGAATTTTTCTGTTCGTCAATAATGTAACCCGAGTTTCTTAACCTCGACAATGTCCCGGCACTGAATGCCCCACTTTCAAAAGTAGTGCGGTCGGGTAACCACTGATGATGGAACTTGAGCGCATTAACAGCTTGCTGCATGGTCATTCCATGTTCAATCACATTGAGAATAGTCTGAAACACAGAAGTTATAATGGTAGATCCACCGGGAGTACCAACCACCATTACCAACTGACCGTTTTTTTCAAGGATCGTGGGTGTCATGGAGGAAAGCATCCGTTTGCCGGGTTGTATGGCATTGGCCTGGTTCCCTACGAGCCCGAACATATTGGCGACACCGGGCTTTATACTGAAATCATCCATTTCGTTATTCATCAGAAAACCTGCTCCCTTTACCGTAACCAAGCTTCCATAACCTCCATTGATGGTCGTGGTCACTGCTACAGCATTTCCATCTTTATCCACAACCGAAAAGTGTGTAGTTTCCAGACTTTCATATCCAGGTATTGAACCGGGGTTTATTTCACTACTTGGAGTGGCTTTCAAAAAAGAAAAGTCTCGCCAGCGCTCTTTTAAGAATTCTCTCGAGATCAGCGTTTCTATCGGAACCTGCAGGAAGTCCGGATCACCCATATATTTAGATCTGTCGGCATATACCCGACGCTCGGCTTCTATCATTACACGGGTAGTTGAGTCAGAATTCCATCCCCACCTTTTTAGGGGATGTGGTTCCATCAATCGTAAAAGTTGTGTTAATGCTACACCTCCGCTAGACGGTGGCCCCATCGTGATTAATTTATATTCTTTGTAATCGCTGATAATGGGCTCCCGCCACACTGAATGGTAGTTTTTAAGGTCTTTTTTGGAGATGATGCCCTGACTGCTTTTCATCTGCCCAACTAATAATTTTGCGGTTTTGCCCTTATAGAAGCCCTTCCGCCCTTTTAATTGAATGCGTTTTAGTGCATCCGCTAAGTCTTTTTGAACCAAGGTATCACCAGCCTGCCAGTTGCGGCCGTCAGATCTGAGAAAATATGAACTTCCCGGATTTGCCTCTTTTAAGAGTTCTTTTATACTGTTAAGGCCATAGGCTTCTTTATGGGTTAAGACTACCCCATTTGCTGCGATTTCGATAGCAGGCTGTATTAAATCGCGCCAGGGAAGTGAACCAAATTTCTTGTGTGATTCTACCATGCCGTCTACCGAACCTGGAACACCACTGGCCAAACCCCCTTTTATACTCAAATTAGGAATGACCTCTCCCTGTTCATCCAGATACATATTTTGGTGACTTTTTCCAGGGGCTTTTTCTCTAAAATCGAGCGTAAATGATTGACCAGTATGTTGTCTGTATACTAAAAATCCTCCACCACCGATATTACCAGCTGCTGGGTGGACAACTGCCAAGGCAAATTTTACTGCAATAGCCGCATCCATGGCATTTCCACCGATTTTTAATATATCAATACCCACCTGCGAAGCTACCGGGTGTGCCGACGCAATCATCCCATTATCCGCTATCACACCTACTCTGTCGCTGTAAAAAGGTTTTTGATTGGGATCTTCCGTTAAAAACTGGTAAAATCCGGTATTTACCTGCTGTTTATCCTGTGCATGTACCAGTGGAATTGTCCAGCTGAAACCCAGAACAGATAGAAGCAGAGAAAGGCGGGAAAAGATTTGCATAAAAAAAATTAAAAGTAATTGAAGATTCTTTCGTGGTTCAGTTTGTCATCATACAGCTAAAATAATAAGATCTAATAGGAAATTATATGTTTACCAGTCAGGAATTATTATATGGTTTGTAAAGCCTATTTTCCATTTATCCCATTTTCTTTTAATCTGGTCCGTATGTTTGTATCTTCGTAATACCAAAAAGTATACTTAACAATTCGGACCCCAAACGGATAATCTATGATTCTTTTCCGTCAGATTTTTGAGAGTTTTCGTTTTGCCTGGCAGGCATTACGCTCGAATCTGTTGCGCACCATGTTATCATTACTGGGGGTTACAGTTGGGATATTTGCTATTGTAGCAGTTTTCACGATTGTAGACTCATTAGAACGAAGTATCAAAGATAGTCTGAGTTTTATCGGTGACAAGGTTATCTATGTACAAAAATGGCCCTGGGGTTTTGGAGGGGAATATGAATGGTGGAAATATTTCCAGTGGCCTAATACCAATTATTCTGAATTCAGATATTTAAATGATAATCTGGAAAATGCCATGGCTGTTGCGGCTATGGATGCCCGCAGTGAAGTGATCATTAAAAATGGATCCAACAGTATGCAGGCATCTATTTTCGGAATTACCTACAATTACAACCAGATCACAGAAATACCTGTTGAGACGGGTCGCTATTTTATGCAGAATGAAATTGAGGCCTCTCGTAACTACACAATTATTGGTTCACAGGTCGCACAAACTTTGTTTCCCGGAGAGGATCCGGTTGGTAAACCCTTCAAGATATCAGGCAATACATTTATAGTCCTTGGCGTGCAGGAAATGAAAGGCAAAAGTTTAGTCGATTTTGATGGAGACCCTGATATCAAGTGTTTTATACCCTTTGGTTCTTTTGCCAAAATGTACCATACCAGAAGAGCTGATCCTACAGTGGTTGTGAAAGGGTACGAAACAGATGAAGGTTTGGAAGAGCTGGAAGCGGAGATCATCGGTCTGATGCGTACCAAACGTGGCCTGAAACCACGCGATATCAACAACTTTTCATTAAACAGACCCGAAGCAGCCTCGGAGGCGATTGGCGGCCTGTTTGCCGTTTTGAGTATTGCTGGATGGGTAATTGGCAGTTTTTCGATATTAGTAGGAGGTTTTGGTATAGCCAATATCATGTTTGTATCGGTAAAAGAACGCACCAATCTGATCGGAATTCAGAAGTCTCTGGGAGCCAAAAACTTTTTTATTTTGTTTCAGTTTTTGTTTGAAGCGGTCATGTTGAGTTTGGTTGGTGGAATTGTCGGTATCCTTTTGGTATATGCTTTGTCCTTTATTCCAATGGGTAGTTTTCAGGTAAGTATGTCGTTAGGTAACATCATGCTTGGGTTGGGTGTATCCAGTATAATTGGGGTGTTGTCGGGGATTATTCCTGCATTTATGGCCTCAAAGCTTGACCCTGTTATCGCTATGAGGGCAAAGTAACTGCTAATAATTTTCGAAAATCGTCGTATATTTCCCGCCTGAATCAAACACTGTATCATCATGCGTAAATGGACTTTCCTAATTGTAATTCTGCTGATAATTCTTGGTTTTTTATGGTATGTTTCCTTTGGTTATTATAGCGAAGGAAAGCAAGGAGGTTTTGTACTTCGCCTCAGCAAACAGGGTTATGTGTTTAAAACATATGAAGGAGAGCTGAAAATCGGAGGTATCTCTGAAGGAGAAGGCACCCTCAGTGCTACTATGTGGAGGTTTTCTGTTAATTCGAGTAATCAGGATGCTATAGAGAATCTGGAGCTTGCGATCAAAACAGGCCGCAGGGTTTCTTTAACCTACCAGGAAAAATTCTTTAAACTTCCATGGAATGGTGAGACGCAATATTTTGTAACAGAAGTGGAAGTACTTCCAGTCAGTGGCATGCGTAATTCGCTGCCGGGTATTGAACCGGGATATCAGGAAATTCCACAACCGGAGCCTCTCCCGCTTCCCGAGTTGGAATCTGATACCGCTACCGTATTGTAACATCAAAAACGCCTCTTATTTCTGAGAGGCGTTTTTGTTGAGGAATCCTATTTATTGTTTTCAAAAAAGAAATAAGTCTGTAATAGATAAGTTTCTATCGTTGTAGCGTGATTTCCACCTTCTACGGTTCTTAATGTCACGTTGGCTCCTCTTGCCTTCATAGCATTATATGCATTCTGTGTATTGAAGTAAAATACGGTATTGTCCTTGTCGCCATGAACGAGTAAAAGCGGTGTGGAAGGTTTCCAGTCAAATACATTGTTGTCTTTCACTGCTGCAATGAAATCTGTGTCGGTACCATCATTTATACCTTTAACAAATGCCTCATTAAAAATGGAGTTGAAACTTACGTCCAGCTGCGTTTGGAGACCATTCTGAGCGATCTGACTGGCAAATGGTTCTTTAAAGTAAGCAGACATAGGCCGGTTCAGTCCATAAATTCGATCGTAGCTTAACAATACCCACAGGTATAATCTGTTATTTGAAGCGATACCCTCCGTAGGTTCATTGATGATATAATTCATGAAAGCTGTTTTGTCGTAAGCACCGGCACCGCAGCTGGCCGCTTTAAGTACAACTTCGTTTTTTGCTTCATCTTCAATTTTTTTCAGCAAGCTCATGGAGGCATAGCCACCTTCTGAATAACCTGCCAGATACAAATTGTTATTCCAGGTAATTTCAGGACGGCTATTCAATAATTCTTTTGCGGCCCGTATCATATCCAGGGAAGCAGAAGCAAGACTTTCACGGTGTTCATACGGGTGAGGCGAATCCTTTGATGCACCATATCCGATATAGTCAGGGTAAACAAGAATATATCCTAATGCACCGAAAAGTGGTCCAAAGGAAGCATCTCTGGATTGGGTAGAAAAATAGGATGGCGCTTCCTCATCACGCATAATCGTTCCATGCTGCACACTGATCATGGAGGCTGGGTCGGTCGTTACCGGAATAAAAATGGCACCGGAAGCTGTAATTTCCTTACCGTCTATATCCTTGGTTTTATAAGTAATTCTCATTACTTGCACTGCGTTCTTGGCTAATCCTCCCAGAAGAGGACTTAATTCTGTAAGCTGAGCGGCAAGTGTTTCTTGGGAAATTTCAGTGATTTCCTCAGAAGATATGAGATGCAGGTTGACAGGCTGTGGCTCTTCTTTGTTCTTGTCGCACGAAACCAGTAAAAGCATGACACCAACGACCAATAGGGTATGTCTGAAAAAGAGGTAAGGGTGAAAATTAAGTTGTTTAGATATCATGTGTTAAGTTTTAATTTATCAGTTTGGGTACTGCATTTGATAACGTTTGAACGTGTATTTTGGTTTATTATCAGAAGATGGAATTTTACTTTATTCCGTAAGTGGTAATTTCTATTAACTGTTGGTCATTCATACAGACCGTTCGCTAAATTCACTTTGCAATTAATCATTGAAGAAAGTAAATTCGTACAATCTAATAAAAGCAATATGTCGAAAAAAAAACAAACAGGTTCGCAGAAAAATGCCAAGCCAAGGGTACATAAAGAGCTGGATGGTTTTGATATCAAAATCAATTCATTCGGAGAGATCGTGACCAGTTTTGACATGGATAAGATCAATGAATTCCTGAATAAGAACGTAGACGACAAGAAACTGCGTGACCGGGATGATTTGCCAGGACGGGAAGATCTGCCAGATGATAATATCCTTGATGAGGACGATGATCTGGATATCGATTTGAATACAGATGATGAAGATGATTTATAAATACCAAAAGACCTAAATTTCTGAATTAAACAAATATGAGATCACATGAAATTGATTATAAGATAATCGGTGATGATATCCAGATTGTCGAGGTTGAGCTGGATCCGCATGAAACGGTAATAGCCGAGGCAGGTTCGATGCTTTTTATGGAGGAAGGAATCCAGTTTGAAACTAAACTGGGGGATGGCTCAGCGCCTGACAAGGGATTTTTGGGCAAAGTGTTTCAGGCGGGAACCCGGCTGATAACAGGTGAATCTCTGTTTATGACCCATTTTACCAATCGTGGTTATGGGAAGCAAAAAGTGGCCTTTGCTGCTCCTTATCCAGGGACGATTGTTCCGGTAGATCTGGCGAAAATTTATGGGAATGAAATCATTGTACAAAAAGATGGATTTCTATGTGCTGCTATGGGGACAAGTATGAAAATCCATTTTAATCAGCGGATGGGTTCAGGTCTTTTTGGGGGTGAAGGATTTATTTTGCAAAAAATAAGAGGTGACGGGCTGGCATTTATTCATGCAGGTGGTGTGGTTATAGAGCGACATCTTAACAATGAGACGCTTCGTATTGATACGGGTTGTGTAGTTGCGTTTGAGCCCTCTTTATCGTTTGATATTCAGCGTTCCGGAAACCTGAAATCAATGGTATTTGGAGGAGAAGGGCTATTTCTGGCTACTCTCAGGGGAACTGGGCGTTGCTGGATACAATCAATGCCAATCTCTAAACTCATAGATCGGTTATCTGTTGGAGGACCCAATAAAAATAAGGAATCTGGCTCAGTGATCGGGAAATTCGGATCATTGTTTGAGGATTAACCATCCTTCCTGTTCAGCTGAAAGGCAGGCACTCCACCACTTTTCAGCTGAATATTATTTGCTACTTTTGAGAATCACACCATCGGCAACAAAAACAACTTCATTTTCAGGCGAATTAATGGCTTGTATTTCTGCCTGGCTTTTTCCTGCATCCTTTGCATAATGTTGTAAATCAGCTACCGGGGTAGTTTTCCTTTTTGCTTCTCCTGCAAAAACAACGGTGCGACCTGTAATGTCTTTGGGTACAAAAAAGCCGTAATCTTTAAAAGTCACCCGCATGCTTTTGCCTTCTTCAGTCACAATTTTCATCCAGCATCCTTTTACTTTACAAACAGACTCCACGGTGCCTGTAACAGTCATAGGCATGATTTCTTTTTTACCCAGTTTGGATTCGATTTTTCCTGCCTCAATCGCACCTTTTTCCTTTATTTTTTTGCCGAAGGACTCATCTGTCTGACCAAATACTCCCCAGTTGAACAGGCAAAAACAAAATAACAATATTCCTTTCATCTATGTATAATTAAAGCAATCAAAAATCCAACGGATGGTTTTTGAATATATTGTTTATCAGGGGGTTATGTTGTATGGATTGTCTACGTAGGCAGGCAGGCGCAGCTGTGAAGCGGAGAAGTCAAATATTTCACCAATTATGAGATATAGTATTGTCATTAACACCACTACAAAAGCGGCAATGAGCCATCTGTAAAAGTACCAGTCAAGGGCAACAATTTTTAATTCCAGCTCCAATGGCTTTATTTCCGGCAGCATTTCTACAGAATCCCGTATACGCCCCCATAAACTTTTTACCTCGTCATTTGAAAGTGTCTCAACAGGTGCTTCGGATGCTTGAAGTACCAGTTGTCGGGCAACAGTTACGGTTTTTACTTTTTCTGGAAATTTCTTTATCCACCCCTCCCAATAGGCACTTACAGAGGTATCCTCCGGGTTTTTTACCCACCGGATAAAAAGGTTTTCCACCGCTAGTTCCTCTGCTGAATATTGAGTATAGGGTTTCATGGTGAGAAATAGGTAATTGTCTGATGATGAATAGTTTCTATGTTCATACGTTGTGGATAAACAAAGAAACTCCCTGCATTAATCTACTCAAATGATTTTTAAATTTCTTTAAAAATCATTTGAGATTTCTATTCGAATTAATTGAGAGTAATGATAATTTCTTTATTTATAGGCAAGTATAGGAGATAACCAACGCTCCGCCTCCTCAATAGTCATATTTTTGCGTTGCGCATAGTCTTCAACCTGATCCTGATAAATCTTACCCACCGGGAAGTAACGACTGTCCGGGTGAGAAAAATACCATCCACTGACACTACTGGCCGGATACATGGCAAAGCTATCTGTCAACTCAATTCCTGCTTCTTTAGCATTCAGAATGGCAAAAAGAGTCTGTTTTTCAGTATGATCAGGACAAGCAGGGTAGCCAGGTGCCGGTCTAATTCCCTTATATTTTTCCTTTATCAATTCCTCGTTGTTCAGAGTTTCATTTTTAGCATACCCCCAGAATTCCTTTCTGATTCGTTCATGCATTAGTTCAGCAAGGGCTTCAACAAGCCTGTCTGCCAATGCTTTGACCATAATACTATTGTAATCGTCAAATTGTTTATCAAATTTTTCGATAAGTGCTTCAATTCCGATGCCCGCGGTTACTGCAAACCCTCCGATATAATCTTTTTTACCTGTACTACTTGGAGCAATGAAATCAGAAAGACAATAGTTGGGCAATCCGGGAGCTTTTTGACTTTGTTGTCTTAAATGATGCAGGCGTACCTTCTGCCCCTCTGCCTCAATTACTATATCGTCACCCTCTGCCTGTGCAGGCCAGAATCCAATCACGGCGTTTGCTTTCAGACTTTTATCATTGATTAAGTCCAGCAGCATATTCATCGCATCGTTGTAAAGTTTCGTGGCTTCCGTCCCTACTACAGCATCTGTAAGAATTGCCGGGTATTTTCCATGCAATTGCCAGGATTGGAAGAAAGGCGTCCAGTCGATGTAGGGTGCTATATCGCTCAGATCATAATCGTTGAAAAACCGCACCCCTGTAAAGGTGGGTTCGACCACCTCAAAATTACTCCAGTCTATGCCAGTTTTATTATCCCGTGCTTTTTCCAGAGAAATATGCGCTTTTTCTGTTCCTCTTCTGGCATGGTCTTCCCGGATTTTGGCATTTTCAGCTTTGGCTTCTTCCAGGAGGAGCGCCTGTGTTTCTGTACTTTGCATCAGTTTTCCCGCAATAGGGACTGACCTGGACGCATCCAATACATGAATGACTGTTCCGGAGTAGTGGGGATCAATTTTAACGGCCGTATGTATTCTGGAAGTAGTAGCGCCGCCTATCAGAAGTGGTGTTTTAAAACCCTGTCGTTCCATTTCTTTGGCCACTCCTACCATTTCATCAAGGGAAGGAGTAATTAACCCTGACAAGCCAATAATATCTACATTATGTTCCTTAGCGGCAGTCAGTATTTTATCAGTAGGTACCATCACGCCCAGATCAATAATTTCGTAGTTGTTGCATCCCAATACTACCCCGACAATATTTTTACCAATATCATGGACGTCACCCTTCACGGTTGCCAGTAATATTTTTCCTGCTGCACTTCCCTCCTGTTTATCCGCTTCAATGAATGGCTGTAGGTAAGCCACAGCTTTTTTCATAACTCGTGCCGATTTTACTACTTGAGGGAGGAACATTTTTCCAGCTCCGAAGAGGTCACCCACAATGCTCATTCCGTCCATCAGCGGCCCTTCAATTACTTCCAGGGGCTTGGAGAATAAGTGTCGACATTCTTCGGTATCTGCTTCAATATAATCAGCAATTCCTTTCACCAGGGAATGACTCATTCTTTCTTTTACTGGCAGTGTACGCCAGGTAAGGTCAGGCCCTGAAGCAACTTTTCCTTTATTTTTAACCGTTTCTGCATAAGTGACCAAACGCTCTGTTGAGTCAGGATTTCTGTTTAACAGGACATCCTCAATGAGTACCAATACATCTTTTGGGATTTCATCATAGATCCCAATCTGTCCAGCATTTACAATGCCCATATCGAGTCCGGCACGAATGGCATGATAAAGGAAGGCGGTATGGATCCATTCGCGTACAATATCATTTCCTCGGAAGCTGAACGAAACATTGGATACTCCACCTGACACCCGTGCGTGCGGAAGGTTCTGCTTGATCCAGCGAACTGCGTTGATAAAATCAACTGCATAGTTGTTGTGTTCCTCAATACCGGTAGCTACTGTGAGGATATTGGGGTCAAAAATGATATCCTCTGCAGGAAAACCTACTTCTTCAGTAAGAATTTTATAAGCCCTTTCACAAATTTCTATTCTGCGGCTGAAGTTGTCTGCCTGGCCTGATTCGTCAAAGGCCATGACTACCACGGCTGCACCATAGCGCAGTACAGTGTGTGCAAGCTCTTTAAATTTTTCTTCTCCTTCTTTCAGGGAAATAGAATTGACAATTGCTTTCCCTTGTACGCATTTTAACCCGGCTTCAATGACTTCCCATTTAGAGGAGTCGATCATGAGCGGAACTTTTGCTATATCCGGTTCAGAAGCAATAAGATTGACAAAGGTGGTCATGGCATCCACACCATCAATCATCCCCTCATCCATATTCACATCGATTACCTGTGCGCCGTTATCCACCTGGTCGCGGGCAATAGAAAGGGCTTCATCGTAATTATTTGCTCTGATCAGGCGGGCAAATTTCTTGGAACCGGTTACATTACAGCGTTCGCCTATGTTGACAAAATTAGAAAGTGGTGTGAGGGCCACTGGTTCGAGTCCTGATAATTTCAACACTTTTTCTTCTTCCTTTTGCTGAACACGGGGACTATACTTTTCTGCAACCCGGGCAATTACCTCTATATGGGCAGGTGTAGTACCACAGCAGCCACCCACTATATTAAGCATATTTTCCTGAAGGAAACCTTCAATCACATGGCCCATGTATTCCGGTGATTCATCATATTCTCCCATTTCATTAGGCAACCCGGCGTTGGGGTGAGCAGAGGTGAGAAATGGAGACTTCTCAGCCAGAATTTTAATGTATGGTCGCATCAAATCTGCCCCAAGTGCACAATTGAGCCCAACTGATAACAATGGGAGATGTGATACTGAAGTTAGAAACGCTTCTGTCGTTTGTCCAGATAATGTCCTTCCTGAGGCATCTGTAATGGTACCGGAAACCATGATCGGAAGTGTCGCCTGATCAATCCATCGCCAGGAAGGCAGTACTTCCACCAAGCCTTTACGGGCATTATCAAAGAATTTATCAATCGCAAACAACGCGGCTTTGGCGTTGAGCGTGTCAAAAATAGTTTCAACAAGCAAAAGGTCGCAGCCCCCGTCTGTCAATGCTTTTACCTGTTCAGTATAAGCTTCTACAAGCTGATCAAAGGTAACGGCACGGTAGCCTGGGTTATTAACGTCCGGAGAGAGTGAGGCTGTTCTGTTGGTAGGACCAATCGAGCCTGCAACAAAGCGGGGCTTGGCTGGATTTTTGGCAGTGAACTCATCGGCAACCCTACGGGCCAGGCGAGCAGATTCATAATTCAGCTCATATACCAGTTCCTCCATGCCATAATCAGCCATGGCGATGGTAGTACCGGAGAATGTATTGGTTTCGACAATATCAGCACCTGCTTCAAAATAAGCCGCATGTATCTCCCCGATCATATCTGGTCTGGTAAGCGTGAGCAGGTCATTATTACCTTTGATATCACGGGGCCAGTCTTTAAACCGAGCTCCACGATAGTCTTCGTCTGTAGGTTTATATCGCTGGATCATGGTGCCCATTGCACCATCCAGTACCAGAATACGTTCTTTTGCTGTTTTTCTGATATCAGGAATTACGCTCATTTCAAATTATATCTAAGTATTAAACAAAATTAATAGATAATATACTTAATTGGGAGAATAAAGAAAAAACAGATAGATTGCCTGGTCATGTGTTGTAATCAGGAAAATTTATCTGAATATTGCCGGTTGTGGCAGGTGTTCAATAATTTATATCCAAACCAGAGAATTGCCTTATGAATTTTGATTCTATTGATAAATCGATTTTGCGCTATCTTCAGCAAGACGCAACACTTAAAACAAGAGAGTTATCGGCCTTGCTCAATTTATCTTATACACCCGTATATGAACGTGTGCGGAGATTGGAAAAGGAGGGGGTGATTAAGAAATATGTAGCCTTGGTTGACCGCGATAAGGTGGGGAAAAAACTGATGGTATTCTGTAATATTAGTTTAAAGGAACATTCCCGTTCAATTGGAGAGAAATTTGTTGAAGCCATCATGGCATTCCCTGAAGTAACGGAGTGTTTTAATATTTCAGGTGATTACGATTTCCTGTTGAAGGTAGTGGTAGAAGATATGCCTGCTTACCAGCGGTTCCTGATGGAAAAACTGGGTTCCCTACAGAATATAGGAAGTACCCACAGCCTGTTTGTCATGGGAGAAATCAAGTATTCCACAGAAGTAACGACTTAATACTTCCTGTTACCGATTTAAAACCACTCCATGGGAGCGTAGTTCTTCCTCAGAAATTGTCGGGGGAAATATACCGTCTTTAAGTTTTTGGGTAATGATGACCCCGATTTCTTTTGCTTTTTCTTCAGAGTGAAAACCCTGATTGCCGATTATTCCCGGAATCGTTGGTTGCTCGATAAAGAGCGTATCCTGCTTGTAAATACGATAACCCCACCCATTTTCAGCTGCGAAGGTAGTCACAGTAAAAATCCTGTCAGGATTATTTTTATTCTTGTTAATAAACAACAGCCCTGCTGTAAATACGAGCAGGGCTGCTATTAAGATTCTAAAAAATCTCTTCTTAGACATGGAGCGTATTAGTCGTTATCAACTTGCTCAGCATTCGGATCAAATCCCCAGAAGTCATCATGCATAGAAGACGATGATCCGGTGCCAAAATAGGCAGAGTTATTGATTACAAAACCTACAGCATAGGCTCTTGCAGCACCTTCAAAGTTTGTTTTCTGAGTCCAAGCATTTGCAGCAGGATCATACTCCCAGGTATCTGACATGTTACCACCTGAGGTTCCACCCACAATATATACTTTGTTATTCAGTACAAGTGGTACAGCAAAAGCTCTTGGGAAAGTTTTATTGGTATCGTCAGGATCAGTAAGCGCCGCTTTCTCTACCCATTCGCCGTTTGCATTATTGGCTTCCGGAGTGAATTGGTAAATGGTATTCTGATAAACACCGTTGCTAACACCCAAGCCTACATAACCTTTGTTATCAAGCGTGAATGCCACAGTACCTCTGCGTTTTCCACCAAGGAAACTAGCCATGGTCTTCCATGAATCCGTAGAAGGGTTGTATTCATAAAAATCCTGTTTGTGATTTCCATCATAACCCATTCCTGCATAACCTTTGCCATTGACTGCAAAAGCTGAAGCATACTGACGTGCACCCGGTATAGAGGCAATTTCAGTCCATTTGTTGGCTGCTGGATCAAAACTGTAGAAGTCCTGCTTATAACTTCCGTCATAACCTGATCCTACATAAGCTTTATTGTCGATCACAAACGCAGTAGCGTCATGACGTGCGCCGCCCGCAAAATTTGCGATTTGTTTCCAGGCCCGTACATCGGCATCATACTCCCAAAAGTCACTTAATCGTGATCCGTCACTCGAATAACCTGTTCCAATATATCCTTTGTTGCCGATAGAGAACCCTACCGCGGAACGTCTTCCAACGCCTTCAAAATCAGGTAAACTGTTCTGATACCAGTTTCCTTTTAATTCAGGGACAGGATCATCACTACAACTCATTGTCAAAAGAGAAACAAAAAAGGCAGAGGCGAGCCATTTCAGCTTTAAAGCATTACAAAACATAGTTGGAATTTATATTTAAAAAACACGTCAAAAATTGATTGCTGATCATGATAAAAAAAATAAATGAGACAAACGGACTATATTTGTCGATAAAATTTACCACAAATATAATTCAAACCGCCATTAATTTTCTGAAATTTTCATAATGCCGGTCACTTACGGGGATAATATACCGGCCAATACTGAGGCGTTGATTACGAATTGCCTCTATTTTGTTTAACGAAACAATATAGGAACGATGTACACGAAAGAAGCGATTATTTGGTAATTTTTCTTCTATTCCTTTCATCGTCATCCGGGTGAGGACCGGATGTGTGTGACCTTCTACGAATATTTTTATATAATCTTTCAATCCTTCAATATGGGTGATTTCATTCATTTTTATTTTAATAAGCGAGTAGTTGGAGGTTACAAAAAGAGCATCGTTGTTTTCGCTTTCCAATAGTGCCTCGCTTTTAAGCTGCCACTCTCCTACTTTTTTTACTGCCCTGAGCAATTTTTCTTCCGAAACAGGTTTTAACAAATAATCTATTACATTGTAGCGGAAGGATTCAAGGGCATAGTCTTGATGATGGCTGATGAGTACAGTCAGTGGTCTGGAAGGTAACTGGCTTAGAAACTGTAGTCCTTCGAAGCCTGGAAAGTCACCATCAAGAAACAGTAAACTGTCTTTTTGCAAAACGAGAGCTTCCCGGGCCTGGGCTGGGTCATAATAAACACCCTTGAGGGTTAGTTGCGTTATCTGTTTCAATTGTTCCGCAAGTAGGTGACTACCTTTGCTGATCAGCACCAGACAATTAATATTTTTCATTCGATTTATTTTTCTCACCAGAATAACTTTATGCAGGGGTGTCTTATTATGTGACAAAAAGGATAAAATAAAGATCACTGGTCTACACAAATAGCTATTTGGTCTACTATGGCCTGATTACTTAAATGGTCAATCTAATTTTGTCAGTTATGTTTGAGTATATAAAGATGATGTTTGAAACCTTAATTATGAAATTTTCCAAACCATTTAATTTGGTTTTTTCCGTATTGATGCTTGCTTTAGTTTCTGGCTGTGAGTGGGGAGACCGCGATATTTCTGTCGTTCCGCTCGATCCTGATGAACTGAGCGTATTTTATTCCGATACTGTCAGCCTGAAAGTTTATACCAATGAAGAAGATTCACTCATAACATCCGGCTCCGGGAAAGTGTTTTTCGGACGGTATGAAGATCCTTATCTGGGTACCCTGGCGGCAGAAAGTTATATGATTCCTCAGTTAACCGAATCATTTTTGCCGGATGAAAAAGCTGTTTATGATTCCTTGGTATTATTTTTAAAATATGATTATTTCTATGCAGATACCAATAAAACCCAAACAGCCAATGTACATCTTTTAACTGAAGATTACTCCACATTGGTTAACACTACCTATTATGCCCATAGCAGGCTGGCTCATGATTCTAAAGTCATAGGTACCAAAACATTCACGGCAAGACCTACTTCTCAGGAAACAATTTCTATACGCCTTTCTGAGGAACTTGGAAAAGCAATTTTTGCCAAAGGATTAGCCAAAGAGATGAGCTCAGATAATGAATTTAAATCATTGATTAAAGGCTTGACCTTACAACATGGCGATAAGGATAATGCGGCCATTCTTGGTTTCCTGCTTTCTGATGCCCAAAGTGCCATCAAGATTTACTACCACATGGACGGGCCGGATGAAATTACAAAACTGGAGCATACTTTCAGGTTTGGTGCCGGCTTTACACACATTGATGCAGACAGGAAAAACACGGAGCTTTCGCAATTGCCTACGAATAATACACTGGGTCTGGAATCAGCTATCACAGGAAATAAAGGTTTTATCCAGTCAGGAACCGGTCTGTATACACGAATAGATTTTCCTTATATTGAAAGTCTTCAGTATGGCTTTGGCCGAATCCTTATCAACAGAGCTTATTTGCGGATCAATGTTGTCAGAGAGTCATTAAACAATATGTACCGACCTCCCGTGGAATTAGAGGTATATGTGGCTAACAGACAGAATATGAAGGTAGGTAATCTGACCACCCTGGATGGTTCTCCTGTGAAAGTGGATTATGTGAATGATATATTTAATAATGAAACCTATTACATGGTTGACGTCACAGGTTTTATAACCTCTGAAAGAGCTAACCTGACAGACGAGGGGAATGGACTCATAATACAGTCACCTGTGTCCACTATGTCTGCTAATTTTTCAAGAGTGGTATTTGGTGATCAGAAAAATGATAAGGATCGTGTGAAGCTCGATTTTTACTTCACTTACCTTCGCGACTGATAATTAATCAAAGCTGTCACGAGGTGATTTAACATTTATTCATTGTAAATCAGAAACGATATTTTCTGGTTTACAATGAATATTTTTTTTATAACGTAATCGCTGCGGAAAGGGTATTTCAGTAGATCGGAATGGTTACCGCTGATACCGCTTGAAAAAACTGGATAGTTTGAGAGAAATGACCCCGAAGATGGCTTCCTTGAATATTTTACCTGACATTTTGGAGACTCCTCTGGTACGATCTGTGAAAATGATGGGAACTTCTGCAATTTTGAAACCATATTTCCAGGTATTGAACTTCATTTCAATCTGAAAGGCATAACCTACGAACTGAATGCCATCCAAATGGATTGTTTCCAGCACTTTACGTGTGTAGCATACAAAGCCAGCAGTAGAATCCATAATGGGCATTCCGGTAATAGTGCGTACATAAAATCCAGCAAAATAGGACATCAATACACGCTCAATGGGCCAGTTAACCACATTTACACCCTGAATATACCGTGAACCAATAGACATATCATTGCCTTCGGTGGCACAACTATGGTAAAGGCGAACCAGGTCTTTGGGATTATGCGAAAAATCCGCATCCATTTCGAATATGTATTCATAACCACGAAGCAACGCCCATTTGAACCCATGAATGTAGGCTGTACCCAGGCCTAGTTTTCCACTTCTCTGTTCCAGAAAAAGTCTACCAGAGTACTCAGGTTGCAGTTGCTTGACCTTTTCCGCTGTTCCGTCAGGTGACCCGTCGTCAATAATCAAAACGTTAAAAGGTACTGTTAAATCAAAAACAGCGCGAATAATGGATTCGATATTTTCAATTTCATTGTAAGTAGGGATGATTACCAGACTGTGTGTCATTGGGATTGCTGTTCTTTCGAATTAAGGTTTTCGTTGACTTTTTGGTAAATACGTTTCCACATTTTTACATCGGAAGCGTAGTATTCATAGCTTATTCGGTATTCCAGGGTATCTATATTGTGTTCTTTAAAGATCTGATTTTCAAGTGTTTTGAATACCATCGATGAGGAGTCTGGTGAACGGAACCGCATTTTGGATACTTTAGCCTCTGCGAGATGGATCTCTGTCAGAATTTCAGCCATGGTATCTTCATTATATTCCGGTCCGGTAACAGACTCAGCAATTGAACAACCGTGCAAAATAATTAAAAAAAATAATGCAGGTATGAATTTCACATTCTTTAAGAATCCTTGGCACATAATCCTTTCGCTAAATCCCGTTATATTTGTCTGTATTGCAACAGGCAGAATGCAAATTTCGTGATTCTTTTGCATTAACCAAGTGATTTTTCCTGTTGCCGGGCGGAGGCTCCCGATAGGGGTGGCAAGTAAAGATTAATAGGGGCTGATATGTTTAAGGAATTTCTGAAAAAAATACGCAAGTACGAAATACGGATCAGAAAGGCTGTAAACTCGGAGAGATATGGCAATTTTCATTCGGTTTTTAAAGGATCCGGACTGGATTTTGATGAACTCCGCCAGTATCAGTATGGGGATGATATCCGTGCGATAGACTGGAATACATCGGCAAAAGGGCATGGTACGTACACCAAGATTTTTAAAGAAGAAAAAGAACAAACTGTATTTTTTATCGTAGATGTGAGTGCCTCCCAGAAGGTGGGCGAAGCAGGTTTGTTGAAGATCGATATTACCAAGGAAATTTGTGGCGTATTGGCCCTGGCAGCCATTCAGGAAGCCAGCAGGGTGGGCCTACTTTGCTTTTCAGACGTAAAAGAGCGCTACATTAATCCGCTCGATGGGATGAAGCACGGATACCGTCTTATTTCAGAATTATATAAATTGAAGCCGGTGTCCCGCGGTACGAATATATCTGATGCTATTCTCCTGAGCCTGAATGTGCTGAGGCGTAAGAGCCTCGTTTTTCTTATTTCAGATTTTATTGATAGCGGCTATGAACATCATCTCAAAGCTTTGGCAAGAAAACATGACCTGGTGGTAATACACATTTATGACCAGCGTGAAATTGAGCTGCCGTCGCTGGGTATAGTCCCTGTTTTTGACGAAGAATCCCAGAGAACAGTCTGGATTAATACATCCGGGGCCAATTATAAGACACAGCGGCAACAGGCCTTTATGACTAAAAGGAAAGTGCTGGAAACACTTTGCCGGCAGCATAAAGCGGATTATATTTCCTTGGATTCACAAGAGGATTATGTCTCACCGCTGATTCGGTTATTTACTGTGAGAAAAGGGAAGTAAATTACAAATTATGCGTTACCGGTTTTGGATATTTTTTTGTTTCATCATAACAGAAGTTGCGGCGCAGGATCGTAAACCGGTAGGGAAAATTCTTGCCGATAAAATTGAAGTGGGTAAACCATTCAAATTTTCACTTAGCTATCTTAATACTGGCAAAGGAGAAGTTTTTTTTCCGGATGAATTTTATGATTTCTCTCCTTATGAGTTGGTAGGACAAGAGTTCTTTACGAGCAAAACCACAGAAAAAGGGAGTTTGGACAGTACTATTTTCAGGTTTGTTTCCTATGAAGTTGCCCCTGTGCAGGTACTCAGTCTTCCGGTGTATATCAGGACAGAGGCGGACTGTACAGCGGTGTTTTCGGCTCCGGATTCAGTATTCATCAAGTTATTGACTGCTGAACTTACAACAGACTCATTGGTAGTCAGGCCTGATGTAGCTTTACTCCCATTGGACCAAAGAATTAATTTCCCGGCTGTTTTCGTAACTGCAGGGGTTCTCCTGTTACTTTTTATTGTTGTATTTTCCTTTTTTGGATTGACGCTGAAACGTTACTGGAAGCTAATTAAACTTTTTATCAGCCATCGGGACTTTAGATTGTCATTTCTGCGGATTAAGAAAAATATCAAGGACAAAAAGCAAGTGAAGGAAGTAGAACGGGCGACAGTACTATGGAAAAAATATCTGGAAAAACTGCTTAAACTACCTTTTGCTACCTATACGACCAAGGAAATTCTGGATACAATACCTAATGAACAACTGATGCAGGCGTTGAAAGACATTGATGGGATTATATACGGTCACAGCGGAACAGGAAAAACAATCGACGACCTGCTTAATGTACTGAAAGATATTGCTGAGGAGGCCTATCAGCAGAAAAAGTCGGAAGTAAGAATGGCCTCAGAAAATTAAACGGAAGGAGAAGAGTTAATATGGAACAATGGTTTTCGCCTAGCTGGTTTGGATGGAATACGTTAAAATTATTTCATTGGGTTCATCCCTACTTTCTTTATGCCATTCCATTTATTCCGTTATTATTTGTTATCCGAAATGAACTGAACAGACGCTCACGACAGCTGTTGGTTTTATCATCTGAAACCAAAGATATAACTGATGATTGGGTAGTCTATCTGCGTTACCTGATGCCTTTTTTCATGGGCTTATCCATTGCTTTGATATTAATTGCCCTGGCGCGTCCACAGGTTGTGTCTGAACGTACAGACCGTTTTTCAGAAGGTCTGGATATTATGCTGCTGGTTGATGTATCGGATTCAATGCTGGAAAAGGATTTACACCCAAATCGCCTGGAAGCAGCCAAAAGAGTAGCAGGAGAATTTATCTACAGTCGCGTCAATGATCGTATTGGACTGGTGGTTTTTGCCGGGGAAGCTTATTCAATATGTCCCCTGACCAACGACTATGATCTGTTGAAAGGTTATTTGCAGGAAATTAATCCCAAAATGATAGGAACCCCCGGAACTGCCATAGGTAGTGCAATTGCTGTTGCGATCAACAGGATGCGCGATACTGAGGGAAACAGCAAAGTGATAATTCTGATCAGCGATGGTGATAACACTTCCGGAAATCTGGATCCTGAGACTACTGCGCGCCTGGCCCGCGCCTATGGAATTACTATCTACACAACTGCTGTGGGGCAGATTCAGAAGCCGGAAATTATTGATTCCCTGGGCCTGGCAACCGTATATACAGCCAATATTTCTGATCTCAAATCAATTGCAGAATCCGGTGGGGGGCAATATTTCGTTGCGAATAATATGGAATCACTGCAAAGTGTATTTTCATCTATTAACACATTGGAAAAAGTCCAGTTCAAGGATATTTTTTCACGCGAGGTGAAGGACTATTACCAGGTTTATCTACACTGGGCAATTTTATTTCTTTTACTCGCTTTTATTTCAAAAAGTACCTTTATCTCAAATATGCTTGAAGATTAATGCTAAGATCATTTTATAATAATTCCCTTATTGAAGCAGGTCTGGATGAAGCAGGACGAGGATGCCTGGCCGGTCCTGTGGTCGCAGCTGCGGTGATATTGCCTGTCGATTATTTCCATCCCCTGCTGAATGATTCAAAGCAACTGACCAAGTCGCAAAGAGAGCAGCTGCGTGTAGAAATACAGCAGGAAGCAGTGGCATGGAAGGTGGCAGAAGTCTCCAATATTGAAATTGACCAGATTAATATATTAAATGCAAGTTTTCTGGCCATGCACCGTGCGGTGAATAACCTGAGTGTCAGGCCGGAGCATTTACTGGTAGATGGTAATCGGTTTACACCTTATCCGCAAATACCCCATACCTGCATCGTCAAAGGTGATGCATTGTTTTATGCAATTGCGGCGGCCTCAGTACTGGCGAAAACGTATCGTGACGATTTGATGGAACGTTTGGCTATAGAATATCCACATTATCGTTGGGAGCAAAATGCGGGATACCCTACTATTTTTCATCGCAGGGCTATCATGGAATTTGGAACAACTCCTTTGCACAGACAAAGTTTTCGGTTACTTCCAGATATAAAAAAGGAAAAAGTAAAATTGGAAAATCAGGAAGTAAATTGTCTTCTATTTCCGGAATGAGTTGGCAATGGCAAATGATATATCCAGGAAAACCATTTTTGCCCGAACATTTCGCTCTATATGGAAATAAGCATCGTTGGTTTCCTGTATCATGATTTCAAGTGAATGAAAATTTACAGTCCTGGAAAAATTCTTGACAAACTCAAATTCTTCCTCAGGTACTCTGACAAGTTCGGACGCATCCTGTAGACTGATCATCATATCTCTGAACATCTCTAAAGAGTATTCCAGGAGCATCTTTTGGGATTCCTTGTTAAATCCATCAAAAATATCAGCTGTTTTTATCAGCTGTTGAATGTCTTTCTTATAACAGTTACGCATCCATTCTGAGAAAAAGGCGGGTCGGCCATCTACATTTTCCTGCATCAGTAACCGGGCTGTGGACATATCACCTTCGCTCAAATAGGTAATCTGCCTGGCTTTTTCTGTATTCAGGCCATAATGAGAAGATAAATATTGCTGCATTTCCTCATCTGAAAATGAAGGGATGCGAATTCTTTGGGTACGTGACAGGATGGTTACTAAAAGCTTGTCGATTTGATCACTAACCAGTAAAAAAAGTGTCTTGGCAGGAGGCTCTTCAAGGATTTTCAATAATGCATTCGCAGAAGAAATATTCATGAGTTCAGGCTTCCAGATAATCAATATCTTATATTCTCCTTCATACGATTTCAGGGAAAGTTTCCGCAATACATTGCGGGCCTCGTCCACAGAAATAATAGCTTGCTTATTTTCTGCCTCAATGAAATCCAGCCATTCAGAAAACGATATAAAAGGACTCTGGTCGATAAACTTACGCCATAGGGGTAGAAATGCATCACTGGTTGCGACATCCTGCATTTTTGTTTTGGCAACCGGAAAGATGAAATGCATATCCGGATGTACCAGTTTCTTCATTTTAATGCATGAGGGGCATTCCCCGCAGGAGTCATTTTCGCCCCGGTTTTCACAGTTGATGTAAGTAGAAAATGCTAAGGCCATAGCCAATGCACCACTCCCATTATGCCCATCGAATAATAAAGCGTGTGCCACCTGACTACGCTGTACTGATTGGCGCAAAATCTGCTTAACAGGGTCTAAGCCTGGAATGTCTTTGAAAAGCACGAATAAAAATTAGTTGTCCGCCGTAAAGATAAGGTGTTTCTTGGGGAATGGGAAAAGCTGGCGAGTCAAGTTTTCTGACTGGCCAGCTCTTATTGCATTTGAATCAGGCTTTAATAAAATCTGTTCCATAGGGTGCTCTCTGCGGGCGGGATAAGGTGGCATTGGCCTCGGCATCATTGATGAATTGCTCTTTTTCCGGGTCCCAATACAATTTTCTTTGCAGTTTCATTGCTGTATGTGCGATCAGGCAGGCTGTACAGGAGCGATGTGCTACCTCGGCCGGACTGATAGTTTCTTTTTTTTGTATAATCGATTCCAGCCAGTTCCGGTGTTGCTCGGGACTTTCATACAGGTGAATTTCATTAGGACCGATTACTGACCCCAGTATTTTATTGTCACTTGCATAAAATGCTTCATTTTTACCAGCCTTTGTCGCTGCTCCGGGATCCGAAGCAGTCACTCCCACATTGCCTCTGGAGACGAAAATCCAGCCTTCTGTCCCTTCAAATTTTACTCCATTTGGATTAGTACCTCCGATTTCCATTTCTACACCATTGGCATATTTAGTATGGACTTTGAAATCGCCATGAACATTCCAAAGGCCGGAAGTTGGAAAACTGGCCGTACCTTCCAATTCTACAGGTCCTGTAAGCTCGGTGCCCATTCCCCAGTGTGCTATATCAATATGATGTGATCCCCAGCCCGTGATCATCCCCGCCCCGAATTGCTCGCAACGAAGCCAACCGGGCCTGTCATCCAGATTGGTCAAGGAATGTACTCTGTCGAGTGTATAATAGACATCAGGTGTTGATCCCAGCCAGAAATCATAATTCAAGTTATCAGGAACCGGCATTTTCTCAGTATTCCCTCCTGCCGGATCGCCCGGTAGGCCAACATATACCTTTTTCAACTCTCCTATTCTACCATTCCTCACCAGTTCACACGTCCGTTTAAATTGTGGCCATGGGTTCATGGAGCGCTGTTGACTGCCCAGTTGAAAGACTACACCCTTTTTTCTGACCAAATCACTCATCACCCTTCCCTCTCTCACTGTCAACGAAGTCGGTTTTTGTAAATATATATGTTTGCCTGCTATAGCAGCCTCCATCGCTGGTTGTGCATGCCAATGGTCAGGAGTGCTGATAATCACAGCATCTATATCTTTATTTGCCAGTAAATCATGGTAGTCATCATACATTCTGACGTCCACATAATTAGATTTTCCGGTTTTGGCAGCATATTGTTTTTCAATCCATTCCTTTCCCATCAGCAGGCGTTTTTTATCCACATCAGCCACTGCCATTACGTGGGCTGATTCGTTTTTCAGGATATCAGGCAAATCGTGAGATCGGGCTATCCGGCCAAAACCAATCTGGCCAATATGAATCCGGTTACTGGGTGCGTTTTTTCCGAATACGCTGGAAGGGACTACCGTCGGAAATGTGGCGGCAGCTATAATTCCTGCAGTACCGGTAGATATGGATTTGACAAATGATCTTCTATTGATTTTTAAGGATTTCATAGGTAGTCAGGTTGATTGTCAGGTGATTCTATTTTTTCTTAACGGGATCATGCGGACTGGTAGCATAGGCTTTACTATAATTGCGAGCCTTTTGGTTGCCAATTGCCCACTGAATACCCCCCATCAGGTGTTTGCGGAAAATGGGATCAGCATAATCGTTTTTGTCGTGGCCTAATGAGGTATACCATGACCGCCCACCATCAAATTCATGACACCAGACTGAAGGAAAGTCTGTTCCGAAAGTATCCAACCGTTTCGGGTTTTCTCCTTTCAAAGTAGTGCCGTCATTGACTGCGATGACATGGAGATTGACCGCCATTTGTTTCAGGTAGTAAAATTCATCTCCGGCCGAGCGTTCCCATTTTTCAGGCAAGTGCAGTACAGAAGGATGATTTTTGTCTAAAATGTTCACAGTAAATGGCTGGAAGTTATCATGCCAATAAAAAGTAGCTCCCAACATTTGCTTGAACCAGGTCCAGTTGCGCTCGGTACCTGACGCTGAATGGATACCGGCAAAACCTCCCCCCGCCTGGATGTAACGCATCAAAGCCACACGCTGTGTATCTGTATCGAAAACGTCGTTATTGGTATTTGAAAATACGATAACATCATATTTTTTGAGGTTATCATCGGTAAAAACAGCGGGATCTTCTGTTGCATCTACCTGAAAGCCATATTCCTGACTTAATTCTTTGATAGCCGTTATGGAGTTGGGAATATTGTCATGGACAAAGCCCTTGCCATTTTTGGTATAAAACAAGATCTGGACCTTTTTCCAATTGATCTTTTGTGCTTTTGACGGTAGCGTAATTAACGCTAATGGTACAATCAATAGCAGGATTAGGAAGAAGCGTTTTTGAAATTTGGCTGACATGAATCAAATACATTTAAGGGTAATTAAAATCCAATTGAGTTACCACCATCCACCGGAAGGGAAACTCCAGTAATAAATTTAGCAGCAGGAGAAGCCAAAAACACAGCAGCATAGCCAATATCTTCAGGTTGTCCCCATTTGCCCATAGGCGTTCGGTCCATTGCTTTGTCCCGCCTGGGCGGATCATCATTCATGGCATTGAGCATCATAGGTGTTTCAATGAAACCGGGTGCAATGGCATTTACTCTGACATTATGCGGAGCATATTCAGTGGTAAGTGCGTTCACCAATCCAGCAATGGCAGATTTAGAGGCCGTGTAACCAGCCACTCTGTCGATACCATACAGTGCGGCCATTGAGGTAATCATAATAATCGATCCTTTTTTCCGCTGAACCATTCGTTTTCCACATTCTCTTGTCAGGGAAAAAACAGATTGCAGGTTGGTTAAAATGATTTGGTCAAAATCCTCATCAGAAACTTCCGCTACCGGTTTTTTCATGTTGATGCCAGCATTATTGACAAGAATATCTATAGGACCAAAAGTGGATTCGATGGTGTCAACCAATGCGGGTATGCTTTTGCGGTCGGTAATATCATGGACAATATATTGAGCTTGTTTTCCCAGGGTTTTCACCGCTTCCTGTAATACGGTTTCCCGTCTGCCGGTAAGAATTACCCGCGCGCCGGCCGTCACCATAGCCTGGGCAATGTAGTAACCGATTCCACTTCCTCCTCCGGTAATGAGGGCAAGTTTTTCGTTGATTGAAAACGGATTTTCGGAAGGTTGTTCGGATGTTGTTGAAATGGTCATGTTATAAATTTAACTAATCAATTGAATTGCGGATGGCTGTTTCCAGTCCGCGGATTTCCGCCAATCCTTTCAGTCGGCCGATTGCGGAATATCCTGGATAGGTATTTTTGTCAAAATCATGAAGCATTTTAAATCCGTGATCTGGCCGCATTGGAATTTCAGTCACACAATTATGTGCTAATCTCCTCCTTTTTTCCTCTTTTACCAATGCTTTTACCACTTCGTACATGTCGGCATCGCCTTCCAGATGCGGCGCTTCATGAAAATTGAGTGTATCAGCTTCTCTTTTTACTGACCGCAAATGGGCAAAATGAATACGACTGCCATGTCTTTGTACGATTCCCGGCAGATCGTTGTCCGGGCGTACACCAAGCGAGCCAGTACAGAATGTAATGCCGTTTTCGGTTATGGGCGCTGCATCCATCAATTGGATCAGATCTGCCTCAGTACTGACCACCCTGGGAAGCCCAAGCAATGGTTTTGGCGGGTCATCGGGGTGAATGCAGAGCCGAATCCCATTTTCTTGTGCTACGGGAGCAATCTGTTGAATAAAGTGATAGAGATTTGATCTTAATTCCTGTTGACCTATTTCTTTATATTCATCGAGCAAACCCTGAAAGGTAGTTAATGAAAATGCTTCACTGGCACCAGGCAAACCCAATAGTACTGTTTCGGTAAGCCGACTCAGGTCAGCAGCTGAACTGGTATTCCATTGTCGGTATGCATTTTCTCTTACCTCCTCTGAGTAATCATTTTCTGCTCTTTTTCTTTTCAATATAAATAAATCAAATAATGCGAAATCCTGCCAGACGAAGCGAAGCGTTTCCGAACCGTCCGGGCGGACGTAGCTCAGATTGGTTCTGGACCAGTCGAGTACCGGCATAAAATTGTAGCAAATGGTTTTGATTCCATGTGCTGCCAGGTTGATCATGGATTGTTGATAGTTGCGGATCAGTTGATCCCGGGTACTTTTACCTTTTTTGATATCTTCATGAACCGGTAAACTTTCCACGACTGTCCATTCGAGTTGATTATACTGATAGTTGTCTTTTTCAATCAGGTTTTTTCTTGTGCTAATCTCTTCATGGGACCATATAGCACCTACAGGAATCTGGTGGAGGGCTGTCACAACGCCCGTGCAGCCGGCCTGTCGCAAATCCATAAGAGAAACCGGGTCATTTGGCCCGAACCATCGCATTGTATGTTTCATAAGGGAATTTAAAGCAATTCAATCTTTAAAGGAAATATCTGTCTGGATATTAAGCCAGTCAGATATTTCCAATGGCTACTAATCTTCCTGAATTTCGCTCAATGGGGGCTGATTAAGCTCATAGCCGGAATAACCTTTATTCTGATTGATTCTTCCTTGGGAGTTATCATTAATGGCATCCTGGGGTATGGGCCACAATACGTGGAAAGCACTAAGCGTATATTCTGTTCCGAAGTTAGTTCTTACCCCTTTATTATAAAAATGGGTAGTGGCCATAATGCGGTCGTAGAAGTAATTATTGTCTGAGAAATTATCAATACTATAGGTTTTGCCATTTTCTGCCGCTTTCCCGGTTTTGGCAAATATGTAAGAAATGCGTGTCAATTCGGTTTTTCGGGGTTCTTCATAATATAATTCCCTCGCTCTCTCATCCAGAATGGCCGCCATATCCACTTCATTTGCATTTATAGGGGCTGCCTGAGCGCGTTGCCTGACTTTGTTCAGGTCATCGGCAGCCTGTTGGAGCTGACCTTTCCAGAAGTATGCTTCCGCTCTTAGCAGATAGGTTTCTGCGAGTCTGAAAATATACCAGTCTGAATGCCCTCCCTGTGGTTGGGGACGTAAGGGATCAGGCACATACAGTTTATAATGAGGCCAGCCAAACCAGCAACGGATGGTATCAGAGACAAGCACTGTCCCCTGCGCATTCCGAAACTGAAGGTTTCTGCCATAGAAGGTATCCTTACCCTTAAGACCAGGATCGTTATATACCAGGTCTTCCATATTCATCCAGTTACCGGGTGCATGGCGCAGGTCATTTTTGTCTTTCCAGATCATCTGGGTATGGTAGGGTGTGCCCCTTAACCGGCCGATTCCCCTTCCATAAGTAGTTACCTGATCAATTTCGATGGTGTTGGTGGCCAGTTTTGGCTGGTCATTGGTTCCACGATTACCATTGGGTGTCAACACACCGGCATTTCCCCAAAATGGAACTGCCTGCCGCATCACGGTCAAACCGTCTGTATTTCCATCCATATTCAACCTGTCAATAGTGAGCAACAGTGCCTCTGAATTAATAGACAACGATTTGTTCTCAGGCCGGTGTAAATCCCAGATTACATTTTTTGAAGCGTTAGCCTGGTCAATGCCAAACCGGTTGGTCATGAGTCGGTACACTCCTCCGTCTATTACTTTACTGGAAGATTCAATAGCGTCATCAAATAACCCTAAGGCCAGGTTTACCTTTGTCAACAGGTGGCTTACAGCACCTTTGGTGACCTGTCCTTTATTGACAGCATCGGGTACCCATTGCTGTGCAAACTCCAGATCCTGTTTGATTTTCTCTAAAATAATCTCTCTTTTGGTACTGGCAAAATCAAGCTTGGGTGTATTGTATTCTTTTAGAATAAAGGGTACATCACCAAATTGATGAACAAGCCTGTAATAGCGCAGTGCTCGGTGAAAATAGGCGGCGCCCAGCAAATGGTTTTTTTCTGCATCGGATTCAAAATCGGTAGGATCATCAATACGAGAAATCGCTGTATTGGCATACCTGATTCCCCGATAACCTTCATTCCAATACCAGCCTATGCGGTTATAATCGACACTATTCAGGTTGGCGTCCGGGCGTATCACCAGGTTCATATCCTGTGCGGGGCCGGGTTTATCGGTGGTTCCTTCCACTGCTACCTCTGAAAAAATGTGTTCCGTAATGATGGGAGCCCCATCACCGGTTACTTCCAGTCGCATGTTCCTCTCGCAAGCTACGAGGGTTGCCCATAAACTGGCGGCCGACTGAAACGTTATATCCGGTTCGTAAAATGATAAGGGTTTGGGTTTGAGGAAATCCTGGTTACAGCCTCCAGCGGTAAAAAGCATAGCACAACCCAGAGCAGATATATATTTAAATGTTCTTGTTTTCATGTTTTAAGATGTTTATTGAGCTAACTGGCTATCAGAGTGTAAGGTCGATTCCGATGGTGAAATATCGGGGTGTTGGGCCTGCACCCACTTCCGGATCCCATTCCGGATCCCATAACATCCATTGCGGCGAAAAGACAGCAGCGTTACGAACATTGGCATATAGTCTCAGATTCTCAATCTTGTATTTGTTGATAAATGTTTTGGGGACAGAATAGGCCAGTGAAACATTATCAAGTCGGATGAACGAACGCTTGCGGTAAAGATTAAAACCTGTGGTACTTCCCTCATTTGAACTGATTCTGGCCCATTCATTGGAAGGGTTTTCAGGGGTCCAGTAGGGGTTTCTGTAGGAGTTCATCCGATCAGGGAAACCATTCCGGCTTTTTAGCCAGTTAAATTCTGATTGGTGGCCCCACAAAGAATAGGCCATGAAAGAGGCATCAAAGTTCTTGAAGAATCTGAACTCATTCCTGATGGACCACCTGAAGCGGGGTTCCGTAAAGCCAAGAAATTTCTTATCTGCTATATCGAGCTTACCATCTCCATTGAGGTCTTCAAGGCGGTAGTCACCGGGTGCCACACCATATTTTTTCGCCTCTTCTTCTTGTCCTTGCTGCCAGATTCCCATTGGGTTCCAGTCCCATATTACATCAATAGGCTGTCCGATGAACCATTTGTTTGAGATATCGTCAAGTTCCTTGCCATTCTGGTCCATGTTACGGTAAACATGCAGGATTTTATTCCTGTTGACCTGAAAATTGAAGTTAGTACGCCACGTGAAATTCTCCCGTGAAATATTATTGGAGTTCAGCGTAAGCTCGAAACCCTTATTCTGGACTTCCCCCAAATTGTCCATTACCCAATCGAAGGCAATCACACTTGGCAAGCTACGTTCAACGAGAAGGTCCGTTGAATTCATTTTATACACTTCTATGCTTCCATCCAGTGTATTGTTGAATAAACCAAAGTCTATTCCAAGATTCAAAGAGGTATTACGTTCCCAGCGAAGGTTTTTATTCTGCATTCGGTTTACCCAAAGCTGACTGGCTTGAATGACTGTGCCGTCCGGACGAACGTACAGATATTTCCCGGTGGTGAGATCGGCCATCGCTGCATACCGCCCAATGTCGCGATTCCCGTTACTTCCCCACGATAGCCTTAGTTTTCCATAGGAAAACCAGTTGGAAGTGTTGATGAATTCTTCATCACTGAATACCCATCCAAGTGCTACAGAACCAAAGTTGGCACGCGGGTTGCTTTGTCCGAAGGCAGAATAGCCATCGCGACGAAAAGTACCGGTAAACATATATTTGTCCTTGAATGCATACAGCATTCTAGCCATTAAGGCGTCGCCCGTACTATATTCATCCGTGACCTCCAGAACAGGTTTCAGACCAGAACCTAAATTATGATATCCGAGCTGATCATTCGGATCAAAATTCTCGTTTGTCATGGTATTGTCCCAGCGTTGGAATTTCTCCGCATTGGCCAGCAAAGTGACGTCGAATCGGTGCGTGTCAAATGTTTTATCCCATTTCAGGATATTATCGACTTGCCAGTAGAAGGTTTTCCGATTTCTACGGGAGGCCCGTCCACCGAATGCAGCCCATTCCTGATGTTTCGCACTTTGGTGGTTAAAACGTTCATAATATTCAATCTGAGGAGTAAAGTTTACCTGATAGGTAATGCCAAAAGGTAACTTTACTTTAGCAAATACGGTGGAATTCAGCGTAGTGGTTTTGTCAAGACGATTGGTTAAAAGTGGCTCATATGCCGGATTAAGTCCACCGCTGTTTTCATAGTTGGGACGGAATACCATATCTCCCCTTGCGTCCAATTCGCTACCCCATGGCGATAAACTGGTGATCTGGTTCCAGCTATAAGGTATGGCACTTTCATCACGGATTGAAAAAAGGGTATTGGTCCCAATTGTGAGAAATTGCGTTATATCCGCTTCAATATTTGCACGAGTTCGAACGGTAGAATATTTATCGCCGACGATAATCCCTTCATTTTGCATGTAACCTGCCCCTAAATAATAGGAAACGCCGCTGGTCTTGCTTGAAACGCTCACGTTATGGTCTTGCCTGAAGCCTGACTGGAATACTTTATTATACCAATCCACGCTTTTACCTTCCATATAATTATCAATTTCATTGGGTTGCATGTTGAGCCTTCTTAACCAGACACGCACCGGATCGCCTGACGACCCGTCATAGGCAAGCCATTGTTCCGGAGTGATATTGGCAGGTAGGTTACGAGGATCGTCATAGCGGAATGGCTGGGCATTGGGATTGGTGGTTTTGAATACATCGGATCGCCAGGACGTAAATGTAGAAGCATCATGAACATGTTCATTTACCGACATGCCAGCCAGCCCCACCGTTGAACTGTAGTTGATTTTTGGTTTGCCGGTTTTCCCTTTTTTAGTAGTGACCAGAATAACACCGCTGGCAGCTTTGGCGCCAAATACTGCTGCTGAACTGGCATCTTTCAGAATGTCTACTGTTTCTATATCATTAGGGTTGATATCTGATAGTTGCCCATAATAGATAGCTCCATCTAAGACAATCAGTGGACTGGTTCCTGCTGTAAAAGAAGTTCTGCCCCTAATTTGTAATGACCCTCCGCCTTTGGCGGATGCGGAATAACCCACGTTCAATCCTGCTGCGTTGCCCCTCAGGAGGTCTTGTACCTGAGCAGGCGCCTCATTCTGAAGTTTGGCTGAGCTGATCTGAGAAACCGCCCCGGTCATGTCTTTCTTTTTCATTGTTCCGTATCCTACCACCACCACTTCCTCCAGGGCTTTGATATCTGATTCGAGAATGATGTCAAATGTAGTGGCGTTACCCACTGTTATTTCTTTGGAAGTGTAACCCACAAAGCTAACGACCAAAATTGAAGACGAGCTCGAAACCTGGAACGCATATTGACCGTCAGTATCGGTAGTTGTTCCATTTGAAGTGCCTTTTTCCACCACATTTACACCCGGAAGCCCATCGCCGGATGAATCCGTAATTCTGCCGCTTACCGAGACACTATTTTGCTGGGCAAAGAGCATAACCGGACAGGAATGAATGAGGAAAAGTAGGAGTAGCATAGCGATAAATCTGAAAAAATCAGGTCGCCGCCATTGAAGTAATGATGTTTTCATACGTACAACGGTTTTTGTAGAAATAGATGGTTAAGCAAAGAGTATAGTATAGAGCTTATTTATTTTGTAAATATCTTTATAAAAATTAAAATTGCAACCGATTGCATAAAATAATTCACATAATAATTATGACATTTATCCTTTTAAACCCGGTTTTGATAAATGAAGGAAGAAACTACAATTTATGATATTGCCCATTTGTTGGATTTGTCTGCTGCGACAGTAAGCAGAGCTTTGAAAGACCATCCCGCAATAAATAGCAAAACCAAAGAACTGGTCATTGCAAAAGCAAATGAACTGGGCTATCGTTCCAATAAATTTGCAAGTAATTTAAGGCGAAAACGTACCAATACGCTGGGTGTGATTGTACCTAAGCTAGACAGTGCATTTATGTCCAGCGTGCTGGCAGGAATGGAGAAAGTGGCAAATAATGCGGGCTATCATTTACTGATCATGCAGTCACTTGAATCAGAATTAAAGGAAAAGGCCAATGTAGAAACTATGTTCTCTAACCGTGTGGATGGACTACTCGTTTCCCTGGCTTTTGATACCGTCGGTTTGGAGCATTTTGAGAAATTTTTCCAAAGAAAAATACCTGTGTTGTTTTTTGACCGCAATATGGATGATTCTTCTTGCTGTAGTATTGTGATCGATAACTGTAAAGCCGGGTATGAATTGACGAATCACCTGATTGAGCAAGGTTGTCGAAACCTGATGCATGTGACGGGGAACCTGAACAGAAATGTATATGATTTGCGATTCAGAGGATTCAAGCGGGCATTGCTTGAAAATGAGGTAGTATTCGACCCGGCGCAATTGATTATCAATGATCTGAGTGAGGAGGCAGGAGAACAGGTTGCCCATCATTTTCATTCCATGGCTGTAAAACCTGACGGTATATTTATCACCAATGATTTTTGCGCAACAAGCTGTGTGAGAACACTTAAAAAGCTCGGGTATCGAATTCCTGATGATCTGGCAATTGCCGGATTTAATAATGATCCTGTTTCCCGATTTATTGAGCCGCAGCTTACCACCATTAATTATCCGGGAAAGCTGATGGGCGAAACGGCCGTCAACAGGATGATCGATGCATTGGATACTGGTATCGCCTATAATAAAACGGAAATATTGCCTTACTCATTGCTGATCAGAAGTTCAACGACAAAAACAGCGGTCATAGAAAAATTTGCCTAGGCTGCTTGATTGCAGCCTCTGGCAGAGGCCCTACCCCACTTGGTATGATTACAGGACGGACAAACCGGTTGCTCGTCTTTTTCTTGTATTTCGGTATATCCACAATTAATACAGGAATGTAATCCGTTGTAAGGAATAACCCGGTAATGTTGCTGTACAATATCCGGGAGTATATTCAACCCCGGTTTTATCTCACTGGCATCATTTCTGAAAATACTGATCTGTCCGTTTACTTCAAGAATGGCTTTTCTTACCTGGCCCAGATGTTCAATACCTTCCAGGCGCAATTCCATGAAAAACTCATCAAAAGAAATGTTCTGGTTGTTTAGAATATGGTTGGTAAATAATCCGTCATCAATAATTACCACGGCTTTACCTTCTAAAAATCTTTCCATCGGGGAAAATTTCAGGATCAGATAAGTAATGAAGCGGTACATTAATACAATAGTGACAATGGCAGCAAAAGCTGTAAGCACGCCTACTTCTTTATAAAAACCCACATCTCCGGCTGCAGATCCGAGGGTCAGAATAATCACCAACTCAAAAATTGTAAGTTGTCTGACTCCTCTCTTACCGGTGGCTTTGATCGCCAGAATCACTACAATAAATGCAAGGACAGACCTGAAAACCACTTCGAGCAGAAAGCTCCAGGGCTCATCTCCCATGAGAAACTGATTAACTTCCATTGACACCGTATAGTAAGTATTGAATCAATAATTAATATTGCTGCAATGTATATAAAATTTATACGTCGTAATGAATTGAAAAAGAGGTGTGTAAAAATAAATATTTAGGTGTCTATAAATTCCCAGGCGCTGTGCCAGCTATCGGTTTTTTCTGCATGGCTGATAAAGCCGGCATAGAATGGATGCCCTGATAAGGTAGCACTATCGCCTATTACCACCAGCTTTTTCCTGGCTCGGGTCATCGCTACGTTCATACGTCGCAAGTCAGAGAGGAAGCCAATTTCACCATCTTCATTGCTACGTGTCATACTCAGATAAACGATATCTCTTTCCTGTCCCTGAAATCCATCAACCGTATTGACTGAAATGTAGGGGAGAAATGGTTTCAGTGCAGGGATTTCCAGAAGCTGTTGCTTTAATAAATTTATTTGCTGCTTATAGGGAGCTATAATAGCTACCGTTGGAGAAATATCAGTTTTCAGGTCGGTTAGGTAATCCGCCAGGTGTTTATAGAGGAAGCCTGCTTCTTCCGGGTTTGTCAGGCTGGTGCCATCGGGCACTTCATGATAGCCGCATCCTGCTGTATCAATAAAAACCAATGGTTGATCCGCAGAGAAGAGCTTGCGGTCTGCCACAGATTGATGAGCAATCAATGCTGAATTATAGAAGAAATTTGAAGAATATGTCATGATTGCTTCATGCATGCGATATTGTTCTTGCAAAAGGGTAACAGCCTCTGGATGAAGTTTTATACATTTTTCGAGCAGTGATTCTTCCAGTCCTGCCCGGGCGGCTTCCTGGGATTTGATGGTGGGAGGTAATTGACAGTGGTCGCCGGCAAGTATTAATTTGGGTGCTTTCAGGATCGGGATCCAGCACGCGGGTTCAAGTGACTGACCTGCCTCATCTATTACTGCGACGTCGTATTTGAGGTGTCGCACCAGATAATGATTGGAGCCCACCAGCGTAGCCGTGATGATGTCTGCTTTTTCAAGAATGTCATCGATAATATATTTTTCAGAATTTTCGGCTTCTCTGTAAATCCTGTGGGCCTCATCGAACAGTGCTTTACGTTGTTCTCTTTCAGCTCGTCCAAAATTTCTTTTGTATTTATGAGCCATATTTTTAAACTCATTGGCTCGTTTTTTTAACTTTTTGATCTCTTTGGAATGATCGTGTTCGGAGATTTTATAATCCAGCGTATGGCGAAGCATTTGCTCCGACACCCTTACAGGATTACCTATCCTTACTACATTCAGATTTTCCTGAGCGAGTTTTTCAGTAAGTAAATCAACGGCAGTATTGCTGGGCGCAACCACTAATATCTTCCTGGCATGATTACTTTTCAAGGCCTTGATGGCTTCGATCAGCGTTGTGGTTTTGCCGGTGCCCGGAGGGCCGTGAATAATAGCAATGTCCTGCGCAGCAAGTATCTGATTTACAGCATTTTTCTGAAATAAATTCAGTTTCGGACTATCGAACGTAGTATTATTCGTAAGGAACTTAGGTTTACATTCTCCTGTAATTGCTTCTATCAGAGCATTTTGTGTGGGATCTTCAGCGCGTTTATCTGCCTCTTTTATAGCAGACTCCATCTCATCATAGCTATTCTCATCAAATAGAAGATCAACACCCAGCTTCCCCATATCCGCCCAGTCAGGTAATTCATCTGTGCGAAGGGTTAACTTCAACCGGTTCCCATTGACAAAAGAGATTGTTCCTTCCACTCTGTCGGTACCGGCATTATGGTTGGAAAACAATACCGCAGGCATTCCATTGCGAAGCTGATGTGCGATTTCGTGATGTGTGGTACGCTCAACTTCTACCGTCAGGTAATCGCCTCGTCCTATTTCAGTGCCCCTGATCGCTATGGGATACCACGAAAGCCCATCTGTCCTTCTCTGTGGAACGGACGAGTTCAGTATCAGTTGTGTATATAATGATCTGTCTTCATTCCTCTCGGTTTTCAACAGTTGTAATAACTTCTTAAAATATTCCATGCACAAAAATAGCAGGTTCAAGGCGGATAGCCTACTGCTCCTCAGAAGTGAACCATCAGTTGTGCTTTTACTTCACTGCGTTTGTTTCCTTGTATTTCTCCCAGTCCTGAACTGATGGTATCAAGATGGGTATACCGGGTCTGTGCCCATCTCAACCATAACCGCACATTTTTATTGAGATTATACCGGAGCATCAGAAAATGCCGTGTTCCCTGTTCATAGTATGCAGGGAGGGAAAATGCATAGAGTACATCCTTTTCATAAATATATTGCCTGCTATCATAATCATCAGTATTAAAAAGGGCCAGACGACCGCTTAATTCCATTTTTTTAAATTTCCAGGAGGCATCCTGGGCTATTGCAAAACCAGAAGATTGGCTGTGGCTTTTATATATAAAATCGCCTTTTTGCACTCTTGTTCTGAGTTTGAATTTCAAGGGATGATTGTACTCAATATTTAAAATAGCAGATCGTCTTTCTGTATTAATTAACTGGTTTTCCTGTGATTTGTCCGGGTGGTTTTTTTGTTTTATTTCTGATCTTACCACCGAATAAATTTTTAATTTTTTATTTGGACTCCATTGGGTGTGCAGCAAATATCCATAACCTTTTGAAGGGGCATCTACCTGGTATTTTAACCAGGGGAACTGGAAGTGATCATAATAGGCGTTCACTTGCCACCTTCTGTTTGGGTGGTATTTGATACCCAGATATTGACCGGTTTCATTGATTGGACGTGTATTTTCAGCAAATGAATTACCATAAATGGTTGTAAAATCCCGGTCATATTTACGGAAAAGAATCGCTGCATCCCACTTTTTATTGATAGCCAGAATGGTACCGGTAACGTTCCCCCAGCCATTGGCTGAAGAGCGGGCTGTTTCTGAAAAGAACCGCATGTTTTTCCATCGGTAATCCACATTAAAACCGATGATCAAATGTTCCTTTCCGGTGAATTCATATTGATTATAGGGACGATCAGCCTTTTGAACGAGCATATCATAGTGCGTATGCAGGAATGAAACACCCGCCAGCAATTTTTCAGTGGGATGTCGGTATTGCCAATGTAAACCTGTGTTATATTCTCTTAGGATTCGATGTTTTCTTTGTTCAGTGGGTGTTCGATGAAGACCGCCCACCGAAATAGAAGCAGTTCTGAAATCGCCCTCGTCCGAACTGTTTCCGTTTATAATAGCATCCTGACGGTTACGGGAATGAAATGTGGTAATCTCCATCTGTTTGTTCAGAGTAAAAGTAGCTGCGATACCTCTGAAAAATCCTGATTCGCTGGCAGAGGTATACGGACGTAAACCAGTAGAAAATCTGTTGGTTGATTTAATTGCTTCTGCGCCCTTGCCTAAGGTGAATCCAGATGAAAATACCATTCCTTGCCCGGCCTGCAACTGAAAGTCACCTAAAATCAGATTTTTGAGAAATTTTCTGTTCATCAGTTGCATGTGAAATGACGTAAAATCCATTCCGTAGATTTGCCTGTTTGGCTGCCACCGAAATTCTTCACCCGGATCCTTTTCACTGGTTATGCCAAAGCTGTATATATTCGCCCGGCTATAGCGGTATCTGCCAAAAAATTGATACGGGCTCCCGGCATATCTTGTGACAGACCTTGAACCTTCCTCTACTGGAGTATGCCCTTTTTCTGTTTCCAGGTATTTGCGGGACCGAAGCATAAGATAGTGGTGAGACGGATTTTTGAATGCCTGTCTTAAGGATTGTTCCGAGACATTGAGGGTCATGAGAGGGCGAATTTTACGAATTGTCCCAAGATCAAAACCGGGAATAGCCTGTAGTTCAAATAGCGAAATGAAAGGACCTGTCTGATGGCGAAATTCGAAAAATGCATCAAGTTGTTGTTCTGTGAGAATAAATGTTGATGCCAGTTCATTCCGGGTAACCTGGTTGATATCCAGTGGGGAGGAGTATAACTGAGATAAAGCTTCGAAAAGTTCTTCGTAATCCACTTCCGCAGAAGCATCGGGAAAAAGCTCCTGAATGAGCAGGTCAAAATCAATTTCTGTAGATTCTGTTTTTTGGGCAATCAGCGTGTACGGAACGAGGATGCATACATACCAGCCCATTAAGCAGCAGCTATGCCGCAAAGCAATGTGGTACTTCTTCATGTCTATAGTGTGTCGTGTGGATATCTTTTCAGATTTATAATGTCAGCATAAATCTGAAACCTGATTCAATATAAACAAATTAATCAGATAATAGCAAAATACCTGAGTGACAATTATTTAGGCGAATGGGTAGATAATAAAATAAAAAAGACCGCCTTGTGGATAAGCGGTCTGAATTGTTAATAACTTCTGGGTGAATCAGTATGCTTTCAGACTTAAGTCCAGGCTTTTTATCTGATGTGTCAAGGCACCTGATGAAATTCCATCAACCCCGGTTTCAGCAACTTCGCGAATCGTTACCTCGCTGATATTACCGGAAGCTTCTGTTTCAAAACGGCCATTGATTCGCTGAACCGCTTCTTTCATATCTTCAATTGAAAAGTTATCCAGCATGATGATGTCTACACCTCCTACTCGCAGTACCTCATCCACTTCATCCAGATTTCTGGTTTCAATTTCGATCTTCAGTCTTTTACCTGTATGCGCCAGATAAGCTCTGGTATTCTTGATGGCATTTTCAATACCACCGGCGTAATCAACATGATTATCTTTAAGCATAATCATGTCGTATAGGCCCATTCTGTGGTTGGCAGCTCCCCCGATCAAAGTTGCCATCTTTTCAAATATCCTGAAATTTGGCGTTGTTTTGCGGGTGTCGAGTAGTCTGACCGGCAAATCGCTGATGAGGTCTTTCAACTGACGGGTATAGGTGGCAATGCCACTCATACGCTGAATAATGTTCAGCATCAATCGTTCTGCTTTTAGTATGGACTGAGCATTCCCTTCAACGGTAAGGACAACATCTCCTTTGTTAATAGGCATCCCATCAGGAATGTGGATATTGACAATCAACGCCGGATCTACTTCATTGAAAACCATTTCAGCCACTGCTACACCAGCTATTACACCGTCTTGTTTGACAAGTAATTGTGCCCTGCTGGTACCTGTCGATGGTACACAGGCCAAAGATGAATGATCTCCGTCACCTACGTCTTCAATGATTGCAAGACGAATCAAGTCCCTGATTTCATTGGGATTCACTTCCATATATCGGCATGTTTATAGGTGTTTTCAGGCACCTGCGGTTTTTAGCTTTTCCAGAATCACAGGAATATTGGTCAAGGCATTTTCCAGACGTTGCAAAACTTCTTCTTTTCCAAGAATCTCTATCATGATCATCAGATCAGGACCTGCGCCCAGACCGGTGATGGCCAGGCGGATTGTTTGCATAACTTTACCTGGTTTTAGTCCTGCACCTTCCAGTGTTTCATGGACCAAATGTTTAATTTCATCTGCTAGGAATGGGCCTTCAAATGCTGCAAAAGAATTTTTCAGACTTTCTACTGCCTTTTGTGCGTCATCATTCCATTTTTTGCTGATTACTCCTTCATCATATTTTTCAGGTGTGCTGAACAGAAAAGCAGATTCACTGACAATTTCTTTTTCGAAATGAACACGATCTTTAAACAATCCAACAATTTTGATTGCTTCTGCCTCGCCTATGCTAATTCCCTTGTCGTTAAATAAAGGCAACAGTTCACTTGCGATCACCGCATTATCTTTATTCTTCAGATACTGTTGATTGAACCACTGTGCTTTTTGTATATCAAAGCGTGCGCCTGCTTTCTGCACCCGCTCAAGACTGAAAGTCTCAATCAGTTCTTCCATACTGAAAATCTCCTGTTCAGTGCCAGGGTTCCAGCCGAGAAATGCCAGAAAATTAACGGTTGCTTCCGGTAAATAACCTTCTGATTGGAATCCGAGGGCTTTGTCGCCGGTATTAGGATCTTGCCAGGCGAGTGGGAAAATAGGAAACCCACCTAAATCCGCATCTCTTTTGGATAACTTTCCGTTGCCGTCAGGTTTCAGCAATAATGGTAAGTGTGCAAAACGTGGCATGGTACTTTCCCATCCCAGGTAGCGGTAGAGAATAATATGCAACGGCGCTGAGGGTAACCATTCTTCACCACGGATTACATGGGTGATTCCCATCAGATGATCATCTACGATATTGGCCAGGTGGTAAGTAGGCATTCCATCAGATTTGAGCAAAACTTTATCATCAATCTGAGAAGAATGAACATTTACCCAGCTACGGATGAGGTCATTGAAACGAATTTCATCCTTGGGCTGAATCTTGATACGGATTACATAAGGATCACCATTTTCAATTCTCTTCCTGGTTTCTTCCGGAGACAAAGTGAGAGAGTTGACCATCTGCATCCGGGTAACGGCATTGTATTGAGCCGCCGGAACGTTGGCTGCTTCCAGCCGTTTCCTCATGGCATCCAGTTCTTCTGCACTATCAAATGCATAATATGCCTTTCCTTCACGGATCAGTTTTTCTGCATACTCACGATACATAGGTTTTCTTTCTGACTGGCGGTAAGGACCGTGCGGGCCGCCTGCATTCAGACCTTCATCTATTTCAATTCCAATCCATTTTAGCGCCTTCAGGATATATTCTTCTGCTCCTTCTACAAACCTGTTCTGGTCTGTATCTTCAATACGAAGTAACATTTTTCCGCCGTGTTTGCGGGCAAACAGATAATTATAAAGGGCAGTACGGACTCCGCCGATATGCAACGGCCCGGTTGGGCTTGGTGCGAAACGTACGCGAATTGTTTGTTCACTCATTTTATTTGGTATTATTTAGAAAACCTGTATCAGGATTTAACAGCGATGACGGATATTTCAACGTTAACGTCCTTAGGCAGTTTAGCTACCTGGACAGTTTCCCGTGCAGGGGGATCTGATTTAAAGTAACTCCCATAAACCTCGTTTATCTGGGCAAAATCATCCATATTTTTAAGAAATATACTGGCTTTTACAATATCAGCATACGTATATCCGGCAGCTTCCAGAATGTAACCGATATTCTCCATTACCTTATGAGCTTCAGCCCGAACCGGTCCGGTCGTTGCAATATCCGCCGCAATTTGCCCGGATACGTATAATACGCCATTAATTAGTACAGCCTGACTATAGGGGCCAATGGCAGCTGGTGCTTTATCGGAATGAATTATCTTTTTAGCCATATGTTTTATTGCTGATTTTCGGTTTAATCATTAGGGTACAAAATTACCAATTTTATATGGTGTCAGGTAATCAATGCTGTATTTTCCTGTAAAGGTAACTGTAAATATTCCTATAATTGTTTTTTGAATCTTCAGTCACACACTATAAATGATGAGGAATTTATTAAAATGGCTCCTTCATTCTATCCGGAATGAAGGACTATCAGCTGTTACCTTCCGGGTTGTGCACAGTTTCAATTGCTGGTCGGGTTTGCTGATTTTACGTTTTCCGCAGAAGCGACGTCTATTAAAACCTGACGCATACAGTGAGTGGAGACAGGCGCAGGTGTCTGTTTTTTTTGACTTTCAAATACTACCTTCCTTTCCAAAACCTTCTCCTGTACTTATTGAGAAAATAGCTAATTACAGGCAGGGGAAGTTTCTGTATTTTCAAAAATCCTGGTATTCTACAGTGGGTTGGCACACTCATCCTATCACAGGAGTTGAGTTTGACAAGGAGTTGCACTGGTCAAAAATAAGAGACATTACTGCCCAGGGTGACATAAAATATATCTGGGAAAAATCCCGGTTTACCTTCATTTATGATTTCATAAGGTATCAGCAGTTTTCTGGGGAGCTGATCGCAGGGGAGGTTTTCGCATTAATGGAAAACTGGATCAAAGAGAATCCGGTAAATACAGGACCCAACTGGATTTGCAGTCAGGAAATAAGTATCAGGGTGGTGAATTGGATTTTTGCTTTGTATTATTTCAGAACGTCAAGTGAATTAAGTGACCAGCGGTTACAACTGATTTTACAAAGTATTCATGACCAGATGACACATGTCTGGAAAAACCGGCATTTTGCTCGTCAGCTGGTAAGAAATAATCACATTCTTACCGAATCTTTAGCCTTATACATGACAGGCATCCTTCTGCCCTTCCTGCCTGATAGCATAAAGTGGATAGAAACAGGTAAAATTACTTTCGATAATGAAATTGATCGTCAGATATTTAATGATGGGACATACCTACAGTTTTCGATGAATTATCACCGTATGGTCATCCAACTGATTTCATGGTACTGGCAACTTTCAAAAATAAATAATCAGGTAGTTGCAGAGCATGTGAAAGAGAAAGCGGTTAAATCAATCTTGTTTTTAAGACAATGCATGAATTGTCACACGGGTGAATTGCCTAATTACGGCCACAATGATGGAACCCTGCTGTTTCCACTTACTGATTGTGATTATAATGATTTCAGACCTACGCTTGTTGCGCTGGCTGCCATTGCCGGGATGCCTGAAATGATAGAATGTGGGCCCTGGGATGAAGAAACTGTGTGGATAACTGGAAAGTTGCCTGAGCGTAAGAATGATCCAGGACCCTGTATGATTGGGAATTTAAGCAGTTTTCCGGATTCGGGTTACTATATAATCAGAGATCAACGGACCATTACTTTTGTCAGATGCGGAGCATATCAACACCGGCCGGCTCAGGCAGATAACCTGCATGTTGATCTGTGGGTCGATGGGGAGAATATTATGCAGGATAGCGGGAGCTATTCCTATAATACCGATGCCCAGGTATTGCGGTACTATATGGGTACGGCTGCTCATAATAGTCTTATGCTGAACGGGTATGATCAGATGGAAAAAGGGCCAAGATTTTTGTGGTACAACTGGATAAAAAATGCGTCCGGCATATGCTTTCAGGAGAATGAATATGCGGTATTTGAAGGTAAATTCGAAGGTTTCAGACAGATTGGTACAGGTATTAATCATGCGCGGCGCGTTGTAAAACAGGTTGACAGAATTGAATGGAAAATTACGGATCAGATTTCCAATGCCCCGGTTAATAGTTGTTTCCAACTGATCTGGCATCCAATGTCCGGATTTTTTGACAAATTCAGCCTGGAGGTATTTTCGATAGACGGTGAGCTGTTGAAGCCAGCTTTTGAGGTCACGGGTTTTTCCCGCTATTACGGCTACCAGGAATTGAAAACCAGTTTAAAGTACAGTTCGCAAAGCCCGGGTTTTATCTCAATAATTAGAGAAAAGGAAAAATGCGTGTAATATTTTGTTCATTTTAAGTAGTTTTAAAAAGTTGAATGTTGCTGAAACGATTAGAATTTGCCTGAAAAACATTGCCATGGATCAGAATGATACCTCCAGACTTTCCCGTCTCACCTCCATCCTTATCATATTGCAATCTAAAAGAATGATTACTTCTAGACAGATTGCGGATAAATTTAAAGTGAGTGTCCGAACCGTTTATAGGGATATAAAAGCTTTGGAAGAGGCGGGCGTACCAATCATCACAGAGGAAGGCAAGGGTTACAGCCTGATGGAAGGTTATAGGATTCCACCGGTGATGTTCACTGAAGAGGAGGCCATCGCCATGATAACCGCTGAAAGGATTATTCGTTCCAGTAAAGATCAGTCATTGATTCAGGAATTCTCAGAAGCAGTGCAAAAAGTAAGAGCGATTTTGTCGTATGCCAATAAAGAGAAAGCAGATCTGCTTGAGAGCAGGGTAGTGATTGGCAAAAGCTTTATGTTTGAAAACACCAGCATGCACCTGATTATGATTCAGCAGGCTTTGGTCAATTACCGTCTTGTTGAAATTCAATATGCTGATGTGCACGGAAATGAAAGCACCAGGATCGTGGAGCCTTTCGGTATTTACAATAGTATTACGGAGGATTGGCTTTTTATAGCTTTTTGCAGACTTCGCCAGGATTACCGGTCGTTCCGGATGGACAGAATATGCAGATTGACAGTACTTCCTGATCACTTTGATGCCCATAAACTTACAATGGACCAGTACGTAAAAAGGCATTTTGCTCCGCCTGAAAACCTTTGAATAGGTTATGTTGCCAATGATACGCGGTGCCAGCCAAAAGAAGAGGTGTCTTCATATTTGGACATTCTTCTGGATTAAAAATTTATTGAGCACCAAAACTAAGTTCTGACCACACTTTACGCACTTCCTGTATGGTAAAGTCAATGGCTTCTTCAGTGGTCAGACGACCTAAAGAAAACCTTACAGAAGCCAAAGCACGTGCAGGCTGCAAGCCCATTGCAGTAAGAACATGAGAAGGTTGATTGATGACTGATGAACAGGCAGAGCCGGAACTGACTGCTAGTTCCTGATTCAGTCTTTTTAAAAATGCAGTTCCTTCGACATGGCTGAAAGAAATATTACTTACATGGGGTAATCTGGGATCATTTATCCCATTCAGTGAGGCTCCATCCAGTTGAAGCAGCATACTTTCAAGCTTGTTTCTTAATAATATTATTCTGTTGTTTTCCTCCACCTGATCTGTATTCGCAATCGAGGCAGCTTTGCCGAAACCCACGATAGCCGGGACATTCAGTGTGCCACTTCTCAGGTTCTTTTCATGCCCTCCACCATGTATTTGGGGAAGTAGGGAATGATAGTTTTTTTTATTGATATAGAGGCATCCGATTCCCTTAGGACCATACATTTTATGCGCTGAAAAACAAAGTAAATCAGCGGTCTCCGGTGCATGGACAGGTATTTTTCCGACCGCTTGCGTAGCATCGGTAAAAAAAGGGATTTTGTATTTACGGGCGAGTTGATAAATAGCAGTCAGAGGTTGCAAAACTCCGGTTTCATTGTTGGCTAACATGATCGTAATCAGCCTGGTGTCAGATCGTATTGCCGTCTCCAGGTCATGCAGGTTAATTAAGCCTGACTGGTCTACTGGAAGATACGTGATTTCTATACCTTTTTTCTCGAGATAGTTACAAGTTTTTAAAACGGCATTATGCTCGGTAGTTGCAGTAATAATATGACCTCCCGGCTGGGGGAATCCTTCAACCACTCCCTTTATGGCCAGGTTCACGGCTTCGGTGGCTCCGCTTGTAAAAATGATTTCTTTGGGGCGTGCATGAATCAGTTCAGCCACTTCTTCTCTGGCTTTTTCAACGGCTTCATCTGCTTTCCAGCCAGCAAGGTACTGGTTACTGGCAGCATTGGCGTAAATGTCTGAAAAATAAGGCAGCATAGTTTCCACAATTGGTGGTAAACAGGGGGTAGTGGCATTATAATCCAGATAAACAGGTGACTGCATGTAAGGAGACTATTGATAATTTATAACAAACTAACAAAAAAATATCATATTTCGTATTGAATGCTATCGGGAATGATTAATTTTAAAAGACTATTCATTGTTATCCATCAATCCACTGATTTGCAATGTGGAAAGTATTCTGAATCTAAGGATATCTGCACAATTGCATATACAACCAATCATTTTAAAATGGCATTGATCAAATTACAAATTAACAGCAAGGCATATGAATCTGATGTTGAGGCTGATACGCCATTGCTATGGGTATTGCGCGACAACCTGGGTTTGTTAGGGACGAAATATGGATGTGGCATAGCGCAGTGCGGCGCCTGTACAGTTCATGTCAACGGAGAAGCGGCAAGATCCTGTATTTTGCCTGTAGGGAGTCTTGGCGACGCTCAGATATTAACAATTGAAGGATTGTCTGAAAATGGAGACCATCCTGTTCAGCAGGCATGGGATGAGGTAGATGTGGCCCAATGTGGATATTGTCAGGCCGGGCAAATTATGCAGGCTGCGGCACTTCTTAAGAAGAATCCTGATCCCTCAGAAGCTGACATTTCTTCTGCCATGACAGGCAATATTTGTCGGTGTGGAACTTATCATCGTATCAAAGAGGCTGTAAAGGTAGCCGCTAAAAAACGTTAGCCATGCACATGAAAGAGCAGAATTCAAGGAGAAACTTCATGAAGCTGGCTGCTTCATTAGGAGGTGGGCTGTTTCTGGGTTTTAACTGGGCAGACCAGTCAACAAGCCCTTCGGTGATAGATATGAACGAGCTGAGTAGTGGGAAGGTGGACTTCAATAGCTTCCTTTCCATTGGAAATGATAATATTATTACCATTTATTCGCCAAACCCTGAAATCGGACAAGGTATTAAAACAGCTTTCCCCATTGTGGTTGCAGAAGAGCTGGATGCTGATTGGAAGCAGGTAAAGGTTTTACAGGCACCATTGGATACCGGAAAGTTTGAGCGGCAGGTAGCAGGAGGGAGCGGATCCATTCCGCATTCGTGGGAAAGACTGAGAAAAGCAGGCGCTTCAGCAAGATACTTGTTAATGGCTGCAGCAGCAAACCAGTGGAAAGTCCCTGTTAAAGAATGTACAGCTGAAAATGGGTCAATTCATCATAAGGCTTCTGGTAAATCTGCCACTTACGGATCATTGGCAGAAGCGGCCTCTAAACAGACATTACCTGCAGAGATCAGTTTGAAATCTGAGAAGGATTTTAAACTGATCGGTCAATCCATTCGCAATGTGGATAATCATGGAATTATCACGGGCAAACCTATGTTTGGATTGGATGTTTATCGCGATGGCATGTTGTTTGCCATTGTGCAGCGACCCAAAGCTTTTGGACTGAAACTTAAACGTGTTGATGCTGCGGCTGCCAAGGGAATGCCTGGAATTGTGGACGTGGTGACTTTTGGGAATAAGGTGGCTGTGGTCGGGAAATCTACCTGGCAGGTACAAAAGGCACGTGAAAAGCTGGTTATAGAATATGAAAAAGACGGCCCTTTGGAAAGTTCGGCAGACCATGACCGGATTTTTAAGGAGTTACTCAATAGTAAAGAAGCAACAGTAAGACGCCAGGATGGCGATGTTGAACAGGCATTTAAAAATGCAGCTAAGGTGGTTACTGCGGAATACCAGTGTCCTTTCCTGGCGCATAGCCCTTTAGAGCCCATGAACTTTTTTGCCCATGTTCGCGCTGATGGAGTGGAGTTGGTTGGTCCTACCCAGCGGCCGGAGGGTGCACGTGCTGATGTGGCCAAACTTCTGGGGATTGCACCAGAGAAGATAACAGTTGAACTGACACGGATGGGAGGCGGGTTCGGAAGGAGGCTTTCTTCTGATTTTGTAGTAGAAGCGGCCGAGATTTCAAAACTTGTCAAAGCACCTGTTAAGGTAACCTGGACGCGTGAAGATGATATGCAAGGCGGTAATTACCGACCCGCTGTCAGATACCGTTTTGAAGCAGCCTTGGACAAAGGCGGTAATATGATAGGCTACAAATTAAGAGGTGTGGGGATTAACTCAGGTAATTCTACACGTGAAAACAATTTTCCTTCTGGTGCTGTCCCCAATTTGTTAATAGATTCTGTCGAACATAAATCAGCGATTACCACGGGGCCATGGCGCGCGCCCATTACTAATTTTCTAGCCTATGCCGAGCAGGCTTTTCTGGAGGAAGTGGCTGAAGAAGCGGGGAAAGATCCTGTTCAGTTTCGACTTGAACTGCTTGATAAGGCCAAGAATGCACCCGTTGGCGATATTAAATACGATGTTGACCGGATGATTGCAGTGGTTAAACTAGCGGCAGAGAAAAGCCAATGGGGCAAGAAAAAAGACGTCCATCAAGGTTTTAGTGTGTATTATTCCCATCTATCGTATGTAGCGCAAGTAGGAGAGGTGGTCATTGAAAGCGGAAAGCCTGTGTTAAAAAATATCATTGCAGCAGTTGACTGTGGTATTGTCATCAATAAGAGTGGTGCTTTACAACAAACAATGGGAGGAATGGTGGATGGCATGGGCCATGCTTTCTATGGCAATTTGTCGTTTCAGGATGGAGCCACAGACCAAAAGAATTTTGATACCTTTCGACTGATCAGAATGAATGAAATTCCGGAGATGGAAGTCCATTTTATAGATAATGGCATATCCCCAACCGGTTTAGGAGAGCCAGCCCTGCCTCCAACCGGCGCGGCTGTTGCTAACGCTTTTTATAAAGCAACAAAAAAGCGCTTTCGAAATCAGCCGTTTATCAATGATGATGCTTATAAAGGTTTGTCATAATTTTCCGATCAATACGCAAAAGAGGCGCCGGTCTAACTGATCCGGCGCCTCTTTTTGCGTATTGATTATTTTATAGATCAAGCATTTTTAAGGTGTTCTGCCACTTTGTCCCAGTTGAGAACGTTCCAGAAAGCATTGATATAATCGGCTCTTTTGTTTTGATAATGTAGATAATAAGCATGCTCCCACACGTCCAGACCCAGAATTGGAGTTCCTTTTAAATCAGAAATATCCATCAATGGATTATCCTGATTAGGTGTTGATCCTACGGAAAGTTTACCGTTATCAGTGACCAGCCATGCCCATCCTGAACCGAAACGCCCGGTTGCCTCTTTTGCAAAAGCTTCTTTAAGGGAAGCAAAACTGCCGAATTGGCCATTGATTGCATCAGCCACAGCGCCGGTTGGTTCTCCACCTTTTCCAGGCGCAAGAATATCCCAGAAAAAAGCATGGTTCCAATGACCACCCCCGTTGTTACGGATAGCTGCGTTGGTTGTGCCCGCTCCGGCGATTAGTTGGTCCAGCGTTTTATCTGCAAATTCAGTTCCTTCAACAGCTTTATTTAAATTGTTAATATATGCTGTATGATGTTTTCCATAGTGAATTTCCATGGTAAGCTTGTCGATATGCGGCTCCAGAGCAGCGAAATCATAAGCTAATGGCGCCTGTGCGAATGGTGCCTTTGGAGAGGTACCCTTATCGGAGCTCTGGCAACGGGAGTTAGTAGCAACAGCTCCGACAGCTATTGAACCAACGGCAATTGTTCTGAAAAATTCTTTCCGGTTCATAATTTTAAAAACAGGTTATAGATTTATTTACTCAAAAGCCACCCGGCTCACAATACTTCTTCCCAATGTTATTTCATCGGCATATTCTATATCTCCACCCACCGGTATGCCCCTGGCAATTGAACTGACCTTGGTACCGATTGGTTTAATTTTTTTCTGTAAATAAAAAGCAGTGGTATCTCCTTGCATAGTAGGACTCAGGGCGAGAATAACCTCCCTTACTGGTTCTTTATCTGTTGTTTTCTGCAGGCGGTGTAACAAATTGTCAATTGTCAAATCTGCTGGTCCTATCCCTTCCAGCGGAGAAATGATGCCTCCCAATACATGGTATAAGCCGTTGTACTGGGCAGTATTTTCAATAGCCATTACGTCACGGGAATCCACAACCACGCATATCAATCCTTGGTCTCTCTTTATACTCTTACAGATATTACATAGTTCTTCATCCGCTATATTGTGGCATTGTTTGCAAAATTTAGTCTGAGTCCTCATGGAAACAAGGGCATCTGCAAGTGACCGGGTGTGATGTTCATCGCGTTTTAACAAGTGAAGAGCCAGTCTCAACGCAGTTTTTTTTCCAATTCCGGGGAGCCGTGAAATTTCAGCTACAGCATTTTCGATTAGTTTGGAAGGATAGTCCATTATGAGATGATTTCTGCAGAGATGCCCCTTCGACAAATTTCATTGCGCATACCTACCAGTTCGTCAAAATTACCCTCCTTCACATTACATTTACCTTTGTAATGAATAATCACCGTACACTGTTCTGCTTGTTCAGGAGTGTGCCGGCAGACTTTGATTAAAGTATCAATCACCCAGTCAAAAGTATTGACTTCATCATTGAAAACTACCAGTGTATTGACTTCAGTTTCTTTTTCTTCAGTTTCCTCCAGTACTTCTACGTCAGTTTCTTCAAAAGGCAGCATAACAGTTCCAAATGTTAATTTCATTGAGCAAATTTAAGCATTATAGCCTATTAACTGAAAGGAAATTGTTATTATTCAATGATTACCGCAGTACCATTACAACATACCATGAGCATAGATCCGTTAGCGCCTATGTTTTCATAATCCAAATCAATGCCTATTATGGCGTTCGCACCCAATCGCTGCGCCTGTTCTGTCATTTCTTTCATTGCAATACTTTTCGCTTCACGAAGGCCTTGTTCATAAGCACCTGATCGTCCACCGACAATATCACGGATTCCTGCCAGGAAATCTTTCATGAAGTTCGCTCCTAAAATAGCTTCCCCATTGACCAGCCCTATGTATTTAGTGATTTTTTTTCCTTCAATATTGGGAGTAGTGGTGAGTAACATAATGGTTGATGATTAGTAAGGTAGTTTTTCTCAAATTTGCATAAAAGTTGGCAGACCTTAGCAATTAATATGATAATGTCTCCAATTTGAGGGAAAGGAAAGAAAGGGACCTGATCTTTTGGTTATTATCTCGTAATTAGCGGAACCTCTGTCACGCGCTGACTGTTTTCTGCCTGATCAATATTTTTATTTGTTTTTCCTATGCCAATCCCTGCTGCATCACGAAGTACTTTGCTGTGGATACACTTACTATCTGTATATATTTTGTGGGGTTCTACCTATTTGTTTATCCACCTCATGACAGAGCAAATGCCTCCGCTCTATATGGCAGGATGGCGTTTATTGGTGGCAGGGTTCATCCTTTATCCTGCGGCTCGCCTGAGTGGATATCAACATCCAACCCGAAAGGAATGGTTATCAGCAGGAATAATCGGTATTCTGCTGCTTACACTCGCCAACGGGGGAATGACGATTGCTCTGCAATATATCCCTTCTGGTATTGCGGCATTACTTGCAGGTTTGCTTCCCCTGTTCATAATTGTGCTCAATTGGATAGGTTTTGCCAAATTGAAACCTACCAGAATGGTAGTGGCTGGCTTGTTTCTGGGTATTATCGGGATATTGCTGCTGGTAAGACCTGGAAGCTTTCAGGCAACGTCTTCCCAAAGCTGGATTGGAATTACGATTATTCTTTTTACCAATCTTTCATGGGCAACAGGTACGCTTTTATCCACCCGACTAGCGCTTCCCCGCCAGCTGATTTCCAGTGCTGCTCAAATGCTGGTGGGAGGGGGAATGTTGTTGCTGGCAGGCTTACTGTTTGAACCTGTGACATTGATCAGTATCCTGGATGCGCCGCCAAAGGCTTTAGGTGCTATGATTTATCTGGTTATATTCGGGTCAATCCTTGGATTTTCTTCCTATGCATGGCTGGCAAGAAATGCACCCGCTCATATCGTTTCTACGCATGCATTTGTAAATCCAATCGTAGCAGTATTGCTTGGATATTTTTTTGCAGGAGAGAGATACAACATGCAGGCTATTTGGGCAGCGCTGATTATTATTGCCGGAGTTGGACTTATCACACTCAGTAAAAAGCGTACTTAAACAGTGTGATATGCAATTAATCCATCTAAGGGGCTTTTCTTAATCTGGCCGAGTGTTAATCCTTTTTGATGAATGGCTTGCGTTAATTCTTCACTGAAATGCCAGGCTATCGATCCGATAAAGCTTACCGGCAGATGATCATAATCTGGATGTTTCACTACATAGAGGGTCAAAAATTGGTGGAATGAATCCGCTAGCAGCTTCTGGGAATAAGGGTCGTTCCTGTGTTTGGTGAGGAAAAAAGTGAAAGAGGCGAAATATCGATTGGGGAAGGGTTGTTTATAAGCTCTGTCCAATACAAAAAGACGATTAATCTCTGGATAGTCCTGTTGAAAACTAAGCTGTAAATGGTCCGGTAACTCCCCCAGCAGATAATCGGTTACCAGGTTTTTACCAAGATAACCTCCACTTCCCTGATCACCCATCCAAAAACCCAGCGATCCCACCTGGTTGATAATGGACTCACCATCATACAGACTGTTATTGGAGCCAGTACCTAAAATACAGGCAATTCCTCTTTTGCTTCCAAAGAGACTCCGTGCCGCAGCCAGCATATCGCTATTTACGGATAATTTTGTAGCCGGAAAAAGATTGCGAAGTGCCGTTGTGATGGGCAGAGAGGATTTTTCGTCGGCACAACCTGCCCCATAGAAAAAGATCTGACTAACCTCCCCTGAAATATGTGTTAAAACAGATTCTTTTAAGATGCTTTCAATTTCCTCCATCGACTGAAAGAATGGATTGATGCCAGCTGACTGTACGCTGAAAACAAGTTGGTTCCCCGAAATCAGTGCCCAGTCTGTTTTGGTAGAGCCACTGTCTGCAATTAAAATCATAGGATGATTTGTAAAAAGTGTTAAACCAGTTTTCCAATCACGCTGAAACGTCTGAATACACTTTCCGTATGGGGTGCAAAGTCGTCGAGTTCTCGCGTCAGATCCTGTCCGGCCCAGTGTTCATAGTGCTTTCCATTTTTCCATAACCTCGAATTTCCGACATCATAAATCAGGCCTTGATAAGCACACCATATTTCTTCCTTATCCTGGCCGTTTCTGAGGGCAAGCTGTGCAAGGGTATATTCTTTCATAAAGGTAAATCGTAATGAAACAGCTACTAATATATTCAAAACTTCCGTTTGGCAAGCATAATTATATCGGGTTATCTGTATTTCAAAAATACCTTGATTTCAAATCATAAATAAAAAATAATCGTAACTTAGGCATTTTGCTGTTATAATTATGAACAATCCCTTGATTATTAGATGAATTTTCAAAAGCTATGTAGTAAAATGCTGTGCCTTTTAGCCGTATTTTGCTCCCTGGGGTCTTTCGCCCAGAAATCTGAAAGTAAATATGATCATCATGAGTTATTCCATCCGTTGCTGAACTTCCAGCCAGGAAATGAATACAGAACCGCGACAGGCAAACCAGGTCCGAAATACTGGCAAAACCGGTCAGATTATAAGATCAACGTGGCCTTAGACACTGTTCGGTCGGTATTGAGTGGTGAAATTGAAATCGTTTATACCAATAACAGTCCGGACGAATTAGAATTCTTATGGATACAACTTGATCAGAACTCATTCAGCGATACCGCCAGAGGCTCCAAAACTACGCCTGTTACCGGCGGGCGATTTGGAAATGTTGACTTTGCTGGAGGTAACACGATTAAAAATGTAAATATCCAGCAAGGAAAAGCGAAATTTGAAGCTGCTGATTTTCTGGTAACCGATACCCGTATGCAGATTCGTCTTCAAACCCCGATGGGTCCGAATGGCGACGTTATTAAAATAAAAATTGGATATGAGTTCCTGATTCCTCCCTATGGATCAGACCGGATGGGGATTGAGCCGTCAAAATACGGCGCCATCTATGAAATTGCACAATGGTATCCGAGAATGTGTGTCTACGATGATATTGACGGCTGGAATGTACTTCCTTACCTGGGAGCCGGTGAGTTTTATCTCAATTTTGGCGATGTCGAGTATGCTATCACCGTCCCCTGGGATCTGATTGTGGTAGGTTCTGGCGAGTTGTTGAATCCTTCAGAAGTGCTTACAAAAGAACAAATACGCAGATTGGATCAGGCTTCCAAGAGTGATCAGACGGTGATGATCATCAATGAAGATGAAATTGCAGATCCGAAAACCAGGCCTGTCAATAAAGGGACGCTCACCTGGAAGTTTCGTTGTCTGCAAACACGTGACGTTGCATGGGCTGCCTCGCGGGCTTTTATATGGGATGCGGCCAAAATGAATCTTCCCAGTGGTAAAAAAGCACTGGCACAATCAGTGTATCCTGTGGAAAGCACCGGTAGCGGCGCCTGGGGACGCTCTACAGAATATGTGAAGCAAAGTATAGAATTCTGTTCAAGATACCTGATGGAGTACACTTATCCGGTCGCTACCAATGTTGCAGGGATAGTAGGTGGAATGGAATATCCCGGAATAGTTTTCTGTAGCAGTCGTGCAAAAGGTGATGCTTTATGGAATGTGACTGATCACGAATTTGGTCATAACTGGTTCCCGATGATTGTGGGTAGTAATGAACGGAAATATGCATGGATGGATGAAGGTCTGAATACTTTTCTCAACTGGTTATCTACAGAAAACTTCAATAATGGCGAATATCACGATACCCAACTGGATGATATGCACCGACTGGCGCCTGTAATTTTCAGGGAAAAATCAGAAAAAATCATGTCGATTCCTGATGTTATGCAGAATTTCGCACTGGGATGGGGAGCCTATTACAAGCCTGCCATGGGTCTTAGGATGTTGCGTGAACTGGTGGTAGGAAAAGACCGCTTTGACTATGCATTTAATATTTATGTCAATCGGTGGGCATTTAAACATCCCACACCTTACGATTTCTTCCGTACCATGGAAGACGCCACCGGAGAAGATCTGGGGTGGTTCTGGAAAAGTTGGTTTTTTGAGAATTATAAAATCGATCAATCGGTAAAAGAAGTAACGTATATTGATCAGAACCCCGCAAGCGGTTCTCTCATCACAATTGAAACGCTGGAACAGATGCCGATGCCGGCTGTAGTAGAGGTAGAAGAGGTAAATGGCAAAAAAACACGCCTGGAATTCCCGGTTGAAATCTGGCAAAGAGGTAGCAGTTGGACATTTCGTGCCAAAACCAGCAGTCCGATTAAAACAGTTCGCATTGATCCGGACCGGAAATTGCCGGATATAGATCCTAAAAACAATATTTGGAGACCGCTGACTTTTGACAATCAATAATATTCTTTTACATACCCCTTTCCACTAAGAGAGGGGTATTATTTTTTGATATAAACCAGGTTTATTTTATCGCAGGACTGCTAAAACCCAGTTTCTTTAAACCATTCTGCACATCAGGGTCATTCATAAAGAGTTTCCAGAGTAAACCTGTACGGTGATTTTCTATCATGACTATGATGGGCCCCTGATCAATGGCCAAATGCGAGGAGGCATACCAGTTTTGTGTTAAATTAAATGCATCAATAAATCCATACTCGCTCCATAATTTATCTCCCAGATCAAAGTAATAATGTTTCAGTGCCTTCATGGATTGTTCTGGTGTATAGGGGAATGCCGACAAAGCTGCAGTAGGGGTAATAGTGCCCAGGTCGTTGTCCGGTGAATGTGCATTATAGCCATTATAGGTGTCACTGGCGGTTAACCCCCAGCAATTCTCCCCGTATCCCTTAAACCGATTCGGGTTTTCCACACAATGCCGGTAATTAATCAGGGTTTGGTTTACATTCAGTTCCATATAATCAGCATATTGATCCTTCAGTCCCTTTGGATTGAGTCCCAGGTAGGAATAGTGGGTAAAGAATAACGGACCTCCGTAATCAAATCCGAGAGGAAGTTTTATTCCATAAAACTCTTTACCATTTTTAAAGTGACTGCTTTGTGCCCAGCACTTATGATATACTTCGGAGTCGATCGGGAACCGGGGTGCAGACGCACCCAGTACATACGTAATCAACGCTTCATTATACCCACGCAATTCAAAATCCATACTCCAGCCATGATTAGGACTCCAGTGCCAATACAATGCATTCCCATTGTCACGCTGGTGCCAGTTCCACTCTACATCGTTCCAGAGCCATGTAATTCTGTTTCGGAGTTCCTCCTCCAGGGGCGTATTTTTGTCGAAATATTGCCTTACGCATAGTAAACCTTGAAAAAGAAATGAGGTTTCGACCAGATCACCCCCATCATCCTTACGGCTGAACGGAATCGTTTTTCCGGTAGCACCGTTTAGCCAATGTGCAAATACTCCGTGGTAGTGATCCGCTTTTGACAGGAATTTAACCATATGGAGCAATCGGTTAGCGACGGAGTCACGCGGGTACCAGCCTCTTTCTGCGGCCACTATCATAGCCATTACCCCAAATCCGGTTCCACCAGTCGTCACTACTTCATCACCATAATCAAAGGCCTGATTGCTCCTCTCACGTGCCATAAAGCTTACCTGATGTGCAAAATCCCAGAAATAGCGGAACGTTTGTTTTTGTACAAGTTCCAGTAATTCGTCATCAGTAAGATTTTTAGGCCGTTCTGCGGCATTGAACCCTGTTTTAGCGGATGATTTTTTACGGGATTGCTGTGCTATAGACCCAATGGATATCAAAGTGAAAACACAAAGACTTAACAGGATGATGAATTGTTTCATAATTGATCATGGTTAATAATTGGGGTTCTGAATCAGTTTTCCCCCGGATTTATCAATTTCAGGTTGAGGAATTGGTAAAAGTCTGTGTTTTTCCTGATAATTTGTTTTTCCTACGGCGCGCATAACCTGCATGTCAATTTCCCATCTTACCAGATCAAAAAAGCGTTCATTTTCCATCCCCAATTCTACCCGTCTTTCATGCCGTATTGCCTCCCTCAGTTTCACCGGATCAGTTGTTGTTACTTTGGGTAAAAGGGCGTTATTATTACCTCTCGCCCGCGCCCTTACCATTTCCAGATAGGTCAGCGCATCTGTAGAGTTTCCTAATTCATTGGCAGCTTCAGCAGCTAGCAGGAGGATGTCGGCATACCTGATTACCCTGAAGTTCATCCATTGTCCAAATCGGCTATTATTGATATTACGTACTGAGGGATTGGTGTATACTTTTTTATTCCAATATAAATGCGGAATTGCAGCCGTGGGAGCTGGTACTGTTTCATTGAATGGATTATTCGTTTTTCCTGAATACAGCAGTGTGGCATCTTTGCGTGGATCTCCCGGTTCGAATGCGTCGGCAAGTGATTGTGTGGGTGTGTTCCATCCCCATCCCAAATCCCATGAACCCGCGCCTCTTACCCCTTGAACCTGGGCATACTGGAGTCCCAGGGTGGTTTGTGTATTGGAATAATAGGCCTGAATTTCAAAAATGGATTCAGCATTGTTTTCCCCGGTTTCACGAAAAATACTTTCATAGTCAGTGGCAAGCATGTAGATTCCTGAATTGATCACAGCTTTTGCTGATTCAAGCGCGGATGCCCAGTCTTTCCTCCACATATAGGTTCTTGTTTGCAGGGATAAAGCAGCTCCACGGGTAAGCCGGCCAATATAACGTGCGTCCCATACCAATGGTAAAGTGGCGCTGGCTTCCTGCAAATCGCTGTCAATCAATTCAAAAATTTCGCTTGTTGGCGATTTTGCAATGTTAGCTTCGGAAGCATCATTTACTCTAAAGTCGATTTTTGGTACTTCACCATAAGCCCTGACCAGATTAAAGTAAGCATAAGCGCGCATAAACTTGGCTTCTGCCCGGTTAACCATGGTGGCGTCGTCAGTCAATCCTGAGGAATCAATATCAGAAATCACCGCATTTGCCGCAATAATCAAGCCGTAGTGTCCGCTCCAGTAGCCATTAAGGAGCCATTCGTCCTTGGTATATTCAAAATTGTCATAAAAGTTGCCCTGTGCTACACCGTCTGTCGTTGAGCTTCCCTTATCAGCATCGTCCGACCGGAAATTATGGATTGCCAGCACCGGCATGGCCGATACTTCAAATACCCTCATCTTGGCATATACTCCGAAAACCTGACTGTCAAATGAACCTGCAGGTATATCTTCCTCTGTGTATCTTCCCAGCGGTTTTCTGTCCAGAAAATCATTGCAGGAAGAAAGTATAAACAGTATCCCGATCAGGGAAGTGATGAAGCCGGAGAATGAATATTTTTTGATATATCGTTTCATAATGTTTCAATCAGTTGGCGTTAGAAGTTCAGATTCAGACCGAAAGTATAAATACGTGGTAAAGGGTAGGTACCATTGTCGACCCCAAACGCTGTAGATGACCCTCCGATTTCGGGTGTAAATCCGGTGCTCTTTTTAAAAGTTTTCAGGTTTTGTACGTTGATATACAGTCGCAGTGAGCGAAGCTTGATTTTGCTGAGGAGTTCAGGGTCAAACTGATAGCCCAACTGTAAATTCCTGATCCTGAAAAAACTCCCGTTTTCTACCCAGTAAGAGGAATTGAGGTAATTATTGGCTCTGCTGGTATGCAGGATAGGTTCAAAGTCAGAGGTCCCTGAACCATTCCAGCGGTTCAGACGGTTTTCCAGATAGTTGAATTGGGCAAATGTTCCTTTATTCCACTGTCGGAATATGTCATTACCATAAACCCCTGTTCCCTCAATGCTCAGATCGAGACCTTTAAATTTGGTATACACAGACACTCCATAACTGAAATCGGGCGTTGGATTGCCTATTTGTGTTCTGTCGGCTTCGGATATCACTCCGTCTCCATTCACATCCTGATATTTCAGGTCGCCTGGCAGGACTGTACCTATTGAGCTGGACGGAGCGTTTTCTATCTCGTCATTGGTCTGATATACCCCTATCACGTTGTATCCCCAAAAATATCCGATCGGAAAGCCTTCTGTAGTTCGGGATGCGCCATTAATGATTTCGTAACCGCTGGTAGAAAGTTTATTCACTTTATTTTTGAAGGTCGTAAAATTACCACTGACGGAGTAGGTAAAATCTTCTCCCAGCGTTTCATTCCACGATCCGGTAAACTCCCAACCTTTATTGGCCACTTCTCCCAGGTTGCTCAGGCCAGGTGTTGTTCCGGCTATTCCGGGTACGATTACCAATATGTCTTTTGTTAATTTGTTATAATAATTGATTTCTAAATTCAGTCGGTTATTTAGAGCGTATAATTCAACACCGGCTTCACGCGCGTTAACTGTTTCCCAATGCAGGTTAGGATCTGCGAGGTATTCGTTTTGCAGACCGGCCACAATGTTATCACCAAATACTCCGGAGTTGCTGGAAGTAAGCGTAGGATAGGCGGGATAACGATAACGATCGTCAATGTTTTGATTACCTAAAACACCCCAGGAGCCTTTAACTTTGAGATAGTCAAGAAAAGTAACGTCTTTAAAAAAAGCTTCCTCACTGACAATCCATCCCACACCTACTGCACCAAAATTTTGCCAGCGGGCGTCACCCAGGAAGGCAGAACTTCCATCGCGACGGTAGGATCCATTAACAAGATATTTGCCTTTGTAATTGTAAAGTACCCGTCCCAGATAAGAGAGGGTTGCATTATCCCAGGCTGTACCCGAACCTAGCCGGGTGGAAGCATCTCCTATATTATCAGTATACCAGTATCGTGGGTCATTGGGAATAGGGAAACTGCTCCCTTGTTTCACACTGGAACCAGTGGATTCAAAGCTATTGTAATAAGTGGTAAACCCTCCTAAAATTGTCAGGTCGTGAGCTCCAATGGTTTTGGCATAAGTCAGCAGATAGTCTTGCTGCACCTTGCTGATGATATTTTGTGATTGCGTGATAGCGGTTTGTTCTACCAGTTTCTGGGTTTTATCTTCTCCTACAATCTCCGGGTTGTAAACATTTACCAAAGGTTGGTAGGTTCGGTTGGTGTTGAAGCCATAGTCAGCATATAAGGAGGTGCGAAAAGTAAAATCTGTCAAAAATTTGAGTTCGCCATAAATGCTTCCTACTGCCCGGTATTCTCTCCTTACCTGGGTGTTTTTCTGTAGCTCTACGTCCACAAGCGGGTTAAACACCTGCGCTCTCTGAAAATCAGGTAATGTATGGAATAAGCCTGTGGCGTCGTTTCGAATGGGTGCGATAGGAGCAGCCACTATGGCTCCATTTACGCTTTTCTCAACGGGCAACTCTGCCCGGTAGCCGTTTAATGTAAAACCGAATTTTAGGTTTTTGTTTACCTGTAATTCATCATTGATATTAAGCGTAAGTTTTTTATACTTTTCGTGCTTGATCAACCCATCCTCGGTCACAGTACCGATTCCCATATAAAACCGGTTTTTATCAGTGGCGCCGGTTATACTCACATTGTTATAGTTCAACAATGCCTTTTGAAAAATCTGATCCTGCCAGTCAGTATCAGCACTCCAATGGGTATAATCAAAAGGTGTGCTGTTTTGATTAACCAATAATTCATTATAGAGCTCTTTAAACTGTGCTGAGTTGGTCACATTAATTCGATCGGATACTTCTTTAAAGCCTATGGTTGTATTAAAATTGACCAGCAGCTGACCTGATTTGGCTTTTTTGGTCGTCACAGCGATGGCGCCATTAGCACCGCGAACGCCAAAAATGGCCAGAGAAGAAGGATCCTTTAATATTTCGACAGACTCAATATCAGCAGGATTAATAAAGTTGATATTGTCATTCAGAATCCCATCCACGATATAGATGGGTTTTACGCCATTGATCGTATTGGTTCCACGAATTCTTACATCTGGCTCGGCACCGGGCCTGCCTGAGTTGACTACTGAAAGACCGGCCACTTTACCTTGTAGTGAGTTCACGATATTGACAGACGGCTTATCTGCAATTTCTGTACCCTTTATAGTGGCTATCGAACCTGTCAAATCGCGTTTATTAGCAGTTCCATATCCGATCACCACAACCTCGCCAAGTGTTTTGGTGTCGTCCTCCAGCACTATATTGATAGTAGTTTGCGTACCAACGCTTATTTCCTGAGTGGTCATGCCCACCATAGAGTATACCAAAACAGTTTGTCCTGAAGGAACATTGATGGTATAATTTCCGTCTACATCAGTTGTTGTACCTTGCTGAGTACCTTTTATGAGGACATTGGCCCCCGGTAAACCGGAGCCATCGCTTGCAGATGTCACGTTTCCATTAACGGTCATTTCCTGCGCATATGTAGTATATGCTATGCAAAGCAGGATCAATAACCAGCCCGAGCGCAGAAATTTTTTCATTAGTAAATGAAGTTATGTAGTTTGTAAGATAAATAATACAAATACGTAACTAGTATTCAGGCTGTTATGTTTTTTTTGGTTGTATGCACTTCCCATCCGATGTCTCATGGATGTTTCAAATTGTTATTTTTCAGGCTAAAAAAATGAATGAAATGGCGAATGCCAAAATCTGATTTAGGGATGGGTTTTTCTAAAAAAGACAGGTGGTTATATGAATATATTCAGCTGAAGTGCAGAATAGAAAGGACAAGAATGAATGGAAATTATCCCGGAAAGAAAGAATAATTAATGAGAGAGAAACAGAAAGAATCAATAGAAGAAGAAAAGCACTCCTTCTATTGATTTCATTTATTTTGTCAGGCAACAATCAGCATGGCACCGAAAGAATAACCGCCACCAAAGACGGTAATCACTATATTTTCCCCTTTTTTGAATTTGTCAAAATTTTCAGACAAAGCAATTGCACATCCTGCACAACCTGTATTTCCGAGTCTGTGGATATTGGAAAGAAGTTTTTCTTCAGGGATCCCCAGTGTACTAATCACATTAAGACTGATCCGGTGATTGGCCTGGTGTGGTATCAGATAATCGAGGTCGCTAATTGTTAAGCCGCATTTGTTAAGCACCTCCTGACTTACTTTTGGCATATAAGTACAGGCATTCTGAAACACGTCGCGACCGTATGGCATGATCACACCGTTATGATTAGGGCGTAAAACAACTGCTTCCACTGATTTCCCACTCGTGGCCGCACCTCCGGTTATAATTTTTCGGATCTCCATATCCTTATCAGAAATACGTTCCTTCGAAATCAATAAAGCAGAAGCACCATCACCCCACAGATGACCTGAGACAGTATCTTTTTCGTTATAATAGGCAGTATTATGATCTGAAACCACGACCAATGCTTTGGAAGCTTTGCCCATTGCAAAATATCCTTCTACCACTTCGATCGCATTTAATAGCGAGGAGCAAGCCGAAGAAAGCGTCAAAACAGGAATATCCGGAATCCCCAGATGATGCTGTATTGAATGCGCTAGCGTAACAATAGTATCATATGGGGTATAAGTACCTCCGACAATCAGGTCAATTTCATTAACAGAGAAAGGGGCGTTTTGTAGTACTGCATCGACTGCGTTAATTCCCATTGTTGCAGTGTTTTCCTCGGGACCTGCCTTTCTTCTTTCCTTAATACCTGTCCTGGAAAAGATCCATTCGCTGGACAAATTGTTGATTTCTGTAAAATGCTCATTACCAACGATCTTTGATGGTAGATAATGGCTAACTCTATTTATAAACATTGATAAAATGTTATCTTCACAAATTTGTGTCCTGAAATTTGTTCGAAAGTTAAATAATTCTTAGAACGCATGGTATTGCATATTTGAACAATACAATATAAAATTTAAATATTAATACAATATTTTATTTATATCAATATTCATTGATGACCTGATGATAGTAATTCCGTAATCTTGTTGCTTCATTTTCCCAGTTGTGTGTAGTTTGAACAAGATGGTATCCCCGATCACCCATGCGATTTGCATCCTGTCTGTTTTCAATCATCAACTTCATTGTTTCAGCCAGGCTGTTTGCATCGTCTGGATCAATGCAGAATCCGCATTCATTGGCTTCTACTATTTTTTTGTATAATTGAAAATCTGAGGTAATGACTGGTATTCCTATACCCATATAGTCGAATATCTTGGATGGATATGAGTCTTGATAATCGCCTGTATTCTTTAATACTGCGAGACCTGCAAGGCACGATTTTCCTTTTTCCAATACCTCGTGGTATTCTGTATACCCATGGAAAACCAGGTGGGGTTCTGCTGTTTCAAAACCTTCTATCCTTCGCATTTCATTTGTTTTTAATCTGTTATGTCCAAAAAAGTGTACTTGGAAGTCTGTCACATACCTCTTGAGGATATTACAGGCTATAATTATCGTACCCAGCCCTCTGTCACAAGTGATCACACCTGAATAAATAAATGAGGGTGTTTTACTTTCAACCTTTCCGCTTCTGTTAAATCCTTTTTTACTGAAGTTATGAATGACGATAGGTTCTTTTGATAGCGTGCTGTACTCCCTGAGATAGGCATCTTCCGTAAAAATGAAATGGAATCTCTTTCGGGCCAGCTTGTCAAAGAAGTAAAAGGCGTTTCTAAATAACCAGCTGTTATTCTTTTTTTTAATACTAAGTTTCTGATATAAGTTTTCCTGTACTTCGTAAATGACGGTGGCACCCAGCCATTGGTAAACCAGGGCGAAAGGGATGAGCTCAGGAACGAAAAAATGAATAATATCAGGCTTTACCTTTAAACTTTTCCAGAAAATGACTGGATAGGTAAGCAGAATTCGCCAACCTATCCAGGTAAAAAATGGCAGACTTTTCACGGTTACAGTTGTCTGAAAATCTGACCGCTCTGTATGTGGCAACATACAGAGCAAATCAAAGTGTTCTGATAATGCAGGAATTATTTTGTGTACAATCCTCGGGTCATTTCCCGGATGAACACTGCTGATCAGTAAAACACATTTTCTCATGGATAGATAACCCTATGCCTTATTTTCTAGATCAGAATGGTAGATCGTCCTCTGAATCTGAGGGTGCGAAATCTGGGTTGGGTGGAGGTCCAAAATCGCCGGTAGGAGCATTTCCTGCCGCATTTTGTTTTTCTACTTTCCAGGCTTTCACTTCTGTGTACCAACGATTATTATATTCGCGGCTTTCCACATCAATATATGCTGTAATACTGTCTCCTTCAGAAAGATTGGCCTGATCAATGCGTTCACCCCAAAGACTGATACACACTTTGCGCGGATACTGGGCGGGAACCTCCAGAATAAATTCTTTTTTACGCCATGTGCCGTTTTTTCCTTGCCCCGACACTTCAGGCAATAAGGAGATAACAGTTCCTGATAATTCCATTGTAGTTGTATTTGTTTTATCTGAATATGTTGCCGAAACCACTTTTCTGGCTCTGCATTATTACCGCAAATTTCTGAATTTCTCAGACAATCTCTCAATTTGATTTATTTATTTCCTCTGGTAAGTAGGAAACTTTCAAATAATGGCTCCTCTCTTACCCAGCTCAATTACTTCCATATTACGAATAGTTTTATGGTGAAGTTCAAACCTGAGCATGGTTCTGATTTTGTGAAATCCTTCTTTACCGGCAGCGCCCGGATTAATGTATAGCATGTTCTTCATTTTTTGATCTCTGAGTACCCTTAATATATGGGAATGCCCACAAATGAAAATATCCGGTGGATCATTTCTGAGTATGGGTAATACTTGCGGATTATATCTGGGGGGAGCGCCACCTATATGTGTCATCCAGATACGGAAACCCTCTAGTTCAAAAGTCAGGTTCTCTGGAATTCGAGCTCTTATTGATGTCCCGTCGATGTTTCCATAAACCGCCCGCACCGGTTTAAAGCTCTCCAGGGTGTCTAAAACGGCCACGTTGCCAATATCCCCGGCATGCCAGATTTCGTCTGTGTTATTTAGATAAGTTGAAATCTGAGGATCGAGATAACTGTGTGTATCTGATAATAAAGCGATGCTGATCATCTGATTAAATTAGTGAATTTTCTGTAAATTGTTGTTAAATTCTACGTTTTGGGGTGGTAGAATATAATCACTATCACGAATTATATAGACTTAATTATATATAAATTAGTGTTTTTAAGTATAAAATCACCCCTAAATCCTTTTTGGCACAATATTGACTCAATTATCTGTGTAACCGGGTCGGTACAGCTTACTAACTTGCTGGTATGATCCGTAGAGTAATATTTTTCATTTAAATGATAATGAGTTATGAAAAAGTTAATGATGTCAACAATGGCCTTAGCCTTAGTATCTTTTTTTTCAGTGAATTCTACAGCAACTGCGGTTACTCCATCCATATCCAATGAAAGAATTATGGATCAAGGGAAAGAGCCTGTTAAACCAGAAGATCTTCCGGATCCAATTAAAAAAGCGCTTGCAAATGCACCATATAATGAGTGGCAGGTAGCTTCTGCATTCTCAGTTACCGCTGATGATGGAAAACAACACTATGAAATCGATCTGAAAAAAGGAGAAGAAGAAACTACTACTGTTAAACTTGATAAGGACGGAAATCCTGTAGAGTAAATAAACAGATAGTAAATAGGATGGGAGAGTCAGATCAGTCTGAACTCTCCCATTTTTTATGTTTTCAGCAAATATTTACGTCTGATAATATTGATCTGAAATTTTTTCTGAACTGTAAAACTTTCAGGGTGGATGCCTTCAAATAATTTCTCCCAGTTTTTATATACATCCGGTTCATTTTCCAAAAATGCCTTTCCGTTTATTTTTTTCTGTATCAGATATGTTTCAAATTCCATAAATCTTCCCTGCTATTATTTCATCCTCCGACAAATCTAGCACAAAACCCGGATAAAATTAATGATCATCGATTTCGCTCCGGATTTTAAATAATCTTTTCAGCCATCCCGGATTATTGTCATTCATATCAGCGTATTCTTCTACCCGGTCACTTTCTAACAATAAATTCAATTTCGGTTGACCGGCATTGATCCAGCAGGTATACCAAATATTGCCTGTCATCCGGATCGCATGGCGCATTTGACGCTCCACCTGCCCGTCAAGCATTGCATGATAGGCTTTTGAAAATTCTTCAGAATATACTTTTACATTTTGATTCAGTCTGACTTCATGGCTGTATTTTCTGGTTTTTTGCCATTTGTCAGTAAGCTCTTTTTCAAATCTCAAAACAGAATCACAGGCAGCATGTGATTGATAAACTGCATCCCATATTTTTTCTGGCAGGTCTTCGATGTATTCAATCGGGCCAATCCAAAAATCATAATCATTGGCGAGCAACTCTGGCAACCTGCTTTCCCAAAATGCATGGATACCCTCCTGACCAGTCAGTTGACCATTGTAGTTTTTTGTGGTGTGCAAGGGTACATGAATGTCTCCAACATAGTGTCCGAGATCTGCTGAGAGTTTTAAGATGCGGTTATGATCGTTCTTCCGGAAAGCTTCAGTAAGTTGATAAGCAACCTGTTGTAAGTTCCACGGGGCAATTCCGTGTTTTCTTAAGGAATCTTCCCCAAATTTTTCTACGGCATCTGTCCATTGAACAGGAAGTATTTCATTCTTGTCGTAAACATCCAGATCAATGAAATGTTTTTCTGCTTCCCCTATTACTGCATAGCGTCTCTTGTCCGGATTAACTGCATTTTCAGAAATAAAGTCAAGATGCTTTTTGTAGAAAGGTAGCATATCTGCGGGTAGTCTGAACACGGCCATTCTGTTAATGTACCGATGTGCCCAGAATCCCCATTTTGGGTCGGCTTTCCTGAGAGTTCTGCTTATGAGGGGGGTGAGTAATACAAGGCTACTGACTATTATTAATAAATAGGGCCTTACCTTTTTTAATAACATATTCCTGTGTGTGTGTTTAACTTGCAATATAGTTTTTACCAGTCAATAGGTTTTAATCCTTTACTAATTAAAAAATCATTTGTTTTACTGAAATGCTTGTTCCCAAACCAGCCTCCATTGTTGGCAGCTAGTGGCGAAGGGTGTACTGATTTAAGCACATAATGACGTGACTCATCAATGATTCGTCCTTTTTCCTGTGCAAATCGTCCCCATAATAAAAAGACAACCCCTTCTTTTTTATCAGACAAACAACGTATTACTGCATTTGTAAAATGTTCCCAGCCTTTCTTCTGGTGTGATCCTGCCTGCCCATTTCTGACCGTCAAAGTAGCATTAAGTAACAAAACTCCCTGTTTAGCCCATCGTTCCAGGTTGCCCGAAACTGGTATTGGATGACCGATGTCATCTCTGATTTCCTTGAAAATATTCAAAAGAGAGGGAGGTTTTGGAAGCCCATCATTGACAGAAAACGAGAGACCGTTCGCTTGTCCAGGGCCATGATAAGGATCTTGTCCTAGAATTACGACTTTGCAATCATTGAAAGAGCAAGTATTGAATGCATTGAATAGCAGTTTACCCGGTGGATAGACTGTCTCACTGGCGTATTCACTTTTAACAAACTGTATAAGGTTTTCGAAATAAGGTTGCTCAAATTCATTTTTCAGTTCCTCTTTCCACGAATCTTCAATTTTTACATCCATTTGTATTAGTAATTAGCATTTAAAAATGACATTGTTTTGCTAAATGATAGTTAAAAAACACGTCACGCTCAAAATAATGGAAAATATACTTGATTTTATAAGTTTATTGGTATTAACTTCGTTAAATCAGTATAATTCCCTTTACATCATCTATGGTTTCGGAAGTTACGGAAGGCATTAAGGTAAGTGTTCAGACTGAATATCAATCAGATTATTCAAATCCGATTCAGTCTCATTTTGTCTTTACTTACCGAATTTTTATTGAGAATAACAGCGATAACACCATTCAGTTGCTACGCCGCCACTGGTATATTTTTGATTCTAACAGCATAGTCAGGGAGGTGGAAGGAGAAGGGGTTGTAGGGCAACAGCCTGTACTGGAACCTGGAGAAGTACATCAATATGTGTCTGGTTGTAATCTGCAGACAACAATGGGAAAGATGTCAGGAAATTATCTGATAGAAAGGGTTCTGGACGGCCACCGCTTTCATGTTGCCATTCCTTCTTTTAATCTTATCGTGCCATATTTGTATAATTAGTCCTGTTTTTCGGACATTTGTTCTTCTGAAAATTTATCTCTGTACGCTCTTAATAAATAGTGCCATATTTTGATTTTACCTTATCTTAAGTATCTGTTCAAAGCCGGTAATGCCCACGGCCTTCATTCTCCTTTTCTTTTTGATTATTACAACCGGATAATCGCTGCCGGGAAATATGATCATCCTCATTATCAGCAGATAGAATCGGTGAGGAAGAAAATGCGGAACAGTCAGCAAATTATTGAAACGGTTGATCTGGGTGCAGGTTCGAGAGTGAATAAATCGAACCTAAGGAAGGTAAGTCAAATAGCCCGCAATGCCGAAAAACCGCCCAGATTCGGCAGGCTTTTTCATCGTATGGTGCAGGAACACCAGCCAGCCAACATTCTTGAATTAGGTACTTCGCTGGGCGTGACCACCCTTTATTTTGCCAAAGCGGCTCCTGAATCCCGGGTTTTTACTTTTGAAGGTTGTCCTCATACAGCGGCGATCGCGGCAGAAAACTTTCGTCAATCGGCAGTAGAGAATGTAGATATCATTACAGGAAATATTGATGATACACTAGCTCCATTTCTCAACAAATTGAATCAGCCTTTAGGTATTGCTTATTTCGATGCGAATCATCGCTACGAGCCTACCGTGAATTATTTCAGGCAATGTCTGCCTTTTGCTGAAAGCGACAGTGTTTTTATCTTCGACGATATTTATTGGTCCCAGGGCATGACCCAGGCATGGGAGGAAATCAAGGCACATCCTGATGTGACGCTGACCGTAGATCTGTTCTGGATAGGACTCGTTTTTTTTAGAAAACAACAGCCAAAACAAGATTTTATTCTCAAATTCTGATATTCTGTAATTTTCCTGGGTATTGCTGTAAGGCTTATGAACAATACGATATGATTCCACTTATATCATTCCTGATATCAGGGAGCTGTACATGTATTTTATTAAATTAATTCCAGATCTGTATCGGGATAAATACCACATTCAAAGTTAAAATATTCCGATATTTTAATAATAATATCCGTTTATTTAAAATTATTCTTCCAAAATTTATGTTATTTGTTTAATTTAACCTAAAATTAAACACAAAAGAGATCATGAACTTTGTAGACAGAGTTGAGCATTGGGGTGAACTCAGGCATAGTGCCCTAATCGGAGTTGTACGGATTTTTCTGGGAATTTTTCTGATGATGAAAGGGATTAGCTTTGCGAGCGATACCAGCCGCCTTACCGAGCTTGTCAGCGGGTTAAAATTTGACTTATGGTCGGTAATGGGTGTACATTACGTTGCTTTCACACATATTGTTGGAGGATTATTGATTGCCTTTGGTCTGTTAACGCGTGTGTCCAGTATTTTACAAATTCCCATACTGTTGGGCGCCGTATTTTTTGTTAATCTGCGAAACGGTTTTTCCTACCTCAATTCCGAATTGTGGTTATCAATCCTGGCACTTTTGCTGGTTATCGTATTTTCTGTTTTAAATCCAGGTAAGTTTTCAGCAGATGAATACATGAAATTGCACCGTAATTAGAAATACTACATGAGGTGATGAAATGGGTTGTGCAGTATTAATCATAACCCATTCTCATACGCTATCCGAAAATTTTACGTTAATTTGAGAAGATAAGGTATTCTCAGATTGTCTGTGTCAGAAAAAAAGAAATTCACTCCCGAGGTTGTCCTCAATAATTTACGTTTACACCGGAGTATTCTGGATACTTACGGACAGAAAAGTACCTATAAATTTATCATAGGTATCAATCTTCTGCTGATTAGTATAGGTTCACTGTTTTATACGAATGATCTTGTTCAGAAGCTGAAAGAGCGTGAACTCAGGCAGGTACAGTTGTATGCTGAGGGTTTACGATATGCGCTGAGCACCGATTACGATGAGGACATTAATATCATTATGGAAATCATTCAGGAATCCACTTCCTTTTATGAAATTCCGGCCATTTATGTAGATGAGGACAATGTTCCTTCCGCTAGTAAGAATATCCTTTTCCCACCTAATGCGACATTGGCTCAGCAAGAAGCCATTCTGAAAGACCAGGTTAACCAAATGGCTTTGGAACATGCGCCCATTCCGGTAGAATTAAAGGATGGAAACGTGGGTTATGTATATTATAGCAATTCTTTTCTGCTGACTCAGCTGGTTTATTACCCATATGTACAGCTTTCAGGCTTATTTATTATCGGATTTCTTGCCTATCTGGCATTTAGTTCTGCGCGTAAGGCAGAGCAAAACAGGGTTTGGGTAGGCCTTGCCAAGGAAACAGCCCATCAGCTGGGTACACCACTTTCATCTTTGATGGCATGGATTGAATATTTTCGATCTGATCCTGATTTTGATAATGCCATTGCAGATGAATTGGAGAAGGATGTAAAACGGCTGGAAATGATTACCACCCGGTTTTCAAATATCGGGTCTGAGCCGGCCATGAAAACGGAGGATGTTTATAAAGTAGTGAACGAATTTATAACCTATCTACGAAAAAGAGTCTCTACCAAAGTTCATTTCCATCTGGAAAACAGCTTGCCTGATGGTACAACCATATTGATGAATAAGAACTTGTTTGAGTGGGTAATCGAAAATATCTGTAAAAATGCTGTAGATGCCATGAGTGGTGTGGGCTCACTTTCGCTCAGCATTATGCCAGGTCAAAACGGAAAAGGAGTGATCATTGACATTCGGGATTCGGGTAAAGGAATGTCAAAATCACAGGCTGGAAAAATTTTTAATCCTGGATTCAGTACAAAAAAACGAGGTTGGGGATTGGGGCTGACCCTGGCAAAAAGGATTACTGAAAACTACCACAACGGAAGGCTTTTTGTCAAGCAATCTGAGCCCGGCAAAGGGACAACATTCAGGATCGTATTACCAGGATAAGTTAAGCATGCATTCCTCCCTTTTTTACTTTAAACAGGTGGAAAACTGCCGGAAATAACGCATCCATGTATTCTCTAACGGCTTTTTCCGAGCCAGGAAATGTAAGTACCAGGGTATCATTCAAAAAACCAGCTACACCTCTGGAGAGCATGGCATAGGGAGTTCGCTGCTGACCATAGTTTCTGGCTGCTTCCATAATGCCTTCAATTGGCCGGTCAATCAATGGTCTGAGTGCGTCTGGGGTTACATCACGGTCGGATAAACCTGTGCCGCCGGTGAAAATGACTAATTGATATTGGCGTGATTCCAGAGCCAGAGTGGTCTGTTGGATCCGTTCGATATCGTCAGGAATTACCTCATAATAAATATTGTCCAAACCCATTTCCTTTAACTTTTCTACGATGGTTTTCCCGGAGGAGTCTTCTTTATTTCCGTCGGAAACGGTATCTGAGCAGACAATTACCGCCGCCCGCAAATCAGTGTCAGGCTGTACTTTACTGCTTTTGCCCCCGGTTTTATCTTCAAGTCTGATGGTACCTATTTCCACCGCCTTATCAATAGGTTTCAGCATATCATACATGGTAAGTGCTGTGATGGCTGCTCCATGCATGGCTTCAACTTCCACGCCTGTTTTGTAAATTGTATGTACCTCAACAAATATATGTACCGACAGGTCCTTAATCTCATACCGGATCGAGGCATATTCAACGGGTAGCGGATGGCAATCGGGGATAACATCACTGGTTTTTTTAATGGCAAGTAATCCAGCGGCACGTGAGAATTCAAATACATCACCTTTCGGGACCTTTCTTTCACGGATCGCATCAATGGTTTGCTGCGCCGATACCTGAAGTATTGCTGAAGCTACTGCTTTTCTTAACGTATTTTGTTTGTGCGTAATATCTACCATTTCGATGGCTTAATTGTTGACCTTCCATTGGAAGGAATCATCTTCAAATAATTCTTTTCCCCAGATGGGTAATTCAGCTTTTATTCTTTCCACGAGTTTCTCACAGGCTTCAATAGCTGCTTTACGGTGTGCAGAAGAGGCAAATACAAATAAACATATTTCGCCCGAAGGTACAATACCCAGGCTGTGATGTACGTGTAGACAAGTGAGGGGATAAGCAGCAAATATTTCCTCACGTATCAGGTGCATTTTTTCAAGTGCCATTTGTTCATACGTAGTATATTCAATTGCGGCAACAACCTTTCCGTCAATGGTATCTTTTCTGACTTGTCCCAGAAAAATGCTATGTGCACCAATATTTGTTTTGCTTTGGTGTTTCTGAATGCTTTCTCCAATAAATCCCGGATCAATCGGCCCCTGGGAAAAAATATTTTTTATTTTCTTTTCATTTGTCATCATAGCAATTCATTTATTCCTCCCTTGAGGCTGAAAATCCTTTTATTTCTTCCTAAGTTTTTTTTCAGTATTTCCGCAGCGGCAACACTTCTTTTTCCTGATTGACAGAAAGTGACTATTATACCATCAGGGATATCGATTTCAGTCTTTTGTTTTAATATTGAAAGGGGGATTCTTATTACCTCCGGCCTGGCTATCACGGGTAATTCATGGGTTTCACGGACGTCTATCAGAACAGCCTGTTGTTCAGCAAGTAATTGGCTGAGTTCCTTTTTAGATATTTCCGGAATATTGGCTGAACACAACTGTATATAATCGGTTTTCAAAAACTCATCATTAGAAATGACTTGTCGAGAGGAATCAGGGTTAATGGCAATGGTATAAAACTGATTGTTCAAGGCCTGGTAGATCATCATTTTGTTGGTGAGCACATCTCCTAAACCAGTAATGTATTTAATGGCTTCTGAAGCCTGCATGGTACCGATTATTCCTGGCAAAACACCCAGAACTCCTCCTTCGGCACAGTTGGGGATTTCAGTTTCATTCGGAGGGTTAGGGAATAAATCGCGATAAGAAGTTTTGATTTGCTTATCGTCTGTCACGTTGAATACCGCTATTTGCCCTTCAAAACGGGATACTGCTCCATAGATCAACGGTATGTCCAGAATTTCAGACGCATCTGCAACCAGGTACCGGGTTGCAAAATTATCAGTGCCGTCAATAATAAGATCAAATTGAGACAGTATGTCGAGTGCATTCTGATTGGTTAGCCTGACAGGAAATGTTTCAAATTTAATCAGGGGATTTTGCTTGGTTAAAGCTTCCCTGGCACAGTCTACCTTTAGTTTGCCTACATCCTCAGGGGTAAATAACAGCTGACGATGGAGGTTGCTGATATCGATGGTATCGTAGTCCAGTATGCCGATTGTTCCCACACCTGCCGCTGCCAGATATTGAAGTGCTGGGCATCCCAGCCCTCCGGCACCCAAAACGATTACACGCGCATCATGAAGTTTCTGCTGACCAGAAATGCCCAGACCTGGAAGTAGTATCTGCCTTTGATAGCGCTGATTATGTATATAATTATCTCCCATATCATCCGCCTGAAAAAGGGGGAAGCAATGCGATCACGTCAGTCTTTTGAAGCGGTGTATCAGCTTTTATCACCGTTTGATTGACAGCAATCAGATAGGTCAAATGATGTAAAGCCGGAAATTGGTCAGTCAGAATCTGCCTTAACTGCTCAGTCGTGGCAACATGTTCAACGGTCCAGTCCGTTTGGCCAGTTATCTCTGCTATTTGTCCGAAAGATAGGATTCTCATAACGATAATCAGTTAAGCACCAGTGAATATAAGTTTATAAGCTGCCAAAGCCAGTACGATTGCCAATATGTTTTTCAAAATATTCTGTGGGAATTTTATGGCCCCCAGATAGGCCCCCAGCAGTCCTCCCGAAAATGCTATAGCTACATAAGTGAACATATCCGGGCTGAAGGTGACTCCCTGGGTGAGTTGTCCGGCCAAACCCGAGACTGAATTCATAAATATAAATAAAGCACTGATAGCCGCAGTCTGTTTCTGGTCTGTCCAGCATAACAATAACAATACAGGTGATAGGATAATTCCGCCTCCAATGCCGATCATGCCCGAAAACAATCCAATGACTGCGCCCAAAAACAGAGACACCGGTATTTTAGATGGCTTTATTTTTTCTACTTCAATATTCTTAAAAAAGAGGAATCTCACGATAGGGATGAAAAGGAGTATACCCAGTAATTTTTTATAAACCGAGGCGTCAATATGGATCAGCCCACCAATAAATGCCATGGGGATAGATGCAAGGGCTAACGGCCAGAATACTGACCACTTAAAATGCTTCCCCCTGTAGAATTGGAGAAATGAAGAAGATGAAACAAACAAATTCAGCAGTAAGGCAGTAGGCTTCATCACTTCCGGGCTTACAGCAAATAATGCCATAAGAGCCAGGTATCCACTCGCTCCTCCATGACCAACAGAGGCGTAGAGAAATGCAACAATGAATAAAAGGGGATAGAAAAAATCAGGTGTCAATTGCATGTAAGGTCTGACTTTTATATACTGTCTGGTAATAGATCTACATCTACCGTATCACCTGCATGATAATTACAAGGATTTTCGCCCAGCCTTATAAAACAATTGGAAGTAGCAAATGTGCTCATTCTGTACGACTCCTGAGCCGTAAGTGGAGTAACTTTTCCCTCTTCAATATGAGCCTTATAAAATTGAGTGAGGGCGTTCTCTTTTGTTATATCGTGCGTTAGAACAGCACGTATAGTTTTCAAGGGTAAGTCCAGGCCATACATCAAACGTATGGCGGGTAAAACATATTGATAATAGCAAGTAAGTACTGAGGCTGGATTACCAGGAAGTCCAAAAATCAGGGCATTTTCTTTTTTCCCAAAGAATAATGGCTTTCCGGGCTTTTGTTTAACTTTATGAAAGATTGTATCTATGGAATTCTCCTGAGCAGAAGCAACAACAAAATCATAATCTCCCACACTAACGCCACCAGTCAGCAATATTAAAGTATGAGTTTGTAGTGACTCTTTTAACGTTTCCTTCAGCTGATGCGGATTGTCTGATACGAAATAAGTCTGGATATCATTAAAGCCTTCCTTTTTTAATGCGGCATTTAGTGCATAAGAATTGGAATCATACACTTGACCAGCCTGTAATTCTTGTCCCGGTTGCTGTAGTTCATCACCAGTGATGATTAAAGCGATTTTGGGTTTCTCATAAACCCGAACCGCAGCAATCCCGATTCCTGCGAGGAATCCAGTTGCAGCAGGTGTGAGTAAACTGCCTTTCTGCACGGCCAAATCATCTTTTTGTATTTCAGATCCCTTGGCTCTTACATTGTTGTATATTTGAAGATCAGGGTCTCTGCAATATAAAATTCCATTTTTCACTTCAACTTTTTCCTGCATGATCACCGTATCAGCCCCGGTTGGAAGTGGCGCTCCTGTAAAGATACGGGCAGCTTCTCCATTATTTACCCAAGTATTTGCTGTGCTTCCGGCCTGTATAGTTGTCTTGATAATCAGACCTTTTTCAATGTCTTCAAACTTTACTGCATAGCCATCCATCGATGATTGGGCAAATGCCGGTATATCCGTAATTGCTTTGACATCCTCTGCCAATACATAGTCGGCAGCACTTTGTAGTGGCTTACTGATTATTTCAGGAGCAGGGATATGCTGTCTGATTAATAATTTTGCTTCGCTAACTGTAATCACTTGGTCTTTCGATTTAGATCAACCGCCGATGGTAATCATACTGCGGTTCTCAATTTTATCTGATTCTAAATGGGTATAGTCTGTCTTTAACTGTCCCCCCAGTGCTTTCTCTTTTTTAGAAATGGTATCCAAAATAAGAGGCGTAATATCGCTACCGGCTCTTAAAGCACTTAAGAGATCTGTTTCTCCTTTCGAAAAAAGGCAGTTTTTGAGTTTCCCGTCCGCCGTAAGCCGCATGCGGTTACAAGTACTACAAAATGGAGCGCTCATGGTACTTATAACAGAGAATGTACCCTGGGAGTCCTTCACCTGATAACTTTTTGCTGTGTCATTTGCTTTTCCTTCTAGTGGGATAAAGTCAAATTTTTCCTGTGCAATAGTAAGAATTTCCTGCCAGGTAAAAACCTGATTTCCGGTCCATTTATTCCCGCTGAATGGCATAAATTCTATAAACCGGACATGGACGGGCCGGTCTTTCGTCCAAGCAATAAAATCGGTAATTTCGTGATCATTCAGGCCTTTCATTACCACTACATTGATTTTCACATGCAATTGCATCTGAAGCATCAGATCAATGTTTTGCATGACCTGACGGAATATATTTCTACGGGTAATAAATAGGAATCTGCTTTCCTGCAACGTGTCCAGGCTGATATTGATACTACGTATTCCCGACTCTACAATTACTTGCCTGAATTCATGCAGTCTGGCTCCATTAGTCGTCATAGTTAGCTGAACTGGCAGTGTAGCCAAAGAGCGAATGATGGACGCAGCATCTTTTCTTACAAGCGGTTCACCACCGGTTAGTCTGATTTTCCGGACACCTTGTTCCACAAATAAAGTGGCAATTTTCAAAATTTCATCGGGCTGCATTAAGGCCGACGAAGGCGCAAAATCATAGTCTTCCTCCGGCATGCAGTAAAAGCACCGCAAGTTGCAATTATCCGTCAGTGAAATTCTCAGATAATCGTGAACACGTCCGAAAGAATCTTCAATCATATTTCAATTTAATACTTAACAAAGTTACACTATTCTTTGAAAGATGAACAGGGTTTTGTGAATACGTCAAGTGCCTTTGAAAACAATCCTTCCCAAAGCAAAGGCAGCAGAGTGTGGAGGTTATTGTGGGAGTTGCAGATAATCTGATAGCGTGTCAATATCATATTTGCCGTCTTCAAAGTGGACATACAAAGTGTCATCCTTGTGTTTTTTCAGGATTGTTTTTGCGCCTTCCTCGGGTGGCAGTTCAGCCAGTTCACTGAAATAGGTGCTGGAAAATACCGCCGGGGTTCCGGCGATTCCGTCATACAAGGCTGCGACTATTCCTTTTGGACCGGATTGATGGTTCGTGATCAGATCGTTTAATAACTGATTTGTGAGATAAGGCTGATCACATACCATGAATACGCAACCTTTCAAATAAGTTTCTGTATTCAATGATTGGATACCAGCGTGAATGGAAGTCCCTATCCCTTGGTTCCAATGAGTATTTTGCACTATATGTATATTTTGTACCGGAATCTCCGACAGAATCTGGTCAGAGTAGGCCCCCAGTACAACCGTTATTTGAGAGAAATTAACCTGCTTAACTTCTTGGATAAGGTTGGTTAAAAGATTGGTCCCATTATACTTCAAAAGCTGTTTTGGGCTTCCCAATCTTGAAGAATTACCGGCTGCCAGGATAATAGCAGCGTATGGAACCTGACTATTCATTCGCAATTTCCTGATTTACTGAACATACTACGGCAGTTTTATGGGCAGATTCGATTTTCCCGGCTGGTTCCCGATCATGTATTCCAGCACTTTTATTTTTGAGGAATGTTCCCTTCCTGCCGCTTAATACAGCAAATATTTCGGCCATAATGGCAATAGCAATTTCTTCGGAGGTTTCTGCTCCAATATCCAGTCCTACAGGGCCATGAATTATGCTGAGTTTCAGAGCGTCCGGTAGCAGTCCATTCCTGCTTGTTTCTTCCAACATAAGTTCCAGTTTTTTTTTAGGCCCTAGTGAGCCGATATAAGCAACTGGTTGCTGAATAAGTACCTGCAGGGATGCCAGGTCGTACTGATAATTATGAGTCATCAGCACGCATACTGTTTGTTCATCAAAATGGATTGTATCTGTAATTTCTTCGGGCTTAATAACATGCAAATGATCAGCCAATGGGAATCTGGAATGGGTAGCATGGCTGTATCGCCCGTCAAAAACAGTTATCTTCCAGCCCACACTTTTAGCAATAACCGTTAGCGGTATCACATCATTTCCTGCTCCTGCAATAATCAGATGGATAGGAGGGGGGAGAAATTCAAAGAATGAATCAAATCCTCCCAGGCTGGTAAATTCAGATTTTCGGGTATTCAGAATTCCTTGTGCTTTTGTAGCAAAAACTTCAGAGGAAGCAGTATTGAGTAAAGACTGGCTGGCAACCAGTAAATTTTGTTTTAAAAGCAGGCAAGTGCCAGGGTGGTCAGTATAGCGGTTTTTTAAATTAAAAATGGTAACCACGACTGCGTCTTTTCTTTCTTCCAGTAATCGGGTCAGGATATTAACAGGGTTGTTTTTTCCCTCTGGAATGATAGGCTCAAACAATATATGAATGATCCCATTACAGCCCAGCTGTACCCCGAATGCAACATCGTCCTCATCAGAAGTGTCATAAGTGACGAGCTTATTTCTTTCATTATGAATAGCCAGCTGAGCTTTCCGCAGTGCATCACCTTCGAGGCAACCTCCGCTAATTGCACCTGTGAAATGACCATTTTCAGTAACGAGCATTCTCGCACCGGGTCTTCGGTAAGAAGAGCCTTCCACCTGTACAACTGTGGCCAAAGCAGTTCGAATATTTTGTTGAACTGCTATTTGGTAAGCTGCAATAATGTCCGTTATCTCTTTCATTTGCACCCAGCTACAGCTTATTTACAATCTTATAAGCGAGAAGATAACCTGTCTGGGCAAATACCATGCACGGACAGATTATCCTATTTTCTGAAAATCAAAGACAATCAGCGACCTCTCGAGATGGCAACATTTTCAACAATTTGTTTGATGTGCTCTCTCATGCTTTCAAAATCACCATTTTCAAGCATTTTCTGCGGGAAAAGCTGCGATCCGATACCAATTCCCTTGACACCAGCATGGAACCAGTCTTTCATGTCATCGCGCGTTGTTTCCACGCCTCCGGTTGCCATCAATTGAATATTGGCAAAAACTGCTCTTACAGCCTTTATATAACTTGGACCTCCCAGCTGACGCGCTGGAAAAACTTTAACCAGGGAGATACCCCATTTTTCAGCGAGTCCTATTTCTGTCGGAGTGGCACATCCCGGAATCCACAGGATATTCTGACGTGCACTCACTTCATGAATTTCTTCAAAAATCAATGGGGAAATCATAAAGTCAGCACCAGCATCTATGAATTTTTGCGCATCGGCAGCACTTTTAATTGTACCAATACCGAGTAACATGCCGGGTAGCTTTTCGTCTACCAGTTTTCTCAAACGGACGAAAGTGTCGTACGAATTATCATTTCTGTTGGTGTATTCAAAAACCCTGATTCCCGCCTCATAGCAGGTTTTTAATACATTTACACAAATCTCCGGGTCTTCATGGTTAAAGAGCGGCAAAAACCCTGAGTTAACTATTGATTCCTGAATTTCTTGGGGTGATAAAGCAGACATTGTTATTTGGTTAAAGTGTTTATGGTGTCTATGATAACAAGGGTACCTATAATACAGTTCGAAAATTATCGGATGATCCGGCCACTTCCTTTCTGACGGATCAAGGTATCTATTTCATTTTTAGTGGCCAGGTTAAAGTCACCGGTAATAAAATGCTTCATCACGCCGCAGGCAGTGGCAAACTCTATGGTATCCTTCATGGAATGGTTATTATGTAGCCCATAAATGATGCCTGACATAAACGCATCCCCCGCTCCGATACGATCGGCTATATTATCAATCTGGTAATCCCGGGAGGTAATCAGTTCTCCGTTTTTCCACAGGTAACCAGTATATCCATTGCTTGATGCACTGATCTGATTACGCATTGTCATAGCAATATAGCCTACATCCGGCAATTTATCCTGCAATTGTTGGCAAGTACTTTTTACAATATTATTTTCATCAAATTCTATTCCAAAATAGAGCGCTGAAGTATCGGCATCAGCCAGAATAACATCACAATATTGCAGCAAGTCAGGCATTACTTCACTGGGTTGCTTGCCGTAATTCCATAAAGTAGCGCGGTGGTTAAAATCTGCTGAGATGGTAATCCCTCTTTCTTTTGCGATCTGTAGCGCCTCAAGACAGACTGCAGCGGTGTTTTCATTGAGTGCAGGGGTGATGCCACTCCAGTGAAACCAGCTCGCACCTTCGAAAATCCGGTGCCAGTCCAGATCACCCGGCCGGGTCTGACTGAGTGCTGAATGTTCGCGGTCATAGCTTACTCTTCCTGGCCGTGCCCCCTGTCCGCTTTCAAAAAAATACAATCCTACGCGGCTGTTATCCTTGAGCAGAATGTCGGTCTTAACACCATATTTATGCAGTTGTGAAATTCCTGTTCTGGTGAGGGAATTGTCGGGCATTGAACTAATATATTCCGCATTTTCACCAAAAATAGACAAAGACACAGCAATATTTGCCTCTGAACCTGCCCAGTGCATGTCGAGTTTCTCAGCCTGCACCAAAGTTTGGTTATGGGGAGGAGTTAGGCGAAGAAGGTATTCTCCGAATAATACGATTTTACTTTTCATAGTCTTATTGCAATATACAGCAGCGGTAATATCCCGGCTTGTGATTTAAAAGACACTTAAATAATAATATTACCCTTACCGGCTTTTAATCATTCTCTAAATAAAACATATTTGATGGGTAAAACAACCTATTTTTGTACCAGTTCACAAGATTACAGGCAATAACGGCCTAAAAATACAGGCACAATTTTTTTTCTTATGACCCGACTAAGTGTTAATATTAACAAAATCGCTACACTGCGTAACTCTCGTGGGGGAGATAATCCAAATGTTGTATCAGTAGCACTGGATTGTGAGCGCTTTGGTGCACAGGGGATTACGGTGCATCCCCGTCCGGATGAACGTCATATCCGTTATCAGGATGTATTTGACCTTAAGAAGGTGGTACAAACTGAGTTCAATATCGAAGGCAATCCGGTTGAGGCAAAATTTGTAAAACTGGTTCTGGAAAACCAACCTGACCAGGTGACACTTGTTCCTGATACGCTACAGGCTATCACGTCGAATGCTGGCTGGGATACAGTAGCTAATAAAGACCAGTTGACTGATCTTGTGTCTGTTTTTAAAGAAAAGGGTATACGGGTGTCAGTTTTTGTCAACGCGGATGAACGAATGGTAGAGGGGGCGAAAATTTGCGGTGCAGACCGGGTAGAGTTGTATACAGAGCCCTATGCACTGGGCTATTCAGTAAACAGGGAAAAAGCGGTTGCTCCTTTTGTGGCCGCTGCTTTGATGGCGCGTGAATGCGGTTTAGGACTGAATGCCGGGCATGATCTGAGTCTTGAAAATCTGGCATATTTGAAGGAAAAAATCACCTGGCTGGATGAAGTATCAATCGGCCATGCACTGATAAGCGATGCCTTGTACATGGGTTTGGAAAATACAATTCAGTTATATAAAAGGCAACTTCAGTAAAAAAATACCAAAGGTAAAACTTCTGGGAATGGTCAGATTGCTAGCATATTATAGTTTTAAATTTGAATAAGGAGGAATAATAATAATTTATCATAAATCAAAATAATATTATTATTTGTTAGTAGGTCAATTGTTCTGGACTTGTATATTTGCGAATGATGTTTACTCTTACCCATTAAAGCAGATATGACGCACCAATTTGATCAGAGAGCCTATTATTTCAAGATCGATACAACGATCAAGAAAATCAGGAATGTCCTTCAGAAAAAATTTATCGACTCAGGCATAGAAATTACAGTAGACCAATGGGTGTTAATTGATCATATTTCACGTACTCCGGGAATTAGTCAGATCGTACTTGCAGATGTTACGTATAAAGATCCACCTACTGTCACCCGAATTGTAGACCTTTTGCAGAAAAAGGGCTTGGTTGAAAGAAGGATGGCCACTGAAGATCGTAGAAAATTCAATCTATTTCTGACTCCTGCGGGAGAAGATATCTACAACCGGGCGGCTCCAATTGTTTATGATCTGCGTTGCCAGGGATGGAATAACCTGAGTGACGAAGATTATGAAAATTTTGCAAGGATGATGGAGCAGATATATAATAACTTCAATGAGATAAAAGAGGAAGCAGTTGTGAAAATTTAAAACAAAAATGTGCACAATCACAGCCTTTTATAGGGATACTATTTTATCAGTTAAATAGGAAACTCTTAGCAGAACAGGTGTCCGAGTTTCCTATTCGTGTGGTTTGCTCTCACATTTTATTCTCCGACAATCCATTGATTGGCGGTATTAAATTTCCCTTCCACTGCAATTTTGAAAAACCCTTTGGGTAACTGGCTGATATTTATTTCTGCGGAACCGGTACTGATCGGGACATGCTTCATCAATAAGTAATGATCCTGTTTACCTTCCTCGAAATGATTGGTTGTACTTAACCAGACTTTTATATTTTCTCCTTCACTGATTGGTTTCCAGGTTATTTTAATCGTTTCACCTGTTTTATTTACCTGCAAATTATGGAATGACAATGGACCCGTCAGAGGAGTTCCGTCTATTTCAAAAGATTGCTCCCGGGGAATATTAATATCCAGGTGCCGTGCAATGGATGGGAATATATCTACAACCCCAGGGGTAGCTTGCTTAAACTGGCTGTTGAGGTTGGTGGCATTAGTAACGATCCAGGTACTCCTTTCCCTGTCTGATTGACCTCCGTGACCTTGTCCGCTTTTGGCGTCCCTTCCATGATCAGTGGTTATGTAAATCTGCCAGTTTTCTCCGGTTTCCTTTTGCCGACGCTGCACAGCCTCCCATATTTTGCCAACCTGTTTGTCCATATCTTTAACTGCATTAAAAAATGGTGGCGCGTCTCCATGCTTATGGCCCATATCATCGGTGAACTGAAGATATACCCAGGTCAGATCTGGTCCTTTGTCTGCCAGGTAATTTGCAGCTTCGGAGGCAACCAATTCATCTATTTTCCGGATATGGCCTGCTTCTGCTTCTCCTGGGAAATTGAGCGTGTCATTTTCAAAGCCATCAAATGCATAGTCCAGGCGTAAGTGTCCGGTCTGGGGCAAACCTTCCCCTACGAGTTTGGTTCGATTGTCCATCCATGTAGAAAATATAGCTGCTTTTTTATGGGGGTACTGCTGTTTGAAAAAGCGAAAGATAGTCCAATAATGATAATTAGGCTCATCAATTCTGTTATCCCAAACATTGTGTTTATTTACCCACGTGCTTGTTAATAAACTGTTGTATCCTACAGCAGAAATAGTGGGGGTTTGAGAATAGCTGTTTTTTGTGCCCCCGACATAAGCTCTAGCATATCCTCCTGATTTCGCAATATGATCCAGATTGGGAGTTTCAATTTGTTCAATTGTATTGCTGGAAATGCCATCAACTATGATAAAAATTGCCTTATTGGTATTTTTTTGCGCGAATACTCCCATGCCGGTTAAAAGAATCAGGCAGACAGAAACAATGAATTTTTCCATTCGTATTTATTTATTCAGGTTAATAAAATTAAAAGCAATTATTCCCATCCAAATAACTGTTTTAGATTTACCAATATATTCTAAAATATACCTTGAATCCTGCACCGGTTAAAATAAGTTAAAAATCATTTATGATTGCGGTTTATATTGAAAGAGATAAATATCTGGCATAATAGAATATTATCCCCAAGCACTTACACATCAAGTTATCTTGCTTACCTCCTGAATTAACTATTTAATGGCTGCCTGATTCAGGTTATAAAAGAAAGGCTGATCAATTGATTACCTGGGTACCTGAATCCCCATCATGCGCATGAGTTCAGAAGCATTGAAACTTTTACAGATTCCTTGTTTCAGGGTATAATCAAAAAACAGTTTGCCTTCGGATACGTCTGAACTAAAATGATAATTTTTAACATAAGGAATATTTTCACCCCATTCTCCAAGTTCCAGGTCGTGTGTGGATACCATGCCACTGGCGGCCATGGGTTGCAGTTGCTTAATGAGCGCCTGGGCACCCAGATGGCGATCTGATGAGTTGGTACCTTTTAAAATTTCATCGAGTAAATAAAAGACCGGCAGGTCTCTTGCCTTATCTGCCAGTTCGATCAACAGTTTTAACCTTTTGAGTTCAGCATAAAACGAGGAGGTGTTTTCTTCCAGAGAATCCTGCGTACGCATACTTGTAAAAATGAAGGCAGGCGTAAAAATGAATTTTTGCGCACAAACAACTGCACCGGTCTGGGCAAGAATCCAATTGATTCCGATGGTACGTAAAAAAGTGCTTTTTCCCGACATGTTTGATCCAGTGATCAGGCAGGTCTGACCTGTCCCTTCCATGGCAAAATCATTCACGACGCGCTGTTGTGATGCTATCAGGGGATGACCACAAGCTTCTGTTTCAATTTTAATGCGTGAATCCCAAACAGGCTCGGGTGTTACATATTGCGGATGAGCAAACTGGTAGCCTGCCAGACTATTCATTGCTTCGATTTCTGCCAATGTATCAAGCCAGCTGTCCAGACGGGGACCAAAAGTGCTTTTCCACTTTTCAAGACGCGCCAGACAGTGCAGATCCCATAAGGTAGGAATACCGATCAGGATCAAAAAGTAGGGATTCATTCTGAAATCCAATAATGAAAAGAGTTTAGAAAGGTCTTTCAGCGCAGGAGATATCCTTTTATTTGAAATATCCGGTAATTGTTGCCACCACTTGCTTCGGAAAGTAGCAGTTTCGGTGCATTGAAATAGGGCCGAATAGGCTTGTATTGTATTGCCTAAAGTATAGGTCTGATCGGTAATGTTTTGTACGGTAGCGTGAAAGCGTTTTAAAAAAAGTGACTGAAGTGCCGTATTGATCACGACTATCCAAAAGGGGATATATCCGGCAATGGCTCCAATAATCAGTAATATGGCCAGAATCCCCCACCACCTGAATTTTAGAATGGATGTCAATGCTGGATCAAGAGGCTGAGAGACCCATTCTTTTAACGCGCCGACTTCCTGGTGTGCTTCCTTATGGAGCATGGCAGTGGCTTGCCAGGACTGACGCCATACCAATTCATTGCTGAATTCCTTGGCAGCCACCTGACGCTCCAGTATAGTGCCGATTTCAGCAGGAGCGCTGAGCCACCGAGCTAAACGGTCGCTTCCAATGGCTGTATGCGTACGGTTGAGGAGATTAAATACGGAATGTTTACCCATAATATCCAGATCGGACAAATAGGGATGAGCGGCATCATTATATTGTCTGCCATTTTCATTGTTCCTGAATTTCAGAAGAAGTCGGTTAAGCTCATCTGCATTAACTTTCTGTATGTTTTTTTGAAAATCACGCAACTTTTTACTTTCCTGCTGGCTTCGCATCAATATTAAAAAGATAGCCAGTAATAGGGCGGCTCCCACAAAGTAATAGGGGGTTTGGATTCCTAGCCAGCATAATATCAGAATTGTTGCAAAAAGAATTAGCCTTGCAAATGCCAAACTGTTAAATCTTTTCTGCGCTGCAGCTTCGGTTATTCTGGCTTTATTGGTTGCATCGTTGAATGCATTTTCTATTGAAATCATAGGTATAGTAAATGGTATAAAGTAGGCTATAATTACGACAGAATTCCTTCATGTTGTAATTTCACCAAGCCAGCATACACGCCATCTTTATTTTTCATCAGATCGTCATGTTGACCGGCTTCTGCAATCTGTCCATTTTTGATCACATATATGCAATCTACTTTACGAATGGTAGAAAGACGGTGAGCAATGACAATGGTAGTACGATCTTTCATCAGATCGTCCAGGGCTTCCTGAACCAGTTTTTCTGATTCTGTATCCAGCGAACTTGTCGCTTCATCCAGAATCAGAATCCGCGGATTTTTTAATACCGCACGTGCGATTGCAATCCGCTGACGCTGTCCTCCTGAAAGTTTTACCCCTCTTTCTCCCACAATGGTTTCAAACTGATCCGGGAATGAGTTGATAAACTGAAGTGCATTTGCTTTCTGAGCAGCTATTATTATTTCTTCTCTGCCAGCATCAGGTCTGCCATAGGCAATATTTTCGTAGATCGTACCGCCAAACAGCATCACTTCTTGTGGAACGATGGCGATCTGCTTTCGCAGGATATGCAGGTCGTATTCTTGCACAGGCTTCCCGTCCAGAATTATCTCACCTGCCTGAGGCTCATAATACCGCATTAGCAGCTGTACGATTGTTGACTTACCTGCTCCGCTCTGGCCTACCAAAGCAATTTTTTCACCCGGGGCAATATGAAGGTTCAGTTTCTTTAAAACGGGTACATCATTACGGGAAGGATATGAAAAATGCACATCATTATAGCTGATAGATGACTTCTCAGAATGATAGGAGGTGGCACTGGGTTGTGTATCTGAAGTTGTGGGATTGATTTCGGAAGGCTCTTCCATAATTTCCAGGAGTCGTTCCGATGCTCCTATAGCCCTGTTTATTTGCGCATAGACATCGCCCATTCCGCCCATTGCTCCTCCGATAAATGCCGTATATAAAGTAAAGGTAAAAAGATCAGCAATGCTCATTTCACCAATTTGAACTAAATGGGAGCCATACCAGATGATGCCGACAATGCCTCCAAAAAGAGCGATGGTAACAAACGCGACGAATCCGGCCCGATAAACGGCTGCCTTCATGGAGTTGCCCAATACATTGGCAATGGCAGCATTATATCTCTTGATCTCCAGCATTTCATTTGTGAAAGCCTTTACCACTTGCACGGATTGAAGTGTTTCTTCAACAATGGTATTGGCCACAGCGAGTTCATCCTGAGCCTTACGGGAAAGTCTGCGAATAAAGCGACCAAAAAAAGTGGCAGCAATGACCAGTACAGGGAAAGTGGCCAACATAAAAAGCGATAACTTCCAGGAGGTCATCCAGATGAAAATCATTCCGATGACCAATGTCGCCACCTGCCTGAAAAACTCCGCCAGGGTCGAGGAAAGCACACTTTGCAACTGTGATACGTCTGAGGTAAGACGACTGGTAAGCTCACCCACACGACGATCCTCCAGATAGGGTAGTCTCAGGGTAATCATTTTTTGGTAGACATCATTTCTGACATCAGCCATTGCACCCTCACTGACCTTGGCAAAGAGATAAATTCTGAAAAATGAAAAAACGGATTGTACTACCAGTAGACCAAACAAGACGGCTATAATCTGATTAATGGTATATTCAGCATTGCCTTCTATGACTTCTACTACATATCCGATCATTTTCGGAAATAATAGCGAAGTGCCCGTTGATACAATGAGACAAATGAATCCGAGGATAAAAGTACCTCTATACGGGGCGGTATAGCTATATATACTCAGGGCATTCTTAAGACCCTGTAACTTTATTTTTCTTACTGAGAATGGCGAATTCCAATGTGCAGTTTCTTTGTTTTTTTCCATGACCTCCAGACTTATCAGTCCTCTACCTGTCCTTTGTATCCAGATTTTTCAAGCAACTTCTGGCTATTCGATAAACGCATCAATTCTGGGAGTGACATATCCGAGTTCTTATCCATATATCTGCTTACAATTCTCCAGCCAACCCATCTGCCGATTCCTCCTGGTACTTCAGGACCCATTTCCAACGTAAATGGTCGTTCTCCGATATATTTCTGTTTTTGAAACTGACTGGTCTGATACAATAGCTTATTGCTCACCAGGTAACCCCATATGTCCGTCTGTGCATAATAACATTTGTTCATGGTTTCCTGAGAATACCCGATGATCAGGCTGTCAGGGGTATAGGGAGTCATATATTTCACAAACTCGAAGGACTTTCCATAACCTATCATTTCATTCAGTAATGTTTTGTCCTCCGGATTGGTGCTATTATACCGGTCGGCAATAAAGAATAAAATAGCCGGGACAATATTTTCTTTCTGATAACGAGCAAGCTGATAATCATATACATTGGGCCTGTAAGCTACTCCGGGGCCGCCAAAATAATCAATGCCAATAATGATCAAAGTATCAGATATATATAGATCATTACCCAGAAAACCAGTGATGATGGTTTTCACCTTAGGTTCCTGGAAATCGGGGAAGTAATATTTTACCCGTTGAAAGGAGCTTTTTAATTCTTTTTCCAAATTATACTGCTCTGAACTGAGTTCGGTTTCCAGCTGTCTTCTGAATTCCCTCAGAGATTCATTGGTGACATTATTATACAATTGCTCGATCAGAAGCGAATCGTTGTCAGTAAAATCTGAGAAATAATATTTATTTAGATAACTGTGCTGCTGAAGGAAATCTTTTACCTCACTTTGAGATTGACAGGCAAATAGTTCATTTTCCAGTTTCTTGATATGAAGATTCACTTTCACATGGCTTACATCAGGTGCGTGGTCCGAGAAGTAAATACAGCCTGAAAAAAATACGCTTGCAAAGAATATGGGCAGTAATCGGTAAAAAAACATTATAGCGGAATAAATATGATTCACAATCAAACAAACAAAGGTAAATAATATCGGATTATATAGTGTGGGGATTTTATACCACGTTGAATTGCAAGTTGTGAAATATTTACTCAAAAATTGCAACTAAATGTGAGTTTTAGGCAAATAGTTGATCAGGTATATTTTTTTGAAGTAGGGTGATTGCTTATTCAACGAAATAAACTGGACCTTATGACTACTTTGGAATTCAACTGCCACTTATCAAAATTAGCACAATGGCTCAGACCATTTGCATTGAGACTTACGCATAATTCTGACGATGCCAATGATCTTCTTCAGGATACACTTATGAAAGCATATGTTAATAAAGAGAAGTTTCATGAAGGCACCAATCTGAAAGCCTGGGTTTATACCATCATGAAAAATACATTTATTACAAATTACCAAAGAATGGTCAGGCGCAATACATTCGTGGATTGCACCGATAATCTGGCTTACATCAATATTGCTGAACATGCTTCAGAGAATTATGCCATTTCTGAATTTGTTACCAAAGATATTTACAGAGAAATCAGGCGTCTTGATAATACCTGCCGAGAGCCGTTTATGATGTATTTTGATGGTTACAAATACCATGAAATTGCTGAAAAGCTGAACATTCCCTTAGGAACTGTCAAAAACAGGATTCACCTGGCGAGGAAAGAACTCAAAAGCCGCCTTCATTCTTTTGTTAGCAAATAACTACCGCAAAAGTTTTTTTTTATTTCGCAGTATAGGATATTTTTGGCTTTACAGACATGACCTAGTATTCTGACAGTATATGCGAATAATCAATTACCCGGACATAATCAGGGAAGCCTGGGATAGCTATGACTCATCCCGATCTATTCTTTCCATTGAGGATATAAGTGCAAAAGTGTCTACCAATCACGTATTCAGGGTCGTTCTGGATACAGATGAAATGGTGATTGCTAAATTGTCTTATTTTGGGAAGTATGAGCATTTCAAAGAAGATCACAGAATTATTCATGCGCTGGCTAATAATTTGCTGTATCCCTTTGAAAATCTTCTTTCCAAATCTTTGGTAAAGAACAATCAGGTGTTTACCTATCGGTATCAAAAAGAATTTATAGATACCTGGGTAGTATTCTATAGTCCTATCCGTTCTTTTAACAGGCTTCCCCGCCGACTCAATGAAGCACAGATCGCGCAATTGGGCGGAGAAATTGCACGTTTTCACAAATCCTGTTTTCGGGTAAGTAAAGTATTACCGAAATCTGCTAAAACACTCAAGGTAGATATCAACCACCTTCAGGAAATCCTTCATACCGATGCCGGGCAGTTTGATTATCGGATGCACATTGATTTTCTCAAAGAGCAATGTGATCTGTTTTTGAATAATTATTCCCGCCTGAATGCCGGAAGTTTCGATATTATGCCTGTATTTGTGGATTGGAATATTGGCAACTTTTCAGTGAATGAAAAATTGCAGCTGTATTCCCGCTGGGACTATGATTGGTTCCGGATGTCAACCAGGGTAATGGACTTTTATTTCTTCAGTCGGGTTTCATCAGATGCCGGAGATCGTACCATATTTCAATACCTGGCCAATACAATGATGGAAGACCGATTTATTATTTTCCTCAAAGCCTACCATGACGTATATCCTTTAACCGAGAATGAAATTCGGTTTATGAAGGAGGCCTATCGTTTTTTTATCCTCAATTATGTCATTAAATACGGGAAATATTTTTTCCATAGGACCTATGCTTCTAAATTGCAGAGTGAAGCACTTTCGTTGTATCTGCCTGAACTTGATAAAGTTTTTGATGCCGATAAGATTCTAAAAGCATTGAAGTTTTAAATATTCCTACTATCTGTTTGCACATCAAAATTATCGAATGGAATTAAACAATTTTAAAGAAGTAATAGACCGGTATAAAGTTATATTTTTTGATTCATTCGGTGTGCTTAAAACGCATAATATGCTGATACCCGGAATCGAAAAAACATTTGAATACCTGAAGGAGAGCGGAAAGGAGTTTTATGTGCTGACCAACGATGCTTCCAGAAGCCCGGAACAACTGGCGGATGCTTTTATTCGTCTGGGATTGGGAATTTCACCTACCTCTATTATTTCTTCAGGTATGCTTGCCAGAGATTACCTGGTTAATAAAACCGCAAAGGGCACCATTGCTTATCTGGGGACGCAAGCCTCCGCGCATTATCTGGAGCAATTAGGAATGCAGACTATCTCCATTCGTGATTTGCATCTTTCCAATGCTGATGAGATTGGCGCTGTGGTGTTTATGGATGATGAAGGTTTTGACTGGAATACAGATCTGACAAAAACAGTCAATCTACTTCGTAAGCGTAATATTCCGGTCATTGTGGCTAATACCGACCATACCTATCCTGTTTCTCAGGGAGAAGTGGCGATCGCCATTGGGGCAGTTGCCAAAATGGTTGAGAATATAGTAGGCAAATATTTTCTTCGCTTTGGAAAACCGGATGCTCAGATGTTCATCTTTGCGCATGAGCATATCAATAATTTCAGTGTAGCACAAAAACAAGAAATACTGATGGTGGGCGATACTTTAAATACTGATATTTTGGGAGGTAATAAATACGGGCTGGATACCGTATTGGTGCTGACCGGTAATACACAGGCAGAAAATGCAGAAGTGAGGATCAGGAGTACAGGAATTATACCTACCTATATTTGTAAATCAGCGGTTGTAGATTAGGGGATATTACGATGTTGGTTCTATGAACTGATGAAGTTGCGTAAATGTTATGTGTGTTATTAAATTGCCAAGCCCATTCATAAATCTTTACAAATGAGCTTGGCTATAAATGGACTTAATTTATTAAAGTCTTTTCAATAACTCTTCTCCGGCGGTATCGGTATTAAGAATCTTATCTGCCGGTGTATTGGCATCAGCAATATCTCTGGTACGGTAGCCATCTTTCAGTAATTGATCCACTGCTGCAATCACTGCATTGGATTCTTCTTTTAACCCAAATGAGATATCTAACAACAACGCAGCAGATAACACGGAAGCCAGTGGGTTCGCAATTCCTTTTCCTGTTATATCATGCGCCGATCCGTGAATTGGCTCATAAACACCAGTGCTATCTCCTACAGAAGCTGACGCTAGCATACCCATGGAACCCGCAATCTGACTGGCTTCGTCAGTGAGGATATCTCCGAAAAGGTTACCGGTTACTACTACATCAAAACGGCGTGGATCTTTAATCAATAACATGGCTGCCGCATCTACAAACTGATATTCTACTTCGATATCTGGATATTCCGGTGCCAGTGCTTGTACTACTTCTCTCCAAAGACGACTGCTTTCTAATACATTCGCTTTGTCTACTGAGCATAGTTTTTTGCTACGTGTACGGGCTGCTTCAAATGCTTTTCTGGCAATCCGTTCTACTTCATAACGGCTATAAACAGCAATGTCATAAGCGGTATCACCATTGTCCCTGCGGCCTTTTTCGCCGAAATAAATATCACCCGTCAATTCACGGAAGAACAGAATATCCGATCCTTTTAGAATCTCAGGTTTGATTGATGAGGATTCCAATAACTCATCAAATAATTTGATGGGTCGTAGGTTGGCATACAGGCCCAGTTCTTTACGCATTTTTAGCAGCCCTTGTTCCGGGCGGACTTTTGCAGATGGGTCATTATCATATTTAGGGTGACCTACAGCACCGAAAAGAACAGCGTCAGAAGCACGCATTTTTTCCAAAGTTTCCTCTGGAAGCGGGTTTCCTGTAGCTTCGATAGCTACGTGTCCGATCAATGCTTCATCATATGTAAATTCATGTCCGAATTTTTCGGCAATTCTTTCTAAAACCTTTTTACCTACGGCAGTTACCTCCTGGCCAATACCATCTCCAGGTACTACTAAAATGTGTTTTTTCATTATTTAATTTTTTATCAAAATTGGTTATTCATGAAATTCTATTCAATAACAGTCACTTCCTAGTTTTTGTGATTGCTATGGATCAAATTCAGCATTTTTTGAGTGGCTTTAATTGCTGAAACAGTTTGGTCAGAATCAAGCCCACGTGTTTTTACCTCCCGGTTATTAATTGCCCAGGTAATAATTGTTTCACACAAAGCATCTGTGTGCCCTCCTGGTGGAATCCGAACGGCATAATCTGTTAACAGAGGCAAGTCTGTATTATGCTGTTTGTAGATTTTCTTTAGTGCATTCATAAATGCGTCATACTGACCGTCTCCTTGCGCACTTTCTTCAATAATTATGTCCTCAAAACGAATTTGTACCGTGGCTGATGGCTTCAGGTTTCGGGCATGGGTGAGTACATAATTGACGATTTCTACTTTTTCCTCAAATGAATGGCTGTCAAGTACATCCGAAATAATATAGGGCAGATCTTCCTGAGTTACTACCTCTTTACGATCCCCCAATTCTATAATCCTCTGTGTAACCGTTTTCAGATCTTCGTCTTCCAACGTAATGCCTAGTTGTTTTAGATTATTCTCAATGTTGGCTTTTCCGGAGGTTTTCCCAAGTGCATATAAACGTTGACGGCCAAATCGTTCTGGCATCAGTTTACTGCAATAGAGATTGTTTTTCTTATCTCCATCAGCATGGATACCGGCAGTTTGTGTGAAAACATTCTCACCTACCACTGGTTTGTTTGATGGAATTCGGATACCCGAGAATGTTTCGACCAGTTTACTGATGGAATACAGCGATGATTCTACGACTGAAGTAGTTACTTCTGGCATAAAATCCTTGATTACTGCAATAGTACTGGCTAAAGGTGCATTGCCGGCTCGTTCACCCATTCCGTTTACAGTCAGGTGGAGACCATGTACACCTGCCCTTAGGGCTTCCATAACATTGGCCACTCCCAGATCATAATCATTATGTCCATGAAATTCAAAATGATGATCAGGATAGCGCGTAATGATTCGGTGTAGGAAATCGTAGGTTTCGTGCGGAGTAAGTACTCCTAAGGTATCTGGGAGCAAGATTTTTTGGATCGGGACTTCAGTGATAAAATCCAGATATTGAAAAACATATTCAGGTGAAGTACGCATTCCGTTACTCCAGTCTTCCAGATATACATTGGTGGTGATTTCCTTGGACCGGGCCAGTTCAATCACTTTTTTTATATCTGAGAAATGCTGCTCAGGCGTTTTTTTTAGCTGATAGGTCAAGTGATTCATCGAACCTTTCGTTAAAAGATTCATCACCTTGGCCCCAGCATCAAGCATCCACTGAACCGATGCTTCACCGTCAACGAAGGTCAGTACTTCCACACGGTCGAGCAGGTCATGCTTTTTTGCCCATTCCGTAATTTTCTTTACTGCCAGAAATTCACCCTCCGATACGCGTGCAGAGGCAACTTCAATTCGGTCAACTTTAACCTCCTGCAATAATATTTGTGCCAGGGTTAATTTTTCTGTTGCTGAGAAGGATACCCCGCTGGTTTGTTCACCATCGCGCAGGGTTGTGTCCATAATTTGGATATGTCTTATTGCCATAATATCAGGCTAAATGCAATATAGGTACACAGTCAGTGAGAAGCTGACTGTGTACAACTGATGCTTTTTCAGTATATTCTTTCTTTTTCAAAAGCCTCAATTTCATCCTTCATAGCCTGGAGATAATCAATATCATCAAAGCCATTCATGAGGTTATGTTTTTTATAACCATTGATATCAAAACTTTCGTGTTCGCCGGAAGCGACAATCGTGATGGTTTGTTCTTGTAAATTTACCTCCAGCTCAGCCTTAGGATCTGCTTCAATGGCAGTAAAGATTTTGTTCAGAAATTCCGGACTTACCTGTACGGGCAGTATCCCCACATTCAGGGAGTTATTTTTAAAGATATCGGCAAAAAAGCTGGAAACTACACAACGGAAGCCATAATCATATACGGCCCAGGCTGCATGTTCACGGCTGGATCCGCTCCCGAAATTATGCCCGCCAACAAGTATTTTTCCTGAATAAATTGGATTGTTCAACACAAAATCCGCTTTAGGGGTTTCGTCGTTGTTGTAACGCCAGTCTCTGAATAAATTATCTCCAAATCCCTTTCTTTCTGTCGCTTTCAAAAAACGGGCTGGGATGATCTGGTCGGTGTCCACGTTTTCCATGGGAAGGGGTACAGCCGAACTTCTTAAAATGGTGAAATTATCGTATGCCATTGTAAATTGCGCTTAAATCGTGAAAAATTAGATCAAGTCTCTGGGGTCGGTTACAACACCAGTGACTGCGGCTGCAGCTGCTACTAACGGACTGGCCAAAAGTGTACGTGCACCAGGTCCCTGACGACCTTCAAAGTTTCTGTTTGAAGTACTTACTGCATATTTTCCTGCTGGAATTTTGTCGTCATTCATGGCCAGGCAGGCAGAACACCCGGGTTGACGTAATTCGAATCCTGCATCAGAAAGGATATCATAGATGCCCTCTTCTTTGATCTGTTTTTCTACAATGTGAGATCCAGGAACAATCCATGCCGTAACGTGGTCTGCTTTTTTGCGACCTTTCACAATCGAAGCAAAAGCACGGAAATCCTCAATACGGCCATTAGTACAACTTCCTATAAAAACGTAATCAATTTTCTTCCCAAGCATGGATTCGTTTTCTTCAAAACCCATGTAGTTTAAAGCTTTGTCATAAGATGCTTTACCTCCTTCAACTTCTGCTGCTGTAGGAATATGTTTTGAGATGCCCTGGCCCATTCCTGGATTGGTACCGTAGGTAATCATGGGTTCAATATCAGCAGCATCAAAATGATACTCTTTGTCAAAAGATGACCCTTCTTCTGTTTTCAAAGTTTTCCAGTAGGCAAGTGTGGAATCCCAAGCTTCGCCCTTTGGTGCATATTCTCTGCCTTTAATATAAGCATAGGTAGTTTCGTCCGGTGCAATCATTCCACCGCGCGCGCCCATTTCAATACTCATGTTACAAACGGTCATACGACCTTCCATACTCATGTTTTCAAAAACTTCACCAGCATACTCCACAAAGTAACCTGTCGCTCCGGCTGTTGTCAGCTTAGAAATTATATATAAGGTAACATCTTTGGGAGTTACACCTTTTCCTAGCGTTCCATTTACGTTCACACGCATTTTTTTAGGCTTAGGTTGCATGATGCATTGCGAAGAAAGTACCATTTCAACCTCTGATGTACCAATACCAAAAGCAATAGCGCCAAATGCACCATGAGTGGAGGTATGCGAATCACCACAAACAATAGTCATGCCTGGCAGGGTAATTCCGTTTTCCGGACCGACTACGTGCACAATCCCATTACTCGCATGACCTAATCCCCAGTGAGAAATGCCATATTGGGCTGTATTTTCTTCCAAGGCTTTTAACTGATTGGCAGAAAGGGGATCAGCAACGGGTAAATGCTGGTTAATGGTGGGTGTATTATGATCGGCAGTTGCAAATGTACGTTCCGGATAAATTACATCCACTCCTCTGTTTTTCAATCCCAGAAAAGCTACAGGACTCGTTACTTCATGAATAAAATGACGATCGATAAAAAAAACATCCGGTCCATCGGGTATTTTACGGACAACGTGTGCATCCCACACTTTGTCAAACAGGGTACTCGGTTGATTACTCATTATATTTTTCAGGATAATTGGTTATACAAATAAATTGTGAATATGAAATTAATTATCAGTTAGTTGAAGTGGGCTGACTGCCTTTATTCCATATTACAAATGTGAAGATAATACTGCAATTATTCATAACGGAAAGCGTTCAAAAAATAACGTATTTAGCTCAAATATATATTTTGGCCTTGATGAATTGTGGGTAACGAAGAAAATGTATTTGATTATCAAGTAATCAACTGTTGTAGTTGCAAAAAACTATCGGTGCTTCTTGAAATTCAGGCTTATACCATTCATTTGCTAAAAGAATGTTATTTTTGCAGGTTCAATAACACGAAAGAGTTAGGTTCCCTAAACTTATTTTCCTCAATCACCGTTTAAATAAGATCAGGATTTGGTATGCATGGCGCCGACATTCAGACAAATACGGCCATTATTATATGATCAGCAATAAAGAACAGCCACAACAAACATCCTCTTTCGAAGAGATGGATCCCAGGAAATTCATACTTATCAAAGGGGCGAAAGTAAATAATCTTAAAAATATTGATGTTGCAATCCCGCGTAATCAGTTGATTGTAGTGACCGGACTATCCGGATCAGGAAAGTCATCGCTTGCGTTTGATACACTCTTTGCCGAAGGACAAAGAATGTATGTGGAAAGTCTGAGTAGTTACGCCCGTCAGTTTTTGGGTCGTATGGAAAAACCTGAGGTAGAGTATATCAAGGGAGTTTCTCCGGCTATTGCAATAGAACAGAAGGTAAATACACGAAACCCGCGCTCGACAGTTGGTACAACCACCGAGATATATGACTACCTGAAGTTGCTTTTTGCCCGTATCGGGGTGACCTATTCTCCTGTGTCAGGGGCGGTGGTTAAAAAAGATACAGTCACCAGTGTGGTGGACGAGATTCTGGCTGTAGGTGAGGATGCCAAAGTATTGATTATGGCCCCTTTGGTTATTCATGAAGGTAGATTTCTGAAGGATGAACTAGCCATACTTTTATCAAAAGGATATAATAGAATTGTGGTCGGGGAAGAAACCCTCGGCATAGAGGATGTGTTGGATGATCGCAAATTTCTTCAGAATCCACCAGACTCCATCTATATACTTATTGACAGGGCTGTGGTTCGTCTTGATGATGAAGACACGCAATACAGGTTATCAGATTCTGTTCAAACCGCCTTTTTTGAAGGAGAGGGTACGTGTATTTTCTCAGAAGTGGGCAAAAAACCACGTAAGTTCTCAGATCGTTTTGAACTTGATGGAATACAGTTTGAAGAACCGGGCGTTAACTTATTCAGTTTTAACAATCCCTATGGTGCGTGCAAGCGTTGTGACGGATTTGGGAAAATCCTGGGCATTGATCCTGATCTTGTTATTCCTGACAAATCTTTATCCGTATTTGAAGGGGCGGTAGCTCCCTGGCGTACCGAAAAGATGAATGAATGGCAGCAACCGCTACTGAGAAATGGTATACGGTTTGATTTTCCAATTCATCGTCCCTACAAAGATCTTTCAGAAGAGCATCAGCATTTGCTTTGGACTGGAAATGAATATTTCGGCGGGTTGAATGCGTTCTTTAAGGATCTGGAGTCTCAAACCCATAAAATCCAGTATCGGGTGATGTTATCACGGTACCGAGGCAGAACGGTTTGCCCCGAATGCCGTGGCTCCAGGTTGCGGCAAGATGCAGCCTATGTAAAGATCGGACTTACGCCTGAAAACAGGGTATCCATCACAGATTTGGTTTTGATGCCGGTTTCCGAAGTTCGTGCATACTTTGATACGCTTGAACTTACCGAACATCAGCAGCAAATAGCCAGACGAATTTTATTGGAAATTCGCAGCCGGCTGGAATATATGGAAAAGGTGGGACTGGGCTATCTGACCCTTAATCGCTTGACCAGTACTTTATCAGGTGGGGAGTTCCAGCGTATAAAATTAGCTACTTCATTAGGAAGTGCCCTGGTAGGATCTATGTATATTCTGGATGAACCAAGCATCGGATTACACCCCCGGGATACACAGAAACTTGTGGAAGTATTATTTTCATTGAGGGATTTGGGTAATACGGTGATCGTCGTGGAGCATGAGGAAGAGGTAATGGTTGCGGCAGATCAGATTATTGACATTGGGCCTGAGGCGGGAAGAAATGGTGGAAATATCGTTTTTCAGGGAAATTGGGACGATATAAATCAGGGTCGTTGGCAAGATAATTCTCAATTTATATCACATACCATCAATTTCCTAACAGGCAAAGATACCATTCCGCTTCCATTGACCCGTCGCAAACCGCTGCATTTTATCGGGCTAAAGGGGGCTTATGAGAACAATCTCAAAAATGTGGATGTGACAATTCCGTTAGGGGTGTTAACAGTCGTAACCGGGGTAAGCGGATCGGGCAAATCTACCCTGATCCGGAAAATTCTTTATCCTGCGCTGATGCGGTCTAAAGGAGAAAACAATGATGACATAGGCAAATTTGCTGAATTATCCGGTTCTATCAATCGGTTAAGTGCTATTGAAATGGTGGACCAGAATCCGATAGGAAAGTCGTCCAGATCCAATCCGGTTACCTATATCAAAGCTTATGATACCATTCGCCAGTTGATGGCTGAAGTGCCATTGGCTAAAAACAGAGGTTACAAACCATCCCATTTTTCATTTAATGTAGAAGGAGGAAGATGTGAAGTATGTCAGGGAGAAGGGAATGTGAAGATTGAAATGCAGTTTATGGCAGATATCTATCTTACTTGTGAAAGCTGCGCAGGCAAACGCTTCAAACAGGAAATATTGGATGTTACCTTTCATGAGAAGACCATTGCTGATATTCTGGATATGACAATTGATGAAGCCATTGAGTTTTTCGAACAGTATGAATCAAGGCTTGCTGACAAACTACGACCTTTGCAGGATGTGGGCTTGGGATATGTACGTTTGGGGCAGTCTTCCAATACACTTTCAGGTGGTGAGGCGCAACGAGTGAAACTAGCCTCTTTTTTAGGAAAGGGAAATGCAGATAAAGGCAAAACCCTGTTTATTTTTGATGAACCAACTACAGGATTACACTTTAACGACATTAAAAAACTGCTGAAATCAATTAATGCATTGGTGGATCAGGGTGATTCTGTTGTGGTGATCGAACATAATATGGAAGTCATTAAATGTGCTGATCATATCATCGACCTGGGCCCGGAGGGGGGCGAAAACGGCGGTTATATTACATTCGAAGGCACTCCTGAGCAAATGATCGAAATGAATGACAGCAATCATACAGCACGGTTTCTTAAAGAGCGATTCAAATGATACAAAAAAACAAGGCATCCAATTTTGGATGCCTTGTTTTTACAAAAGTAAAAGACTCTTATATCTTCTTAACCTGAACGGCATTAAGTCCTTTTTTGCCTTCAACCACTTCGAATTCGACGCGGTCGTTTTCACGGATTGTCAGACCGCCTAGTCCGGTTACGTGTACGAAAATGTCCTTGTTGGTGTCGTCGTCAACGATAAAACCAAACCCTTTGGCCTCATTGAAAAATTTAACAGTACCTGTCTGCATGGTAATAAAAAAATATAAAGTAAAAAATAAACGATAAGCTTTTATAATACGTTAATTGGCAACAGGTAAGCTAATTATCTTCCCAGCAAGCGGGAAATTTTCCAAGTTAAGGACCGTGTTTCTACCAGAGAAAATTCCGAATATCTATTTGGCTTATCTGCTCGTTTGAATCAATTTTATAAATTCTTTTGTCACAAAGAAACGAAAATTGTTGGAAAATCAATTATTTTACAGAAAATTTTGATTATTCGGAACAAAAAATTGTAAAAAACATGCATGAGCGTCTCCGATTTTTTGTTGAAAGCCAGATTTTTGGTGTCTGTACACGTCTGGGAGAAAAGTTGAATTTTTCTGTCAGTAGCATCAGATTATACTTTATCTATGCCAGCTTTCTTACATTCGGCTCACCCATTATTCTTTATCTGGTAATGGCTTTCTGGATGGAGTTGAGAAAGCACTGGAGAAGACATAGTAGTCCTACAATATGGGAGTTCTGATCTCTTTTTCTGAATTGTCCTTTATGCCGGGTAATTCCTTATAGGTGTGATTCCCGTTGACAAAATACTCCCAGACTACACTTTTATAGTAGAGTGGAGCACGGTAAGTAGTTCTTTTTAATCCTTTTGAAAACTCTGGTATCAAGTTGTAAAAAGCAAAATGAGCTCTTATGATTGACCACACATCAGGCCAGGCGCCGGTGGCCATAAATCTCACACTGGAAATACCATCAAGGACAAGTCGCATCAAAATGGTTTTCCATCTTCTTCCTACCGGCATATTCTTGTAGAGCATCAGCAAGTTATTCCGATAATTCAAAAAGGTCTTTTGAGGGTTGGATTTATGTAAGGTTCCACCTCCGACATGAAATACCGTAGAATGCCCGCAATAGGTAATGCGGTAGCCGCTATCCAGCATACGCCAGCATAAGTCAATTTCTTCCATGTGCGCAAAAAAGCGCTCATCGAATCCACCCATACGCCGGAAAGCTTCTGATCTCAAAAACAAACATGCTCCCGTAGCCCAAAAAACATCCGCTGTGTCGTCAAACTGACCATTGTCCGTTTCGCAAGTATCAAAAATGCGCCCCCTGGTAAAGGGATAGCCCAGGAAATCCATATAACCGCCTGCAGCACCCGCATATTCAAATCTTTCTTTATTGTTATAGGCTCTGATTTTAGGTTGACAGGCTGCGATTCTCTCATCCGTTTCCATAAATGAGAGAACCGGATCAATCCAGTCGTGGGTTACCTCAATATCAGAATTAAGTAATATATAATAGGGCGTATCGATCTGTTCGAGTGCATAGTTATATCCTCCTGCATATCCTTTGTTTTCAGGAATTAAAATCAGGTTAATATCAGGATAGAACTCTTTCAGCCAGTTGACCGACCCATCGCTTGATGCATTGTCTGCCACCCAAACCTCGTAAGGTTTGGAATACTGAACGATCTGTTCGAAAAATTTCTGTAAATAGTGGATTCCGTTGTAATTAAGAATCACAACAGCAGCCCTGGTAGCCGGATTTTGATCCTGGGGCATCTTTTATTTCATCAAACTGCTAAAATCAAGTCCCGGGATATTGGGTAAAGAACCCTCGGTGGCCTGCTGCAAATGCTCTTTTATCTTAGGTTCAATCTCATCCAAGGCTTTATTTACAGCAGCAACTATCAAATCCTGAACCAATTCTGTTTCTTCCGGTTTAAATAAATCACGGTCAACTTCAAGAGATAACACTCTTTTAAGACCATTTACTTTTACTTTCACCATGCCCGCGCCTGACTCACTCTCATGAGTGATAGTCGCCAGTTGCTCCTGTGCTTCTTTCATTTTGGCCTGGAGATCTTTTACTTTCCCCATCAGACCCATCATATCACCTAAATTACCGAACATCCGTTTTTATGTTTGACAGAAACTCTTCCTGAGAGGATATTTTCTGTAGATTATTATCATTATTTGAAAGGGCAAAGATAAGGTTTTTACCTGATAAGCAGAAACGTGCCGGTTTTTCTATAGATTATTTGCGAGGCTTTTTGTATTTCGACCAGGTAGGTATAATTTCCGGGTGGAGCTGCTTTTCCATCAACCGTTCCGTCCCATCCCAGTGTCGCATCCTGTGTCGCAAACATCGGTTTCCCCCAGCGATTGTAAATGATCATCCGAAATTGGTCGTATGTATTCCCGACTGGCAGAAAAATATCATTATGCTGGTCGTTATTGGGTGTAAAGGCGGTAGGAAAATACAACTCGGTCCCTTTTTGATATTGAACCGGATTAGAATAGCTGATTGTTCCATTCGCTGCTGTGGCAAAAATCCGGTAAGTAGGCCTTCCGTCAATAAGTATATCGTCCACAACAGAATAATCATTGCTATTATTTGTGTTTTCTATCTGAAGCTGACCATTTATATTTTTTTCAATTGTCCAATCTTCTGGTTGCTCAGAAAAGGGGGATTCAGTGGTCCATGTCACTACCATTGCATCAGTGGAAAGCAAAATGCTACAAACCGTTTCTGAAGGTGCTGACTGGCTGCCGCAGGCATTTTCAAATACAGTTTGATAACAATACGAACTCATTTGGGGATTAACCTCCTGGTCTAAATAGTTCAGCTGATTGTTAAGGGTTGTCACCTCCTGAAAACCTCCTTCTTGCAGGCGGTTGATAATAATTTTATAATTGTCAGGCACAGGATCTGCCAGGACAACAGCCACTGCAACAGTATTATTTTCAACACTTGTTGATACAAAAACCGGTGGAGCTGGTTGGGTATAAGTACCAGAAATACTCACTGTTCTGGAATGAGAGCTGATTTCCCCTGCAATAGGGTGCGTCTGATAGGCAAGTACTTTGTACCTGATTGTATCGCCACAGCTGATTGATTCGTCTGTGAAAGTATTCTCGCCAATAGAGGTGAAAGTTTGAAATAGCTGGTCATTTTTATACAATTCATACCGATTGAATTCATCACTGACCAGATTACGGTTCCAGTGTATCAGATTTTGATCACCCTGATTCACTACTGAAAGGTTCACCACGGTAATTTCATTCTTGACCAATTGATTGTTGCACAAATCTTCTATCAGCAAACGTACGTTCTGATTGTCCGTCACAGTAATATCCGGAATCAGTAGGTTATGAATGCCGTCAGCTGTAATGGTGGCAAGCGTATTCTGGTAATTTCCTGATCCGGTCTTTACCTGTAAAGTGGCCGTAGCACCATTATTATTGCTGAAGTTTCCCCTGATTTCCCCTTCGTCTGTAACCTCAATCCGATGGAGTAACAGTTCTTCATAATTCATATTATTACCCACGGAGAAATTCCCAAGATCCAGCGACCGGCTTGCATTACAGTTGGGTCTGTCGTATTCTCCGAATACAGATATCGGGTATTGGTCATTTCGTGGATATGTATGTGTGCGGGTAAGGGGAGTGCCCTTTTCAATATATTGTATCGGAGAACCATCTCCCCAATTGATCCCCAGCCTATCATATTGTATATTGATATCAAATTCAGCAAATTCAATTTGTGCTTCTCCGGACGAGCAGGAAGTAACCCATGCTACCGGGGACTGGGTATTGATGATTTCGATGTCTGAACAATAAAAGAAGCCTTCTCCATTTATACTTCCGATCTGAAGTATTTTAAAGGTCCCTGGTCTTTTATAGGTAAAAGTAGCGGTGCCATTGGCGTTTGCTGCTACGCGGGTTTCATTATCCAGGGTCCGTCCGTTAAAATCAAAAAAGAATTCTACATTTTGTGCCCCTGACAAACGATTCGTGACAGTAATAGTACTGTCGCATCCGAGCGTCTGGCTGATTGAAAAAGCGCCATTGTTATTTACGCAACTCAAATTCTGGCCAAGCCCTTCCTGGTTTAAAAAGAGGTAAAATAAAAAAAACAGTACCAGATAAGTAAATGGACGGATCATTCGGTTATAATCGGACAAACTTTAATAAGATTTAAGGCAATATCGTAATAGAAACGTTATCAGCAATAATTTTGTTGGTGTATAATAATGGGTCACTGACAATTTCAATCGGATAGTGTACCTTTATGCTTTAAAACGTTAATATCGTGGAAACTATTTTTCATCAGCTGTAGTAATGGATAATAATGATATAAAAATAAAGCTTGATTCTATTGAAGAAGCTATTGAGGATATAAAAGCAGGTAAAATAATCATTGTTGTGGATGATGAGGACAGAGAGAATGAGGGGGACATGGTGTGTGCTGCAGAAAAGATAACACCCGAAATTGTCAATATTATGGCAAGAGAAGGGCGTGGGTTAATCTGTGTACCACTTACCGAGGAACGCTGCGAGCAATTGGAGCTTGATATGATGGTAGGGAAAAACACCGCTACTCATAGTACTGCCTTCACCGTTTCAGTAGATTTATTGGGAAATGGTTGTACGACTGGAATTTCGGCCAGTGATCGTGCTAAAACGATTATGGCGCTGGCTGATCCTGCTACCAAACCTGAAGATCTGGGTCGCCCGGGGCATATTTTTCCATTAAAAGCGACAGAGGGTGGTGTGCTAAGACGTAGCGGGCATACTGAAGCGGCAGTGGATTTTGCGAAACTGGCAGGGCTGAAGCCCGCAGGTGTATTGATTGAAATATTGAATGAGGACGGGTCTATGGCACGTGTGCCTGAACTCCGTAAAGTGGCCGACAGGCTCAATATGAAACTGGTATCAATTAAGGACCTGATTGAATATCGCTTCAGGCAGGAATCGCTGATCAAAAGAGAAATTGGAGTGGATATGCCGACCGAATGGGGGCATTTTGAGCTGATTGCTTACCGCCAGCTGAATAATAACCAGTTGCATCTGGCATTGATAAAAGGAGAATGGGAAGAAGAAGAACCTATCATGGTCCGGGTGCATTCATCTTGTATCACTGGTGATATTTTCGGCTCATGTCGCTGCGATTGTGGTGGACAACTTCACGCTGCAATGGAGATGGTGGAGCGGGAAGGAAAAGGTGTTATAGTTTATATGAACCAGGAGGGAAGAGGTATTGGCCTTCTTAATAAACTGAAGGCTTATAAACTACAGGAACAAGGGCGCGATACGGTAGAAGCGAATATTGAATTGGGCTTACCCAGCGATGCTCGTGACTATGGAGTTGGGGCACAGATCCTCAGAGATTTGGGAGTTTCAAATATCCGACTGATTACCAATAACCCCAAAAAGCGTGTAGGGCTGTTGGGTTACGGTTTGAAAATTGTAGATACAATTCCTGTAGAAATAGACTCAAATCCATTTAACGAGCAATATTTACTCACAAAACGTGACCGGATGGGACATAGTTTGCGCAACCTGACACCTGCAAAGAAGTCTTAAGCAAAGCCCGGGTAGAATGCCCGGAGCTGAACAGGTATTTCAAATGTATGAAAATCAAAAAAGCGGATTGAAGTCAATTGACCTCAATCCGCTTTTTAAATTCACACTGAAACTCGCTCAGTTTATATTTCTTAACGACTCAGATACAGGTTTCTTTCTCCGTATATTTTCTGGAAAAATTCGTCCTGCAAGCTGTCTATGAAGTAGATTCCTTCCCCTGTAGACTTCATTTCCGGGCCTAATTCTTTATTTACATTCGGGAATTTGTTGAATGAGAAAACAGGAATTTTTAGCGCCCAGCCATGTTTTACTGGTTTGAAATCGAAGTCGCTTACTTTTTTGGCCCCAAGCATCATTTTAGTTGCATAGTTTACATAAGGCTCCTGATATGCTTTACATATAAACGGTACAGTACGGGAAGCACGAGGATTGGCTTCAATGACATACACAACCCCATTTTTAACTGCAAACTGAATATTGATCAGTCCCACTACATTCATTGCCTTGGCAATTTTATAGGTATGGCTTTCAATCTGTTTGAGTTCATCTTCAGTCAGATCAAAAGTAGGTAAAGCTGCGTGAGAGTCTCCAGAGTGAATACCTGCTGGCTCAATATGTTCCATAATACCGATTATATAAGCAGCATCTCCGTCACATATTGCATCAGCTTCTGCTTCTATTGCACCTTCAAGGAAGTGATCAAGTAAGATATTATTATCCGGAATATCATTCAGGATTTTAACAACATGTTGCTCAAGTTCGGCTTCGTTAATCACAATTTTCATACTCTGTCCGCCTAACACATAGCTTGGACGTACCAGAAGTGGGAAACCTAAGTCCCTAGAAATCTCTACTGCCGCATCAGAAGTTCTTACGGTTCCGAATTTTGGATAAGGGATTTCAAGATCGCTCAGTAGAGCGGAGAATCTACCCCGATCTTCAGCCCAGTCAAGCGAATGGAAACTGCTACCCAAAATCTTAATTCCGTACTTTTCCAGCTTTTCAGCCATTTTAAGTGCTGTCTGACCTCCGAGCTGTACGATTACTCCTTCTGGCTTTTCGTGTTGGATGATGTCATATACATGCTCCCAGAACACCGGCTCAAAGTAAAGTTTATCTGCAATATCCGGATCTGTTGATACAGTTTCAGGGTTACAGTTAATCATGATGGTTTCATAACCACATTCTTTCGCAGCCAGAACACCATGCACGCAAGAGTAGTCAAACTCAATACCCTGGCCGATACGGTTCGGGCCAGATCCCAATACAACTACCTTTTTCTTACCCGAGGGAACAGATTCATTGTCCGCGATTCCTTCATTATAATTAAAGGTCGAATAATAATAAGGAGTACTCGCTTCAAATTCAGCAGCACAGGTATCAACACATTTGTAAACGCGCTTAATTCCTAAAGTCTGGCGCTGCTCATATACCTTGCTTTCTTTTACACCCAATAAGTGTGCAATCTGACGGTCGGCATATCCTTTTTGTTTTGCTTCCAGCAACAAATTGGCAGGCAGTTCCTCCAGATGGTATTTTTCAATTTTACGTTCCAGTTCAATCAATTCCTCGATCTGACGCAGGAACCATTTGTCTATTTTGGTCAACGACTGGATCGTCTTGAACGACAAGCCCATTTTAAAGGCGTCATAAATATGGAAAAGCCGGTTCCAGCTTGGATTAGCCAGACTCTGCTTGATCGCTTCCTGATCTCTCAGTTCACGTCCGTCAGCGCCCAATCCGTTTCTTCTGATTTCCAAAGATTGACAAGCTTTTTGTAAAGCCTCCTGGAAATTACGACCGATACCCATCGCTTCACCTACTGACTTCATTTGTAAGCCCAGTGAACGATCAGATCCGGGGAATTTATCAAAATTCCAACGAGGTATTTTTACAATAACGTAGTCAATGGTGGGTTCAAAGAAGGCTGATGTAGTGCCTGTAATCGGGTTGGTCAACTCATCCAGATTATATCCGATTGCCATTTTGGTAGCAATTTTTGCAATAGGATATCCAGTGGCCTTGGAGGCGAGTGCTGAGGAACGGGATACACGGGGGTTGATTTCGATTGCGATGATATCGTCAGTTTCAGGATTTACTGAAAACTGAACATTACATCCACCGGCAAACTTACCAATACCGTTCATCATTTTGATCGACAGGTCACGCATTCTCTGATAGATGGTATCAGAAAGCGTCATGGCAGGAGCTACAGTAATACTGTCACCTGTATGAATACCCATAGGATCAAAATTTTCGATCGAACAGATAATAATAAAGTTTCCGTTACCGTCACGCAGCAATTCCAGTTCATATTCTTTCCAGCCCATAACACTTTGCTCTACAAGTACTTCATGTACAGGGGAAGCGTGCAGACCGTTAGTCAAAGCTTTGTCGAAATCTTCTGGCTTTTCAACAAATCCCCCACCGGTTCCACCTAAAGTGTAGGATGGACGAATAACCAATGGGAAGCCGATTTCCTGCGCTATTTCCTTACCTTCCAGAAAACTTCGGGCAGTACGTCCCTTACAAACGTTTACACCCAATTCCAGCATTTTAAGACGGAATTTTTCACGGTCTTCGGTAGTTTCAATCGCCCGGATATCTACACCGATAATCTGAACATTGTATTTTTCCCAAATTCCGGCTTTTTCACAGTCAATGGCAAGGTTTAAGGCAGTCTGTCCTCCCATGGTGGGAAGCACAGCGTCAATCGGACGGCCCAGTGCCTGGTGTTTTTCCAGAATTTCAATAATTGATTTTCTTTCCAGCGGCTTCAGATAAACATGATCAGCATTAATAGGGTCTGTCATGATCGTTGCCGGGTTAGAGTTGATCAGAGAAACCTCGATACCCTCTTCTTTGAGGGAACGGGCTGCCTGTGAACCTGAATAATCGAATTCACAAGCCTGACCGATAACGATTGGACCTGAACCAATAATTAGGACGGATTTGATTGCTGGATTTTTGGGCACGGTAGTAAAAGAATTTTTGCTATAGCCTAGGCTATCTGACTTATCAATTAATGAATAACTTATAACCTTTCGGTTTCTTTGGATGCCTTCATAATCAATAGGATGGATCCAAAAATTGTACAAAGTTAGGGGAGGATTTGTATAACTGCTATAATTTGAGTTAAAAAATATTAAAAAAATATAAAAATTATTGATTATCAGAAAGTTGTGTGATTTAAATATTAATAAAACTAGTATTACTACCAAGGTATTTGTATAAATATGCGGTCATTTGTCAGGTTGCAAAATCTCTTTAATGCAAAATATAATCATCTGCTCAATTCGGGCTTGGCTGCTATCAATCCCACCACACCTGGTGGCAAATACAAAAATCAGCATAGAATTTTTTTTGTAGAAAATAAAACTATGTAAGGGTGGGAGAGAAGAAATCAAGTCTATAAGTATTATTTGCCCGCTGCTTTACTGAGATAAGTAGGGATTTTGCAAGCAAGGGTAATAAATTATCATTTTTCCTAAAACGAACCATTTATGAGTACATTTTTTCGGAAATTAATTAGGAAGAGACTTGTGCGCCGCACAGTCGCTTGTGTGGTTATCGGATCGGTTGGGTTAACGCCATTGACTGGTTTCAGCCACTTTTACGAAACTGTTCCTGAGAGCAGGTATTTTAACGGCGTGAATGAAAAATCAATTAGCGGGAAGGTCACCGATGATAAGGGCGAAGGGCTGCCAGGTGTTAGCATTGTTGTAAAAAACACTTCTACCGGTACTATAACCGACCTCAACGGTTTATTTACACTGAATGTTCCGGATTCGGGAGCACAGCTGGTTTTTTCATTTGTGGGCTACGTTAGTCAGGAAGTGGCAGTAAGTAACCAAAGTGCAATTGATATTGTACTTCAGACTGACAGTAAGGCTTTGGAAGAGGTAGTAGTGATTGGATATGGTACCCAGCGTAAGAGCGATCTGACCGGGTCAGTCGCCTCGATCAAAGCTGAAGACCTTAAGAAAATGCCTATGACTTCCTTCGATCAGGCTTTACAAGGACGTGTTTCGGGTGTACAGGTGACACAGGCTTCATCCGCTCCGGGTGGGCGTGTCATGATCAGGGTGCGTGGAGGAAACTCCTTAAGCAGTGGCAATGAGCCATTGTATGTTGTAGACGGTTACCCGATTACTGCTGGTGCGTCTGCTGGCGGTCAGGGTGCAGGGCAAAACCCATTGTCTTCGATCAACCCGAATGATATTGCCTCTATCGAAGTATTGAAAGATGCGTCAGCTACCGCAATTTATGGTTCAAGGGGAGCCAATGGGGTGGTATTGATTACTACGAAAAGAGGGAAAGCCGGAAAAACCGTGGTATCCTATGATATGTATTACGGTTCGCAAAAAATTGCGAAGAAACTGGATATGATGAATGCAACGGAATTTGGCGAATTGGTGAATGAAGCCCGCGCCAATAGTGGAGTGGCTACGCCCGCTTTCCCGAATGCCTTGGATCCGTATAACTTTCCGGAGATTAGCGCCTTGGGAAGAGGCGTAGATTATCAGGATGAAGTGTTCAGAACTGCCCCCATGCAAAATCATAACCTGACAGTTTCGGGGGGTAATGAAAATACAAGGTTTGCCATTTCAGGGGGATACTTTGATCAGTTGGGCGTACTGAAAAATTCAGATTTCAAACGTGCATCTGTTAAAGCTAATATCGATACCAGATTAGGGAAAAATCTTTCGCTGGCTACTAATATTACCGGGAGCAAAGTGTGGGGGAATAATGGTGGATCGGAAGGTGGAGGAGGAAGCGACGGGAGTACGGTGAATGCCGCCCTAACCATGCCACCCACTGTGCCTATTCTTCAGGCAGACGGTAATTATACGCGTCTGAATCCAACCCCTGGTGGTTCTACAGTGCCAAATCCGGTGCCTATGGCATTGCACCGCACCGACAAGCAAGTGATTGACAGGTTTATGGGAACGACTGCTCTTACCTGGAATATTATCAGCGACCTGGCTTTGAAAGTATCGGTAGGTGCTGATATGTCTAATGCAAACAGAGAAACATATGACCCTCGGACGACTGTCGCTGGTTACAACGCCAATGGTCGTGCTTCACAGTCCAACCGCCGTACTAGCTCATTTCTGAATGAAAATATCCTTACTTACAATAAACTGATAGGGGCACATTCATTTAATGTACTGGCAGGTTATACCTGGCAAACAGAAACAGGACAGCAGTACACGGCAAATGCATCTGATTTCCTGACTGATCTGTATGGTAGTAGTAACCTGGGTGCAGGCGCTAAATTTTCTAATCCTTCTTCCTGGAAATCACAGAACCAGCTGGTGTCGTATCTTGGGCGTATCAATTACTCCTTCCAGGATAAATACCTTCTTTCCCTTACCGGGCGCTCTGATGGTAGTTCAAGATTCGGAGCAAATAACAAATGGGCTTTTTTCCCTTCTGTTGCTGTAGGCTGGAAATTATCGGAGGAAGAGTTTCTGCAATCGGTTGACCAGATCAGCAGCTTGAAAGTACGTGCGAGTTATGGTCTGACAGGGAATCAGAATATTGCTAATTACCAGTCTTTGGCTCGTCTGAATGTATATAACTATCCGTTTAACGATCAGCTAAATTCAGGATTAGGGCCTAATAATATTCCAAACCCAGACCTGAAATGGGAAACTACAGCCACCACTGATATCGGTATTGATATTGAATTGTTTAACAACCGGGTCTCATTTGTCGCAGATTACTATTATAAAAAGACAAGTGATTTACTCTGGAACATCAGTATTCCTACCACATCGGGCTTCGGGTCTATCTTTCGTAATGTCGGAAGTCTTGAAAACAAAGGAATTGAACTTGCTTTAGGCGCAACTGTTATTGATAACGATCTAAAATGGAATACAAACCTTAACTGGTCCCGTAACCGCAACAAGGTATTGGAAATTCCTGGCTTTACGCCTGCCACACAGGGCGAGATATCGGGTCACCTGAAAGTTACAGGTTCGTGGCTTGAACCTGGGATGCCTGTGGGTGTATGGAATTTGTTAAAATATGACGGCGTGTTTCAGAATCAGGAGCAGCTAGACCAAGGTCCTAATAATCCGACTGATGTATTGGGAGATGCCCGTTTTGTGGACCGTAACGGGGATGGGGTAATCTCGCTGGTAGAAGATCGAATGATTGTAGGTGATCCGAATCCTGATTTTATCTTCGGATGGTCTAATAATTTCAGCTATAAAGGTTTTGATCTGGCTGTATATATGCAAGGATCTTATGGTAATGATATCCTTAATGTACAAAGAGGTGAAAGCAATGTTTCATCGCCATGGGCTAATCAGCGAAGAGAAATTCTTAACCGTTGGTCACCCACCAATACCAATACAGATATATCGCGAGCAAGGGTAACAGTTAATCCATTGCTGATGCAGTCGTCCTGGTTGATCGAGGATGGTTCATTCCTACGTGTTAAAACGATGACGTTAGGATACACATTCCGCCCAACCAAAGTAGTAAGTTCTCTGAGACTTTATGTTACCGGACAGAATTTGCTGACATTTACCAAGTACACCGGTTTTGATCCGGAAGTGAATACGACCGGAAACAGCAACCTACAGTTAGGTGTTGATTACAACGCTTATCCCATGGCTAAATCGTTCCTGGTAGGCTTGAATGTTGGTTTTTAATTATTTCAAAAGCAAAGATATCCGTAATGAAAAATAATTTAAAAATATGGGTAAGTGCTGCACTGTGTTTGTTTGGTACTACCGCATGTCACGAGGAATTCTTAACAGAGAAAGTATATGATTCGCTTACTCCACTGAATTTCTATAAAACAGAAAATGATATTAAGGCAGCTGTGGCATCAGTTTATAATACCACACTGACGCAAGACGCCTGGGGCCGTCAGATATGGCTGGGTGCTGAATATCCGGGTGAGGCATCGTGGCCTAACTTTTCAGGAGAAGCATGGCGTACTGAAATGGATCAGTTTACCTGGACACCAGGATCTGTTGGATTCAGACAGATCTGGAGTTCATTATATAAGATGATTGACCGTGCCAACACTGTCCTTGAATTTGCTCCTAATGTAACTTACTCCAACGATGCTTTTAAAAACCGTCTGACAGGTGAAACACGCTTTTTAAGGGCGATGGCATACCTGACTTTGGTACGGTTTTTTGATCATGTACCTTATATTACAGAAGCAAACAAGTCAGATCTATACCCTTCCAATGTGGGTACTGATGATCAGGTGTGGCAACTCATAATTGATGATCTGCAATTTGCAGCTGCCAACCTGCCGGCCAGATACGCCGGTGCTGATATCGGGCGGGCAACAGCAGGAGCCGCACAATCCATGTTGGTTAAAGCATATATTACAAGGGCAGGGAAACCGTGGAATAAGCCTGAATATTGGGCCCTTGCTGCTCAGGAAGCCAATAAGGTCATGAATAACGCAGAGTATGGATATGGGCTTCATGAAGAGTATGAAGATGTTTTCCTGATAGCCAACGAGCATGCCAAAGAGTATGTTTTCAGTATCGAATTAATGAGTGGTGGGGTAGGCCTGGGTCGTGATTATCCTACATTCAGCGGAATCCGTAGTGGTAATCAGTTGAAACTGGATGGCTGGTCCTCTATTGTTGCTGAAGAAGATTTCGTAAAAACGATGTCAACAACAGACAAACGAAGAGCGAAAACCTTTGTACTTTCTTATCCTGATATTCGTGGGAATGGAATTGTCTATACCTATCCCGAAACAATAGGAATTCCTCATTTTAATAAATTTGTGAATCAGGATGACAATCAGCCTACAGGTACGGCTGATTATGCGACAAATATGCCCATTATTCGTTATTCTGATGTGCTTTTAATGCATTCGGAAGCTGAAAATGAAGCCAATGGGCCCAGTGCTGAAGCTGTGAAGGGAATTAATATGGTTCGTGCCCGTGCCGGAATGGCTCCTTTGAATCCTGGAGATTTTACGAAAGCAACACTGGCTGATGCTATTTTACAGGAACGTATCTGGGAGTTTTGTCTGGAAGGACATGCCTACTTTGACCTGAAGCGTAGAGGTGAATTGGAGAAACGAAATCCGAAGCATACTGTTGAGGCCCGTCATTATGTATTCCCGATTCCCCAAAGTGAGCTGGACGTGAATCCAAACTTACAGCAACATGAGGAGTATCGTTAATCAGTAATTCATCTAAAAATGCCCCCGAAGGAATTCTCCGGGGGCATTTTTTATTCAGTGTGTATGTCGGAAAAAATCAGTTACAGTAACTGCTGATGGTTTTATAAGCGGTGGAGTAGCCTAACTCGCCTGCTTTACTCAAATCAGTACAGCCTCCATCAATATTACCCATGCTGTGTTTGATAATACCTCTCAGATAAAATACCTCAGCATAGTCAGTTTTAATTTTCAGCGAACTCGAGCAGTCAAGAATAGCACCCATTTGGTCTCCCGATGAAGATTTTACCAGTGCGCGTGCAAAATAGGCATCGGCATTGATCGGGTTCAATTCAATGGAAGTATTCATATCAGCAAGTGCTCCTTTGATATCTCCAGACAGATTCTTACTGATACCGCGGGCATAGTAGGCTTCTGCTCTTTCTTCGGACAAGGCATTCATCCGAATTTCAGTCTGTACCTGTCCTCTAAGGCCATCAAGTATTCCTCTGTTGATAGCACCGCTGTATATGATTTTTTTAGGATCTCCCAGATACTTGTTATCGATTTCAATGGCTTTATTAAGATCTACAATCGCACCTCTGTGATCGCCCATTCTTCCCTTGGCAAATCCCAAACCATAGAGTGCTTCCTGTTTGGTTGGGTTGGTCGATAGTACTTTATTGTAGTCTGAAATCGCACCGGCATAATCGCGAATCTGTGCCTTGGCGAAACCACGCTCCAGGTAAGAATTGATATCTTCTTTATCTAATTCAATAGCCTTGTTCAAATCTTCGATGGCACTTTTATAATCAAGCAGTTTTAGTTTTGCCGAACCTCTTCCTGCAAATGCACCACTACGTTTGGGACTAAGTTCAATGACTTTTGAGAAATCGGAAAGACTACCTTCATATTCGCCGAGAATTTGCTTACAGGTCCCTCTTGCATACATAGCCATCACGTCATTTGGATCCAGGGAGAGGCTTTTATCAAAATCCTGTATAGCTCCTTTGTGATTGTTCAGTTTTGTGCGCGCAGCTCCACGGCTATAATAATATTTGGCTTCATCAGGATTGAGTTCAATGGCACGCGTATAATCCTGTATAGCCGCACGATGATCATCCTGCATGCTTTTGCTAACACCACGACTTTGATAATAAAGCGCTTCATTGGGGTTTACTTCAATCGCTTTATCATAATCAAGAATCGCTCCACGCTGATCTTTTAGATTGGCTTTGGCTAATCCTCTGTTAAAGTAACTGGGGGCGTGTTCGGGATTGATAGCAATTACTGCACTGTATGCCTGTAATGCACCGGAAAAATCATTTGATCTCGCTTTTGTATTGCCTTCTTCAAAATAGGTCGCAGCTGTTTTTTGGGCATGAACATTAGCTAGAGATAGCATTAGTGAAAATGCCAATAAGAAATAAAATCTGTTTCTCATGGTTGATTGGGGGGATAATTAGAAGATTAGTTAAAGAGGGTTGGTTATTGAAAGGGTTAGTAGTATTATAATTATGCTATAAGGTAGTTTTTAATTCCAGAAGTTCATAAGCCTTTTCAGCAGCCGATTGTTCTGCTTTCTTTTTGGTAAATCCATTGCCTGTGGTAATGGGTTCATTATCGATACAAAGTTGAATGATAAATTCGCGTTGATGCCGGCTTCCTTTCTCCTCCAGCACTTCAAACTTAATTTCTTTCCCTTCTTTCTGGGCCCATTCAATCAGAATACTTTTAAAGTTCAGATTGTTATGGACAATGGCATCCAGATCGTAGTGCGTCAAAAGTTTTTTAAGAATAAATTGCTTAGTGAACTGATGCCCCTGATCCAGGTAAATAGCGCCAACAAAAGCTTCCAGCGTATCACCGAACATGGACGATCGGGGGGACATTCCCCTTCGGTTCCCATCGTATTCGATAAAACGGTCCAGGCCAAGTTTGCGGGAAATCTGATTAAGGGTCTCGCGATTGACAATCCTGGAGCGGATTTCGGTTAAGAAACCTTCATCTTTATAAGGGAATTTTGTAAACAGAAATTCAGCAATGATCATTCCCAGTACTGCATCGCCCAAATACTCCAGACGCTCATTGGATTCTCTGAAACCTGAAATGGCGGTTTCTTTTGAAGCCGACGTATGGCGGAAGGCAAGATGAAATACTTCTATATTGGATGGTTTACGACCAATGATAGATTCAATGGATTTTCTGAATACTTTTTCTTCGGGCGTACTTCCCGACTTGAAGAGGGAAATAATCGGTTGTAAAACTCTTTTCGCCAAAATTAAAGCAAGTTATCCTTCAAATTTTCTGAATATCACCGATGCGTTGTGTCCGCCAAAACCAAATGTATTGCTTAACGTAATATCCACTTTCCTTTTCTGAGCTTTGTTAAAAGTCAGGTTCAGTGCTGGATTAATATCGGGATCATCAGTAAAATGATTGATAGTAGGCGGGATTATCTGATCCTGAATAGCCATAATACAGGCGGCAGCCTCAATGGCACCGGCGCCGCCAAGCAGGTGACCGGTCATTGATTTAGTAGAGCTGATGTTGATATTTTTGGCATGGTCGCCGAAAAGCCTTTCGATCGCTGTAATTTCCTGCGGATCTCCGAGTGGAGTCGATGTACCGTGTGTGTTGATATAATCGATGTCTCCTAATCCAAGACCAGCATCTTCAAGCGCATTTTTCATCACCATATATGCTCCGTGGCCTTCTGGATGAGGGGCAGTAATGTGATAGGCGTCTGATGACATTCCTGCCCCTATCATTTCGGCATAGATTTTAGCTCCTCTAGCTTTAGCGTGCTCATATTCTTCCAGAATCAGGGCAACACCGCCTTCTCCCAAAACAAAACCATCACGATCCATGTCATATGGACGGGAAGCTGTTTCCGGAGAATCATTCCTTTCAGACAATGCTTTTAACGCATTGAACCCTCCCACTCCTGCATTGGTGATGGCTGCTTCTGAACCGCCGCTCAGACACACATTAATCGTACCCAAACGGATATAATTGTAGGCGTCTATCAATGCATTGGTAGAGGAAGCACATGCCGATACAGTAATGAAATTGGGGCCGCGGAAACCATAACGGATAGACAGTACCCCTGAAGCACTGTCTGCGATCATTTTAGGGATGAAAAACGGGTTGAAACGTGGTGACCTGTTGTTCTCGCTAAAGTTCATCACCTCATCCTCAAAAGTTTTAAGCCCTCCGATTCCGGATCCCCAGATCACGCCCACTTTATCCAGATTGATCTTCTCGAGATCAAGGCCTGAATCTTTCACTGCCTCATCAGAAGCAATGACAGCATATTGGGTAAATGGATCCATTTTTCGGGCCTCCTGACGGGGTATGTAGTCAGTGATGTCCAGGTCTTTTATTTCGCAAGCGAAACGGGTCTTAAATTTTTCAGCGTCAAAACGCGTGATGGGAGCGGATCCGCTAACACCTGCTACCAAATTTGACCAAAAAGATTTTACATCATTGCCGACAGGCGTCAATGCGCCCATGCCGGTAACTACTACTCGCTTAAAACTCATATTATAAAGAAAGAGAAGATGTTTTTGCTTGTAAAATTTTACTTCGCGTTTTCTTCTAAGTAGGAAATTGCCTGACCAACTGTACCGATATTTTCTGCTTGGTCGTCAGGAATAGAAAGATTAAATTCTTTCTCAAATTCCATAATCAGTTCTACGGTATCAAGAGAATCCGCTCCCAAGTCGTTTGTGAAGCTGGCTTCGGGCGTTACCTCCGACTCTTCAACGCCGAGTTTCTCGACGATAATTTGCTTTACTCTTTCTGCAATTGCTGACATGTTTGATGACACTTTTTAGTTTAAAACGCCACAAAGAAATATATTTCAATTCACTTTTTCAAAAAAATTGCATCTTACTTACAACAAACCCCCTAAAATCATGTTTTTATTTGTTTCATTATCATGATTTTAGCATGTTTATCCTTCGAGCTGTTCAATTTATAAATATAACCCGGCAAGTTGGTTGATTGTTATAAAATTGTCATTTTTACATAAATAGTGGTGGTTTGACAGGGTTAAGTTCGCGTTCCGGACCAATTGCGTAAGTTTGTATTTCAATTATTATTTATTCTATCCACTGAAAATTATTATTATCGTGTCAGACTTCTTTCTAATGGCTGGGCCTTGTGCAATTGAGGGGCGGGATATGGCGCTTCGTATTGCGGAACATATCGCAGAGTTAACCCAGCGTCTGGAAATTTCCTACATTTTTAAAGGGTCTTATCGGAAAGCAAACCGAACAAAAGTAGATTCCTTTACAGGTATCGGCGATGAGAAAGCATTGAAAATACTGGCTGAAGTGAGTACTACATTTGGGGTGAAGACTGTCACTGATATCCATGCTCCTCATGAGGCTGCAATGGCCGCTGAATATGTGGACGTGCTTCAGATACCTGCATTTCTTTGCCGTCAAACCGATTTATTAATAGCTGCTGCAAATACCGGGAAAACGGTGAATGTAAAAAAAGGGCAGTTCCTTTCCGGTGCATCGATGGGCTTTGCCGTGGAGAAAATCAAAGCAACCAATCCTGCCTGTGATGTAATACTGACCGACCGCGGTAATATGTTTGGTTACGGAGATCTGATAGTTGATTATCGAAATATTCCCGAAATGCAGGCTTTCAATGTGCCGGTAGTCATGGATTGTACGCATTCTTTGCAACAGCCCAATCAGGTATCGGGGGTCACGGGTGGAAAGCCTAAGTTAATTGGTACCATTGCCAAAGCGGCTATTGCTGTAGGGGCCGATGGACTATTCATCGAGACCCATTTTAATCCTTCAGAAGCCAAATCAGATGGTGCTAATATGCTTCCACTCGATCAGCTGGAGGGTTTATTGACTCAATTAGTCAAAATCAGAGAAGCCATTTCATGAAAAAAATATTTTGCCTGCTCAGCCTGCTCTTTTGGAGTATTAATGTAGATGCTCAATCTGTAGATACAGCAGGTATTGGGTTAAAAACCAGGCATTTTATTGCTCCGGTTTCACTGGGTGCAGCCGGGCTAATCACACAGGGTAGAATGAGCCGACATTTTCAGCAGGAGGTACGAGCACATTATCCTGATTTTAGCAGCAAGGCAGATGAGTTTCTGATTTATGCACCGGGTGTGTTCAGTTTGGGGTTAGGGGCTGCTGGTGTGAAAGGCAAAAATAAATTTAAGGATCAGATCATACTCGCGATCCTGTCTTCCGTAATTTCCCAGGGAGTTACGCAGGGACTAAAGAAAATAATCGGTTACCCGCGTCCGGATGGGAGTGGATTTGATGCATTTCCTTCCGGACATACTACCATGGCTTTTACGAGTGCTACATTATTGCACGAAGAATACGGCCATCGCTCCGTTTGGTATTCGGTAGGGGGTTATAGTGTTGCAAGTGCGTCAGGAGCCTTAAGGGTTTTGAATAACAAACATTGGCTGTCTGATGTACTGATGGGCGCCGGAGTGGGCATTGGTGCCACTAAAGGGACGTATTTGATATATCCTTGGGCAAAAAACAAACTGAAAGGCACCCATTAACGTGAAATAGGCCTGGGATGGAATAAAGTGATTTGAATTTCATCGTATGATGGGGTAAGGCTGAATGGCAGGTGACAATGAGTAGTGTTTTAATATAAAGCGTATATTATTAGAAATCAACATGAAAATGACAGCCGCGATTTATTCCAGCTATGGTCCGCCGGAAGTAGTAACACTGAAAGAGGTGGATGTGCCCATCCCTGCCGATAACGAAGTTCTTGTAAAGGTACATGCCGCCACTGTTAACCGTACCGACTGTGGTTTCCGGAGCGCCTCCTATTTTGTCTCCAGATTTTTCAGCGGGTTGTGGAAGCCCAAAAATAATATACTAGGAAATGAATTTGCGGGGGTTATCGAGTCAGTAGGCAAAGAAGTGAGCACTTTTCAGGTGGGAGAAAGGGTTTTTGGTTATAATGATACTCATTTTGGAGCCCATGCTGAATATATGGTCATGGCTGAGAAAGAGGCATTGGTGTCCATGCCTGCAAATCTTACCTTTTATGAAGCGGCCGCTTTGACCGAAGGTGCCCATTATGCCCTCAGTATTATCAGAGCCGCCCGGGTAAAAGCCGGACAGAACGTGATGGTGTATGGCGCCACAGGTGCGATAGGATCAGCCGCAGTGCAATTGCTGAAATATTTCGGAGCGCACGTTACAGCTGTTTGTAATACACCGAACGTTGATTTGATACAATCATTGGGTGCAGACCAAATCATAGATTATACACGCGAGGATTATCTGCATACAGATCAGATTTTTGATTTTGTATTGGATGCCGTGGGGAAAAGTTCTTTCGGAAAAGTAAAATCCATGATGTCGGACAAGGGGATTTATATTTCGACAGAATTAGGGAAAAATTACGAGAATGTCGTCCTGGCTTTTTTTACCCCCTTGTCAGGTGGTAAAAAAGTCTTGTTTCCGATTCCTTCCATCAGTAAAAAAGATGTCGGCTTTTTTAGAGATCTGGCGGAAATGGACAAATTTAGACCTGTAATAGATCGGCAATATCCTTTGGAGCAAATTGTGGATGCTTACCGATATGTAGAAACCGGACAAAAAATCGGGAATGTTATTATTACCATCAATTAACCGCCACTCAGTGGTGTCTGACCTTAAGTTATCGCAATATTATGTCTTACTGCCAATATATTAATCAGCCTTCTGAGCAAACTGCTGACTATTTTCTTAATAAAGACTACCATGATAACCATTATGGATTTCCTATTGAAGATGACAACGAACTTTTCGGCCGTTTTTTGCTGGAGATCAATCAGGCGGGTCTAAGCTGGACGCTTATGCTGAGAAAACAGGCGACTTTCCGGGACGCCTACGACCAGTTTGATATAGAAAAAATAGCTGCTTATACGGATGAAGACCGAAATAGGTTGTTGTCAAATGCCGGAATTATTCGGAACCGGTTAAAAATCAATGCGGCTATCCATAACGCGCAGGTGATTTGTGAATTGAAAAAAGAGTACAAATCTTTCAAGGGGTGGCTTGATTTTAATCATCCCAAGACCAAACCGGAATGGGTCAAATTATTCAAAAAGCACTTTAAATTTACTGGAGGTGAAATTGTCAATGAATTTCTGATGAGTACAGGGTATCTGGAGGGAGCTCATCAGAAGGATTGTCCTGTTTTTGAGACCATAAAAAAATCCCGGCATTAAACCGGGATTAACTTTGAATTACTCTACTTCAAACCTGGACAAGGTCACAAAGTCCAGTACGCGATCATGAATATCTTTGGAGGTAAGGTTTAATAACCGCTCCGTCCCGAACTTCTCTACACAAAAAGAAGCCATGGCCGATCCGTAAATAATTGCACGCTTCATGTTGCTAAAGGAAATATCGTTTGTACTGGCCAGGTAACCGATAAACCCACCGGCAAATGTATCACCGGCACCAGTAGGATCGAAAACTTCCTCAAGCGGTAACGCTGGGGCAAAGAAAACCTGCTCGTCCTGGAATAGAAGTGCTCCATGTTCACCCTTTTTAATAATCAGTGTTCCCGGACCCATGGTTAATATTTTCTTCGCTGCTTTTCTTAGGGAGTACTCACCTGACAACTGACGCGCCTCCTCATCATTGATAGTGAGAACGTCTACCATTTTCAGTATATCTAACAGGTCGTCCCAAGCAGAATCCATCCAGAAGTTCATCGTATCCAGCATCACCAGTTTAGGTTTTACAGTCATTCTTTCCAGCACTTTTTTCTGAACAGAAGGAGCCGTGTTTCCTAACATCAGATAGGTGCTGCCTTGAAACGAATCTGGTATGGTGGGGTCAAAATCTCCCATTACATTTAACTGGACATCGAGCGTGTCGCGGGTATTCATATCGGTGTGATATTTGCCTGACCAGAAAAATGTTTTACCATCAGGAATGATCTGTAAACCTTCGGTATTAACATGATGCTGCTCAAAAACATCAATCATTTCTTTAGGAAAATCACTTCCTACTACGGCAACAAGATTATTCTCATTTGTGAAGTATGAGGCCGATAAGGTGATATAGGTAGCGGCTCCGCCCAGAATCTTATCTGTTTTGCCATAAGGGGTTTCCAGTGCATCAAATGCTACGGATCCAACGGTAAGTAAACTCATTTTTGAATGTTTGCAACCGGTAGTCAATACCAGTGGTGTAAGTTATAATTTATTGTATTGCAATGTACTATCGTTTAAAACCGGAAAGTATACTGTAGAAATATAAGTTCCAGTACTATAAATCAGGATGAGGAGTAAAAGTGCTGTTTCGGTCAAACAGGTATCGGTAAGTGCCATGCGTTTTGACGATCTCCCCACCCAGTAAACGACAGAAACTAATCATCTTTTTATTGAAACTTCCCACCCAGTTCATCTCCATTTCAGTATATTGAAAATTGGGGATATCCCAGGCAACCTGTGTATAAGCCAGTGCGATGGCTGATTCCACTCCTTTTTTCTGAAATTCCGGAACTACACCAAAAATGATGCCGAACACCTTATGGTTGGTTTTCATTGTCTGATGGTAGAGAAACTTCAGTTTGCCAATGATGTCAAGTTTACCGTTGACATGCTGAAATATCTGGTTTACTTCAGGCAGCATGATGAAGAACGCGATGGGTTCGTCCTCATAATAGCCAAACCACATCAACTCTTCAACAATTAGCGGTTTCATTCGCTTAATAAGTGCTGCTGCCATTTCAGGCGTCATTTGGGAAGCCGCTGAATTGGCAGCCCAGGCTTTGTTATAAATGATTCTGAAATCTTCAGCAAATTTTGAGAGTTCGTTCTTTTTTATGTGCCTGAATGAATACCCCGGTGTATTAAAAACAGATTGTGCTCTTTCGTATATTTTGGGATTTAATCGTGCGGTTACTTCATCCCGGGTGATAGGCATGTAAAAGGTATACTGCTCAAAATAGGTTTGGAACCCGTAATTTTCAAAAAGTGTACGATAATAGGGCATATGATAATCCATGCCATAGGTAGGCTGCTTATCATAACCATCGATGAGTAAACCCCAGAAGCGGTCGCGTTCCCCAAAATTGACAGGCCCGTTCATGGCTTCCAGTCCTTTGAATTGCAACCATTTTTTGCCTGTGTCAAAAAGGCAAGATGCTACGCTTTCACTATTGGCACACTCAAAAAAACCGATACTTCCTGTCGGGATACCATCTTCGCTGTGCATCAGATGTTTATTGTAAAATGCCGCTATTCTGCCGACAGTCTGCCCACTTGAATCAATGGCAATCCACCGTATACATTCACCATCTTCAAAAAATTTATTTTTTTTTGGATCAAATACACTCTCTATGTCATTGTCAAGCGGTCTGATCCAGTATGGGTTATTACGGTATATACGTACAGGTAGTTTTAAAAATTCATTTCTTAAATGTGAATCCGTACCTACTTCTAGAATTTGCATATTAAATGCCGGGTTAAAATCAATCGTTTGTTGTAAAGTGTAATAGCTTTTGCCTGTTCAAGAATGTATTATTTTACAAATATAATTAATCATATATTAATCCTTTGATTCAATACATCACGTCTGTTCAGTTTGTATCAGTTAATTAGTACTTTTGTACAGGTCAAGCCGATTGATCAAATGCATTTGCTGGGCGAATACAACAGATGCCTGAATACCGGGAAATCCGGTAGCCAAAATTGTTTCGAATCATATTACCAAAAAGATACATGAGCAATTTGCCACAACAACCTCTTAAAATTTACAATACACTTACACGTAAAAAAGAACTTTTCGAGCCATTGAATGCCCCCTATGTGGGTATGTATGTTTGTGGGCCAACCGTTTACAGCAATGTGCACCTGGGCAATGTCAGAACGTTCATGAACTTTGATATTCTGTTCCGCTATCTATGCCATCTGGGATATAAGGTGAGGTATGTAAGAAATATCACTGATGTCGGTCACCTGGTAGGTGACGGCGATGAAGGGGAAGATAAAATCGGCCGGATCGCCAAACTTGAAAAGCTGGAACCCATGGAAATTGTGCAGCGGTATACCAACGATTTTCATGAGGTAATGGAAATTTTCAATATCCTGCCGCCCAGTATTGAGCCTACGGCCACGGGTCATTTGATTGAGCAAATTGAAGCGGTGCAGAATCTGCTGGCCAAAGGCCTGGCTTATGAGTCAAACGGGTCTGTGTATTTTGATATTGCGAAATACAACGAAACGGGTAATCAGTATGGCAAACTTTCAGGACGTATTCTCGATGACCTGCTCAATGAAACGCGTGATCTTGACGGCCAGGCAGAAAAACGCAGCCCGTTGGATTTTGCACTCTGGAAAAACGCATCTCCTGAACATATCATGCAGTGGAACTCTCCCTGGGGAAAAGGGTTTCCGGGCTGGCATCTTGAATGTAGCTGTATGAGTGCCAAATATCTGGGCAATCAGTTTGATATACATGGCGGAGGAATGGATCTGAAATTCCCTCATCACGAGTGTGAAATAGCACAGGGTACCAGTCTTACAGGTGTTGAGCCCGTACGGTACTGGATGCATTCCAACATGCTTACCGTGAATGGGCAGAAAATGTCTAAATCTTTAGGCAATTCATTTTTACCAAAAGATTTATTCGTAGGAAACCATCCTTTGCTTGAACAGGCATTCAGTCCGATGACGGTGCGCTATTTTATGTTGCAAAGCCATTATCGGAGTACGCTTGACTTTTCCAATGATGCCTTGCGTGCTGCCCAAAAGGGGTATCGCAGACTGGCCAATGGTTTGCGTAATATTAAAAACATGGAATATGTGCCCAATGCTGAGGCAATTGAAGATGTGAAGAAACAAAATGAAATCCAAAGCGCTGTTACGGGTTTATATGATGCATTAAATGATGATCTGAATACTTCAGTAGCTGTTGGGCATTTGTTTGTATTGCTGAAATACATCAATATGATTTATATGGAACAGCTGCAATCTGCCCAGTTGGGAGAGGACATTTTCAACCAGTTGAAAGATAATTACATAGTTTTCTTTGAAGATGTGCTGGGACTGAATGAGGAAAAAACCAAAGGTGTTTCAGTATTGAATGGTATGTTACGGCTTTATCAGGAATACAAAATCAATAAGCAATACGGTAAAATTGACGAAATACGAAGTTACTTTAAGGACCAGGGTCTGGTAATCCGCGATATGAAACATCGGATTGACTGGGCGTATGATGAATAGGAAATGAAAAAAAATAAGTCGTTTATCGCTTTATTTTTACTGGCGATCTTTGCTTTTGCTGCGGTGGGGTATTGGTTACTACCATTTTTAGCTAAGAATGAGACCAGTTCAAATACTGAAAATAATTATAATCAGCCGCCTGCATTTGTAAAGGAAGGAGAAGTTACTTTCTGGAAAGGCCAGCAAAAAATTGTCAAAATTGACGTGGAAATAGCAGCAACTGAGTCGGAGCGGGCTCAGGGGTTGATGTATCGGCCCTCCATGCCTGATTCTGTAGGAATGCTGTTTATTTTTGAATGGCCGGCAGCCCAGGCATTCTGGATGAAAAATACGATCATCTCCCTGGATATTATCTATTTGGACGAAAACAAGAAGATCGTGTCCATCAGTAAAAATGCCGTTCCTTACTCTGAAGACAGCCTTCCATCGGCTGGTAAGGCACAATATGTAGTGGAGGTCGTGGCTGGTTTTACGGATAAATACGGGATTCAGCCAGGAGACAGAATTACTTTTTAGGGCGCTACTGGCTTATTTGGCAGTAATTATTGCTTACACGTTTTCAATCTATATTAAAAAAGAATCGCCTGCTTAACGATGGTGTAAGCAGGCGATTCTTTTAGAAAGTATCCGGTTTTTTAGTTTTTCTTAGGGAACGGAGGAATAGTAAGTTTTTTGGTCGGGTTAGCTTTTAACTCTTTCAATAATTCTTCTACGCCTCTCTTAAGCTGAATATCATTGCCCAGAAATTCCTGATAGGGGTCATTCAATACCTCAATATCCGGTGTTACTCCTTCACCTTCTATGACCCATTCATTGGTTTCCGGGTTGAAATGAGCAAACTCCGGTCTGTTCAAAGTACCGCCATCTACAAATGGCAGACTGCCCCGGATACCCACTACACCACCCCAGGAGCGCTGACCAATGAGTTTGCCAATTTTATAATGCCTGAACTGGTAAGGAAACAGGTCGCCGTCCGAGGCAGAAAACTGATCAATCAGACACACCTTCGGACCCAGGTGAATTTGGGCAGGACGCGTACTGGCCACATTCGAGTTCCTCCACGAATTGCCAAAAACCAATTCACGTCGGAGTCTTTCAATGATCATAGGCGACACATTGCCACCCCCATTTCCACGGTCATCAATTAACAAGGCTTCTTTTTGTAACTGTGGATAGAAATACCGTGAAAAAGCACTTAACCCCACGGCACCCATGTCTGGAATATGCAGATACCCCACTTTGCCGTCTGAAGCTTTATTTACTTTAGCAATGTTATCCTCAATCCAGTCTGCATAATACAGATCGGATTCGCTGGCCAATGGTTTAACATATACTTTGCGGCCGCCTTTATCCGAAGCTTCTGTGTTGATAGTCAATTCTACCGTTTCATTGGCTTTTCCAATTAATGCGGCATAAATATTATCCAGTTGTCTGACATCCTTGCCATTTACTGCCAGTATAAAATTACCTTCACTGATATTTAGTCCTATTTCTGCCAAAGGAGAGCGTTGCCCTTCTGCCCAACCCGGACCGTTCAGGATTTTCTCGATGCGGTAATAGTTGCTTTTATCTCTTTTAAGTTTTGCACCCAACAATCCCATTGGCACCGAAGCCACTTCAGGACGGTCACCGCCGTTCACATAAGCATGGCCTGCGTTCAGTTCGCCAATCATTTCTCCAATCAGGTAATTCAGGTCGTTGCGGTGTTGTACGTAAGGCAATAATGCATCATACTTTTTCTTGACTTGCTCCCAGTTGGCTCCATGCATACCCGGATCATAGAAATAGTCACGCATTTGTCTCCATGATTCATAATAAATCTGTCTCCATTCTGCCTGCCGGTCTACGGTTACTTTCAAATCAGAAAAATTGAGTTCTTTCTGAACAAACATATCACTTGTTCCTGGCGACTCAATGTAGTACTTGTTTCCTTTTCCTACCAGTACTTTTGACAGATCAGCGGAAAGCTTGAAGGTGGAAAAATTTCCAACATTACTTTCTTTTTTATCCTCATTACTGAAAAATTTCACTGCCATGGGTTTACCATGTCCTGCAAAATGATAATAAATCCCGTTTTTCACAGGCTGCAGGTTCCAGAAATTACCCGCCTGCACCGGCAATTCTTCCACACGTTTTAATATATTTTCCTTATCTACTTTCACAGACACTTTTCCTTCTTCCTTATCGTCTGCTTTCTTATCGTTTTTGTCTTGTTTGGTTTTGGCACCGGATTTTTCTGTTTCCTCCGGTTTTTCAGTTTTAACCTCGTCATTTTCCAGTTTGTAAAGCGAGGATGTGGAGCTGGTCAGGTGCAAAACATAGAGTTTGGACAAGTCTACATACGCATGATTCCATTCAGATTGGGAGTAAATCGGATTGTAGGTACGATCTGATGAAAAATAAAGGAATTTTCCGTCGGTGCTGAATACCGGAGATTGGGCATCATACCATCCGTCTGTTGCCTGGATATGCTCCTTGCTTTCTATACTATACAGGATAATCCGTGAATTTCCTTGCTGAGACGGGAGGGTATACGCCAGCCATTTGCTGTCAGGCGACCAGCTAAAATCGGTAATTTCCCATTCGTCTGATTTCACAACCAATGTTTTTTTCTTATTGGCAATATCATAATAATACAATTCATTGGAGCGGTCAGACAACAATATATACCTGGAATCAGGAGACCATTGCATACCATATTTGTAGGGGCCACCGCCTGAGGAAATCGCTACGGCCTCTTTGGAGCCATCCTGTTCCTGCATATATAACTCATCTTCCCCTGTCTGATCCGAAATATAGGCGATCCAGCGACCATTGGGAGACCAGCTTACATTCCGGTCGTGCGCACCCGACGAATGGGTCAGGTTGCGGATGGTGCCTTTCTCGGCAGGTACCGTAAATACATCACCTCTTGCGCCAAAAACAGCCCTTTTTCCGTCAGGAGAAATGTTGGCACTTGAGATAAATTTGGACGCATCGGCCAATTGATTGCGACCTACTGCAAAATCCTCTCTTATTTGTACAGTAACTTTGGTTTGTTTTTGTGTGGTTACGTCATAAGTGTAGATATAACCGGCATTTTCAAAAGCGATCAAGCCATTGTGAATGGACGGGAATTTGACATCGTATTCTGTGAAATTCGTCAGCTTCTTCGTCTGTTTGGTGGCCGGGTCATATTCGAAAAGGTTCATGATTCTGTCCCGGTCTGAAGCAAAATATATTTTTCCCTGGTGATGCATTGGCATAATATCCTGCGCGGCATGCTGCGTCAGGTTTTCCAGTTTTCCACTCTTGAAATCTATACTCCAGATATCATCTGCCTGTCCGCCACGGTAATATTTCCAGGTACGGAACTCCCGGAATACTTTGTTGAAATACAATTTGGAGCCGTCGTCGTTATAAGAAGCCCAACCCGCTGAACTCAGAGGAATCTGTTCAGACAGATCACCATTCAAAGGTGCTTTCCACAACATTCCTTTAAAATCATTGAAAGTGGTAGCTCGGGAGCGGTAAATTACGTGTTTTCCATCAGGTGCCCATCCCAGTACTATATTGTTCGGACCCATCCTGTCTGACACATCATCTCTTCCCAGGGTTGCAGTATAAGTAATACGCTTGGGAACCCCACCTTCAGCGGGCATGATGTACACTTCTGTGTTCCCGTCATACTGCGCGGAAAAAGCGATGGTTTTTCCATCAGGAGAGAATTTGGGAAACATTTCAGTCCCCGGATGGCTGGTGAGTTTACGCGCAATGCCTCCTCCTGACTGTATGCTGTAAAGATCACCGGCATAGCTGAAAACAATCTGGTTTTTATAAGCCGCAGGAAATCGCAGCAGCCGGGTTTCTTCTTGTTCCTGAACAGGCTGCATGGCAAGCAGTGTACCTGGCAGGAGGAAGAAAATGAAAAGGAGATAATTTTTCATGAGACTAATAGTTTGAAAGAATAAGTATTTATGGTAACTTTTAGGTTCAAATATTAGAAAAAATCTACACACATGCTTTCTTTGAGGTGCTTAATCTTCTAAAATAAATACGACTTCTGATGAAAAGAATATTAGCCTTATTAATACTTGCTGCAAGTATGGCGTATGCACAGGTACCTCCAAAGCCTTATGGACCTGTTCCCTCAGCAAGACAGTTATTATGGCATGATACTGAGCTTTACGGGCTGATTCATTTCACACCAACGACGTATGAAAACAAAGAATGGGGGTTTGGCGATGCGGATCCGACCGTTTTTAATCCGAAAGAGTTTAACGCCGAACAGATTATTCAGGCTGCAAAAGCGGGTGGAATGCGTGGGATTGTCTTTGTCGCAAAACATCACGATGGGTTTTGCCTTTGGCCCACCAAAACGACTCCTTACAATATATCAAAAAGTCCTTTCAGAAACGGACAGGGTGATATGGTAAAAGAGGTGGAGGAAGCCTGCCGGAAACATGGCTTGAAATTTGGCGTATATGTGTCACCCTGGGACAGGAACCACCCTCAATACGGATCTCCGGAATATCTGGATATTTATCGTCAGCAACTCACTGAATTATACTCCAACTATGGTCCCCTGTTTATGTCGTGGCACGATGGTGCCAACGGAGGAGATGGCTATTACGGAGGAGCGAATGAAAAACGATCGATTGATAATACAGTTTATTATCAATGGAATGAAACCTGGAATGAATATACCCGTAAACTGCAGCCTGATGCCAATATTTTCAGCGATATCGGCTGGGATGTGCGTTGGGTAGGGAATGAAAAAGGTGTGGCTGATGATATTCACTGGGCTACTTTCACACCCCGTCCACCCGATGGCGTCAGTGAAGCCGTACCCGGTCAGGCCAATTACCCTGAAAGTCCCATGGGTCATCGTGACGGGAAATACTGGATACCTGCCGAATGTGATGTTCCCTTGCGAAAAGGATGGTTTTATCACCCGGAAGAGAAACCAAAATCTGCTGATGAACTCTATGATCTGTATTTTAAAAGTGTGGGTCGTGGTGCAGCGCTGGATTTGGGACTTGCGCCAGATACCCGTGGGTTGCTTCACGAGGATGACGTAGAATCACTCCGTATTTTTGGCGAAAGACTTACCAAAACGTTTGGTACGAATCTGCTTGCGGGTGCTTTATTGAAAGCCTCTAATGTAAGGGGATTTAATTCGATTTACGGTACCCGCAATCTGCTGGATAAGAAGAGAGAAACCTACTGGGCTACAGATGATGATTTTCAAACGCCGTCACTGACCATTGATCTGGGAAAAGAAAAGACAATCGATATTTTTGAAATACGGGAAAATATAGCGTTAGGACAAAGAATCGAGGGATTTGCCTTGGATGTGTTTGAAAATGAGGATTGGAAGGAGATTCACCAGGGTGTGTCTGTAGGGGCAAGAAGGCTGGTGAAATTGCCATCCCCTGTTACTGCTCAGAAGTTCCGACTGAGAATAACCAAATCTCCGGTGGGCATAGCTATCAGTGAACTGGGATTTTATAAAGAACAGTAGATCCCGGAAAAAATACAGTCCGGAAGATTTGATTAGGAAAATGAAATCTTCCGGTATTTCTATTTAAACAAATTCTACAAAAACATCATCATCTTCCGGGTAACCGGTACAGGTCAATATCCAGCCATCTTTTACCTCCTGGTCAGACAATACATCATTGATCGTCATCTGGACGGTCCCGCTGCGGCATACGCCTGCACAGGTAGAGCAGATACCCCCTTTGCAGCTATAAGGAAGCTGAATTCCATTATTGAGCGCTGCCTGAAGAATAGACACGTTGGCGGGAACTTCCAGCAAATAATCATTTTCCCGGAAACGCAGTCTAATCGTGCGGTTTTGAAGATCTGTTTTCGGAGCGGGAGGAACAGGTACTACAAAATTTTCCTTTTTGATGTGCTCTTTCCTGAATCCCAAAAAGACAAGTGTAATGGTGACCGTTCTCATCAGCGGCATGGGGCCGCATAAGAAAAAGCGTGCGTTATCCCCCTGATCTTTCACCAATTCTTTCATCAGTTTTTCCAGCCGAGAATTGTTGATTCTGCCCGGTAACCCTTCCCATGATTCCGAAGGTTCACTGAAATAATGGATGATATTCAGCCGGTCGGGATATTTGTTTTTCCATTCCTGTAATGACTGAAAGAATATGGTATGACTTTCTGAACGGTTGGCATAAATCAGGGTAATCTTATTCCCTGGCCGGGTGGTCAGGGCCTCCTTGATCATGGAATAAAGTGGATTGATACCACTTCCGGCACCAAACATAAACAATTCAGAATCTGTTGTAAGCGGATCTTCGTGTGAATCGAGGGTAAATCTGCCGGCAGGTAATAAGGCTGTCAGCTCGTCTCCTGTTTTTGCATGATCCAGCCAAAACCTGGACATTTCACCGTTGGCTACTCGCTTGACGGTGATGGTTGGAAAAGGATCAACTGAAGGGGCAGAACTCATCGAGTAGGAACGTCGTATTTCGTGCCCATGATGATTGATCAAAAAGGTAAGAAATTGACCTGCAATATATTGAATAGGTTGTCCATCAGCCCTTTCAAATACAAATGTTTTGGTCTCGATGGCCTCCTGTCTGATTTCCCGAATGCGTAAGGTGATAGTTTGTTCCAATGCAAAAAAGTAATTATAAATCGGTAGCAATAAATGGTGGGATCAATAAATCCCCAGACTATAAAATTACGATAATATTCAGAGCCGAACAGCAAGTGAAGGAACAAATTTAAAGGCTTCATCGAACAAATGCACTGAAATGTCACCTTTAGTGGCCCTTTCTTCTGTAGATATTAATTCCTTCTATGCTTGTCAGTAAATGATAATGTTGGTTGATGTATTGCCTGATTTCCGGGTATTCGTCCAGCGGGCGGAATATGCCTGGGAGCGGTGAATACCTGCCACCGGTATCTTCAACAAATACAGCGGGACGGTTGGTTGCCATATCGGTCAGAAAACTGTCCATACGGTATGGCAGCAATCTGGATTGGTGAAGAAACAAATGATGTGTATGTGCCATTGAATAACCGCAGGCACGTCCGGAGAGATGATGAAGACGGTCAATCCAACCCCATATTACCATGTTATCTGTATGGGTAGAATGGTCGGTGATTACTTTAACAATCTGATGGTCATTGCGGAAAGTTGCCGGTGGAAGCCGGTCATGATAAAAAATCAAATTTATGGATATCTGACAAACTGTTCCGGATAATAAAAGCAGGCATAAGGTTGAAATTTGGGGTGGCCTCACCAGATGTGCAGTAACGGCCAACATTAACACCAGCGGTATAATCAGGTACAAAAGGTAATGACCGAATGCATTGCCTGATTGAAGAACAGCATAAAGACTGCTTATTAACAGTAAAAGTGCAAAAAGGAATATCGGCGATTGCAACGCCACCCTGATTTTTTTCGATCTGGCCAGAAAGTAGATACCTACCATCAGACTCATGAGTAACGTGCCAAAAAAGAGTCGCGACTGATAATAATGAAGGACAAAACGCATGGCCCTGAAAGGACTGAATCGCTCTGCCATGGTTAAAGACTGAAATTGGGTGGTGAAGGAATATTCCAGATAATTCAAAAGGTAATTAATCCAGAATTGGTCAGGAGCTCCTTTCCATGTGAAAATGAGGAGTATGATAAGGGTGGGAGCAAAGCCCATGAGGATAAACCAGATCATCATTTTGAACTTTTTATTTTGAAAAAGCAACAAAATGGTAAAGCCCGCGATGACAAGTCCCATGGGCGCATTTTGAAATTTGGCATAGATGACTGCACCCAATACAATACCCGACAGCAGTATTCCATAAACTGAAAATTTTCCTGTATATAATCTGACTGCAACCAGCGTAGAAAAAGAAAGCATCAGAATACTCACAAATTCTGAATTATAGGCTGTGAAGTCGCTGGCATTGCAGCTACCGATAAATACCGCACCACAACCACTCAGGATCAATGCCGCTTTTTCAGGAATGAGATAGCGCAGCGTGAAAAAATTGATGCCTGCTATCAGTAACCAAATAACAAGCCCCAATAACTCAGTTGAGATATAATTGACAGGAATACCCGCATATAACATTCCATAAACCGGCAAAACAGTGAGGGGACGTGAGTCGGTAAAAGTGAGCATTTTCCACAATTTATCCGGATAATAATCGATTGAAATGGCGGAGGCGATCCAGGTACTTGTATCAACATCGATTTCTAAATCAGTCAAAAAAGGAATACGAAATAAAAGCGTTAGCGTGGGTAATAGCAGTAACCAGTAGAGGCGTAACCGTCCGGAAAGTGGAATTGTCCATCTCCATTTTAAAAGCAGGGAAAAGGCCAGAATGTTGAGGATAGTAATGATGGTCACAAAATTGCCTGAATAATAGAGGTTTGAACGGGGTAATGAATGTAAATATGGATTAATTTTTCTGTGTTTGAAAATGTGGAAAGCTTCTTTTAAAGATTCCTTCCCAATCGCTAATCATGGCAGATGATCAATTCAGCTTAATCACCTATCACGGTGCGCGTGTGGGCATTTAAGATTTCTGGAAAATCAATAGCGACCTACTGATTACAAGTCAGTTGCTCTACGCAAGGTTTTGTTGTCCAATGAGTATCCTAAATCTACTGATCGGTAGTCAGGAGGTTTTATGTTGAGGGTGGTGTTTTTGGTGAGTAGGGGGGGGAGTTGGGGTATAGTAGCACAACGATTGAATCAAAGATATTTCAATTCTATCAAGTACGATTAAAGGTGCAGCGGACGTCGTGGACGGGATTGTAACCATGGTATTTCAATTCTACCAAGTACGATTAAAGGATCTAACCAGGGAGGGCGGGAACGGTCGGTATAGGTTATTTCAATTCTACCAAGTACGATTAAAGGACGGGTGTTGGAGATGATAAGCGTATACAGTTGTTTTTATTTCAATTCTACCAAGTACGATTAAAGGTATTACTATTGACGGTTTAGATAATAAACAGATCCATTTCAATTCTACCAAGTACGATTAAAGGGGAACCGGGTTATTACAATAAGCAAGCTTTCATTTATTTCAATTCTACCAAGTACGATTAAAGGTCTAATTCCCACAATAATAATTCGGTGACGGGCTTGATTTCAATTCTACCAAGTACGATTAAAGGTAGTAGGTATGCTCAAAATGCCGTTGCTGGAATAATATTTCAATTCTACCAAGTACGATTAAAGGAAAGGTCAACAACAGCGTTTAATGGCGTTAGTTAGATTTCAATTCTACCAAGTACGATTAAAGGATTCAGCGGCTTTGACGGCTTCGGCTTCTGCTTTTATTTCAATTCTACCAAGTACGATTAAAGGCTATGAAAAATGATACACTGACTCTAATCGCAATATTTCAATTCTACCAAGTACGATTAAAGGTTGCGTTCATATCAGCCGCAAAACCAGTTTTGTATAAGATTTCAATTCTACCAAGTACGATTAAAGGGTTGAAGGAAGCGGAAAACCTGAAGACCCATACCGATTATTTCAATTCTACCAAGTACGATTAAAGGTTTTAAAAAACAATACAACTATGACACCCACTACATTTATTTCAATTCTACCAAGTACGATTAAAGGGATCGGTAATTACCTGATTTATCCGGCTCAAAATCATTTCAATTCTACCAAGTACGATTAAAGGAACGGGCAAAGGCAAGCTCTGTAAGTTTGATTACCGTATTTCAATTCTACCAAGTACGATTAAAGGCAATAGTAGAATAGAAGTACTAGAAGTGGAAAAACGATTTCAATTCTACCAAGTACGATTAAAGGGTTTAGTGGGAGCGTTCAACCTTGCGGCGAAAGCCAATTTCAATTCTACCAAGTACGATTAAAGGAGCCGGCTGCTGTACGACCGAACACGGTCATAGTATTTCAATTCTACCAAGTACGATTAAAGGCATACCTTTCATCTCGGTAGCCATTACGTTACTCTGAGATTTCAATTCTACCAAGTACGATTAAAGGCCTTTTCTGCTTTGCTACGGGCTTTGCGTTGCTGCTATTTCAATTCTACCAAGTACGATTAAAGGCATACCTTTCATCTCGGTAGCCATTACGTTACTCTGAGATTTCAATTCTACCAAGTACGATTAAAGGCCTTTTCTGCTTTGCTACGGGCTTTGCGTTGCTGCTATTTCAATTCTACCAAGTACGATTAAAGGCAACGTAGCAGGCGCAAAAAATGTCAAAATGGACAATTTCAATTCTACCAAGTACGATTAAAGGTTGCAGCTGGATACGTAAAAGCGTTTCAAGACCGATACCATTTCAATTCTACCAAGTACGATTAAAGGGTTTGAGCTAAATCTTGATACTCCTTTTTTAATTTATTTCAATTCTACCAAGTACGATTAAAGGAATAAAGCATTAGCGGAAAAAGATTGGTTAAAAGGATTTCAATTCTACCAAGTACGATTAAAGGATTTGAAGTCGTTAGGGCTCAGGACCGATCCTAATTATTTCAATTCTACCAAGTACGATTAAAGGAATTCAGCTACCAAAAAAACAATTTACCAGAAATATTTCAATTCTACCAAGTACGATTAAAGGAGAACTGGTACACGCCGGCAGCCGGAACAAGGGGCCATTTCAATTCTACCAAGTACGATTAAAGGCGTAACGGATGATGTAATACGTTCCGTTCGTCATATATTTCAATTCTACCAAGTACGATTAAAGGAAGAAAGAAAACTCTGACAAGGTTCCTCACTTCCTTATTTCAATTCTACCAAGTACGATTAAAGGAAAGTAAACTGATTTTCGTGGTTGGTAAAAATATGATTTCAATTCTACCAAGTACGATTAAAGGCGCTTTAGCTGGGAATGCTCTTGAAGCATTATTTCCATTTCAATTCTACCAAGTACGATTAAAGGCCCCTTCAAGTACGCAACTGAATTAGCTAATGTCTATTTCAATTCTACCAAGTACGATTAAAGGCCAATCCCTGAACTTCTTTGTGAGTAATACCGCAATTTCAATTCTACCAAGTACGATTAAAGGAAAGCACTATTTTGACTTACATAATAGAGTAAATTTATTTCAATTCTACCAAGTACGATTAAAGGAACAAATGCCTAACCATCAATTCTTAGCTGTTAAAGGATTTCAATTCTACCAAGTACGATTAAAGGACGCCGTTTATAGTTGATAGGCAGAAAAAAGCATTATTTCAATTCTACCAAGTACGATTAAAGGTTAAAAGTTGACTGGTGAAAGATATAGGGGAAATGCTAATTTCAATTCTACCAAGTACGATTAAAGGAGACATTGGTTTTTAAAAGCCTTACACGCACTAGCGAATTTCAATTCTACCAAGTACGATTAAAGGTCAACACTACCTTCTTTACCCCTTCAAGCATAATATTAATTTCAATTCTACCAAGTACGATTAAAGGTCGAAGTCTATTTGCGCTTTCGATACACCCTCTGTCATTTCAATTCTACCAAGTACGATTAAAGGCCTGTTTATTCAAGGATAAAATTTTTAGACCCTCAAATTTCAATTCTACCAAGTACGATTAAAGGTCCTATAGATGATACTTTACATAGAATGGCTCCTATGATTTCAATTCTACCAAGTACGATTAAAGGCCGTTATAAATAACGGTATGATTCTGCCTGATTAAGCCAAAATCGCAGATTTTCTACTCGAAATTTTTGGGCAAAAGTCGTCAATGTGTAATAAGCTGATTTCCCCTGGCCATCGACAACTGCGTTATTTAATTGGATTGCAGTATTTAATAGGTATTTGGTTGGCAAACCCATCATTTTATTGACATAAAAACCAAGAGTCGACAACTATATAAAATTATCTAACTCGTTCTTTTCATTGCCAATTACTACTTTCTCCAACCATTTTTCACTCCTGCTTTTAAAAATAATTATACTGTCGTGATCGCTATCCATCATTTTTTTAGCTGCCAAAAGTAACTCTTTTAATTTAACTTCCGTTATCTCACCCTCAAACACACTGTTTTGGATCCAGTTAAGGTACTTCCTGCACAATTTCAGCATTTTACCAACCCGCTTTTCACCAATATCATACACCAGAATCACATACATTACCACCAAGCTTTAAAAGGTTTATACTCTTCAATTGCTAATAAATGCTTTGTTAGCTTGTAGCATTCCAGTTTTACCAGGTGCTTATAGCTCACGTTTCTATTGAGCGACCTGTGTTTAATAGTTTCAGAAAGTCTTTCTTCAAACGCCCGTACAAATACCTTACGCGCACTTTCTTTCAAAACAACGCCATTAAGTTGTACATCAAAATCTTTGGCCTGAATCTCTTTTTTGTTCAATACTTTAAATATGACTCTGTCTACTAAGATAGGTTTGAATATTTCGGCCAAATCCAAGGCTAACGAATAGCGACGGTAGCCAGGTTCATGCAAAAAACTTATCGTAGGGTTGAGTTGGGTATGATAAATCTGTCCCAGGCAAAGTGAGTAACACATCATATTACCAAACGACACCAGCGCATTGACCTCATTTTTAGGAGGCTGTTTACTTCTGCCGTTCATCGAAAAATCATTCAATATCAGCTCAAAAGCACTATAATAGGTTTGTCTGATATTTCCTTCCAGCCCCATCAATTCATCAATTGCCACGGCCGACCCTACTTTAGACTGTAAGTTTTCGATGGTTGAAATAATATCTCCTAAGGCTTTTCCTCTCGAATGGTAATACTTAAGATTTTTCAGAATATTAAAAGCGGCTCCGTCCACAAACTTTTGGGCAATTATCAACCGTTTTGATCGGGACGAATAGTGTTTGGTCTGGGAGATTTGCATTTTTCCGGCCAACAAATACTCTTTCGGTAAAAAACTCCCGGTATAGTGTTCATAGTAGTCAAAAAAATGGACTGCTATCTGTTGTTTCCCTAAGAAGTTATATAAAGCACTGTTGGCGTCCAGCGATCCAAAACAATATAAATCTGATACGCCTTCGACCGGAATATATTTGGGCTGCCCTTCAATTCCCGCTTCATCAACCGGTGTAAATTTCAGCGTATTATCTTTCCGGCTCATTCGTCCGGGGTTAAACAGGTAGTAGGTTTTCTTCATTATTCAGCTATATAACACAGTTCGTAGTAGGAGCAAGATTTACAGATACCTTTTTTTATCAGTGCCGGACAATTCTCCTGATCACTAATTTGCTTAATTTGGTCTTCCCACTCTTGACAAAGTGAAATGAACTGATCGTCCCAATTAATTAATTCTCTTTGTTTGAGTTTTGGATATTCAATAATTGCAGAAGGCTCATGAATCCCATTTTTATGAAGAATATATAGATAATAAGTTACTTGGGCTCGATGCACATGATCAATTTTATCTGACTTTTTAACTTCATGTACCACTCTATTCGCTGCATCATAAAAGTCTATTTTAATTCCCTCAATTGCTAATTCAGTATATTTTCTGGCACGGTCAAGATAGGTTGTCTCCGAAATGAGCTTTCCCTCTGCTACTAACTCAGAGGTATGTTCCATCTTAATACCGTTAGCAAATAACCATAGTTTTCTGTGGCAGGTGTGCAGGTAAGCGATATGGGTACCGGTGATTGGCATGAGGTGTTAAAGGAATTGGTCATCAACTGAATTAATTGACAACTGCAATCCATAGCCAAATTCATATGAATTAATTGCCACATAAATGGTATTTTCCTCTTCTTGAATAAAAATCCTCTTAGACACTAGTTTTTTATTCTTCAACCCATTTCGAATTAGATATGAGGAAATATCAATTGAATTTTCAACTTTGAACTCTTGAAAATCCTGCCAATACTGAAAATTATCTGTGTCAGGAAAAGAGACAAAAACAGATTCATTTCCAACAATATCTCTTGACTTCCATTCTTGATTATGGGTATCATCTTCTGTACTTTGTTCCAATGGCAGTATAACCCAATTTGATACAAACTTTTTCTTCAACAAAGAAGCGTTATTTTCTGAGCGGGTAGAAAGACTTTCGAACGAGGGGTATACTTTATTTACCATTCTAACGAAATCATCTGCCGAATACTCTTTGCAGTCCAAAATAGCTTCCGTTTGCAATAGTGAATCAAATGCTTTCCAGCCTAGTCTTGGAATATATTCGCCATAAGGAGCAGGATAAATCGTTTCATTTTTTTGAGGAATCAAAACGTACAAGTCTCCAATTTTTTCTTTATCAAATCGACATAGCCTTCCAGCTCTTTGAACCAGTCTATCGATTGGGCAAAGTTCAGAAACCATAATTTCTGCGCTTATATTAATACTCATTTCTCCTATTTGAGTAAGTATCGCAATGCCATTTGCTGTACCATTAGCCCATGCTTCCTTTCCTAAAGCAGACAGTAACAGTTCCTCTTTTGCTTTTTTATGGGGTTCAATGAATCTGCTGTGATATAAAATAGGCTCAACACCTTTTTCCTTAAACCAATTGTAAAATTCAATAGCCTTAGCCACTGTGTTAGCATATATTATTGCTTTTTCTTTTTCAATACATAACTGTAAAATATCCTCAATTTCCCTGATATTTTCATATGTTATTTTCTCCTTGAGATCACACCTTATTCGTTGATTATCGGAAATATCTTCTTTAATTTCATTGACTTTGTAACCTGTTGTTTGATACATTTTCAAACTTGATTCAGGTAGAGAGGCACTCATTATCATTACAGGCACTTTTAAGATATTCAATGCATTTAGCAATACAAGTATGTTTGCCTGAGTGAATTCGTCATAAAAATCTGCTTCATCTATTACAACACAACTATTTGCAAGATTAAATACTATGCTGTGATGGTCTTCTCTTGTCAAAGTCAAAGCCATCAGCAAATGATCAATAGTACAAACTGTAACCGGATTTAGTAACTGCCTTGCTAACTCATGTTCTTTCTTAGCAATATGAAGATTAATAAACCCTGCTTTAACCTCTTTATGGAATCGATTGAACCAAGCACTTGAATGATACAACCCTGTTGATGATAGGCTTTCAACAACATTTATCGCCAATGCATTAGAGGTAAATCGGGTTGGCATTGCTATTATCAATCGCTCAGCTCTTCCGTTTTCAATTTGCTTAGAAGCCCACAATAGAGCAGCGTCTGTTTTTCCAGCTCCTGTGGGCGCTCTCATCAATAACAAATCATCATTACAGTTTTCTTCTGCAATTTTCTGTACATTCCTTTTTTCCCATTCCTTAGGAAACGTATAATTAAAGGAATTATAGACTGGAATTTTATCACCACTTTCAAGGGCGCTAGCTCGCCTGTCTGCCAATTGCAGATAAGCTCTTACTCCAGCAAATTCGTAGTGGATCAAGACAGCTTCTGAAAATGAATGATGGTTACGAAAGCATCCATTCAGATTTACAAACTCCTTCCATTGCTCATAGGAACTTGAATTAGGCAAGTCATCTTTCCACCTCGGTTCGTGCTTTCTGCTCAATTTAGAATGATGGGCAGCAATTGAAACCTTAATTGGCAGAGAAAAGTCATGTTTCCAGTGCTCGTGTAAAGAGGCGATTTCATGACGAACGCCAGATTTTTTAAGATACTTTCCAGCTAATTCCTTATTCTGACTAGAGAAAGTATTGTAATTACCGGCGTTCGTAACTTTCCATGCGAGATAAATTTCATAATCCTTCACACAAGCAGACTGCCATTTGTAATGTTTTTTGCCATCATCATGATATTTAATAGCAGCCAAAAGTCTTTTCGCTAAATTCTTTACAGTAAATAATTGATACTTTTTAAAAGTAAAGGGGAAATTATCTATGATTGCATTCCCCTCTTTCAACACATTTTCAATATGTTGTTTTAAGGTAAGTCCGTAAGGTTTAGCTAAAGGTTCTTTCATTTGTTATCCAGGAAATGTTTCCGCGAATGTTTTAATCTCTGCGTTTTCTTCACAAGGATTGTACAAGGTATTGTTTTCTAAAAAATCTTCTGCTTCTTTATATGCAGCTGCTACAGAAACATTTCCATTAATGTCATCACCTAGAAAATATTGTGCTTCTCTTTCTTCCAATTCTTTCAGAATATTCAATTTTTCTGTTTCTCCTGCAACAAAATATCGAGATGCTTTTCTACTCATTTTTGTATCGAAAACAATGAGTACTTGCTGAGGCTCTCCGCTTACTGCATTTCTAGCTTGATTAGCATAATCATTCATCATTTTCGTTGCTTCAACATAAAGCTTTGCTCTACGTTTTCTTTCTTCATTGCTTACATGTTGAATATAACTGCTACCAATACTGAAATTTTCATTATAATGAAACACTTTAGAAACGCCAACTGTGTTCACATCTAAAAAGAAGTTCATATGCATCATATCTCCTTGGCTAAATTCTCTTGTCGCCACAGCATTATTTCTGTCTAGCGTTGATAATCTTAGCATCAAATCTCTGCCGATTTCGCTGGGCTCTAAAGCTATTGCAGGTGTAACACTTATAGGAGCAATTCTTCTTCCTGAATAATCTCCTTTACTTGGATGCATAAAGCCTCCTAAATCTGCTCTTAAATCTACTTCAATAGCATTGCCTATACCATCACCGTTCGATACATAGGTTTCGCCCTTTTGAGAGTCGTCCTGATTTAGCCTGTCTATTGCACTAAACAGTACATGACGTTGCATTTGACCTGATATATATACTTTTCCATCTGGCCTTCTTTTAATCGAAGATGCGTTGCCTAATAGTTTTTCACCTCCGTTGGCAATATGATTTTCCATTGGTGCAAGCAGGGTGATTAAAATTCCTTTAATATTCATTATCTGAGTTTTTAATAGTTTTAAATTAATTATTCTTGTCCGTCAGAAAAATCTTCTACGGAGTCTTCGGTGTCCGTATCACCTTCATCTTTTGATATACTTTTAGGTTCGTATTTATTTCTTACTCTTGAAAAGGCTATCAATAAATGCTTCGCGCTGTCTAACGACACTTCTCCTGTAGATACTTTTTCCATAAACAGTTCTGCCTCGGCCGGAGCATCTAAGCCTGATGCTCTTCCTGCCCTAGTAATGGCTTGAAAAACTAAAGCATCACCACTTCTTGCAGAAAAAACAGAGCTTTCAATTTCTATCAGTGCTTTTGCTTTTTGTTCTCTGACTTTGTTTGGCCTGTCTTGTACATTTTTTTCAATATTGTTATCTGAAACTTTATAGGCTGCGTAGTTGAGCCATTTGCCCAATTCTCGAGCCGATTGTACTACTTCGGTTGTTATTTTTTCCATGTTTACAAAATAAGTTTTAAAGAGAATTTCTAATTGATAAGGATACTCTGCCCTAAATGCCAAAAAGTCTTTGAACGCAGGAATATTGAATAGTTGTAAAAAGCGGGCAACAAACATGTCGAACTTTTGATATTCTAAACGGTCACCGCCTTTGTTGCGAGCCTTTTGATTGTAAAGCGTAGTATAGTAGATACTATCAATTATAGAGCTGAGCTTATTTTTCTTTGCTAAATCAATTATAAAGTGACTGTATTTATGCGTTTCAAATGTTTTAGTCCCAATCAAATATATAGGCTTGCCTTTCAATGAATCTAAAACCTTATTTGTCCACTCTATCATTTCTGCATCTTTTGCCCAAGCCCCAATAGAACCGAGAAGCCCGATAATTCCCAAAGCACTACTTCGAGGTGCATTTGGGAAATTTCCGTCAAACAATCGTGGTCTTTGCGGCTTTTTATCTTTATCACTCACAAGCCCATACATCAACCTTTCTGTCGATTGCTCTCGCAGCTTTTCAAAAAGATTAATAAAGTCAACTAATTCTTCTGTTTCCAAATCTGGTATGATAGCCATATTTTCCCACTGCGGTTTAATTTTCCCCTTTTCTTTAATATATGTCTTGTACGATAAGCAGGGCTTTTTATTTGTGGTGGTGGTAATTATACAATTTGCAGCATCGCTAATTGGCAAAGATGGTTTACCTCGACCTACAATAGCTCCAAAACTGCAGTATTCAGCAGAAACGGGGGCTATTGTATTTGTAATCTTGAAATTATTAACTTTATTATCATTTAACCCTTCAATCATTTTTAACAAAGCAGGGTACATATTTTTTTGAGATGTCTTGTCGATATGCAAAATTGAAGGTGATAAGTATATACCTTTATCCGCTTGTGGTTTGGATTCATTGGAATAAGTGAACTTGACAGACTTCTGGTCATTAATTAATCCTTCTGGTTTAACTCTGAAATGATTAATTGAATTTTCAATTTCTTTGATTAAGTGTCCCCGAGTAATGTCTTTAACGTTAGAAAGATTATTTTCTCTCAAAACGACTGCAATGCCATATTTAATAAAAGGATGTGTACTCATATTTCTTCGATTTTTATTTCCACCCAGCCTTCATTGTTTCCTAAATAGGCCGTAGAATTATCGGTAAGAGCAATAGCTAATAAGCTGTATAAATTAGTATCCATTGTTAGTTTTATTTGAAACTGTTCTCCTGCATAATCAATATATTCTCTAAGGGTTGGAGAGGTGTAAAACATTGGGAAGGAAGATTTGTTTTTCTTAAAGAAAGAAAGCAAATCTTCACTTTTAAGTGCATTGTGCTTTTCTCTTAAAATTGGGTAATCAAGATTAGGCGAGCCTTTTGCATGTACATCAGCATCCATTCTACTAAAAGACCTTTTCCATAAATCATTATAATGTGTCCCGTGATTTGTAAATGTCATTCCAATTTCAAAAAAATCATATAATAATGGCTGAAAACCTGAGTTAGATTGACTAGAATAATAACTTTTATTCTTTAGCTTCTTATGGTTGAATTCCTTGATTTTCTTACTAATTTTCGTCCGGTCATTTTTGCTGAAATGCCACCCTAAGATGTTTTCAAATACCCCACAGAGTTTGTACTTATCTGGAGTGTTTTGGGCTTTGTAATATGTGCCAGGTATATCACTTACAATAGATAGCGGAGCTAAAGGTTCAATAGTAATTTTTACCTGCTTTTCAATTTTTGGTTCTTGAAGTAGAATATTTATGTTCATACTTATTGTTTTTTATTAGACCTGTTCTGAAACTTTATTCTTTCCCCCCCCCCTCCAAACACCCCATTCCCTGTGAATTGTACAAGCCAATCCCCGCATTCAGCAACAACTCAACAAAGCGTTTTTCAGCGGTGGCTTTTAACTTAAAATTGATCCAACCGCGAATTTTGGTTTCCTGTTCGGTGTCGGCTTTGATGGTAATCAGACGTGACCTGGGAGGGTTCTTATATGCGTTTAATTCAAGCATTAACAAGGCATTTTGACTGGCCTCCTCGCCATAGCAGGAGGCGATTTTATTGCGCCAGTTGTAAATCAGGCTCTCCTTAAAGCGGGGATCATTCGGAGAAAGAAAATCATAATACCCTTTTTCATTTTGCAGTCCTGCCACTACCGGAGACAGTACCTGCAGCTGCACAGGCACGATTTCATTCTCTTTATAGCTCTGTAGGGTGTTGGGCAAACTTTCAATGGATTTTACTGTAAACCGGGCTTTGGATTTCCTGTCTGCTATCTCTATACGTTCAGACTGAAACAATCCTTTCACAAAATTCTCCACTGCCTGAGGAAGGTGAAACGCCACGATCAGACTGGCCTCATTGCTTTTTAGTTGCAGGCGGTCGCCCACGATTCCAAACGGGACATTGATTTGGGAAAACGTAAACAGCTTGAACCCTTTGCCATATCCCTGCTCGTGCAAAAAATCAGCATAAGCGCTATCTCCTTTGGCAAGGATACGGTATATGGCCGCGCTTAGCGGGTACTGATAATTGATTGGTATAACAGTATGAGATTCCTGGGTTGACAGGGTAAGTCTGAAGTTCATTATTATTAGAGGGTTTCGGTTTATTGCAATTATGAGCTCTAATAAAGCGGTATAAATTAAATTAATTAATAAAATAGTGATAAAACTTATTAAACGGTAGGTGCAATATTCGTTTTTTCTCACTTCCCGTTCCTGCCCACCGGGTTTTTGGGCATGGAAGTTGATACCTGTCTGAGGCTCCTCATCTTCCTCATTGTTCAAAACACATGATTAAAAATCCGGGTTAATTTCTTTTTAGTAGCAGTACCATCTAAGCAAAAAGGAAATGAAGGTAGTTTTACAGTTTGTCATCTTATCAATTTGCCTGTTGTGGAGTAACATCCCATCCTCCGGGCAGATGCAGGCAGAAGGTCGTATGATTTGGAATCAGGCGGAGCACAATGCCTTTACCGACCTCATCCGGTTCAACGATCATTTTTACTGTTCGTTCCGGGAAGGCTCCGGGCATATTCCTGGTACCGACGGAACAGTCAGAATTCTGAAATCAGCCGATGGAAAGCAATGGGAAAGCGTGGCCTTGCTAAAAAAAGAAGGTGTGGATTTGCGCGATCCCAAATTATCCATCACACCCAAAGGAAAACTGATGGTGATCATCGGTGGTTCTATTTATGAAAAAGGAAAGCTGATGGGCCGGAATCCACATGTGTCATTTTCTGATAAAGCGGGCAATGCATTTACTGCCCCGGAGAAAGTGAAGGTAAGTAAGGACCTTGAAAACTGGGGGAGCTGGTTCTGGCGGGTGACCTGGCATCATAAGGTAGGCTACGCCATCGATTATCAGATTGGGCCCGAAGAAAGAAGAGGTCCAACAGCCATGTACCTGGTGAAGACGAAAGATGGTAAAAAATTTGAAAAAGTTTCAGAAATCAGCCTGGATGGATTTCCCAACGAAGCCACAGTAAGATTTGACAAAAATGGCACCTTATATGCCATGATCCGACGGGAAACGGCCGATCAGGTGGGAATATGGGCCAGGAGCAATGCGCCTTATACAAGTTGGGAATTTCAAAAAATGGATGTAAGACTGGGCGGCCCCAATTTTATTTTTACCGATAATGAAGAAGTGATAGCGGGCACCCGTATGTACCAACCTGCGGCCTATACTGCCTTGTTAAAAGGTAATAAATCCGGTGAATTCAAGGAAGTTGTCAAGTATACCTCCTCGGGCGATACCAGCTATCCTGGCCTGGTGGTGCATGAGGGCGTTCTCTGGGTTTCTTATTATTCTTCCCATGAAGGCAAGTCGGCTATTTATATCAGTGAGATTGATATGAAAACCTTGCCGCGCTAGACGTGAACTAAAAAAGGGAAGGCTCTCCGGTACAATTTCCGGTAAGCCTTCCCTCTGAAATTCTTTATTTACAGCTTCTACACACTCAGTTGAGCAGCAGCGGCCTCATCCACAAACCAATGGACTTCACCCTGCCCGGCAGTAATTACCTGCGAAGGAAGTCTGTCAGGCTCAAACGGACCTTCCAGTACTTCTTTCAGCGTGGCGGCTTTGCCGCTGCCGGTAGTGAGAAACGCCACGTATCGGGACTTGTTCACAACAGGTGCTGTCAGTGTGATCCGATACATATCCTGTGCTTTCAGGAAAAATGCCGTAGCCCAGGCTTTCTCTTCATGAACGACCTCCGTTCCCGGAAAAAGTGACAGTGTATGCCCGTCATCACCCATGCCCAGCAGTACCAGATCAAAAGTATATTCTTCTTCTCCGAAATAAGTATTGAGAACCGCCTCGTACGCCACCGCAGATTCCATGGGATCCAGATCGGTACGCATGATATGAATATTCTCTGTTGGTACTTCGATAAAGTTCAACAGCGTATCATAGCTCATTTTGGCATTATTTCTTTCATCCTCAAACGGCACAGCGCGTTCATCACCATAAAAGAAATGTACTTTTTCCCACGGGATAGAGGTTCTGTAGGCGTCGGAGGCCAATAACTGGTACAATGCCTTCGGGGTACTTCCTCCAGACAAAACAAAAGTGAACCGATCTTTTGTATGAAGGGTATCCAGGATCAAATCTTTAATCCATTCAGCCAGTTCTGCGCTTAAGGCTTGTGTATCAGCCGCAATATGTAACTTTTTCATAGCAAACTATTTATTCGGGTTGTTGATCCAGGCGTGACCGTCACGGGCAATCAGTGCGTCAGCCTCATCCGGCCCCCAGCTATCGGGTGCGTAATTCGGGAAATCCTGTGGAACCCGGTTTTCCCAGGTTTCCAGGATTGGCATAATCACTTTCCAGGCGGCATCCACCTGGTCGCCACGCATAAACAGGGTGGCGTCACCCTCCATTACGTCAAGTAACAAAGTTTCATAGGCTTCCGGTGCCAGCTCGCCTGATGCTGCATCATAATCGAAAGTCATATCCACCGGATCGAGCATCATGGTTTGTCCCGGGCGCTTCACCTGAAAACGCAGGCTGATATCCATGGTAGGTTGTATGCTGATCACCAGTCTGTTGGAGCGCCATGTTTCATCTGATTCTGCCGGGAAAGCAAAATGGGGCGCATCTTTAAACTGAATGATAATATTGGTTACCTTCTGGTTGAGGTATTTTCCGGTCCGTACATAAAACGGAACCCCCTGCCAACGCCAGTTATCGATATAAAATTTAACCGCCGCGTAGGTGTCTACTCGGGATTCAGGATCTACCCCTTTTTCTTCCCGATACCCTACTACTTCTTTTCCTTTCTTCCAGCCACTGCCATATTGTCCACGCACGGCACATTCATGTACATTTCCTTTCCTGATAGGACGAATAGCGTTCAGTACGTCCACTTTCTTATTCCGGATTTCGTTGGCATCAAAAGAAACCGGCGCTTCCATCGCAACCATACAAAGGAGTTGCAGAATGTGGTTTTGCACCATATCGCGCAGTGCACCTGATTTTTCATAGTAACCCCCTCTTCCTTCCAGTCCTACGCTTTCAGCAGCTGTGATCTGTATATGTTCAATATAGTTACGGTTCCAGAGCGGCTCAAAAAGCGCATTGGCAAATCGTAACGCAAGAATATTCTGTACGGTTTCTTTCCCCAGATAGTGGTCGATCCGGTAAATCTGATTTTCGGTAAACATCCCTGCAAGCAGTTCGTTTAGTTCGTGCGCACTTTTCAGGTCATAGCCAAAAGGCTTCTCTACTACGATACGCGTCGACTGACGATCCTGACAAACGTTAAGTTTTCCAAGTTTTTCTGCAATACCAGGAACCAGCTGAGGGGCCACAGCCAGGTAAAAGATGACATTCGGGTTTTCTCCCCATTCTTCTTTTTTGCTTTCGATTACCTCACTGATAGCGGCAAAAGCTTCCGGATTTTCAGCATCCATCTGCAGATATTGCACATGCTGACTGAACTCTTTCCAGTGCCCATTCTGATTGCCCTTTCTACGCGAGAACTGTGTAACTCCTTCCAGTAGCCTTTCCCGGTACAGGTCATTATCATACGGACTACGTCCGATGCCTGCAATGGCAAATTTTTCAGGTAACCAGCCGTCCAGAAACAAGTTATAGAGCGCAGGTGTAAGTTTTCTATAGTTCAGATCGCCACTTCCTCCAAATATAAAAATCACAGAAGCAGGTGGGCGTTTATTATTTTCCATAGTTATTTATCAATCAGAAATTAATTCCACTCAGTATGAAAAGTACCAGGCTGATCATTACGCTGATAGGTGTGGGCTCCAAAATAATCACGCTGCGCCTGCACCAGATTGGTGGGTAATGAAGCCGTTTTGTAAGCATCAAAATAGGCCAGCGCTGCCATGTGACCACCCGCTGGGATACCAGCCAGAGTCGCCTGGGCAATTACCTGACGGGTATTGCTTTCTACTGGCTTTATCAGTTCTGCTATCTCTTTGTTTAATAAAAGATTGGGTAATCCTGGTGATTGACGATAGGCCCTTGCAAATATCTCAAGCAAGGTAGAACGGATTATACAGCCGCCTCTCCATACGCTTACCACATCAGGCAGAGGAATTTCCATATGCAGTTCTTCCGAAGCCTTGTGAATCATGGCCAGTCCTTGTACATAGCTGATCAGTGTGGCAAAATACAGTGTATCTTCCACCTGGGCTACAAACGCAGCCTGATCTACCGACAGTTCCTTCGCCTGGGCGTATATTTCTGCTGCCTGAACACGTTCTTCTTTCACGCCTGAAATAGTACGCATCGCCACTGCCATATCAATAGCAGGGATGGCCACCGGAAGCTCCATGGCTTCCTGAGAAGTCCATTTTCCTGTGCCCTTCGATCCGGCTTTATCCAATATTACATCAACTAGGAACTTGTCGGTCTGTGTATCTTTTTGTTTGAAAATGGCGGCAGTAATTTCTACAAGGAACGACTGCAGCTTGCCTTCATTCCAGTTGTGGAAAACCTGCTGAATCTGGTCATTGTCCAGCCCAGCCTTTTTGAGCAGATCATAACTTTCACTGATCAGCTGCATGATGGAATATTCGATTCCGTTATGAACCATCTTTACATAATGTCCGGCCCCTTCTTTGCCCAGATATGAAACACATGGTTCACCGTTTACCTTGGCAGAAACAGCCTCCAGCATGGGACGGGTATGCTGCCATGCAGTTTCATCGCCGCCGGGCATAATACTGGGTCCGCGACGGGCACCCTGTTCTCCACCGGAAACGCCAATTCCCATAAAGTGAATACCTTTATCGCTCAGGTATTTTACCCTGCGAAGCGTATCTGTATAGTAGGAGTTTCCTCCGTCAATAATCACATCACCTTCTTCCAGCAACGGTAAAAGCGATTCGATTACATCGTCTACGGGTTTACCTGCCGGTACCAGCATCATCACCTTGCGGGGACGTTTCAATAGCTGAATCATATGTTGTAAATCAGGCACTCCTTTAACGGTAGTTCCTGGTGTGGCTGAAGCTTCAAGGGCAGAAGTTTTGGTTTCATCTTTGTCGAATCCAATAACTGCAAAACCATGATCTGCCATGTTGAGTAACAGGTTACGACCCATTACACCCAGGCCAATCATGCCAAATTCATAATTATTTCCTTCCATATTTTTGATCAGATCAGTTTCTATAAGGCAAAGTTCTGCAAAACTACAGGCTTTTTGATGTAACCTTCTGCAAATTCAGATATTTATCAGGTAAAAACGTGGGACAAATGCAGAGGTTTATAGGACTTTCACGATAATTGGTTATTTTGTTCAATAAAATATTAATAATATTCAAATAGTATGATTGTTTATTTTTTTCTCACCAATTTGATTATTTGGGATTAACTCACACCGAGGTGTGTCAAAAATGAAATATTTTGCTTTCTTTTGGTATTTTTGAATTATGCATTCTGAAGATATTAATGAACATAACTTATGGAAATCCTTTCAGGAAGGTGATGAAGAAGCTTATACTTTGATATACAGTAGGTTTGTAAAGACCATGTTCCGGTATGGAATGAGTCTGGTACCTGTATCTGAAGCATTTGTGTTAGACTGTATCCACGACGTATTTACCGAAATATGGATTAAAAGAGAGAAACTTTCCGTACCGGACAATATAAAATATTACCTACTGAAATCGCTCAAAACCCGTATCCTGCATTTACTTAAACGACAGGAAAAACCCAGTACTTCACTCTCCGATATTAACTATGAAGATTTGTGGCAGGAACCATCTGCGGAAGAGATTTTTGCAGAAAATGAATGGACGGAAAACCGGGAAAGAATTATTGGTAAATTGATTAAGGAACTTCCGCACCGCCAGCAGGAGGCACTTCGGTTACGCTATATTGAAAATATGGATTTTGAGCAAGTGGCAGAAATGATGGAAGTGAACCGCCAGTCGGCTCAAAACCTGGTATTCAGGGCAATAGAAAAGCTTCGGAACAAGATGACATTATTCATGGTAGTATTTTTGTTATTTTTTTAACAATTAGGTGAGTATATAATACCGGATTTGGTCATCTATGGAAAAACCTAGCCCGTGCAACCTGATTATACATCCTTTAAACCGATGGATTTTGTACTGGATGATATGTTCATCCGGCATGCATTGTCTCCTGATGCTGAATCAGAAGCTTTCTGGAACCACTGGCTTTCTGTGAATCCCCATAAAAAGGCTGACTTTGAAGAAGCTTTAAGATTAATTGAGGCTGTCAGGACGGGTCTGACTGATTACGCAAGGATTCATTTATCCGAAGAAAAAGAAAAACTACTCCTGCAACGGATCAAACAAACCAATTCAGCGGTCAGGGAGGAACCCGTAAAAATTATTTCTTTTCCCCAACGGATGAAGGTGTGGAAGGTGGCTGTGGCCATTCTGCTGCTGTCGGGCATTGGCGGGTGGTTTTTCAATCAATCGCTTGTGCAATCGCGGCTCACATACCTCTCTGAAATAAGTAGTTTGTCAGGGCAGTTGATTGAGAAAATCAACAAGTCAGTTATGCCGATTCAGCTGTATTTACCTGATAGTACAGCGGTAACTTTGTTTTCAGATAGTCGCCTGACCTATGCCAAAGATTTTGGACTTGCCGGACAGAGAAAGGTAGTGCTTTCCGGGAAAGCGAAATTCTCGGTGACCAGAAATCCGGATTCGCCATTTACAGTTGTTTCCAATGCCATTACCACCAAAGTGCTCGGTACAGTATTTGAAGTAAATGCTTTTGAAACGGAAAAAGAAGTAACTGTAAAAGTGATGACGGGGAAAGTTTCTGTTTTTAAAAACAGAGTTGCGCCTAATACCACCCGGAGTGATAGCGAAATCGAAGGAGTCCTCCTCGCTTCCAACCAGCAGGTTACCTACAGTAAGGCGGCTGATAAATTCGACAAAAAACTGGTGAGCAATCCGGAAGTCCTGCATTCAGACGAAGCGTATTCCTTTGTTTATGAGGAAACCCCCGTGACAGATGTCTTGAATGATCTTGGAAGATCTTACGGAATTACTATTGTATATGATGCACAAACCTTAAAAGGTTGTCAACTCACAGCTTCACTTGCAGACGAAAGTCTCATGGAAAAACTTCAGATTATCTGTAACCCGATCGGTGTACAATATGAATTTGTAGAAGGAAGCATTGTGATCACCGGAAAGGGATGCTCAAAACCTTAATCTCCTCAACCTTAAAATGATCCTGAGCCTATGAATTAAATAACTACTCTCTCAATCAAAAATGGCCGGTAATGGTGCAAGCATTACCGGCCGGTGTCCTGAACTACAGCAATGTGCAAATTGCTGTCAGGCTGCGTTTCGCCAGTATTTCCCAATACCTAACAAAACAATCAAATGTATGAAACAAGTAAAATGTTTACTAATCCAATGCATGAAAATATCGTTGGTTCAATTGATAATGGCTGTTGCCTTTCTGGGGTTCTCCTGGGCAGGTGATTTGTCTGCGCAGGATATTCTTAACCGAAAGATTACCCTAGAAGTGGAGAATAAGCGGATAAAAAATATTCTTTCTGAAATAGAGGAACAGGCGGGGATTAAGTTTTCCTATAGTCCTCAGGTGGTGAGTACTTCCAGAAATGTTGTTTCTGTGAAGGCAAGGGGTGAGTCCCTCCAATCAGTGCTTGAAAAAGTTTTGGGCGCTCAAAATATCCGCTATGAGATCATTGGTAAGCATATCGTATTAAGCAGGCCGAATGGAGGACCTCAAAGTCTGAATCATCTGCAAATTGTACGTCCTGCCGCTGTAGACCGAAACATTACCGGTAACGTAACCGATGAGAAAGGAGAAGGAATGCCGGGCGTAAGTGTGTTAATTAAAGGTACACAGAAAGGAACAGTGACTGACATTGATGGGAAATTTTCCATGGAACTGCCCGATGGACCTGTGGTCCTGGTGGTGAGTTTTGTGGGGTATAACTCACAGGAAGTTGAGGTGCTGAATCAATCCGGTGTCAATGTGAACTTACAGCCTGAAAATAAATACCTGGAAGAAGTGGTGGTGGTAGGATATGGTACCCAAAAGAAGGTGAACCTGACAGGGTCTGTTTCAGTAATCAACAGCGAGGATCTGGTAAAAAGACCTGTGGGACAAACGTCCTCCGCCTTGCAAGGGGCAGTACCCGGACTTACCGTGACCCAATCCTCTGGTCAGCCGGGTCGTGATGGTGGAACCATGCGTATTCGCGGAATTGGGACCACCGGCGATTCTAACCCATTGGTGATAGTGGATGGTGTAGAGTCAAATATCAACAACATTGACCCCAATGAAATCGAAAGTGTTTCCGTATTGAAAGACGCATCTTCTGCTGCCATTTACGGTTCACGTGCTGCCAACGGGGTAATTCTGATCACAACCAAAAGAGGTTCTGCAAAAGGTTTCAGTGTCAATTACAACATGTACGCAGGCTGGCAATCGGCTACCGATAAACCTGATATTGTGAATGGTCTGGATCATATGAATCTGATCAACGAAGCCTATACCAATACCGGAAGAAGTCCTTTGTATTCCGAGCAGATGCTTCAGGAATACACGGCAGGGCGCGCCACTGATCCGGATCGTTTTCCGGATACCGACTGGCAAAAATTGTCCATGACAGAAAATGGCTTTATGCAAAGTCATTATGTGGGCGTTACCGGCGGCACTGACCGGGTGAAAGTTTTGGGTTCGCTGAGTTACCTGGATCAGAACGGGGTGATTCCCAATACCAATTTCAAGCGCTATAACCTGCGTATCAACACCGATGCGAAGATTACGGATAAACTCAGTACCTCGATGGATATTTTCCTGCGTCGTACGGATCTTACCGAGCCATCATCCGGTACAGGATATATTTTCCACTGGATGCGTCGTATCCCGGCCAATCAGGCAGGGGTATTATCGACAGGTCAGTACGGGGAAGGATGGAATGGTGATCATCCGCTAGCAAGAGCAAAAGATGGTGGTCTTAACCGTGAGAATGCAGTGAGTTCTATTATCAACCTGAACCTGAAGTATCAGCCAGTTTCTTGGTTGACAGCTAATTTATTTTATTCCCCTAAGTTTAACCTTCCTCATACCAAATCGTTCTCCAATACGATTCAAACCTATCGTTGGGACGGTTCGGCCAGCTATGCTATCCCTAGCCGCAACTCCATGGAAGAAAGAATGTCAAGGGAATGGTACAATAACCTGCGGGCTACTGTAGCTGTGGATAAAATGGTAGGTGATGGTCATAAGTTCGATGTTTTAGCTGGGTTCCAGCAGGAAGACCAGAGAGATAACTGGATTTCAGCTTACAGAGAGGTGTTTTTGCTGCCTGATTACCAGGAGATTAATTCTGGTAACCGGGCCAATGAGCGCACAGGAGGTTCGGCAGAACACTGGTCGTTACGCTCATTTTTCGGAAGGGTAAACTACAACTACAAGGAAAAATACCTGTTTGAAGCCAATGCCCGCTATGACGGTTCCTCCCGTTTTGCCAAAGGAAACAAATACGCCGTTTTCCCTTCTTTCTCTGCCGGATGGCGGATTATTGAAGAGCCGTTTATGAAAGATTTGTCGTCAGCCATCACTGACCTGAAACTCAGGGCTTCATGGGGGAAATTAGGAAACCAGAATTTAGTTGATGGTCGCAACCCAATCTTATACCCTTTTGCCGCTTTTGTTGGAATCGGTAACAGCAATTATGCTTTTGATAACCAAATATACACAGGTTCGGCCCTGAACGAAATGGCCAACCCTAATATTAAGTGGGAGACAACCACTGTATCCAATGTCGGTGTTGATCTGAATCTCTGGAGCAAGCTGAATTTCTCCTTTGAATATTATCAGCGTCGTACTACAGATATTTTGCTTCGCCTGGATATTCCCAAAATCATTGGTCTTACTGCCCCTTACCAGAATGCCGGTATCGTAGAAAACAAAGGATGGGACATGTCTGTCGCTTATCGCAACCGTGCGGGTGATTTCAACTACAGTGTAGCTGCCAATATTTCAGATGTGAAGAACAAGGTGGTGGACATGCGCGGAGTACTTCGTACGGACCGTCAGGTGAATAACGAAGGCCACCCGATCGGCTCCTTCTATGGTTATATAGCGGATGGGTTCTTCCAGTCGCAGGCCGAAGTCGACGCACACGCCACGCAGTTTGGTAACGTGGCAGCAGGAGACATTCGTTATAAAGATCTAAATAACGACGGCGTGATCAACAACTTCGATCAGCAGGTAATCGGCAGCCCGATTCCCCGCTTCACCTACAGCTCTAATATTGATCTGGATTATAAAGGCATCAGTTTGTCGTTCTTTTTACAAGGAGTGGGTAAAGCGGATGGTTACCTGGCGGGCCATGGAATTATGCCGTTCTTTGAAGGGAGTACCATTCAGGAATATCAGCGCGACAGCTGGAGACCGGACAATACCGGAGCAGAATTTCCACGCCTGGCTTTTAATGAATCCAACAATATTCAGAATTCCTCTTTCTGGCTTAAAAATGCATCCTATCTGCGTCTGAAAAATGTCCAGCTGGGATACCGCTTTCCTCAATCCATGCTGAAAGACAAAATCCAGAGCCTGAGAATTTATACCAGTGGACAGAACCTGTTCACCATGGATAAGTTCTGGCCAGGATTTGACGTGGAAGCACCGGTGGGGAACGCCGGATTCTACCCGCAGATGAAAGTATATACCATTGGTCTGGATGTTCGTTTTTAAACCCATTAAATCAGATGAAGATGAAACTATTTAAATATATGCTGGTGGCCGGAATGGCCCTGACTCAATTGTCTTGTAATGATTATCTGGAAAAATTTCCGCTCGATAATCCATCCGATGAAACCTTTCTGAGAACCGAAGCCGAATTCGATATGGCTGTGACTGGTGCCTACAACACACTTTGGTACGATGGCAGTGGCGATGTATCGGGTCCGTTTTTCCCGATGCTGGATGCGGCAAGTGATATAGGATGGGACCGCAATACCAGTGCTTTGCAGTCACTTGGCCTGGGAATTGCTAATTCAGACAATGGATGGGCGTCTAGTTACTGGAACCAGTTTTACCAGGGAATAGGACGATGCAATTTTGTTCTTGCCAAGGCAGACGATATCGCGAAATTTGTGTCTGAGGATAAATTTAAGCGTCAAATTGCCGAATTACGTTTCTTACGCGCCTATTATTATTTTTTCCTGAATGAAGGATTTGGTGGTGTACCGCTGGTTACAGCACCGCTGACTTTGGCAGAAGCGCAGATGCCCCGTAAAAGTAAAGAAGAAATCACCAATTTTATTCTGACAGAGTTAGATGCCGTCATTCCTGATTTACTGGCAGAAACAGCGGCTTCAAACGTAGGAAAAGCGAGTAAAGGAGCAGCGCTTGCACTCAAATCCAGGGTGGCTTTGTATAACGAACGCTGGGATATAGCTGCGGCAGCCGCCAATGAAATAATCAGTGGAGGAACATATGCACTTCATGCTGATTATGCACAATTGTTCAAATATGCAGGTCAGAATTCGAAAGAGATTATCTTTGCTGCTCAATACCTGAGGGGTTATAAGGTCCACAGTTATCCCCGGTTTTTTGGTTCCCGGATGTCGCTGGGTCATTCCAATAAAATTCCTGTACAGGCTTTGATTGACTCTTATGAGTGTATTGACGGACTGTCCATTGACAAGTCGCCACTTTTTGATGTCAATAAACCATTTGCCAATCGTGACCCACGTCTGGGCTATACTACGGTATTGCCACAGACACGCTTTGAGCGTTATATTTTTGAAACGCACCCCGACAGCACTATGACCTGGGATTTTTCAACGACGCCTGCACGCCGGGTGCAAAATACGGAAGCGACTCACGCTTATGCTACATTTTCTGGTTATTTATGGCGGAAATACACGGATGACGCCGATTTTCCGGACATTAACAACAGCGACCTGAATATCATTCTGTTCCGCTATGCTGAAGTACTGCTTAATTATGCAGAAGCTAAAATTGAAGCCAATCAGATCGACCAGACTGTATATGATGCAATCAATGCAGTACGGACTCGTCCAACAGTAAATATGCCAGCTGTTACAGCCGGAAAATCTCAGGCTGAGCTTCGCTCTATTGTTAGAAAAGAACGTAAGTACGAACTGGCCGGAGAAGGTTACCGTCTGTTTGATATCAGACGCTGGAATATTGGAGAGCAGACCATGGATGGTCCGCTACTGGGTAGGGTAAGGGATGCCTTCCTGACAGATGCACCTGTTATTGATGAAAACGGAACCCCGCATTATGAAAATGTCAGAAATAAGGCCGGCATGAGGGTGATTGAAATCCGGAACTTTAGCAATGACCGGGATAATGTATGGCCTGTTCCACGACTGGAACTTGAAGTAAATGCATTGATGGAACAAAATCCTAAGTATTGACAATCATGCCGTATAACAGAATTGCCGGAGGGAGGGTTTTCCTTTCCGGCAATTCTGATAAAATCAACAGTATTCTATGAGATATGTATTATTAGTGTTTTTAAGTGCTGCAATTTTCCTCGCTGCTTGTAAAAACAACGCTGGTTCCTCAGAAGAGGAAGTTGATATTTGTGTCTATGGGGGATCTTCAGCAGGGATAATCGCTGCTTACACGGCTAAAAAACTGGGGAAATCAGTGATCGTCATTGAACCCAGTGATCATCTTGGCGGACTTACAACAGGTGGACTTGGAGCAACCGATATTGGAAATAAATATGCCGTAACCGGACTGGCCCGTGAATTCTACCGTCGTGTCGGTACGCACTATGGAAAGTTTGAGCAATGGACTTTCGAACCGCATGTGGCGTCTAAAATTTATGATGACATGATCCGTGAGGCTGACTTGAAAATTATTAAAAATTACCGTCTGAAAACAGTGACAAAAGCCGATGGTTCGATCAGACAAATTGTTGTTGAAAATTCGGATAATCCCGATCAGGCAACGGATAAGACTGTCAAGGCAAAAATGTTTATTGACGCCACTTATGAAGGTGACCTGATGGCTCAATCGGGTGTGTCTTATATGGTAGGTCGTGAAGCCAATGACCAGTATAGTGAAACTCACAATGGTGTACATATATCTGATTTTCACCAGTTACCTGACGGCATCGATCCCTATAAAATCAAAGGTGATGCTAGCAGTGGCTTATTGTGGGGTGTCTCCAATGGCAATCTGGCAGCCAAAGGCTCAGGAGATCAAGCGGTGCAGGCCTATAATTTCAGACTCTGTCTGACACAGGAAGCCAATAATCTAATCCCTTTCACGAAGCCCGACAATTACGATCCAGCGCACTATGAACTATTGGCGCGGATTCTGGAAGTAGAAAAGTGGACGACAATCAAAAGTAGTTTTATTATTGATTCTTTGAAAGACGGAAGCCGCTATATTCATCATTCAGGAGGTTTCCTGGTTAAGAATATGCCGAACGGCAAAACTGATTTTAACAATTTTGGCGGATTTTCCACAGACATGATCGGGGCGAATTATGATTATCCTGATGGTGATTATGAAACTCGTCGGCGTATCTGGAAAGAACATGAAGATTATACCAAAGGATTGCTGTATTTCCTGAGTCATGATGAAAAAGTACCGCAGCATATTCGTCAGGAAATGCAAACATGGGGCTATGCCAGGGATGAATTCAAGAAACACGAAGGTTTTTCACCACAGTTATATGTGCGGGAAGCCCGCCGAATGGTCGGCCAGCTGGTCATGAACCAGAATCATTGTGAGGGAGCCGCAAAAGTAAACGATGGCGTAGGCATGGCCGCTTATGGCATGGATTCGCACAATTGCCAGCGTTTGGTGGTGAATGGAATGGTAAAAAATGAAGGGGATATCCAAAAATGGGGATTTGATCCTTATCCAATTTCGTATCGTGCTATTATTCCCAAAACAGAAGAATGTAAAAACCTGCTGGTTCCTGTGTGTCTTTCGGCTTCTCATATCGCATTCGGATCCATTCGCATGGAGCCGGTTTTTATGGTACTGGCCCAATCGGCAGCAACAGCAGCGGTTATGGCGATCAATGCAGGCACCGATGTACAGAGTATAGATGTGAAGGCGTTACAGGAAGAATTACGGACCAATCCCCTTGCCGACAACAGTCGGCCCGAAATACTCATTGACAATAATGACAATGAGCAAGTACAGATAACAGGTAACTGGACGGAAAGGCGCGGTGGATACGGGCTTACCCACCTGTCGGCCGAGGCTACCCCTGAATCGACCAATAAGGTGGTGTATAACACTTTGCTCGAAAAGGAAGGTACCTATGAAGTATGGATGTATTTTTCAAATTTTAAGATACTCAGCGATCAGATTTATGTCACGGTTACGGTAGATGATCAACCCAAAGAGGTTATTATTGTAACAAATCAAATCAAAGAACTGGGATTGCCTTCCGGCGACTGGGTGTCTTTGGGTAAATACAAAATATCCGCCAACGCGAGGTCGTCAGTAGAGGTTTCAGGAAAAGGCAGTGCCAGAAAAGTCGTCGCCGACGCCATTATCTGGAAGCCTACCGGCTCCTGATCCTTTGGATAGTAAATGGGCTATCCTGAATTATTAAAACCATTTTTAACAGCAAATTTTTTATCATGTTCAAAAGAAAACATTTAAGTCAACTGCCCCTCCTTGGGCTTGTATTCATTTTTATTTTAGGGTCGTGCAGTCGTCAGACGACTAAAGACGAGTATGATGTGGTGATTTACGGTGGTACTTCCGCCGGTGTAATCGCTGCCTATACTGCGCATAAAATGGGAAAATCCGTTGTGATTATCAATCCCAATGAACATATCGGAGGACTTTCTTCCGGCGGACTGGGGCAGACTGATATCGGGAACAAACAGGCAGTAACAGGCCTGAGCCGTGAGTTTTACCGTAAACTGGGCAAAGCTTACGGACGCTTTGAATCGTGGACGTTTGAGCCTTCGATGACCGAAAAGCTGTTCAAAGATTACCTCAAAGAAGGCAATATCCCTGTTATCTATAACAAACGAATTGCGGAGGTCAGTAAAAACCAAAGTGCGATAGAATCCGTTACGATCGTCAATACGATGGGGGATGAAGGAGCACGGCAGGTAATCAGTGGAAAAGTATTCATGGATTGTACCTATGAAGGTGACTTGTTGCCATTGGCTGGAGTATCCTACTTTGTAGGACGTGAAGACAACTCTGTGTATAATGAAAAATTAAGTGGTTTTCAACTGCCTGAATACCATAAACAGTCAGGATATCATCAGTTTCCTGATGGAGTCAGTCCTTATAAAGTCTCCGGAGATCCTTCCAGTGGTTTGGTATGGGGTGTAAGCGATAATGAGGCTACTCCAACCGGTACGGGAGATAAGCTCGTTCAGGCCTATAATTTCAGAATATGTCTTACAGACAGTGTTGAAAACCAATTGCCCATTGTTCGTCCGGCTGGCTACGACTCTACAAAGTATGAACTCCTAGTAAGATTGATCGAGGCCCAGCCTACGATGCGCGCGTTGAACCAATATTTTATCTGGAGTCCTATGCCTAAACGCAAGACAGATATTAACAACCGCGGAGGTTTTTCTACCGATATGATTGGCCATAGCCACCAATGGGCAGAAGCCACCCATGAGGAGCGTAAAAAGATTTATGAAGAGCACCTTTCCTATACCAAAGGGCTGCTTTATTTCATGGCGAATGACTCACGAGTGCCTGATACACTGCGTAATGAGGTGAAAAAATGGGGGTATCCGAAAGACGAATACAAGAAATATGGCCACTTTACCCCACAGATCTACGTGAGAGAAGGTCGCCGGATGGTAGGAGACTATGTAATGACAGAAGCCAATTGTCGGGGAGAGGTAATAGTAAAAGATGGCGTGGGAATGGCAGCCTATACGATGGATAGCCATAATACCCAAAGAATTGTGGTCAATGGAATGGTCAAAAACGAAGGAAATGTGGAAGTGGGTGGATTCCCTCCTTATCCAATTTCCTACCGTGCATTAACGCCTAAAGCCAGCGAATGTACCAACTTGCTGGTTCCGATTGCTCTTTCTTCTACGCATATTGCTTTCGGTTCTATTCGTATGGAGCCGGTATTTATGGTGCTCGCGCAGTCGGCTGCGATTGCTGCGGCCATGGCCATTGATGGCGAAACCTCAGTGCAGGATGTAAATATTGCTGCATTACAAGACAAGATTAAATCCGATCCTTTGATGGATGGCAGTACGCCTGATTTGCTGATCGATAATGATGACAGCTTACATGTTACTGTGACTGGCAACTGGACGGTAAAAAGAGGAGGATACGGACCGTCTTACCTGGTCGCTGATAAGAAATCCGATACAGGGGTAAGAAGTGTGCGCTTTACGCCAACCATCGAAAAAGCAGGTAAATATCGTGCGTATGCCTATTTTACTAAAATCTCTACGATCACCAGCCAGATCAATCTGACCGTTTCGGATGGTACTGAAATTAAAAAATTACCTGTCAAAGCATCTGATATTGTGGTGATTGGACAGACTAGCGGTGAGTGGGTAGATCTGGGAGTATTTGATTTGCCGGAAGGAAATAAAGCATTTGCAGAAATTTCTACAGAAGGTGCGGATAATGATGTTGTAGCCGATGCTGTTTTGTGGAGATCAGAAGCTCAATAAACCTTTAATTTAACCCTTATATACCATGCAAAAAATAACCTTAGCCTTTTTGTTAATAGTGGGTATCATGTTTTCCTGTAATCCCAAAACCGAGGATTCGAATGGTTATGATGCTGATGTCATCATTTACGGAGGAACTTCCGCAGCCATCACTTCGGCGGTACAGGTAGTGAAAATGGGTAAAACGGTCATAGTGGTTTCTCCAGATATTCATCTGGGCGGATTGTCTGCCGGAGGACTTGGGTTTACTGATACGGGTAATAAATCAGTAATCGGAGGACTGTCTCGCGAGTTTTACCATCGCGTTTATGAACATTATAATAATGACAGCAATGCTTGGAAATGGCAGAAAAGGGAAGAATACGGAAATAAAGGGCAGGGTACTGTAGCCATGGATGGGGAAGAAAGGACCATGTGGATTTTTGAACCCCATGTAGCCGAAAAGGTTTTTGAGGATTTTGTGAAAGAGTATAACATCACAATTCTGAGAGATGAATGGCTGGACCGCGAAAACGGTGTGGAAAAGAAGGAGGGGCGTATTACCTCTTTTAAAACACTGAGCGGCAAAACTTTTACCGGAAAAATGTTCATTGATGCTACCTACGAAGGGGATCTGATGGCAGCCGCTAAGGTGAGTTATCATGTCGGAAGAGAAGCCAACAGCGTATATGGTGAAGAATGGAACGGTGTGCAGGTGGGGGTTTTACATCACAAGCATTGGTTTAATAAAGATATTAGTCCCTACAAAATTCCGGGTGATCCATCAAGTGGCGTATTGCCTGAAATCTCTACAGAAGACCCAGGTAAAAGAGGAGAAGGTGACCACCGGATTCAGGCCTATTGTTTCAGAATGTGTCTGTCAAATCACCCTGATAACCGGGTAGCATTTCCACGTCCCGAAGGTTATGATTCAAGTCGTTATGAGTTGTTGGCCAGGGTGTTTGACAATGGATGGAGAGAGACATTTGAGAAATTTGATGATATCCCCAACCGCAAAACGGATACCAATAACCACGGACCATTCAGTACGGATTATATCGGTGCTAACTATGATTACCCGGAGGCTTCGTATGAGCGCAGACGTGAAATTATTAAAGACCATGAATTGTATCAGAAGGGATTGTTGTATTTCATAGCCAACGACCCACGTGTCCCTAAGGACGTACAAGAGGAATTTAACACCTGGGGTTTGGCTGGTGATGAATTCAAGGATAATGGCAACTGGCCTCACCAGATTTACGTACGTGAAGCACGTCGTATGATTGGGCACGAGGTAATGACAGAGCACGAAACGCTGAGTAAGAAAGAGGTGGCAACACCTGTGGGGATGGGATCTTATACGTTGGATTCGCACAATACACAGCGCTATATCAAAGAAGATGGTTTTGTGCAAAATGAGGGCGATATCGGCGTAAAAGTACCCAAGCCATACCAGATATCTTATGGATCTTTGATTCCTAAAAAGGAAGAATGTGAAAACCTGCTGGTTCCGATTTGTGTTTCCAGCTCTCATATTGCGTTTGGTTCGATCCGCATGGAGCCAGTATTTATGATCCTTGGACAAAGTGCCGCTACTGCAGCCGTTATGTCTATCGATAAAAATATTGCCGTGCAGGATTTGAGCTATGATGAATTGAAAGCGCAATTATTGGCTGATAAGCAAAAATTAGAGAACGATATGTAAGAAACATTTTAAAAGCAAACGGAAAAGCGTCTTGTCGGCAATCATCGGCAAGACGCTTTTTGATTTGACAAGTATTTGAAAAATGACTTCTTTTTTTTATATTGAGTAAGTCAAGTTTTTTACCCACTGCATGATGAATGTACTGTTTATTTTTCTTGCCGTTTTTGTTCCATTTCTATATTTGGTGTGGAGGCTTATTGTCTATACACGCAATACGATAGGAGAAAATTCACCTTTTGCCATCGCTAAAACATATAAGGGTCGGTTGTCCAGGTTGGATAAACTAGAGGTAACCTTCCTTGTATTACAGCTCTGTTTCTTTATCGGTTTGATAATTATAGTGTTATTGGCTGCTTTGGATTTTGATCCATTTGTTGGAATGGCCTGCCTGGTCATTGTATGTTTGGCCATTTTCATCCTTTACCAATCCATTGTATTTTTAGTAACCATCAGAGATCATTGGCTAAATGACCGCATGTATACCATTACCTTATTACCGGAAGGCAGGAGGGTCGTGTTGGAAACCCAGCAGATTTCATTTTCCGCTGAAGATGTTCAATCGGTTACGATCGTAAGTAATGGTCATTCGAGGTTTAATAAGTCCTACTACCACTTTAAGCTAGCCGATGCCAACCCTTTTGTGATTAGTACGACTCACCCTGTGATGGACGTGCTGGTAGATTTTTTGCGGTTGAAGGGCGATAAATATACGTATGAGCAAGATTTTCTTCCGCTGATCAAACACAATGGAAACTGGGATTTTCTGCGGAAAATCAAACATTTCTTTTCACGCAGATATCTGATGGAGGGAGTCGGTCTAGCGATATGCTTAACAGGTCTGTTGGTTCTTATGTTTCATTACAAAGATTTGAAAAGTTGGGAAAACAGTTTAGTGAAAGAACCGGTTGTTATTGCACAAAAAGAGAAATATCGTGCTGGAAAGGCTAACGCTTATGACCTGATCATAGACTATAAGGGCAAATTATACAGGCATGCTGTTTTGGCTTCTACCTATTATCGTTATCCGGTGGGAAACAAAATAGAACTCGCATTTGACCCGGTTTCCGGAAATTTTTATTCCAACCCCTTAAGAGATATAGTGGCTATTATCGTGGTTTTAGTTACTATTGCATTCTTTCTGATAGTCAGGATAATATATCTGATCGTTTTTCCTAAAATCTTTCATTAGTAATGCCCATGAAAAAGTTAATTTGCTTGCTATTACTGACTTATATGCTGCCAGTTACATCCTGTCAGGATAAGTTGGAGCCTGAAGTAGAAACGAACTATCTGGATTATGGCACAAGGAAGGAAATGCGGGAGCAGGCCCTTCGTACATTGCATGATTATTATATTGTCTCCGATAAAAGTAAAAATTACTATGAGGTGATTGCCAGAGAGGCAGACCGGTTTATTCTGAATTATTATCCTGCCGGAGAATTATTATCTTTTTGCAATGACCAGGGTAGTGGTTGGAGTCAACAGTACCGTGTGGATCTTTCTCAATTGAAACGGCTTGCTGATCTGTCTATTAATCTGGATACACTGCATAGCTTTATTTACCGCGATACGATCATTAGCAAAACAGCCGAATGGGTTGAAGTGAAAACAAATGGAGAACCCACTATTCATTATCGATAGCTGCCTTAATTCTTAGGTCACTTCAAAATTGATTTCATCATTTGATCTGACCTGTAACCATGGTTTTTCGGCGCTGTCAATTCCTCTTTCCATTGTATAATCCGAAAACCATTCCTTAAACAATTTCACTATATTTGGCACCACAAAATCCGGTTGCGTAAATTTTGGTTACCGGCTGCTTTTAAGTGTGTTGTCAGATTTTTTATTTTAAATACCAAGCCCGGTGTTCTTCAAACCTGCGTTTACCTGTTTGCTTCTTTTTTCTGCGTTTTTTTATAGCCATGCTCAGGAAGGCAAACCCAATGAAAATTACAGATACCATATTTTCAAAGCAAAGTCGCCTATTGTTGTCGATGGGGTGGCCGATGAAGCTGCCTGGCAGAATATTGAAGTCGCCAATGACTTCTTTCAGATGCAGCCGATGGACACCAGCAAAGCGGATGTCAAAACGGATGTGATGATGACCTACGATGATCAGAATCTGTACATTCTGGTGATTAATCATAAGGCCATTAAAGGAAGTTTGGTGGTAGAGTCGTTGCGCAGGGATTTCAGCTTCAATAAGAATGATAACTTCCTGCTTTTCATGGATACTTTTGATGACCGTACCAACGGATTTTCATTTGGATCAAACGCGGCCGGAGCACCCTGGGACGGGCAGCAGGTCGATGGAGGATCGGTAGACCTGAACTGGGAAAACCGCTGGTTCAGTGCTGTCAAAAACGACGATGATAAGTGGGTTTGGGAAGCCGCCATTCCATTCAAAAGCATACGCTACAAACCGGGTATTACCCGCTGGGGAGTCAATTTCAGTCGGTTGGATCTGACGGCGTCTGAAAAATCGGCCTGGGCGCCAGTTCCAAGGCATTTAGCTTCAGCCAATCTTGCCTATACGGGCGTGTTGGTCTGGGATCAGCCACCGCCGGCACCCGGTCCCAATGTTTCCATTATTCCCTATATGGCCGGAAGGCTCTCCAAAAACCATGCTGCCGGAGGTAAAACCAGCAAAATCGGTGATATAGGTGGGGATGTCAAAATCGGTATCACGCCTTCCCTGAACCTGGATTTAACGGTTAATCCGGATTTCTCACAGGTAGAAGTAGACGTTCAGCAAACCAATCTCGACCGTTTCGAGCTCTTCTATCCTGAACGACGACAGTTTTTTCTCGAAAACGCCGATATCTTCGCCAATTTCGGCTATGCTTCAGCACGCCCGTTTTTTTCAAGGAGAATCGGTCTTGACGCACCCATTCAGTTCGGGGCGAGGCTGAGCGGAAAATTAGACAAAAACTGGCGGATCGGCATTATGGACACACAGACTGCCGCCAAAGATACCATGCCGGTACAAAACTATGCGGTGATGGCCCTCCAAAGAAGGGTTTTTGCCCGCTCGAATGTAAGGCTGATGTTTGTCAACAAGCAGGCCATCAACTACGACAGAGAAAAAAACAACTCCTTTAATGAGTATAACCGTAACCTGGGTGCGGAGTTTAATCTGGCTTCACGCAATAATATCTGGACCGGAAAAGTCATGTTTTTTAAATCCTTTACCGAAGGTGCACTTTACGACCGGATGAAGCAGAATACGACGCCGCGATTTACTGACGGATGGGTACATGCCGCTGATATCATGTTTAACAAGCCACACTTTTTCTGGCAGTGGCAGCATGAGCATGCCGGTTCAAATTATAATGCAGAGGTGGGGTATGTTCCCAATGCGGTCAGAGGGCGCTATACCAAAATCAACCCCAATATCGGCTATCTTTTCTACGTAAAATCGCCGGTGCTGATCAGCCACGGACCTAAGCTGGTAACAACGGCGTACTGGGACGAAAAATTCAAAAACAGTGATTATGAGTTCAAATTCTCCTATAATTTCAATTTCCTGAACCGCGCCACTGCGGCACTCTGGGCTTCAAACACCTTTGTGCGGTTACTGACACCTTTTGATCCTACCAATTCGGGAAGGGAAAAACTGAAGGCAGGGACGGAACATCACTGGAATACCGCCGGATTTGAATATGTGTCGGAACCCCAAAGAACTTTTACTTATGCCGTGTACGGACAAACAGGGAAGTATTATAACGAAGGTGCAAGAAATCATTTTCGCGCCGATCTGGGTTACCGTTTCCAGCCTTACGTAGCAATCACCATGAGTGGTAACTACAATGATATAACCCTGGCAAGAAACGGAGAACATGTGAATTTCTGGCTGGTTGGCCCACGTTTTGACGTGACGTTCCGCAACAACCTGTTCCTGACTACTTTTGTACAGTATAATGAGCAGGCAGATAACCTGAACCTGAACGCCCGCTTCCAATGGCGATTCAAGCCGGCTTCGGATTTTTATCTGGTATATACCGACAATTACCTGCCTGAAAACATGCAGGTAAAAAATCGTGCACTTGTTTTAAAACTTACATACTGGCTGAATCTTTAAGCGCAACATGGATTTTAAAAAAATGATTTTGTGGACAATACTGCCATTTATAACAGTATTGTCCAGTATTGCTCAGGAAAGCAATTCCATGCTTTTTAGTTTTGGTGTGATTACTGACGTTCAATATGTTGATGCCGAAACTGCAGGTACGCGACACTATCGTTCTTCACCTGCCAAACTAACGGCAATTGTGGATTCGCTGAATACACAAAAAGTAGATTTTGTCATTCATCTCGGTGACCTGATCGACCGTGATTTCGCTAGTTTTGATCCGCTGGTGAAAATACTTGGTAATCTTACAATGCCAGTGCATCATGTTTTGGGGAATCATGATTTTTCGGTAAAGCAGGAGCAGATAAAAACTGTCCCTGATAAGCTGGGGATGCCCTCCCGTTATTATGCTATTAATCACCAGGGGATCCGGTTTATTGTGCTGGATGGAAATGAATTAAGTATATATGGCCAGAAGGAAGGAAGTAAAGCACACAAAAAGGCATCGAATAAACTGGAGCTGTTGAAATCGGCCGGAGCGAAGAATGCGCAAGCATGGAATGGAGGTTTAAGTCCAAAGCAAATAAAATGGCTGAAATCGCAACTGGATGATGCCAGTAAAAAGAATGAGAAGGTAATTGTAAACTGCCATTTCCCGTTATTGCCGGCCGGTGATGCCCATAATCTATGGAACGATCAGGAGGTGAAAGCTTTGCTGGCTTCCTATCCGAACGTTCTGGCCTGGTTCAACGGTCACAATCACAAAGGTGGCTACCATCAGGCCGATGGAATTCATTATGTTAATTTTAAAGGAATTGTTGAAAAAACAGATGCTCCCTGGGCGGTAGTTGAAGTGTATGCTGACCACCTGATTATTAATGGACACGGCACGGAGCCTGATCGTCTGTTGGAACAATATTGATTCTTGACCCAAATGTATGACATCTGATGGGCAGGTTCATTGTGATTCCTCTCTGGAATACTGTGTGCCTGTTTTTCCTATTCCCAAACATATCTTCTTAGCATGAAAACCGGATTCCTTCATGAAATCCGTAACCCGATTTGTTATCTTTTCTGGATGGAAATAGCGAGAATAAAATTAGTCTCCTTTCAAAATATTTACGCTTACAGTAGGTTACGACAATTAATTGGGAGTAATAATTATAGTTGAATAATCTGAATAAATCCTTATGAAAAAAAAAGCGCTTAACGTATTATTGATACTTTTATCCTTCTCAGCACTGATGTCATTCAGTTTTAGGATGAATGATCCTATTTCATCTTTATCTTATCAATATCCGCATCATATCTCCATTTCATGGGAGAAAAGTCCGGTTACTACCCAGTCTGTCACATGGCGGACGCATGACACCACAAGGGTTAGTTTTTTAGAATATACAGAAACTACCGCTACTCCGTTTTTTAAGGATAAGGTTAAACAGGTTCCGGCTGTTACTGAGCGGCATACTACTGACGACGGTTCATGGAACCATCACAGTGCGACGATAGAGCAATTGAAACCCAATACGTCGTACACGTACCGTGTAGGGAACGGTGACTATTGGTCGGAATGGGCAGAATTCAGAACCGCTTCGGGAACCAATGAACCTTTTTCTTTCATTTATTTTGGTGATGTACAACGGGATATTTATTCGCTGGGAAGCCGTACGATCCGGAAAGCGATTATGGATAGGTCTGAAGCTAAATTCTTGCTTTTCGGGGGAGATCTGGTGCATAGAGGCGCATTAAATAATGAAAACTGGAATGAGTTTTTCCCGACTGGTGGCTGGGTTTTCCAGAGTTATCCTATCATTGCCACGCCCGGTAATCACGAGTATGTAACACCGCGTGATCCGGATGTTCTGACCCCTGACTGGCGATTGAATTTCACTTTTCCACAAAATGGTCCGGCTGGACATGAGGAGCAAACCTATTTCATCGATTATAACAATATCAGGATTATCTCACTGAACCTGTGTGAGTACGAAATTAATAAAGCTGGTAATCAGGCTATGTTAGGCTGGCTGGAAGATCGTCTGAAAGAATTCAAAGGTGATTGGGTGATTGTCACGCATCATTATTCTATTGAGCAGCTGGCCCGCAACAGAGAAGGAGGGATCAGGTTTCCGGAGTTTCAGGCATTGTATGAGAAATATAATGTTCCCTTGGTACTCACTGGTCATGAACATGTGTATGCAAGGGGAAGGATTAAGGGCAAAATGCCGGTTTATGTAGTCACTGTGTCCGGTCCTTATCAAAATGCGATCCGATTCCCGGAATGGGTGGAAAGAGCAGGAAGTTCACAGCAATTGTACCAAATAATCGATGTAACACCTCAGTCGTTGCGTTATGTGTCCAAAACTGTAACTGGTGATGTGTATGATGGTTTTACAATAAAAAAAGGAAAGAATGGTCGGATTGAGTTTTCTGCAGATCAGGGATTGCCGGCTGAATCTTTGATTCCTCCCCGTGATTTTGAGACACGATATAAAAAAGCAGAGGTGGAATCTTACGAAGCGGATATGAAACGGTACCTGCAAAGGAAAAAGTAAAAACTACTATAATCCCGTCAATTCTTTGACCGAAACGGGTCCATCATATGACCTGTCTACAACGATCAAGAGATTCGGTACTATCGTAAATGACATGGAATCTCCTTTCTGCACCTGATATGTAAAAAGGAGGTTCCCGTCTGCCGATTGCTCAAGTGCACCTGGATGAATTTCTGTTGCTAGTTCTGTTGGTGGCAATATTACTGAAATGACAAATTGCCTGGTGAAATCTATGTGCGTAGGAACACCATCCTGGCCCATTGTAGCTGCCGGTCCATACAACTGATCAAAAATATGCTGGCTGTCGATTTTGTTTAAACTCAATAACTTGTTGTCGGCTGAATTTTTTACAAAATATCTGTTTGCAATATCAAAAGGGACTTTGTCTGATTCTTGTTGATTACCCGACTGACAGCCTGACAAGGCGAGGACTCCAATCATAAATAGGAAGAATGTTTTCATGTATTTTATAGTCAGACGAATTTGCAATATACAGATTTTCAATGGCTAAACGTGTGTTGATGCAGAGGCAAAGACCTTAATGCCAACACTATTTCTTATAAATAATTTGGTCGACTGAATATTTTCCCGCACCTGTTACCATAAGACTTAGATAAATCGCAAGATATAATAAAGGCAATTCCTGCTTCACAAAAGGATCGGCACTATGCACGATGAAAGCGGCAATAATCATCGTTATGACCAATGGAATGGTAGCCAAACGGGTACCCAAGCCGATAATCAATAAAAAAGAGCATAGGATTTCCGAAAAGACAGCCAAAGCCAATGAGGCAGGTGCACCAATCCCTAATGGATCTCCAAACTGAATGGGTCCTCCGGCCATGAGTTTTTCGAATTTACCCATTCCGTGTGTCAGCATTAAAATACTTACCGCAATGCGTAAAAACAACAGAACAACATGAACTTTTCCCGGGTAACTACCAGGATTTAATAGATTTTTAACAAATAACTGCATGATCAACACTTAAAATTTGGGTAAAAATAGCCGCCTTATTTCTATTTAAAAACTGACGTTCATTTTTTAAAAAATGAGACTGTTAACCAGCTCGATTTCTTCCATACTGATTGTATGCCCCATTCCAGGGTATATTTTCTCTGTTACGACTGCATTCATTTCTTTCAGAATATTGGTAGTGGCATACACCCTTTCCACAGGAACATGGAAATCAGGGTCTGCTGATCCAATAAAAACCGGTGTACCGTTGAAGTCTCCGGCGTAATTGTCGCGGTAGATCTTGTCACCAATTAGTCCACCAGTAAAGGCAACAATTCCTCCATATCTGGTCGCATGACGTGTGGTGAATTCCAGGGTCAGACAAGCACCCTGTGAAAACCCAAGGAAATAGATATTTTCAGTTTTTTTACCCGATTTAACCAGGTCATCCACAACATTTTTCAACACAGATAATGCCGAATCCAAGCCAGGTTGATTCTGATCGGGCGGTGCCAGAAACGAAAACGGATACCAGGTATTATTATTGGCCTGCGGAGCTATGAGGGCAAAATCTTCCACATTCAGGTGGCCCGAAAGGGTTAAGATATCTTCTGCACGCCCGCCTCGTCCATGGATCATTATCAGTACTTTCTCAGCACTTTTCAGTTCTTTTCCTGCGGATAAAATATGATTGGTATGCATGGTTCAATTAGTTTTGAATAGTCATTCTTTCTTCCGGACAACTGGCCGTTTTGTTTCAAATTACGCTCAGAGCGGCATTAACAATTTTTCTAGTTCAGCTCTTCTGGGTTCAAACTGTTCAGGCAGTTGTAATGATTGCCCCAGGGATTCCAATGGTTCATCCATTGCAAAACCAGGTCCTGCAGTTGCCACTTCAAACAATATGCCTCCAGGCTCGCGAAAATAGATCGAAGAAAAGTATTTACGCTCACGCACAGGAGAAGGATTCAAATTTGAATGGGCTACTTTATCCAATAGTATCAACTGTGAATCTCTGTCTGGTGTAGCAAAAGCCAGGTGATGCACTGTTCCGCTCCCAGATCTGCCTGTCTGATTGCCGGCAGCAAAAATAATATCTATATAATTGCCCGGCGTATCCTGGGCAGCATAGCGGAACCGGTTACCTTTTTCAGCGATCAGCTGGTGGTTGAGGAGACCAGTCAATATACCTGTTGTTGTCTGCTCAAATCCTGCCTGCCAGATCTCTACATTAAAAAAGCCTTTCAACGCATGTTCCTCAGGAATGAATGCGGAAGGTATACCCGACCGCTTATCCTGATCAGTGAAAACCAATTCCAGACCGAGTCCGTCGATATCCTCCAGATATACCACCACTTCGCCGGGAAAACGTTCCTGCGGCATTTTATGCAACACCTTATATTTTTCCAGTCTGTTCAACCAGAAATCTAATGAACTTGACGGGGCTGAAAAAGTAGTGGTATTGAGCATTCCGTTTCCGTGTCTGCCTTTTGCCAGTCCTTCATAGGGGAAAAATGTCAGGATGCTTCCCGGGTTTCCCGCATGGTCACCATAGTATAAATGATACACTTCGGGTGCTTCAAAATTGACTGTTTTTTTGACCAACCGTAGTCCGAGAATTTCATTGTAAAATCGGAAATTCTCCTTTGTATGTCCTGCAATGGCCGTTACATGATGTATTCCGGTGATTAATTTATTCATTGTTACAGCTTCTTAATTTTACTAATTGTTTCAAAGTTGTGGCAACACTTTTTCAATCTGTGCCCGCGCTCCCTCATATTGTTTGGGCAGCATCAATTGCGTTCCCAATTGATCCAGTGATTCATCTCTGGTAAATCCCGGGTTGTCGGTGGCAATTTCAAATAGTACACCTCCAGGCTCACGGAAATAAAGTGAGAAGAAATAATCACGGTCAATCTTCGGGGTAATACTCAATCCGGCAGCACTGATTTTTTCACGGTAATCCATCAGGATGTCATCATCCTTTACTCTGAACGCAATATGATGATTGGTGCCTGCCGCATTGATTCCTGAGGGCGTACCTGGTTGCTCGAGAATATCAATAATATTGGCATGATTAATGGCATCAGTCACAAAACGATAACGGTTTCCCTCTTGTTGCATCAAACGATACCCAAGGAGATCAGTGAGGACTCTGGCCGTAGGTTCAACACTTCTAAGAGTCAATGTAACATTATGAAAACCTTTGGTTGCCTGTTCAGCCTTCACTTCTTCAGTTTCCCAGGGTTTACGTATATCAATATTGTTGGGTACAATGAGTTCCAGCTTCAGACCATCAGGATCTTGAAATCCTATGAATTTTTCACCAAACTTCTCGCTGATTTCATCATGTTTTATGTTATATTGTTTAAAGCGGTCGGTCCAGAAATCCAGACTTCCAGCAGGTACAGCATAGCCGATTTCTGTGGCCATACCAACCCCTGTTCTGCCTTTTCCGATTCCTTCCCATGGGAAAAAAGTCAGGATGCTGCCCGGAGTTCCGTGTTCATCGCCAAAATAAAAATGATATGTACCTGGATCATCGAAATTAACCGTTTTTTTGACCAGTCTTAGCCCTAGCACTTTTGTATAAAAATCAAGATTGCGTTTCGCATTATCGGCGATGGCTGTGATATGATGTAGTCCTTCTATTTGATTTTCCATGTTGCGATTGATTTCAGATGTTCAAATTTGGTTTAGTGAAATTCCGCTGTCCATCTGGTCGTTATTTATTCAACCTTTCAGAAACATATTTGTTTCTTTTTGTTTTCAGAGGAATTAACAATTCAAAGTTCCGGTTTATAAAATCGAAAACCATTGATCTAGGTTAAGAAATGAGTCTTTCTGTAGAACGGCATCAATTGCCCTTCCTCTAATTGAGTTGGGTTGCAGGTTCATATATTTTGAGATAGCGAATATTTTTTATTATTTGTGAGTTTATTGCAATATTTTAACTATCGGAATATTATGCCTGCTATGGAAAAAGGTTTTTCTATTTTAATACCCACCTGGAATAACTTGCCTTTTCTGAAGTTATGCATTAAAAGTATCCGTTGTAATTCTAATTACAGTCATCAGATACTGGTGCATGTGAATGAAGATCTGGATGGAACGCTGGAGTGGGTAAGAGCGCAGGAAGACATTACATTTACCCATTCTTCACAGAATATCGGTATATGTTATGCCCTTAATATCCTGGCCAATCAGGCAACTACGGATTATATCATGTATCTGAATGATGATATGTACCTTTGTCCGGACTGGGATACAGTGCTGATGAAGGAAATCAGGGCATTAAATCACAGTAATTTTTTCTTTTCATTAACGTCCATCGAAATGTTTCCCCAATCCAACTGTATGATTCAGGGGGATTTTGGCAGAAGTTATGCTGATTTTGAGGAAGAGCGGCTATTGCAGGACTATAATAAAACAATATTTCATGACTGGCACGGTGCCACCTGGGCCCCGAATATCGTTCCGAAGGAATTATGGGAAAAAGTGGGCGGGTACAGTATCGAGTTTTCTCCGGGTATGTATTCAGATCCGGATTTTTCTATGAAGCTATGGAAATCCGGCATCAGGTTATTTAAAGGAATCAGTGGAAGTCGTGTATATCATTTCGGTTCAGTATCAGTAAAAAGAGTCAAGAAAAATAAAGGATATTATCGTTTTATCAGCAAATGGGGAATCACCAACAGTATTTTCTCCAGCAAATTTTTACACCGAGGGCAGAAACACGACGGTTATCTGAGCGATCCTGAAATTTCATTTCTAACTCTTCTCAGAATATTTCCCAAAAGAGTCATGGCTATGTTCCAGTCCGGCTGATTTATATCAACTGATTTTCTCTGCAAGAATATAAATCTGTTCATCACCCAGCTGAAACGGTTCACCGTCTATTTCTGAAAACACCTCTTTGATTTCCAGACCCGCTTCAAGGTATAGGTTTTTAAGATCTGATAATGTGTATATATGCTGGTCAATCTGATGAGATTGCTGGTTGCCACTTTGAAAATAGGTTACTTCCGCATGGATTACCCCGTTTAGTACATCATATTCGCTGTTGACAAGATAATGTATTTTTTCATTTTCTTCACCGATATCCATCCATGTGCGTTGTTGAAAATGAGGCAGCACACTTTCTGCCAGCATAGAAGAATGGGCTACAAATTTCCCTCCGGGCTTTAAAGCTTCTGAAATCTTTGCCAAAAATATTTGCATATGTTCCCGATCAAAAAAACTGAAGCTATTGCCCATACAATAGGCGGCATCCAATGGGGCTGGGGGTAAGGTTGCTTCAAGGAAATCATTGCACATCACCTGTATACCCAGAAATTCCTCCCTTGAGCTGATGGTGAGCTCTTCGCAGGCCTCTCTAGAAATATCGATACACCAGAGGCGGGCTTTCAGCCTGGCCAGGGGTAAGGCATGACGTCCATATCCGGCAAAAATATCCAGTACCTGCGCTTCTTCCTGAAGGTCTAATAAATCCCAAAGGAAATCCGCTTCAAGATCTGTCTGAATTTCGTTCTGACTTAATTTCCAGGCAGATTGGGGAAGTCCTTCAAAAAATGAATGATACCAGGCCACAATAGAGTCTTTTTGGTTAGAATACAAAATTAGCCATAAACTTTTAATATTCAGAAATTAAGACTATTACAGACATGAATAGTAGATTATCATCATAATTTCTTTTAACTGTACAAATTATACTTGATCGCTTTATGAAAATTCGGAATTACCGTTGGTTTGTTGTAGCCCTGCTGTTAATAGCAACAACAATAAATTATATAGACCGACAAGTAATTGGTTTGATGAAGCCGATTCTGGAAAAAGAGTTTGACTGGTCTGAAACAGATTTTTCACGTATAGTGATGGCGTTTAGCGCAGCCTATGCGCTGGGCCTTCTGACCATGGGAAGGTTAATAGATAAAACCGGAACAAAAACCGGATACACTATCTCGGTGGTGATTTGGAGTATTGCGGGTATGTTGCATGCCGTTGTGAAAAGCGTTACAGGTTTTGCTGTCGTACGGATTGTACTGGGAATAGGGGAGGCCGGCAACTTTCCGGCTGCGATGAAGGCTGTGTCTGAGTGGTTTCCCAAGAAAGAAAAGGCAATTGCAACCGGAATACTGAATGCAGGTGCCAGCGTGGGGGTAGTCGCAGCTTTGCTGATTGTTCCCTGGATTTTGCAGCATTATACCTGGAAAGAGGTATTCTGGATTACTGGCGCACTCGGGTTTGTGTGGTTGATATTCTGGTGGATTTTTTATGAAGTACCCGCACGTCAAAAGTATCTGACCAAAGCTGAACTGCAACTGATTCAGGAGGGTCAGGAAGAACCCATTCAGACCGAAAAAAAGACAATTCCTTTGAAGATCTTATTCTCCATGAAACAAACCTGGGCGGTGTTGGCAGGAAAGTTTTTCATTGATCCCATTTACTGGTTTTTCCTTTTTTGGCTACCTTCCTATTTTGCTGTTACATTCGGACTGGATTTGAAAAAGCCTAGTTTACCTCTGATGATCATTTATGCCGCTACCACCTTTGGTAGTATTTTCGGCGGTTATATTTCCTCTGTGCTGGTAAAAAAAGGATGGGAAGTGGTGAAAGCCCGGAAACGGACATTGTTAATAATTGCTATCTGTGAATTTTCCATCATTCTGGTGCAATTTGTCACTGACGTGTGGGTAGCTGTTGCATTGCTGAGCTTTGCTGTAGCCTTACACCAGGCCTGGGCAACCAACGTATTTACGCTGGCGTCAGATTTATTTCCAAAAGAATCGGTCAGTTCGGTGGTTGGCATTGCCGGTATGTCCGGTGCAGTAGGGGGCATATTATTCCCGATGCTGGTAGGCTATCTTTTGGATTCCTACAAAATCGCCGGAAATCTTGCCGGCGGCTATAACGTGCTTTTTACACTTTGCGGAGCTACTTATCTAGTTACATGGCTGATAATTAACAGGTTGACGAGGCGTCGGTCGTCGTGATTTTAAGGACAATACTGCCAGCATAGATCAACCGGATCCCGGAGAGCCACTGTTTTTCGGATCAATGGCTCCCTGGGAGCAACAATCATTCCTGCACTTGTGTGAATGAAAGAGTTTATTTGGGGTATTATCCGTACAGCCTGGCCAGTTCAATGATATTCTTCACTTTCATCTTCCTGAAGATATTGGCTTTTTGGGTACTGATTGTAGAAATATTTCGCCCCATACTCTGCGCGATCGATGAAACACTTTTGCCCTCAACGAGTAAATTGGCTACCAGGCCTTCTGATTTGGACAATTTTTCTGTACGTGCTGATTGCTGTTGTTCAGAGGATCTTCCTAAATATTCCCATACTAGGTCAGGGCTGATGTACTTTTTCCCAGCCATTACTGCCAGCAGGCATTGCTGCAACTCAGGTTCATCAAAATCGTCAGGAATGTATCCGTATACGCTTTTATTGTGGAAGGGAGATAAGCTCATGATGGAGGCCCTTGTACAATAAATGATGGTTTTGCTATGTTTGAAACTGTTTTTTAACAAATCCGGAAGCTCAGCGTTTATGTTGTCTGTCAGCAGGTTTCCGGCAAAAAGAAGTATGTCAGGCGCGGCAGCGGAATACTGAGACATTAACCTGGTAACGCTGTCGGATTCAAAAACGGATGCCTGCGGGTATATCTCCAGAATGGATGTTCGTAGGCCTTTTCTGAAAACAGTCCGTTTGTCGATGATTACGATACGCGCCGTATCGCAGGCTGTGGTGCTATTATGAGTAGTTTTCATACGCAGTTGTAAATTTTATGGAATGAATTAGGTACATCATGGTCGGGAGAAGGTTCATCTCACCAAAACTCCGGATGGTTCTGAGTAGCAACGGGATCTATATCAACCTATTGTCGGATAACTGACGGGCAGTGGACTTGTACTGCTGTTGGTCAGGTGATAATTTATTCGATAGTTGCGTAGTCAAATTTTTATATTTTTCTCTGATTACAGGGGCGTAAATCTTATCAAACAGAGGGGAAAATTATATCGGTTACGCGAGTAGCCATTTAAAAGCTCCTGTGGCGTAAAAACAGGAAAGATATTTTAGATAAGGATCCGGTTGAGCCTGACATTTATTCAATATTGATATCCTCTCCAGCCTGTTTTCGGATATCATTGGGTGTTTTTCCATAAATTTTTCTAAACTCCTTACTAAAATATTTTCTATCCTCAAATCCTACAATGATGGCTACTTCATTGACCTGATAATTTCCTGACTCAAGTAATTGCTTTGCCCTTTTCATACGGATGGTTTTCATCAATTCGTTGACAGTCATGCCGGTGATTGCCCGGACTTTCCGATAAAGCACCGAAACGCTGACGCCCACATGGAACGCCATATCGTTTACGCCAAATTGAGAATCGGATAGTTTCTCCATTACCAGTTCTTTTAATTTTCTGATAAATTCATTATCTACATCATCAGGTATAATCTCGTCTGGTTCTAAGGCAAGAGCATTACGGTATTTCTGTTTCAGAATTTCTCTTCCCTGAATAAGATTCTGGATTTTTAATTGCAAAATCTTTAAATCAAAGGGCTTTACGAGATAATCATCTGCGCCTGTTTCCAATCCTTCAGAAATTTGTTGAGAAGCACCTCTCGCTGTCAATAATATGATCGGGATATGGCAGGTAAGTGCATCGGATTTCAAGGTTCGGCTAAGGTCCAGTCCGTTAAGCTCGGGCATCATGATGTCACAAATAATAATGTCCGGGAGTTTCTCTCTGGCGATTTCTAAACCTTCCGTTCCGTTGGCAGCTTTCAGTACATGGTACTCTGTATGGAAACATTCTTTGGTAAATGCACGTAGTTCTTCATTGTCTTCAATGATCAGGATAGAGTTGCGTTGAATGGTGTTCGTCTGCTCAGCGTGAATGATACGGTTCTGGGACTTGAGTGGTTCCAGAAAAATTAAAGAGTGCTCTTTTGTGAGCTGTCTATCTGTATAGTGAGAAAACCCTTTTAGCAAAGTGATTATAAATGTAGTTTCTCCATCTGCTGCCTGGGTAGCGGTACGACTGCTAACATTCAGAGCTCCGTGATGCTTTTCAACAATTGTTTTTGCCAAGGCAAGGCCTATGCCATAGCCGGTGGTACTTGTTTCATTTTCATTTGTCTGGAAGAAACTGGTAAATAAATGAGGCAAATATTTTGACCCGATCCCTTTGCCGCTGTTCTTAAACTGAATCTCTATGTTTTGATGGGTTTGGTGAATCTGGATGTTAATATATCCTCCCTCCGGCGTAAATTTATAGGCGTTGCCTAAAAGGTTGAAAAACACCTTTTGCATCTGCAATACATCAAGCCAGGCTGTCAAAGTTGGTTCGGGTATCGATACTGTGGTATGAATTCCTTTTTCTATTCCCATATTTTCAAATGCTGAGAGCACATTGGTAATAACAGCTTCCAGATTTTGCTCAGATACATGCAGTTGAAGTCCTTGAGATTCTATTTTCCTGAAATCAAGCAATTCATTTACCAACTGTAAAAGCCGATTTGAATTATTTCTGGCATAGGACAGATACCTCAAATCAGCAGGGGATACGTCATTGGATTGACTCACTTTTTCTAAAGGATTTGTAATCAGGGAAAGATGAGTGCGTATTTCGTGCGAAATATTGGTGAAGAAATCAAGCTTGTTCTGGTAAAGTTCGTTCTCTTTCTGTACGGATTTGCGTAACCACAGGAACCAGTTAATACTGTAGATGACAATACCGGCAAGCAACAGGTAAAATGCATACGCATACCATGTTTTCCACCAGGGGGGCAATACTTCTATCCCGAGCTTTAATGGTTCCTCGTTCCAGTATCCGTCACCATTGGCTGCTTTTACCAGAAACGTATACTCTCCCGGTGGGAGATTGGTATAGGTTGCTGAAGGGACTGAAGTGTTGATCCATTCGTGGTCAAAGCCTTTCAGCATGTAGCTATACTCGTTTTTCTCGCTCCGGAAATAGCTTAAAATAGTAAAATCCAATGTAAAGACATTCTGACGATGATTGAATGTAATAGTTTTGACCCGGTTGATCACCTGATTCAAAATGCCGGTTTTATCATTAGGATATACTTCTTTATTAAACAGCTTTAGTGAAGTAATGGTAATAGGAGAAGGAAGTTCATGAGTTAAAATGGTTTCAGGGTTTAACGAAAATATATGACGATTGGTAGTGAAGTGGATTTTTCCTTCGCTATCCTTTACCGAAGAACTGGGCGGTAGAATGGTATTGAACGGCAGTCCGTCCTGATGATCGTAAGTCTGTATCGTTTTTTTGTCGGGATGGTACCTGATGAGTTTTGATTCAGCATTAATCCACAGATACCCCTGTTTGTCGCACTGAATGTCCAGAACATAGTTCAGTACAGTATTTTCCTCTTCAGATAGCTGAATCAATTTGTGCTGTAAAGGGTCATATAGCTGTAGTCCTTGCTCCACTGCAAACCATATTCTGCCTGAGGGGTCTTCGGCAATACTTCTCACAGGCATGAAATTACCTGTTTGACGACGGGTAATTTCATGTTTCTCAAAGTGTGTTGCCCCTTTTTTTAGAAGAGAAGCTCCTTCACGTCCACCAAACCATAGGTTTCCTTTGGAGTCTTCGAGGTAGGTATAGATTCTGTTATTCAGACTTGTTTCGAATATTTTACCATTTTTTTTATCATATTTTACAAGCCCAAAAACACCAGCAATCCAGAATCTGCCCGCTTGGTCTTCGAACATTTTGTGAATTCTTCCTGACAGTGCTGTGTTTTTCTCCCCGATACGTAAAGGGTGGTCTGTATGCTTACGCGTTTTTAAATCGTAACTCGTCATGACAGCGTTACCGCCACACCAGATAATACCGGCACGATCTATATAGAATGAATGATAAGAAAGCGGGTTGGTGAGAGGAAGATCCAATACTGTATTTTGACTTGTATTCGGATCTGAAATAATGATTTTGCTACGGTCTCCCGATATCGCCCAGAGTTTTTTGTCGGCGGTATTTCCCATCCAGCCACTGGTGAAAATAGTCGTATATGAAGGCCAGGTATAGATTTCCGGAGAATGGGTATTCAGATAGCTGATTCCAAGATAATAGCTCCCCATCCAAAGTCCGCCCTGATGATCCTGATACATGGAATACAAAACATCGTCTGCCAGGCTTTGAGGATTTTCAGGTTCAGTTCGGTACCATTGTGCCTGTTTGTTCTCTGGATTAAAATAAGCCAGCCCCGACTCCGTGGCAATCCAGAATTTACCATTGTCGTCCTGAATAATCTTTCTTATGTTTGGTAATGGGTATTTTGAATGTTTGAAATTTGCAATCAGCTCAAAGTGTTCATCTGCTGTATCAAAATGGAAAAGCCCACTACTTGATCCCAACCAGATATCCCCATTTTTATCTATCTGGATCGCCTCGAATGCTTTTGCCATGGAATGGGGATTTTTATAAATTCTGGGAGTATTTCCATTACCAGGCAGATAGACCAAACCGTCTGACGTTCCTACCCATATATCACCGTTTTTCCCTTCAGTAAGGCAGAGAGGAGGGTGAGAAGTGCTTGAAAATATATCCGTATATTGCCTGAATAATTGTATTGTGTCCTTGTTCGTTTCGATTTGGTCCAGACCGGAGCGGGTTCCGACCCAGATCCTTTTACGGCTATCTTCTGTAATGAAATTTACATAATTACTGGAAAGGGAATTTACATCGGCAGAGTCATGACGAAAGCTTTGGAAAGAGTGGTTATTTCTGTCAAAGAGGCTCAACCCTGACCATGTAGCCACCCAAAGTTTACCGTCCGAGTCACAAAAGACATTGGTAGTATAGTCTGATGGAATTGTCTTGGCGTTATCCGGATCATGTGCATATTTTTTGAAAGACCGCGAATCAAAACGGTACAGTCCGCGGGTGGTAGCAAACCACATAAAGCCTTCCTTGTCCTTTGTAATGCCAAGCACAGTGGTAACCGGCGCATCCTTTAAACCGGAAAACTGCCGGAAAGCCTGTGCGTTGGTTTCAGAACATAGAGTCATGCTGTAAAACAGCACTAAGTGATAGAGTAAAAATTTAGGAACCACTTGAATATTAAGAGATAGGATGCTTAGTTGATGGGATAGAATTATTGCTACAATTATAGTATATATACTTTAAAATTGTTTGATATTGTCCCGTACAAACAAGAAAATCATCCCAGTTAGCTAAAATTACCTCCCCCTTTTCCTGATTTGTTACGCATTGAAGATGCGCCGGGATGAAATATCGATTGTGTAAAACCTTAATTATTTTCCAATAAAAACCATTAATTAATGGATTAAAGTGTGGTTTGGTTTCATGGCGAGATTCTGATGCATGGGTAGAAATATTTCATACAAAAGGGGAATCTATTTGAAAGTGTAGATAATCAAATATCGGAATCATAGGACGAATAATATCCTGTCCGAGGACACTGTCTTCCTGATTATTCTTATGGCTGCCCGTAATTATCTAAGTCCAGCTTCTTGATGAAGTAAGCCATGAATGGAGTGGCAGACTGGTCAATTATGGTGAGCCGGTGGGCAGGAAAATTGCCGTTTGAAATGGTGGAGAAAAGAAGCCAAAAAGCCGGCAGCATTGGAAAATATGCTGCCGGCTTTTAACGGATATAGTATGTGTGCGTTGCTTCTATTTCACAATGAAGGATCTGTTAATCGTTTCACCGCTTTCAAGCCGTACTTTTAAAATGTACATTCCTGCAGGCAAACTACTTATATCCACCTCATCGGAAGTCAGGTTTTTACTCATAATCTCTATACCTGAAACGCTGTAGATCTTGCAGTTCTGCATAGTTCCTTCAGATACTTTGAGTGTTATTTTACCTTGTGTCGCAGGGTTGGGGTACAAGGTCAGCTCCCTGATGTTTTCGTTGAACTGCACGGTGACATACCGGCTGTATTCATAGCTGCCGTCCAGATCGGTTTGCTTCAGGCGGTAATAGTTGATACCACTCAGCGGAGCAACGTCTGTAAAGCTGTAGTCCAGCGGAGAGCTACTGTTGTTGTTTTCGCCTTTGCCATCTACAAAACCCAGGGAAGTCCAGTTGCGTGCGTTATTACTGCGTTCTACTTCGTAGCCTGCGTTGTTCTGCTCGTTGGCGGTCGCCCAGTTCAGAACAGCCATCTCACCTTCCTTGCTGGCTTTAAAATAAGTCAGTGTAACGGGGAGTGGACTCTGCTCTGTGGTGGAGATATAGACAAAACTGCTGAATGAATCAAGATTGTGGAATTCAACGTATCTTACACCGTCTTCTGTTCCGAAATCATCTGGTTCAAGCGCTTCAGCTTTGGCCGGATCAAACAAACCGTCGGAGAAGATGTCCGTCAATACGTCATCAGCATCTCCTTTATATTTGAACCATCCACTCACAGCAGCATTTGGTAAGGTTGCCGCATCCAGCTCATCCTGGTCGTAATATACTCTGATTTTATTCTGACCTGTGTAATTGGCGTCATTATCGGCCACAGTCGTAATACGGGCCATCAGGGCAGTCGTACGGTTGTTTTCGTCGTAAAGCGTACCCTGAGGGGTAATGGTTACCTCCAGTGCATCCAATTCGCCGGTGGTGAGGCCCGAGAATCCGATCAGCTTCTGTTCTGAGTCTCCATCCTGGTTGAAGTATCTCCATTCGCCAATAACACAATTGGTTATGTATTCATTCGATACTTCTGTCTGACCAGGAAGATAGACCGTGCCCTGACTGAATGGTATCACTTTTCCGTAAGTAAAATAACTGGAGCCGTTCGGGAAAGTATGCTGGACATCGTAATCCAATTCGTCTTCGGTAAGCGTAACGGCTTTGATAGACACATTGGTTGTAAAACCGGCATCGTCTGCAAAAATCATGACATATGCGGCACAGGCTTCGTTGGCACCGAATGAGGGGTTGTTACCTGTATGAACTGAAGCTTTCGGGAAACGGATCAATACTTCATCCGATACATTATTGGTATTCTGTACTTTCCAAACGCGGTTCATACGACGGCCATTATCCGTACTACCAGCAAATTCAAATGGAGTATAAGTACCCGTGCCTGCCGCCATCGCTTGCGTGTTACCGTTATCACCCCAGAGCAAAAACTGACCGTCTGCGAGCGATGCCGTATTGGCCTGGTTAGTTTCTACAATAGAACTTACTCCCATCGTTACTTGTCCGTTACTATTCGTATGCTGACTCCTGCTTTGTTTCTGATGTAATGCAGATAAGTAATCATTACCAATACCTGCCACATTGTTGTAATGGGTGGCATTGGCTGTCGCATCCCAAACGACCAGATCCTGGGACGTGGTATAATTGTTGCTATTATGTAATGTAAGGCCATATTTGATAGCCAGGTACGATTCTACCTTGTTTTTTTCCGCAGGAGTGTTATTGCCGTTTCCATAGATAATCAGTTCTCCGATATTACCTATAAAGCCTGCGTTATCACTGCCATTGCTCAAAAACTGAGTAGAACCAATAGCATGCCCACCTGTCATTTGCCCTCTGGCCGAGGCATAATTGCCTGTAGTGCCATTGGGAGCACCGTTCAAACCTTTGGCAACAGTTAAATCTGTATAGGTTTGGTACATAATACTTGGATGTGTCGTAGCATAAGTAATATTGCCCGGATTAGCCATATATCTGTTATTACGAGCAACATTGACACGTTCAATACTGTTACCGCCCACAACATTTAGCCCAATAGCATCCCAATGCCATATGCTCCCCGTCGTTGTGATATTGTCAACCAAAGAACTGAATATTCTGGGATTCGATCCTCCGGAAGCAATACCCTCTTTCGTCAATGTATAGATATCAAAATTTAATGCCGTAACCGTTTGAACATCCAAATTCCCTAAAGACTGAGTTCCCGCAGTATAATTAATGCCTGGATTGAAGTTAAAATAAGTAGCCTCACCATTTTTAAATTTAGGCAAAGGAAGTGCTCCTAGCTGAGAAATTGTAGTACCGGAAGTAAAATCAGTCCACGCATCCACATCACTACCATCCGCTTCAGTTGTAGTAAATTTATCAGCCCGATACCAGTAACTCAGGTTGTTGGTAACACCGCCCGGTGCTCTTACAAAGGCTGCCATGGTAAAATACTTACCATCTCCAAGCGTCACATCTGCATAAGCATATTCAACACCGTTTACCAACTGCGTATTGTCCATATTATGGATATCATCTGTAGCATCTATTACATCATCGTCACTCACAATCAGTTTCAGATTAGCAAAACCGGCCGGCCATGAAACTCTTACAGTACCTGTGTTTGCCGTATTCTGTACTTTCCAGACCGATGCAAAACGGTAATTAATATCACTGATTCCGGTGATAGCTACAGTGGGTGCTTTGGCCAATCCGTTATCTCCCCATACCAGGAACTGACCGTTGCCGATCACACCGCTGTTGGAGGTATTGGTATGGGACAAACCGGTTGTACTGATCAATACCTGTTGGCCGGGATTTACACTCCATGATTGCTTTTGATACAAAGATCCTTGATCATCACGTCCAATGCCTGCAATATTATTGTTGTAATCCGGGTTGACTGAAGCTGTCCATATTGAATTTTCATCTGAATCAACATAATCCTGAGGTGTCGTCTGATCCAGTGTAACACCATATTTTATTGCCAGGTAGCTATGAATTTTTGCCAGGTTGGCATTGGTCATATCACCACCCGTGGGTTCATGGTACAATATCACTTCTGCAATTTCGCCATTCGGGTTATCACCTGTGGTACCATCAGCGCCTATATAGGCACCGAGTGCCGGAATTACATAATTGGTTCCGGTTCTCGGGTAAGCCGAAGTATATATTTTTTCCAGTCCATTGTAAAAACCGCGCTGATTTGGAGTAGTTCCCGTCTTTGGCAATATAGATGAATAGATGCCGAAACGAACGGAAGAGGCAGGACCGGTGGCATTGACGTTTACATAATTATTAATCGTTGGCATGGGTGTAACAGTATTGCCATTGCCAACTAGAAAGAATCCGTCATCATTTCCGTTGATTGCGAATATACTGTTATAGCCGGAAGCCGCTGGATTCAATCTTGCTACTGTAATATAATGTACTGAACCTGCGGTGTTCAGGTAATTAGTAGTGTTGTTTCTGAGATAGTTATTGGTGCCGTCGAATGAAAGTGTCGGGTTGAAATTCCAGGTTTTGGTATAAGTGGTCTGATCATTATATGGAATATAGGCCGTGGCGCTATTCATTGTCAGCTTTACATCGTTGGCTGTCGAGTTATTCCATCCTGAAACCTTGTTATTGGCATCTGTTTCCACACCGTTATCGGCCCTATACCAAAGCGAAAGATCTTGTCCTACACCACCCGGGCCGGAAAGGTAACCACCAAAAGTAAAATAACTGGCATCTGTTAATGTTACATCCGCATAATTGTATGACACATTATTAATGGTAATGGTGCCAGTCATGGGGGTATGTGTGTCTGTCACTTCTATGACATCATCAGAACTTTGAATTAAATGCAGGTTTACGGTGCCACTTGGCCAGGCAACACGTACAGTTCCGGTTGATTCTGTATTTTGAACTTTCCAAACTGCTGATAATCTTAAATTTAACGGGTTGCCGCTTACAGTAATGCTATGTGATACTCCCAATGTTTTACCTTGCCCGTTATCTCCCCAGATTAAATATTGCCCGTCGTTTGATAGTGAGGTATTATTTGCAACATTGGTATTAGCTAATCCGGTAGTTCCTATAATTACCTGCTGACCGGCATTAACGCTGATACTTTGCTTTTGATTTAAAGCAGATGCATCATCTCTTACAATACCGGCTACATGATTATGATAAGCACTATTTGCAGTAGCATCCCAGACAATATCTCCGTTGGAGTCAAGGTAGTTGAAGCCGGCAGGCAGAGTAATACCATATTTAAGAGCCAGATATGAATCTACTCTATTTCTCTCAGTTGCTGTCAGGTTACCGCCTCCGTATATAATTACTTCGCCAATATGACCAGTGAAACCCCAGTCATCACCGCGCGGAGGATTTGGGCCTGCGTTAGAACCAAAGATATGACCACCGAGCATCTGTCCTCTTGCCGAAATATTCCATGCTGTTCCTAATGCTGCACCATTTAAGCCTTTCCTGATAGAAGTATTGGTAAAGGTATGATACATAATGCTGGGAATAGTGGTTGAAAATGCAATATTCCCGGGATTTGCAATCCCGGCCCCACCTCCGCTACTATTTCTGGTTGCCACTGTACCATTGTAATAAAGTCCGGGATGATCCCAGTTATCGCCCCAGAATCTTGTATTATTCATACCGATATTAAAAAATCTGCTACCACCGGTCATCTTTTCTTTTGTCAGAGTAAAAATATCAAAACTCGTACTCTCTAAAGTTTGGGTATTGATGTTACCCAGCATTTGTTGGATAGCTGTAAAATTTACACCCGGGTTGAAATTGAAATAATTGGTAGCGCCTTGTCTGTAAACCGGTACTGGTGCAGTAGAAATCTGTCCCGAAACTGTGCCTCTCGCAAAGTCTGTCCAGGTATTGACATTGCTACCATCTCCACCTACTGAGGTCACACCTTCGTCTGCACGATACCATTGTGTTAAGCCTGCCGTGACTCCACCCGGAGCAGGGACTTTTGCTGCAAATGTAAAATACTGACCATGCGAAAGTGTTACATCTGCATAATTATACACAACACCGTTAACGGTGACCTCGGCTGTCATAGAAGTTATTACATCACCGGCATCAATTGTTGCATCGCCGCTTTGAATAAGGCTTAGGTTTCTCAGCCCTTTCGGCCATGCGATACGTACTGTGCCTACCGATCCTGTATTTTGCACTTTCCAGATTGCCTGAAAATGATGAGAAACATCCGGGAACGCTGAAGTAGCTGCTGTAGGTACCTTGGCTAAACCGTTATCCCCCCAGATCAGATACTGTCCGTCAGTAAGTGTTCCGCTGTTTGTTGCATTGGTGTTGGCCAGAGTCTCCGCACCAATCAGCACCTGCTGGCCCGGGTTAGTACTCCAGGATTGCTTTTGGTACAATGCACCGTTATTATCTCTTGCAATACCGGCAATATTATTATGAAAACCTGCATGAGCTGTGGCACCCCATACCGTAGCGCCGGCGGCATTTTTGTAATCCCTTGCACCTTTGGCATAGGTAGTTCCGTATTTGACGGCGAGATAAGTCTCTACCTGATCCATTTGGTCTGACGTAAGGCGGTTCTCAAAAATCATCACTTCATTCAGCTGCCCGCTGAATGAGCCATAATTGCTGTCTCTGCCAATCCGGAAATCTCTGTATGCATTGTTGGTATTGGCATTGTAAATATTGGAGGCTGTGTATTCCTTTCTTGTTCCATTCAACGAAACTGTGGCCGCAGCATAAGAGGCGGTGCCCCCTGCCGCATTCAGCCACCCGCTTCCCGCAGAAAAGAAAGTGCCGGCCTCCATCACATCTTCACTTTGCCCTTGATAACCAGGGCCTCCTGACGTGAAGAACAACAGTTTATAGTTGGTGTACATGTGCAACCCGGGGAAGTCCATACTGGCATGAAAACCGGCAAAGCCACTTCCTTTCTGCTGATTGACGTATCCGGCTGCATAAAGAGTACCGTCGGCGCGATCAATTATATTCGTAAGAGTACCAGCTGTAAACTGCATCCAGTCATTGCTGCCGTCAAAGGTGACCGTGGGATTAAAGTTTGCCAATGTGGTAGCATTGGAAAAAACAGGCCGGTAGCCCGTTGTGGCTTGTAAAAGAGGGAAGCTGCCTGTGTGATCGTTCCACTGCTGTACGGCTGCATTATCGGCTGCAGTTGTGGTGCCGGCGTCTGAGTAGACAGATGAGCCTGCTGTATACCAGGCTGCCGGAGTAATCCCCCCGGGGTTCTGTGCCCGCGCAATGGGTACAGAAAAGGTGATAGCCAGAAAGGCTATCAGGGTAATTTGTAATTTTCGTTTCATACTGCATTACTTAAGTTAGAAATCATGGATGTCTGAACTGTGGTTTATTATTAAGGATTGATTAAATACAGATTTATCTGATCAGTACGGATCATGCCCTGACCGGAATGCTTTAAGAAGAGGAGTGATCATCAATGCATATAAGGCATTTGTAGTAAATGTCATATATGTATTTTATTACGCGTATTGTAATCAGCTTGAGTAATTAATGAGAAAGCATCAGGAGTATTTGGGGTGATTAGCCACAGACATATAATTAGTTCCGGATACTTTTTTGTCGATATTTTTTGACACTAACAAAACCAGCCTGTATTACGTTATTTTCTTTCGAAAAATGTTGTACGAAATATTCTGCTTATTGCTACTCTATAATATAGGAAGGTTTACACAACAAATATGATGTCTTTCGTCTTCAACAATGGGGGGTTATTTTGTTTAAAGAGGGGTAAAATCTTGTTAAATATTGAATTAGTGCTGCTGGGTGTATATAAATTGGAGATTATTTTAAAATACCCTCACAATATTTTGCGAAACTACCAGTGGAAGACACGATTCGCTACCTGATGTAGTAATTATTTTTGATAAAATTCATTTGAAATGATTCGATGATTTATGTACAAAATATTTATGTAAATCATACTCATATTTTTAAATGCAGCGAGGTGATTTTACATGGCACATGCATGGAAATTCGCAGATGGATGGGAGTTAATCAGGCCTGATTTTAGCTTTAATATTATGGCTTTCTTTCCTTTTCAATTTGAAACTATATCGACAGCGAGAAAAAACAGGATACTCTACCTATTTTGGAAAGATTTTCTGCACTCATTTTTGATTTATAATCTCATATTGTGCGTATCATTTGATAGCACAAACTTTGTGATGTTTTCAAATGAAATGTATAGAATTTACGCTATAACTTCTGATAGTTTATAGTATGTATTCGTAGTATAAGTGGGTGGTGAAATTTTCAGGTTTTTGTGGTTGCACTACAATTTAGTTTTCCTGTCATTTTCATTCAATAAACCATTCAATGCCTATGAGCCAATCTGTGTCCCTCATTTATAGTTAATGTATAATGTATCTGGTCCTCTTCTGTGACCTGTTATCTCAGTAAAATTTATAGTCAGCCTGCTGATTGACAGTCTGGATCCTGATGACTCTTCCATTCTGTCTGTGGAATCGTTTAGGGCAGTCTGACATTCTGTTTTTTTATAAAGGTAAACAGTCTTAGTTATGCTAACACTACTACAGTACATCAGACAACGTGCTTATTTGTCTGTATTAATATTATTATCTGTTGCGATGGGGAATAATACATATGCTCAGACCAACTGTAGGGCCCCAGCCGTTTGGTAAATCTGGAAGAAATCCATGACCTGCTTGAGAAATAACGTGCGCATGCATCGATGTAAGAAAAGCCTTATGTCAATCATTCTATTCCTGTGACCGTAAATTTCCTCATTCCCAGTTTACAGGATCACCGTGAATCTTGTCAATCACGTGTGAATATTTTGTATAGTTCCTGCCTGAGGTTAAGCATGCATGTCCTCTCCTGCATTTTTTCTAAACTCATTTGGGGTTTTTCCATAAATTTTTCTAAACTCTCTACTGAAGTATCTTCTATCTTCAAACCCAACAATAAAAGCTATTTCATTGACATGGTATTCACCTGCTTCCAGTAGTTGCTTTGCCCTTTTCATACGGATGGTTTTCATAAAATCATTAACAGTCATATCCGTTATTGCGCGTACCTTCCTGTACAAAATCGAAACACTTACACCCATATGGAATGCTATTTCGTTCACTCCGAACTCTGGAGTAGAAAGGTTTTCTATCACCAGATCTTTCAGGTTTTTAATAAATTCACTATTAAGATCATTACTTATAATCTCATCGGGCTCTGCCAAAATGGAATTTCGGTATTGCTGCTTAAGCATTTCTCTTCCCTGTATGAGATTGTGTATTTTTAGTTTGAGTATCTGTAAATCAAATGGTTTGACAATATAATCATCGGAGCCGGTTTTTAATCCTTCCGTTATATGCTGATGTGCCCCTTTGGCTGTTAACAATATAATAGGGATATGACAGGTGAGTGGTGCAGATTTTAACGTCTGACAAACCTCCAGACCATCAGGCGCTGGAATCATGATATCACTTATTATAATATCCGGGAGCCGGGATTGCGCAAGCTCAATTCCTTCGTTTCCATTGGCTGCTTCCAAAACTGTATATTCGCCTTTAAAACACTCTTTCGTAAAAGCGCGTAATTCATCATTATCTTCAATAATAAGGAGTGTTTTATTCGAATTGCGATGATCCCCGGTAATATTCTGATTGATCGTACTGAGTGGTGCTGACAAAACAAAAGGATTTGCTTGGGTCATTTCCTCCGCGGTGAAATGTGAATTTCCCTTTAAAAGAGATACTATAAAAGTAGTTTCACCATCATGCTCATTCATGGCCTTTCTGCTGGTGACAGATATGTTTCCGTGGTGTTTTTCTACTATGGCCCTGGATAATGCCAAGCCTATTCCATACCCACCTGTATGGTTTCCGGAATCACTTATCTGGTAAAAATTTGAGAATAATTTTGTAAGCTCTTTTTGGTCGATCCCCTTTCCGTTATTTGTAAAATACACGCTGATATCCTGCGTAGTTTGAGTAAAAGTGATAGAAATATTTCCTCCTTCTGGGGTGAATTTGTAAGCATTACTTAACAGGTTGAGAAATACCTTTTGAATTTGTAATACATCCAGCCACAAGTTCTGAGGTTGGTCTGGAAATTTTACAGTTGTTTTTATTCCTTTTTCTTTCCCACTATACTCAAATGCTGATAAAACGTTGGTTATAATAGCCTCAATACTTTGTTCGGATACCTGCAATCGGAGCCCTGTATTATCTATTTTTCTGAAGTCCAGCAATTCGTTTACCAAATGCAGAAGTCTTTGGGAATTGTTGCGTGCATAGCCCAGGTCAACTAATATATCGTCGGATGCCTTGCTCGATTTGACTACTTTTTCGATTGGGTTGATAATCAGAGAGAGGTGTGTACGGATTTCATGGGAAATATTAGTAAAAAAGTCCAGCTTATTCTGGTATAATTCATTCTCTTGCTGAGCGGATTTTCGCATCCATAAAAATCGTAATAAGCTATAAATCAATGCACCAATCAGAAGGATATACAATGTATAGGCATACCATGTTTTCCACCAGGGGGGTAATACCTCTATTTCCAGTGCCAAAGGCTCCTCATTCCCATATCCATCTCCGTTGGCTGCTTTTACTAAAAAAGTATAGTTGCCGGGTGCGAGATTCGTATAGGTAGCTGTATTAGACTGAGTATCGTTCCAGTTTTCTTCAAATCCATCCAGTTTATAAGAGTACTGCTGTTTATCATTTCTATGAAAGTTTAGTAGTGCGAATTCCAGCGAAAATACATTGTGGTGATGCTGGAATGTAAGTTTCTTGACTTTGTCAATGGGCTGTTTTAATATTTGGGTTTCATCATTGAGCTGTACCTCGTTGTTAAATAGTTTGAGTGAAGTAATTACCAGAGGAGAAGGTTGTTCATTCGTCAATATAGTTTCTGGGTCTATGGAAAAAAAATGACGGTTAGTAGAAAAATGAAGATTGCCCTGGTGATCCTTTATTGATTCACTCGCAGGAATCCTTGTATTATGATATAAACCATCATGCTGATCATAAACCTGATAGGTTTTCTTTTCTGGGTGGTATCTGATAAGTTTTGAATTGACAACAATCCACAGGTACCCATTTCTATCCGATTGAATATCATTCAGGTATTCAAGGTGTGGAAAGTTTTTGTCTGTATATAGATTTAGTTTTTTTTTCTTTGCATCAAATAACTGAAGCCCTTGGGTAGTAGCAAACCAAATGCGTCCGGCCGGATCTTCGGCAATACGCCATACTGATATTACTTTGTTCGGTACAAGTCGTTGCACAGGGAAATACTCAAATTCGGAAGAGCCTTTTTTCAAATAAAGAATATGGTCCCCTCCCCCAAACCACAGATTACCATTTGAGTCTTCGAGGCTATTGTGTACATAATCATACACACCAGTGTCAATAATTTCACCACTTTCTTTTTCAAGTTTCCAAAGCCCAAAATCTCCAACAATCCAGAATCTGCCTTCTTTATCTTCAAACAATCTATGTAACCTTCCTTTCAAGGTTTCACTATTTCCTTTAACTTGTAAAGGGTAAACATTTTGCTGATGTGTTTTTATATTATACGAAAACAAGGTATCCTCGCCATTACACCATAAATGATCTTTGTTGTCTACATAGAATGTACTATTATGTATAGAGGACTGAATAGATAGGTCATAGCTGACAGATGAATGGGTGTTGATGTCTAAATAACTGAATTTCCTACGATCCTCGGATACCGTCCAGAGTTTATTCGAGCTGGTGTTTCCCATCCTGCCATTGACATAAATATTCGACTTGGCAGGCCAGTGGTGTATTCTGAGGCCTTTAGTATTCATGTAGCTAACTGCCAGGTAATAACTACCTAACCAAAGCCCCCCCTGATTATCCAGGAAAGAGGAATATAACACGTCATCTGCAAGGCTGTTGGGATTGTCTGGTTCTGTACGGAACCATTGTGATTCTCTGGTTTTAGGATTGAAATAGGCAAGACCGGATTCGGTCGAAATCCATAGCATCCCATTTTCATCAGCTACTATACTTTTTATACGCGGTTCAGAATATGCAGAATGTTTGAATTCAGTAATCAGTTCTGATTGCCTGGTCTGCGTATTAAAATATATTAATCCACTTCCTGTACCAAGCCATAGATTTCCGCTGTCATCTTTAAATATAGTCAGGACTTCATTTATTTTATACCGACTTGTCGATTCTCTTTTATATACATCCTGAAGTGTATGTGCATCAGACATATACACCAAGCCATCTGAAGTCCCAACCCAATATTCGCCCGCTTTCCCTTCTACCATACAATAGGCATGTCCAGCTTTACCATTGAATGATATTTTTTCATCAGCATTTATCTGATATTCATCATTCATTTTTTTAATTTTATCTAATCCATAGACTGTCCCTACCCAGATATTTTTTTGGCTATCCTCTATGGTGAAAAATGCCCAACTGCCAGAAATAGAGTTTGCATTTTTATTATCGTGAAGAAAATTTTTAAATGTTCCTTTATTCGTATTCAATAGACTGATCCCGTCAGATGTACTGACCCACAGGTTGCCCTCTGAATCAATGTTTAAATTCGTTATATAGTCTGATACAAGAGAATTTGGATTGTTTGGGTCGTGTCTATATTTTTTGAATGCTTTTGAATCATACCTATATAATCCTACGGTAGTAGCAAACCACATGAAACCAGTCTTGTCCTGTACAATCTTTAATACGACGCCATTGGGTGCATCAGGAATGTTGGAAAACTGATGGAATGTTTGAGCGGAAGTGCTTAAGGTTAATGTAGTAAACTTGAGTAATAATATTAATTGTAGGAAATTTTTTAGTCTCACTTGGCTAGGGGGTATGTATTATTATTCAGGTATGTAGTTAAATTTCTGTAAATATCGCAAGATTTAATTTAGAACATATTAATAATAGGCTGTATAAGGTTGATTAAATAAGAAAACAAAATAATATTATTAATTGGAGAGGTAATAGAGGTGTTGAAGAAATAAATAATTCGTTGTATAACTGCAATGAAAAAAGTCTGTTCAGTATACAATTGATACCGAACAGACCTACTTAAAAGAGGGGTTAATTCATTTTCCCATTCAAGGGTTTCTTTTTAAAATTTGCTGCGAACAGCTTCATATAATTTGAGCAATTGGCGCTCGAGGATCAGACTGAATTGTTATTACCTTGTCAACTTTTTTGTATCAGCAATTCAGTTCTCTTAGAGGATGATTTGTGATGCAAAAGTGGACAAATTACTATGGTTAAGTAGTAGATTATCTTGTACAATAGGTGTGAATATCTTGTAACAGAGAGATAATGAAATAAAAGAAAATGGAAAACAATAAAAATTATACAAAAAGTGATATTAATATTTAGAGTTGTGTACTCACCCCAATTTTTTATACAAATCTTGAGTTGCAGAAGATAGCAAGGTTTAAAGTAGAATACTTATTAAATAATATCTACAAATACCATTTGAGTATATAGATATTATTTTATAGTCGATGTTGTTGAAAACTAGTTGATCTTAGATTTATATTGGAAACTGTTGATAATATTTAATCAGTCTTTCTGTTACCATTCTTTTTAAATTTTCGTTTTTTATTGAAAGCAGGAAAAGAATTGTATATCCATGTATCATTAAGTACTACGTTAATTTCGATCGTTCAGTCAGGCACAGGTTTTCTCCTTTATGCAAAAGGGTATGTCCGTTTCCGGGAATCATTCCAGCTAATATAATCTACCAGATAAGTCCTTTATCACCCAAGCCTAGTCTTTTGGTAAAGCGGGAAGACATACCAGACCGACTTGAAAAGTATCGTACACTGGCCCCGATGTATGGGGCAGCCTGGGGAGAATAAGCTTCCAGGTTTTGACGCGCGCTGTTAAAAGTACGTAGGGTACGGAAGCCGGTTAAGCCTGCTTCAAGGGAGATATTCAGTACTGTGAACAAATGAAGATTCGCAGCCACACCCAATTTTAAGTGCTGGTAATTGCTGCGACGGAGTAATTTTTCTTCTGGTGTATGTACCTGAAAACCGCCACTGTACCCGTTGAATCCCGCCATCATATCCACATTAAACCAGGGACTGGTCTTGTAATTTACATTGGCCACAAAAGGCAGAATGGCTGTGGCCCGCCAGTTACGGGCAAAACGTTTGTTAACTCCAACTATCGGGATAACCCGTAATTTCTGGTTATAAACAAGGATTGAGCCGTAAATCAGTTGTGATTGGAGACCAAAAACACGCATACGGGCGGCACCACCCCATAACCAGGGTTGGGGGGTAAAAAAGGTTTCATTGGATTCGGTAATGCCAATACCTGCCCCATATACCCACAAACGGTCTTTTATACTTGCCTGCATCCTGATTGCCCCCAGACTGCCGGTTTTGTATCCGTTATCTGGTTCTTTTATTCCACTGATAGTGGGCTGATATTGCGTAAATTGCCCTACCAATACAGTATGAACGGCCCTCAAGTCCAGTTTTTTTCTCAAACTATATCCCACTTGCACCTCACTATGCACCGGTACCATTCCAAAGAAACTGGTACGTGTCATGCCATATTTGGCATCTTCTGACATTTGGGAAGGTGCTATGTAATCAGCTCTCAGTGTGGCATTTGGGTAAAACATACGGCTAAGCGTAAGTTGCTGTGACCGCGCCGAAAAAGTAATCGTCAGAGTAAGGATTAAAAAAAGGAATCGGAAAATGACCATGCCAGGATATTCTTAGTAGTATTGTGGGATTAACGTATAAAATATGCAGGTATTGTTATGAATTATATGAGGTTAACTTCACTCAGAAATATGTTCGTCGGATTTAGCGGTATTGTTCAAAGATATCCTGTCATCACCGGAATAGCATTCCTGAAAATGGTATTTGCTATCTGGCAGGTGCATGTAGAATCTGATTCACCTGGCAAAGATGACGAATTAACACATCTGTTGCTACGTGTATCAATGATGTTAGCCCTGGCATTACCTCTCTTTTATGCATTTCATTTGATCACAAAACAATATTTGTTGTCTAATAAACAGCGCATTATAGCGGCAATTGTAATATGTATATGCCTGTTTATTTATTTTGTTACTTTAAATTCCAAACCGTTGGCTCTGGATTGGTACAGGTTTGGCATCTGTTTTCTGGTTACTCATGCTGTGGTTGCCTTCGTGCCACATGTACGCCATGAGAATATACTGGGTTTTTGGCAGTATAATAAGAATATGGCAGTTCAGTTTCTGAATGCCACATTTTATACGGGTATATTATTTATAGGCCTGATTATTGCCATTTATGCAGTCGAAAACCTGTTTCAATTTAAATTCAGTTTTCCCTCACAAGCCTATACTTTTATTATTCTGGGTTTATTTTTTCATACGTTGTTTTTCCTGGCAGGTATGGAACGGGAAATAGAAAAAGGTGTAACTTTTCCTAAGGCTCTGAAATTTTTTGCACAGTATGCGCTGTTACCGCTGGTGGTTGTTTACTTGCTGATTTTATATGCCTATTCCATTAAAATATTAATTAACTGGGAGTTGCCACAGGGTGGGGTAGCCTACCTGGTGTTGTCGTTGGCTGTGGCAGGTATTCTTGTATATCTATTGGTTTACCCCTGGCAAAATGACTCGGAGGAAAAATGGATCAATCAGTATTCCCGATATTTCTTTCCGGCTGTACTTCCACTGAATATTTTACTTTTTGCAGGAATTGCACGGCGAATCAGTGATTATGACATCACTGAAAACCGATATCTGGTATTGACTTTGGCTATCTGGCTGGCTGGTGTCAGTTTGTATATGATATTCAGTCGCCGGAAAGATATTCGCCTTATACCTTGCACCATGGCTGCTATAGGATTATTTATTTCTGTGGGTCCATGGAATTTGTTTTCAGTTGCTGAAAGGAGTCAGCTACAACGATTTGAGAAAATATTAGAGCGATATAGCCTTTTGAAGGAAGACGGAAAAATTACAGGGAATTCCAAGGTATCTAAAGAGGACTTTTTACAGATATTTGCCGTTACGGATTACTTTAACTCCAGGTCAAATTTACAGATTCTGCTACCTTATCTGACGCAAGTAACCGATACTGTATCAATAGAAAGATTATATAGTAGTATTCGGGATGAGCTATCTCAACATGTGCACTCGGATACCATCCTGCATCAGTCTTATTTATCCTTTCATGTGAAGGGAGATCCAGGATATTCGGATTTGATTTCAATAGAGGACTATGATAAATTGTGGAATATACATTATAATGATTCAACCATTGTATTGAAGGAGGATTACCAACTAACGATTTTGTCAGGTACCGGGTTACTGATATTGGTGCAAGAAGAAGTTGAAATAGCCAGATGGGACCTGAAGCGGAAAATAGAAATGCTGAGTAATAAATATGGCCCGAACGGTTATGAAGTAGCATTTTCAGATATGATCCTGGATAGTAATAATCCTGGTTGTCGGTTGCTTTTAAATTCGATTGCTTTAAATCCGGAAAATAACGGAGGTTCAAAATTCACATTGAACGGTCAGCTTCTCCTCAAAACTAGAAAAACACATGCTAAAATTCCTCCAAGCATACTGGAATGACTTCCTGGATCTGGTATTTCCTCGTATTTGTGAGGCTTGCGAAAAGCCTTTGCAAGGACAGGAATCACTTCTTTGTACCAGGTGCAGAATTGAAATACCTAGGCTGGCATCAGATAGTATTGGGTATGAAGCCACAATCAAAAGGTTTGCTTCCTATCCTGAAGTGATCAGTTTAAATTCTTTTCTGGTCTTTAGCCAGAAAAGTGCAGTACAGCGCTTGATTTATGGATTAAAATATCACAATAAAAAAGAATTGGGCCCATTATTGGGAAGGATGTTCGCTCAGGAAAACACACCTGTCCATGCTGACCTGATATTACCTGTTCCGCTACATCCGAAAAGGGAGAAAGAAAGAGGGTATAACCAAAGTAAAATGTTTGCGGAAGGGCTGGCAGAAATATGGGATATTCCACTTGAAGATAAATTACTGGTCAGAACCCGACATACAAGATCTCAGACAGGTAAATCCAAGCAGGAAAGGGTGGAAAATGTCTCAGGAATTTTTGAGGTAGCTGATCCTGAAAAAATAAAAGACAAGGCAGTGATTCTTACTGATGACGTGATTACCACAGGTGCCACCCTGGAATCATGTATTGTAACATTGGTGGCAGCCGGTTGTCAAAGGATACATATAATAACAATAGCCGCTGCACATCACTGAGCAGCGGCTATTGTTATTAATTCTTTATAAACCGATTATCTCTTTTTCTTCGGTTGACCTGTTGCGATCATTGCACAACGGAAACCAACAGTTGAAGAGGCTGAGTCTTCAGCCATAAACCGGCGAGTTCCTGGAGATAACCAGTAGGCTACATCAGACCATGAGCCTCCTTTATATACCCGTTGTTTATCATCAATAATCGAATTGAAGTTTTTAGTATCATAGTTGGTGGCTTCATCCTGATAACCATCACGACGGAAAGAGTTAATATCTGCCATATCCATGTAAGATAGGGGGCGATAAACATCATATACCCACTCATTTACGTTGCCTGCCATATCATACAGTCCGTAATCGTTAGCCGGATAGGCCCTGATTTCCTGTGTTTGAATGGCCCCATCATTTGATTTTCCTGCTATACCTGCATAGTCACCACGGCCTCTTTTAAAGTTAGCCAGCATCGTACCGGTTTTACGTCCGCGTGGTTGGCGCAATGATGAACCATCCCAAGGATAGATTCGCTGGTTCGATTGGTTTTCATCAGCATATTGTGTGCCGATCATACCTTTGGCAGCATATTCCCACTCCGCTTCCGTTGGAAGTCTGTAAGGGGGTAAAACGTATCCACTCTCAATGCTAAGTGCCGGTGCAGCGGAAGCCGTAGCCACTTCTGCCTCTCCGCCCTCGGCATCATCCGTTTTTTTCTTTCTACCGATAGAAAATCCTTTTTTGGTTTTGGCTGCACCAATCTGACCTTTCTGCGCCATCGCCTGACTGACAGCAGCCGTTCTCCAGGCACTGTAATCATTCGCTTGTAACCATGAAACTCCTACAACAGGATAAAGCCGGAAGCCCGGGTGTCTCAGGTACATTGTTACATAGGAGTCATTAAATGCCAATGGATTAAACCAGACGGTTGTATCAGGCAGCGCCTTTCTGTATACCTCTTCGGTAGAATCCCTTAATACGGCATCCAGATACTCAAGATAGTGAATATTGGCAACCTCAGTTTCGTCAATATAGAACGACTGAATACTGACCGTTCTTTCCAGGTTATCACGGGTATTGGTGACATCTTCTTCAAGAGATCCCATCGTGAAGCGTCCCCCTTCAATATAAACCAGATCAGGTCCTGCCGGTAATGCCTTGTATTGTTTTACCTCCATTCCGTCTTTGCCATTATAGGTTAAACCGGTTTTGGAGCTGGATTTACCAGGCTTAAGACTGGTAGGGTTTTTCTTTTTACATGAACTGACCACCACCAGTAAGGTAAGTGTTAATGCCAGTAATTGTAAACCCGTACTACGCATGAATCTCATCTTATAAAAGAATATCAAATTGTTACAGAATGCAAATATACAGTTCCAAATTTAATTCTGGATTTTTAACAATGATTTAACGGCTCAATTCTTTTAAAATTGTTTGCGCCTGATCAATAGTTTTTACCTCCAAACAAGTCATTATCAGTTTTTCCTTGTAATCCTTGAGTGAAGTTTTCTTTGGATTTTGTTTAATATAGGCAATAATATTGCCAAATCGATCCGATTGAAAGAAACTATCATTCCCGCTTGAAACGAAATAGCCCTTTAATGTATTGTTTTTGATTGTCAGTTTTTCAAAGTGTAAACCTTCAGCCAGCCACCGCAGCCGGACTGTTTTGAGCAATGCTTCTACTTCATGTGGCATCGGTCCGAACCGGTCGGTGAGTTCTTTACCGAAAGCAGTCAGTTCAGGTTCTGTTTTGGTTTCGTCCAATCGGGTATATAACGACAAACGTTCAGAAATATTCTTCACATAGCTGTCTGGAATCAATGCGGCAAAATCAGTTTCAATCTGACATTCAGGAAGTTTAAGGTCTGAAGTACTCATGCTTCCTGTAAACAAGTCTTTAAACTCAGTTTCTTTCAACTCTCTCACGGCTTCGTCCAGGATTTTATGATACATTTCGTATCCCAGGTCGTTCACAAATCCGCTCTGTTCGGCTCCCAGCAGGTTTCCGGCACCACGAATGTCAAGGTCACGCATGGCTACTTTAAAGCCATCGCCCAGATCAGAAAATTCTTCTAAAGTTTGCAGACGCTTACGGGAGTCTTTGGTCAGTCCGGATGCATTGGCGGTCAACAGGTAGCAGAAAGCTTTTTTGTTTGAGCGGCCAACACGCCCCCGCATCTGATGTAAATCTGATAACCCGAACATGTGAGCACTATTGATAATAATAGTGTTGGCATTGGGTATATCAATACCTGACTCAATGATATTGGTGGAGATAAGTATGTCATATTCACCCTCGATGAATTTCATCATCACTTTTTCCAGTTGTTCACCCTCCATTTGTCCGTGCGCTACGCCAATGCGTGCCTCTGGAATAAGACGAAGCACAATATTGGCAATGGATTCAATATCGGAAACCCGGTTATGCACAAAAAACACCTGTCCGTTGCGACTTAGCTCAAAACTGATCGCATCCCGTATAAATTCTTCACTGAAAGCTCTCACTTCTGTGGTGACGGGTTGGCGGTTAGGAGGAGGAGTGTTAATTACGGAAAGATCACGCGCTCCCATCAAAGAGAAATGAAGGGTACGTGGAATGGGTGTGGCGGTCAAAGTCAATACATCCACATTGACACGCATTTCCTTGAGCCGGTCTTTGGCTTTGACGCCAAACTTCTGTTCTTCGTCTATAATCAGTAGTCCCAGGTCTTTGAAATGGACATCTTTATTCAAAATCCGGTGCGTACCGATTAATATATCAATTTTGCCTTCTTTTGCCAGGGCCAGAGTTGCCTTGATCTCTTTGGTTGATTTGAACCTGTTAATATATCCTACATTAACCGGGAAACTTTGAAGACGCTCGGCAAAAGTTTTGTAATGTTGCATGGCGAGGATCGTCGTTGGAACCAGCACAGCCACCTGTTTGCTGTCGCAAACGGCCTTGAAAGCTGCTCTGATTGCCACTTCTGTTTTCCCAAATCCAACATCTCCACATACCAGCCGATCCATAGGATAGGGCTTTTCCATATCTTCCTTGACGTCTCCTGTGGATTTGGATTGATCGGGGGTGTCTTCGTATAAAAATGACGATTCCAGTTCGGCCTGCATATAATTGTCCTTACTGAAGGCAAATCCATGTGCCTGTCGCCTTTTTGCATACAGGGAAATCAGCTCATGCGCGATATCCTTGATTTGCTTTTTGACTTTTTTCTTCTTGTTATCCCATTCTTGCGAGCCAAGCTTACTCATTACGGGTGGTGTACCTTCTTTCCCTGTAAAACGGGCAATCTTGTGAAGGTTATGTACACTTACATATAACAGGTCATTATCCCGGTAAACCAGTCTGATGGCCTCCTGCTCTTTGCCGCCCACATCAATTTTTTCCATGCCTGCAAAGCGCCCGATGCCATAATCAACGTGGGTTACAAAATCACCTGCATGCAAGGTCCGCAGTTCTTTTAAAGTCAGTGCTTTTGATTTACTGAATTTGTCTCGAATCCTGTAGCGGAAAAACCGGGAGAAAATCTGATGGTCGGTATAACAAACGATTTTCATCTGGCTATCAATAAATCCTTCACGCAAGGGTATATTCAGCGGTCTGAATTTAAGCAGCGGGTCAATTTCTTCAAATATGCGTTCCAGTCGGTCAAACTGTCGCGGTTGCTCAGCTGCGATGATATTTATAAATCCCTGTTGCTGATTGTCGATCAGGTCTTCTGCCAGACGGCTAAAATCCTTATTAAAGGATGGCTGCGGGTGACAGTTGTATTTGGATAGCGGGGTAAAATCGGTTTCGTCGGTATTTTTTTTAAAATAGAATTTTTTGCCAAACTCAATGGTTTTGAACTTCTTGATAAGATTCAGAAAACTTCTGCGTGTTTCAAATAGCACCTGGGGGTCTGACACAATCTGAATTCCACCCTTTCCTGTAATCTCTTCAAGTGATTGCTCTGCTTTCTGGTAGCTTTTGTCTACAATTTCAAGCGTAAATTCAACATCCTTAAACCAAATGCGGGTGTCAGCAGGTAAAAAATCAAAAAATGGTTCTCTCGTTTCATGGATCATCTTTTGTTGTATGTCCGGCACCACGTTGATAAAATCCACACTGGTGATGGATAGCTGCGTGGCAGGGTCAAAGGAGCGGATACTTTCCACTTCATCGCCAAATAGCTCAATCCGGAAAGGGAATTCACTAGCGAATGAAAATACATCCAGAATACCACCACGGACTGAGAACTGCCCCGCTTCTTCCACAAAATCAGCAATTTCAAAACCATAATTGTTAAGAAATTCTGTCATGAACTCGGTATCCAGTTTTTCGCCTTTTTTAACAGTAAAAGTGTTGGCAATCAACGACCGGCGGTTAATAACCTTTTCGAACAAGGCCTCTGGATAAGTGACAATCTGAAGTGGCTGTGGATGTGCAGTATTTAATTTGTTAAGGATTTCGGCCCGTTGAAGTACATTGGCATTGTCTATTTCTTCGTATTGATAGGGCCTTTTATAAGAAGGTGGATAGAACAAAATATCGGTTCCTTTCAGCAAATGCTGAAGATCGTTCTGAAAATAGGCTGCTTCTTCCCTGTCCGATAATACATACAAATCAATTTTGGGGGATTGCCGATGTATGGCTGCCGCTATAATGGCATCAATACTTCCTACCAGGCCTTTGATATGTACATGATGAAGATCGGATAGGTCAGCACTGACCTGATTTTGTATTAACTGAAAAAAGCTATCGTGAGCGTATAGCTTCAGTAAATCATCGACTTCCAAGCGTCTTAAGTTTATTTTAGTTTATAAAAGCATTCAATATTTGAATGCACAAAAGCCCTTGAGCGGCTTTTTACTTTGGTTGAATGAACAACAATCTGAGATTTTTAATTGTTCCGGAAAATACTGAAGACACCTCAATTTTGTTCTGAATCTTCAATATGGTGAATTTTTTCCAGCGGTACCGAGCTCCATATCCCGTTCAATCAATTTTTATTATTGAATTGTTATTGTTTTAAAATGAATTTCGACTAAGTGACATATGTCTAACTGTTTATTTGTAAACCCTTTAACAATGAAAAATCAACTCAAAATCAATCGGATCATTGCCATCTTATGGCTATTTGTCGTCATCTTTTTTGTTAACTGCAAAGGAGATAAGTTAAGTATAGATCCCAAAGCAAAAGCAGTGGGGAGTCAGGTTGCAGAAGAAAAGGGAATCGAAAAAGAAACTCAAGGTTTGGTGAATAAAATCAATTAGTGAGCCGATCATCGAGTTTGCAACTTTTCCGGCTTTCCGATTCAGAAGGCAGCAGATGAGTATAATATCCAGGTAGCAAAACGGTCGTTTTTACTACCTGGGTTTGTATGGATTTATAGGACAAGCGTAGTTCCTGCATTGCCGGAGACGGCCTTTTCCAGATCATCGGCATGACAGATAATTACTTTACTAACTCCCTGCTTCAGCGCAGCGAAGGCGTTGTCCAGCTTAGGAATCATCCCTTTATATATTACACCGTCCGCTTTATAAGCTGCATAGCTGTCTGGGTTCAGTACCGGTATCACACTTTCGTCATTTTCCGGGTCAGACAATACTCCTTTTTTTTCGAAGCAGTAGATCAGGCTGGTAGGGAAATCATTGGCCAGCCCAACGGCCGTAGCTGATGCCATCGTATCTGCATTGGTGTTAAGGAGCATTCCCTCCTGGCTGTAGGTCAGCGGCGCAATAACCGGCACCAGCCCTGCCTCAATGAACGTTTTCAAGACTACTGAACGCACCTCTTCCACATCTCCGACATATCCGTAATCAATTGTTTTTACCGGTCTTTTTACTGATCTAATTATACCCGCGTCGGCACCCGTTAGTCCTAATGCATTACATTGCAACGACTGTAGCTGAGCGACAAGGTTTTTGTTTACCAATCCGCCGTATACCATGGTGACGACGTCAAGCATGGCTTTATCCGTAATCCGGCGACCATCCACCATTTGCGTTTCGATGGAAAGCTGTGCGGCCATTTGGGTGGCTATTTTTCCGCCGCCATGTACCAGAATCTTATTATTTTGCAGTTGTGAGAAACTTTTGAGAAAGCGTGTGCAGGCGTCAGGTGAATCCAGCACATTTCCTCCTATTTTGATAATGAACAATGACATTTGTAGATATTAGGCGTTGAACGGGCTAAATTATCAGGAATGGCTGTGAAAGGCAATATTTTTCTTACAGTTAAGGTATTTTTCATTGAAAATTCATTCAATATTACGGCTGTGAAACGGTCATCAGCCCATCTGTTCCAACACATTAACGAATACTGCCATCTCCTCAGCGGTACCCAGGCTTACCCGGCACCAGGGTTTGCCGTCAATCTCAAAAGCGCGTATCCCTACACCCTTTGCGGTCATTTGAGCAAGCAGTTCTTTGCCGGATATCTGCACCGGAAAAAGGACGAAATTAGTGAATGACGGTATAAAGGAATATTTCAGTCGTTGCAGGTGGCTATACAGATATTCTCTTGCTTCCTGGTTTTTCGTACAGGTCATCTGTTGAAATGCATGATCAGAAAGACTTGCCGAGGCGGCCAGTGCCGATGTACAGGAAATTCCTCCTTCACTGCGTGCAATTTTCTGCATGTGTCCGATAAATCCTGTCCGTCCAACCAGATACCCCACCCGAAGACCTGCCATTCCCATTACTTTGGAAAATGTACGGCAAATAATCACGTTCTCATTCTCTTTTACCAGTGAAACCATACTTTCTGTATCGGTATCGTCCGCCAGTTCAATATAAGCCTCATCTATAAAAACCGGGACTTTTCCGGCGACACGCCTACAGAAATCAGCCAGTTTTTTACTATTGGTAACTGACCCGACCGGATTGTGCGGATTGCAAATATAAATCAGCCGGGTTTGGCTGTCAATGGCTGCTTCCATGGCGTCCAGATCATGCGACCAGTCGGTCCTACAGGGAATTGCTTTCCAGTCGGCACCCACCGCTTTGACCACGTTGATAATTGACATGAATGTTGGGTCAGCGGAGATGATATTTCCTTGCCCGTCACTGAATAAAACCATTGCTACTCTCTCCAGCAGATCTGAAGAGCCGGGGCCCATCATAATATTACCACGGCCTACCCCTTCTTTATCAGCAATCCGGCCAATCAATTGATGGACTTCTGCGCCCGGATAGCGGTTGCCACCGGCAGCAATTGACTCAGACACAGCCAGCCTGACAGACGCCGGTGGCCCATAAGGGTTTTCATTGGCGTTGAGCCTGACAGTCAGAGGGGAAGCCTTTGCATCCTCCTCAGGAATTACTTCCCGGAGCCTGGGACTACGGAAAATGTGCCGGTCAGCATCAAGTGTAAGGGGGAAGTCAGCAAATGGACCACCGGACAGGGGCGAACCTGCCTGAAGCTTTATTTCCGGTAGCGCTGCAAGAGTGGTTAGGGATATAATGCCGGATTTGAGCAGACTGCGACGGTTTATTATCTTTTTCATCTCTGAGCGGATTAAAATCTGTGACGATCAATGAAATCAGGAGTCTGTTATTATTACATGGTTATGTATTAAATAGCAACTTTGCAACGCTGTAAACCAAATAAGAATTCAGGTACCAACCAGGCAGAAAACTTACAGAAAGCTAAGAATGTTTTTTGAAAATTTAATATTCTGTATTGATTATTTGTCAGGAACCCAAGATGATGACACAATGGGTGTGCTTTATTTGAATGTAATTGCAAATCAGTTGATTGAGAGAAAATAGAATACCGGTTGACAGGATGGCTGACGTGTGACAGCCGCCTTTATGAAAAAATATTCCCGGAAGGATTCCCGGAAGGATTCCCGGGCAGGGCAGATGATCGGACCATCAACAGAATAGGGGCTTTCTTGTGCAACCCTCACTTTTAATGTAGGTTTGTAATTATGAATACAAAGAGATGGATCATAGCTGATGAACTTTCACCGGTGCAGCAGGAAACGGTTGCAGCGCTGGGTGCGGCAATCAACGTGTCGGATATGCTGGCCGGACTGCTGGTGCAGCGTGGGATTACTGATTTTGAGCAGGCAAAAGCCTATTTCAGGCCCCAACTCACGCACCTGCACGACCCCTTTACGATGCAGGATATGGATTTGGCAGTGGAAAGGCTGGATGCCGCCATTCTCAACCGTGAAAAAATTCTGGTGTATGGAGATTATGATGTGGACGGTGCTACTTCGGTAGCCATGTTTTATGGGTTTCTGTCGCGCTTTAGTACGGATCTGGAATACTATATCCCTGATCGTTATTCGGAAGGATACGGCGTGTCATGGCAAAGTATTGAGTGGGCACAGCAAAATGGTATCACCTTGATTGTTACCTTGGATTGCGGTATCAAAGCAATGGACAAAGTCGCATATGCAGCCACTCTGGGAATTGATTTTATCATCTGTGATCACCACAGGCCGGGAGATGAAATACCAGAGGCAGTTGCTGTGCTAGATCCTAAGCGGGCAGATTGTGCCTATCCCTATAAGGAGCTTACCGGCTGTGGAGTTGGTTTTAAATTGCTGCAGGCCTGGTGTATACACACGGGAAAAGATCCCTTTGAATTATACGATTTCCTGGATCTGCTAGTCATCAGTATAGCTGCGGATATTGTGCCAATCACAGGCGAAAACCGTGTGTTGGCTTATTATGGACTGCTCCGTTTGAACAGTAATCCCCGCAAAGGCATCAAAGCATTGATTAAAGTCGCTGGTTTTAAAGATTCGCTTGATATTATGAACGTGGTGTTCGGGCTGGGGCCGAGAATCAATGCTGCAGGACGGATCAAGCACGCCGGAGAAGCCGTGCGGCTGCTGTTGAGTGATGAGGAGGAGGAAGCAGATAATTTCGCGATGGAAATTAATCAGCACAACAACGACAGACGGAATTTCGATTCTACAATTACCGAGGAAGCACTTCTGATGATTCGGGATAATGACGGTTTTCTGCAGGCAAAGAGTACGGTGCTGTATAAAGAAGACTGGCACAAAGGGGTAATCGGTATTGTGGCCAGCCGTTGTATTGAGCATTTTCACCGCCCTACCATCATTCTTACATTATCCAACGGGAAAGCTACGGGCTCCGCACGTTCTGTGCCGGGCTTTGACGTATATGAGGCGATTGAAGAATGTGCGGAACTTCTGGAGCAATTCGGTGGCCATACTTTTGCCGCAGGGCTTACACTGGCACCTGAAAATGTAAATTTATTCAGGGAAAAATTTGAAGCGACGGTTTCTAGCAGGATGATGCCTGATCTTCTGACACCACTGATCAATATAGATAAGGAAGTCAGCCTCAGTGAAATTACCCAGAAGATGTACAATATCCTCAAACAAATGGCGCCTTTCGGACCGGGAAATATGGCGCCGGTTTTTGCAAGCCATCAGGTAAGCCTGGTGGGTGTACCCATGATCATGAAGGAAAAGCATATCAAATTTGAGGTAACACAGGATGGAGTGCCCCCCCTGACCGTGATCGGATTTGGCATGGCAGAAATTTATCCACAGCTGATTTCAGGAAATACCTTTTCAATCTGCTATACGCTAAATGAAAACAATTTCCGGAATGTTAAAACGCTTCAGCTTATGTTGAAAGACATTCGGTTTTCGTAGCTCCCGTTTGGGGTCTCGGCAATGTTATTGGAAAATCGCAAAACGGCTGATAGAAAATGAAACAATTGCCCCCCAGATAAGCCCACTTGCTAACATCCAGGAATAGGCTGTGGTACGCGGGATGCGGAATGCTGCAATCAGGATAGCTCCCAAAGGCGGAGTGAACAATATGGGAGTGAGAAAAGCGATTCCGACTACGCCAAATTTTTGCCATATTTTCACTGCAGTTCTGCTTGTTCTGGAAAATATTTTCTTAGGGGATTTGCGGAATCGATCGCGTAGTCTACTGATTTGCTGTGTGAGGGTTGAACCCACCAGTATGGTAAACATCATACCTGCCGTACTGCACAGTGCTGTTTCAACCCAGCTTATCCCCATTGCATAGCCTGTAATAGGCCCGCCGAAGAATTTCAATGAACTGGCGAGAGCAATTGTAAGGTATTTCAGAATAATATCCATTAATGTACCTGGGACCTGATAAGCATGGTGGCAAGTTGACGAATTTCCTTGTCTGATTCAAAATAATCTCCTATTGTTGGATGTTCTATAAAGCTGCCTTTCTCTGCACACTTTTCGATTATTTCAGAAATCTCAAGGAAGCCTATTTCATCCTTCAGAAATGCCTCGACCGCAATTTCGTTGGCTGCATTGATAATGCAGGGCATATTGCCGCCTTTTGACATGGCTTCATATGCTATAGCCAGGTTCCTGAATGTACTTTGGTCAGCTTTTTCAAAAGTCAGATGTGGGTACTGGAGAAAATCGAACCGGGGGAAATCCGAACCAATCCGCTGGGGATAAGCCATTGCATACTGAATTGGCAGGCGCATATCAGGCAATCCCATTTGCGCTTTCATGCTGCCGTCTTCAAACTGTACGATAGAATGGATAATACTTTGCGGGTGAACAATCACATCAATTTGCTCAGGTTGAAGTCCGAACAGCCAGCGTGCTTCTATCACTTCAAGCCCTTTGTTCATCAAAGTAGCGGAGTCAATAGTGATTTTTGCGCCCATGCTCCAGTTGGGGTGTTTTAGCGCCTGCTGACGGGTGACTGTAGAAAGGAAATCACGGGTTTTTCCGCGGAACGGTCCTCCTGAGGCAGTCAGAATGATTTTTTCAATCGGATTATGTGCTTCACCAGTCAGACATTGAAAAATAGCTGAGTGTTCAGAATCGACGGGTAATAATGGCACCTGATGTTTAGCGGCCAATTCGGTTACCAAATCGCCTGCCACCACCAGTGTCTCTTTATTTGCCAAGGCAATAGGTTTGCCTGCTGAAATAGCCGCAAGAGTAGGGCGTAATCCTGCAAAACCCACCATGGCGGTCAATACCATATCAACAGAATCGGCAGTCACCACTTCACAAAGAGCCTCTGAGCCTGACAATACCGCAATACCATGTGGTTGGAGGATATTCCTTACTTTTTCCCATTGAGAATCATCGCTGATCACTACAACCGAGGGATGGTGAGCAAGTGCCTGTTCAATCAACAAGGTGGCGTTTTTTCCCGCAGTAATCACTTCTGCTTTAAAAAGATGCGGGTTTTTGCTGATAACATCCAGCGCCTGAGTGCCGATAGAGCCTGTTGAGCCCAGAATTGCAATCCGTTTTTGTCCGTTCAGTTCCTTCATTTTGCAAAACTACATAAAAGGCACATTAGTAGAGTGGTTTCACTGTGCATTAACTGCAATTGGGCTGAAGTAACGGTGAGTGGCTGGCAGATCTTACAAATTCCAGGCTGAGTGGTGCATTCAGGTTTTTTCTGCTCTGCTACCGGGGCGGGTAGATGCAAATCAGTCGAAAAAAGTCAATCGGCGATCATTGATATAGGCGTCGAAACACATCTTGATCTGTTGTTCATTATTTTTTTCTTCTGCTAATGGCGGCAGATCGTCTGAACTAAAATACCTGCTTTCGATTGTTTCTGAGTTGGATAAAAACCCGCCGTCTATTATTTCACACAACACAAAAGCTTTCATAACGCCATAGGCGTAAACTGGGGTATTGTGCAGGTTTCTGTCTTGAATAGCTATTAACCTGACCGGAATGATATTCAGACCCGCTTCTTCTTTTACTTCCTTAACCGTATTGGACTTTATGGATTCGTTCACGTCCACCCATCCTCCAGGCAAGGCCCACGTACCATTCTTCTCTTTAACAAGCAATATTTTATTATCCTGAAATATGGCTGCTCTCGTGTCTAGTTTTGGTGTTTGAAATCCTGTTTCATTACAAAAGATTTCTTTTACATAATCGATGGAATAGCCGCTACCCAAACTTATCATTTCAGCTGAAATATCTCTTATGCGCTCAAAACGCTCAATGTCAAAGTGATCTCTGGAGTAAGTCAATCCTCCCTGTGACAGAAATTGTAATTCCCTGGCAAGTTTTACCCATTGCGGTTCACGTGGCGTTTCTTTTTTAAGAGACAGCGTATAAGGGATATCTTCTGGGGATGTAAAATAGTCATCTGCCTTAATATTCATAACAGAATGACAGCCCCATAAGGCTAATCCGGATTTGATCCCTGCGCGGTCTGCACACTGCATATCATAAACTGTATCTCCAATGTAAATAACTTCCTCTTTACCAGTTCCGGATAATTCCAGAAATTTAAGTACCGGGTCGGGGAATGGCTTTGGACGAGCACTGTCATCAGCACAAACAACGGTATCAAAGTAATCTGCTAATCCAAATGGAAGGAAATCGCTTCGGTATTCAATCTGGGTCTTTGAGGTTATAATCCCCAGTCCGTAACCTAGTGATTTCAGTTCTTTAATGACACTTTCTATTCCGTCAAACAGTTTAATGGTATGCGTGTATTTCCACAGGTTGTTATTCCAGATTGCATTTCCGCTTTCAGTATCCGTAATGTTGAGTTGCCGCAGAGCCACTTCTCCGGGTATTCCCAAAGCAAAAGCCAGTTCCGATAGCTCCGGGCGTTTATCCGTTAATTCGATCACGGTGTCCTGTAGTGAGTTCAAAACAGCAAACTCAGTATCAAGTAATGTTCCGTCGATATCAAAAATTACAGTGGTAATCATTATTTTCTCTATTTACTTAAAAAAAACCTAGCAAATTTAGAGAGTATCTATGTCATAAAATTTGTGATAGATTAAAAACGTATCTACACTAATATTCAGCACGTATCTTACTTAGCGTGGGTAAAGTTAGACCAAGGTAGGAAGCGATATGCCCTAAATTTACCCGGTTACATAAATCGGGGAAGTCCGTTATCAGCTTTTCATATCTTTCTTTGGCCGAAAGTGTTAATCGTTCTATCCGGATGTCCTGTAACAGCAGGAACAGATCTTCGTTAAAAACCCTCACCCAGTTGGCTATTTCTATATTCTCTCTGCATAATTTATTCAGTGCCTCGATGGGAATTGAATAGGTAACGGTTTCTTCTAAAGTTTGTACATACTCAAAACCTGTCCTGTTTTTATAAAAATCCAGCGATCTGTAAGTGATGTCTCCTTCTTTACAGAACCAGGTCGTAATTTCTTTTCCTCTAGAGAGGATATACGATCTTGTGAGTCCTGATTCTATAAAATATGCTTTTCTGTTACGCACATGAGCATTTACGATATGAGTTTTGGGCGGAAATAAATCCTTTTCAAAATAGGATATCAGTGATCTGATTATTTCATCAGAAACCGCGTACTTTTTTTTTATGGAATCTATTATATTTTTCACAGGGGCCTTACAGCGTAATTTATATTAAAAATTCGGGTTTGTTTCCGTATTAACGAAGAATAGGCAAGGAGCGCTTCAGCGTTAAATGCATAAAAAAACTTCCCCTGAAAGCCTGAGCTACGAGGAAGTTAATAATCAGTAGTTTTCTTTAAGTTGTTTATCTTCCGAAAAGCCGTTGCCAGAAACTTTTTGCTTTTTTAGTCCCTTGGTTTAACGCTTGTCCGACGTCTTCCTTCAGTTCACTGATTTCTTCCGAGACATTCTCTTGCAAATGCGCAATTTTGGCCTTTGTTTCAGCCAATGATTCAGAAAAATCTTCCCTTAAATCATCAAATTCCTCTTTGGCATCTTCTCTCAGGTCATGTAACTTTGCTTTTGCTTCTGACAGATTTTCCTGCGTATCTGTTTTTAGTTTATCTAGCCTTGCTTTGGCTTCATTGGCTATTTCAGCTGCTTTTTGCTTGGCATCATCCAGCTTTTCAGCGGCTTCTTCCCGGGCATCTGTCAATTGATTTTTTAAGCCATCAGAGATGTCTCCAGCCTTTTCCTTGGCATCGTCAAAATAATTTTTCGCACTTTCCTGAACTTCTGTAGTACGATCTGTCAAATCATTCCTAACTTCTTCCACAGCTTCTAATGTGTCTTCAGTCTTGGCTGCAATCTTATCTGAAATCTCAGCTGCATTTTCTTTGATTGACTCTGCAGCCTCTTCTGCTGTCACCTTCGCACTATCCAGTTGGCTCTCTACCTGTTCCTTCACTTCTATAGCACGATCTGCTAAATCATCCCGAACTTCTTCGGCGGATTCGAGAGTGTCCTCAGCTTTTGCAACTATATTATCTGAAATATCCGCTACTTCTTCCTTTATTGCCTGACCAGAATCCTGCGCTTTTTCTATGGCTGGTGAGACAGCGTCTGCTGTATTGGCAATGGCTTCTTTGGCAGATTCGTTCAATTCATCAGCTTTGTCAAGGAGGTCCTTTTTTAATTCCTCGGAGCTATCATGCGGAGTGGGGCTGTTGTCTGGCATACTGGGAATAGTTTTGTGAATCAGAAAGTTATGGAATGGAATTATATAATGCAAAATTCTGAATCAAAAATAAACCAGCTAAAAAATAGGGGTAACAGAATACCCTGCTTGTCGGAGCAACCTGATTACTCCTTCCTCTCCTCCCAGATGTGCTGCACCCATAGCAAAAAATGTACTTTGCTTGTTAACCTGCTCTATCATAGTGGCGATCCAGGAGCGGTTTCTGGCATTCAGCAGTATTTCTTCCTGATTCTGAAAATCAAACTCACTCTCCTGGCTGATTAACCTGAGCTTTTCAATATCCTGGCTTTTGTAAACCTCCACCAGTTGCCCGAATTCCTCTTTTGCTTTGGGTAAATCCTTGATGAGTGATAGTAGCATTCCTGCCTGTTTTTGGTAGGGAATAGAATCAAAAATAGCAAGCTGTTGCTCAATCGTTTCCAGTCCTTTGACTTCCTTTCCTTCCTTATGAGCCATCTTCATGAGGTTTAATTCATACGATTCCGGCTGACAACCTAAAACTCGGTTGAATAAAATGCTTGACAGAAAAAAAGGTTTGGTCTGATCAAACAGGGAAACGTTAAGTCCAACAGAGTCCTTAAAAAATTCGCTGATCAACCCATAATCTTCTTTTGATAACAGCTCCGATAATCTGGCTTCACCTTTCATTGCCATATTTTTAGACATAGATGCCATTAATTCCGGGTCATCCATGTCAATTTCAAGATAGAGTTCTTTGGAGACTGCTAACTTTTCGGCCAGAAGTGATGGGTAATTCACATCTTTAGGACAAATCAGGTGAATAGTACCAAATAAAAAGGATGGTTCTTTGAGATCTTTCCCGGAAATTTCCCAGAATATAGAATGTTTGTCTTCAGATGTATTTTGTGCCAAACATGGCAAAATTGAAACAGCAGAGAGTATTAAAACAGAGGCTGTAACCTTTAGAGCTTTACCTGCAAATATCATAATGGATTTGATTGGTGATGATACTCCTGATTTCCAATGCGGAATTTTCCAAAATACTTTCTAACTGGAAATCCTTTTTACAACTTCCCATAGTCGGTCGGCAGGGGTGCAAAGTGAAATCCTGATATATCTTCGGCCTTTTTCTCCGAAAATAAATCCGGGTGCGAGAAAAACATGCTTTCGGGTCAGCAAATCATTGACCAGGTCTTCTGAAGAGCTGATTTGCTCAGGTAATTTACCCCATAAAAACATACCTTCCTGCGCTGGGTCCCAGGTGCAGCCAAGTGTTTTAAGGATTGCCTCCGCTGCTTCCAGGCGTGTTCTGTAGACTTCATTTCTGTTGTGATGCCATTCATCGGAGTTGTGCAGGGCTACAATGGCCGCCTCTTGCATGGCCAAAAACATGCCGGTATCTACGTTGCTTTTGATTTTCAGGATGTTGTCTAAGTATGCCTTGTCTCCACTTACCCATCCCAGTCGCCACCCGGGCATATTATGGGATTTGCTCATGGAGTTAAGCTCAATTGCCACCTCTTTGGCGCCCGGTATAGAAAGCAGGCTGAGGGGTTTCTTTTTATTGAGCACCATACTGTACGGATTGTCGTGGCAAAGCAATATGCGGTGTTCCTTTGCAAATGCCACTGCTTGTTCAAACAACGCTGTTGTGGCAGGTGCACCGGTTGGCATATGCGGGTAATTCATCCACATGATCTTGGTTCGTTCTGTAACCAGGTTCTTTAAGGCTTGCCAGTCGGGCTGCCAGCCATTATCTTCCTGTAAGGGATATTCAATCACATGGGCACCGATCATTTTACTGACGGAACGGTAAGTCGGATAACCCAGTTCAGGCACAAGAACCTCATCGCCTTCATCAAGAAAAGTCAGAGAAATATGCGTAATGCCTTCTTTTGAGCCTATCAGGGGTAGAATTTCAGTGACTGGGTTCAGGGTCACATCGAACGTTTGTTGATAATATGCTGCGATCGCTTGCCTAAATCCCGGCGTGCCTGCATAAGGCGGATATCCATGGGAAGCAGGTTTTGAAGCAGATGCAGATAACGCTGCTATGGTTTCTGGGGAAGGTGGCATATCCGGATTGCCAATTCCTATATTAATTACATCGTGGCCGTCAGCAATTAATTTACGAACCTCTGCAAGTTTAATTGAAAAGTAATATTCAGAGGTCTGTTGTGTCCGTTTCGCAGGGGAAATTATCATTCGGAATAAAATATCATTTGAAATAGTGCGGCAATTTAATGATTTTAAGAGTTAGCCAAGTTTATTTTGAGAAGGGAAAATTATTTTAATAGTATTTTTTAAGGTAAAAACTGCGCATTTTCGTCTTGATAATATGTCTGATTAATACAGGCCACTAAAAATTGTTAACTAAAATTTAAAATATCAATGACTATTCCTACTGAAACGGGTGTCTCACGCCGTTCTTTTCTGTATTCTGTCAGTATGTTAGCTGCAGGTACAGCTATGTCAGTCCCCGCCGGGGCTTTTGGAGTTGCTAAAAAACTGCGTATTGTTTTAGTTGGAACAGGAGTTCGTGGTGTGTCTTTTTGGGGAAAAAGACTAGTTGATCAATATCCTGATTTGCTTGAGTTTGTGGGATTATGTGATATTAACCCAGGGCGTGTCAAATATGCCAAGGAGTTTATGAAAGTATCCTGTCCGGTTTTTACAGACTTTGATAAAATGATTGCCCAGACCAAGCCGGATCTGGTGATAGTTACAACCAAGGATTCCAATCATCATGAGTTCATTATCAAGGGTCTGGAGAGCGGCATAGACGTGCTGACAGAAAAGCCACTGACCACTGATGAAGTAAAATGTCAGGCAATTCTGGACGCCGAAAGAAAATCAGGCAAAAATCTGATTGTTGGCTTTAACTACCGTTGGGGACCTTATGTTACACGTATCAAAGAGCTTATTGCTGAAGGAGCGATCGGTGATATCACCTCTGTAGATTTCAACTGGTACCTCAATACACACCACGGCGCATCTTATTTCAGAAGATGGCATGGTCAGATGGACGGGGGTGGATCATTATGGGTTCACAAGGCGACGCATCATTTTGATTTGCTGAACTGGTGGCTGGATTCTGACCCGGAAGAGGTGTTTGCCTACGGAGCGCTGGAACACTATGGTAAGAATGGGCCTTTCCGTGGTAAAAATTGCCGTACCTGTGCGCATAAATCAGATTGTAAGTACTATTGGGATATAACCAAAAGCAGGCATGACATGAAAATGTATGTTGAAAATGAAAAATATGATGGTTATATACGTGATAACTGCTTATTCCGTGAAGAAATCGATATCTATGATAAAATGTCGGCACAGATTAAGTATGCCAACCAGGCAGTCGTCAATTATTCATTGACTACCTATTCTCCATTTGAGGGATGGAAAATTGCCTTTAATGGACAGAAAGGAAGAATTGAGGCATGGTTGGATATCCCTTGGATGAGCAATGATAAAATGGATCAGGCCGGGCTGCATGCCGCTGAAATGAATCAGGCAGGTAATGCTGATGTAACGCATGAACCAATGATTGTATTTAAGAATTGGGAAGACTATAAGATGGTGCATGTAACCAGTGAAAGAGCCGGTCATGGTGGTGGAGATAAGCGATTACATGATAAAATATTTAAGAATCCCAATTCACCGGATCCATTAAAACATACAGCCGGTGTGCGCGACGGAGCCATGTCGATCCTGATTGGGGTGGCGGCAAGGAAGAGTATAGAGGCGGGGAAACCCATTAAAATTGGAGACCTGACAGATCTGAAGCCATCGCCTAACCGTTCCTCATAGAACGTGAATTCATCAAAATTGCCTGGTACAGTTAAGTTGCTGCTGTATCAGGCTTTTTTTTTGGATATCTTTAATACAGGCAACTACAGGATACCAGGATAAATGGAATTTGTAATATTTGGTTAAAATATTTAAACTTTGGATGTGTCGCCCTTCCGGATAAAGTTTATCAGTTCAAATAGAAATTCTAACCTTAATTTCAGGTTATGGAGTATGCTTGTCTGAGTGATGTCATGTTGGTTAAATTACTGAAAGCAGACGATAGTGCCGCTTTTAGAGAAATCTATAACAGATATTGGTATGTAATGTTCAATACCGGTAAAAGAAAACTGTATACTGCTGAAGTTGCCGAGGAAATCATCCAGGATATTTTCACTGATTTGTGGGAAAGGCGTAGCACGGTACAGATCGACCACTTGAAAGGCTTTCTTTTTGGTGCCCTAAAATTTCAGATTTTTAATCATATCCGCCGCCAGCTAGTGCAAAAAGAATATGAAAAATACAGTCAGAATGCCCATCCCTTCTACGACCACCATACCGAAAACCTACTTGCCTATGAAGACTTGTTTCAGGCAATTGAAAACGCAATAGAGCAGCTTCCTGAAAAAACACGGACGATCTTTCGTATGAGCCGTTTGGAAAATCATTCGGTAAGGGAAATTGCAGCAAAACTTAATATTCCGGAACGTACAATCGAGTATCATCTGACCCAGTCATTACGAGCACTTAGAAAAAATTTGAAAGAGTTTGTCAGTTTTATATGGGTTATTTTGATTCCTTTTTAACCCGATAGGAGTTTGTGATATTTTGATTAGAAACTGTATGCAGCACCAGGAATAGTGTACCTGATATTTCAACTGTAGACCGAACAAGCGACTTGGTTCGTAAGATGGAATAGATTGAAGCATTTGCCTGCTGTTAAAATAACCTCTCAGAATATTCGACTTTCATAAACAAGATATAAAGTATATTAGACCTGATTAATTCAATTGTTACGCTCATTTCTGATGCCTTCCTACTCTTATGCTTCTTGTTTTTAAATCACAGGACTGGTAAAATATACTGCCCGCTATTCGAGGTAGTATCCATATGAATAAAACAAGAAAATTTAGTTCCTACTGGAGTTATAATATAAATAATCAAATAAATAAAAGTATTTATTGCGGTATTTCGTGTCTTGAGTTACTACATTTTAAACAGAGGAAGTTTTAATTTTTTATCATTAATGAGCCGTAAAAAATTATCAGATCTAATTCGGAATTACCAAAATGGTACCTGCTCAGAAAAAGAACGGGAATTATTGGATTACTGGTATCAGTTGCTGGATCAGGATGAGAAGGGAAAAGATGAGGTTGAGGATAAAGCGCGTGAACAGTTCTTATGGGAAAATATTTCCAAACGTACTCAATACACTGATTCCGGAAAAAGGGAGATGCCGAAACCGTGGTGGACAAACTGGAGTTGGGTCGCTGCCGCTATGGTGCTGATAGGCATAGGAAGTTGGGTGTGGTTTAATCGTCTGAGCCCTGCTGACGGAGAATATTCATTTAAATATGCTGATGCCCCGATGGTTGAAAAAAACAATCAGACAGCTCAAAAAAGGGCAATCGTGTTAAATGATGGATCCCGTGTGGTGTTAGAGCCAGGAAGTAGTATTCGATATGCTGAACCATTCGGTGATCGTTCTGTGCTTTTAACAGGAAATGCTTTTTTTGATATCACAAGTGATTCCCTTCGCCCCTTTAAGGTGTATGCTGGAGATATTGTTACACGTGTTTTGGGGACTAGCTTTTTTATTCGTTCAGGAAAAAAGGAACATGGAAATGGAAGTCCCGAGGTGATGGAGGTTTCGGTGGTGACAGGGAAAGTGATGGTAGAAAAACAGAAGAATGCTAACCTGCGGCAAGGTATTATGCTGACACCTAATCAACAGGTTACGTATAATCATTCGAATCAACAGTTTATAAAAGGGATTGTGAATGAGCCGGTTCTTAATAAACCGATTGAGGTGATTAGGGAAAATAGCTGGTTTCATTTTGCAGATACACCGCTTGAGGAAGTGCTGAGCAGACTGGAAGAAGCTTATCAGTTAGAAATTGATGTGAACGAAGACGTAATGAATTGTCCTGTTACTGCAGACCTTACCGACCAGCCGCTTTTTACCAAGCTCGACATAATTTGTGCCGCACTCAAAACCAGTTATCATCAGGTAGGAACTCAGATTATAATCACTGGTGGTAATTGCAATTAAAAGCAGCAAGTCATTAATTAACTAGAAATACCTATTAAACTAAAATAAACTAAGAATGAAGAAAAGACGAAAGTTCTATTAACAACTAACCGGAGATGCTGCCACACCTCCGGTTAAATCCATCCGAAATAACTGTTTTCAAATCATTGTAATCCGATTGATTATCAGATGAATTGTGCCAAATTTTTCAATTTAACATTCAAAAATAATGAAAACATACCGACAAATCATAGTCAGGGTAATGAAGCTATCACTCTTACAAGTTATTTTAGTGCTGATCGGTTTGGGAAATACCTATGCCGGTGAAGCAACTGCCCAGGAATTACTTAAACAGTCAGTAAGCTTTTCGGTGAAAAACATAGAAATCAGAAAGGCATTGACCCAATTGGAAAAGAAAGTTAATGTTAAGTTCGTATATAGCTCACGTTCGCTTCCGCTCCATCGTAAAACCACCCTGGATATAGACGGAAAACCGTTGAGTACAGTGCTGGATGAACTTTTTTATCCTGACAAAGTAGCCACATCGCTAGTGGGCGGACAGATAGTTCTGACAATCCCGGAAGAAAGTCTAAACATGAGGCAAGATGATCAGCAGAGTATCTTAAATCAGGTGATTGACCGTACTATTTCTGGTAGGGTGTCTGATGAGAAAGGCGAAAGTTTGCCAGGAGTGAGTATTGTTTTGAAAGGTACACAGAGGGGTACAACTACAGATATGGATGGTAATTACGCACTGGAAATCCCGGAAGGTGATAATCAGGTCCTTGTCATATCATTTGTGGGTTATATTTCGCAAGAAATGGTGGTGGGAAACCGAAGCCAGGCAGACATAGCACTGGCAGTAGATACAAAAGCGCTTGACGAAGTGGTAGTCGTGGGGTACGGTACTGTGAGGAAATCGGATGTTACCGGTGCGGTAGGTGTTGTAAAAGCAGATGTACTACAGGAACGTCCAGCCGCTTCCCTGAATCAGGGTTTGTCGGGCCGGATTACAGGTGTGAATGTCTCTTCCAATTCTGGTCGTCCGGGAGGGAGAGCAAATATCCGTATACGTGGAGCCAGTTCAGTGAGTGTGTCGAATAACCCGCTATATGTGATTGACGGAGTGATTCTTAATGCAGTCGATCTGCAAAACGGTAGTACACCCATTGATTTTATCAACCCGAATGATATTGCTTCCATTGAAGTATTAAAAGATGCTTCCTCAACCGCTATTTATGGTGCACGAGGAGCAAATGGCGTCATATTAATCACTACAAAAAGAGGGACTTCGGGCGGAGGAAAGGTTACGTATGATACAGATATCAGTTTTGGTGTTGCCCCCAAAAAGCTACCCATGCTCAACGCACGGGAATTCCTTGAGATTGAAGAACTGGCCTACGCCAATGCAGAAAAATATGATCCGGCAGGTTGGGCCACCGGAACCAAATACACTGATCCTCGGCTCAAACGTAACAATCCCCTGTTATTTGATGCGTCAGGCAATCCGTTGTATGATACTGATTGGCAAAAGGAGGCTTTACGTACTGCAATTACACAAAATCATCAGTTGGGGTTTACAGATGGCAATGAGAAGGGATCTTATGGTGCATTTTTAAATTTCCGGAATGAAAACGGTATTGTCGTAGAGTCATTTCAGAAACGTTATTCAGGACGATTTGTATTTGACACCCAAATAAAATCATGGTTGCAGGTGGGGGGAAGTCTTAGCTATACAGACCAGAATGAAAAACAGATTGACCAGCTGGGGGGCGGAGGTATTACCGTAATGCGTCAGGTGCTTGAAGCTTTGCCGATTATCCCGGTTTATTATCCTGATGGCTCATGGGCTGGTAACAAAGATTATCCAGGCATGGAAGGAGGAGATAACCCCATCCGTGTAGCCAAAGAAAGATTGTATTATCTGCGGACTCAAACCATGCTGGGCAATGTCTATGCTAATATTCAGCTGGCTAAAGGTCTCTCCTTAAGAACCACGTTAGGTACCAATATCATCAACCAGCGGAACGACTATTACGGTGGGAAGGAACTTCAATATATTTCTGCCAGTGCGAATGGAGTTGCCGAAGTACGTAACAATCAATACACATCCTGGCAATTTGAAAACTATCTGACTTATGTAAAAGACTTTGACATACATTCAATTACGGCCATGGCCGGTTTGTCGTGGCAGCATATTGACCGCTTTGAGAATATGGCCCGTACACAAAATTTTGGTGATGATTACTTTAAATTCTATAATCTCGGTTCAGGGGCCAGTCCGCAGGCTCCGACTTCTTTTGGCAATGCTTATGGTCTGAATTCGTATTTCGGCCGTATTAATTACAGTTTAAATAACAAATACCTGGCGACGCTAACAGGTCGGGTTGATGGGTCGTCAAAATTCGGGGATAATAACCGGTACGCATTTTTCCCTTCGGCGGCACTAGCATGGAGAGTAAGTGAAGAGGACTTTTTACAGGACATTACCACGATATCCAATCTGAAGTTACGTGCCAGTTACGGAGCAACCGGTAACTCCGAGATTCCTGCCTATCGTGCTTTGGCTGGCATGGGAAGTTATGATGTAATATTTGCCGGGCAACGCGAAATAGGCATTGGGATCAACAGAATGGCCAATTCAAATTTACAGTGGGAAAAAACATACCAGGTCGATTTCGGGGTAGAATTAGGTTTGTTCCAGAACCGGTTGAACCTAGAAATGGACCTATACAGAAGGAAAGCCGTTGATATGCTTCTGGATGCTCCACTTCCCAATAGCAGTGGTTACGGTACCATTACCAGGAACATAGGGAGTATGGAAAATAAGGGAATCGAATTTGCTGTAAATTCTGTCAATATCAGAACCAATGATTTTAGCTGGAACACCACTTTCAATATTTCAGTAAACAAAAACAAAGTGCTTGCTCTTTCAGGAGGAAGCGATATTTACTCGGGGGCTACGGTGATCAGGGTAGGAGAACCTGTAGGTTCTATGTTTGGTCGTGTGCACCTGGGAACCTGGGGTACCAATGAGTCCGAAGAAGCCCAGAAATACAACAGCCGACCGGGAGATGTGAAATATCAGGATCTGAATGGCGATGGTATTATCAACGATAATGACCGCACCATCATCGGACGTGGTATTCCGGATGGCTTCGGGACTTTTCTGAATACCGTTCAATATCGCAACTTCTCACTTACAGTGGATCTGCAATATATGTATGGCAATGATGTACTTGATCGTAGTATCCACTCTGCAGAAGACCGGCAGGGGATTGCCAACAGTTATAAAACGGTGTTGAATGCCTGGACAGAGACCAACCAGAACACACCAATTGCCCAGATCCGTCCTATAGCTGCAGGTTATACAACCAATAATGATACGCACAAGGTAACAGATGCCTCGTTTATTCGTGGCCGCAACTTGTTACTGGCTTATACATTTTCTGCTTCAGCTACTTCAAAAATGAAACTCGACAGGCTTCGTATTTTTGGTTCGGTGCAGAACTTTTTCGTCGCCACCAAATACAAAGGCTTTGACCCGGAGGTTTCCAATTCTGGTTCACCGTTTGATCAGGGTTTTGGACTTTATGACTATCCAAGGCCGCGTGTATTTATGCTGGGTATTAATGTGGGTCTATAATAATCTATTGCCAATTACTGTAAAATGAAGACAATGAAAAATAATAGCTTTATAATCTATCTGGTAACCGGAATGGTTATTATGAGCGGATGTTCAGACTTTTTGAACGAATCAGACCCAAGTAACTTTACGGTCGAAAACTATTTCACCAAACCTGAGCATGCTACCAGTTCGGTCAATGCGATTTACGCCAGTATGCGTGATCCGATGGGAAGTGGTTTTGGCGGGGGAACCTGGATGATGACTGAATTTGCAACCGGTCTGGCAGCTACTGATCTTGGACAGGCAGTGAACAGCTACTTTGTGAAGGATTTAAGAAATACTTCGGACAACGGATACGGTCAATCTTACTGGACTGCCTATTATCGTGGGATTGCCAATGCGAATCTTTCAATTGCCAAAATACCGGAGATCAGCATGGATGCCACTGAAGCGCAAAAGTTATTGGCAGAGGCTCATTTTTTAAGAGCCTGGTATTATTTCCAGCTCGTGCAGATGTTCGGCAATATTCCGCTTATTACCGAACCCGTTACCTTACAATCTGAGCAACTGTTTCCTGACCCTGCAACACCGGAGGCAGTTTACAGTCTAATAGTCTCTGATTTGAAAACCGCTGAAGCAGCCAATTTAAACTGGTTAGTATCCAGCGGAAGAGTCAGCCAGGGGGCTATTAAAGCACTGCTTGCCAAAGTTTATCTGACTATGGCCGGTTATCCCCTTCAGAAAGGTGCAGAATATTATAAATTGGCAGCTGAGAAATCTGAAGAAGTGATTAAATCGAATCAATTCAGATTGTTTAGTTCCTACGATGACCTTCATAATCCTGCAAAGAAAAATCTTGAGGAAAACATCTTTATGATTCAGTACAAAACACAGATTATTCCATCCGGATGGCAGGTTTCTATTATCCCCTACAATAAGAATATATCCCGATATTCAGATGAAACCGGAGGGATCTATGCCACAGCCGATTTTGTTCGTTCTTATCACCCTGATGATTTAAGGATTAAAGAAAAGCAGTTTTTCTATTCAAAATATACATTGGAAGCTGATCGTAGTCAGGAGATTGATTTAGGGGGTTATTTCATTTACAAGCATTTTGATAACGTAGCGCATAATACAACAGCCAACAGTGACCTCAATTGGCCTGTGCTGAGGTATGCTGATGTGCTGCTCATCCATGCCGAAGCTGATAATGAGGTAAATGGACCCTCAGCCAAGGCGTATGATGCAGTAAATGCTACCCGTAAGAGAGCTCAACTGCCCGAGCTTGCGGGGTTAACGAAAGATCAGTTAAGGGAAGAAATATGGAAGGAGCGCTGGTATGAGTTGTGTTTTGAAAATATTACCTGGTTTGATATGGTAAGGCTGCGAAAGGCATTTAATCTGTCAACTAAAAAGTTCGAAGATTACGTAGGGCATAAATTTTCGTACGGTCCTGTCGTAAGTGAAAAAGAACTCCTTTTTCCGATCCCGACATTGGAAGTGAAAAATAACCCGAAACTTAATCAGAATAAGGGCTACTGATAAAATAAGGCAGTTATTGTCGATTTATGTTATCCACCTGTCATCCATTATGTTGCAGGTGGATAGTTTTTTATGCTTATTCTGATTCAGAAATTATGATTTGTATCTTTTCAAATGCTTTTAATCTTTAATTAAATATTACGGGCTTCTATTTTGAAAAAAGATGATAAATTGACATTGTTTAAGTAATAAAACCCCTAATAATAATCTTACCGATTGCTTCATATGAATAAAATTGGATTTAATGCCCTGGTTTGGTCAGCAGGAATGTCAGAAAAAATGTTTCCTATTATCGACAGATTAAAAGAAATAGGATATGACGGAGTTGAATTTTTTGTGGGTGATCCCGATGTGTCGGCCTATAAAAAAGTAGGCGATTATGCCAAAAGTGCAGGCATGGAAACCACGGCGGTTTTTGTCATGGGAAAAGATGTTAATCCTATTGACCCTTCTGCCTCCGTACGCGCCAAAGGTCTGGAACAGATCAAATGGAACCTCGATCGCATTTATGAGTTGAACGCACGCGTGGTGTGCGGTCCGATCCATTCGGCGCATACAGTATTTGCCAACCATCCTGCCCAGGATGAGGAGTACAAATGGAGTGCGGAGGTATTACATGCTGCCGGGGAGTATGCCTCTCAGGCGGGCATCACCATCGCACTGGAAGCCGTCAACCGCTTTGAATGCTATCTTGCGAATACGATGGAACAACTGAGCCGGCTGGTAAAAGAAGTAAATCATGAAAGTGTCAGAGCCATGTTTGATACGCATCATGCCAATATTGAAGAAAAAAAACTGAGTGACGCTATCCGGACTATCAAACCGTATCTGGCTCATGTCCATATCAGTGAAAATGACCGTGGTACGCCCGGAGACGGGCATGTGCCGTTTGATGATGCTTTTGCTGCCCTGGCGGAAATAAACTATGGCGGCTGGTTGACTATCGAAGCGTTTTCAAGAAACGATCCTGATTTTGCCAATGCCATCGGTGTGTGGCGCGAGTATTCATTACCCTGGGATATTGCCGAAAAAGGGTATCAGTTTATCAAAGATAATTGTGTAAAACACGGACTGCATTCTTGAAGTGATTCAATGTGCGGCCTGGACTCTTCTATTCAGGCCGCACATTTATAGTGAGTTTCTTCTGATGACAGTAAATGGGTTCTTAACTTTTATTTTTTTTCCGTCCAGTAATAATGCTGCGGCCGTTCTGCCCATTGTCTCAAAATCTGTTGTCATCACAGTGATGCCGTCTGCCAGTACCTCTTTCAGTGTCGTTTCATTAAAAGACAGAATTCCGATATCCTGTCCAAGAGTTAAGGGTGTCTGCCTGACTTTTTTGATAAGCTCAGTCAGGACGGTTTCCTGAATAACTATATAGACCGACCCAGGCCTGATTATTTCGTCCCAGGCATGTTCAATAATCCTCGAATCTTTACTGTAAGAGACGCAATAAGAGCGGAAGCCGCGTATTATTTCAGATGGATAATTGCCATCACCAGGAAAAATGAGTACCAGTTCGGTATACTTCTGTAACAGGTCGTCCAAACTTTCCAAAGCTCTGAAAATATCCTTTTCAAAATCCTGAAAAATAGCCAGATAATCTCCGGTAAGCTCTGCAATATCCCTGTCGAGTAGAATAAGCTCATTTTTGGGTATTTCTTCCAGCAAGGCAAGCACATCTATCTTTTCGAGGCCTTCAAAAAAGTGGGGCATGATCACATAGTAATTATATTTTCCTTTGTTTTCTTCCCATATTTCTTTGAATAGCACTGCATTGTAATGATGAATGTACAGGTCGACTGTAGCGTTGTCGCCCAGCGTTTCAAGGAATGAGTAGTAGATAAGCTTTTTATAAGCACTCATTTTATTCAATACCAGCAGTACTCTTATCTTTTTATTATCAGGTGCCTGAATAAAATATCCTTTTCCTCTGACCGATTTGATAATTCCTTTTTCTTTCAGTTCATTATACGCTTTTTCAACAGTATCGCGGGCAAGATAGTGCTCCTCTGCCATTTCGTTGATGGAAGGAAGTTGCTCGTTTCGCTTTAGAATTCCCTTCTCAACTGCTCTGATTACTGATGCGATAATCTGTTTATACTTAGGGACAGGTGAGTCAGGATCGATTGTAATCATAGTCATTCAATGAGTATATTATAAAAAAATCTGCTTAATGGAATATTACCCAAATTTTTCCTGCTGATAACAGGAAAGCACAGGACACGAAAGTAGATAAAGCAATACAATTTTGGAACAGGAAAATTATAAAAAATAAATAATACGTAACATTATGAGTTCAGCAGGACAGTCAGATACTTATCTATACGTTAATAATTACTGGGATGACGCTCATGCGGCAAGCCTGGCCGGTGACGAAGTGGGCTTGTTTTTATATCGCTCCAATAAGCTGGGAAGTGATCTTCGGATTACCAATTACGGTGGTGGAAATACAAGTGTGAAAACTACAGAAAAAGATCCTATTACTGGTGAAGAAGTGCCGGTTATGTGGATCAAAGGTTCGGGTGGGGATATCGGCACGCTGACACGCAAAGGTTTGGCTGGCTTGTATCACAATCGGCTCCTGGCGCTGAAAGACCGCTACCGTGGCCTTGAATTTGAGGATGAGATGGTGGGGCTGTTCGGTTACTGTATGTTTGATCTGGATTCTGCTGCTCCTTCAATAGATACACCTTTACATGCATTTGTCCCTTATAAGCACGTAGATCATTTACATCCTGACGCCCTGATTGCCATTGCAGCTTCCAAAGACGGAGAAGCGATTGCAAAAGAGATCTGGGGCGACAAGGTTTCGTGGGTGCCCTGGCAGCGTCCAGGATTTGACCTGGGCCTTCAGATTGCCAATTGCTTTGTGGAAAATCCAGGCGTAGAAGTGATTATTCTGGGTGGTCACGGTTTGTTTACCTGGGGAAATACAGCCAAAGAGAGCTATTTCAACAGCCTGAACGCCATTGAAAAAGCTTCGGCTTACCTGAACGCCAACTACGGAAAAAAACGTCCGGTTTTCGGCGGGCAGAAAGTAGAGAGTTTTGACGAAAATACACGTAAAGAGAAGGCGGCTGTTTTAGCTCCTTACCTACGTGGATACTGTTCACAGTTCCGCTCCATGATCGGTCATTTCACTGATGACGAGCGCGTACTGGAATTCATCAATTCAAATGATCTTGCACGTCTGGCGCCTCTGGGAACCAGCTGCCCGGATCACTTCCTGCGTACCAAAATCCGCCCGATGGTACTGGAAGGAATTGAGGAAGTAATCGACGATACCGCTAAATTGAAAGAATATCTGGCGGCACGCTATGAAGCTTACCGTGCAGATTATGCCGGATATTATGAGCGTTGCAAGAGAGACAACAGTCCGGCAATGCGTGACCCCAACCCAGTGGTTATTTTATGGCCTGGTGTCGGAATGTTCACATTTGCTAAAGATAAACAGACGGCCCGTGTAGCTTCCGAGTTTTATATCAACGCTATCAACGTAATGAAAGGCGCTGAAGCGGTGAGTGAATATGTTGCATTGCCTGAGCAGGAAGCATTTGATATAGAGTACTGGTTGCTGGAAGAAGCCAAACTACAGCGTATGCCGAAACCCAAAGCGCTTTCGGGCAAAGTGGCCTATGTAACCGGAGGTACTGGTGGTATTGGTAGGGCTATTGCTGAAGAATTGATGAGAAGCGGTGCAGTAGGCGTGCTGGCTGATCGTGATTTGCTTGCCTCTACAGAAGAGGAAGTAGGTAAAGTATTTGGTAAGGATAATGTACGTGCCAATGCGATTGATGTAACAGATGCCGCAGCCATTGCCGAATCATTGAAACAAACTGTACTGGCTTACGGAGGAGTAGATATCATTGTTAACTGTGCGGGTATTTCTATATCAAAATCAATTGAAGACACTACTGAAACAGACTGGGATCGTCTGCAGGATATTTTAGTAAAAGGACAATTCCTGGTTTCACAACAGGCAGTTGAAATACTGAGGAAACAAAATATCGGTGGTGATATTGTTAATATCGCAAGTAAAAATGCACTTTTTGCCGGCCCTAATAATGTAGGATACGGAACTGCCAAAGCAGCTCAACTGCACATGAGTCGTTTGCTCGCTGCCGAACTGGGTAAAGACAAAGTAAGGGTGAATACGGTAAATCCGGACGCCGTACTGCGTAACAGCAAAATCTGGGCAGGGGACTGGGCCGAAGGACGTGCAAAAGCATATGGTGTGGATGTGGAAGAGCTACCTGCATTGTATGCAAAACGTACCATTCTTAATGAAGAAATTTTGCCGGAAGATATCGCTACTGCGGTGCGTGTGTTTGTCGATGGAAGTCTTTCCAAATCGACAGGAAATGTACTCAATGTTGACGGTGGATTTGCAGCCAGTTTTGTAAGATAATATAAATCATTGATAGGCGGCCAGGTCCGGGTATTTGTTACCTGTTCGTGGCCGCTTATTTTACTTCATAACCTCAAACCAGTATGGCAAGACAGGCATTTAAAATGAAGTTGTTCAGCGGACAGACAGAAGAATATCAACGCAGACATAACGAGATCTGGCCTGAGCTTCAACAGCTGCTCAAGGAGACCGGCGTGGCTGATTATTCTATTTTTCTGGACGAAGAAACACTGGATCTGTTTGGCGTAATGGAAGTAGGGGATGAAGAAAAAATGGCGGATTTACCTGCCCATCCGGTCATGCAGAAATGGTGGAACTACATGAAAGACATCATGGAAACCAATCCGGATGCTTCTCCGGTAAGCATACCGTTGCGTGAAGTATTCTTCCTTAAATGACTTAATTTGATTGCTATTATGAGGGAATTATTTATAATTTGGAAAAAAATTTAATAATTCCGTTTTTTTAAATTTATGCTAAGTTTCAGGATTTACGGTTTATTTTTATTTCTGCTGCTGCTCTCAGGTTGCCAAAAAGCAAATTATACTTCTATTGCCCCGCCGTGGGAGCCTGATTTCAAAATTGACCGCTCAGAGAACGCTATTCTGAAGTTTGAAGAAGCCGATAAAAAGAGCTTCCCTGCCAAAGGGGGCATCGTAATGATTGGTAGTTCCAGTTTTACCATGTGGCGTACTTCTGAGGAAGACCTGGCTCCTTTGCACACCATTAACCGTGGATTTGGTGGAAATACACTGCCTGAGGTAATACATTATCTCGATAGGACGGTCTTCCCTTATGAACCTTCGAAAGTAGTGGTTTATTGTGAAAACGATATGTTCGGTAAAAAGCCCAAAACGCCAGCGCAAACACGCGACGCATATGTTGAACTGACCCGGCAGATAAGAGAAAAGTTGCCTGAAGTAAAAATGTATTTTGTTTCACTAAAACCTTCCCCCTCACGGGTTCACAAGCAAGCTGATGTGATCAAAGCCAATAAACTGATCGGTTCGTTTGTTAAGAAAGATAAAAATCATGAGTACATCGACATCTGGCCAATCATGATGAAGGACGAAAAACCAGACGGTAGTATTTTTCTAAAAGATAGTCTGCATATGAACAGAGAAGGCTATGAACGATGGATTAAGGTTATCAAGCCGGCACTCTCTAAATAAATAACTGTTATTTGACTATTCTCACTAAAACTTAACCTTTGAAAATGTCTTTGCAGGATTATATCAGCGACCACAATCATAAATTAGCAGCTGAACTCGACTTTAAATGGGGTTTCCTTGCGGAAATAATGGCCCGTCAGGGAAAAAATCCCGATGCCATGCTAAAAAGCCTGGCGGATTTTCAGGTAGCCATCCCCAGTTGGGCGCTCGGGACTGGTGGAACGCGTTTCGGAAGATTTCCTGTAGGGGGAGAGCCTCGAAACCTGGAAGAAAAAATTGAGGATGTAGGGCTGATTCATGCACTGAACCGCTCATCAAATAGTATTTCACTTCACATTCCCTGGGATATACCAACCGACACCAATGCTATTTCCGACTTGCTGAAGGCAAATAACCTGGTGATTGATTCGGTCAATTCCAATACATTTCAGGACCAGAAAGATCAGGCCCATTCTTATAAATTTGGCTCGTTATGTCATACCCAGGCAGAGGTTAGAAAACAGGCTGTAGATCATAATATTGAGGTTGCCCGGTATGGTGAGGCTTTAGGCAAGGAATGTAAAACCTTAACTATATGGCTGGCTGATGGTTCTAATTTTCCTGGTCAACACCATTTTCGCCGTGCCTATGAGCGTACACTCGGCTCCCTCTCTGAAATATATAATGCATTACCCTCTGACTGGACTTTGCTGATAGAATATAAACCCTATGAACCCAATTTCTATTCAATGGTGATACCAGACTGGGGAACATCCTACAGTTTATGTCAGCGTGTAGGTGATCGGGCGCAGGTGCTGGTTGATTTGGGACATCATTTGCCAAATACCAATATCGAACAGATCGTGGGACGACTGATGATGTTCGGACGCTTGGGCGGTTTTCATTTTAATGGCTCCATGTATGGTGATGACGATTTGACCACAGGTTCCATAAAACCTTATCAGCTATTTTTGATTTTCTGTGAGCTGGTTCAGGGGATGCAGGATAAATATGTGGATAATCCATCGCTGGCATGGATGATTGACGCAAGTCATAATACAAAAGATCCTATAGAAGACCTGCTACAATCAGTTCAGGCTATCAAAATTGCCTATGCAAAAGCGCTGTTGGTGGATACCAATGCTTTATTTGATGCACAGGAAAATAATGACGTAGTACGTGCTCAGGAAATACTCGAGTCGGCGTTCCAGACAGACGTGCGCGCGTTGGTTGGAGCTTCACGAAAAAAAGCAGGCGGTGCGATTGACCCGCTACGGTTTTATCGTGATACGAATTTGCGCCAGAAAAGAATAGATGAAAGAGGAAAGTTTGCCGTAGCCACCGGTCTGTGATATACAGCAAGGCTTGGTTGATAACGATTTCAGTAAACTGAGATTATTTAATATATAATCTGCCCTAAAAGTAAGATAAAATGAAAGTAACGGTTGTTTTTGATATTGGACGCACCAATAAGAAATACGTTTTATTCGATAAGAATTTCCAGATCGTAGAGGAATACAGCGAAGTACTTCCTGAAATTACAGATGAAGACGGGTTTCCCTGTGACGACCTGACGCTTTTGTCAGAATGGTTACAAAGCTATTGGAATAAAATTCGTCAAGATGAACGCTTTGAGGTGGTTGCGGTAAATGCTACTGCCTATGGGGCCAGCTTTGTTCACCTTGATGCAGAGAATAAACCGTTGACACCGCTTTATTCCTATTTGAAGCCATTACCGAAAACAATCTCAGAAAAGTATTATTCTACATATGGAAGCCCTAAAACCATGGCGTTGCAAACGGGCTCTCCGGAATTAGGGATGTTGAATTCGGGTTTACAGATTTACTGGCTGAAATATGCAAGGCCAGAGATTTATAAACAAATTAAGACATCGCTTCATCTTCCCCAATATATTATATATCTGCTGACGGGTCGTCAGGTAAGCGAGTATACTTCCATTGGTTGTCATACGGCCCTGTGGAATTTTGAAATGATGGATTATCATCCCTGGGTAAAAGCAGAAGAGATCAATAACCTCTTTCCACCTTTATTGTCGTCTTCGTCATTTATACACCGTGACGGTGGGAAAGTAATTCAGTCAGGTTTTGGAATGCATGATAGTTCCTCAGCCTTATTGCCGTATCGAATCGCTTTTAAAGAGCCATTTGTGTTGTTATCTACCGGCACCTGGTGTATTAATTTCAACCCTTTCAATGCCAGGCCGCTTACATTCGATCAATTGGAGAAAGATTGTCTGCATTACATGAACTCAGAAGGCAGCGGTGTGAAAGCCTCCAGAATTTTTCTGGGCCGGGAGCATGATCATCAGGTTTCACGGATTGCAGCCCAATTTGATATTCCTACTGATTTTTATAAAAAGATTGAATTTAATCCACAGTATCTTCAAGAAAAAGCACCTGTATTTATTCCTGCTTGCATGGAAGGCAATGGGCCTATGCCTGAAAAGCAGACGGGCCTTTGGAATATTTCAGGCTTCGGTACGGCCGAATCGGCCTATCATCATTTAATGGCCGGGCTGACAGACCTGCTTGCTATTTCACTGCGTCTGGTAGGAGCGGAAGATGTGGAATCTATCTATATCGATGGAGGCTTTGCCCGTAATCCGCTATTTACAAAGCTGATTAAAGCCAAATTTCCCAAACAACGCATATATTCAACTGATTTGCCCTATGCCACCGCATTGGGGGCTGCTTTGTATGTACAAAGACCACAGGATTTTGAATTTCCGGGTAAGAATCAGGAAGTATAAATAGTGATATATCCGGAACTTGTTGTGAAGTTACAGGACAGTACAGGGAGGTTATGTGATTAATTTTGACTAGAATTACACTCAGTTAATACTATACTGACTATTCCTGAATCTTTAAGGCTATTCCTGAACTCTTTTGCCTCTTAACTTCACAACTACTTTAGTCTACTATTTCGTTTTTTACTGGTTATCCCTACAGAATCAGTAATGTTAAGCACGTAAAGATTACCTTTGTATATTAATACTTAGTGAATCTGAAAATAGAATCCGGTGAATTATCTCTCTGCAGAAAATATAGCCAAGTCATTTGGCGATAAGTGGTTATTTAAGAATATAACTTTTGGTCTGAATAAAGGTGACAAGGTAGCGTTGATTGGTACCAATGGTACCGGTAAGACAACCTTTCTTTCAATTCTGGCAGGTCTAATGCCCCCGGATGAAGGGGAGGTTCGTATGCGGAAAGATATCCGGCTGGCGTATCTGGACCAGAATCCTGATTATGACCCTGCCCTCCCTGTCATGGAGGTGATTTTTGCTTCTTCCAATCCTGTAGCACAAGTTGTCAAAAGTTATGAAAGTGCAGTGCTCTCTGGTAATAATGAGGAGATGACGCGCTTGTTGTCCGATATGGAAACGCTTGGCGCATGGGACTTTGAAACCAAAGCAAAGGAAATTCTTGGGAAACTGGGGATTTTCGATCTGAATGAACTATATGGTAATCTTTCGGGTGGACAACAAAAACGGGTAGCGCTTTCAAAAGTATTACTCGAAGAACCCGATTTGCTGATCCTTGATGAGCCCACCAACCATCTGGATCTTGATACCGTCGAATGGCTGGAAGGCTTCCTTAATACTGCTAGCATGACATTGCTGATCGTAACCCACGACCGCTATTTCCTGGATCGCGTTTGCAATATTGTACTTGAGTTGGATCACGGCTCTACATATACCTATAAAGGCAATTACGGATATTATCTGGAAAAAAAGGCTGAGAGAGAAGCGATCGAAGGTGCGGAAATAGACAAGGCGCGTAACCTGATGCGGAAAGAGCTGGACTGGATCAGAAGACAGCCCAAAGCACGAGGAACCAAAGCAAAATACAGGGTGGATGCTTTTGATGATTTAAAAGATAAAGCCAGCCAGAAAAAGTTTGATAATCAGATTGAACTGAATGTTAAGTCGACCCGTCTTGGAAGTAAAATCCTTGAATTGCAAAGTGTAGGGAAAAGATTTGGCGACAAAGAATTGATACACAATTTCCTATATACCTTTAGGAAGGGTGACAGGATCGGGATTGTTGGTAAAAACGGCATGGGTAAAACGACGCTGTTAAAAATGATTACTGGCGAGATCCGGCCTGACAACGGCCAGGTAGTCAAAGGAGATACTGTTAACTTCGGATACTACACGCAGGATGAACTGCTGTATGGAGAAGGCCAACGGGTTTCAGACATGGTAAAAGAAAAAGCAGAGGTCGTTCGTCTTGGAACCGGACAGACAGTCACTGCTTCTCAGTATCTTCAGGCGTTTTTGTTCCCGCCTAATAAGCAGCACGATATGGTAGAAAAACTGAGCGGTGGTGAAAAACGTCGCCTGCAGTTACTATTGATGCTGATGCAGGAACCCAATTTCCTGATCCTTGATGAGCCTACCAATGACCTGGATATTTCTAGCCTGAATGTGCTGGAAGAATTCCTTTCTAATTTTCCGGGATGTCTGATAATTGTTTCTCACGACAGGTATTTCCTTGACAGGCTGGTTGATCATTTGTTCGTATTTGAAGGGGAAGGACAAATAAAGGATTTTCCGGGAAATTATTCAGATTACCGGATATGGCTGGAAGAGAAGGAAGCAGAGGAAACTGCAGCTGCCAGGAGAGTACAGAAAAGTACAGTACAGGAAGTAAAACCAAAAGAATCGGTAGGAGATACCGGCAAGAAGAAACTTTCTTTTAAAGAAAAAAGAGAATTTGAACAACTAAGCATTGATATCGAAAATTTCGAGAATCAAAAGGCAGTGCTGATTGAGGCCCTAAACCAGAGTGGACAACATGAAGAACTCTTGAAAATATCCAAAGAACTTGAGGAGCTGTCTGCCAAGCTGGAGGAGAAGGAATTCAGATGGCTCGAACTGTCAGAATTTGCATAACTTTGTCGTTCTTTTTTTAGAAATACTATTCATTTTCTCTGAAAATTTGTTTTATGGATACAATTGTTGAATTTTTTCAATACCTCCTTAACTCCGAAGAGTTGATTCGCACGGGAGGATTAATTGTGATCACCCTGATTGTCTTTGCTGAAAACGGACTATTTTTTGCATTTTTTCTTCCTGGCGATTACCTGGTATTCCTGGCGGGTGTTTTTTGCGGTACCCAGGTTCTGAATGTACCTATTATACTGTTGTTAACATGCCTGATTTTGGCGGCCATTCTGGGTTCATTGGTAGGTTACTATTTCGGATGGTATTCGGGTGGAAAGCTAGAAAATAAGAATGATTCTCTCTTTTTTAAGAAAAAATACATTGAAACCACGCAGAAGTATTTTAAAAAGTATGGTAGCAGAACGCTGGTAATTAGTCGGTTTTTGCCTATCGTGCGGACATTCGCCCCCATATTAGCAGGTATCGCCAAAGTGCCTTTTCCTACCTATTTTTTGTATAACGTAGTGGGTGCTTTTGTTTGGATAATCTTACTAACAGGCGGAGGGTTTTTGTTTGGGGAACGCTTCCCTGGAATTATTGATTATGTTGAATATATCATATTGTTTTTCCTGGCCATCACAACGGTAACTGTCATCAAAGGTTATCTCAATGCCAGAAAGGAAATGCAGTAGGGTTTCATACCAATTAGTGTACAGAAATTATGAGCTATTTAAACAGACGTCCGCGTCGTAACCGCAAATCAGCCGCGGTGCGGGATTTGACACAGGAAACGGTACTTACAGTCAAAGACCTGATCTACCCCATGTTCGTAGTAGAGGGCAAAGGGGTAAAGAGTGAGATTAAATCTATGCCGGGAATTCATCGTTTTTCAATCGATACTTTACTTGAAGATATTCGTGAAGTGGTGGATTTGGGCATTCCATCTGTATGTCTTTTCGCTAATTACCCTGATAATAAAAAGGATAGTATTGCTTCTGAAAGCTACAGAGAGGGCACGCTCTATCTGGATGCGTTGAAAGCAATTAAAGATCAATTTCCCCAGCTTGCCTTAATGACTGATATTGCCATGGACCCCTACAGCAGTGATGGTCATGATGGATATGTTGAGAATGGAGAGGTCATCAATGATATCACCCTTGAAATTCTGGGGAAAATGGCTGTCGCGCAAGCGAAGGCCGGTGCCGATATACTTGGACCCAGCGATATGATGGATGGACGCGTAGGCTATATACGATCCTTGCTTGACGATGAGGGTTATACCAATGTAAGCATCATGTCTTATACCGCTAAATATGCAAGCGCCTACTATGGTCCATTCAGAGATGCTTTGGAATCTGCGCCAAAGTTCGGAGACAAAAAAACCTATCAAATGAACCCCGCCAATAAACGGGAAGCATTGATAGAAGCCCAACTGGATATTGAGGAGGGTGCGGATTTTCTGATGGTAAAACCTGCATTGGCATATCTTGACATTATCAGCATGTTGCATGAAACCTTTGATTTGCCGGTAACCGCTTATAATGTGTCTGGTGAATATGCGATGGTGAAGGCTGCTGCCCAACAAGGATGGCTGGATGGAGAAAAGATAATGATGGAAAACCTGATGAGTATTCGCAGGGCGGGTGCAAAGGGAATTCTAACCTATTTTGCAAAAGAGGCAGCTCAAGTAATCTGGAGAAAATAACTCCCGAAACATCAAGCTGCCACTATGCTATTCGCAATATGATTGTGATTATTACCGCATGGAAATATTGTGATCGTATTGCGGATTGTATTGTTTAAACTGTTTACGCAGATTAATTAAAGCATATCTCATCCTGCCTAAGGCAGTGTTGATACTGACACCGGTAGCATCTGCAATTTCCTGAAAGCTCAAATCTTCATAATGCCTCATGATGAGGACCTCACGCTGAACATCCGGAAGCCGCTGAATCATTTCCCGTAACTGATCGTGAGTTTCCTGCTTGATCTGAACCGATTCGATAGAATCTTCCGAGAAGTCAAGGGAATTGAATACATTGCTACCGTCTTCAAAAACAACATTGGGATATCTTTTTTCTCTCCTGAAAAAGTCAATAGCCAGGTTGTGACCAATTCTCAGAATCCAGGGCAAAAACTTTCCTTCTTCATTATATCTGCCCCCTTTTATTGTATCAACTGCTTTAATGAAACAATCCTGTAACAGGTCTTCTGCTACGTATTGATCTTTCACTATAAGGTAAATGGTTGTGTAAAGCCGCGCTTTGTGTCGATTTAATAGTGTTTCAAAAGCACGCTCGTCTCCCTGAATGTACAGCGAAATCAACTCACTGTCGCTAACCTGGATCTTCTCCATTGTATGTGTTCGATTTAGTTAACGTAGAGCTTAATTTCTATAGGGGAATCTCCTTTCTTTTTAGTTCTTAGTTGATTTAAATGCCGTGTCTTCTTTGCAGGCGAGGTCAAAGAAATATATTTGCTCAAACTTTTGCAAATTTTTGAGATGATTTTTTGATAAGGTACTGATACATTTATGGTTAATTTATTGTGTTTCGTCTATCTGTACGACTTGTCAAAACCGATTATTCCCACCTGAAACCCCGATTCTGTATCTGTGCGCTGTTAACTCACAGATTATATGACAAAATTTCCCCATCAAAGTTTACACGTTGTGATAAAACTAACGTTAATAATCATAACAGCGCGAATAATGAATACCCGACAGGGATTGCTGATATTGAATTTGTGTGCAATTTGATTATTTTTATTATTCAGTAGAATACAGAGGTTGCTTGAACCTGTACGAGTACCGGAGAATAAGGTTAGATCAACGATTGAAAACCGCCATGGATTTACGATCTCTCAATCAACTTGTCAGACAGGGCGAAGGGGAAAGACTTGAATTTAAATTGAAAACAAACCACCCTGAAAAGATAATCAGGGAGATAGTGGCTTTTGCTAATACGGCCGGAGGTAAGTTGCTGGTTGGAATTGATGATAGTGGCGAAGTCAAGGGATTGAAGCACCCTGACGGTGATTTGTTTGTATTAAACAAGGCTATTAATACACTTTGTTTTCCACAGATTCCCTATACTGTTGAACGCATCGGGGTAGGTAACGAAAAGGAGATACTCGTTTACCATATTGCACATAGCCCGGATAAACCTCATTATGTGCAGAGTGAAGATGGAAAGAAAATAGTGTATATCCGGGTGGACGACCGATCAGTAAAGGCCAGCCGCGAAGTATATCAGATTATGCAACGTTCTGGTAACCATAGGGATGTAAAATTTAGCTATGGGGAGAAAGAACAGAAGCTCATGCAAATGCTGGATAAAAACCCCAGTGTGACGGTGGATTCATTTTCACAACTCGCCGGAATACCAAGGAAGACAGCCTCCAGAACACTTGTATTGCTGGTATTGGCTAATGTTTTGGAAGTTCATCCAGGCGATATGGCCGATCAGTTTACACGGGTTGCCATATAATAAACTGCCTAAATAACTGTCTTGTTACTAGGATGCGTTTAATTTGTATTTAATTTAGCGCTAATAAAATTTATAAAAGTTTCATTGGGGAGTTTTTATATCCCTTTCTCTGTTTGGTATGAATTGTCGGAATAAATATATATATCTATTAAGTTGGGTCGGATGCTTCTTATTAGCGCTCAGTCCGGGCTATTCACAGTTTCGTAATAAAAAGAAAGAGGACTCCCAATCCAAAAAAGCAGCCGCAGAAGAATTAATGGCTGATGGAATGAGACTGCTGATTAAAGGCGAACCTGCGCAGGCACTCCCTGTTTTTGATGCGCTAATCCAGGCAGAACCTACCGAACCCTCCGCGTATTATATGCGGGGAAAGGTTTTGAATGAACTGAAAAAAAATGATGAGGCGATTCTCTCTGCTCAGAAAGCCTTTGAAATGGAGAAAGACAATGCGACATACGGTGTATTTCTCGCTGAATTGTTGAACAATCAGAAAATGTATGCCGAAGCTGCAACCGTCTATGAAACCTTGTTGGAGCTAGAGCCAAGAAATGTCAATTTCGGTATTGAAATGGCCGCGGCTTATATCTTTACAGGGCAGCTGGATAAAGCCATAGAAGCCTACAACAAACTGGAAAAAGTAATGGGTGTAGTCCAGGAAATTACCCGGCAGAAGCAACAGTTATATCTTCGTCAGAATAAGCTGGATAAAGCAATTGAGGAAAGTTACAAACTGATCAATACAGATCCAGGCGACTCGCAACACTATGTTGACCTCGGAGAACTTCTCATTGCCAATGACCGGATTGATGAAGCGTTGAAGCCATTGGAGGAGTCGGTTAAACTGAATCCTGATGAAGCGCAAGCGCATGTGCTCCTTGCTGATATTTACCGTAGAAAAGGCGATCTGGAGAAATGTAATCAGCAATTAAAAATCGTATTTGCCAATCATAATCTGGATGCAGAACCGAAAGTCCGCGTGTTGACAGGCTATTTAGCCATGTTGAAAACAGAGGAGGAAAAAAAAGAGGCGTTGAACCTTTCACAACTACTCGTAGAAACGCATCCCGACGATGCAAGATCCATGGTGGTATATGCTGATTTACTCGCAAGACAGGGAGAAAAGGAAAAGGCCAGAGACACCTATGTATTGGCTTCCAAGCTGGATCCTTCTATTTATGAGATCTGGGGAGCAATATTGCAGTTGGATGGCGAACTCAACCAGATTGATAGTCTACTGGTTCATTCTGACCAGGCACTGGAAGTTTTTCCAAATCAGGGCTTGCTGTGGTATTCCAACGGGACTGCTAATCTTATCAAAAAGAACTACGGGAGAGCTATTGCTGCATTTGAAGAATGTATCAACATGACCAACGATCATCCTGAGCTCATCAGGGCAGTGCAAGCACAGCTGGGTGACGCTTATAATGCCAAAGGTGATCATGTGAAATCAGATGAATATTACGATAAAGTACTCAAGGAGGATCCTGACAATGACCATGTATTGAATAACTATAGTTATTTCCTTTCCTTGCGTAAAGAAAATCTGGATAAAGCCCTGTCTATGTCTTCCCGTTTGGTGGGCAGGCATCAAAATAATGCAACCTATCTGGATACCCATGCCTGGGTTCTGTATGTCAGAAAAGAATACGATGAAGCCAGAAAATACCTGGAAAGGGCCATTCTTGACACAATGAATGTAAACGGAACGATTATTGAACATTATGGCGATGTGTTGTTTAAGTTGGGTCAGAAGGACAAAGCCATTGAACAATGGAAAAAAGCCAAATTGAAAGGAGAGACCAGTGATATTATTAACCGAAAGATAGAAACAGGAATTTTACATGAAAAGTAAATACCTGATCATCCTGATTTTTTTTGCTTTGCTGAGCTGCAACAAGAAATCCAGATCACTGGAAGCCGGTCATGATACAATGGTCGAAAATTTGTTTAAGGCTTCTGAAAATGCAGTTCCAGCTGAGCCGGTAGTGATGATCACCGCTGATTACATTTGGCTGACCTATAAAACCAGGTTGACCTACCAGTCTGAAAATACTTCTTTTGATAATGCCAATCTTGCGTTAAGAATACAAAAAGATAGTGTCATCTGGTTCTCTGCAACTCATTTAGGGTTTGAGGTAGCCAGGGCAATGTTTGATAAGGATTCTGTCAAATTATTAAACAGATTTCAAAAAGAATATATGTCTTCAGATTATAACCAATTGAGTAATAAACTGGGTTTTTGGCTCACTTATCCCCGGTTACAGGCTTTATTAACGGGAGATGTAATTTATGATATAGGGGAAGATAAAAAGTGGTTTTACAAAAATGACTCCAGCGCCTTTTTTACAGGTACAGAAGCGTTCCTGAAGGTTAATACCGAAGTACTGAAAGATAGGGGACGCCCGTTGCAGACGGTTGTGGCTGACACAAGAAGCAATGATCTGCTGAAGGTTACCAATAAGGATTTTAGCAGAACAGGCGCTTCGCTGTTACCCATGCAGACATTTGTCGAAATCTTTAAACTGAATTCCTCAATGGAAGTAGATAGAAAAGGTATTTCGGTGGAATTGAAACACCAGCGTATTGATACCCTTTCCACCGCTCCTGGATTCCCTTTTTCAATACCATCCAATTATAGGAGAGTCGTATTATAATTGAGATTAAGTCTGGAACATGAATGCTTTAATCCACATAGTCATTAACTTTGCCCGGATTTTAGAGAGTAATTTATTTACGATCACTTGGCCTGACACAAAAACAATGTCTTTCAGATTTAAATATATTTTTGGTCTTCTTTGTTCAGTTATCTTGCTTATTACTGCGTCATCAGCAGGATATGCCCAAAAAAGCCGTGATCAGATTGAAAAGGAAAAAAGGGAGAATCAGCAGAAAATTCAATCTATTCAGGGGGTTCTTAAACAGACTTCGACGAAAAAACAAGCCAGTCTGGGTCAATTGAAAGCCTTATCCCAACAGGTGAATACCCAGAAAAAACAGATTGATTTATTAAATGATGATCTGAAAATCTTAAATACTGAGTTAAACACGTTAAAAGAATCCAGAAATAAGCTTGATAAGGATTTAGGGAAGCTGAAAGTTGAATACGGGCAAATGATTTATGAAGCCTCAAAACGAAATGCTTATCTCAATCAGCTCATCTTTCTGTTTTCTTCCGCAACTTTTAATCAGTTTGTATTGCGATACAAATATCTGAAACACTATACCGAAACCCGGCAGGGACAGGTTGACCAGATGCAAGTGGTACAAGCCCAGATCAGTGAAAAAGTAAAAGGAATTACTGCTAAACAAGAACAGCAGAAATCTGTTCTGAACACCCGACTGAGTGAAGCACAAAAACTCGAATCCCTGAAATCAGAACAAGATCAGGTGGTGAAGGTACTTTCTCAGCAGGAAAAGCAATTAAAAGAGGAATTAGCAGCCAACCGTAGGGCTGCCGCACAGTTAGAAGCCACTTTAAGAAGAATTGTCGAACGGGAAAGAAAGGAAAGAGAAGCGAGAGAGGCCCGAGAAAGAGCCGAGCGTGAGCGTCTGGCGCGTGAGCGTGCTGCACGTGAAAAAGAAACCGGTGTAAAGGAAGAGCCTGTGCCTGAGCCCGCTTCAACAGGTGGAATGACTACTGAAGAATTACGGATTGCGTCCTCATTTATGGCCTCGCAGGCACGTTTACCATGGCCGGTAAAAGGCTTCGTGTCTGATCATTTCGGTCGTAAGCCTCATCCGGTGTTGAAAGGCGTAATGGTTGATAACCTCGGCGTAGATATTCAGACAAGTTCCAATGAGGCTGTAAGAGCTGTTTATGATGGTACCGTGCTTGATGTTACCGAAATGCCGGGAATGGGTAATGTAGTGGCTATTCAGCATGGTGATTATATGACTGTGTATGCCAAAATGAAGAATGTGGCAGTCCGGGCAGGACAGAAAATTAAAGTAAGAGAGTCCATCGGTACCGTAGCGACCAATGCTGAGGGTACATCTGAACTGCAATTTCAGATATGGAAGAGCACGACCCGCCTCAATCCCGAACTCTGGCTACAGAGAAGATGATCTGTGTTAGAACAATAATCCAAATACATTGAATATATGTCAGTCCATAATTCTGAAATAAAGAAAATTACCACCCATAAGATTCAGGAAATGAAGAATCGAGGGGAAAAAATAACTTGTCTGACTGCCTATGATTATTCAATGGCTGGAATTGTAGATGCCGCCGGAATTGATCTGGTACTCGTAGGTGATTCAGCATCAAACGTAATGGCTGGTCACGAGACTACATTGCCCATCACTCTGGATCAGATGATCTATCATGCCAGTTCTGTGGTACGTGCCGTAAAGCGTGCCCTGGTAGTAGTTGATCTGCCCTTTGGCTCGTACCAAGGGAATTCCCAGGAAGCGCTACGGTCTGCAATCCGGATTATGAAAGAGTCAGGTGCACATGCTGTAAAGCTGGAAGGAGGGCTAGAAATTAAAGATTCAGTAATCAGAATACTGAGTGCCGGTGTTCCGGTCATGGGCCACCTGGGATTGACTCCCCAATCAATTTATAAATTCGGAACCTATACCGTAAGAGCGAAGGAAAACGATGAGGCTGAAAAGCTGATTGAAGATGCCCAATTGCTGGAAAGTCTGGGATGTTTTTCAGTGGTTATAGAAAAAGTGCCTTCTGCCCTGACAAAAAGGGTAACGGAGAAAGTAAATATACCCGTCATAGGTATCGGAGCTGGGCCACATGCCGATGGCCAAATTCTGGTATTGCACGATGTACTGGGAATAAATAAGGGATTTAAACCCAGATTTTTGAGGCAGTATGCTGACTTGCACACTGTCATGAGTGACGCGATCGGGAATTATATCAGCGATGTAAAAAACAGCGAATTCCCGAATATTAAAGAATCATATTAAGAATAATTATTATGGCTAAAAGGCCTTTTAAGGTGGTTTATGAAGATAACCACCTGTTAATAGTGAATAAGGAACCTGGAGTGTTGGTTCAAGGAGATGCTACCGGTGACCCCTCTCTTGTGGATATCCTGAAAGAGTATCTCAAAAAGAAATACGATAAGCCTGGAGCAGTTTTTCTGAATCCTGTACATCGTCTGGACCGGCCGGTAAGTGGATTGGTTGTCTTTGCCCGGACCTCAAAAGCGCTGGAGCGAATGAATGAAATATTCAGAAAAAGGGAAGTGCAGAAGGTATATTGGGCTGTTGTACAGAAAAAACCTGAAAATAATAAAGGTAAGCTGGTGAATTGGCTGGTAAAAGATGAAGCCAAAAATATGACAACCGCCTATACGTATGAATACCCCGGTTCCCAAAAGGCTGAATTGTCCTACCGCTATATGGGTGAGGTAAACAAACACCACCTGCTGGAAGTGATGCCTATTACAGGACGACCGCACCAGATAAGGGTACAACTTGCAGCGATGGGTTGTCCGATCAGAGGCGATATTAAATATGGCTACCCGAGATTCAATCCGGATAACAGTATCAATCTGCATGCCAGGCGATTATTTTTTGACCATCCTGTTAAAAAAGAGCCAATGATTTGCAGAGCTGGTGTACCCGATAATCCATTCTGGGAAGAATTTCTATCCTTAGATAATGAAGTGATTAAAGATGAAAATATGCAATACCTGCACGAATAAGCAGGTATTGTTTTAGACTATATTCTGTTTCTGTTCGTTTCTTTTATAATTATTAGCGCTAAGTATTTGGCTAGAGATAGTTAAGGAAAAGAAACAGATTGAAAATTATGAAAAAATCAGGATTGATATTATTGACTTTCTTGCTTTTAATGATCGGTACGATTGTCCCGACACAGGCTTCAGTCGCTTCTCCCTACCAGGTTGTTTCAGTTAAAATGGAGGCCGAACAGGCATTTGCGGAGAAGAATAAAAGTCGAAAAGGCTTTAAAAAACGCAAATCCAAAAAGATTTTGGGGATATTCAAGCGGAAGTCAGATTGCGGTTGCCCTAAACATAAATAGCCGTCTTTGACTGTTTTGTAGAAAGATATTTTACGATAAAATCTTTCTGTCACAGAATAGGTTACTTTTCATTACTTTTGTATTTTATAAAAGTAATGTGTTTTAGGAATACCTTTCATAGACATGAAAATCAACCTTCAGTATCAGGAAAAATTTGAATTAAGGCATCACGGTAAAAGCGAGGGTGAATTATCGGAAATGCTTCGTTTAACAGACGTTACATCATTGGATGAGCTGATCAACCAGACGGTTCCCAGCGCCATTCGTGTACCAAAGCCTCTGGATTTACCACTCCCCAAATCAGAAGCTGATTTCTTGTCTGATTTTAAGAATCTGGCACGACAGAATGTAGTACTTTCATCTTATATAGGTGCCGGCTATTACGACACAATCACACCTTCAGTCATTCTTAGAAATATACTGGAAAATCCGGCCTGGTATACGGCGTATACACCTTATCAAGCTGAAATCTCGCAAGGTCGTTTAGAAATGCTTCTCAACTTTCAGACCGCCGTCTGCGATCTGACGGGGATGGAAATCGCCAATGCTTCTCTGCTGGATGAAGCGACTGCTGCTGCCGAAGCGATGTTTATGCTTTATAACCTGAGGCCAGCAAGCAAAAAGAATGCAACCACATTCTTTGTTTCTGCACTTTGCCATCCTCAGACAATCGATGTGGTGAAGACCCGCGCAACTCCGCTTGGTATACAAGTATTAGTAGGGGATCACCAGACTGTTGATCTGACCAGCGAAGATATTTATGGAGCGCTTGTTCAATATCCAGCTACTAACGGTGAAATTTATGATTACAGTGACTTTATTGCGACTGCTCATGAATTGAAGTTAACCGTAGCGGTAGCTTCAGATTTGCTTGCCCTGACCATGTTGAAATCGCCAGGTGAAATGGGGGCGGACGTTGTCGTAGGTTCTGCACAGCGTTTTGGCGTTCCTATGGGGTATGGCGGCCCTCATGCTGGATTCTTTGCATCCAAGGAAAGTTTCAAAAGACATATTCCTGGCCGTATTATTGGTGTTTCTGTAGACGGAGAAGGCAACCGGGCGCTTCGTATGGCCCTCCAAACCCGTGAACAACATATCAAACGCGAAAAAGCGCTGTCTAATATTTGTACAGCCCAGGTGCTTTTAGGTGTAATGGCAAGTGCTTATGCGGTTTATCACGGACCAGCAGGACTGAAAAAAATTGCAGCAAGAGTACATGGTTTGACAGCAATGTTTGTAGATACCGTAAAGAAATTTAATTACGAAGTATTAACAAATAATTATTTCGATACCATTACAATACGTACCAGCCATGCCAAAAAAATCCAGGAAGAAGCTGGAAAATGGGGTGTGAATCTACGTTTTTATGGTGACGATAACATCGGTATCTCTATTGATGAAGGAAAATCTTATGCCGATATCATTCATTTGTTGAATCTTTTTGCCGAAATAGGTGGTTTCAATGGGGAGTTGGTAATGCCGGAAGAAATCGAGTCTCAGATTTCGGAAACATTTGAACGGACCAGTCCTTTTCTGACACATCCTGTTTTCAACAGTTATCATACTGAGCATGAAATGTTGCGATATTTAAAATCGCTTGAAAGTAAAGATCTTTCTTTGGTTCATTCCATGATTTCTTTGGGGAGTTGCACCATGAAGTTGAATGCTACTTCAGAAATGATTCCGCTCACATGGCCTGAATTCGGCAAACTGCATCCGTTTGCTCCGATTGAACAAACCCGTGGGTATCAATCGTTATTTACAAACCTTAGCAAGTGGCTTTGTGAAATCACCGGGTTCGCAGCAATCTCATTCCAGCCTAATTCTGGTGCACAGGGAGAGTATGCTGGCCTGATGGCCATCCGTGATTATCATGCGAGTCGTAATGACAGTCACCGCAACATTACTTTAATCCCGTCTTCAGCACATGGTACCAATCCAGCATCCGCTGTGATGGCAGGAATGAAAGTAGTGGTGACCAAATGCGACGAAAACGGCAATATTGATCTCAAGGATCTCAAGGAAAAAGCTGAACTCCATAAAGAGAATCTGGCAGCATTGATGGTAACTTACCCGTCAACCCATGGAGTGTTTGAGGAAAGTATCATTGAAATATGTCAGCTTATTCATGATAATGGAGGGCAGGTTTATATGGATGGTGCGAATATGAATGCGCAGGTGGGACTGACCAGTCCGGGTTACATTGGCGCGGATGTCTGCCATTTGAATTTACATAAGACCTTCTGCATTCCACACGGAGGCGGAGGGCCTGGGGCAGGACCGATTGGTGTTGCCGAGCATTTAGTGCCTTTCCTGCCTGGTCACGTTTTTATGAAAGGAGCACGCCTGGAAGGGCAAGGGGCTGTTTCAGCTGCGCCCTATGGCAGTGCAAGCATTCTCACCATATCATTTGCTTATATAGCCATGATGGGTGCAGAAGGGCTTACCAATGCAACCAAAATGGCCATCTTAAACGCCAACTATATCAAAGCTCGCCTGGAAGGCTCATACCCGGTATTGTATACCGGTGCCAATGGCCGTTGTGCGCATGAAATGATTGTGGATTGCCGTCCGTTCAAGACTGTGGGTATTGAGGCAGAAGATATTGCAAAAAGATTGATGGATTATGGTTTTCATGCACCGACATTATCATTCCCGGTGGCAGGGACGCTAATGATTGAGCCGACAGAATCTGAATCAAAGGCAGAACTGGACCGCTTCTGTGATGTAATGATAGCTATCAGAGATGAAATCAGAGAAGTGGAAGAAGGAACTGCTGACCGCGTTGACAATGTTTTGAAAAATGCGCCGCATACTTCCAGGATATTGCTGGCAGAGAATTGGGAAAGATCTTACAGCAGAGAAAAAGCCGCATTCCCGCTTTCTTATCTGAGGTTTAATAAATTCTGGCCATCAGTCAGTAGAGTAGACAATGCATACGGGGATAGAAATCTTATTTGTTCCTGTATTCCAGTTGAATCGTACATAGAGGAAGTCTGAAAATTTTATATACATTTGCCAGGTCTATTTTTCTAAAGAATGGAATCAAATAAACACCTGGACAAAACCACTGCGGGGGGGCTGTTGATAGCGCTTGGTATTATTTATGGCGATATCGGCACCTCCCCTTTGTATGTAATGCAGGCCATTATTGGCAAGGGGCAAATTCATACAGAAACGATATACGGAGCAATTTCATGCGTGTTCTGGACGCTCACCTTACTGACTACAATCAAATACGTAATTTTGATTCTCAGAGCCGACAACAAAGGAGAAGGTGGAATCTTTGCTCTCTTTACGTTGGTTCGGCGACATGCCAAATGGCTGACAGTTCCTGCTGTTATCGGCGGTTGCGCCTTGCTTGCTGATGGGATCATCACGCCACCCATTTCCGTTTCTTCTGCAATTGAAGGGTTGAATATTGTTTACCCTGGATTGCAGACAGTTCCTATTGTAATGGTCATCATTACTGTTTTATTCATGATTCAGTCATTTGGTACCAAAATAGTAGGTCGGACTTTTGGACCGGTAATGTTTCTTTGGTTTGGAATGCTGGGGATTCTTGGTTTAGCTCAGATAATCGATCACCCCGAAATACTGAAATCTCTAAATCCTTATTATGGCATCTTATTACTTACCGAAAATCCACAGGGATTCTGGTTATTAGGTGCTGTATTTCTTTGTACAACCGGAGCTGAGGCGCTATACTCGGATATGGGTCACTGTGGGAGAAGTAATATCAGGATAGGCTGGATCTTTGTTAAAATTTGCTTGATTCTGAATTATTTTGGTCAGGGTGCCTGGTTAATTATGCACGACGGTGAATATTTGAATGGACGAAAACCTTTCTTTGAAATTATGCCGGAATGGTGGTTGTTACCGGGCATCGGATTGGCTACGATGGCCGCCATCATTGCCAGTCAGGCCATGCTTACGGGATCATTTACCCTCATCTCGGAAGCTATTCGTCTCAATTTTTGGCCTAAAGTCCGTTTGATCTATCCGGGTGATGAAAAGGGGCAATTGTATGTGCCTAGTATCAACTGGTTGTTGTGGGCTGGTTGTATGGTGGTGGTACTTTATTTCCAGGAATCAGCCAATATGGAAGCGGCTTATGGTCTTGCCATTACACTGACGATGACTATGACCACTATATTGTTTTCATACTACCTCTATATTTCCAGGGTGAATATGTGGCTGGTGATAGCATTTTTGCTTGTATATCTGGGGATAGAATTATCATTTCTCACAGCCAATCTGGTTAAATTTTCACATGGTGGTTGGGTAACCTTATTGATTGCCAGTATGATTGGTTTTGTGATGGTTGTATGGATCAGAGCATTTTATATTAAACTTCGCCTCACCGAATATACCAAATTATCCAAATACCTGCCTGCACTGAGGGAGCTGAAAAGAGATATCAGTATTCCTAAATATACTACACATCTGGTATTTATGACTAATGCCTCACGGGTGTCTGAGATCGAGACCAAGGTGATATTTTCAATTTTTCAAAAACGGCCCAAAAGAGCTGATATTTACTGGTTTGTGCATGTTGATATTACTGACGATCCACATACTATGGAATATAAAGTGGATGTAATCGATGACGATGACGTCATCAAGGTCACTTTTCGGTTGGGTTTCAGAGTGGAACAGCGGATTAACCTGTTTTTCAAGAAAGTAGTAGAAGATATGGTCAATAACAAGGAAGTGGATATAACAAGCCGTTATGAGTCACTGAGCCGGCAAAATATGACAGGTGATTTTCGGTTTGTAGTACTTGAGCGATTCCTTTCTTATGATAACGAGTTGCCCTTTATAGAACAACTCGTCATGAAAGCATATTTTGCGATAAAAACCATCACTACATCAGAGGATAAATGGTTTGGGTTGGACAGTAGTTCTATCAAGGTAGAAAAAGTCCCGCTTATTATCAGGCCGGTAAAAGAGGTGTCCTTAAAGCGTATTTATTAAATCAGGAAATGACACCCAGTTCCCGACCGATTTTTGTAAAGGCCTGAACGGCTTTTTCCAGATGAGCCATTTCATGCCCGGCAGAAACCTGTACCCTGATTCTGGCTTTTCCTTTGGGTACTACCGGGAAAAAGAAACCAATCACATAAATACCTTCAGCCAGCAGGCGCGATGCAAACTCCTGAGCCAATGGGGCATCATATAACATAACCGGAACAATCGGGTGCTCTCCCGGAAGAATGTCAAACCCTGCGGCGGTCATTTCTTTCCTGAAAAAAGCGGTGTTTCGTTCCAGTTTATCTCGCAGCGATGTACTTTCACTAAGCAATTCCAAAACTCTTAATGAAGCACCTGCAATCGAAGGTGCCAGCGTATTGGAGAATAAATAAGGCCGTGATTTTTGACGAAGCATATCCACAATTTCTTTCCTGGCAGCAGTAAAACCTCCGGATGCGCCACCCAGGGCTTTTCCGTACGTACCTGTAATGATATCAATGCGTCCCATTACATGGCGGTATTCATGTGTTCCCCGTCCTGATTTACCCAGAAATCCCGTGGCATGACATTCATCAATCATAACCATAGCCCCGTACTTGTCGGCCAGGTCGCATATTTTATCCAGTTGAGCAATAGTACCATCCATTGAAAATGCTCCATCGGTAACAATCAATACCCTTCGGCTACCTGCCGCTGCCTGAAGTTGCTCTTCCAGGCTGGCCATATTATTGTGTGTATAGCGAAATCGTTTGGCCTTGCATAAACGTATGCCGTCTATGATCGAGGCATGGTTCAATTCATCTGAAATAATGGCATCTGCCTCACCAAGTAAGGGCTCAAAAACACCTCCGTTGGCATCAAATGCAGCTGCGTATAAAATACAGTCTTCCATGCCCAGAAATTCGGCTGTACGTTTTTCCAATTGCATGTGGATAACTTGAGTTCCACATATAAACCGCACGGATGACAGCCCGTATCCATAATGATCTATTGCTTCTTTAGCAGCTTTTATGACTTCAGGATGAGAGGAAAGTCCTAAGTAATTATTAGCACAAAAGTTTAACACTTCAGCATTATCTGTGGTCGAAATCTCAGCAGACTGTGGTGTGGTAATAACCCGCTCAGATTTATATAGACCCGACGATTTCAGTTCATCAATTTCTTGTTGTAATTGCTCACCAATATTTCCGTACATAATCAGGGTTGTTAATTTTGAATCAATAATTTATCAGAAATACTATACGGGAACTGCAATGGCTTGCAGACGCGTCAGCATTTCGGTTGTCATTAAACTTAGATCAAAACGAGGTTTCCAGTTCCAGTCTTCGCGTGCAGGAGTGTCGTCTATGCTGTCAGGCCAGGAATCGGCAATATCTTGTCTAAAATCAGGTTGATAGTTTATTGTAAACTGGGGGAGGTGTTTTTGAATTTCACTGGCTAGCTCTTCAGGGGTGAAACTCATCGCTGCAAGGTTGTATGAAGTTCGTACCTTAATCTGGTTTGCAGGGGCTTCCATTAGTTGAATGGTCCCTTCCAATACATCATCCATATAAATCATAGGCAAACGGCTGTCGGGATTTAAAAAACATTCAAATTTGTCATTTTGAACTGCCTTATGGAATATGTCCACTGCATAATCCGTGGTGCCTCCTCCTGGAAGTGACTGGTAGCTGATGATACCTGGGTACCTGACAGACCGTACATCCATACCGTAGCGTTTGTGGTAATATTGCGCCCAGTTTTCTCCCGCTACTTTGCTAATTCCATAGACGGTCAATGGGTCGAGAGGTGACCACTGAGGCGTATTACATTTTGGGGCATGCGCACCAAAAACGGCAATTGAGCTGGGGTAAAATACCTTTTTGACATTGAAATTGCGCGCCACTTCCAGAACATTAAAAAATGACTGCATATTGACACTCCAGGTGTTCATGGGATCTTGTTCTCCTTTTGCAGAAAGAATGGCAGCTAAATGATATATCTGCGTAACCTGATGTTTGCGGACTACCTCAGCCAGTGAATCTGCATGGGTAGCGTCCAGCTGAATAAATCTCCCTTGTTGAACAACTGGTTCCTGTAAATCAGAAGCAATAATATGGTCTTCACCATATATTTTTCTTAGATGAGCCACCAGCACAGAACCAATCTGCCCGTTTGCTCCGATGACTAAAATCTGCTCCTTTTTCATTGTTAATATAACAGTTTGTTTATGAATTTGTTGTGGGTGTAACCTGACACACGCCCTGTTTGCGTTTTTTGCAAATACTATGGGTAATTATTACTAGCAAATTTAGTATTTAAAGTAATTTAGCGCATTACATTATATAATTTCAGTAAAAATTATGGTTAGCATTGTTATATTTGATAAATAATACTGATAATTAGTGTCTAATTGTCGGCCATCAGTAAATTTTAAGGGAGACAAATGGAAGTATTAGATGAGATCGACCGGACAATTCTCAGATTGTTGCAGTCTGATGCGAAAATAAGTGCCAAAGAAATTGCCAATCAGTTGAACATCACGGTATCTCCTGTGTATGAGCGGATTCGTCGGTTGGAAACGCAGGGGCATATTATGCAATATGTGGCAATTTTGGACAGGAAACTGATTGATCGACCCATTACTACCATTTGCCAGGTTTCGATGCGGTATCACAATGAAGCTTTCATTGAGAAATTTGAGCAGGAAATTAAAAAACTGGATGAAGTGCAGGAGTGCTATCACATGGCAGGTCAGGTTGATTTTTTATTAAAAATCAACATCAAAAGTTTGGATGAATACCACGATTTTGTGAAATACAAATTATCTAAAATTGATAATATTGGGGTGCTAAACAGTACTTTTGTCCTGAAGGAAATTAAGCATAGCCCGCAACCTTTGATAGCTATAAAAGCCTAGGATTTATTTTCCTTATATCGGTTTCTGTATTCAATCGGAGTGCATCCTTTGATGTGTTTAAACTGCCGGGATATATTCTTGGTGTCACTCAATCCGATATCCATGGCTATTTCAAATACTGTCATGTCTGTTTCCAGTAGTTTCTGACAGAACTTCTCAATTCGGAGATTAAAAATATATTGATAAATGGGATACCCGGTAACAGCTACAAAACGTTTTTCCAATGCCCTGCGGGATAATGGGACTTGTTTTACCACATCGTCTACCTGTAGGTTTTTATCTGTATTACGGTGAATAAACTTTAAAGATGAAGCTATGTGTTCATCATGTGTAGCGAAAATATCAGTAGACTGCCGGGTAAATACCTGTGTTGGTTTAACGACTATATCGTAGAAATCATAGCCCTTGTGCGTAATCATGTGGTGCAGCAATCGTGCGGCTTCATACCCCCCGGTTTCAGCGTCTTGCCCGATGCTGGATAGTGGTGGGTCTGAAAATTCACAAATCATTTCATCATTATCCACACCCAGAACTGCTACTTCCTCCGGAATCCGAATTTTTGAATGGCGGCAAGCTTCAGTAATATGCTGTCCCTGGTTATCATCACATGCCATTAATGCAATGGGTTTGGGAAGGGACGAAAGCCACTGACTCAGCGAACTCGGCTTATAATACCATATTTCGCTACTTCTGGCTTTTTTGTGTTCAAAATAATTGACGGTAAAACCTGCTTCTGTGATGCGACTTTCAAATCCTTCGGCTCTTTCTCTGGACCAAACCACATCACCAAAACCGTAGAATGCGAAATTTTTAAAACCTTTTTTTAGAAAATATTCTGCACCCATTCGGCCTGCTTCTTCGTGAGCTCCTGTAATATTGGGTATTTCAGTAAATCTTTCCTTAAAATCCTGGGCTATAACCGGAATACCTGCATCCACTATTTTCTGGATATCAGGGTCATTATATAACTGGCCGATGATGCCATCTGCTCCCCATTCCTGTGCCCATTCCAGAATACCTTTAACTCCGATTGTCTCACGCTGATACAAGGGCATTCGGCAGAAGACCCATGGACCATGCTCACGGGAATACCGTGCAATACCTTTGAGTAAACCCTTTGAATATTCTTCTGCGAAATCAATTAACAGGATAATCTTAAACATGGCAGCTATTCGTCGAAAGGTTATGAATTGACTGCTTCTTCCTTACGATTGCGAATGGTTGAATTGGTAATCAATGGTCTGGCCCAAATACCGATACTGAAAATATAACCAAGGGTGATCGTTAAGAAGAGCATGGCCCATTTTAATCCGATCCAGTCAGCCAAATTACCGATGATTAGGGGTACAATAGCACCTCCACAAATCCCTGTACACAGGATTCCGGAAAAAGTGCCGTGATGTTTCGGAACGGAGTTGAGTGCCAGAGAAACGATGATTGACCACATCACTGACCCAAAAAATCCGACCAGCGGAAAGGCAATTTTAGCAGTAGCCAGATCGCCGAAAAGACCCGCTAATAAAGAGATAAATGCGCCCATGGTGAAAAGCTGTAATACTTTTCTGCTATCAAATATTTTAAGGAGTAACAGACCCAGTAAACACCCGATGGTCAGCAAACCCCAATAGTTGGAGATAACAGAAGCCCCTACGGTAGAGGGATCAGCCTGATGGTAAGTCTGAAGAAATTGGGAAACCCAATTGGCTACACCTTGTTCTGTACCTACGTAGGCAAATATTCCCAGAAAATACAGCCATACCATTCGGTTGGATTTCAGTTCTGAGAAGGCAACTCCCGTGTCTATTTTTTCATCCTCTTTAAATTCAACCTTTGGAAACTTCACCGAAACGATCACCAGTACCATGAGTAGTGATATCACTGCAAAAACCCAATAAAGTGACACCCAGGTTAGATTTTGGGGCACCAGATTTTCTAAAGCAGCCGCCAGACCGCTTGCCTTTCCACTATGGATGTTCTGTACAAAATAACTGTACAGCAGTGGGCTTACAAATGATGCAGCCCCGAAAAACAACTGTGCTAATACTGAGTTGAAGGCAAATTCAGATTCACCGCCCACAGTTCTTAGCAGCGGGTTGATTACCACCTGCAACATGGCCATTCCTACGCCAATTATAAACAGAGATAATAATGCTATTTGAAAGGATGGAATAAGCGCAAAGAGAATTGCCCCTGTAAATGCAAGAAAGAAGGCACTTACGAGTACCTTCTTCGCTTTATATTTTTCAACGAGCAAGCCGGATGGTATTGAAGCAACTCCATAGGCTACAAAAAATGCAAAAGGTAAAAATCCTGCCAAACCCAGGCTTAAATCGAAACTGCTTACAAGGTCAGGGATGAGTGGCCCCAGGATATTGCTTAAAAACGAGATAACAAAGAATATAATAAAAATAAAAAATACGAGGGCATAATTGATTTTCATATAACTAAAGTTTCTCTACAGGGTTTCAGGTTTGATTGACGGGTGCTTTGGCTATTCCATTTCGTGGAATTAATGCTGCGGCACCTAATAATGCAATATTGTTATTTTCGGACTGGGAAATTAATAAAGAATTTGTTGTTTCAGGGAATGCGAACTCCTGAATTTTTTCATTCATTGTTTTTTTGAAAAATGGATACGCTTTAGAAAGTGACCCTCCCAGTACGATCATTTCGGGATCGTAAGTATACATAACGGCCATAATTGCCTGACCCAGATGCTCTCCGTAACTTTCCCAGACTTTTATCGAGCCGGAATCACCAAGACCTGCCAGTTCGCTGGCACGTACAGGTGAAATTCCATATACTTCTTCAAAGGAAGCTCCGCTTAGATAATACTCATAATTATTCTTTAAATAGGGTAGCAGGCCAATTTCTCCGGCACCGCAATTATTGCCCATGTAAAGTTCCCCATCGATGACTAAGCCAGCGCCCAGTCCTGTCCCTATTGACAAACCAACGATGGATTTGTACCCGCTGGCTACCCCAAATCTCCACTCGCCCAGAATAAAGCAATTGGCATCATTGTTAATATACACGGGAAGCCCGAATTCATCTTCCAGAATCGATTTTAATTCTACGCGCTCCCAGGATGGAATGTTTATTACATTGTATACAACCCCATGCTCAATGTCCACTACTGAAGGAACGCCTATACCAATAGCGGTGGCAGGATATTTATTGTACTGTCTGATCAGATTTTTAAGTTGATCCAAAGTTGATGCCAACGAATCTTTTTCACGTAATATGACGCTGCTAGTGTGAATGATTCTGCCGTTATCCTCAAGACCTGCCCGGATCTGTGTTCCGCCCAAATCTACACCGATTACCATGTTCTTAAAGTTTAATATGTGTTTTTTATTTTACTTAGATTCGGATGAATTATTGTTACTGAGGAACATTCAGTTCAACGATCCGGCTGCCCTTTCCTGATTTATCAAAAGCTCTTAATCTGACCTGCGTGCCTGAATTTATACCGTCCTGCCATATGGCTGATTGCAGGGTAGGTTCCTGACCATCAGTTGTGTAACGGATTTCCAAACCAGGGAAAGCAGTATTTGCTAATACTTTTCCATTTTTCTCTATTGCTCCGGGCGGAGGGACCCGGTAATTGTAACCTCGATTCATATAGGCCAAACGTGGTAATTCAAAATTAGCCAGCTGATTGGCAAATACATTCCAGCCTTGATTTATCAGCTTACGCTGAGCTGAAATGTCTTGCATATTTTCCCATGCTCTTTCTTTACTCCAGGCACTTTCTGCAAATCCGGCTAGTTTGGGAAGGGTGGCATACTCAATCATGTCACGTCCTTTAATCATTTCTGCCCAAAGATGTGCTTCCACACCAATTACATTTTTACGTGCCTCAGGCTTCATTCTTACCAGATTTGAGAAGTCGATCTGACCTCCCATTGGATTAGAGAACGTAGTTGAGAACATATTGAAAGGAGCAAATGCCCAAGTGCTTTTCGTATTGACAAACGCCCCCCAATAGTGGCCTGGTTCGCGAGGATCATTGCTATATGCCTGGTCAAAATAAAAGTTTGTTACATTGCATAATACCAATGGATACCCATCATTGGCCAGCCGGTTGCCCAGATCCGGATCATACACATTATTCCATACATAGGGTACCACTTGCTGATCGACAAACTCCGGATTGGTTACATATTTGCCTTCAGGCGTTTTGGTTAGGGCTACTTCTTCCCAGCCATGGATGGTCAGGTTTTTCTTCTGCAAGACTGGAACTATTCGTCTGAGAAAATAGGCGTGCAGGTTTTTGGGATCTCCAATAGCAGGGTTTTCTTGTAGCAATTTCTGAGCGCGTGGAGAACCCGTCCATGCGCCTTCTGCAACTTCATCGCCACCAATATGGAATATATCCAGTGTCAAGCCCGCTTCTTTGTACATGTTGATGAACTCATCCACAACTTTCTCAAAAAAACGATAAGCTGACTCATTGGTTACGTCCACTACATTGTCTTTGTAAAACTGGGCCGACAGATAAGCTGACTGATCATCAGGATCTATCAGTCGGTATTCATTAGCGGCGTCTGTTTTTCCTTCTTTCATTAAACGTTCATACCGCGCTTCCATTGCTTTTATGGCCGCACGTGCATGTCCGGGAAAATTAAGTTCAGGAATTATCCTGATATGTCTCTTATGCGCATATTTGAGAATTTCGATATAGTCAGCTTTTGTATAAAATCCACTGCCATAGGTACCCTCTGCAAATGCATCAGGACCTGAACCATAGGATGGATGTAAAGCATTTGCCTTCATCCCTGATACGTGCTTGCGATGCCCACTGATTTCGGTCAGTTCAGGCAAACCATCAATTTCAACTCTCCATCCTTCATCATCCGCTGTATACAAAAGGATATGATTGAGTTTATAGAAAGAAAGTACATCTATCATGCGTAACAGCGTCTCTTTGGTTTGGAAGTTACGTGTTACATCAATGTGGATGCTTCTGAAGCCAAAACGAGGCGTATCCTCAATTTGTGTAAATGGCCAGGTCAAAGACGCAGTAGCAGTTTTCCAGGATTCAACTGGTGCCAAAGCCATTAAACTTTGCAAGCCATAAAATATACCAGCCCCACCATTTGCATTAATCTCAATTCCGGACTGATTAATAGTTAACTGATATGCTTCATCAGAAGTTTGTTTTAGTGCTTCCTTCCGAAGCCTGATGGTTGCATCCTGTACATTATCTGTAAAAGCGTATTTTTTTCCTGTCAATACGGATAACTGTTCCTGAAACGTTTCTGCATCAGATGTAAATACTGGGTCATAAAATATTTTTACGTCATCAGAAATAGTAAACTGACCGTTCTGATGTGTAATGCTCACCGGGCTTGGCACTATTTTAGGCAATTTGGCCAGGTTGATAGTTGAGAGTCCTTCATTCTCGTAATAAAATCTTTCCGCAGTAGGCATCAAAACCTTGTCATCAGGACCTCTGAGAATCTGCTCACGCGTGGTAAAAGGCTCAATCGTATAATTTTTTACGACGGCAGTTCCTGATTCTTTTCCATCATTTTCTGTAAAAGCATAGTATAATCCGGCTGGGGCGTCCGTTTCTTTAATGATTCCTTCTTCTCCCCAGAAGTGCACCAATAGTGAATCACCTGCAGCTATTTTGAAAGATTCCGACGGTGTGAGCTTGTACCAATCTCCATTAATATGTTCTATAATTGCTGCCTGCGGGCTTTTGACAGGATAGATTTTTCTGGGGGACATATTGAAATATAATATCCATCCTTCACCGCTGATCTCTTTGCTTCCGGTATTATGGAATGTAAACCTGGCTTCAAAGTCACTTTTATTGTCTACAAAATTAGACATCAGCTTCCATTTTACGGCCATATCCGGATGGCGCTCCGGCTGGTCAGAGCAGCTGACTCCGGCCACCAGCAGGGCAAGAGTCAAAATCAGCGCAAAACTTCTTTTCAAATCCTTCATGGTATACTAGTTATAGCAGGTTACGTCAATCTTGATTTTATTTACCGGCGGGTTCACTGATAATGTTTAAGTATCTTCCCATCCAGTAAGGCAGCAGCCAAATATCACCCGCACTGTTTTCGCTGGTTCCTTTTCCGTATTTGCGATCCAGTGTAAAAGTATTGGCGTTATGGCGAGCGATCGGACGCTCATCGGGTGGCAATACTTCTTTTGTTGTTTGCTTTCTGAAATTAGGCTCTAACAGGTCAATATCTTTACGATGACTGTTGGCAACACTCCAGTCGATCAGATCCAGAGGATATTCCTGCAGGTACCAGACTGCTTGCTCCTGATCAAAATCAGTCACTCCTGTGATGGCTGTAAAAATATTCCACAGACCCTCCTTTTCAGGTCTTTCAGCTTCCCAGTGATCAAGAATGGATTCTTTGAATTGGGCTTTAAGTGTATCATTTAAAGCGTAGCGGTAAAGGCCCCAGTATCCCAGAAAATACATTTCGTCATCAGAGTGATTCCATCCGTCTGAAAGCATTTTACTGTAATCGTCCGCATTTTCATCCGCCCTGCCTATTATTTCCATGGGACGCATCAGGTTTTCCAGATAGCCATGTTTCTCCATTAACTCAATGGCTTTTTCTTTATATTTTTCTTTTTTGGTGAAATGGTAAGCTGTCTGAAGCATGCCAATTATATTGGATGAATTCAATTTTCTATCGCCCACATTGATCGGAAAAGCATTCACATACTCAGGGTTCCATTTTCCCCAAAGCGTAGGTTTACCATCATAATCTATCAGGTAAAGATCATTTGTGATAATATGAGACATCAGGGTGTCGATCAGCATGATCGATTTATTTCTAATCTCGGCGTCATCTACCAGTTCAGCCAAAACTCCGAAGGCAAAAATATGGCCAATGGCTTCATCACTACTCGTAGTGGCTTTCCAGTCCCAGTCTTTATGGGCCGAATGCTGCCATCTCTCCGGATCTGACAATTCGTTGATATGTCCACTTCTTTCATACGAACGTGCAGGGAAACCAGGAACCGGCGTGATACTAAAGAGTCTTTCCATAGCATCCAGCGACTCACGGCAATTCTGCAGGGCTTCACTCTCTTTTGTAACCGCATAGCGAAAGGCCTGTCCTCCAAGATACATGGCAGTCCATAATCCGTCATTGTCAGAATCTGCCAGGTAGCCAGTAGCAATATTGCCGTTCTGCATACCCCTCAGACCCGAATTAAACCCATTTCTAATATGACGATCACGTACTTGCTTCTCAAAATACATGGCTTTGTCGTGCAGGGTCATTGCTTCAAAAACAATTTTTCCCAATCCACGGTTGGTTAATACCAATACCTGGTCGCCATTTCCTTTAATAATATCTATCACATGGTTTCCGGGAAGCCATCTTTCTCCATAGTAATAATTGAACCTATTATCTGGTCTCTTTGAGAAAGCCCCTTCAGGGGTACCCATCCAGATGGTCCCATTAATATTAGCGACTGTCGTAATATGGGTAACGGGGAGTTTTCTTTCAATTTCTCCCATCTGTTTACCGGTTTCCAGGTCGATCACAGTATAGCCGTTCAGGGTACCAACAATGGCAGATTTTCCGTTCTGATCGAAATCAAAGTGGGTAAAATCGATTCCTTCTGTGATTTTGCTTAATTGTTTTTGTGAAGCATTATACTCATAAAGCCCTTTTTCACCCAGTATTATAAAGTTGTTTCTGGCAGCAGAATATCGGATGACCTTTGCGATATCATTATTAATCTGTCCTTTCCACTGCGACCCTTCGTGGGTTAGATATTCAAGGTTATTGCCGTCAGAAATGAGAAATGCTGTGCGCTCAGGAACAATATTGGTTTGTTTATCCTGCAATTGCCCTGCAATAATAGTGGCATTGGGAAGTGAATGTTCAATGAATAACTCACCCGCCCACGCATTACTGATGATAGCCTGGGTAGTCAGGTAAACCAATTGATTGTCAAGTGCAGTAAGACCTTTGTACTTCTTATCAGTCATGAACCGATAAGTATGATCTTGAACCAGCGCACCTGGAATGAGTATTTGCCCTCCCTGGGTATGTAATAAGCCATCCTGGTCAACAACCTGCACTCTACCATTACGATCGGTTGCAATATGTGTAGGATTGGCGGAGGCGTCTGCATAATATTTAATGCTATAATCCTGAAGAAATGAATTGTCCTTATGAACAGACACCGATTGGCTCACCGGGCTTTTACAGGAAATAATAGTTAACAGCGTAATTAATAAAATATAACAGCTAAAACGATACATGATTTATAAGATTAGTAATAATTATAGAAAAGTCAGACGGAGCGCTTAGAGCTTTTCCGGGTTGACTACCACATACTTGATTGACTTTGCTTCTTGACTGGCCTGTGCTGTATAAGTCAGGTGTAGCATGCCGTCCGCAGTCTGGATTAATGACGGGTAAGAAAAACTACCCACACCTTTTGGTGTATCCTCAAGATTAACTTTTTTGTTCCAGGTCTTGCCTTCATCTGAAGAAATCATGAGGGTAATACGGTAACGGCCATCCGATTGGGTATTTCCAAGGAATGCCCATCTTCCATCTTTCAGTCTTAACATTTCCACACTGGCAGTATTAGGTATATCTGTGAGCACCGACGCACTCCATGTCATGCCTCCGTCTTTTGATTCACTGGTGTGCACGTGGTTCGGTGCATCACCGCTGTCGCGCATATAGGCTACCAGAGTGCCATCTTTTTTCTCGATAAGTGCTGGCTGGATTGGTCCTCGCCCCACAATGGGTAAGCTTGGTTTCCACGTATTTCCATGATCCTCCGAAATACCCACCAATGAAAAGTTAAAACCGTCAGAATAAAGTGGTAACAGAATTTTTCCATCAGGATAGACCAATGGTTTGATTCTGGTCATCCAGCCAGTAGTTCTTTTTTTTGTGTCTTTGGAGGCATCAATGATCATATCGTCATATTTGGCCGCATAGGTGGCCCATCCGCGATGCAAATCGGGCATTTCCTTAAATCTTTTCTTTACCTCGGTCTCAAACTCGTCTCCTGGATTAAGCAGAATATTATCCTGCCAATTCCAGACAGGACCCAGGTTGCCACTGTAATTGGTAGAGGTCTTATAGCGCAAAATTGAAGTTTCCCATTCATTGGCCTGTACAGCGATCCACACCAGAAATAATTTTTTTTCATGATTCAGAAACAAAACGGGGTTGCAGTCTGGTAATCCGGGAGTATCCGCCATCAAGAAAGGCTTACTCCATTTTGATGCCCCTTTTGGTAATCTGGCACCCATTATCAATACATCATTTGCCTTTCTTTCTCCACTTCCTTCAAACCAGGTAGCCAGAAAATCACCAGACGGTAATTCGACTATACTGCTGCCATGAACATGTTTTTCTTGATTTGGGAAAATAAGCATGCTTTTCACCACAGGCGATTGAGATATCCCAAACAATGGAAAAAAGAATGTTAGCAAAAGTGTAATTATACGGTAATGCATTTTATTAATATTATATAGATTTTGAAGTTTTATATAGTAAGGTTAGTACTCTTGCAAATTATAAAAGGGCTACTCTTTATTTCCGGAATTACTGGCATAGGGAAAAAATATCAGATTGATTTTGTTGTATTTTTCTAATAAAAAATTCCTGTTTATTCGAAAAGTGTTGGTATTATTTAAGGTATTATCAGTTAAGGTCAAAAAACAAGTGCGCAAAATGAGGTTATATTTACGCATTTTGCGTCAATATAAATCTTTCCAATAACTACTTTTATCGAACAAGACAGTTCTCGTGTTGCAGGAACGGGTATGAGCAGAACTTCAATGCTGATATATTATCCATACGCTTAATGAATGACATAATAAGCTGGAATAGCCTGAAAAAACCACTGAAAAGCGATAAAAACATAATATTATATATAATTAATATTGCATTTTCTACTTAATCTAATAAACCCTAAATAGCTTTTACAATGAAGTGTTGTAATGAAGATACCCTTGAAAGGGTAAGTAAAGGTGACGAAGTTGCATTTACCGAGCTGTATAATTATTTTGAAACTCCTGCCCATAAATATTGCTACTCACTATTAAGGAATGAGGAAGAATCAGAAAACATGGTTCAAGAGGTATTTATTAAAATATGGGAAAAAAGAAGCCGTATAAATCCCAAACTTAATTTTAATTCTTACTTGTTTACCTGTCTCAGGAATCAGGCATTTGACCATTTGAAAAAAATGGAAAAGAGTAATCTGATTAACCATCAATATGCCGAAAACGAAGATTATTATTACACGGAAGAAGACGACTTCCGTGAAGCACGAATTGTAAGTCTGTATTCGGCTATTGAAACGTTATCCATCAAAAGGAAGGAAATTCTACGACTCAATATTGAGGAAGGAATGTCCTATCAGGAAATTGCGGAAAAAATGAGTATCTCAAAAAATACCGTCAAAAACCAGCTTTTAAAAGCAAAGCAGCATCTAAGAGAAAAGATTAGTTGTGTGAGTTACGGTTGAGACTGCTCTGTTTCTGAAAGTGCTGATTGATTGTTGCTAAGAATGTGTAAATACTATTTGCCAATTCCGATCATTTCATCTCATAAACCCCCATATCTATGAATCAGTACATTACCTGTTTTACAAAACATACCTTATTTGTATGGATTAATACAGCTATCAGCGTTTTGTATATGCCTTTGTATGGATTAGCTGCCAGTTCTGCGTCAGATCGGTCAATTTCAGGGAGTGTAGCAACCGAAGATGATGTCTCATTGCCGGGTGTTAACATCCTTGTCAAGGGCTCACAGATTGGCACAACCACTGATGCGTCTGGGAATTATAGCATCCGGATTCCTGATAATGGCACCGCTACTTTGGTGTTTTCGTACATTGGATATACCACGCAGGAAGTGGAAGTAGGGAACCGGGCTGTAGTCAATGTTGTGTTGAAGGAAAGTGTAGAAATACTTCAGGAAGCCGTAGTAACCGCTTTGGGTATAAAAAGAGAAGAGCGTTCACTGGGTTATTCGGTGGAGAAAGTACAGGGAAAAGAGCTGAATCGTGTGGCGCAGGAGAACGTCCTGAACGCGATGGCTGGAAAAGTAGCAGGTGTAACCATCAACTCTACCGGTAGTACAGGATCCTCCGTAAGTATGATAATCAGGGGTGCCACATCCTTGAATAGTGACAACCAACCTTTATTTGTAATTGACGGTGTTCCGGTGAACAGTACACTCAATAACGTTACCCAGATCGGGAACGACAACAGGGTGGATTACGGCAATGCCATTTCCGGATTAAACCCGGATGATATCGAAAATATTTCCATCCTGAAAGGCCCAAGTGCGGCTGCATTATACGGCTCACGTGCGGGAAACGGGGTGGTACTCATTACCACCAAAAGTGGGCAGGGAGTGGATAAAATGACTGTCAGTATCAGTTCTAATACCGTGTTCGACAGACCCTACCGATTTCTCAGATGGCAGAGCAAATTCGGGCCGGGGTTGTTTTCAGCCATTCCGGTCGATGTATCAGGAAATCCGCTGACCAACCCGCTCGGTAGTTTGATTGATGAAAATGCGGGTTCCTTATATGGTGCTGAACTTGATAAAGGTTATCTCGCTCAGCAATGGAACAGCCCGCTGGATGAAAACGGGAGAAAAATAGCCACGCCTTTGATTTCACATCCTGACAATGTCAGGAATTTTGTGCAAACAGGGATAACTACCACTAATGGGATTTCAGTAGCCAATAGCTCTGCTAATTACAACTACAGGATTTCCTATGCCAATATGGCTAACAGGGGAATCATTCCCAATTCAGATCTTTATCGGAATACGCTGAATATCAATTCATCCATGAAGGTGAATAAGAAGGTTACCTTAGGGACCAATCTGGATATCAGTCGCAATAATTCGAATAACCGCCCTGCCGGTGAGAGGGGGACGAATCCTCTTCAATGGGCTTATAATACATCACCGCATGTTAATCTTCAGGACCTGAAAGACTATTGGGTACCTGGCCAGGAAGGTCTTCTGCAACGGACTCCTTATCTGGCTTATAACAACCCATACTTTTTGGCACATGAGGTCAATAACAGTTTTGTCAGAGACAGGGTTTATGGTAACATAAAAGCCGATTGGCAGGTAACCAATGATTTTAATCTGATGCTTCGGTATGGGCTGGATACTTATAATGAAGAACGGGAAACAAAAATTGCCAATAGTTATACAGATGATTCCCGTGGTGTATATGGTATATTGGGAATTAAACATCTGGAAACCAACGCAGAGTTTCTGGGTACCTATAAGAAAAACATAGCCGATTTCAGTTTGTCTGTTTCTGCCGGAGGTAATTTGCGTCGTCAAATAGGTTCCAATGTAAGAACAGCCAGTAAGAACCAGACCGGACTGGTAGAGCCCGGATTGTACACCATACAGAATATCCTTCCTGCCAATCTGGAATATAGCAGTTACAGGATGAAAAAAGGTGTGAACAGTCTGTATGCCATGGCCACACTCGGTTATAAAGATATGGCCTACTTAGACATTAGTGGCCGTAATGATTGGTCAAGTACATTGCCAGACGGTGCACCGTATTTTTATCCTTCTGCTTCTGCCAGTTTACTGGTAAATGAAATGTTTGATTTGAGTAGCAATGATATTAATATGATCAAACTGCGGGGTGGTTATGCTCAGGTAGGAAATGACGCAGCAGCATACCAGTTGCTGGGTGTATTGGGGAATGCAGGTACCTGGGGTGATATCCCGCGTCTTACCACGCCTGGTACTTTATTGAATGCCAATCTGAAACCAGAGCTTGCTACTTCCTATGAAGCAGGTATAGACATTCACCTGTTCAGAAACAGACTTACCTTTTCAGGGACTGTATATCGAATGGATAATGAAAATCAGATTTTTAATACACAGATTCCTCCTTCTTCTGGCTATACATCCAAAAGTATCAATGCAGGTTTGTTAAGAAGCCGTGGTATTGAATTGAGTCTGGGCGGTACTGCTTATCAGAAAGGTGATTTCAGGTGGGACCTGGGATTGAACTTTACACGTAACAGAACCAAGATAATCAAGCTGGCTGATGAGATGCCGTTTTTTACTTTTTGGGAAGAAGCTAAAGGTGGCGCATGGACCTACGTAGGGGAAGATATAGGCGATATTTACGGTCCGGAAGTAAGGGTTGTTACAGATGAAAAATCACCATATTACGGCTATCCGTTACTAGAACTGGATCCGACCTATGGATGGGCCACAGTGAAGGTAGCCAAAGAGGGGCAGGCAAGTAAAAATAAACTCGGGAACTTCAATCCTAAGTTTATATTAGGTGCGCAAACCTCGATATCCTGGAAAAAGCTTCGTCTGGATATGACATTTGACTGGCGAAACGGCGGTAATTTTGTGTCACAGACTTACCGCTACGGAATGAGTAACGGACAAACTTCCCTGGCACTTGATCGACTGATCGATGCTGGTGATTTGTCGGGTAAGGAACTGCGTGATTTCCTGGTCGCTAATGCCGATGAATACATAAAAATCAATGGCACCAATATGCCTATGGTTGGATATCCTACGCCGGAAAATACCAGTTTTCCTACCTTTTTTGGCGCAGTGTTGCCTTATGGTGGTGTTATTATACCAGGTGTTTATCACGAGATTGACAGAAATGGAGTGCCACAATTCAATGATGACGGTTCTCCGAAATATATCGAAAATCTGGGTGAGAATATTAATCCCGGCAGACCAGGAAGGGTTTCCGGAACGCAGCCTGTACCTTATGCTGCTGCCGTAAACTGGGATTTCCTGCAACCCACTTTATTTGATGCATCCTATGTAAAATTGAGAGAAATATCCCTTTCTTACGGCTTGCCGTCTGCATGGATTCAATCATTGAAATTACAGGATGCCAGTTTTTCAGTTTACAGCCGTAATATCATGCTGTGGACTGCTGCAAAAATCAATATCGATCCGGAGAATGCATTTCAACCTTCTGCTGGTGCCACAGCGGGTACCCAGTTTAAACAGGGAATTGAACGCTATAACGTAACACCATGGGTGATTCCAATAGGGTTCAAAGTAAATGTTACATTTTAACCGCAACTTCAGAGATTATGAAAATCAAAAATATTTGGAAGATATGTCTGGCAGGAGTGGGGATATTTGCATTCTCCTGTACAAGTGACCTAATTGAGATGAATCAGAATCCTAATGGTTCTGATCCGGATAAAACCAATCCTAATCTTATCCTTTCTACCGTTCTAACGGAATCGGCCAAGAGTTTTGTGGCATTAGGATATCAGGATATAGCCGGAGTTATGCAGCACACCCAAAAGGATGGATGGGCAACCGGCCATAATGCCTATGACTGGGGAGGAAGTAACAACTGGGCTGGTTATTATAGTATTCTGCGAAATAATCAATTTGTTTATGATAAAGCGGTTGAAGCAGACTGGGGCCTGCATCAGGGAATTACCCTGGTTATGAAATCGCTCATGTTTGGTCTGATTACAGATCTTTGGGGAGATGCCCCTTATTCTCAGTCTTTACAGGGACATTTGGGTGGTAACGAATATACTTTTCCAGTCTATGATTCTCAGGAGAAAATATATGAAGGGATTCTCGCTGATCTGGAAAAAGCCAATAATATCTTACGAACCGGTAATGTAAGTGCCACAGTAGGGGCGTCAGATGTGTATTTTAATGGAGATGTGACCAAATGGAGACGATTTGCCAACTCATTGGCACTCCGTTATTATATGCGGTTGGCAGAAAAAGCTCCTTCAGTGGCTAAAGCCGGAATCGAAAAAATTGCAGGTGATCCGGAGATGTATCCGATCATTACCCAGGTGGATGAGGATGTAACCATGAGCTACCCCGGGAATAACAATGGTGATTCGTGGCCGTCCAATGCTACTTATGACACTGACAGCACCAATTACAGACGTATCAAAATGGCTGATACATTTGTCAGGGCATTGAAAAGCATGAACGACCCGCGGCTGGGCGTATGGGCAGAAAAAGTACAGGTGTTTTTATTGGTCAATGATAAACTTCCTACAGGAACCGACATAATTAAAGATACAATTGTCAATGGCGAAAATCGCAGGGTACGTTATTTGTCACCGGATAATTTATTACCTGCCGGAACAACCATTGAAGATATTAATCAAAGTGTAGATTACGTGGGTCTGCCTACCAATATATCCACGCCTTATCAATACAATCAAAATCAAAGTGGGACACAGTCAGCCAGAAATCCTCATGTTTCCTGGGTCAATAAAAGATTCGCTGATGCAAAAAGCGGTATAAAAGCCAGAATTTTATCTGCTGCTGAAGTCCATTTTATATTGGCCGAGGCATCAGCCGTCTATGGCTGGAATGCCGGAGATGCAGAAACTCACTATAATGAAGGAATTCTGGCATCTTTTGCCGCATGGGGATTAGCAGGCCAAGCCGCGGCTTATATGCAGCAACCAAAGGTGGCATTTGATGGAACTCAGGAGCAGATTCTGACACAAAAATGGATTGCCAGCTGGTCTGTAGCGACAGAAGCCTGGTTTGACTGGCGCAGAACCGGCTATCCTGTGTTGCAAGGCGCGGCAGTAGCGGGCGTGCTCCCAGTTCGTTTTTATTATATGCTTGAAGAAAGAAACCTGAATACTTCCAATGTAAATGCTGCCAATGACAAATTGGAAGTTACTCCATTCTCACCAAATGGTGATGACGGTGCAAAAAATAGTATATGGTCCAAACCATGGATCATTCAAGGAACCGGTAAACCCTGGTAATTAAAATAATGAAGGGCTGTGCTTGAAAAAGTGCAGCCCCGATTTTTCGTGGGAAAGTGACCTTTCATGTATGATTGACGGCATTAACTCACACGGGTGATGGGCATCTCAGCAGTGTGAATCGAAATCTTCCCGAGTACTGCGGCCCTAGCTGAGAAAACTTCTGATGAATGCCTCCACCGGATAGCAGATTACTTAATGTATGATTTTTTTCAAAACAAATTTTATGATTTCAGACACTATGTTTTCAAGAAAAATAGCGGCAGGCATGTGCTGCTTTTTATTTCAATTCGCATTATTAATACCCCTTTTTTCACAAACAGTAACTCCCGAGACAGCATTACAGGCATACCTGAATAATGGAGACAACAGTTTTTCCTGGGAAATTAAGGAAGAAACATCAATTCCAGGTTTAAAAGCTTACGGACTGATGCTGACTTCTCAAACGTGGAAAGATCACATCTGGAAACATCAATTGATAGTCTTGATACCCGATGATATCCGCCATGAAGAAGCGCTCTTGTTTATCACCGGTGGGTCCAATAAAAATAATCAGCCCAACTGGACGGAAACAGAGAAAGAGAAATTATTGAAAGGTTTGGTTCCTATCGCCCTGGCCAACAAAGCAGCCGTAGCACTTATCAAGCAGGTGCCCAATCAGCCACTGTATAATGGACTTACCGAAGACGCGTTGATATCCCTTACCTTGCATAACTACAAAAAGGATGGTGACATGTCATGGCCCTTATTGTTCCCTATGGTTAAAAGTGCCGTCCGGGGAATGGATGCGGTACAGGAATTTGCTCAGGATAAACTCAAGAAAAAAATCAGCAGTTTTGTTGTAGCCGGCGCTTCAAAGCGTGGATGGACTACCTGGTTAACCGGGGCGTCAGATGTGAGGGTCAAAGCCATTGCTCCGATGGTAATAGATATTCTGAATATGCCTGTAAGCCTGGATTACCAGATTAAAACATGGGGAGAATACAGCGAGGAAATTAATGATTATGTGAAGCTTGAAATACCCCAGTCTGTCCATTCGGAAAGTGGAAATGCTATTTCGACCATGATAGACCCCTATGCATACAGGGCAAAATTGACAATGCCTAAAATGATATTTATGGGTACAAATGATCCCTATTGGGTAGTGGACAACATCAAAAACTATTATGACGACATTCCCGGACAGAACCTGATACATTATGTACCCAATGCGGGTCATGATTTGGGTAACGGGGTACAGGCTTTTGGTGCACTGAATTCTTTCTTTGGATTGGCGATTCATGATCAGTCCTATCCTGTTTGTGAATGGAAAGTAAAACAAGGGAAAAAAGGAGTGCAATTGGAAATTCTGCCAGCAGATGATAAGGTGATAGAGGCAGTTCTTTGGTCCACAAATTCTGATACAAGAGATTTTAGAAAGCAAAAATGGAGCAGCCAGAATTTGGGCCAGGGAGGTAAGAAAAAGATCAGACTCAACCAGCCGTACCCAAAAAGTGGATTTCAGGCTTTTTATGTTGATCTGAAGTATGAGGATCCAAACGGTGGTGCGCCCTATACTACAAGTACCCGCATGTTTATCACCGATACAAAGGAGACTTTCCTGAAGTAAATTCTCAATTATTGTCCCTGTACACTTCCGCCGGCTCATGTGGGAGGACAGGGACAAAAACAAGTGTCAATATCTTCTTTAATCTACTGTTTTTGCTGCTCATAGAACCGTTATGTTTTGAGAGTGTAAGGGTTCATGATGTAATTTTTTGTTACAATAGTCGTATGACAAGCAAAAATTTGTATGGCTTGAAACACAAATCATTATATTTGCGACTCTTTTGAGTAATTTTTTATCATTAATTCTAATTTGACGTGGAAAAAAATTCTTCCCTAATCTGGAACATTGCCCTTACAGTAGCTGTGGTAGTTCTGTTCTTTTTACATTTTACCGGCAATAAACCAGGTTCAGGTTCCGGTTCCTCAGCAACAACCGCAGATGGCAGAAAACTTGTTTATGTGCAGATTGACAGCTTGTTGACAAACTATGACTTTTTTAAAGATGCCAGAAAAGAATTGGAAAACAAGCGTTTTCAGTTAGATAATGATCTGACAACCCGCGGCCGCTCTCTTGAGAATGAGATTTCATTCTTCCAGCAAAAGGCACAAACAATGACCTTGGATCAGGCGCGTAACACAGAGGCTCAGTTGATGAAAAAACAGCAGGATTTTGTTCAATACAGAGACCGGGCTGCTCAGACACTGGCTCAGGAAGAAGCTGATAAAAATGAAGAGTTATATAATCAGATCTATCAGTATCTTGAAAAATACAACAGTGATAACAATTATGAATTCGTGCTGGGTTATACCCGTGGAGGAGGAATTCTTTTTGCAGATTCAACCCTTGATGTAACACAAAAGGTGTTGGATGGACTGAATAAGTCATACGCTGATAATAGTAAAAAAGAAGACAAATCTTCTAAGAAAGATTCAACAGAAGCTAAAAAATAATTCGAATTAACAGATAACATTTACATTTCGCCTGGCGAGAGTGAGTGTTATCTGTAATTCTCAAAATATCTTTTTAACTTCGGATATAAATATTAGTTACAGATAAGTATTATGCCTCTGGATCAGGAATTTGAAAAGGAATTGGAACAAGGAGAAGGGCAGGAGATGTCTTTTCTGGAGCATTTGGAAGAACTTCGCTGGCACATTATCCGTTCCGTAGGTTCGGTACTGGTGTTTGCAGTGATTGCCTTTGTGTATATCGAGGAACTCTACCACCATGTAATCATGGCTCCCAGCCGAAGCGACTTCTGGACTTACCGGATGTTGTGTACATTGGGTAAAAAGGTAGGTGCTGACGGGTTATGTGTGGGTGAGCTGAACTTTACGATTCAAAATATTGAAATGGGCGGGCAGTTTACCATGGGAATGATGTCGGCCGCCATTTTTGGTCTATTGTTTGCATTTCCCTACGCTTTCTGGGAAGTATGGCGGTTTATAATGCCTGGATTAAAGAAGTCTGAGCGTTCAGCGGCCCGTGGAGCAGTATTTTATGTCACAATGTTGTTCTTCTCTGGTGTATTTTTCGGTTATTATATCGTATCTCCGCTGGCAATCAACTTCCTGGCAAACTTCCAACTCGATCCATCGATTCAGAATCAAATTAGTGTTACTTCCTACATTTCGACCATTGCCACACTTACACTTGCTTGTGGGGTAGCCTTTCAGTTACCCGTAGTGGTATTTGTGCTTTCGAAAGCTGGAATACTCACGCCAAAATTCATGCGCACCTATCGTCGGCATTCAGTAGTGGTTATTCTGATTGTGGCGGCAATTATTACTCCCTCTCCGGATATATATAGCCAGGTATTGGTTGCAATGCCGCTGATGTTGTTGTATGAAATTGGCATTGTAGTATCCGGGCGTGTTGAAAAAGCCCGTTTGTCTGAAAGTACAGCCTTGGATACCACTTCAGGTGATTAAGACTTAATAACGCTCCTATTCAAATCCTGCAAAATGTCACTTTGCAGGATTTTTTTTGCTCTTTTCTTTGGCTCCCAAAAAAGAAGCCGGCCATATGTAAATATGCCGGCTTCTTTAAAGTTAGTTAAGGGGATGATCAATCCATGATGAATGGATAATCCTCCTGAACGTAATTATCTGTATATGCCTCCTGGGTCTCTGGCCATGGCGACTCTTCAGCAAATTGTACCGATTCTGCTACAATTGCTTTTATTTTAACCTCCAATGCTGCCAATTCTTCTTCGGTAGCAATTTTATTATCGAGAATAGTAGCTTTTACATACTCTATGGGGTCACGGCGCTTATATTCCTCTACCTCTTCTTTGGTACGGTATTTCTGAGGGTCTGACATCGAATGACCACGGTAGCGGTAAGTTCTGAACTCCAGATAAGTAGGTCCATCTCCTTTTCTGGCCCGTTCTGCGGCACGGGAAACAGCATCATGTACTGCTTCAACATTCATGCCATCAACAGGTTCGGAAGGGATGTCATAGGCCTGTCCTAAGGTATATAGTTCTGTCACATTGGATGTTCTGGACACAGAAGTACCCATTGCATAACCATTGTTCTCTACCACAAAAATAACCGGGAGCTTCCAGGTCATTGCCATATTGAAAGCCTCATGGAAAGCACCTTGGCGAACGGCACCGTCACCGAAATAACAGATACAGAGTTTGCCGGTTTTCTTGTACTTTTCAGCAAAGGCAATACCCGCACCAAGAGGAATTTGTGCGCCAACAATTCCATGTCCGCCCATAAATCCTTTTTCCTTGTCAAATATGTGCATGGATCCACCTTTTCCTTTGGTAGTGCCCGTTGCTTTACCAAACAATTCAGCCATGATGGCATTAGGTGATGTGCCTAGAGCTAATGGAAAACCGTGGTCACGATAAGCAGTGATGTATTTATCTCCTTCTTCCAGGGCAGATACAGATCCGGAAGAACAAGCTTCCTGCCCGATATAAAGGTGACAAAAACCTCTGATTTTCTGCTGGCCATACAGCTGACCTGCTTTTTCTTCAAAGCGTCGTTGCAAAAGCATGTTTTCATACCAGTACATGTAGCGCTCGGTAGGATGCTGCAACTTTTTAGCGGTTGTCTTGTTTTTCTCTTTAGTAGCTGCCATTGATCACGTTTGTATTTTAAAGCAGTGAAATTCGGGTATCCTTTTGGGTACTATAATCCGGTGTTCACTTAATTTTCGTTATTTTGGGCATTGATTTGCGAAATTAAGCATAAAAAAGTCTCTAACAAAGTAGCTGATGTGGCTTGAAATTCTCCATCTTACAGAATTTAAAAATTATGAGGATAGAAGTTTTACCTTTGGCAAACAGGTAAATTGTATTGTAGGGGATAATGGAAGCGGGAAAACTAACCTGCTGGATGCCATTTATTTTCTGGCATTGACAAAAAGTGCCTTCCAAAGTCAGGATATACTTTGTATTAATCATGCAGCTGATTTGGCTGTAATAAATGGTATTTTTCACAAACAGGATCGTCAGATTGAGATTACCTGTTGTCTCCAGAAGGGGAATCGGAAAATATTGATGTCTGATCGGAAAAGTTACGATCGGCTCAGTGATCACATTGGGTTGTTTCCTTTGGTACTGATTGCACCTGATGATACGGATCTTATCCGGCATGGAAGTGAGGACAGGCGTAAATTTTTTGATGCGGTGCTGGCCCAGCTTAAGCCAGGGTATTTGCAGGATTTTCTGCAATACAATAAATTGCTGCAACAACGAAACAGCCTGTTGAAACTATTTGCGGAAAGAAATTATATTGATCTGGTTTTACTGGAAACCTATGATGACCCCCTGATCGAATTATCGAAAAGGATTTATCAGCACCGTAAAGTTTTTATGGATCATTTTGCTCCCTTGTTCAGGAAACAATATGCGTTCATTAGTGATGAAAGGGAGAAAGTTGAAATTATTTATGAAAGTGAGGTCAGCTCCACCACCTACGCTGCTGAGTTCAGAAATAGTCACGCACGTGATCTGCATGCCCAAAGAACCTTGAAGGGAGTACATAAAGATGAATATGTATTTGAAATTGATCAGTTGTCTTTAAAAAAATTTGCGTCCCAGGGGCAGCAAAAATCCTTCGCCATCGCTTTAAAACTTGCACAATATGAAATGCTTGTGCAGGAAAAGGAGGTTAAACCTCTGTTGTTGCTGGATGACATCTTTGATAAACTGGATGACCACCGAATCAAAAAAATAATTACACTGGTTGAAAATGGTCTGATTGGGCAGGTCTTCATTACCGATGCGCGCCCGGAACGCTCGCAGCAGATTTTTCAGGAACTGAAAGTAGATGTTCGCTTTTTACATACCGACAATTCATGGCGTAACAACGGGCTTTAAAAAAAACCTGACATCATTAGCATATTTTTTACTAATTTTGTCGGTTTATTGGTCAGGAACCTTTGGATTACAGACAGATATTTAAAATACACTTCATAACTCCTGATCAGATTATACTACAGAATTAATTACCATGGCCAATATAGTATCAATAGTGGGAAGACCCAATGTGGGTAAGTCCACACTTTTTAACCGCCTGATCGAAAAACGACAGGCCATTATGGATAACCAAAGCGGTGTTACCAGAGACCGTCACTATGGTTATGCAGAGTGGACTGATAAATATTTTACAGTAATTGACACCGGAGGGTATGTGGTGGGTTCGGAAGATGTCTTTGAAGATGCGATCCGCTCACAGGTAGAGCTTGCCATTGAAGAATCTACTGTAGTGCTGTTTATGGTTGACACCATGACCGGATTGACTGAACTTGACAAAGACTTTGCTAATGTTCTCCGGAAAAGTGGAAAGCCTGTTTTGCTTGTCGCTAATAAGGCGGAAACTACTGAGCGCTACCAATCTGCTGCAGAATTTTATGAATTGGGACTGGGCGATGCAATCTATCCGATCTCTTCTTCAAACGGACAAGGAACAGGTGAATTGCTGGATGAGGTAATCAGATATTTCCCCAATGACGGTATCGAAAATCCCGATGCCGGTATTCCAAAAATCGCTATTCTGGGTCGCCCCAACGTAGGGAAATCTTCATTTCTGAATGTGCTTACCGGAACAGACAGGAGTATAGTGACAGACATTGCCGGTACCACACGCGATGCAATCAATACCCATTACAAAGCGTTTGGGAAAGACTTTATACTGACAGATACTGCCGGATTACGTCGTAAGTCCAGGGTGAAGGAAGATGTAGAGTTTTATTCTACACTGCGTTCCATTAAAGCACTGGAAGAGTCTGATATATGTATTATCTTAATTGATGCTACACTGGGACTGGAAAGTCAGGATATAAGTATCATAGCCCAGGCACATAATGCCAAAAAAGGGATAGTACTTATGATTAATAAGTGGGATTTGGTGATCAAAGATTCTAAAACAGCCGACTTGCTGAAAAAGGATATTTTAGAAAAACTGGCTCCCATGAATTATATGCCCATCGTATTTGCATCTGTTTTGGAAAAACAGAGAATTTTCCAGGTAATGGAGAAGGCAATGGAGGTGTATGAAAACAAAACCATGAAAATCAGTACTTCAAAGTTGAATGAAGTAATGCAGGCGGAAATTGCCAAATATCCACCACCAGCTTACAGGGGGAAATATATTAAGATTAAATATATGATTCAGCTGCCTACGCAATCACCTACTTTTGTGTTTTTTAGCAGCCATCCGAAATATATTAAGGAGCCTTATATGAGATACCTGGAAAACAGGATGCGTGAGCATTTTGATTTTACAGGAGCACCAATTACACTTTTCTTTAGGGAGAAATAGTAATTTATAAATACTATTCAGACAACCAACGGAGGTAATCACGGATTACCTCTCTGTCTGCATCAGCCCAGTCCAGGTCACTTTCCAATAACTCTTCGGGACGCAGCCAGCGGATTTGTACATGTTCCGTTAAAGCTATATCAAAAGAATTTAAAGTACAGACAAAAGGGATCAGCCATATGTCACGATGACCGTCGTCACGTATGGTAACGGGCAGGTGATGGTGTACAGTGATGGTGACATTCAGCTCTTCCAGAATTTCGCGGTGTAGTGCTTCTAATTCGGTTTCGTTATCTTCTAATTTACCGCCAGGGAATTCCCATTTCAGACCCAGTGAAATATTTGGATTCCGCTGTCCAGCCAGAACCAACCCCTCATGCTCGATAATCGCACAAGGCACTTTTACTATTAACTTACACGGATCTTCTAACACGCTAACTGGTCATTTTGCGCCCAAAAGTACAATAAAATTGGATGCATCAAAGCGTAGGACTTAACTTTTAATTGTTAAAATTGAGATTGTTACATCCATTTGCTAAGGTAGAGATTGAACTCATCTTTGTACTGATCACTTACCGGAATAGTAATATTCCCGATGATAATTGAATTCCGTGTAACAGCATTGATTTGGTCAAGATTAACAATGTAAGAACGGTGTACACGCATGAACCGACCCTTGGGTAAACGGTCTTCCAGGCTTTTCAGGCTGGTTAGGGTTAGAATTTGCCGTTGTTCATTTTTGATATGCACCTTCACATAATCTTTCAATCCTTCAATGAATAATATGGATTTTAGCGGCACTTTTACCATTTGGTACTCTACCTTGAGAAAAATATATTCTTCTTGTTGTGGAGCACCAGGGAGAGCAGCCTGATTTTTCATCTCATAATAAGCCTTTGCCTTATTCGCAGCCCTTAAGAATTCTTCGTAATTAAAAGGCTTTAGCAGATAGTCCAATGCATCGACTTTATATCCTTCAAGTGCAAAATGATTGTAGGCAGTAGTAAATATGATGCGGGGGCTGTTTGTCGATTTTTCTAACACCCTAGCCAATTCAATCCCGGTGAGATCGGGCATCTGTATATCCAGAAAAATAAGATCAATTTTATTGGAATCAAGTGTTTGCAATGCTTCAACGGCACTGGAATAATTTCCGGAAAGACTTAAAAATGGAGTCCTTTCAATAAAGTTGCTTACCAGCCCCAAGGCCAGGGGTTCATCATCAACGGCAATACAATCCAGCATCATGCGGTAGTTATTATTTTAAGATTCACAATGAAATCCTCCCCTGGGACATTGCTGATATCAAGGGTGTAACGGCCCGGGTAAAGCAAATCCAGTCTTCTCTGTGTGTTCACCAGGCCAATCCCGCTACCAGGAGTTTCATCTTTACCTTTTCCTGTAAAGAACGTATTTCTGATGTCAAAAGTAACAATTTGATCGTGGTGTGACAATGCAATATGGATATGGCTGGGTTGCGTGGCACTGATACCGTGTTTAAAAGCATTCTCTACAAAAGGTAGGAAAATCATAGGGGCCACTGGAATACCTCCCTGTAAATCAGGTTTTTCAAATATAATCTCAACCTTATTGGTAAGCCTCAGTTTCATCAGTTCTATGTAATCGCTGATAAATGAAATCTCCTGACTGAGCATGACGGTGTTATTGTGTGTTTCATAGAGCAAATACCGCATCATTCGTGAGAGTTTGTGGATCGACTCCCTGGAGGCATTCACATCTACCACTGTGAGCGCATAGATATTATTGAGGGTGTTAAAGAAAAAATGAGGGTTGATCTGCGCTCTCAGAAAGGATAATTCTGAATTCATTTTTTCCTTTTCAAGATCAAGTCGTAGTTCATTGTTTTTCTGCCAGTTCTGAACCGCCGAAATACTCGTACTAAGTCCGGCCATCATAGCAGCCATAATGAGCGTGAAAAAGTCTACAAATTCTTCTCTTCTAACAAATGCTCCCGTTTCTTTGGCGGTTTTGAAGGCTCTGTCCATGTGCTCTCTGATATTGATAATCACTTCAAAACGCTGCACCATAAAGGCAATCAGGAATATCGCAATGATATTTAATATCACAAAAGTCCAGACTTTATTTTTGAGTAATAAACGGGGTACCCAATTATAATGAATCAGATAAAACAAGGCCACCAGCAGGGCGAGCTGGAGAAACTGCTTCATCCAGAACTGCTGCGGAAGTGGTATCCGCCAGGTAAGAGGCTGCCAGAAAAGCAGGAAAAAACTGACCAGTCCCCACAGCAATAACTGTGTTAGAAACGGAACAATTCTATCCGGCGACGAATTTTTCATAAGGTATGTTGAACAATTATCCTACAATCATACAGGAGTTACATCATATATTACTACTAAAATAGATTATTTCAGCAGTTTAATAGATCAACTATCCAAAACAATCTTTAAATGCTTAAAGGCCAGCCTTACCTTGCCGAAGAAACGAATGATCGGGAATTATGGCAAATTAGTCGATTTACCTTCGAGAACCATCTATTGAGGTATCGATGTATGAAATGTTGTGTTTATTTTTGGATCATTACTAACATGTAACAGAGCTGCTATCCCATTAATTTTAAGCAAGTAATACCCATGAATCTAAAATCTATATTCCTATTTTTTGTTGGCATAGGAATGCTCCAGGTTTCTAATGCACAAAATCTTCCTAGACCTGGTGGAGGTGAAGGAGGTACCCGCGGTGACAGAGAACAGAGGCAAAGCGCAGGGATTCCAAATACTCTGGAAGATAATTCACCCAAAGGAAATGCAAAGGTAAGTGGCGTCGTTATAGACTCCACGTCTTCCCAGCCCGTGGAATTTGCTGCTGTAGCTCTTTTCGACGCTAATACTAATCAGCCACTTGATGGCGCCACCACCAATGAAAAAGGGGAGTTTGATTTGAAGCAAATTCCTGCCGGATACTATAAACTGGTTATCTCATTTGTGGGATATGCCAATAAGGAAATTAAGGATATTAAACTGGATCGCCGGTCTAATATAAATTTTGGAAAGATTTTGCTGGCCTCTGATGTTGTCCAATTGGGTGAAGTAAGGGTTGTTGGTCTCGCTGAATTAATTGAAGAAAAAGTCGACAGGCTGGTTTATAATGCTGAGAAGGATGTCACCAGTAAAGGTGGAGATGCCTCAGACATCATGCGTAAAGTGCCGATGCTTTCCGTTGACCTTGAAGGCAACGTTTCACTTCGTGGGAGCTCCAATATCCGGGTATTGATTAATAATAAGCCTTCTACAATCATGGCTGCTACTGTAGCCGATGCGTTAAAGCAGATCCCCGCTGAAATGATTAAATCGGTTGAAGTGATTACCTCTCCATCAGCAAAATATGATGCTGAAGGTACTGCCGGAATTATCAATATCATCACCAAGAAGAGCAATATTCAGGGTGGGACTTTAAATATTGATACAGGCGTAGGTAACCGGGGTTCCAATCTGGGACTTCGCGGAAATTACAGAGCAGGTAAAGTGGGGATGAGTCTGGGAGGTTTCGGGCGTTTTAATTATAATATGCCCGGTAAAACTGAAAATGTACAGCAAATTGGCGACAATTTGATTACACAGAGTATCAATTCTAAAAACAGTGGTGGTTTTGGTCGATACAACTTTGGTATCGATTATGATGTGGATAAAAACTCTACCATATCTGCGGGTGTGCGTTATGGGATGAGAAATATGAATAATACCCAGGAGATGACCACCTTTAGCCAGACAGCCTCTTCTCTACGGGATGTGGATGTTAAAGATATGTCCAATACATGGGACGTGAATCTGGATTATATTAAAACCATCAAGCCTCAGCATGAATTTGCCATCCTTTCTCAATTTAGCAGGAATAATGGTAGAAATGACTTTGATGCCTATCGCTACGCACTGGATGGCAACATGAAAATGCTGGAAGGTGAAGAATGGAACAGGAATAAAAGTGTGAATCAGGAAAGTACAGTTCAGGTCGATTATTCTGCACCCATTTCCACCAATCAAACGCTTGAGGTAGGTGCCAAGGGAATATTCCGTCAGGTAACCAGTGATATTACCTACGGTGGTTTGAATTACAATCCCAATAGCCTGGATTATGATCAGAATGTGGCAGGAGGATATTTGTCATATACCCTGACAACCGCAAATAAAATAACTATAAAAGCAGGTGGACGGTATGAATATACCCTGATAGATGCCCGCGAGAAAGAGTCAGGAGCGCTTAATCTGCCTAGTTATGGCAATCTGGTGCCAAGTCTGAATATCTCTAAAACTTTCAATAATGGGAAAACTTATAAATTGGGGTATAGCAGACGGCTGCAGCGTCCAGGCATTCGTTTCCTGAATCCTAATGAAAACGTAGCCAATCCTACCAATGTAACCAAAGGTAATCCCAACCTGGATGCCGAACTTACAGACCAGATTGAGCTGGGTACCAGTTTCTTTAAAAAGAATTTTTATCTGAGTGTATCAACATTTGCAAGATTTACCGATAACTCCATTGAAAGTATCCGTATCCCATCACCAGTTGAAGGCTATGAAAACCGGATTATGACTACCTATGGTAATATAGGTGAGAAGCAGAATTATGGCGTAAATATCAACGCAAATTTGACATTATTCAATAAATGGCAATTAAACTTCGGTGTGGATCCGTACTATGCCCGCATTACCAATAACAGCCCTGATCCAGCTACTTTGCTTAAAAACAGCGGTCTGGTCATAATGGGTCGTTTCAGAACGAGCGTTACATTAGGTAACGGATGGGCAGTAGAAGGATTTGGTTTTGGCCGGGGTTCAGAAGTACAATTGCAGGGATCTCAGGCGGGTTTCCGGGTATATTCGCTTGGATTCAAGAAGGACTTTAAAAACAAGCAGGGAAGTTTTGGTTTTGGAATGGAGAACTTCCTGCAGGATAGCTTCAAAATGAAAACCCAGCTTGCTTCACAAAATTTTACACAGAATTCCACAACATACCTATTTAACCGGGGGTTCAGAGCTAATATTTCTTACCGTATCGGTAAAATGAATTTCACAGACCAGCCACGTCGTAAAAGATCTATCAGCAATGATGATGTCAAAGGTGGTGGCGGAGATGGCGGCGGAATGGAGCAGGGTGGAGGAAATCAGGGTGGTGGAAGTGCAGCTCCTGCCGGTGGCGGACAAAGAGGTGGTGCAGCGCCTCAGCGTGGTGGAAAGGCCCCAGCAGCCGCACCAGCTGGAGGTGGTAGTGCACCTCAGCCTCGACCTGGCAACTGATTATAGAGACCTAAGTAAGAGTATAGTATAGTTCGGAAAGACTTTCTGCCATGCGGAAAGTCTTTTTTGCTTGTCTATCCTCTTAAATTACTGTCATTCTTTCCATAAAAATTCAGACCTTTGCCCTTCATCAGAATTTGAATCAAATTAAACTCTATGGATATCCACGAACTTTTTGCCGCTTTTGGTCATCTGAAAGTTTTGGTAATTGGTGATGTAATGCTTGACTCCTATGTATGGGGAAAAGTAGAAAGGGTTTCGCCTGAAGCACCGGTACCTGTTTTGAATGTACTTAAAAGGGAATACAGACTAGGCGGAGCAGGTAATGTTTTATTAAATGTGCAGTCACTCGGCGCGGAAGCTATAATATGTACGGTCATAGGAGACGACAGAGAAGGTGAACTTTTGGAAAATGAGTTGATCGTACGTGGACTTTCATGTGCCGGGGTTATTAAAAGTAAAACCCGCATAACGACCATAAAAGAACGGATCATTGCCAGCTCTCAGCAAATAGTACGGGTAGATACAGAAACAGATCAGTTGATTACTGAAAAAGAAAGTAGCGATTTACTTCATATCATAGAGAAACTGCTGCCCAAATGTGATGTGGTGATCTTTGAGGATTATGACAAAGGTGTTTTGGATGAAGACCTGATTCGTCAGGTAACTGATCTTGCTTTGAAAGCGGGAATTCCGACCGTTGTGGATCCCAAAAAGCGTAATTTCCTCTCTTACAAAAAAACTACCCTTTTTAAACCCAATCTAAAAGAGTTAAAAGAAGGCCTGAAAGCGGAGTTCAATCCTGATAATGTTGAATCCCTCGAGAATATAGTGCAGTTGCTCAAAGATACGCTGCAGGTAGACGGAGCTATGATTACAATGTCTGAAAGGGGAGTGTATATCGATTATGATAATGAAAAGCATCATTTACCTGCACATGTCCGCCATATCGCTGATGTGTCCGGAGCTGGTGATACGGTAATCAGTATCGCTGCCTGCTGCCTGGCGATCGGACTGCCGTCTCGACAGATTGCTGCATTGTCTAATCTGGGTGGAGGATTGGTTTGTGAAAAAGTGGGTGTAGTGCCAATTGAAAAGGAAAGGCTGATTGCCGAAGCACTTCGCCTTTCTGTGATTCAATGAATTATTTTCCCCAGCCAGTAACGTATTGCTCAAGAATATTTTGTAAAAATAAAGTCTTTTTGCCCGCAGTACCCGAACCGATCAGTTGATTATCAATTTGAACAACCGGCATTACCCATTTGGTAGTGCTGGTTGTAAATACTTCATCAGCTTGCAAAAACTCTTCCAAAGATACTGACCTTTCAATTATCTGAAAATAAGGCTTTGCCAGTTCAATGACGGTTTTGCGAGTAATACCAAATAAAATATTGCTATCTGGGGTAATGAGTTGGTTGTCTTTGAAATAGAAAATATTGCTTCTGGTTAATTCACTTATTTCCCGGTTTTTATGAAAAAGAAGATCAGAAGCCTGTTGTTCTTTCATTTTCTGATCCATCAGGATCATATGTATGTAATTGGTTGATTTTACCTCTGGCAAATCTCTCAGATATTCATAACTCAGTACTTTAATGCCTTTTTTTCTGCCCTCCGGATTGTCGGTGGGTAGGGTTTCTGCTCGAATTAGAAAATTTGGATTGACAATATGTACACTATCAGGTGCATAACCTCCAGTCAATATAAAACGGAAGGCAGTTTCTGCCTGTCCTGACATGCGGTGCAGTTGCATCAGCACGTCATAGACCTCTGATTGTGAATAATTGAATGAAAGATGTAATGTAGCAGCCGATGCGACAAAGCGATTCCAGTAATCATCCCAACGGAAAGGAGTACCATTATAGGTGCGGAAATAATCAAAAACACCATAACCCCGCAATATTCCCAAATCATTGGATTTGAACAGGGGAAGATCTGAGGAGGTGAATTCTCCGTTAAAGTAACAAGGTAACGACATTTCTGTTGTATGGTCTGAATTGAAACAAAGCTGATATATTTGCAAATATAGGTTGCAGATGGCGGATTGTGTAGAATCAGTAATGGATTAAATTAATATTAAAATGGTCAAAGTAGAAGTTTGTGCCTATTCACTTGAATCGTGCATTAATGCAGAGCTGGCAGGAGCTGATCGTATCGAATTATGTTCTGGGCCAGGGGAAGGCGGTACTACGCCTAGTGCCGGTTTGGTGAGTATTGTTCTTGAAAAAGTAAAAATACCTGTATATATCATGATCAGGCCCCGTGGTGGAGATTTTGTGTATGATGATAGCGAAATTGAGGTGATGTACCGTGAAATAGATCAGGCCAAAAAACTGGGTGTTCATGGTATCGTTCTGGGTATATTGCATCCCGATGGGCAGGTAAATGTAGAACAAACAAGAGAATTAGTGGAATATGCTTCTCCCTTGGGCGTGACATTTCACCGGGCATTTGATTTGACCGTTGATCCTGTGCTGGCACTGGAAGATGTAATTTCAACCGGGGCAGAGCGTATACTTACATCTGGTTTGAAGTCTGCTGCGCCCATGGCGTTGGAGTTGCTTAGTCAATTGGCTGCTCAGGCGGCAGGTAGAATCGAAATCATGGCTGGTGGAGGAGTTTCTGCGTCTTCGGCTGAAAATTTACTGAATACAGGAATTCATGCACTTCATCTTTCAGGAAAAGCTTTCAGATCAACTATGCAGCGGTTTTTTCAAGAGGGTGTTTCAATGGCTGGTGATGTGCCGGATGAACGGCATATAATGTACAGTAATGTAGATAATATCAGGAAAGTCACAGATATTATCCGTTCAAAAAAATGCTGAAAACAGTATAATTTTCAGGTGGCCATTATAGTTAATATATTGATATGATTTTGAACTGATACAGAGGTTATTCTGTAATTAAGTAAAGAAAATAAGCGCTATGAAGACCATGAAAAGAAAATGGATGTGGTGGGCATTAACGCCTGTCATGTTTTTATTGTTGAATTCCTGTAGCCCCTCCATGCAGGTAAGTTATGATTATGATTCATCAGTCAACTTACGGCAGTTTAAAACGTTTCGTGTAGAGGCTGAAAGGGGTGTTCAGCAAGACCCGCTTTTGGGTAGTGACCTGAACAAAAGACGACTGGTAGATGCTGTTACCCAGGTAATGCTTGCAAAAGGCTATAAGCTTGAGGAAAATAATCCTGAGCTTGTTGTGGCTTTTATGACCGATGTGAAAGATCGTCAACAGGTAAGATCAAACAATAATTATTCGCCCTATTGGTGGTGGTATGGCCCCATGCCAGGTAATGTGTCCACATATAATTATCAGGAAACCAGATTTATCCTGAATATCTATCAGACAGAGATGGATCGGATGGTATGGCAGGGTTGGGCCTCGGGAAAAGCTAAAACCTCCAGCAAAAAGGAAAACCGCGAGGAAACAATGAAAGATATCATCACAGATATTCTTTATTCATTCCCTCAGGCTACAACGGATATATATTCCAATAGAAAGTAAGTAAGAAATTTCCTGTTTTCAGATGGTTATTTGTAAAAGTAACCATCTGAAAAACAGCTTTAATAGCACCGGCTTTCCCTCGGTTTAGTTATAAATCTTCTCATAAATCTTCAGATTTAGTCCCGGTTTTTTACATTATTTATTTATACTTGAAGTATTATTCTTCACAGTGTGTATGGTTTTTTCCATATAAACCCAAATATTATCTTGATGATAAAATTTTCAGTATTATTCTTTTCCCTTTTATCTACAGCAGCATTCGCTATTTCTAACAAAGAGTCAACCCCTACAGCAAAAAAACCTGTTGATCTCAGATATCATCTGAATGATACCGGTACGCATTATGTCAAAATGACTTTTCTTAATCAGACCTGGTTAAGGTTTAACGACAGCAATCCCGGGACTACAGTCGCAGGAAACGCTGCTTCAAATACTTTGGATGTGGGTTTGAGACGGACACGGATTCAATTATTCGGCCAGCTGACTGACAGAATTTTCTTTTATACACAGTTCGGCATGAACAATTTTAATAAAAACAGTGCATTCCCTGCGTATAATACCGATGGCGTTCCTTCTAATAGAAAAATCGGAGCATTTTTTCATGATGCCCTCGGAGAGTATGAATTGTTTCGTAATGAAAATAATTTTCTCAGACTTGGCGGAGGGCTCACCATTGTAGGAGGATTTTCCAGATTATCCCAGCCCAGTATTACTACCATCATGACTACCGATGTTCCGGTTTTTGCACAGGCGACCGTTGATCAGAATGACCAGTTTGGGAGAAAACTGGCAGTATATGCAAGAGGACAGGCCGGCAAGATAAATTATCGTATTGCGATGGCTGATCCCTTTTTGCCTGAAACGAATGGCAATGTACCTCCTGCTTTGAGCCGGAATGCACAGTTTTCCTCATTTGGTCTCAAAAAACAGTGGGATGCTACCCTGATCTGGAATATTCTGGATACAGAAGACAATACGACACCTGGTTATATGACTGGAACTTATCTGGGTAAAAGAAAAGTATGGAATCTGGAAGCGGGGATGATTTACCAGAAAAATGCACTCCGCAGAACAGAAGGTGTTGATACATTGTCCGTTCCTCTGAATTTATGGTCTGTTGCCACTTACCTGGATATGCCGGTGAATGTAGAGAAAGGCACGGCTGTCTCAGCTTATCTCGGGTATTTCAATACAGATTATGGAAAGGGGTATTTGCGTTATAATGGTATCATGAATCCGGCTACCGGTACAAACCAACCCATTGCTGGTGCTTCAGGAACGCAGGGAAATGCCTTTCCAATGTTTGGGACTGGTCAGGTGGTTTACCTTCAGGCAGGATATAAATTTAAAGACAACTTGCTCGGTGAGCAGGGAACTTTGCAGCCGTACGTTTCTTGTCAGGTATCGGATTATGACCGACTCAATTCTAAAATGACCGTATGGAATACTGGGCTTAACTGGTTGATCAAAGGCCACAACGGGAAACTTTCACTGGATTACCAGAGTCGTCCTGTTTATGAGAATAGCGGGTCAGATATAAATCAATTGAATAAAACCGGAAGGAAAGGTGCCCTTGTTTTGCAGTACCAGATTAATATCTGATTCAAAGATTTTCTGCTGTATTTTAAACAAATGCAGAAGAAAACGGCCTATTACCGAGCAACCTGTTTTAGTACCGTTTCCAGTGATTCATTTTGCGGAAACTGCTGCGGAATCCATCTTTCAACGATTTTACCACTTTTATCGATCACCACAAACGGATACCGAATTTCGGTGACATAGTCCTTTTTGATCTGTTCGACCTGTTCAGGGTTAGCCCAGAGGTGGATAATACCCGCACGGGTATTGGTGTTCTTTTTCCAAAATCCGTAAGGAATAGCCGGGGAGACGGTTGCATACACAAACTGAACTTTGCCAGAATATTTTTCCTCCAGTTTTTTTAAATCTGCTTCAAATTGTCTGGGATTAAATGCAAACACCAGACAAACAGGGCGGCCATTCAGTGTGGAAAGTGCTAGCTCGGTACTATCGGATTTTAAGAGCGTTAAAGCCGGTGCAGGCAGACCTTTTTGCAATTTGTTTTTGGCAGCAATTAAATGCGCAAAATAGGTGGTTTCTGTAGCGTTGGGATAAATATTTTTGTATTCCTTCAGTAATATACCAGCTATTTTCGGGTCATTTAGTGAGGTCGCTGCATGATTGAGCCAATAGGTAAGCAGGTACTTTTTTTGTTCCGGATAGTCCATCAGTTTCTCCTGACTCAATCGGTAAAGATCAGCAATAGCCAGCGGATTCACCGGGATTTGGTATAAGGAATCTCCTGGATAATTCTGTTTTACAGGAATCTGTATCCAATGGCGTAATTCATCCCGGTATGCTTTGCTTAATAATGCTTCATCACCAAGAATTTTGAAATTATTAATGGCAAATTCATCTAATTCTTGCCTTTGTGTCGCCGATAACCGGACCGCTCGGCCCTGACGCATTTTTTTATCAGCGATGAAAGTCTTTAGTAAATAAGGCTCAGTCATCATGCGGGCCAGTACATATTCTGAAAACCCTGCATCTCCTCCGGTAGGGGTTTTGGCTTTATAAGCCTGAAATTGAGAATCTCTCAATTGTTGTAAACTGTCAATTTGTGCCTCAATATGACTGAATTCCGGGGCATCAGGCCTATAGCCTAATGCTGGGAGAAACTGGAAATGATTTTCCAGAAAATATTCAGAAAGGAATTCCTGACGAGGTGCATAGACTCCTGTAAATCTTGGTTGCCCATCCGGGCTGAACTCAACAGTCAGATGTTCATCGGGCTGTATATAAAGTGGGTAAGTGCGTGCCTGAAATGTTTTTGTGCCAGGTTTGGGTGCTATTGTTAAATTGAGAATAACAGGTTTTTCATGATTCAAAGTAAATTTTTTTTCAGATTGGCTACTGAAATCTATGTACCCCACATTGTCATAGCGGGTGTCAGCCAGCCCAACGCCCAGCGTCTCATGAAACTCCAGCCTTTCGGCAGTAAGACTCGCAATAATTCCCGATCCTTTTGGACCCGTAAGTGTGATTACAGAAGCAGTAACTTGCATTTGTACCAGAATGGCACAAAGCAGCATATAAAATGACCGGAGTTTCATAGTTTTATTTTTTATCAATACCTGCCAAAACACGCCCGATGTCATTGGCTTTTGTCATCAAACTAAGACTTTGATCTGTTTCCTGCTGATCGATCGCTGTTTTAAAACGTTTCAGGAGCTCAATATAGTCTCCAAGTGCTTTTGAAACATTCATTTTATTCTGGGCAAAGATGGGGGCCCACATCTGTGGAGAACTTTTGGCAAGCCTTACAGTTGATGAAAATCCGGTGCTTGCCATGGCAAATATGGCTTTTTCATCTTTCTCTTTTTCTAATACTGTGAGGCCAAGGGCAAAAGAACTGATATGACTTAGATGTGATACATACGCCAGATGCAGATCATGAGCGGCTGGTTCCATATAATGAATTTTCATGCCTGCATCCTTTAAAAAGGACTCTACCAACAGAACAGAATCAGGATGCGATTTATGTTTATCACAAATGATTACGTTTTTGTCTGGCAGTAATTCTTTAAACGCTGCTGAGGGTCCTGAATTTTCAGTGCCCGCCATGGGATGGACTGCCACATACTGACTTCTGTTTGGATGCTGGTCGGCTATCTCACATATCATCTCTTTGGTAGATCCCATATCAACCAAAGTTCTTCCTTCTGGAATCGTGTCCAGGATCTGGGGTAATAATTGGCGAATTACGTCTACCGGGGCAGACAGGATATTCAGTTCAGCTCTTGCGACGGCATCCTCCAGGGTAGTGATTTCATCCACGATTCCTTTGGCCAAAGCGAGTTTTTGATTTACAACGGACTTGTCAACACCTACAAAGAGGATGTTCGGATATTTTTCACGAAGTGATAGTGCGAAAGACCCGCCGATTAATCCAATACCAATAATGCTTACAATCATGCACGTATAAGGCTGTTAAGGCCTGTTTTGGGTAGAAATTAAGTGCAAAATTACAGGTTTGTACGGATATATGTCAGGGAAGTGTTTTCAATATTCTAACCTTCTTGATTTTCTTTTTATCAGCCGACTGGATTTTAAAGACCAGATCCCTGTAGGCAGTTTGTTCACCGATGCGCGGAAGTCTTGAAAAAAGCTCAAGTAGCAACCCGGCAAGAGATTCGCTGCTTGCACGGATATCACTGAAATAATCTTGCGGTAGACCTAATATTCTTAATAAGTTACTGACAGGGGCGCGTCCCTCAAATAAGTAGGTGTTTTCGTCAATCTGGTTATAATAAACATCTTCAGCGTCATCATATTCGTCATTAATGTCACCAAAGATCTCTTCTATTATATCTTCAAGCGTAATCAGTCCACTCGTTCCGCCATATTCATCCACCACAATAGCCATGTGTACACGGCGTTTTCTGAACTCCTGGAGCAGATCATCGAGTCGTTTGCTTTCAGGTATAAAATAGGCATCTCTTAATAAATTTTGCCACTTGAAGGTTTCATCACGATGCGTATAAGAAAGCAAGTCCTTGGTGTAAAGGATACCTTCAACACTATCCAGGTTTTCCTTAAATACAGGTACTCTTGAATAACCTGATTTATTAACCTTGTCCATTAATTCATGAAAATCAAGTTCCCAATCAAAAGCCGTAATGTTGGTTCTGGCTTGCATGGCTTGCTTTACTGTAGTAGTTGTGAAAGTTTCCAGTCCGAGTAGCAAATCATTTTCTACCAGTGTTTGTTCGGAAGGGAGTCTTATTTCTTCTTCCTTGCTGTTCCGGAAAACATAGAGGCCGGATGCCTGTGCAATCGTGACCAAACGGTTGGTTAATGGTTGAAAAATACGGACTAACAGCCGCGCTTGCTTATCAAGTGCTATTGTATAAGCCACAGAAAACCTCCCGGCGATAGCTCTGATAACCAGATCAAACCAAATCCAGGCTACAGCGGTGATAATGATTACAATTTGATTTTCAGGATATTCATTCAATAACGTTACTGCAATGCGGGACGCGGTAACAATTGAAACTAAAAGAAAAATCCATTGTAAAAGGGATAGTGTAAATTTCTGCTGATCGTTTGGGGTGAAATATCGGGAGTTAGTTCTTCGTTCCCAAGGCATTTCCACCCAACCGTTTACGATATAGGCAGCGCTGAGTGAGGTAAAAAACAGGTATAAAATAAAAGAAATGAGAAAAAACACCCAGTCGCCATAGGTTACGTCTCCTGGGGTATAATCTGGAAAGACAGCCAAAAATAATATTGAGTTTCGTATGAAACCAGTAGGATTTAGTCGCGTTCGAGGCAGTGGGTCGTCCGATGAATCTGCTTCTTTCATTAATTGTCAGGACAAGTGAGAAATATTAAAAAGGCAGATCGTCATCCTCGTTATTATCTGCAGCTAATGCTGGAGAAATGGGAGAAGGATCTGATGGTTTGGAATCATAGGAAGTCAATGGTTGATTAGAGGAAGCCGCGCCAGCACCAGCACCTGACGGGTTGCCACCCAGCAGTGTCATATTGGTCGCACGGATAGTAATACCGTTTCTTTGCTGTCCTTCTTTATCCACCCAGGTTTCAGACCGGATACTCCCTTCTATATATACCTGATTGCCTTTTTTCAGGTATTTTTCAGCAATCTGTGCTGTTTTATTCCATACTTCGATCCGGTGCCACTCGGTTTGCTCCACTTTTTCTCCATTCCGGTTGGTATAGCTTTCAGAAGTAGCGATATTGAACTTTGCCACAATTGCTCCTCCATCAAAATAACGAACCTCGGGGTCGCCCCCCAGATTACCGACCAGAATTACTTTATTTACGCCTGCCATGAATTTCAAAGGTTAGATTAATGATTGATATAGTGTTTTCAATGTTTGAATTAACAAGGTAGTAACAAAAAACATTCAAAAAAAATCTTTCTTTAAGTAGTTATTAATGACAACGGGCTTCGGTAACTGTTCTGTTTCGGAGGCCGTATAAAACCTGAAATCTTCAGGCAGATTTATGGATTTATTTTTATTCATTATGACCGGCCAGAATCGGATTTGTAGCTTCTGATGTGTCAGCTGATGGACAATGGTAGCAGAAGGTGCTGATAGTTGGTTCGGTTCTATCAGAGATATCTGATCAATGGACAGAGGTAAAGAATCCCATTCTTCGATTGCTTTGTCCGTTTCCACCAGATAAAATTCATACAGCCCGCTCCAAACATCTTTACCGTTTCTTTTCCGCATGGCTATTTCATTGTCACACCTAAACACCAGGTAGTTAAGATGGCGTAATTTAATCTTACCCTTCTTTATCTTTACAGGGAGTGATCCTTGCATTGCATGCTGATAGGCAAAACACATGGATTGAAACGGGCAGGTGTCACAAGCCGGCGAGACCGGTGTACATTGCAAAGCGCCGAATTCCATAATAGCCTGATTGAAAATATCAGGCTGATCAGCAGGCATTAACGCGCGGGCAATTTCGGTAAACTGTGCTTTTGCTTTAGAGGAATTAATATCAGTATCAATACCCATCAAGCGAGCTAAAAACCGGTAGACGTTTCCGTCTACAACTGGGGCTGGTATCCGGTATGCGAAAGACGCAATGGCGGCGGCTGTATAATCACCGACTCCTTTTAATTTTTTGAGTGCCTCCAGGTCAGCAGGGAAGACACCCTTATGTGACTCTGTGACTTCCCTGGCAGTTTTAAGCATATTCCTTGCACGGGAATAATATCCCAAACCCTGCCATAGCCTGAGAATATCATTTTCATTCGCCTCTGCAAATGCTTGAACAGTTGGGAAGTTTTTCGTAAATTGCTGATAATAAGGAAGTCCTTGTGCTATTCGGGTTTGCTGTAGGATTATTTCAGAGAGCCAAATCAGATAGGGGTCACGCGTGTGCCTCCATGGAAGGTCTCTCTTATTGTGGCTATACCATTCAAGAAGTAATGGGGAAACCTGGTCTGTAAGTAGTCCGGTCGGCTTATTATTTAATACTGGGTTACCTTCTGTTTTATAGGACATTATAAGAATAACAAAAAAAAATTACTTTTAAAGTTAAGTAAAAAAGAACTACCTTTGTACTCCCAAAATCAAAGGGGTATATTTTTGTAAGAATAAGAATCAACCTTAAAGTTAATTAAGACAGTGACTAAAGCAGACGTTATCGCGCAGATTTCAGAAAAAACGGGTGTAGAGAAGACAGATGTACAACATACACTTGAAACATTTTTTACTGTAGTAAAAGATTCATTGGCGAGTGGAGAGAATCTTTATATCAGGGGTTTCGGTAGCTTTATTAATAAAAAGCGTGCCCGTAAGGTAGCTCGTAACATTTCCAAAGGAACTTCGATGATTATCGAAGAGCACTTTGTACCAAGTTTTAAGCCTGCCAAAATTTTTGTTGAACAGGTAAAAGAAAGCAACCAACTGACTGAAGCCGTTGCAAAATAAGTGCTTGCAGTTGTGCTTACTGAATGATATTTGAAATGAAGAAAACTGTTCTGATTATTGGTGTCCTGGCTCTTGCGTTGATTGGTACTTTGTACAGTCTGCCCAAGATTGTAGTAAACAATAAAAGTGAAACCACAGACCAGGGTACTTCAGCAGGTACGGGAGAGGAGAATAATTCGGTTGCAGAAAAACAGGATGCAAACCACGGTGTAACAACCCTGGATGCCGCACAACAGGAAACTATCGATAAGCTGTTAATTTCCTATCAGGCTGATCCTGAAGAAGAAACTGGCGCTATTAAGCTATCTGATCAGTATTTTATGTATCAGCGGTTTGATAGCGCTGCTTATTATGCAGAGAAGGCGGCATTTGCCAAACCGAATCTCACTAATTATCTTCGTGCCGGAGACAGATATTATGAGGCGTATGGTTTTTCTTTGGATCAGGCAAAATCAAAAAGGCTTGGTGAAAAAACCAGAGAATTTTACCAGAAAGTTCTGGATGAAAATCCAACGGTATTGTTGGCAAAGGCCAATATGGCGATGACTTATGTCAATACCGAAAACCCGATGCAGGGGATTATGATGCTGAGAGAGGTGCTGGAGGATGATCCGACAAATGAGGTCGCCTTGTTTAATATGGGGATTCTCTCAATGCGTTCTAATCAGTATTCAAAAGCAGTGGAGCGTTTTCAGCAAATCGTTGTCAATAATCCTTCTAATACCAAGGCCCGGTTTTACCTGGGTGTAAGTTTAATGGAGGCTAATAAAAAAGACGAAGCGCTTAAAGAATTAAAGCTGGTGAAAGAACAGGAAAAAGATCCTGCCATTTTACAGGCCATTGCCGAACTGGAAGGCCGCCTGCAGTAAGGTGATTTTTTTGAAAAGTATTTATTTAACACATTAACCGATTTTATATTATGCCTTGCGGAAAAAAAAGGAAGAGACATAAGATCTCGACTCACAAAAGAAAGAAACGTCTAAGAAAAAACAGACATAAGAAAAAATAATTTCATCTTTCTGGTTGCCAGGTAAATTGGTCAGACTTTGAGTAACGAGTTACTAATAAATTCTACTCAAAAGGGGGAACGTATAGCCCTTTTGCAGAATAAACGCCTTCTTGAATACCATCTTGAAGCTCCGGATCAGAGCTTTACTGTCGGAGATATATACCTCGGAACAGTAAAGAAACTGGTTACGGGCCTCAATGCTGCTTTTGTGGATGTTGGTTTCGAAAAGGATGCCTTTCTGCATTATCTTGATCTGGGGCCTAACATTAATTCCCTGGATAAATTTACCAAAGATGTAATTGCCAAAAGGGCTAACTCCGGGAAGATATCTGGTTTTAAAATGGAACCCGAAATCGATAAGCTTGGCAAAATCGATAAGGTGCTTTCCAAAAACCAGCCTATTCTTGTTCAGGTAGTTAAAGAACCTATTTCAACTAAGGGACCAAGGCTTTCATGTGACCTGTCTATAGCCGGACGATACATCGTTTTGGTTCCTTTTTCTAATTCTGTTAACCTTTCCAAAAAAATTACAGACAAACAGGAACGGAATCGCCTTCAGCGACTCATGTCCTCTATTAAGCCTGCTAATTTTGGAGTTATTGTTCGTACGGTAGCGCAAGGGAAAGACGTGGAAGAACTGGATCGTGATCTTAACAACTGCATTGAAAAATGGGAAAATGGGATCAAGACACTCAGGGAAGCTAAGCCACGTGACAGAATTATCGGTGAAATGAACCGGGCGTCTTCGATTCTGAGAGACATGCTGAATGAGTCTTTTGACAGCATTACTGTTGAATCTAAAGATGTTTATGAAGATATCCGGGCATATATCCGTTCAATAGCTCCAGATAAAGAGAATATTGTCAAGTTATATACTGGCAAGAACAAACTCTTTGAACAGGCAGGTATTGAAAAACAGATTAAGTCATTGTTTGGACGGTCGGTTAGCTTGCCAGGTGGCGGGTATCTTATTATCGAGCATACCGAAGCCTTACATGTAATTGATGTAAACAGTGGTAATAAATCCAATACGGAAGAAGATCAGGAAGCAACGGCACTAAGTGTCAACGTGGAGGCTGCAAAGGAAATCTCCCGACAGCTACGTCTGCGTGATATGGGTGGGATCATCGTCGTGGATTTCATTGACATGAAAAAAGCTGAAAATAAAAAGAAGCTTTATGATGTCATGAAAGAGGAAATGAAAGCGGAACGTTCCAAACATACGATTCTGCCGCTTTCTAAATTCGGTTTGATGCAGATTACCCGTCAGCGCGTAAGGCCGGAACTCAATATTGTCACCCGAGAAACTTGTCCTACTTGTGCTGGTACAGGTAACATCCAGGCCAGTATTCTGGTTTCTGACATTATTGAGAACAATATCGATTACATTATTACTAAACAGAATGAGAAAGGGTTCTCCATTATTTTACATCCTTTCCTTTATTCTTACTTCACAAAAGGATTGATTTCCAGACAACTGAAATGGTTGTTTAAATACAAAACCTGGATTTCTCTGATTCAGGATAGTTCTCTGGGTGTGGTTGACTTCAAGTTTTATAATAAATTTGAAGAAGAGATTGAGATCGTTTCTGTGGTATAATCATCCTGCTTACGGACTGATCGTTTGCGGGAATAACTGAAGGGTCTCTTCAAGTTTCTTTCTATCAAAATTCAGATTTTCACCCTCAGCCGTGAAATATTCAAGCAGGTTTTCTGTAGGGACATTTCCAACAAGATCGTTTTGTGCCATTGGACATCCCCCATATCCGGCAATACTTCCGTCAAATCTCCTGCATCCAGCCAGATAAGCCGTTTCGATTTTAATTTTCCATTCATTGGGCATAGCATGAAAATGTGCACCGAATTCCAGATGAGGAAAAGCTGAAGTGAGGGAGCTGAACAGATACTTGATATCCTCATGCGCAGCAAGACCGGTGGTATCGGCCAATGCGAAAGTTAATATGCCTTCTGCAGATAATTTTTCCACCCATTCCGTAATAATATCAGGATGCCAATAATCTCCATAAGGATTGCCAAAGCCCATGGACAGGTATAATACCAGGTTTTTTTCTTTTTTGAGTGCTATATCTTGAATCTTCCTGACAATCTCCACTGATTCGGACATGGTCCGATGGGTATTTCTTATCTGAAAAGTTTCAGATACGGAGAAAGGATAACCAATATCCTGGATTTCAGAAAATGCTGATGCTGTTTCGGCGCCTTTTTCACTGGCGACTATGGCTAATAATCTGGTAGCTGTTGATGATAAATCCAGCAATGAAAGCACTTCAGCAGTATCTCTTACCTGAGGTATTATTTTAGGGGAAACAAAACTGCCAAAGTCGATTGTATCAAAACCAATTTTCAGGAGTTCGTTGATATACCTTGCTTTTTTTCTGACATCAATATAATGCGGTATGGCTTGCCATGCATCCCGGGGACATTCGATTATCTTCATGATTATGGCTGAAAATTTTAACTGAAATTCCTATTGTACGATGGAAAGTATTTTTATTTGCAGTGATTTAAAGATATTTAAAAGAAAATTAGAAAAATTATCCTGTTTCAGAAAAGAAATGATCACTTAACTTTCTTGACGTGAAATAGTTTTCATAAATTTGCAGTCCTAAATTTGAATTAATTATTGTATGAGCAAGAAAAACCACGGTAGCGGAGGATTGGAAATCATCGAAAACCCTGAAGTCCTCGCAGAGCGAATTGGCAGCGCTGAAAGTTTTTTCGTGAAAAACAGAAATCTCCTCACCATAGCGGGTGGCGGGATTATAGTACTTTTGCTGGCGTTCGCAGGATACCGTTTTTATATGGACGGACAAGAAGAAACAGCGCAAACTGCCTTGTCAAATGCAGTGTATGACTTTGAAGCTGATTCTTTACAACGTGCGTTGAAAGGAAGTGGAGGAAATGAAGGACTCATTGGCGTTGCTGAAAACTTTAAAGGTACTGATGCAGCCAACCTTGCTAGTCTTTACGCAGGTATTGCCTTTTTGAAAGAGGGCAATTTTGATGATGCCATTACAAATCTGAAAAAATTCAGTTCATCAGATCTGCTTATGTATGCTCGTGCACAATCGTTGATTGGTGATGCATATATGGAAAAGGATAATGCGCAAGAAGCTATTTCCTATTATAAAAAAGCGGCCAGTTACAAAGAAAATCAGTTTTTTACGCCTGGTTATCTCATTAAACTGGGTATTGCTCAGGAAAAAGCGAATCAGTCTAAGGACGCTATGGCTTCCTATAAACGTATAATTGACGAATTCCCTTTATCATCTGAAGTAGCAAATGCTAAGAAGTTTCTGGGAGTTCTCGAAGGGCAGGTCGGTGAATGATGAAATTCTGTGCCCGGATTCAAAACAGGATAAAGCCGACTACGGTTTTATCCTGTTTTTTTATTAAAAGTGATTTTTAAATTTTAGCTAATATGGCATCGAAAAATAAAAATTTAAGTGTTTTTTCTACAGATAACCTCCCTGATATCAGTGGATTCGGCTTTGCTATTGTAGTAGCAGAATGGAATGACGTAGTAACAGAAAAGCTTTTTGAAGGCGCGCTTGCTACCTTAATACGGTATGGTGCGGATGAAAGCAGAATTATAAGAGCCAATGTGCCCGGAAGTTACGAACTGACTTTGGCATCACAGTGGATGGCTGAACGTGGTGACATTGATGCCGTCATAGCCATTGGTACCGTAATTCAGGGTGAAACAAAGCATAATGATTATATAAATAATGCGGTAGCGCTAGGGCTTAATGATGTGGCGCTTTCTACCGGCAAACCCATAGTATTTGGGGTTTTGACTCCCAATACCATGGAACAGGCACTGGATAGGGCGGGAGGTAAGCATGGCAACAAAGGTGATGAAGCCGCGATTACCGCAATAAAAATGCTCGGTTTAAAAAATCAGATTATTTCTAAAAACTAATTCTCGAAAACGCATGCAAGTCTGGAAATTTGGAGGTACTTCGGTAGGAAAGCCGGAGCGTATGAAATCAATCCGACAACTGATTACTCAGGATAATACACGCAAAATTATTGTATTGTCAGCCCTGTCTGGCACTACCAACGCGCTTCTGGCGATGGGCGAAGCGGCTAAAACTAATCAGGATGAAGCACTGGCTAAACAACTTGATGCGCTGTATGACCATTATTGCAGTTTTATTGCTGAATTATATAAAACTGAAGAAGGCTTGAAAGCTGGTCAGGAAGTGGTTGAAAGCGAATTTAGGTTTATACGCTCTCTGACAGGGATACGACCTTTTACTTTGGTACAGGAGAAAGAGCTGGTGGCGCAGGGTGAGCTTTTGAGTACAAAGTTGTTTAGTGCTTTTATTCAGGAAGAAGGAGTAAATGCGGCTTTAATCCCGGCGTTGGATTTTATGGCAATCAAGGCGGACGGAGAGCCGGAAAGTCAGTTAATAGAAAGCGCTCTTAATGCCATATTGGGTACGCTTCAGGATAAAGATATTATCGTTACACAAGGTTTTATTTGTCGTAACCCCAGAGGTGAAGTCGATAATTTGAAAAGAGGGGGCTCTGACTACACAGCCTCATTGATAGGGGGTGCTATCGGTGCTGATGAGATTCAGATATGGACAGATATCGACGGGATGCACAATAACGACCCGAGAATTGTAAAGAGAACCTTCCCGGTTCATCATCTCTCGTTTGAAGAAGCAGCTGAACTGGCTTATTTTGGTGCTAAAATATTGCATCCCAGCACTATTACTCCTGCCAAATTAAGGAATGTGCCGGTAAGACTAAAAAATACAATTCAACCGGATGCCTTTGGTACCTTAATAGCCAACGAAACAGAGCAGCGTGATATCAAGGCCATTGCTGCAAAGGATAATATTACTGCGATTTATATTCATTCAACTCGTATGCTGAATGCATACGGATTTTTGAGAAAGGTGTTTGAAGTATTTGAGAAATATAAAACACCAGTGGATATGATTACTACTTCTGAGGTTTCAGTATCGGTGACGATTGATGATTCAACCTATCTTGAACAGATCATGGCGGAATTGAGAGAATTTGCTGATTTGGAAGAGAATGATCAGGAACAAAGTATTATTTGCATAGTGGGTAATTTTAGTGCTGATAAGGAAGGGATTGCGCTTAAAGTGCTACAGGCGATGAAGCATATTCCCATCAGAATGATTTCATATGGTGCATCTGAACATAACCTTTCTATTCTCATTCATTCCAGTTATAAAGTGGAGGCGCTCAATGTCTTGAATGAAAGTCTTTTTTTTACCGAAGAGGTTAAATAAAATTACGCACAATCCTCTGCTGATTGTTTTTGGCAGCGACTGAATTACAGTAAAATTACTTCAATATGTTACAAATTACCTATATCCGGGAGAACAGGGAGCAGACTATCGCTGGATTAAAAAGGAAATTTTTCCAGGGCGCTGAAGAGGCCGTTGATCTTGTGATTGACCTGGATAAACAACGCAGGGAAATACAGCAGGAGCTGGATAGTATTCTTTCCCTTTCCAATGCCAAAGCAAAGGAGATTGGTGCACTCATGAAAGAGGGGAAAAGAGAAGAAGCTGAGGTTGCTAAAAAGCAGACTTCATCCCTTAAAGAGCGCTCTAAAATATTGGAGGATCAGTTGAAAAATGCTGAAACACAATTGCAGGATGAATTAGTAAAGCTGCCTAATCTTCCACATGACAGTGTTCCTGAAGGCAGATCTGCGGAGGATAATGTGGTTACTTTTGAGGAAGGTGACATTCCTGTCCTTCATGATGCAGCTTTGCCACACTGGGAGTTGATTAAAAATCATGATATCATTGACTTTGAATTAGGAAATAAAATCAGTGGAGCTGGATTTCCGGTTTATAAAGGAAAAGGTGCCCGATTGCAAAGAGCTATGGTTTCCTTCTTTTTGGATGAGGCGATAGAGGCCGGTTATTATGAAATACAGCCACCGATTGTAATCAATGCTGACTCTGGCTATGGAACAGGTCAACTGCCGGATAAAGAAGGTCAAATGTACCATATTGGGGTCGATGAATTGTATCTGATTCCAACAGCTGAGGTGCCAGTGACTAATTTATACAGAGATGTAATTTTGTCTGATAAGGATTTGCCTGTCAGGAATGTTGCCTATACGCCTTGTTTTCGTAGAGAGGCAGGAAGTTGGGGGGCACACGTAAGGGGTTTGAACAGATTACATCAATTTGACAAGGTAGAGGTTGTGCAGATCCGTAAACCGGAAGAATCTTACGAAGCCTTAAACGAAATGGTGGAACATGTAAAAGGCTTGTTGCGAAAACTGGAATTGCCTTATCGTATTCTCCATCTTTGCGGAGGTGATATCAGTTTTACTGCTGCGCTTACCTATGACTTTGAAGTCTGGTCAGCCGCCCAGCAACGTTGGTTAGAATGTAGTTCGGTTTCCAATTTTGAGACTTTTCAGGCAAATCGTCTGAAACTGCGTCATAAAGTTGACAATAAAACACAGTTGCTTCATACATTAAATGGTTCTGCTTTGGCTCTCCCTCGAATACTGGCAGCTATTCTGGAAAATAACCAACAGGAAGACGGATCTATTCGGATTCCTGCTGTTTTGGTTCCTTATTGTGGTTTCGATACAATAGGCTAACCTCTTGGTAAATAATATCCTATATATGAGGAGAGGCGGAATCTGGTTCCACCTCTCCTCATTATACTAGTATTCCTGAAATACACTTGCTATAATTTCACAAGCCTCAATCATTTCCTTTTTCTGTATAATCAAGGGCGGCGCAAAGCGTATTTTATTGCCATGTGTGGGTTTGCATAACAATCCTTTAATCATCATTTTATGGCAAAGCTGATATGCTAGTTCTCCGTCTTCGGTATCGGAAATTTCAATTGCATTCAGTAATCCTTTCCCTCTTACTTCTTTTATAATACTGCATTCTGCTTGAAGCGTACGCATTTTCTCACGAAAAAGTTCTCCCATAGCAAGGGCATTCTCTGCCAGTTGATCTTCTTCAAGTACTTTCAATGCTTCCATCGCTACAGTAGCTGCCAAAGGATTTCCTCCAAAGGTTGAGCCATGTTCTCCCGGAAGGATTGTCATCATAATCTCATCATTTGCCAATACAGCAGATACAGGCATGGTTCCGCCCGATAGCGCTTTGCCTAGCACTAAAATATCAGGCTTGACATTTTCCCAGTCACAGGCTAGCTTTTTACCTGTCCTTCCTAATCCGGTTTGTACTTCGTCAGCGACAAATAATACGTTATATTGGCTGCAAAGAGTTCTGACTCCTTGTAAATAACCGTCATCCGGAACTATAACTCCTGCCTCTCCCTGAATCGGCTCAACCATAAAACTGGCAATATCCGGATTTGCTTTTAGTTTTTCTTCTAATGCATCCAGATCATTATAGGGAATAATTTCGTAACCTGGTAAAAAGGGTCCGAATTCATTGTAGCTTGAAGGATCGGTTGAGGCAGAGATTGCTGCTAAAGTACGACCCCAGAAATTTCCGGCTGCAAACAGGGTGACTGCCTTGTCAGGAGCAATCTTTTTTACTTTATAAGCCCATTTCCGGGATAACTTCAAAGATGTCTCGCCTGCTTCAACGCCAGAATTCATCATCAATACCTTATCGTATCCGAAGTATTCGCTCATGAATTTCTCACATTCGCCCAGGCGGTTATTGTAAAATGCCCGAGAGGTAAGCGTAAGCTGTTGGGCCTGTTGTATTAAAGCGTTGATTATACGGGGATGACAATGCCCTTGGTTAACAGCACTGTAGGCAGAAAGAAAATCAAAATAACGACGATTGTCCACATCCCAAAGAAAAATACCTTCTCCTTTAGAAAGTACTACGGGCATAGGGCTGTAATTATGGGCGCCGTATAGGTCTTCCATACGTACCGCGGCTGCCGATAAGTCGGAAAGAGAATTGGTATACTTCATAGTAAATATTAGTGATATACCCGTGATAAGGTTTAAATTACCTCTTCTATCGACTGATAAATGATATCATGGATTTTACGACGGGTTTTATGACTGTTCAGTTTATTATTCCCCGAATCGGGATATACCCTGTTGGACAGAAAAACAAAGATAAGATCCTGTGAGGGATCGACCCAAACAACATTACCAGTAAAGCCTGTATGACCGAATGAGGCGAGAGAAGCATTGGGAGAAACAACATTGCTTTGAACGTCTTGTCGGGCTTTTATCCATCCGAGGGCCCGGCTTCCACTGCTTGAAGCCAGCTTCGTAAATTCCTCGATTGTAGATTGCTTAAAATAGTCCTTGCCGGCATATTTGCCCTTCCACAATTGTAACTGCAGCAGGATAGTCAGACTTCTGGCATTGCCGAAAAGGCCTGCATGCCCTGCAATACCACCTAGCATGGCTGCCATGGGGTCGTGAACAGTTCCCCGAAGCAATTGTCCTCGGTAAGAATGATCGTTCTCGGTAGGAGCAATACGTTCTGCCGGTAAGATATGCAATGGATTATATGCCAAAGCGGGTAAGTGCAACGGTCTGTATAATTGCTCGCTCACATAGGAATCCAATGTCTGATTGGTTACTCGTTCAATAACTTTCTGTAATACCACAAAACCCAGGTCACTGTAAAGGAAACCGTATTGTCCGGTTTTATTAGGCTTCCCTTTAAGGGGTGATTCCACAATCCATTTCCAGACAGAATCAGGCATTGTGTTGTTGGCAAACAACCGTGGTGCCACCTGAAGGGAATATTCTTCATCTGGCACTGCGCTATAATATTCCTGCATCAGTCCGCCGCCGGCTGTCATTGTATTTTTCCAGAGTTTTGGATAATACGCTAACATCCCACTTCGGTGAATCAGTAAATCCCGGATGGTGATATTCTGTTTATTTGTTTTTTTAAGTTCAGGTAAATAGGTGCTGGCTTTTTCGTTCAGACCCACCAGTCCTTTTTCATATAGTAACATGATACCCTGTAAAGTCGAGGTAACCTTTGATACAGAGGCCAGGTCATAGATTGTTTCACTCGATACTCTTTCGGAATCATTATAGGCCAGGGTGCCAAAATTTCTTTCATATATAATCTTGCCTTTTCTGGCTACCAGCACCTGGCATCCAGGGAAAACCTGCTGACTGATTGCGTCCTGGACTACGTCTGAAATTCGCTCCAAAGAACTTGTGCGCATACCTACACTTTCTGGAATCCCAAAGCTGATTTTTCCCATTGCTACCGTTTCAATCCCAAAGCCTGCTTTGATCCCTGGGGCTGAAACAGGGATTTTTCCCCTTGAGTTCAGTGCACCCATGATCACCTGAGACGTGATTTGCTGCGTATAGGGATTATCTTCATTGGCGCAGATGACGGCATCGGTAACCGGCAATACCCTAAGGCTGTAAGGTGTACCAAAAATACAAAGAACCGTATTTTTTCCGCTGGCTTTCAGTTGATTGATAAAATCAATTACTGATTCGTTTACGCCATAATTGCGATTGGCCCGTGAACTGATATTGTGTACGGCAACAATGACAGTGCTGTAAGGTTTCAGATAAGAAATCATGTTGCTGACATCAGTTGCATTAATATCCGATGCGGCAAACACATGGTGCGACATCGGGCCATAATAACTGGTCAGCATTTTTTGGAATGGACTTTGCGTTCCGCCTCCTATCGTTACTGTGGTGGTTCCTGCCAAATCCTGATCCTGAAAAGGCAACAGGTTATTTTCATTTTTCACAACAGTCACCGCAGCTTCATTCAGGTTGCGTATCAGGTTTTGTGATGATGCCGGATTCAGGTCTTCATAAAGGTTGTTAAGTTCAACTGGTTGTAATGCATGCAATCCTGCCCAGTATTTGGCTTTAAGAATGCGTTTTACTTTTTCGTTGATAAACTTTTCTGTAATTGTTTTCTTTTTAAGCGCCTCTTTGATAAGTGTTACGGTCTCAGGGATGCTTTGGGCAAATACCAAAATGTCATTCCCTGCAGTCAGTGCCCGTAGGTTAATCTCCGACGCTTTTCCAGATTTTAAAACACCTTGCATATTCATGGCATCCGTGAAAACAATACCACGGAAGCCCAGTTGTTCACGCAGCAGACCATTGACTACTTTCGGTGAAAGTGAGCCTGGTATGTTGGGGGTATCATCGATTACAGGAATATGTAAATGCCCACTCATAACGCCCATCAGACTGTCTGCAATCAGTTTGCGATAAGGAAAAAGGTCGGTCTCAAATAATGTTTCGTAAGTATGTGTAAGAACGGGTAAATCAAAGTGAGAATCTGTGCCGGTATCACCATGACCCGGAAAATGTTTTGCAGCCGTGATGATATGATTGTGCTGCATTCCTTTCATATAGGCAGAAGACTTTGCTGCCACATTAATTTTGTCTTCGCCAAAGGAGCGAATACCGATCACTGGGTTGTCAGGGTTACTGTTAATATCAACTACAGGCGCAAAGTTGACATGGATCCCCATTCTTTTGCAATGTTTCGCTACCTCAACCCCCATTTGGTAGATCAGATTGTTGTCCTGAACTGCTCCTAATATCATCTGCTTAGGGAAAGAAACTGTGCTGTCGAGGCGCATGCCAAGTCCCCATTCACCATCTATTCCGATTAATAGCGGAATAGTGGAGGCGCTCTGCCAGCGATTCGTTAGTACCGCCTGCCGGTAAGGACCACCCTGAAAGAAAACAACACCACCAATATGGTGCTGCGTAACCAAATTGTTTATTTGTTGATAATGACGCTCATCTTTGTTGGAATAAGCAGCCACCATGAAAAACTGGCCTATTTTTTGATCCAGACTCATGGTTTTGAAAGTACTGTCCACCCATTTCGCTTCAGGCAGTACTTCTACTGCGGCTAATGATTTGGGTTTAGTTGATTTTGGCTTTGCCGGTTCCTCTTTATTAGATGCTGGCTGTACGGCTTCAGGTGAAAAAGTATAAGAAGAAAGGTAATTGTCTTTTACAGCGAGTGATACCATCGTGCTGATTGTCAGCACCACCATACCAATCACAATAACCCTGTATTTATGGAGGGATAAAAAAATACCTTTCTTCTCAAATTTCATTTCACAGGCAATTCAGAGGATACTTAATTACAAGCTTTTATAATTTCAACGAAATCTCTTGATTTTAATGATGCGCCCCCCACTAATCCACCATCAACGTCGGGGCTGGCAAACAATTCTGCAGCATTGGCAGCATTAACGCTTCCACCGTAAAGTATAGAAATACGATCTGCCAATTCATTGCCATATTTAGAGGCAATATGCATACGAAGAGCTGCGTGCATTTCCTGAGCCTGCTCAGCAGAAGCAGTTAAACCTGTTCCAATGGCCCAGATTGGTTCATAGGCAATCACCACTTTTTCGAAATCAGCGGCAGAAAGATGAAACAGGCCTTCTGTAATCTGATTTTTTACAAATCCCAGATAATCACCGTTCTGGCGTTGGTCCAGTGATTCGCCACAGCAAAACAGAGGAGTCAGACCATTGGCAAGTGCGATATCGGTTTTTGCAGCCAGTATTTCATTTGATTCTCCAAAATATTCACGGCGTTCGCTGTGTCCGATTATAACCGAGGAAATGCCGGAAGATGCCAACATGGGTGCGGCAATCTCACCGGTATAGGCTCCAGATGGTTTATCAGAACAGTTTTGTGCTCCGACAGATATATTCGGACTATTTTCAACGTATTTCTTTAATGAAAGCAAATAAAGCGCAGGGGTGCATAAAATAACTTGTGTTTCATTTCTGACTTCATCCTTTACCATATTGACTACTTCGGAAGTAAGGGCAAGCGCTTCGTCGAGCGTCTTGTTCATCTTCCAGTTCCCCGCAACAATCTTTTTACGCATTTTAAAACTGATTACTAATAATATGTATGATTTATTAATTCTTTAATTGCGAAAATACGATTTTTAATTGAATAATAACAGCATTCCTCTATAGAAATTCTGCTTCATAATTGTTATTTCTTGTGTTTTTATTGTGTTAATGAAAGATTATTGTTAGCTTTATATACATATTCCAAATTGATGAACAATAGCCATGCGACGCCTTTCTATATTCATTATAAGCATGTTGGCGTGCTTGTTAGTGGCAACGCCTTCGTTGCGGGCTCAAAAGAAAGGGACCGCAAATCAAAGCACAGAGGAGAGATATGGCTACTTCCTGGAATCACGAAAAAAAACAGTCCGTATTCCTTTCGATTTTTATTCTAATCTTATCATTGTATCGGTTATATTAAATGGTTCCGATTCCCTGCGGTTCATTCTGGATACGGGCGTTAGTTCAACCATAATTACTGATCCATCCAGAGTTTCCCTGGAAAATATGCGGTTTACACGTCGTGTTACCCTGAATGGGGCTGGGGCTGACGAATCAGTGACAGCACGCGTTGGTATTGGAAATACGCTTCAGATGAACCTTATGCGGGCTAATTTTCAAAATGTTGTTGTGCTGGATGAAGATGTATTAAAACTCTCCGAATTTGTGGGAGCCCCTGTGCATGGGATCTTTGGTTATGAAATCTTTAATAATTTCACAGTGACCATTGATTTTGTGAATAAGGAGCTTGTGCTTACCTCCCCTGAGAATTATACCTATAAAAAGAGAAAAGGCGAATTATATCCGATTTCAATTCTGGATACCAAACCTTTTACAGATGCTGTCACGATGATTTCTAATGGCGTTGAATATCCTATCAGGGTTCTTATTGACACGGGTTCGGGTCACGCCCTATTGCTTGACAGTCACTCTGACCAAAAAATGCTACCTGCAAAAATGATAGATGCACAGTTAGGGAGGGGCTTAAGTGGCGTGATAACCGGAAGTATCGGCAGAATTGACCAGGTGCGACTGGGAGATGTTTCACTGACTAATGTAGTCACTTCGTTTCCGGATGAAGAAGCATATGGCGCTAAACTCTATAATCGATCTGAGCGTAATGGCAATATTGGCTGTGAGTTGCTTCGCAGGTTTAAGGTAACACTCAATTATAGGGATGGGTATATGGTGCTGAAACCTATTAAGAGAAAACTACAGGAGTCTTTTGAACATGATATGAGTGGAATGGAGCTTCGGGCGATTGGTGCAGAATACAAGTCTTTTGTGGTGAATAATATCTTAGCTGATTCCCCGGCAGAAGAGGCAGGTTTGCATATTGGCGATGAGTTGATTTTTATAAATGATCGTCCTGCCGATAGTATGAGTATTTCAGATTTGTACAAATTACTCCAAAAAGGGCATGGTAAAAAGTTGAATCTATTGATAAAAAGGAATGGAGGGGGAATCGTATTTGCACAAATAAAACTCCGTAGAATGATCTGATGTATTAATTTTGCGGGATGGAAAATTTTGAAGATCATCCCTATCTGACCGCCGATGGTTCGCACTCATTATATGCACCCCGCTTCAATCAACATTATCATTCAAAGCAGGGGGCAATTATGGAATCGGAGCATATATTTATCAATCTTGGATTACTGCCTGTTTTTAATAATGCCACGACCCGGGAGGTCTCTGTTTTTGAGATGGGCCTGGGTACAGGACTAAATGCATTGCTGGCCTGGAAAGTCGCGGATGAATTAAAGCAAAGAATCCGCTATACGGCAGTAGAAGCATATCCTATTCCTCCTGAAATGGCAGTACTTTTGAATTATGAACAAGCAGCGGGCAAGAGCGGGCTGTCTGCAATTCATGATGCAGGGTGGGGAGCAGAGTTTACATTTTCAGAATTTTTTAAATTTCAAAAACAACAGGTTTTTCTTCAGGACTTTCAGCCTGCTGATCAATTTGATGTTATATTTTTTGATGCCTTTTCGCCGGTGGCACAGCCAGAATTATGGACGAAAGAGGTGTTTTCAGCCATGTTCAGTATGTTGAAAAATCAGGGAGTGCTTGTGACTTACTCTTCAAAGGGAGTGGTACGGAGGGCAATGCAGGCAGCCGGATTTATTGTGGAGAAACATCCTGGTCCCGGGTATAAAAGAGAAGTAGTCAGAGCACTAAAAAGCACTGACGGTTAAACATAACAAAAAGGTCTTTTCGTAATTGAAAAAACCTTTTGTCAGAATTTCTTAATAAAACGTAAAAGCGACTTAGAAACTTAAAGTGCCTTTTTCGTAAGCTTTACGGATTGTAGCTTCTACTCCGTTCTTGTTAATAGTACGAAGCGCAGAAGTTGAAATCTTTAACGTAACCCACTCACCTGTTGAAGGCAAAAAGAATTTCTTTTTTTGCAGGTTAGGGAAAAACTTACGTTTTGTTTTATTGTTAGCGTGAGATACGTTATTACCTACGCGAGTTCTTTTTCCAGTAATTTGACAAACCTTAGCCATAACTTTACTTCTTTTTCCAAATGAGGGGGCAAAGATATGATTTTATCTCGCATAGTCAAAACTTTTCTGAAAAAATCAATCCTTTTTTAGTATGAATTAAGCAGGTTGAACTTCATGTATCTGTTCTGAATAGCAGACTTTTGCCGGACGGTCTATATGAATTGCGGCTCCTAAAGCTGAAGCATAGCTGTTTTCGGGCACAGATAATGTCTGTCCGGATAATTTGCTCGCCAAAATAGTACAGAAAACACTGTTTTTAGAAAATTTACCATCCAGATAAATCTGTGGAACATCTTTAGCCTGGATTACATCCAGAGAATTCATGAGTAAATCGCTGAGACCATCCAGCAGGTGATGATAGGCGCTTTCTGCATTAGCAAATGCACTGATCATCCATTCGGGACTGTGCCTAGGCATTTCATTGCTGGTTTTGCGGATAAGAGAGGAATGAAAGTCGGGCGCCGGCTGTTGCAATATCTCAGGGTTAAATGTTACCGATTTATAAAAATCTTCTTCCAGCCTGAAATACTGCGCAATTCTTTTTACCTGATAGTCGTGTTCTCCCCCTACATACAATCTGGAAGCTTTTACGCCGCTTCCTTCTGGTGTCATATAGTGCTGACAATCTTTATTCAGCTGACCTGTGGTGAGTGTTCGGGTGTTAAACAAATTGAAATTCACAAACCAGGTGCCTGCGGAAATAAGAACAAACGGTTTATTTTCAATGCGACGATAGGGGATGAGGGTTGAACAGGCTGAATGCAAACCGAACCCGGAGACAATATTGTCCTTCCCTTCACGGTAGATAAAAGAATTTGCTGCCAATACCGGAGGCATTAGTTTATCAAATCCTTCCTTTTTTATCCATTCGTGATAATCCATCATTTCATAATTCCATAGCATAGAATGGCTGCCCAATGTCGTATATTCATTGGCTGACCGCTTGGTGATCAGATAAATAATATACTGTGGCAAATGCATGCTAACCTTTATTTTCCTGAACAAATCAGGCTGTGTGTATTTCAGTTTATACAGCTGCAAACCTGAGTTCAGCATACCCATGGCCGGGGTTCCGGTTTGTAAAGCAATTTTTTCAGGTTCTCCGTACTGGTCATAAAAACGTTTGGTAATAGCCGGAGGGAAAATTTTAAAACTTGAATATAATGGCGTGAGCGGTTCGTTATTCTCGTCAAGATGTACCATGGCGGCTCCATAGGCTACTGCGTTTAATCCGGTCACTTTGTAACGGGGATCATTCCGTAGTTCCTGCCATTTTTGGATAACCCATTTTGTGATAAAATGAATGTCTTCACACGGGAATCCATCCTCATCAATAATTAAAGGAAATATTTCCTGAAAGGAATCAATTAACCGGCCCTGTTTGTCAAAAAGGAAATATTTTTTGAACTTTCTGCCAATATCAAATACAACAGTTACTTCTTGGATCATTTCTGGAAATATAATAGTGGAAAAATGCTTACCTACAATTTATGATAAATATGTATTAATTTTTGAATAATTTAACTTTTAATTGAACATTTTATAATTCACATTCCAACTATTTGACCTGAATTGATATCTGCCTTTATACTAATCATGTGATTATGCATCGGGTGGCTGCTATTTAAATCCCTTTATTATTTATGCGCATATTTTTATTTATCGCACTCTTTTTTTTCATATATGAGACGGAGCTGTCTGGGCAACCATTGAGGATTACTGCACCTGAACTTCCTGAATCCCCATTGAGTAATTATAAAACAGCCACAAATAAATCGCAAAATCTGTACAATGGTCGTCGATACTTTTTGAATGATCCCCTTTCAGACGAACATCAGTTTTATATTGAAAGACAGTGGCAGACAGGTAGCGTAATGTATGACGGACAGCAGTTTGACAGCCTGTCATTGATGTATGATATTCATAAGGATCAGCTGATTATAAAGGATTTGCATAATAATTTTTTGTTGCTTGTGGTTGAACGAGTGCAGGCGTTTGATATTAATCAGCATCATTTTAAAAGAATGATTTCCGGAGAGAATCTGCCCGCCAATATGAGTACTGGATTTTATGATATTCTGTATGATGGGAATACAAAATTTATCATACGTCGTAAAAAGGACCGGCAAGAGAAAATCGTTGACATGAAAATAATTCCCCTGTACGAATCCAAAGACAACTATTATATTTTCCGGCATAATACTTACTGGCCAGTGCGAAAAAGAAAATCTGTTCTGGCGTTATTTCCCGAGCACGGCAGAGAATTAAGAAGATTGGTGAGGAGGAAGGGTATATCCTACAGGAAAAACCGTGAACTGGCAATCGTTGAGATGGTCAGGTACTTTGATGAAATTAGTAAATGATGAAAAAATATCTCCTTTCGTTCCTTTTATCAGGTTGGCTATTGCTCCCTTTGTTGGTTAAAGGACAACAACAAGAAACGAAAATTTCCATAAAACTTGAATCAGCCCGTTTTGCCGATTTTATCAGGCTCGTTGAAAGCCAGACGGACTATTATTTTTACTATGATCCCGCCCGTTTTGACAGCCTTTCCCTTGATCTGGATGTAACCGGCCTGACAGTAATGGAAGTGCTTGATGTAGTATTTAAAGGTTCAGAATTTGAGTATGCTGTAGATAATAAAAAAAGAGTTTTCATTACCGAAGGTCAAGCCATTATTACCCGGTTGAGTCGTAATTTGTTTAATCCTGATGCAAGGGACGAAGAGGTGCCAGTGATGTATTCGGGAGTAGATGAAGTGGCAACTGAAAAATTATTATCAGCTGCGGAAAACAAACTGTATGAAATTGGCACTCGCACGCACAGAGTTGCCCAAGGCAATTCCTCTGTTACAGGATATGTCAGAAATGCAATCAATGGTGAGCCGGTCATTGGTGCCGCATTATTCATTGAAAAACCGATGATCGGGACAACCACCGATGAATTGGGTTTTTTTAAACTGACTATTCCAAGAGGGAAACATCAGATAAAAGTGAAAAGCTTTGGGATGAGGGAGACCTCAAGAAATATTTTCCTTTATTCAGACGGAAAGTTGGATATTGAAATGGTAGAGAGTGTAATTGCGCTAAAGGAAGTAGCTGTCAAAGCCGGGGTGGACCAGAACGTAACCGGTACCCAGATGGGACAGGTAAAGCTTACTTTGAAAAATATTAAGCAAATGCCAGCAGTCCTTGGAGAAGTTGATTTACTGCGAAGTATTCTGACACTTCCTGGCGTGAAGTCAGTTGGAGAAAACAGTACCGGGCTCAATGTAAGGGGAGGGTCTGTTGATCAGAACCTGATTCAATATAATGATGCAGTTATTTATAATCCATCCCATCTTTTCGGATTCTTTTCTGCTTTTAATCCCGATGTGTTGCGTGATGTGGAATTATATAAAAGTACTATACCGTCCAAATATGGCGGTAGGCTGGCATCAGTACTGGATATTAACGGCAGGGATGGCAATAAGAAAAAATTTGTTGCCTCGGGGGGAATTGGTCTGGTTACAGGACGATTAACCCTTGAAGGCCCAATTATAAAAGATAAAACTTCTTTTCTGCTTGGCGGTCGCTCCACTTACTCCAATTGGGTGATTAAGGCACTGGACAATCCCACCTATAACCAGAGCAAAGCAAATTTTTATGATATAAACCTGCAAATAGCCCATGAAATCAATGAAAGAAATTCAGTGACTCTTACGGCTTATACCAGTGACGATCGCTTTAAGTTATATGGCGATTCTTTATATGCTTACCAGAATCGTTTGGGTGCGGTAAAATGGAAACACACCTTTTCGCAGAAATTATATAGTGAATTTACGGCAAGTCATAGCCAATACAGATACCAGATGTATGCAGCAGGGTTGCCTTTGAATGCGTACGATCTTCAGTTCGGAATCAACCAGTCTAATTTCAAAGCCGATCTGAGCTATGCATTACATCCCAAGCACATATTTGATTTTGGGGTTAGTTCTGTATATTACAAACTACAACCCGGATTATTCAGGCCCAAAGGCGAACAGTCATTGATACTGGAAGATGTATTGGAGCCTGAGCAGGCATTGGAAAGTGCCTTATATATTGAAGACAAATTTGAAGTATCTTCCAAACTGTCATTAACTGGTGGCATACGATATTCCTTTTTTCAATATCTGGGTCCAAAAACTGTCAATCAATATGTAGAGGGATTGCCCGTCCGGACAGTTTACCAGAACGGAACCATTTCCTATGCCGGAGGTGAAACCGTAAAAAATTACGGAGGACCTGAAATCAGGCTTTCTGCCCGATATAACCTGCAGCCTCAAACATCCCTGAAAGTCAGCTACAATACATTACGCCAGTATATTCACCTGCTTTCCAATACCATGACAATTTCGCCCACTGATATCTGGAAACTAAGCGATAAATATATCAAACCCCAGAAAGGTGACCAGATTTCTTTAGGATTGTATAAAAACCTGAAAGGTAACCAGATTGAAATATCTGTAGAAGGCTATTACAAAAATATCGATGATTATCTCGACTACCGTGGTGTAGATTCTTTAATTATGAATCATAATATTGAAACCGCAGTAATAGCTACCAAAGCCAAAGCCTTTGGTGCCGAGTTGCTGGTGAAAAAAATGAGTGGTAAATTGAATGGTTGGGTTGGGTATACCTATTCCAGGACCTTGTTGCAGGCGAAAGATCCCAATGATCCGGATGCACCAAACGGGGGGGATCCTTACCCCAGTAATTTTGATAAACCCCATGACTTTACAGCGATTACAAATTACCGGTTATCACACAGGTTTAGTGTTTCACTTAATTTTGTCTATACTACCGGCCGGCCTTACACTCCACCCGTTGGGAAATATATGATTGAGGGAGCAGAAAGAATTTTTTATGCCGAGCGCAATCAGAATCGTATCCCTGATTATTACAGGGTAGATTTTTCTATGAATATTGAAGGAAATCATAAAGTCAGAAAACTGGCCCATAGCTCCTGGTCTTTATCAGTATATAACCTGCTTGGAAGAAAAAATCCAACTTCAGTATATTTTCAATCCAATGCCGGGAGGGTAAACGGCTATCAGTTATCCATATTTGGGCAGCCTATCCCGACTATCACCTATAATTTCAGATTTTAACGCTGTGTATTTTATATGAAGGCATTCTATTATATATTTTTTATTTTTTTGGCAATCATGGGTGTCAATAGTTGTATTGAGCCTTTTACTCCTCCCGAGACCATCACTGGGCAGGGCTATCTGGTAGTGGATGGCTTTTTAAATACAGGAAACGATACCAGTTATATTTCTCTCAGAAGAACCCAGAATATTCAGGATAATTCCCGGCCCTTTAATGTGCTGGATGCCAGCATTTATGTTACTACGGAACAGGGTGGAGCAGTATATAATTTTTTGCATACTGAAAACGGGCAGTATATTCTCCCCCCTCAATCATTTAATACCGATCAACAATACCAGCTCAATATTCTTTTAGATGAAGAATTGTACCAGTCTGAATTTGTATCCGTAAGTCAGACGCCGGATATTGACAGTATCTCCTACCGGGTTGACAATCAGCAAAATTCTGTGGTGATCAATGTCAATACACATGATATTACCAATCAGACACGTTTTTATCGCTGGCGTTTTGAGGAAACCCATGAATATGTAGCTCCCTACTATTCAGCCCTGATAGTAAAGGATTCAGTATTAAATGGACGCCCTTCAAAAGTAATTGAGCCTAGGGTTGAGAATATCAACCGTTGCTGGCAGACAGTTGTAAATCAGAATATATTATTAGGATCTACCATTAAGCAATCTCAGGATGCCATCCTTTCTTTGCCTGTAAATAATGTGCCTATAGAAACCAATAAATTCTTACTCAGATATAGTATTCTGGTTAAGCAATATGGTTTGACCCGTGAAGCTTTTGAATATTGGACTACATTAGCAAAGACAACACAGGGAACCGGTTCATTGTTTGATCCTCTTCCTTCTCTGGTCACTGGGAATATTAAAAATATCAGGAATAAGGATCGGCTGGTTTTTGGATATTTTTCTGCCGGCACAGAAAAGGAGATGCGCGTATTTATTGATGAAGGACTTGGGCAATATCCCAGGTGCTTTCCTCCGGATACTATGTCTAAATTTGATGAGCGCGTTTTCTATCTGGGATCTCTTCTCTTAAACTCACATGGCGAGAGAGAGGATTCTGTACTGGTATCTTATGGTGATTGTGCTGATTGCCGATTAAAAGGTGGTACCAACATTAAACCCGCTTTTTGGCTATGAAATTAACATATTTTCGGATTAGGTTTATTTTGATACTTTCCCTCTTCTGCCTGAAAATCGTTCATGCGCAGGAAAGCGGCGAATTGTGGATCAAGCAAAAATTTGAATCATATACCGACAAAGCTGTTCAGGAAAAAATATTTCTGCATACTGACCGCACTTTTTATCTGCCGGGAGAAACCATCTGGTTTAAGGCCTATGTGGTGGAAGGAAGCAGTATGAAAAAACTGGATCTTAGTAAAGTAGCATATCTGGAGGTGCTCGATACTGAAAACCAGGCCATTATACAAACGAAATTCCAGCTGAAAAATGGACAAGGTAATGGGAGTGTAATGGTTCCGGTGACGGCAATAAGTGGTATGTACCGGCTTCGTTGCTATACCAATTGGATGAAGAACTTTGATAGTGAATACTTTTTCGAAGCTCCCTTAAAAATCGTCAATCCATTTGTCGCCTTTGATCCGTTACCCGCCGAGACGAGCGTGGATAATTATGATATACAGTTTTTCCCGGAAGGAGGACATTTAGTAGAAGGCATTGAAACCAAAATAGCATTCAGAGCTATTGGGACTGATGGTAAAGGAATTGGTTTTTCTGGTAAAATAACCAATCAACAGGGGGATTTAATTACAGAATTTGCCCCTGAAAAACATGGGATGGGTTATTTTTATCTGAAACCATTACCCGGAGAGAAATACACGGCTGTGATCAGAGATATGCAAAGGAAGTCTTCCACCTATCCTATGCCTGAAGTAACTGGCAATGGCTACGCACTGATGATTGCTGATACCATGGGTACACAGATTAAGGTGGCCATTGAGCGTAAAAATATGCCTGAAGAAAAATTATGGCTGGTAGCACATACCCGACAAAAATCTTTGCAGATTCATCCGGTCAATCTGATCAATAATAAGGCAGTTTGTGAATTAGATAAAAGTAAGTTTGGAGAAGGAATTTCTCATATTACGCTGATGAATGACAAAGGGTTGGCTTACTGTGAAAGATTATATTTTACATTTTCAAAAAAAGTACTGTTACCTACAGTTTCTACAAATAAATCCATCTTTTTAAAAAGGGAAAAAATAGTAATTGATATAGGCACCACGGTAGCAGGGAAAATTATCCAGGATGCTGATATGTCTGTCTCGGTATTTTTGGACGATGGGTTATCGGGTCCTGAGTTTGCGGATATTTCCAGTTATTTATGGCTTACATCAGATCTTAAGGGTAAAATAGAGTCTCCGGAGACGTATTTTGATAAAAGCAATTCAAAGGCTCAAGAAGAGATTGATATGCTGATGTTGACGCACGGTTGGCGGAGATTGAGGTGGGATCGTGTTATTGCTGATCAACAACACAATGCACATTTGCCTGAAATATTTGGCCATTTTATTTATAGCAAGGTAAGTGATCTGCGTACAGGTAAACCGGCAAATAATCAGCAGATTTTTATGGCTTCGCCCGATTCCCCGGTGAGGTTGTATATGGCCCAGACTGACGAGGAAGGTATGGCCCGATTTGAAGTGAAAGATTTTTATGGACCAAAAGAACTGACATTTCAGCCAGACTTGTCAATAGATAGCACACTACAATTTGAGCTATTGAGTCCATTTGTTTCATCTACAGTCTCAGATAGAAAATGGGGAAAGTTTTCGTTTGACACAAGCAAAGAGGAACTTCTTTTGAATCATGCTATTAATATGCAGACTGTCAATGCGTTTATTCCAAAGCCGTATTTATCAGGAAAGATTTCACTAAAAGATACAATGGCATTTTTTGGTCCGCCTGATGAACTGTATTATTTGGATGATTACACTCGTTTTCCAACCATGGAAGAAGTGTTAAGAGAATATGTAAGGGGAGTATTTGTCAGAAAAAGACAGGGGACCTTTTACCTTCGCATGGTGGATAAACTGATTCCCAATACTTATTATGAAACCAATCCTTTGGTTTTGCTGGATGGAATACCGGTTTTCGATATTAATAAACTGATGGCTTTTGATGCCTTGAAAATCAAAAAAATTGAATTATTAAAAGGACGCTATATACTGGGTCAGTATTCAGCCACAGGTATTGCCAGTTTTACCACCTATTATAATGATCTTGGAGGCTATGAACTTGCTCCGCAGGTTCATGTGCAGGCATATGACGGCATACAACCGACACGTGAGTTTTATTCTCCTAAGTATGATCAACCCGCTGAGATGGCAACGCGTATTCCGGATTTTAGGAATCTGCTCTACTGGGCCCCAGATGTGAAGACAGATTTGCAGGGAAAGGCCGGGTTGCATTTTTATTCTTCAGATCAGACTGGCACCTATAAAGTGGTGGTTCAGGGAATCACAGCTGATGGTACAGCAGGATCCCAATCCTATACTTTTGAGGTGAAGAATGAAGATATGTAGCAAGAGGTATTTAGAACCGGATACTTCTCATTGCTTTTCTTTCCTGCCTGGCACGGCTGGAAAACGAGAAAATAGTATCTACAGTGTACCAGATTGATATTTCAAATGCACCCGTATCGGTCCCAATCGAGGATACAGGGACATCATAGCTTGCCTGAAACATCATATTGTCAAGCATAATTCCGACCGTGCCGATTAAGGCGTCACGACGGTTTTTACCCATCACCAGACCTCTGTACCAAACACCCAAAAGTATGGGGCTGGTCGTAAAATTAAATCCTGCATCCAACTGATGGCTCGCCATTTGTTTTCTGGCTTGCACGGCCAAACTCAGGAAACTCTGCCGGTTTAGATCCCGGCCCAGGTAATTTCCAAAAAAAGAGGGTATATCAACAGGAATCACTGTTCCGGCCTGAATATTGGCGCGCTGTTGACTGAGCCACCAATTATCTTTTATTCCTATATTGTGCCAAGCGCCTGCTGCCCAGAAAGAAGGTGAATAGTCGTCCTTGGGTACATATTCAATCATGGAACCTGCACCCAGTGTCAGCCGGTTCGAAGAAAAGCCTCCCAATGACAGCGGATCTGCAGATCCCAGAAAATCCGATACATAGGTAAGATTATCGCCGTTCCACCTGGAAGATGCAAAGCCTGCTTGTAAACCTCCAATTAATCTAACCCGTTTTTGCCCATCCAGATAAACCATTTTTGCTACCTGACCATTCACCAGATTACCCTGAATTGCCGGCCCATTCTGGTCGTGAAGCGCCTGGAAACCCAGACCAATACCTGCGTCTTCAGCATAGGTGTCAAAGGAAAAAGCTGCCGTGTGATAGGCTGTTCCCAGGGTAGCCCACTGATTGCGGTAATTGGCAATCAATCTGGGAGTTCCTCCTTCCCCGGCAAAAGCAGGATTAGCATAGAGGGGGTTGGCATAAAACTGCGAAAATTGCGGTGCCTGTGCACTAGCTATATGGTGTGTTATAACGCCAAGAAATGTAAGGATCAGGTAAAGCCGCATGTTTATCTTACTAGGTAAAAATTCCCTCTCATTTTATTGGAAACTGAAAGGTCGATATAGGTGATTTCTGCTTCATATACATAGGTATCTGCCGGGGCAGGAACTCCGTTGACAGTACCATCCCATGATTCGCCGGGTTGCTGACTACCGGATGGGACATCGTACATTTCAAAAATAACTTCACCCCAACGATTTCTGATTTTCAAATAGTTGATCTTTTGGATTCCGTTACCAAAAAATGTGTAGTTATCCCCGAATTTGTCATTGTTTGGAGTAAATGCTTCCGGAATATTTAGTTCGCATGGCTCAAGTGTAAATGCCAATGGTAGTTCGAGTGAATCTTTACAATTGCCATTCAAAGAAGCTACGAGTTTCACAGTATAAGTTCCATTGGCCAAAGGAATGGCAGGATTTTCTACTTGGGTTACCAGCTTTTCATTAAAGTACCATTCATAAGTATTGGCATTCTGTGAAAGGTTGCTCAAAACCACCGGTCCAGGGGCGCAAATAATTCCCTGATTGGCCAATTCAAAACCTACCATTAATTCGGGGTTTATCCTGATTGACTTTGTGACTGTATTATTGCATGCTTTGGTGCCTGCATACACCATGAGAGATACTTCTTTTACACCTTCTGTTGTATAGGCATATTGGGGTGAGAAGTTTACTGAATCTTTATTACCATCTCCAAAGTCCCATATAAACCCAAGCTGCGGATCAGAATCATTCATGAAACTTACTTCCGAATTTTTGCAGGAGATTTCAGAGGAAAAATCAAATGCAGCCATTGGGGCGGTTGTGGTTTTAATAATCCTGCTAATCGTATCGGTTCCACAGGCGGTATAGGCAGTAAGCACCACCTTATATTCCTTGTTGGGATCAGTGAAAGTGTGCGTCGGATTAGCATCTGACGAAACGTTGCCGTCGCCAAACGTCCAGACCCACCGGTCAGGTGCCGGCACGGTGGCATCTTTGAAAACAACCTGTTCACCGGGGCATACCTGATCAGGCATGGTAAACAATGCATGGACTTCTGGTGATACTCTGACTTGAACGCTAGTCTCGTCATTTCCACAGGCACCTGCTATTTTAAGTTTTACATTGAAATTGGGTCCGCCAGTAGCTGGAAATAAATGATAAACTGTATCATTGGGGGTCGTCCGGATTGTCCCATCTCCAAAATCCCAGACTGACATCGCTTTGTCGTGTCCCGTAGAGCGGTTCGAAAAAAGGATAGGGGATCGATCACAGCGAATAGTGGTAGAGTCAATCCCGAGCTCGGCTTTTATCTCCGCATGAATTTCTATAGCTGTTGAAGAGGTTACAAAGACGCAGCCATTATCCACTTTTAGCAAAGGCAAAAATGTCTTCTTTTCACGACTATCATTTTCATATAGCTGTGGTGGAGGTGCATATCCGGTAGCGGTTTGTCCGTTTCCGAAATTCCATTCATAGGCATAATTATTGTCTTCGGCATCGTCGATTGTAAACGTAATATTTGCGGATTTACAGCCTGAATTAACGTTGGGTGTAAAGTTTACCTTATCGAGTTTGTCATTGTTGACCCTTATGGTGACGGTATCACTTACATAACAGGCTCCTGAACCTTTATAATAAATCAGTTCATATACGCCAATCCTTACTGGATCGAAAACCAGTTTGCCATCTTCCGGAGTACCGCCTTTCCAAATACCGTCGTCTGTATTGGTTTCCAGAATAATTTGATCAGAATTGACACAAACCCCGATTTCATCATCTACGTTCAGTATGGATACAGGTTGTATTTGTTCAATTTTGAAGGTATCGGACACCACCTGAGAACCACAGGAATTGGTGAGACTGGCGGTGATTATATAGGGTTGGCCAGAAAATCCAAGTTGCTGAGTTTCTGCCGGATTGAATTCATTTCCGTTAATCGTGTACCGGGTGTTGGAAACAATGCTTGGGACTTTATATTCCAGAGGCTGGCAGGCGTCAGGCTGCGGAGTAAGTTTCGGAACGGCATCTCTGATTACCCTGAATTTTTTTGAAACAGAAGTCTGTGAAGCCACACAGGCATTATCTCTTACACTCAGTGTGACAGTATATTCTTTTTCTTCTTTTAAATTAATTTTGGCCAGACGTGATGTAAGGTTGGCCGATACCCGGTCATACTGCCCTCCACTTACTGCCCAGGTGTAAGCATTATGATTTTGCGAAGTTCCACCATCCAGCGATAGAATGGCACTATCACTCAGGCAAACTATTAGTTCTCCGTCTTTTTCTGTAAACCCGGCCGCATCAAATCTGGCTACAGGCAAAGGACGAAGATTGAAACTTCCGGTGACAGAATTGGAGCCGCATTGAGGAGTGGTAACAGTTAGTTTATAAGTTCCGTTACTTGAAAATTCCAGAAATGGAGAGTAATCAGTGCTGGTCTGTCCGTCGCTGAATTCCCATTGGTAAGTAACACCATTTTCACCCTGCGGTACTGAGGAATTAATAAATGCAACAGGTGCTCCACTGCATGATGCCTGCACTGTAACAGCTGCCCGTGGTGCCTTGACAAAGGTAAATGGGTACGACTGGGTACAGTTATTATTTGTAACAGATATAGTAAGAGGAAAGCGGCTGACAGCTGTCGCTTGCTGGAATGTCCTTAGATCGTATATGTGTGTGACGTTGTTTTGGGTCGCGTCCTGAGATTTTCCGTCTCCCCAATTAATATTATAATTACCTCCTCCACAATTTCCTGGGTTAATCCTTAGTGTGACTGTTAGTTGTGTGGAAGAGCTTGGTAAACAATATATACCATTAGCTACCCCGTCTACTGATAATTGGAGGTTTTGGGTATATCCTGATAAACTCAGAAAAATAAACGCTATCAATAAAATCGGTGCTTTCAAAACTTTTCAGGCTAATATCTTTCGAATATTTTACAAAAATGTAAGGTTTTTACTGAAAGTGCTAATTAATCAGTGGCGAATTACTCAAATCTTTGAGTGAACGGTAAGTGGTCTAATGAACATTTTTTCCTCGTGGAGGGAGCGTAGCATGATAATCTTTTGCGACAATCGTAGCAAATTCGCTCAATAACGACAATATTCTGGATTGTTGAGTTGATTGGATCACTAACCCCACATGGTACTCTTCTTCCATTTTCCAAACCAGTTCAGGGCAGTTAAACACGGAGGTGTCCGGATGTGGTTGATTGGCAAGAGAAATCAATATTCCGGCATACTCCCATCTTATTCTGGGCAACCGAAACTGAGTCCCATTGACCAGGGCAGTTTCCATCCGGGCCCATTCTTTCCAAAGATTAATTCCCGAGGCGGCCTCAATCATATTGGCCAGGTAGGCACCCCCGACTCTCGAGGATGTTTCTAAAAAGTAATAATGTCCGTCCTCGCTGCAATGAATTACCTCGGTATGGGAGGCACTGTGCTGCATACCAAAAGCTTTTAGAACATCTACAGTGATGGTTTCCAGTGCCCTGGCCTCAGCAGTATCATGCAGGACGGTGACTGATTGAAAAATACCTCCCCCGTGTGCAATATCAAAAGGAGGTGCCAGGTATTGGTTGGCCCACGAAAATATGACCCTCCCTTCTAAGGAGAGAGAATCAATATGATATACATGACCAGCTTTATATTGTTCGAGTAAATACAGATGTCTGTTTTCCTGAAGCGCATGAATTGCTTCCCAAACTTCCTCACGGGTTTGTAATTTCTGAATACCCTGTGAAGACGCCTCAGAACGGGGTTTAATCATCCAGGGACCCATGTGGTTGTCGATAAATTCTGTGATTTCCTGATCATTGAATAAGGCACAGAAACCCGGTACCCGTACACCGGCTTCCCTGGCGCGCATACGCATCGCCAGTTTGTCCCGAAAATAACGGGCTGTTGTCTGGCCCATTCCCGGTATACGAAAATGCTCGCGGATTAATGCCGCTTTTTCTATATCAAAATCATCTAAAGCGATGACTCTGCTGATGGGATGTTTTTGTGTAATTCGCGCAATTCCCGACAGCATTTCCTTGTCATTGAAAATTCCGTCGGAATCAGCATCTAGATAAAAAATCTCATCAATGTGGGTTCTGATCCATGGTTTGCTTTCCAGCTTCCTGTCTGTTAATAAAAAGACAATATTCCCCGCATCTTTGCAGGATTGAAGAAAATCATTCCCTTTAAATGAAGTAGAAATACATAAAAATATAGGGGCTGAATGCATACAATCGAGGTTTAGGTCAGAGAAAATCAGGCATTTCTGATTTTAGTGTAACGATCAAATCTACTGAAAATTACTGAAAACCGAAAGGGCAGATTAATGGTTTTGTGATAGATTTTTCAGGTATTGAAATAGAAGTCTTACTCCATAACCAGTTCCGGCTCTGCCAGGGAATAGATCCTGATCTCCAAAAGCCATTCCGGCTATATCCAGGTGTGCCCAAGCGGGATGCTTTTCTGTGAAAAACTCCAGAAACTTAGCAGCTACGATTGCCCCGGCCATGGGTTTGCCGTGGAAGTTTTTAACATCTGCAATTTCAGATGTTATTTCTTCAGCATATTCGTCCCACAAAGGTAATTGCCATACCTTTTCTCCGGTCTCATTGCCTGCTCTGATTAATTGTTCGGCTAATGTGTCGTTATTGCTGAACAGGCCGGCCGCAGCATAACCTAGTGTCTGAATGACACTACCGGTTAAAGTGGCGAGATCAATGATGACATCGGGCTGAAACTGTTTGACAGCATAACTTATACCATCTGCCAATACCAGTCTGCCTTCTGCGTCAGTGTCTATTACTTCAATGGATTTTCCTGCATAGGAACTGATTACATCACCTGGCTTCACTGATTTTCCATCGATACAGTTTTCTGTGGATGGGATAATTCCGATCAGCCGAACCGGGAGTTTTAAACGTGCAGCAAGTTCCGTCACGCCGAGTACAGCGGCTGCTCCTCCCATATCACTTTTCATCAGGTGCATACCTGACGATGGTTTGATTGAAATGCCACCCGTATCAAAAGTGATTCCTTTCCCTACCAATGCAATTGTATGCTGATAATGTTCAGGAGTATACTCACTTACAATTAACAGAGGTTCTTCCTCACTTCCTTGATTAACAGCAAGCAAAGCATGGAAACCTTGTGCCTGAAGTTCTTCTTTACCCAATATTTTTACTTCATAACCATGATTCTTTCCAGATGAAAGTGCCCAGGAAGCAAGTGTCCGCGGAGGTTTTTTATTACCCGGAGCGTTCATCAGATCCATGATCTGATATTGGACCGCAATTGTATGGTCAATTTCCTCTGCCAGTTGTCGAAGATTTTCGGCAGGCTGGTTGGTGAGTAAGTGCATGATCGCGTCTGGTTGGTATAAGGGGTAACCGGCAGATTGTTCCGTCTTATACAAACCAATCTCATAACCGCCGAGCATTATCCCACTGACGATATTTTCAATCCACTCATTTGACCGGTTGCGTATATCTACGGTTATCTTCGCAGGCCAGCGATCGCTTCGTAGATGAAATACCTTCCTCACGATTTTTCGGTAGGAAGGTATTTCGGTACTCTTACCGAGCCCAATCCATAATTCATCAGAAGTTGCCCACCATAATTCTCCCTTATCACCCCTGAAATGATCTCTTCCTTCTGCAGGTATTTCATTTTGCAAATAAAACTGCACCCTAAGAATATCTGCCGGGGGCTGGTTGGTGATGGTTAACTTCATAAAAGTGTATGTTAGTTATTGATTAGTTTTTGTAATGCCGTATTTACATCGTCGAAATTAAATGCCTGAATCTCTCTATTCATGCGTGCTTTCAGGTCCTCGGTATGCAGGTTCCCTATGCTGCCTTCGTGTGTGTGGTTTAATTTGCGCGATGCCTGATAGGCTCCACTCGCAATGTCATTTCCTACTTGTTTATAGGCATCTCTGAATGGCATCCCTTGGACCACCAGTTCGTTTACCTTTTCCACACTGAACATCAGGTCATACTTGGGGTCGTTAAGCAAATCTTTCTTTATCTGCATATTTTCCAGCATAAACGTGGTGATATCCAGACAATCCAGGATTTCTTCAATGGCCGGAAAAAGGATTTCCTTTAACAATTGCATATCCCGGTGATAACCCGATGGCAGATTGCTTAAAACCAGGGTAATTTCCATGGGCAGTGCTTTTAAGCGGTTGGTTTTTGCACGCAATAGTTCAGCTACATCCGGGTTTTTCTTATGGGGCATAATACTGCTACCTGTGGTCAATTCATCAGGGAGACTGATAAAGCCGAAGTTCTGACTGTTGTACAAACATACATCCATGGCCAGCCGGGAAATGGTAGAAGCAACTGCAGCAATAGCATTCAGTACCGATTGCTCAGTTTTTCCCCTGCTCATCTGTGCATATACCACATTATAATGCAAGCCTTCGAATCCAAGTAATTCGGTAGTCATTGTACGGTTTAACGGAAATGAAGAACCATACCCTGCTCCGGATCCCAATGGATTACGGTTGGTTAGCCGATAGGTAGTGTGCAGCAAAACCACATCATCTATCAGTGCTTCCGCATAGGCCCCAAACCAAAGTCCAAAGGATGACGGCATCGCAATCTGCAGGTGGGTGTATCCTGGTAACAGGTCATTTTTATGCTCCTCAGATCTGTCTGTCAGTGTGTTGAATAGTTTATTGACTGCTTCGGTGATTTTTCCGATACGGTCGCGTGTGAAGAGTTTGAGGTCCACCAACACCTGATCATTGCGCGAACGTCCACTATGGATTTTCTTGCCTACATCACCCAGTTTGCGGGTAAGTAACAGTTCAATTTGTGAGTGGACATCCTCTACACCATCTTCTATAATAAAACTTCCGTTTTGTATAGTTTTGTAGATTTCCTTTAATTCTACCTGAAGTGCGGTCAGATCAGCATTCGTAAGCAAACCGATGCTTTCCAGCATCTGTGCATGAGCAAGGTTACCCAGAATATCAAATTCTGCGAGATGCAGATCCATTTCACGGTCGCGCCCAACAGTAAACTGTTCTATCTTTTCCGAAGTGAGGATTCCCTCTTTTTGCCAAAGTTTCAAGGTGATTGTTATGATAAGTTTGTTAAAATTCAGGTAGGACAACTCTCAGTTTTCAACAGCTGTCATGCACAAAGTTAGAAGAAATACTGCGTGCATCCAACCAAGGGGGAATGAACTTTGTACCAATGCTTATCAGGCATTTTAACATCTGTAATATTGGATTTATTTAATAATACGACAACATGGTTTTATTATTCAAAGATTAATTTTCATCAAACTGTATTTGAAATATTGTCTGAAACATTAAATTGCATCAAAGTATATTAAGCTAACCTGTTATACATTTAGCTGTATCACTATTACAATCTTAAACAGAAGATGAATAATAAGAAAACCAAAGAACAATCGAGGAGAGAGTTCTTGCAAAAAAGTGCAGTAGCGGCAGTGGGAAGTTTTTTCATTGTTCCGCGCCATGTCCTGGGCAAAGGATTTATTGCGCCAAGTGATAAATTAAATATCGCAGGGGTGGGAATCGGAGGTAAAGGCTCATCTGATATTAACAATGCATGGAATAAAGGGGCAAATAATATCGTAGCGCTTTGTGATATTGACCTTAATCATGGCAAAGTCAGTGTGGAGCGATTCCCGAACGCAAAGAAATTTACGGATTTCAGGAAAATGTTTGATACCATGCATAAGGAAATAGATGCAGTAACAGTATCAACAGCTGACCATACACACGCAGTGGTAGCACTAACTGCCATGAAACTTGGGAAACATGTATATGTTCAGAAGCCACTGACTCATAACATTTATGAAACCCGCGTACTGACAGAAGCTGCCAGAAAATATAAGGTTGTTACGCAAATGGGTAACCAGGGAGCATCAAATCCTGCACAGGAACAGATGAAAGACTGGTTTAATAAAGGTTTGATCGGAAATGTGCATGAGGCTCATATCTGGACGAACCGTCCTGTTTGGCCGCAAGGTATACCTGTACCTACCGAAAGCTCTCCGGTTCCTGAAGGAGTAGATTGGGAATCTTGGGTTGGACCGGCTGAATGGGTGGATTATAATCCTGCATGGCATCCTTTCAAATGGCGTGGATGGTGGAATTTTGGTACCGGCGCATTGGGCGATATGGGTTGCCACCTGATCGATCCGGCTTTCCGTGTTTTGGGTCTTGGATATCCTTCTGAAGTTGAGTGTAGTGTTGGGTCGGTGTTTATTAGAGACTGGAGTGCAGAATATATTCCGGAGGGATGTCCGCCATCATCAAGAGTTCAGATTAAGTTTCCTGCGAATAAAACCAATAAATCTGAGGTGGTGATGAACTGGCACGACGGAGGTCTTCGTCCGTTCCACCCTGATTTGATCCCTGCTGATGATCCGCTAGGGGAGCCCGACAGTAGCAATGGGGTTCTTCTGATTGGTGAAAAAGGTGTAATGACTTGTGGAACTTATGGAATCAATCCAAAAGTATACCTGAAAGGTGGCGGGAAACTGGAATATGACGGCAAAGCATTTTCTAATAAATACACACCGATGTCGGAGTATGGTCACCAGGTATCATGGACTGATGCATGTAAGGCTGGGTTCAATAGCAAAGAGCATAAGGGACTGACTTCATCGTTTGACTATGCTGGTCCATTGAATGAAACGGTAATCATGGGTAACCTGGGTATCCGTAGTTATAACCTTCGTGTTCCTAAAAGCAGTGGAAATGGATTTGATTATCCAGGTCGTAAAAAATTGATTTGGGATGGGGCGAATATGAAAGTAACTAATTTCGCAGATGCTAATCAGTTTGTGAAAAGAGAATACCGTAAAGGTTGGTCGCTGGAGTAATCGGTTGATTTATAAGTAATTTTGGCTGTTTCTGTTTATTCAGGAACAGCCTTTTTTAGTATGGGCAGATACACCTTATCTATCATTTCCTGGTATTCACTCTCTGCATTACTACTGGCTGTAATTCCTCCCCCGCTTTTAAATGTTTTCTTTCCCTGCCCGTCTTGTTCAATATAGCGTATCATTACAGCAGAATTGAATGTTTCCTTTCCATCATAATATCCCATGATGCCCGTGTAATACCCTCTTTCATAATTTTCTGATTCGCAGATAATCTGTAAAGTTGAAGGCTTGGGCGCCCCACAGATTGACCCTGCGGGTAGCAGATTACTTAAAATGCTTCCATATCGACGATCCAGGTGCCCATCTATGATTCCGGATATCTCAGAACTTACCTGTAAAAGTACTTTTTCATGTGTTTCGATCTTGTCCAGATATCGGTACTTTTCTACCCATACTTTTTGAGAAACCCGGCTTAAATCATTTCGTATCAGATCCACAATAGTGGCATGCTCTGCTTTTTCCTTTGGGTCTTCAAGGATAATCTTTGCTGCATCAGGAATAAGAGCATCAATTGTTCCTTTCATAGGAAAGGAAGAAATTCGATTTCCCCGTATACTGACGAAGATCTCCGGCGAAAAGCAGACAAAATCGTCTTTCAGGTAAAACCGGTAAGGAGCACGGCTTTGTTCATAAATGGTTTCCAGACTCAGGTTAGTTTCTACAGGTGTAGGTTGGGAAAAATTGACGAGAAAAGAATCTCCCGCCTTAATCCGACTGACTATTTTCTGGAACCGCTCTTTATAAGCCTCAAAGGATACGGGAAATTTGCGGAAATAGAAGTCCTCTGTTTGTAAGGGGATGATCCGTTCGTGGTCATTGGTAAAACCATTCAAATTGAATTTGAATGCACCGCTATGTCCTTCATTTAATTCCCAAAGGAGAGGTTTTCGTTGCTCATAATCGATAATGAATACAAAAGGAATTTTGAGGGTTCCTAAGTGGTCCATCTTTCTGGTAAATTCCTTAAAGGCTTCATTTTTCACTATCGTAATATTTTTAGACCGGAGCTGGTGCCGTAAAATTACATTAAACCGGCAAATCAACAGGCAGGAAACGTGAGGAGGGAGTAATTTTTCCTTAATTTTGGCATGAACAATATTAATTCAGTTTATATCCATTTAAAGAGATAAGGTTTGCTGACAGACTTTGGACAAATACTCTTGTTTATATTGGCGCCAGTAGCGTTGATTGGGGTGGTAATGGGCGCAGCGGCAGTGCTTCGGAAACAAAATCCAAATGAAGAGAAACTGACGACCTACGAGTCCGGAGAGGATCCGGTGGGGAACGCTAACATCCAGTTTAACGTTAGGTTTTATGTGGTTGCGCTGGTATTTCTGCTCTTTGAAGTGGAATTATTATTCTTGTTTCCATGGGCTGTGGTGTTTGGAAATGAAGAGCTAATAGAACAGACCAATGGTTTGTGGGGATGGTTCGCGTTTGCAGAAATGACTGTTTTTGTGGGAATATTAATTCTAGGACTGGCCTATGCATGGGCGAAGGGATATCTGGATTGGGTAAAACCAAAGGAAAAAATACCGGAAATAGAATCTAAAGTGCCTGTTTCGATGTATCAGGCCCTGAATCAGAAATATGCAACCAAACCCATTAACATAAAAGATTCAGAAATTAATGATACCAGAGAAAGTTAAGACAGGTGATGGTGGGATAATTGTGACAAGTGCTGAAGAACTCCTGAACTGGGCCAGGTTAAATTCATTATGGCCTATGGGCTTTGGATTGGCTTGCTGTGCGATCGAAATGATGGCTGCCTATGCGTCTCATTATGACCTTGAGCGTTTCGGTATTATGCCAAGGCCTTCACCTCGTCAATCAGATGTTATGATTGTAGCCGGGACAGTTACATTTAAAATGGCTGACCGGTTGAGGAGGTTGTATGAGCAGATGGCAGAACCCAGATATGTAATTTCAATGGGAAGCTGCTCCAACTGTGGCGGTCCCTATTGGGAACACGGATATCATGTGGTGAAAGGCGTGGATAGAATAATACCTGTTGATGTATATGTGCCCGGTTGTCCGCCCCGTCCGGAGGCGCTCATTGGGGGTTTTCTGAAATTACAGGATAAAATAAGGAGTGAAAAGCCACATGCGCCTCAGATGTTGCTTGATATGCTGGCGCGTCAGAAAAAAGTTACTGTCTGAGTTTTTTTGATCAACTGTATAGTGAGTAATGAAATGAAATTTGCAGAAATTACCGGTTTATTAACAGAAACTTTTGGTGAAGGTGTAGTCTTGGCTACCCAGGACCAGGGGTTAATGCCAATACTGACTGTCACCACTTCAAAACTATGGGATATCTGTTATTTTTTATGGTCAGATGAAAGATTGTTCTTCGATTACCTGGCCTGTATTACAGCGATTGATAACGGTCCCCAGGTGAATACAATGGAGGTGGTTTATAATTTAAATTCAATCCCCTATAGTACTGCTTTTGCCATGAAAGTGTTGCTTCCGCGCAACCAGGAAGGGGAGCCTTTGCCTGTGGTAGCCTCGGTAGCCGATATTTGGCGTACCGCTGACTGGCATGAAAGAGAAGCGTATGATTTGTTTGGCATCCACTTTGAAAACCACCCTGACTTGCGCAGGATTTTACTGCCAGAAGATTGGAAAGGGTATCCCCTGAGGAAAGACTATCAAGCCCAGGATGAATACCACGGCATCAGGGTAGCTTATGAAGACCGTCAGGATCCTGCATCCTAACCGACTTTGTATTTACTTTTGTTTAAAGGTTATCAGTATAAATCAAATACAGTTTGTAAATTACCTTTTTAAAAATCCTTCGTATGGTTTTTACAGGGAATTTATTTTAACAGATTGACAACGGAATCCACACATGAGTGCTAATTTCTTATATTCTAGAAAAAATATACAAGGGCTTTTCTCTGGTTTTACATTTGTTCTGTTAACCATTTTCAATCTGCCTTTTACTAGCCTGGCTCAGACTAAGCCAGATTCAGTTCATATCAGCGGTCAAATTCTTAATCTTACCGGAAGATTATTTCGGGAAGCTCCGGCCGTATCATTTTCAAGAAACAATATTCTGGCTCCTCAAACCGAGATGGTTCGAAACGCGCCTATACAGGCTGATGGCAGTTTTAAAATTGCGCTGCCATTGATATTTGAAAAGGAGGAAGTATACCTGGATTACGGGGGCAAAGTTTTTACCACATTTTTGGCTTCTCCGGGTAAGGTAGAAATTGTATTCAATGCTGATTCAATCTTTAAAACTGAAAGGTTGTTTTATTTTTCGGGAGTAAATGCTGACGCCAATAACCGATATACGATGTTTCTGGCGGAGGAAAATAAAATATTAAAAGAGAATAAACGGCACGGAGAGGATTTTCAGAAGCATTTCTGGGCTGCAGCCACCCCCACAGCTGCCAGAAGATTGATTGAAGAGCGGGTAAGATTACGCAGAAGTGCGCTGGATAAAGCATCTCAGAATATGGTGCCATCTCAGGAATTAAGCGATTGGGTGACGGCTTTCACACTGGATGAGCAATCTGCCTACATGCTTGGATATACACTTATGCTCAATGATGATGCAGAAACAACTACGCTTGAGGAAATGGCCGGTATTGTGCGTAATCCGCTTACTCTGCAAAGAATTGAGTGGATGACTGCGATCAAGAATTACGTCAACCGGGAGATAGAGCGCGCAAACGTAAATGGCAAGCAAAAGACACTCAAAGTGAATAAGATGGCTGAACTTGTGGCCAAGTTTGTTTCTCCGTTGTCTGAAGAGGAGCGCAGAATGTTGTATCGGATGGCGAATTCAGAGGGGGGATCACGTGATGATATCAATAAACTGACAAAAATATATGAAAGGGGACCGGGAATACTGCGCCTGATAACCAATTATGAGACTAGAAAACAGGCTTTTACCGGAGATTTTAAACCTGTAACGGAAGAGTTTGTCAATGCTATGTTCTTTACAGATAATATTGACTTGTTTTTACCGCAGGAAAAAATACAAGTATATGAGCACATCAGTCAAGATATAAAGAACCCTGTCATTATGAAGTCCTTGGCAGAATTGTACCAGTTTTCAATCAAGGATACTGCCGAATTACAACGTGTTCTTGAAATGAAATTGCCCGATCCGGCACCTACTGAAGTATTGAGGGATATATGGATGGCTGAAACGGGCGAAAACGGAGGACAGTGGTTTGAAAAGGTTAAATTGCAACTGCCAGAAAGACCCTTGTACGTGAGCCTATGGCAACTGGGTGATGCAATAAGTATGGATGAAATGCGTTTTGCAAACGGTCTCAGGGACAATTCTCCCGAAGACGTCAGGTTTATTTATATACATATAGCCGAAACGGATAATAAGCGTCAACGTGATCTGTGGAAACAATATATAGTCAGTAATAATATCAAAGGGATTCACCTCTATATGAATATGACGCAAGCATTCCAGCTGGCATCGTTGGTCAATGCTTATGACATACCTTCTTATCTGATGTTCAGAGGAAACGGTCGTCAGCAAAGAAATACTCCACCACCTAGCAAGGGGCTTGAGACAGTCCGCTTTATCGAAAAAGCTGTCGCTCGCTAACATTGTAATTTTTGCAATGCTTAGAATAGTAACCGGAATCATTTGCATTCTCGTATCCACCCAGGCATTATGTCAGGTATCTATACCTGTAGACGGAAGCTATAAAAACGAGATGGACAGTATCCGGTATACTAACCTGAAAGAAAAAATGTCCCGGAATAAACTCACCCGACGTATATATGGTTTTATTTTTCGGGATGTTTATAACCAGCGAAAAAAGGTACAGGTAAAGGAAATCGAAGAGAATGTTTTCAAACCATTTGAAGGCCTTGTAATTGGCAATATAGCTATTCGCCAGCTCGATGTCTTGGGTGAGTCTGTCTATGATACCACCAGAGAAGGAAATAAGTTTGAGAATTTTTTAAGCAGGAAGCTTCATTCCAATACAAGGGAAAAAATAATCCGGTCTTATTTTCTATTTGAGAGTGGTGAACGGATTGATTCCAGGAAATTGCTGGACAATGAGCGTATTATCCGGAACAACCCGACTATCCTCGATGTACGGATTATTGTCGTTCCGAGGGAAGACCCGGATTGGCTGGCAGATATAGTAGTTTTGATTCAGGATCGCTGGTCGATTGTCCCTACTGTGGGAATAGGCGGAGTCAGTAATTTTAAATTGGGTCTTCGAAATAACAACCTGCTGGGGAGCGCAACCAAACTATATAATTCAGTAACTTGGAATGCACAGGATTCAATACAGAAATTCCAGACGAGAACAACCTATACCGTACCTTATATCGGGAAATCCTTTATCTCAGCCCATGCTAATCTGATCTGGGAAAGAGATATAAAACAACGCTCCCTGGGATTCGGCCGTCCGTTTTTGACTACCGATACCAAGTACGCCGGCGCATTGGAAGTCGGGCAATCCAGGATTCTTGAAATAAAGCGATTTACAGAGAATCCCTACTTTGTGTTAATGTATCCGGTAGAATATAACTACTATGACATGTGGTTAGGCAGGTCTTTTAGGTTCAGACTACCAGGCCGGCTATTTGCAGACAATGTCAGGTTTGTTACTGCATTCCGTATGAATCAGTTCCGGTATACGGAACGCCCGGATGTCAGGGCGGATATCAATAAGATTTATTGGAACAGGCGTACGATGTTATTAAGTCTTGGCCTTTCAGACCGAAACTACAAGCGCGATGTACTGGTCTATGGGTTTGGTCGTACTGAGGACGTGCCCGTGGGTAGTATGGCCTCCATTACGATGGGTAGAGAGGATACGGAATTCGGTACCAGAGGGTATGGAGGGGTACAGGTATCCCGAGGGCAATATTTATCCGAAAAAGCAGGCTATCTCTATGGTCTGGTTAGTTTTGGTAGTTATATGAAAAACAAACATATGCAGCAGGGAGTACTCAGTGCCAATTTGGACTATATATCCCGATTGCATCCTTTGGGTATTCGTTATTTCAGGCAGTTTGTTTCGCTTAGGTATACAAATGGTATCAACAGGGATCCACTGGAATATCTGAATATATCCGGTGTCGGGGGAATAAGGGGTGTAAAAAGTGAATATCTGATTGGTACAGAAAGATTATCATTTGGCTTGGAAACCGTCTTATTTTCTTCAAAAAACTTTTTTGGGTTTCGTCTGGCATATTTTACTTTCGCTGATCTGTCTTTAGTCACCCGGCAAAGCAATATTTGGGAAAGTCCGCTTTATCAGGCTTATGGTCTGGGTATTCGTCTTCAGAACGAAAATCTTGCTTTAAATACTATTCAGTTACGGTTGGGTTATTATCATAATATCCCTATGATCAACTCACCCGTCAGGGCGGGCGTGGAAGGCACCAGCAGATTGATGTTTAGGGATTTTGATATTTCCGCTCCGTCCATTGTGCCGTTGAGGTGAGTCATTTGTCGTACTCTACCTCATATAAATCCAGATCCGGCCGTCTATTTCGTTTCCTTTCAATTTCATATTGTAAAAGGATTTTCCCCAGGTTTTCCATAAAAGGAAGACCAATGGTTTCATAATCGTAACGGTCATCGTTTAAAACTTCATCCTTATTAGAAAAAATCATGGCGGACACCATAAATTCTATTCCCCTTTCAAAATCTGCGATGTATGCATTGTCAACAAGATATCCGTAGGCATTTCCCGATTTGTTGAATGACCGCACATGCCGGGGTATCCGCTGGTCTTTACCACCAAATAATAAGTACTTGGTATAGGCATCAAACAAATCTTCCCTGTAATGTTCCGGATAATCGGTTTCTATGGGTAATTGCGACATATACTGATAAATAAATCGATAATCGTCTGGCGTAAGATTGAACCGTTTGGCCGGCGCGACCTGATCTGGGAAAAACAGGGCTTTCAGTATTTCATGCTGGTCTGTCAGACTTAAAAAATTCTTTTCAGAAAAATCCATCGGAGATGGGACGATTTTATCTTCGCTTAAATACGCTTTCCCAATCAGTATTTTTTCGGGTGAAACATACGAGTGACGACCCGATACTGCAGGCTGTTCATAGATGATTTTCCCTTGCTCCACAAATCTTACCGGATTGGTATGTTGATTTTCCTCAACTGATAGCTTCCTGTTCAAACGGTGTAGAATTCTGGAATGATTGTAGCCTTTCTCACGAAGTTTTTCATTAAAATACTCCTGACCGAGGAATTCATAAATGCGGTTAAAAGCATCATTATCGCTGGCAATCAATATTTTTCTGGCATAATGCGCCAGTGATGGCAATTGATTTTCAGCGGTAGTATCTAAATGTGCCTGGGTTTGAGAAGTCCGGACCGAGTCGGTCAGCATGGGCGTGAATTTGTTAAGTCCGGCTATATTCAGCGTGTTAAGTTTTTCAAATGCGAGTAATATAGCTGGTAGCTTGATTGTGCTGGCCGGATAAAAATAGGTGTTTTCGTCAACGTTGTAATAGTAGGTTTTCAGGGTTGGAACATTACTCTTGTTACGGTCAATTTTAGTATAAATTACTTGAATGTGATAATCTGAAGGGTTTTTTAGAATTTGGGTAAAGCGCTCATTATCATTATGAAGCAATTTTTTAAGAAAATTGTCAGTTTGTGCAATTAAAACAGGTGGCGAAAGAAAATAAATCAGAAGGAGTAACTTTACGATTGGTATTTTCATAATTAGATGGGTCTGTTATTTACACAAGATACAGTAAACCATTATAAATCAGATATCTTAAATTCAAATATTTAATAATTTGTTACAATATTTTATTCGCTTTCTCAAGAACAATTACTGGCTACCCACTTTATGGACAGCGCTCATGTGTGTATTGTTTTTTGCACCTTCTTCTGATATGCCCAAAGATCCGGGGCTACCTGGTATTGATAAAGTCGTGCACTTTGCTCTTTTTTTTGGATTTGTATTTTTATGGCAGGTTAGCAGACAGGCGAGGGGGTTGCAGATTGTTTTACTGGCTATTGGTTTTGGTATAGGTGTAGAATATATGCAGGAGTGGATGGCGATTGGTCGCAGTTTTGACTTATATGATATAGTGGCAGACAGTGTGGGCGCTGTTTGTGGTGCAATAGCCGTTTGGCAAATCCGTAAATATTATTAAGATAATCGATAAGTAAACGGCTTACTTCAAGCTGTTCAGCCAGTGATTGACAGTCGTTTCAGATAAGCTGAAAATCAGATTGGGATATAAACCTATTGCCAAAGTCAGAAGCGCTAGAACAGTTAGTAATCCCAGCTCGCGCGCATTTAGGTCTTCTAAGATAATTTTACTGTCTTTCTGATACCAAAACTTGCCCATGAACATGCGTTGGTAGGTCCAGAGCATATAGGCGGCTGCCAGTACTATGCCCAGGGTTGATAATGCTGGGATCCATACTGGAATATTATCGGCCTTGAAGGCACCCATAAGGGTAAATAATTCTCCCACAAATCCTGAGAATCCCGGTAAACCCAGATTGGCAAAGAAAGCTATTCCCGTGAATACTGTAAACACAGGCATCACTTCAATTAACCCTTTGTAATGGTCAATCTGACGATTATGAGTACGGTCATATAACACGCCAGCAATCAGGAAAAGCATAGAAGAAAGGATTCCGTGACTCACCATCTGATAGATGGCACCATTGATACCTTCTGCGGTAAAAGCCGCAATTCCCAGTAATACAAATCCCATATGTGAGATAGAAGAGTAGGCGATCATTTTCTTCAGATCATACTGGCCAAGGGCATTAAAACCACCATAAATGATGGAAATCATTCCGATTATAGCAAGCGGAGTAGCGCTATACCAGGCTTCAGCAGGGAAAAATCCGTCAACAATACGGATGAACCCATACCCCCCAATTTTCAAGAGGATACCCGCTAATACAACTGATAATGGTGTTGGGGCTTCTACGTGTGCATCAGGCAACCAGGTATGTACAGGGACCACAGGTAATTTTACTGCAAATCCGATAAATAAAAACCAGAATGCCAGCAGCCTTACCGGGATGTTCCCCAGGAAATAATTGGCGTGTTGATCCAGAAAGGAGCCAGGAATATAGTTGCCAGGGTCACTGAGATAATCGAATCGGAAGGTGTGTACCATTTGGTCTGATGCCAGCGCGCCCATGCGTAATTCTGACTGAATATGTGATATGATGGTCGCCTGGTCCATGGAGTTATTTGCCATTAAACCAAGCATTCTACCCGTTTCTATCGGATCGATGGCTGATAAATAAAGCGCAATCATGACAATCAGAATGAGCAGAGATCCGGCGAAAGTGTAAATGAAAAACTTAATAGCTGCATATTCACGTCGTGGACCTCCCCAGATACCGATGAGAAAATACATCGGTAACAGCATAAATTCAAAGAATAAATAGAATAGGAAGAAATCTTTCGCCAGAAAACAGCCTGTAATACTGGCTGAAAGTATCAGATATAGTGTAAAATAGGCTTTAGGACGTTTTGTGATATTCCATGAACTGATAACTCCCACCAACAGTACAATGACTGATAAGGCGACCAATCCGATACTGATCCCATCTACTCCCAGCGCATAATCTATAGAGACTGTCCCCCAACTCCCCAATGACAGCGTGATCCAATCGACAGATTCACTCATTTGGTAACCCGGGTACTGCTTATCAAAGTGAAGCAGGGTTAATACCGTAATCAGGGCTTGTACCAACAGGGTGCCCAAGGCTATCCAGCGTAATTGAGCCGTCTGTGCCGATGGCCAGAGAGCAGAAACCACAGCTCCAAGCAAGGGCAGAAAAATCAGTAAGGAAAGTAAATATTCGGGCATTCGCTGTTACGTATTACTGGATTCTAATTTTTATATTTCTAAATGCTCATCCACCAGATTATGAGTAGAAAGAGACTTAGGCCTGTGACGATATAATAGGACTGTATTTGTCCACTCTGCAAGTTTTTTACCCCTTTGCCAGCGGTCCGGATGGAACTGACTAACAGATTCACTGAGCCGTCAACCACGCGACGGTCACCCCAACTGACGAGATGTGCAAAAATAACTGTAAATTTTGCTGCTCCATTGATGACAGCATCTAAAATTCTGGCTTCTATTTGTTCAAACAGGACACTTATTTGCTGAAACGGTATCAAAAAAAACGTGCGAGTATGATGATCTGCATGGAAATCAGCCAATAAAGGATAATGAATATCTAGCCGGGTAACAGGCTTTGTAAAACCATGTTGTTTGGCATATCGCCATGCTATAAAAACAGAAGCCGTAGTGACTATTACAGATATAATCGGAACCAAACTATTGTGGGTATCTCCACCACCAGGTATAAAATCATTAAACCATCCACCTGATGCGTCAAACGGATTCAGCGAGAAAACGAAGAACAAAGATAACCCGGATAAAATCGCCATAGGTAGCCACATACTTATGGGCGACTCGTGAGGCCTTACTTCATGATCGTCATAGCGTTGGGGTCCAAAAAATACCAAATAGATTTGTCTGAACATATAAAATGCTGTGAGCCCTGCCGCCGCTACAGCCAGGACTGGTACTGACCATGCAATACCTCCTTTTTGGGCAGCCCAGCCAAAAGCTTCCAAAAATATTGTATCCTTAGACAAAAAGCCAGAAAGAAAAGGCACCCCTGCGAGTGCTGCACTTAAAATGGTAAAACAAATAAAAGTAAATGGCATCTGCTTTCTAAGTCCACCCATATTCCGCATATCCTGTGGGTCAAAACTAGTTGACTTTCCATGGGGGGGCGTCATGGCATGAATAACTGACCCTGCAGAAAGAAACAGACCTGCTTTAAAAAAAGCATGCGTAGTGAGATGAAATAAGGCGGCTTGCCAGCTGCCAGTGCCGGCAGCAATAACCATGAGTCCCAGTTGAGACATGGTCGAGTAGGCCAGTACCCCTTTTACATCCCAGGTATTCAGTGCTTTAATGGCACCGTGCAACATGGTAATAACCCCGATCACAATAATGACGGCCTGCGCGGTAGGAGTAAGTAATATTGAAATTCTTGCCAATAGAAAAATACCAGCGGCTACCATGGTAGCTGCGTGAATGAGGGCAGAGACAGGTGTAGGTCCTTCCATTGCATCTGGAAGCCAGGCAGATAGTGGGAATTGTGCTGATTTGCCTGCACATCCGCCAAATAGGCAGAGCCCAATCAGTGTCAATGTTTCGCTGGAAAGTGTAGACACCGCCAGGGGTAATGAAGAAAATTCCGAGTCTCCTACATGGAAAAATAGTAGTAAAATGCCCGTTAAAAATGCAGCATCGCCTATTCTGTTCAAAATCATGGCTTTCTGGGCAGCCCAGGAAGCTCGTGGCTTATGTCTCCAGAATCCAATCAAAAGATAAGAACAAAGGCCGACCATTTCCCAAAAAATGTACATCACGATGAGGCTACCTGCCATGATAATGCCATTCATAGAAAATAAAAACAGCTGCAGGAAAGCAAAATATCTGTAACGTCCCTGATCATCATGCAAATAGGCAGCAGAATATACTTGTACCAGGGTGGCTATGAAATGAACTATCAAAAGTAAAAGCCAGGCAGGATTATCAATATGGAAAGTGAGAGAAAGGTTGAAATCTCCCATAGTAATCCAGTCAAAACCGAGCGTTGCAACACCCTCAGAAGTTAATAAAAACCAGGAAAGAATTACAAAGCCGGTTAATGTGACACTTGCGCCTATCCAACCAGCAATACGGTTGATTCGGGGACCGACAAGCCACAATGCAAAAAAAGCAAGTAAAGGCAAGCCGAGGGTGAACAAGGGTACGATATTTCCAGTTTCTGACATCTAAAGATTACTTGGGATTGCTTCTGTGCAAATATCCTGAATTAAGCGCCTATTTCAAATCTATTGCACGTCTTTATCTATATCATCATTCTGGATTTCACCATGCAGTATGTCAATCACATCCTTGAGCTGGTAAACTGACCGGTTATATGAATTTCCTAAGACTATAATGACGAATTGGTCTTCCGGACTCATCCATAATATGGTATTATATCCTTTCCACCACCCGCCATGATAAATATATTTGGCTTCATTAAATTCATTCAGATGCATTCTGAAACCATATCCATAATTTTTCATTCCTTTCCTTTCAAAACTTCGCGGAGTAAATGCTTCTTCAATGGTTTTCTTTTTCAGCAAACAGCCATTGCTCAAACCTTTGTAAAATCGATATAGGTCGGTTGTGTTGGAATAAATCCCTTTATCTCCGACTATATCATCGTAATAATCTTTAGGAATAGATTTGCCGGCCTGGTGCCCTGCCGTTTTATAATGTAGAAAATTTTCGTCCCTGGAGGTGCATAAGTAAGTATTATTCATGCCAAGAGGTTCAAAAATATTTACTTTAAGATAATCCTCAAACGACATTTTTGAGACTTTTTCCACTATGGCTGCCAACACCAGATAATTGGAATTATTATAGGTGAAACCTCTTTCCGGACGGTTGTAGGGTTGCGGCTTAATTTTCTCAAACCAGTGCATGAGCTCCATATTGGATGGATATTTTTTGCCATGTGTTACACTGTCCATGAATGCATACATATAATTAGGCAATCCACTCCTGTGGCTTAGGAGTGATCTGATTGAAATACCTTTGTATGGAAAATTTGGGAAAAATACCTGAACGGAATCGTCTAGTGATAATTTTTTGTCTTCTTCCAGTTGCAGTGTTGCCACGGCAGTAAATGGTTTGGACAAAGAAGCCAGCTGAAAGGTATTTTGATTGGTAAGTGAATCTTTTTTCTTTAAAGTGGCATAGCCGTAGTTTTTTTCGAAAATAACCACCCCATTTTGTGCGACCAGTACACTTCCGTTGAAACCACCTCTGCGTTTACGATCAAAAATCTCCTGTATTTTTTCAGATTTCTTGTCGGCATCGATCTTATCACGAACCTTGTCTTCCTGATTTTGCGTCAGAGGTTTACCAATACAGTCAGTAATATCTTCTTTACTTACTCTGCTATGGTGTGTTCTGTCACAACTTGCAATGCCAATACAAATCCAGAGCCACCCAGCCAAACAAATGAATCTCACCTAATTACGGATTAGGAAACCTTGGACAGACTTCCTGGTTAATTTATAATTGCTTTAACAAAACGGTCTTTGCCGTGAATATCTTTAATAACTTCAGCAGAGGCATAATCCCTTTCCAGAAAAACCGCTAGTGTATCCTGACCAAAATGTTCATTAATTTCCACATAGCAATGCCCGCCCGTTTTCAGATGGTGTTTGCCAAAGTCAGCAATAGCTTTGTAGAATAAAAGTGGGTCAGCATCCTCTACGAATAAGGCTTCATGCGGCTCAAACCTGAGCACATTCGGGCGCATATGGTCCGCTTCAGAGTAAGTGACATAGGGTGGGTTACTTACTATACAGTCAAATTTTTCGGGTACTCCCGGAATAGGGAATGCTATATTGAGCATATCCTGAAGGTCAAACTGCACATCAGCCATCAGTTGTCTTGCATTTTCCCGTGCCACTCCCAGGGCTTGTTCTGAGACATCCCAGGCATGAAGCGTACAATGTGGCAGAAACTTAGCCAAAACTATGGCAATACAGCCACTACCCGTGCCTATGTCCAGAATAGAAGCCCGCTCATCTGGTTCAGCATAGTCGCGTGTTACCAGTCTGACGAGTTCCTCGGTTTCAGGCCGGGGTATCAATACAGATGACGAGACCTGAAAAGTCAGTCCGCAGAATTCTGTTGAACCGATGATATGCTGTACAGGCTCGTTATTGTTAAGCCTGGTTATAATCTGATCCCAATCGGGTTGGGTCTGATTATCAGATACAGGTCTGTCTACTAAAACATCCACATTTCTAAGATGTAGAAAATGCTCTAGTAGCATATAAGCAATTGCCTGTTTTTCTTTCACAGGATACACTTGTATCCTTTCTACGATATATTTGTAAATCTCTCTTGCAGAAGACATTCAAACTAGTTTCTTTACTCCGGCTGGAAAGTTACTAAAATTATAATTAGGAAGGAAAATTTTCATGGTTTGATTGGGCGAATCAGCACAGTAAATTGGTAGCAGGATGAAACAGATCAAATTTCTTATTTTTGCCCTATGATAAATAGCTTTCAGGAAGTGCAGTGGATGAGACGTGCGTTGGAAATTGCACAGTTTGGTCAGGGCGCAGTCAGCCCAAATCCGATGGTGGGTTGTGTTTTGGTACATAACGAACAGCTTATTGGTGAAGGTTGGCACAGAAAATACGGAAGCTGGCATGCAGAGGTAAATGCAGTGCAGGATGCTGTTGACAGGGGAAATGAAAATCTGATCGCTGATGCTGTGGCTTATGTGACACTTGAGCCGTGTGCACATACAGGAAATACACCCCCATGTGCAGATCTGTTGATCGAAAGAAAAGTGAAGAAGGTGGTTATTTGTAACGAAGATCCAAATCCTAAAGTGGATGGTCGGGGAATAGAGAAGATGAGAGCTGCCGGAATTATAGTTGAAACCGGTGTGTGCGAGCGGGAGGGGAGATGGCTGAATCGGCGTTTCTTTACTTTTTTTGAAAAGAAAAGACCCTATATTATTCTTAAATGGGCTCAGACTGCTGACGGATTTATAGATTCTCACCAGGGCACTCCTTTAAAGATTTCAGGTCGTTTGTCTGATATGCACGTGCACAAATGGCGCGCAGAGGAAGATGGGATATTGGTAGGAACTAATACGGCCATTCAAGATAATCCCCGCCTCAATGTTAGGCTTTGGCCTGGTCAGAATCCGGTGAGAATAATCCTGGACAGGAACCTGAAATTGTCAGAAGACGCACATGCCTATGATGGCACCCAGCCTACCTTAATCTATAATTATCTGCAATCGTCTCCTGTAGGTAACACGCCAGTCAGGTATTTAAAGGAGCATTCCTCTTTAGGTTTCAGAAAGCTGGAAAGGGGAGCAGATGAAATCAGCCAATTGTTAAACGATTTGCACCAGCTCAAGATACAATCCATAATTGTAGAGGGAGGAACACGAATTATCAATACATTTCAGGAAAGTGGCTACTGGGATGAAATCAGATGTTGCCAGGGGGATTTTTCCATTAAAACAGGTGTGAAGGCTCCGGAAGTACAAGGTGTAATTTTCGATTCTTTCAGGAAAAATGCAAATCAGTGGCTGTTATTCCGGAATCCACACAATACTGAATAGTAACCTTTATTTATTCCGTCTCCGGGAGATTCCAGATTTCCCAGGATTTTTCAGCCTGCATATATAGCATTTCCAACCCGTTCATGACTTGAGCACCGTTTTCCTTCCCCATCGTCATGAATTTTGTTTCCAGTGGATTGTAAACCAAATCGTATAACAAATGAGCTGAGGTCAGCATCTCATAAGGGATAGGCGGGCATTCATCGATATTGGGATACATTCCCAGTGGGGTGGTGTTGATAATCAGCTTATGCTCATCGATTACCGACTTATCCAGTTCATTATACGCAAGTGTGTTTTCAGATTTGTTTCGGGAAACCCATTGACAGGGAATGTTCATATCCTGCAAGGCCACCACCACAGCTTTGGAAGCACCGCCTGTGCCCAATACAAGAGCTGAAAGACCTGCTGATTCATAATTCACATTGCGGAGCCATCCTTCCAGCGACTGTCTGAATCCGTAATAGTCTGAATTATATCCTTTTGTCGTTCCGTCTCGGAAGATTTTAATCGTATTTACAGCACCTATCTTACCGGCTGAGTGCATGTCTAATGAGTCAACCAATGAAAAAATATCCTGCTTATAGGGAATGGTGACATTCAGTCCCCGGAGGTCCGGGTTGTTTTTGATCAGTGACTTTACCTGATCGGCAGAAGCCAGTTCGTATAATTCGTACTGGCTGTCTGCGATATTTTCACGCTGAAATTTTTCGGTAAAGTATTGCTTCGAAAACGAATGCTTTAGTGTTTTACCAATCAGACCGTATAAGTTCATAAATGCTTAGGCACTTGCTCCTTGATTCATTTTTGCTTTGAAATATTGCACAATCATCGGCAGGATAGAAAGACCAATAATAATGAATACCACCGTTTCAAAATTGTTTTTTATCAGCGGAATCTGCCCCAGGTAATAACCGGCTAAAGTTAATCCGATTACCCAAAGTAAAGCGCCCACAACATTATATATAAGGAAAGTACGGTAATTCATATGACCTACACCTCCCACAAAAGGAGCCAGAGTTCTCACGATAGGTACAAAACGAGCCACTATGATGGTCATTGCTCCGTATTTCTCATAGAAATCGTGTGTTTTTTCAATATACTCAGGCTTTACAAATGTCTTTCCGAAGATTTTGACCTTTAGCGCCTTTTCACCAAAGAATTTCCCTATCAGGTAATTACAGGTGTCGCCTAATATTGCTGCTATGATTAATAATACGATAATCAGCCAGACATTCAGTGATTCAGGATATTGAGCCGCCAGCATGCCCGCAGCAAACAGTAATGAATCTCCAGGCAGGAAAGGCATAAATACAACCCCGGTTTCAATGAAAATAATCATGAAAAGGATGAAATAGGTTAGATTACCATAGTCCTGAACGATCTGAGCCAGGTATTGGTCCAGGTGCAGGAAGAAATCAAGAATCTGCGACAAAATTTCCATTAAACGGATTGATTGGTTTTAGAATTTAGATAAACGCTGAAGGTATCACTTCTGAGTCCAAGGCGAATAGTTTCAAGAGGAATGATATCATCATGAGCAATGTTGCCCAGATTGACATTGGCTCCCAGCAATTTTACAAACCAAACTTGCTGGGCTTTTTGGGGTGCTTCCCATAAAATACGGTCAGACGGAACCTGCGTCAGAATTTCTTCTACCAGTCCCTGGCGTACTTCTCCGCTGGAGCGGAACAGACCAACATTACCCGCTTCCCTTGCCTCACCAATTACTTTCCATGCGCCAGCCTGCAATTCGCTGTTCATCAGATTAATCCATTTATAGGGAGGGATGATTTTTTCTTCATCCTTTGATCCTACTTCAGACAACACGGTCACTTGTTTTGCCAGCGTGGCAATATAGTTACATTTTACATCGGGCCTCATTTCAATGGAGCCGTCAGATACTTCTGCGTATTGTAGGTCGTATTTGTCGAGCAGCTTGCGGTAGTCGTCAAACTGATTACGGACCACAAATGCTTCAAACAGTGTACCGCCGAAATAAATGGGAATGCCGGCATTTTTATAAACTGCCAACTTTTCATCCAGATTTGGGGTTACCATGGAAGTGGCCCAGCCAAGTTTTACAATATCAATGTAAGGGGCAGAGACTTCAAGCATGTTTTCCACCTGTCTTATGCTCAGCCCTTTATCCATCACCATTGTAAGGCCTGTTTGACGAGGTTTACTGGTGCGGTCGGGTATGTCAGATAATTTAAAATTCATAGATTTGGTAATGCCGGAAAATCCGTTTGCGGGGCAAAGGTACTAATTACGTACTATTCTTAACAAATACGAAGCGCTTTATTGAGGCTCTCTCTGATTTTTATCCAAATTATGAAGGTTAATGAGCAAAGAGGGAACAATTGCAAAGTATGCAGTTGTTTCAGAATATCAACAAACATAACTGAATTATATTCAAATGAATAATCAGACAGAAAGTAATCCCCGGCTTGAACTTATTGCAACAAAAATTAATCAATCTCTGGCTGATAGTCCGGGACCGGTTAGCCGCTGGCTGAACGGTACATTGCTGGATGTAGGCTATGGCTACCTGAAGGTTAAGTTTCTTGTAAGAGAGGATATGACAAATCCAATGGGAATTCTTCATGGCGGTATAGCTGCCACCATTCTGGATGAAATGGCAGGTGCTAATACTTACTTTTTAGGCAGAGAAAATGCATTTACAACGGTCAACCTGAATTGTGATTATCTGCATAGTGCAAAAATTGGCGAATCCATTATTGCAGAGTCAACCGTAATTAGGGCGGGGAATAATATTGTACACTGCGAGTGTAAAATAACCAATGAAGAGGGGCTTGTCGTCGCCAAATGTGCAACCAATCTGATTAAAACGAGTATCAAACTTTCAACCTGAACCGTATGCATGAGTTAGAGCCGTTTTTTAACTGGGAGAAATATTATCAGTCTCATGAAGATCCCAGATCTCCCTTTTTCGGTAAGGAATATGATTTGAGCAGATACCATGATGCTGTATATGATCATTATATACACCCTTTCTGGGATTTTATGGGCTCAGAGACACTGTATATCAAAATACTTTTTGCTGATTATGCCAATCATTTCGCAGTTATCGAAATGATTGGGGAGTGGAATGACACCCTGCATAATGATATAATGCACCTGAAACGAAATATTCTTGACTTGATGCTCGCAGAGGGAATTATTCATTTTATCCTTATTGGAGAGAACGTGTTCAATTTTCATGGCTCTGATGATGAATATTATGCAGAGTGGTTTGATGAGGTGGAAAACGGATGGATCGTGGCGTTGAATTTTCCTTCTCATGTAGAATCTGAATGGCGCAAATACAGGTTGGATTACTACCTTAACTTCGGGGGTACTCTGGAGTTTGCCAACTGGAGAACCTTCACCCCAAAACGATTATTTGAGTTGACTGATTTGCTTATTAACCGAAGGCTTAATAGTTAATTCAAGACACTTTGTCATGCAATACAGGCATAAAACACCAATAGAAGACATTATGTCATTGGTTTTCGCTATTATTTCTCTCCGGTATAAATGTTGAAAGAATTGATTTGTATTCAATCGGAATACGATGAAATGAAAAATTAACCATCAACATTAGACATATAATACTATGAGCACTTTAGTTAAAAACAATTACTCTTACCCTTCATTTTTTGAGAACTTTTTTGGTAAAGATTCAGCAGATCTTTTTGTTCCTACAACAGCAGGTACTTTACCGTCGGTCAATGTGATTGAAGCGCAGGATGGATTCAGAATTGAAGTAGCTGCTCCAGGATTAAAAAAGAATGACTTTAAAATAAGTCTGGATCATAATCAGTTGAAAATTTCTGCTGAAGTAAAGAAAGAAGACGAAAAAGTTCAGGAAAAATATACACGCAGAGAATTTAAATACGCTTCGTTTCAAAGAGTGTTTTCTCTGCCCAACTCTATTGATGGAGAAAAAATAGGTGCAGGGTATGAAGACGGTATCCTGAGTATTCTCCTCCCAAAACGTGAAGAAGCCAAAGTGAAACCTTCACGTACTATAGATATAGGCTAAACGTTGTATTGTGGAAACAGGGATAAAACAATTACTTGTCCCTGTTTTTTTTTATTTTTGTTAAAAGATGTTAAATACGTTTTGACTGGGAATGCAATCGCATTTTTTTTGCGTTTATAAGGAAGAATTAACTTAACCCCAATGTTTAAACTATGAATACAAATTGGAAAGCCCTGATATTGGTTGGACTGTTATCAAGTGCAACTACTATTGCGGGATATAAAATGTTTGGAGACGATAAAAAATCTCATGAAGTAGTTATTAATGAATCTCCAGCCGGTTCTTTGGCAAGGTTCACTTCTGCTGGTGGTCCTGTTGGAACACCAGGTGATTTTGTATATGCCGCAGAAACCTCTACACCCACTGTAGTACATATAAAATCGACTATTGTACGTCAACAAAGACCTAATTCCCGTCAGATGCCAGATTTTTTCAGGGAGTTTTTTGGAGAGGATTTCCGTCAGGGACCTCAGCAACCAAGAGCGCAGGAAGCTTCGGGTTCGGGTGTGATTATCAGTGAAGACGGATATATTGTCACCAACAACCATGTGGTAGAAGGTGCTGATGAGCTTGAAGTGACTTTATTTAACAAAAGTAAACTTCGGGCAAAAATAGTAGGAACGGATCCTTCGACGGATATCGCTGTTATTAAAGTAGAAGAAAAAGACCTGCCGGCTATTGTATTTGGAAATTCTGAAACTGTAAAAGTAGGAGAATGGGTGGTAGCTGTAGGGAATCCATTTAATTTGGAATCTACCGTTACTGCTGGTATTGTAAGTGCAAAAGGCCGTGGTCTGGGTATCATCAGCCAGGAATATAATCGCAAATACGGAAACTCTAATAAGAAGTTTGAAGGCGATTCTCCGCTCGAATCCTTTATTCAGACAGATGCCGTTGTTAACCCGGGAAATAGTGGTGGTGCATTGGTCAACCTGAAAGGCGAATTGATTGGTATTAACACTGCCATTGCCAGTCCTACAGGGAGCTATGCCGGATATGCATTTGCTGTTCCAACAAGCATCGTTAAAAAAGTAACAACTGATATTATTAAGTTTGGTGGTGTTCAGCGTGGTTATTTAGGAATACAACTGGATGACCTGGACAGTAAAAAAGCTACTGAATACGGTGTGAAAGTCAACAGGGGAGCCTATGTCGCCAAAATAGTCGAAAACAGTGCCGCCGGTGCTGCTGGTGTCAAGGAAGGCGATGTGATTGTGAAAGTGGATGGTAATTCAGTCATTTCTGTTCCGCATTTACAACAGATGATCGGTCTGCAAGCGCCAAACGATAAGGTTAATATTACAATCAACCGTGATGGTAAAGAAAGGGATATCACTGTTACGCTCCGAAATCGTGATGGTGGATCTGACATTATCAAAAGAGATGAAAAAGCAGCTACTCTTGCTTCGCTGGGGGCAAGTTTTCAAAATCTGACAGCCGAGGAAGTTCAAAGACTAAAAAGATATAAAGTAGAAGGTGGTGTTAAGCTTACCGAAGTTCAAGGAGGTAAATTTTCGAGAACGGGTGCAGAAGCAGGTTTTATTATCACTAAAATTAATGGTAAGTCAGTGAGTTCGGTAAAAGAACTTGAGAATGCTTTGTCTGGTAAAGAAGAAAGCATGGTGCAGTTTGAAGGGCTTTATCCTGATGCTCCTTATGATGTCTATACATTCGGTTTCAGAATGTAAAGCGAAGCAGAAATCTGATAAAACAAGCGGATAGCCTGGAAGGGTTATCCGCTTGTTTTTTGCCTTTTATTTTAAATAATTTTCAACATTCCCTGCTGTTACCAGTTCAAAGGGAATCATTACCTTTTCCTCGTAAGGTTTCCCCTGAATAATGCTGAGCGCTGTAGCGACTGCCTGCCCGCCCTGTTCGCGTGCATTTTGAAAAACAGTTGCGTCTAAAGTGCCTTTTTTAACAGCTTGCAAGGCATCAGGAATGGCATCGATTCCTACCACAATTACTTTGTCTTTCAGCCCGGCTTCAGTCAGGGCCTTCATTGCTCCCATAGCCATTTCGTCATTCTGAGCAAAAACCGCCGAAATTTGTGATCCATACGACTGAATCCAGTTTTCCATTAATGACATGGATTTTGCCCGGTCCCATTGTCCGCTTTGTTCTGCAATCAACTCAAGTCCTGGTGTACTACCCAGTATTTCTTTCGCTCCCTCGGCGCGCTGTATTTGTGCCGCCTGGCCCATATAACCATGGATCATGATCACCTTGCCTTTTCCTCCGGTTTTCTCGGCTATATAGCGCATGGCGATTCTGCCGGATTCTACATCATCAGATCCAATAAAAGCTGTAGGTTTCTCACTGGTTTCAGAATTGACATTGATGATGGGAATCTGGGCTGCCAAAGCTTTTTTAACAGCGGGTGAACTTGCCTCATATTCGCAGGGATTCAAAATAATAGCATCTACTCCCTGGGCTATAAAACTTTCTATTTGTTCCACCTGTTTAAGAGCTGAACGCTCAGCATCAACCATGATCAGTCTGACACCTGATTCTTTGGCTTTCTTTTCCATCTCGTCACTGACACTCACAACAAACTCATTCTGCATACTGAGCAGGGAAGTTCCAATGACGATTTCATCTTCACCCGAATTATTACAACTAATAAATAAACCAGACAATAATATGGTTTGCAAAAGGAATTTAGAAATGGAAACTTTCATATAAGTTACTTTTTGTTGTTGTTACTATCTAATACTACTGCCGCAATAATAATTACCCCCATCGCAAGTTGCTGATAATAGGAAGACACGTTGAGTAAGTCGAGGCCATTGCTGATTACGCCGATGATTAATGCGCCTAATAATGTACCTGTCATGGTTCCTTTTCCTCCGGCAGTGCTGGTGCCACCAATAATAGCAGCTGCAATGGCATCAAGCTCAAAACCCAGGCCTGAATTGGGCTGTCCCGTTGTAATGCGTGAAGTAAGCAGTATCCCACCCGTGGCTGTTAGTATTCCTGATAATACATACACAAGCATTTTGATTTTATCTACATTAATTCCGGAGGCCTTGGCTGCCAGCTCATTTCCCCCAATCGCATACATGTATCTTCCCCACACTGTTTTATTCAGAATCAGACTACAAATAACGAAGGCTATTACAAGGATGATAATGGGAAACGGAATGCCTGCAAGTTGCCCTCCTCCTATAAAATTAAAGGAATCACTCAAATTAGAAACGGGTCTTCCTTTACTGATAATTAATGCTATTCCCCTGGCAATGGTCATGGTGCCTAACGTAACAATAAAGGGTGGTACTTTGCTTTTGGTAATGATCACCCCATTGAACAGCCCACAGGCAGCGCCCGCTGCCAACCCCATGAAAATGGGCACTATCACAGGATAAGCATCCGGACTGGCGAAAAGTGCGGCAATAACACCTGCAACTGCCAGCACAGAGCCCAGTGATAAGTCGATCCCTCCGGTAATAATCACGAATGTGACTCCGAAGGCAAGCAATGCATTAATAGAAACCTGAGTAAGGATAATGCGAATATTAGGCAAAGTCAGAAACTTAGGACTGGCAATGGCCAATACAATACAAATAACGATAAAGGCTATAAATATTCCGTAGCGCTCTGTTTTGATAGCAGTTATTTTCATGCGGGGTTAATGTTTACTGGTATTGATTTTCACCGGCGGAGCTAGTCCCGGGGCAGCGTATTTCATAATGAGTTCCTGACTGGCTTCTTGCCGCGATAAGAGGGCCGTTTGTCTGCCTTCGGAGATTACCATAATGCGGTCACTTAAACCAAGAATTTCAGGTAATTCGGAAGAGATCAACAGCACGCCTTTCCCGAGTGCAGTAAGTTGCCTGATTAATTTATAAATCTCTGACTTGGCACCAATATCCACGCCGCGGGTGGGCTCGTCGAGTATGATTATCTGAGGATTTGCCATCAACACTTTCCCAAGCACGACCTTCTGTTGATTACCTCCACTCAATGTGCCTACGACCTGTTTAATACCCGATGATTTGAGCTGCAGTTCGGTAGATTTTTGTTCAATAGCATTGACTTCCTCCTCTTCCATTAGCCAGCCCTTGGTGGCGAAGGAAGATAAAGATGAAAGCGACATATTCTGTTGGATAGTAAGAGAGGTAATCAATCCTACATTTTTTCTGTCTTCGCTGACATATCCAATTCCTGCCTGAATGGCCTGCTGGACATTGTTTAGCCTAACAATTTGGCCATTCACAGCGATAGTGCCTGATGAAGCAGGTTGCATACCGTATAATGCTAAGGCAATTTCCGTACGGCCTGCACCCATCAAGCCTGCCATGCCCAGTACTTCGCCTTGGTGCAAATCAAATTCAATATGGTTAAACTTATCGTCAAGTGAAAGATCTCTTACTGTCATCAACACATGACCCGTTTTGGCGGAGGATTCAGGATAAAGTGTTTCTATCTTTCTGCCTACCATTCGGGTAACCAGCATTTCGTGATCCAGGTGATTGGCGGCTTCTGTCCCGATATGACGTCCATCACGGAGGACAGTTATGGTATCTGCCACGCGGAAAATCTCGTCCATTTTGTGGGAGATGTAGATCAATCCAACTCCTTTCTTCTTTAGCTTGCCAATCAGGGTGAAAAGTTTTTCTACTTCTCTGTCCGAAATGGCAGAAGTGGGTTCATCCATGATGATCACACGCGCATCGTAAGAAATGGCCTTCGCAATTTCAACCATTTGCATTTCTGCAAGACTCAGGTCTTTCATTCGAGCCGAGGCATCCAGTGACAGGCCCGTGTCTTTTAGTATTTCGTTGACTTTGCGGTGGAGCTTTTTATCATTGATCAAGAATGATCCGGAGATTTCCTTTTCACGACCCAGGAAGATGTTCTGGCCTACTGTGAGTTCAGGAATCATCATAATTTCCTGATGAATCATGGCTATGCCTGCTTTCTGATGAGCAATGGGATTAAAAGCGTCAAGTCTCTTTCCATTCAATTCTATACTTCCCTCGTCGGGTTGTAAAAGACCAGCAAGGATATTCATGAAAGTCGATTTGCCAGCACCGTTTTCTCCCATTAATGCATGTACTTCTCCCTGACGAAGCTGGAAAGAAATATTGTCCAGGACTTTATTTTCCCCAAAACTTTTTGAGAGATTTTTTACCTGTAGAATTTGCTGGGTACTATGCATGAAGTCTGTGCTGAAAAATCTGACAAGGGGTTATTACCCGTTTGAAATTTAAAAAGAGGATGACCCGTAAGCCATCCTCTTTGAAAGAGTAAATTGGAAATAATTTACTGAATATGGTAAGAGACTCCGGTATCTTTCCAGCTTTTGGTTTTGGCTGATTCGATGACCGCCTCACACACTTTCTGAGTTTCCAGAGAATCTTTGAAATTGGGGTGGCATTCGCCATCTCCTTCCAGGCTCTTCATAAAGTCAGCAACCTGATGGATGAAGCTGTGCTCATATCCCACTGACAAACCTGGTACCCACCACTTGTCCATGTACGGTTGATCGCCGTCAGTAACATGTATCGAGCGCCAGCCCCTTACAATTGATTCATCTGAGTGATCAAAATACTCCAGGCGATTCAGATCATGCAGATCCCAGCGGATGGAAGCATTTCTACCATTGATCTCCAGGGTATACAGGGCCTTGTGGCCGCGTGCATAGCGGGTAGATTCAAAAAGTCCCAGTGATCCGTTTTCAAAATGGCAATGGAAAATGCAGGCGTCATCAATACCTACTTTCTCAGGCTTTCCAGTTACTTCGTGCACTCTTTCTTTCACGAAAGTCTCTGTTACGGCTGAAACATCCTTAATGGCTCCGTTTAACCACATCGCAGTGTCGATACAATGAGCCAGCAAGTCACCGGTTACCCCTGAACCTGCCGCTTCCACATCCATTCTCCAGTTACCACCACCTTGCGTCAGGTTTTCGTTAATCGTCCAGTCTTGCAAAAAGTTGGCTCTGTAATGGTAAATCTGGCCTAGTTTTCCAGATTCAATGATTTGCTTGGCCAGTGTAACAGCCGGAATACGACGGTAATTATACCATACAGTATTTTTAACCCCCGCCTTTTCGACAGCTTCTACCATTTTCTCACCTTCCTCAATTGTTCTGGAGAGTGGTTTTTCACAAAGAATCATTTTACCTGCTTCTGCAGCTGCAATAGCGATTTCAGCATGTAGATGGTTCGGTGTGCAAATGTCAACAGCATCAATATCATCCCGGGCAATCAAAGCCCGCCAGTCCGTTTCAACAGAGGCATAACCCCACTGATCTGCAAAAGCCTGTACTTTTTCCAGGTTTCTGGAGCAGACGGCCTGTAGAACCGGGACAAATTCATGGTCAGGGAAAAAGTTAGGAACTCTTTTATATCCATTGGAGTGAGTACGGCCCATAAATCCTGTGCCGATCAATCCGATTCTAATTTCTTTTTTATTACTCATTGTTTCAAAAATTAAGGCCTAAATGTTTAAATAATTCCAGCAAGCCATTAAGCCTCGTACCAGCCATGCGCCTTGCGAACCTCAATCATTTTGGCCAGAATGTCATTCCAGGTCTGTTGTTTATCCATCACTGCATTGGGGAACATACATCCATCCCAGCAGATATGACGGAATTTTTTAGTCAGGATACCATTTTCATCTCTTAGCCACATTCCTGCAACTTCCACTACATCAATTTTTCCGTTCGGGTCATTAGGCAGACAGTGACGGCCTGTTTTATCATGTGAGCCACTTCCAAATACAGTTCCGTCGTTTTGAGCTACGTGAAAATCAATAGTCCATGGACGCAGGGCATCGGTTAACTTTTTCACCCCTGCCATCAAGGTTTCTTTATCGTTCCAGTCAAAATTCTCAGGCAGAATTCTGTCTTCCGGCTTGTTGTAACCCAACAAATAAAGGAAAGAATGTGCCATGTCAGCCTGGAAACCAACATTTGGACGGTTAACGGATTCAAGTGTTTCCAGCATAGCTTTCCAGCTCTGCATACCACCCCAGCATATTTCACCCTCGGCAGCAAGGCGCTCACCAAATTCTGCCGCAGCATCTGCTGCTTCTGCAAAAGTCTGAGCGATCAGTTTGGTGTTTTCTGCCGGATTGGCTGCCCATGCTTCTACACCTGTGGCAGAATCGATACGTATGACACCGCTGGGGCGCACACCTAATTCTGTCAGTTTCTGGCCAATGCGAGCTGCTTTACGTACCTGTTCTACAAAAAGTTTCCGTTCTTCAGGGCTACCCATGGCCGAACCTCCTTCTGGTGGCCAGATAGGAGCAACCATTGATCCAATATTCAGGTTATAGCCAGTAACTTTATCTGCAAGACGCTTAATATCATCGTCAGAGCTGTTGATACTGAAATGAGCATCAAACAGGTCAATATCCACACCGTCAAATTTTACGCCATCTACTTCAGCCGCCGCTGTCTTTTCAAGTAGTGTATCAAACGGTATAATCGGTTCAGAATCGGATCCTTTGCCTACAATACCAGGCCATGTAGCATTGTGTAATTTGGGATAATTATTCTCAGGCATAAGCTTTATTAGGTTTATGAATAGAATTAAATAGTAATTACAGTACCAAGTCAGGGTTACCCGGACCGAAATGCTTCAGCATCACGATTGGGTCGGTCGATGAATGGTTGGTAATGGTAACACCTTTTTTTGCAGCCTCTTCGCTTACGAAAAACTCATCATTTGTCAATTGTCCGTAACGGATAAGAGCTGGAGTTTCAATATTCCATACACCCATTTTACCATGCCCCTGCATCATGATTAATCCATAAGCAGCGCTGTCGGTGATCGTTACAGTGGCTCCTGGATATACAGTCAGTTCTTTAGCGCTGAAATCATGGGATTTATAGCAAACCCAGTTTTCTTCGTACCCTTCTTTTGCTGTTTCTTCCACGGGAGATACTGGTTGTGGACGCATAAAACGAGTTTCAAGGATATTCGGATTCACGTTCAGATCCCAGTCAATTACTTCCATCAGTTGGTCATAATCTCCCTTGCGGTCTTCAGGTGTACCGTTCCATAGCAGCTCTTCCGGGATAATCGCCTCGTTAACCAATGACTGGTACATGGCAAATACATCAGAGGCTTTCTGAGGTTCGTAAGTACACAAGCTACCCGGTGCGTGCAGCATTCCTGGAGGTACATCCCAGCCTGTACCTGGTTCCAGCTTAAATGCCTGCGAGTAGGCAGTAATTTTATTGTCTCCTTTCGTAAAGTTCTGAAGACATTCTTTGATCTGCTCTTTGGTAGTACCCGGAGCGATTCCGAAGAATGTATAAGGGAAATCTCCACCATGGTTGTTCAGCTGTGGTGGAAAATAATAGGCTTCAGGTTTCCCTTTCTGACCGATTTTTGCCGCATGCTCGTCATTATGATGGATATGGTGAGGCAATGGCCCCATATTGTCGAAGAATTTGGAATACATTGGCCAGCTTTGGTATTCATTCCACAGCCTGTCTCCAATTATTTCGCCTTTTAATTCATCGATGGCATCTTTTAATAAGATTTGCTTTTCCTCCCCGTTCTCAGTATAAACTATAAAACTAAGTCCTTCAAATTCGCCTGTAAGCGGCCCGTTTTTTGCAGGAGTTGTAGAAGACAACCATCTTTCATCAATACCTCCTCTTTCACCTCCAAGAACGTAATAGTCATCCGGATGCAGTTTTATTCTTCTTCCAGGTACACAAAACGAACGAGGCACCCAGGTTGGGGTCAGTCTAACAATTCCTTCTCCTTGTTCCAGGGCCTTTTTAGCCAAGCTTTTCTCTTCCATTTATATGCGATAAATTATGAGGTTTGTTAATATGATAAATTCTTTAGGCAGCTGAAACAGCCTGTTTGTAATACAGATTATTTCAGCTGCCTGGGATTGATTGTATTCGTTTTTTAATATTTTCCTGCTGGGTGACCACTTCTAATTTCATATCGTATACCACGGTTTCTCCGGGTTGGATAAACTTCAGCGATCCTTCTTCTCTGGCTTTTTTCTGGCCTATAGGAGGATGGGATCCTGGTTCGAGGCCGGTCACATACTCCCCGGGTCCCCAATGCTGCCAGTTGGTCATCCATGGAAGTTGCTGCTTAGGGAAACTAACGATAAATGCCATTTCCAGGCTTTCATTGTAAATACCACATTGGCAAATCCCTTCCTCGTTGGCTGTAATATCGACAAAAACGGCCTCTTCTCCACCTGCCTTGTGCGTGTCCAGTGGGGGAAGACATTTTTTAAAATCGTTCCTTCGGTTAAATATGGGATTGTCCGGATTGTTGTCCCGTGACTTCCAGTCTCCATCCCACAGGATACGCGCTCCTTCACTTACTAATGGCCAACCCAGGTTGATATGATACAATATCATATGAGGAGATGGTGTATTGCCATAGTTCGTGATTTCATCTTTGAAATGGATGGATGACTCTCCAAGTTTGCTTGAGACAGTTCTTCTCAATTCCAGACAGGGGCCAAACGGACGTGTTTCTCTGATGACACCCGTAATGCTCATATCCATATTGCCCCGTAATAGATCAGGTTGGATAATCGATTCAATTTGAGCAGGAATATTACTGATATGCCCATGAAGTCCTCTGTTGCCGTGTTCATCAGACTCGGGCCCACCTACATGTGTAAGTCCGCAGGTCGTGACGAGTCCTCCGCCGAAAGTCCTGAGCCAGTCAATAGATCCGTCAGAAAAAGGTTGAGGTGAAGTAATTCCTGCATGGCTCAGCCAGCTAAGGCTGTTCTGATTAAAAAAAGCATCAGCAATATCCATGGCACGATCCAGTACTACTTTATACCGAAGCCCTGATCCCGTGTTAATCCAGGCAATTCTTGTACCCTTAGCAGGGCCATTATCCAGCACCGAAGTTTCAATTCCACCTATCTGGTGAATATTGGAGATCTTGTGCTTCCAGCTTTCGTCACTAATATCCATTTTTTCACTATTGTAAACTATACTATCCCACCAGTAGTGATAGGGTTGTAAAGACAAATTCTACTGTTTGATACGAAGATTTCTGTATTCTACTTTCATAGGAGGGCCTACATGGACTTGTATACCCAAATGACCTTTCTGACTTCCCAATACATCATCTTCATCTGTTACATCACTCATCAGTACGTCATTCACATAATGTTGCAGACGGTTGCCTTTCGCTACGAGACGAATCGTATTCCAGTCTTCCTGCTTGATTAATGTTTTTAGAGAATCAGAAGAACCTAGCGAGCCGGTAACTTCTCTGTTCAACCAGGCATTTCTTTGACGGTTAATCGCCAGAGATGAATCCGTGGTAATGGATTTATCTAATGGGTTTACTGTTACAGTTTCCCCTCTGTAAGCCAGAGTAGTTCTTTTTCTTTCCTCGTAATTCTGGCCGGTATAGTTGATTTTTCCGTCAATGTCGGCCTGATAACCCTTTAATGCGAAAGGGATATCGGTAAGTCTTTCACTGCGGTAATTGATTCCGGAATTGCCATCTGTCGAAATTTTAAATTCACCCTCCAGTTCAAAATCCCCTGGTTCACCGCCGTTCCAAATAATAAAAGAGTTGGTTTTCAGAGGTTTGTCTGGGGTGATTTCGCCAATCAGTGTGCCGTTTTCTGCACGCCAGTAAGCAGTATCACCGTCCCATCCATCCAATGATTTGCCGTCAAAAATGGAGGTGAATTCTTCATTATCGGAGGCTGCTGCGTCACTGCTTTCAGAAGACTGACTGGAACAACTGATCGCCAGCGTTCCGAAAGTAAGGGCAGCCATTATTGACAAAGGCCTAAACAAGTTGTTTTTCTTGTACATTGGGATATTTGATAATCGGGTTAAATGATTTTTTCTTCATGTATTCACATTGCCGGTCATTACTTTTTCAGGGGTTTCGGGCCCCGCAAACAGATAAACGTCTTCATACTCAGGGCCTGTTCTGTCTGACCAGGTCGGAATGACAATATTAAAGCTTTAGTAAATACGAAAAAAATAAAATTACATTCAAAAATTCATATTACCCCTTAAATCTCTATCCTGTACTTACCTGTTTTTATAGTTAAGTTTTATAAAGAAATAATGATACGTCATCGTACCGGAAAGTACAGGACAGTTCAGGAAAGTTAGTTTGATATTTTTGCTTTATCAGTTGAATTAATTGAATGATTTCAATATTTTATCTCATATCTATAAAAATATAAATATTTATGTAGATTTTTTTAAATGCCTTTTCAGTGGGTATTTATGAACAATAACTCTTTAAAAAGACACGAATGTAGCACCAAATATCTATAAAGCGCCTGATCGATTCGGGTAAAGACAGCGTATAAATTGGGGAGTTTTGAATAGCACTATTATAATTTTTAATATACCAAACCTTGAATGCCTATGATTTTTTTTACATTATCCAGAGCTCCATGTTTATATCAGAATTACAGTAAAACCGCAGACTAAAAGTTAGTGGGTGACTGAGAGATAAGCATTCTATTATGGTTCTTTTAATATTTGGTTTTAAAATTGGATATTTAAAAGACTTGTACTTCTTATACTATACGATTACGATGGAAAAATTAGTTATGATTTCATTCATTGAGGCTCATTCCTGTACTCCCTACTGTTGCGTATATTCTTAATAGTTATTCTGAATGTATTAGTAAACTTTTTTAATTATTTCTAGATTCTACATGAAATCAAATTACAATGTAATTCTGAATGAAATCAGAAAAGCTCCCTTATTGATTGGGGCATTGCTGGTTTCCAGTTGGGGGGTGAATCCTATCCCATTGAAAGCAGGAATTGAGGCCGGAGTACGTTTGGCTGACCGTCAGGTGAAAGGAAAGGTCGTGGATGAAACCGGTGAAGGCCTTCCGGGAGTAAATATTATGGTGAAAGGGACGCAAACAGGAACCAATACGGATCTGGACGGATCTTTTACCCTCAGTGTTCCTGATGCAGGAGGAACTACACTTGTCTTTTCTTTTGTGGGTTACTTATCTCAGGAAGTGGTTGTAGGAAGCCAGAATACGATTAATGTTTCGCTGAAATCCGATACCAAGGCATTGGAGGAGGTAGTGGTAGTGGGGTACGGTAGTCAATTAAAAAGAGAGGTAACCGGTTCAGTACAGACTGTAAAAAGTTCAGAACTGAAAGACATTCCGGTGTCCCAGGTCACTCAAAAGTTACAAGGTAAACTCGCAGGGGTACAAATTAACCAGGCTACTGGTAAGCCTGGGCAGGGGATGAGTGTGAGAATCAGAGGGCAGGTTTCCGTATCGGCCGGGAGTGACCCTTTGTATGTGATTGACGGATTCCCTATTACGGGTAACATTGGTGCGTTGAACCCGGACGAAATTGAAGATATATCTATTCTTAAAGATGCTGCATCTACTTCACTCTACGGATCACGTGCAGCGAACGGGGTAGTGCTTATTACTACAAAAAGACCTCAAACCGGAAAATCTTCCGTGTCTTTCAGTGCCTATGCCGGATTGCAGAAAGTCCCTAAAAAGGGGAGACTGGAAATGATGAATGCAGAGGAGTTTGCCCAATTCAAGAAAGAATCTTTTGAAGATGCGGGTGATCCGGTACCTGAAGAATTTTCCAATCCTTCCATTTATCGTGGTGAACGGGATAATGACTGGTATGATGCGCTCTTAAGAACTGCCCCGATCCAGAGTTATAATCTTTCGCTTACTTCTCATAAGGAGAATATGAGCTCATCTGTCGTTGCGGGGGTTTTTAATCAGAAGGGTGTGGTCCTGAATAATGAGTACAAGCGGTATTCATTACGTATAAACAACAGGTTTGATGTTTCGGATAAGGTGAAAATCGGTTTCAACGTTGCTCCGCAGTATGTATTTGATAACACACCTCGTACCGATGGTGACCGGGGTACCGGAATCTTATTCAATGCCTTGCATACCTGGCCTGTAATGCCCATTCGCGATGCAAATGGGGAGTTGACGATGTACAATACCTTTCCAGGAAGTACGGGTAACATTTTTAATTATCCTAACTGGGTAAGGGCTGCTAATGAACTGACCAATGAAAACCGGGATATTAACCTGCTTGGAAATAGCTATATCCAGTATGAGCCTATCAAAGGGTTACAATTGCGCTCTTCTATCAATGTAGAATATTTTACGAGGAAGTTCTTCTTTTTCAACCCGTCAACAGCCACTAATTTTATGAACGTGCCGGTTCCGACCACTGCTGTTAGTACACGGCAGAGTTTGGAAAATGTAGGATGGCTGAATGAAAACCTGGCTACCTATACAAGGAGTTTTGGAGATCATAATTTCGAGATTCTTGGTGGATTTACCCAACAAAGGTTCCGCCAGGAATGGATGCAGATAGAAGGAGACACCTATGCTGACGACCGGATTCCTACGGTTCAGGGTGCCTTGAATCTTCGCAGAGGAAGTTCCATCAATGGTATCCAACAATGGACACTTGCTTCCTATCTGTCACGTCTTACCTATAATTATAAAGGGAAGTATTTATTTACAGCTGCAATCCGTGCTGATGGATCTTCGCGCTTTGGAGCCAACAACCGGTGGGGAACGTTCCCTTCAGCCTCTGTAGGTTGGGTATTGTCTGATGAAAACTTTATGTTGGATGTGCAAAAAGTATCATTTGCCAAGCTACGAGCCAGCTACGGTGTGATCGGTAACAATAATATTGGTAACTACTCACAACATGCTTTGATTTCTCCAAGTAATGCTGTTTTTGGAGACCAGATTGCTCAGGGGGCATTTGTAAGTTCTCTTGCCAATCCTAATCTGGGCTGGGAAACTACAAGTCAGTTTGATATGGGTCTTGACCTGGGGTTATTCAATGATCGTATTCAGTTTATCTATGACTTCTACTCTAAGCGTACCACCAACCTGTTGTATGGGGTGCAGCTGGCGATGGAATCAGGATTTTCCAATGTGCAGGATAATATCGGTGAGCTGAAGTTCTGGGGCCATGAATTTTCGATCACTTCCAAAAACCTGGTAGGAGAGCTGAAATGGAATACCAACTTCAACATCTCATTTAACCGGAACAAAGTGATGGCTCTGGCAGATGGTATTGACCGTGTATATGGTACCTTCCATATTACTCAGGTTGGCAAGCCGTTTGGGCAGTTCTACGGGCTGATTAAGGAAGGGCACTATATGGATCAGGCCGATGTAGATAACTCGCCTGGAGTACCAGGCCGTTCAGTAGTAGGGGGTATCAAATACCGTGATGTCAACGGAGACGGTGTCATTACAAACGGTGGAGATCAGGATGACCGAGCCATTATTGGAAACCCATTCCCCGATTTTACCTATGGTATCACCAACTCATTGAAATTTAAAGGTTGGGATTTTGAAATCGTGGGTTCTGGATCACAGGGGAACGAGCTTCTGATGCGCCATTTGTATAGTTCTGCTAACCTGGATGGAGTATTTAATATGGTGCGTAAAGCCAATGACCGTGCCCGTGTGCTGAAAACAGATAACGGATGGGTAATGCAAGACCCCGGGGCCGGGATTTTCGGGCAGACTGCCGGTCGTGATGGTAACCTGACAGGTCTGGAAAGAGACTGGATGAGCGGCCATTTTATCTATGACGCTTCTTTCTTTACCATTAAGAATGTGACGTTGGGGTACACATTCCCGGCTGTTAATAAATTTTTCAGTTCTGCACGAGTTTACGGTTCAGTTCAACAGCTGTATGTATTTACCAAATACTGGGGAGGAAATAACCCCGAAACCAGTGGTAATGGTGGAGGTAACGGCGATGGCGGTAACCTGAGCCAGGGAATCGATTTTTCAAACTATCCGGTTCCACGTACATTCACAATTGGTGTCAACCTGAATTTCTAAAATTAAAAGAACCTGATAATGAAAAAACATATAATTCTTGCCGGCCTGATTTCGCTTCTTTTTACCAGTTGCCGGGATAACTTTTTAACTACTGTGCCTGAAACACAGTTGAGTACTGCAATTTTTTTCAAAACACAGGCTGATTTCCAGCAGGCAGTAAATGGAGCTTATGTGCCGTTACGTACGATTTTCAATGACCGTGCCTGGAAAATGGGCGAAATGCATTCGGATAACACCTATTATGGTCGTAATATCCTTTTTGGAGCGGTGGATGCTACCGAAAACATCGCAGATTTTGCCTTGCCGGTATCTAACGGTACAACGGCCAATGACAATATTCTGCAGCAATTTCGTCAGGACTATCAGATTATTTCACGTACCAATGAAATCCTGACCCGCATCGATAATGTGGATTTTGATGCAGAGGTAAAGAAAAACCTGAAAGGGCAGGCTTTGTTCCTGAGGGCTTTCGCTTATCTGGAGCTTGCCAGGTATTTCGGAAAAGCACCTTTACATCTGGAACCAGTGGCTAGCCGTGATGCGGCTGCGCTTCCATTATCGGAGGCGGCAGTATTGTATGATCAGATTGAAAAGGACGCTAAAGCGGCTGCAGAGTTGCTTCCTGCGAAGTCCAAACAGGCGGCGGGCAGGGTAACGTCGGGTACGGCAAATATGCTTTTGGCCGATCTTTATATACTCAAAAAGGAATGGGGGCCGGCAGAAACGGTGCTGAAAACCATTGTCAACAGCGGTGAGTATGCACTGATGGATGATTATGAAGACGCATTTACGGAGACCTCCAGTAACAAAAATAATATTGAGTCAATTTTTGAGGTGCAGTATATGGAAGGTTCTGCCGGTGTGAATGGAAATCAGTTTTATCAGTTTGTCCCTTCACCGATTCTAGCTGGAGAGTTAGCTCCTTTGACTGGCACATCTAACCCACAAGGTATATCAGGCGAAAACAATAATATCCCTACCCCGGATATCATTGCAGCTTATGAAGCAGGTGACAAAAGAAAGGACGCGTCTATCGGTTATGTAACGCTAAGTCAAAGTCTTAGAGTAAACAAGGTATATCCGTATATTAAGAAATATGCCAAAAAGCATTCTCTTCATGGAAATACCGGTCAGAACTGGCCTGTTTACCGTTATGCCGAAACTTTGTTGTTTATGGCTGAAGCACTGAATGAAAACGGGCAGAGCGGCGCAGCTTTACCTTATCTTAATCAGATAAGAAGCCGTGCAGGCCTTCCGGCTGTTACCACAACTTCTCAGGCAGAATTGAGAGAAATTATTTTCAAAGAAAGACGGGTTGAGTTAGCTTTTGAAAATAAACGCTGGTTTGATATAGTTCGTACCGACCGGATTCAGGAGATAATTGTACCTTACGGCAACCGGATTAAAGCGAATCCGCAGGCATATTATTTCCCTGCTAATGCCAATCCGCCATCCAACGCATTTACGATACTCGATGCATATTATCCCCTGCCAGCAGTGGAGGCAGCGTTATCACCCCATTTTTAATAATCACAGTATTATTTGGCCGGTTCTTCCTTTCCTACATGGGAGGACCGGTTTTTTTAGTTTGATGTAGGAGAAATTTATACAAAAAGCGGATAATCATACAGAATATGGATGTTTTTTAGTAAATCGCTGAAAAACTAGCCTTTTAGTAAATAATATTTCAAACCAATTAGCGATGCATTTTAAAAAGTACTGGCACAAGGTCCCGCTGGGTTTTTGCCTACTTGCCATGGCAGGTTTCGGAGTCGGATGCTCCGGGGACAATAACGAGGAAATCCCTTCTTCGCCCAAAACAGAGAAAATTAAACTGGCAGATGGGTTCAGGGTTGAGCACCTTCGAAGTCCTTCAGATCATGGCGAAGGTTCCTGGGTTTCAATGGCTTTTGATGATAAAGGAAGACTGATTACTTCCGATCAGTACGGCTATCTGTACAGGACAACCATCGGAGAGATCGGTTCAAAAGATTCCCTCATCGTAGAAAAACTGACCATCGGTGCGGATACCACCGGCGGTAAAGTGCCCATGGGTGCTGCTCAGGGGTTATTGTATGCATTCAATAGCCTGTATGTGGTTGTGAACGGCCCTAAAGATGATAAAATGCAGTATGGCAGTGGTGTTTATCGCTTGCAGGATACTGACGGAGATGATCAGTTTGATAAAATCACCACCCTGAAAGTGCTGGACGGTGGCGGAGAGCACGGTCCGCACAGTGTCATTCTTTCTCCTGATAAAAATTCATTGTATATCGTAGCAGGGAACCACACGGATCTGCCGAAAATGGATAAATACCGTCTCCCTTCTAACTGGGACGAGGATAACCTGGCTCCGCTTATCAAGGATCCTCGTGGCCATGCCAATGACAGAAAAGCTCCTGGCGGGTGGATCGTACATACCGATTCTCTAGGTCAAAAGTGGGAGCTGGTCAGTGCAGGATACCGTAACCCTTATGACATTGCCTTTAATGAAGCAGGAGACCTGTTTGTTTATGATGCTGATATGGAATGGGATTTTGGTCAGCCGTTCTACCGTCCAACCCGTGTAAGCCATGCAACCAGCGGCGCTGAAAACGGATGGCGTACAGGTTCAGGTAAATGGCATCCTTCATGGGCCGACAATGTGCCGGCTATCATGAACATTGGTCAAGGTTCACCTACCAACCTGATGTATCTGGATGAAGCTCGTTTTCCTGATAAATATAAAAATACATTACTCGCTTTTGACTGGAGTTTTGGTATAGCGCATGCTATGCATCTGAAAGCTGATGGTTCTACATATAAAGCAGAACATTCTGAGTTTCTCTCAGGTGCTCCACTTCCATTGACTGATGGGGTGATCGGTCCTGACGGTGCGTTGTACTTCCTGACCGGAGGTCGTCGCCTGGGATCTGATCTTTACCGCGTCTATCATAAAGATTACAAAAACATCGAACCTGGTTCCAACCGGGCTGAGCCTGTTATAACTGAAGAGCATAAAATCCGGACAGGTCTTGAAAAGTATCATGGTGAAAAAGATCCTGCAGCGGTTGAGGCAGCCTGGAATTACCTGAATCACAGCGACCGTTTTGTTCGATATGCAGCGCGTATAGCGGTTGAAAGTCAGCCGGTTCAGGAGTGGCAGCAGCGTGCTTTAAGTGAAACTGATCCGGTACGTTTAATCAACGCTGGTCTGGCATTGGCACGTCAGGGCAATAAAGCGCAGAAAAATGCATTATTTAGTGCACTTTCGGCTATCGACTATGATAAACTGAATGAAGAGCAAAAAAACGATCTTTTACGTACTGTGGAAGTTGCTCTTTATCGTCTGGGTCAACCTGACGGTACGGCCAAGTCCAACCTTCTTGCATTCCTCGATCCTAAATTCCCTAGCGGAAGTCCTTTATTAAACCGCCAGTTCAGTAAAATACTTGTGAATCTGGATGCTCCGAAAGTAGCGGAAAGAATTCTGGGACTGATTGACAACAAGGAGAATTTTGATGATAAGGACAATGAGCCTGTAACGGCTACGGCAGACCTCATTCACAGAAATCCGCAATATGGTCTTGATCTGGCAGGATTACTGGAAAAAATGCCTCCTGCTCAACAGACTTTCTATGCATTTTCTTTAAGTCAGCTGAAGAGTGGATGGACACCAGAGCTGTCGGAGAAATATTTCAGATGGTTTAGGCAAGCACTTGATTTTCAGGGAGGACGCAGTTATATCGGTTTCATAGACAGAGCCCGCAAAATAGCACTTCAGCATGTCCCGAAAGCTAAATTTGAAGAGTATAATAAGTTGTCAGGCGGGGATCTGCTGCGTGAAAACGGTAATGATCTTGCCACGCAATATACACCTAAAGGTCCTGGCCGTCGCTGGAAACTGGATGAGGCCGTAGGTTTTGTACAGGATAGCCTTCAAAACAGAGACTTTGATCGGGGTAAACTGATTTATAACACTGTCTTGTGTAGCCGTTGTCATGCCATTGGTGGTGAAGGCAGGGATGTAGGACCTGACCTGACTCAACTTGGTACTCGTTTCTCTGTCAAAGATATGCTGGAAGCAATTATTGATCCTGATAAAGCTGTATCTGACCAGTATGCGTCAACGGTGTACCAGCTTAAAGATGGAAGTTCAATAGTAGGACGTCAGTTGGAGGAGGATGCGGATAGCTATCATGTGGCGCAAAATCCGTTTGATGAAGAAACAATCCGGAAAGTACCGAAGAAAGATGTTTCATCGAAATCATATTCAACTCAATCTATGATGTTGCCTGGCTTGATCAATAGTCTGAACCCCGACGAACTTCGGGATTTAATCGCCTATCTGATGGCCGGTGGCAATGCTGAAAATCCGATATATAAAGAAGCACCAGCCGGAAAGTAAATCCAGTTTAGCATTTTGAAAAGTGGACATCTGATCAGGATGTCCACTTTTTTTATAACTACTTGAAAAATAGACATGTAGATGAAAATCTACATGAGCTGGAATATGTTTATAGATTCAAAATTTTAACTAATGACAATTGAGTCTTGAATAATATTAATAGTCAGTAACTTATAATCCAATTATTATGCTTTCCTTTGGTTGATAAATGGATTTGCTAATCCACAGTCATATAATTAGTATTTAAACAATAGGAAATAATCGTTTTTGTGATTAGTAGTTTTTCTATGTTTTTTAGTATTGATAAATAATAAACCCAATCTGCTTTCTGATTACATGAATAGAAGAAGTTTTGTACTGAGTTCAGTTCTGGGACTGGCGGGTATAATTGAATCAAATGCAACTTCGGCTTTCGGTGGGAAGTCATACAATACTGAACATTTTGAACTTTTTGCCAGGACTGTTGGTGCCTGTTCAATTCCTCAGGAATTGAATAGTGATCTGTCGCTGGAAAAAGTATTGGCCTATCAAAGTGCTCCACTTGACAGACTTGGCTACCGAAAAACGCTTTCCGGATTATTCTTTTGTGATGATGACAACACTATGTTCGTCCCCTTCCAGCTTAAGAAGGCAGATAAGGTGTTGGATCTGGCAGTTCTGTTTTTTAGTAAAAATAAGGAGGGAAACTGGCTGTTTGACAAAACTTATTCAGGTTTTCATCTGGAAGTTTTTGCCCATTTGATTCATGAATTTAAGCCTCTGTTATCTACTCAGGAGTTGGCTGATTTACTGCTTCCTGCTTATAGAAATGGAAGATCTGCTCCGTCCGATATTTTCTATACACGCAGTGCCAAGATTAAATTCCAGGTCAGGATGAATGATAGTGGCACTACGGTAGATTATCAAATTCTCGAAAATCAGCAAATCGCTATGGTTAATCGTCGTGTTTCTACGAATTGGTTAACTGACAATATAGTTTAAAAACATTCAATTTCAAGAACGCATGGCAGAACCATTTTTATCCGAAATCCGAATGATGAGTTTCGTATTCCCACCGAAGGGCTGGGCATTAACCAATGGGCAATTACTGCCGATTAACCAAAATCAGGCATTGTTTTCATTGTTAGGCACCAATTTCGGCGGTGATGGGCGAGTCACTTTTGGGCTGCCAGATTTTAGAGGGCGAGTGCCTATTCATGTAGGTAATGGACATTCATTGGGAGAAAATGGAGGACAGCAGGCGCATACTATTTCAATAAATGAGCTACCGCATCATACCCATTCCATAAACGTGGCTGAGCATCAAAATCTGACCAATCAGTCTTCTCCTGTCAATAATTATATCGCAAATTCGGTATCAGGTAATGCCTTTAATGGTTCATCATCTTCCGCAAAGGCCATGTCATCGGCCATGATAGAGAATCAAGGTGGTAGTCAGGCACATTTGAATATGCAACCCTTTTTGACAATCAGTTTCTGTATTGCCTTACAGGGTATTTTTCCAAGTCCAAACTAACCAATTTGAAAATTTATTACGATTATGGCTCAACCTTACGTTGGTGAAATCCGAATGTTTGCTGGCAACTTTGCACCGGCTGGTTGGATGTTTTGTGAAGGGCAGTTACTTCCGATTTCTGAAAATGAAACTCTTTTCCAGCTAATAGGGACTACCTACGGAGGCGATGGGGAAAATACTTTCGCATTGCCTGACTTGCAGGGGAGATTGCCACTGCATCAGGGAAATGGATTTATATTGGCCGAAACGGGGGGAGCAGAGCATGTGACGCTCTCTCAACAACAGATCCCTGCACATAACCATATGATGGTGGCAAGTGGTGTCATTGCTAATACGCCTAATCCGTCTAATAGTTTTATGGCAGTATCCACTACCCGAAAATCTTTTCTTAAGCCCACACAATCGCCGTCTACTTATATGCATGTAGCTGCATTGGATGGGGTAGGTGGTAGCCAGCCACATACCAATATGCAGCCCTATTTATGTGTAAGTTTTATTATATCGCTATTTGGAATTTTCCCTAGTCCAACATAGGCATGAGTGGTCTGGAACGAAAAAATTATTCATACTAAAATATTAATTCATTATGGCAGATCCTTTTGTTGCCGAAATTAGAATGTTCCCTTTCAACTTTGCGCCAAAGGGCTGGGCTTGGTGTGATGGTCAGCTACTGCCACTTAGCCAGAACACGGCCTTGTTCTCCTTACTAGGAACTACTTATGGAGGGGATGGTAAATCTAATTTTGCATTACCAAACTTGGAGGGCAGTGCGCCTATGCATAGTGGTCAGGGGCCTGGTTTGTCTTACCGTGATTTGGGTGAAAAAGGAGGGGTAGAAACCGTCACCTTGCTAGAATCTGAAATTCCATTTCACAATCACCGGCTACGGGCGTCTGAGGCTGGTGCCACGTTAAACTCCCCGGATCAGGCCATGCTGGGGGCTACAAGTAAACAAGGATATGCAAGTAATAGTAGCGGTAAAAAACTACAGGCATTATCGTTATCACCTACGGGAGGAGGACTCCCTCATAATAATATGATGCCCTATCTGACTGTCTATTTTTGTATTGCTTTACAAGGTATTTTTCCTCCAAGATCATAATACGGCAATACGATGCAATTTACTCCATCTGATAAGGATTTGTTTCTGAGGCCCATTTCCGGGGAGGATATGAGCGTGTTGCAGGTAATTTATGGATCAACACGCGCACAAGAAATGGACAGACTGGTCGACTGGACTGAAGAAATGAAACAATCTTTCGTAGCGCAACAGTTTTTGGCGCAACATCAGTATTATCAGCAAAACTACAAAGGTGCTGATTTCTGGATTATAGAAAACAACAAAACGCCCATAGGACGCCTCTATGTACATAGTAATTTCCAGGGAAAAGAAATTAGAATTGTGGATATATCAATCCTGCCGGCATTTAGAGGAAAAGGAATCGGGGGGAGGTTGCTGGAAGATTTACAACAAGTTGCGAAAGCGCTGGACCGACCACTCAGTATTCATGTGGAGGTGTTTAACCCGGCCAGAAATTTATATACCCGTATGGGATTTAAAATGATTAGTGAAACAAATGGTGTTTATCATCTGATGCAATGGAATTGACAGACCTTAGTAAAATTTCTAAAGAGGCTTTTAAGCCTTACCTGAATCAGCAGCTTCATCTGGTGTTTGCAGACGGTTTGGTGCCGGCAGCGTTAACCGAAATTGTTGAAATGGACACCTACTCTCCACTGGAAAGGCAGTCATTTTATATTATGATACGCATTGATCCTGAATTTCCTTTATTTAATCAAGGTATCTATAGACTCAATTTTTCGGACCAGATCCATATGGATGTTTTTATCGTGCCCATTGGGCCTGACAGCCAAGGCCAGCGTTACCAGATAATATTTTCCTGATTTCCGGCACAAATTACCCAATATAAATACAAACGATTTCTATCTGTTTAGAAGAAATGAAAAAAATCTACCTCTTTCTGGCTGGAGCAATGGCACTTACAGGAGTGCTTCCTACTCTGTATAATACTGAGCATAGCCCTGCATATGAAGTGCCTTTGACGGAAGTTACTGAACCGCAGTTATCACAGATAGAGCCCGTTTATCAACCTTTTATTTCTCTGACAGGAAAGAATACGGATCAGGAATTATTGGCTGGCGATCTGGAAGTAACCAGTTCAGTAGTCGTGGAAAATCAGCAAATACCTCAAGGAGCATCTGCTGGTGACGTACTTACTTATACTGTCCGGATTAAAAATAATGCGCCAGATGAGGCCGAAGGTATCCGGTTTTCTTCAACACTTGACCCCAATATGACATTGGTCCCTGGATCTTTGAAAATCACGCCAGTTGCTGTTGATGACCAATATAACACAATTGGAAATGTTGACCTGGAAATCCCTGCTTCTATAGGTTTACTTGCTAATGATCTGAGCCCGGATGGTACCGCATTGACCATTACCGGCGAGCCTGTTATTTTTACTACTTCCGGTGCAACAGTTACCATAAATCAAACAACGGGTGCATTTAATTATCGTCCTGTTCCTGGTTTTTCTGGTGAGGATACCTTCATTTATACTGTACAAAGTACAACAGGATTGCCAGTAACAGCCAATGTGAAGATCACAGCCAAAGGGGTGGTTTGGTTTGTCAATGCTTCGACAAATGTGGATGCTACTGAAAGAAATGGCACTTTAAAAAGACCTTTTAAAAGTGTAGACGGGTTTCAAAACCGTAATGATAACCAACCTAACAGACCTGGGACAGACGATTATATTTTCATTTATTCTGGTAACTATACCGGTTCCATAACTTTATTGTCAGGACAGCGACTCATAGGACAAGGTATTGACACGGTATTCCATCAGCTGGAAGGTTTAATACAGCCCAGTGGTACGCCAATGATTCCGGCCACGTCGGGGGTTAAACCGATCCTGAATTCATCAAACACAAATGCCATCGAAATTGGTCAGAACAATATTATCAGAGGCATAGATATCACCTCGACCTCCAACATAAACACAAAAATCAGAGGGAATAACTTTTCCTCTTTGAAAATAAGTGAAGTAAACCTTATGGGGAGCGGGCCAGCTTTGAATTTGCAGAATGGGAATATAAGTGCAGATTTTGAACAAATTTCAGCTGTCACAAATGGTGCTTCTGCGATCAATTTAATTAATATATCGGGTAGGCTCAACACCTTGTCCGGAAATGTATCCGCAACCAATGCCTCAGCAGTGATAATTACGGGAATCCCGAATAATCGTCTTGTCCTGGGGATGACATTCCAGTCTGTATCCTCCTCCAATACTGAAAGAGGAATCGCTATTTCAAATACAGCCGGCACATTTGAGGTTAGCGGAACTGGCGTAGCGCCCGGTACTGGAGGTACTATTCAGAATATTACCCGACGTGGTGTTGAATTTATCAATGCTGATGGAATTACCTTGAGCAATATAAATTTTTCCAATGCCAACACAACCCAGGGAACAGCAGCAGTGCCAGGAAATAACATCAATAGTAATGCTGCCATATATGCCAATAAAGTAACCAATTTGTCATTGGAGCGTGTTGTTATCAGTGGAACCACGGCAGATCAAGGAATAAACCTGTACGAAACAACAGGTTTTAAAATTGAGAGCAGTACAATCAGTAGTGCCGGAACGGGTATTAATCAGGAACAAGGTGGAATTTATGCGATAAATACTGCTGGAAATGTATTGTTGAAAAAGTCTTCAGTTTCTAATGCTTCAGGCCGACTGGTTTATTTTTATAATAACAAACCAGCGGCAGTAAATATTACAATTGATGAGTCTGACTTTTTGAATGCCCTTAATGGTTCCGGAATAATGCTGGAAGGTGCAGAAGCTGCAACTATGACCCTGAAAATGCATAACAACAGCACGATTGAAAACTTCATGACCTCTGCAGTGGCTGTATATGCCAACCAAAACGCTAATATGAAACTGGATATAATTGACAGTGAGATAATCGGTGACATGGCGAGCGGTCAGGGAATAGATTTGGGTGCGGGTGGACAAAGTGGGAGAGTCCTGTTTAACATCAAGAATAATGTGATCAAAGCCGGAGGTTATGCTGCTATCAATAACTTTATTTTTGAGAATGGTTATCTTGAAGGGTCTTATGAGAATAATACGATTGAAATCATTGGTGCTTTTAAAAATGGCCTGGTTATTGACAATTTTGGTGGTGGAACAATTCCTGGGAACAGAGGAGTAATAAAAATTGCAGGTAATACACTTGATTTTGAGAACGGAAACGGAATCAGGGTAAACAACGGTTCTTCCGTCACCGATCGTCTTGATTTGACCATAGAGAATAACATTATTAACGCAGCTGCTGAAAATCAGGAATTTGTGATTGATGCCGGAAATGATATCTCTTTTGAAAACCGGGGGCTGGTTTGTCTTGATGTAGATCAGAATACTATTACACAGGCTGGTGCTTTATCAGCCGGTTTGATGAATATCAGAACAGGGGGGGCTGCCCAATCGCAAATTCTCTTGACAGGAAGCGCCCAAGTGCTCTCTGCCTGGAATGGCAATAATAATTTGCCTTCAGGCACCACGGTAGGAAATACTTCGGTAACAGATAACGGCTTCGGTACTATTAACGTTACAGGTAGCTGTCTGGTGCCTTCTAATCCGGCATTGAGAGTGATGTCTGTGAGCGATCTAGCTGGCGCAACATCCGCAGATAGTTTGAAAGCCAATACTCCCAAGGTATCAGCAAATTCTGATAAAACTAAAAATGTACCTTCAAGTTCTGGGGAAAAAAGAAATGGTTCAGGGAAATCTGCCGGGAATGCGCGCATCACTCAAACTGCTGCCGGTGAGACTATTACTGTAGAAGGTTCCGGGAACGGATTTACCATCCCTGCAGGTGAAGAATTGGAAATTAAATATAGTGCTGTAATTAACCTCGATATTCCTGCTAATACTTGTGAGGTATCAAATAGTGGGGAAATTAGCGGGACCGGGTTTGATCCAATACAAACCAATGCGGTTGTTACTGCCGTGGTATCTGCCCCGGCATTTGTACTTACTACCTTACCTGATATTACGCTGAATCCAGTTGCGGGAAGTTGTGATTTTATTCAAAGTTCAGCCTTTGCGGTCAGCACAACAGGGTGCCCTTCGCCGGAGTTAACATTCCGGGTTGGTGGTTCAGATATTACATTCCCTTACCAGTTTCCAGCAGGGAATACCGTAGTGGAAGTAAGTGCTTCCAATGGTGTGGGAGCAAACGCCGTAACAACTTTTACAGTAACCGGTGTGCCTTTGGAAGCACCTGTTCTGTCGGCTCAGCCTAGTGATCAAAATATATGCGTAGGTTCTAATGCTTCATTTACAGTCACTACTACAGCGTCGGAGGTGACTTATCAGTGGCAAAAACTGAGTATTGCCGGATATGAAGATATCCTTCTGGCAGAAAATACAACGGCAAAGTCAGCAACTTTGGTGATAGAAAATGTACAGTTAACCGATCATCTGAGTTCCTATCGATGTATTGTTGCCAATCCTTGTGCTTCTGAAATTTCATCGGTAGTACAATTAAATGTCTCGGAGATTTCCGGTGGTAATATTACAGGAACTACCCAGGTTAATAAAAATGAAGATCCTCCGCTGATTACGTTTACTGTTTCAGATGGGACTTCGCCTTATAATTTTGCTTATACTGTGAACGATGGTCCATTGCAGAACGTATCTACATCCGGGTCTTCCAATACTGTATCCCTTGACCATCCGACCCATGTCATAGGAGAATTTGTGTATACCCTGGTTTCCATTTCTGATAATCTCGGTTGCAGCTTTGTCCCCTCAGCGGCTTTATCAGCCACCATTACTGTCGAAGTGGATTTGCCTGTAAGCCTGGTTAACTTTCATGCCAGTGTTGTTGAAAATACTACCTTATTGAGGTGGAAAACTTCTCTGGAAACAAATAGTAAGGAATTCAGGATTGAAAGAAGTAATGATGCCATTAGCTGGAAAGAGATTGGCGTGTATTCTGCAGCCGGAGAAAGTAAAGAAGTTCTTTCTTATCATTGGATAGACAGTTCACCGCTGCCAGGGGTGAATTATTACAGGCTAAGAATGGTAGATCGGGATGGAAGTTTTGAAAACAGCCCGTACCGAAGTATAGTATTTCAACAACATTCAACTGATCAGCTATTACTGATTTATCCTAACCCTGCGCAGGATAAACTGTTTTTGGATGTTGACATCAAAAGTATATTGTCAATGGAGATGTTAAATGTTTTAGGTCAGCGTGTTCTGAAAGTTGATAAGATTGGAACCTCATCTCTTGACATTCAGCATCTGTCTCCGGGTATGTATTTATTGCGTATTCGTTATACAAATGGTAATACCGTAACCCAAAAGGTAATGATTAACCGCTAGTTTTAGGTTTTTAATAATCAATGTGTCTCTGGAATTCAAAAAAATCCATGGACACATTTTAAAATGTGTAGCCCTTTTGTATCTGTTATAAGAAATAATCTTATCTGGTCAGACTGGAAGAGGATGTGATGCGTATATCGGCATACTGCCAGGCTTTATCAAAATCAGATTTGGCTATTTTAGCTTCCCTGTCTTTCTTCTGTAGTTTTAGTGCATTGTACAAACCGATTAGTGCCCAGCCATTTTTCTTCCATATTTGTAAATCTCTTCGGTAAACCTGCTCTGCCTCTTTGTAATTCTTCGACTCGATCAAAACTGCTCCCAAATGGTGTCGAACGGAAAAAAACCAGTCGGGTGGCTCATTATAATTGAGGTGATCTTCTATAGCTACCGCTTCTTGAAGCAGTGAGATGGAGGCATCGGTTTTATTCTGCTTCAGGGCAATTCCGGCAGACAACACCCTGACTGCAATCTGAACCAGATCATAGGTGGTATTGATATTCCAGATTGTCAGGTTTCTTAAGGTAGAGTCATTGGATAATACGTTAAGATTTTCCAATTCAAACTGTGCCTTTTCGAGATTGTTTTTTCCTAAATAGGCCATTCCCCTGGCATAGTGGCCAATAGCGTTGGGATATACCAGATCTACTTCTGTCATGGGGAAAGATAGAATTTTGTCCCACATTCCCAATTTTACTGCTATGTAATAAGGTATGCTGTAATAATGCTGCAATGTACCCCAGCCTTCCTGCCCCATTAATCCAGCTGCAGTATGTTCTTGTAATTTCATTGCAGCCAACCATGCCCACGCTGTATTGCCTTCTAAAGTCGCGGTAGCTGCTAAGAAATGATAGTTGTGCGGATAATATGTTAGTGGATAAACACCCTGCGCATGGCAGGCAGTGGTATAAATACTGTCGGCTTCGATTGCCCGGATGTTGGATAGTGAGCCGAGATGATAATCACCTGTGTTAATATAAATATGAGAAGGCATATGTACCAGATGCCCTGCTCCCGGAACTAATGTATCTAATAATGCTGCGCTTGGAAGCGCTTTTTCAGGTGTTTCAGATGCTTCGAGCGCATGAATATAAAAGTGGTGAGCTCCTGGATGTTCCGGAAATTTCTGGATCAGCTTTTCTAATAAGGTAACGAGCTGTGGTGTCCAGCTTTTGGGTTTTTTGGTGTCTTTCTCATATAAATCCCAGGGATGAAGATTCATTAAGGCTTCTGCATACAGGGTTCCGATTTCAGGATCGTCGGGGTATCGGTCATATACTTCTTTCATTTCGGAAGCATAGGCGCTATCCAAAGCACTTCTGTCATTAGGAGGTTGAGTAACATACCTGGAAGTTAGGGCCTTGATCAAGTCTTTTTCTTTTTGGGTGCAGTTTTTTGAGAGATTGAGGGCAGTGATACTTGCCTGGTAGGCACGTTCAAAATGATCCTCTTCCATGCCACCATTATAATTCGGGCCTAATACATAGGCAAATCCCCAGTAAGCCATAGCACAATTGGAATCAAGACGTGTTGCTTCGTAGAACGATCTGGCAGCTTCTGCATGATTGAATCCGTAGGAAAGCATGAGCCCCTGGTTGAAATATTGCTGTGCTTCTTTGCTGGAGGTCGATATTTTAAAATCAATTCCGCTAAGACCGTTAAATAATGGCGCTTTTATATTGGTAGAATACCACGCTTTATCCGTTGTTTGTGCTGTCTGACAAACAATCATTTTATTTGCTTGCGTTTCTTTGTTTTCAGATGTGCTGCAAGACTGAAATAAAATATTCAGTAGGAGAATGAAGTAAAACCTGGCCATAGGAAAACAAGGGTAAAATGGTAGATATTGGTACTTGAATTCCTAAAGGTGATCACTATTAATTACCGGCAAGTCTCGATTTTGTTCGTGTCGTTTTGAATAAAATAAATATTTATCTGATAGGAACGCCCTTCGTTGATCTGTATTAATAATCTGGTTTTCAAATAGTTGATATGAATGTAGTGAATTCTGTTTAAATTAGAATATTTATTTGAATAGATTTATTAAACGATAATTCGATCACTCTCAGTGATCAGAAAAATGCATTCTCCTTTCACGAAGATAAACGGGAGCCAACACTTTTTTGTCGGCAAGATTATGGCTCGCTATAAGTTGAATTTTTGGATAAAACCACCAGGTATTTAAGCGGGATCAAGCGGATTGATTTACACCTAATAATATATCAAAGTTGAAAGTTTATAGGTAAATAGAATTTAACTTTAACCTTCTCCCCATCAATTTTAGCAGGAATCCATTGAGGCATTTGTGATACAACGCGTATGGCTTCTTCCTGAAATTGCTTAATAGGAGTACCACCTTCGGCTTTTATATTGGTAATGGATCCATCAGTTTCTAAATGAAACGATCACGCGATCCTGCAATCTTGCATTGGCAAGATCTTTAGGATATACCATATTTTTTGAAAGATATTTGTAAAGTTTAGGTACTCCACCAGGAAAAGCTGGTTGAACTTCATAGGGGAAATGCTTTATTCTTTTACCATCTTTATCATAACAATCACCATGGAGCAGCGTATTTTGATCAAATGAATCCTTCCTCTTCAATCTACCGTCAGGGTAATAGGTTGTCAGTAATCCATGAAGTTTATGCTGAAAATAATGAATTTCGGCTTTTGGTTTTCCGTCCTCATACCATGCTATTTCCTTACCATCTTTTACCTCTTTTATTCCTGGTAAATAAGCCGATTGGTGAATCAATACACCCGATTTATTATATAGGTATTTAATTAAATGGCGTGTATTAATACTGTCTTTCTTACTGACCTGAAAATGGGAATAGTTTTCATGACGACCGACAATTTCGCGCTGGTGATTAAAATAAGTGGTATCCTGTGCTGTAACAATAAAAGGTGATAAAATGGAAATAGTTAAGAATGTTAGTTCTTTGAAAATCAGGTTCATAGATAAAGGTAATAGGGAATCAAAATTAACTATACTAAAATAGACTTCACCACTTCGCCACTTACATCAGTAAGGCGGTAGCGTCGTCCCTGATGTTTGAAAATCAATCGCTCATGATCAACTCCCAGCAGATGCATAACCGTTGCCTGGAAGTCATGAACATGTACCGGATCTTTCACAACATTGTATCCGAATTCGTCTGTTTCTCCAAATACAAAACCTTTTTTTACACCGGCACCTGCCATCCAGATCGTAAAACTTCTCGGATGATGATCACGCCCGTAATTCTCTTTACTAAGCTTCCCCTGGGAGTAGGAACCTCTTCCAAATTCCCCGCCCCATATAACGAGTGTTTCATCCAGCAAACCTCTTTGTTTCAGATCTTTCAACAGTGCTGCTGAGGCCTGATCAACACTTTTTGTCATAATCTGAATGTCATTCGGAAGATTACCATGCTGATCCCAGCCCTGATGGTAGAGTTGTACAAATTTTACATCTTTTTCAATCAGTTTTCTGGCCAGCAGACAGTTCGCTGCAAAAGTGCCCGGTTTACGGGAATCTTCTCCATACATATCAAAGATATAATCGGGTTCCTTTGAAATATCCATTGTCTCAGGTACTGCTGATTGCATCCGGTAGGCCATTTCGTACTGCGCCATCCGGTAATTGATTTCAGGATCCAGAATTTTTTCAAACTGGGCCTGTTGCAATTTAGCCAATTGGTCAAGCATGCGTCTACGGCTGGTTTTGTCTATTCCATCAGGATTGTTTAAGTAAAAAACGGGGTCAGGTCCTGACCTGAAGACTACTCCCTGATGGACGGAAGGTAAAAATCCATTGCTCCATAACTTGGCATAAAGGGGTTGGTCGCCTCCTCTGCCCTTGGAGAGCAGTACTACAAACGAGGGCATATTCTGGTTATCAGAACCCAAACCATAACTGATCCATGAACCCCAGGATGGTCTGCCACCTTGTTGGCTCCCTGTTTGAAAAAAGGTAATGGCCGGGTCGTGATTGATGGCCTCTGTATGCATGGAACGAATAAATGTCACATCGTCTGCAATCTGACTCATGTGGGGAATTAGTTCACTCATCCACATCTGCGACTGTCCGTATTGAGCAAACTTAAATTTTGATGCCGCCAAAGGGAAACTACTTTGACCGGCAGTCATACCAGTCAGTCTTTGTCCCTGCCTGATAGATTCCGGCAAGTCCTGTCCCCACATTTCTTCCAGCTTGGGTTTGTAATCGAACAACTCAAGTTGTGAAGGAGCCCCACTTTGAAAAAGGTAAATAACACGCTTGGCTTTAGGAGCGAAATGAGATTTCCCCAGGGCATTGACCACTTCTTCCTGTCCTTCACCTTGGATTGCTTTATGGGCGTGAGAGCGATCAGCATTAAGCAAAGTTCCCAGGGCTGCGGCTCCCAGTCCCAGACTGCTGCGGGAAAGAAAGTTCCGACGGCTTAACTGTTCGTGGACATGGTTTTCCAGTTCTTTATAGAAACTCATTTGTATCAGCGTTTAATCAAAAATTCATCAAAATTCATAATCGTACTGGCTACTATCGTATGGGATGCCAGTTCGGTTTTATTCACTTTGTTATCTACGGGGTATTCTCCCACTTTTAACAATGAGGTAACTCTGCGCGGGTTCCTTTGAAAATCGACATATTCCTGTTGATATAAATCCAACAGAATCGATAGCTCCTGATCCCGTGGAGCACGACCGGTAAGGGATTTAAAACCATACTTAATTCTATCTGCTGCGGTGGTGCCTGTTGCCATCATTTTTGCTGCCAACACGCGGGACGCTTCCACAAACTGCGGATCATTCATCACTACCAGTGCCTGCAATGGCGTGCTTGTTTTCTGTCGTGACACAACACAAAAATGTCGTTCTGCGGCATCGAAATTCAACATCATAGGCGGGGGGGCACTCCGTTTCCAGATTGTGTACATACTTCTCCGGTATAAACTATCGCCATGATTTTGTTTATATGATACTTCGTTTCTCGTAGCCAGCGCTTCCCAAAGACCATCAGGTTGATAAGGGTGTACGCTTTCTCCGCCAATTTTTCTAGTCAGCACACCGCTCGCAGCCAACGCATTGTCTCTGATCTGTTCGGCGCTCATCCGATAACTTGGCCCTCTTGAATAAAACAGATTATCGCCATCTATTTCCAGCTTTTGCTGAGTAAAGACAGACGACTGCCTGTAGGTGGCTGACGTAACAATTAGTTTTTGAAGTGCTTTTACGTCCCAGCCTGATTCGCGGAAGCGAACAGCCAGCCAGTCAAGCAGTTCAGGATGGGTGGGCAGGTCGCCCTGATTACCAAAGTCCGCTGATGAAATGACCAGACCATGCCCGAAGTAGTTCTGCCAGAATCGGTTAACAGTTACCCTGCTAAACAGCGGATTATTCTCATGCAAAAGCCATTGTGCCAATCCTAACCTGTTTCTCGGAAAATCTTTAGGCATTTTAAATAACTGATCAGGGGTGTCGGCTGAAACTTCTGTGGTGGGTGCATCGTATACACCACGCGCCAGTATAAAGGTTTTTCGCGGATATTTCCGCTCTTTCATCACCATGACATCAATTTGTGATCCCAAAAGATCCGTTTCCTCCTGAATCAGCTGGCGACTTTTGGTAATCGTTTGGCAGTAGGTAGTATCCAGATTATGCAGGTAATAATCGGTTAGTGCTGATGTTTGGAAATCATTGCGCTGGTTCTCCGGTAGTAATAATGCTAGTTTTACTTCATTTTTACCTGAATGTAAACCTTTCATTTCCAGTGGGGTCAATGCCCGGGTAAAAATCTTCATTTCATCCACCGCAAAATCTTTTGTGTACTGGTCTGACAAACGGCCAATGAGCAGGTTATCCATGTACCAGTTGGATTTTTTCTTTCCGAATAATAAACTTTGTGTGAGGTTATCATTCAGAACATTTACTTCTGCTTCTGTGCCATTCACATATAATTTTGTCCCTGAAGCTTTGCTGAGCCCGTCATAGGTAAAGGCGATATGGGCCCATTCCTGCATCGGAAACTGATCAACTGTTTGTAACTCTATCGCATTTTCCGGCCAGATATGACTGATAGTCAACCGCATGGTTCCATCAGATTCCCGGATGATGTTCCATCCCCTGTAGCCATTCATTACGCCATTGGACTTATGCAACAGCGAGCCGACTGTTTTATCACTTTCAATTTTCAGCCATATACTGATCGTAAATGCATCGCTTCTTTCAAAAAATGCAAAATCACGCCCCATGTTTACCGCATTGTCACCGTAGATATAACGTGCTTTCCCAAACTTTCCTGGAATGGAAGCTGCCTTTGAAAGGCTATCACTGCCTTCAGCTTTCCCCGTGTGCCCGGCGTTGGCCAAATTTGAAAATTCGCGTCCTTCCGGTTCATCAAATGTAAAGTAACCAATCAGATCCTGATCAGGATGTACCAGATGTTGCTCCGGGGATTTGGGTGCATCTTTCAGCCATTGTTTATAGGCAACCAGTGGATTCTGCTGAATTTGATTAAGCGTTTTATGTTCGGAGGATAGGCGCGTATGAATAAACTTTAAGGTTTCCTCGGCCTCCGTAGTCGGAACTGTAATGGCTGGGCTGGCTTCTCCATTATAGGGAATCTGGCCATTTTCATTATTATTATTGAAGAAGGCATACAACGAAAAATAGTCTTTCTGACTAATCGGGTCATATTTGTGGTCATGACATCGTGCGCATTCCACAGTTAAACCCAGAAAAGTTTTACCAAAAGTATCGACGCGGTCAGCCACATATTCGGTGCGGTATTCTTCCGGAATAATGCCTCCTTCCTGACTTTGCTGATGCATCCGATTAAATGCTGTTGCAATCAATTGCTCCTTGCCGGGTTTCTCAACCAGATCACCCGCCAATTGCCAGGTAACAAATTTATCAAAGGGCAGATTTTGATTAAATGCCTTGATTACCCAATCGCGGTAGGGCCACGCAGTCCGATTCCCGTCATCCTGATATCCGTGAGTATCTGCATACCGGGCTATATCCAGCCATGCTACGCCCATGTGTTCCCCATAGTGTGGAGATTGTAGTAATTGATCTACAATTTTTTCATAGGCGTTAGGGGAGTTGTCTTTAAGAAATTGGTCAATCTGTTCTGGAGAAGGTGGTAATCCACTCAAGTCCATAAATACTCTCCTGAGTAAAGTGGTTTTTTCAGCCTCATTTGCAGGAATAAGTCTTTTATTTTCAAGCTTATTCAGTACAAAATAATCTATATCATTTTTAGGCCATGATTGCTGCTTTACTTTAGGTATTGCAGGCTTTTTTAATTTTCCGAACGCCCAGTGATCTTTGTATTCAGCACCCTGTTCGATCCACTTAATTAATTTAGCCTTTTCCTCTGCAGTAAGAGATAAGTGTGACTCGGGAGTGGGCATTACAATCTCTGAATCATCTGATAAAATTCTGAATATGAGTTCGCTTTTGGCTGGATTACCAGGTATAATGGCCTTCAGGCCGCTTTCTTTATTCTTTTTATAAGCAGTGGTAGCGTTATCCAGGCGGAGGCCGCCTTTTACTTTTGCCTCATCCGGCCCGTGACAGGCAAAGCATCTGTCAGAGAGGATAGGCTTGATATCATATACATAGTCCAGCGGATGATTGAGTTTGTCCAGTTCAATACTGACTTCTTCAGGTAAGTCTTTTGGTATCTTATTACATGATATCAGAGAAAGTAATAAGAATATGAAGGTTAAACTATATGGTTTCTTCGGATTCATTTCATTAGAAATTAAAGGTCTAATTTAATAATTTCAAGACATAAATTCAATATATTGAGTAATGAATGTGTTTTAGATATATTTACAGTGACCATTTGGTCGAATCAGCGTATTATTTTTAAAGGTTATCTCAATATAAATCTGGAACAAAACTCTTATACTTTTTACTTTGGTATGATTTTGTTACTAAATTTCACGTAGAAATACGTATTGATTAGTCTTTTACTTATTTATTCACAATTTTTTAATCCATTTATGAACATGAAAAAAATATTTTTCGCCCTCGTTTTTGCCGCTCTGTCCACTGTAGGTTATTCTCAGGCTGTGCAATTCGGTCCAAAAGTAGGAGTTAATATTAGCAATTATACAGGAGGCAATATTAAGTCTGAATCTATTGTAGGTGCTCATTTCGGAGGAATTCTGGCATTCAATTTTGGTAATAACTTTGCCATTCAGCCAGAGGTGCTTTTTTCAACACAAGGTGCCAAGATAGAGAATATTAATGGTGATAAAAGTGAATTTAAAGCCAATTATGTTTCGATTCCTGTCATGTTGAAACTGCGGACCAATGGTGGTTTATATATTGAAGCTGGCCCACAGGTAGCATTCAAGGCAGGCGAAAAGTCAGGTGATCAAACTATAAATGACTTTGCTAACGGACTTGATCTTGCATTAGGTGCAGGTATCGGATATGAAACTAAAATAGGATTGGCAATAGGGGCTCGTTATGTAGCAGGATTGTCAAAAGTAGGAGATTTCCAGAGTAGTAATATCAATCCTGATTTCAAGAATAGTGTAATCCAGGTAGGTCTTTACTGGGCAATTCCAGGAAGAAATTAATTTAACATCGATACGTAGAGGAGAGGTAAGCTTGCTTGCCTCTTTTTTTTGTGCCCGTTGAATATCTTATTGAAAAACCAAGGTGATTATATTGGCACTTTATGAAAAAAAAGGGAGGGAAAAAAAAGTAAGGAATGTTGAAAGATGTAAGCAATATAATATTGTTTGGCTACGTTTCTTCATTGAAGGACAAATTGTTAAATAAGTTGTTTCTTCTTTTTTTACAAAACACCCCGACATTAATATGATCAAAACTTGTACTCAAGAAGATGTTATCCGGTATGTATACGCTGAGACTTCTCAGGAAGAACAAAGCTGGATTGAAGAATCTTTATCCCAAGATCAGGATTTACTCTCTTTTTATCTGGACAGTATCGCTTTACTCAATGAAATGAAGCGTATAGTGAAACAACCTTCAGAGCGGGTAATAGAAGGCATCATGGCTTATGCCAGTTTGAAAGCGACAGATGCCAATGATCTGTTGCAACATTCCGGTTACCAATCCTGAAAAATTGCGGACAAGCGTAGAAAATGATTAGTTTTGGAGGTTAACCGTTTGTTAATCACAAAATATGCTAATTAAAGAACGCTATCAGAGGTTTATTCATTATTTTTTGACCAATTTTCCAGATCCGGAAACAGAACTGCATTACAGCAATCCTTACGAATTGCTGGTTGCTGTGATTTTGTCCGCCCAATGCACCGATAAGCGTGTGAATATGGTCACACCTGCGTTATTCGAACGCTATCCTGATGCGCTGACTCTTTCGGAAAGTACTTCTGAGGATGTATTTAATTATATCAGATCTATTTCCTATCCAAACAATAAAAGCAAACACCTGGTTGGAATGGCAAAAAGACTGGTCGAACATTACCAAATGGAAGTACCCGGTACTGTGGATGAACTTCAGACGTTACCTGGAGTAGGTAGAAAAACCGCCAATGTCATTGCTTCGGTTGTATTCAATCAGCCTGCGATGGCCGTGGATACACATGTTTTCAGGGTTTCCCACAGATTAGGACTTGTTCCGAAAACGGCTACGACTCCCTTAGCCGTAGAGAAACAACTGATGCGATACATCCCTACGGATCTGGTACATAAGGCACATCATTGGCTTATCTTACATGGAAGGTATATTTGTATTGCCCGCAATCCTAAATGCGGCCCCTGCCCCTTAAAAGAAATATGCAAATACTGGGAAAGTCAGGAACGGTTAAATAATAAAAAAAAACCGATCTAGTTCCAACCATTTTTATTTATATTACTCCTATACTGTAGAACAGAATAAGTATTATTTAGTAATCATTAAAATAATGAACAAACTGAGATTCAACAATTGGTTTACAGCAGCAATGTTGTTAATGGTGTCATTGATGGTAACGTCATGTATGAAATTTGAGGGTGAGGATGACGGCGAAAAAATGATTGAAAATGAAACTGCCATCATAAATTATCTGGCAGAAAACAATATGAATGGAATCAAGGATACCACAGGACTTTATTATCTGATCACTGACCCCCGGCCGACAGGGAAAATGCCTGCAGTAGGTGATGAAGTACAGATGATCTTTAAAATGTCTCTATTAAACGGGACAGTTGTGGATTCAAGTAGCTCCACTAGTCCGGCTAAAATTCCTTACGGGTTGAATTTTTATATGCCTGGTATGGCACGTGCTATTGGTATGATGAGGGTAGGTGAACAAGGTTCATTTTTTCTACCCTTCTATCTGGCCTACGGTAGAACTGGTACAACCAAAGTTCCGGCCTATTCCCCTGTAAGGCTTGATATTCGATTGGTGAGTTCCAGAAGTGAAGAAACACAAATTGTGGAGTATTTGAATGATAATGCTTTAGAAGTAAGTGAATCCGGTGAAAATGGTCTTAGGATTATTCGTCTTAATGAAGTGGAAGGTGATCCTGTAGGAGTGAACAAGTCAGTGAAAGTGAAATATAAACTTTGGGCTTTAAGCGATAAGAGTAAAACGATCGATAGTGGAGATCTTCAGTTTTATACTAATTCGTCAACTATGATTTCCGGCTTTGATAAAGGTGTTCAGAAATTGAAAGTCGGTGAGAAGGCTATTTTGATTTTTCCTTCACAAATCGGTTATGGTAAGGAGGGTAGATTTAATTATGACAAGAATGACTACAGTGTGCTTCCTTATGCGTCACTTGCTTTTGAAGTTGAAGTATTGCAAATTAATTAATTCACTAGATTGAAATACAAAAAGAGAGGCCATTTATCAGATGGTCTCTCTTTTTGTAAAGAACAATTTCAAGCAATAAAAAAGGATGGCGTGAGCCATCCTTTTTTATTGCTTAAGCAAGACTGATTACTGAGCAGCGCTAGAATCAGTTGCGAAAGTAGAATCAGAAGCAACTGAATCTGCAGCAGCAGAAGTTTCTTCAACTGATTCGATTACTGTAGTTTCAACTTCTTCAGTTTCTTCAGCAGGTTTGCTAGTACAAGCAGCAAATGTTACCATAGTAGCAACAAAAGCAAATGCAACAAATTTTTTCATTTTCTGTGGTATATTTAAATTCCGTATCAAATGTATATGCAAATATAATCTCTGCCAAAGAAAATCCATTGTATTTTTCTAAGAACTTAAAAATTCCTTAGAAATGAATAGGTGTACTTGGTATAGTACAAAAAATCTTTGATTTTTACTATATGTGTAAGGTGGAGCTATTAATCTGACTGACCAGGCTGGCGATTTCAGGGAGCAATTCAGGGTTATTTTCTATACCATTTCCTATCACAATAAGATCAGCTCCAGCTGTTAATGCCTGATGAGCCTTTGTGACAGAATTGATTCCTCCTCCTACGATCACCGGTGCGGAAACAGCCTGGTTTACTGCAGATATCATTTCCTGAGGTACAGACATCTGTGCACCGCTACCCGCATCCAGATATACTAGTTTTAGACCCAGCATTTCACCTGCCATCGCTGTACATGCGGCTACACCTGGTTTGTCACGGGGAAGTGGAATCGTATTGCTAATATAAGACACAGTCGTAAGTTTGCCGCTTTCCACAAGCATATAACCGGTAGGTAATATTTCAAGACCGCTGTTTTTAAGCAAAGGTGCTGAAATAACGTGCTGCCCAATTAACAGGTCAGGATTTCTACCGGAAATCAGAGATAAAAGCAAGATTGCGTCTGCACTAGGTTCAATATGGAGACTATTACCTGGAAACAGTACAGAGGGGATATCGGTATACGCTCTGATTGCTTCGACCAATTCTTTGATTACATATGTGGTGATTAAGCTGCCACCTACAAAAAAATAGTCTACCCCATGTTCTGCAGACTTTCTCAGGAAGGCGGGGAAAGTTTCAAAATCAATTTTATCAGGATCCAGTAATACTGCAAAAGATTTCCTCCCAGTGCGTTTTCTTTCAATGAGTTGTGAACCGATAGAAAAATGGTTGTTCAACATTTCGTGACTATTCAAACTTTCGGACGGATCCGAAATGGCAGTTAATTAACAAATAATCCTAACAGGGACGATACTAAAGAAACTATAAAGCTAAATAAAAGGGCAGTTATAAAGCCATCAACCTGAAAACCGGATATCAATGCTTCTGCAATGAAAACCATGAAAACATTGATAACAAGATAAAAAAGACCCAGTGTCAGGATGGTAATAGGTAGTGCAAGTATCTGTAGCACCGGCTTTACAAAACTGTTTAGCAAACCAAGGACAATGGCTACGATGACAGCCGTTGTAGTACTGTCAATAGAAACACCATCTAAAAGATTGGCAGCCACTAGCACGGCCAGCGTGCTGATTACTAAATGCAGTAATAGTTTCATATAGCAAATATTAGTGATGACGACTGCTAAGTACGTCAATTACCTCATCTAAATCAATGTTTTTTTGTTCTAACAGTACGAGAAAGTGAAAAAGTAAGTCGGCAGATTCATTTTTAAAAAGGTCATCATTCTGATCCTTTGCTTCTATCACCACCTCCACTGCTTCTTCTCCTACTTTTTGAGCAATCTTATTAATTCCCTTTTTAAAAAGAGAAGATGTATAAGAGGTTTCGTTTGGAGCGTTTTTCCGTTTGCGTATGACATCTTTCTGTAAATAATTCAGAAATGATGCTTTCCCGTCATTTTTTTCATTAAAACACGTAGCAGCACCTGTATGACAGACGGGCCCGGCCGGGATCGCTTTTATAAGTAAGGTATCATTGTCGCAGTCAAGCTGTATTTCCTTCACATACAAAAAATTATCTGAAGTCTCTCCTTTGGTCCACAAACGCTGTTTGCTTCTGCTGAAGAAGGTCACCTTGCCCGTTTCCCGGGTTTTTTCAAGGGCTTCGCTGTTCATATACCCTAGCATCAGCACTTTGAGGGAAGAGGCGTCCTGAATGATGGCTGGTACAAGGTGGTCTGGGAATTTATTATAATCGATTTCCATTTCAATTGATTGATTATGCCAGCTACCGGACTCATATCGGTTGACTGGTTATGATATTTAAACGACCTTACTTTGCGTTTTTGTCGGGAACAAAGGTAAGGTAACTGAATTCTTTTTCATCAAACATTTCATTTGCCAGATCCATTAAATGCGATGGTGTGACGTTTCTTATTTCGTCAAAAATCTCCGGTAATGAATCAACTTTACCCGAATCCAGGAGACTTTTTGCCATCATAAGCATATATCCGGCATTGCTTTCTTCAGACATTGCCAGTTGTCCCATCAGTTGCTCTTTTGTGTGGTGCATCTGTAGCGTGGTCAATGGCTGTTGCCTGAGCTTTTTGAGTTCCTTATGAATCAGATGAATACTTCGTTCTAATTGCTGAGGCTCGGTGCCGAAATATATTCCCAGAAATCCAGTATCAAGATAGGGAGTGTAAGATGCATCTATTGTATAGACAAAGCCATACTTTTCTCTTAATGCCATATTGAATCTGGAGTTCATTCCGGGACCACCCAAGAGATTGACCAGCATGAAAAACGGAAGTCTTCTCGGATCAGACAATGAAAATGAAGGCCTGCCCATTGCACACTGAGCCTGAGTGATAGGTCTGGATACAGTTTTAATCTCAGGAGCATAGAGGGTAGGTTTTACTCTCTGACGTTCTGTACTGGCGGTGCCCACATCAAACAGATATTTCTCGACCAGCCTGATGACTTTGTTGAATGGGGTAGGTCCTACAAAGGATACAATGATTCTGGAGGTATCCAGGTTTCTACGTATAAAACTTTCAAGATCTTCTTTTGCAAATGATCTCACGGTTTCTGCGGTACCAAGAATATTGTTACCCAAAGAATGGGATGGATACAGCATTTCATCGAAATCATCCTGAATTGCATCTTCCGGTGAATCATAATACATCGACATTTCTTCCAATATCACATTTCGTTCCAGTTCAAGCTGTTTGTCTGGAAAAATGGAATGAAAAGTAATATCTGCCAATACATCTATAGCTCTTTCAAAGTGCTGATCAAGAACAGAGGCATGAAAACATACTTTTTCCTTGGTGGTGTATGCATTCAACTCACCTCCTACCGTTTCAAGACGATTGATTATATGGTGAGACTTTCTTTTTTCTGTTCCCTTAAATGCCATATGTTCCCAGAAGTGCGCAAGCCCTTCTTCTCCGGGAAGTTCATCCCGACTACCAATATCAAGCATGATTCCACAATGGGCGATTTGTGTATGTCCCACAAACCGATAAGCAATGCGGATACCATTTGCTAATGTATGCACCTGGTATTCCTCGGTTATCTGCGTTGGAATACTATTGTTCTTAACCCTGTTTCGGGGCTTTTTTTCTATCATTTTCAATTTTCTTCAAAATCAAGTCCCTGATTTTTCGGACGTGTTTACAAAATTACGGATTTTTGCCTGAAACATTGGTAACGAAATGAATCCGAACAGGATATTGGTAATTCAAACAGCTTTTATCGGTGATGTAATTTTATCTACAGCTCTATTGGAAAGCTTGCATAAGCAGTACAACAGCGCAAAGTTGGATATAATGGTCAGACGAGGCAATGAAGGTTTGTTTGAAAATCATCCCTATATAAACAAAGTGCATGTGTGGGATAAAAAAGGAGGTAAGTATCAGTCGCTCTTTAGATTATTAAAAGAAATAAGACTAATACGATATGATTTGCTGATCAACTTGCAACGTTATGCCACAACAGGTATTCTCACTTTGTTTTCCGGGGCAACAGTGAAGGTAGGTTTCGATAAAAATCCTCTCTCTTTCAGCTTTACCCATAAAGTCTCACATGAATTTGAAAAAGGGATTCATGAAATTGAACGAAATCATCGGTTAATTGATAACTGGGTAAATGATACTGTATCCAGGCCCCGACTTTATCCGTCGCAAAATGATTATCAATTTGTAGAAAAATTTCAAGATCAAACCTATATCTGTTTGTCGCCGGCTTCCGTATGGTTTACCAAACAATATACCTTGGAAGGTTGGATACAACTTATCAAAGCATTGCCTGGCCACTATAAAATATTTATTACCGGGGGTAAGGGTGATGCCGTACTGGCAAATAGTATTATTGCAGCATTAGAGGAAAATCAGAGAAACAGGGTGGTAAATTTATGCGGCGAACTTACTTTCTTACGATCTGCCGCATTAATGCAGGGTGCAGTCATGAATTATGTAAACGATTCAGCACCGATGCATTTATGTTCTGCGGTAAATGCATCGGTCTGTACTATCTATTGTTCAACAGTGCCCGAGTTCGGATATGGTCCGTTGTCAGAAAAATCTTTCATCGTCGAATATCAGGAAAATCTTTCTTGCCGTCCATGTGGCTTACACGGTCACAAAGCCTGTCCTGAAAAGCATTTCAGGTGTGCAAATGGTATTTATACAAGTCAATTGACGGCGGTCCTGGGTGACGCTTAATTTTTTTTACTGTATTGCTCAATTATCTTATAAAGTGCTTTCTGTTTTTCAAGTTCAGGGAAGAAATCAAAAAGCTTGATATGTGATTCAAAATTAAGTGTTAACGCAATTTCCAGATTAAGTAATGCCTCACGGTATTCACCGGCATAAATCTGGTAGGTTGTCAATCGATAATAAAGATCTGCATTTTCTGCTGCACCCGCCAGACCCAGTTTGACCAGATGGATAGCTTCGGAAAAATTTCCTTTTTCAAAATGTACCAAAGACCATTTTAACCATAAATCGGCATTGGCGGGGTCCATCTCTGCTGATTGTTCAAATGCTTCCAAGGAAGAAACAATATTCCCCAGCTTGTATTCGGTTTCTGCCAATCCCAGCCAGTAATCAGAATTGAGGTTATTGATCTGTATTGCCTTGTTAAAAAAACCTACTGCTTCATAGAAACGACCCATCTGACTGAGGCATAAACCTAATCCAAACCAGGCATCATCCCAGTTTTCATCCATTTTTACCGTTTTACGGTAATAGAATGCCGCTGTTTCGTAATCATTGGTTTTCTCAAAGCTATTGGCCAGACAATTACAGGTTTCAGGAAGTTCGCCTTCAATTTCTATGGCTTTCAGGTAATATTCTCTTGCATTCACAAACTGCATGAGATTCATATGACAATTGCCAATATTAAAATGGGCAGAAGCAAAATCATCTTTTATCAGAATGGCATATTCAAATGCCTGAATTGCTTCGCTGTAATTTTCCAGCTTATTGTATGCAATGCCCAGATTGTACCATGCATGATGGGAAAAGGGGTCATTATCAATTAATTGGTGGTAGAAAGGAAGATTTGCTTCAAGCGCATTAATCATATCCAGGCATTGTGCCAGTTCATACAGGGCATGCTCATTTGATAAATCTTCCTGAATAGACAATTTATAATGGTCTGCTGCTTCCGCATATTTTCCCCAATTCTGGTATACGTGTCCCAGTTGATAGTGGATATCTTCCGGGGCGTCATCTGATCGGAGTAAATCAAGGAAAATTTCAATTGAAATTTCATATTCACCCAACAAATTATGGATAGCACCCTGCATAAATCTGATTTCAGGGTTAGCGGGGTGGAATAAAAGTGCTTTTTCAAGAATTTCAAATGCAGCCTCATGCTCACTCTGGTTGGAGAGCACCTGTGCTTTATTGAGTAATAACTCAATCGCATAAGGGTAGTACTTCAATCCAAAATCGCACACTGCCATTGCTTTTAACCATTCACCTTTTTCCAGAAAATATTCTGTGATTTGTTCATATGCTTCCAAATCAAAAAACTCTTCCTGTCCATATTTGAGCATGATTTCAAACTTCCTCACGGTGTCTTTCATCAACTCTTCTTTATCTTCAAAATCCTGCGACATATTTCAAGGTTTCTAACTATAGTTTTCTAACGTACCTGGGTGGTTTATACAGTTCTTGTTAAGGTAGAAATATTTCTGTAGTTTGTCAATTGTATTTTTCAAAACTCTTACAGATTCTCGTAAGAGAAGTGTCGAGTGGGGTAAATGAATAATTTAACGTTTGCTGTATTTTTTCACTTCTGAAAAATACGTTTTTGTATGCCGAACGTGCTGTTTCTTTCGTAATCAGAGGATCAGAACCTGTGAGCAGGCTTCTCAACGCTTCCAGTCTCCAGATAACCGAAGCCAATGCTCTTCCTACTTTTATTGCAGGCGTTTTTCGATTCATTGTTTCCGCAATCTTATCAAAGAATTCTTTGTAACTGATGCGTCCACCATTAAGAATATATCTTTCTGCCTGTACTTCAGAGAAAATTAACTGGCAACAGATACTCGCAACATCACGAACGTCAACATAATTCAAAAAACCTGGCGTATAGAACAGATTCTGATTGTAAACATACCTAAACAGCTGGGTGCTGCTGCGTGTCCAGTCGCCTTCCCCCAAAATCACAGATGGGTTTACAATGACGGCATTTAGTCCTTCCGCAATTCCTCGCCATACTTCCAGCTCAGCCAGATATTTTGTTTTGCCATAATTAGAGTTTTCCGAGGAATCCTCCCAATGGTTTTTTTCATCGATATTCACTGGCTGGCCAGGTACTATTTTTTTGCTGTCTGCTTGTCCAAGAGCCGCCACACTACTTACATGGCAAAATTTACTGACCTTTGACTCGAGACAGGCATTAACCAAATTTGCCGTACCTGTCACGTTGATGTTATACATCTGCTGTTGGTATTTTGGCACAAATGATACGGTTGCTGCAGAATGGAAAACATAATCAATTCCCTTTACAGCTTCTTTCAGCGCTACTACGTCCAGTAAATCACCTTCCCGCCACTCCACTCGTGACATATCGAATGGGAGTTGGGATCGGTCAGAGCCTTCGCGGTAAAGTGCTGATATATGGTGATTACTGAGTAATAATTCCTTAATAATAGCACTTCCAACCAGACCTGTAGCGCCCGTAACTAATATATTCATTCTGCTTTACGTCTTCTTCTGCTTCTTCCGGTGTCTTTTTTTTCCGTTCCTTTGGTTTTATAAACAGTTTTAGGACGGTTACTTATCTGTTTCTCAAAATCGGCCGGAATAAGGTCAATACTTCTACGACCTAGATTAACTTCTTTTACTTTTACTTTAATGATATCACCAAATGTGTAGAACTTTTTTGTCCTTTGCCCGACAAGCCTGTAATTTTCTTTATCGAGTTCGTAATAATCATCATTTAAATCGGTCATCCGGATAAGCCCTTCAGAAGCAGTCTCGGAAATTTCTACAAAGATACCAAATTCTGTCACGCCAGAAATGATTCCCTGATATTCAAGGTCTTTTTCCTGATAACTCATGTACTCTGCCTGTTTGTATTTGATAGAAGCTCGTTCGGCTTCTGTCGCCAGGCGTTCACGTTCTGAGGAATGTTTGCAATAGGATTCATATTCTTCCTTATCCACAGATTGCCCTCCATCCAGATAGTGTTGTAAAAGGCGGTGAGCCATCACATCCGGATATCGCCTGATTGGAGAAGTAAAATGAGAGTATCTGCGGAATGCAAGTCCAAAATGTCCCAGATCTTCCGTAGTATAGCGTGCTTTGGCCATGGTTCTGACCGCTAGCTGCTCTAGTAAATTCTGTTCTGGCTTTCCTTCGGCGGTGCCTAGCATTTTATTCATGGAATCTGCAATGTGCTTTTCTCCTTCCAGCTTTAAATCATATCCAAGTCGCTTCACAAAAGCAGAAAATGTTCTTAATTTTTCCGGGTCTGGCGATTCGTGTACGCGGTAAACCATGGTGTTTTTGTTTTTACCTTTGGTCAGACCATACACGAATTCAGCCACCTGTCGGTTAGCCAGAAGCATATATTCTTCTATCAATTTATGTGCATCTTTCCGTATTTTCTGTACTACTCCCAGCGGCTTACCATTTTCGTCTAGCCTGAATTTGATTTCAGCAGTTTCAAAGTTGATAGCACCTTTCTTGAATCTGGCAGTCCGCATGATTTTTGCAATCCGATTCAGTTCGCTGAGCTCCTCGGCATAGTCACCTATTTTTGTCTCGATAATTTCCTGCGCCTCTTCGTAGCTAAACCTTCGGTTGGAATAGATGATTGTCCGGCCAAACCATTGGGATACTACCTTGCCGCGTGGAGTAACCTCAAACACCGCAGAGAATGCAAGTCTGTCTTCCTGTGGTTTCAGAGAGCACAGATTATTAGAAAGTTTTTCAGGTAGCATCGGTACTGTTCTGTCTACCAGATAAACGGAGGTAGCTCTTCTGACCGCCTCTTTTTCTAGCTCGGTTCCAGGTTTTACATAATGTGAAACGTCGGCTATATGGACTCCAATTTCATAATTTCCATTGGCCAGTGTCTGAAAAGAAATTGCATCATCAAAATCTTTAGCGTCAGCCGGGTCGATTGTGAAAGTAGTAATCCCCCGGAAATCACGACGACCTTTAAAATCCTCTTTAGAAAGAGTTTCTTTGATCGCTTCTGATTCTTTTTCCACCTCTTCTGGAAAGCGATAGGGGAGCTTAAATTCTGCCAGTATGGCATGCATTTCGGCATTGTTTTCACCAGCCTGACCGAGGATCTCTACAATTTCGCCTTCGGCTGACTTGCTGCCATTTGACCACTGATTAATTTTAACGATCACTTTATCGTGATTGGTAGCTCCATTTAACAGATGTGCAGGCACATAAACGGGATCGTAAATCCGACGGTTGTCGGGTTCAATCATAGCGTGTTTGGCCCATAATTCAACGGTTCCTACCAGTTGAGGGTGGGAGCGGGTAACGATGGTTGTCACGCGACCTTCTCTGCGTTTTCCTGCCTTGGATTGGCGGTCATCCCGCCTGTTTCTGGAAGAAACCAATTGCACCGTAACAATATCTCCATCAATGGCGCTGCGAAAATTTCGGGCATCAACAAAAATGTCCTCGTCTTCTCCTTCTACCACCACGAAACCATGCTGTTTGCTTACATGCTCCAGCTTGCCCGTAAACGAGGGTTCATTGCTTTCAGCTTTGATAGCAGCAAAACTCCCGTCCGTATTTTTGATAAGCAGTCCCTGATCGAAAAGATCATGAATGATTTCGGTAAACAGATATTTTATTTTTTTATCGGATAAGTCAAAAACATCATGAATATCTTGTGGACGATAATAGAGTCCCTGGTTTTTTTCATAGAAGTTCAGTATTTCAGATTCAAAATTTTTCAGAACATTCTGAAAATCTGAATGATTAGATCCTTTTTTGGTCTGGGGTTGCTTAGACCTGTTTTTTTTGTATTTGCTCATATTAAATTATGGTGTGGAAAATGTTTCCATATATATAAATCCTTATTGAGGCGCATTAGTTCAAATTTTTAGACCTTTGAAGACTGGAATATACTAAAATTCAGACCATAATATTTCTGAATTAGTAATAAATATCTGGATTGCTGTGTGTATTAATTGGATTATTCGGGAAGGCTGCCTCTGATAGCTGGTGCGCATCTACACAAGTGATTCAGTTTTAGTCTATTGTACTATTTGAATGTATAAGTTTACAATTCCTTGTATATTACATTATTTAATTGTAAATAATTGGTATTTTATAAATATTTCGTATTTTTGCGCCCTGATTTTTTATTTCTACATTAGCCAGCAGAACGGGGATGAGGCAGATTCTAATTACCTGTGAGCTGCGAACTGTAAACCAACTACTTACAAAAAATGCAGTCCATTCGTAACATTGCCATTATCGCTCACGTCGACCACGGTAAAACAACTCTGGTAGATAAGATTATTCATGCGTCTAAACTTTTCAGGGACAATCAGGAGTTCAACGACTTGATTCTAGATAATAACGATCTGGAAAGAGAAAGAGGAATTACAATTGTTTCAAAAAACGTTTCAGTACGTTATAAAGATGTAAAGATCAACGTAATAGATACCCCAGGTCACGCCGATTTCGGTGGTGAAGTTGAGCGGGTACTTAAATTGGCTGATGGTGTAATCCTTCTGGTTGATGCCTTTGAAGGTCCAATGCCGCAAACCCGTTTCGTATTAGGAAAAGCGATTGATTTAGGCTTAAAACCTATTGTACTTGTCAATAAAGTAGATAAGGAAAACTGCCGCCCGGAAGAAGTTCAGGAAAACGTATTTGACCTGATGTTTAACCTGGGTGCTACTGAAGACCAACTTGACTTTGTGACTGTTTACGGTTCTTCAAAACAAGGTTGGATGGGTCCGGACTGGCAAAAACCAACGACAGATATTACCTATTTACTTGACACAATCATTGAGCAGATTCCAGAACCGAAAATTTCAGAAGGAACTACTCAAATGCAAATCACATCTCTTGATTACAATGCATTTGTTGGTCGAATTGCAATTGGTCGTGTTGCTCGTGGTACCATCAAAGAAGGCTCTACTGTATCATTATGTAAAGCGAATGGTGTTATCAAAAAAGTAAAAATTAAAGAGGTACAAATTTTTGAAGGTCTTGGCAAAGCCAAAGTTTCTGAAGTGTCTGCCGGGGATATTTGTGCAGTGACAGGGATTGATGATTTTGAGATCGGAGATACGATTGCTGATGCCGAAAATCCTGAAGCACTTCCAAGAATTTCAGTGGATGAGCCTACTATGAATATGCTCTTCACTATTAATAATTCGCCGTTCTTTGGTAAAGAAGGTAAATTTGTGACTTCACGTCACATTCGTGACCGTTTGCTTAAAGAAACTGAAAAGAACCTGGCTCTTCGTGTGGAAAACACTGATACTGAGGATAAATTCCTGGTTTTCGGACGTGGTATTCTTCACTTGTCGGTTTTAATCGAAACAATGCGTCGTGAAGGATATGAATTACAAGTGGGTCAGCCGCAGGTTTTGTTCAAAATTGACGAAAATGGTCAGCGTCTTGAGCCTATTGAAACCCTTGTTGTAGATGTTCCGGAAACAACTGCAGGAAAAGTAATTGAACTTGCTACGCAAAGAAAAGGTGAGTTGCTGATTATGGAACCTAAGGGCGATCTTCAGCACCTTGAATTTGAAATTCCTTCTCGTGGTTTGATCGGTCTTCGTTCTAACGTTTTGACTGCAACACAAGGAGAAGCTGTTATTACCCACCGTTTTAAAGAATTCTCTAATTTCCGTGGGCCAATTCCTGGACGTGTAAATGGTTCTATTATTTCTAAAGGAACTGGATCTGCCACAGGTTATACAATCGATAAATTACAAGACAGAGGTCGTTTCTTTGTTGACCCAGGTGAAGAAATTTACGGTGGTCAGGTGGTTGGAGAGCATAACCGTCCGAACGATATTGTTGTGAATCTTCAGGAAGCTAAAAAATTGACAAACATGCGTGCGTCGGGTTCTGATGATGGCCTTCGTATTGTTCCGAAAATCAACTTCTCATTGGAAGAATCCATGGAGTATATCCAAAAGGATGAATACCTGGAAGTTACACCGGTAAGTATGCGTATGCGTAAAATCTATCTGGAAGAAAATGATAGAAAACGCAACGAGAAAAAAGCTGAAATGCAATAAAAAAGAAAGTAAATAAGTAAACGATAGAAAGGAGGTGGCTACGGCCACCTTTTTTCGTTTTCAGTATATAAGTCTATCTAAATCTTTTTTATTGGTTGTTAAGCCATCTATTTCTCTCCAGTGTTTTTAGCCCATCTTGGCTATCTATCAGAAGACGGATGGTTTCATAATTGGCACTTATATCGACGGTTAATCCAACAAACTCCAGGGCACCGTTGAGTCTTTCCTCTAGCGGAGTATTTCCTTCAATACATTCATGCCAGTACCAGTCGAGTTTTTCACCTGTAACTTCTTCCGCAATTGATTTATAATCATCCAGGGAATAACCGACAAATGGTTTACCGAATCGTTGCCACAACAACCTCATTATGTCATCCAGGGAACGGGAATGGTTAAACTTTTTGCGGATATACAAGTCCAGAATCAATGCGGTTAGCGCACCTTTATGATAAACTGATACTTTGCGTTGTGGAGCTCCTTTGTCGTAACCGTCCAACCACAGGTCAAAGGATGATTCGGTCAGTGATAATGAAGCATTTCCGCTATTGCCGAAATGCCGGATCAGATATACTTCCAGTTCTTTAAAATACCCAGCATCATCCATCACTCCTGACCGCCGCAGGAATAAATCCCCGTAATAAGTGGTACATCCTTCCGCTACAAAACAGGTGGGAAAGTAGTTTTCTTTTGTGAAGTCATAAGGCAGCATTTCTTGAGGGCGAATACGGATAACATTCCATGCATGAAATAACTCGTGAGAACTTACGCCCAGCAGATCATGGTAAATTTCTTCATCCTGCGTATCCGGACCCAAAACCAGCATCGTGGAGTTACGGTGTTCTACCCCATGATAATAAGGTGTAGGTAAAATCATACATAGAAAATGGTAATCAGGCTCGGGAAACTCACCCATCGTCTCAATCTGTACACTTGAAAAACGTCTGAAATCATGGATGATTCTGTCCCAGTCAGGATTAATATTTCCTTCTATCCAGATATGAAAGTGGGTGTTTCCTATAAAATATTCATTGTGTTGCAGCCGGGCTGAAGCGATCAGAGGACTGTCTGCCAGCTGATAATAATCGTTGGCCATCAAATTATGCTTGCTTATTTGGGGCAACCCACAAGCAATATTGAAATGGGCTGGCAAGTCCAGTTCTACCTGGCAAGGCTCATGCATTCTTCCTTCGGTATACAAACAGCAATTAACAAAATTGAGATACATCATCTGGTCATCTGTATAACTGCTTCCGGCATTCTTAAGACAAGCGTAATAAGCATAGCTGATCCGAATTTCATCATGGCCTTCGGTGTCTATCTGCCATCTGTCCTTCGAAATTTTTCTCGATAGTAATACCTTTCCATCAGGAGCAGTAACACTGAAATTTTTGATATTTTTTGCAAAGTTCTGAATTTCGTACCTGCCGGGGCGCCATGCCGGGCATTGTACTTCTATGGATACCGCAGCTATATTTTTGACTGTATATATAATTTGCAGGTAATTAGGTTCTTCTTTCGAGGCTGAAATATAATAATGCATAGTAATTGAGTAATCTCATTTGTTGGAAATCTGAAGAAATAATCTCTATTTTAGACAAAAAATATTCCCCTTTTCGTTTTCTAATAACAGAGTAAAAGTAATGACAAATTTTATGAAAAGGATTTCCCTCCTATTGATAACACTGACAGCTACATTTTTTTCATTGGCGGTGCAAGCACAGGATGACTATTATAGGCCAAAAGATACAACAGCCACAAAACCTGCTGAGAAAATAAGTACGATGCAAGTCCCTGATAAAAAGAAAGATAACCTGGTAAAGATTGAGAATTCTGAAAAAAAATTCGAAGATCGGCTCAGGGCAGGGGGGAGCTTTGGTTTGAGATTTGGAGGTGTAACACATATTAATATTTCACCTGCTGTGGGTTATGAGCTGACCGAAAAACTGGTAGCTGGTGTGGGGGGTACCTTTATGTGGTATCGGTACCGATACTATGACACCAATACCATTTATTATGGCGGCAGGACTTTCCTGATGTACTCAGTCATTCCTCAGATTAATCTGAATGCCGAATATGAAGCGCTGAATGTTGAAAAAGCCTATCAGAAAAGAACATGGATCGGATCACCGATGATTGGTGCTTCCTATACCCAGCCAATCGGAACAAAATTAGTGAAAGGAGTACACCTCACACTTTTGTATAATCTCAATTATAACAATCAGGTAGATTACAGTGCAGGTCCTGCGGCTGCACGTAATATCTCTCCTTATGCCAGTCCATGGGTGTTCAGGGTAACTTTCCTTTAAACTTTTTCAGCCACTTTTTCTTTTAGCTGCATGAGTTCATCACGATACCGGGCTGCTTCCAGAAAATCCAGATCTTTGGCAGCAGTTTCCATTTTGCGTTGGGTTTCCTGAATCAGTTTTTCCAGATCAGATTTTCCCATATACTGTACCACCGGATCTGCGGCAATTCGAACTTTTTCCGGCTCCACATAGACCCGTTTAGGTTTAGAATCAGCTACCGAGGTCTGTTCCATAATAGCCTCTCTTGATTTTAAAATGGTGCGTGGAGTAATACCATGCTCCTGATTGTAAATCATCTGAATAGCCCGCCTTCTTTGGGTTTCGTCAATTGCTTTTTCCATAGAGCCAGTAATACGATCGGCATACATTAACACTTTACCATTTTCGTTTCTGGCTGCTCTGCCAATCGTTTGGATGAGTGATCGAATGTCACGAAGAAAACCTTCCTTATCAGCGTCCATAATAGCCACCAGTGATACCTCAGGTAAATCCAGACCTTCCCGTAAAAGGTTTACTCCCACTAACACATCAAAAACTCCCAGTCGAAGGTCTCTCAAAATCTCCACCCTGTCCAGGACTTTAACTTCTGAGTGAATATATCGACAATTAATACCCACGCGGTCAAGATATTTAGACAATTCTTCAGCCATACGCTTGGTCAGCGTTGTGACTAATACACGCTCATTCTTTTTAATTCTTTGATTAATTTCATCCAAAAGATCATCAATCTGATTTAAGCTGGGCCGTACCTCAATTTCCGGGTCAAGTAATCCCGTGGGGCGGATAATCTGTTCGACCACCACACCATCCGACAAGCGCAATTCATACTCTGCCGGTGTGGCGCTGACAAACACCGTCTGGCCGGTTAACTCCTCAAATTCCTGAAATGTCAGCGGACGGTTGTCCAGAGCGGAAGGAAGGCGGAAACCATATTCAACCAGGGATTCTTTGCGGGAGCGATCACCTCCCCACATCGCTCTGATCTGAGGCATCGTAACATGACTTTCGTCTACTACAACCAGGAAATCTTCGGGGAAGTAATCCAGCAGACAGAAAGGTCGTTGTCCGGGTTGCCTTCGGTCAAAATATCTGGAGTAATTCTCAATTCCGGAACAATAGCCGAGTTCCCGCATCATTTCCATATCAAATTCAGTCCGTTCTTTTATCCGTTCTGCTTCAGACAGTCGGCCATCTTTTGTAAAATACTTTATTTGTCCTACCAGATCATCCTGAATTTCCTTGATAGACTGGTTCAGGACATCGCGGCCCGTTACAAAGAGATTTGCCGGAAACAGGGCGATTTGAGATTCTGAAGATAATTTTTTGCCTGTGATCGGATCAATTCTTTGAATCTCATCAATATCATCTCCAAAAAAAAGAACGCGATAGGCAAAATCTGCATATCCGGGAAAAATGTCTACCGTGTCTCCTTTTACCCTAAAAGTACCACGTGTAAAATCAGCATTGGTGCGGCTGTAAAGTATTTCTACCAATTTGAATAGAAACTGATTGCGACTAATGGTCTCGCCCACCTTTATTTTAATAATACTTTTTTTGTATTCGATGGGGTTTCCAGCGCCGTAAATACATGAAACAGAAGCGACCACGATCACGTCTCTTCTTCCACTCATCAGCGACGAAACCGTTGAAAGTCTTAGTTTGTCAATTTCTTCATTGATGGCCAGATCTTTTTCGATATAGGTGCCGGTAGTGGCAATAAAAGCCTCTGGCTGATAATAGTCATAGTAACTGATAAAATACTCAACGGCATTATTTGGAAAAAACTGTTTGAATTCTCCGTACAGCTGTGCTGCCAGCGTTTTGTTGTGGCTGAGTATAAGTGTAGGCCTTTGAACCTGCTGGATAACGTTGGCAACTGTAAAAGTTTTTCCTGATCCGGTTACTCCAAGCAATGTTTGGGATTCTTCCCCAACTTTAATTCCTTCTACTAGTTGCTGAATGGCCTGGGGCTGATCACCGGTAGGCTGATAATCCGAGATAAGTTCAAAGTTCATAGTCGAAATAGATATGGCTGTAATATAAGCGTTGGCTCAATCTTGTAATAACATCATTGAGGATAGGATTAGTTTCTTACAGAGCGGAGAAGAATAGTGATGAATGTAGCCAGCATAAAATACAATTTTTAATTGAAAGCAAGGGTCGGGTATAATTTTATTTTTAGAATGATGAATGAATCAATTCAAACATCTATATAAAATCCTGCAATTTTTGATGGATTTAATATTATAAAGTACTTTTCTTTACTCCATTCTAAAGTTTTTGAGTTAATTTCATCTACTAGTATAAACCAATGTGTTCTTATAATATCCTGTGCCTCAGAACAGTATCCTGATTCAAAAGAAGGGCTACCCATATTAAAATATGGATATATTATCCATATACCATCTTTTGATTGTATTAAAGGTATATCCCAATATTTTGCAGAAGCCTTAATATTTTTCACAATTTTTTTCTCATATTTCCTTGTAAGAGTTCCTTGAAAGATTATGTTTTTTATTTTTTTATCAGAATTTAGTTTGAAATAAAAAAAACCGAAGCCTGGTATTTTACACTTATCCATTGCTTCATTTTTAATATTCTTTTCTAAAAATTCATTTATAGTATAACGTCTATTCGTTTTAGAATTTAAAGGGCCATTAAAAGAGACTTCTAAATTCTGAGCGAGTGATTTAACCGATACTGAAGTTAGTATCAAAAATGCAAATATGCTACGGACAATCTTGACCATATAATTTTTGAATATTTCCATCCGTATTTAATAAATCTGTGATGCAAATGAAAAATCGGATTGATGCGGAAGGTCTCTCTCTACATCTGTTCCCTAAAGCTCTATCCAAAGTATTACTTTGGGAGTATTTAATAATCTATTGTCAGGTGGTTTCCAATACTATCAATATAGGTGAAACAATATTCGAGAGCTTCAGAAATCAAGGTAGTATAACTGGGAATCGCTGTTTACAACAATAATAATTACATACACGAAATCATTAATACCAGATAAATCAGATTATTTTTTAATATTTTCAGGCATTTAGAGATGTGAAATTCTACGGTCTTTTCCACAATTCCCAATAATTCGGCAATTTCCTTATTGGTCAAACCACTTCTGCTTAACTCAAAAACTATCCTGCTCTTTTCAGGTATTTGCTGCAACTGATACTCATATTGTTTCTGCACCTCGTTCACAAGGATGGATTCTTCTACTGTGTTGGTTGAATATCCCGCCAACAAGTCGGGATCAATTTCGCTGATGGAAGATTCATTGGAACCAATTGCTTTTCTTAACTGGGTAATAATCCTGTTTTTTAAAGCACCAAACAGATAAATATTCACATCCTTTTTAATCGTTATCCGATCTCTCTGAATCCAAAGCGTTACGAATAAATCCTGCACCAGATCCTCAGAAACGGCAGCGTCAGCCGTTTTTCTATACGCAAGTCTGAAAAGCGGAGTAGAAAACCTGTGATGAAGTTGTGTAAAAGCTTCCTTATTACTGTGCACTTTTACTTCATTCCATAAATCAAGGTCTTCCCAATGTGAATAACTGTTATTCATGGCTGAGTTGGAATACTATTTCAAAGATAATGAAATGAACTAATAAAAAATTATAAAAATTTCTTTGATTTTCACTAGGGTGGCCACCGGAATTTATGTCTTGGTAATAGAGGCTGATTTATAATAAATACAATTTACGCTGGAAAATATGGCAAAATTTCCTGTTACATCGGAATTATTAAAGCGTTATCTGGAGGGTGATTTAAACGAAGAAGAAGTGGAGGCAGTGGAAGAGTGGTATGCGCAACTTCCCAATCCTGAGGTATATGGATTACCCCCATTTGACAGGAATCAGCACCTGAATAAGGTACATAGTGAAATTAATTTGCTGGAAAATGAAACGGACACACTTTTACAACCGATTAAAACACATGGGATAGGGTGGCGTTATGTGGCTGCAGCTATGTTGCTACTGGCAGCTTTTGCAGGGTATAATTTTTTGAGTTCGTCTGAACGGTCTCCGATTGAAAAACAGCTGGCAAGTACCTCGGTAATTAGCAATCATAGTAAGCAAATTATGCGGTATATGTTACCAGACAGCAGTGTGGTATGGTTGAATCCCAATGCCGAACTGACCTTTGGTACCGAAGATTTTACTTTGGAGCATCGCCAGGTTGAAATTTCCGGAGAGGCGTTTTTTGAAATTAAACGTGATGAAGCACGTCCATTCCAGGTAGGAGTGGATAAGATGAATATTGAAGTGTTGGGTACTAGTTTTCACGTGAATGCCACTCCCGGAAAAACACAGTATGAAGTGGCGGTTATTACCGGAAAGGTTGCTGTATCAACTGCTGAAAACAGTAATCGTGAAAAGAATAATGTGGTGCTTCTACCTGAGGAAAAAGCGGTTTTTGAGGTCACTTCCGGTGAACTGACCACTACAAGGCTGCCCGAAAAAAGTGATCATGCGGTTACGTGGAGAAACGTTAGTCTTACTTTCGATGATGTAACACTTGGAGAGGTTGTGCAAAGGTTGGAAGCTAAGTTTGGCGTGACAATTGAACTGCGTAATCAGGCATTGAATACATGTAAGTTGAAGGCCGTTTTTGAAAATCAAAAGTTAGTGGAAATTCTTGAAATAACCTCCGAAATGCTGGAGATGAAATATGAGATTGACGAAGATATCATCCGATTGGATGGGAACGGTTGTAATTAATTAATAGTCCTTCGAATAAACTAACCTTAAAATTGTAATACTATATGAAATGAAATAGCCGGTAAATAATCAATACACGTTTCCTAAAAGCTAAGGAATATCAGGAGTGTTCGCGGCACTCCTGATAGATACCGAAGCACTTGAATAATCATAATCCCACCTGGATATGACTGTACTTCTTTTTGTTCATTTGGTAATAAACAAACGAAAATATGAATAATTTATCTAAACACAAGACTATAACTCTCATCATGCGCTTATCATTCTTGCAGCTCATTTTAGTGGGGGTCTTTGTTGTTGTTGCAAATGCCAGAGTTACTGGTGCGCAAGATCTTCTGGATAAAAAAATAACATTGAATCTGGAAAATGTGACCCTTCATAAGGCACTTGAAACCATTGAGCTGCAAACTAAAATCCGTTTTGCCTACAGCAGCAGTTTGATACCTTTAGCAGAAAAGGTAAATATTAAAGCCAATAATCAACCTCTTGTTGATGTGCTGAATGACCTTTTCACGGACCTGAATATAGAATATCAACCCGTAAAAGGACAAATCATGTTAAAGCGTATCAGAAAAAAGGCTTTATCAGATGAAATTCCGAAAATTTCCACAGAGAATTTACCGCTTGAATCACAAGCAATGGAATTGTTGGTCAGAGGTAAGATCACCGACGAAAGCGGCAATGCACTACCCGGTGTGAATGTGGTGGTCAAAGGTACCCAACGGGGGGTTACCTCTGGAATAGAAGGGGATTATGAGATTACTTTGAATGACAATGAAAATACATTGCTTTTTTCATTTGTTGGGTACCTGAGCCAGGAAGTAAATGTGGATAACCGTACCGCAATTAATATTATGCTACAGCCTGACCAGAAATCCCTGGAGGAAGTGGTGGTTATCGGGTATGGTACTGTCAAGAAAAGTGATCTTACTGGTTCTGTGGCACAGGTTAAATCCAAAGAAATTAACGCATTCCCCAACGCCAATGTTTTACAGGCTCTGTCTGGTAGAGCGCCTGGGGTACATATCAGGCAAAGCTCAGGTGCACCGGGTGCTGGAATTTCGGTACGGGTAAGAGGTGGGAATTCAATTTTAGGATCGAATGAGCCTTTATATGTCATTGATGGCTTTCCTGTAAATGGTAGCCTGACGCATCTCAATAATTCCGATATTGAAAGTGTTGAAGTGCTTAAAGATGCCTCAGCAACGGCGATCTATGGATCGCGGGGTGCTAATGGTGTGGTGCTGATTACTACGAAAAGAGGAAAGGCAGGTAAAACTGTGGTAGACTTTGAGACTAGTTTTAGTTCACAGAAGTTAATCAGGAAGCTTGATCTGATGAACGCCAAAGAGTATGCCATGCTCTATAATGAGCAGGCTATTAATGATAATATAACTCCTTTTTTCTCACAGGCTGATATAGATAGTTTTGGAGAAGGCTTTGACTGGCAGGATTTTGTTTTTCAAAGAGCTCCGGTACTTACCTCTTCCCTGAACGTAAGCGGGGGGAATGATAAAACCCAATTCTCCGTTTCTGGTAGCTTTTTTGGACAGCAGGGGATTGTAAAAGGAAGCAACTATAACCGGTATGCAATCCAGTCTAATGTTTTACACAATGTGAGTGAAAAGTTTAAAATCAATTTTTCCACATCGCTCAGCCGACTCATGACTGAAAGAAAAGACAGTGGTGGCGGTTCTCGTGGTAACTCAATGATCAACGCGGCTATATCAGCCCCTCCAACATTGACCCCTTTTAATGAAGATGGCTCTTATAGGGTGTTGTCAACGGCCTATCCGTTTATTGCCACGGATATTCGCAACCCCATTAATTTTATCAACGAGCAGTCCAGCCAGATCAAGGCCAATGTAGTACTGGCCAACTTGGCCCTGATGTATAACTTTACACCCGATCTGATGCTGAAAATTTCAGGAGGAATTGAAAATCGTGATGAAAGAACGGACAATTATACTACCACGCGATTTTTCAATTCACAGGGATCTGCCTCTGTATCTGCGGGTCAGTTTACGAGTTTGCTGAATGAAAATACACTGAATTACAATAAGACTTTCGGAGAAAAGCATTCAGTATCTGCCGTGGCCGGATTTACCTATCAGGATTTCCTGAATACTTCTCTCAATGGGAGCGGTACTGGTTTTTTAAGTAATATATTTGAAAGTAATAATCTAGGTGCATCCATGAACCCAGGTGTTCCAGGATCGGGTTACTCCAAATCTCTGGTACTTTCCTACCTCGGGAGGGTAAACTATGTATATAATGATAAATATCTGGTAACTGTCAGCATGCGGCGTGATGGCTCATCCCGATATAGTGAAGGTCATAAATGGGGTAATTTCCCTTCTGCAGCGCTTGCCTGGAGAGTATCGAATGAGGAATTCATGCGTAACAATACCTGGATCTCTGATTTGAAAGTTCGCACCAGCTGGGGTCTAACCGGTAGCCAGGCTATCGATCCCTATTCAACTTTGAATCAGCTCATTTCTGGTCGGACTATCTTCAACGATGACTACGCCAATACCTTTGCCCCCGGAACCAGGCTCCCCGGGACTCTCAAATGGGAAACAACAGCCCAGTTTGATTTGGGTGTGGACTTCGGGGTGCTGAGTAACAGATTATTAATTACCGCAGACTTCTACAATAAAAACACGAGTGATCTTTTAAGTACAGTGATCCTCCCGTCCTCTTTGGGATATACCAATACAATCCAGAATGTCGGTAAGATTCAGAACAGAGGTGTGGAGTTGGGGCTGGATGGAAAAATACTCACAGGCGCTTTTACCTGGGATATGAATGCGAATATTTCATTTAACAAAAGCAAGGTGCTGAGTCTGTACAATGGGGAAGATATTCTGAGAGATAACGTAGGCGTGATCATCATCAATGATGCAACCAGCATATTAAGAGAAGGAAGACCAGTGGGGCAATTCTGGGGATATCGTGAGATTGGGTACGATGAAAAGGGAGATATCATTTTTGAAGATATCAATAATGACGGTTCGATTTCACAAGCTGATAAAACTTATATCGGTGATCCTAATCCCAAATTTATATACGGTCTTAACTCGACCATGACCTTTAAGAATTTTGAGTTCAATCTGTTTTTCCAGGGTTCGCAAGGCAATGATATATTCAATGCAAGTGCCATTACCAATACGATGGATTACGGTTTTGGCCTGAATATGCCCAAATCGGTTTATAATCAACATTGGACCCCTGATAATCGTGATGCCCATTATCCACGCATTAGTCTCCGTACACCTACCCGGGTATCTGATCGCTATATAGAAGATGGCTCCTACCTGAGACTCAAAAATATTATGCTGGCTTATAATCTGCCAGTTAATAATCTGGGTGTAAAGGCATTTAGAAGCTTGCAGATTTATGCCTCCGGCCAAAACCTGCTCACATTTACCAAATATTCATGGTGGGATCCGGAGACCAATTTCCGGCTTGATCATAATACCTATCCGGCTGCAAAATCCGTCACGGTTGGTTTGAGAGTAGGTTTTTAAATAAGTCTGGCGATTTAATAATAATCATTATGGAAAATAGAAATATAAAACTAGTCAATAAGCTCTTTTACTGGTCAGCGTTGATGTTGTCAGTCGTGTTCATGAGCAGTTGCAAAGAGATGCTGATAGAAAAGCCAAAATCAGTGGCCGCCGAGGTGTTTTACAATACCCGGGAAGAAGTAGAAGCAGCTGTAAATGCCATCTATTCACCACTACGTGACGGTACCATGGCTAACTATATTGCCACACTTGAATGTCAGTCTGACTGGATGTATGGAAGAGGGAGCTGGGATCCTTTAAGTCAGTACCAAGGTCTGAATGATGCCAACATTACGCGGGTTGCAGGATTCTGGAATGCATTTTATCTGGCAGTCAGAAATGCTAATCTGGTTATCCAGAATGCACCTAACGGCAATGCCATCAGTAGTGAAGATATCAGTAAGCTGGTAGGCGAAGCTAAATTTCTGAGAGCCTTGACTTACTTTCATCTGGTCAGGAACTGGGGAGCCATTCCGCTGCGGACTGAAGAAAATATGATAGAAAAAGATTTACCCAAAAGTTCTGTTGAGCAGATTTATTCACTAATCATAAGTGATTTGTTAAATGCAGAAGCGAGCCTTCCTGATGTCCCGAATGCCATAGGAAGACCTTCGAAATGGGCCGCCAAAACGCTGTTGGCTGACGTTTACCTGCAACAGGAACGCTTTCAAGAGGCGGCAGACAAGGCTGAAGAAGTAATTCTAGCTGATAAATACAAGCTGGTTGGTGTTCAAAACAGGGAAGATTTACAGTATAAGCTATTTGGTCCTGAAATTTTGACAACTTCTGAAGAGATCTTTTATTTAAAGTATTCACGTCTGGCCAATCAGGGAAACTATATTCTCTGGATCTCTAACCATCCCAGCACCAATTTGTTCAATTTCGGTGGTGCTTATGCTGTTCATGGCGATCAGACCAATCCCAACTTCATCAACTGGGATAATGAAGATCTGCGCAAATCCCTCTGGGATAATATTGATTTTGGTCTTGGAAAAAATACACTCGTAAGTTCAAAATATGTTGATCCCAATGCCATAAGCCAGAATGGCGCAGGAAATGATTTACCTATATACCGCTATGCAGAAATATTGCTGATTTACGCAGAAGCTTCCACCCGAGCAGGCAATTCAGTAAATGAAAAAGCGCTGGAAGGGCTTAATCAGGTAAGAAGAAGAGCCTATGGTCTTAATCCGGAAGTTATTTCAGAACTGGATATTGAAAGCAGCATAGCGCCATCCGAATTCCTTGATTTGGTCGTCAGAGAGAGAGGGTATGAATTTCTCTATGAAGGAAAACGCTGGCATGAACTGAAAAGAATAAACAGAGTAGCTGAACTGATCCAGACAGGGAAAGGGAAAGCCGTCGCTGACAAACACTTGCTCTGGCCAATTCCTGTATCTGAAATGAATTATAATAAAGCACTTAATCCGGCCTCTGACCAAAATCCGGGCTATTAATTACAACTTGATAATGGAAAAAATGAAAAGAAGGTCGGCACTTGCTACTTTAGGATCTATTTCTCTGGGGATAACCGCACCTGTTTTGGGTAAAGGAGAATATTTGCAGGAACCCTATAAAATTATTAAGAAGTCCATTACGACGGATATTCTGGTGGTTGGTGGAGGTACTGCAGGTGTTATTGCAGCCATTCAAGCCGGTCGTGCCGGCAAGAAAATCATCCTGGTAGAAAATGGCAGTCAGCTCGGTGGCGTAACAACCACCGGGGGAGTGAATTTTCCAGGAATATTCTTTGCGTGGGGGAAACAGGTAATCGGTGGCATCGGTTGGGAATTAGTACAGGAGGCCGTGCAAATGAATGACGACCCCCTGCCCAATGTTTCAATCCCGCATGGTCGGCAGCATTGGCGACATCAGGTAAGGGTAAACGGACAATTATATGCGATGCTAGCCGAAGAAAAATGTCTGGATGCAGGGGTAAATATTCGTTTTTATGAAACTCCGGTCGCAGCCCGTTTCCGCAAAAACAATTGGGAAGTTACAACTGTCGGGAAAGGTACCGAAACAACGATTATCGCCAATCAGGTGATTGATTGCACCGGTAATGCTTTTACTACTTCCATTGCAGGATTTAATGTACTTCGTGAGGCTGAAATCCAACCAGGGACGCTGATGTTCCGTTTGGAAGGATATGATTTCGATCAACTTGACCTGAAAATGATCGAAGCCCGTTATGCTGAAGAAGTAAAAAAGGGATCCCTAAATAAAAAAGAATTCCTCAATATCACGGGTTTACTCAGAAGCAAAGGGGATAATGTACAACATATTGCAGGTGCAGATTCTACTACTTCCGAAACACATTCCATTGCTAATATCAAAGGTCGGACTTCATTGCTAAAGATGTTGCGATTTCTCAGGACCTTGCCCGGGCTGGAAAAAACAAAGGTAGGGGATGTGCAAAATGAAACTGCTGTCAGAGAAACCTACCGTATTGACGGACAATACCAGATTACGAAAGAAGATTATGTCACCGGCAAAATCTTTGACGATGCGGTTTCCTATTCCTATTATCCGATTGACTTACATGATGATAATGGCGTAATTCCTGATCATCTGGAAGATGGGGTGGTTCCTACAATTCCCCTGCGTGCGCTGATACCCAAAGGAAGTCGTAATTTTCTGGTAGCAGGTCGTTGCATTAGCAGTGACAGATTAGCGAATTCGGCATTGAGAGTACAGGCATCTTGTATGGGAATGGGTCAGGCTGCCGCAGTGGCCGCAGTGTTGGCAAATTCTTCAGGAAAATCTCCTGCCGATGTTCCGATTGAAAATATCAGGAAAATGCTAATTGATCATGGAGCGATTGTTCCGGTTAAAAGTTAAAAAAATGCTAAGAAATGTTCCGGCTATTCTGTTTTTGGTAATTATTCCCTTGCTTTTGGCAACAGGGTTTTCCGGCAAAAAAGATATCCGTTACTTTCATGAACCTCTGATTAATTTACCACCGGAATCTGTCATGGCAATTCCGGTGGCATTTCAGGATTCTCTGGGCGACGATACCTTATATCAGCGTTTATCTGCTCACGGACTACCTGTTTCTTACCATCGGAAAATAAGAACAAGCGTATGTTTCGATGGGTTGTGCCGCCTGCTGGATATTATAATTTACTGGAATCCGACAGGCAGCTATCTAGGTTTTGAATTACCTGACGGAGAATTTCTGAGTAAGGCTGAGCATGACCCGTTTACCGAACAGGAATATCAAAAATTGCATGGCATATTAAGTGATTCGTTATCTCCCCTGGGTGATTATTCATTTGCAGAGTTGGTGGCAGGTGGCGAAAATGCGGAAGGAGTAGACGCTGTATCTTCAGCTACTTTAACGGAAATTCAGGACTATGTTATTGCTGGTGCAGCATATACCACCTACCGCCTCTGGCATATTTATTACGGCATTACGCAAGCAAAAATTAATGAACTGACACGCAAAAGCTTTTCTGAAGAATTAGCACTGGAAATTTTAAGAGGTAAATCAATTGCTGATCAGATATGGGTATTGAATAATCTGCCTGCTATTCCTGTATACAGCGAACAACTAAGCAGCGTAATTTTTGATTTTATCAGTCATCCCAATCTCAACCTTGCGGAACGAAGTTTGAATGCGTTGAACAAACAGGCAGTGGAAACGGAAGCAAATCAGAAAAAACTGCTGGACTTATTTATCAATGGGGAATACGCATTAAAGAAGTCGGTTTTGAACAAGCTGAAACTTGCAGATAAGCCTCATCCGACCGTTGTAATGACTTTAGCTGAAATATTGCCTTCAATGAATGGCGATATAATCGGAAGTGTTCTTGACTTTTACACCGAGAAGGGAATAAATGAGGAGAATATTTTATTGAAGACTTCGGTTTTATTAGAAAATGAAAACCGCTTTATCAGTAAAAAAGCATATGATTTTCTGGTAAAAGTGAATTCGGATCATGCTGAAATCAAAAGAAAAATGTTGGAATATAGGAATCGAACGCGTTGAAAGGGTTGATTAAGTATAAGGGTAGACTGATTAAGCCAGTGCTTCTAAATAAGAACCGGTGATTTCGATTGTCTTTGCTTATTATCCTTCAATTCGCACAATTCCTATAAAGTATGGGAAGGGCAATCCCACGATCACAATCTCTTCCGATTCTTCCTGATTATGGCTTGAAAAGATAACTGGGAATTGTAAATATCAGATTCTTCATGACATTCCTTACGTTTACTTTGTTAATTTTAGGGTTACAGATGATGAATTTGTTAATCCGGAAAACAGGAAATGAAGGTATTATTATTAGAAGACGAGCCGAAAGTTATCTCCATTATCAAGCGTGGACTGGAGGACGAAGGGTTTGATTTTACTGTCGCCATGGACGGCTATACAGCCTTGCAACTGGCAGGTTTACATAAATTTGATATTATCATTCTGGATGTTATGGTCCCTGGTATTAATGGTTTGGAGGTTTGCGGTAATATCCGGAGATTTGATGCCAATGTGCCCATTCTGATTCTTTCAGCCTTGGACTCTTCGGAAGATATTGTCAAGGGTTTAAACCTGACTGCCGATGATTATATGACCAAGCCATTTAAACTGGCCGAGCTCCGGGCACGTATGCAAAACCTGGTCAGAAGATCCAGACGAAATATTATCGAAGACAATACGCTTTGGATAGCAGACCTGAAAATGAATCTGGTAACAATGGAAGTAACCAGGGCCAATAAGTCCATTTCGCTCACTGTGACAGAGTTTAAACTTCTGGAGTATCTACTGATTAACCAGCGTCGTGTGCAACAGCGACTGGATATCCTTGAGGCAGTTTGGGGACATGAGTTTAATATAGGCACCAATGTGGTGGATGTATATGTCAACTAAGATTGACAGAGGTTTTGAACCCAAATTGATCCATACGGTGGTGGGTGTCGGATATGTGGTTAAAGTGGCGCAATGAAGCTTTCTACCCAATATACACTCACCCTCATATTCACAGGGTTAATGGCAGTAATTCTACTGTCTATTAATATTATCATGTACAATATGTCTTCCAGTTACAGGCAGAATAATTTTTACAGAAACCTGGAAGATCGTGCCAAAACACTGGCAATTGCTTATCAGAATCAGGAATTTGACGCAAGGGTGAGGGAGTTGAATGAATATGATATCCATCGGATTTACGACGCAGAGGATAGAATTATTGAGTTGAATCTGGAAGAACCACTGACATTACCTGAACTGAATGAGCATACCAACAATAAATTTTTCAGTCAGATTCATTCCAAGGGGTATGCCTGGTTAAGACGAAGTGGAAAGTCGTTTGCCGGTGTGATGTATCATGATAAGATACAGGACCGCGAGTATATAGTGGTTAGTTCATCCATCGACATCAAAGGGAATGCATATCGTCAGAAACTGAAACTTGTTCTGGCAGGGGCTTTTTTAGTAGCGATCGTTTCAATGGTTATTACAAGCGTGGTGTACTCAAAAAAACTGTTTAACCCCATGCTGAGGATGCTCAATTCCGTGAACCGTATTTCCGGCGTAAATCTGAAAAACAAGAAGTCAGAAATTAATGACATAGGCGAAGTGGAAGATTTGAAAGATACATTGAATGATGTGTTGGTGCAGATTGAAAGTGCATTCAGTGAACAACAAAAATTTATTGGAAATACCACCCATTCTCTTCGGACGCCACTTACTATTATTTCAGGTGAGACAGAAATTGCAATGGCCATTACCGATCCGAATCATAAGGCCTATTTTTCACTTGAAATAATTGCTCAGGAAACGGAAAAACTCAACCTGATGGTAAGTACATTGCTGGAAATGGCGAAATTAAAACCAGCAAAAGACAGAGGGCACCGTCAATATGTAAGAATTGACAAACTGATTCATTCAGTGACCAGTCACATCGAAAGAATGGATCGTAATTATATTCTAAAAGTTGATTTTCATAAGGATGTGAAAACTTCCGGTATTCTGACAATCAAAGGAAATGAAACTTTGCTTAACCTGGCCTTGGGAAATGTAGTATTTAATGCCTTTAAATATTCTGACCACAAAAAGGTGAAAATCAAATGTAGTATAAAGGATAATGAGGTGCAGATCCGTGTAATTGACCGTGGAATTGGCATACCTGAAAGCGATATTGATAAAGTTTTTGTTTCTTATTTCAGAGCAAGCAATACAGATGAGCGCGATGGATTTGGTATTGGTCTGCCATTGGCAATGGATATAATCCGGCTGCATTCAGGAGAAATTCATGTTGATTCAAAACCCGGTCTGGGTACGGTATTCTCGATAGCCCTCCCACTTGCGCAGGAAGGTAAAGTCTGATGCAAGACGACATATTTTTTTAATTTTCTTTCCTTCCTGATCAGAATGAACAGCTTTTTAAGCTACTGGTTTCTAATCACTTTTTAATTTCATTCTTAAATGATCTTAATAGTGGGTTGATATCTTTCGCAAAACCTGCAGCAATGCAGACACCGCTTAGGAAGATTTGACCATGAAATAATGATTTGGAAAACAGTTACAACGGCTTTTGTTTGCCTGATAGGATTTTGCTCATTTACCTCCGCACAAAATGCACCAGAGTATGGTGGCGGATTCAAAATAAAACTGGACGATGATGATAAAAGTTATCTGAGGTTGATGTTTTGGAACCAGATCTGGTTCAGATCCATTGACATGAATGCCGGAACACAGGTGAACGGGCATGCTGTCAACAGAACCTACGATATTGGAGCGCGCAGATTAAGAATGATCGCTACTGCACAATTATCAGAGCGCTTCCTGATACTGGCACATTTCGGTGCGAATAACCAGAGTTTTATTAATGGAGGTGCAGCCGGAACTTCGGGGACAGGAAGCAATGGTGTGGGAAAGAAACCCGGAATATTCTTTCACGATGTTACCAGCGAATATGCAGTAATACCCCGTATTAACCCGGATACCGACAGGGTGAATCCTTTCAGTCTGTACCTCGGAGGAGGCTTACACTCCTATATGGGTATATCCAGAATATCCATGGTAAGTACCACCAATTTACTAACGCTTGATTCGCCCATTTTTTCCTTCCCGCTCGTGGAGCAATCAGATCAGTTTGTCCGGATATACGGGATGTATCTGAAAGGAAATGCAGGGAAAATAGAATACCGGCTGAGTCTGAATAAGCCATTCTCTACTAACCTTCAGCCGGTTACAGATAATGTGGCTGTTGATAATAACGGACTCAATAAATTATCGGTCGGCGGGTATTTTGAATATCAGTTCTTCGACAGAGAGTCAAACACGCTTCCGTTCAAAGTAGGAAGCTATCTGGGTACCAAAAAAGTAATGAATATCGGCGCTGGTTTCTACCAGCAAAGTGACGGGACCATCAGCAAGCAAAACGACCTGATCAAATCACATCCGATCAGTTTGAAGGCATTGGATTTCTTTTTGGATCTGCCCGTGGGCTCGCCCGCTAAAAAGCAGTCCGTTACCTCTTATACTGGTTTGTACCGATACGATTTTGGTCCCAATTACCTGAGAAATATGGGTACGATGAACATCGGATCTTTTGATGAGCGTTATCAGGGCACTCCTGCTCTGGCCGGTCCCGGAAATGCGTTACCGATGATTGGGACGGGGACCATCCTGTATAACCAGAGCGGGTTTCTGTTGCCAGACTTCTCCGGAAATGATAAAGTGCGCTTGCAACCTTTTGCTGGTTATGCCAGGAAAAATCTACAGGCATTGGAGAAGTCAGGGAATTACTGGGATTTCGGTGCCAATCTCCTTATTAATAATCATCATGCCAAAATTTCCGCACAGTATTCACTGCGTCCACACTACTTGTCATCCTCATTCATTGATGGGTATAAAGGACAATTTATCCTTCAGTTTCAAACGTATCTATAGACAAAATAAAATTCAAAAACTATGCATTTAAATCCAGTAGAAGCCGAGAAGTTGTTGCTGCATCTGGCAGGTGAACTGGCAGCAAAACGACTAAAAAGAGGCGTTAAACTTAACTATCCTGAATCAGTAGCATATATCACCGGCATTCTCATGGAAGAGGCGCGTGATGGTAAGAAATCTGTCGCTGATCTTATGCAATACGGCACCCGCCTTTTGAAACGAAATCAGGTGATGGAGGGTATTCCGGAGATGATTCATATACTGCAAATTGAAGCTACATTTCCGGACGGAGTAAAATTAATCACAGTTGATCACCCGATCAGGTAAACCTAACGTAACTGAACATGATACCAGGAGAATATATTCTGAGAAAAGAAGAAATCAAAGCAAATGTCGGCCGTAAAACAGTGCGTATTGAAGTAACCAATACCGGCTGAAGATATTCTACATGATATGGGAGTGTTCAGTATCATGTCATCAGATAGCCAGGCCATGGGACGAATTGGTGAAACCATTGCAAGAACCTGGCAGACTGCCCATAAAATGAAGGTTCAGCGTGGCCCGCTGAAAGAGGATGAAAAATCAGGAAATGATAATTTCAGAGCGAAACGCTACATCGCCAAATATACGATTAACCCCGCTCTGGCGCATGGAATTGGTCATCATGTGGGTTCAATCGAAAAGGGTAAAATTGCCGATCTGATACTCTGGGATCCAGCGATGTTTGGCGTCAAATCAGATACAGTGATCAAAGGCGGACTGGTAATTGGCGCGAAAATGGGCGATCCTAACGGATCAATCGCCTATCCACAACCATTGATCTACCGGCCTATGTTTGGATCTTTTGGAAAATCCATTGGCAAATGTTCATTCAACTTTGTCTCGCAGGCTTCATTGGATAATGGAAAAATAGATCGTCTGGGGCTAAGCAAAAAGTCGCTGGCTGTGAAAGGATGTCGCCAGGTATTTAAGAAGGATATGATCCATAATGGGGCCACCCCGAAGCTGGAGGTCAATCCGGAAACCTATGAAGTAAGAGCAGACGGGGTATTACTTACCTGTGAGCCTGCAAAAACGTTACCAATGACACAACGCTATTTTTTATTCTGATCAAATCAAAACGGTGGGTCTGTGCGCAGGCTCACCGTTAAATAAAAGAGGAATGATACGAATTATCGGGATTCCGGAAGAGATCAAACCGATGTTTTCCGGGAAGGAAGAATGGGATATATTGGAGTTGGATTGGTTTGAAACCGCTCGCACTACGCTCCGTAAATATACAAAAGGCAACCGGGAAGTAGGGATCAGAAAGAGTAGTGTGCCTCTGTCTGATGGACAGATTATCTACCAGGATTCCGATTTAGTTATTTCAGTATCTATCAGGCCAGTCAGCTGTATCGTCTTCAGACCCGGTACTTACCGCGATATGAGTATCATCTGTTTTGAAATTGGAAATAAGCATATCCCCATTTTTATTACAGAGGACGCAGAAGTGATCATTGAGTTTGAGCGTCCGTTGTTCCGCTTACTGGAACGTTTTGGTTTTGAACCCACGCAAGAAGTAAGAAAATTATTGAAGACACACTCATTAACCATCAACAACCACAGGAAAGCGGTGGCAACACCGATTCTGATAAAATTAAAGACATGATGAACCCGTTTCTTACCTTATTACAGATCAATGATTCAATGTTCCCGATTGGTGGATTCAACCATTCCTATGGGTTGGAATCATATGTGAGTCAGGGTATTGTGCACAATACGGAGACGGCAGCCCAATATGCTGAAAATATGCTCAGGGAAAGCGTTTATTATAATGATGCTGCCTTCCTCCTGAAAGCCTGGGATTTATTGGAAAATAAAAAAAGTACGCGCCATTTTGAACAGCTCGACGAGTTGATCACAGCCTTGAAGCCCGCCCGGGAAATCAGGGAGGCAAGCCGTAAGCTGGGCATACGTTTTCTGAAAGCAACAGGTGGATTGATGAAGATTCCACGGGCAAAAAATTACCTTAAAAAAATTCAGGAAGGCCAGCTTTATGGCCATTATCCGGTGGCGTTTGCAATCGTTGCATTTGCTTCAGGAATTGATAAAAAGACCGCGCTGAGTGCCTTTTATTACAACATACTTAATGGAATTGTTACCAACTGTGCCAAGCTGGTTCCGATTAGCCAAAACGATGGGCAAAAGATCCTCTTCAGTCTTCAGCCACTGGTTAATACGCTGGTTGAGCAGCAGGAAAACATGGAGGAGGAGTTGCTAGGTGTGGGTTGTATCGGGCAGGAAATCAGGTGTATGCAGCATGAAAAGCAATATAGCCGGTTATACATTTCATAAACTAGAAAACAGGCAAACATATGGAAAGAAATCACGTTAGAATCGGTGTGGCAGGTCCGGTAGGATCAGGTAAGACAGCCCTGATTGAAAGACTTACCCGCAAGTTGAAAGATGAATACTCGATTTGTGTTGTTACCAATGATATTTATACCCAGGAGGATGCACAGTTTCTTCAAAAAAACTCCAGTTTACCCGCCAATCGAATAGCAGGAGTTGAAACCGGAGGATGCCCTCATACTGCTATTCGTGAAGACGCTTCCATGAACTTGGAAGCAGTCGAAGACCTGGTTGCATTGCACCCGGATACACAGATAGTTTTTGTGGAAAGTGGAGGGGATAATCTTTCGGCTACCTTTAGCCCCGACCTGGCCGATGTTACCATATTTGTTATTGATGTGGCAGAGGGTGAGAAAATCCCTCGAAAAGGAGGGCCGGGGATTACCCGCTCGGATTTGCTGCTGATCAATAAAATTGACCTGGCTCCTTATGTCAACGCTGACCTTTCAGTAATGGAAAGAGATGCGCGCAGAATGAGGGGAGAAAGACCGTTTCTGTTCACCAACCTGATGACACTCGAAAATCTGGATAAGGTAATTGAGTGGATCAAGAAATATGCGCTCCTTGAAACCACCGAAAATTATGCTCAAAAGTAAAATTTCAGTAGTTGGCTACGAAGAAAATGGAAAAACCTTATTAGGGGATAGTTATCACAATGCCCCTTATAAGATCATCCACTATGGTTCCAAAAATTTGCGGGACCATCTGGAGATGATCATGATGTGTGCTTCTCCGGGAATGATGGAAGGTGATGAACTGGATATTGATGTGGAGGTGAATAAATCGGCACAAATGAGGCTTTATACGCAGTCGTTCAGTAAAATACATCCGACGGGTGACGTAGGTGCAGTACAACGCATGAATGTCAGGATTCAGGAAAAGGGCCTGTTTCATTTTATTCCTCACCCGGTGACTCCTTTTCATGACTCCACTTTCCGAACGACCAACACAATCCATATGCAACCTGATTCTACCCTGATCTGGGGTGATATCATTGCTTCCGGAAGGGTACATGTGGGTGAATCGTTTGACTTTAACCTATTGCATTCAGTTACGAAAATATATAGAGGGAAAAAGCTGATCGTCATGGACAATCAACGGCTGACCCCCAAAAAACATAATCTGCAGTCTATTTTATATTATGAAGGTTTCACGCATCAGGCTACCCTGATATACGTGTCTCCTTTTGGGGATTTGCTGAAAGAGGAACTGGATGAAATACTGGCCGGACAATATCAGGAAATTACTTTTGGATTTACCCAATGCGCTCCTGATGCAGTGATGATCCGGGCCATGGGTAATGACGGGGAGCTCCTGTATGAATGGCTTTCGGAAATGGGAAGATTATGCTGGTCTTTTACTCAATTCCAACTGGAACAGGAGAAAAAATTACAGCAGGAGGTCCTGGAACCAATGGACGATGCAGAAACGGCATTAAAAGACCAAGCCTATGCATGAAATATCAATAGTTCGTCAGATTTTTTCAACACTGGAAGAAACTTATCTGGAAAGTCATGAAAAAATTGTGAAAGTTGAAATTGAAGCCGGGTTGCTGAGTAATATTCAACCCATCCTGATCCAGAACGCATTTGAGGCGATCTGTGTGGAAGAACCACATCTTCGACAGGTAGAACTCGAGGTGAGGGTGTTACCCATCGTAGCATTTTGTAGTCAGTGTAATCAAGATTTTGAAGTAAAGTTTCATCGCTTTGTATGTCCCTGTGGTACTCCTTCCAAAAAAATAACGCAGGGAGAAGAGTTACAGATTGCCAAAGTTGATTTTAAAGAATAATCTTAACTAGTTATATCAATTATGAATACTATAAATCCCAAGAGTAATCGAATGCCGGTAGGCACGGTGCAGTCTGATCATACTACTTTAAACCTGTTAAAAGCCAATGATTTCGTGGCAAAAGCAATCAGAGAAAAACTTTCTGATGTTTTGGTGGTGAATATCTGTTCTTCGCCAGGAAGCGGCAAAACCACCCTGATGCAGGAAACGGGGAAGCTGCTTCGCGACAAACTGAATATCGCTGTATTGGTTGGGGATCCGGAAACTGACCGTGATGCCGTTCGTATGAAGGACGTAGGTATTAACGCACTCCAGATTGTGACCGGAGGTATGTGTCATATCGAAGCCCAAATGATCCTTCAGGCGCTGGATCATATTGACCTGACCGGCGTGGATTTGTTGTTTATAGAAAATGTAGGTAACCTGGTTTGTCCTGCTGCTTTCGATCTGGGAGAAGACTTCCGGGTAACTGTCATTGCTTCTACCGAAGGTGACGACAAGCCTAAGAAATATCCGCGCATGTTCCTCACCAGCGAATTGATGATTGTTTCCAAAGCCGATTTGTTACCATACGTGCCGTTTTCAGTGGAAGCGGTCACCAAAGACGCACGGGATGTCAATCCTACGCTGGATGTCATCGCTTTGAGCAGCTTGAAGGGCAACGGACTGGAGGAATGGTGTGATTGGCTTATTGCTAAAGTAAATGAGAAAAAAGCGGCTTTGGCAGTTTAAGAAATAAATTTGGTGGGAAGGCACGTTGTCATAATGGCGCGTGCCTTATTTTAATTGGAGCGTTATGAACAGTCAGGATAAAGCCATGGAAATTAGAGCAGGTGCCGCAATCAGGAAACAGACTGGAAAGCTGGAAAGTGGTAATGTACATATCCTCGAAATTGAATGGTTTGAAGCAGGTACGACACTGCTGAGAAGGAAAACAGATAAAGGTGTTCTGGTCATAATTAAAAAGAATGCTTTAGATATTTATAGTCAGGAAGATGTGATTTATCAAAGTGAGGAAATGATAGTAATTGTCCGGATACGGCCATGTGAAACGATCGTCATATATCCATCAAATTTGGGGGAAGCGGGTAAAATCTGTTTCGAGATCGGAAATCAGCATATTCCCATTTTTATAGGTGAAAACAATGAAATAATGGCAGCTTATGATGCGAGATTATATGATTTGCTGCTTTCAGGTAATTTTAATATCAATCTTGAGTCCCGGATTTTAGAACCAGCCAGGATGATCAGGGCGTATGGAAATCATCTCCAATAATCCCGGGGGAAAAGCCTTTCTAATCAAATTTTAATTTCGTTCTAATGCTGTTTTTAAACAGCTTTAATCAGTCCTTCCTATTCTTGTATCTGGATACATGAAATAGTTGGATATGGATATTTGGAAGATTTCAGTAAGTAGGTGTCTGTTGCCATTTATTCTGTTGGCATGGCTTGGAACAGGCTGCAGACAACCCATTGCGGAAGATTCAGTTGGAAGCGACAAATTAACAGCGATCGACAGCCGGGGTGTACAGATTATTCTACAGCAACCTGCCCGCAGAATCGTGGTATTATCGCAAGGTGGGTTGGACGGGCTGTATATGCTGGGCGCTAAAAACGCCATTGTCGGTATACAGGCCAGTATTTATACCAATCCCGATACATTCCATTATTTTGGTTTGCTCGATGAGCGAATCGCTGCTCGTGAGATAGCCTCTCCAGGGCATTGGGGACATTCCACCAATCTGGAAAGTGTAGTCAGGTTAAACCCTGATCTGGTTATCCTCGAATCTTCACAGACTGATCAGATTACAATTCTTGAGAAAATGAACTTCAACGTTTTTGCTATTGAAGGCAGGAACAATGAATCCATGTTTACAGAACTAATCAACCTGGGTATATTAACAGGTACCCAACCACGTGCGGAAGAACTCATTAAGTATACCAGAGACCAGTTCAGTGACATTGTGAGGTTTACAAGCCAATTTGAAAAAAAGAAAAGTATATACTATGCATGGTCTGGTGGAAGGGTGTATTCAACCTCCGGGCGTGGTGGTCGCATAGGACAGGCGATGGATTTGGCAGGAGTAGAAAATGCTTGCCCTTTTGATGTAGATGTACCCAATGTAAATCCCGAAAACCTGGTGGTATGGAATCCCGATGTGATTCTCCTCTGGAATTCTGACCCGGACCTGTTATGGGCAAAAAAGGAGCTTTCCAGTTTAAAGGCCATTCAGGACAAGCAAATTCTTAAATTAAATCCATCATTTTTTTACGATCCTCATACCCTGAAGATTGTCTTGCTGGCCCGTGAGTTGAATCAGTTTTGCTATGCAGCAGCAGACGAAGATGATCTTTTGATGATCAGAAAAGAAACCATGCAAATGTTGTATGGTGATGACTCGCATAAATTTTTCTTATGATATTCTTCCTGAAAAAGTTTCTTATATATGGTTTGCCCCTGCCATTGTTATTATTTTCACTAACTATTGGGCCGGCAGATAGTTTTTCTTTTCAAGTCTACACTGATTGGTTCAGATACTTATTAGGATGGGAGGTCCAACCTTCCCCGGAAGTGCTTATCCAATGGAATATTCTTGAAAATATCCGCCTTCCACGCATTCTTTTGACTTTTATGATTGGTGCCGGTTTAGCGGTATCAGGAGGAGCGCTACAAGCAATTTTCAGAAATCCACTGGTTGACCCTTATGTATTAGGGATATCTTCCGGTTCAGCTTTTGGTGCAGCCCTTGCCATTGCATTTCCGTTGATCTCAATTAATTTATCAGCTTTTGCTTTTGGTGTTGCTTCAGTAATACTTACTTACGGTTTCTCGTTTTCTAACCGTAACACATCTATCGTGGCCATCATCCTTTCCGGAATGATCGTCTCTGGTATTTTTACCGCTTCACTTACGGTTGTCCAATACCTCAGTGATCCTTACAAACTTCAGGCCATAGTTCAGTGGACTATGGGCAATCTGCATCAGGCATCCTGGGAAAAAGTTCATATTGCCGGTTTCTCGGTTTTAGCAGGTATAACCGGCATATATCTGATGCGCTGGCGGCTCAATTTACTGGCACTCGGTGATGATGAAGCCAAAGCCATAGGGGTAAATCCTTTGCGTGACAAAATATTATTGGTTGGATTTGCTACGCTGGTGACCTCTGCCGCAGTAGCGGCCGCGGGTATAATCAGTCTCTATGGGCTTTTTGTTCCCCATCTGACCCGCATGCTGGTAGGGCCCGACAATGTCAGGAATGTGCCGGCCAACATATTTTTTGGGGGGTCATTTCTACTGATCATTGATAACCTTTCAAAGTCACTGCTCGAATTTGAAATCCCTATTGGCATTTTTACCATGCTGTTGGGAGCGCCGTTTTTCTTGTTTCTGCTGAAAAAAAATAAAGTAAACTGGGTATGAAAAAAGAAGCTGTATCAATTTCTAATCTGTCGTTTTCGGTGGGTGGCAGACAATTGCTTGACAACGTTTCATTGTCGGTAGAAGCTGGTAGTCTGACCATTCTACTGGGGAAAAATGGTAGTGGTAAGTCAACTTTATTTAAAATTATTTCAGGGTTAATCCCATATCAAAGTGGAGATGTTTTACTTTTTGGACGCCAAAGAAAGCACCTGAATTACAAAGATTGTGCTCAATTATTGGGTTTCCTCCCCCAATTCCATAAGGCAGTATTCCCCTTTAAAGTAAGGGAGGTATTGCTCACCGGAAGGGCTGCCTTTTCCTTTTTTGCACCCGGGAAAGAAGATATAAACCGGGTCAATGCAGTGTTGGAGGAGATGGAGATTAGTCACCTGGCTGACAGGTCCTATACAGAATTGTCCGGTGGGGAACAGCAACTGGTGATGATTGCCCGGGTACTCATTCAAAATCCTCCATTTATCATGCTGGATGAACCTACCAATCATTTGGATACCTACTACCAGGTAAAAGTAATGGATAAACTGCAGCAGCTAAAACAACAGGGAACTACCATTTTCTGCATCATGCACGATCCAAATCTGGCAGCGCTGTATGCAGATACATGCCATTATATTGAAAAACAAAAAATTATAACCTGGGAAAACCAGTCAGACTATGGGCTATTCCTCGAAAGAATATATGGTGTGCCTTTTGAAGTGTTGGACTTCAGACAAAAAAAGCTGGTCACCCCAAAACCGTTTCATTTATGAGTATTTCAATTCGTCGTGCTGAGTCTCAGGATATTCAAAAAATAGTTTCCTATGTATGCGATTTTCGCAAACATCTTTTCCCTATGATTGATCATACGGAAGTTCCCCGGGATCTGAAAAGCTTTCAGGAAACTTACCTTGATCATCCATACGGTATGTTCATAATGCTTGAAAATGAAAAGAATGACCTGATAGGTACCGTGGGCATGATGGCCTATAATCACAGGTTTAAGCATTTTGACATTTCCGTGCATCCAGTCAGTGAAGTGGTAAAACTCTATGTAGCCCCGGCTTACCGTAGACAGGGATGGGGCCAAAAGCTTTATTCTTTTTTAGAAAAGGAGGCCGCTTTTCAAAAAGTGAATCACCTCTATCTGCACACACATCCTTTTTTACCCGGCGCCGAAAAATTTTGGAAACAGCAGGAATTTGTCACGATTATCCAGGATTCCACTCCTGTTTTCGAGACAATCCATATGTATAAAAAGCTAATTGGATGACAAAAGTGAAATTCCCCCTATATGTATATCGCCGGATGTATCTGGCAGTTTTTTTCTGGATGTCTGTTTTCGGATTACAAGCAGGTCAGATCCGGGGAGAGATTGTAGATGAACAGGGGAGCAAGTTGCCGGGTATCGCCGTGAAAGTGAAAGGCATGACTATAGGAACTATTTCCGACAATAAGGGAATATTTATTTTGGACACGCCAGTGACAGATAATCCTGTATTGATATTTTCAGGAATAGGATTTCAACGGAAAGAGGTATCCGTACCTTCAATTGATTCAGTCATGGTGGTGAAAATGCAACCTGCAGATTATGAATTGCAAAGTGTACTGGTGATGGGCCGTAAAGAGCGGAATTATTTCAATTCTACCAGTTTTTTAGGTACACGTACTGCGAGTAAAGTAACTGATATCCCGCAGTCGGTATCTTCTGTTACCAAAGAATTGATGGAAGACCTTCAGGCTTTTCAAATCACAGATGTTGTGGGGAGTATGGCGGGAGTCAATACGTATTCAGCATACGATGATTTGACAATCAGAGGTTTTCGAAGCGGGTTTGATTCTGGCTTCCGTCTGGTGAATGGTCTTCGTTCGGGTTATGGTTACGGGACGAGTTATTTTCGTATACCACTGACAGTTAATCTGGAAAGCATTGAAGTATTGAAAGGACCCGGCGCTGCTCTTTTTGGCGATATCAGTCCGGGAGGAACTGTGAATATGGTAACCAAAAAACCATTGGACGAAGCGAGGCAGGCGGTTAATTTCTCCACAGGTAGTTTTAATACCATTCGTACTACAATGGATCTGACCGGACCATTTGGTTCGGATACGACATTGCTGTATCGCCTCAATGTAGGATACGAGGATACCCGGACCTTTCGGGATGTAAACAACAGGTCGGTTTACATGGTGGCTCCCACAGTGACTTTTAGGCCAACAACCCATACCACGATCAATGCCGAAATGGTATTGAGCAACTTTAAAGGTTATCTCGACAGAGGTATTAGTATCAGAGGTGGCGATTTGTATGGGTTGCCCAGAAGTTTTACGCTCAGCCAGCCCAGTGATTATTTCAATGTACGTGACGTATCATTCAATGCATCCGTTCTTCAAAAAATCAATCGTAATCTCTCGATGAACTTTTCGTACCTCAGGTTTCAATATCATGAGGATTTGTCTGAACACAGAACCTTGAACTCCTATGCCGATTCACCACTGAATACAATCATGAATGTCAGGTATCTGGAGAAAAAAATTCATGAGTCTACTGATAATTTTTCTGCGTATCTGAACGGGAATTTTTAGGTTGGCAATGTTCGGAATGACCTGGTAGCAGGCGTGGATTTCATACGCTATGAAACCGATAAAAACGGATACCAGTGGGAGGCGCGCCATCAGATAATTGATCATGAAACCAAGCCACTTACCTTTGATCTGAATAACCCTACCTACGAGTTAAAAAATGTCAGCAATTATGTAAGAATGGCTATTTCTCCCTTTTTTGTCGATTATTTGAATACTTCCTATCAGACCACCGGTTTGTATTTGCAGAACCATATCCATTTTTCTTCCCGATTGAAATTACTGTTAGGGATCCGCCATGAAAGGTTTCAGGATAAAAGGAAATATGGGAACAATCTGGAAAATATCAGCCAGACCTCCTGGAATCCAAGATTGGGCTTAACGTATAAAGTATTACCAGATCTTACTTACTTTGCCAGTTATTCACAGGGATTTAAGCCTGTAAGCCCCGAGTTTATCCGTAATCCAGCCAACTATGGTAAAAATGATCCCTTCAGAAGTGAATCCAGTTATCAGGCCGAAACCGGTTTGAAAGCGGAGTTATTCAAAGGGCGTTTGTTTTCAACTTTTTCTATGTACCAGATTGAACGGAGTAACATGCTGGTGAATACCGGGCAGGTAACAGACAATGGGAATCCGGTTTACAGACAAAACGGAAAAGTAAGATCCAGAGGCTTGGAAGCAGAAGTAAACGGACAATTATTAAGAGATATGAATATTTCGGTCAATTATGCCTTCAATCAAACCAGTGTATTGGATACTGACCTGGAAGCTGAAAAAAATATGCCATTAGCAAATGCTCCCAGGCATTCCGCAGGATGGTGGATAAAATACCATCTTCCCATCCCAAAACTTCGTGGCGCAGGTGTTGGATACGGGGGGCAATATGTGGGTGAACGGCGAATGGAAAATATGGAAATTAACTCAGCAGGAAAATTGGAATGGATGTATTGGCCCAGCTATATGTTGAATAATGTCTCCGTGTTTTACAAAAAAAACAAATACGGCATTTCACTCAATGTCAATAACATTTTTGACACATACTATTATATGGGAGGATTTGAATATGCACAGGCTTTCCCGGGTAGTGGCCGAAACTGGATGTTGTCGGTAGGGTATAGCTTTTAAGTTTTATTACAGTAATTCATATTGCTATGAATCTTTAAGACACAGGATAGATTACATTTTAAAACCCTGTGATTGCTATGCAGAACATGCCTGTCAATTTTTGCCTGTTTCTATTTTTAATAGCTACAGTTATTGGATGTGCCTCCAAGGAAAATCCAGACAATTGGCCCGAATATCTCGGTGGCCCTGACCGCAATCATTATTCAGGCCTACAGCAAATATCCACAACCAATGTGAATAATCTGGTGAAAGCATGGGAATTCAATACAGGCGATTCCGGGGAAGTTCAATGTAATCCGATAATTGTAGATGGCGTTTTATATGGCGTTACAGCCCGCAATCAGCCTTTTGCTCTAGATGCTGCCACCGGGGAAGAGCTCTGGCGATTTGCGATACAATCGGTTTCCAATTTTAATATTAACCGGGGTGTAGCCTATTGGGAGGATAAAAATGAGAAAAGAATCCTTTTTGCACATGCAGCCTGGTTATATGCCCTGGATGCTACCACCGGTAAATCCATCGTGTCTTTTGGTGATAGCGGAAGAGTGAGTTTACGTGAAGGGTTGGGGGCAAATGCGATGGATAAATTTGTAGTTTCTACCACTCCCGGTTCTGTGTTTGAGGACCTGATCATTATGCCACTCCGGTTATCGGAAGGAGCGGATGCCGCTCCCGGCAATATTCAGGCTTTTAATGTGAAGACAGGGAAACTGGAATGGGTATTCCACACAATTCCGCATCCTGGTGAGTTCGGCTATGAGACCTGGCCTGAAAATGCTTATAAAAATACAGAAGTAGGGGCTGCTAACAGTTGGGCCGGTATGTCTGTTGATAAAAAGCGGGGAATATTATATGTGCCAACCGGTTCGGCTGGGTTTGACTTTTATGGGGGAAGCCGCAAAGGGCAAAACCTGTTTGCCAATTCACTCGTAGCGTTGAATGTACGAAACGGCGAACGTATCTGGCATTATCAAATTGTTCATCACGATATCTGGGATAGAGATTTGCCTGCCCCGCCCAATTTAATAACGATTCGGAAAGACGGTAAAACCATTGATGCAGTAGCCCAGGTAACCAAATCGGGAAGGATTTTTGTGTTTGACCGGGAAACAGGAGAACCTGTATTTCCTATTGATGAGGTGCCGATGCCTGCTTCTGATATGCCCGGCGAGGAAGCATGGTCGACACAACCTGTACCCCGCCTACCTGTACCTTTTAGCCGTCAGGAAATGACAGAGGCGGATATTAACCCCTTTTCGGTGGATAAGGATTCATTGGCAACTGTTTTTAAAAATGCGAAGAAAGGGAATTACGTTCCGTTAAGTTTTACGCCCACTATTTTATTTCCGGGATGTGACGGTGGGGCAGAGTGGGGTGGCGCAGCAGTGGATCCAAATGGCGTCTTGTATGTCAATGCGAATGAAATGGCCTGGATTTTTACATTAAGTCCTACCCCCAAAGAGGAGGAACTGAGCGGATTGACCCCAGGGAGAAAAACGTATATACAATATTGCGCCTCGTGTCATGGTAACGAACTAAAAGGAAACCCGGCAAGTGGCTATCCTTCCCTGATTGATGTGTCCAAAAGGCATCCCAGAAGTTATATTTCAAGAGTTATTACAGGTGGAAAAGGAATGATGCCCGGAATAACCTCCATTTCAGAGGGTGAAAAACAAGCATTGCTGGCTTATCTGGCTGGAGAGGAAAAGTCCGAAGCAACCCCATTGGCAGAAAAAAAGAAGAAGCCGTTTGTTCCATACAAATTCGATGGATATACCAAGTTTCTCGATAGTGAAGGAATGCCCGCGATCAGTCCGCCCTGGGGCACTTTGACAGCGATTGATCTGAACTCAGGACAGAAATTATGGCAGGAGGTGTTGGGTGAAACAAAAGTTTATAAAGAAAGGGGAATTGAGAAAACAGGTACTGAAAACTATGGAGGACCGCTCATCACAGCCGGTGGAGTACTGTTTATTGCGGCTTCTAAGGATGAGAAATTTCGCGCTTTTGAAATGAAAACAGGCAAATTATTATGGGAAACCACATTGCCTGCCTCTGGATTCGCCACACCCTCTACTTATCAGGTAAATGGGAAACAATATGTAGTGATAGCCTGTGGAGGTACCAAGTTAGGGAGTAAGAAAGGCGATAGTTATGTTGCATTTGCATTGGAGTAACGATCATTCATGCGATCACCAATTCTTGATTGGTGATCGCATGAATGTTGATTTACTGTGCAGCTACACCAATAGCTCGTCTGTTTTTACCAGTGGCATTCTGAAGATCATCTCCCAGATCTTCTCTTGCGGCAGCCGCTATCTTTTCAAGTTCTGCCACAATCTCCGGATTTTGTTCTAATACATTATAGCGTTCTCCCGGGTCGCGTGCCAGGTTGTAGAGTGCTTTCGGATACTGAAAGTTTTCCGGAGCCGGACCGGGTTGCCCATCCTTGCCAGGCAATGATCCTTCATAGGTGCGTCCGGGATGTTCAAATACCAGTTTCCAGTCATTTTTTCTCACCGCTTCCAGGCTGTTTTTACGATAGTAATATAGAAATTCAGTTCGTGGTGTTTGGGTTTCGTCTCCCTTAAGTAAATCCACAAATTCAATACCATCTATTTTGGCCTTTGGCAATTGGGCTCCGGTTATTTTCGCAATCGTTGGTAGAATGTCAATGGTTGAAAGTAATTGGTTAGACACGCTGCCAGCTGGCACGTTTTTTGGCCATTTGATAATTGCTGGAACACGCTGGCCGCCTTCAAACGACGTGCCTTTTCCTTCTCTGAAACCACCGGACGACCCTGCATGATCACCATAATTGAGCCACGGACCATTATCACTCGTGAAAATAACAAGGGTATTATCATCAATTCCTTGCTTTTTTAATTCTGAAAGAATTTCTCCAACCGACCAGTCCAGTTCCATCAGAACATCTCCGAAAATTCCCTTGCCGCTTTTGCCTTTAAATCTGGCCGAAGCAGCCAGAGGTACGTGAGGCATGGGGTGGGGCACATATAGGAAAAAGGGATTTTTACTGTTTTTCTGGATAAATGAGACAGCTTTTTCAGTAATTACCGGTGTCAGTTCTGCGGCATCATCCAGGTCTTTAATTTCTTTGCCCTGTGAATTTCCGTCGATCCAATGAAGCGGAGGATATTTAGCCCTTTCCTGCCAGGGATGTAAAGGCCACATATCGTGCGAATAGGGGACACCATAAAATTCATCAAAACCATGTTGCAAAGGCAGGAATTCCGGTCTGCTGCCTAAGTGCCATTTGCCAAAAATTCCGGTTTTATATCCCTGATCTTTCAGTATTTCGGCTAGCGTTTCTTCCTCCGGATGGATCCCATTGGGAGATTGTGGACCTAATGCACCAAAAAATCCGATTCTGTTTGGATAAGAACCTGTTAGTAATGCTGCACGTGATGCGCTGCAAACAGCTTGCGCCGCTAAAAAATTGGTAAAGCGTGTTCCTTCGGCAGCCATCTGGTCAAGGTGCGGGGTTTTATAACCCAAGGCACCATTGACTGATAAATCTCCATAACCCAAATCGTCGATGAAGAACAGAACCACATTAGGCCTGGATGCTTTTTTCGACTTCTGGGCAATTGTTTGTAAGGGTTGCATTAAAATCCCTGATATGCTACCTAATAAGATCAGTTGTAATTTTTGAAATATGTTCATATTACCAGCCTTGATTTTGTGTGAGCGAAGAATTTAAATCTCTTTCCTTTTGGGGAATTGGCCAAAGATAATGTCTGTTTTTATCAAATAATTTATTCACAGCCACTTGCACGGTTACTAGGTCATCGTTATTGTCCTGGTAAGTGATTCCATATACTGATCCCGGAAGTATATCTTCGGCAATCTTCCACCGGCGAATGTCAAACAATCTTATCCCTTCAAAAGCCAGTTCAACCGCACGTTCATTTCTAACTATCGCGCGAAGTGCTGCCTGGTCGGTTGTCGTGATTGATGGTTGTTTTACATCATTTCTGCCATTTCTAACCAGGTTAATTGCTTCTAAGACAGCGTGGTCAATTTCATTTAATTCTATTTTGGCTTCTGCATAGCTCAACAAAACTTCTGCATACCGTAGCAAAATGATATTGATTCCTGAATTGGCTGGATTCGCAAAGTCTTCTGTATTAATGTATTTTTTAATATTATATCCGGTAGTGGTGGCAATGTAGGTATTTCCGATCGCATCGGGTGTGCCACTATCGGGCCGGGGCTGATAGGTACCTCCGCTTGGTAATAGGTCTCCTTCAAGAAAAATAGAATACTGAAATCTTTTATCTCTGTTATTATAAGGTTCTGCCTCGTTGTACCCGCTGGCCGGATCGTTGATGTTTTTTCCTGCGTTTGTTTCGTAAAGATCAGCCAGTGCCTTCGTGGGTACATAGGTGCTGCTGCCGTTTTTCTGGCTGTAGGGAGCAATTGTCTGGAAGATATTGTTTGGGTAGATATCTTTTACAAACTGCTTGTCAATCAACACTTCTTTATTGTTTTCAGCGGCATAGCTAAACAGCTTCTCATAAGATTCATACAATCCATAGGTGCCGGACTGGATGACCATCTGTGCAGATTCTGCCGCCTTCCGATACCTGCCCGCAAACAACGATGCTCTTGCTGACAATCCCCAGGCAGCTCCTTTGGTAATCCGACCTTTTTCTGCAGCCGCATAGGTGGCCGGAAGTGATTCTGCGGATTCAGATAACTCCTTTTCAATAAAATTCCAGATTTGTTCGACTGGATTTCTGATAAGCTGTTGGGCTTCAGGGATGGTGATTGGTGTCGTAACCAATGGTACATCACCGTATAATCCAGCCAGTTTAATATACTGATACGCCCGCAGTACGCGTGCTTCTGCTTTGTATTGATTGAGCAGGTCAACATTGGCAAAGCTTACTTTATCAGCATTTGCCAAAAAATAATTGGTTGCGCGTACACCCGTATAAGCCTTTTGCCACTCATTATATATTTTTGAATTGGTTGCATCAAAGGTGCCTAGTTCTATATAAGCCTGCACATTAAAGCTCTGATTGGTATGGGCAACGTCGGTCAGTGCGTCCCAGCTGATGATATTGACATCATCCAGATCGGTATATAATGCATTTACCGCTAGTTTAACATCTGACTCTGTTTTCCAGAATACACTTTCTGAAAGCCGGTCATTAGGGACAGTTTCCAGTAAATTACCATCGCATGAGCTAAGGGCGAAAGCACCAAACAGGAGCGAAAGACCAGTAAAATATATATTCAATTTTTTCATGATATCCTTTGGGTAAAATGTAATTAGAATTGAAGGTTAAGACCTAAGGTGTATAGCGCAGTCTGAGGGAAATAAACTGCACGACCTGAAGGTGCTTCCGGGTCAAGGTTCCATTCATTGAGTTTGGAAATGGTAAATAGATTGGTAGCAGAAAAATAAACCCGTACTTTATTAAGCTTTACTTTTTCAATCACTGCATTCGGTAAACTATAGGCAAGTTGCACATTTTTCAAACGGAGGTAAGATCCATCGACTACCATTCGGTCGGATGAAGTAACATTGCGCAGGTCAAATTTGACTGGTCGCGGAAATCTTGCTGCAGTATTCTCTGGAGTCCAGTAGTTATTGGTGAAAATCTCATGCGTAAAGCCTTCCTGATTACCCATCTCAGAAAGTGCTCCTGCAAGGCGTGCATCTACCTTTGCAGCTCCCTGAAAGAGAATGTTGAGTTCGAAATTCTTGTATGAAAAGTCAGAATTAATGCCAAAGGTGTATTTTGGAAAAGAATTGCCAATCTGGGTCATATCATTTGCATCAATTTTACCATCCCCGTTCAGGTCGATATGTTTTACATCACCTGGCTTAGTATTGGCTGCGTAAGTGGCTTTGTAGGCTGTAATTTCTTCTTCAGTCTGAAAGAGACCATCGGTTTTATATCCCCACAATGTGTTAATAGGCAATCCCTTTTTAATTATATACCGCGGATCTATATCCGATCCGGTAATGTAGGGGCCCGTACCTTTCAGATCTATTACCTCGTTATCGTTGTAGCTGAGGTTGGCTCCCAGGTTGTATCTGAAACTTGAATTATTTGCTTTTCCGCGGTAATTGGCACTCAATTCCCAACCTTCATTTTTCACTGAACCTGCATTTTGCGGAGAAGCGATCAGTCCAACTGTAGCCGGAATGTCCAGGTTGAGAAGTATATCATTGGTGATTTTTTTATAGTAATCGACGGTCAGGTTAAGCTGACGGTTAAGAAATGCGGCGTCCAGCCCAATATCAAGCTGTGTGGTAGATTCCCATCCTAAATCTGTATTGGCAAGAGTACTTTGCCGGTATCCTTGCACGGCAGTACCGCCGAATGTATATCCACTGGCAGTAAGTGCAGAGTAATAGCTATATAAGCCTACTGATTGATTGCCCGTAATTCCCCACGATCCTCTTACTTTCAGGTCGTTGACAGTATTGGCCAGGCTGCTCCAGAAGTCCTCCTGTGAAATTCTCCAGCCGGCAGAGAATGATGGGAAAACACTATATTGCTTTGTACCTGTGAATTTTGAGGAACCGTCGTAGCGTGCATTTGCCTCAAAGAGATATTTGCCATCATAGTCATAGTTAATACGCCCGAAAAACGAACGCAGTCCGTATTCGGCATCATTTCCATTGTTGTTTTTTGTGCCGTCGTTTGCGCCTTGTCCAATAGAGGAAATCTGATTATTGTAAAAACGTTCTCTATAGGCTTGCAGGAAAGTCTGGGTGTTACCAATTTGTGAATATCCGACCAGCGCTTTCAGGTTATGTTTCCGAATACTTTTTTCATAACTCAGCAAGTTATTCAGTGTATATTCTCGAAGATTATCTCTTACCTCGGTCAAACTGTTATTGGCAATGGTCTTCACAATATTGGTGTTTTTGTCAATATTGGTATACGAGTTGGTGTAGTTCTTTTGTTGTGTAAATAATGCTCTGCCTGCAATTTGGGTTGAAAAGGTAAGTCCTTCTATTATTTCATAATCAGCTTTCACATAACCGGAAAGGTAATCAGTTCTCTGTCGTGACTGTCCGCCTATTTCAATAAACATCAGCGGGTTATTGCCTTGGGTACTGAGGCCATACGTGCCATCTGCATATTTCGGGACGGCCCATAGTGTACCATGAAAGAAGTTATTCAACGGTTGGTTGGCGTTGGTAGTAGGGCTGTGGGTGTCATTATGTCTGTAATTGACATCGGCACTGATTTTTACTTTCTTTGATACCTGGTAGTCAGAACTCAACCGGATTTCACCGATTTTATTCCCAAAATTCCTGATCACTCCTTCCTGGTCCTGATAACGAACGCTAAGCCTGGTTTTGAGTACATCATTTCCACCTGCTATGGAAAGGCTATGGTTTTGCTGCGGTGCGGCACGTAGTAAAATATCGAACCATGTATTGGGCAACGGATATTTTTCACGATCGGTAGTGGTAATATAGGTCTGAATGGATTCTTCACTGAACCTGGCAGGGACAGGTAAACCGGCATTGGTATAAGCCGCTACCTGATGGCGCATATAAGCTTCCAGTCCCATCATTTGGGGTACATTATTGGATTTCTGGATGGCATAGTATCCATGGTAATTAACCTGTACCTTACTTTCTTTTGCTCTTTTGGTGGTAATTAACACGACGCCATTGGTAGCCCGTGATCCATAGATTGCAGTTGAAGCTGCATCTTTAAGGATCGATACATTTTCTATGTCGTCCGGATTAATGTCACTCAATTGCTGTTCAATACCATCTACAATTACCAGCGCATCATTTTTACTCAAATCATAACCACTGGTATTACTGCTGTTGATGTTAAATGTGGTAATACCCCGCACCCTGATAGTCGCATTTGATTTACCTGGTGAGCCACCAAGATCTGTGACTGTGACACCAGGCATCTGACCCTGAAAGGACTGCTGAATGTTGGAAACCGGTCTTCTGGTGATGTCTTCGCCTGAAATCTGTGATACTGCATTCGTCAGGCTGGCCTTCTTTTGGGTACCATAACCAACGACGACAACCTCTTCCAATAATTTGGTATCAGCAGCAAGAGCAATGCTCAAAACACTTTGATTGCTTACTGAAACTTCTTGAGAAACAAAGCCAATGGCCGATACAACGAGTGTTGCATTGGAAGGTGCTGATAATTCAAAATTTCCGTTGATATCCGTGGTAGTCCCTTGCTGTGTACCTTTGATGAGGATATTAGCCCCCGGAATAAAAGATTGATCGGACACATCGGTAATTACACCTGTAATACGGATGTTCTGCGCATGTGCCCAGGTTGTTATCACTGATAGCAGGATTACAAACAGGGGGTAAAATGCTTTAGAATAAGGTAGATTTGCTTTCATATGTTACAAGCGAATGATATAAAATTGGATTTTTTGTGGGTCTCTAAAGATGAGTATTGGGCGTTGGTATTATTTTAAATAATAATCTAAGCTATAGAAGTTATATTGTCTATAGAATTAGTAGGCAAATGTAATCAACGGTTTTTATTTGTCAAGAGGGTGGTTCAATATTTATGATAAATGCTTGTTTTGTTCAATAAAACAGGAGAAAAAGTATGTGTTTAACGGTTTGGAGGGCAACATTATCGAGGATAGGAACAGGGCAGACAGGAAAACAGGCAGTAAAAGAAATAAGCAGGGTCGAAAACAACCTGCTTTCATATCCCTGCTTATATATATTCAAAAGTCAATTTATTCGCTTGGACTACACGTTTCGGTATTCGTTAGGAACCAATCTCACTATCTATCAATCTCTTCTTCATTTTTATCATACCATAGTTGTACAAGTCCTGACGGGAATGTAATGCTTTTCTTGAATTTTAGTTTTTCTTCAGGCCTTCCGTCTTTAAAAAGCCGTTTTCCGTCACCGAGTAAATGGGGTATTACAGAAACAATGATCCTGTCAATGAGCGATTCCTGAAGTAAACTGGTGACTATCTCTGCCCCTCCGTCACAATAAATGTCTTTGCCTTGTTCTCTTTTTAAACGAAGGATCAGGTCTGTCAGGTTATGGGAATAAGTCACGTTTTCATCATTGCCCATCCTCGTGTGTGATAGCACATATACCTTCTTGTCTTTATGCGGAAATGGAATACCAAAGGATAAAATTTTATCATAGGTTTTCCTGCCCCAGACTATTGTGTCCACATTTTGAATAAAATCAAGATATCCGAAATCTTCATTTGGAGTATCCACTATAGAAAGAAAATCCAGATTATCATCATAAGGTGCAATGTAACCGTCGAGGCTCATTGCGATATAAAGTATAACTTTGCGACTCATATTTTATAAAATGTGTTAAATCGGAGGTGATCGGTTGTATTTCTGATTATCCTGCAAAGATGATAATATATTAATTCATACGCTGAAGAAATTACAGATAGATGTTTAGTGGTCAGGCTAAATGGTCAAACGGTTAAATTTTCATAATTATATGACAGAATTTAAAAAAATAGAATCTACAGAAATAGCGTTGATCGTCAGTTTAATGGTGGATTTTTATGAAATCGATCACTATCATATCGATACGACACTCAGCAAGAAGAACTTTGAATTTTTTATCCAGGATTCTAATCTCGGACAGGCATTTTTAATAATGCATGACGGTGCAGTTGCAGGATATATCATCATTGTCTATTTCTTTAGTTTTGAGTTTCAGGGGAAAGTTGCCATACTCGATGAGTTATATGTAAGTCCTGAATATCAAGGAAAAGGACTAGGAAAAAAGGCTGTCCGGTTTGCAGAATCGTTCGCTCACGAAAAGGAATGTAAACTGATTTTTTTGGAAGTGGAGCCGCATAATGAGCGGGCAAAAAGTCTGTATCGGAGTACAGGGTTCACAATGCATCCACGACAACTCATGCGCCTGAAACCCGCCAAATAATGAATTACAAGTAGTACTACAGGCTTAATTCCATGATAATATCCACTCGCTCAAAATGTGACTCTCTGCTGGTAACTTCTTTAAATCCGAATTTTCGGTACAAGTGAATAGAGGCTTCGAGTTTGGTGTTTCCTTCAAGAAACAGGGTTTTAGCACCTGTTATTCTGGCCTGCTCAATGGCATAGGTTAGTAATTGATGACCAACTCCCAGTCCCTGGGAAGTTTCAGAAACTGCCATTTTACTGAATTCAAAGGTATCAATACCTGTTTTTTTTAAGGCACATACGCCAATCGGAAGCTGATTATAAATGGCTACAAATATAAAGCCACCCTCCTGGATAATTTTATCTGGGTCGCTCAGCGTTTTTATGTCTTCTGCTTCAATGCTGAAAAAGCGGGAAATCCACGCTTCATTTAGTTCCTTAAATGCTTTTTGATAGCTTTTGGAATAGGGAACGATTGTTACTTCTGGTGTCATATTAATGAGGTGGACTAAATAACAGATCCTTCTGCTTATTCATTGGGAATAAACAGAAGGTGGTCTTGCCTGTCCCTGATGAAATCCGTCTTGAAAATATAAATCAGATTAGTTCTTTTCAAATAACCACCAGAATGGTTTTGGTTTTTTCTTAGGCACGAATTTGTAATTCGTAGAAATGTAATGACGAATATGCAATACCGCTTCTTCAACGTCATCTGTAATTTTTACGAGATTGAGATCTTCCGGTGCCACGGTGCCTTCTTTAACCATTACGTTGAGCATTTCAATGATGGGTTCGTAATAGGTTTTCCCCATGAGCACCAGCGGGAAGTTCTGAATAGTAGCAGTCTGAATCAGTGTTAGTGTTTCATAAAACTCATCCAGGGTGCCTACGCCTCCCGGCATAACCACAAAACCGTAGGAGTATTTTACCAATAATACCTTCCTGACAAAGAAATATTTGATGGTGACCCATTTTTGCATATAAGGGTTGTGAGCCTGCTCATGTGGTAACTCGATATTACAACCTACCGATTTGCCACCTGTTTCAAAGGCGCCGCGATTGGCTGCCTCCATGACTCCCGGGCCGCCGCCAGTCATCACTGTCAAGCCTTCATAGGCAATTCTAGCACCTACCTTGCGTGCCAATTCATAATAGGCATGACCTTCTTTAAACCGGGCGGAACCAAATACAGTAATACACGGTCCCACAAAATGAAGTGCCCGGAAACCTTTGACGAATTCCCAAAGGACACTGAAACCAAACCCTAGTTCATAGCTGCGACTCTGTGGTCCCTCCAAATAATAATATTCATTTTTGTTGAGAAGTGGAGCTTTTTTTCCTTTATCCATTACTAAATAACTATCTATTAAAAAAAGAGCAATATATAAAGGTTGAAAGGAATATGCCAATTTATTGGAAAATACCACTGATTCTCCTGTTATGATTGTTTGGTATATAGTATTTTTGAAAATACAATAAAATATTCCTCATGAATCGCTTAACCTTAATCCAGTTTCGTAACTTACAATCCAGATTTTCCGGTGAATTATATTTTGAAGATTCTGTTGAGCATCAGTCACTTATACGGGTGTATGCTACTGATGCTTCTGTATATCAGGAGTTACCCATTGCGGTAGCACTACCAAGAACCGCTGAAGATATTCGTTTATTGATTCGTTTTGCTGCCGAGCATAAGATTACTGTAATTCCCAGAGCAGCCGGGACATCGCTGGCCGGTCAAGTTGTAGGGAAAGGGCTGGTTGTGGATATATCAAAGTATTTCGGGCAGATTCTGGAAGTTAACAAGGAAGAAAAATGGGTGAGGGTGCAACCTGGAGTGATTCGTGATGACCTGAACAAACATCTCGCACCTTTTGGTCTATTATTTGGACCTGAAACTTCCACTGCAAGCCGGGCGATGATCGGAGGAATGATTGGCAATAATTCTTGTGGATTGCATTCAATTACATGGGGGGCCACCCGGGATCATTTGATGGAAGTCAAAGCGATTATCTCCAATGGGGAAGAAGTAGTTTTTAAAAATGAAACACAGGCCGAGTTTCTTGCCAAATTTAAATCTGAAAATTTAAGAGAAAGAGGGATTTACGCAGGAATGTGGGGGATTTTATCCAATCCGGTAGACAAGGAATTAGTGGAGCAGGTTTTTCCTAAAAAGTCCGTTACCCGTCGCAATTCCGGATATGCCCTGGATAGCCTGTTTGAAAATACCGAAGAAATAAATCTTTGCAAACTGATTGCTGGTTCTGAAGGTACGCTTTGCTTTATTACCGAAGCTAAAATCAGTCTCGTTGATTTACCGCCTGCCTATGTGGGTGTGGTTTGTGTGCATGCTACTTCCGTGGCTGAAGCATTACTTGCCAACCGGGTTGCGATGAAGCATAGTCCAAAAGCTTCAGAACTGGTGGATAAGTATATTATGGATTTCACCGTCGGCCATCCGGAATATTCAAAAAACAGATTTTTCCTCACGGGTGATCCTGCGGCATTGCTTATTGTGGAGTTCTGGGGTGAAACGAGGGAAGAAGTTGAGAACAAAGCAATGCTGCTCATTCAGGGTTTAAAGCATGAAAATCTGGGTTATGCGTATCCATTACTTTTCGGCGAGGAAGCCAATAAAGCCTGGGATATCCGAAAAGCCGGTCTGGGTTTGATCCGGAATCTGCCCGGAGATACGCAACCGGTTAATCTGATCGAGGATTGTGCTGTTGATGTGGATGACCTACCCGAATATATCGCTGATCTGGAAGAATTGCTGAAAGAAAAAGGATTACACGCTTCGTATTATGCGCATGCGGGTGCCGGAGAACTTCATGTCGAACCCATGATCAACCTAAAAACCAGCGAAGGTGTAACACTTTTCAGAGAGGTACTGGCAGACACCGCAGTCCTTGTTAAAAAGTACAAAGGGGCCTTGTCGGGTGAACATGGAGATGGACGTTTGAGAGGTGAGTTTATCCCGTTCATGATGGGTGAGGATGTGTATGAGCTGTTTCGTCAGGTAAAGCACATCTGGGATCCCCATGGTATTTTCAATGCGGGTAAAATTGTGGATACGCCGCCCATGAATCAATTTCTGAGGTATCAGCCAGATCAACCGGTACAGCAAATCAATACAGTTTTTGATTTCTCTGACAATGAAGGAATGCTCCGCCTGACTGAAAAATGCAGTGGTTCGGGAGATTGCCGGAAGACGGAATTAACCGGCGGTACTATGTGCCCTAGTTTTATGGGTACACGCCAGGAGCGAGATACCACCCGGGCACGCGCCAATATCCTGCGGCAGTTTCTTACGCAGGATCAGCAACCTTTTCCATTGAAAAACGAATATGGTGAAAAAGTAAGCGACGGAGAAGTAAAGGAAATTCTGGACTTATGCTTGTCATGCAAAGGATGTAAATCAGAATGTCCGTCTTCTGTGGATATAGTCAAACTGAAGGCGGAATTTTACCAGCATTATTACGACAAACACGGGGCGCCTTTCCGTAGTAAACTGATTGCGGGTTTCGCCAACGAGATGAAATTAGCCTCCATAGCTCCATGGGCTTATAACATTGTATTTAAAAACAAAGGTCTGAGAAGAATCGCCAATAAACTGGTAGGATTTCACCCCGACCGTACGATGCCTTTGCTTTCAGGCACAACGTTGAAGAAATGGTATGATCATAGAAAAGCAACTGTAACAGGCGATAAAAAAGTATATTTCTTTTGTGATGAATTTACCAATTATAATGATGTGGAAATTGGTAAAAAAACGATTCTTCTGTTGGAAAAGCTGGGTTATGAGGTAATTATTCCGGAACATGTGGAATCAGGTCGGTCGTGGTTATCAAAAGGATTTGTGAAAGAAGCCCAGCAACTGGCTGCAAAAAATGTAACATTACTGAAGGATCTCATTACCGACCAAACACCCTTGATTGGTGTGGAACCGTCGGCTATACTGGGTTTCAGAGATGAATATAAAAGTTTAGTGTCATCTGAGCTGAAAGCCGCTGCCATGACTTTGGCAGAGGATTGTTACACATTTGAAGAATTTCTGGCCCGGGAACTGGATAGGGGAAATATAAGTAAAGATAATTTTACAAAAGAGAATAAACTGATTAAACTGCATGGACACTGTCATCAGAAATCACTGTCTTCCCTTACACCTTCTAAGAAAGTATTGTCATTACCTGAAAACTATAAGGTGCAGCTTATCCCGTCCGGATGTTGCGGTATGGCAGGGTCTTTTGGGTATGAGGAAGAACATTATGACCTGTCAATGAAAATAGGTGAGCTGGTATTATTTCCAACCATCCGTAATCAGCCGGAATCAGTCATTATTGCCGCTGCAGGAACCAGTTGCAGGCACCAGATCAAAGATGGTACAAACCGTAAAGCCATGCACCCGGCAGAGATATTATATGATGCTCTGGTTTAGGAATCATTCTTTTTTACCTTTACCAAAATTAATTTGAGTAATATGTTGAAGATTAAGTTGTTGTGTGTGTCGCTTTTTGCCTTGATGGTGATCTTCCCTTCTTTGGGTCAGCAACCTGTTTTTCATAGGGATGCCATTTCTATTTCAGGTGGGTATAGTTTGTCTGTCGGTAAAACTATAAATAAGTTGTTTGAGGATTCTAATGGTGAATTGGCTGGAGATGGTTACTTCGCACAAATCCACTATGAACACAAGTTTCGGCACTGGTTAGGAGCACATTTGATTCTGAATCAAAACATCAACAATACGCGAAGTGAGGCAGTAATAGATATTTTTAAAAGTAAAGCCGCCGACTTTAACATACCTGCTGAGATACTAAATGCCCTTGATTATGATTCAGACGCCGGAAAGTGGAAAATGCTGGGTGTGTATGCCGGGCCGTCTTTTCACTTTTACCCCGGTAAGTTCGAAATCGATGCCCATGCAAGTGCTGGCATTGTAAAAGTACATTCACCCGAGGTCAGTATCAAAGGAGCATTGGGAAATCTCAGGCTGGGAGAAGGGACACTATCATCAGCCAGTAATTCGGGTTTTGGTTGGGGACTTGGTGCCAGTGCCAGATATCCATTAGGTGACAAACTGAAAGTATTTATAAAAGCAGAGGCACTGGCAAGCAGGGTTACCTTGGAAAATGTCAATATAACAGCTACTGCAAATAATGTTTCTATCACGCAGCCCCTTAACAGAAAACAAAACGTTGGGGTAGTAAATCTGGGTGTTGGTTTACTTTGGGGATTATAGATTATTAAGCCGGGTCCTTTCATTGGGTCTTGATTTTTTTATATTTGTAGTGAATTATCAGATATGCCATTATTTTGTGTATCAGTCATAAAAGGATATCAGAGAGGGTCGGTTTTTAGGAAATTGCGATTTAAGATTAGTTAAATGAAAGTTCTCAAATTTGGAGGAACCTCCGTAGGGTCAATAGAAAGTATATTAAGAGTTATCAGTATTCTCGAAGACAATCTGGCTTCAGGTGAAAAGATTGCCGTCGTTTATTCCGCTATGGGAGGGGTAACCAATCGGTTAATCGATATAGCAAAAATGGCTGCGCAGGGTAATGAAGATTATCGCGAATTGATGAAAGCCATGGAAGAACGGCATTTTTCTACTATTCGCGGACTGATTGGTGCCAAAAGTCAGAGTGCCACGTTTACGAGTATTAAAATACTTTTTAATGATCTTGAAGACATACTCAGAGGCGTTTCTCTGATCCGTGAACTGACCCCGCGAACACTTGATCTGGTCATGAGTTTTGGTGAAAGGCTGTCTGCGACTATTGTATCCGAAGCCTTGAAATTCAGAGGGGTAGAGGTGGAGTTTTGTGATGCCAGAACGGTTGTTCGTACCAACAGCAATTTTGGCAATGCCGAAGTTGATTTTGAGGAAACCAACCGACTTATAATAGAGAAATTTGCTTCAACAAAAGCACTTTTATGTGTAACTGGTTTTATCGGTTCTACACAAGACGGGATTACTACTACTTTGGGAAGAGGTGGTTCTGATTTTACGGCATCCATTATAGGTGCTGCGCTAGACGCAGACTTGATAGAAATCTGGACCGACGTTGATGGTATTATGACGGCTGATCCGCGGAAAGTACCTAACTCGTTTACAATTCCTGCGCTATCGTACTCTGAAGCAATGGAGTTATCTCATTTTGGGGCAAAAGTTATCTATCCGCCCAGTCTTCAGCCAGCATTTTCCAAGGATATTCCATTGAAGGTAATGAATACTTTCAATGTCAGTTTTGAAGGGTCGCTTGTTTCCCGAAAAGCCAATGATAAAAAGTACGATATTACCGGTATATCTTCAATTGATGACATCGCCCTCGTAAATATTCAGGGAAGCGGCATGATTGGCGTGGCAGGTATTTCCAGTAAATTATTTAAGGCATTGTCTGAGCATCAGATCAGTGTTGTATTGATTTCACAGGCATCCTCAGAACATTCCATATGCTTTGCGATTGATCCAAAATTTGTGGATAAGGCAAGAGAGGTGTTGAATGCTACATTCGAGGAAGAGCTTGAAAATGGTAGCGTAGATCGGATTGAGGTTTCCAGAAACCTTTCGGTCATTGCTATTGTGGGAGAAGGGATGAAACGCAGTGCCGGGATATCCGGAAAGTTATTTTCGGTATTAGGGAAAAACGGTATCAACGTTATTGCTATTGCCCAAGGCTCCTCGGAGTTGAATATCTCCGTGGTGATTTCTAAAAACGATCTATCCAAAGCTTTGAATGCAATTCATGGCGTTTTCTTTCAATCTGAAATTCGTAATCTCAACCTGTATATGGTGGGGGTGGGGCTGATCGGCAGCACATTGATCGAACAGATCCGTCAGCAAACCTTGTATTTGCAGGAAGAAAAGATGCTCCGTTTAAACATTGTCGGAATATCCAATACCAAAAAGATGTTATTGGAACCTGCCGGAATTAATCCGGAGTACTGGCGGGAAGAGTTGGATGGAATGGGGGTAAAAACCAGTCTGCCAGCGTTTATCCAGCGCATTCAGGAACTTAACTTGCCCAATAGTGTATTTATAGATTGTACGTCGGACAAGGATATTGTGGATTCATATAATGACCTGCTGGATGCCAACGTGTCAATTGTAACGCCTAATAAGGTGGCTAATTCAGGAAGTTATGTTGATTACGAGAAATTAAGGAAAACAGCAATTCGTCGTGGGGTGAAATTCCTCTATGAAACCAATGTAGGTGCGGGTTTGCCAATTATTAATACCATACAGGGACTCATTGCAAGCGGTGACAAGTTTCTGAAAATTGAGGCTATTCTTTCAGGAACTTTGTCTTATATATTCAATAATTTCAAGCCGGGAATGAAGTTTGCTGATATTGTCAGAAAGGCCAAGGAAAGGGGATATACAGAGCCTGATCCACGTGATGATCTGAGTGGCACAGATGTAGCACGCAAAATTCTGATTTTGTCCCGGGAAGTAGGAGTGCAACTCAATCCTGATGATGTGGAATTGGTGCCGTTGTTGCCTGAATCCTGTCTTCAGGCGCCGAGTGTGGATGCTTTTTTTGGGGAATTATTAAATCAAAATGAATATTTTGAAAAACTGCTGACTGATGCTACCAATCAGGGGGGAGTTCTCCGATACATTGCAACTTTAAATGAAGGCAAAGCCATCGTTTCATTGCGGGTTGTTGGACCTGAGCATCCGTTTTTTAGCTTATCAGGAAGTGATAATATCGTGTCTTTCACAACAGAAAGATATAAAGATCATCCATTGGTGATCAAAGGTTCAGGTGCAGGTGCGGAAGTAACCGCGTCGGGGGTCTTTGCCGATATTATGAGTATCAGTAGTTATTTAGGTTAATCTTTCAATTTGTTCCAGTGGAGTATATCAATGCATTTGCCCCGGCAACTGTGGCTAACGTAGCCTGTGGATTTGACATTTTTGGTTTTGCTGTCAATGAGCCGGGTGACAGGGTGGAGATCAGACGAAAAGAGGAACCCGGTATTGTAATTAAGGACATTACCGGAGATGGTGGTCGTTTACCGCGTGATCCCTATAAAAATGCAGTAACCGGTGTAATGTTCCGAATGTTGCAGGATCTGCAGGTTGCTGATATGGGCCTGGAAGTAACGCTTCACAAAAATATGCCCCTGGGGAGCGGGATGGGATCAAGTGCTGCCAGTGCAGTGGTGGGTGTGTATGCGCTTAATGAGTTACTGGGCCAGCCACTGAGCAGAAAAGAGTTGCTTCCTTATGCAATCGAAGGAGAAAGAATTGCATGTGGCTCGGCTCATGCTGATAACGTAGGTCCATCGCTGCTGGGTGGATTTGTGGTAATCCGCAGTTATCAACCACTCGATGTGTTTACTGTACCGGTGGCAGCAGATTTATTCTGTACACTGGTTCATCCAGACATTGAAGTAAATACTAAAGATGCGCGTTATATATTGCGCAACGAAGTTTCATTGAAAAATGCGATTTCGCAGATGGGCAATGTAGCCGGACTTATCACCGGATTGATGCAGGGAGACTATGGCCTGATTAGCCGCTCCATGGTGGATGTAATTATAGAACCGGTACGTGCCATATTAATTCCTGAGTTTAATGAAGTGAAACAGGCTGCCATAGATGCAGGCGCATTAGGATGCAGTATTTCTGGTGCAGGACCTTCTATGTTTGCCCTGAGTAAAACCGAAATGGAAGCACAAAAGATTGGAGAGGCAATGCGAGCAGCTTTTCAACGTGCAGATATAGGATCCGTGGTGCATGTTTCTTCGATCAACCATGAGGGGCCTAGGGTATTGGAGATGTACTAATACCTGGTTTGTTTTTATTTGAAAAATTGATGCCATGAGGATCTTTTTACTTTTCATTTCTGCGGTTTGTATGATTGTAGGCTGTCAGACTGCCGAGCAAGCTGAAAATCCGGTCGAAACACCCGAAATGGTATTGGTCAATGATACGATCCCTTTAATCAGAACTGAGGTGAGTAAATTACCTGTAGCCACCTATTACGAGAAAGTGCCTGATGCGCTGAATGACTGGAAACTGGCTGTTGAAATTTACGAAACATCATCCACATTTAGCTATCTGATGCGTATCCGGTATAAAGAACTTCAGGTTACTGATACGCTGGTTATTCCACGTTTTGGTATCCAGCCCAAAATCGATATTCAAAAGGGTTCAAAAGTGCTGGCTTGCATTGTAGGTTTTGAGGATAGTGAGCGGCATTTTAAACCTTATAAAGCAGTGGAGATTAATGACGACCAGCTCAGGATAAAGGTGCTGAAACATTACAGAACGGGTATTTTCAGGAAAGAAAACTGAACTTTCCCGGCTTGGATTGAGTTATAGCATGAAGAAAGATATCGATTGAAATAATATATAAAATGGTCACTATCACAGATAAAGCAAAGGAGCGAATTATTGAACTCCGTAAAGAAGAAAACCGGTCTGATGATCACCTCATCCGCGTGGGGGTAGAAGGCGGAGGTTGTTCGGGCTTGATGTATAACCTCGAGTTTGATTCTGATTCAAGGCCGAATGACGTGATTTTTGAAGATAAAGGAATACAGATTATTGTTGATAAAAAAAGTATTCTATATCTGGCAGGAACAGTGCTGGATTTCAGCGATGGTCTGAATGGCAAAGGATTCCAGTTCGTTAATCCGAATGCCACCCGTACGTGCGGCTGTGGTGAAAGTTTTGCTGTTTAGCATAACTGATCAATAAGAGATTTAAGGCGTTGGTGAAGTATACTTTTCCAACGCTTTTTCTATTTTAAAGCTAAATGTAGACCCTTTTCCTACATTAGATTGAACCGTAATCTGAGCGTCATGGGCATTGAGGATATGTTTAACAATAGCCAGTCCCAAACCCGTACCTCCCCTTTCTTTTGATCTGCTTTTGTCAATCCTGTAAAATCGCTCGAAAATCCGGGGTAAGTGTTCAGGTGACATCCCAGTGCCGTTGTCCCGGACAGATACAATGAAATTCTTTTTTGTTTCCTCAAAATGAACAATCACTTTTCCCCCTTCATTATTGTATTTTATTGCGTTGGAAATCAGGTTTAGCATTACCTGATCCAGTCTTTGGGCATCACCGGTCACCCATACTTCTTTATGGTGATCAGGTTTTATCTTCAGCATTATTTTTTTGTCAGCAGCAATTTTTTCCAGTCTGTCATAAATATCATCACAAATTTGACGGATGTCGATCGTTGTTTTTTGCATGGTAATGGTACCAGCTTCCATTTGTGAAAGTGTGAGCAGATCCTGCACCAGCAAGCTGAGGCCATCCAGGCTTTTGGCTGCCTTATTAAGAAATCTGTAACGGATATGCTCATCTTCTACGGCTCCATCAATCAGCGTATGAATAAAACCCTGGGCTGCAAAAATCGGTGTTTTCAACTCATGGGAAACATCGGCTATGAATTCTCTCCGGAACTGTTCGGCCTTTTTTAACTCATCAATCTCCTTTTGCTTCTTGGCAGCATATACGAATATCTCGTCGTTGAGTCGTTTAAGTGGATTTTTTTCCTTTATTATATATTTTTTAGCAACGGAAAAATCACGGATTTTTAGCTTTTGGATAGATCTGTACATTTTATTCACCTCCCTGAATACGATGACTTCCAAAGTATACAGAATTAAAAAGAAGGAAGTAAAAAAACTGGAAATGCCGGCAACCAGAAATGATCCGGCAGGTACACCATCAATAAACGTAAGGAAAATCACTGTGAAAAAGCAAATCACAGACGCCAGCAGCAAGGAAATTATACGGGGATTCAGTAAATTCATAATAGGCGGTTAACTGTATGAAAGTTTCAGAAAAATTGGTGCCGCCAGGAAAAGAAAATCGCGGCAGATTGCAAAATCTGCCGCGATCAATAATTACTTCTTATATAAAACAGTATTAACTGCTTCAATGGTGCGTTTTACACTGGGTAGAATTTCTTCGATGAGTGTGGGCGCATACGGGAGTGATACGTCACGACTGGTAACTCTTACTACCGGAGCATCCAGGTAATCAAAAGCATTACGTTGAATATGGTATGCAATCTCAGAAGAGATGGAGGCCAATGGCCACGCTTCTTCCACAACCACACAACGATTAGTCTTTTTGACAGACTCCACAATGGCCGGATAATCAATCGGGCGAACCGTACGTAAATCTATCAGCTCAACATCAACGCCTTGTTTTTCCAATTCTTTGATCGCCGGCATTACAACGCGCGAAATCATCTTGCCAAAAGAAACAATGGTAACATCTTTACCTGTTTTTTTGACTTCTGCTTTTCCGATCGGTATAATATATTCTTCTTCTGGTACTTCCATTTTATCCCCGTACATCAACTCTGACTCCATAAATATTACAGGATCATTGTCTCTGATACTGGCTTTTAACAAGCCTTTGGCGTCATAAGGGTTGGAAGGAACCACCACTTTCAAGCCTGGTGTATTGGCAAACCAGTTCTCAAAGTTTTGTGAATGTTGTGCGCCAAGCTGTCCTGCATTACCGGTAGGACCGCGGAAAACGATCGGTGCAGACAACTGGCCTCCTGACATGGACAAAATCTTTGCGGCGCTATTGATTATCTGATCAATGGCTACCAGAGAAAAGTTGAAAGTCATGAATTCGATGATAGGTCGCAAACCATTGGTCGCTGCTCCTACTCCGATCCCGGCAAAGCCCAATTCAGCGATTGGGGTATCAATGACGCGCTTCGCCCCGAACTCCGCCAGCATTCCCTGGCTGGCTTTATAAGCACCGTTATATTCGGCTACTTCTTCTCCCATCAGAAAAACGTTCTCATCCCTGCGCATTTCTTCCGACATTGCGTCACGGATGGCATCCCTGAATGCTATCTCTTTCATTCGTATCTGAATTCTGTATTTTGAATCATCATTAAACGGTGGTAAAAGTAGGCAAACCAAGGCAATTCTCAAAATCTAATTGGCTTGTAGTTATCCAAAAATTCACCTCTGTACTAGCATAAACAGAGGTGTGATACCGAATAAGATACTTATGCAAACAAGGAGCTGGCAGTTTGGGATTTCCTGAGGACAAAATGGACAAAAACACCTGAAAGGAGTAGGGTAATTCTATTCAGCTGAGCCATAACATAAAGAGTTGATAAGTGATACAGGAACATCTTAGTTCTTTTGAGTGTTTGATAGTGATAAAATTAAAACTTCTACCTTTGCGGTGGTTAACACCCTGAAACAGGTAGGAATTACCAGGATATTATGCAAATTACAGTAATGAAATCAAAGCTGCACCGAGTAAAAGTTACTCAGGCAGAATTGAATTATGTTGGGAGTATAACAATAGATGAAGATCTGATGGATGCGGTAGGCCTCCTGGAAAATGAGCAGGTTCATATTGTAAACAACAACAATGGGGAACGGCTGATTACCTATGTCATCAAAGGGGAAAGAGGATCGGGTATTATCTGTCTCAATGGGGCAGCAGCCAGAAAAGCCCAGGTTGGCGATGTTATTATTATTATTGCCTACGGGATGATGTCCCAGGAAGAAGCACATCAATTTAAGCCTAAGGTTGCCTTTCCTGACGATAATAATAAATTGTAATTTATGAAGAATGTCATCCGCTACACAGTGTCACTTGCTATTGCCGGGGGGTTGTTGTGGTATGTATTTAAAGATATCAGGCTGGATGATATGGCACAGCGACTGGGACAAGCTGACTGGCGTCTCATCGCTATATCTTTCGCTGTCACCCTGGCTGCCCATCTGTTCCGGACCTGGCGCTGGATGATGCTGATGGAGCCGCTGGGTTATAAGGTTCCTTTAGGTGATACCTTTTTGTCAGTGCTGACAGGTTATTTTGCCAATTATATAATGCCCAGAATGGGAGAAGTGACCCGTTGCGGTACGCTCTACCGTCTCCAGAATGTACCCGTAAATCAGAGTTTTGGTACCGTAGTGGCCGAAAGGATTTTTGATGTTGTAACGCTCCTGATTCTTATCGGATTGAATTTTTTACTTGAATTTGGTCGGCTTAAAGAGTTTTTTCTTGATTTTTTTGGCAATAAGTTGGGTGATGATTTAACCGGTAAATTGCTCGCCTTGTCTGGCGTATTACTGATCGGCCTGGGTATCGTAGTTTATATGATTAAAAACAAGGCCGTTCGGGATAGATTATTAAAACATGGGTTGGTACAGAAAATAGTCAATTTTGCACAAGGAATGCTGGAAGGGCTGTTGACCATACGTAAACTAAAGAATCCGGGGCTATTTATCCTGAGTACGGTACTGATCTGGATTTGTTATTATTTTGCTTCTTATGTATTGTTTTTCTGTTTGCCAGAAACTGCCGGTCTGGGACCTTTGGCAGGATTGACATTATTAGTGATAGGTGCGATTGGGATGACTGCACCCACCCAGGGAGGTATAGGTGCTTATCACCTGCTGGTTGGCAACGTCATGGTTTTATACGGCATTACGCATGCTGACGGTATTACACTGGCTACTTTTGTACATGGTTCTCAAATGATATTGATGCTAGCCGCAGGGGCAATTGCATTTATATTGGTATTGCTAAAAAACAGGAAATCTGTAAAAGCAGCAGAAGTTTAACCGGAAAAGATATATGCAAGGATCTGAATTGAAATTAAAAACATTTTTAGAGGCTCAGGCGGTTGTAAAACAATGGCAAGAAAAAGGTGAAAAGGTGGTTTTCTCCAATGGATGCTTTGATATCGTTCATCTCGGTCATATCGATTATCTGGAAAAAGCCCGTGCTTTGGGAGATCGTCTGATCGTGGGTATTAATACTGATGCTTCTGTAAGTCGATTAAAAGGACCGCAGCGACCGGTAGTCAGTGAATATGCGAGGGCCAGGCTGCTGGCGGCCCTTGGTTTTGTAGATACTGTCATTTTGTTCGACGAACCTACGCCAAAAGAACTTATTGAGACACTAAAACCTGACATTTTGGTCAAAGGAAGCGATTATAGAGAAGATGAAGTAGTTGGCGCAGATTTTGTAAAAGCAAATGGAGGAGAAGTTAAATTGATCAATTTAGTGGAAGGCTATTCGACTACCGCATTGATCGAAAAGATCAAAAAAAGTTATTAATTAAAGCGACTTTTCTTTAATTTAAAGTTGTAAACCTTAAAATTGGAAAAACTATGGCAGGAGCCTATTTGATTGGTATATTAGTTATGGCCGTGAGCTTTTATGTTCAATGGCAATTAAAGAGAAAATTCAAGAAGTATTCAGAAATTGGTTTGTCAAATGGCATGTCCGGCAAAGAAATTGCTGAAAGAATGCTCCATGATAACGGAATTTATGACGTGAGAGTGCTTTCTGTAGAAGGAACATTAACAGACCATTATAATCCACAAGATAAAACCGTAAACCTGAGTCCGGATGTCTACTATGGCAGAAGTGCGTCAGCAGCTGCTGTTTCAGCTCACGAATGTGGACACGCAGTACAGCATGCTACCGCCTACAGATGGCTTACATTCCGTTCCCAAATGGTACCTTTTCTGACCATATCGTCACGGTACATGCAATGGGTAATCTTAGGAGGTATTATCATGTTGGAGTCGACGCCTATACCTTTGGCTATTGGAGTGGCTTTGTTTGCACTGACTACCTTGTTCAGTTTTGTGACACTTCCGGTAGAATATGATGCCAGCAACCGTGCCTTGGCTTGGATCAAAAGAAATAATATTGTGACTGATCAGGAATATGCAATGTCAGCAGATGCGCTTAACTGGGCTGCTCGTACTTATTTGGTCGCTGCCTTAGGATCTTTGGCTACCCTGGTTTATTATGCCAGCCTTTTACTAGGCAGAAGAGAGTAAGCTATAATCATATTTGATTTTTATTAAACACCAAGAGGCGCTCCAGCGCCTCTTGGTGTTTAATGGTATGATGTGAATTTATTTGATCATGAGTCTGTTACTTCATCATTGTAGTTCTATTCCAATTTTTTAATTATGCTGCTTTTCAATTCACTTTCACTTCAGAACATTACTTTAAAAAACAGGATTATTGTATCACCCATGTGCCAGTATTCATCCATAGATGGGTTTGCCACTAACTGGCATCTGGTGCATTTGGGACAATTTGCGATAGGGCAGGCTGCTGCCGTAATTCAGGAAGCTACTGCCGTGTCTCCGGAAGGTCGGATATCCTATGCCGACCTTGGTATCTGGAAAGATGAACATATTGAGAAATTGTCTGAAATCACTGCTTTTCTGGAGGAACAAGGGGCTGTGCCTGGTATTCAGTTAGCCCATGCAGGTCGGAAAGCAAGTACAGAAAAACCCTGGATTTCTCGTAAGCAAATTGCACCTGACAATATAAATGGCTGGCAGACATACGGGCCGTCTGAAACAGCTTTTCATAGGAGTGAAAATCCGCCATTGGCTTTATCAATCGAACAAATACAGCAAGTAATAAGCGATTTTAAAGATGCTGCCAGACGCTCAGTGATGGCTGGGTATAAGATTATTGAAATCCATGGGGCACATGGTTACCTGATTCATCAGTTTTTATCACCCCTGGTTAATAGTCGGACAGATCAGTACGGTGGCACATTTGAAAACCGTATCAGATTGTTGCTGGAAGTAATAGATGCTGTTAAAACAGAGCTTACAACACAATCACTTTGGGTGAGATTATCAGGAACCGATTGGGCAGAAGGTGGATGGGATATTGAATCTACCGTTCAACTAGTGACCCTGCTGAAGGAAAGAGGCGTGGAAGTAGCAGATATATCTTCAGGTGGTGCGGTGGTACATCAGCAGATATCAGTGGGTCCGGGTTATCAGGTTCCCTTGGCTGGTGCAGTAAAAAAGGATACAAATATGGTTACTTCCGCTGTGGGTATGATTAACTCTGGTATTCAGGCCAATCAGATACTGGAAAATGGTGAGGCTGACCTGATTATGGCCGCAAGAGCCATGTTGGCTGATCCCCATTTTCCATTAAGGGCTGCACATGATCTGAAAGTTGATATTGCGTGGCCGGTTCAATATGACCGGGCAGCCGGAACGTTTTAGCAATATCCCCCTGGCCTATGTGAAAGGTCAGGGGGGATATCATATTATTTGCGTTGGTTCCAGTATATTACTACATTTTTACTTGCTCTACCTGAGGCTATCAGGTCTAGTTTGCCATCGTTGTCAAGGTCAGCAGCAACCAGATCTTCACAAGCCATTTCTACTGTATCATCAATACTGTATTCTTTCCACTCAGTGCCATCATTATTCTGACCGACAAAAAACCGTACTCCCATCTGGCCCTTCGCATTTTTTTCACGCCATCCCACTGCTATCTGGTCACGTCCTTGTCCCAAAAAATCAGCACTTACCAATCCGTGTCCTTGTCTTAACTGATCTGTTAGTACGGTTCTTTTATCCTTTGTATTGACAACCAGCATATTCCCATGCATGGGTTCGATGGTTGCTGTAAACTTCTCGGTTTTTGAAATATTTCCCATCCGTACTTCCCCACTACCATAGCCGCTTACAAACCAGTTGCCTGAGGGTGCCCACCCCTCAGCACCGTTCAAGAAAAGTTGCACGCCATGCTTACCACCCACTGCAAGGCCACTTAACCTGCCTGGAACCTCCATGGGTTGGAAGTTATGGGTAGCATGCATGCCTGTATTCACCAATTGGTATTTCCATTCTCCTTCTTTGTTTTCAGGTACGTCAAATACGATCATGTTGACAGGAGTACCCTCATTGTTCGCATTGCCCAGACCGTGTAGTGGCAATACAGCTAATTGAAATTCTCCATCCACTGTTTTTACCCAATGCATGCGGTGAATCGTGACTTCATGATGAAGCTTCACAGGTTTCCACAGTTGAGAGCGGTCTCCTGTAGGGGGGATAAGATAAAATACAGCTCCTGATTCCTTCGGGTTATTGGTTTCCCCGGGTGCCCACTGCGCCCCGATTGCTACCTCTACTTTGCCGTCACCGTCAATATCACGCGCTGCAATGCATACATTATCTTTAGGAGTTAAATCTCGCGCAATGACAATCCTTGGCCAGTCTCCATTTTGGGTACCAGGATTTTTATACCATACAATCTCCGTTTTATCTGCCATCAAAATATCTGTCAGACCGTCTCCATCAACATCACCGGTAGCCAGTCCATATCCGATACTGACTTTTTTATCAATGATTTGTGCTTTGAAGAAAGAATTTTGGGCTAACAAAAACATGGGTGTCAGCAGCAAAGCAATACAATGAATACATTTTTTCATAGTGGATTCGGTCATGAATTAACTTATTGTAAAAATAAATATAATTAATCTAATATATTAAAATTTTATTCTATTGAATATCATTGTGTTGACTATAAAGTGATTGTATATTTGTCGAATAAACATAAATCGAAATGATATGGCATTGACAAAACAGTACCTAAAGAGTAAGCCAGTAGTCAAAGTTACATTTTCCTTGCCTGCCGAAGCAGTTGAAAAAGTGGAAAAAGTTGATTTGTTGGGAGATTTTAATACCTGGACTGCCGATGAAACTTCTTCACTAAAAAAGCAGAAAGACGGTTCCTTTAAAACGACCCTTTCATTAGAGCCGGGAAAAGAATATCATTTTCGTTATCTGCTAGATAACAGCAAATGGGAAAACGATTGGGAGGCAGACAAGTATATTGCCTCTGGCACAGGAGAAGACAATTCTGTAGTTATATTATAATCTAAAATTCAGTGCCTTCCTATAATCAGCGTATAGAAGGCACTGGATCAGATCATTATATACCAAAAGAATCAGATTCTACATAGGCCCTGATCAGGGCATCTTCCCCTTCTTTTCCTGGTTTGAAGTTTCCATGCTCCATTCCTACAATAAAATCTTTCCCCTCGGCTTTGCTTCTGTTGTAAATGTATTTAAACACATTTTTGTAATTGATTTCACCTGTTGTAGGTTCTTTACGTCCTGGGTTATCACCTACTTGAAAATAGCCTATTTCACTCCAGGTCAGATTAATATTCTGAATCAGATGACCCTCGTTTTTTTGCATGTGGTAGGCATCATAAAGAATTTTACAGGCTGGACTGTTCACTGCACGGCAAATCTCGTAGGTCTGATCGCTGTATCTAAGAAACAGGTTGGGTGTATCACTCAGTGGTTCCAATACCATGGTTAAACCATGTGGTTCTAATATTTCAGATCCTCTTCTGAGCGCATCAATTACATGCCCTGTCTGCACCCCAATCGGCAGGTTTCGTTCATAGTCTCCCGGAACGACAGTCATCCATTTTGCATTGACACGTTTTGCAACTTCTACCGCTTTCCGGCAACCTTCAAGGAATATGTCTATGTGTGTTTTTTGACCTGCTGCCAGCGTATTAGCGCTATTTCCGCCCTTATCCACCACAAAAACGCCCATCTGCATTCCTAACCGGCTCATTTCTTTCGCTATTCGCTCCTGATCCTGTACAGATCTGCCCATCATGCCATTGTCTTCCAATGCCATAAATCCATGATCAGCCATAAATTTTAACTGATCAATCAGATCTTTTCCAGCAGAGTTCTGGAACATTCCAAAATGGGGGGCATACTTGAGTTTAAAATTATTTTTCGCGTGTGACGTTGAAATTCCTGCATAAACTCCTTCGGCGGTAACTGCAGCAGCACCGGCGCTCACTAGAGTGGATTTGATAAAATTTCTGCGTTGCATAGGTAATATAATGTTAGTTTAATACTCAAAGAATTTGAATTCGGAAATATACCTTTTCTAAAGGAAACTAACCTATTAGTTTGATTATTACTTTTCACCGGATTGTTCATTATATTTATTCCTTTCTATACACTTATACACACTTATGCACATTCTATTAATTCATCAGTATTTCCTGGCAGATGGGGAAGGAGGGGGCGCCCGATGGAACGAAACTACCCGGATTTGGAAAAAGATGGGACATGAGGTAACGGTATTTACCGGTAACCACCATTATTTAAGAACACAAAAGCAACGTCACGCAAAAAATACATACGAAAAGCGTGTCAACTCCGATGGTATTAATGTGGTTGCCTGCCCGGTTTATATTTCGGCAGGAAAGACCTTTCTGATGCAGCGTTTGTTAGAATATCTGTCTTTTTCTATGACATTAATCTGTTATGGCCTCTTTAGATGGCGACAGAAACCGGATATCATCATAGCCACTTCGCCACCACTCACTGTCACCTTCGCAGCCCTGTTTTTGTCCTGGTGGAAAAAATGTCCTTATGTATCTGAGGTAAGGGATTTATGGCCTGAGTCGGCCATCGATATGAAAGTATTGTCAGATCCACGACTGATTTATCTGGCTTACCAACTGGAAAGTATTTTTTACCGGCAAGCCAAACTGATCGTAGTATTAACACCAGCATTTAAAAATTTTTTAATAGACAGAAAAAAAGTACCTGAGGAAAAAATTATATATGTTCCTAATTCGGTTGACTTTTCGCTCGCAGAGACAGTGAATCAAAATACGGCTGATACAGCGCTAAGAAACAGTCTTAACCTGCAAGGTAAATTTGTGATTGTGTATGTAGGGGCACATGGGCGGGCTAATGGTCTGGAGACTTTGTTGGCAGTGGCAGAACGGATAAAAGAATTGCCTGTTGTATTCTTATTAATAGGGGATGGGGATTGTAAAGCGCACCTGATAGAACAGACAAGTCAATCAGGATTAAATAATATCCAATTTCTGGATCTGATGCCTAAGGAGGAAGTGCTGAAGTATATATGGCTATCTGATATGGGGCTGACTATATTACAAAATAATCCTACCTTCAAAACCATTTACTCTAATAAAACCTTCGATTATTTTTCATGCCGTAAGCCAGTATTAATGGCAGTTGACGGAGTATCAAAAGCCTTAATTGAGCAGGCCGATGCGGGTGTTTATATAGATTCAGAAAATATGGATGCATGGTTTTCTACCATTATGTTTTATATTCAGCATCCCGAAACCGCAAAAAGGCAAGGTGAAAATGGATATCGATTTGCGAAAAAGCACTTTGATAGAGTGTATTGGGCAGAGGTTTATCTGGATAGAATTGAAAAACTCAATTATGATGGAAAATTTCAGAATTATTAACGCTGAAAAACGAATAGCGCTAGTAGCGCATGATAATAAAAAGCCGGAATTGCTGGCCTGGGTAATTGAACACAGGGAAATCCTTGCACGGCATGATTTGGTGGGTACAGGCACTACAGGTAAGTTGGTAGAGGAGGCGCTGGGCCAACCGGTGGTCCGGTTATTGAGCGGTCCACTTGGAGGTGACCAGCAATTGGGGGCTATGATAGCCGAAGAGAAAGTCGATCTGGTTATCTTTTTCTGGGATCCCTTGTCTGCGCAACCCCATGATCCGGACGTAAAGGCACTGCTGCGTCTTTGCGTGGTCTGGAATATTCCATTGGCATGTGACAGGGCGACGGCAGATTTTATTATAACCTCTTCGCTTATGAATCAGATCTATTATTCACAGCAGACCGACTTTACAAAGTATCTCAACAGAAAAATTTGAACGAACCTTTTCAGATAGCTGTTAATTTGTAGGTAGATGTCGGTCTGAACACTACCTTTGTTTTATATGATATTTAAGGATTAAATTAAAACAATATTGTCTTCCTATTTTAAAGATATTGCACAAGGAATCAGCTCCACGGTAAAAGGGATGTCTCTTACGCTGAAGCATGCGCTGGATGCCCGAAAAAGGCGACGAGCCAGTGATATCCGCAGTGATAACTTTTTTGAATTACAGAATGGAATTGTAACAGTGCAATATCCACAGGAAACGATTAGTATTCCTGATAATGGACGTTATCGCCTGCATAATGAAATGGACGATTGTATTGTCTGTGACAAATGTGCAAAAGTTTGTCCGGTAGACTGTATAGATATTGAGCCTATCAAGGCAACTGAGGAAATTGGAAAAGCGGCTGATGGATCCCCGATTCGTCTGTATGCTGCCAAATTCGATATTGATATGGCTAAGTGCTGTTATTGCGGTTTGTGTACCACAGTTTGCCCGACAGAGTGCCTGACTATGACCAAATCCTTTGATTACAGTGAACTGGATGTACGGGACATGGTTTATCATTATAGTAATCTGAGTCCTGATGAAGCTGCCGGGAAAAAGGAATTATTGGAACAATTCCAAAAGGAAAAAGAAGCATTGAAAGCAGCTGCCAAATCAGTTTCTTCCGAAGAAAAGCCTGTTACAGCCAAACCTGCTTTTAGACCAGGAATGAAGCCTTCGGTACAACCTGTAACTCAGGGAGGAGAAGAAAAAACAGATATTGAAAAACCTGCTATCAAACGCCCTGTTTTCAAGCCAACGATAACACCCAAAGCAGATATTGAAGATAAAATGCAAAGTGGTGTTCAGGATTCAGCCAAACCTGCTACCAAGCCTGCATTCCGTCCAACTTTGAAACCGAAAACGGATGCTGCTTCTGAAACACCCGAAGTAAACAATATTGAAGACAAGCCAGCGGCCAAACCTGCATTCCGTCCAACGATGAAACCGAAAACGGATGCTGCTTCTGAAACGCCGGAAGTAAACAATATTGAAGACAAGCCAGCGGCTAAGCCTGCGTTCCGTCCAACGATGAAACCGAAGCCGGATGCTGTTTCTGAAACGCCCGAAGTAAACAATATTGAAGACAAGCCAGCGGCTAAGCCTGCGTTCCGTCCTTCGATGAAACCGAAATCGGATGCTGCTTCTGAAACGCCCGAAGTAAACAATATTGAAGACAAGCCAGCGGCTAAGCCAGCGTTCCGTCCAACGATGAAACCGAAAACGGATGCTGTTTCTGAAGCGCCCGATGTAAACAATATTGAAGAGAAGCCAGCGTTCCGTCCTTCGATGAAACCGAAGTCGGATGCTGTTTCTGAAACTTCTGGTGTAGACAATATTGAAGACAAGCCAGCGGCTAAGCCAGCGTTCCGTCCTTCGATGAAACCGAAAACGGAGGTAGATAAAGGTAATTCGTCAGCATCTTCAGATATCAGTGCTGTTGAAGATAAAGCTGCGGCTGAAACAGTTATAAAGCCTTCTTTGGAGCCTAAAATAGATGAAGGGGCTCCCTCAAAACCTCCTGAGGTTAATTCGGATAATAAACCAGCCTCTAAGCCAGGATTTCGTCCTACAATGAAACCCAAACCAAAGGAATAACAGGAGTAGAGAAAACATATTAACCCACATGGAACTGATTGCCTTTTATTTCTTTTCGACTATTGTACTGTTAGGTGCAATCTTTATACTGATTACCCGAAATCTGATGTATTCAGTATTTTCATTATTTCTCTGTTTTGTGGGGGTTGCCGCCCTCTTTGTATTATCGAGAGCAGATTTTCTGGCTGTAGCACAACTGATGATTTATGTCGGAGGAATTTTGATCTTACTGGTATTCGGTGTGATGCTTACCAGGCCTAAATTGAGGAGTGAAGATAATACTTATGCCAATTATGTGGAAGCGGATAATGGCCGTCGCTTGTGGGCGGGTGGGGTTGGATTGATTTTGTTTTTCCTGCTTTTGTCCGTTATTTTTCAAGGGAATTTTATATCTACAGAGCAGCATATTACTGCTAAGTCTACCATACAAACATTGGGGGTTGAACTGATGACTAGTCATTTGCTTCCTTTTGAGATAGCTGCTGTTTTGTTGTTGATAGCACTGGTAGGAGCAGCATACCTAGCTTTACACCGAGAGCCTGAGCATAAATAATATGATACCTTTAGAACATTTCCTGTTTGTAGCTGCTGCGCTGTTTTGTATTGGATTTGCGATTGCCATTACAAAAAAACATCTCATTGGCATATTACTGGGGATTGAATTGATGCTAAATGCAGTCAATATCAACCTCATCGCTTTCAGTAGGCATGACCCTGTACTGATCCAGGGGCAGCTTTTTGCGCTGTTTGTCATGGTGGTTGCTGCAGCAGAGATTACGATCGGACTAGCAATAGTCTTGCGCGTATTTGGAGTCCACAAAAGTATTGATCCTGATCAATTGAGCACTTTGAAAAACTAATGGTGAGGTATCGGTTTTACCCAACTTTGTTGAACGCCTTTGCGAGGTTTGAATCAGGCAAATTGGACGAAACAAGTTTGTTGAATATCATAAACAGGATTAGAGTACCTGCAACTGTTGAACAAATTCAGGGAATATCATTTGAAAATGCTATCATAAAGGGTGAACATGAGGAGATGTTTCCTGTCCATATTATTGCAGAGGTTCGGTCACTGCTCCCTCGTCCTATGGTCGCCACCCAGGTATATTGTGAATATCAGTTTGAAGATGTGCTGATTTATGGATATGTTGATGTGATTGGGAAATCGCTGGCTGTAGATATCAAAACAACACGTATGTATTCACCGGGTTTATTTGCCAACAGTCATCAGAATTTTTATTTGCCTGCACTACGATCCAGAGGAATCCGAACGCTGCGTTATGTAATTACTGATTTTGAAAAGGTGTATGAAGAAAATTATGGATTGCAAACAGATTTTTCAGAACAGATTATGCAAATCCGAGCCTTCTGTAGCTATATTGAAGCCCACCGTGAAATGATTACAGATCGTAAAATTTTCGGTGGGCTTTAAAATTATTTTTAAAGACTAAAAATGGCGTTCGCCGACTTCTCTTTTTCCTAGCATAATTGCCCCAGTCATGGCAACGAGAATCAATACGGAAATTAATTCAAATGGCAGAAGGTATTTATTGAACAATACATCTCCCAGACTTTCTACCATACCAATTTGAGAATCAAACTCATAGGGATTTATTTTTCCTACCAGTGTTTTCCGATAGGCACCAAACAAGATGACAAACAATGTTCCACCTACAATAGTAGCGGCAATTTTTGTGAGATTTGTTTTTGTTTCCTCATCACTTTTCTTGAGATTAAGGAACATGATCACAAACAGGAATAACACCATGATTGCCCCTGCATAAACGATTATATTAACTGCCGCAAGGAACTGCGCATTTAAAAGGATATAATGCGCGGAAAGGCAAAAAAATGTGAATATTAAATAGAGAATACTATGGATCGGATTACGCGACGCTATAACCATCATGGCACTGAGCAGGGTCAGAAAAGCCAGAAAATAAAATAGGGTGGCTACCGGGAAATCTATAAATTGCTGCATATCTGATGATACTTTGAGCTGAATTTTAAATTAAACTGAAACAAAAACTGTCAGGGGATAGCCCTCGGCTGAACATCGACAGTTTCACCAGCGGCTCTTCTTAAATCAAGCGCTCTTGCTTCTTCTTTTGTCCATGCTTCCCGTTTATAAGGATTATTTATATTTTCCACCAGTTTTTCTTTCCCCCAGATTACCTGGTCTCTTTCTGAAAATACGGGTACAAACTCGTCATGGCGAAGATATACAGCTTGTTTAGGGCAAGCTTCTTCACACAATCCGCAAAAAATACAACGCAACATGTTGACTTCATAAACAGCCGCGTACTTCTCCTCTCTGTATAAGCCTTCTTGTCCTGGCTCTCTCTCTTCTGCTACCATGGATATGGCTTCCGCAGGGCAGGCTACAGCACAAAGCCCACACGCAGTACAACGCTCACGACCTTGTTCATCACGCTTTAGAATGTGGCGCCCTCTGAATACTGGTCCCAGATAGCGTTTTACTTCCGGATATTGAATAGTTACCTTCTTTCTAAAGAAATGCTTCAAGGTAATCGCCATTCCAGTAACAACCGCTGGAAGATAGAGACGCTCTCCCAGGGTCATTTCTTTATTACTAACTTGCTTGGATCTATTGGTCAGTTGCATAATTCAGTATTGTTTAGCCTAGTTAAACCAGGCAGTAAATACAGGCTTCAGATATAAAACACCTGTGCCGGTGATCAGGATATTAACGATTGCCAGTGGAATCAATGACTTCCACCCCAGGTTCATCAGCTGGTCGTAACGGAAACGTGGCAAAGTCCATCTAACCCACATAAAGACAAAGATAAAGAACAATGCTTTGACAAAAAATACAGCCGTTCCTATGAGTGTAGCGATATTATGCCCTGTGACATCCCCTAATGATGCTGTTAACTGGGCGTATACCCAGTCCATACCGGGGAAGTTATATCCACCGAAATACAAAGCGGAAATCACCAGTGAAGAAACAAAGATATTGATATACTCTGCAAAGAGGAAAAAACCAAGTTTCATACTGCTGTATTCTGTGTGATAGCCACCTACCAGCTCAGTCTCACATTCCGGAAGATCAAACGGGGTACGGTTACATTCTGCAAACGCACAAACCAGAAACAGGATAAATCCTAAGGGCTGATAAAATATGTTCCAGTTACCTCCATGCTGCTGTGCGATAATCTCGCGGATAGACAGGGATCCTGTCATCATCAGAATGGCAATAATGGCTAAACCCATGGCGATCTCATAACTGATGTTTTGAGAGCCGGCACGTATAGCTCCCAAAAGAGAAAATTTGTTATTGGATGCCCATCCTCCGATCATTACTCCGTAGACACCCAATGCAACAAGCCCAAATACGTAAAGTATTCCGATATTGCTGTCTACACCTTGTACGGTAATTTCCTGTCCGCCTACTATAAGCGTATTTCCAAATGGTATCACGGCACTGGTCAGACAGGCCGTGAGCATGGCCAGGGATGGCCCCAAAATGAAAAGCCATTTATTAGCCTGTGCAGGGATAAAATCTTCTTTAAAGAACATTTTACCGGCATCAGCTAATGGTTGAAATATTCCGAATGGCCCCGCTCTGTTAGGACCCGGGCGGTCTTGCATAAAACCAGCTACTTTACGTTCTGCCAGCGTTGAATACATGGCAACTACCAGAGTAACAGTAAAAACGGCCAGAATGATCAGTGATTTGACGATAAATAGGGTCAGCTCCATTGATATAATTGAATTGCTTGGTTAACGACTTTCTGATTAATGATTATTCAGATAACAATGTCCTTTCATTCGCTTTCTGATTGTTGGTAACACTCAATTCACGAATTGTCTCGCTGTCTGTTATATAAGGTCTTGAATCATCAATATCCTTATATTGAGAGGCAGCCAATTTTAAATTAAAATCAGGTTTTTTGATCAGATCTGCGCGATATTTGTTAGCTGAAATTACAGAACTACGCTTCACTTTTGTTGGGCCTTCAATTACCCAGTCAGAAGTTTTTTTATGATCAAACCGGCAGCTGTTGCAGATAAATTCATTTACTTCTCCCCATTGATTTTTTCTGGCAGTCACTCTGATAACTTCATCACCGCGATACCAGACGATTGCTTTACCACTGCATTTTTCACAATCGCGATGTGCATCTACTGGTTTGGAGAACCAAACGCGGTTTTTGAAACGGAACGTTTTGTCTGTCAGTGCACCCACCGGGCAAACATCAATTACGTTTCCTGAAAATTCATTGTCTATGGCTTTCTCAATATAGGTACCGATTTCAGCTGCATCCCCGCGGCCCAGAACTCCGTGAACTCTGTTGTTTGTAATCTGGTCAGCGGTGTATACACAGCGATAACACAGAATACAACGGGTCATGTGTAACTGGATATAAGGACCTATATTCTTTTTTTCAAAAGTGCGTCTTTCCTCCTCGTAGCGGGTTGATCCGGTACCATGCTCATAGGCGAAATCCTGTAGATGACATTCACCAGCCTGATCGCATACCGGGCAGTCCAATGGGTGGTTAATCAAAAGAAATTCTACGATGGATTTACGGGTATCCAAAACAGCCTGGTTGGTGGTATTTTCCACAATCATCCCATCCTGAACCTGCGTAATACAGGAAGGAACAAGTTTTGGCATAGGCCGGGGGTCTTTCTCTGATCCCGCAGTTACTTTGACAAGACATGCGCGACATTTACCACCTGAAGCTTTCAGTGGCTTATAATAGCACATGGCTGGAGGTACTATATGGTCCTGGCTACGGTCTGCTTCGGCTATTTTCCGGGCAGCCTGCATAATGGTAGTTCCCGGCTCTACTTCGATTAGTATCCCGTCGAAGGTTATTTTGAACAGAGGTGATTGTGCTTCTCCGGACATGTTTATATCGTTAATTAACTTGATTCAGATTTATTTTTCAAACTATCTTTACCTGCGCTCCACTTTCCATAATAATGGTAAATTCCTGTCCTAAATATTGACTTTGCGTTTACACCTCAATAATTCAGTCTTATTTTTTTGCAAGACAAATTATTTCAATAGCAGTAACCCTAGCAAAGGAATCAAATCAGTGTTGTTCAGTTAAAAATTCCATTTAATAGAGCTATTAATCAGCGCAGTTATACTATATAACAATTTCTGATTTTATACTTCTGTCAATACAGCACCACGGTAAAAAGCACCTGGACTGGCGGCTTCTTTTGCGTGTGTCACATGCCACTCAAATTCGTCACGGAAATGTCGGATTGCACTTGCAACAGGCCAGGCTGCCGCATCTCCTAAAGGACAAATTGTATTTCCTTCAATCTGTTTAGCGACATCTACCAGCAGATCAATATCACGCATATTACCATGCCCATGTTCCAGGCGATGAAGTACTTTTTCCATCCAGCCTGTTCCTTCACGGCATGGACTGCACTGCCCGCATGATTCATGATGGTAAAAGCGGGAAAAATTCCAGGTATTTCGGACAATACACGCTGTTTCGTCGAAAACAATAAAACCTCCGGACCCCATCATAGTGCCCGTTGGGAATCCGCCATCAGCCAATGACTCATAAGACATCAAGCGATCTTCTCCATTCGCAGTTTTCATGATGAGGTTAGCAGGTAAAATCGGTACTGACGAACCTCCCGCCACCAATGCTTTCAACTGATGACCTTCACGGATACCGCCACAGTATTCATCTGACAAGAGAAACTCCTCCACTGGAACGCCAAGTTCAATCTCGTAAACCCCAGGTTTTCTGATATGGCCGGAAGCTGAAATCAATTTTGTTCCTGTACTTCTACCGATTCCAATTGAAGCATAGGCATCTCCTCCATTATTAATTACCCAAGGAGTATTGGCAATGGATTCAACATTATTAACAACTGTTGGACTTTGGTAAAGACCTTTGACAGCCGGGAAAGGAGGCTTGTTTCTTGGGTTACCCCTCTTACCTTCCAATGATTCAAGCAGTGCTGTTTCTTCACCGCAGATATAGGCACCGCCCCCGCATTGCACGATCAATTCAAGGTCATAACCGGTTCCCAGGATATTCTTTCCAAGGAATCCGTTGGCTTTGGCTTCTTCAATGGCTCTTTCCAGAATGGAAATAACATACATCAATTCACCACGAACATATATGAATGATTTATTGGCACCTAATGCATAGCTTGAGACAATCATTCCTTCTATGAGCAGATGGGGGATTGTCTTCATCAGATAGTGGTCTTTAAAGGTACCGGGTTCTGATTCATCCGCATTACAGACCAGATAGCGTGGAACACCCTCAGGTTTTGCCAGAAAACTCCACTTCATTCCCATCGGGAATCCTGCTCCTCCTCTTCCTCGGATACCGGACTTTTTTACTTCTTCAACAACCTCCTCAGGAGACAGTTGTTTAAGTGCTTTTTCCACCGCGGTATATCCTCCCTGTTTACGGTACACATCGAAAGACTGAATACCAGGGACATGAGTGTGTTCGGTTAATATTTTCTTTCCCATTTCAGGATATTTTTCTTGTTCTATTGTGTACTCAGCTCATCGATGATTTCATCAACGCGCTCACGGGTAAGATTCATATAATATTTTTCGCGGACCTGAAAGACTGGCCCCCATCCACATGCTGCCAGACATTCCACTTCTTTCAAGGTGAACTGACCGTCTACGGTGGTTTGACCTGCGTTAATTCCTAATTTCTCTTTCAGATATCCGTATACTTCTTCACCGCCCATCAGGCAACAAGGACCTGTCCGGCAATATTCAATCACGTTTTTACCTACCGGCTCCAGATGAAACATGGTATAAAAGCTGGCCACTTCATAGACTTCAATAGGCTGAATATCCAATAGACCTGCTACGTAATCCATTGCCTCACTGCTTAGCCAACCCCATTGTTCCTGTGCAATATGCAAAAGAGGAAGGAGTGCTGATTTTTGTTTTCCTTCAGGATAACGCGCAATTATTTCCTTCGATCTCGTCAGTCGTTCCGGTGTAAATGTGATTCCGGAAGTAGTTTCTGTTGACATAATAATATTTTTATTTTTCAGGCGTCCAGTTCGCCCGCAATTACGTTCAGACTACTCATAATCATGATGGCGTCGGAAATTGTTAGTCCTTTGCACATTTCCGGATAAGCCTGATAATATATAAAACTTGGTCTGCGGAAGTGGAGCCTGTAAGGGGCTCTACCGCCATCACTAACCAGATAAAAACCTAATTCACCATTGCCACCTTCAACAGCGTGATACACTTCTCCGATAGGTGCATCGATTTCGCCCATGACTATCTTAAAATGATAGATCAAAGCTTCCATGCTGGTATATACATCCTTTTTGGCAGGCAGGTAATATTCAGGGGCATCAGCATAATAGGGTCCTTCAGGAAGATTATCCAAAGCCTGTTCAATGATTCGCAGACTCTGCCACATTTCCTCATTCCTAACCATAAAGCGGTCATAGGTGTCACCGCTTTGACCAATTGGAATTTCAAAATCAAAATCTTCATAAGAAGAATAGGGGTTCATAACCCGTACATCGTAGTCAACACCTGCTGCCCGAAGATTAGGGCCTGTAAAACCGTAGTTCAAGGCACTTTCTGCTGTGATACCGCCTACGTTGATCGTACGATCCATGAAAATACGGTTGCGGTTAAAGAGTTTTTCAAACTCCTTAAGGACAGGGGGGAACGTTTTCAGAAACTCACGGATTTTACGGATAGCCTCTGTCGTCAGATCTCTCTCCATACCGCCTATCCGACCCATGTTAGTAGTAAGTCTGGCTCCACAAACCTGCTCATACATTTCATAAATTTCCTCACGCTTTTGCATTACATAAAGGAAACCTGTGAATGCACCAGAATCTACGCCAAGAATACCGTTGCAGACAATATGATCAGATATCCGTGCAAGCTCCATCATGATGACACGAATATACTGCGCTCTTTTAGGTACTTCAATCTGAAGAAGCTTTTCCATTGTCATATGCCACCCGAAATTATTGATCGGTGAAGAACAGTAGTTCATCCGGTCGGTCAGGGTGGTAATCTGATAATAGGGTCTTCTTTCAGCGATTTTTTCAAATGCGCGGTGAATGTACCCGATGGTTTGTTCGCCTGACACAATTTTCTCTCCATCCATTTGCAGGATATTCTGGAAAATACCGTGTGTAGCCGGGTGCGTAGGCCCCAGGTTCAGGGTTGTTAGCTCGGAAATTAGCTCCGGGTGCACTCCTGCAGGCTGTAATTTATCTTTCGGGACTATTTCTATTGTATCCGACATAGTCAGAAGTATCGTTTATGAGTTAATGTTATCGTCCGAACAAAGCATCGATTTTGTCATCTCTGGTCGGATCTTCCAACGGATATTCTTTCCTCATCGGGAAGTAATCCATTTCTTCAATATTCAGAATTCTGGTCAGTTTGGGATGACCATCAAATTCAATACCGTAAAAATCGAATGTTTCTCTTTCCATCCAGTTGGCACATAGATAAATGCCAGTTGCAGTGGGAATGTGTATGTCGTTTTTATCAAGGAATACTTTGATACGAAGACGGAAGTTATGAGTCAGGCTGTGCAGGTGATATATCACACCGAATTCGGCGCCTTTTTGGTCAGGGTAATGAATCCCTGTCAGATCAGTCAGAAACTTTACCTGATAATAGGAATGATTAAAAAGGTGCTGAAGTACGGGGATGATCTGCTGCCGGGTTGCATGTAATGTCAAAAAGCCAAATGGCTCGTCAAAATTAAATACGTCTTCTCCGAATGTCTTGATTAAGTCTTCTGCTACTTCCTTATTGCTAAGCATATACTGTGTTAGTCAATATTATATGATGCCAGTAATTGTTGGTATTCGTCGCTATTGCGCCTTCTGAGCGATTCATTGCGGGCGAGCTCCTGAATTTGCATAAAACCGTCAATGATTTGCTCAGGTCTTGGTGGGCATCCAGGTACGTATACATCCACAGGGATAACCCTGTCAATACCTTGCAACACACTGTAAGTATCAAATATACCACCACTTGATGCGCAGGCTCCTACGGCAATCACCCAGCGGGGCTCAGCCATCTGTAAGTAGACTTGTTTAAGGACAGGACCCATTTTTTTAGCGATGGTACCCATTACCATTAACAAATCAGCTTGCCTTGGTGAAAAACTGGGTCTTTCTGATCCAAAACGAGAAAAGTCGTAATGAGCACCCATGGTAGCCATGAATTCAATCCCACAACAAGAAGTAGCAAATGGCAAAGGCCAAAGAGAATAACTTCTTGCATGTCCTATCACCTGGTCAAAAGAGGTTGCAAAAAAGCCCGAACCACTTATCCCTTCCGGTGCTTCAACCATCTTAACGCTTTCCATGTATCTTAAATTTAGTATTTTCAGTTAACAATTGAAATAATCTGAGACCAGGATATTATTCTTTATCCCAGTTTAATACGCCTTTTTTTATGACATAATAAAAGCCTGAAAGCAATATACTCATAAAAAGCAGCATTTCAACGAATCCGCTGGTTCCCAGTTTCTGGAAATTAACAGCCCAGGGATACATAAATATAACTTCTATATCAAAGAGCACGAATAATATCGCCACCAGGAAATATTTGACAGAAATAGGCGTTCGTGCATTACCAACCACTTCAATTCCACATTCAAAAGGGTCGTCTTTCTTGGCACTGTTACGTCTGGGACCGATCATGTGAGTGACAATCATGGTGCCTCCGATGAAAGCAACCGCAAGACCGAACTGAACCAAAATCGGTAAAAAATCCGAAGGTAAATACGAAGAATTCATAATGAATAATTATTATGTGATAGCTTTTACTGATATACACTATCTCTTGAACAGCCAAAGTTAAAAGCTATGCGGTTATCAAGCAAATAGGCTCCTTATTTAGAATAAGCATAAAAAAGGCTCTTACTGTTTGATAATAAGAGCCTTAATCTGATTTTATATTCTAAAGGTATCTTAAAACAGTATTACTCTTTTTGTCATGCTCTGGGTAGATGATTGAATACGCATGATATAGGTACCTGAAGGCAGAAAGCCGGCATTAATTGTTTTTTTCTCATCCAGCGTGCCAATTTGTTCTTTATAAACGACTGCTCCATTCATATCGTATAATGTAACCGAGACATTCATCAGGGTTTCAAAACTTTCAATGGAAACACTTTCGCTCGTGGCGGGATTTGGGAAAATAACAATATTGTCATCTTCCGTTACATAAAAACCGTATGGATCAGAATAGGGTGAGTAACAAGTCAATGAATTATTGTTAAGCCTGTAATTGACTGCCGCTCTTGCCTGAAAGTAGGTACTGTCTGTTCTATTAGGAAGATAATCCACCGCCCTGATTACACTTTCATTAGAAGGTAAAAGTTGGGTGGCTCCTTCTATTTTCCACTGATACGTTTCTGACAAATTGGTTTCTGCGATCTCTGCTCCTAAACTGAAAGGCCCGGCCTTATCTACAATCGGAGTGCTGATTTCATCTCTGACAATCAGGTTAGTTACCTCTGAGATTTGTGATTTGCAACCAAAGACATTTTCTGTCTGTACTGTATAATTACCAGTCTGCATCGCTGTAAACTGTTTTGTCTCAGCTACTGGATTTTGCTGATTTCCATTCAGGAACCATTTGTAATAATTGGTTCCTCCGGACGCATCCAGGTTGAGTCCTAAGTCAAAACAAGCTTGTTGCTGGCCTGGATTTGAAACCATGGGCCGGTTGGGAGTGACAGATTCTACTTTGACAACAGGTGTATGGAAAACATTCCCCTTGGCATCTTTCAGCACGGCCCTGTATTCGCCGGGAGAATTGACAGAAATGGATTGTCCTGTCTGTAACGTTGACCAATTATAAGCGTTATATCCTGCCGGGAGGCTCATTCGTAAACTGCTGTTTTGACCATTGTCTCCGGTAATACATTCAACATTGATTCGGGGGGTGGCTGCTGGAAGCAACGGGGTGACCGTTGACCAGAAATTTGAAATATCCAATGCTTCATTCCATGCATTTGCCAGCGTCCTTAGATTGTTTTCTCCTGTAATATGGGTTCCGTCCACGCGTTGTACGGGTAGCTTGTCAGTTTCAGGTCCGGGGTAGACAGCATTATAAAAACGGGAAAGTATTTCGTTTTGCGCATTAATTATATCCTGACTAACCATGGATGAATTGGTGTTGGTATTCAAGGTCAATGAGGTTCGTGCAATCACCCAATACATGCGTTTCCCCAGATCAATTTCGACCTTCTCCATCAGGTATTGCATATTACTCAGATAATGAGCCCTGCTTGATACGAGCGGGAAAGTGTCAGTTTCTCCTTGCATCCAGAGTATTGCTCTGGCGCCCAAAAGATTTACATAATTTCTTAGTACGATCCGTAGGTTGGCATAAGGCATACCCTCGGAATATTTAAAACCTCCGTAGGCATTAAAAGTGTCTTTTCCTTGGGCACTGGAAGACCAGTTTTCAATAGAGGTGCCTTCGAAAGCTGTATTGATAAACAAAACAGGGACATTTAGCTTTTGCACCAACAAGTCTCCCAGTACACCCCAGCACCAGGCGCCTTTGCCACGAGGACCCATTGTTATGTTGGTTTCCAGATGTTGAAACGTGGGGTAGGGTGGATCAGATAAAGAACCTGCCGTATTATCATATGAAACATAACTGACCCGGTCATCGTTAGCACGCGGGCTGTTAACAAAGCTGTCCTCAATTCCCTGTGCATTGGACTGTCCTGATATTATAAAAACCTCTCCAACTCCAACTCTTTCTACAATATCCCTGCCAACAAGTTCAGTATTTAAAAACCCTCTTACTTCAATAGTATACCATCCACCAAATAGCCTGAGTGTTCCGTTAAATACCCCGCCAGTAGGGTTGTCTTGTAGTACCGTCCAATCTGTTCCTTGTCCTTGCCCTGCAATCACTGGGGTTGCTCTGACCTCTACTTTATTAATGGGTGCAGTAAAATAACCTGAAATGGGTACATTTGTTTGTCCGCCTGTCTCCCTTTGATAAACAGAGCGTACAGCTGGGGAGGTGACTTTAATCTGTGCATAAATCTCGTTTGAGGCAACGAGAAATAGTTGTAGAAATATTAAGATAGAATGGCGTAGTATTAGATGCATTGCTTATATGCTAAGTTAATTATATATCATTACTTATTTTTAGACAAGTAAGACAAAATTACAAGTTTATTTTTTTGCACAAACAAATTGTGTTTTATCCTGAATAAAACAGTCTGTGTTAGGGCTTGGTCTAATAAATTAATACAATTTTCTGAACGGAGGTTTGGTGTAAATATTGCATCTTCAGGATATAAATACCAGCAGGTAATCTTCCCATATCCAGTTGGTACCTTTCCTTTGTATTTATACTTTTTTGTTGTAAAAGTAAATTGCCCTGTCGGTCATAAATACTGATCATGGCATCAGGGTAATCATCCAAGGTTTCAACAGTATATTTACCATTAGTACTCGGGTTAGGGAACACACTCAATCCATTGGAGCTTTCTTCTAATCGATAAAGATATGCATCTGACATTTCTGAAAAACATGTTAATACATCAGTGTACTGGATGCTTTGCTGAACTGTATAATTCCCTGTCTCTTTTGCTTTAAGAATTCTGTCAAATTCACCTGAAAGAAGTGCCTGGTCACGATGCCATGCAAAATTGCCTTCCTGGATGGAAACACGCGCCTCAATAGAAAATGTCCCTGTCTGCTCAATGAAAGGTCTGACCGGTACCGGTCGTGCAATCACGGTGAGCGTATCTGTATTATAGGAGTAGCAGCCGTTTTCTGCCAATGTTTTTACAGTGTATTTCCCTGATTCCGTTACAAAAATAGTATCATTGTTTTCACCTGTATTCCAGAACAATTCACCTGAAGCACTCGCTGCAATAGGTAACACATCACCGAAACAAAAATCAGTAGCCCCAAGCACACTAAGTTGTGGTACATCAGGCAGGGGAAGGGTATTCACAAAAATAACATTGGAGGGGTCAGAAGTGCAACTGAAATTATTAATAGTACGTATATAATAATTGCCTTCCGTATTGACTCTGATGGATGAAGATTCGTTACCATTGCTCCACATATAACGGTTTTCCTGGGTGGAAGTAAGTGTCACAAATTCATTTTCACAGATAGTAGTAGACCGATCAGCTGTAATTACGGGTGTCGGAGGCAGCGGGTTGACCTGTACTCTCATACTGGCAGAAGGTGAAGATGTACAGCCGTTGTGATCCGTTGTTGTGAGATAATATTCCCCGGAATTGCGTATTTCTACTTCCCTGTTCGGATTGCCATTACTCCACTGATACGAATGTTGGTCATTTGACTGTAATAGCGTATAATCGCGCTCGCAGAACTCAGTAGGGCGTAAGGCAGTGATCTGTGGCGGAGCCGGAAGTGGATTCACCTGTACATTAATATTGTCAGAAGTGGACTCACAACCATTGTTATCCCGGTAAGTAACATTAAACGTTCCAGAGTTGGTTATCGAAATATCCCTGTTGTTATTCCCGTTATTCCAGCTATTTCCCTGGTCATAACTAGAAATTAATCTTACGTTACCACCTTCACAAAAAGTAGTGGATCCTTCAATACCAACTGCTGGTCGGGCAGGATTTGGGTGAACAGTTACAGAGACCGGTGATGACAAACCTGAATAACAACCTTTATCATCAATCGCTTTCACCGCATATATTCCTGTTTGGGTTACATTCAGTACTTTATCACCTGAACCGTTTGTCCAGGTGCTGTTGACCTGTGATGTAGAAGTAAGTACCACAATTCCTCCATCACAAAAGGTAGTCTGACCTTGCACTTCTATAGCCGGAACTGCAGGTAAGGGACTTTCGATCACACCTACATTGATTGTATTTGACTGGGCTTCACATCCATAAGTGTTTTTCACCTTTACCTGAAATTCACCTCCGGTAGAGATAGTCATTCTATTGCCGGTAAATCCATTGTTCCATTGTGCTTCTATGACATTATCCGCGATGAGGGTGGCCTCATTGCCGAGGCAAATAGGGTTGCTGCCTTCAAGACGAATATTAGGTGTTGCAGGCTGCACATTACCCGGAACTCTGATTTCTGGTGAATAAATGATTTTCCCTGAATGGGTGGTGATTTTGGCTTTATAGGATCCTTCGCCTACTGTTACGGATCGGTTGCTGCTGCCATTGTTCCAGTTGATGGACCGCTGATCGTCATGTATTGTGAGGGTAAGCTGGTTGTTGCCGGCGCAATTCACAGATATGGAAGGCATATTGATAGCACTGGCTGGTTCAGAACGCTGGAAAAACTCATCATTCAAAGAATTATACCAGGCTGCAGCTACTTCATGATGACCATCATTATAAAAATGCACACCATCTTGTCTGCTAGGCTGTATATTATCCGTTTCAGGGCCATAAAACACATTGTTGCCACTACTGACGACTTGATTCTGACCGTCAATAATACGTTGTGCTTTACCACCTCTATCCTGGTCATAAGAGGCCCGGGCAATCATCCATGATAAATTATGACCTGAATCCTGACGGCTTTTCTCAATCACTGCCCTGAGGTTACTGGCATAAGTTTGGGTGGTAACGCCAAACCTGTTGTCAGACTCCCCCTGGTGCCATAGCACAGCCCTGACACCTGTTACAGGCAGATAAGAGTGGAAGATAGCCATCATATTGCCGTAGGGCATTCGGTCCTGATACCATGCATTGACATATGCACTTTTGGTGTTGCCAGTTGTGCTCTCTTTCCAGTTGGTTGAGGTGGTGCCTTCCCAACCTGCATTATAAAATAAGACGGGGACATTAAGGCGCTGGCACAGCATTTCGCCGAGTTTTCCCCAATACCATGACGACTGACCCCTGGGACCAATGGTTGAGTTCTCATCCAGATGTGAAAACCGTGGCTGGGATAACTCGCTGTAGCTCATAATGGCATTAAATTCATTCACGCAATTCACACGGTCATCACCTGTATGGACAGCGCCATGTCCAAATAACCCTTGTGCATTGGATTGACCCGCTATAATGAATACTTCACCGATTCCTACCCTGGGAAGATAGGCGCTACCCGTATGATTGTTTTGGAAATAGCCTCTGACCTCCAATTCATACCAACCACCAGACCATGTAATATTGCCTTGATAATATCCTCCTTGTGGGTTTTGTTGAAGGGTCATCCAATCACTGGTATGCCCACCCTGAAGGGCCCGAAGCTGTATTTCAACTTTATCAGTTGGTTCAGTGAAATTGCCACTTATTGCGAAAGTAGCTGAATTGTTTTTATCACGTTGGAATACTGTTCGTTCAAGAGGATAGGAAATTGTTATTTCAGCAATACTCGTTAAAGTATTACCAAAATATAACAAGCATATTAAAATTAAGGATATACAAAATTTCATGTGCCAATTAAATTATTTTTCATCTAAAGATAGAGGAAGAAGGATTACAGGGCTGACTGTAATCCTTCTTTACTTATTAAGCGGTTATTAACCGTTAATGGTGGACCAAATAATGTCCTTAAGTGTTGCAATTCCTTCCAGGGTTACAGAAGAAATAAACAAAGGGGTAATTTCTTCAGGAAGATTCGGGTTTAATTCTTGTCTTTCCTCCTCGGAAAGTGTATCAACTTTTGAAATTGCTACAATTCTTTTCTTGTCGAGCAACTCAGGATTATAAATCCTTAATTCATTGATGAGGGTATTGTACTCATCTCGTATTGATTCACTGGTAGCCGGTATCAGAAATAACAATACTGAATTGCGCTCAATATGTCTTAAAAAGCGTAGTCCTAAGCCCTTTCCTTCTGATGCTCCTTCAATGATGCCGGGAATATCCGCCATGACGAAAGATTTATGATCACGGTAAGGGACAACCCCCAAATTAGGAATCAGCGTGGTGAATGGGTAATCAGCGATCTCTGGTTTGGCTGCAGAAACTGCCGAAAGTAAAGTGGATTTACCGGCATTTGGAAAGCCCACCAGACCTACATCAGCAAGTAGCTTAAGTTCAAGTACGATCCATTCCTCCAGACCGGGTTCGCCAGTCTGTGATTGATGGGGAGTTTGATTAGTAGATGACTTATAGTGGTCATTGCCCAATCCTCCACGTCCGCCAGCCAACAAAATCAGTTCCTGACCGTCTTCACTGATTTCAAGAAATTGTTCCCCTGATTCGGCGTGTCTGGCAACAGTACCGAGTGGTACCTCAAGAATGATATCTTCCCCCTCTGCACCTGTACGTCTTCCGCCTTCCCCAGGTTTACCAGGTTTTGCTTTTACGTGTTTTGTGTACTTCAGGTGAAGTAAAGTCCAGAGTTGAGAATTACCTTTCAGAATCACATGGCCTCCTCTCCCGCCGTTCCCACCGTCCGGTCCTCCTTTATCCACGTGTTTCTCGCGTCGAAAGTGAACGGAACCTGTTCCTCCAGCGCCAGAGCGGGCATTTATTTTGACGTAATCAATAAAATTAGACGAAGCCATTTTTTCTTAATAAGTACTTAAAGAGTGATCAGGCATTGTCAATCGCGCTGCATACTGACAAGAAAATCTCATCAATTGCACCCATGCCCTGAATACCTGCATATTTATTTTGTCCCCGGTAATATTCTGCTACCGGTGTTGTTTTGTTATTATATTCCTGAATTCTTTTTGCAATCAGTTCTTCATTCTGATCATCTGTACGTCCGGAAGTCGCCCCTCTCAACAGTAGTCTTTTCACCAGCTCTTCATCTTCCACTTCAAGCCCTACCATCACAGAAATAGTTTCGTTGTAGGTACTCAACAATGCATCCAGTGCTTCAGCCTGTTTAACAGTGCGAGGGAAACCATCGAAAATAAAACCCGCTGCACTGGTATTTTCTTTCAGTTTATTCTCAATCATTCCGATCACAACTTCATCCGGAACTAGCATTCCCTGGTCCATCAGCGTTTTGGCTTTAAGGCCAAGTTCAGTGCCTGATTTAATTTCTGAACGTAACAGATCTCCGGTGGACAAATGTACAAGGTTGTATTTTTCAATTATTTTTTCACTTTGGGTTCCTTTACCTGCTCCCGGAGGTCCGAATAGTACTAAATTTAGCATGATTTATGATATGAAAATAACCTTAGCAATTTAAACAGGCACAAAGTTAAAATTCTTAACCGATCAGGTAGTATTTTTTGGATTAAATTTTTAAATGTATGATTGAATTAGACCGGTAATTTTGGAGTTGTTCTTGCCTGAAGTTTAGAAACTTATATAAATATTGCTATTTATTTGTGCAAATGCCTGAAATCAAGCAATGAAATAGGCTGGTATTCAGGTGTCAGATGAAGCAAAAAATAGTGTTATTTTAATACAACCCGTTTTGCAGCACCATCATTATTCTGGGTGACTTTTACAAAAACTGTACCACTGACTTTATTATCTAATGCAATTTGCCCTATATATTTTTCCTCGAAGTCTGTTACTGTTTCCTGCGATATAACCCTGCCGTTTTCAGTACTTAATTCGACGTTTATGTAGCTTTTTCCGGTTTTTTATTCAAACTGTCGTTCGTAAAGTAGTTGCCTGTTTTTTTGACTGGTTCAGGTCTATTATTGCCAATAAAAGATTCATGAGTACATATCTGGATAAAATAATGAATCCAGTAATTTGTAAGTCTTGATTTCAGAGGATTTTGATTTGGGTTTTGAATTCTTGACCGCTGGACTTACCCGGCTGGTTACGTTCAGTAATGATAGCATTTGCATGGTAGGTTTGGGTTGAAGCTGGAGTAGCTAAGAAAGTAAAAATTGAAAATAAAGTTTTACATCTGCAGTAGTTATGTGTTAAAGTTTGTTAAATGACTGTTGAATAAGCTCGTAAGGACTAAATTTGTGTATTCAACTATTTTAAAGATGTGTTGTCTAAAATGATGTTGCATGGCTACATCAAGTATTTATGACCAGAAAAAAAATTCGTTTTTTAGTTACTTTGATGTGCCTCGCTATGCTGGGTTTTATCGGCTTTCAATGGTATATCATCAGAGAAACAGTCGCCGTTAGGAATGACCAGTTTAACCTGCGCGTGTCAGAGTCGGTGCAAGCTGTGGTTCATAGGTTAGAAAAGGAAGAAATGATATTTCTGCTCCAGCAGCGGATTGAAATGGAACAGCAGCGATCGAAGCTGGAAAGGATGACGACGATTGATCGCGGCAAGAAGAAGTCACCCGGCCAATTAAAGCAATTGGTATCACCACAGAATGAATCTGATACAATAATATCTCTGGCTACACCCCCGGTTGCTACACTACCCAGAAATGAAAATAATATTACTTCTGATGCTTTAAGCCCCAACTTAAACAAAATCACGGACTATCATGCCCGTATCATTGAAGAGTTTTTTGAGGCACAACAGGCTGGTCTGGCAGGGATGGATAAGTTTATGCAACGTAGGATGCAGGAAGATTTACAGCTTGATTTTTTCTTTGATGATGTTGAACAACCGGCAGCCCGAAAGTCGGCCAATAAGTCCGACGAATCAAAGACAGCTGTGAAGCAATCAGATCGGAGCAGTTTAAGAAAGCAGATAACAGGGCAATCTGATTTAACTGCCGATAATTTGTCAACAGATGAAAAGTTCAGCCGTGCAGAAATTCTGAAAGAGGTAATGAAAGACCTGATCTATACAAAACGACCGATTGAGGAAAGGATAAATAGATTTTTACTGGATTCCATGCTTAAGCGTGAATTTCAGCATAATGGGATCAACTTGCCCTATGAATTTGCCGTGAAAGGCGAGGCTAATCGGCAGGTCATGTTTACAACTGCACAGTTGTCGCCTGCTGAATGGGAGTTTAATGCCTATAAGACTGCCCTTTTTCCCAATGAAGCAATGGGAGCTCCCAGCCAGTTATTTGTATATTTTCCGGGAAAAAATCAGTTTGTACTAGGAACAATGACCGCCTTATTGCTAGGTTCCGGATTGATGGTGTTGGCAATCTTGGTGATATTCTATATTGCGATTGCTACAATCCTGAAACAAAAGAAACTATCAGAGATCAAGAATGATTTCATCAATAATATGACCCACGAGTTTAAAACTCCTATTTCAACCATCTCGCTGGCAGTTGAGATGGCAAAGGAGTCTATTGACGGGCAGCAAGGGTGGATGAATCCAACGTCAGCATATCGGTATCTGGACATTATCAGGGATGAGAATAAAAGACTGGGAGGCCATGTAGAAAAAGTATTGCAGACTGCATTGGTGGATAAGGGAGAAATTAAATTAAAGCTAAGTGAGGTGAGTTTGCACGATCAGCTTTTAAAAGTGCTGGAGAGTTTTGCAGTTGTAATAGAGCAACGTAACGGGGAGGTGATTCTAAGTCTGGATGCTCCCTTTGATTTAATAGAGGCTGATGAAGTGCATTTGTCAGGCATTCTACGTAACCTGGTAGATAATGCGGTTAAATATTCTCCTGACACCCTTTCCCTGAGATTTGCTACGTTTTCGACAGACAATGGTATTTGCCTAACTGTAGAAGATCAAGGATCGGGGATTGCCAAAGAACAACTAGAGCGTATTTTCGAAAAGTTTTACAGGGTTCCTACCGGAGACAGGCATGATGTGAAAGGATTTGGCTTGGGTCTGAGTTATGTGAAGGAGATGGTACATCGCCATAAAGGAAAAATTAGTGTAAGCAGCAAACCGGGTAAAGGTAGTATATTTACTATCTGGTTTCCTCAATTGACAAAATCTTAGTTACATGCCTGATTTACTACTGGTCGAAGACGATCCTAACCTAGGATTATTACTGAAAGAGTATCTTAATGCGAAGGGATATAATACACAACTTGCTGTCGATGGCCAGCAGGGGTGGGAGGAGTTTGTGAAAAAGGACTATGATTTGTGTATATTTGACGTGATGATGCCCAAAAAGGACGGGTTTTCTCTCATAAAGGAGGTAAGAATGAGTGGAAGGGACGTGCCTGTTATTTTACTGACTGCCAGGTCAATGAAAGATGATACTTTACAAGGATTTCGGTTGGGGGCCGATGATTATATTACAAAACCTTTTGACCGGGAAGAATTGTTACTGAGAATAGAAGCCATTTTGAGGAGGTATCAAAAATCGAATGCTTCAGAGCCTGAATCTACAATTTATACATTTGGAATATTCATATATGATGCTGATCATCAGCGTTTGAATTATCATGATAATTCAGTAAAGCTTACCAGCAAAGAAGCCGGATTACTGAAGTTGTTTTGCCAGAATCTCAACCAACCTATCAGCAGAAGCTATGCTTTGAAAATGATTTGGGGAGATGACTCCTATTTCAATGCACGAAGTATGGATGTTTACCTGAGCAAGTTAAGGAAGTACCTGAAAGAAGATGATTCCGTACAGATCATGAATCTTCACGGAGAGGGATTTAAAATGATGGTAAATTGAAAAAATTATCAGGGGGAGATGTTTATTTCCACTACTCCCCCTGATTCATGATTTATAACTGCTGTGCTGCCGCTTTTTTGATCATATCAATTAAATTGTCCACTTGCATTTTTTCAAATATTCTGGACTTAAAAGTGCTGACAGTAGAATTCCGAAGTTGAAGCTCTTTGGCAATCTGACTTGTACTTTTACCTATCGATAACAGGTGCATTATTTCAGTTTCACGCCGGGAAAGTTTGATTGTTTGATTCCGTTTCATACCGGGTAGCAAATGTTCATTAATGAACTTATCCCTCAGGTTGTCGCTAATATATCTCCCCGTTGTAATCAGTGTAGTGATTGCTTTTCTGAATTCACTTTTTGATACACTTTTGGAAAGAAACCCATCTGCGCCAGCCTGTAAGTAGTTTAGTGCATACATATCTTCGCTGCGGCCAGTGAAAATAAGTATTTTGACATTTTTTTGTTTTTGTTTGATCTGCGCAATAATGTTAGTGGCATTTCCACCCGGAATATCAATTTCCAACAGAATAAAGTCAAAGTTTTTTTCTCCTAAAATTTTCTGGCTTTCTTCAATTGTTGCGACTTCGGAGATATCCGGCATGCCTAGAATTTCGGACAAGATTAATCGGGTGCCATACCGAGTAATCTCATGATTTTCGATGATAAGAACGTTACACATAGATTTTTTCTTAGAGAGGTTATGTAATTGAATTACTTGCATTCAGCTTGCAATATAATTTATATATTTTACATTTTAACAGAATATTGTATAATATTAATATTACTATATAGTTGAAAAATTACTACAAATTTCCATTTTATTATTCATTATACTTATGGATTAATTGTAAACTCTCTAATTAATTTATTTATCATAATGGCTACTGAAAGAAATATACTTCATTGTTTATTGATTAATGATGAAGTTGATTTTGGCAATATATTTAGTAAGGGATTAAGTGAGGAATTGAATATTAAAATAACTGAGGTAAACGATTATACAGAGGCAAAACAATTAATTCTACAAAAGAAGTTTTCTTTAATTGTACTCAATCTGAATTCAGCCGAATTGAATATTTTAAACCTTTGTCATGAATGTAAAGAGGCTGGTGATTTGCCTCTTCTTTTGGTTTTACCTTCCGTTGAGTATCTGTTTATTAAACGCTACCTGCTTAGAGGGAATGCCTGGGGGTTTTGTATCCTGAATGAGACTAAAAATGAAATTAAAGATGCCATTCAGTATTTCAAAAAGGGGAAAAGGTATATTTCCCGCGAGATGATGGAATTGCTGGTAGAAGATATTTTATCTTCCAATGAACCAAAACATGGCGCCGAGGTTGATCCTAAAAGAGTGGAGTTATTAGATGAAAAAGAATTTGAAATATTTACGCATCTATCCAGAAACAGGAAAGATGATACAATTGCGCGCATACTTGAGATTCACCCAAGTGCAGTAGGATTATACCGGGATAGAATTTTTGAAAAACTGAGAATAAAAGAAATGAATACCTTAAAGCGCCTGGTTTCTGCGGAAATCTGATTATCTGGGTCTCTTATATAAAGGAACTGTACTGCATGGCTCTCCAAACATGAGGCTTTGGGCAACAGGGGCTAGTAGCCTGGTAACCTCAACGTATGCTGAAGAGGGGACTGGTATTTTACTGCAACCCTTTACAACTATTTTTTTATCACGATATTCTTCCAGGTCTATGCCTGAGAGCGCATCAAAGAAAAGTTTATTTTCCAGATCATTGAGGTCTCCGAAAACTATACAATTGGCATAAGGTGTAAGTTTGAGGGTTAGTAGCATATATGCCCAGGTAGGGATTATGGCATCCTCCGTACAACCAATAGCTACATTTTTACCAGTGTAGATACTCCAGTCGTTACTTTTTAGAAATTCTCTGAAATCTTTTTCACGTAAAATAATGCCTTGATATAAGTTGTCTTTCAGATCATAAAACACACGGTCACCCGAATGATATAATTCTTCCAGGTCAAAAGTGACCAGACCACTAGACATTACCCGATTAATAATTTCCTCTGTTTCCATACTAAAATTTCGCTTTTTCCTTGCTTTTTGTAGACATAAAATCTTTCAGGTAGAATGGTTCAAAGCTGACCAGGTCCACAAAATTCTTTATTAAATATTCATTGTGCGCTAACTCTCCAATTGTTTTGGCTGATGGCCTGACCAATCTATCAACAAAAATTGCATTGGGATGGTTTCCAAGCATGGATTTACACTTGGGTGAGCCTTCCCCAAAAAATACTACCGGATGATTATTCAGCTGTTCTATAAAGGAGTCCTCTGTCACAATTTCTGCACGAGTAGCCTGAATTTCATGAAGCGATGTATCATAAACCGCACAATAGACTTCCATACGACGGGCATCCAGCATAGGGCAGAGAAGCATTTTTGAGTCAATAACATCAATCTGCTTTGCCATGGCTTTCAGTGTATTAATGGCTATTAAAGGCTTTTCAATTGCGTAGCATAACCCTTTGGCAGTAGCGACACCTACTCTCAGGCCGGTATAGGAACCTGGCCCCATTGCAATTGCTACAGCATCAAGTTCACTTAACTGAACTCCGGCGTGATTCAGCCCCACTTCAATGAGCGGAGTGAGCATAGAGGCCGAAGAACGGTCTGTATTGAGTTCATAAGATAATAGTAGTTCCTGATCTTTGTGAAGTGCCACAGAGCACGTTCTGGTAGAGGTGTCAAGACTCAGTAATAGCATTATTTATTTCTTAGTAGTTGCTGGTATTTGTTCATATCACTAAACAATGCCAATGCTGATTTAATATCAGGGTCAGTTTTGATTGACGCTTCCCGAAGCCCAGTTTCAAGGTAATAATGTTTGATTATTTCCTCTTCCAAGATTCGTTTTATTTCCTGTTTGTTGTGCTCCAGATCCTGGTCCTTGGTATGGTGCAATTTGGCTTTCAGGTCTTTTATATTGTTAGCAATTGCCCCTATAGTCTTTTCTTTACTGGCTGATGCTTCCAAAGCTGCCAGATCTTTCTCTGTTTGGGTAGTATAATCGTACTCTTTATCTTCCAGCCACTGAGTGAAAGTTTTATATTCAGGATCCGTTAGCTCAAACTCACCTGCAGATTTGATGTTACTATGTGCAGATTTATATTGTATTGCATAATCAAATATCAATCGTTTTCGCAATAGCGTAGTCGCCAATGGAGTAAGAGTTTCTTTTTCAGTTTCTAAATCGGGCAAAACCCCTCCTCCGTCAAATACGGGTCGGCCATTTTTGGTTTTATATTCTGTAATAAGTGAATCAGCGATCTTTCCGACACTGCCATCCTCATTGCGGTGGGTATAATCAATAGCCTGTATGCAGCGTCCGCTCGGAATATAATATTTGGCTGTAGTGACTTTCATTTTGGTATTATAAGACACATCCAGGGTGGTTTGGACCAGCCCTTTGCCAAATGTTCTTTGTCCCATCAATACCCCGCGATCATAATCCTGGATTACTCCGGAAACAATTTCAGCGGCGGATGCACTCCTGTTATTGATAAGCACTACAATAGGGATTTCGGTATCCAGGGCAGGATTATTGGCTTTGTATACTTTGTTCCATTCGTTTACTTTTCCGCGGGTAGATACAATCTCCTGTCCTTTGGGTATGAAAATATTAGAAATGTCAATAGCCATATCCAGCAAACCCCCAGGATTGTCCCGCAAGTCAAGTACTACTTTTTTCATGCCTTGTGACTTGAGCTTCTGAAAAGCATTGCGAACATCATTATAAGCTGCGCCGGTGAAATCTTTCAGGTCAATGTAGCCTACTTCATCGTTGAGTAAAGTGTAATAGGAAACATTATTGATCTTGACAACATCTCTTGAAACGGGTACAATAAATGGCTGATCTTGTCCAAAACGTTTAACTGTCAGGTTTACCTGGGTACCACTTTGCCCACGCAATAACTTAGTCAAATCAAAGTCAGGGCGATTGGTGAGGCTGAAGTCGTCTATTTTGAGAATTTCATCTCCTATCTGAAGACCGGCTTTTTGAGCCGGAGTGTCTTTATATATCATCAAAACGGTGTTCTTACCGTCCAGATTACTGATTAATGCGCCAATACCATTGTATTTCCCAGTGGTCATGGTCATGAAATCTTCAATATCATCTTCACCATAATAGACTGTATACGGGTCAAGCGATTGTAACATGCCATCGATGCTTGTTTTGATCAGCTGATTGGGGTTGATATCATCCACGTAATATGCATTGAGTTTTTTAAACAGCGTCGCATAGATATCAAGATTCCGTGCAATTTCGAAAAGACGATCATCTGTACGGAAAGAAAAGAAGGTCATCAGACCTACCATTGGGATTGCCCAAAGTAACTTACGGTATTTTTTCATGTGGAAAGGCTAATCTTCAGTTTTAGTTTCTCCTGAAAGGCGTTCTATACAACGTATCATAGATTTTTCTATAACGTTGTAATCAGCTATTTCTTTTGCAATATAAAGAAAAGCAATATAGGACGGGCGATTAGATGGAGCAATTTCAATGAGAGGCTGCTTGTTTGTGCGGTAAGCTTCACGACAGCGCCTTTTTATTTTATTTCTGGCAACAGCACGTTTAAACTGTCTTTTGGGAACGCTAAACAGTAACTGAGGAAAATCAGGCGGGGTAGTACTATCAAATGAATAAAAAACCCTAAAAGGAAAGAGGTAGAACGTATTGGAATACCTACTACCTCTCTGGAAGAGCCGATCAATAATAGTCCGGCTGCATAATTTTTCGTTTTTTTTGAATGCTTCTTTCAAGAAGATGGTTTGCTAAAGTTAACTATAGGGAACTTAAACAAACTCAGGGCATTCCCTTTGTGAGCCATTGGCCCGTCACACAATTTAATTATTGTTTGTGACGTTTTTCGTCAGAAACGGAAAGTTTCCAGCGGCCTTTCTTCCGGCGTGAAGTAAGAACCCTGCGTCCGTTTGCACTTGACATACGCTCACGAAAACCATGCTTATTTCTTCTCTTGCGATTCGAAGGCTGATACGTACGTTTCATCTCATTATCAAAATTATAGCGCTAAAAAATCTTTATTGTCTTAATTTGGGTTGGCAAAGGTAGAAAAATAATAACAAGATAACAATTTTAGGTTAAAAATTTTAAAAACTAATTCTAAATCAATGCTTTCAGGGGGTTTTTGGGCTTTGTAACGTGTGAAAAGAAATATATTTATTTCATGATGTGGGGTTTTTCTGCCAATTTTGTATAAATGTCACTGAATTAGAATTTATGTTAACACCTCGTATTGGTATTCTGGGAGGCGGGCAACTTGGCCTTATGTTGCTACAACCTGCTATTGACTGGAATCTGGATTGCACAGTTTTAGATCCTGCTGCTGATGCTCCATGCAGTAAAATTAATACCAAGTTTCAACAGGGCTCCTTACAGGATTTTGACGCTGTTTATCAGTTTGGTAAAAATCTTGATGTGTTGACCATTGAGATAGAAAAAGTAAATATAGAGGCATTGGAAGCCTTAGAAAAGGAAGGCGTAAAGGTTTATCCGCAACCTTCGGTGATCAGGATTATTCAGGATAAGCGTATTCAAAAACAGTTTTATAAAGATAATGATCTGCCCACGGCCGACTTTATATTGACAGAAAATAGAGAGGATGTCCGTAATCATGCCGATTTTCTACCTGCGTTTCATAAACTTGGCAAAGACGGGTATGATGGTCGGGGTGTGCAGCGGATTGACTCACTGGAAGACTTGGACAAAGCGTTTGATGCACCGGGGATTCTGGAAAAATCTATTCCTTTCGATAAGGAAATAGCAGTAATTGTGGCCAGAAGCGAAAATGGAGAATTGGCTACATTTCCAACGGTTGAGATGGTGTTCCATCCAGAACATAACCTGGTTGAATACCTGTATGCTCCCGCCCAGCTTGATTCCGAAGTAAATGTTCAGGCGCAACAGCTAGCCAAAAAAACTGCCGGACTCTTAGGGATTGTCGGGTTGCTGGCAGTGGAAATGTTTGTAACCTCTGATAAAAAGGTGCTGATTAATGAAGTGGCTCCCAGACCTCATAACAGTGGTCACCATACCATTCGGGCCAATGTAACTTCACAATATGAACAGCATTGGAGGGCTATTATGGGTTTACCACTCGGGAATACCCATGCATATGGTCCTGCCGCAATGGTTAATTTGCTCGGTGAAGAGGGATATACGGGGCCGGCAGTTTATGAAGGAATGGATAAATTATTATCGACAAGTCAGGTGTTTCCATTTTTATATGGCAAAACAGAAACCAGACCATTTCGTAAAATGGGACATGTCACGATCATGGATAATGACCTGATGAGTCTCCAGGGGAAAGTTCAGTTTGTACGGGAATCAATCCGGGTAATCTCGGATAATAAGGAATAATTACTTATAGTATATAGATATGAAAGTTGGTATTATCATGGGAAGTCTTTCTGACAGGAATATAATGCAGGAAGCAGCAAATGCCTTAAATGAATTGGGGATTGCATATGAAATGGAAATTGTGTCTGCTCACCGTACACCTGAAAGAATGGTGGAGTATGGTCATACTGCCCGTCAACGCGGCTTGAGTGTCATCATTGCTGGTGCAGGTGGTGCGGCCCATCTTCCCGGTATGGTAGCCTCCCTTACTACCTTGCCTGTAATTGGAGTGCCGGTATTATCCAGCAACTCAATTGACGGCTGGGATTCTGTCTTGTCTATATTGCAAATGCCAAGTGGAGTACCCGTGGCAACAGTGGCACTGAATGGTGCAAAAAATGCGGGCATACTGGCAGCACAGATTATCGGATCGAATAATCAGGAAATTGCAGACAGACTTGAGGAATACAAGCAAGGCTTAAAACAAAAGGTAGCTGAGATGAATTCTGAATTAAAAAATCATACGGTTTAATTTGAGATTCCCTATCTTGGCAGTTTCGTATCTTGTTTAGCACCATAAAACGCAATTAATGTAAGTAACATGGATGAAATAAAACCGAAAAAAAGAAACGTCAGACCTGAAGAATCTTCGAATTTACCCATAATAACATTAGGTGTACTGGTATTTCTGGTGGTAGCATTGCTATACATCGGATATGAGTATATAACTAATGATGCATCTGATGCTGCGGAGTTAACCAACGTAACCCCTAACTATTCAGAGCCGGACGAGGAGCAGGAGCTGATTCCTGAGGAGATGCCGTTGGAAGTACCGGAGCCTGTGGTTCAACCTAAGAAAGTAGAGCCAGCACCGAAGGCAGTGAATGTATCAGCGATCGGTGGAATCTCCTCCACGCATACAGTCCAGGCCGGTGAAACTTTTTATGGTATTGCCAGTAGATATAATCTAAGTTCCGAAAGTCTGCAAGCCTTAAATCCCTCTATTAAAGATTTAACTAAAGATTTGAAATCGGGAGTTACCAAATTGAATATCAAAATTCAGGCAGTACATACTGTGGGTCCTGGCGATGTCATGCGGGTAGTTGCAGGGAAATACGGCTTAACAAAAGCGCAATTGATGAAGGCCAACGGAAAATCCAGGGATTATACCCAACGAGGGGAGAAGCTAATAATTCCATTGGCAGAAAAACATTAGCATTAAATTTAAAAGGAAGGGTTGGCAGTTTGAATGTCAACCCTTCCTTTTTTTATAGAATTTAGGGTCTTGAACCTTCAAATCCTCCACGTCCCATGCCGCCACCCGGCCCCTCCCCGTTTCCTCTACGTTGTGGAGTAGGCTGTTGGGATTGAGAACTTCCAAAATTTCGAAGTGTATATGTAAATGTGAGCATAGCGTATTGTGTGATCACTCTGCTGGATATGTCCTGAATGTTCGTTTCAGATACGGTACGGCTGATGCTGTTGTTCTGTTTTAGAATATCAAATACGGTTAACTTTAGTTCTCCAGCATTGTTTTTCATGAATTTCTTTCCTACGCTGGCATTCCATAGTGCAAAATTCTGATTATATCCTTCGCCTAACCCTCTGTAAGATTGATTGCTAATATCACTGGAAAGAACGAATCCTTTGCCGAATATCCAATTAAACCTTCCGGTGCTCATGTGGGTATAATAATTATTGTTCATCTGTGGTTGAATGGTGTTTCTGACCACATTAAAGTTGCCGGTATAAGAAACCGCAAAATCAAGGTTACTACTTATATTGCTACTCAATACCACTCCCTGATTAAATATATAGCTGTTTGAAATATTTGCAATTTCATTGATTAAACCAGGCGTACGAATGTAATTAAATCCGGAAGTAAAGTTAATATTGAGCTTAACAGGTCTTATAGGAGTACCATAGGTGACCAGTGAACGCATATTTAGATTGCCGTTTACATTGACCGGACGGGTAAGTTGAGCACCTTTTTCCAGTATGATGCCATTCTCCATTTCTGTTCTTTCCCGGGCTATAAAAGTGGAATTGGTAATAGCATTATCGGTTTTACTAATAAAGATCAAAGCTTGCAGATTAGAGAAAGTTTCCTGATTGGTTGAGGTAAACCGTAGGTTAACCATATTGGTATATGATTGTTTTAGATTAGGATTCCCGGCTGACAAGGACAATGGATTGGTGTTGTCTATGACATTTTGTAATTGTGAAACGGAGGGTTCCTGTGTTGAAGTCCGGTAAAACAATCGAAACTGATTGCCACTTTTCATTCTGTAGGACGCCATAGCCCCGGGTAGAAAGTTATTAAACGACGTTTTTACCTCTGAAACTCGTGGGAATTCCTGATTGCTGAATAGCTGTGCATTCTGATAGTTGAAATCGACAGTGGCAAAAAATCCATCTTTCCTGAAGCGATACCCCAAACCACCTCGGTTGGTAAGATACCGGTTGTCAAAATTATTAGAAAGGAGCGTATCCAGGTTGCTATAGATATTTTCGTAAGGACTGAAATTATAAGTTTCCTTCAGTGAATTATTATTGCTTAAAGAAGAATTATACGAAAACTGCAATTGACTGGTTTTGCTGATAGGTTCTGTATAATTAATGTTAGCAGATAAGCGTATTCCGTCTGCAAGGTTAGTAGTAAACTGATCGATGGTATCACCCGGTGTGATGAGGTTATTATAATATAGATTTCTGGCGTAAAGTGTTGAGGTGCGGTTTTGATTGTTTGCAGTAGAGCCCAGATTCATAGAAATTGTCCGTCCCGCTTTATCAAAACGATGCCGCAATAACAGATTTCCACCTATATTATATCCGTTAGATCCTGAATTCCTTTCATTAACCGTGCTGATTAAAGGTGCACCGCTTCCTTCTCTGGTATCGGCTATGGTGCTACTTCCGGATTTATTGTTCTGAAGGGAAATTTGTGGAGTGAATAATAAAGACGTTTTCTCCGATAGCTTATAATCCATCCTCAGGTTGAACCGGTGATTCAGATTACGCGTGTTAGAAATTCTTTTTTCATCATAAAACTGATTAGTCAGAAATGTCTCTTTTCCGGTAATCTGCTCGTTGTTATTGGCAGACCGATTAAAAAAGTAGCTGCCTGTTACTTCAATTTTTTTTCCCCAGTTGTCTGAATAATTTAATCCTAATGCATTGGTGCCAGTAATACCATTTTGCTGGCCTACCATGAAATTGTTGGAACCACCACCGCCTCCACCACGACCTCCGCGCCCCCCGCCACTATTGCCGGTTGCTCCCAGGATATCCTGTGAAGAAAAATTTTGCTGGTTGATATTGTTACTCAGCCCCAGAAGTGAAATCCGCCGGCTACCTTTAAATATATTGATATTACCTCCTGCCTGGTATCGGTCATCCAATCCGTATCCGGCATATATTTTGCCAAATTGGCCGGTATTCTTATTGGGTCTGGTAACAATATTAATAGTCTTTTGGGCATTACCATCATCGAAACCGGTAAACTGAGCTTGGTCACTTAGTCTGTCAAATACCTCAATTTTATCTACTACTTCAGCAGGCAGTGAACGCAATGCAAGGTTAGGGTCATCTCCGAAAAATGGCTTGCCGTCAACCAAAACACGCCTGACACTCTCCCCCTGCGCTTTTACCTCACCATTCTCTACAGATATACCAGGCATTTTCTGAATGAGGTCTTCAGTTGTAGCATCAGGATTTGTTTTAAAGGCACTGGCGTTAAACTGGGTAGTATCACCTTTTTGAATCGCCTGAATTGCCTGTCCCACTACCGTTACTTCCTTTAGCAGATGGGCGGTTTGCGTGATCACTACATTCCCCATCCTTACATTTTCGTTGCTGATTTTAACAGCAGTCACTTTGTCCTTGTAACTGATATAGGAAACCGTTACCCGGTAATCTCCGGAAGTAACCCCTCCAAAATGAAACCTTCCGTTTTCATCAGATACCTCATACTTTGTTTTAGTTGTATCCTTAACCGGAGTCAAACGAATATATGCGCCTATAACAGCTGACTGGTCTGTGCTGTCCATTACAGTTCCCGATAAAGAAAATGTTTGGGCTTGCGCATGCAGCATGCCAGTTGCCAGGAAGATGATCAGCGTAAAAAGTAGTAAGGTGTTCAGGCGTTTCATATTATTCAGAATTGGGAAATGTGACCTTAATGGAAGTTAGAGGGTAATGAAGCCTAAATGTTTAATGCAACCCACCATCATACGTTTTTCAATAGACGTTTTGGGAGAACTTACCGATGAATCTGGAGTTTTATTCGACTTAGCCGAAAATACAATTCATTTAGAAAAGCAGTTTCAGATTTTGATTTTTTGGAAATTGATCGGATATTAATCATTACAATTCCCAGATTGCTATGTATGATTCGACCGCCTGTCCTAAATCATGCTTATAATATGCTTTCCAGTTTGTAATATTGAGGATGAATATTCCGGAAATTATGAAAATATTTAAACCTGCCATAATCCGATCAACAATCGTGTGTTTGTTTTTCAGTACTATCACTATTCAGGCGCAGGTAACAGTTCAGGAAGCTGTCAACCAATTGCCTGAAGGAAAACTAACACTCGAGGCTGCCATAGGTATAGCATTAAAAAATAATCCCCAGCTCAAACAGGCAGGATTGCAGTATGAAATGAGCGTGAATGAATTTGAACAAGCGCAATGGCGCCGATGGCCAAGTCTGAATTTTTCGGCATCACAGGGATTTAGCTTTGGGCGTAATATTGATCCGTTTACCAACCAGTTTGTGCAGCAGAATGTTGCATTTAATAATTATAACCTGTCAGCGGGTGTTACCCTTTTTAATGGAGGTGCTTTACAGAACTCAGTAAAACAAACACAGATAACCAAAAATGCCAGTGAGAAAGACCTGGAGGCTGCCAGGAATGATGTTATGCTTAACGTAGCTTTGGCTTATCTGCAGATATTGAATAACATTGAATTGATCACGGTGGCAGAAAGGCAAATCGAGGCCACTCAGTTCCAGCTTGAAAGGACTACCAAGTTGGTAGAAGCAGGAAGCCTCGCTGAAAGTAACCTTTTTGATCTGAGATCTCAGCTTGCCAATGATGAACTGACATTGGTGAATGCACAGAATAATCTGGAAAATGCAAAGTTAACCCTGAAACAATTGATGAATGTTATTGGTGGTCAGCCTGTTGAAGTGGCTGATATTCCCATAGCTGACCCAACCTTGCAGTTATATGATGCCTCGATAGAAGAAGTTTTCAATACGGCTGTCAGTAACCTCCCACAAATGAAAGCTGCGGAATTAAAAATCAAGGCGGCCGAAAAAGGGGTGGAAGTAGCAAGGTCAGCATATCTTCCGTCGCTTACATTAGCCGGTGGGATGGGTACGAGTTTTTCGAGTGCCGCCCCTAAAGAGCGGTTTATTGGTGACGGTTCAGGTTCAAGTACAATCGAAGTGCCTTCAACTACTCAATTTATTACGGTGGGCGATATAGTAGTTCCTATTTATAACCGCGTAACTACCATAAATGGCTCCAATCAGCATTTTGGATATTTTGACCAGTTGAATTTTAACCGAAATCCATCGGTAAGTTTGAGTTTACGTATCCCAATATTCAATGCGTTTCAAGCAAAATATCAGGTAAATTCTGCAAAAATTAACCATCTTAATACGCAGTATCAAGGTGAATTGGCTCTTCAGCAGATTAGACAAAATGTTGAGCAAGCCTATATCAGCATGACAAATGCAGCGAAGAAATATTCAGCAACTGCTAAGCAGGTAAGTGCCTTGGAAGAGACTTTCAGAGTGGCTGAGGCCCGGTTCAATGTAGGCGCAATGAATTCGACCGAATATAATATTGCCAAGGCAAATCTTGATCAGGCCAGGGCCAATCTGGTACAGGCCAAATATGATTATGTATTCAGGACAAAAATTCTGGACTTTTATATGGCCAGGCCATTAAGTATTGATTAATTCCGAAATTAGAGCATTTATAACAAACTTCTTTTAAGCATATGGCGCGTAAATCTTCAAATAAAACCTGGTGGATTCTCGGAGGTGTGGTAGCTGTACTGGCTATCGGTTTAATTGCCGGTAAGCAGCTCGGCTGGATCGGACAGGCAAAACCGATTGAAGTAGATTTTGCCCAGGTAAAACGAACCACCATTATAGAACGGGTTACCGCGTCAGGGCGTGTACAGCCAGAGGTAGAGGTGAAATTAAGCCCCGATGTATCCGGTGAGATTATTGGCTTATATGTATCAGAAGGGGATTCGGTAATTAAAGGACAACTGTTGCTAAAAATCAGACCGGATAACTACGCTTCCCAAATGGCAAGAGCTGAAGCCACAGTGAATGCCAACCGGGCCGCGCTGGAGCAGGCAAGAGCTGCATCAGCACAGGCCGAATCACGACTCATCAGGGCCAAGTCTAATTTTGACCGTAATAAAAAACTATTTGAGGATAAGGTGATTTCGGCTGCTGATTTTGAACAGATCAATGCGGATTATCAGGTAGCGAAACAAGATGTAGATGCTGCAAAAGCAAATATTAAAGCCTCGGAGTATAATATTAAAAGTGCTGAAGCAAGTATGCTTGATGCGGCCGAAAACTTGCGAAAAACTACCATCTTTGCACCTGTAAGCGGGATAATTTCTCTCTTGAATGTGGAGGCAGGGGAACGGGTCGTAGGAACTTCCCAGATGGCCGGAACTGAATTGATGCGGATAGCCAATCTGGCTAATATGGAGGTAAGGGTAAATGTCAACGAAAATGATATTGTCAGGGTTAGCCTGGGTGATACCGCAGATATAGACATTGATGCATATTCAGGTTCAGGAAGGAAATTTCAGGGTGTAGTAAGAGAGATTTCCAACACTGCCAATGGGTTGGCTACTGCTACCAGTGCTTCTTCCATGTCATCTTCAACTGATGCCGTTACAGAATTCGAAGTGAAAGTGAAAATTCTTAATGAGTCGTTTCAGGACCTGATGGAAAACAGAGGGAAAAAATCGTATCCGTTCAAGCCCGGAATGACTGCTTCTGTAGATATTATTACAGAACGGAAGGAGAATATCCTGGCTGTGCCTATTGCTGCTGTAACCACCAGATCAGATCAGAAGGAAGATAAAGAAGGAAATGAAAATTTGAATAAGGGGAATCAGAGTGCCTCAAAATCTGCCAGTCCCATTCAGGAGGTGGTGTTTATTGAAGAAGATACAAAAGCCAAACTTCAGACCGTCACAACTGGTATCAGCGATTTCGAAAATATTGAAATTACATCAGGCCTTTCTGAAGGGCAACGTGTGGTGTCCGGACCTTTTTCTGTGGTATCTAAAAGGCTCAATGCAGACGATCTGATTACAGATGCTGCCAAGACTGGAAAAAAAGATTCAGGTAAATCAAAAGAAAGTAAGAATTAATGCGTTGATATTATGTATTAATTCGATTTAGTTTAGGTTAAGATGATTAAAATCCTTGTGGTTCTGCCACAAGGATTTTTTATTCGTATGCCTAATATTTTATGCGTATACAGCTTCTTTTCCCGCTTTCTTGACGAGCAGATAGTAAAATAAAGGACGTGGCTTATTCGTATTTGAACTGCCAAATGTATCCACTACTTCACTTATCAGAGAATCTGCCGTTTTTTCGTCTGTAATACCGAGTTTTTTACTCAGAAAGTTTGTTTTCACGCGATCAAGCTCTTTCTTATCTGATGAGGCTACCTTGGCGGAATCCTTATTGTAAATAGAGGGTCCAAGTCCTTTGGTAACTTTGATCAATAGGTCAGAATCGACTGATACACCGATTTTTTTTGCTACTTCATGATAAGAGGCAATTAGTTCATCAAATTTGCTCATTATGAAAATACAGTTTAGGTGAGTAAAATTACGTTCTATCATACAAACAAATGGAAAATTGAAGAATTTCAAAGATTATCTTCAATTATTTTATGAAATTTGCATTTCAGCAAACTAAAATACGTCAAATGATAAGTCTCTGGCTGTTCTGACGACAACATTAAAATGAATAAATCTGAAAAAAAGCGTGTCGCTGTGATTGGCGGAGGTAGCTGGGCGACGGCTCTGGTGAAGATACTGTGTGAAAACCAACAAATACAGGTATCATGGTGGTTAAGAGACCAAAAAGATATTGATCATATTCGAAGGTTTCATCATAACCCCAGTTATTTAAGTGATGTGCATCTTCCTTCGGGGAAAGTAAAACCCTATGAAAAGATTAAAGATGCCATTAAAAAAGCGGACGATATCATTTTGGCTATTCCCGCTGCATTTATTCAGGAGCCATTAAAATCATTAAGTCCCCAGGAGCTGAAAGGCAAAAGGGTTGTGTCAGCGATCAAGGGTATGGTGCCAGACCTGAATATACTTGTGACAGACTGGGTGCATACTGCTTTTGAAGTGCCTTACGACCAGATGTGCGTAATTGCAGGCCCCTGCCATGCGGAGGAGGTAGCGCTGGAAAAACAATCATATTTGTCTATAGCTTCCGAGTCTGAAAGTTGTGCTGTCAGAATTTCAGAATTGCTGAGCTGTCGCTTTGTGATAGCCAATCCAGTCAAAGATCTGTATGGCGTTGAATATGCAGCAGTCATGAAGAATATTGTGGCATTGGCCGCTGGTATTTCCCATGGAATAGGCAATGGTGACAATATGCAGGCCGTATTGGTATCCAATGCAATGCAGGAAATTAAAAGATTTGTGACTGCAATTGATCCGCGTGAGCGTGACATGGATGGTTCTGCTTATCTGGGTGATTTATTGGTAACTGCCTATTCTCAGTTTAGCCGCAATCGTTTGTTTGGAAATATGATCGGAAGAGGATATAGTGTAAAGGCTGCACAGCTTGAAATGAATATGATTGCCGAGGGCTATTATGCGGCTCGAAGCATCAAACTGATAAATGAGCAATATCAGGTAGTAATGCCAATTACTGAAGCGGTGTACCAAGTGCTTTACGAAGGTATAAAACCAGAAACTGCGTTTACTAAGCTTCTTAATATTCTAAAATAGCATAAAGAAGAAGGCGAAATAGAGAGTTGGAAATTGATACTAACAGGCTCGTTATTGATGTTTACAGAAATTGTTTCTTTACTGGAATCACATAGGAATTCTTCCAATGCTACTGCAATGGCAGCCTATATGAAAAATCAGTTTCCATTTCTGGGGATAAAAAAACCAGTCCTGGAAAAAGTGCTGAAACCCTACCTTGCAGCATACAAAACAGAAACAACAATTGATTGGGTGCTGATTCATCAATTGTGGGATCGGCCGGAAAGGGAATACCAGTACGCAGCTATGCTGATATTGCAGGTACAGAAAAAAAGACTGGTTTTGGAAGACCTTGCAGAAATTGAAAGATTAATTTCACATCGCTCCTGGTGGGATACTGTTGATTTCCTGGCTACTCATTTGCTGGGTTTTTTAGGGTTGAATCATATAGAAAGTATGCAAGGGGCTATGCTCATTTGGAGCAGGAGCAGCAACATTTGGATAGCGAGAAGTTCACTTCTTTTTCAGTTAAAGTATAAAACACAAACCGATACTGATTTGCTGGCTGCTTGTATTCTTAATAATGCAACTTCAAAAGAATTTTTTATTCGTAAAGCGATCGGTTGGATTTTGCGTGAATATTCAAAAACAAATGCTGAATGGGTATCAACTTTTATCAAGGAGAACATGCTGAGCAGTTTGTCCGTAAGAGAAGGTAGCAAATATCTGTAAAATCACTGGGGAGTATCAACAGAAAAAGACGATGCCATATTTACAGCATCGTCTTATCGAGTATTTTAATGTCTTCGAATTATTTCGCTGGTACCGAAACCGTAGAGTCCGAAGCGTATAATTTATTAAAAATAGCATTTACGCGTAAATCCATATCTGGATTGGGCTCATAGGTCTGCGCCAGTTGTCTTGCTGCAGAATCCGGATGAACACCATACACCCAGGTACTGTTTTTTCCTGGATCTGGAGATTCCTTTTTGTTATATTTTTGATACTCGCAGGACGAAAGGAATGCTGCGCCGGTCAACAATAAAGCTATATTTCTAATTTTCATTTTGAAATGCAATCATTTAATATCTCTACAAAAGTAAAGCCCTTTATTAAAACCACAAAATAAGTTGGCAGTCTTTTATTTAATTTGTAACTGTTCCAGCTCGCTGCGTACGAAATTCATCAGCGATTTGATATTTTCATTAGAAAAGTCAAATGAAATACCAGCGGTCTGATAAATCTCGCCAATTGTTGCCGTATATCCCAATTTTAATGCTTCAAGGTACCCAGATAAGCCTTTTTCTGGATTCTCCTTGTAGTTTTTCCAGACACCAATAGCACCCAATTGAGCAAAACCATATTCTATATAATAAAATGGAACTTCGTAAATATGCAACTGCCGTTGCCACAGGAAAGATCTGTATTTTTCCAGCCCGTCCCAATCGGTAACAGAATCAGTAAACTCGCTGTATATCTGTACCCATTTCTCACTTCTTTCTTCGTTTGAATGATTAGGGTTTTCATACATCCAATGCTGAAACTTATCCACCGTAGCGACCCAGGGAAGTGTTTCAAGTATAGATTCCAGGTGTTGAATCTTTGCTCTTTTTAAATCCTGCTCGTTATCGAAAAATTCATCCCAATAATCCATCGTCAGCAACTCCATGGACATTGAGGCTAACTCTGCCACTTCAGAAGGGGTATGTTTAAATGAATTTAACAATAAATTGCGTGTCACCAGTGAATGCACTGCATGACCACCTTCATGAAGCAAGGTTACCATATCTCTAAGGTTAGAAGTGGCATTCATGAAAATGAATGGTACGCCTGTTTCATCCAGCGGATAATTATACCCTCCCGGGGCTTTGCCTTTCCTTGATTCGAGGTCAATATGCCCCATTGCTTTCAGTATTCTTAAGCAATCACCCAGAAACGGATCCAGTCTTGAAAAGCAACGAATGGTTTTTTCAAGTAACTCATTCCCGTTTTCAAAAGGCCTGAGTGGAGGTCTGCTCAGCACATCTGTTTTAAGATCCCATGGACGTAGATCCGTTACTCCCAATGATTCTTTGCGTCGTTCAGCCATGTTATCCAGCATAGGAACCACAGATTCTTTCACAGCTTCATGAAAATTAAAGCAATCCTGGGGGGTATAGTCAAACCGTCCCATAGCTGCGAACATGTAGTCACGATAATTTGAAAATCCTGCATTTAAGGCTATCTCATTTCGCAACTGTATGAGTTTATTAATCAGTTCATCCAGCTTCTCATGATCCTGATATCGTCTGTCGCTAATGGCGCGCCAGGCTTCTTCCCGTACCCGTCTTTCGGCAGATTGCAACCGATCGCCTGCCTTTTGCAAGGTCATTTCCTCTCCATCAAGAACGACTGTCATCGCACCGGCTATGGCTCCGTACTGTCTTTCTTCTGTCTGCGCTTGCGTTTGAAGTGTGATGTTTTCTTCACGGAAAATTTCGATTCCCTTCAGAAGACTGCGGATAGCAATCGGAAAACCTTTGTCAGACAGACCCTCTCTATAGGGAGACGCTGCAATTTTTTTGTCAAGCTTGTTTCCGTAGGCAGCAAGCTGAGGCTGGATTTCTGTAATAAAAAACTGGAGGGATTTAACCAGCTCTTCATCCGCCGTATTACAGGTTTGTCGGATATAGCGCCAGGCAAAATTCTCAGACAAAAACGATTCAAGTTCTGAACGGTCAAGTAATAGCTGTCGCAGATCTGTTGTACTTTGAATATTTCTTTCCTCAAGGTCTTTGTAATAACCATCGAGATCATTCCAGCTGTCCAACTGAAAAGATTCGGAAAGAAACTTCCTTGCCGGTTTTTCAGGTAATATGACTGTATTTTCAGTTTGCATGTGTTGATTAATATTTTGCTTTTCAACAAAGTTAAAAGGTTTTGGATTTTATGGAAGCAGACGGTTGCTTATCCTTGCATTCTTCTGTACAGGGCCACTGTAATGAAAAGGGTCAGACATGATACAAAACCAACGATCCACCACTTGAAACCTGATTCCGTATGAATAGGGTCTGTTTGGCCAACGAGAACGACTCCAGCCCATGAATAGGGGAGCTGATCGGTTCCGGCGCTTTCTTCCAGCCACTGGATACGGGCGTTCTGCAAGGCTATATCCAAAGGATGACCTTCACGGACATTCTCAAAAAAAAGTTTCGTTAATCCGTAAACAGGCTTGTTTTCCACACTCCATAAAGTGGTCATGATGGAAGGAATCCCAGCTGAAGCAAAGCCCCTCGCCAGACTATAGACTCCTTCCCCCATCTGATTTTTCCCTATGCCTGTCTGGCAGGCGGAAAGTACGATCAAACGGGTGTTAAAGGCTCCCGATTTGCCGATATCAGAGAGTAGCAAGGTGCTGTCGGCAAAATATATGGTGGGTTCTTCAGAAGTGCTGTCTGCGATGGCATGTGTCAGCAACTGAACCATGTGGTATTGGTGCGCCTGGTGCAGGAATGCTGCTCTTGTGGCTTGCTGGTGAGTGAGAGTTTTTGAAGAAGGGAAATAACTTTGAATGGTTTTGGCAATAGCATCCGATCCCGGAAGTGAGGGTTGCTCCAAGGTTTCAGAAAAGTGGACGGGTGCAATGCCAAGAAAAGATTTTTGAATATCAGCATGCTGTCTGTATAATGGTTTTTTCAACAAAATTCCGGCAGAATATGCATAACTGATTGCATGATGTTGGCCCAGATAATCCATTCGGTTTTCTGATTTGCTGAGGGCCTCAAATGGGAAAAAGTCACTATTAACGGATATAATGATCCGGCTGTTTTCAGCAAGGCCAAATGGCCTGATGACGAGCTCATATAAAGCTGTGGACGTTTTTATGTATTCTTTGAAAGCTTGATTTTGCCGTTCTTTGTTGGGGAGAAATGTGCGAATTTCGTGTAAAAGAGAGTCATATTTTATCTTATCAAATTTCAGAAACTGCGTACTGCTTCCCTTTATACCAATCCCATAAACAGATGTCTTACCAGTAAAAAATGTGATTAAAACAGTGGAGTCTCCCATCGGTTGTAAAAGACGCAACCTGATGTCTTCAAGCGAAGGTACTTCGTTATTATAACGGTAATTATAATAGGCCGGATTCCGTTGCTCCAAAGATGTAAAAAAGACTTTTTGTGCCTCCTCAGCTTTTAAGAGTTGGTCCATCAGCTGAACATACTTGTCGGTATTTTTTATTTCGTTGGACAGCCTGAACTGAAGTTCGCTGATCTGCTGGCGCATACTTCTTTCTTTCTGCTTATCTTCAGCATTTAATTGTTGCTCAGCACCCAGCGTATTTATTTCATCATTCAGGAGTACGGCACGGCTTTTTTCAAAAAAATAAAAGGCTTTGACAGGGTCATTCATTAAGTAGCTGGCCTCAACGGCCTGTTCGTACATCTCATAGGTTTTCTCACGCCAATACAGCTTGGAGGTATTTCCGGTATGCTCCCAACGCATAAAATCAACCATGCTATCAGCCAGCATATAGGTGTTGAGTGCACGCTCCAGGTAGGAGGGTTTGTTATTTTGACTTTTGGCATACTCCAGCCATATCTCGGCTTTGTCACGAATCAGACCCAGTAAAAAGTCTTTTTGCTGGAGAGTCCTGATGGTACGTGCCGGAGGAAGGCGTACATGGGAAGTATCCTTGAACTCAGGAATGATAGTATAGATCCCTTCCTGCACATAATCAAGGGCTTCTGTATATTTTTCCTGATGTTTGTAAATATTGGCAATGTTGTTAAAAATCAGGCACTTGTTGTGACTTCCGTTGTCAGACTTTAACGCCTCTCTGTAATAATCCAATGCCAGCTCGTGCTGGTTTACAGTCTGGTAGAAGTAACCGATTGCCATGGGGAAGTCAGAAATATATACCTCTTTGTTTTTTTGGGCAATGGCATAGGCTTTTCTGAGACTGATAAGTGCTTCTTTGTCCTTCCGGAGATCTCTGAGGATATTCCCCCGCAACATATATTGGCTGGAGACACTGGTTTGCTGATTTGGTGAATTTTCAATCAGTGGAATCGCTTTTTCAATTGCTATCAGCGCTTCAGGTAGTTGTTTTAGCATATGTAATACCTGGGCTTTTTGCTGCAAAACTTTACTCAGTAAAATATCATCCTTCAGTTCTGCTGATAAGACCTCTCCTGCAAACGCATGTTGTAAGGCTCTCTGGTAATCTCCCTGGACATAATAATTGTAAATCAGGTATAAATGGGCCAGACTGACCCAAGATTTTAACCCCGGATTATTACCGGCTATCTGAATGGTTTGTTGAAGCGCCTCCGTACTTTCATTTAATTTCTGAATTCTACTATTAAATACACCAAGCCTGTAGTAGGCTACGACCAGATTGCTCAGTTTTAACCTTAAACCTTTATTTTCTTCATAAATGCTTATTATCTCATGCTGAACCCGGATTGCATCTTCAATTTTTGCCTCTTTATAGTAATTCAAGCCAGATAATAACAGGGCTGCAACATACACCGAATCTGCTTTCGGGTAACAGTGGGACCAATGAGTCATCCAATTCTTTAATGCCAATTGTTGTTTGGCTGGAGTCTGATCTTTATTCCGGATTATTTTATATTCATCATATAAATTTTCAGGAGTAGGACATGCCGCACTGCTCCTGAAAATTATCAAGAAGAAAAAACTGACGATAAATAAAACACGCATGTTAATTAACTGTCAATATCCACGTCACTCTGTAAAATATTATTGGCAACATATTGGATCGCCTGGTCATATTCCTTTATTGGTAACTTTAAATAGCGTCCTTCAGCTGTAATTTTAACTAGATCGGTAGATGTCTGAATGTCATCCAATTGATTGAAAAATTCACTTTTTGTTTTTATTTCAGGTTGAGCGCAAAGTAATTCAGCCAAATAGGCGGATACATACGCTGCAGCAAATGAAGAGCCTGAAACGATCGCTGGCGCATTGTTTTTACCACTTTTATCCTTAAACGGGCTTGAAAATAGCCCCTGAACAGGATGAGCGATGACTCCAATATCAACATATTTAGAGGAATAGTTTTCAACCTCTATCAGTTTGCCTTCCACAATTTGAGTGCCATCCTCCAGGTCTTCTTTAAGCTTTTTTAAGGTATTTTTATCCAGGAACGCCGTATCTGTGCCTGTGGTGGAGTGTTCGAGCTTATAAGTGACTGATGTTACGGTAATTAAATTGTCGAGGTCATCACTACGGAAACAGGCAGGGTAAATCGCACCTTGATTTAGGTCGTGCGCTGGTTCAACCAATTCGGGACGATTTCCTGCGGAGGTTACGACGAACACATTTTCTTTCTTGAGTGCAGCTATTTTTTTGCGAAGCATCTGCAACTGTTCCTCTTTTTCCTGAGGGGCGTAAAAACCCCAGCTGGCGTTCACTATCCTGATATTATCGCTTTTGATGCGACTGAATATATAGTTGAATCCGCAGAGAATGTCAAAAAGATTTGCGGCGCCCAGGAAATCAAAACATTTGACAGGGAGTATTCTTGCTGAGGAATCCGTACCATTCAGTGGATTTTGGGCAATAATTGCTGAAACAGTAGTTCCGTGTCGTGCGGCGTTGTCGTCATAGGGGCTACCCAATACATCATTATTTGAGTTGGGCTGGTTGCCGGTACCCTGTTTGATCATCTGTTTACGATAATTCGGATCCAGATATTTTAATACGGAACAATATCCTGCGGGGTAGGTAAGCTTCGTGTTTTGATACAGAGGGAAGTTCCTGAGCTGTTTATTTTGAGAACTCAGATATTCAGTTCGTAAAAATAAATTACCGGTGTCTGTTACAGCAACAGTGACTGCATTCGATTTTATGGTGCCAATTTTAAAATCACTGATGATTTTTTTGTAATCAGACTGCACTGGGAAAGGAGTAACTGAAGAAGTATTTCCTTCAACTATAGGCTCACCTGGGGGGCGGTTACCTGCACCTCCACCTTCGTTGATGGTGACATTATCGAGTTGACTGACGTCAATGTCAACAGGTATTCCGTTGATACTGGTCAAATCTGCAAATTTCGGTCCTCCTTGCCATTCAATTAATGTGGTGTAGGTTTCACCCTCTATTTCCGGATACTCAGAGGGATGATTTGGAAACTCACTGGTGGCTAGCAAGGTAGCGTTATATTCTTGCTTATTATGTAAGCCTACTTTGAATTCTGGTTTGCCTTTAATTGATTCCAATAAAGACTTTTGCATTATTACAATTTTCTGTTGTGAGAATGCTTTCACACACCGGGAGCCTGTAATTCGTTTTGCTAGAGCAAAACCCGGGGAATCGTCTACATTACGATAGATTTTCTGGTAATTAGACAGTTCCATTTTCCGTGCACATGTTACAATATCCTTTTTGATTTTTTGACCAATTCGTTGGTTAATGTGCTCAAAACCGGCTTTTTTGTCAGGTTTCTGGTTATCGGAGGATTTTTTGGGTGGATTTTTCATCATGTTCAGGAATATATGTTAATTATTATTTATTGAGCAGCCAGTTTTTTGCTGCTTTTTTCTCTCCGAGATTTTCATTTATGACTCTTTCCAGAAGTTTTTCAGCCTCCTGGCTATCCAGTGGTTCATTTCTTTTTAGTAAAGTAACCGCTTGGTAAAAAACTGATGGATTGTCATACAGATCGAGACCCTCCATTTTTTTGAACTTACTCAGTGCTTGCTCAAACTCATGCAAACGGAGATATGTGATTCCATTTAACTCAAGTAATTCCGCATTTTCAGGATGAGCATTTAAAAGCTGTTCAGAAATATCACGTGATTCTGCCAATTCACCTTTGTTAAATAATGAAACAGCCAATTGTATGCTATCCCTGGCAGCTCCCATCTGAATACTGCGCTGCCCGAAATTTTCTTTAATATATAAATTGGCATGTTCTTCCAGAGACGGTGACGCTGAATGCATCCAGAACCAGCAGGCGCCGATAACTGCTACCATCACTGCTGCCACCCGATAAACAACTGGCATATTCAATTTTTTAACCGGTTTGATCTGCTGCCATTCAGTATGACGGACTTCGAGCAGTTCCTGCTTCAATGCCTGTTTCAGTTGAATATAATTCGCAACTTCTCTCGCCAAGGTTTGATCTGCACGTAATTGCAATTCAAATTCAGCTTTCTCTTTTTCATCAAGTGTGTCTGAAAAGTATTTTTCTATAATTTCTTCCATTTTTTCAAATCATTTTTAGTGTGTCAGTTACAAGCCTCCTATCAGTTCTTTCACTTTATTAAGGCATCTCTTTCGGCTGGTTTTTACCACTTCCGCACTGCTGAATTCCATCATTTCTGCTACCTCTTTATCGCTATAACCTTCTGACCATTGTATGACAAGCTGGTAGCATTTTTCACCAATTTTTTTCAGTGCTTTTCTGATTCTGACAGTTTCATTTTCTAGTATTAATTGCTGAATGGCATTGTGCATATCATCAGGCAATTGCTGGATGTATTCATTGATAGTATCAGTCTGGTATACAGCTGATTTCTTAGTCGTTTTTTTTCGTATAAAGTCAACACACTTATTTGAAAAAATCTGGAATATGTATGTCTTTAACACGGAGCGATGTTCAAACTGCCGTTTAGCAATATTTTCAATGACACTCAGAATAGTATCAGAGTAGGCAATTGAGCTTTCATCCTCAGATAATTTATGCTTCCATACGCCATCCTTAATCATATAAGCATATTTTTCATAGAGTATATTCTCATAGTGTCTTCTGCCCAACCCTCCCTGTTCTATACCATCACATATTGTTTGATCGTCAGTCTTTTTAATGTTTAATCTCACCTTGTAGTAATTGTTAAATATCGGATGTTAAATTTAGTGATACTTTTATTGAACTTTTCCGGAGAACGTTAAAAAATGTTTAAAATACTTTACCTCAGTAGTTTAATTCGTAATAAAGGATATACGGATCGGTTGCTTGAATATTTTGGAAAAGGTCTTATCTACGACGTTAAGACGGGTTGAGGGAGCGTAAGTGAATACTTTTTAGGATATTTAATTGTTCCGTAGCCAATCCCGGGTTGTCTTCCTTCTTATGATAAAATCCTATCATTTTCCTGTAATATCAGATAAGAGTATATCTTAAGATTAGGGTTAAATTTGTAGTTTGTGAAAATGAAGTATTTTTATTAATCTGCAAGGATATAATTGTATTCAAAATTATTCCAAACCCGTTATTCTATGAATATCTATAAAACAAGAAAGGGAATTATTATAAGATCTGAAGAGGGACAGTTGTTTCTATCGAAGGAAACAGACTGGGATTTTTACATCAACCGGGATGATCTTTATGAAAAATTATCTGAAGAGATCTTGTCCCTGACTCCCGACAATACTTTGGAAGGAGAAATCACGGATAATATCCTGGCGCCAATCGGACAGCAGGAAATATGGGCTTCGGGGGTAACATACATGCGTAGCCGTGAGGCAAGAATGGAAGAATCCAAAGACAGTGGAGGAGGAGATTTTTATGCGCGTGTTTATGATGCTGACCGTCCTGAATTGTTTTTTAAATCAACTGCTGCCCGTGCTGTAGGTCCTCAGGATGAAGTGTTGATTCGTCGTGATTCGAAGTGGAATGTCCCAGAGCCGGAGCTTACTCTATTTATCACATCTTCAGGGAAAATCGTAGGTTATACCATTGGTAACGATATGAGTTCCAGGGATATTGAAGGTGAAAACCCACTTTATCTTCCCCAGGCAAAGACTTATGACGGTGCAGCTGCTATAGGACCATCCATTTTTGTGCCTGCTCAGCCAATCAGTCAGGAAACACTGATCTCAATTGAGATTCTGCGTGGCGGTGAAACTGTATTTGAAAATCAGATTCAGTTGAACCGTATGAAACGACAACTGCCGGAATTGGCAGAATATCTCTTCAGAGAATGTACTTTCCCGGCAGGGGCATTTTTAATGACCGGTACGGGTATCGTTCCACCGAATGAATTTACGTTAATTGTCGGTGATGAAATTCGGATTACTATCGAAAACATAGGGACACTGGTTAATACCGTTTCTCAGAAAAATTGATTAAATATGACTTTACTAACAGGACAACATATTATTGGAGGAGGCTATTCAGCGTCTGGACCAGGTCGCTTTTATGCGATTAATCCATCCAATGGTGAAATATTGCTAGGTGAATTTGCTGTGGCAACGAAGGAAGAACTGGATTTGGCAGTTGCGAAGGCTGGTGAGGCATTTAAACAGTACAAGCAACTTTCAGGCATTGAAAGAGCAGACTTTCTGGAAGCTATTGCTACAGAAATTGAAGCCATTGGGGATGACTTAATTGAAAGGTGCTCAGCCGAGACAGGGTTACCCTTGGCGCGGCTACAAGGTGAGCGTGGACGAACCACTTCCCAGCTGAGACTTTTTGCTTCTTTATTACGTGAAGGGTCGTGGGTACAGGCAAAAATAGAAAATGCATTACCTGAACGTACTCCGTTGCCCAGAGTGGATATTCGGTCCATGCTCAGACCACTGGGCCCGGTAGCGGTATTTGGTGCCAGTAACTTCCCACTTGCATTTTCTGTGGCTGGTGGTGATACTGCATCAGCACTTGCTGCGGGATGTACTGTTGTGGTGAAAGGGCATCCTGGTCATCCTGGTACCTCAGAATTAGTCGGAAGAGCTATACAAAATGCTGTCAAAAAGTGTGGATTGCACGAAGGTGTATTCTCGCTTCTTCAGGAAAATGGTTTCCAGACGGGCGTTGCACTGGTAGAACATCCGGGGATTAAGGCGGTAGGTTTTACAGGTTCCTATAAAGGAGGAATGGCACTTTTCAATATAGCTGTCAATCGGCCTGAGCCCATACCATTCTATGCTGAGATGGGCAGTACTAATCCGGTTTTTGTGTTGCCAGGGGCACGTAAAGCCCAGGCGAAGTCCATTGCTGCAGGTTATGCAGGGTCAGTAACAATGGGGGCCGGACAGTTCTGTACCAATCCAGGGTTGCTCATTACTGCCGCCAATGAAGATATTACAGATTTTGAGCAATATATTAAGGAGGAGTTTGAAAAAACAACCGGAGCTACTATGCTTACGCCAGGAATCAAAAGTGCTTTTGATCAGGGAGTAGTAGCATTACAGCAACACGGACTGACTGAATTGATTGCAAAAGGAGTATCTGCGGGTACCACTACATCGGCAGAGCCAGTGCTGTTTAAAGCGACAACGGCAGCGTTAATTTCAGAGAAAATATTATCTGAAGAAGTTTTCGGGCCTTCCAGTGTGCTGGTAGCAGCCCAAGACAAGGCCAGTCTGTATGAAGTGGCCAATAGTCTTTCAGGCCATTTGACTGCGACCGTTCATGGAACAGCAGAGGATCTTGAAGAGTACCGTGAGCTGATTGCTATTCTGGAAGACAAAGCAGGGAGGGTTTTAATCAATGGTTTCCCTACAGGCGTTGAAGTGTGTCATGCTATGGTACATGGCGGACCATTCCCATCGACTTCCGACAGCCGCACCACATCAGTGGGTACCGGTGCCATTGAGCGTTTTGTTCGTCCGGTATGTTTTCAAAACTATCCGCAAAGCTTGTTACCTGCCGAATTGAAAGATGAAAATCCTTTGGGCATCAACCGTTTGGTTGATGGTAAATGGGGATTTTAATAAGCATTCATGTTTTAGGGTCTGGTCTTTTCAGGCCAGATCCTAAAATATTGCAGATGCGATCATAACCAGAATTAAAGTAACACCAGCCATCAGGAAAGTTCCTACAGAATATACTCTTAACATTTGACCTGTTTCGAGACCTGAAAATCGGGAGATTACCCAGAAATAGGAATCATTGGGTAATGATACCGCCATTGATCCTGCTCCCATCGCCAGTACTGCCCATATTCTTTGTGTTTCGCTTATTATTTCCAATGCAGGAAAAAGGGGGAACATTAAAGAGGCTGTTGTGATTATGGCTACAGTAGAGGAGCCCTGGGCTGTTTTTAAAACAGCAGCACAACCAAAAAATAGTAACAGTGCCCAGTGTTCGGAAATCTGCAGTGTTTCAAAAAACTGTGCCGGATTTAAGGCGGCTACAATTGCTCCAAAAGAACCTCCTGCACCAATGATGACCAGTATGATTCCTGATTTTTCTACAGATTCCTGTAAAACTTGCTGCGAGTCCTGAGAATGGAAATTGAATAAAACTACTGTAATTCCCATGGCTAAAGCTATTACGGGATCGCCCAGGGTAACAAATAATTGTGCGATAAGGCTGGTAGGATCTGGCTCAAGATTCTGAATGATGGGTTTTAACATCATCAGAAAAATAGGAATAAATACCGGTAGAAAAGCCATGAGCGTGGAAGGGCGCCGTGATTCTGTTTCAGTATATGGCGCTTCTTCGATTTCTGTAGAGGTCAGTTCGTCTGTATGAATTTTTTTCCCGCTGTATAATGTCCAGAAATACCCTGTGGCTGCCGCAGGAATCGCAAAAAATAGCCCTGTGATGATTAATATACCAAAATTAATATCAAGCTGGGCAGCAGCGGCACTCATCCCCGGATGTGGCGGCAACAAACAATGTACAGCGTATAAAGAAGTAGAAAGTGATCCTGCCAGGAGAATCATCCGGATCTGGGTCTGTCGGGCCAGAGATTTGGCCAGGCCACTCAGGACAATATATCCTGAATCACAAAATACGGGTAATCCTACTACAAATCCTGTCAGAGAAAGTGCAAGTGGCGATCGCTCTTTGCCTGTTTTTTTTAAGATGAAATCTGCCATTACTCCCGCACTTCCTGATTTTTCAAGGAAAATTCCCAGGGTAGTACCGGTAATGATTAATAGCCCTAAAGATTTAAGGATATTTCCGAAACCTGCCTTAATCGTATCCATAATGACGGAAACCGGCATAAATGTTCCGAAGCCCACCATAAAACAAGCTGCAATCAGGGCAAAGAAGGCATTCAGTTTATAACGGACAGTGAGTACTACGATACTGGTAATACTCACTGCCAAAACGGTAATGAAATGCAGAAATGATAGCTCCATGAAACAGGAATAAGAACAAGTTAGTCTTTTAGTGGTTTTACCTGAATGTCTTTCAGATAAACTACACTTTTGGGATCGTGTGCCTGAATTGCAAAAGTTCCCGGATCAATTTTTCTGTTGGCATGATCTGAGTTACGGCTTTTAACACCTTCAGGTTCTGTGTAATCGACCACAATAATATCATTGATTTTTATAATAACACGTTTGCCCACCACTTTAATGTAGGTTTCGTACCATTCGTTATCCTTCACCCATACGTCACGTACATTCACTACCTCATACAAGCTACCCGATTTGATGGCGTCATTGTGTGTGGTATTAACCTGTACTTCATATCCACTTCCGGGCCATCCTTTCTCCTGGTATTTGGCATGGAAATAAATACCAGAATTGGAACCTTGTGTAGTTTTGACTTTAGCCCTGAACTCAAAATTCTTGAATTCATGATTTTTTACTGCTCCTACGTAAAACAGGTGCGAGCGGGGACCAGCCACTTTAATTTCACCTGCATCAGTAACACTGAACGAAGAAGCATTTTCCCCGGCTTTCCAGCCGTCAAGGGTTTTACCGTCGAATAGGGAAATCCAGCCACCTTTCTGCGCATATACAGCAGATGAGGTAGTAATAAAACAAAATAGAATCAGGGATAAAATACTAAATAAATTTTTCATTTGGGTAAAGGTTACATGAGGTACTTATAATTTGGGACTACTTAATAATAGAAAATGCCAGATTATAGATAAACTACTGATTTCGATCCCTAAAGTGCCATTAGTAGATAATATTTTTGAAGATTCATGAACAATTTTAGCATGAATGATTACATGTCTTTAGGATTGTTGATTTTTATCTTTTTTGCGAGTGTAAGGCTGGCTACTTTTTCGGTGTCTTTCCAACATAGTGCGATGTCATAATCGTCTTGTGGCAATTTATTGGAAAAGATAAGAGATGCGGAAATGGGGGAATCATTTCCATTTTTCAAATAGGCTTTCAACCAGCCCGAATCATTTAGTTTTATTGCCGCTAAATAGGGTGCTTCTTCAGGAGTGTTGGGGGAGAATAACAAGTATAATCTTTTATTTTTCAGGGAATCTGGGACGTTGTTGATATGGATGTTCAAAATAGGGTATATACAATCTTCCATATCAGGTGCGGTCTGAATTGTTTCTATATTAAAATATTTTTCATGGATTGTAGTGGAGTTTTTTACTTGCTGATTCCATTGGTTGATTTCATCACCTTGAAAATAGGTAGGAAACCGATAGTTTCTGAAATTGATCTTTGGAGGGTCCGTTACATTGTGAAACTGATGAAGAAAAACACCATGATAGGTATAGTTATAGGCATCTACATATAATTTATCATTATGATAATCCACTTTATGTTCATACTTGAAATAGGATAGAATGTTAAGAAAAATGGCACTGAAGATCGAAATATAGAGGATAATACCCTTGATTTTTGGTTGTTTTATATGGTTGAGTACGAGCAGATAAAACAAAATGGCAATAGTCACAGCATAAATCTGAAATCTGTCTGCAATTAAAGAGGGGATTGTACTGTTTGCCCTTCCCAAGGCAATCATCAGCCCACAGGCAAATAAATTGAGCAGTGCAATTTCGGTGATATTCAACGGGAATATCATGTTCTTATTTTCTTTTAGTTTAACAGCTTTGCGGATAATCAGACCCAAAGAAATAATAGCCATCAATCCTCCTAAAATAACTGACAGATAAGGAGCAAGTGAATCTGAAATAACTTTTACAATGGCTCCGATGAATGAAAGTGTCCCTGTGACTAGAATACCCAATAATTCAGGGAGTGAGGGATAGGAAAGTGATTTTGTAAGACTGAAATTATAAAAGTAAGCGATCAGGTAAATAGCCATAAAACTTCCAAAGATCAAACTTTCTTTTTTACGCTTCTGTAAGATTAGCCATACCAAGGCTACGGGTAGTACACAAATTCCGTCCAGATTGGATAAAGGTGCAGCGATGGCAAAAAGAAAACTGAAATGCCATTTTTTGCTCATTTCCGGTTGTAGGAAGTACAAAGTAAGCAGAGAAAACGTGATGGCCAGGATATATTCAAATGAAGTGATCGCCCACAAGTGGTTGGTATGAATAATGGGCGAGAATAATAAGATGACAACAGGTAAAAAAAAGTACAGCCTGCTCTCAAATGTTTTAAATAATAAATAAAAAGTATAAGCTAATAATACAATATTAAAAAAACCGAGAAGTATAACAGATCTGAAATTAATATTGTCTGTCACTTCATAGACAAAGAGCATAGCAAGTCTTGAAAATAGAATGCGGTGCTCATTATGTTGTTCAAAGAGAGTGGTTAAAACTCTTGAAATTGGCGCATTTATTTCATTTACAGTCAGGAACAAAGCTGAATCGTCCCCGTAGGGTATATTGGCTGCATTATTGAATAAATAACAAGCAAATGTGATGATGGGGATAAGAATCAAGACCCATGGAGCCCATTTAGAATAAGCATTTTTCATAAAATTATTTATAGAGAGTGGTTTATTGTATATAGAAAGTAAAATTATTTAATTTTTTTACATATACGTTTGTTTGAAATTTTTGATTCTAAGGAGAAAATATACGGAAATATTAGCGTATGTATTTATTATTTTTTTTGTTACTCACTGGTAACCAGTGAGTAACAGAGTATTTGTTTGACGTCTTTCCGAATGTAATAACTTGAATTTTTACAATATTTAACTTTTTGCAATCGTTTTAAAAGGATTAGGTCAAGGCCCAAGCAAAAGGGTGTATAAAATATTCAAAGACAATGAGGTACATAGCAAGCGGATTGCTGACAGTGGTGTTTGCCATTGGTATAGGTTTCTATTCAGGAGGATTAAAATTTGGTTTTTTAACGAATTTGAATCATTCCAAAGATTTGCGATCCGTTCAAAAGCCATCTGACGACAAAAAGGATTGGGAAGCTATATACGATACACTAAATTTGGCGGAAGCCGGCCTTTCCTGCTCCATATTCGAGGTGGCGTGGAACGGTTTCAAACGGGTAGACCTGAAAAGACCCGTTATTGCAATCGCTGATTTTAGTAAATCATCCCGGGAAAAACGTCTTTATGTAATCGACTTGGAAAATTATAAGCTATTGCTCAATACTTATGTAGCGCATGGGCGTAATTCCGGTGATGATTATGCCAACCGTTTTTCAAACAAGGAATCTTCATTTCAATCTAGCCTGGGCTTTTATCGTACAATGGAAACCTATCAGGGAAAACATGGACTTTCCCTTCGTTTAGAAGGACTTGAAAAAGGAATTAATGACCTCGCGTATCGTCGGGCTATTGTCATGCATGGAGCCGATTATGTAAGTGAGCAGTTTATAAAAAAAACAGGCAGATTAGGTCGTAGCCTGGGCTGTCCGGCAGTTTCAGAAAAAGATCACAAATTGCTTATTAATCTATTAAGCGACGGCGGCGGTCTGTTTATTTATTCGCCTGACAAAAATTATCTCGCTTCATCAAGCTTCTTGGAAAACCATATATAGTTTTATTAATTGCATGGAACATCAAATTCCATTATATGAGATTTATCCATTTATTCATAGTATTAGCATTTACAATATATACGATTGGATGTTCTGGTAAAAGAGACCAGCTTCCCGAAATCCCCCCTCCAGATACAACAATTACTATTGAAAACTCTTTCAGTGAATTGTTTTTTGACAGTACTTCTCTAGGTAGCTTTATTAACCAATATGCTGCCCACGACACACTTGCCTACCGAATGCGAAGCTTTTACAGCAGCCGGAATTTCCAGTTTGCCTGGTTTTTTAAAGATGGTCCTGCCGATTATGCCTATTCATTCCTGCATTTACAAAATGATTATATTCATTATTCCGGTGACAGTACGCTATATAACCCTGAGCTGGCAGCACGCATAGATTCCCTGGATCTGCTTTCCTCAATCAACCCGCATGATTCAATCATCATTGATACAGAACTACAATTGACCAGGCAGTTTTTTCGCTATGCTTACTATGCCTATTCAGGTGATCGTAGTGTGGATATTCAGGAGCTCGACTGGTTTATTCCACGTAGAAAAATTAATACTGTCGCTTTTCTTGACTCACTTTTACAAAATAAAGGGCAGAATATAGCAAAATATGAGCCTGTAAACAGGCAATATAACCTACTGAAAGACAAGTTGCTTAGGTATTATCAGTATGCTGATAAAAATGAATGGACTACGGTTTCCCCAGATAAGAAAAGTTATAAAACCGGCGATTCGTCAGCAATTATCCGGAGTTTGAAAGAACGCCTCTATGTGCTGGGTGATCTGACCTCGGAAGATACCAGCTATATCTTTAATGATTCGCTTTATGTAGCTGTAAAAAGGTTTCAGGAACGTCACGGTCTTACTGTCGATGGTGCACCGGGGAAGTCATTCTTTGCAGAGTTGAATCATCCGCTAAATGATCGGATCAGGCAAATACTGATCAACATGGAACGTGTTCGCTGGATGCCAGATAACCCCGGAACAGACTTTTTACTTATCAATATTCCTGAGTACAAACTCAGGGCATATGATGAAGGAAAATACGCGTTTTCTATGAATGTAGTAGTAGGCTCTACCGCTCATAGTACAGTTATATTTTCTGGAAAACTCAATCAGGTGGTTTTCAGTCCTTACTGGAACGTACCAAACAGTATATTGAAGAATGAGATTCTGCCTGCTATCAAGCGCAATCCTAATTATCTGGCCCGGCATAATATGGAGTGGAACGGTAATATGGTACGTCAGAAACCCGGAACGAATAATTCGTTGGGACTCGTAAAATTCCTTTTTCCCAATTCCTACAATATTTACCTGCATGATACACCTTCAAAAAGTCTTTTTGGTGAATCACGCCGCGCTTTCAGTCACGGCTGTATCCGTTTGGCCGAGCCGCAAAAACTGGCCGAATTTATTTTAAGAAAAGATTCTACCTGGACGGCAGAAAAAATTGTAGCAGCCATGAACAGCGGTACTGAGAAATACGTACGTATCAGGCCGGAAGTGCCTGTAGTCATCGGCTACTTTACGGCTTTTGTTGATAGCAATGGCCTTCTGAACTTCAGGAATGATATTTATGGACACGATAAGAAAATGCAGAAGCGCCTTTTTGAAAAGGCAATTTAAATAATGTTAGTCCGGACAAATGAGGAAGGAATGGCACATTACTGACATTCCTGCCTCTTGTTTTATTGATTAAGTGTATCAACCGATACCAGCTTTATTCTTCCCACATGCCCTTTACCTTTGGTTTTAATATTACTGCCAATCCACACCTGATTTTCCGAGAAGGGGGCAATTCCCAGCGAAGCGTCGAACACAGTTTGCTTCTGAAAGCGGAACTGCTCATCTGCCTGCAACAATGCTGTCGGCTTGCCATAACAGCCCAGCCACCAGGTATTGTTGTGGTGCGCTATTGTCTGAACTCCCATCAAAGTATAACCGCTGGCAATAGTATGACGTTTGATAAACCTGAAACTCTGATCATATTCATACATATAGTTTTCATTAATACCCGGTACAAGGCCGCCCACTACATAAAATTTCCCGTTATGGTATTCAATACCGCCCGCGCCATGGACCAACTCCGGAACTGGATATTGATTGAGTTCTTTCAATGTAAGAGCGTCGAATTCATAAATCCATGAGTCCGCATTGCCGGCTGGTTGGTTAAACTGCCCCAGGTTCACTGCCACATACAATTTTCCATTATGATAGCACAGATCGCCCTGATGATGAAGTGCAGCTACGCGGGCCTGAATTTTACCTTCCATATCTGTCCGGACTATTTCAGTTGTCCAGCTCCAGAAAATAGCATGCTCGTTGTCAGTATCAATTCCTTGCAGGTGTGTAGCATATTCACCTTCACAAACTACCGTTCTATGGTTTTTTTTCAACTCAATCAGCAGGGCAGGATCATCGGTATAAATTCTATTCACACCCATTTCAAGAAATCGAATCAAATCGTCTTTTTTGTTGACTGTCCAAACGCCCGGTTCAATTTCAGCAATTTTCAACAGGTTAATTTTATCCTCTGTCATTCCTTCCGCATTGATCACCATGGATTCAAAGCCATAATCACGAGCTGTCCGGATGTCAGATTCAATATCATGGTTAGCTGGGCGGTCCCAGAACACATGGATAGCCGGAGCCAGCTTTTTGACTTGCTGCATATAAGCGAGATTTCCGTCATTGAATCCCACCTGTGCTTCCATTTTCATTTTTTTGACAATGGCGATCGCCTCTGCTACACAATCCATTTTCGGTTGAATGGATACTTTTGTTTTTGAATTGACAAACAATTTGAGTGCATCTTCCAGAAGGGGCATCGTTTCTTTCGGTACTTCTTTATTGGTTTTGCCAGAGGCTTTCCTGAATTCAGTGGCGACATCTACCTTTTGAAGCTGTGCATAGGTAGACTCAGGGATATGAAGTGTTATATTACCGGTGCGCTTGGTGCTGATATCATGTGAAACAACAATCTGACCGTCTTTGGTTTTGAAAATATCCAATTCAACCCAATCGACTCCCAATGCAATGGCACTTTTAAACGCTGATATGGAATTTTCAGGCATGTGCAGAGAATTGCCGCGGTGCGCAGTTACCCCGTGATGAATGGATTGAGAATAACCAATAATGGTATTAACTGTAAGGAAAAGACTGACAATAAAAAGAGAAAATTTTGATTTCATACTAGGTTGATTCTGTTGGTAATTGTAATAGGGAAGTGTCAATTTGGGCAGATTTACTTATAATTTTCGTTCAGACTGATATTCTTACTTATTCTTAAATCCCTTATCTCCCGGTAATAAGTGTGGAGTAGAGAGAGGTGACAAATATACTTTTAAATAAAGAACTATATACTTGCCAAAAATACACTAAAGCTAGCAATATTGACCATGTTTAAGATGTTTTACAAGTTTGTCCTGATACAAGGACTATTGCTGTTATTCGGGTTTTCCTCTTCGGCAGTAAATGTCAGAAATTTCGGTGCGACAGGAGACGGCGTGACCGACGATACAGAAGCAATTATAAATGCACTAAAAAGTGTAGATGATGGCGTTTTAATGTTTCCCGCCGGAACCTATAAAATCAGCAGAACAATAGAAATTCAATTGGCTGATACCAGACCAATAAGTGTGACGGGAAATGGCGGAAGCGCAGTAGTTGTGATGCATGCTTCCGGACCGGCTATTCGTTTTGCAGGCACTCATGAAAATGGTTCGGCACTACCTGCTACCCTTTCAGAGTCGGTTTGGAACAGAGAAAGAATGCCGCTTATAGAGGCAATTGAAATCAGGGGGGCGCATCCTCAGGCAAATGGAATTGAGTTTCGCCATACTTTTCAACCCACCATCAGAGGTGTTCTGATACGGAAAGTGCATCACGGACTTCATTTTACTTCACGCAATCGTAACGTATTGGTAGAGAGTAGCCATATTTATCATTGCAGCGGGATTGGGATATTTCTGGATGAAGTTAATATTCACCAGATGAATATCGGCAACAGCCATATCAGTTATTGTAGGGAAGGAGGAATTAAAGTAACAAAAAGTGAGATCCGGAATTTTCAAATTACCGGAAATGATATTGAGTATAACTGTGACCCGCAAGCCGGTCCTGTGGCCGATATATGGATAGATGTGAAGGATGGTGGGAGCGTTAGGGAAGGAACTATTACAGGCAACACTATTCAGGCAATACAAAGTCCGGGTGGTGCAAATATCCGTTTTACTGGTCTGAAGGGGAATCCTGACAAAATCGGTCTATGGAGTATCACTGGAAACCATATCAGTAATCAGGAAATTAATATTGACCTGCAAAGTAGCAGAGGTATCTCAATAACCGGCAATACATTTATTCGTGCTTATGACCGACATTTGGTAATGAATGACAGCAAAAACATCCTGGTCAGCACCAATGTATTCGATCATAATCCAGACTATTTTACACAGGATGTGGTGGCGGCCGGAGGTATCATGATTCAAAGAAGTGAACAGATATTACTTTCACAAAATATCCTGGAAGGAATGGCTTATGGAACTGCTGAACAGGGTGGTGCCGTAGTGGTAAGTAAAAGCAGTGCAGTGGATATACTTGATTTGCAGATTAATAATCCCAAATATAGGGGGATCGAAATTGAAGGATGCAGTGAGGTTACAGTGAGCCGTTGCCGGATCAGGGCAGGTGATTCGGAGTCATTTGTAGCTGGCATAGCACTGAAAAGCAATAATATTCGCTATCAGGTCAGAAATAATATTATTACAGGGGGTGGGCAGGGCATCACTGGAATTTCGAAAAAAGAGCTTAAATACAATACAATCGAAAGATAATAGCTGCCTGCCTGAAAGACGTCTATCAAAAGACCCCATCTTTTAACGCTCTGCGTGCTGCATGATACCCACACATCCCATGTACGCCTCCGCCTGGCGGGGTGGAGGAAGAACAGATATAAATACCTTTTTGGGAAGTTCGATAAGGTGAAATACTAAGGATCGGTCTTGAAAAATGTTGGAAAATATCCTGTACCCCACCATTGATATCTCCCCCGATATAGTTAGGATTATATGCCTCCATTTGGGTAGCCGAAAAGGTATGTCGTCCGAGAATCGTATCCTTGAATCCGGGGGCAAACCGTTCGATCTGGGATTCAATTGCCGCAGTCATATCCGTTTCTGCCCCATGGGGTACATGGCAATAGCCCCATCCCACATGTTTATTTTCGGGTGCTCTTGTCGGATCTACAATACTCGGTTGGGAGAACAATACAAACGGCTGGGAAGTGATTTTACCATCCGATGAAATTTGTTCACTGGCTATTATTTCTTCAATCGTTCCGCCAAGGTGCACAGTTCCTGCTTTCCTGCAAAGTTCGTTTGTAAAAGGTACTGGTTCACTCAGTGCCCAATCGACTTTGAATACACCCATACCATAACGATAGCGTTTTAGCCTGCCGGAGTAGGAAGTACTGAATTTCTCACCGGCAATATCAATAAGCTGGCGTGGCGTTACATCAAACAAAACCGCTTTGGCAGTAGGTAACTCCCTGATATTTCTTACAAAATATCCGGTTTGAATTTCTCCCCCTATTTGCTGAAAGTAGGAAGCTAATGCTTTGGAAATTCCATTTGACCCACCTTTAGGTATGGGCCACCCGCTGATATGTGCGGCAGACATAAGCATTAATCCGATGGCAGAGGTAAGCCAGTTGTCGAGTGGTTGAATCGAATGGGCAGCCATCCCTGCCCACAATCCCTTTGCCTGAGGAGAATTAAAATACTTCGCGATCCATGTAGAGGGTGGCAAGGCTTTAAGTCCGAAAAGTGCCAGATCGAGGAAATTGGCGGGCATGGGAAACGGACTCAGCAATTCAGGTAGAAGGGAAGGAAGACTTTTGACCAGTGGTGCCATGAAACGTTCATAGTTCCTGCTGTCAATTCCTAAGGTATTGGCAGTTTCCTGCACCGAATTAAAAAGTGCACCCGACGAACCGTCGTCCAGTGGATGTGCCGCAGCAATAGTCGGTTGCAACCATTCAAGACCGTGATTATGCAATGGCAAGCGACTAAAAAACGGTGATAATACAGCCATCGGATGCACGGCTGAGCAAACATCATGCTTGAATCCGGGCAGTGTAAGTTCACTGGTACGTGTACCCCCGCCAATTTCCTCCTTTCCTTCAATCAGTAAAACTTTCAGTCCTTCCAGTTGCAAGGTAATTGCTGCTGCCAGACCGTTTGGTCCTGATCCTACCACTATTGCATCGTATTCGTATTGACTCATGAATTCGTTTTCCTGGCTGATTGACACTTTAAGGTATAAATATTTTGCTAAAGCTGCTTAAGTGGGCTGAAAAAGTACCTCACCATCTGATTTTAGTACCCATCCGGTTATTGGATTATAATGGTATCCCATGAAACCTCCTCTGGCTTGCTTTAATATTTTAAGCGTGGGTTGTTGGTAACCGGTTTCATCAGTTGCTCTGCTCAGAATAGCAGTTTCACTACCCTGCCAGTACCAGAGGAATCGGAATCGGGTATGGGCTTTATCTAGTACCGGCGCCTGAAGTTCGGCAAGTTGCCATGATCGTCCTCCGTCGGTGCTGATTTCCACTGAATCAATTTTTCCTCTTCCACTCCAGGCAATGCCCTGAATTTCAATCCATCCTTTTTCGACTTTTCCAGGAAATGCAGGGTATGTAATGATCGAACGGGCATCCATTACAAAACTAAACTGACGAATTTTTCCTTCACCCACTGTTTCTGTATATTTCGAAGTTTCCTCCCTGGTATGAAAAGGTTCATCCGAAAGTTCAATCCGTCTGAGCCACTTTACACTCATATTTCCTTCAAAACCGGGCAAGAAAAGCCTGAATGGATAGCCCTGTTCCGGGCGCACGCCCTCTCCGTTCTGTGCGTAGGCAATAATTGCATCTTCCCAACCTTTTTTCACTGGTATACTGCGTGTCATGACGGCTGCATCACCACCTTCGGCCAGAAACCAAGTCGCTTTATCATGCACTCCTGCTTCACGGAACAGCGTTGAAAGTTTTACACCAGTCCATTCACTTTGGCTGGTGAGGCCGCAAATTTCCTGCGGTGAAATTTTGCCGGTATCCAGACTGCGGTAATTCCCTGAACATTCCAGAAACGCAATGCGTGATACCGAGGGGAATCTTTTTAAATCGGCCAGCCTAAAAGTAAGTGGTCGTTCTACCAGGCCATGGATTAATAATTCGTGTTTTTCAGGGTCGATGGACGGAACTCCGCTGTGATCGCGTTCAAAATGCAGATCTGAGGGCGTAAGCATTCCATGCAGTTTGTGTAATGGTGTGCGTGCCGATATGTCGGAAGCCGTTTTTCTTATTTGTTCAAAGGGTGATTTGGTGCCGATCAGTCCTACTGGTGCTCCGGGAACCTTGGTAGGATCTTCCAAAGCAGGTACAATTGTGCTCCAGGGTGCGCTTTTCGCACTTTGTGCCAGGACTGACAATGTTGCGGCCACTCCACCTAATAGTTGGCGACGATTGATTTTTTTTAAGGTCATAGGATTAACTGCGCTTATCAACGGATTTCAGGCCCTTCTGTACGATCGTCCGGAACGAATAATTGCCTGGCGGGCATTTGGATGTCGGCCAGGTTTTTATCATTAATAATGGCAGTAGCATCAATGATTTTGTTTTCATATAACAAATAGGCTGTGAGGCTATATACTTCATCAGGAGATAATGATCCGGGCTGATTAAAAGGCATGGCGCGTTGAATGTAATCGTAAATCGTTGTGGCGTAGGGCCAGTAATTGCCGATCGTCTTTGCCCTTGCATTTTTGGTTGGGTCATGTACCAACTTGTCATTAGGACCTTCTTTTCCTGTGATTCCATGACAGGCGGCACATTTGACCTGGTAGATTTCTTTACCATGTGTTACAGTCCCCTGACCCGCAGGTAAACCTTTTCCATCGGCTCTTACATCAATATCCCATTGCCGTATCCGGTCTTCAGACGCCAGATTTCCGAAGCCAAATCGTGTCGGAAGTGAATCAGCCGGAAAACTGGTCATGTTGTCTGTTTTGGAATTTTGTGATAACCTAGCACCAGCATGCGAAATGAACACGATACAAATACCAACAAGAAACTTAATCATATTTACCTGCCTTAATGGTACTTTGAGAAAGGGTATAATCCTTCTTAAATCTATCCAGGACAATGTAAAGGGAATTCTTGTTTTCATCAATCCCTGTTAAAATTACCTTATCGCCATTGTTAATGCTTTGGTATTGAAGTATCATTCTGTTTCTCTTCTCTGTTTTGGGTGCATTGGCATATTCTCTGATACGTCTTGTCGATGAGGCACGCGGATCAATTTTGTAGGTTTCATCTCCAATGTTTGCCAAAGACTTTTCGGGGATCCAGTCTACAGGATGGGTATCTTCAACTGACTGTTCTTTTCCGCGATCGCCCGGATTCCTCGCCTTAAATTTGTCCTGCAGGTAAAGTACCTGATTGACCGTATCGGCCTGATAATAAAATACCCGTTGACCTCCACCTGTCCCGGTGAGTTCAAATGTCCGGTCGATATCGCGCATTGGTGATCCGCCCCCGTTGGATAAATCAAGGGGAGTAGGTTTATTGACTTTGAATGTCAGCGAACTCCAGTTTTCAAATGTGGCTCTGCTCCAGCGAATCGTATCCTCGGGAGAGTAGGGAATGGTTTCGTTGTTTATTCTGAATTCTGTAACATTATAGTTACCACGCAATTCTGTAGCTCCTTTCACTGCAGGTTGTTTATAAGGGTCAAACAAAAGGTTGGTCAGAGAGAGATAAAAAAATAAAATAAGGAAAACGCCTATGATGGTGGATTTTACGCCATAGCGTGTGATTTTCTGCCAGGTCTGCGTTAGTGCCGGATAGTAATAGCGTGCAGGTAAAGTGAATTTTTCCCGCACAAGTAAATTAAAAATACGGGGAGTGTCCTGTACGAGGAGAAAAGCAGCTAACAAAACAAAATAGGAACTGTATACATGCACCCCACCATCGTAGGCAAAGTTGACATACACAATGTCGCCTAGTGCGCCAAACAATAAAATGGACCCGAGTGTGGTTGTTTTGCGAAAAAATAATAGCAGTCCTGCCACGATTTCCACGACTCCGGCAAATACCTGATACCATGGTACAATACCGATGGATAACCAATAAATCTTTTGCAGCGTAAAATCACCAAAATCAGTATTTAATAAACCTAAAGACGGGTAGGGCATTTGCGTTGGAAGCAGCTTGGTAAATCCGAATCCGATAATGCCGATTCCGGCTCTGTAACGTACTATCACTCTCAACCAATAGTTCAGTCGATCATAATTACTGGTCTCCTTTTTTGTTAGTTTTTCAGCAGCTGTCCAGATCAGGCCGACACCAGTCGAGAATAAAAGTGTGATCACCCAGATGGCGTATCCTTCCAGGGTACTGCCGAAAATCTTATTCCCAAACCAGTCCAGCCCCGAGCCAAACCGTGCGATATCGTAAGGGTCGCGGTAATGTAGGTTGGTCCAATCGATAGAAAATGCATTCTTATACCATTCAATACTATTGGGTACGGACATCAGTATAAAAAAAACAAAGGCGATTCGGAAGAGTACGAGTTGCCACGGTTTCCAGTCTGACTGTACCGGATATGTCGGTGACTTGTGCACGTCTTTCCCCAGTGCTTCGTTAGCGGTGTTTAATTGTATTCCTGACATATTCAGATGGTGATTGATGTTGTTATTTGTCTAATGTCAAAGCTTGAGAGCACCTCTTCTGCCGGTTTTTTTAACCTCTTCCAGCAGATACTTTTTATCCGTTTTTTCAAGAATTACATACAGCGAATCACGGTTTTCATCCAGTCCCTGTAGAATTATTGTAGTTGAATCAGGCCGGGAAAAAGATAATTCCAATTCCTCTCCCTGATAGTTTTTATTTCTGTTAGTGAGTTGGATTTTACCTTCCGTTTCATTGACATCGTACGAGTAGTAGTGCCTGCCACCGGAGCCAAGGTATTCGTAATTGCGTTGGCTGCTCAACTGATAGATATGTTCTATATTGGAAGAGTCAATAACAACAGGGCGGTTTGAACGAATACTGATTGTCGCCCACTTTTCAAATACGACATCTTTCCACCGTGCCGGATCCTCCGCTGAGTAAGGAAGTGTTTCGTTATTGCGTTTAAAAGTCTTAACATTATAAATACCTGCTGAATTGGTCAGACCTGCCGAATCAGGATACTGATAGGGGTCATTCTGGTAGGCGGCTTTGGCCTCCAGTCCATACCAGAAAATAAATATGAAGTAGAAAATCCCTTTAAGTAGCCATTGGGTAGGCTTCATCCACCTGGCAGGATAGGCAGGCTGAAGTTGATTAGGGAAAGTAGGTTTTTCTTCGGCTATGAGGCTGTAAAGCCTTTTCAGGTCATACAGCAAGAGGAATCCGGTCAGAAGCACAAGATAAAATGAATAGTAAGCTTCGCCGCCTTCATACGCCAAATTGGAAAAAAACACGTTGCCTGTAAATGGAATAATGATCAACGTGGCCAGGGTAGTGGTGCGGCGGAAGAGTAATAAAACTGCTGCCAGTAGTTCAATGCCTCCCAGAAAAGACTGATAACCGGGTACTACACCCAGTGTTAATGAAAACAACTTCCATGCTGAAAAATCTCCATAAGCTGTGTTCAAATTACTGATTGAGGGCTCTGGTGACTGGAGCGGATATAGTTTTATAAAGGCAAAAACCAACAATGCAGCTGCTAAACGATAACGGACAACTACGCGTAACCAATAATATAACTGGCTGTACTCCTTCACTTCTTTGTCACGTATCGTCCAGACCAGTGTTCCGATCAGCGCAATTAGAATTACAACCACAGCATTTACCCAGTCTGTCGGATTACCAGTAAAATCAGGCGTGTAACGTACCAGTTCAAAAAGTTGTCCGAAATGAAGATTGAGCAAGTTTATAGAAAACAGTTGCTTAAAAAAATCTGCATTAATGGGCAGTATTAGAATGAGAAAGAATATAAAAGCAAAGCGAAACAGAGCCCTTTCAACGGGTGACCATTCTGTAACAATTGTTTCCTGTGGTGACATAACGACGGATTGTTTAATAGCCTGGGTTTTGTTTTAATGCTTTATCGGCCAGCAGTTGGGCTGATGGAATCGGAAGCAGATATTTAGTCGTGTCCTGAATCTTGAAAACTTCGCCAGCTCTCCCTGTTCTGACCAGGTCAAACCACCTGTGTGGTTCAAGCGCAAATTCCAGTCGTCTTTCATTTTCTATGAGTAGTAAAGCTTCATCAGGCTTATTGGGATTTACCGGTTGCAAATCAGCTCTTGCCCGAACAGCGTTGAGATCTTGCACGGCACCAGGTAGATTTTGAAGGTGAGTTCTGGCTTCTGCCCTGATCAGGTAAAGTTCTGCGAGACGAAAAATGTAGGTCGGGTCAGAGGCGGGAGATCGGTAGTATAGATTTCCATACCAGCGATTCTGCGTATCCGTAGCAATCAGCGTGTTTCTGTTTCCACCGGTGTCTTTATTATTGAGAAGAGAAATTAAAGCTTCGTTAGGTGCCCACTGACGAGTTCCGCCATTGATTTGAGGCTGCCATTGTCCACGATGGTTATTAACCTCGGATGTTCCATTATAAAAAAGTTCAAAGATCGACTCTTCGGTCCCCCGTACATTGTTAGCAAAAAAAGCATTATAAGGTGCCACAAGCTTGTTATGGGTATCATCAATATTTTTTGATGCATACTCTTCTGCCTTCTCCCAGTCTGACCGGTAGAGGTAAAACCGTGCTTTTAGAGCCCACACTGTTTTGCGGGTAACACGATGACGATTGGTGGATTCTGGTAAAAGAAGTTCTGCCTGTTCAAGGTCTTTCAATACTTGCTGATAGGTTTCAGCCTGGGTACTTCTGGGAATGCCTGAATTTTCAGTTGGTGAAGTGGTGGGAGTGGTGATGATCACCGCACCGCCCCAGGTTCGTGCCAGATCGAAGTACGCCAGTGCCCTGATAAATAGTGCCTCGCCTATAATCTGATTTTTTGCAGACTCAGCGAAAGATGGGTCTTCGACCGTTGGTACTTTGCTGATGATATGATTGGCTCTGTTGATTGTCCTGTAAATAGCAACCCAAACAGTGCCAATGGTGGCGTTTTCAGCATTAACCTGATGATTGATAAACTCCTGCACCTGTGATTGAGAGCCTGTCCACTGAATATTATCCCCGGAAAGATAGCCGATCGACTGAAAGCTTGTACCATAATAATCTCCACTGGCAAGTGAACTGTATACGCCATTTAGTCCGTTTTCAGCAGAGTTTTTGTCGAAGATGGTCTGTCCATCAGAAATGGATGATTTGGGTTCCACATCCAAAAAGTTATCGCAACCGGATAGTGTGACCAGAGCGGATAGAACAAATGTTATGGCCGTAATTTTTGAATAATTCTTATACATAGCTGTTGAATTCTGATGAGTTAGAAGGAAACATTGATACCGACCTGCCAGGCGCGTGGCTGCGGAGGTGTGCCCAGGTCAATCCCTTGCTGGTTTTGACTGCTATTTGCACTGGATTCCGGATCTAGGCCTGTGTATTTTGTAAGAGTCCAGAGGTTACTGCCTTGTGCAAAAACCCGCACAGATCCTATGCCCAACCGGCCTAATGACTGGGTAGGTACATTATATCCAATATTCAATGATCTCAATCGAAGGAATGAACCGTCTTCCAGCCAGCGGCTGCCACCGTCGCGATAGTTATTCACATTCACCCCGTCTGGCTTACCCAGCGACGTCTGGTCTCCGGGTTGTTGCCAGCGTTCAAGATTGCTTTTGAAAATTATTCTCGCTTCATCGCGTGCGCCTCCGCCTTCTCCGAAGAATTTATTATGGTTGTAAACCTTATTGCCATAAGAAAATGAGAAAAATAAACCGATGTCAAAATCCTTGTATTTCAGATTGTTAGTCAGTCCGCCAAAAAACTTTGGCCAGATGCTGCCATCAATCTGGCGGTCTTCGGTCGTAATGTTTCCATCACCGTTTACATCTTCATAAACTGTATTCCCTGTTTGCGGGTCTACATAAAGCTGCTTGTATACCCAGAATGAATAAAGCGGATGCCCTTCCTGCTGGAGGATCAGGTTTCGGCTTCCATACTGCAAAGCCGTTTCCAGTTTTTCAATCTTATTGATATTCCGGGAAATGTTGAAATTGGTTGTCCAGCTGAAATTGTTTTTGCGTATATTGTTAGAATGAACTGATACTTCAAATCCTTTATTGCTGATTTCCGCCGCATTGCTCCAGTAGTCATTGAAGCCGGTGGTGCCTGGCAGGGTCACCAACAAAAGACCGTCTGTGGTATATTTGCGATAGGCATTCAACTCCAAAGAGAGTCTTCCGTCAAAGAAGCCGGCATCCAGGCCGATATTGAATTGTGATGTTTTTTCCCACTTAAGATTGGGATTGGCCAGTTGTTCGGGTGCTGTACCGGCCACACCTCCATAAGGTGACCCGCCTGACCATAATCCGCGAGAGGCAAAATTGCCAATGCCATTTTGGTTTCCGGTAACCCCATAACTGGTACGTAACTTCAGATCGCTAAGAAAGGAGCTGTTTTCCAAAAAAGGTTCATCCTTGATTCGCCACGCAGCACCTACTGAAGGGAAGTACCCCCAGCGATTGTCTGAACCGAATTTTGAGGAACCATCGGCTCGCAGGCTAAAATTAATCAGGTATTTTCCTGCAAAATTATAATCGGCCCTTGCAAAAAAGGACGTGAGTGAGTTTTTGCCCCAATCCTGGGAAGCGGAAGTAACAGCCGCGGAAGAAATCTGTTTAAAAGAATTATTGGCAAAACCGGTGCCGGTGGCAGAAGTAAAACTTGAAACTTCGCTTTGCAGGGTATTACCCAAAAGCAGACCGAAAGTATGCTTGTTTCCTAACGATTTGCGGTAAGATAAAGTCTGTTCGTTAATCCAGGTGGTGTACTGTCCAATCGCTGATGTGGCTGAGCCGGCCGGGCTTCCTGAAATTAAATAGGTATTCCAGTATTCAGATTCGTTGTAATTGTTAAAATCAAGGCCAATTGTAGATCTGAATTTCAGATTTGTCAGCAGTTCTGCTTCCAGATAAGCGTTTCCGATATAGCGTAAACTGGTGGAATTGACATCATAGTGTTTAAGTAGTAATTCAACATTGTCGAAGCCGGCACGGCCAACCAGGTCGCCGGCTGTGTTATAAGGTGATAAATAGGTGGGCGTATGAAGTGCTGCCTGTAACAAACCGCCGGCTGGACCGTCACCTGCCCGTGCCTGGTTTCTCTTGGTTCGGGCTATATTATTGCCCACACCGATCTGGATTTTTTCGCTTATTTTTTGATCCAGATTCAGTTTAAAACTGAACCGGTCAAACGTGATAGGCTGGAGGATGGATTCCTGAGAATTGTAGCCTGTTCCAATATAATATCTGGTGTTTTCAGTCCCCCCGGCAATGGATAAATCATAGGCCGAAAGCCGTGCGGTTTTGAATATCTGATTCAGCCGATCGTAGGTTTGTTGTTCTTCTGGCAGTCCACGTCCACCTTCCGTGACTGACCGAAATGGCCTTGTTTCAAAAGGTTTGCCCTGATTATTCCAAAGTTCATTTACCAAAGTGGCATGTTCAGGGCCTGTGGTTAAATCCCATAATTTAGATGCTTTCGCCCAACCGGTAGAAGCACTGAAATTAATCTTTGATTTCTGGTTATATTTTCCTCTTTTAGTAGTGATGATGATTACTCCGTTGGCGCCCCGCGAGCCGTACAATGCAGTCGCTTCGGCATCTTTCAGTACTTCGATACTTTCAATATCCGAAGGATTGATATCTGCAATAGGCGAGGTGGCTTTCCCTCCCGTATTGATTGTCTGTGGACTTTCGCCGTTAATGAAAACACCGTCCAGAACATATAAAGGATTGTTACTGGCATTAATGGAAGTGGCACCTCTTAATCTGATGTTGACTGCTTCTCCAGGAACTCCGGTATTGGATGTGATCTGTACACCTGCCACCTTACCAGCCAGCTGTGCGTCAAAGCTTCCGGCGGGGATATGCTTTGTTTCTGCGGGATTGACTTTGGTAACTGAACCAATCAGATTTTTCCGCTCTTGCTGTCCATAACCGACGATTACGACTTCGTTTAGTTGTTGTAAATCAGGGGTGAGTGAAACTGAAACCTGTGTTTGGTTACCAATTCTGACCTCTTCGGTTTTATACCCTATAAAACTAAACTGGAGGGTTTCATTTTTACTTGCCAGATCCAGAGTGAAATCTCCATTATGGTCACTGCTGGTGCCTTTTTGGATTCCCTTGATCAGGATATTGACACCAGGTATCTCTTCTCCGTTCTGATCTGTAACTTTTCCTTTTATATTATGTATTCCTTGCGCCTGGCTATCTGAGGGCAGTACTATCAGTGTGAATGTCCATACAGCCAAAACAAGACCGGCCGGAAAGACTGCCGAAAATCTTTTTCCGGAAGTTTTTATAAAACTATACATGTGAAGAATGCTGTGTTGCTTTATGTTATGGGTAACGGGAAGAATAATAGGTAGACAGTTCCTTGCGCGAGTAACGAAGGAAATGAATGCCGGATTGGCGGATAGCGACAGATCAATAAGGGATATGTTAGCTACGCCTCTCAGGAGTACAACACCGACAACAACAGGAATCCGATGACAAATATGCTGCCATAGGAAGCGTATTTTTACCTATATTTTTGGCAGCTGATGGAGCAGAAAAGGCAGTTATTAGAAATAATTGCATAAATTTGAGCGGTTTAATTTTGAACGGTTAAATCATTAGTCGCTTTGTCTTTTCGGTGTTCGAGACCGGATATAATGGCAAAGCGACTTTTTTTGTATTTAAATATATATAATCTATCAAATTGATAGACAAATTAAATTTCTAAATATTTATTACGCAACTTTTTACAATTGTTTTTTTAATTTATTTTGGCAAGATACTTTGTGAGAATTAATATTTTGTATTTAAATACCTGATATATAGCGATTTGTTGATTATTTATTATTTGATGTGTAGTTAAAAACAAGACGTTTTATAATTTTAAAATAAAGCTGTTAGTCTAGTAAATTTATATAAAAGAGGGTTAAGATCGGTTGAAAATACTACCTATATTAACCCTCTTTAACCAGCTTTTGGTATTTTCTGTATGTTAGCTGATGGCTTTTTGTAATAAATTATGGGTAATTCGCTGTACCCGTGGATCTGGCCCATGCGGACGATTGTAATGAGACCATGGGAGAGTATGGCCTGGCGGATGACTTAATCCCTGTGCCCAGAAAATGGTTGATGCATTGAAAACAAAGTTTTTCTTAGGTCCGGGGTAAATCACAGCTTGCCAGACTGAAGGATTATCCCCTCCTTGCCAAGCGGTTGCTTCTGCCACTACTTCCATGCCAGGGATGTTTGCGGCATTTCCATGAAATTCCCAGCCGATAAGTCCTGGAATGTAATCGCCTTTTTTTACGTTGGTACCTTTAAAAATCCAGTGCTCGGGCTTAACAATCACCCAGTCACCACCACCATTTACGGGTTGGATATTTCTCACGCCCATCAGCAAACCTTCATCAGGTCCTCTTTCTGGGTAGGGACCATGTACTCTTTCCCTGTTAATGGCATAATCATTCTGGTCGCCGTAAGGCCCGGCTCTGAAAATACGTCCATAAGGGTTTCCACTTTTACTGGTAGAAAACGGAGTAACCCAACAAACCGAATTTCCTGAAAAGAACAGCAGATTAACACCCCTTTCCTTCAGCGTTTCCACACTCCTGAACTGCCTGATATCCCAATATTCATCGTGGCCGATGCTCAGAAAAGCTTTCGCTTTCAGGCCTCTGTCAGGAGTAATCATATCGGCGTTGGAGCAATAGGAAACATCGTAGCCATGTTCTTCAAGAAAATATGAAAATGGCATTTCAAATGAAATAAATTCTCCTGAGCCAAAAGATAGCGGATCATTGACAATGTCCATAAATTGAGACTGACGACCATAGGGGCGATCAAAGCTTACTTTTGCCCAGGGGCCTTGTACACCATTGGGGTGTGTATAGATCGAGTAGTTACTCGGCCAGCGATTATAGGCTTGCCAGGTATTGTCAGAACATTGGAACAACAGATCCACTGGCCTGTCATCTTTCACAATGAATATAATATAACTTTCCCAATAAGGTTGGCCCGGGTTGGCTGGTAGTGTTTTTAGTTTGCCCAGGTATACACCACTTAACCAGTCATTGGGAACAGTCAGAGATGTGGATACTTCCCATTCACATTCATGAATATTCATATCTCCCGGAGCAGGGGTAGATTGCGGTTTCCCAGCCAGTGGCCCGATTGTTTTTACAAGCCTTCCTCCGGTTCCGCCGTAATAGCCTGTCCTATAAATATCGAGTACGTATTTTTCACCTGGATCTACTGAAACAAATATATCAAGCTTTTCTCCTGCTGATAAGCTTTGCCGGGAACAATACCCTTCTATTAAGGGGGTACGGTGCTGACTTTTGTCAGGTCTGATTCTTGTCAGTTGCCAGGCCGTTGTACCTGCTTTTTTATTCTCCTCAATAATACGGTTGCTTTTACCTGTTTTGTCTCCCGCACCGGTGTATGCCATTGTGGTTAAACTCAAACCTGAACCTAAAAGTATGGCGTCGCGGCGGGAAAGCAGATGCTTGTTTTTTCTTTTCATGTTTTAAGCATTAAAAAGTAGTGGTTGGACTGATCAAGGGGATAGTAGGTATTCATTAAAAAGTGAATTGTCATAAAATCTACTTTTCAAGGGAGGAGCTCCTAAATAGGAAATTTTAAGATTTATAAAGCGAGGTGTTTTTACGAATATGATAGAAGATATTCTATTTTCTTTTTTTACAGAAAAATATTCATAACTATCTGTAAATGTACGTGTAGTGTTTTGTGTGATTGTAAAATGCAATTACGTGACAATATAGTTATATTGTAAATGATGCATAGGGTCTATTGTACAAAATAGTAATCAACTATATGTTTGTAAATCAAATGATTTATAAATAGTAAATATTACTTAAGTACAATTTAAACCTCCCCATCAATGTTAATCTTTGTCAGTAACTCCCATCTGTTCTCAAAAAATTTCCAGTTTTGCAATTGGATTATAACACGTCATTTTCGCCAGAAATTTCTATCGTATTTATTGATTTCTTTGAGTTATACTTTCCTTTCGCTGACAGCCTCATCGCAAGAGATGGTCAATCCATTAGAAGTAACCAAAGAATTTATTCTTTTTACAAACTCAGATGCTACGTTGCTCTCCAACGAGAATGAAGGCCCGGCCGCGATTGGCGGGAACCTGAATATTGGCAGTACTGATAATAACAACAATACCAATTACAGTGTGTACTCAGGTAATTTTAAGGTGCCAGGTACAGATATTCCTTTAGCATTACTAGTGAATGGCGGAGTGAATTTTCACAAAGGAAGCCTGAAAATAATCGGGTCTCAGATTGGGTTTGTCAAAATTGGTCAAATGTATGGTGGACCAGGCACTCAGGCGGTAACGGTGCATGAGAGAGATCGGAATGGAGCCTTATCTCCGGTTCGTATTACGAAAGCAGGTGATACATATGATCGCTATAGTGCTGCTATTGAGCTATCCGGAAATGCGTCATATTTTAATATGCCTGTCAATCAGGTGGGTTTTTTGCCTAATTCAATTATTAATTTTAATCAGGCATTTGATAAGCTGAAAGTAGTGTCGGATGAGTTGAGACAACTCGCACCTACTGTGCACAATGAAAATGGCCAGCAGGGCAGACTGAAGGTGATTGATGAAATTAGCAATATTATGGGTGATCCCTATGTTTGGAACACAACAGCCGCTGCATTGGCTTCGTTGAATGAGCTAAATCTTACTTTTACGCCTACAGAAACACGCCCTTTGATTATTAATGTGACGTCAGGCTCGAATATCGATATGAAAATTTTTAACATGAATGGATTCAGAAATGAAATTCTACCCTATGTTTTATGGAATTTTCCCGATGCCAGACAATTTAATATTACGCAGGGCAATACACTTGAAGGGAGCCTCCTGGCACCTTATGCCAACATGAGAAAGACAGGGGGGAATAATATACAGGGACAGGTAATTGTCAATACTTTTTATCAATCGACCGGAGAACTTCATAATTTCCCTTTCCGTGGTTTGCTTCGTGTTGTAGAGGACGACGATGATGAAACTCCTATGCCAGTTACACTTTTTGATTTTAATGTCAAAAAGGAAAACAATACTAATCTATTGACTTGGCGGACAGCTGATGAGTATAACAGCAGTCATTTTGCGGTTGAAAGAAGTGCAGATAATAAAAACTGGGAAAACATTGGAGTAGTGCAGGCACTTGGTTTTTCAGAGAAGTCGTTTAACTATACATTCGCTGACTCTAAGGCGCATGAAATGGCAGGAATTGCCTATTACCGTTTGTTGATGGTGGATCTGGATAATAGTTTTACGCCAAGTCGTTCGGTTAGTATCAAAAATGAGTCTAATACGTCTTTAAAGCTTTCATTTTATCCAAATCCTGTTTCGGAGAAATTATTTATTGAAGGCGATGGGCTGAATAATATTCTATCTGTCGAATTGTCAGATTTGAACGGCCGATCAGTTTTAGTAAGCAAGGTGGAGGGTAATACAGTAGATTTGAGTGGTGTGAACCAGGGATTGCATATTCTGCGTGTAACCTACCTCAATGGAAAAGTAGAAAGTGCAAGGGTCCTTGTGAAAAAATAATACACTATTAAATATTGTTAAAATTGAATTTGTATCCGGAAAGTTATCTCTTCAGAAAAACTTCCCGGATACATTTATTAAGGCCAGTATTCCTTCATTTTTCTTTTGAGGAATAACACACTTCTTTGCAATTCTTCCATACCGTTGACACCATCCTCTATACTGATCCAGCCATCAAATCCAACTCTTTTGAGTTCTTTGAAAATGGCATCATAGTCATTCAGTCCCTTGCCAATTTCCCCATGACTCAGGCGTTTGGCATACCCCAGGGCACCCGATTCTTCTCGCTGGAGATCTTCAATGGTGCCTTCAAGAAGGAAACGGTCGCTGGCATGCATAGTAACCACCCGATCCGAAACTTTATAAAGTAATTCCAGCGGATCTTCCCCTGCAAGAAAAGTATTACTTGGATCGTAGTTGACACCAAAATAGGGGTGATGGATTTTATCGACCAACTTTTTGAATACATCCATTTTCTGCGCGAATTCGGGATATTCCCAGAAATCATCTTTATAATGATTTTCTATGATGAGCGTGATTCCCTTTTCCTCTGCGTAAGGCAGGCATGCGCTGATTGATTCCGCTGCTAGGTCTATTCCTTCTTCAATAGATAATTCAGGGCGTCTCTGACCAGATAATACACGGCAATAGCTACCGCCTAACACGTGCGTCATATCAATCCATCGCTTTTGTTTGGCGATTTCATTTTCACGAAAAGCTTTATCAGGATGCGTGAAATCAGGTGAACAGCACATCATCGGAATGACCATGCCATGACTTTCTACCTCCTGCCTGAAACCCAGCCAGTTATTTTCATCAGCCATTTCCAGAAATCCGGCATACCATTCCATGCCGTCAATATCTAAAGTGGCGGCGAGTTTTATCCATTCAGAGATGCGCATGGTTCCATCTTTACAGAGCGCATGCATAAATGCCTTCGGAAAGGCAGCTAATTGAGGCATATTGTTACTAAGTTTTATTGAAATACACTTAAATCTTTTGGCGGATTACGCCCAATTATCGGATACTGCTCGAGTTCTACAACTTGTCCGCTGATTGGATAGCTTTCTGAGGAAATCCAGTAAATGACGGCAGCAGCAATTTCTTCAGGACGCAGAATCCTTCCAGCAGGCGCATATACGTCCGGAAGTTTTGCGTCCCAATTATCCTCAAAGCCTAATTGCCTTTTCAGCGCTGATTCTTTTTCTGTCAGCACCCAACCCGGGTTCACCTGATTCACTCTCACGCCATTCTCCCGGTTCAGCGTATCGCCCAGATTACGGGTTAAAGTTTGCAGTGCGCCTTTGGAAACACTATAAGCAAGCAGATCAGGCTCACCGCACCAGGCATTGACCGAGCCAATATTTAATACGCTTCCTCGGGTTGCTGTTAAATAGGGAAGGGCAGCTTTTATTAACGAAAACGGAGCCAGTGAATTGGTTTCAAGTACTTTCCTGAAAAAATCCAACGTGGTGTTGTGAATATTGGAGGCTGAAATCATGGCAGCGTTATTCACAACTGCATCCAACTGACCGAAAGTATTGAGAGCAGTGGCTACTAATCGCTCTGCAGCACCTTCCAGCGTAATATCTTCAATATGCAGGACAGCATTGTCTGCACCCAATTCATCCACCAATGCTTTTCCCGGTTCCAGATCAAGTCCGTGAATTACTACTCTTGCTCCTTCCTGAACACTTTTTCTGGCAATTGCTTTCCCTATTCCGGTGCAACTTCCAGTGACGATAATTACTTTATTATGTAATCTCATAGCAATTTTAGAGGGGTCTTAAGACGCTTTTAACCACTTCGCCCGAATGCATTTTTTCGAATGCCTCATGCCAGTCATTGATAGACCATACGCCACCGATAATAGGTTTTACATTCAGCTGACCGCTGGCAAGCATTGCGATCACCTTTTCCCAAATTGGCCAGTTATGGCTAAAACTACCTTGTAGGGTTACATTTTTTTGTACCAACGGATCCAGGCTAAAACCCAAAGGTTGAGGGCCCCAGCCAACCTTAGAAATCCGTCCGTTAGGCCGTACCAGATCAAGTGCAATTTTAAGGGTGATACTTGAACCTGCTGCGTCAATGATACAATCTGCACCAAGTCCGTCACGCTTTCTTGCCCATTCTGTGGCATCTCCAATAATGCCTTCGACACCATACTGAGCTGCAATTTCAATTCTTTTGCGGTCTCCTTCCAATCCCACAATGGCCACCTCTGCACCGCAAATGCGGGCCATGGCAGCACAAAGTATACCAATGGTCCCCGGTCCCAAAACGATTACCCTATCGCCCGGTTTGATGTTACTGTTTTCTACCACTGCATTATAAGCTACACAGCATGGCTCGGTCAGGCAAGCCTGCTCAAATGGGAGTTCTGCCGGTACATTGTGCAGGCATCTTGCCGGAACCCTGACGTAACGTGTCATGGCACCATTGACTCCATATCCAAAACCTTTACGCGTGGGATCCAGATTATATAATCCGGCCCGGGTCATGGGATTATTCGGGTCAATCACGGCAGCCGTTTCACTCACTACCCGATCACCTTCTTTCCAGAAAGTCACATTCTTACCTAAAGCAGCGATATGCCCGCCAAATTCATGGCCCAATACCACCGGGTAGTTAACAGGCCAGCTATGATCAGAAGTCCATTGATGAAGATCACTACCGCAAACACCCACATTGGCAACTTCCAGCAATACGTCATCATCTCCAATTTGCGGACGATCAATTTCTCTAATTTCTACAGATCCTTTTTCAGGAGCATAATTTACAACAGCAGCAGATTTCATTTCTTGATAATGGATTAAATAAAGATCAAACGTTTAACCAATGGATACATCACCATACGCATGGATTTTCTCACATATCAGGCGAAGTGAACTTTCCAGATCTCCGTCAGCAGTTTTGAAGGAATCAGCATCAATAGTAAGGGGTGCTCCTAAAACCACCAGCGGTGCGCCAAAGGCAGGGCATTGAATTGCCTGTTCCAGGCTAAGTCCACCTACAGCCTGTACCGGTACTTTTACTGCATTAACCACTTCCCTCAGTTGATCCAGCGGGCTGGGCATACGCAGGCCTTGCGCAGCAAGTCCCCTGCGTTCGTCGTATCCAATATGGTGAATGATATAATCACAGCCCAGGTCTTCGAGCCATTTGGCACCATCGACCATGTTTTCAGAAATCATATTGTCGCCCATTACCTTGACGCCAAAATCTTTTCCGGCCTGAACCACACATTTTACTGTTTCGGCATGTGCCCGGGCCATTACCACCACGTGCGTGGCGCCAGCCTTGGCCATCATTTCAGCTTCCAGATAACCACCATCCATGGTTTTCAGGTCGGCTACAATAGGTACTCCGGGAAATGCTTCGCGTAATTTACGGACACCATGGAGACCTTCAGCCAGAATCAAGGGCGTTCCTGCTTCGAGCCAGTCCACACCCGCGCGCATGGCCATGGCGGCTGTCTCGAGTGCTTCATCAATATTAGTAAGATCAAGTGAAATTTGAACAATGGGTTTCATACAAAGGGTTGATTGCTTAATAGTTTACTACTGCTATAGTTTACTTTAACCATAGCATTTGATACTATTCAAAGTAGTCATAGCAGTGTATTTACTTAGCGTATGAAGTCAATAATAGCAAGGTAGATAAGGATGATCAGTATGTAGGCTAAGATAGTATAGTTTAAGTAGGTTTAGTTGTCTTCATCCATACCTCCGCCGCTGTTGTCATTAGTACGTGTTTCCTTACTTCTGTTGAGTCTGAAGTTGAGCGTAAGTAATATCTGACGGCCGTTCCACAAGTTATTAGCGTTGGAGTAATAACCGGGCTCATCCAGGATGGTTCTCCACCTGCGGGTCTGAAACAGATCCCGTACGCTTATTGTTGCTGTGCCATTCCCTTTAAATAAGTCTTTTGCCAGGGCAAGGTCTACGCTATAGGAAGGTAACCTGCGGCCTTGTAAGATATTTTGGGCGCCCCGGTAATTGATTCCTGCCTGAAAATCCAGACTTTTGACAATGGTCATTTTTGAGGTAACCCTGCTGGTCCAGGTATAGGTGTCACTTCCATATTTTTTGTCCAGGTAGGTGCCGTTGGTAATCGCTCTGTAAAAATTAAAATTGGCATTAATTCTCCACCAGTTCTGAATGGTATTAGAGGCATTCAGCTCGATTCCGTAGGCATTTTGCTTTGCCATATTTACCGGATAGATATTACTGATGCCAAGGGAATCAACCCGGGTGATACGTTCGATGACTCCTGTCCGATGGCGGTAGTAAATACTGGTAAGAAGTGAGCCTGTGTCCCAGTTGGTAAGCTGACCGGCTTCAATTGAATTGGTATATTCTGGTCTGAGCAATGGATTACCCATACGGATGGAACGATTATTACTGAATCCTGAGAATGGCAACAGGTCGCGGAAACCGGGGCGGCTAAGCCGGCGGCTGTAACTCAGCTGTAAGGATTTGTTTTTTGATAATTCGTAGGATAAGTGAATGCTTGGGAAAAGGTTAAAATAGGACTGATAATCTTTTTTCTTAAGGTCAGGAAGTTCAGTTTGTATGTCAGACAATTCCCCTCGAAGACCTGCTTGTGCTGAAAATTTCCCAAATTGCTCACCAGCCATCAGGTAGGCGGCATGGATGTTTTCACGATAAACCAGGTTATTGTCAAACTCAGGCAGAATTTCCCAGCCTGATTCATATTGCTGCTCCTCGACCAGAAACTTATTTCTGAGGGTTCGTGAAGTGCTTTTTAAGCCTGCTTCCCATTTCCCTCTCTCACTGAATGGATGTACATAATCAGCTTGAAATAACAGGTTTTTTTCATATTCAGTATTACTGGAGCGTTGCAAAAGCGGCTGGTCGGAATTGCGGACTGTTTGCGTAAAATCAGCCAGTTCAAGTTCCTGATTATCGATGTATTTTAAATCGACTGTGAAAAGTTGTCCCTTTTTATCAAACTCTTTACGATAGGAAAGGGAGGTTTCGATGGTGCTTTCTGGCTCTCTTTCTAATTCATTTCTGACAGTTGTATTGACCAGTGTTTCAGTATTGTCAAAATCATTGAAGGTATAACTACTCGTGTTGCGTCCTTTGCCTGTCCGGTATAATACTGCCGCAGTCAGAATATTCTGTTCATTGATGTAGTAGTCGGCACCGGCACGAAGATTATGCGCATGACCTGCCCGACGTCTAGTGGAAGTTTCGGAGTACGAAAATACCGAATCTGTTTCACTAAAACGTTGAAATGATGATCCTGAGCCACGGGTGGATCGGAAATTATAGCCGTAGCTAGAGAATAAATTGAATTTGTTTTTACGGAAACTTACATCAAAACTACCTCCATAAGTAAGCGGATTCCCCCAGTTGGCAGTAAATGATCCGTTGAGTCCGTAACGGATATTCTTTTTTAGAATAATATTAATAATTCCCACTTCCCCTTCGGCATCATATCGGGATGAGGGATTGGTAATAACTTCTACCCGTTCGATCATATTCCCTTGTAGCAGACGCAGCGCATCGGGACTGCTGATACCCGTTAAGCCCGAGGGTCTTCCATCAATCAGAATTCTTACATTTTCACTTCCACGCAAACTGACAGCTCCCTCCGGATCCACGGTAACTGATGGTATATTATCAAGTATGTCTGCAGCAGTACCGCCTATGTTGGCCAGGTCAGAACCTACATTGAACACCCGTTTATCCAGATCAAGTTGCATCTGACTTCTCTCACCTGTGATGACTACCTCATCCAGCAGTTTGGAATCGGTCATCAGGGTTATTTTACCCAATTCTATAGGTTGATCACGTATGATGACATCCGGTATTATTTTTTCTCTGAATGAAATAATATTGATTTTAAGATAATAATCACCAGCGGTTGCCCCAATTTCAAACTGACCGGATTCTCCGGTCAGCACACCGTCAATCAAAGTAGAATCAGATTTTAAATAGAGTGAAACCGCACCAAATGGTATTGCATTATTATTGTTGTCAACAATAGATCCTTTTATCCGAAAGCTATCGCCTGCGCTTTGAGCAAGAGAGTAAAAAGGGAATATGAAAATAATAAAAATGAGATTTTTCATGGCTGGTGGTAAGTATAGATTCAATCAGGCGGTCTACTGGTTTACTTCGATAAAATGAATGAAATCAGATCCGAAAGTTGGCCGGCAGGAATTGAATTGAGATGCTGAGTAACAAGTGTAACCGTATAAGCAAAGATAGGTAAATATCTGATAATCTGTGAATAATATAAATTGAACTGCGTAGGGAAGTGAAATGTTTAAAATAAAAATACACTCCTCCTACCCGGGATGAGGAAGAAGGAGTGTACAGGATCTCGTATTAATCCAGACTGTTGTTTTAACTAAGCAAAGTAACTGTCAGCATTGAAAATTTCTCCTTGTCGCTTGCCATCGGTAATCGTATAGTTAAACCCAGGTTGTACAGCGTAGGCTCCTGTTTCACCATTTTTATTAATAGCAATAAAACCCACCTGGAATTCCTTGGCGCGCTCAGGGTCTCTTTTGACAATCCTTTCCACGGCTTTTTTGCAGGCAAGATAGGGGGAGTCGCCATTACGCATCAATTCTACTACCAGATGTGTACCGCATACACGTATTACTTCTTCGCCTTGTCCGGAACAAGTCGCAGCACCCACCTCATTGTCGACAAATAGTCCCGAACCAATGATAGGCGAATCGCCAACGCGCCCCCGCATTTTGAAGCCCATTCCACTGGTGGTACACATTCCTGACACATTACCGCTTTGATCCAGCGCGATGGTACCCATGGTATCATGATTAAATGATCCGTCATCAAAAATATTCGGGGCGAACGGGCCATTTCCTTTACGGTCAGCAGGGAGATTTTCTATATTAATCACCGGCTTATATTCAGATTTGATCAGCCATTTTTCATAGGCTGTTTGCGCATCGGGAGAAAGTTCCTGTTTTTCCAGCGGAAACCCATTGGCCACAGCGAACTGTTGGGCACCTGCACCGGCAAGAATCACATGAGGAGTGGTTTCCATAATCTTTCTTGCCACAGATACCGGATGTTTAATTCTTTCCAGAAACAGAACAGAACCACAGTTTGCTTTCTCATCCATAATACAGGCATCGAGTGTTACAAACCCTTCCCGGTCGGGGTTGCCTCCCAGGCCAACGCAGCAATTTATATCGTTTTCTATCGCTATACCGGCTTGTTCAACGGCATCTAATGCTTTTCCTCCCTTTTCCAACACCTCCCAGGCAGCCTTGTTTGCGATTTGTCCGCTGTCCCAGGTAGAAACCACAAGCGGCTTTAAGCGCATTGGTTTTTGTGCAAATAACCTATCTGCAAAACCGGTCAACGGAACTGTGAGGACTGACCACCTGAGAAAAGTACGTCTAGAAGAATTCATGTAGTGTAAGAATAGAGTAATTAAATTAAAAACAGTAGAAATATAGGAATAAGTTTTTAAATTTTTTTCAAAAATGAGTTTGTCAACCTAGCACTACAAAGCTTTTTAAAAAGTTATGATGAACTAAAAAGGAATCATCTCATGGATTATATACTTTTAAACCAGATTATTAAATTAATTATTTTAATCTATCGAGTTTGTATACAATAAACCCTACTTTTGAATTGATTTTGGTTTTTATCGATTGAACTTATGAAGTTACATCCTCTGGAAATTGTATCGGGTCTTTCTAAAAAGGAGTTTAAAGAAAAGTATGTCAATACGAAAACGCCTGTTGTCTTGACTGATTTTGTCGGTGGACCTGCCTTAACAACCTGGAACTACGATTATTTTAAGCAGATTGCCGGAAATGACCAGGTGGAAGTCCATGGCAGTGAACAAGCACATAAAGACAAATTAAGTAGTGCGCCGGTAGGGAAGATGCTTTTTCAGGATTATCTGGATATTATTCAGAGTGGTCCTTCAGAAAAGCGTCTGTTTTTGTTTAACCTCCTGCTGGAAAAACCTGAAATCAGAAAACAGTTACATTTCAATAAAATTGTCGATAATCTTGTAACCCTGTTACCTCTGATGTTTTTTGGAGCGGAAGGCTCAAGTACCCGGTATCATTATGACATAGATATGTCGCATGTTTTTCTTACCCAGTTTGCAGGACGAAAGAAAGTATATCTTTTTCCTAAGGAACAATCTGCGCTATTATACCGGTTGCCCTATAATTTTCATGGTATTGCGGATCTTAAAAATCCGGATTACGAGCAATTCCCTGCTTTAAAATATATTGAAGGGTGGGAATGTACAATCGGTTTTGGGGAAACAGTGTTTATGCCGGCAGGATACTGGCACTATGTTCAGTATGAAACCGGAGGATATTCGGTGAGTGTCAGGGCGCTTTCCTCCTCGGCCTATGACCGGCTGGAAGGTTTTCGGAATCTGGTGCTAATCCGTGGTTTTGACAATGCGATGAGGAGAATATTTAAAGATAAATGGTATCAGTACAAAGTGAAGTCGGCCTTTCAGAAGGCCAGTAAAACCATGGAGGAATATAACAAAAACTAGCAGGATGGAAAAAGGTCTGATATTTAACAGGTATCAGACCATTTTCCTGAATATTATTTGTATTGATACAACTGATTGAATAAGAGCCTGAAAGTGCTGTGAGATTGCGCTCTGAATGTGATCTCTGGCCCAAAAGCATATAGCTTCCCTTTGCCTAGCGGTGCTTCAAAAGCCGCCACTTTATTGTAAAGATAACCCTGTCCCCATGCCCAACCACTCATCAAAGGCTGAGTGCTGTCGAACCAGGCGATCGTTTTCATGCCTGCCAGAGAAGATTCCGGTGTCATTTGAAATACAGGACTATTATTGAACATGACATTGAGGTGCGAACGCATTCCTTGGGTAGCATGGAGTGTGGAATCCGTTTTTACTTTGAGTATACTGCCGGGAATATAGTACTTTTCTCCTGACAATGGTTTTTCACTGCCATCGCCTGTAATTTCTGTTAATCCGTTTTTTACGGGTATACCCAGATGATAGGCCAGGGAGGTGCTGCTTCCCACTGTAAACAAGATTCCTCCTGCTTCAGCAAATGTTTTTAAGGAAGGAATGGATTTTTCAGAAGTAATACTGCCAGTCATATGTCTGAATGGTGCAGGAATGGTACTGTTATCGACAGCCGAAGAGGGGCGGTTACTGGTGGAGGCAGAACGATAGGGTGGGATGCCGCCACTGATAAATAAAATGATGTCATAGTTATCTTTCAGATTTCCTTTATCAATATCCTGGGGATAAATAACCTGAAAGTCAAAGTGATGTTGTTCCATGATCCATCGCACCCAGCCCGATGGCATTGATCCTCCATAGTAATCAAATAAAGCAATTCTGGAGGATTTAACCTCAGTCAAATGAGCGGGTTTACGAGGGGCTGCCTTTACAGTCGCTCCGGTTTCGTCGGCAATTTGCTGAATTTCTCGGGGTGTCGCAGCAGGCAAATAAAAAGTTCCTGCAGGTATATCGGCCTGTTCCTGATTAGTTCTGAATATTTTTTTCTCTTTTTTAAGTAATAAATTGACCGCTTTAAATGTAACATTAGCATTTCCCTTCAGAATGTAACCATTTTTGGAGGAAGGTATGGGGCTGGTTACAGGTGACTGTAACTGACCATAGGGTAGGGCAATAAAGGGTCCGTCGAAGCTATTCAGAATTCTTTCAAATCGTATTCCCATTTGAAGTGCGAGTGTCCATCCGGCCGCATCATACGGTCGAACGGGTGGACCGCCGGGATATTGAAAATCATTGGGATGATTTTGTGGCTCAAACATATCGATTACATGGGGGCGAAATGCTTGTGCTGTCTTGACAATATAAGAACCGGAGGGATAACTTTTTCCTTCGACTGCAAAGTCGGCTGTAGCTTGATGAATCTGAATGCCAGACTTGATTAAGGCATTGACAAACTGAATAGCAGTGGGGAAATCTTCCTGACTGGCAGGAATAATAAATCCACGCGGGTCTCTTAATGCCGGATTTTTGTAAACTGAGTCAAAGAACTGGGGTGGTACTGTCAGGCTGTTCTGATTGGCTACAGCATGTTTGCCTGCCATGGCCCTGATTTCCTCCGCACGTTTCGGCAAGAGTGTCCAATGATCTTTACTGCCCTTATCAATGGCATTCTTACCCATTTTATAAATATTGAAAAGGAGTTCGTCCCCAAACCGCCGGGCATAGTTTAAGACCGCATAATTCAAGGAAACCGAGTAGTCAATGGACTGTCTGAAATGCCATTTCTGCGGCATGACCGGATTGGGGGTGGCGTTATCAGGTACCAGCCGCTGTGGGATCACCGGAATCTGTGCGGGTGCCGGGCCACCAATAATTTCAGTCAGGATACCTATCATGTTGTGGAAATAGGGAGTAGTTCTAAGGCCACCATTCCACCAGGTCGAATAATATGAGCCGCTTAATCGGGTGTAACCTGGCTTGTCTTCTGTATTCAGCCGGTTTATCATGGCTGCTGCCACGCCGTCCAACCCTGTAATGAGTAATGGATCAAAGGAGAAATTAAACGGATCGCGGTACGGTGGACCTGCCAAAACAGTACCAGCCGGACCTGCCTGGTGATGATTATAGATGATTTGTGGCATCCACTCTACATACTGCTGCAATGATATGTTGGTAGATTCTTTCATATTGAGCATGAAAAAATCCCGGTTATTATCATGTCCGGTATATTTATGATACATGGTTGGCGTATGCATATTTCTCCTGGTCTGATCTTGCTCCTGCATATACCAATTGGCTACCAGATCCTGCCCGTCGGGGTTTACCTGTGACAACAGGATTACTACCTTGTCCAGAATATCCATTGTTTCCTCATCGGTTCTGGAGGTCAGTTGAAAAAGCGTTTCAATAAGCTGATGCGTACCCACCATTTCCGTGGAGTGCAGGCCCCCGTCAATCCAAACAACCGGTTTTCCTGTTTTTGCAAGTACTCGGGCTTCTTCAGAGGTGAGACCTTCGGCCCTGGCCATTTTTTGTGAAATCTCTTTATATTGCTGAAGATTCTGGTGGTTTTCCGGAGAGGTGATCACAATCATATATTGATTGCGGCCTTCTTCAGTAGTGCCAATATCTACCAATCTGGCACGTTCCGACCGCTCGGCTATTTTTTTAAAATAAGCTTCAGTCTGGCTATAATTTGCCAGATGGTAATCAGTTCCTATTGGAAATCCGAAATGCGATTCAGGTGTTGGCACCTGGGCAAAGCAAGTAGCTATGGACCACAGCAACCCCAATCCAGTAAGCAGAGATTTTGTCATGGAAAAGTAAGTTTAGGTAGTAGGTGCCGATTCAGTATTGGCACCATTTAATTTTTATCTGGCAGGTTCAAGGACTTAAATTCCCGTGTCAGGTTGGTCAGTGAAGCTTCTACGCCCATTCGTTCAAGAGAAGACGCTCCCACAAATCCTTGTGCACTGGATCTTTCCAATATAATCCGCACATCTTCCGGGGTGTTGACCGGGCCGCCGTGTGCTAAAAAGAAAATATCCGGATTCACCTTCCTTGCCGCCTGGATAATGTTTTCAGTCCTTTCAATGGCTTCATCCATGCTGCAAGTAGCATCTACGACACCTATTGAACCACCCACGGTCGTTCCTACATGCGCAATAATCGCATCGGCACCCGCTTCGGCCATCTGCACAGCATCTTCGGGAGTAGCCACATATACAATAGAAAAAAGATCCATTTTTGTAGCCAGTCGGATCATTTCAACCTCTTTATCAAAACCCATTCCTGTTTCTTCCAGCACATTGCGGAAGTGTCCGTCAACAATACAATGTGTGGGAAAATTATTAACTCCTGAGAATCCCATTTCTTTTACTTTCAGTAAGTGGTGCCACATGCGTCTGCGTGGATCAGAGCCATGTACCCCGCAAATCACCGGCACTTCTTCAACGACCGGTAATACTTCAAATTCTCCTATTTCCATTGCCACGGCATTCGCGTCACCATAGGCCATTAGTCCGGCAGTGGAGCCATGACCTGACATTCTGAAGCGGCCTGAATTGTAAATGATAATCAGGTCAGCACCTCCTTTTTCGATGAATTTCGCACTGATGCCCGTCCCTGCACCAGCTGCAATAATTGCCTTTTGCTGATCAATGGTATTTTGTAAACGGTCTCTGACTTCCTGCTTGGTATAGGGGTTTCCCTTGCCTGTCCACGGATTTGGCATAATGAAAAGCTTTTGAATGAATAGTTTAATGTCAAAAATGAATTGTAAAAATAAGGAATGAAAAGGGAAATAGCAGGAATTGGATCAGAGTCTCTGGTTTTATAGGGTTGCCGGGATAATTAGGCCAGACTATCATCAGTGGATATAGGATACAGATGTGGATATTAGGATAGGTTATCTACCATATATTCACATTTTTTCAACAATAACTTTTATTTCTCAATAGCCTTTCAACATAGTTATCAACACTGTAAAGTACTGAATAATAGAAAAATAATATAATATATACATTTCGAATTGTATTAATCCACATTTTATTATAAATGGTTGATAATAATAGACTGCGTCATTGTGGATAAGTGTAGCATCTGAAATATTGGTTATTAATTGCAGAGAAGTTTATTTGGTAGTAATTTGAGTCCTGAATTGTATGAATCAGTAAGGGGATCTTGGTAAAAGCCTCGTCTTCCCTTTATAACATTGGAAGTAAAATACAGATCAGTTTCATTGCAGAAAATGATTTGCTCTCAAAAATGAAGATTAAAGAGTCTGGCACGGATCAGCAATGGTTAAATGCACTTCGCTCTGGAGACCAGCGCGCATTCACTGCTATATATCAAACGTACTGGTTTGAAATGTATCAGGTTGTGTTCCGGAAAATAAATAATCGGGAAATAGCTGAGGAGATAGTACAGGATATTTTTACTCGATTGTGGAAAGAACATAAAACGATTTCAGTAACCCACCTTGACAGGTATCTTTTTACAGCAGTAAGATATGAAGTAATTGATTATCTGCGATCTAAAATGAATACGACCGTTTACGACGAAGATTTTAAGGGGTTGGATAATCTAATAGATTCTGCTACAGAAAATACAATATTATTTAATGACCTCCAGGAATCAATCCACCGCGGACTTGAGAAGCTGCCTGTTAAATCAAGGGATATATTCATCAGGAGCCGTTTTGAATATCTTTCAGTTGAAGATATCGCCAAGCAATATAAGCTTTCTGCAAAAGCCGTGGAGTACCACCTCACCAAAGCCCTTAAACACATAAGACTGCACCTTAGCGACACTGCGTATATGTTTTTGTCTGTTCTATCCTGTTATTTTTAGGTAATTATAAGCCAGTTCGGGATAACCTATGATCTGAGGATGAAACCTAACTCAGTAAAAATCTTGTGTGCTGTACAATCCCCTCCCTGGAGGGGGTGCGGCTGGACGTGCGTAAGGAGGGGTGGGTCAGCAATACTGTGTCTCGTCCTAAAAAAGTTTACAGGTTAATGATTAAATCCTGTTATTAGTTTACAGTTATTTTTTAGTCCTGACATTGGATTACAAATGTAGATTTTTTTGGATAGTAATTCTTCCATAATTTTTCTGTTTTTAGTGGGTTTTGAGAATGATGTATTTGATTGGGTGTAAGGTTACTGTCTTGTCCTGAAATGACTTTACTTTTTTTGTCCATTTTTACACGTTTTTGTTTAAACCTATTTTAGGACAAGACAAGTTTTTGATTTTTTAATCGGATTGTCTTGACCCACCCCGCCCTTTGGGCACCCCTCCGAGGAGGGGATTAACCCCGAGCTTCGGGCTGATGACAAACGGTATTAACTCTGGAAAAAGCTTGAGTAATGTACCATCCCCTCCCTGGAGGGGATTAGCTGAGGATGAACCTTAACTCTGTAAAAATCTTGTGTGATGTACAATCCCCTCCCTGGAGGGGGTGCGTAAGGTCTGTGCGGTGGCAGGGGTGGGTAAGCTACTTAACAGGTCCAAAGCCATAATATTTTAAGATAACGCAAGTACTGTATGTAACCCACGTCCCTCCGAGGAGGGGATTAGCTTCTGCCTTATAATATCTCAGGCTCTGTGAACCCCTCTAATTGCTTGAAATTGAATTTATTTTATTTTTTTTATAAAATTATCAAAATAGTTATTAGTATATCTTCCCGTGCATCTTCTTTCACTTCATAGATTCTTTTCCTCTTATACACAGATTCACCGGCAGAGTGATCAGTTAAAGTAAATGAAAAGGACTGTTGCTTTGCGGTAGCAGATGATAACGCACAGACTATAAAAATACTGAATGTAGCTCAGCAAGCCGATAGAGCTGAAGATCTGATATCCTCCGTCTGAACATAACGTGCCAGAATATTTATCACTGATTAACCTGAGACTATATGGAATTAAACAAAAACTGCTTTTGACATTCCGGTGATTTCCCGCAGAGGAGAAATAATACCATTGAAAAGAGATTACTGTAACCTAAATTGATCAATCTGACTATGGCTAGAAAGCCTGAAACCCTAATCCCAAAACTAGCACTGGCAATTTGTATAATGACTTCCATCTCTGTTTTTGCAGAAGAAATACCCGGAAGTAAACTACAAAACAGGTCATCTGCAAGTTTTTCAACACCCCGCTCCCAGGGTGAAATTAAAGGCGTTGTCCGGGATGAATCAGGAGAAACGCTTCCCGGCGTAAATGTACTTATCAAAGGTACATCCACAGGTACGATTACCGATGTTAACGGCGATTTTGTGCTGAATGCAGACAATAATGCCATCTTGGTTTTTTCATTTGTAGGATATATCAACAAGGAGGTTCCTGTGGGCGACCAAACCCAAATAGAGGTAGTTCTGCTTTCGGATACCAAAGCTTTGGATGAAGTGGTAGTCGTTGGATATGGTACGATGAAACGTAGTAGTCTGACAGGTTCTGTATCTACCATTCATGCCAAAAAAATTGAAACATTTCCCAGTGTGAATGTGATGGATGCAATGCAGGGACAGGCAGCAGGCGTGTATATCAGCCCATCAAGACAACCCGGGGAAGAGCCTTCCATTCGTATCAGAGGGAGCAGGTCGCTTTCAGCCAGTAACTCTCCATTATTAATTATTGATGGAATGCCCGGAAGCTGGGACAATCTTGTAAGCTCTGACGTGGAATCGATGGAAGTCTTAAAAGATGCTGCAGCCACTGCCATTTACGGTTCAAGAGCTGCTAATGGCGTGATCTTGGTCACCACTAAATCAGCTGCCAAGGGAATTAATAAGATGACCGTCGATATTGGCTCATTTGTCGGATTTAACCAGTATAATTTTATCAAGATGCAGTCGGCAGAAAAATATGCCGAGCTGATTCGGGATGTCATGCGCTATCAGACCCATGGAGCTGTGAATACGGAAGCATGGGAAAACAGTCATATCGATACCCGAACCGGAATGGGCATGTTCCATGCGACCTGGGCGAATAATTATTATGAGAAAGGCGTGAATTATGATTGGCAAAAGGCTTTGTTCAATGAAAGTTCTTTTATCCAGGGGCATAATGTCAGTATCAGTAACCGTACCGACAAGCTGAACTATCGGATTTCTTACAACTTTCAGGATAATAATTCCTATTACAAAACAGTCAATTTTAAGCGGCATGTACTCAATGCCAATGCTGATATGAAAATCAACAAATGGTTGAATATCGGTACAATCAGCAGACTGAGCCTGCGCCGAAACTCAGGATGGCCAGATAATATGTGGGATAACATGAGAAGGATGTCTCCTTTTGAAACTCCTTACATCGATGAAAATCCACAAAACCCGATGAAAGATGCTGTAGGCAAAGAGCAGTATGTCAATGCACTCTGGAATTACGAAGAGGGGCATTTATTAGATAATCGGGGTGGAGAAATGGCAGATATTATTCTTAAGGCAGATGTAAATCCGCTAAAGTGGATGAAATTTACTACGAATCTTAAGTTTGACTATCATAATCGTTCGCGTGGTATTTACCGTGACTCAAGGACCAGTTATCAGAATCTGGGTTTGAATTTTGGTAGTTTTGAAAAAAGTGCTGAATCCAACATTACCTGGAATGGAATCCTGAATGTGGATCATACTTTTAATAACAAGCACCAGTTTATGGGCACTGCCGTAGTGGAGGCAATTCGCAGCAATTTTGAATCACTCGGTGCTTCGTCGCAGGATATCCCAGCCCAGTACATGGGTTTTCACTATTTGCAAACTGGTATTATCAACCGCAATATCTGGTCTTCATTCAGAAAGTCCACCCTGATGTCCTACATGTTCAGAGGACAATATGAGTATATGGGTAAGTATTTGTTGAATGTAGCTGTCCGGGCCGACGGCTCCTCACGCCTGGCACCGCAAAGCAGGTGGCGCACTTTCCCTTCTTTATCAGCCGCCTGGGTGATCAGTGAAGAGAGTTTTATGGCCGACCAACGTGTATTAACGAACCTCAAATTAAGGTCGAGTTATGGAGAAGTGGGTAATCAGGCGATTGATCCCTATCAGACTTTGACGACACTTTCGCAGGATACCTATAACTGGGGGAATGATGGCGTATTTACCTGGCGACCCAGTGGAATTGCCAATAAAAGTCTGGGATGGGAGGTATCCAAAACATGGAATGTCGGATTGGACTATGGTTTCTTGAATAATCGGTTTACCGGTAGCATTGAATATTACCATACCATTAATGAAGGTCTTCTCACCCAGAGGAAACTACCGGATGCAACCGGTTTCAGCGTAATCTGGCAGAATATCGGTGAAAGCGTAAACTCGGGATTAGAAATGTCACTTACTTCAAGGATTATTTCTAAAAAGGATTTTGACTGGGCTGTGACAGGAATGGTTTCCAGGAATAAGAACAAAATCACAGGGCTGACCGAGGGTAGAGATGACAGATCAAATGTATGGTTCATCGGACATCCGATCGGGGTGGTCTGGGATTTCAAAAAAACAGGAATCTGGCAGGTGGATGAAGTGGAAGAAGCGAAACTGTATAATATGCAGCCTGGGGAAATTAAGCTGGTTGACAGAGACAATGATTTTGCCTTCACCGATGAGGATAAATTTATTATCGGTCAGCGGGAACCGAAAGTGCTGGCTTCCATTCAAAATTCTATGCGTTACCGCAACTTTGATTTTTCGTTCAATCTTGTCGGGCAGTTTGGTCACTATATCACAGCGGGCAATTATACAGCAGAATGGAACGCAGATAAATATATAATAGATGCCATCGACTGGTGGACTCCCCTGAACCCGACTAACGAATGGCCTCGTGCCCATACCGCCCAGTCGCACAGGTTTTCCAGTACGCTGAGTATCTTCAAAGGAGATTTCATAAAAGTGCAGAGTATTGCCGTGGGTTATAATCCGGCCAAATTGTTTTCCGGAATGAAAATGAACAAAATGCGCGTTTACGTGCAGGCTAGCAACCCATTGTATCCTTACAAAGCCGCACCGGCTGACGTAAATCCGGAACAACCCAATACGATGTATACGATTCCGGCCTCCTATGTTCTTGGTGTTAACCTTAATTTCTGATTCGCAAATAATTATGAAAAATATAATATTGTCAGGCTTTTTCCTTGTTTTGCTTGCAGGATGTCAGGATTTCCTGGTAGAGGAATCACGTAGTCAAATGACCGAAGATTATTACAACACCGAACAGGGGCTCTATCAGGGCGTTGCCGCTGTGTATAGTAACAACAGGTTGTTGTATCAGCAAAATATGTTTCGGGTGAATTACTATGGAGATATAGTGGAAAATGCCTCTTCCATGAATAACTCTTATGCCGAGTCATCAGATGTTGCCTGGGGAACACTCAATGAGCTTTTTCGCGATATACATAAAGGGATTATGATTGCCAATCGTCTGGAAAAAATCATCGGTGACAGCCCCACAGACAGAACCAGAGAAGTCTATCTTGCCGAGATACGCGGTCTGAGAGCTCATTATTATCAGATTCAGGTGGAATTATGGGGGAAATACGGCCATTATCAGGAGCAGGTATTTACAGAATTTGATGAATCTATGCTTGAAATAAATCAGAAGCCAGTAGAGTTTTTCTATACCCAGATTCTGTCCGATATTAATTATGCCATTGAAAAACTGCCGGCAAAGGCTGAAGTGGCAGAATTCGGCAGATTAACGCAAGGGGCTGCCAAGGCTTTAAAGGCAAGGTTTCTGCTGGCTATAGCCGGTTATTCACACCAGGAGTATAGTACAGAGACTGAATACAATCTGTATTCGAAAGTGGGGTACCAATCCATTGAAAGCGTATATCAGGAAGCTAAATCGTTGGCAACAAGTGTTATTAATGATTATGGGTATTCCATGGAAAGTGAATATAGCAAGGTATTTGATGCCCATAATAAATTGAGCAATGAGGTAATCTGGAGTATTCAGTGGACCACTGAAAAAATGTTTAATACCACTCCGCAGTATTTCCACCGGCCAGGCGTTGGGCGCACCAATGAAACCCTTAAAATGCACGTAAATGCCAATGGGTCTGTAACGGCTTCGACCAAGTCGCTGCTGGTGACCAGGCTCAAGGATGATGGTAATCTTTTTGATTATGTCATGCCGGCTCATTCCATGTATTATGGGAGAGAATACAGGCATATTATGCCCAATTTCTCCTGGATAACCATGTATGATGATAGTGATAAAAGAAAACTGGCCAATTTTGAAACCGTATACCTCAAAATTGATGATGACAAGTCTGCCCCCAGGTCAATGACAGATACAGTCTGTTATATGCCGCTGCGGGCAATTACTCCCGCAGAAGAAAAATATCACGACGACTGGGTAGCTTCCAAAGATCCGAAAGCCTATTATCTGGATGGGATGAATGAAGTTTTTGATATGGATGATCCCAATTCAGAGCATTATGGAGGCCCCTTAAAACAGCGAAGCAGATACTATTCTATTAAAAAGTTTTTTGATAGGTCGCGCGTTGAAATGGGGAAACAAGAAGAAGGGCATGCCAATGCGATTGTCATCCGCTTGCCGGAAATGCATCTGATTGTTGCTGAATGTAACTGGAAGCTCAATCTGGGTGATAACGCAGTATATGAGGCGCTTGAGCCGATTTGGATGCGTTCATTTAATAACCTGAGTGAGGCATCTGTTTATAAAAAAGGAGCGGTGGATCTTGATTTTATACTGGACGAGTACCAGCGTGAAGTCGGACTGGAATTCAACACTTTCTTTATCCTGAAACGTACAAGATCGCTTGTCGCCCGGATTAAGAAGAATAACCCGAAAAGCAAAGAAGAGGCCGCAGACAATATTTTGAGATGGAGAGATTATGTTAAAAATGAGCATTACATCAAGCCGTTGCCGATCATGCAAGTGAATGCTTTTAGAAATGTCACTCCGGATATGTTGCCTCCGGGATATGATTATGGACGCCGATAAAACCTAAGGTTTATTTTTATAGCGAGGATTAAAAATCAGCATCAGTTTATTCTGATGCTGATTTTTTTGTTGTACTATACAAGGGAAAATTATACATATATAGAATTTGTATGGTATTTTTCTAATGATTTAAATTGTGATTTAGGCTAAATGGCCTGTTTTTCGGCTTACTATATAGATTCCCTCCTTGGCAAAAATATATGAATGGCTATTTCTAAAACCTGAAAAGAAATTAATGCGATGAATAAACAGCGAATTGCCAGCCTTCTGGGTAAATACCAGAATGGAGAATGTACGCCGGAGGAGGCCCGTTTGGTTCAACAATGGTACAATCAATTGGATAAAAGTCACGGACTGGATTTGGAAGAAAAAGAAAAGCTTCAGTTGGAACACAAAATTTGGGGTAAGCTGGAAGAAGATCTACAGGAGGGAGGATGGCGCACAAAAAAAGGGAGGTTGATGAATTGGCGGTTTTTAAGCACAGCGGCTGCTGTGATTTTGATAGTTTCAGCATTATTAAAGTTTGAGTTACCCAAGAATGAAAGCAGTGTGCCAGATTTTACTATTGCGGAGATACGGGCAGAAGAGCCCGGTATGATATACGAAGTGAATTCCTCTGATCAGTTAAAAAAACTGGTGATGGAAGATGGCAGCACAATTACCCTCGCCCCTGAAAGTGCGATTACTTTTCCAGCGCATTTTGCCGAGGATGTAAGAGAGGTGACTCTGGAAGGGGATGCATTTTTTGAGATTGCCCCGCATAAGCAAAGGCCTTTCGTAGTGAAAAAGGACAATCTGGTCACGAAGGTGTTGGGAACGAGTTTCTGGATAAAAGGCCATGATAATAACGGTACGCTGGAAGTAAATGTATTGACAGGAAAAGTCTCTGTATTTGATCAAAAAGAGTGGGACAGAAATTTACCAGGTGTGGAAGTTCAGGAAAACGCCATACTCGTAGTATCTCATGAAAAAGCGATATATAATGTGCATTCAGGAAACATCACGCGAAGCCAAGGGGACAGTCCGCTCATGGAAAGTAATGCAATACCTGACATGGTGATGAGTAATATCCAATTACCGGAAATACTGGGCTTATTCAAAACACTTTATGGTGTGGATATTGAACTGCTAAGGCCTGGAATGGTCAATTGTAACTTTACCGGGGATTTAAGCAATATGCAATTGTATGATGCATTGGAATTGCTTTGTAAATCCGTCGGGGCCACCTATCATGCATTGGGAAGTAAAGTAATTGTCGAAGGGAATGGCTGTTGATAAGCTTTGTATTGATTTGATAATGAGTATTTAATAATAAACATAACTACAAGAACAATGAAAAAACTATTATGAAAAGGTATTCAGGTCGTGTATGCAGTTTGCCATGGCAGGCCTGTTGAAAAGAAGATTGAGACGAAATAAGTTAATGTATTCATGTTGCCTAAAATGATGAAAAAAAATAAACCTCAAAATAAGTTGTCCCATCTGGTCTTTCGATCCTCGCTGCTTTATCTGGTTGTGAGTGTAATGTTTGCAGGGATGGCTTTTGCCTATGAAACTACTGCGCAAGAGATGCTTTCCAAAAGTATCACCTTGAATGTGAAAAATGTTTCTTTGAATTCAATATTGTCACAGCTTGAAACCCAGGCCAATGTAAAATTTGCCTACAGTCAGCGAATGATCAAGCCTGAAAGGAATGTTTCTGTGCAGGCTAACTCCAGAGAGCTAAAGCAGGTACTTACAGAAATACTTTCGCCACTGGACCTCAATTATGAAGTGATTTCAGGCCGCATTCTCATAACCCCTGTTCAGACAAAGGCGGAAAACTCCGCCGTCAAAACAATACCGACAGGAAATCAATCGGTACAAGCGGTTAAAGAGGTGAGTGGAAATGTTACGGATGAAACCGGCGAAGGACTACCAGGTGTAAATATCCTCGTGAAAGGAACCACCAAAGGTACCACTACCGACATTGACGGTAACTTCACACTGGATGCAGAAAACAGCGATATCCTGGTTTTTTCATTTGTAGGGTATATTTCTCAGGAAGTGGCAGTGGGAGGAAAAACAAGGATAGAAGTTATTCTGGCATCTGACACCAAAGCATTGGAAGAACTGGTGGTAGTGGGTTATGGTACCCAGAAAAAAGTGAATCTTACCGGTGCAGTTTCTGCAATCGATATAGGTAAGGAGACAGAAGGTCGTCCGGTTACGTCGCTGTCTGCAGGTCTTTCCGGTCTTTCTTCCGGTCTTCATGTCAACCAGGGGAACGGTAGGCCTGGAGGCGATGGAGCAAGTTTAAGGATACGTGGTCAGGGTACTCTGAACAACGCAGATCCGCTGGTGATTATTGATGGAGCTGTTGGGGACATGAATACACTCAATCCGCAGGATGTAGAGAGCATTTCAGTATTGAAAGATGCTGCTTCAGCATCCATTTATGGTTCCAGAGCGGCTAACGGGGTTATTTTGATTACCACCAAACAAGGTAAATCAGGAGAAATGAAAGTGAATTACAATTCGTTTTTCTCGATAGCACGTCCTTCCAACGTAGTAAAAACGGTGAATAACTATGCCAACTATATGGAGCTGGTGAATGAAGGTTACCATAACTCTGACCCGAATGCAACCCCCATCTTCTCACAGGAAAAGATTGATTTATGGCGTGCCAACGAAAATGGTGATCAGTTGAAATACCCCAATGCTGACTGGACTGATGCCGTTTTTCAGAAAAATCTGGTTCAGAATCACAACCTGTCATTTTCAGGCGGAAGTACTAATATGCGTTATTTCGCCTCTTTTGGTTATCTGGATAACCCCGGGATTATTGAAAAGTCTGGTTTTCAGCGTTACAATATGCGTCTGAATCTGGAGGCAGATGTGAAACCATGGTTAACGCTGGGTACCAATTTGAATGGAATGGTTTCCAAAACCGATATCGGGACCAATATCCTGAATGATGTGTTTACTTATGCGGGTGCCAGCACACCGGGCATGGTATTGCGTTCACCGGATGGTCGTTACGGCAGTCCGAATAACCCCGAAGATGATCCCCAGGCTAATAACGTATTGCATAATTTAAATGCACAAAAAGGAGATTTGAGACGTAATAAGATGACTTCCAGATTTTACGGCCGCATTAAGCCCATGGAAGGCTTATCAATTGAAGGATCTTACAATTATGTTTATAATGACTTGATGCGTTATCAGCAACCTGTATTTAACAATCGCTGGGAATTCATTAACAACACTGTAACGCGGAATGCTGTGGGCAGAACCTCAGTAACCAACCAAAATACAAAAGACTATCAGTATTATATGGATGGAATTGTGCGTTATGAAAAGTCTATTATTGAAGGCCTGACTATGAATGTGATGGTAGGAGCAAGTCAGGAGTACTATAAGAATAGCTGGTTTACTGCAAGTAAACTGGATCTGGTAGATCCATCATTAAGTGTTCTTGATGCCGCTACATTGGATGCTGCTGCCAGCGGAAATATTTCTGACTGGACCATGCAATCTTATTTCGGCCGTTTGAATCTGAATTACAATGATAGATACCTGTTTGAAGCCAATATCCGTCGTGACGGTACCTCGCGCTTTATGGCGGGTAATACCCGTTGGGGTGTTTTTCCTTCATTCTCGGCAGCATGGAGGATTTCAGAAGAAGACTTCTTCAATGCCGCCTGGCTGCCCAACCTGAAAGTAAGAGCTTCTTACGGATCGTTGGGTAACAACGCCGTAGGGAACTATGAATACCAGGCGATGTACAATTCTGCCAATTATATCCTTAATAACAACCTGTTTGTCGGTTTTGCCCAGACTGCGCTGTCCAATGCTGCACTCACCTGGGAAAGTACCTATATCACCAACCTGGGGCTTGATTTTGATTTGTTTGATTATAAACTGGGTGGTTCTATTGATGTGTTTGACAAGCAGACCAAAAACATCCTGATCGACCTGCCCGCTCCATTGGTGGTAGGTAATGCGAGTATCCCCAAGCAGAACTCCGCACAGGTACGCAACCGCGGGATTGAGTTGAATCTGAATTACCGCAATAAAATTGATGACTTCAGCTACAGAATCGGTGGAAACTTCACATTCGTAGATAATAAAGTGACGCAGTACAAAGGTGGTGAACGCAGTATCAGCGGCGCCAATCTGATCCAGGAAGGATATGCCATTAATACGCAGTATATCCTGACAGTTGATCGTATTATCCAAACCGACGCAGATTTGGATATTGTCAACCGTATGATTGAAAATGCACCGCTGGATGCCAATGGCGTGAAGCGCAATCCTTTCTCTGCCTATGGCACACCACAAAAAGGTGATTTGCTTTACAAGGATAACAACGGTGACGGTATTATCAATGATGATGACCGGGTGACTATCGGACATGGTACAGCACCCCGTGTTTCTTACGGTTTGAGCCTGGGAGCTGACTGGAAAGGATTTGACTTTTCTATGTTATTGCAGGGAAGTTCAGGTTTACAGCAGATCTGGCATGACCTCTATCATACAACAGGTGCCCGCTGGGGATATCAGATCAATCAGGAGGTAGCAGATGGTCGTTGGTTTGATGGACGTGCTGATGCCTCTTATCCCCGTTTATTAAATTATGTTGATACACGTAATACCAGAAACAGTGATTTCTGGCTTCAAAATAAATCATATCTGCGCCTGAAGAATATTCAGCTGGGATATACAATTCCGAAAAGCGTAGCTCAAAGCCTGAGAATTTCTTCTGTCAGAGTATACGGAAGTTTGGAAAACTACCTGACTTTCACAAAATACAAGGGTTTTGATCCGGAAGTAAGCGGAACCAATTATCCTACGATGAAGCAGGTTGTTTTTGGTGTAAGTGTTAATTTTTAATACCTCAGAAATATGAAAAAAGTTTGGATATTAATGGTAGCGGCTGTTGTTAGTGGCTGTTACGAGTTGGATACAAAACCCTATGATAAGGTAAGTGCAGGGACGTTCTGGAAAACTGAAGACCATGCATTACAAGGAGTAATGGGGGTTTATCAGGATATGAAAGAGCTGAACTCACTGGGTTTATACAATATGTACGATAACCTCAGTGATATAGCAATGGGGTATGATATTGGGCTGGGTGACATCATCAGCGGTGCATTTACCGACAGGACCGGCAATGTGGTCAATCGCTGGAGAAGTCTGTATGATGGCGTACAAAGATCAAATAACGCCATCCGTAATATCAGTAGCATGGACATTTCCGAAGACTCAAAAAAGGTGTTTATCGGAGAGGCCCGCTTTATGAGAGCATTGTATTATTTTAACCTGATGAATCTTTTTGGCGGTGTTCCCATCTATGATGAGACCGTCGACCTGAATGTAGAATTCAACAAAATGCTGAAGCCCAGAAGCACAGAGCAGCAGGTTCGGGATTTTATACTGGCCGATCTGACCGCCGCTGCGGGTAGTTTACCAGTTTCGTATCCTGCGGCACACTACGGAAGGGCAACCAAAGGGGCCGCTGTGGCGCTGAGAGGAAAAGTATATCTCTATAATAAAGAATGGGACAAAGCGGTGCAGGATCTGGAAGACGTAGTCCATAATAAGAGTGATAATTACGGTTATCAGCTGTATCACGATTACGGCGATCTTTTCAAGCTTGCCGGCCACAGAAGCAGCGAAATGATTTTTGCGATTCAGAATAAAGGTGGTGTAGGTTTCCCCTACGGCATGCCGTTTGCCTTTTATCTGGGTACCAGATCGACATTCGGTAGCTGCTGGAATAATGGAATGCCTTCTACCAATCTGGCAGATATGTATGAAAATCTTGACGGCTCCAAATTTAACTGGGATGATCATTTCCCTGGTTTTAATGCGAGCAACGATGTAAAGAAATCGGTATTCATTTCCACGCATACCAATGGCGTGTTCAACACCCTGCCTGATACAGCGAAACTGGCCGAAATTTACAGCAACCGTGACCCCCGCATGACGGAATCATTGGTGGTGCCTTATTCTTATCAATTAGGCTGGAACGCCAATGCGCCACGTCAGATGCAGCTGGTGCTGGCTACGGGTGTGAACGAAAACTTCGGACAGATCCGCAATAACCGTGGCTGGATGACTTATGTATGGAGAAAATTTGTTCCCGAAGCAGACCTTGGTGGACTGTTAAGTGACCGTGCTCATACGCCGATCAACTTCCCTGTGATCCGTCTGGCAGATGTGATGTTGATGCTGGCAGAAGCCTATAATGAAACCGGGCAGATGGAAAAAGCCATCGCAGAAGTCAATAAAGTAAGGGAGAGGGCTGGAATGCCCGGTCTCAACAGCGGAAACGCTGCTTTGGCAGTAGCCGGTAAGGATGCCATGACGGAGCGGATTTCCCATGAGCGCGCTGTAGAGCTGGCAGGCGAAGGTCACCGTTATTTTGATCTCAAAAGATGGGGCCGCCTGCTGGAAAAAACCAAAGGGGTGATCGAGAAAAGTATAGTAGGGGACAACCTGCTGACTAGAGGAACCCAGGATCGCCATGTCATCTGGCCGATTCCGGGTCAGGAAAGAGAAGTCAACCCGGAGCTGACGCAGAATCAGGGCTGGGAATAACCGATAGTTAGTTTTTTATAGTGGGGGAAGTAACATCTCCCACTATTTTTATTTTAGAGTAGTAATCAATTCCTGAATCCTGAATCCATGAAAAAACTGTTATTATTACTGGTTTTGTTTCTGAGTTGTAACCTGCTGTCATCGGGCTACGAAAAACGAAACCTGCTCCAGCAGGCTGCAGACCTGCAACGTGTGAAGGAAACTTTGAAAAACCCCGCTGACTGGGTCAGTTATCCGCGCTATGCCGACAGGGCCGGATGGAATAGCCTGACGGGGACTTTCCGTGAAGCACAGATCAGAGAAGGCGAGAAATACCTGAATTACGAATGGAAGGTCGTGAAGTTGACCGATTATCTTGAATATCAGAAAAGTGGTTCAAGAACCATTATGGAAAGCCCTTTTGGCAGCAATTGTAATGCTCTGACTACCCTGGTACTGGCCGAACTCGCTGAAGGAGAAGGTCGGTTTTTGGGCCAGATTATCAATGGCGTATGGGTGTTTAATGAAATGACTACCTGGGTTTTGTCGGCCCATCTGGGGTCAGCGCAAAGTTCTAAGATGTATTTCCCCGATTACCGGGAGCATGCCCTTGATCTGACAGCCGGGGATGTGGGCTCATTTATGTCATGGATTTACTATTTCTTCAAAGAACCGTTCGATCAGATCAATCCACTCATCGCACAGCGAACCAAACTGAATATTGAAGAACGTATTCTGAAACCTTATATGGACCGCAGTGATTTCTGGTGGCAGGCCTTCAATCTCCAGCCTGGAGGGATGGTCAATAACTGGAACCCGTGGTGTAATTTCAATGTGCTGACCAGTTTTCTACTGATCGAAGAAGACCCCGGAAAGCGGGCCGAAGGTGTTTACAGAACCATGGTTTCAACCGATGAGTTTATCAATTATACGCATGCCGATGGAGCCTGTGAGGAGGGGCCTTCCTATTGGGGACACGCCGCTGGCAAATTATATGATTACCTGCAGATACTGAATTATGCGACAGCGGGAGAGGTGTCGCTGTTTGGCCAGCCCATTGTACGGAATATGGGTGAATATATCGCTAACTCTTATGTAGGGAATGGATGGGTAGTCAATTTTGCTGACGCCTCTGCCAGAGGTGGTGGAAACCCGGGCTTGATCTTTCGCTACGGACAAGCTGTTAATAGCGAAAACATGAAGAAATTCGCTGCCTATCTGGAAGAAAAAAAACCGGCTAATATAATCACCGCTGCGCGCGACCTGTTTCGTGCATTTGAGCAATTTACTTATGCTCCACAATTGAAAGCGCAGAATGCAGGGCTACCCGAATTTAAATCGGTCTGGTATCCGCAGACTGAATTTCTCTATATGAAAAACGACAAGGGATTTTTCTTTGCCGGAAAAGGAGGGAATAACGCCGAAAGTCATAATCATAATGATATCGGGACATTCTCCTTATATCTGAATACCGTACCCGTATTTATTGATGCAGGAGTCGGTACCTATACCCGGCAGACATTTAGTAATGAGCGATATACGATCTGGACGATGCAAAGTGAATATCACAATGTGCCGGTGATTAACGGTGTTGCTCAGCGTGTCGGAGGGAAATTCAGGTCGCGCGATGTTCGGTTTGATGAAACCAAATCACTGTTTGCCATGGATCTGGCGGGCGCTTATCCGGAATCAGCCAAAATAAAAAACTGGAACCGATCCTATGAATTCAATAAAAAGGGAGAATTGTTGATCCAAGATGATTTTTCGTTAACGGAATCTGTCGCTCCCGGTCAGGTTAATTTCCTGGTATGGCAACAACCGGATGTTACCGTTCCCGGCACAATAAAAATGCAGGTTGAAAACCAGACCGTCTCTATGCAGTACAGCACTGATTTGTTTTCAGTGGAAGTCGAAAAAGTAGTGCAGGACGACCGACGTCTGGCCAATGTATGGGGAGAAGCCGTTTACCGCGTTTCTCTGCATGCAAAGAAAGCGGCTTTGAAAGGAAAATATAAATACGTGGTATCGGTTCAGTAAAGTACTGATCGTTATTTGACAGTATGTCACTACTGCCGCCTGGCTGGGCCAGAAAGGCGGCAGTAAACCTGCCGGATTACTCCCGATGGAGATTCCTTCTTGTCAGGAAGTCGTTCCCGTATTAATCATTTTTTACTTTATTGATATGAAAGGCAAAAAATGCAAACAGAGTAAAGCGCAAAAGCTGAATATCATCAGTAATCACTTTCCCCCTGTGATTTCATTGGGTATATTTACCCCCGTCTTTCCTTTGTTGAAAGGGTAACCTTTTCTTTCAGAAAGGGGATTGTCTTTAGTTTATCAGTATTATTAGCAGTTAAATGGAACATCTGAACCGTAGAGATTTTGTAAAGTTTTCAGGAATATTGGGAATAGGAGGGTTGTCAGGGCTGGGCTTTTCCTGTCAGCAGAAGCCGTCCTCGCAGGAGGGGATCACCGCTGGAATATCAGGTTCAATAAAAATAAAAAATGTCAGCTCCGATTTTGAGCGGGAGCCACTCACGCCTTACCGCTTCAAAGGCAGTGCCATCACCGAAGCGTGGCAGGCAGTCGCAATGCTGGAGAGCGAATCGGGGATCAGAACGACCGGTCTGGGTACGCAGGGCGTGTTATGGTCAGATTCCAAAGTGTTTGCTGCCCATTCAGAAAGCGCAGGCAATGCCATGATGTACGCCATGAGCGAACGAGCCTTGCAGATGATCAAAGGCGAATCGTTCAATGATCCGGTGCAATTGCTTGATTATTTACTGCCGGAAGTGCTCGAGTTTGGAAAGAAAATTACGGGAAATCCTGATTTGAGGAAAACATTTGCCCTCAATTCACTAGTCTGTCTCGACAATGCCGCCTGGCTGTTATATGCAGCCGAAAAAGGAATAAAAACGTTTGATGATTTGATTCCGGAGGCCTACAGGCCCGGCTTGTCCAACCGCAATGAGAAAGTAGCCAGTATTCCTTCTTTTAGTGTAGGCACGTCGGTTGATAAAATAAAAGAAGCCGCCGATGAAGGCTATTTTATTATGAAACTCAAAACCGGCTCGCCCGGCACACAACAGGAAATGCTGGAAAAGGATATGGAGTTCCTGACAGCGGTGCATAAGTCCATCGGGCATTATGAAACACCCTATACCGAAAACGGTAAAATTCCGTATTACTTTGACGCCAATGCCCGCTATGAGAAAAAGGAAACACTGATGCGTTTTCTGGATCACGCCAAAAAAATTGGTGCTTTTGACCAATTGGCCGTCATTGAAGAACCATTTGACGAAAGTAATGAAGAGTATGTAGGAGATTTGGGCATACGGGTAGCGGCCGATGAAAGTGCGCATACGGTGGAGGATGCCGCCCACCGGATTGAACTGGGGTATACAGCCATTGCGGTGAAGGCCATTGCCAAAACATTGAGCATGACCATGAAAATCACCCAGTTGGCCTATGAAAAAAATATTCCGTGCTTCTGCGCCGATCTTACCGTCAATCCTATCCTGATCGAATGGAACAAAAATGTGGCCGCCCGTCTGCCGGCTTTTCCGGGCATGACCGTAGGTTTGCAGGAAGCTAATGGACATCAGTACTACAAAAACTGGGATAAAATGGCGGCCTTGCATCCGTATGCAGGCGCTTCATGGGTGAGTGCAAAAAAGGGAGTGTTTGAATTAAATGATGATTACTACCAAAAGAGTGGGGGAGTATTGGAACCGATTCCACATTACCTTGATAAGTTTCAGCGGTAGGCATACCCATTTTAAATTTTAGTTAAATATCCGGCACAGATTGTTATTGAGCTGGATACTCCCTTTTTTTACAGAAACTATTTACATCCTAATCAACTAAATTCATGAAGATAAAGTACGTATTCGTCCTTTTTATTGCCTGCCTGATCACGTCATCTGATCTGCTACGGGCGCAGCAGACTTATGCTCCCCCTAAACTGACCAACGAGAAGTCGTGGTCGATGATGCTGCTACCGGACCCACAGACTTACGGGAAATTTGGCAGAAACCAGCCGATATTTGAAATGATGACTGCCTGGATTGCCGAAAGCATTGATCCGCTCAATATTGACATGGTCCTGTGTACCGGCGATCTGGTGGAACAAAACAACATGCCGAATCCGGGCTTTACGAACGGCGATCAGCCGAGTAAATCACAGTGGGAGTCAGTAGCAAGAGGTTTTAGCCGGCTCGATGGCCGCGTTCCTTATATTGCCGCCACCGGTAACCACGACTTCGGGCTGAAAAGTGCCGAAAGCCGCCATACTTTCTATGATCAGTATTTTCCGGTGGATAAAAATTTCCGCAGCCAGAAACTGCTTCGTGAAGTAGGCGTCAACAGTGAAGGCATGCCCACACTCGCCAACGCCGCTTATGACGTTACCTCGCCACATGGCCAGAAAATCCTTTACCTCGTGCTTGAGTTTGCTCCTAGGAATGCGATTCTGGAATGGGCATTGAAAGTGGTCAATCAGGAGAAATACAAAGATCACTTCGTGATTCTACTGACCCATACCTATATCAATTCCCAAAGTGAGCATATCGAAAAGGAAGGCTATCCGATGATTGACAGCAATTACGGCAAGGCGATTTTTGAAAAGCTGGTGAAGCCTTCCAAAAATATCAGAATGGTGTTTTCGGGCCATATCGCCAAACCCGATGATGTGATGGGGCATATCGGTTTCAGAACGGATGTGAATGCGGGTGGCAAAAAAGTACATCAGATGATGTTTAACGCACAGGCGCTGGGTGGCGGCTGGCATGGCAACGGCGGCGACGGATGGTTAAGAATTCTGGAGTTTCTGCCCGACGGAAAAACGGTGAAGGTCAAGACTTTCTCGCCTTTGTTTGCCATTTCTCCGGCTACACGTCATCTGGCATGGCGCACCGAAGCACATGATCAGTTTGATATTATCCTTGATTGACAATAACATTTAATAGATATTGATACACAATGAAAAAGTTTCTGACATTATTTTATGTGTTGCTGTGTTGTGTAACAGTAAATGCACAACAGGGTTTAATCAAGGAAAGCCTGAAAGTGAATAGCAAAGCCTTAGGTAAAGAGGTAAAGTACAGCATCTACTTGCCAGCAGGTTATGAGCAATCCAATCGTAGTTTTCCGGCACTGTATCTGTTGCACGGATATTCAGATGACGAAACTGGCTGGACGCAGTTTGGCGAAGTGCAGCATATCGCTGACAAAAGTATCAATGCGGGAGAAACTTCGTCCATGATAATTGTGATGCCTGATGCAGGCGTCAGCTGGTACCTCGACAGTTACGATGGTAAAACGAAATTCGAAGAGTTTTTTATCAAAGAACTGATTCCGCATATCGAGGCAAACTATCGGGTCCGTTCGAAAAAAGAATTCCGTGCAGTCGCTGGATTGTCCATGGGTGGCTTCGGAACGTTGCTGTATTCAACCAAATACCCGGAAATGTTTGCAGCGGCCTGTCCGCTGAGTGCGGCTGTGTGGACCACCCAAGAAGTAGAAAATATGCCTGACTCGCGCTGGAATGGGTATATGAGTGATTTGTTTGGAAAAGGGCTGCAGGGTAAAGATCGCCTGAATGCACATTGGATGAAAAATTCTATCCTGAATATCATTGAAACCACTGATGTGGAAAAACTGAAAAAAGTACGCTTTTACATCGATTGTGGCGATGATGATTTCCTGATCAAAGGGAATATGGCATTGCACGCAGCCATGATCGACAAAGGCATTTCGCACGAGTTTCGTGTGCGTGACGGTGGCCATACCTGGGAATACTGGCGTACCGCTCTACCCGAGGTGTTAAAATTTGTCGGGAAAAGTTTTCACCGGTAGTACTAAGAGAATCTAATATATTCTAAAAAGGGCGCCCCGGTTTATATTGGGGCGCCCTTTTTAATGACCGCGACGGGAATCGAAGACGAACGCGTCCCCGGCCCTATCTAAAGTTTAGTCGGAGTCGCGTTCGACAAACTACTATGCTGTCCGTTGAACTACGCAAATCCGCACAAAAAAAGGTCAGCAAATACTAACCTCGAGTGACCGCGACGGGAATGTGTAAAAATTGATTATCAAAACTTTAAGACAAAAATCCCTATGTAGGTATCGTGATGGTATCAAAAGCACTATATTTAATTTTTAACCAAGATCTTGTTTGAAATGAAAATAATAACCATTGAACTAAAAGATAAAATCCTTGAACACATTGTTAACACAAGAAATGGCGCTCACTTCATCTTTGATGACGATCAGGCCGAAAGCCTTTTTGAGATTAGTGAGGGGCTTTTATACAGTTTTTTAAAAGAACTCGAAAGCCTTGGATACATAAGAAGCTTGTCGGGAACTTCCAATGGGGCTTCGGGTTTTACTGTATCTTCTTTTGATACATTTTATTTACATGGCGGGTTTGAAAAGCATTACAGTTTGAAACATTTGCTTGAAGATAAACTCATCTTTGAAGTATCACAGATTTTAAAAGATTCAGATACAAAGGAGAAAAAAGATATTATTTCTAAGGTAAAGGAATTAATGCCAATACTTACGTCTGCGGTTACCTTGATTGATAAAAGTACTAATCTAATTAACTAAAAAGGCACCAGACTTTTCCGGTGCCTTTTTACAATTCAACTTCTGGATCTCATCGCCCTAAAGAGCCATACTGGTCAACTATGCCGCTATTCCAAGCGTCTTAAGGTGCGTTTTTGGGATTTCTTAGTGACCGCGACGGGAATCGCAGACGAACGCGTCCCCGGCCCTATCTAAAGTTTAGTCGGAGTCGCGTTCGACAAACTACTATGCTATCCGTTGAACTACGCATTTATCCTACAAAAAAAGGTCAGCAAATACTGACCTGAAGTGACCGGGGACGGGAATCTCAGACGATCGCGTCCCCGGCCCTATCTAAAGTTTAGTCGGAGTCGCGTTCGACAAACTACTATGCTATCCGTTGAACTACGCATTTATCCACAAAAAAAGGTCAGTAAATACTGACCCGTTGGTGGCCGCGACGGGAATCGAAGACGAACGCGTCCCCGGCCCTATCTAAAGTTTAGTCGGAGTCGCGTTCGACAAACTACTATGCTATCCGTTGAATTACATATTTATCCAACAAAAAAGGCCAGCAAATACTGACCCGTTGGTGACCGCGACGGGAATCGAAGACGAACGCGTCCCCGGCCCTATCTAAAGTTTAGTCGGAGTCGCGCTCGACAAACTGCTATGCTATCCGTTGAACTACACCTTTATCCAACAAAAAAGGCCAGCAAATACTGACCTGAAGTGACCGCGACGGAAATCTCAGACGAACGCGTCCCCGGCCATATCTAAAGTTTAGTCGGAGTCGCGCTCGACAAACTGCTATGCTATCCGTTGAACTACGCATTTATCCACAAAAAAAGGTCAGTAAATACTGACCTAGAGTGGCCGCGACGGGAATCGAAGACGAACGCGTCCCCGGCCATATCTAAAGTTTAGTCGGAGTCGCGCTCGACAAACTGCTATGCTATCCGTTGAACTACACCTTTATCCACAAAAAAGGCCAGTAAATACTGACCTGAAGTGACCGCGACGGGAATCGCAGACGATCGCGTCCCTGGCCCTATCTAAAGTTTAGTCGGAGTCGCGCTCGACAAACTGCTATGCTATCCGTTGAACTACACCTTTATCCACAAAAAAAGGCCAGCAAATACTGACCTGAAGTGACCGCGACGGGAATCGAACCCATATCTAAAGTTTAGGAAACTTCTATTCTATCCGTTGAACTACGCAGTCGCATTCCGATTCACTTTGCGAATCGGAATGCGAATTTCCGAAATTTTAATTATTCATCCAAGAATTGTGAAGATTGTTCTTCCAGAAAACTATCTACGCCTACCCAGTTAGGATAGATGGTGTAATGCTTGTCTTTTATATGCTTGAATACTTTTTCACGCAATTCGTCCAAATTCTCTTTCTTTTCGGCGGATATAAATACCACATCATTGGTATTCTTTGCCATATAGCTGTTTCTCAACTGCTCAAGGATTTCCTCGATTGATTTAATTTCTGGCTGATCCTCTCCCAAGAGTTCATGGTCTTCTATAACCTCTGTATTCTCCGGCGTATAGGCATCTATCTTATTAAATACAAGCACAGTTGGCTTATCAGCAGCACCTATTTCTGCCAGCGTTCCCTGAACCACCTCAATCTGTTCTTCAAAAGATGGATGTGAGATATCAACCACGTGCATGAGAATATCCGCTTCTCTAACCTCATCAAGGGTAGACTTAAAGGATTCAATCAAAGTGGTAGGCAACTTCCGGATAAAACCGACAGTATCAGTTAACAGAAATGGAATGTTTTCAAGAGTGACTTTCCTTACGGTGGAGTCTACTGTAGCGAAAAGCTTGTTTTCTGCGAATACATCAGCTTTTGAAAGTTGCCGCATTAACGTAGATTTACCCACGTTGGTATACCCGACAAGCGCTACCCGTACCAAACGGTTACGCTCTTTTCTGCGCGTTATACTCTGTTTGTCATATTTATCAAGTTTTTCTTTCAGAAAAGAAATACGATCCTGAACAATCCTACGGTCAGTTTCCAATTCTTTTTCCCCTGGACCACGCATCCCCACTCCGGCTTTGATACGGCTAAGGTGTGTCCACATACGTGTCAACCGGGGATACATATACTGGTACTGTGCCAATTCAACCTGTAGTTTTGACTGGGCAGTTTGCGCTCGCATCGCAAAAATATTGAGAATCAGCAAGCTGCGATCCAATACTTTGATTTCCTTAAACGCACCTTCCAGGTTACGCACCTGTGAGGGAGTCAGATCATCATCAAAAATAATCATATCCACAGGTTCAGTATTAATATAATTCTGTATTTCTTCCAGTTTTCCCTTTCCTACAAAAGTCCGGAGATCTCTTCTTTCCAGATTTTGGCTAAAAGTTTTTTTTGTCTCAACGCCTAATGTACCTGCAAGAAATTCCAGTTCTTCCAAATACTCGCGGGTTTTATCCTGAGACTGTTTTTGTGTACTGACAGCAACTAATACGGCGGTTTCAGTACGCCTGGCTGTCGAGATCATCTTGTTCTTATCAATCATTCAGTTTGTCTAATTTTGATTTTATATTCAACATTCCACCACAGTTGCGTGTCAGAATATTTGTTTTACGGCAACATCGATTTCATTTTCCCACTTAATCATCGCATTAAATAGCCTGACTTTAATAAAGCGATTCAGGTCTTTATGCGCTATTCTCCGCTCGCAAATCAGTTTTTGATCAAGTAAAAATGCACGTTGTGTTCCGGGTAAAAGATTTGTATCAGGTGTATACCAGTCGTTTCCATCAAATAGGGCAACATTACAATAGGATGTATCCGTAATAAAGCCATCTCTGATAATCAGAACATCATCACATAAACCACGCTGATCAAACAATTGTTGCAATATTGTCCTGTCTTTATATTTGTAGCGATACGATACCCGATCGTCAAAAACAATTTTAAGGGTCTTTACAGAACGCAATTGGTAAGGCTCCAATTCTACATTTTCAATGTTCTCTTTATAGGTGATACGGCATTTAAGCAAGTCATTTCTTAACATTTCAGGAACTGTAATGAGTTCCGCCAATGATATTTTTTTCTGTACTCCCCATAAATCGGCCTGAGTGCTGAACATCCGGTGCTCATGATAGGCAAGATTCTCCGGAATGGATCTGTTCACTCTGATCGTTTCAATACAGCAACCAGCAGAAAAATTATTATTATCCAATTTATCTAAAATAAAATTAAAAGTAACGATAAAATTTTACCTTTGCCAAAATTTTATCGTTATGAATGTCTTGCCCTTTGGTTAGTCAAATACCAAAATTGTTGTAATAGACCCATTCTTGCAGGTCTTACAGAACGGATCCATTTCCTGTTCATTATCAATATAATATCCAATCAAACTGTATTACTGTTCAGAGAATTAGTATTTCTGGAATCATCAGCGCCCTCAGGATCTGAAACTCCATCCAGTTATACAGACATTTTACAATAATAGTCATGAGAAAACTTTTAATATTATTCTGGCAGGCACTCACCGGAACCGAACAAAACTATACCTCCGGAAGTATCAATAAAGCCATTTTTCTGCTATCCGTCCCTATGATCCTTGAAATGATCATGGAATCACTTTTTGCAGTAGTCGATATTTACTTTGTTTCAAAAATCAGTGTAGATGCGGTGGCAGCTGTTGGGTTAACTGAGTCAGTCCTCACACTCATTTACTCTGTAGCCATTGGTATTAGCGTGGGGGCAACGGCGATGGTATCGCGTAGGGTAGGTGAAGGAAACAAAGCAGGCGCCAGCCTGGCGATTGGACAAGTAATTTTTCTTTCACTGGCCATGTCGGTGATTATTGGGTTGGTAACCGGCTTTTTTGCTACAGAGATTTTACAACTGATGGGAGCAGGCTCGAAGGTAATCCAAACCGGAGCAAGTTACACGCAGATTCTTTTCTACAGTACGCCGGTCATAGTCCTGCTTTATTCACTCAGCGGCGCCTTACGCGGCGCAGGAAAGGCAGCAATTGCCATGCAATCCCTGTGGGTAGCCAACGGTATCAATATCCTCTTGGTTCCCATTTTTATATTCGGTTGGGGGCCGGTGCCTGCCATGGGGGTGACAGGTGCTGCCATTGCCACTACCATTGGGCGGACCACTGGCGTAGTATATCAGTTGTATTTTTTAATGAGAAGCCACTATGCGTTGCGTATACAAAGCCTATTGCCACATAAGGAAACACTAACTGCTTTGTTATCAATAGCCTCCGGTGGGATGGGTCAGTTTCTGATATCATCAGCCAGCTGGATATTCCTGATACGTATACTTGCAGAATTTGGCAGTGATGTAGTGGCTGGTTATACGATAGCTATACGGATTGTGGTATTCACGATTTTACCTGCTTCAGGCCTTGCCAATGCCGCTGCCACGTTGGTGGGTCAAAATCTGGGAGCCCTGCAGGCAGCTCGGGCAGAAATCTCGGTTTGGCGTACCAGTAAATTCAATTTTATCTTACTACTGGTTCTTGGATTGATATTGTTTACCCAGGCAGAGCCGCTAATCCGCTTTTTTACCCAGGAACCCAAGGTTGTTCAAACGGGAGTACTGGCACTAAAAATTATCAGTCTGGGCTACCCGTTTTATGCTTACGGAATGGTCGTGATTCAGTCACTTAATGGGGCGGGGGACAGCAAAACCCCAATCCTCATTAATTTATTATGCTTCTGGATGATTGAAATTCCTTTGGCTTATGGATTGGCAATTCTTTTAAATAGGGGGGAAATGGGTGTTTTCGCATCGATTCCTATTGCCGAAAGTCTGATGGCATTCATCGCCATTATGTATTTCCGAAGAGGGAAATGGAAAACTGTTAAAGTGTAACTCTCCAGTTGATAAAATCCGGGGGTAATTGCACATAAGAATTATCCCCGGGTTTCGGGCTGACTATTGCTCACTACAGGTTATCCATCAACCCAAAAAAGTTAAATTTCCTGCTTTTCGTTAGATCCTGAAGCTTTTGCTGCTGCTTATCTGTCAGAAGAGAGAGCATCATTTCCCGTTTTTCTGACTGAAGGTTACGAATATCTCTTCTTTTTGCATTTTCTCTTGATTTAAGCTTTCTTTCCTTCCGTGCGTAACGGCGGTCAATCTGCTTCAGCTTTCTTACCTGACCTTTTGATAATTCCAGCTCTTTCGCATATTTATCAATATTTTTTTCAAGCCGTTTATTATTAAGGGCAGTATTATTCTCCCGCTGTTCAACTCTTGAATCCGGATAATTTTGATAAGAGGTTGCAGTGCATGAGGCAAAAAATGCCAAAGTCATAATTAATAAAATGACCGGCGATTTAAAAGACGATTTCATCTTTGGATAATTTACTGGGTAAGTATTAAACTGAATCTTCAGGATGGTAACGATAAAACCGGAAGAATCTTGAAGCAAAGAAACTAAAATTTAACTTTTTATAGATCTGTTCAATGAAAACAGCCTACATTTGAACCTCTAATGGATAGAGTTTATCGCTAATATAAAGTCAGAGAATTGTTATGCGTAAAAAATTCCCGGTTAACCAGTTATTTCTTGATTTTAGTTATCGCCAGGACAGGTTGGTATTGATTCCTGAGCCGAAAAAAAATATTGAAGAGTCAAAAAAGATTTTCAACCAACTGACAAAGGGCGTCTTAAACTTACATGAGCAGGATGTTTTTTCTGCCGACTTATTCATTAATCAATTAAACACCAACCTGGCGTATCCTGAAACCATTAATATTGCTCAATTGCATAATACAACAGCTGATTTCAAAGGCTTTGCCGCTATTTTTGAGGGCTGTGGATGGGTATTTATCAATGCGAATGGGGATGCTGATACAAAAAATTATTACTCGTACCTGCTGACGGCCTGTATGGGGATGAAATCACTCTATCCGGATAATGAAAAACTAGCCAGACGATCGGAAGAACTTGTATTTATCAATCTTCTTCCGGAGGATGAGGTTAAGAGTTTTTTTTCTGACCGAATAAATAATATTTCTCCGGTCATAGCTGCCGATATCAGCCAATACTTCCATGTGCCTTTTGATATTGTATTAAAAAGGGCATTGCTGTTAAACATTATTTCAGATAAGCAATTTGAAATGTTTTTGCCCATCTCACGGATTGTCCCCCCGGCTAAGCCTCAAACTGAACTGTATATCAGTAATGAAGATTACGTTGATCCAAGACAATTAAACCTGTTTGATTAACCCCTGATCTATAAAAAACCCGGTACTCTCAGACAGTTTTCTGTAAGTACCGGGTTTTTAATTTCAATACAAGCTATTAAACATTCTTTTCGTCGGCGGGAGCAGGGCTGTCTTCAACTGCTTCATCCTGAGAATTTTCTTGTGTATCTCCTTTTGCCTGTTGTTTGACAACTTCATTGTGAATCACTTCCTCTTCATGCGAGCGACGATTCACATAGGCTTGGTAACTTGTTTCTTTTTCAAATGGTCTTTTGCCGATCAGCCTTTCAAGATCACCCTGGAACAGAATTTCCTTTTCAAGCAATTCACGTGCTATTTTATCAAGTTCTTCACGCTTTTCAGATAGAAGGTTCTTGGCAAACTGATAAGCCTGATCAATCAATTTTCTTACTTCGATATCGATTGCTTCAGAAGTTGCTTCAGAGTATGGTTTCGTAAATGAGTACTCAGTTTGTTTAGAATCGTAGTAAGAAACATTACCGATCCGATCATTCATTCCATACATGGTCACCATACTATAGGCAACCTTGGTAACTCTTTCAAGGTCACTGAGTGCCCCTGTAGATACTTTACCGTACACAAGGTCCTCAGCTGCACGTCCACCCAGGGTCATACACATTTCGTCAAACAATTGCTCTGTACGATACAGGTATTGTTCACGAGGTAGATATTGTGCATATCCAAGGGCTGCCACACCACGTGGTACTATGGTTACCTTCACCAAAGGATCTGCATGCTCGAGATACCATCCGGCTACAGCATGACCCGCTTCATGGAATGCTACAATCTCCTTCTCATCTGGTGAAATGAGTTTATTCTTTTTCTCAAGACCACCAATTACCCGATCCATCGCATCCTGAAAATCCTGCATAGTTACAGAATCACGGTCACGACGTGCCGCAATAAGTGCTGCCTCATTACAAACATTGGCAATTTCGGCACCAGCAAAACCCGGTGTTTGTGCTGCTAACTTCTGTACGTCCACATCAGCATTTAACTTAAGCGGCTGCAAGTGTACTTTAAAAATAGCCTCACGACCAATAACATCTGGTTTATCAACAGATATCTGGCGGTCAAAACGACCCGGTCTCAGCAATGCCGGATCAAGTACATCGGGACGGTTGGTCGCTGCCAGGATGATAATTCCTGAATCAGTAGCAAAACCATCCATTTCAACCAATAGGGAGTTCAGTGTATTTTCACGTTCATCATTGGCACCAGGCATTGCACCACGTCCTCTGGAGCGTCCAACGGCATCAATTTCATCAATAAAAATGATACAGGGAGCCTTTTCTTTTGCTTGCTTAAACAGGTCACGCACACGCGCAGCACCCACCCCAACAAACATTTCTACGAAATCAGAACCAGAAAGAGAGAAGAAGGGCACAGCAGCTTCTCCTGCCACTGCTTTGGCAAGCAACGTTTTACCAGTTCCCGGAGGTCCTACCAACAAAGCACCTTTTGGAATTTTCGCACCTAGTTTTTTGAATTTATCCTGGCTTTTCAGGTAATCTACTATTTCTTTGATTTCTTCTTTTGCTTCATCCAATCCGGCTACATCGTTAAAAGTAATTTTAACTTTGTTTTCAGCATCGAACAAGGTGGCACGTGAACGCCCGATGTTAAAGATCTGACCACCAGGGCCTACACCACCTGACATTCTGCCGAACAGGAAATACATCACGACAAACATCAGGATAATCACGCCCCAGCTTCCCAGAAACTGGGTCCAGTCGCCGCGTGTTTCAATTTTGTAATCAATTCTTTCGTTGTCCGGAACATCCGCCTGAAGCTTTTCCAGATCTTTCTTAAAAGTTTCACCTGAAGTTACCCTGAATTGATAATGGGGACCCGCCTCACTACCCAGATAGGTATTCTCCTGATTCAGAACTTTATATTTATCCAGTTTAAGCGCATCGGGAGTTAAAGTAATTTCCACGGTATTATCATTGATGATCAACACGCGCGCTACTTCTTTATCAGCCACCATTTTTTCAAATTTATTCTGGCTGATCTCTCTGACAGAGCTTGATTTTGTCAGATAGGTAATCCCCAGAATAGTAGCGATAAGCGCAATGATAATCCACCCCTGATACCCCCGCTGTGGTGCTTTCGGATTCAATTGATTTTTCTTGTTATTGTTTTCAGACATTGTCTTGCTTCATTTATTAAGAAATTAACGAGGAAACAACAGCAGGTCAGCTATTGTCTAGGAAATAAAATTTTAAATAGCAGATGCTTCAAGACGAATAACCTCGGCATCGCCCCATAATTCATCGAGACCGTAATATTCCCGGCTTTCTTTCTTGAAAACATGCACCACTACGTCTACATAATCAATGAGTATCCATTCGCGGTTGGTTTTTCCTTCTTTTTGCCAAGGATCTATCTGGGTAGTTTTATAAACTTCCTCCTCTACTGAGTCTGCGATTGCATCTACATGAACATCCACATTTCCCGAGCAAATGACGAAAAAATCTGCGATTGCATTTTTAACTTTTCTAAGGTCCAGTATTGTAATATCAAAACCTTTTTTTTCTAACATTCCTTTCGCCACTATATTTGAAAGGTCTTGAGATGATACTTCTTTATTTTTGCGTTGTTTCATTTGCAGATATTACCGTGTAACTATCATTTTTGTACGTCTTAGGCAAAAGACTATTATTATTCACCTATAAAATTAGTTAAAAAAAGTGTACAATTCCTGTTTTGACAACATCTTTATCGGTAAATATATTACTTACCTGCCAACTTGTCATTCTACTAACGACATAGCGTCGGAGTTAGTTCAGAAAGGGCTGGCTGAGGAAGGGCATATTGTGATCACAGATTTTCAGACTGCCGGTCGCGGACAGCGCGGTGCTGCCTGGGAAAGCACCCGGGGATTAAACCTTACTTTTTCAGTCTGCCTGCAGCCTGATTTCTTATTAGTCGATGAACAGTTTTACCTGAGTATGGCATTTAGCCTGGGAATTAAAGACTTTCTAAGCAGTTATACTGAAGATGTGTCTATCAAATGGCCCAATGATCTATATGTGGGAAACAAGAAGTGTTGTGGTATTTTAATCGAAAATGCAATAGCCGGGTTGGCATTAAAAAAATCAATTGTAGGGATTGGGCTGAACATAAATCAACAGACATTTGAAAATCCGAAAGCCACGTCATTAGCTGAAATAACCCAGACAACTTATGATTTGAAAGAACTGTTGCCTGCCCTCCTGACCCAATTAGAAAAATACTATGTACAATTAAAAAACGGGAAAAAAGACCAGATCAGACACGGGTATATACAGGCTATGTATGGATTCGGGCAGGAAAGAAAGTTTAGGGATGCTTCTGGAGAATTTACGGGAATAATTGAAGGAATCAGCAATTCCGGTATGCTGATTATCAACAAAACAAACAGCCATCGAACTGAATATGCAATGAAAGAAATTCAATGGCTGTAATGCCTGTCTGCCAGTTAGTCGGACAATCTGTTAGTTTTGGTTAAATACCCCAGGACAAGCATAAAAACACAGGCAAAAATCAGCGACACTGCGTCCCTGGCCTGTTCTACATGACTGGGTTTTATGGCCATACCATCATAAAACAACCCCTCATATTGGGCAGGCCAATAATAAAACGCCGCTGCCGCATATAAAATGGCCAGACCTATAAATACCCCCCAATGCCAGTATTGTCGCAAAGCCATGAATCCTGCCATAGTCGCAAAACCATACAAACCGAGCCACAGTGCATTTTCCGGACCTTTGTAGTTATTAAATGTCAAAACAATAAAAAAAAGGGAAATTGCAATAATGATGTAACGAATCATAAGAACCTCATATTTATTCTGTTGGACAATTATGGGCAGCCACCATTGCGGCTTGTTCGTGGCCCTGACGGGCAGCTTCTCTCAGATTCTGACAACCGAGTTCTTGTTCCCCGGCTTCCCATTGGGCAAGCCCCAAACCGAATACCCCTTTTGTAAACCGTGGATCAAGCCTAACTGTTTTCTGTAATGCATCTACAGCCTCTTTATATTGAGAAGTTTTGTAAAGCGTATTACCCAGATTATACCAGGCGTTGACATTTTTTTCATCCAGCCTGACAGCGGTTTTAAAATCACTGATGGCAAGATCTGTACTGTCCATTAAGGCTAGTACCTGTCCACGATTAAGATAAACATCGGCAGTATCAGGAACCAATGTGATGGATTTGTTATAGTCTTCCAGGGCCAGGTTGAGTTTTTTCTGCTCTACATACAACAGTGCCCTGTTAAAATAAGGGCGGTACTTTTGAGGATTCAATTCTATTGCCTTATCGTAATCGAGCAAGGCATTGTCGAAGTCCCTCGACTCAAAATAGGCCACGCCTCTCAGGTTAAAAGCTTCGTCGTTTTTGGTGTTTTTATCAATAGCTTTATTTAAAAACTCCATGGCTTCCTTTTTTTTTCCTTCTACCATTAACTCCCTAGCCCTCTTTAAAAATGCATCAGACGACTGTGAGCAAGAAATACAAAGCACTGTAAATAAGATATATACTACTTTTTTCATTGGTTTTTTAGTCAATTTATAAGCGAAACAAACGAAAAAACTTCGTTAATCAAACCAAAAAGGTTAAAGAATTATGTTGCAATTATAGTTTAGTTGAAAGAAAAATTTACTTACCTTTGCACCGGCAAATCGGAACTACCAGCTCCTGCTGAATCCCCCAGGTCCTGACCGAAGCAAGGGTAAGTAGTTGTAGCGGTGAGATTCTCGATTTGCCTTTTTTTATGCGCTTTTCTTCTTTTTAATAATATTTTCAGCGCTCCGCTTCCTTCCTTCCCATGGATGAATTATTATTGTCCATTAATTAATCAAAAACAGATATATAATGAAATTCTTTATTGATACAGCCAACCTGGACGAAATTCGTGAAGCACAGGCGCTGGGCGTATTGGATGGCGTAACTACCAATCCATCTTTAATGGCCAAAGAGGGTATTACAGGAAAAAATAATATTCTTGCCCACTACAAGGCGATTTGTGATATCGTTGACGGTGACGTAAGTGCTGAAGTAATTTCAACAGATCTGGAAGGAATGATCAGAGAAGGGGAAGAACTGGTGGAAATCGATCCAAAGATTGTTGTGAAAATACCCATGATTCAGGAGGGTGTAAAAGCATTGAAATATTTTTCAAGCAAAGGAATTCGCACCAACTGTACGCTGGTATTTTCTGCCGGCCAAGCTTTATTGGCAGCCAAAGCAGGAGCAACCTATGTTTCTCCTTTTATCGGTCGCCTGGATGATATATCAACCGATGGGATCGGACTTATTGAGCAGATATTGACTATTTACCGTAACTATGGTTACGAAACCCAGGTTCTTGCAGCTTCAGTTCGTCATCCGATGCATATTCTGCAATGTGCAGAATTGGGTGCTGACGTGATGACAGGTCCATTAAGTGCAATTCTTGCCTTATTAAAACATCCGTTAACGGATTCAGGACTTGCTAAATTTTTATCTGATTACGAAAAAGGCAACAAATAAATTATGACGTTTGGCAATGAACCGGTAGTTGTGCTTGAGGAAGCGGATATTTATCAGGGTGAAAAACTTGTCCTGACTGATGTCAGCTTTAAGATCAATAAAGGGGAGTTTGTGTTTCTTATCGGACGCACCGGAAGTGGTAAAAGTTCATTACTTAAAACCTTATATGCTGACTTGTTTCTAGAGGTAGGATCAGCCAAGGTAGCGGGTTATGAACTGCAAAAGATAAAAAAAGCAGATGTACCGCACCTTCGCCGGAAGATTGGAATTGTGTTTCAGGATTTTCAGCTTTTGACAGACAGATCGGTAGAAGAAAACCTGGCGTTCGTGTTGAGAGCGACCGGCTGGAAGGACAACTCGAAAATTGCCAAACGAATCTCAGAAGTATTGATGCAGGTGGGGCTGGGTACTACGCAAAAAAAGTACCCGCACCAACTTTCAGGGGGAGAACAGCAACGCGTAGTGATCGCACGGGCTATGCTGAATGAACCCCAGATTCTGGTGGCGGACGAACCGACCGGTAACCTGGACCCTGAAGTCGGAGACCAGATCATGAAGGTTTTTCAGACCATCAACAGTGCTGGCACGGCAATCCTGATGGCAACCCATAACCATGAGTTTCTCAAAAATTACCCTGCAAGAGTTTTACGTTGTGAAAACGGTGAAATCAAAGAAGCGTAATATTTGAAACTCTTCCTGAAAAGTTTCATGTAAAGATGTTTGTTATTGCAGTACTGACTACGGTGTCCGCTTTTTCTTGCAATGAGCCGTATCAGTTCTTCTTCAGATCTTCACGCATTTGCGCTACAAAGTCTTCCGTGGTCTCGGCAAGAGAGGCGATTTCATGATCGGTAAATGTCGTATTTTTCAATAAATTGCGAACAATTTTCATCAATTGTTCCATACGGGCTTCCTGATGACCTTTTTTCACTCCCCTGGCAAATATCGTGTCTATCGCGTTCATTGTTTTCATTTTTGTCTGCTTGGGTAATATTTCAATGATTTCTATAATTTCCTTTTCTCTGATTTCGCCTCGCTCCACCAGGTAAACAATCAGCTGGCGGCCCTGGTGGTCGGTGGCTTCCTCCAGCAGATTCAACAGCCTGCCGAAATTCGCTTTCAGCCATTCCCGGTTAAACGTATGCTTCAAAGCCAGCAGCGATGCGGCCAGAAATTTGTTGTTTAACGCCTCTACCTCAATGTCGCTGATCTCGCCAAGATTATGGTAAATATAATCATAATCCGGTAGATATGATTTCCAGGCAGGGTCAATATGCTCAAATAGTGAGGATAACTTCCGATACTTCCACTGCCCTTTGCCATGGTACAGCAACACCGGAAGAATCAGTGTAAGTTCTTCCTTATTGGCCAGCTGCTTCAGTAAGCCTGAAAAAATATAACCGCCGATCTGCACAGGACTGTACTTGTCACGGTAACTTTTATGCTCTACCAGTAAGCAGATCCTGACCTGACGCTTTGTATTTTTTAAGGCGCAGGAATACACAATATCTGAGATGGTCGGTTGCAAATCGTCAGATACGTAACTGTCGGGTAGCTGAACGATACTGGCAAAATCCAGTTTTTCACTCACGTTTGCAGGCAGACAGCTCCTGAAGTAGTCTGTCGCCAGCGCAATGTCTGATAAAATAGCACGGATAAAGGTATCGTGCACAGAACCTGTTGTTTTCAAAAAGTGTGTGTTTTTTAACAACAAGGTAAACAGGTTTTCAATAAAATTGAAATGTTGCAAGGCTTTTCCTGATTACTATTCTACTGCTAGGTTATCTCCTTTTCCTATGTGCATTTTGCATAACAAAAATCTCCGCAACTGATCCGGCTATATTCCTAAACAATTGTTATCTCTGTAAAAAACACTGGTACAGGTTTCTATGGCTACAATCGGCGCCATTCCCCAAAAATCCAATCGCCTGAAATCATTGGCTTCCATAAATCTTTTCGCATCCTGATACCACTCACGTTCTGAATTATCCAGAATGAGAACACCCTCATCAGTCAGGGCTTCAATAGAAGCTTTGGTACATTTTACTCTTTTTCTACCGTCCACCACAATGATATCAAACTTTTTCCCGGACTGTACGGCGGCTTGGATGTAATCTTCACCCAATGGCTGAAAAACCACATGGGCATTCATGGGTAAGGTATCCTTGATTTTTTCATACCAGATCTGGTCATTTTCCACAGCCAGAATTTCACTCACACGGTTGGCATACCAACGGGTAGAATTACCACAACCAAACTCAAAGACCTTAAAGCGGTTCTCCATTCGTGGCGTAAGGAAAGAAATGAAATTATAAGTATACCAGGGAATAGGTTGATTTGCAGCATCTACTGATTGCTTGGTATGGAAGCTCGTGAACCAACCTTTTTCTTTTAGTGCACTTTTCAGACTGAGTTGCACATGCGAATCCAGCCTTAAGCGATTTAGGGCTGACCAGGCTATTTTCTTTAATTTGATACTCATTTTAATAGTTGTCACGGAATAAATGCCTGCCATCAGACATACGTGGCGTGCCCCTAAAACTTAAAAAGTTAATATTTTGTTTTGTTACATGTTAAAAAATCAAAAAACTTCTTTAAATAGTCTCATTAGGCAAAGAGCACCTTTTTTCCGTATTTCGTGGTGAAAATCCGTTAAAGCATAAAATGGGGATTATTATCCGGCAAGGACTGAAAAGTTCGATCGTTACTTACATTGGCGTTATCATCGGCATGTTCAACATGCTGATCCTTTATAATACTTTTCTTACGCAGGAGGAACTGGGGCTTTATGCCTCCACGTTACTAACATTCCCGATCATTTACATGTCTGTGACGCTCCTGGGCGTTCCCCATATTGCCGTGCGCTTCCATAGCCGGTTTAATACGCCTGAACTGCGTAAACAACTGTTTACATTCATGCTGGCTGTACCTTTCGCCGGACTTGCCGTATTTACTATCCTGTATTTACTTTTTAAACCTGTTTACATCAGTTTCTATGAAGAGAACTCTCCTTTGCTCCTGAAATATTATTATACATTCATCCCACTCACCGCAGGGATGGTCTACCTTTCTGTGCTGGAATCTTACTCAAGAATTAACCTGAGGATTGCTGTTCCCACCTTAATCCGGGAGGTAGGCCTGCGGTTATGTAACAGTGCTATCGTCATCCTGTATGGCTTTGATTATATATCCTTTGACACCATGGTGCAGTTGACCGTCCTGGCATATATTCTGGCCATTGCAGCCATGTTGTTTTATCTCCATTGGCAGGGAAAACTGTATTTACGGTTTGATTTTGGCTTTATCCGACATCCCGCATTCAACGAAATGTATCGGTACGGACTTTGGGTAGTACTTGGTGGCGCGGCTTCTGCTTTGCTCCCACATATTGAAAAAGTGCTGCTTCCCGGATTCGAAGGCGGGTTAGGCAATACAGCCATTTTTGATATTGCTTCCCGGATCGCTGTGATCATTGCCATTCCTAAAAACAGTATTGTACTGATTTCCGCCCCTATATTATCTTCCGCTATTCATCAGAAAAACATGCATGAAGTGGAATCGATTTACAAAAAATCGTCACTTAACCTGTACATTATTGGTAGCCTGCTACTGCTGGGTATCTGGTGCAATATTGATTCAGTTTTTGAGTTAATTCCCAATTCGGATATATATTCCAGTGGAAAATGGGTTGTGTTAATGATCGGAATGGCCAAGCTGACGGATATGATGACAGGGCTTAACTCTGAAATTCTGACCAACTCTAATTATTTCCGATATGATCTGATTTTCGTCTTTCTTCTAACTGCGTTGCTCGCTGTAACCAATATATATCTTATTCCGATTTATGGATTTAACGGAGCAGCGGCAGCGTCACTGCTGTCAATGGTAGTCTATAATCTGGCGAAGTTGATCTTTATTTATAAAAAAATGCATGTGCAGCCATTTACCCTTCAGACAGTACAAGTAACTCTTTTGGCTACCATAACTTATGTTATTGTCCAAATGATTCCACATGGGTTCCCTGCTACTTTTTTGGGTACAATTGCCGATGTAACCCTCAGGTCCGCTATTATTGTGTTTATTTTTGGGGGTGGAATTATTTTCTGGAAAGTTTCAGATGAGATTTCCACCGGATGGAACATGGTTATTACCGCTTTTAGAAAGAAGGCAAAACACTGAATAAACAATCAAACTATTTGAGCTATGCTGAATATAAAAAAAATACTGGCGGTGTTGTTCAGAAAACCCATCAGTCTTTATCAGCTCAACACTTACGATGCACATCAACCGGTCAAAGTAATTATCGGATCAGGTTATACACATTATAAAGGGTGGATACATACGGATATTGATACATTTAATATCCTGAAAAAGGACAATTGGGATAAATATTTTAAAGCCAGCTCAATTGACCGCTTGCTGGCCGAACATGTCTGGGAACATCTCACAGAACAAGAGGCCAAACTCGCCTTTGAACATTGCTTTGCTTATCTAAAACCTGGTGGCGCATTACGGATTGCCATTCCAGACGGATTCCATCCGGATCCTGCATATATTGATCGGGTTCGTCCGGGAGGTACAGGCGATGGGGCCGACGACCACAAAGTCTTATACAATTATAAATTGCTTACCGAGTGGCTCAAGGCCGCAGGTTTTGAAATTCAACTACTGGAATACTTCGACGAGGAGGGAAATTTTCAATGTCAGCCCTGGTCATCAGAACAGGGATATATCAAACGTTCGGCTGAAAATGACGCAAGAAACGCAGGCGGCAAACTGGTTTACACCTCTCTGATTGTCGATGCAGTTAAGCCTATGTGAGGTCTGCCTTATCGAAATCAGCCAAAATTACCTCGGTTATCCGATGTGCCGTGTTGCCATCCCACAATTGGGGTATTTTTGAAGGTTTGATTTTACCACGCAGTATCAACCGTAGCTGTGTTACTAATGAGGCTGTTTCAAGGTCATGGATCAGGTAATTGGTTCCCTCACTGACAGTGACAGGTCTTTCGGTGGATTCTCTGAAAGTCAGGCAGGGTATTTGCAAATAGGTCGTTTCTTCCTGCACTCCGCCCGAATCGGTTACTACGGCCTCAGCGCCCCGCATGAGTTGCATAAACACATGATAACCCAATGGCTCTTTTAAAAATATATCCGGGTGATCAGTGAGTCTTTGAAGCAATTGATACTCCATTAGTTTTTTCTGAGTTCTTGGATGCACAGGAAAAACAACCGGCCGCAAAGCGGCTATCTGTTCAATCATACTGACTGTGTTCAACAGATTTTCTTTGCTATCCACGTTGGATGGGCGGTGCATCGTGACCAAAATATAAGGTGACTTTGGCAAAATGCTATTTAACTCAGCTTTGCGGTTACTTTTCAGATGGTAGTGGAGCGAATCGATCATGACATTACCAGCAAACGATATTTTTTCGAGGGGGATGTTTTCATTCATTAAATTATGAATTGCCTCCGACTCCGAAACAAATAGCCACTGTGAAAGATGGTCTGTTATAATACGGTTGATTTCTTCTGGCATTGTTTTATCCTTACTTCTCAAACCTGCCTCTACATGTGCCACTGGAATTTTCTCATTCACAGCAGCTAATGCACAGGCAACAGTGGAGGTAACATCGCCGGTTACAACGACCAGATCCGGATGCTCTTTACGCAGTACTTTTTCAAAACTGATAAGAATTTGGGCAGTTAACCGATTAGGTGAGGTATTTTCCGACTGAAGAAAATAATCAGGTTGAGGAAGACTGAGGTCATTAAAAAACTGTTCTGACATATTCTGATCGGAATGCTGACCCGTATGCACCAGTATAGGATTTATACGGTTATGCCGGCTAAAACTGTGATACAGAGGGGCAATTTTAACAAAGTTGGGCCTGGCTCCCCCGGCAAGGATAATTTTTACTTTTCTCATAAGTATCAAACTGTGTGTGTATGAATAGAAAAGTAAGATATGAAAAACGGAGACCTGTTCCTTAAAAATTGTAGTTTAATATTCGCAGGAAACGTTTTCTTTGCAGGAATTCTTTTTACACATACCACTATGCCGGCACCCGTTGTCATATTTTGTTATAACCGTCCACAGCATTTACGCAGAACAGTAAAGGCCTTGCAAGAAAATAGCCTCGCACCTACTTCAGATCTGATTGTTTATGCTGACGGCCCTAAACTGCCCGGTGATTTTGATAAAGTTGCTGAAATCAGAAATTATTTACGAACTATTGATGGATTTGCGTCTGTCACCATTCATTCATCGGAGAAAAACATAGGCCTGGCCAATTCAGTCATTGCGGGAGTCACGCAAGTTTTGGAAATTTATGAATCTGTGATCGTGATGGAAGATGATATGGAATGCACGACCGACTTCCTGGACTACATGAATCAGGCTTTAATAACCTATTCGAGCCGAAACGATATTTTCTCTGTATCGGGTTATGGCCCGGTACTGGAACTTCCGGAAGACTATCCCCATGACCTATATCTTGTTCCCCGCGCCAGTTCTTGGGGATGGGGTACCTGGCGTGACCGCTGGATGAAAGCCGACTGGCAGGTATCAGATTTTATGACCATCAGAAAGGATCAAACACTCAGAAAGAAGCTGACCAAAGGAGGTGAAGATCTCTGGCCCATGCTTTTTAAGCAACAAACAGGTGTCATCAGTTCGTGGGCGGTCAGATGGACCTGGTCGCAAACAAAAAACAACGCCTATGGGCTATACCTGGTACAATCCAAAATAAAAAATATAGGTACAGATGGTTCCGGAGAAAACTTTTCAAAAGAAACCAGGGCATATGACAACGAATTGTGGGAAGGAAGGGTAATATTTGAAAAAGATATACAGCCGGACGCGGATGTGATGCGTATTTTCAGGCAAAAATACCGTTTGTCATGTATCCGGAAAATATTGAACTGGTTAAAATACAGAATCTAAGGATTCTCTAAAGCATCTCTTAAATGTATTGGTTACGCTACTTATTAAAAGAACCCTACAGAACACTTAGCTCGAATAAAGAAAGAACTTTTTTACAACTGCTGGCGCGCTATGCTGACAAGCCACGCCATCAAGAGATAAAAGCTTCTTTTGATGGTTTGGTATTTCGTGTGCCAGACCCTTTGTCATTTGTGTGGCAATACAAAGAGATTTTCGCTGACGAGTGCTACGCATTTCCTACTGCTGACAAATCACCCGTAATTCTGGATTGTGGTGCAAACATTGGTATGAGTGTGGCATTTTTCAAAAAATATTATCCCTCAGCCCGCATCTTTGCCTATGAGGCTTCTCCGGAAATTGCCTCTATGCTCAAGGCGAATCTGCTGAGCAATAATTTACATGATAAAGTAGAAGTGGTTGAGAAAGCTGTCTGGTCACATAATCAGGGAATTGCATTCGGAAACATGGGTGATGATTCATCGTCTATCTTCCAGCAAGAAAATAAAGTAATGATTCCAAGTATTCGTCTGAAAGATGTTTTAGACAGTCACGAATCAATAGATTTTCTGAAGATTGATATTGAAGGTGCTGAAACTGAAGTCCTCAATGATTGTGGAGACAGTCTTTACAAAGTGCAGAATATGTTTGTTGAGTTCCATTCTTATATAGGACAACCACAAACGCTGGCTGATGTGATTAAAGTATTAGAAATGAGTGGATTCAGATATCATATTGACACTTTCCAACATCGTAAAAAACCATTCTATAATCGCAGATACCGGAATAATGATGTGATGGATCTGCAATTGAATATATCCGCGTATCGTTAATGCTGTTTAACTTTTAAATAAATAGGGATTGGGCGGCAGGTGATGAATCTGAAATCCTTCCCGGGTCAATCGTTCGATTACTTCAGCTGTAGGCTTTCTTTTGAAAATGATGGCGCATAAAACATGGGCCGGCATGAGAGACAGTCGGGTGAGTAAATTATCAATTTTTAGCTTCCTGCTTATTTTTCTAAATACCGGTGAAGAATTATCGGCTTTTTCATCGACCAGGGCAGGATGGTAATAGTTGTTATTGATGCCCTTAAAGGCAATCATGGGTAGACCAATACCATTCGCCAGTTTATCTATTTCGCGTTCGGACAATTTAAAAACATAGTTTCCCACCTCTTCAAACGAATATCTGTTCTTCCAAAATCTTTGAAGGATGCCTGTATCAAAGCGATCCAGAATATTTCTTAAGCCCAGTAAAAAAGGCATTTTCATAATCGGATCTTGGGGTTCGATTAAAATGACCGCTTCACGAGCTACCCGTATCATTTCGTAGACACCCAAATAGGGCCTTGGAAAATGATGAAATGCTTCTTTGCAAAAAACATAATCAATGGAATTGTCTGCAAAACTGAGATTTTCCACATTTTCAATCGAATACTTGTTGATTAATCCGTATTGAACCGCCAACGGAAGAAAAGTATCTGCTATATCGCTTGCAGTGGTGTCAAGTTGATGTTCGCTAAAATACTGTGCATCAAATCCATAACCATCGCCTACAGTAAGCCACGTCTTTGTTTTATCGTGAATCAATGGTTTTGTTAACGCAAATAACCGATGATGAATCCAATAATTGATGGTGCTATTTGCTTTTTGACGCTGCCAGTTTTCAATTGCCTGTTTCCGGATATGATCGTCGGCATACTGTTTTGCAAACCAGCCCGAATGGGCTTCGTGACTATTTTTTTCAATTGTCATAAACTAGTATTTAATAATATCCGGTTAAGTGCGCAGTGAAGTGTAGGAAGAATTAAATTTATTGAAATTAACCATAACTTAGCAATCTAAAGCAGAAGTATAACAGTAAATGAAAATTCTTCATCTGAGTACGTTTCAAAAGCAGGGTGGTGCGGCTATTGCTGCTGTCAGATTGCATGAAGCTCTCCTGAAAAGCAATGTGGAATCAGGTATGCTGGTACAGAAAAGAAACGCTCCTGCTAAAGAAATAGTAAGTCTGGACGACACTTTTTTTCATCGTAAATGCTACTGGTGGTATTTTATAGCGGAACGTCTTCATTTCTTGCCGTACGAACAAAACAAGGCAATCCGGTATTCTTTTTCACCTGCGAGAGCCGGGGTAGATATCAGCAATCATCCCCTAATACAAGAAGCAGATATCATTCAGCTTCACTGGATTAATTTTGGATTCTTATCGCTCAGGTCGATTGAAAAATTATTAGCGTTAGGCAAGCCAGTTGTCTGGACGATGCATGACATGTGGCCGTTTACCGGAGGATGTCATTACAGCCGGGGATGTGAGCGTTTTACAACCACCTGCCAATATTGTCCTTATCTAAGTAAGCCAGCTGAATATGATCTTTCCTTTGAAATTTTTCAACGAAAAGCTAAGATTTATCTTCATAAGGATATAACACTGGTATCACCCAGTCGATGGCTGAAAGATCTTGCTTCAGCAGCTACCTTGTCAAAGCAATTACGGTCTGTTGTCATTCCCAACCCGATCAATACCCAAGTGTTTACTCCTCAGAATAAAACAGAAATACGTAAAAAACTGGGGTTGCCTGAAGATAAAAAACTACTACTTTTTGTAGGAGCCAACACCATGGATCCCCGAAAAGGTTTTCCAAGTTTCAGAGAAGCCGTGAATAGGATTGCAAAAGCAAATGCTGGTTTCGAAATCGTCATTTTCGGTAAATCTGATATGGAAATTATTTCCACTTTACTACCGAAGGTGCATAATCTCGGTCTATTATCCGACCCGGTCAGCATATCCCAGGCATATACCGCCTGTGACTTGCTGGTGGCTCCTTCGCTAGAGGATAATCTTCCCAACACGATAATGGAAGCCATGGCGTGCGGCACGCCGGTCGTCGGATTTAATACAGGAGGTATTCCTGAAATGATTGATCACAAAGAGACAGGGTATGTCGCAGATTATTTGTCGGTTGAATCACTTGCAGAAGGGATTAAATGGGTGCTGGATAATCCCGAAAACCTGGCTGAAAATGCACGCAATAAAGTATTGAATGAATATGCAGAAAAGGTGGTTGCCGACCAGTATATTAAACTGTACGAGTCGTTACTTACCCAAAAAATGATTCAGTAACCCATGGGATTTCGTCCAAAAATATCGATCATTACCATCACCTATAATGCCGAAATGTTTCTGGAAAGAACATTCATTTCGGTGCAAAAAGCATTAGAAAAACTCAACGACCTTCATTTTCTGGAATATATTATCATCGATGGCGCTTCCAAAGACGGCACAGGAGCCATTATCGACCAGTACGCGTCAATGCTTCATCAGGTAGTAAGTGAGCCAGATAACGGACTATATGATGCAATGAACAAAGGGTTATTACTTGCCAAAGGCGAATACCTGTGGTTCCTCAATGCAGGTGATGAAGTCCGGGATGAAAACGTCTTTTTGAAGCTTAAGGAAACATTGATTACCCAAAAAGATATTTATTACAGTGACGCCATGCTGGTCAGGGAAGATGGTAGTGAGGCAGGCTTGCGGTCTGCATTAACACCTCATACATTACCGGAAAACATCAAATGGACCGATCTGGCTCTGGGTATGAAAATCTGCCATCAGGCATTTATCCCCCGAAAAGCAATTTGTGGACTGTATGAGACCGATAATTTGAGTGCAGATATTGACTGGGAAATCAGATGCCTGAAAAATGCTTCTGAAGTTCAGAAGTTGCCTTTTGTACTCTGTAATTACCTGATGGGAGGGTTGTCTGTCAAACAGCACCGGCGTTCTCTGACAGATCGTTTCATTATATTAAGCCGGCATTTTGGATATATGCCGGCTCTATTCAACCACATTCGGATATTCTGGAGAAGCTACTGGTTCATCCGCAAAAACGGCAGATACTGGTAACCCATAGCAATCAATAGGTCAATAAATCAATTTTGCCGTTCATATAATTGAGCAAATAATAGGCCCGGTCTGATTTTTTCACCAGGTCAGTTGGCATACCAAAACCTTCAGCCAGTACTTTGCCCGTTTCGTCCAATACTTTACCATTAGTTGCACCAAAACCCTGCCCCAATTCAAAAATTCCTAACTGAGTTACCAATGGTTTTCCTCCTGCTGATAATTCAATACCACTCAACAGCGTAAAGCCTGTTTTGTAATCGGAGACGGTTCCGTTTTTATCCACTTTCAATATTTTAGACGCTTCCGATGCAAATGGAAATCCGGTAAGTATCGTCACGTAAAACTCGTTTCCGCTCCATACAATACCTGTTGGTACTGCTTCAGCAGCTCCAGCGTCGGGAATTCTTGCAAATACACTCAAAGCTCCATCCGCTTTACGACGGATGATCGCATTGCTGCCTGCATCAGTAAAAAACAGATCTCCATCAGGACCCATCGTAAGGGCGTAAGCGTTTGAATTTAAAGGATCAACTAAGTTTTGGCTGTCAATAAAGGTCTTTACATCCTGGCTGGGAACTGTGGCCAGAGTCAGTGGTTGAGAACCTTTCACAAAATCCTTCACGTCCGCTGTGTAAAGCAGTCCGCTGATACCATGCAGGATATACAGCTTGTTATCATGGAAAAGTACGTGGCTGATTCCTTCAATGGAACCATTACTCACAATTGAAGGCAAGCCGGCAAGCACAGTGGTTTTTTCACCTTGAGGGGTGATCATGACCACACTGGCATCATCTGCTCCGGTACCCGCATCAGTAACCCACAGATTCCCCTTCTCGTCCACTGAACCGCCAATAGGATGATTCACTGAGGCAAAGTTAGTTACGGTAAATAAGGAGGGTTCAGGGACAGGTTCCTGTTTGTCTGAATCTTTGGAACAAGAACTGAAAACAAATCCTGACAGGATTAAGCCAAGCAGGAAACAATAATTTAAAATTTTCATAACGTATTGATTATTAAGTATTAAACAATCGCAAAAGTATTGATTAATACTTAAATAATTTCTACGTGTACTCTAGTTTTTATTATATGGTAATACTTTATTTCTGTAGGATTCTACCTCCATAAATGATTATTTAAAATTTGACCACAGCACTCTGATTCAAATTATTTTCCGGTACTAATCCCAGAATTTCATTCTGAAACGCCACAATCAGTTTGCTTTTTACTTTTTCACGGTTCGTTACTAAATATATTTCACGGAAAGGCTCCGGATGATTAAAATGCCTGATATGTTGTTTCTGAAGGTCGGAAAGCCCACTCAATGCCTTTTCAGGTAGAATAGTGACGCCACCATTCTTGTCGACCATCCGAACCAGCGTACCTATATTACCAAACCGATATTGGAGACGATTCCCCAGACTGCTATTTTTACTAAGCTCACATAACTTCTGAATTTGCGAACGAAAGCAATGCCCTTCTTCCAATAGCCAGAGCGACTCGGGACGGATTTCGTCAGGAAGAATATATTTTTTTTCACTCAGTTGGTCTTCAGAAGAAACATAAGCGTAGAATTTCTCTTTATATAATGGGATTTCTGTCAGGGAAGGCTCTTCTGAGAGTGTGGCGACTATCCCTGCATCAAGATGTCCATACCTGATTTCCGATATGATTTTTTCGGTTATCATTTCAGAAACATGCAGCTGAATCCCTGGATAACGCTGCATCAAACCCATGATAATATCAGGCAATAAATAGGGAGCCACGGTGGGAATTACACCTACTCTCAGTTCACCGGAAATATCTCCATTATACTGTTTTACAATTTCTTCCAGCCGTGCAGTCTCCTTTAAAATAATCCTCGCCTGATCAATAATCTGCTTACCGATGATTGTCGGCACAACAGGCTGACGTGTCCTGTCAAAAATTTTGGCATTCAGTTCCTCTTCCAACTTACGGACCATCATCGACAATGTCGGCTGTGTAACAAAGCACTCTTCAGCAGCCAGAGAAAACTGTCGGTATCTTTCTACGGCAACTATGTATTGCAATTGTTGTATATTCATCTGTAAATCAATTACTTAATTATAGGTATAGATAAAATCTATACAAAGATAGAAATATTCACTTTGATTTATGAAAATAGAAGAAGTATTATTGTAAATCAATTCTGAAAAATTATTAATATTCAAATTCATACCAAAAGGAAAAAGACCATAATGAACTGATTATTTTGGCTTAAAGAAGGAAGAACAGGTGAGCCGTCTGATCAAGGCAGATACCAAAGATCACTACCGGATTTCTTAGCAGTTGATCTGAATCGGGTAATTTCAATGAGAATGATCAGTTTTGAAGACAGGATTTGAAGTAGAAAAAATAAAGATTTATCTTAAAAAAATATTATACCAATTGCGTAAAACGTTTCGAAATATTATCTAAACATTAATTTTAAAACATGGAAAAAGAATCAGGTGATATCAGTAAATGCCCTTTTCATAACGGTTCAATGAGCAAAACAGTGGCTGGTGGCGGTACGACCAATCAGGACTGGTGGCCCAATCAGCTTAAACTGAATATCCTCCGCCAGCATTCCTCTAAATCTGACCCCATGGAGGGTGACTACGATTATGTCAAAGAATTTAACAGCCTGGACCTGGAAGCCGTTAAAAAGGATCTTCATGCCCTGATGACTAATTCACAGGACTGGTGGCCGGCTGATTTCGGTCACTATGGCCCGCTGTTTATCCGTATGGCATGGCACAGTGCCGGAACCTACAGGGTACAGGACGGCCGGGGTGGAGCAGGTGCCGGACAGCAGCGTTTTGCCCCATTGAACAGCTGGCCTGACAACGTCAGTCTTGATAAGGCACGCAGACTACTGTGGCCCATCAAGCAGAAATATGGCCGTAAACTTTCATGGGCTGACCTGATTATCCTCACCGGAAATATGGCTTTGGAATCTATGGGATTCAAAACGCTGGGATTTGCCGGAGGCCGTAAAGATGTATGGGAACCGGACATGGATGTGTACTGGGGCTCAGAGAAAACATGGCTAGGCGGTGATATCCGTTATGCTCAGGGATCAGAGGGAGTTGACAAAGCCCATGGCGTGCTTTCATCTGACGATGATGCCGATGGCAAAATACACACCCGTGACCTGGAAAATCCGCTTGCGGCCGTACAGATGGGGCTTATATATGTAAACCCGGAAGGTCCTGATGGAAACCCGGATCCGCTGGCATCGGCCAGAGACATCAGGGATACATTTGCCCGGATGGCCATGAATGATGAAGAAACCCTGGCGCTGATTGCTGGTGGACACACCTTCGGAAAAACCCACGGTGCCGCCCCTGCTGACAACGTAGGACCGGAGCCCGAAGCTGCCGATATGGAAATGCAGGGTCTGGGATGGCATAACAGCTATGGTACCGGTAAAGGCGGAGACACTATTACTTCAGGAATAGAAGTTACCTGGACGAGCAAACCCACCGAATGGTCTAACTTGTTCCTGACATACCTGTACGGCTTTGAATGGGAGCTTACAAAATCCCCTGCCGGCGCACATCAGTGGGTGGCCAAAGGTACAGGCAATATTATCCCTGATGCCCATGACTCATCCAAAAGGCACAGGCCAACGATGCTGACTTCCGATATTGCATTACGCGTAGACCCGGTTTATGAAAAAATCGGAAGAAGGTTCCTGGATAACCCGGATGAATTTGCAGATGCTTTTGCTAAAGCCTGGTTCAAACTCACACACCGTGACATGGGACCCAAAGAGCGCTATCTCGGACCAGATGTGCCGCAGGAAGTATTCACCTGGCAGGACCCCGTTCCGGCGGTGGATCATGACCTGATCAGTGAGCAGGATGCTGCCGGACTCAAAAAACAAATCCTGGAATCAGGGTTAAGCGTTTCTGAGCTGGTAGGGACTGCCTGGGCGTCAGCTTCATCTTTCCGCGGGTCAGACAAACGCGGAGGAGCCAATGGTGCGCGCATCCGTCTGGAGCCGATGAAAAACTGGGAGGTTAACAACCCGATTCAACTGCACAAAGTACTGACAGTACTCGAAGGTCTGCAGGCACAGTTCAATGCAGGAAGCAAAAAGGTTTCACTGGCTGACCTGATCGTACTGGCAGGAGCCGCAGGGATTGAAAAAGCCGCTGCTGAGGCAGGACATCAAGTAACTGTTCCTTTTGCTCCGGGCCGCACAGACGCTACCCAGGAGCAGACAGACGTGGACTCCATCAAATGGCTCGAACCGATTGCCGATGGGTTCAGAAATTACAGAAAATCAAAAAACAGGGCAGTTTCAACAGAAGAACTGCTGCTTGATAAAGCACACCTGCTGACGCTTACTGCACCTGAACTCACGGTGTTGCTGGGAGGGTTACGGTCTGTCAACATCAATTTTGACGGGTCGGCGCACGGAATCTTTACAGATCGTCCGGGCCAGCTCACCAACGACTTCTTTGTGAACCTCCTGGATATGGGTATCCAATGGAAAGCCCTGGATGAAAGCAAAGAGGGGTATCTGGGAACCGACCGCAAAACCGGTGCACCTCGATGGACAGCCACCCGTAATGATCTGGTATTCGGTTCGAATTCAGAACTCAGGGCAATCGCAGAAGTTTATGCCTCTGCCGATGCCAGTGAGAAATTTATTAAAGATTTCATTGCTGCATGGAACAAAGTCATGAATGCTGACCGCTTTGATCTTTGAATAACCTCCGGAATTACTGTTCCGGAATAAATTTCCCGAGGCTGCCTTATCCATGAGGCGGCCTCTTTTTTTTATTTCCATAAAAAACATTTTTACCTTCTGCCGCCCCCTTTCTTCCTCTACAAAAAAACCTTCAATATTATACTATCTTTTCAACTTTCGATTTTAACAGGAGTATCTGAAAAATTCATAGTAGACCGCAACCACTATAATCTTTTTACCCTATTAATTCATACCTGAATCCTAAATGAAAAAAACAATTTTACTGTCAACAGTTTCGGATTAACTCCGAAGCAACGCAATCAGCATTTTAGGCTGAAACTATTTATCACTACAATTTACCTTCAATCCTTTTTTTAACAATTATCAAATGAAATTGATAAACTTAAGCCAGACTGAAAGATGGCAAAGACGATCGCCCGTCTTAAAATGCTTTTTAGGTGTTGGTTGCCTCCTCACAATGAGCATTATCCATGGAATACCGGCAGCCAAGGCAACACATAGGGCTTACTTGCTAGCAGAGCATAGTACAGTAAGAGACATTACAGGAAAAGTAACTGATGAAAAAGGTGAAAGCTTGCCTGGTGTCAATATCTTAATAAAAGGTACTCAACAAGGTACGACAACTGACAGCGAAGGTCTTTTCAGACTCAACGTAACGGATGGTAATGCAATCCTGGTCTTTTCATTTGTCGGTTATAGTTCGCAGGAAATTGCTTTGGGTAACCAGAATAATATCAATGTCACGCTCGAAACAGACAGTAAATCGCTTGAAGAAGTGGTAGTGACTGCCCTGGGTATTCGAAAAGAGACAAAAGCACTGGGTTACGCGGTCACCAAAGTAGAAGGTGAAGCATTTGTAAAAAACCGTGAAACCAACGTAATGAATGGTTTAACAGGTAAAGTGGCGGGGGTGAATGTTGTAGCTGGAAACAGCGGTGCATCCGGATCCAGCCGTGTTACCATCCGTGGAAATACCTCCATTACCGGAAACAACCAGCCGTTGTATATTATCAATGGTATGCCTATGGATAATTCACAACTTGGGCAACCCAACAGCCGTACTCCCGACTGGGGTGACAATGCATCCAGTTTAAATGCAGATGATATTGAAGAGATGACCGTACTGAAAGGTGCAACTGCGGCTGCACTTTATGGTTCCCGTGCCAAAAATGGTGCGATCATCATTACTACCAAATCAGGACGCGGAAGTAAAGGGTTTGGAGTAGAATTCAATACCAATAACACTTGGGAAAAGCCCCTGTTTCTTTGGGATATCCAAAATCAATATGGCCAGGGATATGGAGGAATACGGCCAGTGGATGGAGAAGATGCTGCCAAACACTCCCAAAATCACTGGGGTGAAAAGTATGACGGACAACCGACCTATCAATATGATGGTGTGCAACGGCCTTATTCGTATGTGAAAGATCAAGTATTAAAGGATTTCTACAGAAATGGCTTTACCTCAGCCAATAATGTGTCGTTTACAGGTGGAGGTGACAACGGTTCATTCAGGCTTGGGGTTTCTGACATGCGCAACCAGGGAATAGTGCCAAACAACAAAATGAGACGGAATAACATCAGTTTTGGTTTCAATCAGAATGTTACCAAAAACGTGACTATTAATGCCAATGTTGACTACGTGAATGAAAACGTAGACAACCGTCTCATTCTGGATACAGGTCAGGGAGCTCCCACCAATACAATCCTGTATGTTAACAGCAATATGCCTACAAGCGCACTCTCTCCAGGTTATGACGAAAACTATCGCGAATGGGTCTTGGGTACAGACAGAAACGCAACCAACCCTTATTTTGCGTTGAATCGTGTAAAGAACAACAGCCAGAAAGACCGGTTTATTTCAACACTTTCAGCCCGCTGGAATCTTCTTGACTGGTTATTTATTCAAGGTCGTGTGGGTCAGGATTACTATACCTTTAAGGCCAACCAGACTTTGCCAGACGGAATCGGATTTTTGCCTAACGGACAAATTTCAGAAAAGACTACCTCTTTCACAGAAAGAAACTTTGAAGGTCTGATCGGATTGGATAAAGAACTTTCGGGAGACTTTGCATTGTCTGTCAACCTGGGTGGTAACCTCATGTCTCAGCATCGGTACGCTACAGATGTTGAAGGGTTGGGTTTTGTTATCCCCCAATTCCATACCATCAACAATACTTCGGTAAGAAATGTGACCACCGGCGTTTATGACAAGAAAATCAACTCGCTCTTCGGTACGGCAGAACTTAGTTTCAGAAACTATCTGTTCCTTAACCTGACAGGGAGAAACGATTGGTTTTCAACGCTTAATCCGAAGTCAAACAGCTATTTCTACCCATCCGCCAGCGTAAGCTATGTATTCTCTGACGCTTTCCAGCTACCTTCTGCCATCAGCTTCGGGAAAGTCCGTGTTGCGTATGCTTCTGTGGGAGGTGATACCGATCCGTACATGCTTAACCTGACTTACAACCTGTTACCTTACAGTTTTGCAGGATCACCCTTGGGTACCATTTCGCAAAGTACCATTCCTAATGCCCAACTCCGGCCATTGGCAGTAAATGAGTTTGAAGCGGGATTAGATCTGAGAACGCTGAACAACCGTTTGGGTATGGACTTTTCATTCTACAATAAAGTCTCCAATGACGACATTGCCTACGAGTCTATTTCTTCTACCAGCGGATATTCCAATGCTATTGTCAATGTAGGAAGTATCCGTAACCGTGGAATCGAGTTGCTGCTTACCGGAAAAGCAGTACAAAAAAATAACTTTTCATGGGATGTTACATTCAACGCAGCCTATAATAAAAGTAAAGTGCTCAGGATATCTGAATCGGCTAACGAATTCAGCATGACAACCGGCACCAAGGCAACTATTCGCCATATCGTTGGAGAGGAATATGCCCAGATTGTAGGAAGACAAATCATGAAAAGTGAAGATGGCCAGGATGTGATCAACGATCAGGGTGTTCCCATTGTTACTTCTTACGTAGTACCATTCGGATCAGGAGTCCACAGATGGACTACCGGGCTTACTAATAATATCCGGTACAAGGGATTGACTCTTTCTGCACAGATAGATGGTAAATTCGGAGGTCATGTATATTCAGAAACGAATTACAGTCTGGAACACCGTGGCATGAGCCAACAGTCTTTACTCGGTAGAGAAGGCGGGATCGTATTGCCTGGCGTAACCCAAAGTGGGGAAGCAAATACAGTACACATCTCCGAAGAAAGAGTAAACAACAGGGCTATTATCATAGCTCGTCGTGAGGCACTGGACGACTATTTATATGATACCAGCTTTATCCGCTTCCGTTATGCCTCACTCACCTACAATCTTCCAAAAGCAATTTATGAGCAGTTGGGATTTGTTAAAGGTGCAAGCATCTCATTTATCGGGCGGAACCTGGGATTATTACTAAGCCGTACACCCGGCCTTGATCCTGAATCACAACTATTCACAGATAATAAGCAGGGAATCGAAAAAACCACGCTACCCACTGTGAGAAGCTGGGGATTCAATGTTAATCTGAAATTCTAATTAAAAACCATTGGAATCCATATGAAACCATATATCAAAATTGCCACAATATTTCTGGCAGTTGCAGGGCTCTCTGCCTGTGATAGTGAGTTTGAAAAACTCAACAAAAACCCTGTGACGGCCACTCCTGAGCAATTCAGAGCGGAATATCTGTTCTCAACAGCGCAGCTACGTACATTTACAGGTGATGAAACAAGCTCCCTTTATTACGGATCTACCATTTCACAGCATTTTGCGTCATTAAGTGACAGGGGAATATTTGACTTTTTCGGTGATAAATACATTTATCATGAAAGTGCCAATGACAACCTGTGGAATAACATCTTTGATGGTTCTACCGGACCTTCCAAACTTATGGAAGATATCTCGTATATGACCAGTGGAAAGGCGGAATACCACAACCTGATCCAGATGAACAGAATCTGGAAAACCATTGTATTCTCTCGTTTGACGGATCTTTATGGTGATATTCCCTACTCAGAAGCCGGTAAGGGTTATTACGAGCAGATTTTCAAACCGAAATATGATACCCAGAAGGATATCTATTACCATATGTTGAGCGAACTGGAAGATGCGACAGCCAAACTCGATCCGCAGCAAAACAACTTTGCATCTGCAGATATTGCTTACAAAGGTGATATTCAAAAATGGAAAAAGCTGGGATATTCCATGATGTTGCGCCTGGGCATGAGAATGTCGAAGGTGGAACCCGCCACAGCAGAGGCATGGGTTAAAAAAGCCTTTGCTGGAGGAACACTGGCCAGTAACGCTGACAATTTGATGATTCGCGGTGCAGATGCCACCGGTGCCAATATCAATCTGGTGAACGGACAAAGTCAGATGTTCAGGGTTAATTATGTGCCAGGAAAAATTTCCGCCTCACTCTTTAATTTCCTGAAAAACGCAGGAGATCCGCGGCTAAAGTATATTCCGGCTTTATATCCTGACTGGAGAAATAATAACTCTAAAGTGACAGACCCGGCATTGCAGAAAGGTCTTCCGAATGGGCTTGACAGGATCTCGATGGAAGATCATCCTAGTTTTGACCCTTCGAAAAACGAACACCAGTACTCTGGAATCAACCGGGATCTCTTCGCTAAATTTGATGCACCAAGGTTGTTCCTGACCTTTGCCGAATCGCAACTTTTACTATCAGAAGCTGTGGTAAGAGGGTGGATCAGTGCTGATGCGAAAAGTCTTTATGAAAGTGCTGTGTCAGGGGCTATGAAACTTTACACAGAATTTGATGCCTCAGCCACTATTTCCGATGGAGAAATCAGCAGTTATCTGGCAGCAAATCCTTTTGTGGGTACAGGTGATGCTGAAAAGGCAATTGAGCAGATCAACACGCAATATTGGGTTGCTACATTCCTCAATGGCCATGAAACTTTTGCCAACCTGAGAAGATCCGGTTATCCAAAACTTACACCCGTCCAGTTTGCTGACAGTGATTCTTTCGGGAAATTTCCTTCAAGACTTCGCTATCCGCAAAGTGAGATGGTTTATAACAAAGAAAATTATGAGGCAGCAGTGGCTCGTCAGGGTGCTGATGACTTCTCCACACCAATTTGGTGGTACAAGCCATAGTTATTTCCCTATTTTACTTTTAAAGGGAATGAACTTATAAACCCCCAAGCAGCTGATTTAAACAATCAGCTGCTTTTTTTTGTGCCCATTACAGGCAAATGCATTATTTTCAATACATTTGCGAAAACATCAGATGATACGATGAATAATACTCGTCTAAGAAGATCCAGCCTCCCTGAAGAAATGGCTGGGACACTGCAAACCCAGTTGTCAGAGGGCAAGTGGTTACCGAAAGAACGGCTCCCTACGGAACCTGAGCTGATGAAAATGTTCGGGGTAAGTCGCTCTACCGTACGCGAAGCAATCAGAATATTATCACATTCAGGGTGGGTGAGAGTGCAACAAGGACAGGGTACATTTGTTGAATCTGTATTGCCTGATACCACTCCTTTTAGCAACCATCTTAAAAATGCAGCTGAAGAACATCTGGATGAAGTGAGAATGCTCCTTGAGAGAAAAGTAGTAGAAAAAGCCTGTATCAACCGAAGTGACAAGGATCTTGAATCAATGTCATGGTATTTGTCAGAACGGAAAAAATTCTCTGAGACAGGCAATGTCCGGGAGTGCATTGATATGGACATCGCATTTCACACCAGTATTGCCAAGGCATCAGGAAACCCGATCCTTGCGGATTTGTACTATGCATTTGCAGTACGTTTAAAAGAGCATTTTATTCAGTTTTTCATCACTTCTGAAGATTTCTCCATTTCCCAGGTATTGCATGAAGAACTGCTGGAAAGTATCCGTGTTCAAAATACCAGTGAGGCCATCCGGCTCATTGATCTGATTGCACATCAATAACCAGATTTCAAGCGCAGTAATTTTTACTTAATCAATGAAAGCAACATTAACATCAGACACCGCCTCCGGTCAAGCGGTACAACAGACAGTATATCCTGTATTATTTGCTGTCAGTTTTTCTCACTTACTCAACGATACTTTGCAGGCAGTAGTACCCGCAATCTACCCTGTGCTGAAAGAGTCTTTCCATCTTAATTTTAAGCAGATTGGCCTGATCACCCTGATCATGCAGTTGACAGCTTCGGTCTTACAACCTGTTGTGGGTGCGCTGCTTGACAAAAATCCAAAACCCTACTCACTGGCATTTGGAATGGGCAGTACGATGATCGGTATCATTTTACTGGCTTTCGCAAACAGCTTTCCACTGGTCTTATTGAGTGTGGCGCTGATGGGCCTCGGTTCAGCAGTTTTTCATCCTGAGGCGTCCCGAATGGCCTATTCAGCTGCAGGACCCAAGCGCGGTATGGCACAATCACTTTTTCAGGTAGGTGGAAATGCAGGTAGTGCGATAGGACCATTGTTAGCTGCAATAATAGTAGTTAAATTCGGACAGCCATCCATTATTTGGTTTACAGTATTAGCCCTTTTGGCCATTTTGATCCTCTCGAAGTTGGGATCATGGTACAAGAAAAACCGACTTGTTAAAGGTAACGGAGGTAAAGCTGAAGCTAATCCATACTTTACTCCACGTCAGATCAATATATCACTGGGTATTTTACTTGTACTGATATTCTCCAAATTTGTATACAATGCCGCTTTGGGTAGTTATTATACTTTCTACCTGATTGACAAATTCGGTCTGAGTGTAAAAGAATCACAACTCTACCTGTTCCTTTATCTGGCATCGGTTGCCGCAGGCACCTACGCAGGTGGGCCGATCGGAGATAAATATGGGCGTCGTTTTGTGATCTGGTTTTCCATTCTGGGATGTACGCCATTTACCTTATTACTGCCTCATGTCGACCTGTTCTGGACAGCCACCCTCAGTGTCATCATTGGCCTGATTATGTCTTCTGCATTTTCAGCCATGCTGGTATATGCTCAGGAATTGCTACCTGGAAAAGTAGGAACTATCGCCGGGTTGTTCTTTGGACTTGCCTTCGGCATAGGGGGCATTGCATCAGCTGCGTTAGGTGCACTTGCAGATACTACCAGTCTGTATTTCCTATTCTTAATCACCTCATTTTTACCACTTCTGGGGATTTTTACAGCCTTTCTGCCCAAGCCTGCCAAAATCCAAATTTAAATCCTACGAGTTAATGTGTTTATGCCGGTAATCTGCCCAGTTACCGGCATTTTCTTGCAACATACTGAAAATAATATTTTTCCATATTTCTATTATTCATTCAAAAAATAGACTAAATTAGTAGCACTATTTGTATTTAAAGTTTAATGTAAATAACAAATACCAAGTCGCCAAACCCATTCCTTTATAATACAGGAAGCAAATCACCACCCCGAACAATAGTCGTTTTCATGAAGATCATCCCTTCATGAAAACATAAATGAAAGTTTTCAACAATCCGTTTATTCAGATGCTTGAAACCTGCTATCCATAACGATCTTCCTGCACTTCTATCTGTATCAGTTTACTTTATATAAATAATCTAAATCACTGTTTGCCTATGAGTCAAAGCCAGTTTCGTTTCTGTGAGTTTTGTTAGGATACATCTATAAACACCAACTTCATTATGAAAAATCACTACTTGCCCGACTGGAAACTATCGCTATTCCTGATAGTGTGCTGGGGGTTTCACTATTCTGACGGATTGGCTGGCGCAGCAAGCAAAACCGTCGCGATGAAGATAAGTACGGAGACAGATAAGACCCTGAGAGGAAGGGTGACTGATGGAAATACGCAATCAGCGTTACCAGGCGTGAATGTGGTTGTAAAAGGAACCACCCGTGGTACCACTACTTCTGAAACAGGAGAGTTTCAGCTGAATGTGGATGACAATGATCAGCTGTTGGTTTTCAGTTTTGTAGGATATGAATCAAAAGAATTTCCGATTGGAAACCGGACCGATTTTCAGATTACACTGGAAGCGGACATGAAGAGCTTGGATGAAATGGTGGTCATCGGGTACGGTACAGTACGGAAAAGTGACCTTACAGGCTCCGTAAGTGCCATTAAAGGAGATAAATTACTGGATAGGCAGGCTGCCAATATAGCGCAGGCCATGCAGGGCCGATTACCAGGAGTAGATGTGGGTGTTATGTCCTCTGCGCCGGGATATCAACCAAGGATACGTATCCGTGGAGTGGGTTCTATCAATTCTAGCCTGGATCCGTTGTATGTCGTGGATGGAATCATCGGGGTTAGTAATGCCAATCTGCTAAACCCTAATGATATAGAATCCCTGGAAGTACTGAAAGACGCTTCGGCTACCGCTATCTATGGAGCCAGAGGGGCAAACGGTGTAATCATCATTAGTACCAAAAGAGGGAAATCCGGCAAAACACAGGTAAGCTATGACACATGGGGATCCTACATCACACCAGCAAAATATCTGGGGACACTTTCAGCTGATGAATATATGGAACTGTATAACCGTGGATTTGATAATGCTGAAAAATACGATCCGCAAGGATTTGCCGATGGTAAATATGTACGAAACAACCCCCTTGATTTTCCCAATCTTTTCGATAGTAATGGCCGTCCGCGCTACAATACCGATTGGGAAAGGGAAATTTACAAACCAAGTTTCGGGCAAAATCATGAACTGGCCATTCGTGGAGGTAGTGAAAACACCACCTTTAGTGTGGCTTTGGGATTCACTGATCAGAACGGGTTGATGCGAAATTCCAGTTTTCAGCGATATTCAGCCAAATTCACATTGGATAACACGGTAAATCGTTGGTTGAAAGTCGGCGGTAGTGCATTTATTACCAAAACCAATCAACGGGAAGTGGATAACTCATCGGGTGGGCTGAATGTACCCAGAATGGTCATGGAAGGCCTGCCTATCCTGCCCATTAAATATCCTGATGGTTCATGGGCACGAAACAAAGACTGGCCTGGCATGGAAGGTGGTGAAAACCCGGTCCGTTTAACGGAAGAAAGGGATTCGTATAATCCTAAAACACAGATACTTGGGCAATTTTATTCAAATATTAAGTTTACACCTGACCTCACACTCCGAACTAACTTTGGCTATGAATTAAGATTCGACAAATCCAATTTTTATTCCGGACGTGACCTGAATGCCCTTTCGGCAGATCAGAAAGGTTCAGCTAGTGTATCCGCACATCATGAGGTATTCTGGCAATTTGAAAACTACCTTGATTACAATAAATCGTTCGGAAATCATCATTTTACCGCACTGGCAGGACTTTCCTGGCAAAAAAGAAGCTGGGAAAACTTTGGGGCCTCCTCCCAGGGATTTATCGATGACTTCTGGGGATGGCATAACCTCGGTGTGGGTACCACACTTCAGAAACCTTCCTCAAGCGATCAGGAATGGTCCCTCAATTCTTATTTTGCCCGTCTGAATTATAATTTTAATGAAAGATTCCTGTTGACATTTACCGGACGGTACGACGGATCATCGAAATTCGGGATTAATAACAAATATTCATTTTTTCCCTCAGCCGCTGCCGCATGGAACCTTATCAATGAGGATTTTATGCAAAACAGTCAGTTATTCACCAATTTTAAACTTCGCGCCAGCATCGGCCGTACCGGCAATCAGGAAATCGGACAATATGCGTCTCAGCAATTCCTTTCAACAGGTGATGTATTATTGGGCGGTCAACGACAAACCGGTATCTGGAGAGGATCATTTGGAAACCCTGATCTTCGCTGGGAATACACTGACCAATTGGATATTGGGGTAGACATTGGCATTCTGAATAACCGGATTGATCTGGTGTTGGACTGGTATAGAAAGGTCACCAAAGACCTGTTGTTAAATGCCCCGATCCCCTGGTCAACAGGGCTTGGGTCGGTCACGCAAAATATTGGGTCCGTCGAAAATAAAGGATTGGAAATTGCGATCAATACCAGAAATATCGTAGCAGACAGATTTTCATGGAGTACCAATCTTGCCTGGTCGGCAAACAGAAACAAAGTACTGAAACTGGGTGTCAACAATGATGATATTTTTCCGGGGCCATGGTTTTTAGGACAAACCAATATTCTGAGGGTTGGGGAGCCTATTGGCACATTCTGGGGTCGCAGAAGACTGGGCACATTCAGCACTGAAGAAGAAGGACTGGCTGCACAATTCAATCGCCTGCCAGGGGATCTGAAGTGGGAAGACATTAATAATGACGGGAAAATAGACGGTGCCGATGAAACAATCATTGGGCGGGCTTACCCGAAATGGTCTCTGAACGTAGGTAATTCATTCCAGATGGGAAAATTTGACCTGTCGTTTGATATCAGGTTTGTCATGGGTGTCAATACAGTCAATGCCACCAAACACTCAGTAGAAGATCGCTCGGGTATTGCCAGTGGGTCGCGTACATTGCTTGATGCCTGGACACCACAGAATCAGAATTCTCACATTGCAGAAATCAGGAACTACAATGCAGGTTATGATACAGCAATGGACGACTGGTGGGTAGAAGACGGATCGTTTATCCGGGGACAAAACTTCATGTTGGGATACACATTACCCAATAAGATCGGGAAAGCGCAGTTTGAACGTCTCAGGGTTTATTTCAGTGCGCAAAATTTCTTCCTGATCTCGGGTTATTCCGGTTATGACCCGGAGGCACTCACCGGATTCGGTAATCAACTGACTCAGAATATGGAATTCTTTCAGTTTCCAAGACCACGTACATACAACCTGGGCTTAAATCTTACCTTCTAATCCAACATGCTATGAAAAAGATACCATTATTTATATCGATAGTAGCCGTACTGACTGTCACTTCCTGTGAGGATTTTTTGAAAGAAAACCCCACGGGAAACCTTACGACTTCTTCCCCGGTTTCTAGTCCAGAAATTGCCAGAGCTTTTACTGACGGTGCCTATTCCAATATCACAACCTGGAACAATGGTGGTGGTGGCTGGGGTGGCAACAATGCCTCGTTGCTTGAGTTTATGACCGGCAAATCAGATGGGAATTCACAGTCAGAAGCCTTTAAATTTTATAATCTGGAATATGATGCACGCGCCTTCTATATTGACAACTGGTGGTCTGGACTATATTCAGGAATTGCCCGTGCTAATCTGGCTATGCAGAAAGTGGGTGAAATAACAACCCTGCCCGAAGGGGACCGTAATAATATGATTGCAGAGGCCCGCGCATTGCGTGCGCTGTATTATTTTCAACTGGTACGAATGTTCGGAGATGTTCCCAAAATCACTGAACTGGTTACTGAATTATCCCAGGTACAGACGGCCAAATCACCGGTTAAGGAAATATATGATGAAATCATTATTCCTGACCTGCTCGAAGCAGAAAAAGCTGATCTACCCTGGCGACAAACCTCTGGTCGTCTTTCTAAAGGAGCAATCAAGGCCATACTGGCAGATGTTTATCTGACCTATGCCGGATATCCGGTAAGGGGCGGAGACCAATATTATGCTGAATCAGCTAAACGTACCAAAGAGATTATTGACAGCGGACAGTACAGTCTTTTTGATGAGTATACTGATATGATCAATCCGGCCAACCGTAATATGAAGGAATTTATATTGCAGGTACAGCATGAAAAGGATATCAGGCACAACGGCATGACCCCTGTAACTTTACCTACACTGAGAGGCATTGCGAGTTATTCTGATGAATATGGTGGCCTGACCCCCCGCAAGGAATTTGTGGAAAGTTTTGAAGAGGGCGATAAGCGTACGGAAGAAAAACAGTTTTTCTATACATTTTATAAAGGCCATCCTTCTGATTATCCTGCCGGGGACCCACGTCGTGAAAGACTCGATCTGGGTGGGTATTATATTTATAAATGGTTTGATAAAACAGCCATTGACAGCGATGCGAAGGCCAATCTCAATTTTACTATCTACCGCTATGCCGACGTACTCCTGATGTATGCCGAAGCAGCAAACCGGGCAGAAGGTTCCCCCAATAGTCTTGCCCGTGAAAGTCTCAACCTGGTTAGGTCAAGAGCAGAATTAGCTGCGGTTACTACCACCAGCATGGACGATTTTGAAAAAGCTGTGTGGGCAGAACGGTACTTTGAATTATGTTTTGAAGGAAAAATGTGGTTTGACATGATACGAACCCGAAAAGTCAGAAACGATGTAACCAAACAATGGGACGAGTTTGTGGGTCATACAACCATTTATTCAAAAACATTAGCCGCCAGGAATCTGTTACTGCCTATTCCAAAGCGGGAAATAGATAATAATCGAAACTTGCAACAGAATGAAGGTTTTAATTAACTAAATCATGGGAAGCTACACGGGATTGACAGATCGGTATAGCTTCCCTATTTCTTATAGCATGAAAAGAGCACATTATCAGGTGATTATCCTACAGATAAGCCAGCTAAGAAATCATTTTTGCAGGCTAAATGATCCATTAAATGTCGAAGAAAATATTACACTTATCTGAATTGTTCAATAACATGTTCTAATTGATGAACCGGCACGACTCCCGAATGCCTCCACAGCATTTTACCTTCTTTAAAAACCATCAATGTCGGCACACCCTGTATCTGATATTGGGCCGCTATTGCAGGATTTTTGTCTACATCTATTTTAATAATTGAAGCAGTATCTCCAACCTTTTGTTTTAGTTCTTCCAGCATAGGTCCCATGGTTTTGCATGGTCCGCACCATGTGGCGAAAAAATCTATCAGGACCGGCCTCTCACTATTAATCAATTCTGAAAATGTGCTCATAGTATTGTTGATTATTACAGATTATGTCACTTGTTTGCGCCTGATAAGCATGCTACTGCGATTCAGGAAATACAGTTATATTGAATAGTAAACAACTGACATTACAATAAAAATGTTTACAAATTACCTTTAAATCAGGAATTGATAGTAAAATCCATTCTAAACACTGTCCCAGTGCCGTTGATTCCTGACCCAAAATGATATTGTGCATAAAGTTGTTCGGCCTGCATTTTTATCAATTGAAAGCCAAATGTTCCAGATGATTGAAGTTGTTCTGTCCTGACCCCTTCACCATTATCTCCTACTGCCATATAAAACCTATTACTGATACGATAACAATTAATATCCAAAACCGGATAGGGATGATCAGGGAAAGCATGCTTGCAGGCATTGGTTATCAGCTCATTCAGGATCAGCGCCAGGGGCAAGGCATATTCCGGAGTGACAGTCAGGTCATCGATCTTAATATTTTTAGTGATCTGTGAATACCCGCAGGCTGCCAGAATCTGGTTGGTGAGCTCAGTCAGGTATGATTTAAGATTGACCTCCGGACCCAAACGTTCATCATATAATTTCCGTTGGAGCAGTGCAATTGCCTGTACCCGTAATTCACTGTCGTGCATAGCACTTCGTGCTACTGGGTCTGTCAGATTACGTGACTGAAGTTGTAGCAATGCACTGACTGCCTGTAAATTATTCTTGATTCGATGATTTTGTTCCTTTAACAGCTGTCCGTTCAGCAGACTGGTACGCTGATTCTTCCGGTAAAGGGCAAAAAAGAAAATACCTGCTATTACAGCCATGATAGTCACAGCAATAAAAAAGAGCAACAGCTTTTTCTGAAGGGCAAGATTATGCTTCTGTAAATTGAGTAGCTGACTATTATGTTCAAAGATCGCCTTTTGTTCCTTCAACTCATGTTCCTGTTGCAACCAGTAAAGGATATTCTCCTTATCTGAGGCGGCCTGCGTCAATCTGATCTTTTGCAGATGCTCCAGATAAACAATTGTACTGTCAGGCTTAGCTATTTTCTTGAAATAAGATACATAGGCATTGTAAAGTGATATCAAGACAGGAACTTCATTGATTTGGGTTTGGCGAATGACTTCCGAAGCAGCCTGCAAATGTTTGTAAGCTTCATCCATATCTCCCAGATTCATGTGAGCCATGCCCGATGTTATATGAATATTCGCTTTGACACCATATTGCTTTTCTTCATCCAGGATTCTCAATGCATTTGTCAAATAATCAAAACAACGTTTGTCCCCATTTTTATAAAACAGACGCCCAAGCATAAATTTCATTGCAGCAATTGCCTGTTGGTTATTTTCAGCCTCCACTATACGTTCAAGCTTCCGGTAATAATAATGTGCGCTATCATAGCTTATCGCATTTTTTATGGGGTCTTCTTCCCATAAATTCTCGTGCGTTTGTCCCATGGCATTATACCCTGTTTGTTTCATCTGGGAAGAAGTCGTTTTCTGGCTAAGCACTAAGGCTTTTACAGCATATTGCGAAGCAATAGAATGATGGCCCTGGCTATGTTCATTTTCACAAAGTCTGACATATAAACGTACGATATTTAAAGTATCCCGAAGCACATCCTGAATCTGCAAAGAATGGAGAAAATAACGTTGGGAACTGGTATATTGTCCAGCAAAACCAAACGCTTTACCATATAAATAATAGGCCTCGGCAAGCATAGATGAATCTTGGTCTGACAGCGCCTTCTCCAGTATGGACCGGGCAAAATCCATTCGTTCCGTTACCGTTTTGGTAGATTCTCCCGGGCCTGCTATTCCCACCTGTCCATATATCAGGCAAAGAATAAAAATAACGTATCCGAACCTGTGGCACTCACCTGCAATTAATTTCATATTTAGGCTTACAGTGTCAAAGAAAAAAGATAACAGACCAATTTAGCTGTTTTTAGAGGATTTCGTTTTGAGTATATTCAATGAATCCATCAATACTTTACGACCCCTATCCGTAATTTCGATATCCTCCACAAGATGATTCAGCGATAGGGTTTTTTTATACAATTTGCGTATGTGCTTTTTGTTAACAATCAACCCAGGTGACAAAACAAGCAAATCCGGATGATTAAAGTAATGGGCGATCTCACTTAAATTTGTACCAATTATATAAGGTTTTTTTTCGTTTGTTTTAAAAATTGAAACACTGTGTCGGTTGGACTTCACAAAAAGCAGTTCGTCGTAAGTGATTCTTTCATGAACACCGTTATTCCTGATATAAAAACTATCGTGTATTGCCTCTTGTGATTGCTCTGTAAACCGCTCATATGCCAGTATAATTTGGATCAGCAGTTCCTCCTTCCGGTAGGGTTTTAACAGGTAAGCATAGGGCTTAGAATTCCCCGCCATGCGCATCACCTCCGCTTCAGCGTGCCCTGTCAGAAAAATAAATGGAATATTCTTGAAATCAGGTAATAATTGCGCTAGTTCCAGACCATCTTTCCTGCCACTCTCGAGGGTAACATCCAGAATGGCAATATCCGGAGGGTTGTTTTGTATGGCAGTTAATGCATCAAGCGGATTCCGGGCAATATTGGTGACGCAATGACCGGCATCTTCAAGATCATCCTTCAGCTGATAGGCAATCATCAGATCATCTTCTACAATAAGTATTTTCATATTTACAGACAAAGGTTCATAGATCGGTAATGAGGAAAAAAGTACGCTGGAAAACAACCAACATTTTTGTACTCAAAATTTATTCATTACCAAAGAGTTGTGTAGTAAAAATATTAATTTAAGTCGGTTCAACCAATTATTGTATAAGAGAAAATTAAATATGTCGGAAGGATTAGCCCGAATGTCAAAAAAGTATCTGTATTTGTCAGAAAGCAATTGACAACCCATAATAATCAATCTATTTTAGAACAAAATCTATTCCATTTAAACCCAAAAATATTCTCTTACCTGATGACATTTTCTTACTTAACAGACCTTTCTTCATTTGATCGCGTTACCCCAACCTGGTCAGATAACAATTCATTCCAGCTGGGAGACCACACCTGGTAATATGCTTAGAGATTCCATACCATTAAAGTAAAGAGGCTGGTATTTAAATTTTATCGGCCTCTTTTGTCTGAGTCTTCTAAGATGATGAAGAGGGTTAATTATCAAATTTTTGACCCACTATATATATTATAATGTACATTTCCTGGCGGTTACACTCATGGCACCAGCTACTAGTTTTACGAGTAGCTGGTGCCAATTTTAATAGGAAGTTTAACTTTATCGTTAGAAAACAATAATCTTCCTTCACTATTTGTCGCCAGTTATCAATCCTTTGACAGGCTATTTTACAATGCGACCCAAGATCATTATGTCTGTCCAGGTAGTTAGGAAATGAGTTACATTGATGATAGTTGCAGAAAAACAGCAACAGGATTTTTGCAAACAGGATAGCTTTATAAAACTATTAATTGCAGTAGTTGTCCTTTAAAGGGAGTAGGCCATACATCCGGAAGGAGAAAGAACTGTTCAGATTAATGTGATTCAGGACAGGTAGAAGCAATGGGCTGATGAATAGAACCCATCTTTCCTCATCATTTTTTCTAAATTTATTAATTCCAATAAGGTAAAAAGCCAGGTAATTTAACCAATCCAGCTATTTATAGTAGTATCAAACCTGTTGAATACCGACCTAAAGCTGTTTAGCCATGCTGCAACTCAAGGAGAATTGCCTGTTTTTTCATGAAAGACGGATAATAACGCCCGCTTTTCAGCAAGAGCGTTATGTACCAGCTAAGCCAGCATCTCTAAAATGGTTTCTTACCAAATATTTTCTTCACTAATTCTTTGGCTAAAACCTTAAAACTAAAATTATGACTGACGGCATATCGCGAATTCCCGGTATTAATGGTTTCAATCGATTTTCCGTTATCCGTATGCTGGACTATTTCTCCATTCACAATATTGGTAATCTGTCTTAAATTCAGGTCGTTTGAAAACATATCTGAAGTGCGTGGTGAATAATAGGTACAACCTTCAAAATAATAATGACTTACCTGTGACCAACGGGTAACATTGTCACCTTTAATAGGCATCCCACCGTGTACCAGATTGGACGACCAGATTAAAACATCGCCTTTCTGCATATGAATTTCCTGTCTTAGATATTCTTTAGCCTCCATAAATTCTTCCATGAAGTCTTCATATTTATGATATTCAGCGTAATTCCTTTCAGCTTCAATTCCAATATCAAAATAGTTAAACTCCTCCTGTACATGCGAACGTGGGTAATAAAACAACGGACCATTTTCAGCATTGGTTTCCTGTAGGGCTACCCACACACCGCACATATATCGAGCTGGGATACTACTGAAATGGATACTGTCAGAATGGGCACGTTGCTGTGTGCCAAATTTAAAATTCAGTGTCTGAAAAGGAATCGGCTCCCGCTCATAGAGCATTCTCAAAACGGACAACACTTCTGGGGAGCAAGCTATTTCACGAACTGAACTATACTTTTTCCATAAATCTTGCATGCGTGCCGGTTCTTGCCCTACTTTTTCAGGATATTCACCCTGTATTTCCTCAAGCGTACGGTCAATTAATTCGTGACTGACTAATTGCGGCACTAAAATAAACCCTTCCTGATTGAAGTGCGTGGCCAAATCCTTCTGCTGGATGGTGAGGGGCTTTTCTTTCAATAGTGTTTTAAAGAAGGGAGATTCAACCCATGGCAGATTCACCCTGAGTGCAATGTCTGTGTTTTTCATAAATACGGGTACAGAGGTTAATTAACTGTTGGTTTACTTTCTTACTTATCTTATAAATTTAATGGTTATTTATTTGATATACAGTATCATGGTCAACACATATGTCGATTTGATCCATAATTTCATCTGAATGGGGTGTATCAAATTTTCGGGCAAATAACTTCGCTGATTGCATAAGAGAAGGGATCTCATCGAGTGAAATGGGCGAGGGGTAGGCTCCTTCTGGCCTGTCCCACTGCATGTATGTCAGACGTTCGTTATAAATTTTACCTCTTTCAGCTTCTGTCGCGTTCAATAATACTGTATGAAAAAAGGCTTCTTCTGGGACATAGGTGCTACGGAAAAACTTAACGTAATCTGGGTTCATCCTGGCAAAATCGATAATATATCTGGCAGCTTTTGGTTTTAACTGAATCCAATTCGTCCCAAAATACAACTGGTGCCCCAATGGCATCTGACGTGGTAACGGCAACCGGCCACTCATACGTAACAGCGTATTAAAGATTTTCTTTCGGGAATTATCCGGGTTTGGGTGCGGATAAATAATGGAATGGTGACGCTTGACTTTTAAATAATATTGCTGAACCCGTTCAAGTATATGCGGTGTATCTTCAGTAATTACTGAATGATCAAGAATGGAATAGTCTACATGTTTGGTCAGCCATTGGTTGATAAATTTATTAGAAACTATTGGATAATCTTGTCCACTAATAGTTATTATGAAATCTGGTTCTGGTGTATGTTGAAGGATCGTCTGAAAGCTGGATAAGTATGCTTCAGAAAGTGAGAAGTCTCCCCAGAAAATGGATTTCCTATTCTGTATCCAAATAATCTGATCTGCTGGAATTGACTTTACAGCAGATTTAAACAGGTTGATATCATTCTTTCGGTCAACATAAATATAAAATATATTATTCTGTGATGACAGTCTCTTCAGAAGACGCGCTAATTGAGACGGATTTTTGTGTACAAATATGAGATAAGCTAGTTGTAGAGGTTTGGTCATAGTAATCAGCCTGTTAGGAGTTTGCTGTCTGAAAATATATAATTCCTAAAAGTTTTGTTAATTAATTTTATACTGTTTTTTCTACACAAAATTAATTTGTTCGATTATTGTCGACCGTATGAATTCTCCCGGTAATGTTTTAATATCACTATTTGATATGCCATCTTTGCCATCAGTTCCGAATGAACTTTGTATCTGTTAATTATCTTATCATGATTCCTGGTGTACGACCCGCGCTGCTGTTTGTTTTCTTATTATCATTGGTTCAGGATTCTTTTGCCCAGAAAAATGTACCTGCCTACCGTCTGATTCATAATAATGACGGTACTGACGCACTGAGTAATATCTGGTTTGATTTAGATAAACCCCTGACTAAAACAGATATAGACAATTACGTAGATATGGTAGCCGGTACGCAGGTAACCACTTTTATGATGTGTACGGGCAGTGATTTTGTTTATTATGATTCGGAATATGCACGTACTTTTTGTGATGATCTTAACGGCACTATTACCTGTAACAGTGATCCCGAAACGCTGAAAAGTTGGAAACGTTATGATACTAATATTAAAAGACTGAGGGAGGAAGGAACAGATGTAATAGCGGCATCGTTAACACGTGCAAAGGAAAAAGGCATGGAAACCTTTATCACTTTCCGGATGAATGACTTGCATTTTGCTGATACAACAAAATTTTGTGCGCTGGTATATCCTGATTTCTGGATTAATAATCCTCAATACTGGCTCGGTGACGCCTCTCAGGGGTACCATAGCATCAATGCACTCGATTTCTCGCATCAGGAAGTGAGAGAATATAAGAAAAAGCTGATTACTGAACAACTTGGGAAATATCCGATGATCGACGGTTTCGATCTGGATTTTATGCGGTTCGCTGTTTTTTTCAAAGGAGATGAAGGAACTGCAAAAGCCCCGCTCATGACGCAGATGATGAGAGATATCAGAGCAAAAGTAGACTCGGTGGGAAAGGTGAGAGGACAGAAAATTCTGTTGTCTGTCAGAGTACCTATTACCGTAGAGGGCTGTATGCAGAAAGGTATTGATATCAGGGAATGGGTACGTGCAGGTCTGGTCGATTTTATTTCAATCGGTGCGCACTGGCCAGGTGAAACAGCGACACCATTAGCGAAATTCAAAAAGGATCTGGGGAACAAGGAAATTCCGGTGTATGGCACCATTGACCACGGTGGCTATACGCCTTATGAAGCCTATTCACATGGAATGTTCCGGGGAATGGCGTCGCATATTCTGGAACAGGGCGATGGCATTCATTTGTTTAACTATTATTTCAGTGATTATAACCGCATCAATAAGGGCAGAATTGTTTTATCAGACAGTGGTACTACCTGTCGTTTCCCTGTGCCTTCTATGTTAAATGAACTTGGAAAAACTGCTTCTCTTGCTGGACGGAATAAAATTTACTGCGCATCTGATGGTGCTACACCTGCTTACAGAGTATTACAGGTGACCGATCTGCCCCTCGGATGCGGTAGGGGGAAACGCAGTGAAGCACGTATTTTTGTAGGCGAGGATATGCAGAAAAGCAAACCAGAAGAAACAATTTTATTTATCAGGACTGACCGAAAAGCTGTATTTAATCTTGAAGTGAACGGCATTCTGGTTAGGCAGCAGCAGCCGCATTACCCTGCCAGGTATGATAGAATAATAGGAATGAATGAGAATGATCAGATGTATGCTTTTATTTTGCCTGCAGATTGCGTGAAAAGTGGGTATAATCAGATCAGTATTATGGCTACTTCCGGTCTGTTTCTCACTACGCGTCTTGAAATTGCCCTGAAATACGGTGATGTGGAAACGCATGGCTATTTTTGAGTATCCAGGAATGTAATGATCCCTCACTTGTTGCCTGGCGGGTATGATCCAGACTGGCAACGGGTTATTTAAAAGTGGATAAATTAATTGCCGCAGAAAAAGTTGACGATCATGTCTTGATTTATATTCTAAAGAATAAACGAACAAAGACATGATCGTATAGTATTGAAGTTATTTCAGGAAGTTGATCACTGAGGTAATTGTCTCTTCAGAATGTGGATCTTCAGAAGAAACAACCTGCTGTGATTTTATGGATGCCTGGTACTGTTTTTTAACTTCCGTATCGTTCAAAGGTTTCCCGTCTCCTTCCACTGGGCCTATTAGCAGTACTGACTGGGGTTTCTGCACGGCTACAAGTTGGGGCAGATCGTAATATTTCATTCCTCCGGCTACAGAACCCATCACGTATTTCGGACGGTATTCCTGATTGGTTACCAATGATTCGAAAGATACCAAGGGTTCCAGGAATATTTTCTTTTCAAAAAGCTGTTGATCTATCATGGATGCCTGAAGTGCATTTGTACCCAAAGTCCCCGTGGCAATCAGAGATAGTTTTTGAGCACCCTTACTTTTTATGAAATCAACCAGCATGCTGATTTCCTGCATTTGCATGCCCGTTAAGCTGTTTTTGGTGAGCACCCCCAGAAACCAGAGATTCAGTGAAACTCCTTCAATAAAGGCATCTCCACCTGGGAGGGAGGCATTGGCCATTTCACCGATTCCATTCAGATCGGGAATAATAACCTCATAGCCTTCCAAGGTTAATCTATCTGCCAGTTTACCTTTTTCTGCGGCTTCCTTTTTGCCTTTCTCGTCCAACAGCACTACCGTACCTTTAGACTGACTCCGAGGCTTCGTCCATAGCATGGGAAGGAATTTGTGATCTGCCGACCGGATCAGATATTTTTCAATATCATAATGATCCCGGTTAATTCTTCCCCCGAAGATTTTTTCAGTCAATGGTTGCGGAGCTTGATAGCCTGATTTGTCCAAAACCTCTTTCTGTAGTGCAGAAAAGGACTGACCACTTTTTGTATTTATATTCTGCCTTGCAAATTTTTGATTAAGGCTGAATAGGTTCTCTCCCTTTATCGAATTGTATACATTGCCGGTCTTGGTGGCATATAGCTCTTCTTCCGTAAAAAGCTGTACTTTTTCATCTTTGGAATCACCAGGCAATTGAAGGTGTTTGCGGAAAAAAGCATAGGCTGCTTCCCGGTTCTTCAAGGTTGACGCATGCCCTGCATCATCTTCGACCATTTGCATGTTTTCAGGTTTACCCATGGCCTTATAGGCCGCTGAAGCCTCTTCAAAAACCTCTCTGGCACCTTCAATACTGAAAATATCGTTAGTAGTAGTGATCATCAGGGCTGGCTTTGGTGCCCTTACTTCCAGCAGGTCACCAAGGTCAAAACCTTTTTCAATACCGTGCATAAATATTTGCTCGGCATCCTGAGGTCCATGGGACCGGAGTAATTTGTCAAATGATGTAATATAACACTCGGGTGCTACTGCCACAATTCGGGGGTCAAAGGCTGCGATGTAAGCACTTTGGGTACCTCCACCTGATCGCCCGGTTATCCCGATACGCTTAGGGTCTATTTCCTTTCTGGTTAAGAGATAATCCACCGCTCTGATGCCATCCCAGATAAAATAATTGGCTGGGGTAAACCCAGAAACAAACATCTGCGTGCCAGGATAGGAGTGTTCGTGGGTTGGACCGAACCGGTTTTTCCCATCTTCTTTAAAATACTGAATTCGTTCTCCCTGTCCGATCGGGTCAAATGCAAATACTGCGAATCCCTTTTTGACATAATTCAGCATCATCGTCTGATAGGCATCGCTTCTGAAGCCATTGGCCGCATGACCGCTGCAAAAAATAATCACCGGAAGGTTGCCCTTTGCCTGTGCAGGTAGAAACAAAGCCGCCGTTACATAAAAACCGGGTACTGACTCAAAATAGAGTTTTTCAACTTTAATACCGTCACGCTCAATTGTTCCTGTAACGACCGGATTAAGCGGTGTTTTTGCAGGAAAAGGTCCTACGATTTCCTGTAATATACTGCTTACTTTCTTCTGACGGGCCGACCAGTCAGCCTGGGTTTTCAGTCCGGAAATCTCCTCCTTTCGCTTCTCAAGCTGAGCAGATGCCTTAGACATCAGCTGTGAATAGATCAGGTTGGGTTCAGCACGGTGATATTTCCAGTAATCCATTACTGATAAATTTTCCTGCGCGGAGACTGAAATCTGAAAAATCATGGTTGCAGACAGGAGTGACAGAAAAGATTTTCTCATAGGTATTCAGGTTGAATTGAAGGAAGTAACTACCCGGAAACGGTTTCCGGGTAGATGTTATCTAAATCGGTTAATAACCAGGATTCTGTTCAAGCAATGGATTTTTTTCAATTTCTGATTGAGGAATTGGAACCAGGTACATTCGCTCATTAAAAGACCTTTCCTGAAACACTTCTACTTTATAAGTTTTTTTCCCTGTGGCGGGTTCTCTCATAATCGTCATCTTTTTTGCATCCTGCGTTTCCGTCTGATGCGCTATTTTCCAACGACGTACATCAAAATACCGGTGTTCTTCAAAAGCCAGTTCAATTTGTCTTTCATGCTGGATTTTCTTGAGTAATGTTTCTCCACTGGCTGCAATAGCAGGCATTTTGACACTTTCCCGGGCTCTTATTTTGTTGACATACTCCAGGGCAGTGGCTTCCTCACCTAATTGATACATGGCTTCTGCATAGTTCAATAGGATTTCAGCATAGCGGATGAAAACCCACGGGGTATTTCCAACATTTCGTTCGCCAGGGCGCTGGATCGATTCATCGATGAATTTTCGTATGCTATAGCTTGAAAACGAGGCATTCCAGCCTTCTGCACCTTCACTGGAATCCATTCCGCCCGGTAGAAAGGATTCAATTTCCCGGTTCTGCCAGGGAGCACCGTCATATAGATAGCTGTCATAAAAACGGGGATCACGCATTTCATAGGGTTTCTGATCGTCGTAAGCCGGGTCTTCAGATGGTAACAATCCATTGGTACGTTCGTAGGCATCGACAAGATTGTGTAACGGATTTACCTGGCCATATCCTCCGGATCCATTGGGGTAAAAATGTAATTCAATACGGGTTTCTACACTCAGGTTGTTCTTAAACTGCCTCGACCAGATTATTTCATCATTGAAGGGGGTGGTAAAAAGGGTTTTATAGTGGGGGTGCAATTGATAAATACCCAGGTCAATCACATCTTTGGCTGCTTTAGCTGCTTTTTCCCAAGCCGTTCTATCGTTGGACGGATTATTGAGTGGACTGGCCGCATACAGCAGTACTCTCGATTTCAACGCCAGGGCGGCGCCCTTCGTTATGCGCCCGCGATCAATACCGGTATAACCCAGCGGTAACTGATCAGAGGCTTTGTCAAGCTCGCTGATGATAAAATCAAGGCATTCCTGATATGTATTTCTTTTCAGATTGAAATCATCATTAAGATCAAAAACTTCTGTAATCAAGGGAACACCTCCATAGAAGCTGATTAACTTAAAATAGGTCCATGCTCTCAGAAAAGCCACTTCACCACTTAATCGTTGTTTTAGTTCATCGTCGATGGAGGCACCCTCGATTTTCTGGAAGAATATATTGCAATTGGTGATGGTGTTATAGTAGTTGGCCCAATGGTCGAGTGCTGTGTTGTTAACAGCGGAAAGTTCCCCACGATTGATGAGGTGGAAAGTTTCCCGTCCTCTTCTGAAAGCTTCATCAGTCAGTGGCATCATATAGTAATCTACCAGAAAACCATGCCTGATGTTATAGCAGGTGTTGACATAGGCCTCAATCAGGGCCGGGTCATTCCATACATCCGCTTCTGATATTTTATCCAGCGGTTTACGTTCCAGAAAATCACCGTCGCAGCTGCTGAATCCAGTCATCATCATTGCCAGGAGAACCATGCAGGATGTTCCCTTCTTGATGTGCTGTAAGTTTTTTTGAAATATATTTTTCATCTTCTCAGAATGTAATATTGATTCCTAGGTTATAAATTTTTTCCTGTGGATAAAATCCACCTGTTTCGCTGGTGCCTTCCGGGTCAAAGTATTTTAATTTGTCCAGGGTGATCAGGTTAAAACCGTTGGCATAGATTCTCAAATTCTGAATCTTGAGTGTCTCCAGCAGGGATGCAGGAAGATTATAGCTGATTTCAAGGTTCTTCAAACGAATAAAACTGGCATCCCGAAGCCAGAAATTAGATCGGTATCCGTTGATTTCCGCTTCATAAGTAGGTAGAACAGGAAATGTAGCGTTTGGATTTTCGGGAGTATATCTGTTTTCTATCCAATCCTGCAAACTGTTTCCGGCAAGACCTGACTGTAAGAAAATGTACTGCTTGACGGCAGTCTGGCCTTGAAGAAGTGCATTCAAAGAAAAGTTTTTATAGGTTACACCTGCATTGAATCCAAATGATACGCGCGGCACGTTGGTATAATCATCCCGGATGCGATCTTTGGCATCAATTATATTGTCACCATTCACATCTCTGTACTGGAGGTACCCTACCTTGGTTCCGACTGGATGAGGTGAGTTGTCGATTTCCTCCTGCGATCTGTAGATTCCGATGGCATCATAATATAGCGATGTCCCCATTGGATGCCCGGTACGCATCTGCCACACTTGTTGGTTCATGGCTTCGTCAATGTCAATAATTGTATTCCGGGCGTAGGAAATATTGGCACCCAGGTGGTAAGGCAAGCGAGCGGCCCGGTTGTTGTGTGTCACCTGAAGTTCAAAACCTTTATTTTCAACAATTCCTATATTTTCATTTGGGAGATTAAGTCCTGTATAAGCAGGTACCGAAGCGTTTCGGGCAGTGAGAATATTATTACGACGAGTTTTGAATACATCTAATTCTAAACCCAATAATCCTTGCCATAAGCTGGCCTCAAGCCCCAGATTCAACGTTTGGGCTACTTCCCATGTTATATTCGTGTTAGGGGTAATGCCACGATTCAGACTTGTAACCGGATCTGCGAAATAGTGACCGTTTCCAAAGGTATAGGTTGACAGATATTGAAATGCACTCACCTGATCGTTACCCATTTTACCGATTGATCCTCTCAGTTTCAGATTGTCAACCATGCTAAGGTTGTTTTTGACAAAGTCTTCTTCCGAAATTCTCCATCCGGCAGAAACTCCCGGGAAAAAGCCATAGCGATGGTCTTTAGGGAAATTTTGGGAGCCATCATATCGAAAGCTAAAATCAACCATGTATTTATCGCGGAAATTGTAATTGAAACGACCGAATAGGTTTCTCCTGGCAGTTTCAAACGCGGTACCCGAATTGTCTTTATCTGCTGCTCCACCGGCATATAGCTGATCTATGGTGCTGGTCAGGTAGTTTCTGCGGAATGCCCAGAAATCATCACCTTTGCTTTCTGTCTGCTCGACAGCAATGAAAGTATTGATACCATGATCGCCGAAAAGGGCATCATATTTTGCTCTGAAATTTACAGTGGTACGGCTGGAGCCATTATAGGTCTGGGTTAACTGAGGGGAAGTTACTCCGCCTCCTAACCGGGAAGTATACTGATCGTTATCCGGGTTATAATCAAAGACAGTCCATGGCTTCTGGAATAATTTACTATGGGTGAAGCTTCTGTCATAGGCTACAAAACCATCCACTCCTAATCCGTTTACCCAGGGCAACTGAATATCATATTTAAAGGTAGTCTGATAAAGATTGTTTTTTTCCCTGTTATAGCCTGCGGCATCTGTAGCCATAATCAATGGATTTTCTCCCCGTTCAATGCCGGGTGCTATAGAGCCATTGGGGTTATATGCGCGCAGGAAGGGGTAATTTCGCCAGATAGTATGAAATACTGAGCCCGTACCCATCGAAGGCAGGGTTCTGTTCTGATCGCGGGCTGCAAAGTCAAGCCCTATTTTTATACTCTTATTGATCTGTGCATCTACATTTGAACGGATGGAGAAGTTATTGTAATCAATATTGCTGTTTTTCAGGATGTTATCCTGGTTGGCATAGCTTCCAGACAGATAGTATTTGATCGTTTCCGTTCCGCCACGTACCGACAAATTATGCTGGCTTTGTAATGCCACCTTTTTAAAAGCTTCTTTGCTCCAGTTTGTGTTCGGATATTTCACCGGGTCGCTGCCATCACGTAACTTCTGAATTTCCTCGTCTGTAAATCGATCAGGCTGGCCCTGGTGATTATATAATTCGTTCATAAATCCAGCGTATGTTGCTGCATCTGCCATTTTAGCAAGCCTGGTAGGTTGAGAAAATCCCTGATTCATCGTATAGCTAAACGAAGGTTTTCCTGTATTTCCTCTTTTTGTCGTAATGAGGATCACCCCATTCGCTGCCTGAGCGCCGTAAATTGCTGCTGAAGCATCCTTCAATACTGAAATACTTTCTACGTCGTTTGGGTTAATTTGCTCAAAACCTTCGCGTCCCCATACCCCGTCAATTACAATGAGGGGGCTGTTGTTCCCTAAAGTGCTTTGACCACGAATAAGAATGGAAGAACCACTGCCAGGCTGTCCTGAGCGGTTGTTGGCAATGATTCCTGGTAGGCGCCCTGCCAGTGAATTAGAAAGGTTTACTGCGGGGCTTTTTTTCAAATCCTCACCTTTGGTGACGGCTATTGAACCTGTGAGTGTGGCCTTTTTCTGAGTACCATACCCAACCACGACCACTTCCTGCAATGCTTTGTTTTCTACCGGAAGAGTGACATTGAGAAAAGTTTGTGTGCCTACCACAACTTGTTGGCTGATATGCCCCACAAAGGAAAAAACAAGCGTTTGCTGATTACCATCACCAATGACAAGGCTGAAATTACCATCAGACTCCGTAATGGTCCCGGTTTGCGTGCCCATCAAAACAACACTGACTCCAGGCAGGCCTTCACCCGTTTCATCGACTACTTTTCCATTAACTGTTTTTTCCAGATTTTCGATCTGGTGGCCTGGAGGTATGTACTGCTTGGTGGATGAGTTTTGCGCGTTGACTTTGCTGATAATGACGTGGTCACCGTTGATCCTGTAGATTAATGATAAAGGATTCAAAATTGTTTGAAAAACTTCTCCCAACGGTTTTCCTGAAGCTGAAATAGATACCAGTCTTGTAGATTGGACTATTTTGGGGCTATACATGAATTTTATCCCGGCCATCTTTTCCAGTTCTGATAAAACTGTACTGAGTGGCTGGTTTCTCATATTCAGGGTAACCTGCTTTTCAAGAAGGTTTTGTCCGGGTGCTCGGGTGGCATATGACACACCCACAACCAGTAAGAATATACAGGCTTGTGCAATACTGATTTTCATGATTTTCAGTAAAAAGTCATGTTTTTGTAAAAGGTATTTCATAGATTTGATATGCCTTCTAGGCCATTTGTGTTTAACATTTTAATAGGAAAAGTGATGAACAGAATGCAATCCGGCTATTGTTCGTAGCAATAGTCGGAACAGGGCCGGTGATATGAATAGTTTCACCGGTCTTTTGACGTAAAACAGTTTACAACATCATCAATTGCAGCCATTCCCTATAATCAGGATCTGGCCATCCACGACACTATAATCTGCTTGTAATGTTTCGCAAATCAGATCAAGTTTCTGAAAAAAATCTTCATTGGAAAACCTGGCGGTAAGATTGCAATTTTTGAAAAGGTTAGGGTCATAGGAAATAGGAATGCCATAGGCGGTTTCAAGGTTTAGGAATACTTCGGTAATAGGGGTGTTATTAAAATGAAGGTGATTCAGCTTTTCTGGCTCAGCCACAACTACAGGGGCAGGTATAAGCTTTCTGATTATCTTTTCATCAGTTTTGGATATTACTGCCTGCTGATTGGGCACCAGGATGATTTCCTGCTGTTCTTCGGAGACAGTTGTACTGTTTTTCCTGACCGTAACTTTGCCGGAGATCACAGACACAGACACGTTCCTTTCTTTTTCATAGGAGCGGATTATGAAGGAAGTACCCAGTACTTTCGTGACTATATTTTCAGAAAACACATAAAATGGTTTCTCAGAATTGGGTTGAACATTAAATAATGCTTCGCCAATCAACTGTAATGACCTGTCATTTTTATTGAAATCCGGCATAATGCCAATACGACTGAGCGGATTCAATATTATGGAACTACTATCTGGCAGCATGAAGCTTCTGGTGCTATCTGATTCATTGGTAATCCAATGAATCTTGTCGCTACTCTTATACTCCGAAAGGTGAGTATTGTCGGTAGCGATTGGAAGAATTTTCCCTAAACCAATTCCCATAAGTACCACTGCAATAAAGACAGCAGCAATATTTCTGATAGGATATCTTTTTATCGATTTTAAATGGTCCTTATCTCGTTGTTTAAGAATCTGCTGTATGGCGGAATCAATTTCTTCCTGATTTTCTTCTTCTGGGAAATACTGCAAACCAATAATTATTGATCTTGCCTGTTCGATAATTTCCTGCTTTTCAATATTCTCTTTACACCAATTTTCCCAAAAGGAATCATTTTGATTCAGTGATCCCAGTACCCATTTTCTAAAATACAGATCCTGAACAAAATCCTCTAAGGTAAAGTCCTCGTAATGTTTCATGGATACATCCAATTATTTCGAATGAATTTAATGGCCTCATAAACCAGATTTACTGCTGAATGGTAGTTAATGGACATTGTGCGGGCAATCTCATCATAACTTAATTCCTGGTAAAATCGTAAATAAACAGCTTCTCTTTGCCTTTTGGTTAGTGAATCGAGGCTGACATGCAGTTTCTTAAGGTCTTCGTGTTGTATTTCGTTTTTGATCAGGTAAGTCTCTATAGCAAATTGAACCTCAAACTCATAATCTTCTGAAATCGGATCGGCTTCCATGAACCACCTCATCCTGTTTTTTTCACGTAACAGTTTCCTTCTAAGCGATATCAGTAGGTATGATTTTGGAGTTATTACATCGCCAAGGGATTCGCGCGTCCGCCATAATTCAAGAAACAAATCCTGAATACAGTCTTTCACAAATTCTCTGTCCTTCTGAAATCGATTCCCATAATTCAACAGCGATGAATAGTAAAGCTCCATGAGTTCTGTAAAAGCACTTTCATCTCCTTGCTTAAATGACAGCCAAATATGCACAGCATATTCTTCCGGAGAAATATTCCGTTGCTTTGACTTGCTGGCATGTGAGATTTTTGAACTCAACATGAAAAATCAGTTTAACTTTTCATACAGTTTAATGGTCTTCATTAATAGAGAGACGACATATTGAAGAATGTCCTGAAAAAAAATAAAGATTTTTTTATTTTTTTTCAGTGTTATATGCAAACAGGATTTTTTCGGGTAGTAAGAAGTCCTTTGCCAACTGAAATGGATTATCAAGTTTCTAATATTCTGAGTAAGTTCAAAGCGGAGCAATGGACAATGGAGCTTATGAAATAATTCAGAGGCTGGTTAAACGAATAAGATTCGTTTTGGGTGGTGATTGCAGAACATAAATTCAGCCAGTGGCTTTAGCGTCACATGGGGCTATACTCTGAACAGTATAGCCTGAATTAGTTGTTTAATCTGTTTTCTAATGAGCTATATTTCATTTTCTTACGAATTTGTTCTATGAAAAATGAAATATGATTTAATCTTTAACTTAAAGTATACCAGGTAGTGCTGAAAGAGGGACTTGATTTACAAAACATCCCTGATTTCGCCAGTTCTGTCAAAAACACTTTTGGCAAACGGACAAAGCGGTATTATTTTAAGGTTGTTTTCCCGGGCATACTCCACTGCTTTCATGACAAGTTTTTTACCAACTCCCTGGCCATTATAGGCTTCATTGACCTGGGTATGGTCAATGATAAATTTTTGTTCTCCGGCCCAGACATACCCTAGTTTTCCCGCTTGGTTTTCACCATCTGTTGCTTCAAAATAGCCGTTTTTATTATTGTTATTTTGTCTGATTTCCATAGTAATTGATGGTAAGTTAATATTGAAGTGGTAGCCTGTCAGGCACGTAGTTTTCCCGGATACGGTTGAAAATATTGTTTTAAGTAATAAATCAATCCTTCAGCCTGAATGATGATAACATCAATTCCCCCATTCGCCGATATTCCTCTGCTTTACTTTGTTCGTACGTAAAGGTCAGTACATACGACTTAGAGTTATGCAAATAATAGTGTTGTTCGAAACGCAATTTATAAGTACCCTGTTCACCTGTAAATGAAATTTTATGGTATTGGACAGAATCATTTTTAACTGCTTTACTTTCCAGTATCGATGAGTTCTTGATCATACTTTTTATTTGATTTTCAGACAAACTAACATATTGGTTCATGTCTATAGAATTGCCCTTCAGGTCCTGTACAAGCAGATTTAAGTTTTCTTTAAACTTGTCAGCTTCATTTTCTACCGGGGCAAAAAGAATAAAACTGGAGCCCATTGTTCCGCTTGTATCAATTACCCAGTCCTGTGGATGTAAGATACTGTAATTTTCTTTTTCAAATTTCCACCAGTTGATATTCGTGCTTACGATGGTTTTGCTTTTTTTCACAACAGTCTGTTGCGAGAAGCAGAATAATGGAGAAAATATCAAAAGAAGCAATAACAGCTTTTTCATGTGGTGCAGATATAATAGTGGATTAAAATTATTGGTAATACTGACCGAAAGTTGTAAAAAAATGCGGACTCCTGCAAGGAGAGTTGTCCTGAGAGGTATAATGATATTCAGGAATTTTGGCTGTAATAGGATGGACTGAAATCTGATCAAAATGTTTTTTTCACATAGTACCTTGCATTACATAATACCTTTTTATACCTTTGTTATGAAGCCATTGAAAATAAATATTTACCAGACTTATCTAAGCAACTTACACCTAAGTTGGACGTATCCGTACTCTGAAAATGAGTGTCTGTTTCCATCTATTAGCCATTGAAAAAAATGAAAACTTTATTCTTTACCGTCATTCTTTTTATTTTATCGCTTTTGAGTTTTACAAAAACGGTAAATGCCCAGGACGCTCCTGACTCAGTATTTATAAAAGGGACCGTGCTTGATTCGTTATCCGGTCAGCCACTTGATTTTCTTACGGTTAATCTTTTAAGTGATTCAGTGGTCGTACTTCAATCAGATTATACCAAAGAAGATGGATCATTTTCTTTTGCAGGATTGCAGTTCCGGCGTTATTCGGTTGTGGTGGTAGGCGTAGGTCATCAGCCAAGGCAACTGGAAGTAGATTTGACGCACCATAAGCAGTCTACTTTTGAATTGCCGCACATATTAATGCGCCAGCAGGAAACTCTCTTAAAAGGAGTGACTGTTTCGGCTGTCAAACCCATTATCAAACAAGAGGTTGACCGTATTACTTATGACTTGCAAGCCGATCCTGAAAGCAAGGTGTTCAGTGTTTTGGAAATGATGCGCAAGGTGCCTTATCTGGCTCTGGATGCCAATGATAATATTTTAATGAAAGGAAACACCGATTTTAAAATTCTTATCAACGGAAAACCATCCAGTATGGTGGAAAGAAGTTATAAGGAAATTTTGAGAAGTATGCCTGCATCCTCCATTGAAAGAATTGAGGTGATTACCACCCCGCCGGCCAAATATGATGCCGAAGGTATTGCGGGTATCATCAATATTATCACCAATAAAAGGTTAGATAACGGATATAATGGCTCGGTGAATGTAAATGAGCGATTTCCGGTGGGTGGACCAGGTTTTGGGGGTACATTATCCGCTAAATTTGGAAAATGGGGAATGTCAGCATTTGCGGGTGGCAGCAGGTACCGTAATCCGCAAACTTCCAGTTCCATCAATCGTTCAACAGCAGGTGATTTTCCATCGCTTCTCAGACAGGAGGGAACGGATAGATCAGATAGTAAAAGCGGGTATCTGGGCTACGAGGTAAGTTATGAGGTGGATAGTCTAAATCTGATCTCGGGACAACTCAATCTTAACGCGAATAATTCGGACGGCGTTTTTACCCAGGCCTCCCAAATGACTGAAGGTCTCAGAAATGTTCAAAAATATGCTCTGGTGAGTAATAACAGAGGAATGGGTGATGGATTTGACGCGGCTCTAAACTATCAGAAAGGTTTCAAAGCTGATAAAAACAGATTGCTGACATTCTCTTACCGATATTTTCAGTTTAAAAACAATCAGAATAATCAGATTGATATTTCAGACAGGATGGATTATGTTTTACCTGATTACCATCAGATAAATGAGCAAGGATTTTCAGAACATACTTTTCAGATAGATTACGTATATCCAGTCCGTAAGTTGACTGTCGAGGCGGGTATTAAAGGAATTTTGCGGAATAACAGCAGCGATTTCCAGTATCTTTCATTTGATGAACCTACCGGGCAATACCAGCCAGATCCTTTGCGGACTAATCAGTTTTTGAATGCTCAGCATGTTTATGGGTTGTATAATACGTACCAGTATAGCCATAAAAAATGGAGTATAAAAGGAGGGGTGCGGATAGAAAATACAATCATAAGTGCAGATTTCATCTCCACAGATTCGGAAGTGGATCAGCATTATCTTAACCTGATTCCGTCAGTAGCTCTTAACTATAAGATGAATGATAAGTCGGGAATTAATATGGGATATTCCCAACGAATTCAGCGGCCAGGAATTTATCAGCTTAATCCGTTTGTAGATAGAACAAACCCGAATTTTGAGCGGACCGGCAATCCTGATCTGCAACCTTCAACAGTAAATGATATTCAGATTAGCTATAATCTTGTTAAAAAATATACGTTGAATGCAGGCATTGGCTTTGCTTTTTTTAATGAACTGATTTTTCCCGTTGTCGTCCATAATCCTGAAACTCAGATCACCCGTTCATCCTATGGAAATACTGGAAATGCCAGATTGCCCATGGTCAATATGAGTCTGAATTATCCCATTACCAAAAGGTGGAATTCTAGTGTCAATGTCCGTACGGCTTACGGAATTGTAGAAGGTGTAGTCAATGAGGTGACCATCAAAAATCGCGGACTTATGTATCATATGAACATCTCAAGCGGGTACCGGTTTGATAAAAACTGGCGTATAAACGGCAACCTGAATATAAGCGGACCTAATTTATCCTTTCAGGGAACAACGAACAGCCGGGTAGTTTCTTCGTTCAGTGTGAACAAAGACCTTATTAAAGATAAACTGACTTTTGCTGCGGCAGTCAACAATCCGTTTTCAAAATTCAGAAATGATTATCGGGAAACTTTCGGAACTGGATTTTTTCAGGAAAATTTTCGTGTTGAATACTTCCGGAATTTTAATGTGAGTCTCAATTACAGATTTGGCAAACTGAAGGATGCAATCAGAAAAAACAAACGGGGTATTCGTAATGATGATGTGCAAAGTGGATCTTGATACAAAGATATTAACAGGAAGGTGATCATATTTGCCTTCCTGTTAAAAGACAAATTATCTGGTGTGCATCATCAGCTTTTCAATAATTTCGGTGACCTGTGCAACCGGCATTTTCTCAACCAGATAAGCATGTTTTCCAGTCGTGTTATTTTCCCAGGCATTGTTACCACCTTTAGTTATAAACTTACCTCTCTGTAAAGAATAATAAGGCTCATGTCCTTTGATTGCCACCAGAACAGCTGTCTGATCCCAGCTCATTCTTCCCAGACTATCACTTTTCCAATGAGGCATGGCCTTGGTATAGGCTGTCTTGACAGGGGTGTCTATTTCTTGATTGTTAATCAGTTGTAAGCCCGTAATTACTTTTTGTCCAATTTCAAATCCGCTGAAAATTATTTCAGTAGGCCAGTTGTTAAAAACCTTTTCTGATGCCACCGAATCAATAAATACATTGTATTCTCTGCCTTCGGGGAATGCCCCGGCCATAGATACCAGGCGTTTAACTTTTTTCTCAATCAGATCTTTCCCATCCAGCGGGCTATGGTCGTCGGCCTTTGAATCCAACAGTTGAGCCAGGTTGGTCAGGAATCCGACAGTTACTACGGTTACACTGGTATCTGGTTGAGAAGCCAGAATCTTCCGGTAGGTAGCAATAGCATCAGGTGCTTCGTCTGATGATTTGATCGAATGCGGATATTTCTCCACCAATAGCTCAGGCCAGCCCTGTACCGCTTTTTCATTTGGAGCATTAGGGTCTTTTGGGGCCGCAACAGGCAGATCCGGACGCCCGAAATAGGTATTCAGAATATCAATGGTAGGCGCAACATACTGGTTTGCATTACTGGCAATGACCGCCAGTGGTTCTGCATAGCCGCTATCAGCCAGCGCGTGCAGGACTGCCATGGCACCCACATCATCATAATCAGGACCAATATCCGTATCTAAAATAATTTTGGGAATCTGATTTTCTGTCTTTTCATCGGCAGAATTACATGCAGAAAATAACATGCTTCCGGCAGTCATCATGACCAGGTATTGAATCTGTTTCAGCTTCATGTGTTGTAAAGGTTATTTAATTGTAAAAGTGATATTTTCACCTCACTATTCTCCAGAGAGGATGATTAAGCCTAATCCGGTAATAAAACAGGCAAACATGGCGATAATAAGTCTGTTGACTTGCGTATTGCTTCCGCGAAACTCTCTCCAGATCACCACTCCCCAAAAAGCTGCCACAAGAGTAGCTCCTTGTCCCAGCCCATACGAGATGGCAGGTCCTGCCTTGCCTGCGGCGATCAGATTAAATAAATTACCAATGCCCCAGATTGCGCCCCCCAGAAGTCCATAAAGATGAAGTCCGGGTTTGCCCTTGAAATAAGCAGAGTAGGATAAAGGCGGGCCTTCCAGGGGTCTTTTGATCAATATGGTATTAAAAACAAGATTACTCAGTAGTATACCTGTCGCAAATAAAACAAACGCAGTATAGGGAGTCAGTTTGCCTTCTGCCGGGCTGACAAAGTTTTCGAGGTCCATCGCAGAGGCTACAAAAGGATAAAATGTAGACATTAGAATGCCCGCTACTATCGAAACGACGATCCATTTCATGGTTTTGGTTTTTTTTTGGTTACCTGCATGCATCCTGAAAGCAATAGCATTCAATAGGATGGCTGCAGTAACTAAAGCAACGCCGGAAAATAGCAGTAAAGGGTCACCTTTGCTTAGAAGAAGGTAATTAATAATCACACCGATGATTAATGCAAGTCCAATCCCGACCGGAAAAGCAACGGCCATTCCTGCACCGGCAATCGCGGCGGTTAGTAAAATATTGGCCAGATTAAATACAACACCACCTGCAATAGCACTTCTGACATTATTTGTCTGGGCCTGTTGCAGATCTGTCAAAAAAGGTCGTCCCGTTTCTCCTGTACTTCCCATCGAAAAAGCTGCCACTATCGCCAGGAGCAATATACCGATTACGTAATCCCAGTAAAACAGCTCAAATCTCCACTCGTTCTGCACCAGTTTTTGGGTATTAGCCCACGAACCCCAGCAAAGCATGGTGATAAAGCAAAAGACAACAGCCAGAAAATAGTTTTCAACGATAAACATGGTCAGGGAGTTTAGATAAAGAGTAGATAAGAGATAGAATCGGATCAGGATTCGACTATTTCGTTTCTTTTAGGGAGCGAGCTTTGGGCGCCCATACGTGTCACACTGATTGCCGCAGCTTTATTAGCAAATCGTACTGCTTCTTCAAGGGGTCTTTCTTCTGCAATGGCAACTGCCAGCGCCCCGTTAAAGCAATCGCCTGCAGCTGTTGTGTCAATTGCTTTTACCTGGGGTGGAGGAATGATACCAGCGTAGTTTTTACTTTTCAATAGTGCTCCTTTACTACCCAGGGTAATAATTACATTCTGACAGCCTTTATGAATCAATCGTTCTGCTGCCGCAGTAGCTGTGGCTTCGTCAGTAACCTTGATGCCTGTTAATAAAGTGGCTTCTGTTTCATTAGGCGTGATCAGATAAAGATGTGGATAAAGCCAGTCAGGCAATGCCCTGGCAGGTGCGGGATTCAGGATTACCTTTGCACCTTTTTCGTGCGCCATCCGAACAGTTTGAGCTACTGTTTCAAATGGGATTTCCAGTTGCACCAGAACAATATCATCCGCTTGTAGTGATGAAAATGCTTTTTCTACATGTGTAAAAGTCAGAGAATTGTTTGCGCCAGGTGCAACTGAGATACAGTTTTCTCCCTGTTTATCTACATTAATAAGCGCAATCCCTGATGCCAGGGATGCATCAATAGAAATATACTGGATGTCAATATGCTGTTGTTGGTAATGTTCCAGCGACTGCTTTCCAAATAAGTCATTCCCGACCCGACTGATGAAAATGACCCGACCACCAAGCTGTGCACAACTTACCGCCTGATTAGCACCTTTTCCACCCGGATTCATCAGAAAGTCACCACCAATTACGGTTTCTCCGGGTAATGGCAAAGTGTCGGATTTGATAACCATATCCGTATTGGAGCTGCCGATTACATATATTGATTTTTGTTGAGGCATGGGAAGTCAGAATGTAAATGGAATTTGAACATAAAGGGCCAAATTCCATTTATCTAATGATTCCTAGTTAGTTTTAAATCGCTCTATCTGATTGGAGATGGGCTTGATACTCTTCAAATGGGCATAAATAGCACCCAGATCTTCTGGTGTCATTTGTGCATAGTTTGTCCAGGGCATCGGTGTTACCAGTTCTCCTTTCGGTACATCGGGTAGTACAAAAGAAGTGTCTTCATACATTTTAAAACGAGCAATAAAGTCTTCTCTTGTAAGATTGAGGCCGGTGGCAGCGTCAAATGTAATATTGGGGGCAGTGACAATACCTCCAGGCTGTATAAACTGCATCCCTCCGCCGTATTCTGTTCCTGGGATGGTAGCCCCTTTATCTTTCTGGCTATGACAGGTGATACAACCAGCACTGGTTACCAGGTATTTTCCATACGCAATTTCATCAGTTACCGGCGGGCGGGTTGAATATTCTGCCTTATGGGGCATGGTGTTGATCAGGAAGTTGACAGGGAAGTCAATTTCGCGAGAAGGAATCGTGGATGGTTTTGATTCCAATGTTCGGATATACGCCAGAATACTATATATATCCTCACGATCCATTTTGCCAAAATTGTGATAATCCATGACAGGAAACAACGCCTCACCGTTTTTGTTTATTCCGTCAACCACTGCTCTTAATACTTCCCCGTCTGTCCAGTCACCTATGCCATAAGGAGTGATATTTCTGGAATAAAATATGCCGGGAAATCCCATTTCCCGATTAAAAATTTCACCACCGGCTCCTATGGAACCTGGTATAATCGGCCCAGAAAACTTAGACCAATCGCGTGTACTATGGCAGTCGACACAAACAGTTACCGCATTAGCAAGGTACCTCCCTCGTTCAATTTTTTCAGGGGTTTTTTCAAAAGTAATTTCCGCTGCTGGACTGGTTTGAGGTAGCATAAATTTGAGGTACAGCAAAGCCCCGATGACTACAAATGCCACCAGAATAGCCACATAGCCCGTAGCTTTAAGAAGTTTTTTCATAATTGATTGATAGGTAAAGGGTTAGATGGGTTTGGGTTATGAAGGCAAAAGTAGAATAATAAAATTAAAAATGGTACATCCTCAGGTAGAAAGATATTCATTAGTGATTAATGCAGAGTATATTATATATTTATCAAGCCAGAAAGCTATAAAAAACAAGAAAAAAGTAACGATAGCGTGAAGGGTACCTTACCTGCACATACGTTCCGGATTTTTATAAATAGGGTATTTCTTCAAAATATTAATTAAATATTATTAAGTAGAAACAATGAGGTCTGGGGTTTTGAAACAATAGTTGACATAAAGAAAAAAGTAGGCATGAAACGATTTCAATCTCATATTCACTGTATTGCATTAATATTCCTAATCAGTATTCAGGGGGCTTCTGCACAGTTTTTGGAAAATATAGGCATCTGTACGAAGCTGGAAGAAAGTGCCAATATGAAAGCGCTTGGTTATAATTATCTGGAGGGAAATATTTCAGGCTTTTTTGCACCGTTAAAATCTGATAGTGATTTTCAAAAGAACAAGGCTGTATTAGATGCTTCGGTATTGCCGATGCCAGCAGCTAATGGGTTTTTCCCGGGTAATATTCGTTTAACCGGACCGGATGTGAAAATGGATACAGTACTGGCATTTGCACAAAAAGCATTTGAAAGAGCCAAAGCAACAAATACCCGATTTTTTGTACTGGGAAGTGGAACAGCCCGCAAAATTCCCGAAGGTTTTTCTCAGGAAGAAGCCCGTAAACAATTCATTGAGATTTGTAAAAAACTAGGTCCTCTTGCCAAAAAGAACAAAGTAATCGTGGTAATTGAACCGCTTAACAAAGGGGAAACCAACTTTATTAATTCTGTTTTAGAAGGAATGGAAATAGTAAAAGAGGTTAATCATGCCAATATTCGTTTGCTTGCTGATATTTACCATATGATGCGTGAAGATGAAGGCCCTGAATCTATAGAGAAAGCAGGCAAATATATACATCATGTCCATATTGCAGAAAAAACAAATCGCACTGTTCCGGGTACGGATGGAGATGATTTCAGACCCTACCTGCGCGCGCTTCGTAAAGTAAAATACAAAGGCGCCATTTCTTTGGAATGTCGTATTAAGGATCTGCAAATGGAGGCCGCCACTGGTATAAAGGAGCTAAAAAAGCAAATTGCAGAAAGTACCATATAGGTAGTTAACTTCCTCTGAGCGAATAATGCTGTGATATGCCGGTACTGGACCCACCTAAAAATTTTACTGGTAAACTTCGCTATCTGGGGCCTGGTTTTATTCTTTCAGCGGCCATCGTGGGCTCGGGAGAACTGATTGCAACCACTTCTCTGGGTGCTAAAGCTGGCTTCGTGACTTTCTGGGTGATTCTTGTCAGCTGCTTTGTTAAAGTGGCTGTGCAACTGGAATTTGGCAAAAATGCCATCTATTCAGGTGCATTTACCATGGAGAATTTTAATCGAATGCCGGGTCCGAAATTTGGTAAAGCACATTGGAGTATCTGGTTGTGGTTATCGTTGCAAGGCTTAAAGTTATTGCAGGTAGGTGGTATAATCGGAGGAGCGGCCATTGTCCTCCATATGATGTTTCCGTTTTTGAGTGTCAATATTTGGGCGCTGGTCGCGGCGGTCGCAACCTCCTTTCTTGTATATCGGGGTTACTATGGCCCGATCGAGAAAGGGGCACTTGTGATGATTATCCTTTTTACCTGTATCGTGCTCCTTTCGCTGGTATTGCTACAATACACACCCGATGCCCTTACCTGGCAGGATATCCGGGAAGGACTGAGTTTTCAATTGCCTGCCTACGCAGTAGTTTTTGCAATTGGGGCTTTTGGTATAACAGGGGTAGGTGGCGATGAAATCATGTACTATAATTACTGGTGTATTGAAAAGGGATATGCTACTTATACAGGCCCTGATGACGGCACCCCTGAATGGGCAGAAAGAGCCAAAGGCTGGATTCAGGTGATGTATCTGGATGCCTTTCTCTCCATGGTTGTGTACACCATAGTCACAGCCGCTTTTTATTTACTGGGCGCGGCTTTGCTGCATGGAGGAGCGGGTGTGCCGGAAGGATATGATATGATCGGTACTTTGTCCACCATTTTTACTCAGACATTGGGTCCGTGGTCTGAAATTGTTTTTTTGATTGGTGCATTTTTTGTGCTCTATTCAACTTTATTCACTGCTACAGCCAGCTGGGCCCGCTTATGGGGTGACGCGTTTTCACAATTAGGCTGGATAAAATTCAGTACGCGGCAGGAACAAATGAAAGTGATAGGCATATTTTCATGGATATTCCCGGTTACATGGTGTTTGCTTTTCTGGTTTGTACAGGCACCTGTAATGATGGTCATTTTGGGCGGAATTGCCACTTCTATTCTGCTTTTACTGGTTGTATGGGCAGCCTATATTTTTCGGTACCGCTTTTTACCTGTGTCGCTCAGGCCTACGCCTGTCTATGACATCTTCTTCTGGATGAGTATCTCTTCTATCTTGGCAATCAGCCTGTATGGTTTGGTACAGGTAATGTCCTGAGCATAGGTTGCCTGTCAGTTTATTAGCAGATCAACCTCTGTTCAATTGATTTTTTTCTCCTAACTTTGAGCCTCATTTTTTATCATGTCATTTTCTTAAGTCAGAAAATGCTTCATTGACAAAATCTTAACGCTAATAAAGGAACGGATTATGAACAAAAACTTTTTTGCCGGACTGTTTTTATGCCTATCTCTTCAGGGATTTGCTCAGAGCAAGGCAACTGAATATGCCGAAACGATCACTCCCCAGGATTTGAAGAAACATTTGCTGGTGATTGCTTCGGACAGTCTGGAAGGCAGGGATACAGGGTCTCCCGGGCAAAAAAAAGCTGCTGATTATGTGGCAAAGCACTTTGCAGCCAATGGATTACTCCCCATAGCCAAAGATGCCGCTGGGGCGTCGTCTTATTTTCAGCCTTACAAACTATATCAGGGTGCCTGGGGGGATGTATATCTGAAGACAGGGAGCAAAAGTTTCAATCTTCAGGAGGACTTTTTCCTGAACGGTCTGATCAATATTCCGCAGGAAACAGAATTGAAGTCTGTTTGGGCTGGTTATGGTATTGAATCGGAGACGTATAATGACTATGCAGGTTTGTCGGTGAATGACAAGGCTGTAGTAATTTTTGAAGGTGAACCTAAAAGTGGTGATGGACGTAATCTGGTGAATGGAATTGCCGAACCGTCTAAATGGGGATCACCGATGGGATGGCAGCAAAAGGTACAACTTGCGTTGTCCAAAGGAGCCAAGGCTGTCATAATGATTTCAGAAAAGGAAACCTCGGACTTTGGTCAGGAACTGCGCAGGAGGTCGGTAATGGATCGTAGGTTTAACCGAATGACACTGAAGCCTGCAGAGGAAGCACTTTCTAATCATGCTGTTTTTGTGGTGTCTGCAGAAACAGGTGCTGCGTTGTTAAAAACGACTCCGGACAAATTGCTGGCTTTAAAAGGCAAGCTGAATGCCGGTAATAAAATTGCTGTTAAAAAGCGTCCATCCGGTTCTATATCTGTGAAGGCAGAACGTATTTCCAATGTGATTGAAACCGAGAATGTGGCTGGTTTGTTGGAAGGTTCGGACAAAAAAGAGGAAGTCGTTGTCCTGACTGCACACCTGGATCACATTGGTGTAAATCCGGATGGTCAGATTAATAATGGCGCAGATGACGATGGTTCCGGTGTTGTTTCTATTCTGGAGCTGGCAGAAGCATTCAGTAAAGCAAAAGCGGATGGCGTGGGTCCTAGAAGAAGTATCCTGTTTATGACCGTTACAGGAGAAGAAAAGGGATTGCTGGGGTCTTCTTTCTATGTTGACAACCCACTTCTTCCCTTGGAAAATACCGTTGCCAACCTGAATATAGACATGCTTGGTCGGGTGGATGAAGCACATAAAGATGACCATAAGTATGTTTATCTGATTGGTTCGGATAAGCTTTCTTCTGAACTGCACATGATCGGGGAAGAGGTAAATACACAACATATAGGGTATAAGCTGGATTATACCTTTAATGATGCAAATGATCCCAACAGATTCTATTACCGTTCGGACCACTACAATTTTGCCAAAAAAGGTATTCCGGTCGTATTCTATTTTACAGGTGTACATGAAGATTATCACCGTCCTGGTGACACTGTTGATAAAATACTATTTGACAAACAAGCACCTATTGTTAAACTGGTTTTCTATACAGCATGGGAACTGGCAAATCGTCCGGAAAGAATAAAAGTAGATAGTAACAAACCATAGCCTGAATCCATCGTCCTTCAATTGATTTAGGTCAGTTGAAGGACGATTATCATAAACGGTCGGGCATATAAATAATTCATGAGAAATAACTTACCTCCTTCGTTCGTGACACGGATGAAGAACCAGCTCAATACGGACTTCGAGGCTTTTGAGGCGGCGCTTGCTTCGGAGCCGCCTGTGAGTATCAGAATCAATGATCAAAAGAAAATTCCGTTGCCATTTAATTCAACAAGTGTTCTTCCCTGGTGCGACGGCGCATTATATCTTTCAGAAAGACCTTCATTTACGCTCGATCCTGCTTTTCATGCAGGAGCCTATTATGTGCAGGAAGCAGCTTCAATGCTTCTCGCAAAGGCATTCAAAACTTTATTTCCTGCCAGTTACCCCATTCGTGTTTTAGATTTGTGTGCTGCTCCTGGCGGAAAAAGCACTTTACTTGCCTCGTTGTTACCCCCAGGGAGTATCCTGGTGTCGAATGAAACTGTAAAAAACCGCATTCCGGTTTTGAAAGATAATCTCAATAAATGGGGGCGGGTCAATACCTGGATTACCGGATATGATCCGGCAGTTTTTGCTGGTCTGGAAGGTTTCTTTGACCTGGTGGTGATCGATGCACCCTGTTCCGGAGAAGGCCTTTTCAGAAAAGATACGGAATCAGCGTCTCATTGGTCTGAAGAACATGTTTTACATTGTGCGGACCGGCAAAAAAGGATTCTTGCTGCCGCAGAAAAACTGGTATCTCCGGGTGGCGGATTGATTTACAGCACTTGTACCTATAATTATCCGGAAAATGAAGGAAATGCTTCGTGGTTAGAGAGTACACTGAAAATGAGTCCGGTCAAAATGGATTCTCCTGCCGACTGGGGTGTAACACCCACGGGTCTGGGTTATCAATGTTATCCACATCGGTTAAAGGGGGAAGGTTTTTATATCAGTTTATTCCGGAAGCTCAACGGAAAAAGTGCGTTGATAAAGCCGGCAAGGAAAAATAGAAAACTCGGAGAGTTGTCTAAAAAGCAACAGCAGGAAATTATTCACTGGGTGGATAACCCCGAAGAACTGACCTTTTACATAGAAAAGGATGGGTCTGTCTTATGCATACCGGAAGAAAATGAGGAAGAGTTCCATGTGTTGGGCGCCGCCCTGCCTGCTGGAGTCTGGTGCTTTGAAGCCGGCCAGTTTAAAGGTGACAATTTTCTGCCTTCCCACGCTTTGGCCCTTAGTACAGTGGTGTCAAAGTCAGTTCCGTCTGTAGATTTGTCAAGAGATACTAGTCTGCACTTTTTGAAGAAGGAAAATATCATGCTTGAAAATGCAGACAAAGGATGGCTGCTCATGCGCTATGAAGGTTTGGGCCTGGGATGGGTTAAAAATCTGGGTAATCGTGTGAATAACTACCTGCCTAAAGAATGGCGAATCAGGATGGATATTGAATAATAATTTATTATTTCAATACATAGGCTAAATTTGCAGCAGAAGGCTCAAGTCAGTGCCTGAATTGACATAAATAGTAAAATCTGGATGAAATTAAATATGTTTCGGTCTCTGGTGGTAGTTTTACTGGCGACCGGTTTGCTGGTTTCCTGTACCAGTGGGAGTGAACAAGGTGAATTGTCAGGAAAACAACAGGTTGAAGTTGTTAATACTCCGGTTTTTCAGGGAGATACTGCTTTCGAGTTTATTAGGAAACAAGTGGAATTTGGTCCAAGAGTGCCTAACTCCAAAGCGCATCAGCTGTGTGGTGATTATCTGGTGAATACGCTGAGGAATTATGGATGGCAAGTGAATGAGCAGAAGTTTCAGGTTAGTAATTACAAAGGTGAAAAGTTAAATGCGCGTAATATCATTGGTGCTTATCGCCCGGAATTAAAGAAACGCGTATTACTAACCTCACATTGGGATTCACGGCCTTGGGCTGACGAGGACCAGGATAATTCGAACACTCCGGTACCTGCCGCCAACGATGGCGCAAGCGGTGTGGGAGTGCTGCTGGAAATTGCCAGGGTGCTTCACACGGTGCCAGACTCGCTTCACCTCGGGGTGGATATCATATTTTTTGATGTGGAAGATTCGGGTAACTCCAATGAGTCAAATGACGAATTCGGAGGGTACTGTCTTGGCTCGTTGCATTGGTCCCAAAATAAGCACATTGATGGATATTCTGCCTATTTCGGAATCTTGCTTGATATGGTAGGTGCTAAGAATGCGACTTTTCCCAAAGAAGGGATTTCCAGGCAATATGCCGGGGAGGTGGTAAAGAAAATATGGTCAACAGCCAGCAAACTGGGCTATGATCGTTATTTTATTAATGTGGACGGTCCTGGGATCACAGATGATCACCTGCCTGTTAATAAATATGCTAAAATACCCATGGTGGATATCGTTCATCTACAGGTGAATAACCCAAACCATACTTTTTTTGAACATTGGCATACAGCAGACGATACCCTTGAAAATATTGATCCGGAAACGCTGAAAGCGGTTGGTCAGACTGTATTACAGGTACTTTATGAAGAAGCTTTGCCCGTTATGTAGGGCTGTTTTTCCAGGAAGTCATGGAATTTGTATAAGTTTTTTCTTTAGCAAAGGGATCTTTTTTATTATAGGCTAATTGAAACAATGAAAGATATTAAACGATATATCGGTAAGATTACTTTGGTAAATAGGATGTCCTTTTTTGCAGGATTGACCCTGTTGTTATTTCTGGTGACTGGATGTTCTGCTCCTCCGGAAAAGCTTGGAGATTTGGATCTTGTAAAATGGCGTAATGACCGTGGAGGATGCAAAGGTGAAAGAACTGCCTTAGAACCTGCCTTTAAAAATGAGCAGGAAAAAATGATGGGCAAGTTGGCCGATGATGTAGGGACCATCCTGGGTAAGCCTGATATTCAGCAGTTAGGGGGCCGAAATCAGAAGTTTTATGTTTATTTTCTAGAAAGAGGTCCGCAATGCGATGACATCAAACACAAATCTAATGCTCGCAAGGTTGTCCTTAAATTTAATGCCTTGGGATTACTATCAGAAATTACTTTTCAGACTTTACCCTTGCAATAAAAGAATATTCAGGTGTGATTCCTGGCGGGTAACAATGTAGCCCCGATAATTCTCATTTTCATTTAAAATGAATCTTGAATTAACGATCATTCGGATTAAGCAATAGTAAAAAAAATGTGATTTACTGAAACTTCCTTGATATGAAGTAAAGGCTTTTAGAAATAAAGCATTAGGTAATCAGTGCGACCCGTATGTTCATAATGAAGTGATTAACTGATCTGCACTGGGTATGTTCTATCTGGCATAGGTTCTTTAACTCGTCATTTATGGTTTCAGTAATAGCACGTTTCCTAAGTAAAAGATTGTCTTTCAGCACTATTAGGTGACCTTTTATACGCTTCCGGACCTTTGTTATTAACTGCATGTCATCCGCAAATAGCATCTTTCGTAGCGCCTTTGACAAATAACTTTTCTCCATTTCCCTGAACCTGATTTAATTCTTTAATCCGTCAATCAAATTCCCAGCAAAAGTCATCTGCAATATAAAATATTTCAGTAATTTTATCTTTTATAAACATGGATATGTGTTGGTTAAATATTTGAATGTTAGATATTTAATTATACTGGTGTTTCTCCTGTTTTTATATTATATACAAGCCTTGTTCTGTTCCTGATTTCAGTTTAAATCATTTTATTTTGGCGAAGAATTCCTCTATAAGAACTATTATATGCCAATAAATTTTCTTCGGGTGATCAGCCTGGCTTATCTTCTGTTACCAAATATTCTTTTTGCAGTAACCTGGTTTCGCACTGCAGTAAGTTTTACTGTACTAGTAGGTTGGTTCTTTGTGATTTGGTGGCAGTTTAAAAACAGGATTCCCCCTGGGAATCATACTAGGATAGGGGGTAAATCAATAATTATGCTTTTGATGCTTGGATTTTTTATGACTGCAATTTCCGGAGTAGATGGCTATTTTCATCAAAATCTCGATTACTGGGGACATAATTCTAAATATTATACACTATTTAATCATTCCTGGCCCGTAGTTTTTCTGGAAAATCAACAATATGCCAGCCATTATTTCGGATTTTATCTTGTACCTGCTTTGTTTTCAAAATTACAGGGAGAAATTTCCGGAACAGCATTATTGATCTGGGCTTCTATCGGTTACTGGATAGCCCTGATGTGGCTGTGGGTCATCTCCAATAAAAATGCTTTTTCACTTTGCCTGTTTTTTATACTGGGAAGTGCTGGTCACTTAATTAAAATTGGTTTTTATAAAATGGCAGGTTTAGGCGCTATTTCTTTACCCTTTGTTACTGAAGTATGGCCGGTGCTTTATCAATCCATATTGGCGATTAATCAGACAGTACCAGCGATGATTGTTGCTGCTGTGATATACGCAGATTTTCGCTTCGATCATAAGCCGGAACGGAGCTTCCTGTTTGTAACATTGAATTTTGTTTTTGGAATTTTTCCTACCATTACTTTCGGTCTAGTATATATCGTCCTACTATTGTATACATATCGTCAAAATATTAACGCACTGTTTTCAAAAGAAAAATGGCTTCAACTGGTAATACCCGGATTGACAATTCTGCCTGTTTTTATCTATTTTTTATCAGGAGGAGGAACTGTTGTGACTGGTTTTATCTGGGAGTTTGATCGTTCCCTAGAATTGTTACCCCACTATTCTTTTGGGGTTATACTCGAGGTTTCCATTTTGATTGTGTTGATTTTACTGCTGGGATTACAGCAGGACAAGGACAGATATCTGATTCTTACACTTATTGTTATTCTGATATTGGTATCAACCTACAGGATTGGAAAATGGAACGATTGGTTTATGAGAGGGCAAATGCCAGTAATGATGTTATTATTGCTGTTCATTATTAACAAAAGTTCTGAGATTTTTGAAATGTGGAAAGGGGTGTCTAACCTGAAAACAATCCTTGTATTTATATTAATTATCGGGTTCAGTGCCGTTATACCTGCAAGACATCTTATACGGGCATTTCAACATAATATTTTTGTTGACAGTCAGTCAGGGTATATTACACGATTTGTAAGGTACCCGTATAATCGTTTTCATGACTTTTATCAAATGGGTAAAGTTATTTACTCGATTGAAGAGGCAAACCAGTATTTAGGAAAGAAAGGGTCAGTGTACGAACGATATTTAGCGCGTCAAAAGAAATAATTTCGAAACTTTATCGTATATAGGTAATCAGAATAAATCTACATTCAAATCTGTATTCAATGAAAAATAGTGTAGTTGTTATTAGTATTATTGCCGCCATCGCCGTGGTTGTATCATCCTGGATATTCGGCAGTGCTTATAGATATAAGTACAAATCTTCACAAACCATTACTGTGAATGGTAACGCTAAAAAAGATTTTGAATCTGACATCGCAAAATGGTCCGCCAATTACAGTCGTAAAAATCCTGAGCTGAAGCCAGCATCTGAGCAATTGGCAATGGATCGGGAGGTAGTCAGGAACTTCCTGTTGAAACAAGGTATCCCGGCGTCAGCAATTAAGTTTGAGTCGGTCAATATAGATAAGGAATACACTTATCATCCTACCGGATCCGGTGGTGGCTACAATACCTTTTCAGGGTATAATCTCAGACAGACGGTTTCGGTAGAATCCAATGATCTTGATAAGGTTGATGCGGTATCCCGGGATATTTCCACCCTGATTTCACAAGGGGTGGAGCTGAGTTCATATCCGCCCAATTACTATTATTCCAAGCTGGAAGACCTGAAGCTGGAACTGATTTCTCAGGCCTCGGCCAATGCCAGGCAAAGAGCAGAAAATATCGCACGGGAGTCGGGTGCTTCTCTTGCAGATTTGGTCAAGGCCGATCTGGGCGTATTTCAGATAACCGGCCAGAACGACAATGAAGAATATTCCTATGGGGGTGTTTTTAATACAACCTCAAGAAATAAGACCGCCAATATTACAGTAAAGGCGAGTTATCTGGCAAAATAAAAGAATGTGCCAGGGTGCGGTGAGGGTCAGGCCCCTTGTGAAAACCGTGCCCTGTAAGCAGTGGGAGCCATACCGACATGTTTTTGGAATACCTGCCTGAATGATTTCAAATCATTGTAACCCGAATTGATCATTACCTCCATTACATCCTGTCGTGTTTGCTCAAGCAGTTTTTTAGCTTTTTCTACTTTGGCTTTTTGCAGATAGGCGATGGGTGTTAAGCCGGTCGCTTTCTTAAACCTTCTGGCAAAATTGCGACGGCTGGTGGGTACATCACGGGTGACGTCTTCAATGGTAATTCCCATACTGCAATTTTCACGTATTTTTAACTCCACATTTTTGATCATCTCATCATTGTGAAATGAAACATGGGAGAAATTGCTGTAACAAATCTGTTGCTCACGATCCAGATCAATGGCGAACTCTTTAGCTATCCGAATCGCTTTTTCTCCACCACAATATTTACGGATCAAATGAATTTTTAAATGAAAACTATTTGTCGCACCGCCACTGGTGTAAACGCCATCTCCACTGTCAGTTACAATCTCTTCGCGTTGAACCAGAATATCCGGAAAACTTTTAGACAACGCTTCGGTAGCGTCAATATGGGTAGTGGCAATTTTACCTTTCAGCAATCCGGCTGCAGCCAGTAGAAAGGAGCCGGTGCAAAAGCTGGCAATTTCTGCTCCCTTTGTATATTGATTCCAAAGCCAGGTTTGAAATGAAGCATTTTCTCTCAGTAACTGAGGTATTGCACCCGGTTTAAAAGCAGGAACCAGTATCAGATCAAAGAACTTGTTCTCCAGCACGCTTACATCTGGATATTGATCATAAGGATGATTTGCTGAATTACTTCCAACGTCTGTAACGAAATGAATATGAAAAAAAGGGTTTTGCCCGTCTTCATTGAAATATCTGTTAAGCGTTTGGAATACATCTACTGTAGCGGCAATACTCAGTACACGATGTTGATGGGTAAGTACGATGGCTAACTGCATGGCTATATATTTTCTCCAAAGTTATAAAAATGAAGCAAAATTTATAACTTTTTGAATAGATGCGAGTTGGCGCCAGATGTACCCTGCCTTACTCATCAATATCTAACCCGGCACATGTTTCCCTAATCGAGATTTTCTTTCAGTTCTGAGAGAAAATCCCGCACTCGTTTCAGCCGGTTAATCAGGTTCTGTGTTTCTTCCCGGTGACTTAACTGATGGCGGGCACCTTCTATGGTTCTACCCTGATTATCGCGCTGATAAATGATTTTTTTTATGATTTCAATATCAGCTTCAGTATATCGGCGCCTTTGCCGGGAGTCCCTTTTAGGTTGTAGCTGTGGAAACTTCTTCTCCCAGAAACGAAGTGCGGATGGTTCACAGCCTACCATCGTTGCTACTTCGTTGATATCGTAATAAAGCTTGGCCATGAGAGTGATGAATCAGTTACATTGATTAAAACAGGTTTTCCTGGTCATCATCCTCATCAAAATCTTCCTCGTCGTTATCGTCGTCATCGTCAAACTCATCATTTCCTAAACCGCTGAACATCGTACTCATAAGATCCCTGAAATGGACTCCTTTTTCGATGTCCTGTCTGCCGATCAGCGAACATTCCGCCATACCATGAAGTACAAACTCCATCAGGAACAATTTTTCATCTTGAGAAACCCTTTCTGTATATTTTTCAACCAGTTCATCCAGACCATCAATGGCTAACAGGCGGGCGCGGTATTCATTATTTTTCAGATCACTGAAAATATCCATTTGATTGCCGGCTTCAAACCAGTTCATGATTTTCAGGTAAGGATTGCCATTTTGTTTTTTGAATTTTGCAGGATCAGGAAAATGCTGCAAAAACTGCACACGTACCGCACGGGAAATCAGATTATGCGCAACAAGAATAGGGCCTTCGATTTCGCCTTCATATACTAATTCGACCTTTCCACATATGGCTGGAATAATATTAAATAAATCGGATAGCCTCACATGTGTTTCTTCTTCATTGTTCAGCAGGGTTCTTAGCTCGGCAGCACTCACCATCGTTTCGAATGCAGTGATGGTCATACGCGCTGATACACCACTCTTGCTGTCCACATATTCACTTTCTCTTGCCTCAAATGCAATCTGTTCTATCAGATTTCTACTTAGATCGTTGACACGGATTGCACTTTGTCCGGGTTTTATGGCAGATTCCTGCTCGGTTATTTTACGACTGGTAGGTATATCATTAGGATAATGCGTAATAATCTGGCTTTCAATCCGGTCTTTCAATGGGGTGACAATGCTGCCACGATTGGTATAATCTTCTGGATTTGCGGTAAATACAAACTGAACATCCAAAGGGAGGCGCAGCTTAAAGCCTCTGATCTGAATATCCCCCTCCTGTAAAATATTAAACAAGGCTACCTGAATGCGGGCCTGTAAGTCCGGTAGTTCATTAATCACAAATATGCCACGATTGGAGCGCGGAATAAGTCCGAAGTGAATGACCCGTTCATCTGAATAAGGTAATTTCAGCGAGGCAGCTTTTATCGGATCAACATCGCCAATGAGATCGGCAATGGAGACGTCCGGTGTCGCCAGTTTTTCTGTATATCTTTCGGAGCGGTGTAACCACGAAATAGGGGTGTCATCGCCATGAGCAGAGATCAGATCTCTGGCAGTGCGCGATAGTGGAGCGAAAGGGTCATCATTTAACTCACTTCCGGCAATACAAGGGATATATTCGTCCAGTAATTCAGTCATCATCCGGGCAATTCTGGTTTTGGCCTGGCCCCTTAATCCCAGCAAACTGATGTTATGCATGGAAAGAATCGCACGTCCCAACTCAGGAATAACCGTATTTTCATATCCCCATATACCCTCAAAAACAGGCTCATTCTTACGGATTTTAGCTATATAGTTATCACGTAATTCAGTTTTTACCGAACGTGACTGGTATCCTGCGGCTTTCAGTTCCCCCAGCGTTTTGATATTTAAAATAGCCGAACTAGCGTTTTGATTAGAATTCATTTGGCTGAAAATGGTAAAAAACTAAGCGGATGAGTATATAGGTAAAAGTACTTAAAAATTTTGAAACAGGATCATGCGCTGTAGCCCGTCTGTCAAATTGCTGGTTACAGTTCTTGTGGTTTTAATGCTTATTCTGGATGCTTAACCAGTCGAAAATAGTTAACCTGAAAATGAGTCACCTGTTTCAATATATGCCGTAAAAACGCATCAGCAGGTATTCAAACCAGCGCTGAGGCAGAATTATTTTGAGTGCTCCGGTAATTCGCTGAAAAAGAGGTCCTACTTTATAATGTAGCTTAGGGCGCTTGCTCTCAATAATCTTTCCGATGGCTTCGGCAATCATCAGCGGATCATCAGCGGTGCTGACTTCTTTTTTTATTTGCTTCTGGATCCTGTCAAATTCTTTCTTATAAATCGAAGTATTACTTAATGGAACTACAAGTCGGTTTTGATTGATGCTTGTGGCAATATCTCCCGGCAAAACACTGCAAACAACGATTCCTTGATTTTTTACTTCGATACTCAGTGCTTCGGTAATAATCTCAACTGCTGCTTTACTGGCACTGTAAATCCCCCGGTAAGGTAAACCCATGGCGGCAGCTATTGAACTTATATTGATAATCATGCCCGAGTGCTGAAGCCGCAGGTAGGGGATGACCACCCTTGCGACAGAAATTACTCCTACGACATTGGTATTGAAAATTTTCTCAACAAATTGATTGGTTGTTTCTTCAAGCGGGCCAACAAGTCCAAGGCCTGCATTGTTAATGACTACATCTATTCTACCTTTTTTTTTCCAAATATTGTCTATTGCACTTTTAATAGACTCTTCATTGGTTACATCCATGTAAATCCATTCAAAAACACTGTTTTGTACAGGGGAACGACTGGCCCCGTAAACATAAAAACCTTTAGAAGTGAGGTAACTAGCAGTTCTGTATCCAATACCGGAGGAGGCGCCGGTGATGATGACTACTTTTTGTTCGTTCTGCATAATGTTAATTAAACGGGAACATACTAATTCTAAATGTTTTAGTACAGAAAAAGAATAACAAGATTTGTATGAAAATTATTCCCGCTAGAGTAAAAAACAAAGGTTTAATTTCTTTGAAAGTGAATAGGTTTAGTAAATTGAGGCAATCATTCTTCTGTTGTAACTATGAATATTTCTAAATTGTTTTGGCCTACCTCTATTATCTGTGCAGTTTGTTCTGTGGTTCTTATTTCTGCCGGAACAAGAACTTTATCAGATAATTTTAGAGAAACACGTCTGGATAGCCTGTATGACAAACTTACAGAAGAACAGAAGCGTTCTCCCAGGTATGCGTTGGCAGGTTTGACAGTAGCAGAAGGTTTACAGGCCGAATTGTTTGCTTCTGAGCCTATGCTCACGAACCCTACCAACCTGACGATAGATCATAAAGGACGGGTATGGGTGTGCGAAGCTTATAATTACAGACCAGAAATTACAGGTAACAAAGCCCAGGAGAAGGGTGACCGGATCCTGATTCTGGAAGATACCAACCAGGATGGAAAAGCAGATAAATCAACCGTTTTTTATCAGGGTCCAGAACTGAATGCGCCTATCGGTATATGGGTGGCAGGAAATCAGGTGATTGTCTCTCAGAGTCCATACGTCTGGTTATTCACAGATGATAACGGGGATAGTAAGGCCGACAGGAAAGAAATTATTTTTCAGGGAATAGAAGGTACTCAGCATGATCATGGTGTACATGCGTTTGTGATGGGGCCCGACGGAAAATATTACTTCAATTTCGGTAATGAAGGAAAAAAAATGCTCGATGCAAAGGGTAATCCTATTATCGGGAAAGATGGAAAACCCATTGATTTTTCAAAATACAAAGAAGGGCTGGTTTTTCGATGCAATCCTGATTTTACAGAATTTGAGGTGATAGGACAAAACTTCAGGAATAACTTTGAAGTAGCAGTAGACAGCTATGGGACGCTCTGGCAATCCGATAATGATGACGATGGGAACCGGGCAGTACGCATCAACTACGTGATGGAATATGGGAATTACGGATTTACCAATGAACTGACCGGCGCTGGATGGCGCACCTTTCGCACCAACTGGGAAGATTCTATCCCGGAAAGACACTGGCACCTCAATGATCCTGGAGTGATTCCGAATCTGTTGCAAACTGGTGCTGGTTCACCTACCGGAATGCTGATCTATGAAGGTAATCTTTTGCCAGAAGTATTTCATAACCAAATGATCCATAGCGACGCAGGACCAAATGTGGTCAGAAGTTATCCGGTTAAAAAACAGGGTGCGGGTTATGTTTCACGGATAGAGCCGATTATCAAAGGTGACAGAGATCAATGGTTCAGACCGTCGGATGTGGCAGTGGCGCCAGACGGCTCCCTATTTATCTCCGATTGGTATGACCCGGGCGTAGGGGGGCACCAGATGGGTGATCAGAACCGTGGCCGAATAATCCGAATTACACCCAAAGGTTACAAGGGTTATAAAAATCCAACCCTGGATTTCAAGTCTGTTGAAGGGGCCATGCTAGGTTTACAAAGTCCTAATCCGGAAGCCCGTATACTTGCGATGCAAAGTCTCATTAAAATGGGAGACGCGGGTTTCAAAGCTTTATTGGAAAAGTGGAGCGATCAGCTTACAGAATCAAGACTTCGGGCAAGAATTTTATGGATACTGGGAAAAAATTTTGATCAGGACGGGAGAATATTGACAAACGCAGCCCAGGACAATGACCCTGACATTCGTATTACCGCGATACGCATTGGACGTCAGGTAAAATCTGCCGCGTTGAATCAATTGTTGTTGAAATTGTCGCTGGATCCGGATCTTCAGGTAAGAAGGGAAGTAGCAATCACGCTTCGGGACAGTAATATTCCTGATCAGGAAAAAGTCTGGGTCAACCTGGCAAAACAACATACCGGCAATGACCGATGGTATCTGGAAGCACTGGGAATAGGTGCACACGACCATTGGGATGCGTTTTTTAAAGCCTGGCTGGACTTGACGGAGTTTCCTTTATCTACTCCCGGAAACAGGGATATAGTCTGGAGAGCCAGAACCGCCTTGGCTGCCCCATTGCAGGTTTCTCTGGCGGGTGATCCGACAGAGCCTTTGAAATCCAGATTGCGCTATTTCCGTGCCCTGGATTTTAATCCGGGTACGCAGGAAAAATCTGAAGCCTTGATGCAACTATTGAATAAACAGCAGTCGGAGCCTGAAATAAACAAGTTGGTCTTACGCCACCTTGATCCTGATTTTGTTAAATCCAACCCGACCACCCTGAATGCACTGAAAAAACAACTGGAAGAGGCAAAAGGTACCATGGAGTATATCAATCTGGTACAGGATTATCGGTTGCTTTCAGAAAATTCTAACCTGCTCGATTTAGTACTGGCAGAATCAGGCTCCAATATAGGACGTGCCGCTGCCTCGCTTTTGTTCCGGCAGGAAGGAGAATCCATGGTCAAATCCCTCCTTTCAGGGAATGATGAACAAAAAATTCTTAAAATCATTCCTGCCATCAGGTCGGTGGGAAGTAACTCTTCAGTGGAAATGCTTAATAATCTGGTGTTAGATGAAAAGCGTTCCAACGAAGTCAGAAAGGCTGCACTATTAGCGCAGGCAGGGAGTCAGGCGGGAGAGGATATGGTGTTGCTAAACCTGAAGGAAGGACGAATTACCGGCGATCTTAAAAAAGTGGGTGTGGCAGGATTAAGTCGTGCCTGGAGGAAAGCAGTCAGAATCGAAGCTGAACAGTATCTGGAACAAGGAGTAGTTGCTTCCGGTAAAACCAAACATCCTCCGGTAACACAGCTGATGGAAAGAAAAGGAAATGCGGTGGCTGGAGAAAAAGTATTTATGTTGTATTGCGCCACCTGTCATCAGGTAAGGAACAAAGGTATGGATTTTGGACCCAAACTGACTGAAATCGGTGATAAACTACCACGGCAAGGACAATATCTTGCAATCTTTTCACCCAGTTCCGGAATCAGTTTTGGGTATGAAGGTTATGAAGTTACAATGAAAGATGGATCCGTTGAGACAGGTATTATGGTAAGTAAAACTCCGACTTCGCTAGTCCTGAAATTTCCTGGAGGTGCCAGCCAGACTTATCAGATGAATGAAGTGAAATCCGTTGTGCAAATGAGCGAATCTATGATGACGGCAGGTTTGGCAGAAGCGATGTCCACCCCTGAATTGGTTGATTTGGTGGAGTATCTAATAAGTTTAAAAAAGTAAGATGGTTTTGTAGAAAAAATTTATGCTAACTTCGTGATTTGATGAGTGATAATTTTGAATTGAGCAGTTTTTTAGCATAAAATGCAGTTTATAAATACCCTTTTACTATTTGGAGTCAGTTTATTGTTGGCAGAACAGCGGCCTGAGTTTGGCAAAAAATCTTCAGCACTTCAACCACAAATTCAACAGCAGACCGATGTAAGATCGGCGGAAAATGCTGTAGCGAACCTGGACATTGAGGAAGGATTGGAAGTGAAGTTGTTCGCTTCCGAACCCGAAATCTCCAATCCGTTAAGAATTGATGTAGATGACAGAGGGCGTGTCTGGGTAGTTGAGTCCAAAATTTACCGGGGAATGGTCAATGGCCATGCAGGCCGAAATGTAAAGGATCGGATTCTGATTCTGGAAGATACGGATGGTGACGGCATGGCCGATATTACCAAAGTTTTCTATGAGGGATCAGAACTGAATGCACCTCAGGGAATTTGGGTAATGGGCAATAAGGCCATTGTTTCTCAAAGTCCTTATGTATGGCTCCTGACTGATACCGATGGCGATGATCGTGCCGATAAAAAGGAGATATTATTTAAAGGGATTGGTGGAGTACAGGACGATCAGGGAGTACATTCATTTGTATTTGGCCCGGATGGTAATTTCTATTTTAGCTATGGCAATAAGGGCAGGCAACTGGTGGATGGGAAAAACCGTCCCTTGGTTGACAAATACGATATTCCTATCAATTTCAGAAAATATAAACATGCGGTAGTTTTCCGATGTGATCAGAATTTTCGTAAAGTGGAGATTCTGGGCGAAAACTTCTTTACCGCTCCTGAAGTAGCAGTGGATAGTTATGGTTCTATATGGGTGTCAGACCGGGAAGAAGACGCAGTAGGGGCGGTTCGTCTGAACTTTGTGATGGAAAATGGAAACTTTGGGTATGCCGATCAGGCAACTGACCGGAGTTGGCGTATTGACCGCACTAACCTGGAAGCAGATGTGGCAAAAAGACACTGGCATCAGAATGATCCGGGTATTATCCCTAATGTCACGGAAGTGGGAACAGGGTTTCCTATGGGGATGACCGTTTATGAAGGAAAACTCCTGCCCAGGAAATACTGGGACCAGATATTGTTAAGTGATGCCGGTGCACAAGGTTTGCGGGGATTTACACTTAAAAATGACGGTGCTGGCTATACAGCAGAGCATTCCATGATTATTGATGGGAAAAGGGACAATTGGTTTCGTCCTTCCGATGTGTGTGTGGCACCGGACGGCTCGCTGATTGTATCTGACTGGTATGATCCTGTCATTGGGAATCACAGAATGAAAGACCGGGAAAAAGGTAGATTATTCAGGGTTGCTCCTCCGGATACCCCTTATAAAATACCTGTCTATGACTATACAGATCCGGCAAGTATGGTGGAGGCCTTACAGAATCCAAACCTTTCGGTACGTTATAAAGCCTGGAATGCCATCGTAAAAACCGGCAAACCGGCAGAACCTTATCTGGAAGAATTATTTACTAATTATCTGGCTGATCCCAAACTGAAAGCCAGGGCTTTGTGGGCGCTGAATAAAATAGAAGGCGTGAGTCCCAGATGTTTTGAAAACTCCTTCCGAGCGATGAACCCTAACCTGAAAATTACGGTCCTGCGCGTGGTTCGGCAAAGGAACAGTGACCCTATTGAGCATATTAAACGGCTGGAAAGTGACAATGATCCGCAGGTACGACGCGAATGTCTGATTGCTTTGTTCCGTAACCATACCTATGAAGCCAAGGATGCGTGGATAAGACTAGCCAAGCGCTATGACGGAATGGACCGCTGGTATCTGGAGGCACTCGGCATAGGCGCTTATAATCAGTGGGAAAAACTGTTTCCGGCATGGATTGAAAATGCAGGGGCCGAGCCGGGCGATACACAGGCGGGGCGTGACATTGTTTGGCGTGCCCGAACCAATCGTGCCATTCCGTACCTGACCGCTATGGCGACCGATCAGCTGGAAGATGTCAAAGAGAGACAAAGATACTTCCGGGCTTTTGATCTCTTGCCTGCCGGCTATGCCAAAACCCGCGCGCTGATTGACATTGCCCGTCAAACTGCATCTCAAGATGTGGAAACGCAGAAACTTGCACTGAAACATTTGCCGTCTGATTATGTAAGGGCTTCATTCATGGGGGGGGCGGAGTTGCAAAAAGTCCTGGATGAAACCTATGGGACTTCTGACTATATTGACCTCATTGAGTTGTATGTGCCCAATACAGAAAATGAAAGGCTGCTCAAATTAGCGGAAAGTCAACCCATGGAGCAAGTAGGTAAAGATGCCGGACGACTCCTTTTGCATATCGCCGGAGATAATTATTTCTGGGAGCGAATGAAAGAAAGGGATGAAGAGGGGCAATCGGCGCTGATGGCTTCCATCCGTGGCGTAGGTAACCGTCAGTCGTGTAATCTGCTTGCGTTTATTGCAATGGATAATGCGCAACCGCTCCGAATCCGGAAAGATGGAGCACGTTTTCTGTGCGGAAGCTGGGAAGGAGAAGATCTGGCTGTACGTTTAATCAAGGACAAAAAGTTTACAGGGGAAGTAAAAGAGGCGGCTGAAACTGAACTAAGAAATGCCTTCCGTGATGTGGTAAGAAAAAGCAGTGTCATCACACAGGATAGTATAAAAGCTACAGAAGAGGAAGAGGAGTTTTGATGGGATGTAGCAAGGAGAATCCCATCGGTTGCAAAAATGTTTGAGTGGGAAAGAGGATTGTGTAGTGATTTATTTTGAATAAATCTATGATTTAATTGGGATTATTGTGTAACAATTATTAGATTTCGTTTTTGTGTTTCATCATTAAAACCCTGCTTCCAATGAAATCGACACAAATGTTTTTTTCTTTCTACGTCTTATGCTCAGGTAAAAGACTTTGCAGATCTGTTTTCTGATAAAATATCCGATTCCTACGGGAAACAGGTAAAAACACTCTTTCATAATAAACTTTATACAAGACCGGGTCATTATCACGCTACCTGGGATGCTGTTGATCAAAAGCCAGGAATTTATTTTTATCGTCTTGAAATCAACGGAAAAACAACGACCGGTCAAATTCTCTTAACCAATAAGCTATGAAACATCTTCTTCCGATATTAATCAGTGCCATAATACTGAGCAGTTGCGATATGTTCAGGAAAATTGCAGAACCCAGGCCTCTTTCTATGGGTGGGGTTGAAGCTAAGTTGAACGGAGAGATGTTGAGCAGGTTATTTCCACCTGAACAGCAGGAAGCAAGAGCCAGCTATGCAGGATATTTTAAAGAACCAACAGACCCTATCTCCATTAATTTTGGCTTTTATGATGCTGATAATCTTCTGAAGGCTGGTTTGTCCTGGGCCATATTATCTCCTGATACAGGAACATTCGCGATACAGGAAGATGAAAAGGCTGCAGTTAGTGATCTGGCGGTAAAGGCGGAATTTTATACACTGATCGGAGGTGATGTATTAGGGAATTCATATAAAGTTCTTCCATCGATTGATAATTATTTCACCTTGGAGTCGTATGAAGCATCATCCAGAGTAATGAAGGGAAATTTCAATGTTACGTTTGTACTGGCTTCTAATAAAAATGACAGGGATTTTCCGGATACGTTACGTTTTACCGACGGTAGATTCGAAACCAAAATATTTACCAAAGAAGAGTTTGCACCTTATCAATAAGAAAAGTACTAACGGGGAATATCAGCTGTAGTCTTCCTATGGGTGTCTATTGCCAGTAAGTGATTTATTAAACGGAGCAGATTCTTAACCAATAAGCTATGAAACATCTTCTTCTGATAATACTCAGTGCCATAATACTGAGCAGTTGCGATATGTTCAGGAAAGATTTGGATCCTTTACCACCCTCTATTGGCGGGGTGGAGGCTAAATTGAACGGAGAAAATCTCACCAGTCTATTCCAGCCAGCAAAACAAGTGGCAAGAGCAACCTATAGTGGGCTTTTTGAACTGCCGACAGATCCGGTCTCCATCTATTTTGGATTTCATGATTCTCAGAATATGATCAGAGCTTAATTTGCCTGGAAAAAGCTATCTCTTGATACCGGAAGATTTGCAATAGGTGAAGCCAATAATTCTGGTAATGACCAGCCTGAAGTGACAGCAATTTTTGACACGACTGTCGGAGGAGACGTATCGGGGAAGTCCTACAAGGTGCTCCATTCCGCTGATAATTACTTTACGCTGGATTCTTATGATGAAAATACGAAGGATATGAAGGGTACTTTTAATGTAACATTTGTGGTCACTTCTTATGGAGATGAGAAGGATTTTCCGGACACGTTGCGTTTGACCGAAGGCAGGTTTCAGACCCGGCTGCTTCCTAAAAAGGAATGGGGTTTAAATTGGGGTTTAAATTAAGTAAAAGGCAAAACGCTGGGAGTACTTGTACCGGAGAACAGAAATAAAAGCGACTACCTGTTATGATTACTATTTTCATCATAATGGGTAGTCGCTTGAATTATTTGCAATTAATAATTGTATATAATGATGCAGGTTACAGGTCTCCTGGTCGCGCATTTTCAGCCACGATGGTCGTTTCCATCCGGCTGACTGCCGAAGCTCCGAAATATCCCAGGGCTTTGCTACCTGAAGCGTTCTGATTAATAATATTGGAGCGGACGTTGGTCATCGGAATCGCCAGCAATCCTCCGTTGGCAGATTGCTCCCTTACCTGTTTCAAAAACTCAAAGGTTTCATTGGTAATACTGTGCAATTCAACTCCTGTACTTTCACCCTCCAGAAAAAGTGAATCAGTGGTAATAGCCTGGCGGAGCGGCAGAATGAAAATCAGTCCGTCTACTTCACCTCCCGCATTATAGGAAGCGTCCCATGCCACAGTAATGTTGGTCGGCTTGGCTACGGTTACTTTGCCGTTAATAATGGGTTTGATCCAGTAAGTATCCCCTGTTCCCTGAAAGTCTCTGGCATAGAATTGTGCTATATAGCCTTCCTGTCTGCCGTTGTCGGGTTTAAACGGCAACTTCTCCTTTGTATAGACCAATGAATCCACCGTGGGGACCCTTTTTATTTCATTTTCAGCCTTGAATATTTCCCCGTCATTTTTTATTTCCAGGTAATACTTTCTGCCTACCTTCCCGATGATCGAGTCGTTCCATACATAATGACCATTATTTTCCTGGTCTTCAAAGTGATATATATTACCTACATCGTCAGTTACAATTACCTCGGCATTGAGCACCGGCTGAACACCATTGTTACTGAAATAAGGAGCAGAAATACTCAGTTTAATAGTTTGTGGTTCCGGTTGATCGTTAATCCAGCCATCCACCACTAACAGGGGAGGGCTGGTGGCTGTTTCCAGGTCGATCACGTCTTCACAGGAAGAGAGGCCTAATGTCACAATGCATAGAAATGCAAATGGCTTGAATATATTGATACTTTTCATGGTTGCTGAAATCAGAATTTAAAGTTGTAGGTAACTGAAGGAATGAAGTTGCCGATGACTGCGTAGCGAACGGCTTCCGTTTTCAACGGATTGTCTTCATTGATACGGGTAAAGACAGAAAACGGATTCCGGCGGTTATACACATTGTAAACTGAGAATACCCATTCTCCCTGCCCTGTACCGAACAGTTTCTTCTTTGATTTAAGCGTAGCGGCCAGGTCGAGCCGGTGATAAGCCGGTATTCTGCTGCCGTTTCTTTCATTACCATAGATGTATCCCAATGCCCAACCGTTGTAATTGTACTTGGCCGTCGGGAACGTGGCTGGTGTACCTGAGGTAATGGTAAAATTGGACGAGAGTGACCACCTGCTGTTTAGATCATAGATCGCTACAGAAGTAAAGTTATGTGGTTTGTCAAATCGTGCCGGAAACCAGTTTCCATTGCTGATGCTTTCAACCTGTCTTTCTGTCCGGGATATGGTGTAACTCACCCATCCTGTTAGTTTTCCCTTGTTCTTTTTAACATATAATTCCAAACCGTAAGCCCTGCCTTTTCCGAAGAGAAGGTCACCTTCTGCAAATTGGTTGAGCAGTAATTCGGACCCCGGGACATAATCAATCTGATTATGCAAGTTTTTGTAATAAACCTCCGCAGAAGCCTCATAGGCATTATTGCTGAAATTTCGGAACCAGCCCAGCGCCACCTGATCTGCAATTTCGGGACGAATCGTAGGCGTACTTAGCGTCCATACATCCAAAGGTGAACTGGCAGCTGTATTGGATAACAAATGGAGATATTGTGCCATCCGGTTGTAGCTGGCTTTGATGGAGTTGTCCTGATTGATGCCAAAATTGACAGAGAAACGTGGTTCCCAGTTGCCGTAGGTATTATAAACATCCCCTTTTTCATAGGTTGTGCCTGGGTATACCGGGAGTTTTCGTTCACCTTTATATACTTCCTGATAATCATAAATGGTGGCGGCACCTATATTTCTGAACCAGGAATAACGTACACCATATTGCATGGAAATCCGGTCGGTCAGTTTCTGGTCGTTCCCGATATACAGTGCCATTTCATCTGCAAAACGTGGATCCTGGCTAATGTTTGTCTCTTCTCCTTCTGACTTGGCGGTAACTTTTCCTGGCTTAGAGTTGTAATAGATGTACTGTCCGCCAAAACTGATCTGGTTATTGGGCGTCAGGTAATACGTGAAGTCAGGTTTCAGGCTGTAACTTTTGATATTCGATTGCCAGTTAAAATAGTCCAGTTCCTTGGCAGGATCCGTTTTAGAACCGAGGGTGTAATCATAATTACTAAAATACCCGGTCAGGTTCATAAATAGTTTTTTCGAGAATAAATGGCTCCAACGTGCTGTAGCTGTGGCATTACCCCAGCCAAAACCAAAATCAGCGGCTCCAAAAACATCCTTTCCAAAGTATCCGGAAGCATAGAATGTGTCTTTTTCTCCCAGTCGATAATTCACTTTTGTCGTAAGATCATAGAAAAAGAATTTGCTGTCACGCAGGTCTTTATTTAAAAATGGCTTGGCCAGTACATCAATATAGGACCGCCTGCCAGCGACAATAAATGAACCCTTTCCATCATCAAAGGGCTGCTCGTAAGTCAGACGGGAAAATATGGAGCCAATCCCTCCATTGATTTCTCTTTTCTTGGTATTTCCTTCTTTCATCCTTACATCCAGAATAGAGGATATTCGTCCCCCATATTGTGCAGGAATCCCCCCTTTGATCAGCTTGACGTCCTTGACGGCATCCGGATTAAAAACAGAGAAAAATCCAAATAAGTGGGAGGAGTTGTATACCGGTGCTTCGTCAAGTAACACCAGGTTTTGAGATACATCCCCACCTCTTACATTAAAGCCGGAAGCCCCCTCACCCACGGTGGTAACACCAGGTAATAACTGAATACTTCTGATCAAATCTACCTCTCCCAGCAGGGCGGGCATTTTCCGGATGGTTTTCATTTCCACCTTATTGACGGACATTTCGATACTACGAACATTTTCGTCTTCCCTTCGGGTGGTAACCACTACTTCTTTCAGGCTTTGACTCTCATCATTCATTTCAATGTTCTGTGTAAGGTCACCGGAAAGCGTGATTGTCTTTTCGATTCTTTCGTAGCCAAGATAAGAGTAAATGAAAGTATAGGTGCCAACAGGAATGGTGATGGAATAAAAACCGTATGGGTTGGTTGTTACACCGTTTTCAAGTTCACGGATATAGACCGATACGCCAATCAGACCTTCTCCGTTGCTGGCATCCCGGATGTATCCGCTGACTGTTTTTTTCTCCTGAGCAATAGTATGGAAAGGCACGGACAGGCATATTGTCAGTCCGATAAAGGCAATTAAGAAATTTATTTTCATAGCTGATTGTAAAGGTATTTTGTTTGTTGCAATGGGTTGGTTTTGAGGTTTGATAGTACAAATAACTTGATTTGTTTTTACAGTATTTGACAAAAAATCAGTAAACGGCTAAAATCATATATAACTGGTAATCTGAATAATATTAGTACGCAATTTCAATTTCATTAAATTTACTTTTACAAACAGGAAACATTATATAAGTTGTGATGGTTTCTTGGATTTAAAATTGAATTTTTTTCTTCCCGTATTATCGAATGACATTTATAAAGGTTGCAGCAGGCGTAGTTAATCAGACTCCCATGGCCTGGGAGTTGAACAAACTCAATATATTGGCTGCTATAGAACAGGCAAAAGTGGCCAATGCTTCCATTCTCTGTCTTCCCGAATTATGTATCTCGGGTTATGGTTGTGAGGATTACTTTTTTGCAGAAGATCTGCCAGAACAAGCGATGAACTGTTTGCTGGAAATACTGCCTTCATGCAGTGATTTGATTGTTTCTGTAGGTTTGCCGGTCAGATATAATAATCGGTTGTATAATGCAGCCTGTCTGATAGTTAACCGACAGATTGCAGGCTTTTATTGCAAACAATTCCTGGCCAATAATGGCATTCATTATGAAGCTCGCTGGTTTCATGGGTGGCCAGCCGGCATGGTAAGTACGGTCGAGGTGAATCATAAAAATTACCCGATCGGGGACCTGATTTTTGAAATTGGAGGTCATCAGGGTAGTAAAATCTCCAATTTGAGGTTATCATTTGAAATCTGTGAGGATGCCTGGGTTGCGGATAGACCCGGCCGCAGGCATTATGAGAAGGGGGTGGATATCATCCTGAATCCAAGTGCAAGCCATTTTTCATTTCACAAATTTCAAACCCGTGAGCGGTTTGTAATAGATGCCTCCAGATCCTTTGGTTGCAGTTATATTTATACCAATTTGTTAGGGAATGAAGCCGGACAGGTAGTATATGATGGCGATGCCATGATTGCCTCCAATGGCAATCTGCTGGTCTCGGGCCCCCGGTTTAGTTATGAAGACAATTTTATTCTGACTGCCGTGGTGGATATTGCGGTTACCAGATTAAATCAGATTCAGAATCGCGTTAAGATCGTTCCAGATGGTAACTGGAAAGTCCCGGTATTTTATCAGGTACCTGCGGCTGATCCTGTTTCCAACCAAACGGCAACGATGGAGCCATTTGAAAAAGGAGGATTTATAAAGGAAGAAGAATTTGCGCGTGCTGTAGCTTTAGGATTATTTGACTATCTGCGGAAAAGCCGTTCCAAAGGGTTTACTATATCATTGTCGGGTGGAGCTGATTCCTGTGCTTGTGCGGCATTGGCAAGCCTTATGATACGACTTGCTGATGAGAGTATCGGTCTGAAGGCATTTAAAAACAAGTTAAGCTATATCCAAGAGATTCAGGAGCTGGATAGTGAAGAGGCAATCGCGAAAGTACTGATTCAAACGATTTATCAGGGCACAGAAAACAGCTCTGAAGAGACCTTGCAATCTGCCCGGGAATTGGCAGAATCGGTTCATGCCAGTTTTTATGCAATCAGTATCAATGGATTGGTGGAGACCTATAAAGGCTTAATTGAAGGTGTACTTGAAAGGAGCCTGACCTGGGAAAAAGATGACATTGCACTTCAAAATATACAGGCGCGTGTGAGGGCCCCCGGGGTTTGGTTATTGACCAATATTTCCAATCATTTGCTGTTGGCTACCTCCAACCGATCTGAAGTAGCTGTGGGATATGCGACCATGGATGGTGACACGGCTGGTAGCATTAGTCCTATTGCAGGCATTGACAAACACTGGCTGAGACAATGGTTGGTATGGCTGGAAAAGCACGGCTGTGAAGTAAAAGGCAGGCAGATCAGGGTGGAAGGGCTCAAAATGATGAATAGCCTGCAGCCTACGGCCGAATTGCGCCCGCAGGATCAAAAACAGACGGATGAGCAGGATCTGATGCCTTATGATTTCCTGAATTCGCTGGAAAATTATGCGATAAGAGATAAAAAGAGCCCTACCGAGTGCTACCAGTTGCTGGTTGTTCTCTATGCCGAACGATTCAGTGTAGCTCAGATTAGTAATTGGGTGGAAAGATTTTTTAGATTATGGAGCCGTAACCAGTGGAAACGCGAACGCTATGCACCATCATTTCACCTGGATGACTATAATCTTAATCCCCGTACCTGGTGCAGGTTCCCCATTTTGTCAGGTGGATTTGAAAAAGAACTGTCTGAACTGAGGAGTTTTGTGGAAGGCGAGGAAAGAGGCCGTGGTAAGCACAGAATCGGCTTCTGAAACCAGAATGTAAACCTTAAAGAATATAATTAATATCAGAAGGTCAATAATTGACTCCAGGAAATAATATTCTACTGAGTATAGGAAACACAAGGAAAAATGCCCTGTTTTTTGTATATTGGGCATAGTTTTTGTGTATAGCGTAAGTTATGAAGTATTATATCCATATCGTTTTCTTTGTTTGTTTTTCACTTTTGGCGGCTTGTCGGCAAAATAGTTCCAAAGTGGACCTGATTGTCCATAATGCGAAAATCTATAGTGTTGATTCCGTCTTTTCTATACATGAAGCATTCGCAGTACGTAACGGTCGATTTGTGGCAGTCGGTACTTCGAGTGAAATTCTTTCAGCCTATGAGCCCGATTCAGTATGGGATGCGGGGGGGCGTGCTATCTACCCTGGTTTTATAGATCCTCACAGTCATTTTTTTGCATTGGGAGCAGTTTTTAATGAGGCAGATCTGACTAATACAAAATCCATTGAGGAAGTAATTCAACGGCTAAAGGATTTTAGAAAAACACAAAAGGATAAGAAATGGATGATTGGGCGGGGATGGGATCAGAATGATTGGGAGGATAAGGAATTTCCTGATAAAGCACAACTTGATGAAGCCTTTCCGGATATTCCGGTATACCTGATCCGGATTGATGGCCATGCAGCTTTGGTTAATTCAAAAGCCTTGGAAATAGCGGAAATTACCCCCTCTTTACGCATTGAGGGAGGAGTGATAGAGCTTAATGAAGGGCAACCTACAGGTTTGCTCATAGATAATGCGATAGCACTTATAACCGATCGGCTGCCGGTTCGATCGGTAAACGAAAAGAAAGAAATGTTAAAAGCTGCGGAGAAGGCTTGCTTTTCTGTAGGATTGACCTCTGTCTCCGATGCGGGTATTGACAGGGGTGATGTGGAGCTTTTGGACAGAATGCACAAGGATGGAACATTAAAAATCAGGGATTATGTTATGTTAAGCGCCACTCCTGATAATCTTGATTTCTATCTTGCAAAGGGAGTTTGGCGTACTGACAGGCTGTCTGTTAGTGCATTTAAATTATTTGCTGATGGTGCATTGGGTTCGAGAGGAGCTTTGTTGTTGAAGCCTTATGCCGATGATCCTTTTAACCATGGGTTGCTTTTGAATTCTGCCGCTCAACTGGAAAAGACGATGGCAAGAATTTCGAACAGTAAGTTTCAGTTAAATACCCATTGCATTGGTGATTCAGCTAACCGTGTTGTACTTAATCTTTATGCCAAGTTTCTGAAAGGTCGGAATGACCGGCGCTGGCGGATTGAGCACGCACAAATGGTCGATAAAAAGGATTTACATATTTTTAAAGACTATAGTATAATCCCCTCCGTACAACCTACCCATGCTACCTCTGATATGCATTGGGCCATGGATCGTTTGGGTGAAGAGCGGCTTCCAGACGCCTATGCCTACAAAACTTTGCTTGATCAGAGCGGTATGATCGCGCTTGGCAGTGATTTTCCTGTTGAACCTTATAATCCACTCCTAGGCTTTTTTTCTGCTGTGGCCCGTACAGATAATGAGGGTGTGCCACCAGGAGGTTTTCAGAAGGAGAATGCCCTGAGCCGTGAAGAAGCTTTACGTGGAATGACCATTTGGGCGGCTTACAGCAACTTTGAGGATAAAGTAAAAGGAAGTATAGAAACAGGAAAGTGGGCTGACTTTGTGGTCCTGGATCAGGATATAATGGAAGTCGATGAGGCGACAATTCCTGATGTGAAGGTGATCAGAACTGTTATTTCCGGTGACACTGTCTATCTTATTCCTGAAAATTGACAATTAATAGTACTTGCGCAAAATTCCTTTTTACCATATTAGAATAAATACGTTAATTTGCCCCGAGAAGGAAATGGGTTCAATCCTTTTCGGAACTCTTAACAGTGCTGTCAGCAGAGGTGTCTTTGATGGTATCAGCTGATAAGAGGTCCATCAATAGAGCACCTTATTCCATGAAATAATCATTGAAAGATGGCAATTATTACCGTATTTTATATTAAACTGATCATCTGCTTTTTCCTAACGGTAGGGGTATATTTTCTGGTAAGAAAAAAAGACCTGCTGGTACGCTGGCAACAGGGGCAGGATAAAGTATATTTTCTATCTGGTTTTTTGATTTTCAGGGTGATCCCCTGGATTGTGGTATTTCTGGTCGCTAACCAGGAACCACGTGGTGATATTCCTTTCTTTTTTGGAAAGGCAATTCATGCCAAAGTGGGCGAAATGGTTTATAGGGATTTCTGGTCCTACCATGCTCCTCTTTTCCCCTATATTATCAGTATGCCCTTGTTTATCTGGCACAATGCCAAGGCTATTGTAGCACTAATGCTGCTCATTGAAACCGCTATTCTCTGGTTCTGTTACAAGGTTTACAAACCCAAAAGAACAAACGCATTGCAACTGGTTGCATTGTACTGGATGTTACCTGCCACCTTTGCCTATATGCTTATCGGAGGGCAGGAAGATGTTTGGTTTTCAGGAGTAGCGCTTCTTATGCTATATCATATCCGAAATAAACCGGCAGACTATGAATTAGGGGTAGGTATCATTTTCGCTGTGGCAATGATCACAATCAAAGCTTCTTTCATTATTTTCTTATTTCCTCTGTTGATTCTTGCCAGGAATTACATGAAAATACTGGCGATAATGGCATTGATCGGTGGAATAACTGTGGGAATATTGTATTTCTGGATAGGTGATTTGTTTTTGATGCCTATACAGCATACTTCACAACTGATGAGTCCCAATTTATTTTCTGTTAGCAGGCCTTTTGTGGAATTGTTTTATCAGGTAGATGAAAATAATTCAACCCTTATCAATTGGGCTGGCTTGTTCTTTTCAATATTATTGCCCTCTATGATAGCCTGGAAAGTACGAAAGCAATCCATAGAAGAAACAATTATCCCGGTTTTTGTCGCCTGTTTTGCCTCCCTGATTATTTTCCAACCCAGCTCACCTGGCGCCTATATGATCGCCTTTGTGTTACTACTGGTGTTTGAACTTATTGATACAGATAAGAAGAGTCATATTTTCATGCTAATGGTATTAAACTGGATGACGGTGGTGCAGCCATTCTTATTTGTTTATCTGGGACAGGTGCAATATACCAGCTTTTCTTATTTCAAAGACCCATCTCACCTGTTAGAGTGGCTAACGCAAATTATCAACGTCATATGCCTGATCTGGGTGATTAACCTGGCATACCAGAAAAGTTTAAAAGCTGGCAGGTATCCAAAAATGAGTGTGTGAATTAAAACACCAGAATTATCACGGATTTAATAAAAATCCTCCATCATTATGTACCCGCTTCCTGTTTTAACTTTAAAAATATTGATTGCTACTGGGCTACTGCTTATTGCTGGTGTCCTTTGGGTCAGGAAATCATCGGTTGTTTCACTGCTGAAAAATACTGATGAACGTTTGTTGTTTGTGTCTGGATGGACTGCTTTCAGATTAATTCCATTTTTAATTATTTATGTGCTTTTCAATATAGAGCCAACATCTGATGTGGTTTTTTATTGGGATGAGGTAAGTCTGGCATATAACGGAGAATTAGTTTATCGGGATTTTTTCTCACCCTATTCTCCACTATTCGTGTATTTTATAGCATTCTGGCTAAAATTCTGGTATCATCCCAAAATGATTGTTCTGGTAATGGCAATAATGGAGGGTGTTGCATTAATACTGGCAGGCAGGTTTTATTCCAACATATTGCCGAGGGAAGAGCGCCTGTGGCGGATGCTGATGTATTTTGTTTTGCCAGGCGCTCTGATGTTTACAATAATCGGAGGACAGGAAGATATCTGGATTTTGCTTTTTGCTATACTAGCCTGCCTGTATGGGAAAGTGAAAAACAAGACAGTGGTCTACAGCCTGCTTCTGTCGTTAGGTATTCTGATGACAAAAGCGATTTTTGTCCTTGTGATTATTCCTTTATTTCTGACTGAAAAGAAAAAACTGCACTTTGCAATACCGATGGCAATTGTGGGCCTGATTTCCTTCGGAGGACTTTACTATCTGGTAGGGTGGGAGTTTTTACAACCCTTGGATGAGGCGAAAATTCTTCGGGCACCGAATATTCTTTCAGTGATTAATCCAATTTTCTATGATAACCTATTCGTGGGTGCAGACTTCTGGAACTGGGCAGCCTTATTGCTGACTATGTATTTTGGGGTATATACCTTACATAAATTTCGAGCATATGATTTTCAGATATCCTTTTCACGTTTTTGGGTAGTTCTTTTTGGGACCATGATGATCGCCCAGCAAAGTGCATACAGCGGATATCTTTATTTGTTTTTGATGCCATTGGTCTTTCATATTATGGATTGGAAAAACAGGCGGCAGGTAATTTTGTTGTTTGTGTACAATCTCTTATGTATACTTCATCCTACATTATGGTGGCGGTCAGGGCTACCCAAATACTATTCAATCGGCGATATTTTCAGCTCCTCTGCATCAGTATTCGATTATTTAATTCAGGTAGCAATTGTAGGGTTAACGATATACTTTATCCGCCTAGGATTCAACGGTAATTTAAAAGACAGGGAAATTGTTTTGAAAACAGCAGATGCTTGAATCAAAGTTGATTGAAAAAAGATAAACAGTAAAATTCAATTCAGTTTTTAAAATACTTAACTTGCATTTTTATTTAGGTATTCGCTGTATTAACATTTTAGCATCATGGCTGCCGATACATTACATATTGAGATAGAGCAGGTGAAACAATCCCGCTTACAGGAAGTTGATTTCGAAAACCTGGTTTTTGGCCGGAATATCTCTGACCATATGTTTATTGCCGATTATAAGAACGGGCAATGGCAGGACCTGCGTATTGTCCCTTATGGTGACCTGTCCCTGAGCCCCGCTACTGCGGCACTGCATTATGGACAGTCTATTTTTGAAGGGATGAAAGCTTATAAAAATGATTCAGGTGAAGTGTTGTTGTTCAGAGCTATTGATAACTGGGCACGTTTTAACCTGTCAGCTGAAAGATTATGTATGCCATATATTCCTGAGGAAGTGTTTATGGGTGGCCTGCAAGAGCTTATTAAACTGGATAGTGGCTGGGTTCCTGATCAGGAAGGTTGTTCATTATATATCCGCCCTTATATGTTCGCCACCGATCCATATATCGGTGTAAAACCTTCTGATTCTTATACTTTTATCATTTTTACTTCTCCTGTAGGTACCTATTATTCGAAACCTCCCAGAGTAAAAATTGAAACTGAATTTATTAGAGCAGCAGAAGGTGGAACCGGCGCTACTAAATGTGCTGGAAATTATGCAGGATCTCTTTATCCCGCCAAACTGGCTCAGGAGCAGGGTTTTGACCAGCTTATCTGGACAGATGCCCGGGAACATGCTTATATAGAAGAGTCTGGGACCATGAATATCCTTTTTGTAATTGATAATAAGCTGGTAGCTCCCGCTGTATCAAGTACTATTTTAGATGGTGTTACCCGAAGAAGTATTCTAGGGGTGGCCCGTCATTGGGATATAACAGTGGAAGAAAGAAGAGTTAGTATCAAAGAAATAATTGATGCGTTGGAAGAAGGAAGAATGCAGGCCGCTTTTGGGGCAGGTACAGCAGTTGTGGTTTCTCCTTTCTCATCTATTTCTTATGAAGGAAAGGAATACTTCTTGCCTGAAATTGACGAAGATTCATTTGTTAGTAAAGTAAAATCATATCTTACGGATATCCGTACCGGTAAAACTGAAGATTTGTTTGGCTGGACGCTGAAAGTCTGATTGAATTTATTAGGTACATAAAAAATGAGGCTGTCTTCTTATAAAGGCAGTCTCATTTTATGTTTAGTGAGTTGTTGATCTATCCCAAATTGATTATATGAGTTCAGAGGTTGATGACCAATGGGCAATCAGTCAATTTTAAAGGTCTATCAACAGCCATCATTAACACTTCTTCCTCCGAGTCTGGGTTAGCGCAAGAGCACATGCTCCGTAGTCAGTAAAATAGCGAAATAGAGTAGAAATGGGTTGTTTACAGGACTGAATATTAAGACGAAGTAAGAACAGAATTCAATAATTTCGCTGAATTCTTCTGCAATACCTTAACACTGTCATGATGCCTAACAATCCTGTATCAATGAAAGAGGACGCCCCAATTTAAATTTGAGACGCCCTCTTTTGTCTGTTTAATTCTTTCGCTGTAAATTATTTTACAGTGATGAACCGGGTTGTGTGGATCGATCCGTCGATGTTTGTCATCTTCAGAATATAGATTCCAGCTTTAAGCTTGCTGATATCAATTTTATCATGAATGGTTTCACTGCTATAGAGCTGTATACCTGACAAACTGATAATCTGAACTTGTTTAACCAACTCCCGGTTGGATACCTTTACAGTTAGTACCTCGTGAGCGGGGTTAGGATGGATCTCCACTTTGAATGGTATCGTGATCTGGATGCTCTTCATTTGACTATACTCAAATGAACCGTCCTTATCTACCATTTTAAGTCTGTAGAGGTTCTGTCCGGAAAGAGGCTGCTGATCACTAAACTGGTAGTTTCTGTTCCCAATGTAATTGCCCTGTGCTTCCACAGATTCAATGGTAGTCCAGTGGGTTGCGTTATTACTTCTCTGGACCTGGAAGTGATCGCTGTTGGTTTCCTCGGTAGTTGTCCATTGCAGTAGCACCTGATTTTGTTCTTGAGTGACCTCAAAAACTGTCAATGTTACCGGGAGTGGTTGAGGCCACCTGATGATATAGGGAGCCGGAGGAGATTGTCTTCCTGCCGCATCCAGATAGGCATAATCGAAACGAGTTTCGGTATATCCGGTGCCATCGAGCTCAATCGTCATTAACGATGGGTCGTAGTTAGGTATCAATTGACCTGGTACGACAGGCACTCCTTCATAATAGAGTACGCCATTTTGTGGCAATGTAGTAATGACCACACTTTTATCTTTCCCATTTCCATTAAGTGTACCGTCTTCAGGATCATTTCCGGTCAGTTGTCCTGGTGAGGATGTGCCTTGCCCGGTAGTAATTAACGTACCATCTAAAGTGATTAAATCTCCTGATTTTGGCTGGTTAATGAGATATTCTTTAGGTTCGGCCAATGGTGGCTGTTGAATACCAAAATTGGCATTTTCAACGTCAGAGTCTGTAATGACTATTTGCGTTAATATTCCATTGGTGATACCGTCATTGCCAATCCCTGTACCCAGATTCTCTCCTGTGTTTTCCCATCCTGCTGGTAGGGAAGGAGTGGTTGAACCCGTTGAAGTCTGATGCAGCACGACACTGTATGTACCCGGCGCAGTTACCTGGAAATCATAAGTCCCATCGGGGTTTACAGCGACAGTATTGACAGGGTTGCCATTATTGTCTACCAAGGTTACATAAAGTCCGGTAGGTATTGGTGTTGCAGAAGTACTGTTTACCGATCCGTCTTTCAGTGCATTGGCATCGTGGAATACATTACCTTTCAATGTTACCGGATCAAAACATTCTTCTGTTATTATATTAACCGTACGATTGAGTTGACAGCCACTTGTATTGTCTGTTATAGTTACCGTAAATGCTCTGTCAGAACTTGCCGTAACAGTAGGGTTTTCAACAAAAGCGTTGGAAAGACCCAGAGAAGGAGTCCAGGAGTAAGAATAATCTCCAACGGAAGTTGTCGTTAGAGGCAATGAAATCACCTCATCTTTGCATACCTCCAGATCAGTTGTGGTAGCAACAATCGTATTTGGCATGGTAACAACTACCACTTCCTTGTAATTGCTGCAGCCTGTTTGCAGATTAGTCTGCGTCAGACGATACGTTTTACTGCCTTGTGCCGTAGATGTGACAGTCGTTGTTGTACTGTTAGGCTGAGCAACCCCTTCCAACGGACTCCATTGCCAGGTAGTACCAGCAGCCGCACTTCCAGTGAGACTAAGGTTAGTACTGCCTCCTTCACAAATCGTTGTGTTTCCACTGATTGTAAATGGCGCTGGTTGATTTACGGTTACTACGACCTGATCTGTACAAACAGGTGTTCCGTTCTGCTCGACTGTCAAAGTATAAGTGGAAGTGACAGTTGGCTTTACTGTTGGCTGGGCTGTATTACCTCCGGAGATAATGTTTGCGCCAGTCCATGTATAGGTGTATCCCGCAATAGCAGTAGTACCAATTTCAGTAGCTTCTCCCAAACAGATGGTTGCGTCACCACCGGCATCAATGGTTGGGTTGACTATTACTTTTTCTTCGAACTGACAGCCGTTTGTCATAGTGAAAGTCACTGTATATTCCATGCGGCCGTTTACTGTGGCAATGGGATTGGCTACATTGGCAGCACTTAAGCCATTGGAAGGACTCCATGCATAGGATGCAACGCCTGCCGGAACAGCTGGATTTCCTGGTGCTCCAAACCCTATTGCAATTGTTGCTCCCTTACAAACCTGACGGTCAGTTAATTCGGTATTATCGGGTTTCTGGTTGACAGTGACTGTTACCTGATCTTCCATCGGAGTGGTACATCCGGGGAAAGATATTTGTAAGGTGTAAACAGTCGTCTCAACAGGGCTTACTTCCAGTTGAGAGGTAGTCGCAGAAACGATAGGAGTACCATTGCTTAGCCACTGATAGGTTGCTTCGGGCATAGGATCTTTTCCTAAGATTACTTTTTCGCCAGCACAAATAGTTGCGGGTTCTCCGGTATAACCGCCAGCATTTATAGTACTTGTCAGTGTTACCTGATCGGTTGCCGAACATCCGGATAATGGATCTGTTACTGTGAGCGTAAAGGTTAATGAACCTGCAGCAAACAATACCTGTGGTTGTGCATCATTAGGTCCTGTGCCATTGGTCCACGCAGCATTGACTGGTTCCCACGAATAAGTCCAGTTAGTTCCCGAGGGGGCCTCAGTGCCAATTGTTACGGTACTGCCATTACATACAGCCCTGTCAGGACTCGCATCAGCAATTGGAGCGGATACCCTAACTGTCATTTCCTGCGTAAAAGTACAACCCCAGTCTGCTTCAGTGACGGTAACCTCAAATGAAGTATTGGTATTTACAGTGGCCGTAGGGTTTGAGCTTGTTGCATTGTCAAGCAATGTGGGTTGACTCCATTCATACGTAAATCCTGCTGCTGACGGAATTCCAATCTGTACAGGTGTTCCAAGGCAGGTGTATTTATCCTCCAGAACAAATGCAGGCAGTGATGCTCCGGGTGGGTTAATCACAATGGAATTCTGGCAAGTGATTGTATTATCATATTTATTGGTCACTGTTAACGTAATGGTCGCCTGAGCACTGGATGTAATGGTTACTTCCTGCCCAAATGGATTATCGACAAGATGAGCCGGGCTCCATGAGAAATTATAATTTTCAGGATCAATTAGCGTGGTGCCTAATTTTAAAACAGTGGCTCCGAAAACCTTTGGACATCCCTGTTCAGAAGTAGTGATAATATCAAAAGCACATGCTGCTCCAGGAGCACCAAGGCCGGCATCGACTCTTACATCCACAAAGCAGCTTACGCCGTTCAATGTAACGGTACGTCTGAAGGTGGTAATGCCCGTGTTACTTTTGAGGTAAGCATTCTTTCCATTTTCGGATGTTTGTAAGATAGCCCCATCGCCTGATACAATGCTCCAGGAGTAGGTAGTACCCGGTGCATTGTCTTCATCCAGATGGTTTCTCCATGAAGGGCTGGCCAATATATCATCCTGGCGGGTTAATCGGGCATTGATAGGGTACACCTTCACCTCATCTACGAAGGTACATCCCTCCTTGGTGGCTGTAACCGCATAGGTCATTACACCGCCGGGTACTGCTGCAGTACCAGCATTGAATACTGGATTTGCTATTTGTGAATCAGAAAGGAACTGTCCTGACGTCCAGGTGTAGGAATAAGTGTTATCAGCTGTTCCTCCCAAAGTAACGGGATTGTTTTTACAGATGGTAAAATCCGGTCCTGCAAAGGCAGGATTATTTCCTGGTGCCTGAACCGGGGTTACAGTCACATTACTTGTGGTGGTACAATCTGTGCCGTTTTTTTGTTTAACTGTAACGGTTAACTGGTAGGTAGTGGGTACTGCAGGCGAAGCTACAGGCTGTGCACAGTTGGTACAGCTTAGACTTCCTGCACTTCCTGTAACCACCGTCCAGGAGTAGGAAACAGCTGGGTCCGCAATAGGCGCAGTGCCGATTTGTACGCCACCTTCACCCTGGCAAATGGATTTAGCCGGGCCGGCATCTGCAATTGCCGGTGCTATCGTCACCTGATCAATGTCAACACAACCGGCGGCATCAGTTACCTGCAAAGTATAGGTGGTAGCTTCAGTAATGGGCTGCGTAGTCCAGCTTGCTGAGGTGCTCACCGGAGTGGAGTTAAGACTGCCTTCAAACCACTGGTAGGTATAAGCGGGGGTTCCGCTGGTTGCGCTACCAGTGAGTGCTACGGTGTTGGAACCGGCCCCGCAAACATACCATTGAGGGCCATCGGCATTGGCGATCGGAGAAACATTCGCATTTATTTCTACAGTGGCCACCTCGGATACTCCCACCACTTCCATTTCACAACTGGAACTGTTTATTTTTATCTGTCTGCGGTAAAAGAGGTTGGTTTGAGACGCTTCTGGCTGAAGATCTTTGAATACCTCTCCTGGCATGTCAACCCAGGGGCCTGTAGCGGAGGTTGCTTTTTGCCACTGGTAAAAAAGTTTACGATTGAACCCAGAGGGAGCTGTGATACTCACCGCATTACCATTGATCACATTGGGCATACCCAGGATACAGGTAGTTTGGCTCATGGGTGATAAGGTACTGGAGGAAATTGCGAAGCCATTAGGGATTGAACCATCATTAAAGCGGACCAGAATACCGTCAGTGCCTCCACCAATTGACTCCTGATGTGCTCCTGGAGTGCCTAAACTGCTAGATAATGTATTTGCACCTAGAATAATATCACCATTTGAAGCTATAGTCAAAGTACGAGATTTGGATGGATTCATTCCAAACCCTTGATCTATTCCCCCCGCAACTCTTATGTTAAGAGCTTCATTGCCTTGTTCTCCAAAATAGGTACCCCAAATACGTTCTCCATTGGTATAATTTATACTATTTATGAATAAATCATATTCTCCTTTAGGAGCCGGTTGGAAACTACAGTTATCGGCCAACTCAGTAGTCAACATATTGGTATGCCCACCTATAACCACGTTGCCATTTGAGCCGAGGGCGATGTCTGTTAAAAATGTTCGTTGTGCAGCATCACCAAACACTTTTGAATATTGCTCTCTACCACTTGTGGTGAATGACGTCAGAAAGCCTGTTGTGGGATTAGCGCTAGATGCTGTATGATATCCCACAGCAATAATTTGATCGGTTGTTTCATTTACAACGAAATCTCTAATTACTCCCTGGTAATATCTACCCCATGTTTTAGTGCCGTCGGTACCTGAAAATTTTGCCAGAAAACCATTGGAAGCTGTAGTGCCTTCCCCTACATTGGATGCAAAGTTTGCGTCTAACGCATTTGCAGATAGCATCATACCAGCAACATATACATTTCCTTCAGAGTCACTTTCAAGATGTAACCCAGAGCCATAAACAACTGACCTTGAGTTTAGGTCTACCATTACCCATGTTCCCCAAAGTCTAGAAGCTCCATTTGGACTGAGTTTGGCTAGAAATGTACTGTTACAGCTTCCCCCTGAATTTAAGTAGGTGCCTGGCGTTGTGAAGTCACCCTCAGCGCAAATAGGAGCAGCATTGTTGAAGTTATTTCTGCCTAATATAAATATATTGCCAGACTGATCAACATCTATGCTATTGATCACGGAGGCGTTACCCCCATAATATGTACCCCAGTTCCGTGTCCCTGTTACAGGATTAAATGAAGCAAGAATACTTTCAGTTTCTATCCCTCCGGTAGTCTTAAAAGCACCTAGGGATGCCATATTATCACTTCTACTCCTACCCCCAATGAGTAGCTGTTCATTTGTCCATTTAATTGCATATGCTTCATCAATACCTGATCCTCCATAATAAGTTGACCACAGTAATTGTCCACTTGGAGAATATTTAGAAATGAATATGTCAGTAGTTCCACCACCGAATGTTGTCTGGTATGCACCTGCTGTAGTAATATTTGCATTGCTTGCTGTATTGCCCGTAACATAAATGTTCCCTTCTGGATCTGTTGTGGTTGCTGCAATCTGATCTGCATTCACTCCCCCTAAATAGGTTGCCCAGGTAACATCGGGTGTCGGGTCAATAATAAGTGTTTTTTGACGGTCATAAGCTGGTACATCAAACGCAAACAGGTTGGGTCCTGTTTGTTTGTATTTAACGTCCAGGCTTTTTCCATCCTGTGATGTCCAGCTTGCTGGGATATGCTCATGCAGGTCGCCGTGTGCTACCTTCAAACGGATTTTGTCTCCATACAAAGCAGTGTTGTTAGCACCATTATATTGCAACCTGATTAGTGAGGGATCTGCCCCAGGATGTAATATGAAGTTGTACTCAACTGGTTTGTCGGGAGTACCATAGGCCACAAATTCCAAATCTATATTTGGATATACGTTTTGGTATACCACTGTGCTGTACGACTTGATTGTTTCAAATGTACCTTTTTCAGTAATATGATTAACAACTCCAGGGAGTTGTTTGGAAGGTAAGAGTTGGGCATCATGATTAGCGCCCAACAGATTGATATCCACCCGGTGGAATTGTAATTTCCCATCTTGATTGCCCCGGCTATAGGTATCATAACTAAAGCCATTCCGGCGAAGCTGAACGTTCAGCCCTGGGATGTTGAGTAAGAAAAGAGCATTGGCATTGAACTGGCCATCAGAGGATTTGAATTGCCCTTTGTTTTCCATGAACCCATTGTTTGAGAGATGGGTGTGTCGATCCCGAATACCATTTCCTGCACCCGACATTTTTTCCGCATAACCCGGATAATATAGCAGAGTGGAAATGACAAACAAGACAACTGTAAAAATTTGTCTCATTGCTTAAAATTTTGGTTAGAAAAAAGTACTTAAATGTTATTTGTGGTAAACATAGAATGTAGTATTACCTCAAATTTTTACATAATTATAAGTGAAAATAATTGTGTAAAAAATCTGTAAATATTGTATAAGAATATATTCTACATGAATGAAGAAATATGTAGATTAATAGTTTAGTTAAATCTCTAAAATGAAATTTTTTTATATAAAATAATATTGATTAGTAGAATCTGACCATTGATTGAATTGTAATATTTGAAGTAAAAACTGTGCTTTTTGTATTGTTGAATATTTCTAAAAAAATATTTTCCTTATAGAATTATATCTAACAAGTATTTAAGTCAAATATTTAATATTAAAAGTGTAGCTACCGCTTATAAATCATTTTATATTTTGCTCAAATACCTTATACAAAGTTTTCATCTCTCATACAATTTCTTATATATTTATTTGGGAATCACTTGAGTAGTTGCTGGACCGTTTATTTTATACTCTTATTAATTGGAAGTTTAATTTTTATTTGGCTGCAATTGTGTCGTATTTTGTATCTAACGCGTCATTGTCAAATTCTAATTAAGTCAAAACTTGCGAGCAGTTTACTTTTATTAGCTTTTGCTGTTTTTGATGAGAAGTCAAATTATTATTCCTCAAAAGAGTGGAGTAGAACTGCGGAATATTTTTGAAATAATCATAACCAGGTAAGATGAATATAATTTATCTGAAACTATTAATAGGAGTATCGTTATTAATCTTAGTATTCTTAATATACCTTAAAAGAATTTGGCTTAGGAATTTCTTCGCAGGGGCTAATGAACTCCTGATTCTGGGTGGTTCCTGGCTGGTCTTACGTTTAATTCCCTTTATAACAATTTATTACCTGTTCGGTTTTGAGCCTCAGTCTGATGTTGAGGGTTTCTGGGAAGAAGCCAGTATGGCTTTGGAAGGCAAAATAGTATACAAAGATTTTTGGTCACCTTATTCTCCACTTTATCCCTATTTTCTGGCCGGGTGGTTGCATGCATGGTATGACCCCCGAATGATCGTTCTGGTTATGGCTATTATTGATGGTCTGGCTGTTTGGCTAACAAACCACTTTTATAAAGGGGAGTATTCTAAAGCCGAAAGAATGTGGAAATCATTGATTTACCTCGCCCTTCCGGGTTCGCTTATGTTATGTATAGTGGGAGGGCAAGAGGATGTTTGGATGTGGGTGGTAGTCCTGATTGCTTTCTTATATAAACAAAAGACTGGCAATACCTATTTATTTAGTCTGATTTTGGCTGTAGGTTTACTCATCACAAAAGCCATATTTGTCCTGGTGATTATCCCGCTATTTTGGATTGACAAACAGAAATTGAAATTTGCAATTCCAATGATGGTGGTCGGAATCATTACTTTAGCGATGCTATTGCCGGTAGTTGGCTGGGATTTTCTTCAACCGCTCGATGAGGCCAAGGTGCTGCGTGCGCCAAATTTATTATCCGTTCTCAATCCGTTACTTTTCAATTCTATTGCAATAGGAAGCAAATTCTGGAACTGGGCCGCCTTGATTTTTACACTAATTTTAGGTGTGCAAGTATTTGAGAGAATGAAAGGGCGATCGCTTGAAAAAAAGCTCTCCCATTTTTGGGTGGTTATTTTTGGTACGATGATGATCGTACAGCAGAGTGCCTATAGTAATTATATTTTTCTCTTTTTGATTCCACTCACATTTACAATTATTGACTGGGAAAACCGTAAACAGGTCGCGTGTTTATTAGTGTATAACTTATTGTGTGTGATACATCCATCCTGGTGGTGGAGAATTGGTATGCCCGTATATGAAAATTTGTCTTCTGTACTGGTCCAATGGCAATATGTGGTAGATTACGGAATGCAGGCAGGCATCGTAATATTAACAATTTATATGATCAGATTGGCTTTTCCTGCCGCAGAAGGGAAGTCTGTTTCGACAGGAAATACCTGATCTGTTCATCATCTAGATGACATTAAGTGTCTGTTCTTTTATTTTTTCCAGTTCATCTTTCATTTCTACCACTAATCGCTGAATGACAGCATCATTGGCTTTAGATCCGATCGTATTGATTTCGCGGCCAATCTCCTGGGCAATAAAGTTCAGTTTTTTACCATTACTTTCAGGAGAAGAAAGGGTTTCAAGGAAATATTCCAGATGATTGCCCAATCTTGTTTTTTCTTCCGATATATCGTACTTCTCAATGAAATAAATCAGTTCCTGTTCAAATCGGTTCTGGTCAAAATTTTCCTTTCCCTTCAGTTCCTTAACATTGCGCTCAAGACGTTCCCTTACCATCGGAATTCTTACGATATCCTGTTCCTGAACAGCCTCCAGCTTTTGCTGAATGATGTTTATATACTGGCTGAATTTTTCCTCTACCTGTGCTCCCTCACGATGCCTGAATTCATTACATTTTTTGACAGCTTCCTCAATCACCTGGCGGATCAGTAACCAATCCTGTTCTTTTTTGTTTATGTCTGGCGTTTCCATTGCATAAGCATTAGGCATTTGCAGTGCCAGCCTTAGCAGATCATCAGGTGAAGGTTCAAATTCAAGCTCCAACGCGGTTCTTTTTAAATCGCTGAAGTATGCTTTGACCAACGGCCGGTTTACAACTGATAAATCGTCCAGATTGGCGGTTTGTTGGATTGTTAACGTGAATTCTGCTTTTCCTCTTTCCAGTTCCTGGGTAAGAAGATTCCTGATTTCCAACTCTTTTTCACTGTGATTCTTTGGAATCCGACAGTAAATATCGAGAAATTTCGAGTTCAAAGTTTTGAGCTCGGCAGTCACATTAAATGTTTCTGTTTCGACTGTGGCAATGCCGTAGCCTGTCATTGATTTTAACATGGTCAGTTGAGTTTTCCCTTTAATGGTTTTGATATTGGATGTTGCGTTTCAGATGGTTGGGCTTTGGTAACGAGCGCTTTTGTTTCTATATCCTTCGTCTCTGCCCGGTAGCGGTAAATATCTGCTGCCTGATAAATTGCCTGTAATAAAGATTGCGGGTCGGCCTGGTTTTTACCGGCAATATCATAAGCTGTACCATGGTCAGGCGAGGTTCTGACAGCCGGTAGTCCGGCGGTAAAGTTAACCCCCTCGTTGAAGGCAATGGTTTTAAAAGGAATCAAACCCTGGTCGTGGTACATGGCCAGCACCGCATCATATTGGGTATGGGATGCGGAACCGAAAAATCCGTCGGAAGGAAAGGGACCAAATACCAATTGTCCGTTTTGGCGGAACTGGTCCACTACAGGTTCAATCACCTCTTTTTCTTCGTTACCGAGCAAACCATTTTCCCCTGCATGTGGATTCACTCCCAAAACTGCAATTTTCGGTTTTTCAATGCCAAAATCATTTACAAGTGATTCATACATCTGTTTGATTTTGAAGGTGAGCTTATCTTTGGTAATCGAGGTCCGGACCTGTCCCAGGGGGATATGTCCTGTCAATACGCCTACTCTGAAACTACCCGCTACCAGAAACATGAGCGCCTCGGAAGTGTCGAACTCGCTGGCAAGATATTCTGTATGACCGGGAAATTTAAATTCCTCACTCTGAATATTGTCTTTATTAATAGGGGCCGTAACCAATGCATGAATTTTGCCGGCTTTTAAATCTTCTACGCCTCTTTTTAAACAAGCTAGCGCAGCTTTCCCTGCCTCGGGAGTAATTTGTCCCGGCTTTACATCCAGATGCTGGTCACTCCAGCAATTGATTACATTGGTAATTTTTTGGTTGGCCTGTTCCACTCTTTGTATGCCTTGCAATGGCCATTCCTTTAGTTTCAGAACCTGACGGTAGCGGTTAAGGACTTTCATTGAGCCGTACACCACAACCGTGTAAAAGCCTGATAGCTGATTATTATCAAGTGCTTTTAGTATAATTTCAGGGCCAATGCCATTGTAGTCGCCCAGTGTAATACCAATAATTGTTTTTTGTCTTTGAGAATCGGACATAATTTTGTCGCCTGTTTGAATCTTTAAGATATCTGTTAAATCTTCGCCGTACTTTTGTATTTCCAGGAATGGAACAAACCATTCTTTTATTAAAGTTTTTGCAATTTACGAAATTCTGCAACGTCCCATGAAAATTCTGATCGCAGATGAAATGCACCCCTCCATAAATGAGATGATTGAGATGGAAGGGTGGGAGTATAATTATGTGCCTGACGCCAGTCGGGAGGATATACTTGCTATGATAAAAGATTATGACGGATTAATGATCCGGTCTAAAACTTTTGTTGATAAAGATCTTTTGGACTGTGCCCATCGGTTGAAATTTATTGCCCGGGCCGGGGCTGGCCTGGATCTCATTGATCTGGAAGAAGTGTCCAGGAGGAAAATTATTCTGTTTCATGCTGGTGAAGCCAACCGTGATGCTGTAGCAGAGCACGTTTTGGGTATGATTCTCGCTTTGTTCAATAACCTGATAAGGGCTGATGCAGAAGTAAGGAAAGGTATCTGGTTAAGAGAGGAGAATCGAGGGGTGGAATTGATGAGTCAGACGGTTGGACTGATTGGTTATGGAAATAACGGTGGTGCTACGGCAAAAAGGCTGAATAGTTTTGGCTGTAGAGTTTTAGCCTATGATAAATTCAGGTCCGATTATGGTGATGCGTTTGCACAGGAAGCCAGTCTGGACCGAATTATGCAAGAAGCTACTTTGGTAAGTATGCATGTTCCGTTGACCGCTGATACCCGGGGAATGATCAATGATGAGTTTGTTGAGCATATGGCACATCCATTTTATCTGGTCAATGCAGCACGTGGTGAGGTTGCCCAGCTTGGTGCGGTAGTCAGGGGACTGCAGAGTGGTAAAATTCTGGGTGCCTGTTTGGATGTGCTGGAGAATGAAAAACTGGGTAAACTGACGAAAGAGCAACAAAATAACTTTGATTTTCTTATTCAGAGTGATAAAGTTATTCTGTCGCCCCATGTGGCTGGTTGGTCCAGAGAAAGCTATGTGCGGATCAATGAAGTACTGAAACGCCAGATTAAAGAAGCTTTTCAGCCATAGATCTCCATCAGAATTCCTGCTAAATGGACTCCTCCTTCAAGAAGGCATTGCTGCACTGTACCGAAATTATTGTACGCATATTCGTATCCCAGTTTTCCGTTTTCGGGCAAATCATACGCTTTGCCATGAAAAGATTGAATATGTTGAACCCAGGTTTCCAATGAGCGGCTTTGCCATTCTTTTTTTATTTTTTTATCCGGCAAGTTGAGGAATCCGGCCAGCTCGGTATAACTGAGTTTTTTGTCATCAATCATGTCGCTGTCCCATACTCGGTGCAGGTTAGATGGTCGGCCGAACCATTGGACCTTCACCTGATTTCCACCCTGGTCGTCCAAGGCACCGACATGCATTGGTTGGTGGAGATCTCCGACCAGGTGTACAAGGAAAATCAGATTTTCCTTTTCTTCCTTCTTTGAAAGTTTTCCTGATTTGAGGGATTTGACCAGTTCCTCTATTTTAAAGATGAGGTCTCCGTTTGGATTCTTTTTGGTTTGCTCATAGGTATGTCCTTCAGGGATAGTCACCCAGTGCCAGTCATGTGTATGATCATAATTTCTGTCCGATTTAATATCGTCCATATGATTACTGATTTCTGCCAGTGAATTACAGTCTAGAATTTTGCTGATTTTTCTTTTAGCTTTTCCGCTGAGCTGGTTTTGAGCGACATGTCCCACAACACGATGACCTGTCAGGCCCCATGCCAACAGATCGGTAGTGTGCAGGAATGCAAATAATGCAAAGAGTGATATAAATACCTTTTTCATGTAATAAAGTTTGTTGTATGAGCCTTCAATGAATGAGGGCTGTAGCTCCAATATTTTTGCAAAAGTAAGCAATTACTTATTCAAGAAGGGAAAGGATGTCATTTCGGGACAGGGATTTGAAGAATCCTTCCTCATGAAGGATCAGTTCACCCGCCAGCTGGCGTTTGTTTTGTTGCATCTGAAGGATTTTCTCTTCGACAGTATCCCGGGAAATGAATTTATAAGTAAAGACCGTTTGTTTCTGTCCAATTCGGTGGGCGCGGTCAATGGCCTGCGCTTCAACGGCAGGGTTCCACCACGGATCCAGAATAAATACATATTCTGCCGCAGTGAGGTTAAGTCCTTGGCCGCCTGCTTTGATAGAGATCAGGAAAACTTTGGTGTCAGGGTCTTCCTGAAACTGTTCAACCTGCTGTTGCCTGTCGCGGGTGGAGCCATCGAGGTACGCAAAACGTATATTTTGTTCGTCAAGGTATGTCCGAAATAATTGTAAATGCTTAATATACTGACTGAAGATGAGGATTTTATGATTTTCGCTTAATACTGTTTCAATTTTATTGATAACATTGTTGAATTTTCCCGAATCGTCTGAGTAGCTCGCTTCCGTTAAGACAGGATGGTTGGCAATCTGTCTGAGTTTGGTTAAACCTTCGAGGACCAGCATATGAAATTGAGGCAAAGCATCCTGGGTCATTTGCTCGAGCAGCATATTGCGGTAATAAGATTTGGTTTCTTCATATTGCTTTTCCTGCTCAGGTGTCATTTCACAATATTCAATACTTTCTATTTTCTCAGGCAAATCCGTGGCTACCTGCGATTTATTCCTTCTGAGAATAAAGGGTTTTATCAGGCCATACAGTTTCCTTATTTTTTCCTCATCATTTTTTTTCTCGATCGGGAATTGAAAGTTTTTCCTGAAAAACCTTTCACTGCCCAATAAACCCGGATTGATAAATGTCATCTGGGTCCATAAATCCATGGTGTTGTTTTCTACCGGAGTACCCGTCAGGATAAGGCGATGGTCAGCCCACAGCAGCCTGACCGACTTGGATATAATAGAGGCTGGATTTTTTATTGCCTGTGATTCATCCAGAATTATATAATGAAATGAATATTTGCTAAGTATTTCAATATCCAGTCTGATAATACCATATGAGGTAAGTATAAGGTCATACTCCTCAAATTGGCTTGTATCCTTTACTCTCGACGTACCCGTATACTGCATTACCTTCAACTGCGGAGTGAAGCGGGCTGCCTCCAGTTTCCAGTTGTATAACAGTGAGGTTGGCATAACCAGCAGAGACGGTTTTCGGTTTCCTGCTTCTTTGCATGACTGCAATAGCGCCAGTGTTTGTAAGGTTTTGCCCAATCCCATATCATCGGCCAGGCAACCGCCCAATCGGTATTCATTCAGGAACTTAAGCCATCGGAATCCCTCCTCCTGATAGGGGCGCAAGGTGGCGGATAGGTGTTCAGGAAGTGGATAAGGTTTGATTTTCTCAAAATTACGAAGATTCTCCAGACGCCTTCCCATGACGGTTACTGCCAGGCTTTGGCTGGATAGGTCTTGTACCAGATTGAGATGGTGTAATTCCAGCCGGCCTTCTGTATCGCTTTCGGTATGCTTGGTAAAAGCAAAAAGTTCAGAATAATCGCTGAACCACACCTCCGGGATAACAGCAACTTCGCCGTTAGGCAGCCTGAATTCACGGATGTGATTGAGAATATAGTGGCGAAGTTTAAAGAATGGAATTTCTGTTTCTCCAAATCTTACTTTGGTTCGGACGTCAAACCAATCATTTTTTTCTTCAATGGAAATGTTCATCGAAGCCTGTCCTAAAAAATATCTTTTGGAGTCGGTGTTGTTTTGTTGAACAATAATATTCTCTTCCTCTAATATCTGACGATGTTGATGCAACCATGAAAATATAGCGGGCTTACTCATTAAGGTTATTCCCTGCTGAAGGTCCAGTTGCAGGTTATTCAGTAAGTCAAGATGCCGTTTTTCAAACCGCAAATTTCTCTGGATACGGGTGAAAAAGTAATCGTCATCCTTTTTTTCAATTATCACATTGGCAGGCTCCGAAAAATTATCAAATTTGAAAAGCTGTCGGTCATATTCAAAACATAATTCAACACTAAAAGAAGGTAATAAATTTGAATGTCCCTGGTCAGGAGCCTCAGATTGTGGAATACCGATTACAAGAAATGCTTTCGGTTGTGACCTGATATGTTTGATTTCAAATCCTTTGGAGACCACCCGGCTCGATGCTATCATGGATTTGACAAAACCCTGATAATATTTTTCTTCAACTGATTTAGATATTTCAATAAACTTCTTGTTAAGGAATGGTTTGATCTTCTTGCCATCTGCGTTTTCTTCCAGCTGAAAAAGACGGTCATTAACAAGTAGCCAGGCTGGATAATCGCAAATCAAAAATGCATTTTTATACTGAAAATCGAGTTTGGACCCATTATGCCTGATGGTAATGAAATAGTGCGTATTTGTCTCATTTCTGGCAAAATGGAACATAACAGTTGCTTTTTCAGGCTCTATCCATACTTTTTTCCAGGTAGGAATGCCGTCGCTTCCCATAATGAACAAATCTTTGCTGTTCAGTTTTTCCAGAATGGCACTCCGCTTTTCTTCCAGATAGGTAGTAACACTCTCCTGAATTGCGCCTTCAATTTTATCTTTATTGAAGTTTTTAAGGAAAAAATCGGTTTGAGATAGTTTCTTCTTGTTGTATCTGTTGTATATAAAGTCTGGTTGAATCTGGTCGATCAACCGGATTAACTCCAAATCGGTTGAATCAAGCCCTTCCTGAAAATCAGATGTATTTTGCAGGGCGATTTTTTGTGAAAGCAGGGACAGTTCACCTTTGTTGTTTTCCTGTACTACAAAAGCCTCAAACAGGCTACCCAGATATTCATGATTAAGTAGCGTATAAATACAACGAAAAGGCAGACTGGGTGAGACTTTCATCTTAAATGTTTGATACAATTCAGGATCTGTAAAATACAATGCAGTTTCAAACCTACACAAAAATGAATATGTTTTAAGCAGCAGGACGAAATTTATCACATAAGAAATGATTAATAGAAAAGATTTGAGTTATTTACCCTATCATAATCAGTGCTGTAATCATGGAAAAGAATATTCATTGGTACCTGCAAAATGTATTCACGCTATTTGATTCTTCCTTAAGGCAAAGAGTAGGCGATATAGGTTTTCTGCGCACATTTGAAGCTGGGGATGTCCTCATGCGGACAGGGCAGTATATCAATTATACTATCTTAATTGCTGAGGGAAGAGTAAAGTTGTACAGAGAAGGAGAAGAGGGTGAGGAGTTTTTTATGTACTACCTTGAACCTGGGAATGCCTGTGCCATGTCGATGATCTGTGCTGCACACCAGGATACCAGTCCGATGATGGCGAAAGCAGTGGACCGGACTGTTGTCATGATGATACCCATCCAATTGATGAGTGAGCTGATGAATAATTATCCATCCTGGTACACGTTTGTTATTGAAAATTACCGCGCCCGATTTGAAGAGTTACTCCTGGTGGTGGATAATGTTGTTTTTAAAGCCATGGATGAAAGATTAGAGTTCTATCTTAAACAGCAGGTGTCCAAACTTGGTAAAAAAGATATACTGCTAACGCATCAGGAAATTGCAAATGACCTTAACACGGCCAGGGAGGTAGTTTCACGATTGTTAAAAAAGCTTGAACAAGCGGGCAAAGTGAAATTGCACCGGAATTATATTGAATGGACCAGTTAAATAAATATTTCTTCTGTGTGATAGAGGTCACATGAAATGCTGCATAGGGATAAGACCTTTGTCTCCGGTTACATTTCTTTAAGATGGAGATTATTGGTTACATTGCTGCTATCCTGATTGGTATTTCACTGGGACTTATTGGTGGAGGCGGTTCGATTCTGACCGTGCCTGTCCTGGTATATTTGTTTCACATTGCGCCGGTGGAAGCTTCGGCCTATTCGCTTTTTATTGTAGGCATAACAAGTTTAATTGGGGCAGTACGAAAATACCGGCAGGGGTATACTGATTTCAGAATAATTCCTTTTTTTGGAATTCCTTCAGTCCTGGCCTTATTCCTCACCCGAAAGTATCTGCTGCCTTCCCTTCCTGAAAATCTACTCACTGTTAATGACTGGCATTTAAGCAAGCCTTTATTTGTAATGCTTCTTTTTTCTGTTCTCATGATGGTGGCTTCTGTCTCTATGATCAGAGGGAAAGAGGAAGAAGAATGTATAGGTTGTGAACCCGTTAGTCTTAGTAAATTCAAATATGTTCTTATTGGTCTCTCTGGAGTGGTCGAAGGTTTTATTTCCGGATTAGTAGGGGCAGGTGGCGGATTTCTGATCATACCCGCTTTGGTTTTGCTTGGGAAGTTACGTATGAAAACAGCCATTGGCACTTCACTGTTAATCGTGGGAGTAAAGTCACTCATTGGTTTTACCGGTGATCTGTCCCATACTGAAATCAACTGGGTGCTGGTGAGTACGGTGAGTGTTCTGGCGCTTCTCGGTTTTTATATTGGAAACTATTTTTCTGCTCAGGTATCTTCCAATAAGCTGAAGAGGTCGTTTGGGTATTTTGTATTATTCATGGGGATTTACATCATGCTGAATGAACTTATTTTGAAATGATTATTAACAAAATAATGATGTAGGTGATAAAAATCACATCATATCGAATTTGTATTAATCAATTTCGTATCGATCATCGAAGCCAGGCTGCACTATTAAATACAATTAAATCAGGTGAAATTTTTTTGCAGTTCATCAACAGACTTCATTTACTCACAACATATATTAAGGAAGGAAAATATGAAAATAGAACAAATTTATACAGGTTGTCTTTCTCAGGGGGCATATTATATCGAAAGTCAGGGAGAAGCAGTGGTGATCGACCCTCTAAGGGAAGTTGAGCCTTATTTGCAGCGTGCTAACAGAGATGGAGCCAGCATTAAATATGTATTTGAAACGCATTTTCATGCAGATTTCGTCTCGGGGCATATTGATCTTGCAGAAAAGTCGGGGGCGACGATCATTTATGGGCCTACTGCCCGCCCGGGATTTAATGCATATGTGGCAGCTGATTTTGAAGAATTTAAAGTAGGGGCCCTTACTTTCACGGTATTGCACACACCCGGTCATACGATGGAGAGTAGTTGTTATCTGTTGAAGGACGAAAATGGAATAGAAACGGCTTTATTCACAGGAGATACATTGTTTATTGGAGACGTAGGTCGTCCTGATCTTGCGCAGAAAGTGGTAGCAGAACTTACCCAGGAAACACTGGCAGGGCATCTTTTTGACTCACTCAGGAATAAAATAATGCCTTTACCTGATGATGTGGTGGTTTATCCTGCCCATGGTGCAGGTAGTGCCTGTGGGAAAAATATGAGTAAGGAGACAAGTGATTTATTAGGCAATCAGAAGCGTTTTAATTATGCATTAAGAGCTGATATGACGCGTGACGAATTTATTAAGGAGGTCACCAGCGGATTGACGCCTCCTCCGGCTTATTTCCCGGAGAATGTGATGATGAACATACAGGGTTATGAAAGTATTGACAAAGTGTTGCAAAGAGGCGTTCAACCCTTGTCACCAGATGCATTTGATGAATCTGCAAATAAAAATGATGCTGTGATCTTAGATATTCGCGATGCTCAGACTTTTGCTAAAGGATTTGTTCCCAATTCCATTAATATAGGAATTGACGGAGGGTTCGCTCCCTGGGTAGGCGCTCTGATTCCGGATATCAGGCAGGCAATACTATTGATCACAGATAAGGGCAGAGAAGAGGAGGTCGTTACCCGTTTGGCTAGAGTTGGTTATGACAATACACTGGGGTATCTGGCGGGTGGATTCGAAGCCTGGGAGAAATCCGGAAAGGAAACAGATAGTATAGAGTCTATAAGCGTGAATGAATTGGCTGAAAGAAGTCAGGCCGATCCGGATGCAGTGATTTTGGATGTCAGGAAAGAAAACGAATATAAATCGGAACATCTGGTCGCGGCGCAAAATATTCCACTTGATTACCTGAACAATTTTATTTCTGAAATTGATAAAGACAAGACGACGTATGTCCATTGTGCTGGAGGCTATAGATCCATGATATTCAGTTCTATTTTACGCGCCAGAGGGTATAATAATCTTATCGATGTAAAAGGCGGATTTAAAGCAATTAAGGAAAGCGGGCTGTTGCCTGCGACGGATTTTGTTTGCCCAAGCACATTGTCATAAACTACTGAACAGATTAATCAATATATGTTACGTGAAATAGTAAGCAATCCTTGGCCTTGGTATGTGGCAGGGCCACTGATCGGATTAACTGTGCCAACGCTGTTGATTCTCGGTAATAAGACATTCGGGATTTCATCGTCACTCAGGCATATGTGTGCCATGTGTGTACCTGCCGGCATCCCATTTTTTCAATACAATTGGAAAAAGGAGATATGGAACCTCTTTTTTGTGGGAGGCATATTTCTGGGTGGTTTGATCACTGCGCTTTATTTGTCTGACCCTAACCCGGTTGTTATTCATCCGGATTTACAGAATGATCTTCAAAAAGTTGGGATTACGGATCTGTCTTCCATAGTGCCCCTGGAGCTTTTCTCATGGGAAAGCCTGTTTACACTTCGGGGGATTATCATGATGATTGGCGGAGGCTTTATGGTGGGATTTGGGACACGGTATGCGGGTGGTTGTACGAGCGGTCATTCAATTATGGGATTGTCAACGCTTCAATGGCCATCGCTGGTGGCCACGGTATCATTTATGATAGGAGGCTTAATTATGAGTAATATCCTCTTACCTTATATTCTGGCATTATAATCAGCAAAAGCAATGAAAGACCATCAAAAAGAAGAATTGATAATTACAGAAACTGAAGGAATTAACGCAAGTGCTCAGCAGCACCCATGGTATTTCCATATCAAATATCTTATTACAGGAATATTGTTCGGAATTGTTTTTGTGAAAGCGGAAGTAATCAGTTGGTTTAGGATTCAGGAAATGTTCCGATTGGAATCATTCCATATGTATGGCGTAATCGGGAGTGCGGTTATGGTGGGACTAATATCAGTACAATTAATCAAATGGCTGGATATCCGCACGATCCACGGTGAAAAAATAGTTTTTACACCGAAGGTATTTAATAAAGGACAAATTTATGGTGGACTCATCTTTGGGTTAGGGTGGGGTATAACGGGTGCTTGTCCAGGCCCGTTATTTGCTCAAATAGGAGTGGGGGCTACTGTTGTGGTCGTCACCTTATTAAGTGCAATTGCCGGGACCTGGGTATATGGCAGATTCAGGCAATCATTACCCCACTAATTTGGAAACAATACAATAAGTTGGGTTCAGGAATTCGATTCAGAAAACTCCAATGGAATAGGTCGGGTAATTCGCTCTTCCAATGAAATGAAAGTTTCTGTACGTTGAATTCCTGCTACTCTTTGTATTTTATCGTGAAGTACCTCACGCAAATGCTTTGTATCACGACAAATGATTTTTGCAAAGATACTATAAATACCTGTGGTATAATGGATACTGATAACTTCAGGTATTTTTTCAAGCTGTTCAGCTACAGACTCATAAAGTGAGCTTGTCTCAAGATAAATTCCAAGAAATGCGTTGATATCCCAACCCAGTTTATTGGGGTCAATGATGAGCATGGAGCCTTTCACTATTCCCATTTGCTCCATTTTCTTCATCCTGACGTGGACAGTTCCACCGGAAACAAAAACACGTTTACCAATTTCAGTATACGGCAGATCAGCATCTTCCATTAGTAAGGAGAGAATTTTAAGATCAGTTTTATCGATTTCCAAAATTTTATTCATTTTGAATATGAAATTTATGTTTTGTTCAGTAAAAGAGCTATTTTTTTGATAATTATTCAAATTTATAAAAAAAATGGTGAAAATATTTTATTGTTTGGTTCAATTCACTGTATATTTGTAGTGTTGATAAGGAAACAGACTCTGAAAATAGTTAGTAAGGTGTTCTGAGGAGAAAACAACACTCATACTGTAGGATGATGAAACTGGCAGCCATGCCCTCCTGTCTCGGGGGTGGTGATTCAGGGATAAACACAATATAATGCCGGCCTCATGTCGACTGGGGTTGACCACCAAGCTTTTGTATTGTAGCTAACCTCACCGTGGGTGGTTCGACTCCCCCTCCTACAGCAATAACTTGACAATATTAAAATTTCGTTGTAATTTTATTTGGTTTTTAGTTTGTTGATGAAGTGTAACTTGACACGCGGGTTCATCTTGAAGCCTGCGTGTTTTCTTTTATTCAATTTCGTGGACTTCGCACGATGATTCTCAAGTAATTTGTACTTTGTCTGACCATGGTTTCCTGCGAAGGATATCCGGGGACAGAGTTATTTATTTAGGTGTATCGATATTATATATAAAGAAAATATGTGGATTGTAACGGTATTTTTTTGAATATTGCACCTTTTACAAAATACAATTGATTTTCAATTTATAGATTATTGTCATATCGGAGGAAGTTAGTATTTGTCGAATTTCATTTTTAATTTTTCCAAGAAATTGTAAATTTATTCGTCAGCAAATTTTATTTTACAACCTCTAACTTTTAAATAAGTACCAATATTTATGTCAAAGATAGCCGAGTTAACTATTGAGGGTAAAAAATACGAATTTCCTATAGTAGAGGGAAGTGAACAAGAAAAAGCAATTGACATTGGGAAATTGCGGGATCAGACATCATATATTACCATTGATAGTGGATATAAGAATACCGGTGCTACAAAAAGTGCTATAACTTTTCTGGATGGAGAAGAAGGTGTGTTAAGGTATCGTGGATACTCTATTGAAGAACTTGCCGAAAAATCTAATTTTCTTGAAGTAGCCTATCTGCTTATTTACGGAGAGTTGCCTACAAAAGAGCAATATGACAGTTTTGAGTATGAAATCAGAACGCATACGCTCGTTAATGAAGACATGCGGAAAATTTTTGAAGGATTCCCTGTCAATGCGCACCCTATGGGAGTATTGTCTTCGTTGGTAAGTGCCATGAGTGCTTTTTATCCGGATGTGATCGATAATGAAAAGGCTTCAGATGAACTGACTAACCTGCACATAATTCGCTTGATGGCCAAATTACCTACTATTGCAACCTGGTCATATAAGAAATCACAGGGACATCCTGTCAACTACCCTAATAACAAGCTGGATTACTGCTCTAATTTTCTGCATATGATGTTTGCATTGCCTGTAGAAAAATTTGAAGTTGATCCGGTTGTATCAGCCGCATTGAATAAACTATTAATCCTGCATGCAGATCATGAGCAAAATTGCTCAACCTCAACAGTTCGTCTGGTGGGCTCATCCCATGCTAATATTTATTCTTCAATTTCTGCGGGTGTCAGTGCTTTATGGGGACCACTTCATGGTGGGGCCAACCAGGAGGTGATTGAAATGCTGGAAGCAATTAAAGCTGATGGTGGGGACACCCAGAAGTATATTGATATGGCCAAAGACAAAAACAGCGGTTTCCGTTTGTTTGGTTTTGGGCATCGTGTTTATAAAAATTTCGATCCCAGAGCAAAAATCATCAAGAAAGCAGCCGATGAAGTGCTTGGAAAATTGGGGGTGAACGATCCTGTTCTAAAAATTGCTCAGGAATTGGAATCTGCCGCTCTTAAAGATGAGTATTTTGTTAAAAGAAGATTATATCCTAACGTCGATTTTTATTCGGGCATCATTTACCGTGCATTGGGTATTCCAACCAATATGTTTACTGTAATGTTTGCTATCGGTCGTCTTCCTGGCTGGATTGCCCAGTGGCAGGAAATGCGGATGAACAAAGAGCCTATTGGTCGGCCACGTCAGGTTTATACCGGAGAAGTGCTGCGTGAGTTTGTTCCGATTGAAAAGCGATAATCGTCAGAACCAGCATAAAAAAAACCGTCTCAGTAAATCACTGAGACGGTTTTTTTTATGCCGATTTAATGAAAACTAGCTTTATTCCTTCCCCATATAGGTAGATGTGGATAGCTTCTGTTCTAGAAGTTATATCAGAATTTTATCAGTTGACTGGCTTGCATATTGAGGAGTTCTCTATACAGTTCATTACTGAAATTATTTTCCGAGAAATTCTCCCTAATCTTAGAAAGTTTTACTCTTAATGCCAATGTATGCATGCCCAGATAACTAAATACGTCATTCAGATGACTAAGTGCGGCAGATGCCCCATGTAGATTGGATGATATACCAACCAGTGCCGCCTTCTTATTCATAAAGCTATTGGGGTAGGGGAGTCCATCAATAAATGCCTTGAGCACCCCGGGGTAGGATCCATTATATTCCGGGACAATAAATACAAATTTCTCAGTCGTTTTGATAAGTTCATGAAATTTATTGAAATCCTGATTTTTTCCCGAATTCCCATATAAAGCACTAACCGTGAAATCGTGCGGGAGTTCTTGCAGGTTAATGATGATTGCCGGTGTATGCAGTTCTGAAAGTAACTGTTGATAATAAGCTGCAACTGCTCCGGAGATAGAATTGGGACGATTAGTCCCTACAACAATGGCGATCGGTGGCTGGGGCGCACTACTGGATTGAATATGCATAAAATTCTAATGACTTTTCAAAAAGAGCCTGTTTACATGAATAAAAGCTCTGATTTCTTAACAAACTAAATGGAATTTGGTTCAAAAGTAATAAGGGCGACAGATAGGTTAAATACTGATTTGTTGAATACTGAAGTTGATCAGAATGTGCCTTATAGAATTTAGTTAGTATATTTGCTGTCCAAACTTTATTTAATATTATGTCTTGGTTTGTCAGGAAAGAAAAAGGAATCAGTACACCTACGGAAATGAAACGCGAAGCCCCGGACGGGTTGTGGCATCAATGTCCAAAGTGTAAGAAAGTAACCCAGTCAAAAGAACATAAGCTGAATGCTTATACCTGTCCTCATTGCAATTATCATGATAAGATAGGCTCAGCTGGTTATTTTGATATCCTGTTTGACGGAAATATATTTACAGAATTGGATCCTGATATGATATCAGCAGATCCGCTGAATTTTGTTGACACCAAAAAATATCCTGAGCGGATAGTTGCCACAGTAGCCAAAACGGGTTTGAAAGATGCAGTAAGGGTGGGGCATGGCAAAATGAATGACCTGGATCTGGTTGTAGCCTGTATGGATTTTAATTTCATTGGTGGTTCGATGGGGTCAGTCGTAGGTGAAAAAATTGCTAGAGGTATTGATTATTCAATCAAGCACAGAATACCTTTCCTTATGATCTCCAGATCGGGGGGCGCGCGTATGATGGAGGCAGGTTTTTCATTGATGCAAATGGCGAAGACCTCTGCCAAACTTGCCTTACTTTCTGAAGCACAAATACCTTATATATCATTGTTGACAGACCCGACTACCGGTGGGGTAACGGCTTCTTATGCTATGCTCGGCGATTTTAATATATCCGAGCCGGAAGCACTGATTGGATTTGCCGGGCCACGGGTGATCAGGGAAACGATTGGTAAAGATTTGCCTAAAGGGTTTCAAAGTGCGGAATTTGTACTTGAGCATGGTTTCCTTGATTTTATTGTCGACCGCAAAGACCTTAAAGATAAACTGACCAGCTTGCTGAATATGCTTGCTTGATTATGCGCCTGGTTTCTCATCCTATATTATGTAATTACTACGTCACTTATCGCTGTAATGCGGCCTGTGGTTTTTGTGATATATGGGAAAGGCCTTCTCCTTATGTAACCGTAGAGAATGTCAGAGAAAACCTGGCCGCTATGAAAAAACTTGGCGTTAAGGTAGTTGATTTTACCGGAGGTGAGCCGCTTTTACACAGACAACTCCCCATGTTACTTCACGAAGCCAAAAGGTTGGGCATGATTACCACCGTTACTACCAACGGCTTGCTTTATCCGAAACAGGCTAAAGATTTAAAGGGATTGATTGATATGCTGCATTTTTCGTTGGATTCACCCGATGAAGAAGAGCATAACCAATCTCGGGGCGTCAGGTGTTTCGATAAAGTGATGGAATCTATAGAGGTAGCCAGGTCTTTAGGCGAGAGGCCGGATATATTGTTTACCGTACTGGAAGATAATATTGACAAAATTGCTCGGGTCAGTCATGAAATTTGTCTGCCCAATGATTTGGTATTGATACTCAATCCTGTATTTGAATATAATTCCGTAGGCCAGTCACTTTCTATTGAATCCCTGGAAAAACTGAAATTCTGGGGGAAACAAAAGAATGTTTACCTGAACGAAGCTTTCGTGCAATTAAGGATTGATGGTGGGAATCATGTCGAAAAACCAGTATGCAAAGCAGCCAGTACCACCATTGTTATTTCCCCTGAGAACAAACTGGTATTGCCTTGTTATCATTTGGGTGCAAAGGATTTTGATATAAAGGATGATCTCTATAATTTATATCAGTCTGATGAAGTTCAGGCATTAGTGGCTTTGGAAGGAAAGCTTCCTGGCTGTGAAGGTTGTGCGATCAATTGTTATATGCAACCATCATTTGCCGTTGAAGTAAACAAATATTGGTGGAAAGCTTTACCTAGTACCTTAAAGTATAACCGGATTAAAGGGACCTGGAAGCAGATGATTAAATTTTGAATTTGTTTCAAAATAAACTTACTGGGTATTAACAAATACCTTTATACGTATGAAAGAGTCCATAGCCAAAAAAGTAAATATAGATAACAGACGTGCTTCGTTTGAATATTTTTTTCTTGAAAAATTAACTGCCGGTATCGCGCTCACAGGAACAGAAATCAAGTCGATCCGGATGAGAAACGTCAATCTTCAGGATGCCTACTGTTTTATTCAGGACGGTGAGTTGTATGTAAGAAACATGCATATTTCAATCTACTCTGAAGGAACTCACTATAACCACGATCCGCTTCGGGACAGAAAACTGCTTGCAACCCGGAGAGAATTAAAAAAGTGGGAGGAAAAACTCAAGGATCAAGGGCTTACCATTGTGCCGGTCAGACTCTTTACCAATGATCGGGGCCTGGCAAAAATAGAAATTGCACTTGCCAAAGGTAAAAAGTTGTATGATAAGCGGGAGACAATCAAAGAAAGAGATGTTAAACGTGATTTGGAACGCTATTGATTGAGTGCACGATTGTTTTTCTAGCTTGTAATAAGTAATTTAACAGCCAGATAAACAACGACTTCAATATGAGTGATAAGGTTTTAGTGCTGAATCAAGACTACAGTGCAATAAGCATATGTTCAGTATCGAAGGCTTTTCTCCTGGTTTATCTAAATAAGGCTGAAGTTCTGGAGTGCTCACCTTCCAAAGCCTTAAGAACTGTTAAATCCTCATTTCCATTTCCTGCGGTCATCCGTCTTTATAAATACGTCCATTTGCCTTACCGTGGCGTGATTCTTACACGCCATAACATATTCAAGCGCGATAGATACAGCTGCCAGTATTGTGGTGACAGAGATGACCTCACGCTTGATCATGTGATGCCCAAGTCACGGGGCGGCAAATCCAATTGGGATAATTTAATTACCGCCTGCAAAAAATGCAATTCGAGAAAAGGTGATTTCACACCCGAAGAAGCTGATATGCCATTATTAAGCATGCCCTATAAACCCACTTTTCTAATGTTTATACGGGATTTCTCCAGTAATTTAGAAAAGTCGTGGTTGCCATTTCTGGGTACTAAAGAGGCTATGTATTAATGAATTATCTAAGATCAGATGATTCTTTTTAATACCAAGTAAAGTTTGAAGAGTGATTTTTTAGAATAGGGTAGTATTGACTTTAAGAGATTAAAAGGTATCTTTGCATTCGTTTTTAAAAGAGGTATAAAATTTTCACAATTTTCAATCCTTTAGCTCGTGGATTGATGTATCAAAGAGCTCCTTAAATTTTCATATGGCAAAAAACTCAAATAGCCAAGAATTTCCTGACTTTGATTGGGAAGCTGCAGAAGACAAAGGGTTCGGAAGTGCTTACAGCAAAGAAGAACGCAGTCGTCTGGAGGAATTATACGAAAACACACTTTCTACTGTTCAGGAGAAAGAGGTGGTTAAAGGTATTGTTGTAGGAATTACTGATCGTGAAGTGATTCTTAACATTGGATTTAAATCCGATGGTTTGGTTTCATACAATGAATTCAGAGACTATCCGGATCTGAAAATTGGCGATGAAGTAGAGGTTTATGTTGAAAATCAGGAAGACGCTCAGGGACAATTAGTTCTTTCAAGAAAGAAAGCGAAAGTTATCACTGCTTGGGATAATATTCAGAAGTCCTTCGACGCGGATGTGGTTATTGATGCTAATGTAAAAAGAAGAACCAAAGGTGGTCTTATTGTGGACATCTTCGGTATCGAGGCATTCCTTCCAGGATCGCAAATTGATGTGAAGCCAATTCGTGATTTTGATGTGTTTGTAGGTAAGCGTATGGAAGTGAAGGTTGTCAAGATCAATTATGCGAATGACAACGTAGTAGTTTCTCATAAAATACTAATTGAAAAAGATCTAGAGGCACAACGTCAGCAAATTCTTACCAACCTTGAAAAAGGTCAGGTATTGGAAGGTGTGATCAAAAACATGACCAATTTCGGTGTATTCATCGATTTGGGTGGTGTAGATGGCCTATTGCATATTACGGACATTTCGTGGGGAAGAATCAGTCACCCTTCAGAAGTGTTGACACTGGATCAGAAATTGAATGTAGTAGTATTGGATTTCGACGAGGAGAAAAAGCGTATCTCTCTTGGTCTGAAGCAATTACAGGCTCATCCTTGGGATTCTTTAGCAGAAGATATTCAAGTTGGATCGAAAGTGAACGGACGCATTGTAAATGTGGCTGATTACGGTTCATTCCTTGAAATTCTTCCAGGAGTTGAAGGTTTGATCCACGTTTCAGAAATGTCCTGGTCTCAGCATTTGAGAAATCCACAGGAATTCATGAAAGTGGGTGATGAAATAGAAGCTGTTGTTCTGACACTTGATCGCGATGAGCGTAAAATGTCATTGGGTATTAAGCAGTTAACTGCTGATCCTTGGACTCAGTCTGAATTGAAAGACAAATATGCTGTAGGTAGCAAGCATAAAGGTGTTGTGCGTAACCTGACCAACTTCGGTCTGTTCATCGAGCTTGAAGAAGGTATTGATGGATTGGTACACGTTTCAGACCTTTCATGGACTAAGAAGATCAAACACCCGTCAGATTTCATCAAAGTTGGTGAAGAACTTGAAGTGGTTGTACTTGAGCTTGATTCTGATAACCGCCGCCTGGCCTTAGGTCACAAGCAGTTGGAAGAGAATCCATGGAATACTTTCGAAAGTATTTTTGAAGTGGGTAGCGTTCACCGTAGTACGATTATCTCTAAAGGAGACAAATTTGCTGCACTTGAATTACCTTACGGAATCGAAGGAATTGCAGCTCTTAAGAATATAGTTAAAGAGGATGGTACTGCAGCTGAGGCAGGTGAAAGCCTAGACTTCGTTGTTCTTGAATTCTCTAAAGACGATAAGAAAATCGTTCTTTCTCATACTAAAACCTGGGAAACTGGTGGCGTAGTAGAAGAGAAAAAAGAGGAGAAGACGAAGAAGCCTGCCAAGACTGATAACAGTTTAAAGGATTCTGAGAAATCAACTTTCGGTGACATTGGTGCTCTTTCAGCATTGAAAGAACAAATGGAAGAATCTGCGAAAAAGAAGTAATTCTAGCAACTTCCGCAAAAGGAAAATTCTGTCTGATAATGGAATTTTTATCAGACAGAAAATTTGAAAAGGTTCCGTGGCCGAGTGGCTAGGCAGAGGTCTGCAAAACCTTGTACAGCGGTTCGAATCCGCTCGGAACCTCTAAAATTTTTCCTTGGCACTAATCGAAAATGAAATTCAAATTAGCCATCTGTCAAAGCACGTTAATTGCTGACAGATGGCTTTTTTTGATCTGTTACAACTTAAGAATCAAGGGGTAGTAAACTCATGATTTAAGATGACGAGAGTCATATAAATTAGAAAAGTTATAAATAGTACCCCTATTCAAAATATAGATAAAATACTTTTGTCGATAACGAATCGTGCAGTAGATTTGTACTGCGAAGTGTAATGTATGGCTCATTATGTATATACCATTAACTAATTTCTCCTTCTTAAATTGTACAATTTTTAGAAGGTTTTCTTTCTCAATTGTTTTATTGTTTTTTACCGTCCTGGCGCAATCTGTGTATGCTCAGGATGATGCAGCTGCTACAGCCGATGTTGCAGCTGGTGAAAAGTTGTTCAAAGATAACTGTCTGCAGTGTCACTCTACCGGGGCTAACCGGGTAGTGGGTCCAGGTCTGAAAGGTATTAATGAAAAGCATGAATTTGAATGGCTGGCTAAATGGATTCGTAATTCGCAAGCAATGATTGCTGCGGGTGACGAGGAAGCCATCAAAATCGCTAAGGAGTATAACAATCTCCAGATGACTGCTTTCCCTAATATGACAGACGATCAGATTGGGGCAATGCTTGCTTATGTAGATCATGCCAATGAAACTGCTGCGGCCGCTGCGCCTGCTGGTGGTGGTGGATCTGTAGCCGCAGGTGGTGCTGCCAGTAGTGGACCTTCTGATTTGTTTGTTGTTGTTTTAGTCGCCTTATTGGTTGTGATGGTATTGGTGCTGGCTGTATTGTTGGTGCTGATTTCTATTGTTAAAAAATCAGTAGGTGGTGAAGACGCAGATCAAAGTTCCTCTAAAGGGCCTGGTTTTGGGGTGCTGCTTAAGAATGTAGCCAACAATTCTGCCATCAGAACGGCTACTGTTTTTGTTTTTGTTCTGTTAGTAGTAAAAACCTTGATTGACGGTGCTTACAACGTAGGTGTTCAGCAAGGTTATGCTCCGAAACAACCTATTGCTTTCTCTCATAAATTGCACGCAGGTGAGTACGGTATTGACTGTAACTACTGCCATACTGGTGTAAATAAAGGGCGTGCTGCGACAATTCCTTCTGCTAATATCTGTATGAACTGCCACAGTTCTATTAAAAAGGAATCTCCGGAAATTCAGAAAATTTACAAATCAATCGAAAATAACGAGCCGATTGAATGGGTGCGTGTGCATAACCTGCCTGATCTTGCCTATTTTAATCACTCTCAACACGTAAATGTAGCTGGACTGGATTGTGAAAATTGCCATGGTGATGTGAAGAGCATGGAAGTTGTAGAGCAACGTTCTACACTAACAATGGGCTGGTGTATTGATTGCCACCGTCAGACTGATGTCAACACCAAAGGTAATGCATACTACGATAAGCTTGTTCAGGTTCATGAGCAAGAGGGTAAAGGTACGCTTAAAGTGGAAGACATTGGTGGACTGGAGTGTTCTAAGTGTCATTATTGATTAATTGATAATTCTGAAATACGATAAATAGTTGTATTGAGATAGTTATATGGAAAATACCAATAAAAGATTTTGGCGAGGAATTGAAGAACTTCGTAACGACGAAAGTTTTGTAAAAAACGCCAATCTTGAATTTGCTGAAAACGGACCTGACGGTACAGACTACGAATCCATTGTTGATGGGACTGGTTCTGATCGTCGTGACTTCCTGAAAGTTTTAGGATTCGGAATGGCTGCAGTTTCTTTGGCTGCCTGTGAAGCGCCTGTTAAAAAAGCAATGCCTTATGTGAATAAGCCTGAAGGAGAAAATCCTACAATTGCTAACTGGTATGCCTCTTCATTTACTGAAGGTGGTGAATACGCCAGTATTCTTGTTAAAACAAGAGAGGGTAGGCCTATCAAAATTGAGCCGAATGCTATGTCATGGGCTTCAGCAGGTGTGAGTGCTAAAGTGAACGCTTCATTACTGAACCTTTATGATATTGAAAAACTAAAAGGACCCTCTATTGAAGGCAATACCAAAGTTGATTGGGAAACACTTGATCAAGAGGTTATAAATAAACTTGAAGCTGTAGCAGCCAAAGGACAGACGATTCAGATCGTATCTTCTACTATCTTAAGTCCTTCTACTAAATCTGTTATAGCATCTTTTACATCGAAGTATCCTACTACATCGTGGGTTACTTATGATGCCAATTCTTCTCATGCGCTTGTTAAGGCCAATGAGCAATCCATTGGTAAAGCCATTGTTCCTTTTTATGATTTTAGCAAAGCCAGCGTAATTGTTGGTATTGACGCTGATTTCTTAGGTACCTGGTTATTGCCGGATACATTTGCCAAGCAATACAGCGAAACCAGAAAATTGGGTAGCGGTAAAGATGGTAAGAAAGATATGTCTCGCCATTATCAGTTTGAGGCAATCCTTTCTTTAACAGGTGCGAATGCTGATTACAGAACTCCTGTCAATACTTCCCAGATTGGATTGGTAGTTACCTCTTTATATAATAAGGTTGCAGCCAAACTAGGTGCATCAACTATTTCAGCACCTGCACTGGATCTTCCAAATCTGGATTCCGCTGCTGCTGATCTTGTGGCTGCTAAAGGAACCTCTCTGGTAGTATGCGGATCAAACGATACTTCAGTTCAGGTAATTGTGAATGCCATCAATGACCTTTTAGGAAGTTACGGTTCTACCATTGATACTGGAGCTCCGTTATTGGTTAAGCAAGGAAATGATTCCGCTTTTAACGAAGCGGTCAATAATATAGTAAAAGGAAGCGTAGGTGCAGTAATTTTCCTTAACGCCAATCCGGTATATGATCATCCGCGTGGTGCTGAAATTGCAGAAGCACTTCCTAAAGTTGGGCTGAGTATTACATTTGCTGACAGAGCCGATGAAACCGGTGCTTTGGTTCAGTATATTGCTCCTGCTCCTCATTATCTTGAATCTTGGAATGATGCTGAACCCAAAGTAGGTTTCTATAGCCTTGTTCAGCCAACCATTAGTAATATTTACAATACGCGTCAGGCTCAATCCAGTCTATTGAAATGGGCTGGTCAGGATACTGATTACCATGAGTTCCTTCGCTCCTACTGGAAAGCCAATATTTACCGGGCTGCGGCAGGAGGTTTTGAGCAATTCTGGATGAAGGCACTTCATGACGGCGTATATGAACCTAATAAAGGAGCAGCTTACGTAGGTGCTGGTTTTACAGGTGACCTTGCTGCTGCGGCATCTTCGGTTGCTAAAAATTATAAAACAGAAACCTCGGGTCTTGAGTTGGCTCTGTATGAAAGTGTAGCAATAGGTACTGGTGCACTGGCAAATAACCCTTGGTTACAGGAACTTCCTGATCCAGTCACTAAAGCGTGCTGGGATAACTACGCAAGTATTTCTCAGAAAACAGCTGGGGACCTGAGCGTTACTCAGGGAGATGTAATTAAAATTGATGCCAATGGTAAATCTGTTGAGTTACCAGTATTAATTCAGCCTGGTCAAGCAAACAATACAGTGGCTGTTGCTATCGGTTACGGTCGCGAAAAAGCTGGAAAGTCTGCTAATGGTGTGGGTAAAAATGTTTATCCATTTGCTGTAACTAAAGACGGTCTTCTTTCATTTGCCGGCGGTGAAGTTTCAGTAAGCAAAACCGGAGATTTCCGCGATATTGCACAAACACAGACGCATGATACGGTAATGAACCGTAAATCTGTGTTACAGGAATCCATACTTTCTGAATATCAGAAGGATCCGATGGCCGGAAGATTTATTACCAAAATTCACACTTCTGCAGGGGCGGTTAATGCTACCGACCTAACGATGTGGAATGGCCATGAATATAAAAACCACTCATGGGGAATGGTCGTGGACATGAACCTGTGCTATGGTTGTGGATCATGCGTGGTGAGTTGTAATGCAGAAAATAATATTCCGGTTGTTGGTCGTCAAGAAGTAATTAACCGTCGTGAAATGCACTGGCTGCGTATCGACCGTTATTACAGTTCGGATGCAGAAGCAGGCGATATTAAAGGATTGGAAGTTGCATCAGAGAATCCGGAAGTTACCTTCCAGCCACTGATGTGTCAGCACTGTAACAATGCTCCTTGTGAGACGGTTTGTCCGGTATTGGCTACTACCCACAGTTCTGAAGGTCTAAACCAGATGGCTTATAACCGTTGTTTTGGAACCAGGTATTGTGCAAACAACTGTCCTTATAAAGTACGTCGTTTCAACTGGTTCAAATACTTTGATAACGATAAGCACGACTTCAATTTCAATAATGAATTGGGTAAGATGGTTATCAATCCTGAAGTAACAGTTCGTTCACGTGGTGTAATTGAAAAATGCTCTATGTGTGTCCATAAAATTCAGGAAGGGAAGCTAAATGCTAAAATTGAACGCAGAAAACTGAAAGACGGTGATATCAACACAGCTTGTGCTTCTGCATGTTCTACCGGTGCAATTGTTTTTGGTGATATGAATGATCCTGAAAGCCGCATTTCGCAAATTCTGGGAGATGAGGTACAAGGTCGTGCTTACCATATGCTGGAAGAGATCAATGTGAAACCACAAATTTCTTATCTGACTAAAATCAGAAATAAGAAACCCGTAGAAGCATAGGATCGTTTGCAAAGAATTTAATGTCGTTTTATATAGTATCACTATAATTTAATAGAGTATAATATGCATGTTACTTCACCCGTAAGGCCGCCTCTGGTCACCGGTGGAAAAACCTACGCCGATGTGACAGAAGATATTTGTCGCCAGGTGGAAGGGAAACCTACCAAGCCTTGGAAAATTGCTTTCACGGCGTCCATTTTGGTTTTGTTGTATGGTACCTACTGTTTAGCCTGGACCTGGTGGGAAGGACTTGGGGTCTGGGGACTTAATAAAACCGTTGGTTGGGCATGGGATATCACCAACTTCGTGTGGTGGGTTGGTATCGGTCACGCCGGAACCCTGATTTCAGCAATCTTATTGCTGTTCCGTCAAAAATGGAGAACCTCTATTAACCGGGCAGCAGAAGCGATGACAATCTTTGCTGTAATTTGTGCAGCATCGTTTATTGTAATGCACATGGGACGTCCTTGGATGGCTCACTGGGCACTACCTCTTCCTAATGCTTTCGGATCTCTATGGGTTAACTTTAATTCTCCTCTTGTTTGGGACGTATTTGCAATCTCGACTTATTTCTCTGTATCACTTGTTTTCTGGTACATTGGTCTAATTCCTGACCTTGCTACTATTCGTGACAGAGCGCAGAACAAAGTATCCAAAATGATTTATGGTGCCTTATCACTTGGATGGACAGGTGGTGCTAAAACATGGGCTCGTTATGAATATATCAGCTTAATTCTGGCTGGTCTTTCTACACCTCTGGTACTTTCTGTACATACAATCGTAAGTATGGACTTTGCTACTTCGGTAATCCCGGGATGGCATACCACGATTTTCCCACCTTACTTTGTTGCTGGAGCGATTTTCTCCGGATTTGCGATGGTGCAAAACCTGATGTTGATCACGCGTGTCGTATACCGTCTTGAAGACTATATTACCTTGGAGCACATTGAGTCGATGAATAAAATCATTACGCTGACGGGTTCTATTGTAGGTATCGCTTATATTACCGAATTCTTCATTGCGTGGTATTCAGGTGTGGAATATGAACAATATGCATTCCTTAACAGAATGGCTGGTCCTTACTGGTGGGCATATTGGGCAATGATGACCTGTAATGTAATTTCTCCGCAATTGTTCTGGTCAAGAAAAATCAGAAGAAGTGTGAAATGGACATTTGTCATCTCGATCATTGTAAATATTGGTATGTGGTTTGAACGTTTTGTGATTATTGTAACATCACTTCACCGCGACTATATCCCATCCAGCTGGGCAATGTTTACTCCCACAATGTATGATATCGGGGATTATATTTTCTCGTTTGGTTTATTTGGTACTTTGTTCCTGTTGTTCTCTAAATATCTTCCAGTTATAAACATGGCGGAAGTGAAGGCAGTATTACGCAGTTCTTCTGAGAAGTTGCCTGCTAAAGTAGCCGGAACAGCGAAGAGGGACAATAATTTAAACGAATCAGTATAAACCTTATTAATAATAGTTGAATTTTCGAATCAATTGAACTATGGCTGAGTTAAGCGGAAAATATTTGGTAGGAGTGTTCGATGACGATGATGTGTTATTGCATGCTGTACCCCAAATCAGAAAAGAAGGAGTTAAAATTATGGAGGTATATTCTCCATTCCCCATCCACGGACTTGATGTGGCTTTGGGTCATCCTCGTACAAAAATCGGTATTGCTGCCTTTTTATATGGAGTAACAGGTTGTATCTTCGCTTTGACGTTGATGACCTGGACTATGGGATATGATTGGCCAATGATTGTTGGTGGTAAGGATCCAATCTCTATACCTAACTATATCCCTATTACATTTGAATTAACCGTATTGTTTACGGCATTCGGGATGGTTTTCACATTTTTGATAACCAATGGTTTAGGGCCGAACAGGAATAACAAGTTTGATTTGCGTTCTACGGACAATAAATTTGTTATGGCAATTGATCTTGCCAAGAACTCGATGACTCAGGAGGACATTTCTGACATTCTGAAGAAAAACGGTGCTGAAGAGGTCAATGTCAAACAATTCTGATATACTGTAATATTATGAAATTTAGAAATACATATATTAAGATTTTTGCTCTTGGGTTAGTGGCTGTCTCTTTCACAAATTGTAGCAAAGATCCCAACGATCCAGGCAAGGAGTATGCCCCTAATATGTATCTGTCAGTAGGATATGAACCATTCCGTCAGACAGAGAAACACCCGATTAACCCAATGGGATTGAATATGCGTCTTCCTGTAGAAGGAACTGTTGCACGACGCAATTTTAATACTTCATTTGCTGTGGGTGATAGTACTAAAATGGATTTGATGCTTTATAATATTCCTAAGGATAGTCTGGCTACTGCTGCCAAAGTTCTTAAGAATCCAATTCCTTTGACTGACAAATCACTCGCTGAAGGAAAAGTATTATATGATCGTTATTGTACGCATTGCCATGGTGGAACCGGTAAAGGCGATGGTAAAGTGGGAACAGTATTTTTAGGTGTGCCTAATTATACCAGTGATGCATATAAAGAATTATCCGAAGGACATCTCTATCATGTAATCACAAATGGTAAAGGACGTATGTGGCCCCATGCTTCTCAGGTAAATCCTGAAGAACGTTGGAAGATTGTACATTATGTTCAAAAATTACAAAAGGGGTCTTAACAGTTTTAAGAATAATTGAGTAAATAATTTACAAATGGCATCAGTACACTCTATTCCTTCAATAGAAGAGCAGTTTGACTTCACTTCAAAAGCAAAGCGAAATTTGCTAATCGGGGGTGTCTTAGGAATCGTTTTGATTCTGGTAGGTATATTTCTGATATCAAGTGGGGGAGGACATGAAGCTGCACATGGCGCCGCTGAAGGTCATGGTGAAAGCCATGGCGGAAGTTGGATGACCCGTGTTTGGGCTAATTTATGGCTTAACGGCGTTTACTTTACAGGTATGGCTGTTATCGGAATGTTCTTTATTTCCTATAACTATCTGGCTGAATCTGGTTGGACAGTAGCTTTTAAGCGTATTCCAGAAGCAATGCCTGCATTCTTACCTATTGCAGGTGCTGTATTATTAATAACATTTTTACTAGGAGGTCATGATTTGTTCCACTGGACTCATTCAGATTTGTATGATCCCAATTCCGAGCATTTTGATCCCATAATCAATGGTAAGAAAGGGTACCTTAATACACCTTTCTTCCTGGTTCGCCTGGTGCTTTATTTTGCACTATGGTATTACCTGTGGACTGTCGTAAGAAAAGCTTCCCTTGAAGAAGACAGAATCGGTGGATTGGATAACTACCATCGTTCATTCAAATTTGCAGTGATTTTCCTTGTTGTTTTTGGTGTTACTTCATCAACTTCTGCCTGGGACTTCGTCATGTCAATTGATACACACTGGTTCTCCACCATGTTTGGATGGTACACGTTGGCCAGCTGGCATGTAACGGGTCTTGCATTTATCACACTTTCTGTGGTTACTCTTCGTGAAATGGGTTATCTGAAAGCCGTAAACGAAAGTCATTTGCATGATCTTGGTAAATTCGTCTTCGCATTCAGTATTTTCTGGACGTATGTATGGTTTGCTCAGTTTTTACTGATTTATTACGCAAACATGCCGGAAGAAACGATTTACTTTATAGAAAGATTAAGTGGCCATGGAGGTATATTTAATACACCTTTCTGGGTTAATCTTATTTTAAACTTTGTGATTCCATTCCTGGTATTGATGCCTCGCGATTCGAAAAGAACTGGTATACTACTTAAAGTAGCCTGTGTTTCTGTAATATTGGGACATTATATTGATTTTTATAATAACATTATGCCAGGTACTGTAGGAGCAAATTCAGGTATTGGTTTGTTGGAAGTCGGATGTTTTGTATTGTTCTTTTGCGCATTTATATGGGTATTTGCAACACAACTTACAAAAGCTAACCTGGTTCCCAAACATCATCCGATGCTTGAAGAATCTTTACATCACGATATAGCATAAATTGTTTTACCTGTTTTAGTTATGACTTTTTTAGTTGGTATAGTCTTAGTTGTTTTCCTGGTATTGGTTATTCTGGTAATATCCAGAGTACAATCGGTTGTTAATCTTGTAAAATCCAAGCAACCGGATGAACAGAATCCTCATCCTGGAAATAATCTGAATGCTAATATTTTCCTTGTGGTGTTAATCCTTGGATTTATTGGTATTCTGTGGTCTTATTTGCATGCCTCAAATTATTTCCTTCCAGAGGCATCCTCCGTCCATGGAAGAAGAACAGATGATTTGTTCTGGTTCTCAATGGGGATCTTGACAATTGCATTCGTAGTTGTTAATTTTCTTATATTTTATTTTTCATGGAAGTATCGTTTCAAAAAAGGAAATGTAGCCACGTTTTATCCAGATAATCATAAGCTGGAAATGGTGTGGACCATTATTCCTGCTATTGTAATGGCCACGTTGGTATTTACTGGCTGGAGAGCATGGGCAGATATTACTTCTGAAGCGCCTCAGGATGCAGAAGTAATTGAAATTGTTGGAAAGCAGTTTGGATGGATTGCCCGCTATGCCGGTGTTCATGATAACAAACTTGGTGACTATAATTATAAATTTATAGATGCCCAGAATGAGCTTGGTTTGGATCTTTCAGATGAAAACTCATTTGATGATTTTACCAACCCTTCTGTAATGCACATTCCTGCTAACAAACCAGTGTTGTTAAGAATCCGTGCCCGTGATGTATTGCACTCAGTATTTATCCCGCACATGCGTGTTAAAATGGATGCTGTTCCAGGTATGCCTACGAAATTCTGGTTCGTAGCTGATAAAACTACCGAGGAAATGCGTGCAGAAACAGGAAACCCGGATTTTAATTATGAGATCACTTGTACTGAGATTTGTGGTTCCGGACACTTTGGTATGAAAATGCAACTTGTAGTTGAAGACGAAGCTTCCTACAAAAAATGGTGTGCTGAGCAAAAAACATTTTTGCAGACTTATCCTGAATATGTGGAGAGAGTTCCCGCTAACTTAAAAGCGAAGGCGATGAAGTTTATTCCGGATTATCAGGCAGAAGAACAGGTGGCAGTGGCGGATACAACATCTTTGTAGTATTGCCTCACAGCTTTAAATTCTCTGATTTTAATTTACGTAATTGTAAAATTTTTTAAAACTAATAAAAATGTCAGCTATTCATTCAGAAAATGTAATCCATGAGTCCGATCATGGTCATCATGAAGAATTACCGTTCTGGAGAAAGTATATTTTTGCGGAAGATCACAAGATGATTGCCAAACAGTATCTGATCACAGGTATTTTGTGGGCGGTCATCGGGATTGCAATGTCTGTAATTTTCCGTATTCAGATTGGCTTTCCTGGAGCAGATTTTACCTGGTTAAAGCCAATTTTGGGAGAGTGGATTGATAACACCGGTAAATTAAATCCTGAATTTTTCCTTGCTTTGGTAACAATGCACGGTACCATCATGGTATTCTTTGTATTGACTGCCGGCTTGAGTGGTACATTCAGTAACTTTTTGATTCCTCTGCAGATTGGTGCCCGTGATATGGCATCCGGGTTTATGAACATGTTGTCATACTGGTTCTTCTTTGCCGCCAGCGTAATCATGTTCTTTTCTCTTTTTGTGCAGACAGGCCCTGCCTCTGGAGGATGGGTAATTTATCCGCCACTAAGTGCCCTGCCTCAGGCAGCACCAGGTTCTGGTGATGGTATGACGCTGTGGCTGATCAGTATGGTGTTGTTTATTATCTCCCAGCTTTTGGGTGGTATTAACTATATTACTACCATTATTAACCTCCGGACACGTGGTATGTCATTTACACGTTTGCCACTGACAATCTGGTCATTTCTATTTACCGCAATTCTTGGTCTTATCTCGTTCCCGGTATTATTTTCAGCAGCCTTGTTGTTGATTATGGACCGTTCGTTTGGTACCAGTTTCTATCTTTCAGAGATTTATATTAATGGTGAAGCACTTCCAAATGTTGGAGGAAGTCCTATTTTGTTCCAGCACTTATTCTGGTTCCTGGGTCACCCTGAAGTATATATCGTTATTTTACCTGCTTTGGGTATTACATCTGAAGTTATTGCCACAAACTCAAGAAAGCCAATTTTTGGATATCGTGCCATGATTGTTTCAATGCTTGGTATTGCTGTCCTGGCATTCATTGTGTGGGCACACCATATGTTTGTGACAGGGATGAATCCATTCCTGGGATCGGTATTTATGTTCCTTACATTGATTATTGCTGTTCCATCTGCAGTAAAAGGCTTTAACTATATTACCACGCTGTGGAAAGGTAATATTATCTTTACTCCGGGTATGCTGTTTGCCATTGGAATGGTGTCGTTGTTTGTAACGGGTGGTCTTACAGGTATTATTTTAGGTAATAGTGCCCTGGATATTCAGCTTCATGATACTTATTTTGTGGTAGCTCACTTCCACGTGGTAATGGGTGCTGCAGCTGCATTCGGATTATTCTCTGGTGTTTATCACTGGTTCCCTAAAATGTATGGGAAAATGATGAGTAATTCAATGGGCCAACTTCACTTCTGGCTGACATTCATCGGAGTTTACCTGGTGTTTATCCCAATGCACTATGTAGGTATAGCAGGTTTCCCTCGTAGATACTACCAGTTTACTTCCAATGACTTTACGAACGTTCTGTCAGATATGAATGCTTTCATTACATTGGCTGCCATATTGACTTTTGTTGCTCAGTTTATATTCTTGTTTAACTTCTTCTATAGCATATTTAAAGGAAGAAAGGCAACGAACAATCCATGGGGATCAAATACATTGGAGTGGACTACTCCTATTGTACCGGGTCATGGTAACTGGGAAGGTAAGATCCCTGCCGTGTATCGTTGGCCTTACGATTACAGTAAGCCAGGTGCAAAATCGGATTTTATTCCTCAGACAGTACCTTACTCAGCTACTCCTGAGTCTAATCTACCGCATGAGAACGAGGAAATTAAACTTGAGAAAGTGATAGAGGCGCAAAATTTCAATGACCAGTTTGATCAACATCATTAAGCAAGGTGCCAACCGTCGATTCCGACGGTTGGCACTTGCTACAGTTATCATCGTTTATCTGCTCATTATAGTTGGTGGTGTTGTAAGAAGCACCGGGGCAGGAATGGGATGTCCTGACTGGCCAACCTGTTTTGGTTCCTGGGTGCCTCCTACCCATATTTCACAGTTACCTGTAGATTATCAAACAATTTATGGTGCTAAACTAAAAGGGGAGGTTATATTTAATCCGGTCAAAACCTGGATCGAATACGTGAACAGGTTGTTTGGTGTATTTACCGGTTTAATGATCATTGCTACCGTTATTTCATCCCTCAAGTACTTCAGAACATCTGCACGTCCTATCTTTACCTGGAGTTTTGTTGCTTTGTTGCTGGTAATATTTCAGGGATGGCTAGGTGCAAAAGTTGTTTCTTCAGAATTGCATCCTGGAATGGTGACTTTGCATATGCTTCTGGCCATTATCATTGTGTTTATTTTGCTTTATGTGTATGCCAGGGCATTTGTTATTGAAAATCACACGGAAGCTCCCGGCAATGCACGTTTTTTGAACCCTATCCTTGGTTTTGCGCTTGTATTGTCTTTGTTCCAAATAATATTGGGGACACAAGTCAGAGAAGACATGGATATGGTAATAGTACAATTGGGGTATGATTTGAGGAGTCAATGGATCAGTAACTTAGGTATTGATTTCTATATTCACAGGTCGTTTTCATTTCTATTGGCAGGTGTTAATATCTGGTTGTATTTGAGAATTCGACGCTTTGAAAGTATCTTCGGTCTTTATTCCAGACTAGGCTCCTATATCATGCTGACTATTATTTTGACAGTGGTTACGGGAGTTATCATGGCTTATTGGGGAGTTCCAGCATATGCACAACCATTACACCTTACACTGGCTGTTGCAATGATTGGAATTCAGTTTGTGCTTTTGATGTTCATTAACAGTGAACGATTTTTGGGAAATAAGGGCTATAAGATAGATTCTGTCTTGTAGACATTGTTTATAAAAGTAGGAAATGCAAATGTTGACATCATCAGAGGGATTATCAGTAAAAGATAGAGTAACAGATAAAATTTCTGTTTTATTTCAGTTAATCAAGTTTCGTTTGTCAGCCTTGATTACCTTCTCTGGTGCTTTTGGCTATGCTTTAGGTACACAAGAGATGAGTTATAGTAAGCTGGCCCTGTTTTGTCTGGCTTCTATATTAATTACTGGTTCTGCCAATATCATCAATCAGATTATTGAAAAAGATATTGATAAACTGATGAAGCGTACAAAGATCCGGCCCTTGCCAACTTCTCGTATTTCGGTAAATGAAGCTTGGGTGTGGTGTGTACTGACTGGCAGTATTGCTTTATTTATTTTCGCAACTACTTTTAATATTCGTGCTGCGCTGATCTCATTGCTTTCTTTGATTCTGTATGGATTTGTCTATACACCTTTGAAGAAAAAAGGTCCGATCGCCGTTTTAGTAGGCGCTTTTCCCGGAGCATTTCCACCTTTGATAGGTTGGGTTGCAGCAACTAATACGCTCGGGCTTGAACCAGGAATTCTTTTTGCAATCCAGTTTTTTTGGCAATTTCCTCATTTCTGGGCTATTGCGTGGGTTGCACATGAAGAGTACAAAAAGGCTGGTTACAATCTTCTGCCTTCAAAAGGTGGGAAAGATTATAGTACAACGCTACAGATTATGGTGAATGCCTTGATTCTCATTCCTGTGGGGTGGCTACCCTATACATTGGGGATGACCGGGTTCAATTCGGCTATCGTAGCAACGGTGTTTGGATTATTGTTTTTAGGGCAGACACTACACCTGATGAGGAAGTGTACAGATAAAACAGCACTCCAATTAATGTTTGGATCTTTTATATATTTGCCAATAGTTCAGATTGCTTTTCTTTTAGATAAGATCTGATTATAAATTTTTGTCACTATTAACTTGGGATTATGGAAGTAGCTGATAGGATCAGGGAACCAAGAGAAACACTCTCAATGAACCCAAAGAAGTTCACTTTGTGGTTGTTCCTTGTGAGTATTATAATGATATTCGCTTCGCAAACCAGTGCCTACCTGGTTCGTCGGGCTGAGGGTAACTGGCTCGAGTTTGAGATACCTCAAATATTTATTTACAGTACTATTGTATTGATTGCAAGCAGTATTTCTATGCATTGGGCTTATTTGTGTGCAAAAAAAGACAATTCAGCCTCGTTGAAGATAGCAATTTCTATTACATTTGTACTGGGGACCCTGTTTCTTGCTATGCAGTTTCTGGGTTGGACTGATTTAGTGAAGGAGAATGTCTATTTTGTGGGTAATCCTTCCGGATCGTTTTTCTATGTTTTTACCGGTTTGCACGGTTTTCACATAATAAGCGGATTGTTTGTTTTGATTTACTGCCTGATAGGAGTATTCAATTCAAAAATTCACTCAAAGCGATTGAATCGTATTGAAATTGCCTCAACATACTGGCATTTTCTTGATATACTCTGGATTTATTTGTACGTGTTTCTATTGATATTTCATTAATAATTAATTAAGTTAACCTAATGGCTGCGACAGCATCTTCTACTGGTACCGTTGAACCTAAATATTGGTTAGGTGGAATCGAACCCTTAAAGGCAAGTTATGGAAAGCTGATGATGTGGTTTTTCCTGATCTCGGATACCTTCACATTTTCCGGTTTATTGATAGCCTATGCATTAGTCCGGTTTAGTTACCCGGCATACACCGGAACTCCCGATGAGTTCGTGTTCTCTAATTTATACTGGCCGATTCCTGAAAAGGTGTATGAGGCCGTTCCATTTTTACATGGTGTGTCTCTTCCCCTTGTTTTTGTAGGGATCATGACCTTTATACTGATCTTCAGTAGTGTAACCATGGTATTGGCCGTTGAAGCTGGTCATCGTAAAGATCGCGCCAATGTTGAAAAGTACATGCTTTGGACTATTCTGGGCGGTTTGACTTTTATCGGTTGCCAGGCTTGGGAGTGGGCACACTTTATCCACGGTACTGATGAAGGAACTGTAATCAGAGAATTGGTAAATGGGCAGTGGGTTGAAAGAACTATTTTTGGTGCGAATCTGGTGGAAAACCAATACGGACCTCCTGCATTTGCTGACTTCTTTTTCTTTATTACTGGTTTTCACGGAACACACGTAACCAGTGGTATTGTTTTGAATATTCTTATTTTTTACCGTACTGCAACTGGTTTTTACGATAGAAGAGGAAGTTATGAAATGGTTGAAAAGGTTGGTTTATACTGGCACTTTGTAGACTTAGTATGGGTATTCGTATTTACCTTCTTTTATCTGGTTTAATATTATAAGCTTTTGAATAGTTAGAAATATGGCAAATGTACATGCGCACGATACACCTAATGATGGTGGGGCAGCTCAAAGAAAGGTAATTTGGAAGACGTTTTGGATACTCCTTATCCTTACTGCGCTGGAATTCCTCATCGCATTTACAATGGATCATGGATTTCTGAAGATTACGATCTTTATTTTGATGACTTTTGTAAAAGCATTCTATATTGTGGGTGATTTTATGCACTTAAAGCATGAGGTGAAAGCACTGATTTGGTCAATTGTATTACCAATGCTCTTTATAGTTTGGTTATTAGTTGCACTCGTGATTGAAGGAGAAGCTATTTTCGACGCACTCTTTCTATAATTCCTATGCGTAATATTAAAAAAGTCGGGCTGCTAATTGGTTTATTAGCAAGCCCGGCTTTGATTTTTTTATATCTGGTAACATTTACAACCAATCATTATGATCTCCCTTATTTTTTTCCATTAGTGGATGAGAATACAAAGGAATATCAGATGCAGGGTTCAGATACAGTTTATTATCAGATAGACCGTTCTGCGTTTATCTCCGGCAACAAGGAGGCGCACTGTAACGTCAGTGTAGTGAGTATTCTTCCTGAGCATTGTGATGAAAACTGTCAAAGGCAGATCATGAATTTTTCTTCGCTCCAGGATGTCCTGAAGACTTTTCCCGATAATTGTTTAGCTGTTTATTATTATGGAGCTCTGGAGGAAAGTTTGGCTGAAAGAAATATCTCCAGGGTGTATGAAATGGATTCGGTCAATAGAGCCGATATCTTGCATACATTTAAATTAAACACTGAGGAAGCAAAAGGTGCAGAAACTATATTGATCGATCAGCAAGGGAGAATCCGTGGTTTTTTTGAACTGAGTAATAGTAAAGATCTGGACAGATTGTTTGCTGAAATTAAAATATTGAATCATAATTTGGCCGATAATGATTAAAGCGTTGGATTTAAAGAATAATCAAAAGTATAACCGGATTATTAATTTATTGGCAATTGTAATCCCCGTTGTGGTAGCATTGTTATTGGGAATCAGACAAAAAGTCGATCTTGGCGGATGGACGGGTGTATTACCGCACCTCAATGGTCTGATTAATTCCATCACTTCTGTTTTGCTTATAATTGGCTTTTATTTTGTTAAAAAAGGGAATGTACAAGCGCATAGAGTAACTATGACTACGGCTTTTATAATGGGCTCCCTTTTCCTTGTTTCATATGTCCTGTACCATATTTCGAATGAGTCCACCAGTTTTGGGGGCGAGGGATGGATCAGGCCTGTTTATTATTTCCTGTTGATATCGCACATTTTGTTGTCTGTTGTTGTTGTATGGTTTGTATTAAGGGCCGTTTATTATGCTTTTAGTAACCAAATCGATCTGCACAAAAAAACAGTAAAATGGGCATTTCCGATTTGGCTATATGTTAGTCTTACAGGAGTGATTGTTTATTTATTAATTAGTCCGTATTATATATGAAAGTTGTATTGCTGAGAATTACGGGATTTTTAGTCGTATTCCTCTTGAGCGCAACGGATCTGTTGGCCCAATGTGCTATGTGTAGAGGAAGCGTAGCGAGTTCAATCGGAAACGGTAAAAATAATGTAGGCTTTGGTCTCAATACGGGAATCGTTTATCTTTTCATGGTTCCCTATATTGTGGTGGCAGTAATGATCTACCTTTGGTTTAAAAACAGTAAAAAAGAACGGGAAAGAAAAGAGATGATTGCCCAATCTCTGGACCGGGCATTTTCATCAAGATAAGTTCTCGTTATTCCCATAAAGGGTAATGATGTAATTCAATTCGCTCACCGAAGAATATCCGGGTAGAGGACTCAAAAGAAGCAGTATAGTCAGATACAAAAAACTGATGATTACCTGCTTCTTTTTTGTTTAACAAATAATGTTGGTTGAGCCATGCCTTTAAGGACTGCGCCACTATCTCAGCACTATCCAAAATTTCAGTTCCCCCAGCGAAATAGTTACTCACCTGCTCTTTAATGAGCGGATAATGGGTGCAGCCCAATATTAACGCATTGATATCTGTCAATGCCGGATCGCTTAAATAATTATCAATAATTGTCTGGCTGACTGAATGATTAACAAACCCTTCTTCGATCATCGGAGCCAATAGGGGAGTGGCTAAGGAGGCTAAATTTATTTTTTGATTCAGAGCGTCAATTTTCTTCTTATATACATTGGACTGCACAGTTTGTTTTGTACCGATCAGTCCGATTTTAGTATCAGCAAAACGGTCTTTTATAAATTCAACCACCGGGTCGATCACATTCATTACCTTTGCTTTGCTTCCTATATATTCTTTTACCAGATCATAAGCAGCTGCTGAAGCAGAGTTGCAACCGATCAGTATCACCTTGCATTTTTGTTGAAGCAGTACATTGCATATTTTAATAGAATAAGCTTGAATTGCAGCTGTCGATTTATCTCCATAAGGAAGGTGCGCAGTGTCACCGAAGTATACTAAATTTTCGTTAGGTAAATGACGAAGTATTGCTTTAGCAACGGTCATGCCACCAATGCCACTGTCAAATATTCCTATTGGGGAGGATGAGTCCAACATATTTTTTTCTATTCGTGCAACTTTTGAGGTGCTAATATGCATCTTGTAATTGTAATCAACAAAAAGGCATGGGCATTTTATTACCCTTACTGAATAAAGAGGAACAGTTGGTAAAGGCACTGAAAAAATCAGATGCCCGTGCCCAACGTCTGTTATATGAAAAATATTCAGGAAGAATGATGGCTGTTTGTTTCAGGTACGTGAATGATCGGACGATAGCAGAAGATGTACTGATAGAGGGTTTTATGAAAGTCTTTGACAAGATCGGCCAATATAAAAGCGAAGGAAGTCTGGAAGGATGGATTCGTAGAATTATGGTCAATGAATCACTTGGTTATTTACGTAAGCATAAACATCAAGTATTCCAGGAAAACATTGAAGATGCACATGATGTGCATGATTATCAGGTTACCGACAGTTTTTTCGCTCAGGAAGATCTGATGGCAATGATCGGTAAACTTTCCACCGGGTATCAGACGGTATTTAACTTATATGCCATTGAAGGATATTCACATGCTGAAATAGCCATGATGTTGGGTATTACTGAAAGTACATCCAAATCCCAGTTGCACCGGGCGCGCGCGATTTTGCAACAGATGGTGTTGGATTGGGAAAATGAACATAAAAAAAAAGTAAACTATGAAAAAGCATCAGGTTGATAAGTTATTTTCAGATAAACTGAAAGACTTTGAGATGGAGCCTTCTGAAAAGGCATGGGAGAGGTTGGATGCCAAGTTGGACAGGTCACCTAACCGTAATTATTTATCATATTGGGCCGCGGCGGTGGTTATTTTAATGGCATTGTCTGGTTATTTTCTCTTGCAACAAAATTCTTCGGTGCATACCGGTGAGTTAGCAGTTGAGGAAAATATACAAAAATCCGCACCTGAGATTAAACCGCAGGTAGCGGAGCGTACTTCGGATTTTATGGATACAAAGATTGTATCAGAGCAGCCGGATCAGAACGTAGCATCCAAGGCTACAGTTGATAATAAAGACTTTCTTGCCACACAAACTAATCAGCAAGAAAAGTTGGATATCAATGCTGATTCAGATAAAAGTTTTGCTGTTCAGAATAAGATGGCATCTGTAGAAAAGGAGAAGATGTGGAATGAATCTATGGCCTTGGTGAAGCCACAAGAGCAACCTCAATCAAATAGATTTAGTGATGCCCAAGTCCAATCTGTGGCCCAGCTCCCTGAAGCACCGAATACCCCTGCATTACATAATCAGGAGCGAGTGAAATTATCAGAGGAACACAAAAGAGTGCAAGTTGCCGAGCCTCGTGTGATAGTGGCAGTAATACATGAAGATGAATGGCCTATAAATAAACCAGAAACAGGTGTTGAAGATAACAGGAAAAACAAGCGTCTGAAACAGATTTTCACCCAATTGAAAAAAGCCAAAAAAGGAGAAGAAGTTGACTGGGACCAGGTAGGCTTTAACCCGAAAAGCATTCTGGCGAAAGTAGAACTTAGCAACAATGATTACCAGGAATAGAGAACTATCTAAAAATTATTGATAAAAGAAATTATGAAAAAGGTTATTCAATTTTTATTCCTGTTGGCCATTGGCGCCTTTGGAGTAAATCACGCCACACTGGCTATGCCAACTCTGAAGGATTCGGTCATCGTGAAGGTGAAAGACAATACACTGGTCCTGTACGGAAATAATAGCGCTGATTTCAAAGGAATTCTTCAGTATGATTTGAATGCTATTTTTGCCGATTTATTGAAGGAAATGGAATCCTCTCCAGGTACTCATAAAATAACTTATGAAGATTTAAACGGATCAAAATATAGATTGGAAGGGGAGCATAAAGAAGGTTTTTCGATAAAGGTGATTCAGCAGGGGAAAGAAGGAAATGAAGCGCGTGAAATTAGAATTGATACCGTCATTTCAGACAAACAAACTTACAGGATAATTGTAGGTGACGAAACTGCAAAAGAGGCAGATTCATTGAAACTGAAAAAATATTACAATCACCGTTCAAAATCAGGAAGTCCTCGACAAGGTTTTAATATTAATCTGGGTCTGAATAATATAACCCAAAATAATCATGGTGCTTACACTCCTTCAGATTATGATTTACGTCCTTTTGGGTCCAGGTTTGTAGCCTTGGGTGCAACCAGAAGTGCTCGCTTGGTGAAAGGAAAAAATGCCTCATTTTTCCTCGATTTTGGAATTGATTTTTCGTGGCATAATCTGATGTTTGATAATAATAATACCGTGATCAGGAAGCCTGATGGCATTGCGTTTGAACCATTGCTCAATTCCGAAGGCAGGGAGTTGTCTCTTTCCAAAAGCAAATTAACTATTCCACATGTAAATCTGTCTTTGATGCCAACACTCAGTATCCGCCGCTCATTTATCAGTTATATAAGCGCGGGTGTCTATGGCGGATACCGTATTGGCGGGTATACTAAAACCAAAATTTCAGATACAGGAAATAAAAACCGGATCAAAGACAATTACTACATGAATGATTTTAGATATGGTCTTGCTTTTGAACTTGGAATAAAAAATTTCCCCGCCCTGTTTTTTAATTACGACATGAATTCTGTCTTTGAAGAATCGAAAGGGCCTCATATTCAGATGCTAAGTTTTGGTGTGAGGATATAATCAGATACAATTCTGTGGTGGTATAAAACCCGCCGCAGAATTTTTTTTTATTTTTTTTTGAAAAGTGTTTGACATTAACAAAAATGCATCTAATTTTGCGACTCCAAAACGGCATTAGGCCAACGGGAAATTGACATATTGAAATAAAAAAGGGGGTGTACCAGAGTGGCCAAATGGGGCAGACTGTAAATCTGCTGGAGTATTCCTTCGGTGGTTCGAATCCATCCGCCCCCACAATTCAGCAGAGTGTAGCCTTACCAGAGGTATAATTACTTTATTGAATCAAATGCGGAAGTAGCTCAGCTGGTAGAGCGATAGCCTTCCAAGCTATAGGTCGCGAGTTCGAACCTCGTCTTCCGCTCATAAATCTCAAATGTCATAGGTGGTCAGCGAAATGTCTTTTGTTAAAAATTCTTTTCGCTGATCATTTTTGTCAAAAGAGGTCAGGCCTTTGTAGCTCAGGGGTAGAGCACTTCCTTGGTAAGGAAGAGGTCAGGGGTTCAAATCCCCTCAAAGGCTCGCAATGAGTCTTTTGGGTGTCCTTGAACAAGGGAGGCAGTCAACTTGTCGCTATGATTCAATCCCCTTAAAGCTCAATTGATCTTAAAAGAGTGCTTTAATAAAGGTGGAGGGTATGAATTGTCAATACATCTTTCGTTATCACTCTCAATGTCGGGCTTCTGTTTCAGGATGTGCCCGTTTTTAAGTTCAATAAGTTTGCTCATTTGAAAGAATGAAGATACAGTGAAGTACGGCAGAGGGAAGGATTGAGCAATGAGCCGCACCTAACAGTATAATCATAAGTTTCTGGAAAGTCATGGTTGAAATGCTACGTCCGTTTTTGCCTATATTTCGGAAATTCGAATTGAATGTTGTTTCAGCAGATATTTTGGAAGTTTTGTTCCGAATGTTTAAATTGAAGGTCGGAATAATTTCATTGGCAACAGTTAACAAATTTGTAATCTAACAATTAAAGTGAATTAAAATGGCAAAAGAGACGTTTGACCGCTCGAAACCCCACGTGAATATTGGTACTATCGGGCACGTTGACCACGGTAAAACTACCTTGACTGCTGCGATTACTTCGGTATTAGCAAAAAAAGGTTTTGCACAAGCTCGTGACTTTTCTACTATTGATAACGCTCCTGAAGAAAAAGAGCGTGGTATTACAATCAATACATCTCACGTAGAATATCAAACAGATAATCGTCACTATGCGCACGTTGACTGTCCAGGTCACGCCGATTACGTGAAAAACATGGTAACTGGTGCGGCTCAGATGGATGGTGCAATCCTTGTGGTTGCAGCTACTGATGGTCCGATGCCACAAACTCGTGAGCACATCCTTCTGGCTCGTCAGGTAGGTGTACCTCAGATCGTAGTATTCATGAATAAAGTGGATATGGTTGATGATCCTGAGTTATTGGAACTTGTAGAAATGGAAATCCGTGAGTTGTTGAGCTTCTACAGCTTCGACGGAGATAATATCCCTGTTATTCAAGGTTCTGCCCTGGGTGGTTTGAACGGAGAAGAAAAATGGGTTAAAACTGTTGAGGATCTGATGGCAGCTGTTGATAGCTTCATTCCACTTCCTCCTCGTATGGTGGATCTTCCTTTCCTTATGCCAGTTGAAGACGTATTCTCGATCACAGGTCGTGGTACTGTAGCTACTGGTCGTATCGAAAGAGGAGTAGTTAACTCTGGTGAGCAAGTTGATATCCTTGGTATGGGTGCAGAAGGTCTTAAATCAACCGTTACTGGTGTTGAGATGTTCCGTAAGATTCTTGACCGTGGAGAAGCTGGTGACAACGTAGGTTTATTGCTACGTGGTATCGATAAAGCTGATATCAAGCGTGGAATGGTAATCTGTAAGCCAGGTTCTGTAACGCCTCACGCACACCTGAAAGCTGAAGTTTACGTATTGTCAAAAGAAGAAGGTGGTCGTCACACACCATTCTTTAACAAATACCGCCCTCAGTTCTACTTCCGTACCACGGATGTAACAGGTGAAATTACGCTTCCTGCAGACGTTGAAATGGTTATGCCTGGTGATAACATCACTATTGAGGTGAAGCTGATCAGCAAAATCGCTATGGAAAAAGGTCTTCGCTTTGCAATCCGTGAAGGTGGACGTACCGTAGGTGCAGGTCAGGTAACTGAAATTCTTGACTAATTAGTTGAAATATAAAAACAAGTGCATTTTTTTACGAATGCACTTGTTTTTTTTGAAACAGATTTATACCTTTGCAGCCCCGAAGATATACTTAGGGATAAATCCATTACAAAAACGGGCATAGTTCAATGGCAGAATAGCGGTCTCCAAAACCGTTGATGGGAGTTCGAATCTCTCTGCCCGTGCAAGCAAATCGACAATGGAAAAAGTTACTTCATTTTTTAAGGCCTCTTGGGAAGAAATTACCCAGCACGTGACCTGGCCGCCGTACTCAGAGTTGCAGTCTAACACAACCCTGGTACTGATTGGTTCCCTAGTATTTGCTCTCGTAGTAGGAGCTATGGATTTTGTATTTAAAAATGCTCTTCAGTTGTTTTATCAGTCTTTCTAATAAGGCGCTGCTAGAGAAGTAAATTTTTCAGGGTATGAGCGAAGTTAACTGGTATGTTTTAAGGGCTGTTTCAGGTCAGGAGAAGAAGATCAGGAATTATATAGAAACTGAGATTGCCAGACAGAATCTTAGCGAGTTTGTTCCTCAGATATTAATCCCTTCTGAAAAAATATATGAAATGCGCAACGGAAAGAAGCGGGTTCGTGAGAAGAACTTTTTTCCGGGGTATATTATTGTTTCAGCAGATTTGTCAAAAGGTGAGGTAAAACACATCCTGACAAATGTTCCTGGAGTGATTGGTTTTCTTGGAAGCTCAGAAGGAAAGAGTGCCAAGGATAAAACGCCAGTCCCTTTGCGGCAATCCGAAGTGAACCGTATTCTGGGTCGTGTAGATGAAGTTGCTCAGGAAGAGGAAGCGCCAAGTATTTCTTTCTTGAAAGGGGAGAATGTGAAAGTGGTAGACGGGCCTTTCAGTGGTTTTATCGGAACGGTTGAAGAAGTTTTTGACGAGAAGAAAAAACTCAATGTAGTTGTTAAAATATTCGGGCGAAGTACGCCTGTCGAACTTAGTTACGCACAAGTAGAAAAGGAAAGCTGATTGTAAAAGTGGTATGAAGGAAGCTTCCGATCCTTAATACTGAAAAGCTGTTACGAAAAGTAATCCACAAGTAAATTCAAAACAATGGCAAAAGAAATAGGTGGATACGTCAAACTCCAGGTGAAGGGTGGTCAAGCCAATCCTTCTCCTCCAATAGGCCCGGCACTAGGTTCCAAGGGTCTTAATATCATGGAGTTTTGCAAGCAGTTCAATGGCCGTACCCAGGATAAAATGGGGATGGTTTTGCCGGTAGTAATCACTTACTATAAGGATAAGTCTTTTGATTTTGTAATCAAGACTCCTCCTGCTGCTATTCTTTTAATGGAAGCAACAAAAGTAAAGAAAGGATCTGATCAGCCTAACCGTAACAAGGTGGCTTCAGTTACTTGGGATCAGGTTCAGCAAATAGCTGAAACAAAAATGCCTGATTTGAATTGCTTTACCGTTGATGCTGCCATGAAGATGGTCGCTGGTACCGCTCGTAGTATGGGTATTACCGTATCTGGCAAAGCTCCGTGGGAAAATATCGAAGCGTAATTTTACGCCAAAGCAATTAAGAAAATGGGAAAATTGACGAAAAAGAGAAAAGAGGCACTTTCGAAATTTGATTCGAAGCAGTCGTACTCTCTGGAGCAAGCAGCCGCAATTCTCAAAGAGATTTCTTATACCAAATTTGATGCATCTGTGGACATCGACGTTCGTTTGGGCGTTGATCCTCGTAAATCAGATCAGATGGTACGTGGTGTTGTATCACTGCCACATGGTATTGGAAAAGAGGTGCGTGTACTTGTTCTTTGTACGCCTGATAAAGAAGCAGAAGCGAAAGAAGCTGGTGCTGACTACGTTGGTCTTGATGAATACATTCAGAAGATCGAACAAGGCTGGACTGATATTGACGTAATTATTACCATGCCTAGCGTAATGGCTAAGGTAGGTAGATTAGGTAAAGTTTTAGGACCCAGAGGCTTAATGCCAAATCCGAAATCAGGTACTGTTACAGTAGATGTAGCAAAAGCTGTGAAGGAAGTGAAAGCCGGTAAAATTGACTTTAAAGTAGACAAAGGTGGTGTAATTCACACTAGCGTTGGTAAATCTTCATTTGAGGCTGATAAGTTAGCTGAAAATGCTCAGGAGGTTATCAATACCCTTGTTCGTTTGAAACCATCTTCATCGAAAGGTACTTATGTTAAGAGCATTTACCTGTCTACAACAATGAGTCCGGGTGTTTCTATTGATAAAAATACGATACAGGGAATATAATTATGACACGTCAGGAAAAAGCAGAAATTATTGACGAATTGAGTCAGAAGTTTGCCAGTACGCCCTATTTCTATATTACAAGCGCAGCAGGAATGTCTGTTTCAGAAGTGAACGACCTTCGCCGTCTGTGTTTTGAAAAAGGAGTAGAGTACCGTGTTGTAAAAAATACTCTGATCAAAAAATCGCTTGAAACCTTAGAAGCAGATTATTCTCCATTCGATGCTGAGGTATTGAAAGGGTTTTCTGGCATCATGTTTCATTCTGAATCTGGTAAAGCAGTTGCACAGCTTATTAAGGAATTCCGCAAAAAAGCAGGAAATAATAAGCTTGTATTTAAAGGAGCTTCCCTTGATAGTGCCTTGTTTGTAGGAGAAAATCAACTCGATACACTGGTAAATATCAAGTCTAAAGAAGAGATGATTGGAGAAGTTATCGGACTACTTCAATCACCTGCCAAAAATGTTCTTTCTGCCCTTCAAAGTGGTGGAAACAAAATTGCTGGCATCCTGAAGACTTTGTCAGACAAAGAGCAATAATTTTAGTAATGATCTCCGGATTTCCGCGGAGTATAAAATCAGGATATTATCATTCATAACATTATTTTGTAATCATTTAATTTAGAATAAAAATGGCAGATTTAAAAGCCTTTGCTGAGCAGCTAGTTAATCTTACCGTTAAAGAAGTTAATGAATTGGCTGCAATTCTTAAAGATGAGTATGGTATTGAGCCTGCTGCTGCTGGTGCAGTTGTTGTAGCTGGTGGTGCAGGTGGAGATTCTCCTGCTGCTGCTGCTGAACAAACATCTTTTGATGTAATCCTTAAATCAGCTGGTGCTGGAAAGCTTGCGGTTGTTAAATTGGTAAAAGATCTTACTGGTTTAGGATTGAAAGAAGCGAAAGAATTAGTAGACGGAGCGCCTAAAGCATTGAAAGAAGGCGTTTCTAAAGACGAAGCAGAAGCTCTTAAGAAGCAACTTGAAGAAGCTGGTGCTGAAGTAGAAGTTAAGTAATTTTTTTACTGTTCTACCGTTATTGGGATAGACCTGGCATTTGTCAGGTCTATCCCTGTTTGTGAATCCGGGTATTTTTTTATCTTCTACTTCTTCCGGTTTCACCAATCTGTTGTGTTTTTCCTGAAACACTTTTCCGTTCGTAGCGTGAAGAGAAGAGGGGAAAGACCAACCTTATCTACGAGGCATGCGTTGAAGGTTTAAACTATTTGACGTCTTTGATGGCTGGTAATGCCAGCATCAGGGTATTTTTTGTTCATTTGCTAACCCAAAACAATTTTTAGCCTTGGCTATCAAAACAACTCCCAGAAAAAATTTCGCCCGGATACGTCCGGTGATCGATTATCCTGATCTTTTAGCTGTTCAGGTACAGTCGTTCCGTGACTTCTTCAGCCTGGATACTTCCGCTGAAGCAAGAATGGAAGAAGGTCTTTATCAGGTTTTTGCCGAGAATTTTCCGATTGCGGATTCTCGCGAAAACTTTGTACTTGAGTTCGTCGATTATTTGCTCGAACCTCCTAAGTACTCAGTAGATGAGTCAATTGATCGTGGTCTTACATACGCAGTTCCTTTGAAAGCGAAACTTCGTTTGATTTGTAATGATCCGGATCATGAAGAGTTCGAAACTATAGAACAGGAAGTGTTTCTTGGAAACATTCCCTATATGACCGATAAGGGTTCATTTGTAATCAATGGTGCTGAACGTGTGATTGTTTCACAATTACACCGCTCTCCTGGAGTATTCTTCTCGATGAGTAAGCATACCAACGGTTCCAAATTGTACGCGGCCCGTATCATTCCTTTTAAAGGATCGTGGATTGAATTCTCTACGGATATCAATAACGTCATGTACGCCTACATTGACCGTAAGAAGAAATTCCCGGTAACTACATTACTTCGTGCTATCGGCTTTGGCTCTGACAAAGATATTCTTGACATGTTTGGTCTTTCTGAAGAAATACCAGCAAAAGAAGATAATCTGAAAAAGGCTGTAGGAAGAAGATTAGCCGCACGGGTATTGCGTACCTGGACGGAAGATTTTGTTGATGAAGACACTGGCGAAGTGGTTTCAATCCAACGGAATGAAGTCCTTCTTGAAAGAGATTCAGCTATTAGCTCTGATGATATTGATCTGATTTTAACTTCCGGCCAAAAATCAATCATTCTTCATAAAGAAGATATGAATGTGGCTGACTACAATATCATTTATAATACACTTCAAAAAGATAGTTCCAACTCAGAAAAAGAAGCAGTTGAGCAGATTTACCGTCAGCTCAGAAATGCGGAAGCTCCTGATGAACAAACTGCACGTGAAGTAATTCAAAGTTTGTTCTTTAGTGACAAACGTTATGACCTGGGTGATGTAGGTCGTTACCGGATCAATAAAAAACTGGGATCTGACACTTCACTTGACGTTCGTGTATTGACTACTGGTGATATCGTATCTATCGTTAAGTATTTGATCGGTCTGATCAATGCAAAAGCGGTAGTAGATGATATTGACCACTTGTCAAACCGTCGTGTTCGTACAGTAGGCGAGCAGTTATATGCCCAGTTTGGAGTAGGTCTTGCCCGTATGGCCAGAACTATCAAAGAACGGATGAATGTACGTGACAATGAAGACTTCAAGCCTGTTGATCTGATCAACGCTAGAACATTGTCTTCTGTTATCAATTCATTCTTCGGAACCAACCAGCTATCTCAGTTTATGGATCAAACGAATCCATTGGCTGAAATTACCCACAAAAGACGTATGTCTGCACTGGGACCAGGTGGTTTGTCCAGAGAGCGTGCCGGATTTGAGGTTCGTGATGTTCACTACACGCACTACGGACGTTTATGTACAATTGAAACGCCGGAAGGACCGAATATTGGTCTTATCTCATCACTATGTGTTTTTGCCAAAATCAATGGCATGGGCTTTATCGAAACCCCTTACAGGATTATTGACGAGGCCGGTAAACTTACCGATGAGATTGTCTATATGACAGCTGAAGAAGAAGATTCCAAATATATTGCTCAAGCAAACGCTTCTGTAGATAAAGATGGAAACTTCACCGTGGAGAAAATCAAGACACGTTTTGAAGGGGACTTCCCGATGGTAGATCCTTCTCAGGTGTCGTTTATGGATATTGCAGCCAATCAGATTGTATCAGTTGCTGCATCTCTGATTCCATTCCTGGAACATGATGATGCCAACCGTGCCCTGATGGGATCCAACATGCAACGTCAGGCTGTACCGTTGTTAAGACCAGAAGCTCCGATTGTGGGTACAGGTCTTGAAAAACGAGTAGCTATGGACTCGCGTGCTTTGGTAGTTGCAGAAGGAAATGGCGTCATTGATTTCGTTGATGCTACTAAAATTGTGGTTCGTTACGACCGTACTGAAGAGGATATTTTGGTAAGCTTCGAAGGCGAAACCAAAACATATGATTTGGTTAAATTCCGTCGTACTAACCAGGATACTTGCCTGAACTTACAACCGATTGTACTGAAGGGGCAGAAGGTAGTAAAAGGTGAGCCTCTCTGTGAAGGTTACGGAACACAAGGCGGTGAGCTTGCTCTGGGACGTAACATGCTGGTGGCATTCATGCCATGGCAAGGATACAACTTTGAGGATGCGATTGTAATTTCAGAAAGAGTGGTTCGTGAGGACATCTTTACTTCAATTCACATAGAGGAGTTCGAACTGGAAGTTCGTGACACCAAACGTGGAGAAGAAGAACTTACAGCTGAAATTCCAAACGTAAGTGAAGAAACTGTCCGTAATCTTGACGAAAACGGTATTGTCAGAATCGGTACCGAAATTAAAGAAGGTGATATTCTGATCGGTAAGATTACACCTAAAGGTGAATCTGATCCTACGCCGGAAGAAAAGCTACTTCGTGCCATATTTGGTGATAAGGCAGGTGATGTGAAAGATGCTTCCAAAAAAGCACCACCATCCATGAAAGGGGTAGTAATTGATACCAAACTTTTCTCCAGACCAACCAAAGAAGAAAGAGCCAAGCACAAGGATGATCTGAAAGTATTGCTGAAACGCTACGGTCGTGATCTTTCACGCCTGCGTGAAGTGATGATCAGTAAACTGGTAACCTTGCTTGACGGAATCACTACAACAGGTGTGAAACATAAGTTTGGTGATGAACTGATCAGTAAAGGAATGAAATTCAATGCACGTAACCTTGCAGAGAATTTGTTCCCGGCGGTGAATCCGTATCGTGATGAAAGCCAGTACTCAGTTCCTGAGGAAGTGAACGTGATCGGAGATGTGATTTCTGATAACTGGACAGAGGTTGCTCATACCAACCAGCTGGTAAGCCAATTGGTACGTAATTACCTGATTGCCCGTAGTGAATTGATGGGGCGTTTCAAGCGTGAGCGTTTTGCACTAGAAGTAGGAGATGAACTTCCTGCTGGTATCGTGAAACTTGCCAAAGTTTATATTGCTAAAAAACGTAAACTGAAAGTGGGTGATAAAATGGCGGGTCGTCACGGAAACAAAGGGGTTGTTGCCCGTATTGTACGTGAAGAAGATATGCCATTCCTGGAAGACGGAACACCTATGGATATTGTTCTTAACCCTCTTGGGGTACCATCAAGGATGAACATCGGTCAGATTTATGAAACAATTCTTGCTTGGGCAGGTTTGAAGTTGGGTCGTCGCTATGCTACACCTATCTTCGACGGAGCTACAGAAGATGAAGTTCATTCTGAACTGAAAGACGCTGGAATACCAGAATGGGGTAGAACCTATTTGTATAACGGTCTGACTGGAGACCAGTTTGATCAGCCGGTAACCGTAGGTTTGATTTATATGTTGAAACTGGGGCACCTTGTCGATGATAAAATGCACGCAAGGTCGATCGGACCATACTCGCTTATTACACAGCAACCGCTGGGTGGTAAAGCACAGTTTGGTGGACAGCGTTTCGGAGAAATGGAAGTTTGGGCGCTTGAAGCCTTTGGTGCATCACATATCCTTCAGGAGATTCTGACTGTAAAATCAGATGATGTGATCGGACGTGCGAAAGCTTATGAAGCTATCGTAAAAGGTGAAAACCTGCCGAAGCCGAATATTCCGGAATCATTCAATGTATTGGTTCATGAACTTCGGGGTCTTGCTCTGGAAGTAACACTTAAGTAATGAACCGGTCATTGAAAGCAGGCCGATACCATTTTAACTTTAAATCAGACTTTCTACAAAACAGATAACACCTGATAGATATGTCTTTCAAGAAAAATAAAAAATTAAATAGCGATTTCGCAAGCATTACCATAAGTTTAGCTTCTCCGGAGTCAATACTGGAAAGTTCTTTTGGTGAAGTTACCCAACCCGAAACGATCAATTACCGTACCTACAAGCCAGAAATGGGTGGGTTGTTTTGTGAGCGTATTTTCGGACCGGTAAAAGACTGGGAGTGTCATTGTGGGAAATATAAGAGAATCCGTTATAAAGGGATTATCTGTGATCGTTGCGGGGTTGAAGTAACGGAGAAAAAAGTCCGTAGAGAGAGAATGGGACACATCGAACTTGTAGTCCCTGTAGCCCATATCTGGTACTTCCGTAGCTTACCCAATAAAATAGGTTATCTGCTCGGGGTTTCTACCAAGAAACTCGATCAAATTATCTATTACGAGCGATATGTAGTTATTCAGCCTGGTACGAAGGAAGACGACGGTGTAAGCACCATGGACTTCCTTACAGAGGATGAATATCTGGATATCATTGATAAACTTCCGCGCGAAAATCAGCAATTGCCTGATAGCGATCCGCAGAAATTTATTGCCAAAATGGGAGCAAGTGCATTAGAGATGCTTTTAAGCCGGATTAAACTGGATGAGCTTTCTTATGACCTGCGTCACCAGGCTGCTACCGATACTTCTCAGCAACGTAAAGGCGAAGCCCTGAAGCGTCTGAAAGTAGTGGAAGCTTTCAGGGATGCAAACACCCGTATCGAAAACCGCCCTGAATGGATGGTAATCAGAATGGTACCGGTTATTCCGCCTGAGTTAAGACCACTTGTACCTTTAGATGGTGGACGTTTTGCAACGTCTGATTTGAATGATCTCTATCGTAGAGTAATTATTCGTAACAACCGTCTGAAACGTCTGATCGAAATCAAGGCGCCGGAAGTGATTCTTCGGAATGAAAAAAGGATGTTACAAGAAGCTGTCGATTCATTATTTGATAACAGCCGTAAAGTAAACGCCGTTCGTTCAGAAGGTAACCGTGCTTTGAAATCTCTTTCAGATATGCTGAAAGGTAAGCAAGGACGTTTCCGTCAAAACCTTTTGGGTAAAAGGGTTGATTACTCTGGTCGTTCAGTTATCGTAGTAGGTCCTGAATTAAAGCTTCACGAGTGCGGTCTTCCTAAAGACATGGCAGCGGAGTTATTCAAGCCGTTTATTATCCGTAAACTGATTGAAAGAGGTATCGTTAAAACGGTAAAATCAGCCAAAAAAATAGTGGATCGTAAAGATCCGGTGATCTGGGATATCCTAGAAAACGTATTGAAAGGACACCCTGTATTACTAAACCGTGCTCCTACATTGCACCGTTTGGGTATTCAGGCATTCCAGCCAAAGCTTATCGAAGGTAAAGCGATCCAGTTACACCCACTTGTGTGTACGGCATTTAACGCTGACTTTGATGGTGACCAGATGGCGGTTCACGTTCCATTGGGACAAGAAGCTGTACTGGAAGCCTCTCTGTTAATGCTTTCTTCACATAACATTTTGAACCCTGCCAATGGTGCGCCGATTACGGTACCTTCTCAGGACATGGTGTTGGGGCTATATTACGTAACGAAAGGAAGAAAAAGCACTGAAGCTTTGCCTATTTTGGGTGAGGGTAAGACGTTCTATGGTCCTGAGGAAGTAATTATTGCTATTAATGAAGGAAAGGTTTCAAAACACGCCAATATCAAATGCCGACTTGAAGTTCGCAATGAAAATGGTGAATTGGAATTAAAAGTAATTGATACTGTAGCGGGTCGTATTCTGTTTAACCAAGCGGTTCCTAGAGAAGTCGGTTATATCAATGAACTGTTGACCAAGAAAAAACTTCAACAGATTATTGGTCACATTTTTAAAGTTTCGGGTGTTGCCCGTACTGCTCAGTTCCTTGATGAAATCAAAGAACTAGGTTTCCAGATGGCATTCCGTGGAGGTCTGTCGATGGGATTAAACGATGTGATGGTACCCGCTGAGAAAGATCAGTTGATCAAAGAAGCGAAGGTAGATGTGGAAGGTGTATGGAGCAACTATCTGATGGGGCTTATCACTGAAAACGAACGTTATAACCAGGTAATTGATATCTGGACTCGTGTAAACTCCCGTATCACTGAAACGCTGATGAAACAGCTGGAAGCTGATCAGGGTGGTTTCAACTCCATATATATGATGATGCACTCTGGAGCACGTGGTTCACGTGAGCAGATTCGTCAGTTAGGAGGAATGAGGGGTCTTATGGCCAAGCCTCAGAAAAACATCGCTGGTGGAGCAGGAGAAATTATCGAGAACCCGATTCTTTCCAACTTTAAGGAAGGACTTGACGTTCTTGAGTACTTTATCTCTACCCACGGTGCTCGTAAAGGTCTTGCCGATACCGCTCTTAAAACAGCGGATGCAGGTTATCTGACGCGTCGTCTTCATGACGTAGCACAGGATGTGGTAGTGGTTGAAGAAGATTGCGGTACATTAAGAGGAATTCAGATATCTGCATTGAAAGATAATGAAGATATCGTAGAGCCACTTTCAGAGCGTATTCTTGGTCGTGTAAGTGTGCATGACGTTTTCGATCCGCTTACCAACGAGCTGCTGCTTGAATCCGGTGCAGAAATTACTGAAGAGATTGCAGCCAAAATAGATGAAACCAGTATCGACAGTGTTGAAATTCGTTCTGTATTAACTTGTGAAACACGCAATGGTGTGTGTGCGAAGTGTTACGGACGTAGTTTGAGTACAGGTCGTATGGCTGATAGGGGTGAAGCTGTTGGTGTAATTGCTTCCCAGTCAATTGGTGAGCCTGGAACGCAGCTTACACTTCGTACTTTCCACGTAGGGGGTACTGCATCCAACATTGCCGTTGACGCAAACATCAAAGCGAAATTTGAAGGGTTAATTCAATTCGAAGATCTTCGTTATGTGAATTCTGTCAATGCTGAGGGCGATCCGATTATCGTTGTGATGGGTCGTTCAGGAGAGGTGAAAATCGTTCATCCTGAAACCAAGCAATTACTGATCTCGAATAACATACCTTATGGAGCTATCTTGTTAGTAAAAGAAGGGGATGTTGTGGCTAAAGGTCAGGAACTATGTACATGGGATCCATACCACGCAGTAATTCTTTCTGAGTTCGACGGTTCTGTAGAATTTGACGCAATCGAAGAAGGTATTACTTTCCGTGAGGAATATGATGAGCAAACCGGTTTCCAGGAAGCGGTAATCATTGAAACGCGTGATAAAACAAAGAACCCGGCAGTGGTGGTTAAAGGAAAGAGTACGTTGTTGAAAGACCGTACTGAAAAGTTCTATAACCTTCCGGTTGGATCACGTTTAGTAGTGAAAAACGGAGCAAAAGTGAAACCTGGTCAACCGTTGGCTAAAATTCCTAGGGTGGTAGGTAAATCGAGAGATATTACCGGAGGTCTTCCAAGGGTTACAGAATTATTCGAAGCACGTAATCCATCAAACCCTGCAACCGTGAGTGAAATCGACGGTGTGGTAAGTTATGGTGGGGTGAAACGTGGAAACCGCGAAATCCTGATCGAATCAAGAGATGGTACGCAACGCCGCTACATGGTGGCTTTGTCTAAGCATATTCTTGTTCAGGATGGTGATTTCGTAAGAGCGGGTGATCCACTTTCTGACGGAGCTATTACGCCAGCTGATATTCTGAATATCAAAGGACCTACTGCAGTTCAGGAGTATCTGGTAAATGAAATCCAGGAGGTATACCGTCTTCAAGGTGTAAAAATCAATGATAAGCACATTGAGTGTATTGTACGCCAAATGATGCAGAAAGTTGAGATCCTGGATGCCGGCGATACTAACTTCCTTGAAATGCAACCTATCGAACGTTGGGTGTTCCGTGAGGAAAATGATAAAATTCTGGACATGAAAGTAGTGGTAGATTCAGGCGCGTCTGAAACCTTACGTCCAGGAATGATCATCTCCGTTCGTAGACTGCGTGATGAGAACTCCAGTCTGAAGCGTCGTGATCTGAAACTGGTTACTGCCAGAGATGCACAGGCAGCGGTTGCAAAACCAACCCTGATGGGTATTACCCAGGCATCTTTAGGTACTGAAAGTTTCGTTTCTGCGGCTTCATTCCAGGAAACAACCAAGGTATTGAGCGAAGCTGCGGTTCGTGGTAAGCGTGATGAACTACAAGGTTTGAAGGAAAACGTAATTGTAGGTCATCTGATTCCTGCCGGTACCGGTATGAAACAATACCAGAATATTATTGTAGGTTCAAGAGACGAATTTGATGCTTTGGTTGAATCCAAAGAAAGAAGCATTCGTTCTAAGAAAAAAGAACTACTTTAAGTACAGAATACCAAATAAAAAAAAGCGCCGGCCACTGAATTGGCTGGCGCTTTTTTTATGATTTGCTACATTTTTATAATAGTTTTGTTAAATAACCTTTACTTCTATTATTACATGTCAAAACAGGCAAACGATAACGATCAACAGATAAATGTGGAAATCTCGGAAGAGATGGCAGAAGGAGTCTATTCCAATCTGGCTCTGATTGCCCATTCAAATACCGAATTTGTACTTGATTTTATTCGAATTCTCCCAGGTGTTCCAAAAGCCAAAGTGAAAGCAAGGGTTATCCTTACTCCTGAGCATGCAAAAAGGCTTCTTCTTGCCTTGAATGACAATATCGAAAAATATGAGGAAATTCACGGGCCAATTCAGTATAATACGGATGAAGGAAACGGATTTAAATTTCCGGTGAATTTCGGAGGGCCTGGCGGTGAAGCCTGAGCCTTTCTTTCCTGGTCTCCGTAATAATGTCAGTAAACTGTGACAAATTGAGCAATAAAATTTAATTTTTATTGCTGGTATCTGATTTGTACTGTCTATCTAAATTAACTAATATTTATCCGAAGTCTTTTTCCGTAATTTCGATAAAGAGAACTTCTTTATAAAGCATTTGCATGGAAGTATTAATAATGGTGGGACAACTTATCCTCGGGTTGTCATTTTTAGTGGGGCTACATGAGCTGGGGCACCTGGCAGCGGCTAAGATGTTCGGGATGCGCGTTGAAAAGTATTATATAGGTTTTCCTCCTAAAATTTGGAGTATTACCAAAGGTGAAACAGAATATGGAATTGGCGCTATTCCGCTGGGTGGATTTGTGAAAATTTCCGGAATGATTGATGAATCCATGGACACGGCACAGATGAAAACTGAGCCGCAACCCTGGGAATTCCGTGCTAAACCAGCCTGGCAAAGGCTTATTGTGATGCTCGGTGGTATCATTGTGAATGTGGTAGTGGGTATTTTGATCTTTATTGGAATCGCCTATTTTAATGGTAAGGAATACTTATCCAGAGAAGAGGTTAATAAATATGGTATCATTGCCGGAGACCTGGGAAATGAAATTGGATTACAGACGGGAGATAAGATCGTTGAGGTGAACGGTAAATCTTATCACGATTTCTCCGAAGTAATGGGTTCTGACGTTTTTCTGGGTACCAATAGCTATTATACAATCGATCGCCAGGGCGAGAAATTGCAAATTGACATTCCCAATAATTATATAGACAAGCTTTCAGAGCCGGGCGCAAGAGATAACTTTATCAGGGTTTTCCAGCCTTTTAAGGTTAGGGAGGTAATGTCTGGTTCAGAGGCCCAAAAGGCAGGAATTAAAGATGGTGACCAGATTACCGCAGTGAATGGTGAAGAAACTGCCGATTTTAGTGCATTTCGTACAAAACTGGAATCGCTCAAAGGAAAACCAGCCATTTTAAATGTCATTAGTGGTGGACAGGCGAAAGATGTGAATATTAATGTTTCAGAAGAGGGTACTATCGGTTTTTATCCTGAAATACTGCTTAATTTCACTAAAGTGGAGTATACCTTTGGAGAGTCGGTTTCAATAGGTACCGCCAACGCTTTTAATGTAGTTTATACCAATATTCAAGGTTTCGGGAAAATATTCCGTGGAGAAGTATCAGCCTCTAAAGCCCTGAGCGGTCCCATCGGGATTGCACGTATGTTCGGTGGTGTGTGGGATTGGGGACGCTTCTGGTTCCTGACAGGTTTACTGTCAATGGTATTGGCGTTTATGAATGCCCTGCCTATTCCTGCCCTCGATGGTGGGCATTCTGTCATATTGCTTTATGAAATGATTTCAGGAAGAAAACCTTCAGATGCTTTCCTCGAAAACGCACAAAAAGTCGGAATGGTACTTCTATTAGGACTCATGGCATTTGCAATATTTAATGATGTTTGGAAAGTATTTTTCTAATAAGCTGACGGAGTAAAACGTAGGAAATTGTTTTAACTATTTTCTTCAGTAGAGTGTTTAGTTATTAACTAAGTTATTACTGTCATATTGACAGGAAGTTTTATGGATCATAAAAAAGCAGAGTTATATAGTCGTATTCTAATGGCCGATACTGATTTGGATAGTGTTGAAATTATCCCGATAGGTGGACCGGATGGTACGGAAGAGCCATTGGAAATACCCGATGAACTGGCCATATTGCCCATTCGTCAGACAGTATTATTTCCCGGGATGGTAATTCCGGTAACTGTGGTACGTCAGAAAGCGATTAAATTAGTAAAGAAAATTTACCGGAATACAGATGTTAGTCAGCGTATTCTCGGGGTAGTTACACAAACAAAAGCAAAGATTGAAGATCCTGTTGCGGACGATCTTTATAAAGTAGGTACAATTGCCTATATACTCAAAATGATCACCCTGCCAAACGGTAACGTAACGATCATAGTGCAAGGGAGGCAACGCTTTGAAATTCAGAGTATCATAAGAGAAGATCCTTATATTACGGCATCTGTCAGCCCAATTGACGATGTGTTTCCATCTCCTAACCGAAAGGAGTCGAAAGCATTGCTGCAATCGCTGAGAGACAGTGCCCACCGGATCATGAAGTTGATTCCTGAAATGCCGCAGGAAGCAAGAATCGCAATGGACAATATTGAAAGTCCTGTGTTTCTAATCCATTTCCTGTCTTCGAATATTAACGTCGATGTAGCAGAAAAACAAAAGTTACTCGAGGAAAAAGATGCTTCGAAACAGGCTAATCTGTTGCTTGAATTCATGCTCAGTGAAATAGAAATGCTGGAGCTTAAGCGTGAGATTCAGTCAAAAGCAAGTTCTGACATTGATCAGCAACAAAGAGATTATTTTTTGAGGCAGCAGATAAAAGTTTTGCACGATGAACTGGGTATTGACAGTCCTGAAAGGGATATGGAAGACCTTCGTATCAAAGGCATGAAGAAAAACTTTCCGGAGTCAGTCAGAAATCAGTTTGATAAGGAACTGACCAAGTTGCAGCGTCTTAATCCAATGGCTCCTGAATATCCGGTTACGCTTAATTATCTTGAATTACTTAGTGATCTTCCCTGGGCGGAATATTCGAAGGATAACTTTGATCTGAAAAGAGCGCAAAAAATATTGGATGCCGATCACTTCGGTCTGGAAAAAGTAAAAGAGAGGATAATTGAGTATCTGGCAGTACTGAAACTCAAAAATAATATGAAGGCGCCGATACTTTGCCTGTACGGACCTCCGGGGGTTGGAAAAACATCGCTCGGAAAGTCAGTTGCAAAAGCACTGGGGCGTAAATATATCCGTATGGCCCTGGGTGGTGTGCATGATGAAGCCGAAATTCGCGGACACCGGAAAACTTACATTGGTGCCATGCCAGGAAAAATAATTCAGAATATCAAAAAGGCGGGTTCTGCAAATCCGGTTTTTGTGTTGGATGAAATCGATAAAGTGAGCTCTGATTTCAGAGGCGATCCTTCGTCTGCACTCCTTGAAGTTTTGGACCCTGAGCAGAATTCCTCATTTATTGACAATTACCTGGAAGTAGAATATGATCTTTCAAATGTATTATTCATAGCTACTGCCAATTCTTTAGAGACCATTCATCCTGCCCTGCGTGACCGGATGGAAATCATCGAAATTACAGGCTATACCATTGAAGAAAAGCTTCAGATTGCAAAAAAATATCTTCTGCCAAAGCAACGTAAAGATCATGGCCTTGGTACAAATGATTTGAAGATAGAGGATAAAGCTTTACTGAAGGTCATTGAAGGGTATACCAGGGAGTCCGGCGTAAGATTACTTGAGCAGAAGATCGGACGGATTGTCCGGAAAGCTGCGAAGTCCATCGCTATGGAAGAAGAGTACCCAAAAACTGTAAAGGTAGACCAGGTAGAGAAATTACTTGGAGCTGAAATTTTTGAGAAAGACCTGTATCAGGACAATGACTTCGCAGGAATTGTTACGGGACTTGCCTGGACATCAGTGGGCGGTGAAATTTTGTTTATAGAGACGAGTCTCAGCAGGGGTAAAGGGCAACTTACATTGTCTGGTCAACTTGGGGATGTAATGAAAGAGTCAGCAATCACCGCATTGTCTTACTTAAAAGCACATGCAGAAGATCTCGATATAGATTATCGTATTTTTAGCCATTATGATCTGCATGTACATGTTCCGGCAGGTGCTGTTCCCAAGGACGGTCCGTCGGCTGGAGTAACCATGCTCACCTCCATGGCTTCTATCTTTACGCAGCGCAAGATAAAACCTTTTATTGCCATGACAGGGGAGATTACCTTGCGTGGGAAAGTATTACCTGTAGGAGGAATTAAGGAAAAAATCCTGGCTGCCAAACGTGCCGGTGTGAAGGAAATTATCCTTTGTGTCAAAAATAAAAAGGATGTTGAAGAAGTAAGTGCTGATTATATCAAAGGTCTGACTTTTCACTATGCGGATACTGTAGGAGATGTTTTGGAACTCGCATTATTACCTGAAAAAGTTTCAAAACCGATGGAATTTATAATTCCAGAAGAAAAGAATAAAGAAGATTAATCATCACTACGGAATATATTTATGAAACAGATTAGGGCAGATTGACTGCTTTAATCTGTTTCTTTTTTTAATCCCGGACTCATTTTTCTGGCTACTATAGGCAGCCTTTTGTTGGCTTCACTGAAGTAGTCAGTTCCTGTGCTAACCGGTTTTATACGGAAGGAGAAACGGTGCGTTGCAGGGGTGTGATTTTTCTTATGATTGAAGTTTAACCCTTCATGCAACAGATCCATATTCAGCACTACCAGCCCCCCTCTTTGTAAGGTATTACCAGTTTGTTGTGACTTGAAAAGATCACGGCTTGCATAGTTCTGAATATTAATATTGACCAGCGAGTCAGGGATAAATAATAGCCCGTCATTCTCAATATCCTTGATTACAAACCAGTTCACATCTGTTTTATTTCCTGTTTCCTGTGCAGGATAATAGGGGAAGTGCTGGTCTTTAATATTTTGGGAATAGAGACTGGTAAAAGCCGAAGATTTTCGGTCAGCATAAGTCTCATGAGGACCTTTCCCAAACCACATGATTTCATTCATGTTTTCTCGCATCTGCATCTGCAATCCAATTCTGGGCAGCAAAGGGAGCGATCCTGATGGGATAAAAGCATATTGAATATGAACATCCCCGCTTGCATAAACTGTATAGATCGTATTAACCTGAATATTTCCTGAACGTGCCGCCAGCCTTTTAACTGTACTTACTTTATAAATATGATTATTTAATTTTTCCACACGTAAATCTGAGGATGCCGTTCTTAAAGAATCGATACCATTTTTAAGCCATTGGCTGGCAAGATTATCCGTGCCCCCTGCCTGATCGGAACTAGTAGGTACTCTCCAAAAATTACCCTCAAAGCCCGTTTCAAGAAACTCTTTATCCTTATAAACATAAGAGCTCATCTGCGCTGTTTCTTTATCGAAAGTAACCGAGAAATCAGCCCCGGTTATCTCTATGCCTATACCTCTCAGAAAATTCATTCTCAAAGGAGCAGCGTGCTGAAAACTGGCTGTTTCAATAATTTTCCCGATTTTTAATGGAATTTGCTTCGAAGCTATTTCGTGCCCCTTCTTTAGCCATTGACGATCGGCTTTTGCTATGATTCTTAGGTTAAGATAATAAGTGCCGTCAGGACGAGGGTGTGGAGGCCATTCAAACGGGAATTTAATTTCTTTAGATTGATTGGGTTTGATTTCTTTCAGGTTCATCAGACCCGTCTGAGTGCTTTGTCCATTCTCTTCAAGAGACCATTTTATTTCAAAGTCATTCAATGTCTGAAAATCAAATTTGTTAGTGATAATGAATCCTTTGTTATGAATTGAAATTGTATCTGCGGACGATATAATAACCGGCTCATAGGCTTTTTTAAGTTCTTTAATTTCAGGTTCCGGGTTACCAAGTGTTGAAACCACCCCGCCTGTAGGGATTTCTCCGACCTCATAATTTCTATATTCTAACAATTCTCCTTCTTTATTCTGGGTTAGAATAATATTGTCCGACCATTTTTCCAGAAATCCGCCCTTGCGTGCAGCACTTTTGAGTAATGCCTGCCAGAATGCATATATTCCCCCTAATCCATTCCCATCGCTCTGACCAAAACTTTTGAGTAAAAGTGGTTTGGCATTATCTCTGGGCAGTGCCTCTAAATCATGAACAGTGGAACTATTGGAAGTAAGGATATGATCGTTATGTGCTTGTGTAATGTTTGCCTGGGATATCAAAGGACGTGTGGCGTCTGCTAGTTGGAAATAACTTTGTAAATCTGATGACGTATTATTTCCTGAACCGTAGTAACTGCCTGTTGACCATGCAATGACGCTTGGATGGTTCTTATCTCTTTCCCACATTTGCTGCGCTCGTGCAGATAATGCATTTTTCAATTCAGCTGTATTATTAGCTTCAGCGCTTCTCTTGATCAGAATATTAGCTTCATTTATTACGTATATGCCATATTCATTACACAGTTCATACCACAATGGATGATGCGGACCATGGTTAAGCCACACTGCGTTAATATTATGTTGCTTCATCAGGACTATATCCCGAACCATGGATTCTAGCGTGGCGGGGACTGGAGACGACGTTGATATGTTTACTCCTTTAACAGTGATTGCCTTGCCATTTAATAATAACTGATTGGTTTTGAATCCTATTTCCCGAAAGCCTACCTTTTGACTGATCACCTCAAATATCCGGTCCTTTTCATCAGCCAATTGAACCGTTAAGCTATAGAGTGCGGGTACCTCCGCACTCCATTTTTGCGGATTTGCCACAGTCATGCTATGGGTAATGGAGAGCTGTGAAATAGAGTCTAATATATTGATGGTTTTCTCACTGGGGACACCCACCATCTTTTTGTTTTCATCGTACAGTGTTGTTTTTATTTTTAAACCGTACTGAATATAGTTTTTATTATTTTTTATCGTCGTACGTAAATTCAAGGTAGCATCCTTGAAGTGCTCATCCAGCTTGGTGCTGATGAATAAATCTCTGATTTGTATTTCATCATGCATGGTTAAATATACATCTCTGAATATTCCAGAAAGTTGCCAGCCCTCGTGATTTTCAAGGTAGGAGCCGTCATTCCATTTAAGTACCTGTACTGTCAGGTGGTTAACTCCGCTATTTACTAATGAATCAATTTGAAAAGCAAACGATGTCTTGCTGTCCTCATGATACCCTAGTTTATGGCCGTTTAACCATACATAACAAGCCGATCCCACACCGTCAAAATGCAAAATGACCGATTTGTTTTTCCAAGCGGTTGGTAATTCAAAAGTGGTTCGGTAGATACCAATTGCGTTGGAGTCAGAAGTAATTACAGATTGAGTAGCTGGGTTGGGTAGACCTGATTTTAAATAGACAGGCTTATCATAAGTCTTGTTGGCAGAAAGCCCCACCATTTGCCAATAGGATGGTACGGGCATGGGATCCCAGCTTTGAACCGGGCTTTTAGGGTCTGAAAATTCAGCGGGTAATTGTTCCTTGTTTTTGTGCCATTTGAAACGCCAGTTACCATTAAGATTTTTATAATTAGGGGAAGAAGAAGGATCGAAGGACAGAGATTTTACTTCAGATGTAAATGGGATTAATCTGCTGGAAGAGGGGAGCGTATTTTCTGAATAGCTTGCTGTATTTAACCATTCAGGTAGAATTTGAAATCCGGAGGCTGCAAAACCAGTAAATAGAAAGAATAGTGCAACTGAGCAAAATTTATTGAAATCCATAGTGAAATTAAGAAGCAGCTATCAGATCAGCTGAGAAGGGTTGTGTGTTAGTATCGGAATGCTAAATAAATCAAAAATTTCGTGAAACAGATCATATTATTCTATTATTTGAATTGGATGGACCACTATATCAAGCTAACATCTGGAAATATTTAAGTGGGATTTTCTAAATTAATACGGGTGTATAACCCATAATAAACAGGTCATTGCTTAATATAGAAATAGAATGTGGACAGACTCATGACCAGAATATTAATTTCTTCCCTTAGATTTGCCTTTCTGTATCTGAAACTATTTAATTTGGGAATTAAGCTAAATATTTAGTCAGTCTAATATTTGTTGCGTTAAAAAAAATGCTGGCAAAATTGTTTTTTTATTGGTTTGAGAAATTATAAACTCTTCAAGTTCAAAATATGCGTTTAGCGGTTGATGTCGGAAATACAGATATAGTCGTCGGATTGTCTGACGGAACCCGATGGATTGAAATCTGGAGGAAATCATCCAAAATAAAGGGCTCTCCACTCACTTATATTAGCTGGCTGAACCTTTTGTTTCTAGAGAATAACATAGTGCCTCAGCAGATATCTCAGGTAGTATATAGCAGTGTGGTTCCAAGTCTCAATGATGTATTACTACCTGCATTCTCTTCCCTGTTTGAAAAGGAGCCCATCATTATTGGTCCTGATATTTACCCATTGTTAAAAGTTGATATTCACCATCCTTATGAACTGGGTTCTGACTTATTTGCCAATGCTGTGGCTACGCATCATCGCTTTAAAGAAAACTGCGTAATAGTTGATTTTGGCACTGCATTAACCTTTACTACCGTATCAAAGGAGGGTGCCATTCTGGGTGTGGCGATAGCTCCAGGCCTCCGGACGGCCGTCAAATCACTTTTTGCCAATACTGCCCAGCTTCCGGAAGTTCCGTTGACAGTGCCTGAATCACCCATTGGTAAGAATACAGTAGAATCAATCCAGGCGGGTGTATTGATCGGTTATAAAGGTTTGGTAAAGTTTATGATTCAGGAAATTGAAAATGAACTGGGAGGTAAACTTATCGCTGTAGGCACTGGCGGGCATTCGGCAATCATACCTTCATTGGAAGGGATATTTACAGTTATTGACAAAAATTTAACGTTGGAGGGGCTGAAGATTATTGGCGAATATATAGCTTCCCAAGACTAAGTCACAATTTTTTCAGCAATCCTGTATTCATTCCGGATAATGTTACTGATTAATTCGAAAAGGCCGTTAATGGTTTTCATTTCTGATAGCCTGTCGGCCTCCTCACTATGGTCATGGTATAGCTTTGATTCAAACATTTCCTTTTTACGCAAAGCCAGTCTTTCTGCCAGTTGCTGATTGGGCGATAGCTTGAATACTTCTTCTTCATATAACACGGGCTTTTGTTCCAGCATATTTTCAACGCACATAAACTGGTGATTGATTTGCCTGATCACAGGTTCAAACTGAAATGTTTCCGGATGTCCGTGCCATTTTTGTGCATAGGAAGAAAGCGCAGCTATATGAGAAGTTAACATATGGGTGGTAGCAACAAACTGATGATATTCTTCCATTTTTATCTGCTGTTTTTTAGGTTCAGACATCATGCGCTGGAAGTTGTCAGAAAGGTTAGCCAATGCGATAATGGCATCTTTTCTATATAATTTAAGCGTATTAATATCAATATTTGCAGCATTGAATGCACCTGTGACTGCCTGAAAATACCGATGGTTGGTCAGAACAACTTCTTTCAGATACTGGTTGATCTGTGCATTTTCCCAGAGGGGCAGAACATAGGCTGAAATAATCCAGGCAATGATGGAGCCAATAAATGTATCAAGTACGCGGTCAGAAAGTACATCACCCATACTTTCATTATTCAGGAAATGAAAAGAAATCAGCACATAAATAGTCAGGTTGAAGCAGGCTACAAAGTATTCAATTCTCATAAAACTGTAGGCCAGCATCATCGTAATCATCATAATTACGAATAATATCGTTTGATCTTCAATTGTATAGATAATTGCAAAGCCGGCAATTGCACCAAGGAATGTTCCTAAAAGTCTTTTGATATTACGTTGCCTGGTTATACTAAATGCAGGTTTGAGGATGGTTATAATGGTCAGCAATATCCAGTAGCCATGTCCGATTTCAAAAAACAAGGAGCTGGCATAACCTGCCAGTAAAGCAAGTGTTAACCTGATTGAATGTCTGAAATGCGTTGATTTTAAGGACAAGTTGTCAAGCAGAATTCTGGGATGGTATTCCTCCCTGGGAAGAAATTGCTCATAATTGACAGCAGGTTGGGAATTCTCAATTAATGATACATTAAAGGTCGTGGCCAGGTGTAGTTTTCTGATCCGTGCCGTAATATCTTTCATGCTGTTCATAATTTCACTGAGCATGATAAAATCTTCCATATTTTCAGGGGTGAGTTGTTGCTCCCTGAATTTTTCATATGCAATCTGGCAACTAATGAGTGCTTCTTCCAGATCTTTTTCCGGGCGTGAAATCCTCCCTTCCTGAATAGCAAGACCAATATTTTCCAGCTCTTTGCTAAGAAACCGGATATAAGTACCGAATAGTTTTAAAATTTTGGTATTCCCGAATGCTTTTTGCAGATAAGTATAATCTTGTTGCGAATCCATAATACGCTCGAACAGGTCAATACTGTCCAGAAACATCAGCATCAGAATCCGACTTTTGTTAGTCGATTCCTTAACCATCTCCCGGGTTTTGAAAAGGATTTCGCGGAGGCTTTCCTGATGTTCCCGGAGTGTCACCTGTTGTTTCATCATTTCATTGAAGAGAGCGTTATACTGAGGGTTTTCAAAATAAAACTTGGATTTGGTCCGGAGAAATTTACCAAGGTCTACCAGATTCTCACCCAGAATCTGCTGAATCAATACGTAGGGTCTGAGCTTATTAAGCACCATAAACACCATGAAATACCACATACCTCCGGCAGTCATATAAAAGCCGTTTTCATGGATTTTTCCCTGTGTAAGATGGTCGTCAATGTTAAAGATAAATATCAGAATGGAGATCAGTCCGATATTGGCCGCACGGTTCCCATAAACCCCGATCAGGGAGAAAAACATGCCATAAATTATAATCTGTAAAAAAATAAATGATGGATAGTGAAACATTAAACCTGTTGTCAGGGCAACGGTCAGACAGGATATCATGCCGATAATTAATGCGTTTCTTCTGCGTGTAACCGGTCCCGGACTGTCTATGAGCCCTATTAGCAGTGTTCCCAGAGGAAAGGCAATAAATTGTTCAAGCACACCAAAATATTGGAAAATCAGGCAAGGGATTAACGTACATAGCGTGAGTTTCAGGCCCGTATTTAGGTACTGACTGGAGATAAACTTCCGGAACTCATACAGGTAATTCATAACGCTATTTTTCTTCCGAATCAGACTCCTGTTTTATAAAGTTACCTTCATAAATTCTCGGAAGATTAGAGATTGACTGATTGTAAATATAAACATAGCAGGAAACCTGCCTGTTTTCGTGATTTTGAACCTGGATTATTTGTCGAACATATAAGCTGCTTGCAGGATTATCGGTTATTTCCTCATAATCATCAAGCAATGCCAGCATTCGTTTCAAGTCTTTTAACTTATATATCTCTCCATGTACTCTGAATGGACTTTCTGGTAAAGATATAGCTGCTGGAAACCAATCACAAAGATATAACTCCCCCGGGAAGTTGCCGGTTCCTTCAAAGATGGCATGGGCGGACAGTTCAACAGCGAATTGATTTTGAAACCCTTTTTTCAGTGTGCCGTATACGAATAACAGATCAGTTGAACTCATCTTGGAACCTTGCAGATGTGTGAATGAAAGTTTATTTTCAGTGGGTGAATATACAATTATATTGCCTTTAGAATTGGTATTTTTCATATTTTTGCATATTCAAATAACACTTCATTGAAATATGTACGATAAGAGTCTGGGAACAAAACAAAAGGCATTGAGGATTAATCTGGATAGACGCATTTATGGCTCTTTTGCAGAAATCGGTGCCGGTCAGGAGACTGCCTCCTTATTCTTCAAAGCAGGCGGTGCTTCCGGAACCATTGCCAAGACAATGTCGGCCTATGACATGACATTTAGTGACGCTATCTACGGGCCGGAAGAAAGTGGTCGGTATGTGGTTGAATCCCGGTTGGAAAAAATGCTAAGCAAAGAATATAGTCTGCTGGAAAAACGTCTTGCAGAAAAAAGAGGGGCTGATAGCCTCTTTTTTGCTTTTGCTAACACAGTAGTAGCACTGAACTATAAAAAAAATAATGAAGCACATGGTTGGATTGGCATTCGTTTTCAGCTAGAGCCTGAAGGTGGATACAACGATGTGGTGATTCACGTACGAATGTTGGATAACGATAACGTTGCGCAACAACAGGCACTGGGTATCATTGGTGTCAACCTGATTTACGCCTGTTTTTTTTACAGTCAGACACCGGATTTTTTACTTAAATCTCTGATGGATGATCTGACGCGTGACCGCATCGAAATCGATATGATCCGATTCAGTGGGGCAGATTTTATGCATGTGGATAACCGTTTGATGAGCTTATATCTTGTTAAGAACGGGTTTACAGATGCCGCTTTATTTGGTGCGGATGGCGGGGTGTTACAACCTTCTGAAGCATTCTATAAAAAACATGTTCTGTTGATGCGTGGACGGCTCAGGCCGATTACCAATCTTCATATTGATCTGGTGGACAACGGCATGAAGCAGTTCCTTGCTGAGCCAGACGTAGATCAGAATAAAGTAGTATTGGTTTCTGAGTTGACGTTGCATAATCTTCAGTCTGATAGTGAGAGCGGGATTGACGAAAAGGATTTTCTTGACCGTGTGGATATCCTTTGTTCGTTGGGGCATATGGTGATGATCTCCAATTATCATGAGTACTTTAAGCTGGTTTCCTATTTATCCGGTCTTACCCGTTTGAAAATTGGGTTGTTGCTGGGTATACCAAGTTTACAGGCAGTTTTTGACGAAACCCATTATGAGTTTTTGCCTGGTGGTATTTTAGAATCATTCGCCACCTTATTCAGTCGGAATGTAAAATTGTTTATCTATCCAACATTGCGTTCAGATAATACGATTTATACTTGCGAGAATTTTGAGATTCCGCAGCATCTACAGCCGTTATATCAATATTTACTTCTGAACGATAAAATTGAAGATATTCGAAATTATCATCTCGATAACCTCAGATGGACAACTGATGAGGTGCTTGGTATGGTACAACGAGGAGAACAGGGTTGGGAAAAACTGGTTCCACCGCAGGTAGCTGAAATTATACAGGAAAGGTGTTTGTTCGGTTTTCCTTGTGTGGTTTATGATGCCAACGGAAAATATTTTGGCAAAAAAGTGAGGATATAAAAGAGCTTATCTCAACTCGTTATGGATTAACTGAAGCCAGCTACCTGAGGGATAGCTGGCTTTTATATTTCAACCATTCATTATAAGGCTAACACATCGTTCATTTTTCTGACTGCTTCTGCTGACTTCGCAAAGAGTGCTTTCTCAGCATCACTCATACGTAGATTAATGATTTTTTCCCATCCGTTACGACCGATTACTACCGGTACGCCCATGCAGATATCTTTCTGTCCGTATTCACCGTTCAGATATACGCTACAGGGAACGATCCTTTTCTGGTTACGTACAATACTTTCAACGATCATGGCACTGGCAGCACCAGGTGCATACCAGGCAGAAGTTCCGATCAGTTTGGTAAGGGTTGCACCTCCAACCATTGTATCAGCAGCCACCTTGTCAAGTGCCTCCTGATTGAGGAAGCGGCTTACTGGAATACCATTGTATGTAGCCAGCCTTGTGAGAGGTATCATAGTGGTATCACCATGGCCACCGATTACCATTCCGTGAATATCATTTGGAGAAACCTCCATGGCCATAGCCAGGTAAGTTTTAAATCGTGCACTATCCAATGCACCCCCCATACCTATAATCCGTTTTTTAGGTACTCCACTTTCTTTTAATGCCAGATAAGTCATAGTATCCATTGGGTTGGATACAACAACGATAATTGCTTTGGGAGAATATTTGAGAATATTTTCAATCACTGACTTGACAATGCCTGCATTTACACCGATGAGTTCTTCACGAGTCATACCCGGTTTGCGGGGCAAGCCTGAGGTAATGACTACGACGTCAGAACCTTTGGTTTTTTCATAATCATTGGTTGAGCCTATAGGACGTGTGTTAAAACCTAATAAAGCTGCCGTCTGGTACATATCCAGAGACTTCCCTTCACTTACACCTTCTTTGATATCTAACAATACTACCTCCTCGGCCAATTCGCGACGCACAATGTTATCAGCTGTGGTTGCTCCTACGGCTCCGGCTCCGACTACAGTAATTTTCATAGTAGTAAAAATGAAATGATTATTAAAATACTTTTACGCTTAAATATAGGAAAAAACTAATGTGAAGTCATAGATTTTAAATATTTTAATAAAAATATGAATTGTGTAGTGAAGGAAATTAAACCTGGGATATAGAGCCAAAAGAAGATTTTGAGTCGGGAAAGTGTAATAATATTGAATTGTTACATTTATATGCCCACAAATTTGATTGAATGCTTATTTTTACCAATTATTCAGTGGTACAACCTTAAAATTTACCTTAGTATCTTAATCAATGAAAAGTAGTGTAAGAGTACAATTAATGTTCATGATGTTCCTGCAGTTTTTTATCTGGGGAGCATGGTATGGACAGATGAGTAAATATTTGTCAATTCAACTTGGCGCGACAGGTACACAGGTAGGCAGCGCATATGCTGCGTTTTCCATCGCCATGATTATTGCCCCATTTTTTATAGGACTGATTGCCGATCGGTATTTTGCCGCACAGAAAGTACTGGGTATATTAAATATCATAGGTGCGGCTATCCTCTTTTTCCTGGTTCAGGTGGACGATGCAGATAAATTCTTCTGGATGATTTTATTGTACTGTATCAGTTTTGCCCCTACTCTTGCATTGGCCAACTCCGTAGCCATGCAGCAGATGACTAGTTCTGAGAAAGAGTTTCCTGCAATCCGGGTGATGGGTACTGTAGCCTGGATCGTGGTAACCAATATTATCGGAATTTATGATTGGGGTGGTGAAAGTATGATTTTTGAACTTTCAATGTATGCTTCAATTCTATTGGGTATTTTTTCATTTACATTACCGAATACCCCACCAAAACCTTCAACCAATACATCAATAAGCTCAATATTGGGTCTGGACGCTTTTCAGTTGTTTAAAGACCGTTCATTCCTGATATTCGTTATATCTTCAATCCTGATTTGTATTCCTCTTTCTTTCTATTATGCATGGGCCAATCCGTCTCTGACTGATTCCGGAATGACAAATGTGGAAAACAAGATGTCACTTGGACAGGCGTCTGAAGTGTTATTTATGTTACTGATTCCTTTTGTTTATAGCCGTTATGGGGTGAAGAAAATCCTGATGCTGGCTTTGGTAGCATGGATTGTTCGTTTTGTCGGTTTCGGTTACGGTGATGGTGGTTCAAACGAGTGGATGTTATATATGGCAATTATTCTGCATGGAGTTTGTTATGACTTCTTCTTCGTTACTGGTCAAATATATACCGACAATAAAGCCGGAGAGAAAGTTAAATCTTCTGCTCAAGGTCTCATATATATTGCTACCTATGGTATAGGTATGGGGATTGGTTCCTGGATTTCGGGTATAGTAGCAGATATATATACTGTGGATCAAGTGAAAAACTGGACTAATATCTGGCTTGTTCCTGCTGGTATTGCTGCAGTAGTACTTGTGCTGTTTATGCTGTTTTTTAAAGAAAACAATACACCAAAAACACAAGAAGTGACCAACTGATGTCAATGAAAATCTTATCCTATAATGTAAACGGGATTAGGGCTGCTGTAAGAAACGGTCTTATTGATTGGCTTACAGCGAATCCGGTTGATATGCTTTGCTTGCAAGAGGTTAAAGCAACGCCCGACCAGGTTGACTTGGCGCTTTTTAAAGACCTGGGTTTGGAATTGGCTGGCTGGCATGCGGCAGAAAAAAAAGGATATAGTGGCGTAGCCGTATTTACCAGACAACAACCAGATTTGGTGTTGGCAGGGTGTGGTATTCCCTTCTTTGATGCAGAAGGAAGGGTGTTAAGAGTGGACATTGGGTCGACAACATTGCTTAACTGCTATTTTCCTTCCGGAACTAGCGGTGAAATCAGACAAACCGCAAAAATGCAGTTTCTATCAGATTTTGAGCAGTTTATTGAAAAATTAAAGATAGAACGCCCCCACCTGATTATTTGTGGCGATTATAATATTGCTCATACACCGATGGACATCCATGATCCGGTGAGGAATAAAAACTCATCTGGGTATTTACCCGAAGAAAGGGCATGGATGACAAAGTGGTTCAGGAGTGGATTTACTGATGCTTTCCGATTTTTAAATCCAGAGAAAGTAGAGTACAGCTGGTGGACATACCGTGCAGGCGCGCGGGCAAATAACAAAGGGTGGAGGATAGACTATTTTTCTGTCAGTGATGACTTACAAAGTAAATTAGTGGATTGCCGTCAGTTTACCGATGCTGTCCACTCTGACCATTGTCCGGTGTTACTGGAGATTGACATTTGAAATTCTGATGAAGAAACGGTGCCGGATTACCTGTAACCTTCTGATGATTTTTATGACTGCTGCCTGGGCTATCGCTGCCCGGGCACAGGTTTCTGCTCCGTTTCAATCAGTATATCCGGGTGGGTTGTTTGACAATCCTGCCGGATATGCTCTTGATACATCCCGTATGATTCGCTACCAGATCATGTCATTCGGGATGGGAGCGGGTACTTCTGACGGAAATCTGAAACTTACAGCATTAAAAGGACCGGCAGCCAGGATGATCCGCGAACATCTGATACCGGCACAGACAGATCTGAACGCTTGGGGAGGCGCCGATGTCAAGGGGCCGGGTATCGTACTTCCGATGAAGAAAAATCTGAAGTTGTCAATCTTAACGCGTATGAGAGTCCTGGGAAATATCAATGGACTCGATGGAAGACTGATCTCCGAGATCGGAGAATATGATAAAATACCAAAGACCTATCCTTATACAGTACAGGTGCAGGATATGCATACCCGCTTGTTCGGGTTTTCAGAAGTGGCAGCCGGGTTGTCAGGGAAGCTGCTCAGTAAAGGCAATCACAGAATTGGCTGGGGAGCGTTATTCAAGTTGCTGATGGCTTCAGGGCATACGGCTATGCAGTTTGATAACCTCACGGGTGATATACACAACACCCCTGGATTTGACGATGTCGTTTATCTTAGTAATGCGGAGGGAAGGGTAAGGACCCGCACTGCCGGCGTATTATTTGATGATTTCAGTATCGGAAGGCTACTGACAGGTGGAAAACCCTCAGCTGGCATGGATCTGGGGCTGCAATATGCATTTTATCAGGAAGGTGCTGAACTACCATTGCTGCAGGCAGGTATTTCCGTCACTGATATCGGCACTTTAAAATACACACCCCAGAACGACCTGGCAAAAGAATATCAAATCGGTATTTCCACGGAAGAAAGGCTGTATTTCAATAATCATTTTGATAATGCGGATTTCAGCAAAACTGCGGAAGTCTATGACCGTTATCCCGAATTCTTTACCCCGGTTACTGACGAAACAGCTGATTATCGGGTTACACTGCCAACCGCACTGAAACTGCAGGCCAAGGCGCAGCTGACAGGCACATTTTCCCTGGCAGCAGACGCCTCTGTTAACCTAGCAGGAAAAAACAACTGGATAGGGATGCAAAACACCGAATGGGTGCGCATGGTCCCTCAATGGAATTACCGGAACGCTTCATGGGTGGCGCCGGTTACTTTTTCAACCTATCAGCGTGTATCATCAGGGTTGGGATTCAGATATAAAGGCTTCATGGTGGGCAGCAACGGTCTGTTTACTTCATTGCTGACAGAGGCCCGTACTTTTGACTTTTATTTAGGCATTTCCGGCCGTATTTCACACAGATAAATTGTGTCAGTCTGTAGTTTTCTGAAACGGATGCGCTCTACGGCATTACCACGGCATCTTCTGAGATCATAAAACCGATCTTCATTCAGATTTTCACTAATAAATACCAGTTGTTACGGGTATCCGGAGTTTTTTAAATCCTTTATATAACTGACAGATGAAGTTCAGGTATTTATTGAAATGATTATGACAGGCAATATCAGTAAAATAGCGGTGATTGGGACAGGAGTTATAGGGGCGAGCTGGGTAATTAATTTTTTAGAAAAAGGATTTCAGGTAAACGCCTATGATGTTCAGCTGGATGCTGAATTTAAACTCAGGGAATATATTTTGAGGATGGCACCCGAGATTTCCCAGGATCACCTCAAATTTGAAAGGAAATTGGAAGACGCCCTCAAAGATGTTCAGTTTGTGCAGGAAAATGGGCCTGAAAGAGTTGATTTGAAAGAATCGTTATTTGAACAGATGGATTCACTGACCAGCCCTGAGGTGTTATTAGTGAGTAGCTCCAGCGGCGTCACTCCGACACTTTTCCAGGCCAAAGCGAAGTATCCGGAGAGAATCCTCCTGGGACACCCTTTTAATCCACCCCACCTTATTCCATTGGTGGAAGTATGCGGAGGAGAAAAAACAGCTGAAATTGCAATTTCAAATACCATTGATTTCTATAAAAGTATTGGTAAAAAGCCAATTCGGCTTAACAAGGAAATGAAAGGGCATGTGGCCAACCGTTTGCAGGTAGCTTTATGGCAGGAAGCTATGTACCTTGTAAAAGAAGGAGTAGCAAGTGTGGAGGATATTGATACGGCCATCGCAGACGGACCTGGACTCAGATGGGCATTTTTAGGCCCATTTTTGAATTTGCATCTCTCTGGTGGGGCAGGTGGTATCAGACATATGCTGGAGCATTTAGGGCCTCCGATGGAAAGCTGGATGGATGATTTGGGAAAAATTTCAATTGATCAGGCTACAGTTGAGCTGATTTCAGACAAAGTAAATGAGTATATCAGTCAGAAAGATATACCGCTCATGGTGAAAGAAAGAGACACTTTACTGAAGGAATTGATCACAAGAAAAAAGGATACACAGGAACTGGGATAAAAGCTATATATAAAATAATCTTTATTGATTAAATAACTGAAAGTAATTGTAAAACGGGTAATAAACCTGATTTACTGAATTATTTGGCGTAATTTTGTATGCTTCTACAAAAGACAAAATACTATTGTTCTTCATCAATTATTTATGAATCAATTTCGCTACTATATCATCTATAAACCCTTTGGCATGTTATCACAGTTTACTAAGGAGGGGGATCATCCAACTCTGGCCGACCTGGATTATGAATTCCCAAAGGATGTTTATCCGGTAGGTCGTCTGGATGCAGATAGTGAAGGATTGTTGTTGCTCACTAATGATAATTTCTTAAAAACCCGATTGCTGGACCCCAAAAGAGCCCATAAACGGAACTATCTTGTGCAAGTGGAAGGACAGATGACAACTGAGGCTTGTAACAAACTAGCGAGTGGCGTTGAAATATCAGTGAATGGAAAGAAATATAAAACTTTACCTGCCAAAGCAACCCTTATCCATGAACCCGACCTTCCTCCACGGAATCCGCCTGTCCGCTTTCGTGCCCAGATTCCTACCTCATGGATTGAAGTAAGTCTTCACGAGGGTAAAAACAGGCAGGTAAGAAAAATGACTGCTTCAGTGGGATTTCCAACGTTAAGACTGGTAAGGCACAAGATCGCAGATGTATTGAGCTTTGAAGGACTGAACCCTGGCGACGTAAAGGAGATTGAAGCAATACGTTTATAGTTCCATTTGATCCATTTATCCTTTAATATTTCCATTAATATAGATTGCTGCAACGTTGGCTAAAAGGTTTTCATCTTTGTAATGTAGTTCTAAAAATACAACGCAAAAAAACTTATTAGCCATGAAAAATTTATTTAAACTTTCGTTCGCAGCCTTCTGTTTAATCTTGTCAGTTTCTGCATCCTATGCCCAGGGAAATGAGTGCAAATCTTTTAAAGTTGGAATGTATAATGTTGTTAATACACTCAAAATGAATGTATTAATTGAAAAAGAAAAAGGGGTGCCTCTATTTGTAACTTTAAGAGATGAAGACAATAAAGTTATTCACCGACAAGTGATGAGTCGGAAATCTACGCTGGTAGGTCAAAAATTAGACTTTGCCGAAACTGAAGATGGTAATTATTTTCTGACAATTTCTGACGGAGAAAATGAAATAGTGAAGGAAATCAAACTCAATACAAAACAGATTGTTGAAATTCCATCCCGTGCGCTGGTAGCTGTAAATTAATAACGAAGATACAAGAGCATCCTTTTTCCTGTCAGGTTGGAAGAAGATGCTCTTTTTTTATATGCATAAGATCCAGATTGATTTTTAGCCAGACCAATAGGCAAGGAAGTGCTTTTATAGCATAGGGCTCAAAATATTCTTTCCTGATAAAATATGGAAAGAGATCGGTAGAAGAAAGTGAGGTAAATACCAGTGTTGATACCAATAATACGATATTTACAGTACTGGATTGCTGGGTAAAATACCAGATGGCCACTCCGGCTACAGCAATAATAAATGTCGGTGATTCAGCTTTATGATTGAATATAACTACCCAAATCAGAACAGAAGCCAAAATCAGTCTCCGGAATAGATTATTATTGTATTGGTCAAGCCGTACCAAAGGTATACAGAATAAAACAATCCCTGCCACCATAATCATCGTTTTGCCAGAACCGTTTACGCCAAACCACGTTTGAAAAAGACCTGCAACTGAGATCCCAATTGAATCGGCATGGTCGTTTTGCAGCATTTCCCACCAATTACCATATTGCGCAATAAGTTGTAGTGGAGAGTTCACTATTAATGGAAGCAATGTAAATACCGTTACCCATAACAGCAGAGTAGCGGCAAGTTTTGGTTTGCCAGGATAGAGCAGATACAGAGCGAGTGCAACCAATCCGAATAGTTTTATATAAACAGAAAAAACCACACAAAATGCGGCCATCCAGTACTTTCTTTTTTCCAGAAATACATAGGTGAAAATGATAAGCCCGGCCATTAAACCGTTGCTTTGCTCATTCTGAAGAGAGGTTAAAAGTTCAACAAGGACAAAGAGGCAAATGATACCCGCCGTTTTTTTATTGATTCCCGGAATAACATATACTGCTGCTATCAGTACAAAAGCATTGACAGCATTCCAAACTATTAATCCTGCGATATCGGGCATCCATGCAATTACTCCGAACAGCAGGGCGAAGGTTGGGCTGTATTTGTATAAATCATGATGGGCGTGCGGATGAAGTATATACAGGTTCCTTTCTTCCAGTAGATGATAAAATGAATGCTTGAATATCAGGTAATTATTGTATTTCGTATAGGGGAGCTCTATGCCACTGAAATAGGTCGTCCCGCCCAGGAAAGACTGTAAACTGGCTGCTATTACAATTATTACAAACAGGAAAAAGACCGCACGGGAAGAACTGACAAAAGATTTAATGCTACGCACTATTCATTTATTAATCCCCGTGATTTCATCCAACCTTCCAGTGCCAAAGGCCAGTTTGCTACTGAGCCTTTACCTTCTGTCCTTAATGCATAACCATGTCCTCCTGTTGGATAAAGATGTAGTTCTGCCGGAATATTATATTTTTTTAATGCAAGGAAGTAATTAATGCTGTTTTCAGCCGGTACCGCTTTGTCATCCTGAGAATGTACCAGAAAGGCAGGTGGAGTGTCTTCTTTTACTTGTGCTTCGTTGGAATAAAATCTGATCAGCTCTTCAGATTTCGCTTTACCTAACAGGTTATCACGCGAACCGCCATGGGAAATAGCAGGATCAAATGATACAACCGGATACATCAAAATAGAAAAATCCGGACGAACTTCAGGAGATGCGTCTGGCTGAGAGTTGAAATGAGTCGAGAGTGTTGCAGCCAGGTGGCCACCAGCAGAAAATCCCATCACACCTACTTTCCCCGGATCAATCCCCCATTTAGCAGCGTTTTGTTTGATAATATGCATCCCTTGTTTCGCATCAAGTAAAGGAACCTGATGTTGATTGGTCATCGATTTTTCGTTAGGCAAGCGGTATTTCAACACAAATGCAGCCACCCCTCTGTCATTAAACCATTTTGCAAGATCGATCCCTTCATGCTCTGCGGCAAGAATCGCATAACCACCACCAGGGCAAATCAATACTGATGCCCCGCTCATTTTGTTTTTATCCTTGGGTAAATAAACTGAAATTGTGGGCTCAGTTACGCCGGCAATTCTCATAATGCCACCATTATGGGTGGTCTCTTCTTTAACAGAATTGTCTATCGCATTGGGAATATTTCCTTTTTGCCATAAAGGAATAATTTGATCTTGTGCCAGTATTTGCAGCCCGGTCATACTCAAAGTAATGGTCAGTAATGATAATAGATACTTTTTCATGTATTTTATGGAATAGAATAACGGCATTAGGAATGTCCAGGTGATTTGGCCTATTTTTGTTAAAAGGAAACGGGTACAATAAATTACCTGAAAACAAATATTGAAAATAAATATTGAAAACCAATTATGAAGTTTGCACTTATTTCCGGATCATTATTAGGCGCATTAGGGGTTATGCTGGGAGCCTTTGGTGCACATGCGCTGAAAGGTATGCTTGAAGCAAGCGGACGAATGGATACATTTGAAACCGCAGTGAAATATCAATTTTATCACGCCATAGCACTTGTATTGGTGGGCCTGCTACTTCAACATGCTGATGTGGATGCTGCCAGGTGGCTCAACTGGGCAGGAATTGCTTTTTTGGCTGGTACCTTTATATTCTCCGGGTCTTTGTATGCAATCTGTTTTACTGGAATTACCAAATTCGGCGCGACAGCACCTATTGGTGGATTATTAATGATTGCAGGTTGGCTGTTTTTGGCTTTTTCTGCTATGAAAATGGCGGAGTAAGTATGGTTCCTACGACGATTTTATCTTTTTTTCTCCATGTTGGTCATACATAGTTGCCGTTCGGGAAAGAGTGTATGGCCGCTGCGAGTCGATTTTTAGAAAAATAAAGAGTAAGATTGAAAAGGCCCAGAAGGACGAACCTCCATAGCTAAAAAATGGCAAGGGTATACCGATAACGGGCATTAACCCGATGGTCATACCAATATTTACCATAAAATGGAAGAAGAAAATGCCCGTAACGCCATAGCCGTACACACGAGCAAAGCGTGTTCTTTGACGTTCGGCTAAAACAAGCAGACGCATTATAAGACTAATAAATAAGGCTATTACAATGGCTGATCCGATAAAGCCATGTTCTTCGCCAACAGTACAGAATATAAAATCGGTACTTTGTTCAGGTACAAAATCAAACTTTGTCTGTGTCCCTTCCAGAAATCCCTTGCCGCTTAACCGTCCGGATCCGATGGCAATTTTGGATTGAATAACATTCCATCCCGCACCTCTGGGATCCGAGTAAGGATCGATAAGTACCATGATACGCTTTTTCTGATGTGGTTGTAGGATACTGTTCATTATAAAATCCACACTGAATACTACCCCTATCATCATCAGGGAGACAATAACCGTTGCTGCGAGTCCTCCACGCCTTCTCGACATTTTAGGCATCATCCAGATCACAATTCCTGCCAGAAGTAATATTCCGGTTATCAGATACAATTTTGCTATCAGTAAGGTAAGAATGACCAGGATTGCTATTGTAATGACAATGGCAGGAATCGCTCCAGGAAGACCTTCCCGGTAAAGCATGATAGCAAATGAAGAAAACACGAGCATGGAACCGGTCTCCTTGGAAAATAAAATCAGCAGACATGGCAGTCCAAGTATTCCTATGATCGGTAAATAGGTTTTATAACCCTTGGTAAGAGAAATGGTTGGATCGCTCAGGTATTTGGCAAGGGCCAGGCAAACGCCAAGTTTGGCGAATTCGGCAGGTTGAATAGAAAATGAACCTACCTTAATCCAGGAATGTGATCCATTTATTTCTGTGCCCAGCACAAAAACAGCCATCAACAATAGAATGTTGATCGCGTAGATTACATAGGCAAAAGTTTCGTAAAATTTATGATCTATGACCATAATAGCCGTTACCAGCAGGCAAGTTGTACCGATCCACGTAATCTGTTGTCCTGCCCGGTGTGACATATCAAATATGCTTGTAGGCATTTCAGGACTATAAACCGAGGCATAAATATTAAACCAGCCCATGAGCACACACATAATATAAATGAGCAGTACAACCCAGTCTATTTTTTGTCCTCTCAAATTTGAATTATGTGCCATGAATATTAGTCGCTGATAGTGTGTTGTTTATATTTTTTTAATGCTGGTCAGCTCTTCAGGTTTCTGGGCCTCAGATTTTGTAATTACCGGATTGTCTTTTTTGGTTGTATCTTTTGGTACAGGCGGTTTTGGCTTGGGAAGTACCACAGCCGGCATATAGTTTTTATTCAATACAAAAGTTTCAAGCGCCTTGCTTTGTATGGTACGATTCAGATATTTTTCGATGACAAGGTTCGCTACTGTGGCTGCAGCGGTACCTCCGAAGCCTCCATTTTCGACAAATACAGCTATGGCAATTTTTGGGTCATGCGCAGGAGCATAAGCCATAAAAATAGAATGATCAGCACCGACCCGGTTTTGTGATGTCCCCGTCTTACCGGCAATTTCGATGCCCTGAATTCTGGCAAGTGGATTGGTAGTCCCGGCTCTAACTGCATTAATCATGCCTTCTGTTATTGAAGTAAAATGTTCAGGATTTATTCCTGTTTCATGTCTTTCAGTATATTGGGGTAATGGTTTTCCATTTTCCCCGATGGTTTTAACCAGATGAGGAATATAATAATAGCCTTTATTAGCAATGATTGCGGCTACATTTGCCATTTTTAAAGGAGTGATTAGCAATTCCCCTTCTCCGATGCTAAGCGAATAAATATTAGAAAAACGCCATTGATTAGCTCCGTAAATCTTATTGTAATATTTTTCATCTGGTAAGTTGCCTTTGTATTCGCTTGGTAGGTCTGTGCCTAACTTATCAGCAAGGCCAAATTTGCTGACATATCCATACCAGTCATTCAGACCTTTTGCCGATGTTTTATAGGTATTTCCCAGGTCGTTTTTAAGAATCAGTCGTCTGAAAACATGATAATAATATGGATTACACGAATACTGCAAACTGGCCGCAACATTGCCTATACCAGGGTGGCCATGACATTTGATAGGGGAGCCGGCATGGGTGAATCCTGTCTGGCTTGTGATGACCCCTTCCTGCATACCAATGAGTGCCTGAATTGCTTTGAACGTAGATCCGGGCCGATAGCTTGCCATTACCGGCCGGTTAAATAAAGGTTTGTATGGATTACGGGATAGCGCTGCATAATTCTTGGCAAAGTGTCTGCTGGATAATAAATTAGGATCATAGGAAGGAGCTGATACCATGGTGAGAATCTCACCGGTCTTGGGATCGATGGCTACCACACTCCCTACTTTGTTGATCATCAGACTATCGGCGTATTGCTGCACCTCAAGGTCAATGCCGGTATATAAATTTTGTCCGGCCACAGCGGTGGTATCCAGTTCACCGTTTTTCCAGGAACCTTTATTTACACCGTTGACATTTTGCATGATAAATTTAACACCTTTCTTACCTCTGAGTTGCTCCTCATAAAACGCTTCCAGACCACTTTGTCCAATATAATCTCCTTGCCTGTAGTAGTTATCTTCCTTTCTTTCCAGTTGTCTTTTGGTGATTTCACTTACATATCCCAATGAATTAGCCATGGTATTGGAAGCATAAGTTCTCAATGAACTTTTGGCAAATTCAAACCCCTGGTAATCTACCATGGCATCCTGTATGGAAGCAAACTCTTCTTTTGAAAGTTGCCTCAGGAAGAGTGAGGGTTTGACGCGTGAATAAGATCTTGCTGAATTCATCAGGCTATCGAACTCCATTCGATCAATCTGAAAAAGGCGGCAAAAGGAAAGTGTATCGGCTATGCGTACTTTTGATGGAGTGACCATCAAGTCATAAACGGGTGTATTGTAGACAATTAATTTACCGTAACGATCATAAATCTGGCCTCTGAAAGGTGTCTCAATTATTCTTTTAATTGAGTTACTTGATGATTCGATTGCATAGGTTTCATCCACGACTTGCAGGTAAAACAAGCGTGCTAAATATGCAATTCCAAAAAATAAGAAAAATCCTATAATAATAAATCGGCGGCTCTCAAGCATTCTTCTGACTGAAGTTCAGCATTTCAACATACGAAGTTCGTGATATAGTCAGAATTATCAAAAAAAGAACGTACATATTCCGACTTGCCAGGGTAGGATATGTACGTTCTTCCTCAAAATATTAATTTCCTGATCCTTTTGTTTTAGTTTTTACACGGCACAACATGTTATTCGCCGTGATGTATAACGTACTCCCGTCATCACCCCAGGCACAATTGGAAGTGGGTGTGCCGGTTTCAATTCTTCCCAGTAGCTTGCCGGTGGGATCCAAAATAAGAACTCCTCCCGGTCCGGAAGTCCATATGTTACCTTGAATATCAGTTTTGAGTCCGTCGAGTGTGCCTGGAAGTCCCTGATTGATCAATGGAGTGGCATCATATAACAATTTTCCTTCACCTACACTCCCGTCAGATTTGACAGGATAACTTTTCACAATGGCTTCTGTTCGTACAGACTGTGCTACATACAAAGTTTTGCCGTCAGGTGAAAATGCAATTCCGTTTGGTCCTTTTAAGGTTTTGTCTAGCATAACAACCTTCCCGGCAGGATCAATTCTATATACTCCGAAAAAATCAATCTCCCGAGTAGGATCCTGCCCTTTACCGGCTAACCCATAAGGTGGATCGGTAAAATAATATTGATGATTTGTCGGGTGTTGCACTACATCATTCGGACTATTAAATCTTTTACCATCATAATTATCTGCAAGGGTTATTTTGCCTCCACCTGTCAGGGGCATGGCAGAAATCCTGCGATCACCATGTTCTGCCATAATTAATCGGCCTTTATGGTCAATCGTCAAACCGTTACTTCCTGGTTCGTCACTATAAATACCTCTACCTGTATAACCAGAAGGCTTCAGAAAATCTTTCAGGCCTTCTTTTTCACTCCATTGATGAATAATGTTTTCAGGAACATCAGAAAACAGAAGATAATTACCATCCTTCACCCACGCAGGTCCTTCACTCCAGGTAAATCCCATTGCAAGTACTTCAATCTTTGAGTCTTCCGAAATCAGTTCTTTCAGTTTGTCATTGCTGAAAATGATTTTCCCAATATTTGGATAGGTTTTCTGTGCCCATGAAGTGGCAGCCTGAAAAATTAAAAGCAAGATAATGGTGAAGGTTGAGGTTTTCATCGGGTAAGAATTAATAGGATTTTAAATAGGAGTAAATATGCGAAATTTATATTGTATTGTCAAAAATGACAATGATGCTGCTGTAGGCACTGAGAATGATTTCGTTAAAGCTGGTGCTTGGAAATAAAGAATTGCAGAATAATACTTTTCCTGTGCCTTGAATGTCATGAATGGTTTTATTGTTTTTACTGAGATTGTGAATGACAAGTAGGGGACGTACCTCATGAGGTCTGATAAATGCAAGTAGTTCGGGATCATTCATTTCCCGGCTTTGCATGTTATAATTTGTAATTGAAGCCATTGATGGCTCTGATTTACGAAGCGCGATCAATCGTTTGTAGTGCATGAAAACAGAATCTTCTGAATTCTGTTGTTGTGACAAAACGCGTACGGTTTCCGGTGTACTATAGCATGGATCTATGACTTTGGTGATTCGAGTATCGTGTGGGTTGTCAGACCAAAGGAAAGGTTCTCTGATAAAGGGATCAGGTTTTTGACCCAGCATACCCAGCTCTTCTCCGTAATAAATAATGGGTAAGCCAGGTAATGTCAACAGAATGGATGCCGCAAGTTTTAATTTTTCTCTGTTATTTCCACAGCTGGAACTGATTCTATCCTGATCATGATTGGAAAGAAAAATCGCATCTGTGAATTTTGTATTATAGCCTGAGTATTGGTTATATATGCTATTTAGATTACTCACCAAATCAGGGTCTTTTTCATCAGTTAATATTTGTTGGATGAAAAAATAAAGGTCAAAATTAAAAAGACTGTCAAGGCCCTTCAGGTAGGGTGCAGTCTCTTCAGTCTTTGCCCAAACTTCACCGATGGTCAGGCAAGGCTTACCTGTTTCGGCTATCCATGTTTTGAATTCCTCCCAGAATCCCGGATTTTTATCCTTCTCCCAGTGTGGAAATATGTGTCTGGCAGCATCCATCCGAAACCCGTCAACTCCTATTTCAATCAGCCAAAAGTTGATTATTTTCCGGATTTCATTTTTTAATTTTTCTGATTTGAAATTAAGATCAGGCATTCCTTTCCAGAATGCGCCATAATACTTTTTCTGCTGCCCGTCGACCGAATGCCAGGGTTCGGTCTGGGCTGTATCGTGTGAGCCTTCCCTGAACGCAATTCCTCTCGCCTCTATTTCTTCCGGGTGCATCCAAATGTAAAACTCGTGAAAATCATTTTCAGGATACTTCAAAGCTTCCTTGAACCACAAATGTTGATCACTTGTATGATTGATGACCAGGTCCATCAGTACCTGAATTCCCAATGCATGCGCTTCTTTTATTAAAGCCTTATAATCATCAATTGTTCCGATGGCTGGGTCAATATTATAATAATCTGTTACGTCATATTTATGATAAGAGGGGGATGGATTTACCGGGGTGAGCCAAATACAATCAATACCCAACTCCTTCAGGTAAGACAGCTGTGAAATAATACCCCTCAAATCACCAATACCGTTTTGATCAGAATCACAAAATGATACTACAAATATTTCATATCCAACCTGTGGGTTTGGCATATCAGATGACATAAGGTTTTAACATTTGAAAAACCAGATGTGTAGGCAGACCCATAATTGTGTAGAAAGAGCCTTCAATACGGGTGATACCAATCATGCCAATCCACTCCTGAATTCCGTAGGCTCCCGCCTTATCAAATGGTTTGTATTGATCAATATAAAAGTCTATTTCGCTTTTTTTTAGCTTTCTGAATTTCACTTTCGCGGCATCAGTTTCTGAAATAACCCCATCGGGTCCTGCCAGACATATCGATGTAACCACCTCATGTTCCTGTCCCGAGAGAGAAGCAAGCATTTCGGTAGCCTGCAATCTGCTTGTGGGTTTATTTAAAATATTGCCATTGAGTAATACGATGGTGTCTGCACACAATACTAGGTTGTTTTTTCTTTCATTTTCAAATTCCCTGGCTTTCTGCTCAGCCAGATAGGCAGGAACCTTATAAGGATCCATGGTGGCGGGAAATTGCTCATTTGTTGGTTTTACAGCTACCGAAAAATCATATCCGATCTGCTGAAGCAGTTCTTTTCTTCGGGGTGATTGTGAGGCAAGAATCAGCGGAAACCTGAGGGAACGCATATTTTGTGAGATATCGTTGATAAATATGATGGACAGTTCTGAAAATATTTCCGAAAATAATAAACATCAATGAACTAATTAAGTAAATATTAATGTTTAGACATTATATGTAGGTACATATATTTGTTTAAACGATTTTAACCCTGTTTAGAGGTATGTCACTGGAAGATGATATCATGCAAAGAAACTTTAGATCTCCTATACAGAAGGCCTATCTAAATATCATATTCACAGGAAACTGGATTATGAGTCGTCAGCTTGAAATTTTCAAGCCCTTCGGCATTTCATCCCAGCAATATAATGTGTTGCGGATACTGAAAGGTCAATATCCTACACCTGTCAGGATTAATACAATTTCTGAAAGAATGCTCGATCAGAATTCAAACACGTCGAGGTTGGTTGACAAATTGCTGGCGAAAGGATATGTAGAACGATTCGTTTGTCCAGAGGATCGCAGGGCCGTAGATGTAACCATTACAGATCAGGGGGTTAAGTTGCTTGAACAAATAGCGCCGGAGATTGTCAGGTTTGAAGAGGAAAGTTATCAGTTTGTTACGGCGGAGGAATCTCAGTTGATCAGTTCGCTTCTGGATAAATTAAGAAACAGTAAATAATCAGGTTCAATTCAATAAATCAATAATTCAATTCAGTTTTTTATTATCAGTATGAAATCTTTTAAAAAATTAACAGCTGTTTTTGCAGCGACAGTGTTGGGATTAAGTGTATCATTTGCAGATACCGGTTCAAAAGCGAAAGCAATTACGTATAAGGCGAATATTTCCAAAAGTGAAATTACCTGGAATGGTAAGAAGGTGACTGGAGAACATTTTGGGAAAGTTCCTGTTAAGCAGGGTTCTTTTACTTTGGATGGCACAAAATTGATAGCTGCAGATTTTACAGCTGCACTCTCAGGATTGACAGTAGAGGATATTAAGGATGCGGAGTACAATGGTAAATTGGTGGGTCACCTTAAAAATGATGATTTCTTTTCAACAGATAAATTTCCTGATGCCAGATTTGTGCTGACAAAAGCTACTCCTAAAGAAACAGGTGTATTTGAAGTTACAGGTGACTTGACTATCAAGGGAATCACAAAGCCGGTTACTTTTCCGGCCATCATTAAAACCGATGCCAACGGATCAACAGTGACTGGAAAAATTATTGTTGACAGGTCCAAATATGATATTAAGTACAGTTCAAAATCTTTTTTCGATGCGAATGCACTGGGAGATAAAATGATCTATGATGATTTTACTCTGGATGTAAAAATAGTAGCAGCGAAATAATTCAGCAAGCTAATGATTAAGTTAAAGTCCGTTTGAATATCAGGCGGACTTTTTTGTTAGCAGTAGACTGGGAAATTGTCCAGAAAAATTACACCTTGGTCGGAGCTCTGAAAACAATAATGCTCTAGCCCATTGGTCACTGCCAGATATGTGGGTCGGATGGTATGATGATACTGCGCTATTTGATTGAATACATTTTGATTCAGCAATATCTCGGGAGCTTTACATTCTACCAGCAGAAACGGAGTTCCAGTGTTTGAAAATATCAGGATATCGGATCTCTTGGATAGCGTCTGGTATTTATGCCCCGTTTCAAGAGCGAACATGGAGCGTGGATATTTGTATTGGGTGACCAGTAAATTAATGAAATGCTGACGCACCCATTCCTCGGGTGTCAAAACCAGATACTTCTTTCTGATTGCATCGTAAATGTACTGTTTCCCATCTACTTCTTTAACTTTGCAGTCATATTGGGGAAGGTTGAGACTTTTCATTTTTCAAAATTAATGATCATCAGCAAACTTTTATAAGATATTATGAAAACAAAAGAGGAAATTGTGGAAAACTGGCTTCCACGTTATACAGGCACACCCATTCAGGAATTTGGTCAGTATATTCTGCTTACTAATTTTATTAATTATGTTAAATTCTTTGCTGAAAAATTTAATGTTGAAGTAAAAGGAACTGACCGGGCCATGCAGACCGCTACAGCAAATAATATAACAATTATCAATTTTGGAATGGGTAGCCCTATGGCCGCTACTATTATGGACCTGCTGTCTGCAATTAAACCTGAAGCGGTATTGTTTCTTGGTAAATGTGGTGGTTTAAAAAAAACGCAGGTGGGTGACCTGATTCTGCCGATTGCTGCCATAAGAGGGGAGGGGACAAGTAATGACTATATGCCGGAAGAAATTCCTGCATTACCCTCTTTCCGATTGCAGATGGCCGTTTCACATACTATTGTGAAACACAAAATGGATTACTGGACTGGGACAGTATATACAACGAACAGACGATTATGGGAGCATGATGATAATTTTAAAGAATATCTGAAAAATATCCGTACACTGGCTATTGATATGGAAACCGCTACTTTGTTTATCACGGGATTCGCAAATTCAATACCTCATGGGGCACTTTTACTGGTATCAGACAATCCCCTTGTCCCTGAAGGAGTAAAAACAGAAGAAAGTGACCGCAGGGTGACTAGTGACTTCGTTGGAAAACACCTTGAAATAGGAATTGATGCATTGACTGAGCTAGCTTCCTCTGGGGAGTCTGTTAAACATTTAAGATTTGAATAACATGCTGGAAAATAGTTTATATGAGAGAATGGGTGGTGATGCAACACTCAGAATTTTGGTAGAGAGGTTTTATGACAAAGTGTATGAGCATGAGGAAATAGCACACCTGTTTCAGTCTGACAAGGAAGAAATAAAAGAAAAGCAACGACTATTTCTTACGCAATTTCTAGGAGGCCCTCAACTTTATTCTGAGACTTATGGGCATCCGCGGATGCGTGCCAGGCATATGCCCCATCAGATCACAGAAGAAGCTGCCGTGGCATGGCTGGCCTGTATGGCTGACGCTGTCAATCATCTTGAGATTGAAGAAAGTTTAAAGGATGAGTTGTTTGCCCGATTTCCCCAAACTGCCATGTTTATGGTAAATTCAGAATCTTAAAAATTACAGAGCCGGATCAATTGGATCCGGCTCTGTAATTTAATTTAAATGATATTGTTGCAATTCATCAGGGTCGGCATTTAAAGGTCGTCTGAGAAGTTCAATGCTGTTTCTGCGGAAAGTGGGAGCTTCCAGATCCGCCCATTTGACTGCACGGTTTTGAAATTTCCTGATTAGTAATCCCAAACGTTGAAATTCCTGGTCTGACCAAGGGTCTCTTTGTTCTGCATTAACTGAATTACTATATTCATTGTATATATCTTCACCATTGCGGTAAGTGTTACTAGCCACAATTTCTTCCTCCTCCTCCTTTTCGACTTCCAAAAATGTTTCTATAGGTGATTCAACTGGAAGAACAGTTCTCTCTACAGAGGGCTGGGCAGGACTTTCGAATTTTTGAATTTCCTCAATAACTTCTTCTTCGCTGGTTTTCAACAAGGCTTCTACAGCCTCATCGTCATCTCCTTCCAGGGTACGGATAGCATCAGCGATCGGCTTTCCATTGACCAGTACCGGTTCATCTTTACTGCCAGTACGGTGACCCGCAGGGAGTTTAATTCCCGAATCGATACTGTCAAAACCTGCTGCTACAATAGTTACCCTTACCTTGTCGCCTAGTGAATCATCTGTAATCGTTCCGAGTTTAAACATTCTGGCTTCCCCTTGTACCTCAGAGAGAACATATTTCCAGATCTGCTTTTGCTCCTTGATAGTAGCTTCTTTTTGCTTGCTTGAGGCCAAAGTAACCAGAATCCTTTTGGCACCTTTAATATTACGATCATTCAATAAAGGTGAGTCGAGTGCACGACGGATAGCCACATCAGCCCGATCTTCTCCTTCTGCGTCTGCGGTACCCATAACCGACTGTCCGGCAGATTTCAATACTTTTTCAACATCCTTAAAGTCAGTATTGATATTTCCGCTGGTCGTAATTATTTCTGAAATACTTTTGACAGCATTTAATAAAATATTATCAGCTTCAGCAAATGCCTGAGTCAAGGTCATATCCTCGAACAACTCTTCGAGTTTATCATTGAGAACTACAAGTACAGTATCGCTGTAAGTTTTCAATAATTCGATTCCCTCAAGGGCCTGTTCTTTTTTATCGAGACCTTCCCAGGTGTAGGGTGCTGTTACCACTGCAACAGTGAGCTTACCCATATCTTTTGCAGCTTTAGCGATTACCGGAGCAGCACCTGTTCCGGTTCCTCCACCCATACCGGCGGTTATAAACACCATTTGGGTAGGTCCACCGAGAAGTGCTTCTATTTCATCCAGCGATTCAATAGCTGCCTCCCTGCCTTTATTGGCATCAGTACCGGCCCCAAGGCCTTTGGTAAGGTTGGCACCGAGTTGTACTTTAGTAGGAATAGGACTTTTGTGTAAAGCCTGTCTGTCTGTATTACAAATGACGAATTCTACATCCTTGATTTTTTTTTCGAACATGTAGTTGACGGCATTTCCGCCACCTCCCCCTACACCAATAACTTTAATAATCGAGGGATCATTACCGTCTAATGGTCTGGGAGCTTCAAGTCTGTCTATACTTTTCACGGTATAATCGTGTTGTAATAATTTCAATAAATTAATGTTCATTGCCAGGTCACTTTGTGAGGTGTAACATCTGATTCGGTGGAAAGGTTAGTCTCCGTACTCTCCCAGGTCATCAACTTTACCTCTTCTCAAAAAAGGGTTGATATATTCAGTAAAGAAATTTTTAGGACTCGTTTCACGTTCTCCGGATATTTTTGATTCCTTTTTTGTGAATTGCGGTGCAGGTGCAATTGTTTCACTTGGACAGATTGAACTAATCCGCGGATCGACCGCCTTGATACCAGCCCAAGCCAAACCGACAGCGCTTGAATAAGAAGGATTGCATACTTTTTCTGCCATCTCTGAAGATTTCAGTTTAATAGGGCGTCCGATCCTTACCTGCATGCCACGCGTAATCCTGCTAAAGATAGATTCTATTTCAGGGATATTTGCTGTTCCTCCTGTAATAACCAGCCCACCAATCATATTGTCAATCTGGCCTGAACTACAAATTTCAGCATATACCATGGCGGCTATCTCCTTGAGTCTTTCTTCAATGATCACTGCCATATTTTTCTGAAGAACATGTTTTGGAGGCCTTCCTGCCAAATAATTCACCAAAATTTCAACATTTGGAGAAACTTTTTCTGACAGTGCGATACCAAACTGTTTCTTTAAATTCTCCGCATTGTCCATCTGTATACTGCAACCCACTTTCAAGTCGGCAGTTATATGTTTTCCACCTATCGGGAAAGTAGCCATATGGCGTATGATACCTTCATAATAGATGATCAAATCTGTTGTATGAGATCCGATGTCTACAAGAGCGATTCCTGCGTTGGTTTCGGCATCATCTAGTACTGCTAATCCACTTGCAATAGGGGAAAGCAGCATCATATCGTGACTGAGTTCTTCATTAGCCATTTTAAGGCTCTGTTTAGAACGTTCAATAGATTGTTTATCTGCTGATACAATGATAAATTCTCCTCCGAGGTTAATCCCTGATCTTCCTACTGGTTCTTTTACTCCTACTGCCTTGTCCACAATAAATTCAAGGGGCAGCACATGCATTACTTCTGAGTTGATGTCGGATTTGGCACGAAACATATTAGCCACCAAATGGTCAACATCACGTTGAGAGACAATCTCACCTGTAGAGGAAGTATGCCGGATTACTTTATTGACCTGCGTGCCAAATTTAACATGCATGCCGCCGAAACTCATATTTACAACGCGGATCTCAATATCTCCCATTTTATCTACTGCAGCCAGGGCTTTAGAGATAGCCTCACTTACTTGCTTCACGTTTTCAACGGATCCGTTTACAACCGCTCCGGATGGTAAGGTTGCTTCACTGAATCCAATCACCTCGATTGCTGAAGGATTTGATCTATCGGTTAAGCCAACAGCCACTACAGCAACTTTTGTGCTGCCTATATCAACCCCAACAACAATAGTGTCAACTTTCTCGTCTTTTTTCATTTTAATGATGCAGTTCCTTTGTGCCTATTCACAAACAATTTGGTCTTTATAACGTACACTTATTTTACTATACTTGTTCCAGTCAGAAACGAGCACTTCTTTGTAAAATAATTGAAGTTTATTCAATCTGGATTTGATATTATCTGCTGTTCCAAATTCAATACGTTGATTCCCCAGCGCCGTTAATAACTCAATATTGCCTGAATTGCTCACATTTACTTGCGTAATCTGTGCTTTCCAGAATGGATCGCTGTTGATAAAATGGAGGAAGGAAAGGACCTTTTCTCCATGTTTTGTTTTAAAGAGTGAGGAGTTTGCTTTAAAGAAATCACCGGATACAAGAAGTGTTCTGGCTGCGTATCGCCTTGAAAGAGGGAAATACTCACCTTTTTCGCTGATATAAAAACCCTCTCTGCTATTGGCTGTCTGATCGGTTCCCCCGGTTTGAATCCAGCGTGCAATAGGTGTTTCCTGTGTAACATCTACTACCAGGCCTGCATTAAAATCGCGGTAAATTTCGCAGTTTTTTACAAGCTTGTTGGCTTTTATCCGACGTTCCAGCATTTCCAGGTTTATATCGGCTAACTTGTCTCCCAGAACAGGATCGCTCCCATTATGAGTTAATAACGCTTCAATATCAGCTTTATTGAGGAAGGAAAGACCTGTTTCCAGATCAATATTAATTTGTAGGTTATTACACCTTTGTGTGTTTATCGTATGTTCCGCCATCCCTGCACAGCCTATCAGGACGGCAATCCAGGCCGCTGATTTGACTATTCGGGTAGATTTAGCATTTAGCTTGAACATATTCAATAATCTTAATGGTGTGAGGATATGGGTCTATGCTGGCTGGGTAAGTGCTTCCCTGACAGGCCCGATAAGTCTGTCAATGTCACCTGCTCCAACTGTAACTACTATATCCGAATCTAAATTACATAATTGATTTGTAACTTCCTGCTTTGTGATAACTCTTTTATCTAAAAGATCAATTTTTTTCAACAACATCATAGAATCGACTCCTTCAATTGGTTCTTCCCGCGCCGGATAAATCTCCAGAAGTAACAGTCTGTCTGCCAGCGTAAGTGCCTGCGCGAATTCATCTGCGAAATCACGAGTCCTCGAAAACAGGTGAGGCTGGAATATGACGGTAAGGTGACGCCCAGGATAAATTGCTTTGACAGAAGTAAGAAACGCTTCTATTTCGGTTGGATGATGCGCATAATCATCTATAAAAACCTTGTCTGGACGATTAAGTATATATTCAAATCTACGCTTTACACCACGAAATGAGGAAAATGAATCACGAATTTGATCAGCAGTGAGACCTATTTCCATTGCAAGTGCACTTGCAGCCAACGCATTTTCGACGTTGTGGAAACCTGGTGTATATAATTGAATATCAGTTATTACTGAGGTAGGGGTGGCCAAATCAAATATAAATGAACCTTCGGCTATTCTTAAATTTTGTGTATGGATATCTCCCTCATGTAGTCCGTAAGTCAATGTGTTTATTGCTGGATTTACATCTACCGCAAGACCGTGCCGCATAAAAAGAGTCCCACCCGGCTTGATCTGGTTCACAAAGTCCTTAAATGATCTTTGCAATGCTTCTTTGTCACCGTAGATATCAAGGTGATCAGCGTCTGTGGAAGTGATTGCTGCCAATTCTGGAAACAGCGTAAGGAAAGAACGGTCAAATTCATCGGCTTCTACCACACAGGTCACTTGACTCAAATCATCGGTAGGCTCATTCAACAAGAAATTGGTACCATAATTCTGTGTAATACCGCCCAGAAAAGCTGCACAATTGACCTGATTGCTACGCAACAGGTGTGCTAGCATAGAAGTGGTAGTTGTTTTTCCATGTGTTCCGGCTACGGCGGCTGTTTGCATGGTGCCGGCAATCTGACCCAAAATTTGCGAACGCTTCAATAGCTCGAACTGATGCGATTGGAAATATTTTAATTCAGAATGGCTGGCTGGTATTGCAGGTGTTAAAACGACCAGGGTTGCATCCGCATTGCGGAAGTTTTCAGGGATCAGGTCAATATTGTCTTCATAGTGTATCTGACAACCTTCTTCTTCTAATAGTTTAGTGAGGGGGCTTGGTGTTTTGTCGTACCCGGCAACAGCAAATCCGTTCACTTTGAACCATCTTGCCAAGGCACTCATACCTATTCCACCTATTCCAATAAAGAAAATATTATTCCATTTAAACAATTCGGGCATGTTATGCAATACTATTTAATAGTGCTTTTTATTAAATTAAATTCAGGAAATTACCTTGTAGCTACTTTAATTATTTCGTGTGCTATTTCAATTGCAGCGGATGGTCTGGCCAACTTAGCAATCTGACTACTAAGTTCGGATTGTTTTTCCGGATTTTCGAATAATCCTATCACTTCTTCTGCAAATTGCTCACTTACCTTATTATCTGGTAAAAGAATGGCAGCGTTGTTGTCGACTAGGGCCTGTGCATTCTTTGTTTGGTGATCTTCTGCCGCAAAAGGATAGGGAATGAGTATAGCCGGTTTTTTAACCAGGCATAATTCAGAAACGGATAATGCCCCGGCTCGCGAAACCACCACATCCGTTACAGCATACGCCAGGTCCATTCGGTAAATAAAGTCATATACTTTAATTCTTTCCTGAGGTAAATTTGCGACAGCTTCCAGTGCCTTAGGATAATAATCTTTACCTGTTTGCCATAATACCTGGTAACCGTTTTTGATCAACCGGGGCAAACTTTTTAACAATGCTTCATTAATAGATCTTGCACCCAGGCTTCCACCCATTACAAAAAGTGTTCTGATGTTCTCAGAAAATCCAAAATATTGTAATGATTCCTGTTTCTTCTGATCTGTATCCAGAATATCCTTCCTTACGGGGTTTCCTGTTAGTTTTAATTTATGATGTGGGAAAAACGTATGCATTTCAGGATACGCCACACAGATTTTTTGGGCATTTCTAGCCAGCAGCTTATTGGTGATACCGGCATAGGAGTTCTGTTCCTGTAACAGATACGGGATCTTTTGAAGTCCCGCCATCATGAGTAAAGGCCCGCTTGCAAATCCACCAACTCCCACCGCTACATCTGGTTTGAAATGCTTTAAAATGGAACGGGCTTTCATGAGGCTTCGAATCAGTTTGAAGGGGAATGTGAGAAGTTGAAATGAAACTTTGCGGCTCAGCCCTATTACCGGAAGCCCAACGATATCGTAACCAGCTTTCGGGACTTTTTCCATTTCCATTTTTCCTTCTGCCCCGACAAATAGAATTTCAATGTTCTGATCAATTTCTTTTAGTGCGTTGGCAATAGCTATGGCCGGGTAAATATGGCCGCCAGTTCCTCCTCCACTTATAATAATTCGTTTTGTCATTTTTAAATATTTTTTTCTTCAAGGTCGCCCCGGCTGACACTGATGATCATACCCAATGCGATGCCAGTCAGTATTATTGAAGTTCCACCTTGACTGAAAAAAGGAAGTGTTTGTCCGGTTACCGGGAATAATCCAACGGTAACCGCCATTGCACTCAGGGCCTGTAAAACAATACTGAATGTAAGACCCGCAGAGAGTAAACCACCAAAAGGTCGTTTTGTTTTATCAATAGCCTGCAACCCCCGAACGAGAATGACCATATAAAGAATTAGTAATCCCAGACCTGCAAACGTCCCGTACTCCTCCACCAGTACAGCATAAATAAAGTCTTTCTGAGGTTCGGGCAGAAATCTTCTATGAACACTCTTGGAAGTGCCTACGCCAGTCAGTCCACCCCGTGCCATGGCCATATAGGATTGCATTGATTGATAATCAACCGTGTCCTTATCGAAATATGTCGATATTCTACTCACTGCAGTGCCTGATCTTCCTGAACCTTTAAACTGGATGAGAATAAATAAAACCAGCACAGAAGCACAACCTGCTACAAAAAGATATTTGATTGGGACTTTACCCACAAACATCAGTAACATACAAACTGTCCCTAATAGCAGGCAAGTAGAAATATTATTGTCAGAAATAAGCGCACAGACAATTCCGACCAGAATCATCGGTTCAGTTAGCATTTTTTTGTCTTTCCAGTCGCTTTTTATATGCCTGGCCAATATTAACGATAAATGTGTAATGAGCGCAATTTTGGCTATTTCAGAAGGTTGAAAGCGTTGATTAATAATCGGGATTTCCAGCCAGCGTGACGCGTCATTGACTGACTTGCCATTAAACATGGTGAATAGGAGCAACACGATACAAAACCAGACAGCAATGCGTGATACCTTGGCAAATTTATAATAGGGAATACGGTGTACGGCAAGCATGGCCCCGAATCCTCCTATACACATCAGGCTATGCTTAAACAGGAAATAATCGGTATTGCCTTGCATCAGACTGTAGGCATCTTTCACACTGGCGCTATAAACGACAATCATGCTGGTCATGAGTAGCAGAAAAGACACGAACCACAATATTGGATCGCCCTTCATGTTTCTGCCCAACCAGGAATCTTTCACTAATTGTGGGGGCTTCATGCGTTTTTTGTGTTAATGTTCTGCAAATTATAAACTTCCGCTTTGAACCTATCTCCTCTATCTTCATAGTTTTTGAATAAATCAAAACTGGCGCATGCAGGTGACAAAAGTACTATGTCCCCAGGTTCCCCCCATTTTGCCGCTGTCAATACCGCACTTTCCAGGTTATCTACTGAAGAATACAGTTTGTTCGTATTATTAAAAAAATCTTTGATTTTGCTGTTGTCCTTACCCATGGCAATTATTCCTTTTACCTTTTCGGCTACCAGACCCTCAATCTGACTGTAATCATTCCCTTTATCTACTCCTCCTAATATTAAAATAATCGGAGCAGAGAAACTTCCCAGCGCATGATAAACTGAATCTACATTGGTAGCCTTAGAATCATTAATATACTGAACCCCCTTTACTTGTGCAACAGGCTCGAGTCTGTGCGGAGCATTTTGGAAGGTTTGAAGAGCAGTTTGTATTTGATCAGCACTAATGCCAATCAGGGAAGCAGCTGTTACGGCTGCCATGGTATTTATTTTATTATGTGGTCCCTTTAACGGCTGTTCCTCCGGAGTCAAGAAGAAACTTTTTCCAGGTAAACTGAAATGAAGGGTATCGTTAATCACATAAGTACTGCTAGAATCGATTTTTTGGTTTTCAAGTGAAACCGGCACTTTACAAGAATGTGGTGATAGTTGTGCAAGCGATTCTATTACAGGCTGGCTTTCATTGAAATATATAAAGTAATCATCCGCAGTCTGATTGCGGCATATTCTGAATTTGGAATTTTTGTAATTCTCGAAAGAATAATCGTACCGGTCCAGATGATCCGGGGTAATATTGAGTAAGACTGCGATATGGGCATGGAAGTCATACATATTATCCAGCTGGAAACTGCTTAGTTCGAGTACATAGTAATCCAGGTCGTCTTGTGCTACCTGACGTGCGAAACTTTGTCCGATATTCCCTGCCAAACCTACCTTCAATCCTGCACTGTTTAACAGATGATAGATAAGCAGGGTAGTAGTAGTCTTGCCGTTACTACCGGTAATTCCGATTAATCGGGCATTAGTAAATCGGGAGGCAAATTCAATTTCAGATATGATAGGGATACGTCTTTGAATGATCTCTTGTAACAGGGGTGTTCGGTCAGAGATTCCCGGACTTTTAATCACCTCATCAGCTGCTAATATTTTATCTTTTGTATGCCCATTTTCCTCAAATTGAATACCATTTGTGATAAGTTCATGCCGGTAAATATCATGCAATGGTCCACTGTCTGAAAGAAATACTTCATAACCTTTTGCGTTGCCCAGGATTGCGGCCCCCGTGCCACTCTCTCCTCCACCTAATATGACCAGTTTTTTCACTTCGAAATCTATTTGAATTAATTATAAAAGCAAATTTCGTTTTTTTTTGTTACTGATAATTTGAAAACTTACCAAAACTGGAAATAAAAAGGGGTAACCTTCCGATTACCCCCTTTCAAATATCAGTTTTACCTTTTATTTCTCTAAACTATTGGAGAGTTTAGCTCTGTTGGCAGCTTTAACTACCAGGAAAATTACCCAGGCAATCACCAGGAACTGAATTAATACATTCAGAAAGTTACCATAACGTATTGCAACTTCAGGTTGCTCCCCTACGGCTTCTTTTAGTACAACTTTCAAATCTTCAAAATTGACACCACCGATGATTAACCCTAATACTGGATTTATGATATCATCCACAAGTGATGTTGTGATCTTACCAAAAGCGGCTCCAATAACAACCCCAACGGCTAAATCAAGGACATTTCCCTGAGCAATAAAAATCTTGAATTCCTTTAGCATAAGTTTGTCAAATAAAATTTTGTATGATTAGGATTAATTTGACGAAATATATTAAAACGTATAAAGAAATCCTAAGGCTAACGATTGAGCAAACTGTACACTTGCGGCCTGATCTTTATCAAAAATGGCGATCATGCCGAGATTTACATTGACATACTTATTTACTTTTGCAGTTATACTAGCGTCCAGACGGTGATCTATCGCATCTAATGTTCGGATATTGGCAAATCCCTGGTAGCGAAATTTAAGATTAACATCTTTTGCAATATTCTTATCAAAATTAGCTACCACTTGCATTAACGCCATTTCACTTCTTACTTTCTTGTGAATCGGAACCCCGTAATTAAGCTGATCAGGCGTGTTGATATAGAGTGTGGTATCAGTTACAAAAGTTTGTCTAAGTGCTCCAGGAGCAAACGTAATAAAGAAATAGTCTACTGGCTTGTATTCAAAACCGATGGATTCTGTTAAATAACCCGGAGCCATAAAAGCCGATTGTTTCTTTGATAGAATACTGCCGTCTGTTTGGGTTTCATAATGATAGCCCTTGGCAAATTGTGTCTGGAAGTTAATGTTTCCTATGAAACTCCATTTTGGTGTAAATTTATAGCCGTATTTTGAGTCCACGAATATCCTGTCGATATTTTTTCTCCTGCCCAGAGCTTCAGTTGATACAATACCGAATTGTGATTGCAGGTCATTTCTCCAGGTATGTTTCCCTTTTTCGTATGCTGCAACTCCATTAAACAACAGGCCGAGTGCGATGGAGTTAACACCTCCATTGGTCCAGTTAGAACTAAACGAACCCTGGTTTACATTGACCCCGAATTCTGCTTTGGTTTTCCAGGAAGTATCTATAGGAATTGGACTAACTACCAGCGAATCCTGTGCATACAGTACCTTGATGTTTAGCAGTATTGCTGAAATTAGAAGGAATGAGAATAATTTGTTGGCTTTCATAAACTAAGAATTGGTACTACTGACGCTTTATAATTGAGTGTTAAAAATTTCTACTTTATGTGTCTGGAAGTCTCTTAAAGGTACATTTATTATGCTATTTTCAGTTTCAACAGAAATAAATAATTTATCGACCTTTACAATTTGTCCTTGTGTATCACCGATTTTAATAATCTGACCCACTTTATACTTTTGTTTGGTGTAGAACGCAGATATCAGGTTGGAAAGTACATCACGTGAAGCAATACCATATCCAATGGCAAAAGCTGTGATAATACCACCCAGTACCAGGATAAAACTAGACTCAAGTAATTCGGTGTTGATACCAATCTGGCTGAGTGAACTTAATAGAGTAATGACGAGAAAGAAACCAAAGAATACATTTCCAATGAGTTTGGCCGCTGGAATATTAAAAGACTGGCAAAGTGTAACGATCCACCCTTTGATCGCATCAGACAGGATGAGTCCGACCTGAAGCATAATAATAGCAGCTATGAATTTGGGTACATAGTTAACCAGGTTCAGGATGATATTGGTGATAGCATCGATACCGAGTGTTTCTGTAGCAATAGGAAGGAAAATGAGGAGTATAAAATAAAAACAAATTGTGGCAACGATATCACTTAATTTAATATCGGCGCGGAGTTTTTGAATGACATTAATCTTGTTTAACCTGTCTCCAATTCTATTAAAGCCTATATTCTCCAGAATTTTCTTAAGTATAACAGAGACAGATTTGGCTACAAAATATCCAATGAGCAAGATAAGCAGGCAATAGACTAATCTTGGAAAGAAATCAACAGCATGATGGATCAGGGTAGAAAATGTATCAATAATGATCTGGGTTATTCCTGGCAGTTGGTTCATGGAATCAGTAAATTTTAGTTCGATATGGAATAGGTGTTATTGTTCTTGGTGTGTATCTTCTGAATTAGTAAGTGCAATTACCGAAGCAAATAAGGTTTCTGTAAATAATGTCACCAGTTCCATGGTGTCCCGGATAGTATCAATTTCAGAAATTAAGGCCCCTTTTAAATATTCAGGTACCGCTTCATCCGTTTGAAGTTTCTCGAAAATCGATTTTGAGTCTTCCATTTAGTTCATAATATATTTAAGTACTTCACTTAATTTGCCTAATAACATACCGAGAAGCACTATCAGATCCATATAATTTTTTCTTAGTTTTTCTCTGGAACGCAGCAATCTCATTTTTACCGCACTTTCGGTGGCCTTGAATATTCCAGCAATTTCCTTAATACTAAGGTCGTCCTGGTATTTCATCATTAAAACCCCTTTCTCTTCCGCATTTAACTTGTCCATTGCCTGTTTTAATCGCTTGATTTCAATATCTCCACCTTCGAATATAACATCTAAATCAGGTGCGTCACCATCAGGATAATCAAATTTTTCATCCATGTTATTTTCTCCCCGTTTCTTTATTACCCTAAGCTGGTCCATACACTGATTATAAGTAATGGAATATAGCCAAGTAGAGAAACGCGAATCTTCTTTGAAGGTACTGAGCTTTGTGATTACCTTAAAAAATATATCGTGGGTAAGGTCTTCTGCAATGGCACTGTCTTTAACAAGGGAAATACATTTCTGGTATACCTTTTGGGAATATCTTTCATATAAGTTTTCGAAGTACCGATTATCTTGATTTTCAATATAATACCGAACAAGTTCTTCGTCTGAGTATTGATCAAATAAATTGATTTTCGCTGTTTTGACCCTCATAGCATCAAAAAGTAACAGAAAAGGAGCATTTTTTTGTCTAAAACTAAATGTAATAAAAAAACGTCTTGTAGTAAAATACAAGACGTTTTTTTATTTATCTATTTCTATGCACTAAGCACCGATAGAGACTCTTTTAAAACTGGTAACTGTCAGGTTTTTGGCAGTTTTTTCCAATAGCTGACGAATAGTCAACGACGGATCTTTGATAAATTCCTGATTCAGCAAAGTATTGTCTTTATAGAACTTATTTAATTTGCCCTGAGCAATTTTCTCGAGCATCGCTTCTGGCTTTCCTTCGGCTCTTGCTTGCTCTTTTCCAATTTCGATTTCTCTTTCTACGGTTGCTGCATCTACTTGGTCTTTATCCACAGCTACAGGTTTCATAGCAGCAATCTGCATTGCCACATCTCTTCCTATTTCACTAACTTCTGCGCCTTCCGCTCCTTGGAAAGCTACCAGTACGCCAAGTTTTCCGTTTGAGTGAACATAAGGAACTACTTTTTCAGCTGAAATATTTTCATAACTTACGATATCTAGCTTTTCACCAAGTTTTCCTACCAGTTCAATGATTTTCTCATTTACAGTAAGACCGTCTGCAAGCGTTACCTGTAAAAGAGCTTCTTTGTCTGCAGCATTGGATGTAATGGCTGCATCAAGAATAGATTGTACAAGGTCTTTGAAATCGGATACATTAGATACCGGTTCAGTTTCGCAAGCCAGGGCAATAAGTTTACCATTGCTTCCGTCTTCACTGATATTTACCAGTATTGCACCTTCCGAGGTCTCGTTTTCAGCACGTTTAGCAGCTACTTTTTGTCCTTGCTTACGAAGAATATCTACTGCTTTTTCGAAATCGCCATCAGCTTCGGTAAGTGCTTTTTTGCAGTCCATCATACCAGCACCTGTCATTTGGCGCAATTTATTTACATCTTGAGCGGTAATAGCCATAGTTGTATATGAAAATTGTTTTTATGTTGATTTAATAAATAGGAACATTATGCTCTCTTTAAAAGAATAGCCCGTAGCAATGATGCTATGGGCTATCGGTATCTTTTCAAGAAACGCTGTCAGATTTTCCGAACAGCAGGCAAAATTGGATTGGCTATTCTTCTGTAGAACCAGCGCCTTCAACTTCTGCCTGTGCTTCAGCGGCTGGAGCAGCAGCTTCTCCGGTATCTACCGAACGTTTAGCTTCTTCCTCTTCGCTTAAGCGTTGATCGTCTTTATCTTGTTTACGCTCCATTAGACCTTCTTCAATGGCTTTACCGATGGCCAACGTAAGTAGGGAAATAGATTTGTAAGCATCATCATTTCCTGGGATTGGGAAATCCACAGCATCAGGGTTTGAGTTTGTATCGCAGATTGCGAATACAGGAATACCCAGACGTTTTGCTTCAGAAACCGCAATATGCTCTCTTTTTACGTCAACGATAAAAAGAGCGGCAGGTAGACGGGTAAGGTCAGCTACACCCCCTAACACCTTCTCCAGCTTGTCTTTTTCGCGACCGAGCATGAGGCGTTCTCTTTTTGCTATATTTTTAACCGTTGTTTCATCTTTAAGCATTTTATCCAGACTCTGGAGCTTTTTCAATGATTTACGGATTGTACCGAAGTTAGTAAGCATACCACCCAGCCAACGTTCTGTAACGTAAGGCATTTTCAGACGTTTAGCTTCCTCGCTAACAATTTCCTGCGCCTGTTTTTTGGTGGCAACGAACATGATTTTGCGACCAGAACGAACGATGCCTTTGAGAGCTGTAGAAGCCTGATCAAGACAACCTGCTGTTTTGTTTAGGTCAATAATATGGATTCCGTTCTTTTCCATGAAAATGTACGGAGCCATACGGGGGTCCCACTTACGGGTAAGGTGACCAAAATGCACACCTGCATTTAATAGGTCTTTATATTCTACCTGTGCCATTTAGCTAAAGTTAAAATTTGTTTGTCTAGGCAGCACAATACATCGGGCACGATAAGTATTGTCTGGACCATAGTTGTGATAATATTCTTAAGCTGTTGCTGAATACTCAGCAACCGAAACGAAAATATTAACGTTTCGAGAACTGGAATTTCCGACGTGCCTTACGACGACCTGGTTTCTTACGTTCAACCATCCGTGGATCACGGGTAAGAAATCCTTCTTTCTTCAATGGTGGACGTAATTCGCTGTCAGATTGAGACAATGCGCGAGAAACTGCCATTCTTACTGCTTCTGCCTGACCAGTAATACCACCACCTTTTACATTTACTTTTAGATCGTAATTGCCAAGGGCATTAACAGTAGCAAATGGCTGCTGAAGAATAATCTGGTGTACTTCAAATGGGAAATAGTCTTTATAGTCTTTTCCATTTACTTGAATCTCACCTTTTCCTGGGGTCAGATAAATACGCGCAACTGCGGTTTTTCTTCTTCCTATTGTGTTGATAACTTCCATCAGTTCTGATTCAACGGCTTACAAATTGATTTCTTTGGGTTGCTGCGCAACATGCGGATGTTCAGTTCCTGCATAAACAAACAGGTTAGTGAACAACTTTCTTCCAAGGCGATTCTTAGGAAGCATACCCTTTACCGCTCTTTCGACTACCCTGTGCGGGTGTTTTTCCAATACCTCACGAGGAGTTTGAAAACGCTGTCCTCCCGGATGGCCGGTGTGACGAACATAAACTTTTTCTTTCAGTTTATTGCCCGTAAGTTTTACTTTATCGGCGTTGATAACAATAACGTTATCTCCACAGTCAACGTGAGGGGTGAAGTTGGTCTTGTGCTTGCCACGGATGATTTTAGCAACTTCGCTGGCCAAACGGCCTAGCACTGCGCCTTTTGCATCCACAACAACCCACTCCTTGTTCGCTGTGTTTTTATTCGCCGAGATGGTTTTGTAGCTTAACGTATCCACGAATAACTAGTTGTTTTTAATTGAATTTCAATATTTTGCATTAAAAAAAATGCACTCCCCACTAAAATGGGAGTGCAAATATAGAGTTTTTATATTATGTGAACAAATTTCGATTGTAATTATTTTCTGCCTTTATAACCAAAGACTTACCTTGCTGTAGCCATCACCATTTTAATGTTTAGACGAGCCCCGATCTCAAGTATATCTACCAGGTCCTGAACGGCCAGTGTTTTGTTTACACGTAATACCACCGTGCGGTCTTCTACGTTGGCAAATGTATTGTTAAGCTCATTTTCAAGGAGATCTTCAGGGATGGCCAGCTTATCTATATAATAAGTTTTGGATTCATCAACCGAAAGGGTTATCTGCTTTTTATATACCCTCTGGGAGGCGTCGGCCTGTGGTAGCATCAGTTTGATCACATTGGGGTTAGCCATTGTGGAAATGATCAAAAAGAACAGCAACAGGAAAAACATAATATCGTTGAGCGAGTGTGTAAACACTTCAGGGGCAAAACGACCTTTGCGACGAATTTTCATTTGTATGGCTTGATATGCGACCATCTCTCTTTATAAAAAGTGGCCGGCACAGGGTTAAATTTTGGTTATTTGGATGACACCGGCTTGTGAAGCACATCCAGGAAGTCAGAAATTGCAACCTGTAATTTGAGCGTGAACCTGTCAATTTTCATATTCAGCAAGTGATATCCTGCATAGGCGATCAGACCGATGATCAGTCCGGTTCCTGAGGTAATCATTTTTTCATACATACCACCTGCAATGGTGCTGATGTCGAAGTCATTCGATAAGGATATGTCATAGAAAATACGGATAATACCGGAGATCGTCCCTACGAATCCAAGCATGGGTGCGATACCTGCAATTACGCCAAGATAAGGCAGATTGGATTCCATCCGCTGTATTTCAATCTGGCTGGTATTTTCAATAGTACTTTCGATTTCTTTGATCGGATATCCGATCCGGGAAATAGCTTTTTCCAGAATTTTTCCTACTGCATTTTTCTGGTTACGACAAACAGACTCAGCGGATTTCAGGTTCCCCTGTTCGATGAAGTCCTTCAAATTGTCGACAAATTGGTCATCAATTTTGCCGTTGGCTTTAATGCCGAGGTATCGTTCAATGATAATAGCTAAGGTTGCTACAAAAAGCAGGCCCAGTGGAAGCATTACCCAACCTCCTTTAGATAATAAACCAATGAGGGTCAGACCCTGATCAGCCGAACCGGCTGCCAAAGTAGAATCGGAAAGTGCTTGAAGAAGCATCATATTGAAAATATAAAGGGGTTTTAAGTTTATTTATTAAAAACTATGATCGCATTACAGCTTGTATTGTACCAAGTTTAACGGCTGACACAGGTGCATATTGTTTTGCCCCCAAATATAGAAAATTATTGGAATCAATGCGATGCATTCTTTGTCCATAATTATCTATATCATCGCATTGTTCACTAAAACTATTCTTACTACCTGATTTATTCTTAACTTTGCTCGAAATTTAGCAAGCCTATATAATATGTTTGAGAGCTTACAGGATAAACTCAACAATGCATTCCGGACACTCAAAGGAAAGGACCGGATCTCTGATATTAACGTTGCCGCTACTACTAAAGAAGTAAGAAAGGCACTAGTTGACGCCGATGTTAACTTTAAGGTAGCGAAAGATATAACTGATAGAATTCGGGAGAAAGCCCTGGACAGAAAAATTCTGATATCGGTGGAGCCTGGACAAATGTTTGTAAAAATTGTTCAGGAAGAGTTGACAGAATTGATGGGGGGGCTTTCAGAAAGTATCAATCTGAAAGGGGAACCTGCCGTTATACTGATTGCTGGTTTACAGGGTTCAGGTAAAACTACTTTCTCCGGGAAACTTGCCTCATTATTGAAAAAGCAAGGCCGGCCTGTGTTATTAGCTGCCTGTGATATTTACCGTCCGGCTGCGATTGACCAGCTCCAGGTACTGGGTGAGCAGATAGGGGTAGAGGTATTTGCCGAGCCAGAAAATAAAAGTGCTGTTGAGATAGCAAAAAATGCATTGGCTCATGCCAAGAAAAATAACAAGAAAGTTGTTATAGTCGATACAGCGGGTCGTCTGGCTGTGGATGAGGTGATGATGAAAGAGGTGGAAGATATTAAGAAAGCGCTTAATCCTTCTGAAATCCTCTTTGTTGTGGACTCTATGACAGGGCAGGATGCTGTCAATACTGCCAAAACATTTAATGAACGTCTGGATTTTGATGGCGTAGTGCTCACCAAGCTTGACGGAGACTCTCGTGGTGGTGCTGCATTGTCCATTCGTCAGGTTGTTGATAAACCGATTAAGTTTATCAGTACCGGCGAAAAAATGGATGCCCTTGATACGTTTCACCCGGATCGTATGGCCAGTAGGATTCTGGGCATGGGGGATGTTATTTCACTTGTTGAAAGAGCCCAACAGGCATTTGATGAGGATGAGGCTAAGCGCCTGAATGCCAAGATGCGGCAGAATAAATTTGATCTGGATGATTTTCTCGGACAGCTGCAGCAGATTAAGAAAATGGGTAATGTGAAGGATTTGCTGGGGATGATTCCAGGGATGGGTAGCGCTGTAAAAGACCTCGATATAGACAATGATTCTTTTCGGCCTGTGGAAGCGATCATTCAATCCATGACTCCCAAAGAACGTGCTTTGCCCGATACTATTGATATGAGCAGAAAGAAAAGAATTGCTATGGGTAGTGGTACATCCGTACAGCAGGTGAATAATCTGTTGAAGCAGTTTGATCAGATGCGGAAGATGATGAAGAAGATGAATGCCATGCAAGCAGGAGGTAAAATGAGTAAAATGCTGGGAAGATAACCTGATAGCAACGTGAAGTTTATTTACAGGTCTTTCATCTTGTTGTTTTTGCTAAAGGCTGGAGATTGCTTTTCCCAGGCTTCTGTTTCATATTATCCCTGGAGCAGTCTTTTAGGCGTCAGTACGAATCCTTCAAAAGCAGTCTGGCTGGATTCTCGTTTGCAGACAAACTCTTTATTCAGTAGTCTGAGTTTTGATATTTTACCCATGGTAAATCTCAAAAGAGGAGAAATAGTGCAAATTTATCTGGGGGGCGGTGTAAGGTTGAATCCTCTTTATAAGATTGCAGACGCTTCAGCAAATGTCATTACAATTGATGGATATTCAGTTAATTTTGGGGCCAGAATAGCACCTATTCCTCAGCTAAGGAATCTTCAACTGGCATTGGAACTTAATCCTTTCGTTAAGAAAAATATTGATAGCGGCGTCTTAAAAAGCCACTTTGGGTTGATATACCACTTTAATAAAAAAGGTCGTAATTAATTTTTCGATTCATTTAAACAAGAATGCCGGTGAACTCCACCGGCATTCTTGTTTAAATGAGTTTGTATGAAGCCGCTATTTATTTTCCTGTAAATTCACGGTCTGAAACTCACCTTTTTCTAAAGCTTCGGCATTATGAAAATGCCGAAGAGCTGTCTGGAAAATCGGGTCAGTCTGGTTGAGTACTTGATATGCCTCATTGTTGAAATGTGTTCTTCTGCTTTTTCCCCATACATAGCGACCAATAAGTGCTTTTAGCTGTGTATTAATAACAGATCTGGAGCGTGCCAGCTCACTTGCATTGGGAGAAATGTCAACTTTCTGAGCATCCTTTACCAGGCCCGCGATCATCTGATCAGTGACTTCAAAGTTGATAAGAAAGTCGTCGAAAGATTGCTTTTCAAGGTGTTTGCCTGATTCAGCGGCGTACTTTGCCGCATATTCACGAATGATATTTTTGGCATACAACTCATAAAGGTACTTACTGGATGTTGTGGTGTCTCTGGGAACAAAGACGTCAGGCATGATGCCGCCACCTCCATAAACAATCCTTCCTCCGTTTGTTTTATATTGAAGTTCGGGATCAAATTTTATGCTGTCGCTATTAAAAAATTCGCCATGGTCGTAGCGTTTCTTTAGATCGCTTTCATATTCATCACCTTTGCCAGACTCATACGGCTTCTGAATGCTCCGGCCACTAGGAGTATAGTAGCGTGATATCGTTAATCTCAATTCAGAATCATCAGATAGTTTGACTGGCATCTGTACCAAACCTTTGCCAAAGGTCCTGCGGCCTACTATCAGTGCCCGGTCGTGATCTTGAAGTGCACCCGCCACAATTTCTGAAGCGGAAGCGCTGCCTTCGTCTACCAATACAACAACCGGACCATTTTCGAATGCACCTTCCAGTTTTGCCTTGGTTTCCCGGTCAAATCGCTTTTCCTTTCCTTTGGTATAGACAAGTAAACGGTTGCCTGAAATGAGTTCATCAGCCATGCTGGTGGCTCTGTCCATATACCCACCAGGGTTTCCGCGCAGATCAAGAACCAGCTTTTGCATTCCATTTTCATTCAGCGATTTCAGCGCTGCCTTAAATTCATCATAGGTGGTTTCAGAAAAACGGCTTACTTTAATATATCCGATTCCGTCATTATCTACATAGGCAGCTTCAATCGAAAACGTAGGAATGCGATCCCGTTTCAAAATAAACTCAATGGGATCAGTAGCGCCAGTTCGGCTGACGGTGAGGGTAACTTCCGATCCTCTCTTCCCCCGAAGCATTTTATATACTTTATTGGTATTGGTTCCGGGGCCTGACAATGGCTCCTGGTTGACAAAAATCAGTTTGTCACCACTTTGGATACCTGCTGCTTCTGATGGGCCGCCACTGAGCGGAGTAACAACATAAACAGTATCCTGGAAAATATTGAATTCAATACCTATTCCATCAAAGCCTGACTCCAATTGAGAGCGGGCAGCTATGGCGTCTTCTGTATTAAAGTAAACGGTATGCGGGTCCAGTTTTTCCAGCATTTTACGGATGGAATAGTCCACAAGTTCTTCCGTATTAATCGTGTCAACATAGTTGTTATTCACAAGCATTAATACTTCCCTGTATTTAGACAAACTTTTTGAAATTTCTGAAGTTGATTTGTTGCCACTGAAAAAACCAGTTCCTATCAGTATCCCTGCCACCAGGGTGATACTGAGTAAAATAGGCAGGCGTACTGTTGATTCCGGATTTTGAACCGGTTTATTTGTCTTATTAATTTTCATGGATTGGCCGGATTGAAAGGCACTTTTAGATAAAATTATTATTTCTGATCCAGATTGTATTATGTAAGATACGAAATTATGTTTGAACTTGTTATCCCACTGTCTGAAAATTTTGCAAATAAAGCGATACCTTTGTTACTTGATTTTAATGAAAGTCATTATAATCTAATCAAATATAATTTTAGCGATTGCACTGCATTACAAACTATGCGAAACAATAATAAATCACCAAAATCCGGAAAAGACCGGGCTTTTGGCAAAGAGAAATTCGGAGAAAAAGGACGTGCAACCGGCCGAAATTCTGAAAATGAAAGCAGGAGTTTCCAAAAAGATTATAGAGAAAAACCTGCCAAATCTTTTGGTAAGCCTGATTTTACAAAATCAGGTAAAGGTTTTGAAGGAAATACGAATGATAATCGTGGAGGAAAAACCCAAGGAGGGCGTTTTTCCGGTGTAGGCAAATCTGAAGAATATCGCACTCCTCGTCCTGCCGGAGACCGCGATGAAAAACGTCCATACGAAAGAGGTGGTAATTCAGACCGCCGCTCTGGGGGTTTTGGAAACAGTGAGAAGAGAGGACCGTACCGTCCTGCCGGAGACCGCGATGAAAAACGTCCATACGAAAGAAGTGGTAATTCAGACCGCCGCTCTGGGGGTTTTGGAAACAGTGAGAAGAGAGGACCGTACCGTCCTGCCGGAGACCGCGATGAAAAACGTCCATACGAAAGAGGTGGTAATTCAGACCGCCGCTCTGAAGGTTTTGGAAACAGTGAGAAGAGAGGGCCCTACCGTCCTGCCGGAGACCGTGATGAAAAACGTCCATACGAAAGAGGTGGTAATTCAGACCGCCGTTCTGAAGGTTTTGGAAACAGTGAGAAGAGAGGACCGTACCGTCCTGCCGGTGACCGTGATGAAAAAAGTGCTTATCAAAGTGGTAATAGCGGTGAAGGTCGTTCTGGGGCATATGGTAAATCTAGTGAACAACGTCCCTTTAATCGAGATAATAAATCCGGAGGTTATTCTGCAGGCCGGGGAGAGAAAAGGACTTTTTCAGGGAAAGGTAGTTTTAAATCTGATTTTGAAAATGACGAACAGGATTTCAGACCTGCTTATGAGCCAAAGTTCAAGAAGAAGGATTATGGAGATAAGAACAAACGTGACTTTTTCGAAAGGAAGAATAAATGGGAAGAAAAGGCAGGAAGAGAAGGAAATACTTTTGATAAGAAAAAGCCAGAAGGGAAATTTTCCAAACCCGTGGTCAACAATAGACAGCATAATCCAGGAGGTAAAACTGGAAGTCCAAGGTATAAATTTGATACTGATGGAGCAAAGCCTGCTAAAGGTGTCCAACCTATTAAGACAGCAAAAAAAGAAGAAAGCAATACGATTCGTCTGAACCGTTATATTTCGAATTCAGGCATTTGCTCACGTAGGGAAGCTGATGATCTCATACTTAGCGGGCAAATTACAGTGAACGGAAAACCGATGACCGAAATGGGATATCAGGTGAAGAATGGAGACACTGTAAAATATGGTAAGAAGATTTTGAATCCCGAAAAGGTTATTTATGTATTAATGAATAAGCCAAAGGATTACATTACCACGATGGATGACCCTGAAAACCGAAAAACAGTGATGGATTTACTGGAAGGGGCCTTCCCGGAAAGAGTGTATCCTGTGGGAAGACTGGATCGAAATACGACAGGTCTTTTGCTTTTGACCAATGATGGTGAAATGGCCGATAAACTGACGCATCCATCCTATAATACGCGTAAAATTTATCAGGCAGAATTGGATAAGCCTTTTACAGTGGAGGCATTTGAAAAACTGAAGGAGGGCGTCGAGTTGGAAGATGGTTTTATTAAACCGGATGATTTGGCTATTATCACACCAGATGCGTATGTAATAGGCATTGAGATTCACAGTGGTAAAAACCGTGTTGTCAGAAGAATATTTGAAAGTTTGGGATATGATGTCAAAAAACTTGACCGTACTGTATTTGCCAACCTCAATAAGAAAGACCTTCCAAGAGGAAAATGGCGATATCTTACGGAAAAAGAGGTAATCGGACTCAAGTTTCTTTCGTAGCTAATTTATAGTAAAGCACATTCAAGAGCAGGGCATTCCATTGATAATGGAGTGTCCTGCTTTTTTTTGTAACGTTTGCAGTGCAGGACTATGTTGGATTTAAGTTATAATTAATTAGCTTTATGCTTTAGGTAGAAACTGTACTCATTAGTGTGTGAATAACCTGCTGAATTCCGGAACACTTCTTACGGATCAACAATTATGGATTGGCATTCGTGGTGGCGATGAAAAAGCGTTTGCGTCGCTTTTTGAAAGGTATCATCGTGTATTATATAATTACGGCTGCAAGCTCCACTCCGATACAGATCTTATAGAGGATGCAATCCAGGAAGTTTTCATTGATATTTGGAGGCTTAGAAGTAACCTGACCAGTGAAGTGCAGTCCGTAAAATTTTACCTGTACAGAGCCATAAGACGTCGGATACAAGGGCTGGACGAACGACATGAGATCGTTGATAAACTGGACAATATTTCTGATAGCGTCATCCGGGAGATGGATCACAGCACGGGGCTGATAGACGCTGAATCTGCAGACCTGCTGCTAAGGCGCATTCATACACTGATCGCGAACCTGCCGCCCCGCCAGCTGGAAGTGCTGACGTTACGGTATTTCGATGGTTTTCAGGTCCATGAAATCGCCGGCTTAATGAATATTAACGAGAAATCTGTACGAAACCTTCTTTTTAAAGCCATATTCTCGCTACGCGAAAAAAAGAACTGGCTCATCATTTCACTTCTTCTGCCTTTGTTTTATCTTATATTCTCCTGCCGGCATTTTCTGTTTTCATAAATACAGAAACCCATCTGAAAATAATAAATTATAAATTTTGAAAAAATATTTTCATTTTAAAGAGGTCATTTTATGATTTCCTCCCTCTGTACCTATAAAGGGTCTAAAATAACTGGCGCATGAAGCATGAAGAATTTTCTCTGACCAATCTGATAAGGGACGATGCTTTTATTCAGTGGGTGAAATCACCTGATGAGGAAGCAAATGCCTATTGGGAGGCCCTCATGCTACAGAATCCTGAAAAGAAGAAATTAATAGAAATGGCCCGTGAATATGTGCTGTTAATTGCGGTAGATACCGGCAGCCATATACCTACTGATGAACAGAGCAGGAAAATGTGGCAGTCGGTCAAGGAGAGTACGATTCAGCATACGGAAGAAACTGGTGAGGCAACTTCACAACGGCTTGTTGTTCATCATCCATTATTTAATAAATGGATTGCTGCTGCTGTGATTATCATTTCATTGACCGCAGGCTATTGGTTATATGATAACCACTATGCAAATGCAATTTCTAACGAAGTAAGTACTGCAATAGTTGAATCAGATTTGCAGAGAAGACAGAATACTTCTGAAAAGCCAATGACCGTGCTGCTCAGCGACGGCAGCTCTGTCATACTATACCCCGGAGCTGAAATATCTTATGAAAATTTCGAAGGAAAAGCGATAAGACGGATTGACTTGAAGGGTAAAGCATTTTTTGAGGTCGCAAAATTTCCGGACTGGCCTTTACTGGTTTATAGTAAAGGAATTGTAACGCGGGTATTGGGCACTAGTTTTGAAATTGATGCACCAGATGATAGAACTGAGATCAGCATAGCTGTAATAACCGGAAAAGTATCTGTATATAAAGCAGAAAATAGCTTTGGTGATAAGCATGGTAAATACGAGGAAGTGATACTAGTAAAGAATCAAAAGATGGCTTTTGAGGTATCTGGCAGTAATATGGTCTACAAACCAATAAGTAATGTTATTAATAGATCTAATGTTCTGGATGAGCCGGTGTTTCTTTTTGATGAAGCTGCCGTATCTGACATTTTTGACAGTCTGGAATCTCATTATGGAGTTAGTATTATTTATGATAGAAATATTATGGGAAATTGTCCGCTTACCGCCACATTAACGGGATATCCTTTGAATAAGAAGATGGAAATTATTTGTAGTGCCCTCATGGCAGAATTCAAAGTCACAGGAAATCGAATTACTGTAACCGGAAAGGGCTGTAGATAAAATTGAAATTAAACTTTAACCCTAAACCAAAAGCTAATAGATGAATTAAAACCTTGATCTGAAAAAACCGGTCATGTTCCCGCATGACCGGTCAGAGTCCCTGCAAATTGCTTAAAGGTCAATTTATTATCTGTGGAACAGATAACAGGGTAGACTTTGCTTAAATCTTAAATATCCTACAAAATCTTTTCAAAAGTATGAAAAAAAAGTATCAAGTTGATGACTTACTCATTAGAATTATGCGTATAACCGTCATTCAATGCTTTATCATTCTGGTGCTGACAGGGATCGCCTGGGGAAAGCCTGGAAACGCACAATCTGCACTGAATCAAAAAGTAACTCTGAATGTTCAGAATGCTAATTTTAAAAAAGTGCTCCAACAACTGGAGAAACACACAGATGTTAAGTTTGTGTTTAGCTCCAAAATGATTCAATCTGAACGTAAAGTCTCAATTTCAGTCAGAGATGTGATATTGTCTGAAGTATTGGAAGAGCTTCTTCCACCACTTCAGCTGTCCTACGATATTACCGACGATCTGGTAATTCTTCGCCCTTTGGTAAGGGAGAAGAGTTCATCAATGCATTTAACCCCTGACGATGGATTCATATTGAAACAATCCCAAAATGAACAGAAAATTACAGGAGTGGTAAAGGATGGAGCCGGAGCAGGCTTGCCTGGGGTAAGTATACTGATCAAGGGTACCTCGCAAGGTACTACTACAGATGTCAATGGTAAGTTTATTTTAAGTGTTCCAGAAAATAGCACGTTATTGGTTTTTTCATTTGTGGGCTACCTGACGCAGGAAATAGACATTACTGGTAGAGCAATTGTGGATGTGATTATGTACTCAGATGACAAGTTATTAGAGGAAATAGTTGTGGTGGGTTATGGTACACAGAAAAGAGAGCAGATCACTAGTGCCATCTCCAGCGTAAAATCAGAAAATTTTGTCAAAGGTGCCGTACAGGATGCAGCTCAGCTGATCCGAGGGAAAGTAGCCGGATTAAGCGTTATTACACCGGATGGTAACCCGACCTCAACTTCACAGATCATGTTGAGAGGGAATGCCACCATCAACGGAAACTCGTCACCACTCATTCTGATTGACGGTGTTCCAGGCTCATTAATGACTGTAGCTCCTGAGGATATTGAATCCATTGATGTATTGAAGGATGGATCAGCTGCTGCTATTTATGGAACGAGGGGAACCAACGGTGTAATCCTGATTACAACCAGGAAAATCAATGGTGAAATGCCCGCAACCCTTGAAATTAATTCTTACTTTACTACACAACGCCAAACCCGTCAGCTTGAATTTATGAACGCTGACCAATACAGAGCGTTGGTCGGACAGGGAAAGGCTGGAGCTGTTGACTTTGGAAGTACAACAGACTGGTTGAATGATGTTACCCACAAACCATTTTCTCAGGTTTATAATATTAGCTTGAAAGGAGGAACCCGTAATACCAATTATATCATGAGTATGGAATACCGGAACCTGAACGGGATCATGAAAAAGTCGGATAATATGATCCTGTATCCCAGACTCGAAATCAATCATAGCATGTTTAACGGTATGCTGAAATTTAACGGGAATATTAACGGATATCAGCAAAAACATTTTGCCATTGACGGAGGTGATTATTCTGGGATGGTGTACCGGAATGCGCTGACTTTTAACCCAACATCTCCCTGGAGAGGAGATAATGGAAAATGGACGGAACAACCTGAAAAAACGGATTATATGAATCCTCTCGCCCTTATTGAAGAATCGCATGGCGCTAATAGCAATAATAATTTCAGGACATTCGGAACAGTAACTCTCACCCCGATAAGAGACCTGTCGGTAAAGGCGTTGTTTTCAAGAGAAATGTATAATAGTTCACGAGGGTACTATGAGACAAAAAACCATTGGTCAACTGCCAGAAATTCCCGGAATGGCTTTGCTTCAAGAGGCGCCTCCAAATCTCAGGATGACTTATTTGAACTTACTGCTGATTATAATAAGTCAATTGGTAATCATGATCTGACAATTCTTGGTGGTTATACCTGGCGAAAGTACAATTTTGAAAATTACTGGATGCAGAACTGGGATTTCCCCACAGATGAATTTACTTACAATAATATTGGTGCGGGGCTGGCTTTGGGAAGAGGTCAGGCAATTGAAAATTCTTTACAGAATGAAAATAAACTCGCAGGTTATTTTGCCAGGCTTAACTATAGTTACCTGAACAAATACCTTTTAATGGCCAGTGTCAGATATGAAGGATCATCGCGATTTGGAGCTAATCATAAATGGGGAAGTTTTCCGGCGGTATCTGTAGGGTGGAATCTTCAGAAGGAAGAATTTCTTCAGGAGGTAAAGGCTGTTTCTAATCTTAAAGTAAGAGCAGGGTTTGGTATTACCGGTACAGAGCCGGGGAGTTCCTATATCTCCCTTAATAAAATTAACTTCAATACAAATATTTTGGTTGATGGGCAGTGGATACAGGCAATCAATCCATCCAATAACCCTAATCCTGACTTAAGATGGGAGACCAAGGAGGAGTTGAATGTAGGCGTTGATTTTGGGTTTTTTAAAGACCGTATCACAGGGTCATTTGATTACTATAAAAGAAAAACAAAGGATCTTATAGCCAACTTTCCGGTACCAACTCCTCCGTATCTTTATAGTTCCATTACAGCGAATGCAGCTTCGATGGAAAATAAAGGAGTTGAGATTCAATTAAATATTGTCCCAGTCAGAACTGGTAATTTTGAATGGATTACTTCCGCTAATTTTTCTACTAATTCAAATAAGGTACTGGCCTTATCAAATGACAAATTCGCATTGGCGAGCGGCTATTTCGATACTGGAAATACAGGTGAGCCGATACAACAAACCACGCATCGTGTACAGGTAGGACAACCGATTGGTAATTTCTGGGGTTTTAAAACTGTGGATATCGATGAAACCGGTCATTGGATAATAGAAGGAAAGGATGGCGAACTTAAGTCTATTGCGGATCAGCAGGCCGACGATAAGCAGATTTTAGGGAATGGTTTGCCAAAGCGTTACCTGAACTGGAACAATACGCTCATCTATAAAAATTTCGACCTTAATATAACGATGAGGGGAGCTTTCGGTTTTCAGATTCTGAACATGACAGAAATGTTCTGGAGTGCACCTGTTATGCTCACACGTGGTAATCTTCGTACCAATGCTTATGATTTGATTTATGGGAAAGTGCCTCTTGCTGATGATCAGTCACTCAACTATGTAAGCTATTATTTAGAAAACGGCAATTATTGGAAAATAGACAATATTACTCTTGGGTATAATTTAGGGAGAGTGGGAAATGTGCTGAAAGGTGCTCGTGTGTACGGATCTGTTTCTAATATCTTCACTTTTACAAAGTATAAAGGAATTGATCCTGAAGTAAGTATCGGAGGATTAACCCCGGGAATTGATGACAAAAACCGGTATCCAGCTGTAACAAGTTTTACAATCGGAGCGCATCTGACATTTTAACACTGGTATGTGCTGATTCCTAACTAATAACTCATTTACAAATATGTTCATCATGAAAATGCGTCAAAAATTATATTTATCATTTTCAGCTATAGCATTCCTGACCCTCTCATGTAATAATAACCTTGACGAAAAGGTATATTCAGAGCTTACTGAGGAGTCATATACTTATACAAATGCCTCTCAGGCAATTGGTATTACTTATGCCAACATGCGGGGAATGCTGTCTCACACCAATTATTATATGTCTCAGGAGTCCACATCTGATGCAATTGTGATGCCTGCCAATGCCTCAGGATGGGACGACGGTGGGATTTACAGGAGAATGCACCTGCATTCCTGGAATTCTGAAAATGTGCAGCTTTCAAGTATGTGGAATACCTACTATACTGGAGTAATAAACAGCAACAGGCTGATTGAACAGTTAGAGACAGGGAAAATACCGCCTTCGAGTTCTGAAACACAGCAGGGGCTTGTTGCAGAAGTAAGAACCATCCGTGCTTTTTTTTATTGGTTATTACTTGATAATTTCGGTGATGTCCCATTGATTACTACCCGAACAGACGAGTTGCCCGAAAAAACAAACAGAAAGGAAATATTTCAGTTTGTGGTACAAGAACTCACCGAAGCAATCCCTCATCTTCAGGAAGAGCGGAGTAATAAGTATTATGGTCGTTTTAATAAATGGGCTGGTAAAACGCTGCTGGCTAACTTATACCTTAATGCCGAAGTGTATACAGGTGAAAGCAAATGGAACGAGGCCATTAAAGAATGTGATGATATTATCGCATCAGGGAAGTATCAGCTGGAGAGCGGATTGCGAGAGGCCTTTAAAACTAATAATGAAGGTTCTCCTGAAATTATTTTTGCTATTCCTTTTGATGAAAACAGAGCAGGTGGTTTCAGTGTTCATATGTTCTCTTTACATGGCTCGCTGAAAGGGAAATTTAATATGCAGGCCACTCCCTGGGGATCAGGTTCGGCGATGGGGGTAAGTCAGTTTATTGATACTTATGATCACGATGATGAGCGGTTATCCAGTTTCTGGATGATTGGTCCTCAATTCGCAACTGATGGTGTTACACCATTACTGGGTAGTTATGATCAGGGGGGTAAACCTATTTCATTTAGTAAAGATCTTCCTGACGGAGTGTATACTGGAGAAGCGGAAGGTTACAGGATGAATAAGTTTGAGGTAAAAGTGGGGGCTATGGGTAGTTTAAGTAATGATTTCCCATTCTTCAGATATGCAGAAGTTCTTTTAATAAAAGCAGAATGTTTGCTGAGAACCGGTAAAAAGGAAGAAGCAGCTGCACTGGTTACGCAGGCACGTCAGAGGGCATTCATGAATAAGCCTGCAAAAGCAGTTGTTACCGGTGAAGAACTGACGACTAACACCAGGTATAAGTACGGATATGTTGAGAATTATAAAATAATAGACCAAGGTGATCAAAGTCCGGTGGTTTTTGGACGAATGCTGGATGAGTTGGGATGGGAGTTCGCCTGGGAAGGTCATAGAAGGCGTGATATGATTCGTTTTGGTGTGTATACCACCAAAAGCTGGTTGTCTCATAAACCTGCTGGTCAGATGAGATCTGTTTTTCCACTGCCTCAGATAGCCATTAATTCTAATCCTAGATTGGTTCAAAACCCTGCATACGAGTAAGTAAAGAATTGTAGGAGGAGTAGCGGATACAGTTGCTACTTCTCCACTTTGTTTTGGTTGGTTTGCTAAAGCATGAATTTAAATCATTCAGAAATGTGGTAAGCATCTGCTATGATATTTATGTACAAGTTGATGAATTTTTATATGCATATATTATCTGGAATACATAAGAGGTATAGGCTACTGCTTGTTTGTGCTTACGTGCTGGTATTACTCCCATCATGGGGGCAGGTGAAAGTTTTAAACCCTCAGGATTACCATCATTATATTAAAGCATTTAACAGAAATGATGAAGAATTGTATAAACAATCTATTTCTAATGAGGAGGCTTGGGAATTTCTGTCTGAGAATATCCCAATTTTTGATTGTCCGGATAAGCAGTTGGAAACCACTTATTATTTCAGGTGGTGGACTTTCAGAAAGCACATAAAAAAAACTAAAGATGGGTATATCATTACGGAATTTCTGCCTCAGGTAGGGTGGTCAGGTAAGCACAACTCTATTAATTGTCCGGCCGGTCATCATTTTTACGAAGGAAGATGGTTGAAAAATCCGGTATACCTGAAGGAGTACGCTGAGTTCTGGTTTAAACACGGTGGGAATCCCCGGACATATAGTTTCTGGGCAGCAGATGCCATGAATGGTTTTTTCAAAGTTCATCCAGATAAACAATTGATAAAATCCCTGTTACCCGATCTTGATCTGAATTTCAAAGAATGGGAAAAAATCAGATTGGATTCAACGGGTTTGTTCTGGCAGATTGACAACCTGGATGGTATGGAGGTATCAGTGTCCGGGGCTTTGGATAAGGATCATTCAGGATACAGAGCAACTATCAATAGTTATATGTTCGGAGATGCTAGTGCGATTAGTGAAATGGCTCGCATTACAGATCAGAATCTGCTTGCAAAGTTTTATAACCAAAGGGCTGGTTTGATCAAAACAAATATTTTAAAATATCTTTGGGATGAGGAGGATAAGTTTTTTAAGGTTATTCCTAGAGGAAACCCTACCATGACAAAAGCGAAAGTAAGAGAACTTCATGGTTTTACACCGTGGTATTTTTCAATTCCTGATGAAAAGCATTCAACTGCCTGGGGCCAGGTTCGTTTGCCTGAAGGGTTTTATGCACCTTATGGCTTAACAACTACGGAGCAGAGAAATCCAGGATATCAACTGGCTTATGAGGGTCATGAATGTCAGTGGAATGGTCCAAGTTGGCCATTTGCCACGTCTATTACTTTGACAGGAATGATTAATCTACTGAATAATTATAATCAAAGCGTTATTAATTCCCGTGATTTTATTGATCAGTTATTAATTTACAGCAGGTCCCATGTGCGTAAGCTTGACAACGGGTCTCTAGTGCCTTGGATAGACGAAAATCTGAATCCTTATACGGGTGATTGGATTTCAAGAACCCGGTTAAAAGCATGGGAAAATGGCACATGGTCAGTTGAAAAGGGTGGAAAAGAAAGAGGAAAAGATTATAATCATTCCACATTTTGTGACTTAATTATTTCTGGTTTGATAGGTATTCGTCCGGGTTATGAGGATAGTTTAGTCATTAATCCGCTGATTTCTGCAAAAGAATGGGATTATTTCTGTTTGGATCAGGTAAAATATCACAACAAAATACTTACGATAATATATGATAAAACAGGTAAGAAATATTACAGGGGGTCGGGTTTTCAGGTATTGGTCGATGGCGTAGAGAAAGTAAAAACAACGGTTCCGCAAAAAATCACAATTAAACTTTAACTTTTAAATACTACACTTGGAATGTTAAAAAATACCTTTCTATTTATTCTGACTTCTCTGTTAATAATATGGGGATGTGCTCAGAAACAAAATGTTTCCCAAAATAAAAACAGTAATGTTGAAGCACGCCGAGCAGAAGTGCTTTTCCTGGGGCATGAAAGTAAACACCATGATTCAGGAAAATATGCGCCTTGGATGGCTATTAAGCTTTTCAGGAGTGGTATCAATATGACCTATACTACCTCACTGGATGATATCAATCCGGGGAATCTGGCGAAATATGACGGTCTGATTATTTACGCCAATCATGAAGTGTTGCCAAAACCACAGGAAGATGCCCTCAAAGCGTTTGTTGAGGCTGGTAAAGGACTGATTCCTTTACATTCAGCCAGTGGCTGTTTCCGGAATTCCGACTGGTATATCAAAACAATCGGTGGGCAGTTTGCTTCGCACAAAACCGGCGTTTTCAAAAATGTGATCCGTAAGCCTGATCATCCTGTAATGAAGGGGATAGGGGAGTTTGAGACATTTGATGAAACATATGTGCACAAAAATCTAAATCCGGATATCGTTATCCTGGGAGAGCGAGTTGAAGGTGACCACCGTGAACCTTATACCTGGATAAGAACTGAAGGGAAAGCCAGGGTGTTTTACACTGCCTATGGGCATGAAGACAAAACCTGGACGAACATTGGCTTTCTGGATTTGGTAAGAAACGGAGTATTGTGGGCGTTGGGCGATGAGGTTAGAAAACAGATTGAAGCATTAAATATTCCGGATCCGGATATTTATCAGGCTGATACCATCGCCGGATTTACACAAAGACACATTGTTCCTAAAATGCAGCAGGCGCTTTCCCCGGCTGAATCTCAGAAGATAATTCAGGTGCCAGCTGATTTTGACATAAAATTGTTTGCTGCCGAGCCTGATATTACCAATCCCATTGCCATGTCATGGGACGAGAGAGGGAGATTGTGGATTGTGGAATCCGTGGATTATCCGAATACTTTCAAGGAAACCGATGGCGCTGCCAATGATCGAATTAAAATTTGTGAAGATACCGATGGGGATGGTGTAGCAGATAAATTTACCGTGTTTGCTGATAATCTTAACATCCCTACCAGCATGGTATTTGCCAATGGTGGTGTGATTGTTTCCATGGCACCAGACTTTGTGTTCCTGAAAGATACTGATGGTGATGATGTGGCCGATATCAGAGAGGTGATTATGACTGGCTGGAACAAATTTGATACCCATGCAGGTCCTTCCAACCTTCAGTATGGTTTCGATAACAAAATCTGGGGCGTAACGGGATACTCAGGTTTTAATGGCAAAATCAACGGCCAGCAGGTTACTTTTCCGCAGGGTGTGTATCGTTTAAATCCTGACGGAAGTGATTTTGAATACCTTGCCAATACCAGCAATAATACCTGGGGATTAGGTTTTTCTGAAGATAACAATGTATTTATTTCTACAGCCAATAATACCCATAGTGCATTTTACTCTATGCCGGGCAGGCATACGCAGCGCTTCCTTAACAGTGAGAAACCCTCCATTCAATCGGTACAGAAGATTGATGGGCATTATGATGCACACCCGTTGACACCAAATCTGCGGCAGGTTGATGTGGTAGGTGGATTTACCTCGGCAGCAGGTCACCATTTGTACACAGCAAGAAACTTCCCTAAAGAATACTGGAACAGAATAGCCTTCATTTGTGAACCGACTATCCGATTAGTACATAATGCCGTCATTGAAAAAGATGGGGCAGGTTTTGCAGAGAAGGATGGCTGGAATTTTATGGCCAGCTCTGACGAATGGTTCGGCCCGGTGCAGGCGACCGTCGGACCCGATGGAGCAGTTTGGGTAGCTGACTGGTATAACTTCATCATACAACATAACGTTTTTGTACCACGTCAGGCACCTTCTGAATTTGTATTGCCATTTATTGATCAGCCACATGGTCAGGGAAATGCTTTCCATAGTGAAATGCGGGATCTGAATCATGGCAGGATTTACAAAGTGGTATATAAAAATGCGAAGAAACAGCCACAGATGAAATTGTCCAAATCTGATCTTCCTGGCTTGGTTGCTACCCTTAAAAATGACAATATGTTTTGGCGAATGACCGCTCAGCGTTTATTGGTGGAAGCACAAAATAAGTCAGTAGCGCCTGAATTGGTTAAAATTGCCAGTGATCAATCAGTTGATGAAATTGGTTTGAACACGCCTGCCATTCATGCTTTATGGACTTTACATGGACTTGGAATGGTTCAGGCCAGCAACCCGGATGTGATGAAAGCTGTTGAAAGTGCATTGAATCATCCTGCAGCCGGTGTTAGAAAAGCAGCGCTGCAAGTGCTGCCACCCACTGACGATAGCTACCAATTATTGCTTAAATATAATCTGTTGGAGGATAAGGATTTAAATACACGACTTGCAGCATGGACTGCCGTTGCTGATTATCCGGCCAGTGATGCAATTGGTAGTGCAGTATACAAGGCTTCTTTGGATAAGAAAAACGAAGAGGACAAATGGATGTACAAAATACTGCAGGCCGCCGCGGCACAACATGAAGAGGGCTTCAGAAAAGCTTCTGCTCATGCTTCAGCTGGATTTGCTAAAGAAATTGCCGAATCGCTTGCCAATGAGCAATATTCAGTGGGCCGCAAAAACACGATTGTTTTTTCACCTGATGTATCTGGTAAAGAAATAGCAGTTGCCACCACGCTGAGTAAAAATCAGGAAGGAAAACTCGAAGGTTTTGTTGTGGGGCAAGGTGGAAAAGATGGGGGTTATTCATTATATGTGAAGGATAATAAAGTAGTCTTTGCAGTCATTCAGCACGGATCGCATATAAGAATTGCTTCAAAAGATCCGTTACCAGAGAAATTCAGTGTGCTTGCCGAGCTGAACAGGGGTGGGGCCATGTCCTTGAAAATTGATGGGAAAGAAGTGGCTTCAGGTAAAGCACATATGTTGTTTGCTACTCCAATATGGCCTGCTTTAAGATCTGGGGAAGATCATAATAGTGAAGATCGTTTGGGTGATTATACGGGCGGTTTCCCATTTGCAGGCAATGTGCAGGATACCAAAGTTTCATTGAGAAAATCTTCTGGAAATACGCAAATAAGTACTGAAACAGGAGTCAGACAGACCGGTAATACACGTCAAATCAGTCTTTCCGTTATTCCGGATATGATGCAATACACCGAGAAACTGATTAAAGTTAAAGCAGGCGAAAAAGTTGTGATCTTTTTTGATAATCCGGATGGCATGCAGCATAACTTGTTAATCATAAAACCTGGTACGCTGCAAAAGGTAGGAAAAGCGGCCGATGACATGCTTCGTGATCCAAAAGCTACAGAGAAACAGTATGTTCCTGCCAGCTCGGATGTTTTACATTATACGCGTTTGCTCAATACTGGTGAAAGTGTGAGTCTTGAATTTACTGCACCGGATAAACCGGGTGATTATCCGTATGTATGTACTTTCCCAGGTCATTGGCGTGGTATGAATGGTATACTACGAGTAGAAAAATAAGAATTGTGTCTATAAATACAGATATTAATTAACCTATATAATAATGTTCAGATCCATAATTTATCAGTGTTTACTCCTGCTTCTTGCAGTCACTGTTTCAGCCTTTGCCACAGCCCCCGGAAAGAAATCCGGGCCTATTAAAGCTTTACTGGTGGGTGGAGGGGCTTCGCATGATTTTGACAAATGGTATAAAGAGGTGGACGTGGCAACGTTGAATGCCAATGGTTTTGCACAAGTGGAATATACGAGCGATCCTGCTGCCATATTAGGCAAACTGGCTGATATTGACGTATTAATTCTAAGTAATAATCAACCGATACCTGATAAAGCAACCAGAGAAGCGATCTTTGGTTTTGTGAATTCAGGTAAAGGGTTGGTGCTGTTACATGCTGCCATGTGGTATAATTGGAACGACTGGCCTGAATACAATAAAGAACTGGTTGGTGGTGGCTCAAAAGGCCATGATAAATATGGTCCTTATGAAGTGAAAATTCAAAAAAAGCATGCAGTGACCAAGAATATTCCTTCTTCTTTTTCACTATCGGATGAGTTGTATTACTATATACCGGATCCCGCTGCTACACCCGTAGAAGTACTTGCTGATGCTAAATCACCTCATTCGGGAAAAGTGTTCCCAAGTGTATTTGTTGTCAAACATCCCAAAAGCCGTATTGTAGGTATCGCTTTGGGACATGATGCGGCATCGCATGATATAGATGTATATAAGACATTATTGAAAAATGCTGTTCGCTGGACAGCCAAGAAAAAATAATAAGACTCAATATTTTAAATTTAAAAGTACATAGTAATGAGCCAAAAACAGATTACCGTTGTGATTGTCGGAATGGGATTCGGGAAAGAATTTATCCCTATTTATCAAAGTCATCCGAACATTAAAGCTGTGGGTATTTGTACCCGTAATCCTGAAACGCTTGAAGAACTGATTACCAAATATAATCTGGACCGGAATCTTTGTTTTCAGAATTTTGAAGATATTCCTGGCCGTGACGATGTAGACGCTATTCATATCGTGACACCTGTTCCGGAACATGCAAAAATGACTCTTGCTTCATTGAATGCGAACAAACATACAGCATGTACCATTCCAATGGCCATGACAGTGGAAGACTGTAAAGCAATTGTGGAGGCCAAGCGACGCTCTGGAAAGGTCTATATGATGATGGAAACTGCGTTATATACCAGAGAATTCCTGTATGGATTAAATCTGGCTCAGACCGGTCAATTGGGCGATATTCAGTTTGTACGTGGCTCGCATATTCAGGATATGAGTATGGATGGCTGGGCAGAATATTGGAAAGGATATCCTCCAATGCTGAATGGTACACATGCAATTTCTCCTTTGCTGAAAATCAATAATACTATTGCCGATACAGTGGTGTGCCACGGTTCCGGAAGGTTGAGTGAAGATCTCGCCAGCAGATATGGCTCTCCGTTTGCAGTGGAAACCGCTACTTTTACACTGAAAGATTCTAATGTTGTGGCTGAGGCTACCCGCTCTTTATTTGACGTAGTAAGGCAGTACCGGGAAAGCTACGATGTGTACGGCACCAAAATGTCGTTTGAGTGGGAACAGTTGCAGGATGAGCAGCACATCATTTTTGATGGTGGTGAAAATGCTGCACGTATTGACGTTCCGGATACCGATGATTTATTGATCGAACCTATCAAGCATTTCACAAAGCGTGAAAAAATTGATGATCCTAACCACGTATCCTTTCTTCAGGGCGCAGGGCACGGAGGCTCGCACCCACACCTGGTTCAGGAATTTGTGGCGGCCATAGTGGAAGGTCGTGATTCGGCAGTAGATGCCGCATTGGCAGCCAATTATACCTGTGCGGGTATCTGCGCGCATGAATCTGCTATGAAAGGTGGTGAACGTATCAGTATCCCTGATTTTAGTGCCTGATTTGTTAACATAGTTATGGCGGTTTCTCTATCATGGAGAAACCGCTTTTATTTTAAATCGAAAATTCATGCTTTTTGGTGCAAGTACATTTATCTGGGTTTCTCCGTTTACTGCGGAAAATATAGATTTACTAATTAAAGTAAAGAATATGGGGTATGATATCATCGAAGTAGCGGTGGAGGATGCCTCACTGATCGACTGGAAAATGGTAAAAACCGTGGCCAGCGACCTTGACCTGAAAATTACGATTAGCGGAGCATTTGGGGCGGAACGTGATATTTCAAGTACTGAAGATCAGTATCGCAAGATTGGAAAACAATATATAATCGATTGTATTAATATTGCCGCTGAAATGGGAAGCCCTGTTTTTGGCGGACCGTTATATTCGGCAGTAGGGAAAACCCGCCTGGTTTCGGATGACCAAAAAAAGCAGGAACGGGACTGGTGTGTGGATATTTTGAAAGAGGTAAGCCACATGGCTTCAGACCAGGGAGTCACATTAGGACTGGAGCCTCTCAACCGGTTTGAAACGGATATGATCAATACAATAGATCAGGCGTTGTCACTAACGGAGGAGGTAGGGCACTCTTCTTTAAAAATAGTGCTGGATACTTTCCATGCCAATATTGAGGAAAAGAATATTCCGGCCTCTATTCGTAAAATTGGGAAAGACAGACTTTGTCATATTCAAGGGAATGAAAGTGACAGAGGTACTCCCGGAACCGGGCATTTGGACTGGACAGGTATCAAAGGTGCACTCGATGAAATAGGTTATGAAGGTGCCATAGTGATTGAAACATTTGGTCAACCTTCCAAAGAACTTGCCCGCGCTGCTTGTATCTGGAGGCCATTGGCCAATAGCGCAGATGAACTGGCAAGTGAGGGACTTGCATTTTATAAACAGACATTTTCCTGACCATCAAAAGATACCGGGGTGATGAAATATTCCTGCCTAATTTTGCTGCTTAGCCTATTTTCCTGTCATAAGGGAAGTACGCCAGAGAAAGTGAGATTTCAAAACCCCGTATTCGAACCAGTCTTTGCTGACCCAACGGTGTTGAGAACGGATGAGGGGGTCTTTTATGCTTACGCTACACAGGATGATTGGGGCGATGGCCAGGGAAGTAGATTGGTACCTGTTATCAAATCAGTGGATTTTATCCATTGGGAGTATGTAGGAAATGCATTTCAGCATAAACCCGACTGGAAAACCAAAGGAGGAATTTGGGCGCCTGATATTGTTAAAGTAGGGGGCAGGTATCATCTTTATTATTCATTTTCTACTTGGGGAGACCCTAATCCAGGCATTGGACTGGCAGTGGCTGATCATCCGGCAGGGCCTTTTGAAGATAAGGGAAAGTTATTTTTAAGCGATGAAATCAACGTTCCTAATTCGATTGACCCATACTATCTGGAAGATAACGGCAAGAAGTTTTTGTTCTGGGGTAGTTATAATAATGGGGAAAATCAAGGAACTTATGGTGTGCAGTTATCGGATGATGGAACATTCGTACCTGATCCCGCCCGAAAAATTAAAGTTGCAGCGGGTGACTTCGAAGCAGTGGTTATCCATAAAAAAGGGCAATATTATTACTTTATTGGCTCCAAAGGAAGTTGCTGTGACGGGGAAAATAGTAGTTATCATTTACGGGTAGGTCGTTCCAAGAATCTTTTTGGACCTTATATGGATGAAATGGGAAATGATTTAAGAGAACGTGGAGCCGGTACGCTATTATTGAAAGGAGATAGTAGGTTTGCTGGTCCTGGCCATAATTCCCGCTTATTTCAGGATAAAAATAAAACCGACTGGATGCTCTATCACGCAATCCTCAAATCAAACCCCCGTTTAAAAAGTGGTGCTAACCGTAGAGTATTAATGCTCGGAAAAGTATTATGGAAAAATGGCTGGCCCTATCTCGAAACAGGAACACCAATCACTGAATCCTCATCAAAGCCCCGATTTTAACCATTATAAGTCAATTATTTTACAAGAAGACCCATTGCCTAAGGAAGTATGTTACTGTAATTTTTTACTACTTTAACGTTCCTGTATCTTAAATTTTTCCATTGCTGGTCAAAAGTGATTTGGGGATCAATCAGTGATGGAGTGTACTTCTTAATAGTAAGATGATTTTTCTTTCACGCGGCTTCGGGTAAAGTTTTTGCCTTCCTGGCTTTTATATCCTGAATGACATGCCGGAAACCAAATTGTTTTATCAAAACGTATTATGATAGAATTTACAATGCTGACTGTGGACTGGACTCTATTTTTCGGACGTTTTCATCCGATACTGGTACATTTTCCGATCGGTTTTTTATTTCTTGGTCTGTTACTTGACTTGGCAGGCAGATCCGGTAAGATTGAAGTGTCTCAAAGCAGTTTAAGATTTATCTATCTGGTTTCCGCAATAGGATCAACCCTGGCGTGTATTGCCGGATATCTGTTATCTCTATCCGGAGGATATGAGGAAGAGTTGTTAAGTAGTCATATGTGGAGGGGTTATGGCGTGGCAGGTTTTTGCTGGTTACTTTGGGCGGGTAAAACCGGATTTACGCAAAACCGTTTTAAAATCTTACCTCTGTTTGAGTTTCCCCTACTTGTTTTTCTGGTCATTCTGGTGTTTTCTACCGGTCATCTCGGAGGAGCTCTGACACATGGCGAAGGTTATGTGTTTCAATATGCGCCCGAACCTTTCCGTACCTGGTTTGGGGGAGATGTAGAGGAGGTATCTACGGAAATCCGCCCTTTGGATGATGTCAACCAGGCGCTTGTATATAATGATATCATACAGCCCATACTCAACAGTAGATGTATACAGTGTCATAGCGCAAAAAAGAGCAAGGGCGATCTGAGGTTAGACAACCTGGAGCAAGTTTTGAAAGGCGGAGAAAATGGTCCTGTTATTGTTGTAGGTAAAGGCAGAGAAAGTGAATTGGTGGCAAGAGCGCTGTTGCCTTTATCAGATGATGGGCATATGCCACCCAAAGGCAAGCAGCAACTAACAGAAGAACAGATTTTGCTCCTAACCTGGTGGATCGACAATGGTGCGCAGTCGGATAAAAAAGTAGCAGACTTGCCTGCCGATGAGCCTGTAAAAATAGCCTTGGCAGCACTTGGTGGTGGGAACCCTTTAAGTACTTCATCCACAAGCAGCAACGTTTCTTATCTGGATAGTTTTAACCCTTCTCCCGCTGATGCCAAAAGCCAGGAGAGTTTGCGCGCACTAGGATTGCTGGTATCTTCATTAGCTGCTGAGAGCAACGCACTTGAAGTAAGTGCAGTCAATGCTCCAGGCTTTTCTGATGAAGATAGTAAAGTATTGCTTCAGGTTAAGAATCAGTTGGTATGGCTGAAGTTAGGGCGTACCAGTATAACTGGGGAAGCTATTAAAAATATCAGTCAGCTGAGTAATCTCACTAGACTAAATATTGAATATAACGATATATCAGGGGAGGCCATTAAGGAACTTTCCACCCTGCCTAATCTTGAGTATCTTAATTTAATCGGAACCCGTCTCGATGATGACGGCTTAAGGCAACTGGGTAAAATGAAATCACTGCGACAGCTTTACATATGGCAGACGCAAGTCACCGACGCAGCGGTAGAAGTATTAAAACGGGAGCGTCCGGATTTGGTAGTGACAGGAGGAATGACGGAAAAAGAGGTTTCTGATTTTGTGAATATCGGGAAAACAGAAGGGAAAAATGAAAAATGATCCGGAATGAATAGTAAGAGAAGATTAACTTTATTGCTTTTTATTGTATTGGGTTTTAGTACCTGTAAAGTAGCGCAAAATAAAACCGGGACAGAAATAGATGATGTTGCTGCCAATCCGGAAGTAGCCGCAGCACTAAGAAAATTTGAAGGGAGAGGAGCACTAACCGATACTTCTGAGCCTACTCCGGCTCCTCAGGCTTTGACTGAATTTGTATATCCTGATGAGCTGACCATGGAGCTGGTTTTATCAGAACCTCAGGTTAGTCAGCCATTATTCATGAATTTCGATCACAGAGGCCGACTTTGGGTTGTTCAGTATCAGCAATATCCTTATCCAAAAGGGCTAAAGGTTATGAGTATTGATGAGCACCTGCGGATACGTTTTGACAAGATGCCCGAAGCCCCTCCCTCGGGTATAAAAGGAGCAGACAAAATTACTGTTTATGAAGATACAGATGGTGATGGTACATTTGATAAAGCAACAGATGCGATAACTGGACTCAATATAGCTACCAGTGTAATATTGGGAAGAAAAAAAATATGGGTGCTCAATCCCCCTTATCTGGTAGCATTTCCAGACAATAATGAAGATGGAATGCCCGATGGCAAACCAGAGGTTCATTTGTCTGGCTTCGGGTTGGAAGATACCCACGCAGTAGCCAACAGCTTAAAATGGGGGCCGGATGGTTGGTTGTATGGTGCCCAGGGAAGTACTACCACGGCCATTATCAATTCGGCAGTTTCTAAAAATGTAGCTTTCAAGGGGCAGGTAATATGGCGATACCATCCCGAAAGTAAGGTGTTTGAGGTATTTGCAGAAGGAGGAGGAAATACCTTTTACGTGGAGATAGATGACAAAGGAAGAATTTACTCAGGCGACAATGGTTACTCCAGAGGAATGTATTACAAACAGGGTGGTTACTATCCAAGAAACCTCGACAAACACGGCCCTTATACCAATCCTTATACTTTTGGGAGATTGCCAAACATGCCATTGGAAGGCGATAATAAACGTTTTACACATGCCTGGTTAAAGTATCAGGGAGGAGAACTCCCCGAAAAATACACTGATAAAATAATTGCCATCAATCCGCTGCAGAGTTATCTGCAATTAACCAGGTTTGAGGAAAATGGTTCAAATTTTAAAAATGTAGATGAAGAAATTATTCTTCGTACCAACGACCGCTGGTTTCGTCCTGTTGATATAAAATCCGGGCCGGATGGCGCATTATATCTGGCCGACTGGTACGATAGCCGACTGTCTCATGTTGATGCTCGCGATACCTGGCATAAGTCAAGCGGAAGAATATACCGACTTAAGGAAAAAGGTAAATCTTCCACGATAGCCGGATTTGATTTGTCCAAAAACTCCAATCAGGAACTGATTGAATTATTTGCACATCCTAACCGGTGGTTTAGACAACAGGCACTACAGGTGCTCGCAGACAGAAAAGACCGCTCAATAATTACTGACCTTCAAGCAACCCTTTTAAAAGAAAAAGGCCAACTGGCACTGGAAATATTGTGGGCCATTAACCTATCTGGGGGATTTGATGACCATACTGCTCGAATGGGATTGACCCACGAAGATCCATATGTCAGAATGTGGACAGTCCGGTTAATTGGAGATAGTGGCAATGTTTCGGTACCGGTTGAAAAAATACTTCTCACACTTTCGCAGAATGAAGATCATCCGGAAGTAAGAAGCCAATTAGCATCCTCCGCCAAACGGTTGCCTGTTAAAACAGCAATCAATATTTTGACGGGCCTGCTGCAAAGTGACAAGGATGTGAGTGACCCAGATATCCCGTTACTGATTTGGTGGGCACTGGAATCTAAAATTAGTAATAACCTGAAGGATGTATTGTCATTATTTGAGGAGCGTGAGTTATGGAATAATAAGATTGTCCGGGAATTATTATCTAAAAATCTGGCCAGAAGATTAATCTTATCAGGTACAGTGGAAGAAATGGAGGCTTGTGCCGTTTTACTTGAAACCGTACCAATCAAAAAAGATGGAGGGTATATAATAGCAGGTATTCAGGAAGGACTTGCTGGTAAACAATCAAAATTGCCCGCTTCCTTATTAAGTGCTCTAAAACCTTTTCAGCAAGATTTCAGAAAGGAAGTATTATCTATTTCTTTGAGACAAAAGGAAGAATGGGCAATTCAGGAAGCATTAAAAATAATTGCAAGTGATCAAACCAATGATACAGAAAAATCGCTGTTGATTGAAGTTTTGGGAGAGGTTAAAGAGCAAAGAGCTGTTGAACCTTTACTTAACCTTTTACATACTAATTCTGTAAAGATAAAAACAACAACACTTAATGCCTTACAATATTTCAGCGATGATCATATCAGTGAAAGGATTATTAAGATTTATCCTAAAGCATTTAAGAACAATAATGATTTGCGTTCAGCTGCTATGTCGCTGCTCGTTAGTCGTCCCAGCTGGAGCAAAAAATTTGTAGCTGCCTTAAAAGATGGATCTCCCATTCAAAAAGAAGAAGTGCCGGATGGCGTTATCCAGCGCTTAGTACTTTCAGCTGATACAGAAATCGTGACTGCCGCGGCAGCGCTATGGCCATCCAAAGCAGGATCTGATTCCAGAAACCGATTAATTCGCATTGAGGAAATTCAGCAATTATTGAAAAAAGGAGAGGGTAATAAAGAAAATGGGAAGTTGCTGTTTGCCACAAACTGTGGATCATGTCACAAACTATTTAAAGAGGGGGGCGATATTGGTCCTGACCTTACTGGTTATGATCGCAGAAATGTGTCTGATATGGTGATGAATACGGTTGATCCAAGTGCGGATATCAGGGAAGGATATGTCTTGTATCAGATCGAAACCAAAGATGGAAGGTCTCTTGCCGGTAAACTGGCTGGTCAAAATGGTGATACATTTATTATTCAGTTATTGACCGGGGAGCGTTTGACAATTCCGAATGGACAGATTCTTAAGATGGAAGCGCAGTCCACTTCTTTAATGCCTGAAGGATTATTGGATACAATGAAAGAACAGGAAATCAGAGATTTGTTTGCTTATTTAACAAAATTGAATCAAAACTAAAAAACGACATTTCTAAATGTCGTTTCTAGCGCCTGAAATTTCTTCAGACTTTTCCTAGGGGAGGGTATATAAATTATTCTACACTGAAATTAATTTCAGGAAAATGATCTGGACAAATTAAGTACGTATATATTTCCAAAAATATGATATATGTCATGTTTTCAGGAAGGAAATAAATCTAATTATAGAAAATTTTGTTATTAAAGTACTCTACTTAATTATTCGAGGCGAGGTTGTATCTCATCAAAATCAATACTCTTAGGGATAGTATTGAATTTTAAATTAATTTCATCTGGAAGTGAAATTAATTTCCTTTTATTCAGATCGATCCATGCTCCATCAATATTTATTACTGCAGCCTTGATCAGGTCGCTTCGGAAAATTTCGTGCCGAAATGAAAACCTGGATCCATCTGCGCGTGCGCGCGTCATTTCACAAGTAACAAATACTTTATCACCCGCCATAATTTCACGATAGTAAAGTAGCTCTTCACGAAAGAGAATTGGACCAATATTCAATTCTGAAAATATAGTATCATCCAACCCGATGCTGTTTAATAAATTAAGCCTGGCCTGTGCTCCAAAATCTGCGTAGGCTGAATGCCTTAAATGCCTGTTGGCATCGATTTGTGACCACAAAACGTGCCCTTCATAATATATATTCTTCATTAAGTAAACTGTTGGTGTTATGGCTCGTGATGTATTGTCCCAAAAATAGAAGGAAGAATCTAACTATCGTAATCTGCAAAGTCTAAAATTATATTCTTTAGCTGGGTATGTCGGCATATACAGCAAGAATGCAGGAGGAGTCAGCTTGGAAACTATCCTGTTAGCGAATCAGACATACGCAAGTTTTATGCCATCCTCTGACTTTTAACTGATAATTTCCGGCGGTTTGCAAAATATGTTATTTTCGCTTTTCAAATAAATTAAAATCAACAAATTCATGCAGGTGAAGAGGTTAATATTATTATGTATGTTATTACTGCCAGCCCTGTCGTACGGACAAAAAAAAGCGGTTACACTGGAGGAGATTTATGGTAAAAACGCCGGAGTTTTTTCAGCCCGTACTGTAGGTGGTGTTAATTGGATGAAATCCGGCGGATTTTTCTCTACACTAGAACCGGGTAAGGTGGTAAAATATAACATCAATACCGGGAGTGCCGAGGAGATTTTGTTTGATCAAAATACGTCAAAGGTAAGTGGGAGCGGAAAATTGATTAATATTTCTGATTATGAACTTAGTAATGATGAGCGTAAACTGTTGCTGACCACGGAGCAGGAACCTATCTATCGGCGAAGCTTTAAGGCTGAATATTATGTTTTTGATCGCGTCTCCGGTACATTAAGCCAACTATCAGATAAAGGAAAACAGCAATATGCCACCTTTTCACCCGATGGCAGTAAAGTTGCTTTCGTGAGAGATAATAATCTATTCATCAAGAATCTTGCTGATGAGAAAGAAATGGCTGTGACTACGGATGGTAAATTTAATCATATCATTAATGGATCAACTGACTGGGTATATGAGGAAGAGTTTGCCTTTGCTAAAGCATTTGAATGGTCGCCAGATGGAAAGAAGATTGCGTATTATCGATTTGATGAAACGTTAGTGCCAGAGTATAATATGCAACTATGGGGAAATCTCTATCCGGACGATTACCGGTTTAAGTACCCCAAAGCAGGTGAAAAAAACTCTACGATTGCAATACGGGTGTATGATCTCGACTCCAAAGGCCATATGAATATGGATTTGGGTTTGGAAAAAGATATATATATTCCGAGAATGCAATGGACCACCAATAGTAATCTGCTGTCAATAACCAGAATGAACCGTTTACAGAATCAAAGGGATATTCTTCATGCGAATGCAAGTAGCGGTGCTGCTTCAACTGTATTAACCGAAACGAGCAAAGCGTATGTAGATGCTGATTTTACAGACGATCTCGTTTACCTTCAGGATGGACAACACTTCATCTATTCCTCAGAGCAAAGTGGATTTAAACACTTATATATGTATTCGATGAATGGTGAATTGGTTCGTCAGCTAACCGCTGGAAGGTGGGAAGTAACCAATCTGGACGGTATAGATGAAAAAAATAATATCATTTACTTCACTTCTACCGCAGTATCTCCACTTGAAAGGCACTTCTATAGGCTTGACATTTCTTTACCCAAGAGCAAAACAAAGAAATATAAAGCACCTCAACCTGTCAAACTTTCAGAAAATACAGGAACAAACAGTGTACACCTGAATCAGGATTTAACCTACTACATAGAATATAACTCCTCTGCTACAACACCAGCCAATGTCAGTCTTCGAACAGCACCTGGGGGAGAGGTTGTAAGAGTGCTGGAAGATAACAAGCGGTTAGCTGAGAAGGTGAAGGAATATGATATTGTATTCCCGGAGTTTTTTCAATTCGAAACCACTTTTGGTGATTCCTTGAATGGCTGGATGCTCAAACCTTCCGATTTTGATCCTTCCAGGAAGTACCCGGTACTTATGTTTGTATATGGCGGGCCAGGGTCTCAGACAGTAGTGAACAGTTGGGGAGGGCGTGATTTTTATTGGTACCAGATGCTTCAGAAGAAAGGATATATAGTGGTTTCCATTGATAATCGTGGCACAGGTGGTCGTGGAGCTGCATTCAGACAGGTTACTTATGCTCAGCTTGGTAAACTTGAGACCGAAGACCAGATCGAAGGCGCTAAATACCTTGGTAATTTGCCTTATATAGATAAAAGCCGAATTGGTATTTGGGGATGGAGTTACGGTGGTTATATGTCCTCTCTTTGCATGACCGTAGGTGCAGACTATTTCAAAACGGGAATAGCAGTTGCTCCTGTTACTACATGGCGGTATTATGATACAATATATACCGAAAGGTTTTTGAAACGCCCACAGGATAATCCATCAGGCTATGATGATAATTCTCCGATTACCCATGCTGCTAAACTAAAGGGAAATTTTTTGCTCATTCATGGTACAGCGGATGACAATGTGCATTTTCAGAATGCTGTAGATTTTACCGAAGCACTGATCAATACCGGACGTGATTTTGATTCTTTTTATTATCCCAATAAAAATCATGGTATCGGCGGAATGCAAACGAGGCTTCATTTATATAAAATGATGACCCGTTATCTGGAAGAAAATCTGTAAGTTTATAATCGGTGCAATGAATAACCCAGTTCAATCCTTGAACCTGTATGAAACACTTTCTTCTATTAACAATTATGGGATTAGCAATTGATTCAAATTTTCTGAATGCTCAGACAGTTAGTAAAAAATTTACTGCCAAAGGCGAGTTTACTTCCAATTGTGAAGGGCCTGCGGTCGATGGTGAGGGTAATATCTATGCTGTGAATTTTGCGCAGGATGGTACCATAGCCAAGATTAGTAAAAAGGGAAGTACCAGCTTTTTTATTACCCTTCCCAAAGGCAGTACTGGTAATGGCATTCGCTTTGGAGATGCCAATACTTTTTATATTGCTGATTTTACTGGTCACAAAGTATTAAAGGCTGATCTGCAAACAGGAGCGGTTACAGTTCATGCGGAAGATAGTACCATGAATCAACCCAATGATCTGGCCATTACTCGTTCTGGAAATATTTATTGTTCTGACCCCGACTGGGGCAATAGCACCGGTCAGGTATGGTTAGCTACTCCTGATGGAAAATTAAGGAAAGTGGCGGAAAATCTGGGGACGACTAATGGAATAGAGGTGAGTCCGGATGAGAAAACTTTATACGTCAATGAAACAGTCCAGCTGAATGTCTGGGCGTTTGATATACAACCCGATGGTTCTCTCCAGAATAAACGATTATTGATAAAATTTGATGATGCAGCCATGGACGGAATGCGCTGTGACCGTGATGGCAATCTGTACATCACCCGGCATGGGAAAGGCGAAGTTGCTGTGGTTTCACCCGCGGGCAAACTCTTATATACCGTGAAAACCGGAGGAAAAAAAGTCTCCAATATCTGTTTTGGTGGCCGTGATGGAAAAACGGCATATGTCACCTTGCAGGACACCGGCTGTTTGGAAACTTTCAGGATAAAAGTTCCCGGTAGGGAGTGGGTAATGATGAGAGAGTTTTTAGGTAAGAAATAAGTTATATGAATAACAAACCGGTTGTTGACATACCAAAGGCACTAAAAAGTTTTCGCTATGCAATAGCCGGTTTATTTACGCTTTTCCGGTCCGAAAACAATGCACGCATTCATCTGATTGCAGCGGGAATAGCCATTACGTTTGCATGGTATTTAGGATTCAGTAATACAGAATGGGCAATACTGATCGTATTAATCGGCCTTGTATGGATTTCAGAAGCATTCAATACTTCTTTGGAAAAGCTGGCTGATTGCGTCAATTCACAATTTCACCCATTAATCAAAGCATCAAAAGATCTGGCAGCTGGAGGAGTTTTAATAGCTGCTTTGGTAGCGGTTATTGCCGGCGGCTTTTTGTTTATTCCTAAAATTTTAAACTTGCTGGGTGATTGATCAAAAGGTAAGTTCTAGCCCATCGTAAGCTAATCTAACAGAAATCGGCAACTCTTCTTCTACTATTTTATGCAACCCCAGCCTGTGACTGATGTGGGTCAGATAGGTAGTTTCAGCACCCACTTTTTGAGCCACTTCCAATGCCTGATCCAGCGTAAAATGAGAGATATGAGGTTCTTTCTGTAGGGCATTTAACACCAGCACCTTGGAGCCTTTCATCTTGTCAATCTCCTTTTCTTCTATATAATTTGCGTCAGTTATATAGCTGAAATCTCCAATCCTGAAACCAAACACAGGTAGTTTGTGATGCATTACTTCAATAGGAGTAATTTCAAGATTGCCAATAGAAAACGGTGCTTCCGTTAATTCATGTAATGTCAGATGAGGAACACCTGGATATCTTTTAGATTCAAATGCATAATAAAACTCTGTTTGAATCTGATTCAATACCCTTTGACGAGCATACAGAGGCATATCTTTCTGCTGAAAAAAATTGAATGCACGCACGTCATCCAATCCACCTATATGATCTTTATGTTCGTGGGTATAGATGATTGCATCTAAAAACCGGATCCTGTTTTTAAGCATTTGTTGCCTGAAATCAGGTCCGGTATCAATAACTACAGAGAGATTGTGGGCTTGAATCCAGACGGAACTACGTAACCTTTTATCACGAAAATCCACTGAATTGCAAACAGTACATCCACAGGCAATTACTGGAACGCCCTGGGACGTACCGGTCCCCAAAAATCTGACAATCATGAGAACTACTCTGTCAAATGCGCAACTACTTCAACCAGACGATCGAAGTTAAGCGGCTTCATTAACGCATCGTTGAAACCAGCTTCTTTAAAATCTTCTTCAGAGTAATTCTTCGCATTGCCTGTAATCGCTACTATCGGAATACCTGCTTTTTTAGAGTCAGCCAAAGCTCTGATTTCACGGGCAGTTTCCATTCCGTCTTTGATTGGCATATTAATATCCAGAAGAACAATGTCAAAATCTTCCTTTTGAATCAATTGCAGTACCTGTTCTCCGTTTTTAACCGCGGTAATTTCATAATGCTGAAACTCAAGGATCTTTCTAGCCAGGTTTTGAATAACAGAACTGTCCTCTGCAATTAACACACGTTTGGTGTACGACATAATGTAATAAGCGTTTTAAAGTAACAACTATACCGGGTCAATTTAAATATAAATCCAGAATTACCCGCAAAATTAGAGTAAATCTTCCTGAAATACCGCCTTGTGCCTGATTTTTAAAAGAAAAAAGAATGGATAAGTACTAAATGTTAAAGCAATTGAAGTATATCAATAAAAAATTGAATGAAACTTTTTCAAAATCCTTGATTTTTATACTTTTTTTGATATTTTTATTATAAAATTAATTATTTCAATACACGCTATAATTTAGAAAACAACAAATAAAAACCAACTACATCATGAATTTTCTATTTTCCATTGGGAGACCCCTGTTGACATGGGTGCTCATCTCTGCCTTGGCTTCTATTGCCTATGCGCAAAATACTGAATTGAAAGGGATAGTGCGAGACAAAGACACTGGCAACCCTTTAATTGGAGTAAGTATTCAGGTAAAAGGTAAAGTGGTAGGGACCATTACCAATGCCGATGGCTCCTTTTCGCTTTCTGTTCATTCAACGCCTCCCTTTATCCTGATTTTTAGCTCTGTTGGATACAAGACACAGGAAGAAACAATAACAGCAAGTCGTACTGAAATATCGGTTGATCTTGAAGAGCAGGCAATATTGGGTCAGGAAATTGTAATTTCTGCTTCCAGAGTAGAAGAAAGTGTTATGAATTCTCCTGTCTCTATTGAAAAGATTGATGTAAGGACGATCAGGGAAACACCGCAAGTCTCTTTTTATGATGCATTACAAAACCTGAAAGGGGTGGAGATGAACACCCAGTCGCTGACTTTCAGATCAGTTAGTGCAAGGGGTTTTGGAGCCAATGGGAATGTTCGCCTTGTACAGTTGGTTGACGGAATGGATAATCAGGCACCGGGACTCAATTTCCCTGTGGGAAACGTAGTAGGAATGTCTGAACTGGATGTTGAAAGTGTGGAGTTGCTACCGGGTGCGGCGTCTGCTTTATATGGTCCCAATGCTATTAATGGTCTGTTATTAATGAACAGTAAATCTCCTTTTACTTATCAGGGATTAAGTGCATATGTCAAAACGGGTATTATGAGTGCTGATAACCGTACCCAAAAGACAACAGCCTACCACGATGTAGCCATACGCTATGCCAAATCTTTTAATGACAGGGTGGCCTTTAAGGTGAATGCGGCATATCTGACGGGTAAGGACTGGCAGGCAACTGACTACAGAGACCAAAGCCTTACAAATGGAAGTACGTTGGAAAATAACAATCTCAATGTTCGTAATAATCCTACCTATGATGGAGTGAACTGGTTAGGAGATGTAGGCACTAATGTATACAATGCGCTTTATGCCAACGGTATGCCCGGAGATGGTTCCAACGGGTCATCTGCTGCTTTGGGGGCCATCTACTCCACCCAGATCGCCGCGGCAGGTAACATGACTTTACCACAGTTGCTGGGAGGCGTCACACCCACAGAGCAACTGGCTATAGCGAGAGATATCTTTACCAATGTTGTTCCCAATCAATACCTGGCAGCACCAGGATATGCAGAAAATCAACTGACCGACTATCCTGTAAAAAGCCTTAAATTGAATGCATCAATCCACTATCGTCTGAGTGATAAGATTGAAGCCATCCTACAGGCAAATTGGGGGAAAGGCTCGGCCGTATATACTGCAGCAGACAGATACAATATTCAGGATTTTACGCTGGGCCAGTATAAGGCCGAAATACGGGGGGATAATTTTTTTGTCAGGGGTTATACTACCCGGGAGAATTCGGGAAATGCTCATGCACTGGGAGTTTTGGGAGGTTTGATGAGTCGCAATTGGATTCAAAGTACGTTGGGTTCATTTGTACAGACCGGCCTGACAGCGTATGGGGGTGCCCTTTTACAGGCCTATACCACCGGACTGCAATCTGGTCTGAACCAGCAACAGGCAATGGCTGCCGCCTATGGACAAGCCAATGCCTACGCCAATGCCAATAATGGCGCTTGGTTGGATAACGGTGCGCAAATGGCAAATGGTTTGTTTTTGCCAGGAGGTACACAATTCGATTCCTCGATGGAACAATTAAAAAGCATACCCATCGCCAATGGCGCGAAATTCCTGGATAAAACGAATATGTATCATGCTGAGGCAATGTACAACTTCAAAAATCAGATTGATCCCCAACTGATAGAATTGATTGTGGGTGGAAATTACCGGATGTATGATCTGAATTCAGAAGGAACCTTGTTTACAACAAAAGATGGAACACCATCGGGTGAGGAATTCAATATTAAAGAATTTGGCGCTTATGTTCAGGCTGGTAAAAACTTCAATGATATGCTGAAACTGACTGCCTCATTAAGGTATGATAAAAATGAGAATTTTAAAGGACAAATTAGCCCAAGGGTTTCTGCTGTCTGGTCATTTATTGAAAACAACAACCTGCGCGTTTCCTATCAACGTGGATTTCGGATTCCGACCACTCAAAATCAATATATTGACTTGCTTACACCACAAGCCAGGTTAATTGGAGGATTACCTATATTTCGCCAAAAATATCAGATGGATACCAATCCTGTATTTGCACTTTCAGATATTCAGGCAGGTAAATTCACTCCTTATGAATTCAATAATTGGGAGCCTGAAAAGGTGCAGACTTTTGAGATCGGATATAAAACTACTGTCAAAAACCGGTTGTTTCTTGATGCATACTATTACTATAACAGGTTCCTGACATTTGAAGGCAATGTAGTGCTGCTACAGCGGGCAGATCCTACGGCACCCATGACTGATTTAATTGATCCAGACAAAAGGAATGTTTACAGTATGCCTGTAAATGCAACGCAAATTGTTAAGAATTCCGGATTTGGCGTAGGTGCTGATTTTGTATTAGGAAAAGGTTTTATAGCAATGGCTAATTTCTCTAAAGACAGACTGAATAACGAGGAGGAACTGAGGGAATCAGATGCCTCTTTTATAACCTATTTTAATTCTCCTGACTACCGCTACAACCTGGGTCTTTCCAATCGTGACTTCCGGAAATCGGGGTGGGGATTTGGTGTCACTTTTAGAGGGCAGGGCAAAATGGTATGGCAGGGAACTATCTCGCCAGCAGAAATACTGGTGAGAAGACAAACTGTAATTCCGGCTTATGCTACACTCGATGCCCAGGTGAGTAAGAAAATATCTGGTATAAAATCCATTGTTAAAGTAGGCGGAACCAATCTCACTGGAAAATTGTATACCACAGGCTGGGCTAATCCATCAGTTGGTTCCATGTATTATATATCTTTAACTTTTGACGAATTATTCCGTTAATGATAATTTATAACATCACTTATAGTATAGATCCGGAAATTGAAACGGAATGGCTCGAATGGATGAAGGAGGTTTTTTTAGAAAAAATCAAATCTACAAATCTGGTGTGTGGCCTTAAAATTCTGAAACTGCTTACCGAAATTGAGAGCGAAGGAATCAATTATAGTTTCCAGCTTGAGTTTGACCGAACAGATCATCTGGCCACTTTTGAAGAGTTATACCAGCAGGTACTGGAAGGGGAACACCACAAGCAATTTGAAGGAAAATACGTATCATTCAGAACACTTTTGAAAGAAGTGCATACCGTTTTTTGATCGCCTTGGTTAATTAATAATAATTCACTTTTTGGTTTGATTTGTATTAATAGTTTGTTAAGTTTAGGATGAATAGGCAAGGAGAGAATTCATAATTGACCTGTTTAGATAAATGAATGTGACACTTAAACTTGAGTACACTATGAAACTGCAGATTCAAGCGATACGTTTTGATGCGGATGAGAAGTTGTTAGCCTTTATTCAGCAGAAACTTGACAAGCTCGATACGTTCTATGACCGTATTATCAATGGTGAAGTATTTTTAAAACTCGGTAATAAGGAAACAAATAAAATCCATACTAAGGTAATCGATGTCAAACTGTTTGTGCCCGGTGCGACCCTTTTCGTCAGTGAAAAAGGGACTACATTTGAGGAAGCCACTGATTTGGCAATCGATACGCTTAAAATGAAAGTCAAGCGATATAAAAATAAGAAAAACAACTCGAAAGCAGTCAGGCCCGAGGTCGTTGATGAAGAGGTAGAGTTGATTGAAGAATAATCAAAAAAGTAATAAGATAAACGAACGGGGCCTCCATTTTGGAGGCCCCGTTCGTTTATTGAGATAATATAGATTTTTACTGATAAAATTTCTTTCTTACAATTTCCTGCTCTACCTCACCAGGAACCAGATATTTGATGGAGGTTCCGGTTTTAATACATTCTCTTATATAAGTGGCTGAAATATCAAGAAGAGGGGCATTTACAAATTTTACTGCTGGGTGATTCCCAAAAATATGATGATTGCTGCCCGGTCGGGAATACACATACAAACCAGTAAATTCCAGAATTTTTTCGTGGTTCTTCCAATTTGGAAATTGCGCTAAATTATCCTCGCCCATAATAAGTTTAAACTCATGCTGAGGAAATTTCTCCTGAATCCGCACCAGACTGTCAATTGTATAACTTGGTTTGGGCATATGAAACTCAATATCGGTTACCCGCAACAGCGGATTGTCCGCCACTGCCTTTTCGACCATGTCCAGCCGATCAAAATCGTGCAGAAGATTTTTGCTCTTTTTAAAAGGATTCTGTGGGCTGACAACAAACCATACTTGTTGAAGGTCAGTCTGTGTAGCCATTACCTGCGCTATAATTAAATGACCCGTATGGATTGGATTAAAAGATCCGAAAAATAAACCGATCTTCATATATAACCAGTTGTTTTATTTGGATGGGTGTGTTTCGGGCTGAACAAAAGACATAATCAAAGATTCGGCCTCAATGAGTGTTGTTTCCAGATTATCATTAACAAGCACATAATCAAATTCATTTTCGAAACTCATCTCATATTGTATTTTACCTAAACGCGTGGCCAGTGTTTCAGCAGTTTCAGTTTGTCGGGATAGTAATCTGTTCTGGATCTCTTCAGGAGAATTGACCTTTACAAATACTGCCAGAGCCTGCTCGCCATACACTTCTTTTAATTTTAAACCACCCTTTACATCTACATCAAATATTACCGTTTTACCACTATCCCAAATGCGTTGGATTTCAGATTTTAGTGTGCCATAATAATTACCCGCATACACTTCCTCCCATTCTGCAAATTCATTTTCAGCAATGTGCTTTTTGAATGCTTCACTGCTTAAGAAATAATAATCTTTTCCATGAATCTCATGGGCACGCGGTAAACGGGTGCAGGCAGAAACAGAAAAGGAAAGCTTATTTGGAAATGTGTTGAGTAAATGTCTTACTATAGTAGTTTTACCAGAACCGGAAGGTGCTGAAAATATGATTAACTTACCTTGATTCATTCTTTTGATGATGTAATTTTCTCTTTGATCAGAGCCACTAGTTTTTCAGGGCAGGGTCTTTTTTCTATCTTATTACACAAAGAGTCTTTAATGCACTTTTCCAGTTCAAGGGATTTAATACAAGGGAGACAAACATCAATATTATTCCTGAAATGATCTTTCTCATCTTCAGTAGCCTCACCATCCAGTATCAACTGGATGATTTTCATGCACTCCTCGTGATGCTCACAAGTTTCTTTTAAAACTTTGCCACCACAGTCAGATTCAACCGGATTAATATTTGGAGTATTCATCAAAAAGCAGTTCTGAGCGGTATAAAATAATTTATTATCGTATCAATGATTCTTTACTATAACCAAAATGCATATTAAAAAAGTTTCAATTGGTTAAATATCATAACCCATTGATCCTGCATAACTTTTTAGTTTCTCTTTCAGAAGGTTACGCGCTCTGTGCAAACGTGACCGGACTGTACCGATGGGGATGTCCAGAATCTTGGCCATCTCTTCATAGGTGAAGCCTTCAATATCACATAGAATGATCACGGTACGGAAGTCTACCGGAAGTGCATTCAATGCATTGGCTACTTCGTCACCAATCAGGTCCTGAACAGCATCAGCCCGAAGGTCTACCGTATGTGCTGAGTCGGGGGTGTCTTCTGAATTATAAGTGGTTTCTACCTCCTGATAATCAACTTTGGAAGGTTCCTTGCTTTTCTTCCTGTAATCATTTATAAAGCTGTTTTTCAGAATCCGGAATAACCATGCTTTGGCGTTGGTCCCTACTTCAAATGAATTTATAAATCTAAATGCCTTGAGATAGGTGTCCTGGACTAGATCATGAGCGTCATCCTCGTCCATGGTTAGACGAAACGCGAAGTTATACATCGAGTCTATGTGTGGCATAAACTCCCTGTTAAACACTTCATATCGCAGCTCGCTGCTATGTCCTTCTCCTTTAGAAGTATCTGGCATAATTTCTGTCTGTGGATCGGATTGGGCAGTAAATAAACAAACAAAGGTTTATTTTCCCAAAAATAGTTTACTTAATGACTTTCGAATAGGAAGATTACTGCAAAATCTGAACCAGATGGCCTGGTCTGCCGCTTTGTCAGGTCAGGATTTTCTGAAAGATTGTGAAAGAAGTAATAAAATCATGGTAAAGACACTGCTTGCTGCTATTTTTATGAGGGTGTATGGCAATAGAATAAAGCTATTCATCTCAATAAAAAATAATGCTGTGTGATGTAGTAAAATCAAAGGGAATGTTAAAACGCTGAAACGTGCAAAACCCAATCCGTTCAAGTCAATTTCTATTCTGTCTGCTTCCTTGATATCAACAATCATCCGGAGCCAGATAGGTCTGGCATAGGCTACCAGTACTGACGCAGCCGCATGTATCCCTAAAGTATTATAAAAAACGTCTACAAGCAGTCCAGCGCCCAGGGCGATCAGCATGGCTGTAAGTGTATCAGTTTCAATAGGCAATAATAGTATCAGTGCAATGTAAATAAAACAGAATGCATAGCCAAACAGCACAATATGCTGCATAAGAAGGATCTGTAGGGTAATATATATAATTGCCCACACACTATAATTTATTATTTCTTTTGCACTCACAGGTCTTTTATTTTATACTGTTTTCCAATTCTTGTTCTTCTTTGATCATGCTGTTCTCAACAATATAAACATAGGACAGGTTTCGGAAGTCGGTGGACAGAGACAGCTCAATATCATAAAAAGTCTGATCTGGACGGGTTTTGACATTTTTGACAATTCCGACCATAATGTCAGGAGGGAAAACGGAATTATAATTGGAAGTAACTGCTGTATCTCCTACTTCAACCGGCTTATACCGCGATATGTCTGAAAGTTCGATGACTTCTGTATTTATTCCGGGCCACTTGGCTGTTCCGATTTCCTGGCTACGAATGAGAAGTGTAGAAACCATAAATTGGGAATGGAGTATGGAAGTGATCACCGAAAAATTTTCAGAGCACGATCTGACTCTTCCTACGATACCACTGGGCGACAAAACCCCCATTCCTGGTTTGATTCCGTCTTTTGACCCTTTATCTATTGTAATATAGTTATCGGCGTGATAAAGTTCAGCTTTCACTACTTTTGCTACCTTATAATTAAAACGGCTAGCGTAAACAGAGTCAGTGTAGTAAGTAGATGGGGCATCAGTGGTATTCAATTGTGTAAGCTGCGTCAGTAATTGATTCAGCTTTACGTTCTCTTCTGCCAAATGCTTATTTTCTTCTTGAAGATTGGTATAGTCTCTTACGGAATTGGAAACAGAAAGAACCTTCGCAACATAATAATTGGAGGTATTGAAATAGGTAGCACCCCAGTACGTGTTACTCCTGGAAATGAGCCAGAAACACAGTACCTCCAGTAAAACAAAAACAATGAAATTTCTGTTTCTTGAAAGAAATTCTAAAAGTGAAAGCATATAAAGTATAAACAGACAACCGGTTGGGTTGTCTGGTTAATGCTTATGAAATCAATACAGGTTTGTATAGTTCAAGATTTTTAAGGACTTCCCCCGTACCTCTTACTACTGCCTTGAGTGGATCTTCCGCAATATGTATCGGTAACTTAGTTCTGGCAGCTATCCTTTTATCCAAACCGTGAATCAAGGCTCCTCCTCCTGTCAGATAAATACCATTTTTGTAAATATCTGCAGAAAGTTCGGGTGGAGAAATTTCCAGCGCTTTCATCACAGCTTCTTCAATCTTAGAAATAGATTTGTCTAAAGCATAGGCAATTTCACTGTAGGTGATTTTGATTTCTTTAGGTATACCTGTCATCAGGTCACGTCCTCTGATTTCGTAATTATCCGGAGGTGTATCCAGCTCTGGAAGGGCTGATCCGATAGCCATTTTGATTTTTTCGGCAGATCTTTCCCCAATCAGTAGATTATGTTCGCGACGCATATAATCCACGATATCTCTTGTAAACACATCACCGGCAATCCGTACTGACTGTTCACAAACTATACCCGACAGAGCTATAACGGCAATTTCAGTAGTTCCCCCACCAATATCAACAATCATGACACCGTTAGGCTGAGTAATATCTATGCCTATTCCAATTGCAGCCGCTATTGGCTCATGGACCATATATACTTCCTTAGCACCCGCATGCTCGCAGGAATCTTTAACGGCTCTCTTTTCTACTTCGGTAATGCCAGATGGAATACATACTACCATTCTATGTGAAGGAGAAAAAAAACGTCGCCTGGAGTCAATCATTTTGATCAGACCACGAATCATCATTTCTGCAGCAGTGAAATCAGCAATCACTCCATCCTTTAAAGGGCGGATTGTCTTGATGTTTTCATTCGTTTTCTCATGCATCTGCATCGCCGTCTGGCCTATGGCCAGTACCTTCCCACTTGTTTTATCTATAGCGATAATAGAGGGCTCATCAACTACCACTGTATCCTTATGAATAATCAGTGTATTTGCTGTACCCAGATCAATGGCTATATCGCTTGTTAAAAAATCAAATAATCCCATGTTCAAATTTTGTATTGTCTCCCCGAAACCATATTTTAAGGATTGCAAAAATACAGATTATCTGTCTAAAACAAAGACTTAAGGAAAAAATAGGAACACCGGAAATTGTCATGTAAATCAATACATTTAAATAATGCGCAGCAGGCGGTTGCAGAACAGAGAGGACTCCTTATTTTTGTCGTACTATGGGAATAAGATCAATATTAAGTCGTCCGTTGGCCGAGTATGTTATCAGGCAGGAAAACACCTGGATTTATAATGGAGGCGAAGCTCAAAAAAAGGTGTTTCGTGCCATTATTAATAAAGCGGCTGACACACGTTTTGGAAAGGAACATTACTTTGCGGATATAAGAGATATGAGTGATTTTAAGCAGGCGGTCCCTGCGAAGGATTACGAGGGTATTCGTTCATATATAGATGCTATCCTTGAAGGAGAGGAAAATGTTCTATGGCCAGGTAAACCACTTTATTTTGCCAAGACCTCCGGAACCACCTCCGGCGTAAAGTATATTCCGATCACACCTGACTCAATCCATAATCATATCAACTCTGCACGCAATGCGATCCTGAGTTATATTCAAGAAACAGGCAGATCAAAGTTTTTAGACGGGAATCTGATTTTTCTTTCCGGAAGCCCGGAGATGACTACCAAAGCCGGTATACATATAGGTCGTTTATCCGGAATATCCAATCATCATGTGCCTTCATATCTACGGTCCAATCAGCTGCCATGCTATGAAACCAATTGTATTGAGGATTGGGAAACCAAACTGGAGAAAATCATTGATGAAACCCTGGGCAAACCAATGTCTCTTATATCGGGCATTCCTCCCTGGGTACAGATGTATTTCGACAGGATTATGCAACGCACCGGAAAAAGGATCAAGGATGTATTTCCCGACTTCTCTCTCTTTATATATGGGGGCGTCAATTTTGAGCCTTATAAAGCCAAGCTATTTGATTCCATTGGCAAGTCTATCGACTCAATCGAAACCTATCCTGCATCTGAAGGTTTTATTGCTTACCAGGATTCTCAGGAATCAGAAGGCCTGCTCTTGTTATTGAACACCGGAATTTTCTATGAGTTTATTCCTGCCGAACACTTTTTTGATGAGAATCCCAGAAGGCTTACTATTGAAGAGGTGGAATTAGGCAAAAGTTACGCCCTTATAATTAATAGTAATGCAGGTCTATGGGGGTATTCAATTGGAGACACTGTTCGTTTTGTATCATTAGATCCCTATCGCATCGTGGTGTCAGGGAGAATCAAGCATTTTCTTTCTGCATTCGGCGAGCATGTTATCGGGGAAGAAGTAGAGAAGGCACTTCATTATGCAATGGAGAGGCAGCCCAATACAGAAGTAGTCGAATTTACGGTAGCTCCCATGGTAAATCCACCCGCGGGAGGTTTGCCTTATCATGAGTGGTTGATTGAATTTTCGAATGAGCCCGACGATATGGAAAGATTTGCGAGTGATATTGACGAAAGGCTGAGAAGACTGAATGTGTATTATGACGATCTTATTGCCGGATCGATCCTGAGCAGATTAAAAGTGACTCCTTTGGAAAGGAACGCCTTCATTACTTACATGAAAAGGGAGGGAAAGCTGGGTGGTCAGAACAAGGTTCCTCGTCTTTTTAACGACCGTAAAATAGCAGACGCGATTATTTTGAAAAAAGTTTAAATTTTTTTTGGGTTTTA